>Ga0209572_1000004_pt1 | contig 867656 bp, 771 predicted proteins | sample EBPBio232012_DNA_FD_185867 | JGI IMG/M metagenome (GOLD analysis project Ga0209572, IMG submission 185867) | Wastewater treatment Type I Accumulibacter community from EBPR Bioreactor in Madison, WI, USA - Reactor 1_1/23/2012_ DNA (SPAdes)... | ecosystem: Engineered > Bioreactor > EBPR >...
AGAAACAGAACCCGATTTACCGCCCGAAACACAATGGATCCCCGTATTACCGGATACCCCATATGACTACCTGAACATCAATCTGCCTCCTGATTTTTCGCTTCCGCCTCTGGGATTTACCCCGGCATACCCGGCCGACAATCCGACAACCAATGCCGGAGCAACCCTGGGTCGTGTATTGTTTTATGACCGCCAGCTTTCACTTAATAACAGCATTTCATGCGGTTCATGCCATCTGCAGAGCCGCGGGTTTGCCGACCCGATGAGCAAAAGCACCGGCTTTAACGGCGGACTTACCGACCGCAATTCCATGTCGACGGTGAATATGCGTTTCAGTAACCGATTTTTTTGGGATCTGCGCACAAACACGCTCGAGGCGCAAGTACTCCAGCCCATACAGCATCCCATAGAAATGGGTATGGATTTACAATTTCTGATTGAGCGTTTATCGGCCATCAGCTATTACCCTCCCTTATTTCAGGAAGCCTTTGGAAACAATGAAATTACGCATGAAAAAATTGCCTATGCCCTGGCCCAGTTTGTACGATCTATTTATTCATACCAATCTAAATATGACACAGGAAGCCAAACGGGCTTTTCCAATTTCAGTGACCTTGAAAAACAGGGGAAAGATTTGTATTTAAACGGAAGCATTACCTGCAACTTTTGCCATATCGGTGCCAATTTTTCGGGCAACCAGGCACTGAACAATGGGCTCGACAGCGTTTATGCAGATGAAGGACGGGCCGGTATAACACAGAACCCCGAAGATATCGGCAAATTTAAGGTTCCTACCCTGCGCAACATTGCACTCAGCGGTCCTTACATGCACGACGGCCGATTTGCCAGCTTAGCCGAAGTGATTGAATTTTATGACCAGGGCATACAGCCCCACCCAAACCTGGACGACCGCTTAACCGAAGAGGGCATAATTGGAGGCACGCCCCGCAAACTGAACATGAGCAGCCAAGAAAAAGCCGCCCTGCTGGCCTTTTTGCAAACCCTTACGGATGAAGTACTGATTAATGACCCCAAGTTTTCGGATCCTTTTGTGGAGCAGTAAATCACAAAGAACTTAATTCAGAAATTGTGTATGCAAAAACCAAAAAGATTTTTCCTAATCAAACCAAAAACATTGTTCCTGATAGATGCATTGGGAGCAGGAGCAAGTGCATTTAATTTGTTTGTGATTTTGAGGGCCTTTAATGCACAAATCGGGATGCCCGAAATATGGTTGGTATATCTTTCTGTTATTGCCCTTGTGTTCTGTTGTTATTCTACGGCATGTTATATACTGACAGATAAAATTTGGAAGCCATATTTACGTATAACAGCCATCGCAAATACATCATATTGCCTATTAACAGGAATTTTAGCCGGCATACATTTCCAAGACTTGAGTATACTCGGAATCTGTTATTTTGGGATTGAAATAAGTATCATACTGACCCTTGCCTTGGCCGAATTCAGTACAATTCGCTATTTTGAATCCTAGGTATTTAATACCATTTATACACCATATCCCCAAAACGACCGAATAGATAAAATCAATTACAGAGTTTTTCAATATATACGTCCATTTCCGGATGTTTAAGCTCTTTTGCTGCTGTAAAATCTTCACATGCCCCTTTTTTATCGCCTAGCTTATACTTCGCAATACCACGGTCGGCATAATTCTGGCTTTCTTTAGGATTTAGGGAGATAGCGGCAGAAAAATCAGTAACAGCGTCTGAAAATTTACCCAAATTAAAATACGCCAATCCCCTGTTGGAATAGGCATCTGCTAATTTTGAATCTAAGCTAATGGCCTTGGAACAATCCTTAACGGCGTTTTCAAATTCCGATAATTCATAATACGCCAAACCACGGTTGTTATATGCAACAGCATTCGATGGGTCTAATCCAATTGCTTTAGCATATTCTGCAATAGCAGACTCATAATCTTCGGCATCATAAAAGGCATCGCCCTTTTTCACACAATCAGCACTCGATTCCTTTTGGGCAAAAGTTAAGGAAACGCTTAAAATAAAAATCAAAGAAAAAATAGCTTTCATACACAGTATTTAGCCCAAAAGTAGGATACATGGACTCTCAGAAACTTAACTTATTGATGAACCCTGCATAAATCTTTGTCAAGTAAAGATAGTTTTTAGTGAAACTTACTTTCCGATACAAAAATTAGTGAACCCTTATGTATCAGGGCTTTCCGAAGATTGGGCAACAAATAGCCAACAACAACTGAATAAGCAAGGGAAAACGCTACACAAAGAAAAGAAAAATCTTTGTTGATGGTAGGGTGTGCTGTGCCTTATCATAGACAAAAGCAAAGATAAGATTTCTACTTACCTAAGTTGCTTTGCAACCGTCTCTGGTTGCAAGCCCATGTACTGGCAAAACTCATCAACAGTAACAACCTGGTGCTGCTGCTTCTTGAAGTGATCTTTAATCTTCTTGATGAGGTTTCTTCCATACCTGTCGCTTCTGCCTGTGATTACCTGAATGTCCTTCGGATAAATGCACAGTCTATTCATTATTTCAATTATACTTTCTAATACACTATCCATACCGATGATATACTTCAAATATGAAAGTGATACTGCAAATATAAATCATTTTCATAGGCGGTGAAAGTGTGTTTGTTGGAATAATGCGGAAGAAACGGAACGGACGACTTTCAACTTTTGCATAGCCTAAATACTGCTTCTATTTTTGTTTTCAAATGCTGATAAAACAGCTAAAAAAGAAACGGTTTTACTAACTCATAAAAATTTTAAGCAATGGCAAAATTAAAAGGTATCCTAAAAATTGAAGGAACTCTGGATGAGTTAACCTTCTACAAAACACAAGATGGTCACCTGGTGAAAACCAAAGGTGGTGTATCTGCTGACCGTATTGCAAATGATCCAAACTTTCAGCGTACCCGTGAAAACGGTTCTGAGTTTGGAAGCTCTGCAACTGCCGGTAAAGTTCTTCGCAATGCAGTTCGTAATTTGATGATGAACGCTGCTGACAATCGTGTTACCAGTCGTTTAACGCAAATCATGACGCAAATCAAAAATTACGATGTGGCTTCTGTTCGTGGTGAACGTACCGTTGCCGATGGTATTGCTGATCCTGCTGCATTGGCTTTGTTGAAAGATTTTGATTTCAACGACAAAGCTCTTTTGAGTGGTGTAATGTTCGCACCGTTCACCGTTGTGCCTCTTACCGGGGTAATCAACATTCCAGCGTTTGTGCCGATTAATGATATTTCGTATCCTTCAGGTGCTACGCATATCAGCATGAAAGGTGCTTTTGCAAATGTTGACTTCACCAACGAAATCAGTGCAATTGAGTACAGTCCTGTAACCAACTTGCCGATTGATGGAACCAATACTCCTGTAACACTTACTCCTGCCGGTGTTCCCGCTGGCACAGGAACAAAGTTTTACCTGTTGCTGATTGAGTTCTTTCAGGAAGTGAATGGTATTCAGTATTCGCTTAAAAATGGCTCATACAACGTGCTGAACATCGTTGATGCTGCGTAAAAATTGTTCGTTCTTTCAGTTAGGAAAAAGCCCTGCCGATTTGGTGGGGCTTTTTCTTTTAAGCAAAGCCACTAAAAGGGCAATGCTGAAAGCTGGCGAACACCTGATGGATAACGCCAAAGGCAACAACCACAAGGAAGGCGATAAACCTTAACGCCTGTGTGATGCTGGGCAATGATAGCCGACTTGCGAACATAGCGGCTATATGCATGAGGTGAAAGCTGCAAGAACTGATGAAGGACCTGCGGAGTAAATGGGCAAATGCCTGGATGGCTGCCGGAACTGATACGAGGATGCTTTTGCATAATAAATAAATTTTCATGTGCATCTCTCAGCATGGCGGATAAAAAAACCAAAAGGAAACGGAATAAATGATAGCCTTGTGCGTTGGCCTTGTGTTTATGCCGTAGTCTTTTGGTTTTTTTAGGTTGGCTTTGTGCGTCTGCCCGCCATGCTACCTTTGCACATGAAAATTTATTTATGCAACGAGCAGTATCATGTAAGGGGCTGCCCTACATTTTGCTTTTTAAGTGCCGGTATATCATGGCTCTTTTCAAATCATTGATTAAAGCCAACTGCTGCCGGATATTCTTTTCCCTTTCTTCCAGCTGCTTGATTTTATCAACTGTTGCGGTGTATTCGTTTTCCTGAGTGCTTACCACTGCTGCCTGAGTGCTTACCTCTTGCTTAAATTCAGCAATCCGAATAAACGGAATAACGGAACCAGTGAGCAACTGATGAAAATGTTTTGCTTTCCACAAACCGAATAGCAGCCAGAAATAAAAATCCTTTTGCTTTTGATTTTTGCAGATGCAAACAAATGAATTTGGACAAGGTACAGTAAGTGGCTTACCGCTGTTTAATCCTTTGCAAAGAATGTAAAACTCAAACTCTGTGGCTTGATTTTTTGGGCTGTACGTTTGAAACTTTGGACTGTGCATGATTGTAGCTTTAAATTTTAAGCTGCTTTGAATCTTTGCAACTGCCCTGCTTCGCTTACGCTACGCAACACATATATAATTTGACAAAGAAAAAAAACAGAAAAAAAAAGAAAGCAATCGCAGAGGTGGCGTGGCTAAAAAACCAAAAGGAAACGGAATAAGTCCCGAAGGGTGAAAGGCAAATACCAATAAAAAATTAAACAGATTATTTGCCTTTCATTATGCCGTAGTCTTTTGGTTTTTTTCAAGCGTTGGCCTGTGCCAGCCACCTACCTTTGCTGCACTTTTTATTTTTATTTTTTTCAGGATTATCTTTTCTACTTCAATTCTTCTTTAGAAAAAAGAAATCCGAATTGTCTTTCTACAATGCTTATCAATAGCTATTAAATTTCAATTGGAATCGAAATGTCTTTCGTGGGTCGGCTGGGGTAAACACTTCGCAGGAAAAAATAAAGCATACCGCTTTCAATCGTGCGGTGGGTCAAGAGCAAATGCAATGACTGAACGGAATGGAGCAAACCGGCTTGGTGGCTTGGAGTGACATGAGCAGTTTGCTTAGAAGCGTTGGCGGCTTTTGTAACTTTTCAAAAAACAAAAGCCAATGTAGCGAGGGATAAGCAAACGCCATGACACGGAAAGCCTGTGTGATGGCTTTGCGGAATGCAGAGAAGGAATTGCTTTTGCTGTGCGGTGCTGAGGTTGGTGAAATGAACGTAGGCGGAATGTAGTGAAGGATAGTGTAGAGAATGAAGCGAAGCGGAATGAACGGAACGCCTGAACGGAATGGAGATGAAGTGAATGAACCTACCGCAAGCACATGGCCATAAAACAAATCATCCTTTATTTTTTACTGCACCATTGAAAGGGTGGAGGGGTGTGTGGCTCTTGGGGGGTGCGGTAGCAAAAAGCACGGCTTCATCCCGTTTTTCACGGGATGCTATGGTGTTGGCTACTTAACATAATGGCGACTTATGTGACAGCCACTGCGGTGGGATGCTTGCATAAGCAATGGGTGGCTGTGCGAAGCGAACACATAAGACCGCATTATGTTTAAGTATGCTTCCGCCAATTTTTATACTGGCATAAGCGAAACGGTGGTGGTGGTTGGAGTGCAGCGTCTTTTTGTTGCTATGCTTGGGTTGGCTTGGCTCTTTGGCTGTGTAGCGAAGCGAAACAGGCAATGTGCCAAAAGCGTGGGGAGCATAGCCACAAAAAGTATGACAGTTAAAAATGGCGGCAACACCATAGATGCAGTGGAAGCATTGGCTTTGTGAGTTAGCCACTGCATAAGCCGTGCTTGTGGGCTGGCTGGGGGAAGAATGTCTTAAAGGAACTAAAATGCCTAATTAATGACTTCGCTTAATGTTACTGAAATGCGATCAATAAATTCGGTTTCCTTTTCCTTCATTAAAACCATTTTATCATCATGAGAAATTGAGTCTTCATTTAAGAATGAAATATCAATACCATCTACAACAAAATTTGTGTTAGAAGTTGATTCTCCAAAAAGTCCTTTAGAATGATGAGATAACAACTTTGTGCTATCTGCTTTTGAAGTAATCGGATATAATAAACCAGCTGTGATTAAATTACTGTTTATTGAATAAAAGCCAGAATAGGTGTGTATTTGAAAAAAATCAGTTCGATCTAACTCTGTTCCAAAAAAATACATTCGTTTATACTTAGCATCTAATACAATACTTTTATTACCGTTCAATAAAACAATGTCCGGGATAATACTTCTACGGTAAAATTTATCCTTGTAAATAAAATGATTAGCATCTATCTGTTTCCAACCTTGCGGTTGCAATTTCTTCTTCAAAAGCGATTTAAGATATAATTCCCAAACCTCTGCCATGTCAATAAAAAAGCTAAACCCTTTATTTTGCTTATTATTCTTTTCTTGATTTAGAATATTTTTCCTTTGAATTATATCCCAAGAGAAATCGACTAATGGCTTAAAAGAAACATATATATCCTTGTAAACTATATTCTTGTATTGATGACTACTTATATTACTTACATCTTTGGTTTCTGAAAACAAATCATTCAACGCATCTTGTGCATTGTCGGGTAAGTTTATACTGTCTAATCCATAATCTGATTTAAGTATTTTGTACGCCCGTAAAATGATGCTCGAAATTGTGGAATCAACTGCTTTCTCCTTGTATGATGATGTTATTAAATTCAGTTTTGTCAAAGACTGAATTGTTTTTGTGATGTCAATTTTACCTTTGATTTTTGAACCTTGATAAGAACGTGTAACATTTTTCTTTGGCACACCATGCTTATTTGCATTTGCTAAAAGTTGAACCCAAATAAATGAAATTACCTTGCGAATTAAAAACTGAATATCGGTTGACTTAGTGATTTTATTTGTTGAATGTGTAAGGCGAATGTTATATATTTCTTCGAACATCCTAAATAAAAATAATTCACCAAATCTTGGCTGAATAGTCAATTTATATTCCTGACCATTGTGTTTAAAGTTTGCCTCACCAATATACCTGCTTGACCACCATGAATTATTTTTGTAGTCATATTCAAGTAAAGAAGTACTTTCTTCTGAGTATGGATTTACTTTAAAATTAAAACAATTAAATGCCACAGCATTTGTATTGAATGACTTTATAGCTTCCAAATGTTCAGAAGAAATTTGCAGCAAGCTGCAATCTTTTGTTTCAATATTTATGCAGTCATTTACTTGCATTATGGCAATAGTATTAGAGCTAATTTATTAATATGCTCTTCTTTTGTAGCCCTGTCCATATTCCCTAAAAATGCTTCCAACATTGGCTTAATTGATATATCCCAAAGAACTTTTACCGATGCGTTTTTACGCAATAGTTTAAGTCGGGGGAATCCCTCTAAGTCTCTGAATGATTCATGAATATCTACAATCTCTGCAAAAAATGTGTGCCCAATTTGATATTGTTTCCCCAACTCTTCAATGCCTTCAATTGCTATATTTAGAGCTGTGCATTTTGCGATATACTCCTCAATTTCCTCATCCTTAATATTGCTACCTGATGCAGTGCGTTTTTGCCTAAGTATATTTTTTAATGTATCCTGATTGTATCCAAAGAAAAACCAAACAAACCTTCTTCTCAAAGCAAAATCAAGCCTTTCTAATGAAAAGTCAATTTCATTCATAGTACCAATGACATACAGATTTTTCGGAACATTGATGATGAAATCACCGACTGATGTTGCAATATCTGTTTCTCTTTTTTCTAAAGCTGAGAACAGTTCACCAAACAAACGTGATAAATCAACACGATTTATTTCATCCAAGATTAAAACATTTGGGTAATCATCCTTTCTTACCTTTTCTAACAGTTTTAATAAATAACCTTCCTGCTTGATTGTATTCCCATCTTTAAACTGCGTACCGCCAATAAAATCTTCGTAGGTGTAATTTGGATGCAATTGTAGATGATGGATACGTTCTTTTTTAATTTCCGGGTTATCCTTAAAGTAAGCCCTTACATTCTCTGGTTTTGCAAAATAATGCTGATATATCAAGTTGGTAGCCAATTGCTCAGCTGAGTGTGTTTTACTCGTGCCTGGAGGACCATAAAATATGATAGCCTTCTTATATTGAATTGCTTGAAAAGCATCGAAGTCAGAAATTCCGCTATAATAATTCCATATCTCTATTAATTCATCATCATAAAAACTAAAATCTGGTTCACCCCAGTATTCGGCAATTTTTTGTCGAATAGCTAATATCTTCTGGTCTGTATTACCGTCCATTATTTCTTTTGGAGCATCAGACAGTAGACTGTGAAATGTATTAATAATTCTATGCTTATGATTCTCTGATGCTATTGGCTCGTAATGTACCGGATTACATAAATGAGGCAAAATATTATACATCGCAAGTTTTCCTTCCGGAATTGCTTTCCAAATGGCTTCATCAATAAATTCCTTATCGCCATCCCAATCGTATTTGCACTTCAAACATATCTTTTCCGCAATGGTATTAGCATCTTCAACTGTTTTTAAATTACCGGCTTCCTTTGAAAAAAGCAATTGCTTAATCAGAAATATGATGAAAGTAATTTCAGCATGTTTATTTTGCCGATGCCATTGACCTGCCGAACCAAAACCCTGAGCTGGAAATTTATCCTGATGCAAGACAATGCCCTGATCATTCATCACGTCCTTAACTACCTGCTGTTTCCTCCATTGAGTTATGTCACTTGGAGACATTGCCCAAAGCCAATTTGCATGGGCAAAGAATAAAAGGGTTTTGTAATCTGCACCATCAAATTGTTTGCGAATTTTAGTTTCAAAGTTATCTCCACCTACCAAGCCTTTGGTAATAAACCTATCAATAACCTCATCAGCAACTGCAATGGTAAAAATGTCCTTGTCATCAGTTAATAAGCTATTCCCTTGCAGTATGCAATTTTGAATGAACTGCGTGTATAAATCATATACTGGTAATGCCGAATTTACTTTCATATTAATTTCTTTTATTTTAATGTTTCGGTTGAATTAGTTTAAAATAGTTTGACACCTCTTCCGAAATCGTTGAAAAGTGAAGTATGTCTTTGTCTGCGATAAGCAATGTGCAAAGCCTGGCTCTGGAAGTAGCTACGTTAAACCTGTTTATTTGTAACGCAAACGGTATGCTTTCAGTTGGTATGAAGAAAATACAAAAGTCTGTTGTTAAGCCTTGTATTCTGTCTATCGTTTCTACCAATACATCCTCCGTATTTGAGCATTTGGAAAAAATCTCCTTTTGCAAAAACCGAATTGTATCCCTGTTAAATGCCAATACAGCGATTTCAGCTTTAGCATTATATTGCTTTAACTCATTAACCAATTCAACAATAAATTTAGAGCACTCGCCTGAAGGTATTCGACCATCTTGTAACTCAAACATCTTTAATGAAGTACCCCCATTATTTTGGAATGTATTCTTTAGCAATGGAAACTGACTGAAGTTCAATGGAAGTTGGGCATCTGATTTGCTCTTTAACATCCCAGAATAAAATGAGTTAGTTGCATCAACACTGTTTTGTGTTAGCCGGTATGAATCGGTAAGTATGTATTGCTTTGTATTTGGCAAATAATAACTAATCGCTTTTAGGCCGCAAACCATCCAGTGGTAATTGTTAATGTCCTCAGGTGCATATTCTTTATGAAAAATAGGTTCAAGCTGTTTTATGTCGCCTATGATTATGCATTTCTTGCCCAGCTTTCTCGCTAATGCAATCGTTGATAAAAACGCCTGACTGGCTTCTTCGATAATTATGTAATCAAAATGATCGTCAACCATTGCCTTTGAAGCAATCTGAGACATTATGTAGTAGGTAGACAATAACATTTGAGGCTTCTGCTGACTAAGGCTTTTAAAAGCCTTTATACCTCTTATTTTCTTGTTCTTAGATTCATCGGCAGTCAGAGCTGATTTAAATATTTTACCTTCTGCTAATCCTGTTTTCAGATGCTCTTTTTCCGCTAATTCAACTAAAGCCCTGTTGGTTAGTGCAGTTACTAATATTCGATAATCTGTTTTTAGAAAGGCACTACAAAGTTGTGCCATAAGATACGTTTTACCTGTACCGGGTGGACCTTGAATGATGATTATTTCATTTTGAATTAAATCTGTTTGAATGTTTGTTACAATATCTTCATTGACAACTAATGGTATAGGGTTCCATTTTACTTCATTAATATCTAATGACAATATCTCATTTGAATTTGCAGGTGTTTCCTTTAAGAAATTTAGAAGATTCAATAGATAATTTAGTGGCGGGTCGGTTGGTGCTAAAAATACCAATGCATCCTTTTGATATTTTTCGACATCTTCAACCTTTACACCGGATAAGCCAACAATGGAGTGATCCTTTTCATAAGTGAAGAAAACCGTTTTTGATTCAAATTGTGCAGTAACTTTTGTTCTTAAATCTTTGTATGTTAAACCGCCCCAATTTCTCACCGCATCGTTCTGCATCTCGGAAACGAAACACTGAAAGTGTTCGTTTTTCCTTGGAGGTAAACATATCTTATGATCGAACTTAACAATCAGATTTCCCCTTGCTTCGTCAAAACCCTGATAACGGCATAAGTACAGTTGACCATCAACAAACATTTTAGCAGCTTGTTTCCTAAGTAACTTTTCAAACTCATTTGTTAGATAGGTTAATTCATCCTGAATAAGATTTATGTGTTTATTACTATTGATAATCATCTTCAGGGTTTAGCAGTTTAAATATGTCATTTGATTTCTCTCTGGAATTATCCCTATCAATCACCAGCAGGTGTTTATTTGCATCTCGATTATGTTCGCAGAAATCAAATAAATCGTCCATAGTTTTTTCATATTGATAAGCAAGCAAATGACTTGTGTTCAGACTCAATATTTCTTCGGCTGTTTGGTATATTTTTATTGGTGTCTTTGAGCCAAAATCCAATGCCATTTTAAAACCTTCATCTCGCATTCGTAAGATTTCATTCGTATGTATATACGCAAATGAGCCTCTTGCACTATGTACAAAATACTTTTCGTTTCCGTTTATCAACTGGTTAAAGTCCTTGTCTGCTGTATCAAATTGAATTATTGTCGCCTTAGCTAACTTCAACTTCGCTATCAAATTGTATAATTTCTGCTTTTCCTTTGGTTGACTTTTAGAAAGTTCCAAAATGTTCTTCAATTCCGGAATGTGTTCAGCCCATTCAGTATTCTCTAACTCGGAGCTAATAAAGTTTTCAACTTCTTTTATGAAATCATATTCTGTTTCATCCTTATCCTTTTTAGGGCCAGTATCCTGATTATTATCTTTTGCTGAATTGTCTTCTTCATCTGAGCCACCAAATTGAGCTGATGAATTAGCTTGGCTTGACTTGCTTGGGCGAATCGATTCTTTTAAGGAAATAACTTTTTCCTGAATAGAGGCGTAAATGGGTAAGGACTTAACCATTTCTAAACTGAGGCCGACTGATTCAAGATACTCGTTTACTTGATAATCAGAAAGCTCCAAGAGTAATTGGATTTCCTGTTCCAATCCATTACACTTTAAGAAAGATGCTAAATAATGTGATATATTAAATCGTTCAAGTGGATTTTGCCAACTATTTGTAAAATAAAATCCTTCGTCTGATAAATAATATTTTACGCTTGAACCTTTAATTTCAATTTCTCCATAATTTAAAATCAAAAGAATCTCTTTACAAATGTAGAACTTGAAATTTTCAACACTTTTATATGCTTTGTTGAGATAATCTTCTTCGTCCTTAATCTTCATTCTTGAACGAAGTATTAATGACAGTGCTGGCAGAAACTCTAATATTTTGATTGATAGTTTTACATCTTCCTTTTCCTCTTTTACTTTATAATCACATTTGTCAACTATCGGAACCCCAAATAATGAAAATAACTTTTCTACTTTATCATCTACATTTACGTTCTTAGGAATTAATATGGACGGTATTTTATCATTATATTCATTAAAACCTTCAATTCGCAACCAAATTATTTCAGAGTTTTTTCTCGAAACAAAATCATTGCATAAGAATTTACTTTTTTTCGCCCAATCTTTGATTTCCTTTTCTTCCTGAATTGTTAATTCATTTAGACCATTAATAATTTCGTTATACAACAAGCCTACTCTCCTAATATTGTCTCTTTTAAAAAATCCTTTCTCATTCGTGTCGTTGTTGATTGAAGAGAGTATGTTTAGCATATCTGCTAATGTCAATTTTGATTTCAAGCCAATTAATTGTATCCACTCTTTAGAAAGAACTTTAGGAACCTGGATAATTGGAATGTACTCTCCACCCAATTCTATTATCTTATCCGAATTGGTAAAAACATCAGAAGCCAAAAGACAAGTTTTCTTATTTGTAGGAATACATTGCTTAGACTTGAGATGCCAGAATATAAATGAAGGGATGCAAACTCTATTACTTTCATAATGCCCCCAACGCATTAAGTCAATTGATTTAAGAACTGTTGAATTTAATTTATAAACCTTTGCTTCACGAGTAGGGCCATGACTATTATACATGGTCGAGTTGGGTTCAATTGAAAGGCTGTATTTTGAAATCAATCTCTCCCAAAATATTGAAGAAAATTTAAACTGAGTTGTTTTGGTTAGGAAAGAGAAATATGTAATATAAGCAGGATAGTTTTGAGGAAGGTTGGTATTTACCAAATGTGGATATGTGTGACCCTCTTTCCCATATGCAACGGCAGCAGTAAAAAACAGACCACCAAATTCATCATCGGTATTCTGTATTTTATAATTGGTTAATATATTTATATCATCTGCAACATCAATTGCGACAAATAGGGTTTTCCATTCATAAGCATTATACCTGCCAACATACTCTGCCGAAACAGTAGTAAGGCCATTGATATTTGATGAAAAATCAATAGCCGGGTTATAAGCAGCAGGTAGAAAACAATCCTTTGCTTTAGCCCAGCCATTATTTGATTTCAATGGCAAATCTCTCAGCCCATTATAATGTACTTCCTCGATTTCCTTTGCAGCATGTAATTTTAAAATAAACTCGGTAACATCCCGGAAGTTTTCGTCATTAATACAGGAATCAATCTTGCCTATAATTTCCTTTTCCAAGTAAGCTATTTCAGAGGGCTCCTTAACACCAAATAATTTTAACCAATCAATAATATCTGAATCATCTGAAAAGGAATTATAAAGCTCTTGGCCTATTAATGTATTTTCTGACCCAAACTCAGTTACAAATGCTGTTACAGGGAAACAAACCAAAGGTATTTTTTCAAGGGTATTTTCATTTGAAAAAATAAAAGTATTATTCCTGACAATGTAATTCCACTCACCACTAAAGTCGTTTGTATCGAGCTGCTTTAAATATTTTAGTAAACTATAATTACAATCAATTTGATGGTTGGAAAGAAAAGGTTCTGATTGAAGAAATATTTTTAAATCAGATTGAGAGAAAGTCTTTGCCCCAAAATGTTTTAACTTATCAGAACCGGTAAATACTTGTAAAATATTCTGTTCGGTAATTCTAAGCAAACGGGAATTAGAATTAATAAACTGGGTAATAAATTGTATTGGAATAATTTTCTTAGTTAATATTTCTACTTCGTCAATGATAATATCTGAAATCTTAACAAGCTGATTCTCGTTATTAAGAATGAAAGCCACTTTTTCAAACCCAATCTTCAAGCCTTCATTAAACCATTTTTTTAGTGGGTCTGATTCAGGCAAATAGTCAGTTAATAGAATTTTTAAATAGTCCTTTTTAAAATCAGTTGATGCTGCAAATTCAGCACAACATTTGATTAATTCCCAACCAATAACTTTAAAAAGCCATTTGTTCCAAATTCGGTCCTTATGCAATTTTTCTCTACCAGCATCTACTAAGAAATTACTATTAACAAGAAACGGGAATCCAAATTCGCTTACAGATGTTGGAAGGTATGTGAAAATGCAGCTTTCGTTGCTGGGCAATAGACTAATGGACTTCAGGTCGGCATCTAATTTAAAAGCAAAGGATAATTCGGCACGAATCATTTCCTGTAACTTTTTAGGTGACTTAATATCCTCCTGTAGTTCCTTCTTTATATCTGGTGGAATAGGGTAACTACCTGTTCTTAAATACCAGTTGGAAATGTTATTGTCATTTTTATAGAGTGAAAGTATGCCAGGAATATCATCATCAGATTCCTTTTTGATGCATAATTTATGAGTACCATGAACTAATGTAACCTTGTGTATTTTACGCAGGAATAAAAGGAATCGTGCATCTGAAAAAAGTTCATTAATGTCACGAGCCAATTCGCTTTCATCTCGTATTTTAATTGCTGTTTTTACAGTAAATTCTTCAGAATTTAATATCAGATCAACATCAGCATTATTTGTAGAATCAGATAATATTGGAATTAGCTGCCACGGGGATTTAAACTTTGTTTGATTGGTTTTTTCCCAGTTTTTCTGAATACCCCATCTTGGGTTCCATCCGTTTTGTAGTATATGATTCCTATCAAATCTAAATAACAGGTCATTTGTTTTTACATATACCAATCCATCCTGCTGGCCAAAAACTGATTTGAAGCCAATACCTTTATATCCTGTTTTAGCTTCATCATCTCTCTTTGTTCCTCTTCCAATGCCACATAAACCCCTCAAATCTCTTTCGTCAAATGGTTTACCATTGTGGGACAAAACAACAAAGCCAGATTTTACTTCAATCATCAATTCTGATTGATCTACTACTGCCGCATCATCTGCATTTTGAATTAACTCATAGATGAATCTTTTATTTTCTGAGTAGATATCAATTGCCAAAGCCTCCACCGCCTCTGCAATGTCAATTACATTATACGGATTGTTTTGATTGAGCTTTTCATTATAAATATCATTAATGACAGAATCTAAACTTGAAATATCCTTTGATTCTTCACTACCATTTAAAGGTTGATTCTTTTCTAACCCAATTGTACCATCAAGTGAAATAACGCAATCTCTTTGAGTTACTAACAAGAAAGGATTTAATTGTATTCTCTTATCTAAAGCTGCAAACTGAATTTTAAATTTGTATCTCCCTCCCGGTTTTAGCATTTTAAGTGGATTAGCCCATATCAGAATGCGTAAAGGAAATTTATCATCAGGATAATTCAACGGTTTACCATCAATAGTTGTGCAATTAGAAAAAAAACCTTGAGTGCCGTTTTTTGATGGAGCATATTTCCCAACTAATTCATCCTTATCTATATCAACACCCCAGTAATCTTTTAGGATTGCTTTATACTCTTGATTTGATTTCGATAGCTTTAATTGCATACTTATGATTGGGAATTAAGGATTTTTACAAAAACCACAGGCTCTCCTTGCCGTGGTCGGGTAGTTTGTCGTGGGTGAAGTATGGGAATATCTCGGCCACCATTTCGGGGTATTTGATAGTAACCGGCAGGTTCTGCTGGCTTACGCTTTTCCAATACATTCTGCTGAACTGATATACCTGGTCAATGAGTTGGTTTATCAATGCAGGGTCATCTAATAATTCTGCTTTGTCGCTGAAGAATGAAATCTTTACAGGGAAGTGGTGTTCTCTGTCTGTTGGTGCAGATGCTTCTTCGTAACGGGTGTTATTGAATAGCAGGTATTCTTTTGCACCCACTTTTACAATGGTTCCGCTGTAAGGCATCAGCTTTTGACTGCTGGTATCAAATGCCAATAGTTCTTTGCTCTCTGTCTTGTTTATGGTTACTACAATTACCGGAATAGGCAAGCCCAACGCATGGAGGGTGTCAATGATGGGTTTGAGTTCCTTTTTACTGAGGTCTTTGTAGAAATGGATAATAAGCCTTGTGGCTTTGTAATTGGAGGCAATGAATTTGCCTACTGCTTCCCTGATTGAACCTGCGATGCTATCCGTATCATTTGCACCGAAACAATCAAAGCCTTTGAATATGCCTTCGTTGTTGAAACAGAAAGCTGATCCTACATATTTTGATTTACGGGTAATGGAATAGAAAGCACCCACACCAACAATCAATTCATTGGTGGTATCTCTTTTCAGCCTCCAGGGAACACCGCCCAGCTTGGCTAAAATTGCTGTTTCAATGTTAGGCAGAAATAAGTTGAATGCAGGTTTTGAAATGTTCTCCTTCCAGATTACCTGTGAGGTGATGCCTTCGTACAACAATATTTCTTTCATGCGGTGATAAATGCTGTTTCTCTTTGGGTCTTTCTCCCACTTAGCAACAGGGCTGATGTACACAGCAAAATATTTTGTATCGGGCAACCTGTCTTTATTCTTGATTGCTTTTTGAACTACTGAAACTGCATCATCAATGTTATCAAATGAAATGCTGCCGTTCTCCTCCAATTCAAATGGCTGGCTGATGTACTCTTCCATTTTTGGAAATGGATATTGGCCGTTGTATCCATCTTTAAAGTACTGCCAAATATTCTTTACTGCATGTTCCCTGTCGGGCTTATGGTAAATAAAAAAGAACTTTACATTGTTTGGCTTGGGAACCGGCTTGTATGGCTTCAATCGTTTTAAATCTCTCTTGGGTTCAACTCCTACACCATTGCCAAACTGCAATTCATTGGATGTGCCGTTGATGCGTTGCACCGACAAACCGTTAGGTTTGAAAAATCCGTCCGCTGAAAGCGGCAGGATTGCTGTGAAAGCATCTGTATTGAGATAATTATTATAAAAGTCGTTGAGCAGGGTGAAATACTTGGGATAACGGTTTTTGAAATCAGGCACATCAAAAGCAATATCGAAGTGAGGCTTTAATGTGTTACTCACAACCGGATAGTTTTTCTCGTGGTTCAGCTTCTGTTCATCGGTGAGGTATTTCCATCGGTTCAATTCACCGTTGCAGTTTATCCAATTGTATAGCTCCGTTTTAAAGTTGTGTATTTCGGCAATGCTTTTATTCAGCACTTTGGTTGTGCCATCAAATGAAACAACCAGTTCGGGACCTTCGGTAACTCTGTTGTGCTGTACTTTCAGTGTAAACTGATTGTACACTTTGAATTTTGTACTGCTTGCTTTTGTATTGTGAAACCAAACTTCAATTTCATTGGTGAAGTTCTTCCGCATAATGTCCGCAACTCCTTTGAAGTGAGTACGGATTAAATGTCTGTAATAGTGCTGGGCAAAGTATTTACATTCATTGAGGTTTACCGAAATGATAATGGCGTTTTCCTTTGCCGGTGCAAAATCGGTGTAGAGCCAGTTTCCATAATGCAGTTCGCTTTCATCAACTAAACCTTCAATTGCTCCGTTTAAATCGTCTTTGTGTATGGGGCAATAGCCATCTTGCTTTGCCGTGTAAAAAGCAAATTCAGCTTCCACAACGGGAGCTGTAAAAGGGATGATATTTAGTTGAATTTCTTGCTGCATTTATATATTTTGTGTTAAACAATTACTTGCTTTACCAAACTCATTATATATTCCAGGTCTTTGTCATCTTCCACTTGTATTTGATAATCACCATTGCCCCAATGACCGATACTGGAAACGTCTTGTGCCAATTTCTTAGGATCATCTAACTGCCCTGCTTTTGCATTGATGAAAAGCTTCAGCGATTTCTTTAAGATAGCAATGTCTGTTACGTTTTTGCCTTTCTTGAATGCGATGTAGAATTTCTGTGGCTTTATTTCAATCCCATCTGTCAAATTAAGAATGGCTGCCTTGAATTTTTCGTACAACTCTGCTGTTAGGTCAGATGCTTTTTCAATATGGTCTTGTTCGGTATATACTTTGATTTCGGCTGTAATATTTTTCAGCGATTGGTTTTGTTGAGTGATGGGTTTGATACTTTCTGCTGCAACCGACTTTTTAATTGGGTTGATGGCAATGGTATCGTTCTCGTATTGCTTCACTTCCCACAGTTCAATTGCAATATCTTTGAAATTTGTTGCCTGTATTTGATTTTCTGTAAAGCTCGGTGACACAAATGCTACTCTTGTTTGGCTCCAGTCCACATCTTCCCGTTTCAGGTTACGTTTTAAACTCTCATTGTACTCAATAATGAAATCGGCTTTGTTCTCCAACATTAAACTCAGGTATGTAAAGCCCTGGTCAACCACACTGATATTTTTATCTCTCTTGTATTCGATGATGATAAAAGCACAGCCCTGTGCGTCATAAGCCAACGTATCAATGCGTTTGTTCTTAATCGTAAACTCACTCTTCACCAATTCCAAACCCATTAAGGCAGACAAGTTTGCCTCAAAGACTTTTTGAATGTCTTTCTCCAGTTTAAAAGGTTTTTCTTTTACCTCCTTTAGTTTGCCCGATTGGTTTGTGTATAGTGCCATTACTTAATTTATGAATTATAATTTGTCAAATTATTAAATGAGATGTCTTACCCTTATTTTCTTATACTTCTTACCCATTCCTAAAGCAATTGCCGTTGGGTTTTTTATTATCAACTCTCCTTTTTGTAAACCGGCAATAGCCTCTTTGATTTCCTGAAAATCTTTGCCTGATACACCGAACAAATCTTTAATCACTCCATCATTGATTGACTGTTGCTTCATGATAAGTGGATACTGAGCATTGGCATAGAAATCAAAGTATTCGCTTTTGTAACTATCCATGTTTTGAGTGGCAAGGATAATACTCAAACCTTTATTACGGCCAATGGCAATTAGGTCACGAAGTGGCTTGTTGTCGAAGCCAAGCATGTAATGAGCTTCATCAATAATAGTGAAGTGACGAAGCTCAACGCTATCTTCATCTACTGCCTGTTTCGGTAGTTTTTCGTAAATGGTATTCAATTTTGAAACAATAAAATATACGATTGCTTTTGCGATTGGACCATCTTTTGGAAAACCATCCATCTTAACTATGTAGCTATCCTTTATAAGGTCTATTCTGTCTTCGGTAGCAAATAGGTTATTTCGTATCAACTGCTTTAAAACTGATTTTATGCTATCATCTTTATCCCTGTCTTTATCGGGCTGCAATGCTGTATATTCCTTGATGATGCCATCAAAAGTTACAGGATGGTTCTGCGATTTTTTATAGGCATTGATAATGGCTTCTGATAAACGATTGCTCATGTTGGCACTGATAGTTGCCCGGTCAATAGAACAAATAGCCAAAGCCAATTCAGTAGAGTAGAGATTGATTTCATTTTGTGCCCTGCCTGTAAAATCTTTGAATGGAGTGAACGGAAGGGGAGATACAATTGGATCAAGGATAGCACTTCTATCTATATCAAACAGATTGAGCCATGCGTTATTGGCAGGGTCAGAAAATTCACCTTTATAATCGAACAATAAAAAGTTTACCGGGTAAGGACTTTCGATAGAAAGTGTTCTTATCTCATTTAATAGAACGGCTAGCAAATTTGACTTGCCTGAGCCTGTTGTACCTGCAACTAATATTTGAGTATTGGAAATATCTCTACCATTCAAATTGAGTAATGCCGGAATTTCATCTTCATAGGTACCAATATTCAAATTAAGGAAAGGGATGGAACCCGCCTTGCCTGCTCTGGAAGAACTAACTGTATTTAATAACCAATCATCCAACACTTCATCTTTAAGCAATACATCACGTCCACGGAGTATTTCAGCGTTTACTATTTTGCTTTTTAAACCTGTGTTTTCCCAATCAACTTGCAAACCATTATAGCGAAGTTTTAATAAAGCGGAATAGGCTGCACCCAAGTTGTGCAGTGTAAAAAGTGTTTCAAAAATCCTGTTGCTTGTTTTCGACATTTGGATTTGCTCTATTGAAGCAAGGTCTCTATGCTCTTTGTTAGAAAGCCCAGCCAGTAAGCATATCCGCATTATTTTGTTTCCGTTTAAAGAAACAGGTTTTTGATTGGCTGTGTATTTTTCCAGATTAATACGTTGCTCAATTTTAGTACGCACATCATGCAAACTATCCATTAAGCCTTCTGCCTGTCTTATATTTTGTAAGTTGATTACACTCATGACTTATTCGTTTATGTTTACTCCAAAATAACCGGGAACAATATCTGTAAGCTGCTTTTCCCTGTCTCGCTGAAGCGTAAATGTTTTTGAAATAAAGGGTTCAATTTTTTCAAGGTCTTTGCCAGTTCGTATTTCACTGTCAGAACTAAGCAATATGGTTTGTTGCGAAAGCTCCGGAAAGTAATTTTCCAGCACTGTTGCCCGGCTTGTTTCATCCAATACGCCCATTACAGTATCAATCATTACTGGTGGATCATAATCGCCAAACTCATGTAATGATTTCAGCAATACCTGAATTACAACTTGCTTGGAAGCTGTATTTAATTGATTCAAGTAAAGTTCATTACCTGCCTTATGGTAAATTTTAAAAGTTAAGTCTTTCAGGTTTTCAGATAATTCAACCCTATCAATTACATCTCTATAAGCAGCCAGATTGATGTTGAGGTCTTGCTTCATTTTTAATTCTATCTGTTGCTTTTTTACTTTTAGCAAACGATTGGCAACATCCTCAAAGAAGCCTTTTAGTCTGCCCAATGCTTCATATTTTGGATCGGGTTCCTGGCTGGTTTGAATATCAAACTGGTGAAGTCGTTTTTCAATTTTACTTATTTCGCCTTTTGCATCGGCAATGCCCATTTCATGTTTCTTAATACTGCTTTCATTATCTTCATAGGCTTTTAACAGGGCATAATCTCTGCCTGTTATTTGAGCTCTCATGTTTTCTATCTGCGTTTCCAATAATGGAATCTGATTGAGAGAAACATTCAATTCTACCTGCTGCTGATTTAAAGAAGGGAACGTATTGTTAGTTTTTACATTCAATAAGTTTTCGAGTGCCTTTACCTCCGAAAATTCTAAAAAGTCATATTGGTCTTTCTCCGCAGGATTACTGGAAGCTGCTATGACATAATCAACCAATTCTGCCGTTGTAATATCTTTTAGTACAAGGCTATTTTCCTTGAGGTATTGTAATATGGTTTTACTAATCGCTTCAATCTGCTCTGGAGAAATATTGCTGTTATGTTGTTGTTCCTGCTGGCCTTTTACTTTAAGAATAAGATTGATTTCTGATTTGATTGCTTCTGTCATCTTTGGCAAGCAAACATTCAATTCCATTTCTTTTACAAATTCATCTAACTCATCATGATAAATGCCTTCTTTTTTGTGGATGGTTTCAATTTGCAGTTTCGTCTGTTCAATTTTATTCTTGATAGTAGATTCCTGATTTAATCCACCTTTAAGGTTATCATACAATTCTTTATTGGCAACAGAATATTGCAAGGCATCCTGCAACTGTAATTGTAAAAGGTTTATTATTTCGTCCTGTTTTTTCTTTTGGTCGAGTAGTTGTAAGTATTCCTGTTTTTCATTTTCTACCTGCAAACGCTGAGCTGTATATCCCTGATATAAACTTTCTGAACTCTTTGCCATTACCATGTACTTATTGAAACCCATTACGTTTTCAATGTTCTCTTTTATAACCCTGTTTAGCTGGTCTTCTTTTAACAGGTTCCCGGCTTCCATTGCATCAAATAAAAAGTACCTGCTTAATTCCTGCGGTAAATTGGCTTTGATAATTTTGTTTACTTGTGCTTCCTGTTCTGCCCTTTGTGCCGGTGGGGTTGCAGTGCCATAGGAAAAGATAGTACCATTCATATTCAGCTTTACAGCTTCCACAGGCAAACCTGAAGGATTAAGTAAGTAGGTTCTTGTAAGTACATATTGTTGCTCTTCATTTAGCACCTTGCCGGTGAAGTGCAACTCCAACATAATTTTTTCATCTTCATGGCCCAATGAACCTGCATTCAGCAGTTCTTTAAACTGCTTAGCACTGTGAATGTGCAAGCCATACAAAGCTCCATAGATGGCTTCAAACAATGTAGTTTTTCCCCCGCCATTGGCACCTCCAATGAGTATGATAGGTTTATCCTGCTCAACCGAGATATCTAAATCAAGATTGAGATAGGTTTTAAAATTCTTGGCCTTTATTCTTTTTATCAGCATGGCAGGTTATTTTATTTTAAGCAAGGCTTTTTCAATAATTTTTTCAATTCCTTTATCGTCCATATCCTGATTACGGATTTTCTTCTCATGAAACTCTTTCAGCAAATCATCTTTTACCCAATCAAAATCAAGTTTATGCTCCGTGCATAATACCTCAATCAAATCCATATCCTCTTTGCGGATACCGAAATGAACAAATGTGGTGTCTAATCCTTTTTTTGCCATTATGCTTAGTTTGTATTTATGTTAGCAGGGTTAAAGAAATCCCAGCCGGTTAAATCTTTATCGTTTTCAATTCTGTTTATGCAATAACGCCAACTGCCTTTTTGAGGAATGATAATACTACCAAGTGCTTTTTTCCCTTTTGCATTTAACTGTTCAATGTATTCTATTAAAGCGTTGTGCTTTACTACATTTTCAGGATCACTTTCAACTGTTTTAGGATCGAATAAACCTAATACACCATTTTTAAATTTGATGACAATGTCAATGTAGAACAATGATTGGGTGCCATCTCTTTTAATATACGGAATAGCAAAATCTTCTTTATTACTGCTGCCGTTTTTGTACCACCATTGTATATGGTCGCCTTCATTTGCAATTAGCACATCAATAAACTGATGTTCATTAGTACTATCGAACAATTGATTTACACCTCTATTTCTTGCATACAAAGGATCTAAAGCATGTGCCTTAGTTTCATACTCCACATATTTATCATTGAATATTTTAAATTCAGGTACATCCCAGGGTTGTTCATACTCTTTTACCGTTGTTGTTTTGCTGGAGGCTTTGGCTGCCATAATTTGAGCATAAACTTCCCTTGCCAAATTGAACAAGTCGTTAAAACGAGGGTCTTGATTATACAATACAATCTTGTAAACATCTGCTCCAAACATTCCCAAGTACTCTTCAAATAAAAGTTGTGTATGGTATTTTATACGTTCCCAGCTTGCATCTTTTTGATAATCGCCACAGCTTGCCAAGCAATACCTGTTAAACAACTGCTCCAATTGATAAGCTGTTTTTGCAAACTTCTCTACATGCTCTGCTCTGGTAGCACCAACTTGTGTTACATCAATATTTACATCAGCCGGAATACCAATTTCAATGTTTGCCACATCCATTATGATCCCTGCCTGTTGCATGGCTAATTTGTTGGTATGGTAAAAGGATTCGCCAGCCTCTGAACCGATTTTGATATTAAAAAGCTTTTCGGCAGCCCTAAAAAGTGCTTCTCTAAAGTGCAAACCAATACGATTGCGGTCTATTTCTTTTTGGATGTAGTAAGATTTTAAAGCAACAGCCGAATAAATATCGTTGTTACGATTTGCTCTGTTTTCAGAAATATAATCCGCTTCTTCCGGCAATATCGTAATCAGGTCCTTATTTAAATTGGTATAAACATATCCAAAGTTTAGTGCTTCATTTGGATAATGCTTTTGCTCCGGCATTCTTAAAATTCTACCCATTGTTTGCACCGTAAATCTTTCATTACGCATTTCACGATAAATCAACAATACTGAAGCTCTTGGGCAATCCCAACCTAATGCAATGGCCTGTTTAAACAACAATACTTCCACCATATTATCAGGCTTAGAAATATCTTCCAGATTGGTTTTTTCACCACTCAGCCAAACAGCCAATTTACCGTTCTGCTCAGTAATGCCTTGAACAGATAAATATTCCACAGCCAGGTCTCTTATTCTTGTATCATCTGCTGAAATTTTTGCAGTATCGGAAGGCAGTTGAATCAATAATAATGGCCGGATATTCGTTTTTGCTTCCTGATATAATTGTTCTAATTCCAAACGCTTTTCTAATGCCTTTTGAAGTAATACAATATCAGCATCTCTTCCTGCTTGTTCTTCTGCTTTTAATAATGGGTTTAGATGAACTCCTTTTTTAATCATCTGAGCTTTTACCACATCCTCTCTTGGTATCATAACCCGATATGGAGATCGCAAACTTTTATCAGTTAAAGTGGCTGATACCCTTAATTCGATTTTTGGACGAATACGCTGCAAAATCATTTCTGCTTTTTCGGCTGTTTTGCCGCCCGCCATTAAATGCTCTTCATCAATAATTACAACAATTTGCGTATCGTTTAGTAATGTCTGATTGATGATGTTGTAAAAGCTCTTACCATCTTCTCCTTCTCTCATAAACAGTGTATCATCTCTGTTGATGGTTTGCCAGTTTAGGAAAAGCATTTCATTGGGTTTTAAACATTCGTCTGTAATGTCTTCAATGCCAATGGTGCGTATATCTCTTGTTTCGCTGTAAAAGTTGGAAAGGCTTGCATAGCTCTGTAAATGCAATGTATTGGGAGCAATCCAGATGTAAGTAACATTGCGGTTTGGAATTTCAAAATGGGTAGGCAGTTCATTAGCAATATCCCTTAACAGGCATGCCATAGTTACCGTTTTGCCAGAGCCGGTTGGAGCCTGAAACGCCAAAATGTGGCGATAAAAATCTTTATTGAGCAAATTGAAAAAGTGATCTTTCAATTGCTTTAATGCTTCGTCTCTATAATCTAATTGAAGTAATTTCATTGAATGCTTTTTTTTAAAGGATGGATAACTGTTCGCCATTTTCGTTTGTTGGTGCTTCTGAAACTTCTTCCATCAATGGAACAGTTCTCTTTTTCTTTGGCAATACGTTTTGATAGGCTTTATAAATGGCATCGGGCAAGGCACAAAGTGTTACTTTATCTAAAACCTCTGCAAAGTCTTCGGTATAAGGATCACTACCCATTGAAAATACATATACCTTAATTTCTTTTGCATCCATACCCTTTATTAAATCAACAGCTTCAGGTATAATGTTGTCATCAAATAATATTAACAACGTAACTGATGCTTTAGCAAAAAGCTTTGCTTGCTTTATTTTAATTTTCTGCTCAGTGTAGCAGTCTTCTTTAATACACAGCAGTTCGGTAGCTAATTGAGTTAGTTCTCTTTTGTTTTTTAGGGATGTTTCTCGACCAACAAATGCACTTTTAAAGTATCTGAAATTATTTTTACTTAATCCTGTAACATTTTCGCCATTGTTCTTTGAATAACCATTTATAACTGCTTTGTTTCTTTCATAAGTAACTTCTTCACAAATATTATTTTCATTGTTTGTGACTAGAATTGTTTGTCGCTGTTTGTTATCTTCACTATTTAATTCCATAACAGCATGCATTGTTGTGCCAGACCCTCCAAAAATGTCAAGAAATATTGCATTAGGTTTATTTTTATTTTCAACAACATGCAATACATCTTTTACGGCATATAATGATTTAGGATAATCAAAAACTTTATGTCTATTTAATATCGTATCAATTAAAACAGTGCCGTTCGAAGAAGCATCATATTTTGGATTCGACCACATTGTCTTTGCTTTCCTACCAATCTTAATTCTATCTTTCATTTGGACTGTGAATGACCCATTAGATGATACAATATTAAAATCTCCATCTTTTGCACCTTTTAGGATGTTCTCTCTTTCAGACCACCTCCAAACTCTTCTTTTTCCTGAACTATCTATTGGCATGATAGCATAAACATCGCCTCTTGTTTTATTTAAAAATTCATCTACATTATTTTTAATTAATTCACCGTCTTCATTTAAAGTCAAAATAAATTCTGGTGCATATTCTGCAGGAAAAGGATGAAGCCTTGTTCCTCCTACAGCTACAATATTTTTTTGAGATATTGAATAATACAATGAAAATTCAGAATTAGGTCTATCATTTGGTGTAGACAACCCACCACTGCGTCTAAAAGGTAATAGCCTATAAGGCGAAACCTTGTCCTCATAGTTAAATGCAAGCTTTTGCTCATCATTTAATGGTATAGGGTTTAAGGAGGCTAATAATTGATTTTTAGAATAAACCAGGGCATATTCATGACAAGTAGCAAAAAATTTATTCGTTGTTCTACCTCGAGGGTTGTTTTCTACTATTAAAATGCCAATCCTATTATTTTCTCCAAATATTTCATCTAATAGTAATGTCAAAGTTGCTACTTCGTAATCGTCAATAGTAACTACTATAATACCGTCCTCTGTTAAAAGACGCTTTGCTATTTTTAGCCGTTTATTCATAAATGCAAGCCACTTTGAATGGCGAAATGAATCTTCTTTTTCCACATAATCATTATTGTATTTCCATGATTGATTACCTGTATTATACGGAGGGTCAAAATACATGGTATCAATTTTTCCTTCATGAGTAAAAGTGAGTGCAGTTAAAGCATGCAGATTATCGCCTTCAATCAATATATGATTAGGGTACTCTTCGCCATTTACAATGGCTTTATCTTTTACTTCCTTTAATACTGGCAGGTTTTCACGAAGTTGTTCTTCTACCTCTTCGGGTTTATCTTCCCACACCAAGCCGTATTTCTTTTTAGTGTTAACCAAATTTATTAAGTAGGCTCTTTCATCCTGGCTTAAACCATCAAGGGCTTTTACTTTTTGTATGAGGTCGGTTTTATTCATCTTAATTTTCTTTTTCGTCTTCGTTAGTATTCAAAATAATTTCGGGTAATTCTATTGCTGCTTCCACAGCTGGTAATGTTTCTACATTACGTAACTGGCGTTGTATAGCTCTTGTACGGGTACCTACTACATCATCTAATTGGCCAAGCCCCGTTTGTATATTTTTTTGAGCCTTTTCTAACAAGCCACCAAATACTTCAAATTCTTTTTTAACGGAGCCCAACACTTTCCATACTTCGCTGCTGCGTTTTTGTAAAGCCAATGTTCTAAAGCCCATTTGCAGGCTGTTTAATATTGCCATTAAAGTAGTAGGTCCTGCTACGGTTATTTTAAATTCTGAACGCAACTGGTCAATTAATGAGCTACGTCTTATTACTTCAGCATATATGCTTTCAAATGGAAGGAACATGATAGCAAAGTCAGTAGTATTGGGAGGGTCAAGATATTTGTCTCTAATATCTTTTGCCATTTTCTTAATTACCGTTTCTAAATTCTTTGTGGCTGCTTCAATATCATCAGGTATTGCACTTTCATAAGCTGCCAGCAAATGCTCATAGGTGTCTTTAGGAAATTTGGCATCAATAGGCAAATACACAAAGGCACTTTCATCTTCGCTGCGGCCAGGTAATTTAATGGCAAACTCTACTGGTTCTGTACTACCTTTTTTAGTGCGTACATTGGCATCGTATTGGTTGGGTGCTAAAATCTGTTCCAGCAATAATGCCAATTGAACTTCTCCAACACCTCCTCTTAATTTCACATTGCTTAATACTTTTTTCAAACCACCTACATCGGTTGCAATGGTTTGCATTTCGCCCAAACCTTTTTGCACTTCAATGAGTTGTTTGCCTACTGTTTCAAAACTTTGACCTAATCGTTCACTGAGTGTTTTTTCCAGTTTTTCTTCCACCGTAACCCTAATAGTTTCCAGTTTGGTTTCGGTACTTTTTACCAATTCGTTTTGCTTGGTATCCATCAAAGCAAATTTTTCTCTTTGCAGGTCGTTGAATGATTTGATGTTATTATCAAATGTTTCCTGAAAGCCTTTGAATGCATTTACCAGTGCCTCACGAATTAATTTATTATCTTCTTTAGCCTGGTTATTAATTTTGTCTAATTGAATAATATTGGCTCCTGAAAAATCAGTAATATTTTTAGTAAGCTCTTCACGGTTGACTTTATTGTTAGCATCAATTTTTGTGATTAATGCTCCAACTTTTTCATCAAGTGTTTTATTAATTTCTTTTAAAGCATTCTGGCTTTGCTCAGTAATTGTTTTTAAGGTTTCAGATTGTTCACCCTTAAAACCAATCAACGTATCGTTCAACTCTTTTCTGTTGTCCTTTGCGATGGTTGCATTTTCTTCACGGTTAATGCGAAAATCTTCTTTGAGGTTGGTTTCAATTTTAGAAAGACTGGTTTGCAATTCAACTACCTTATTTTGAAGCAGGGGTAATTCGTTGCTGCTTTTGTTACGGAAAACAATGATGAGTACAATCGCAATAAGCAACAATACACAGATGACTATTAATAAGGTTGTTTCCATTACTTGTTACGCTTTTTTAAGTTAATTTTTTTCTCGGCCACCTGCATTGCTTCATTTGCCATTTTTTCATCTTTTACCACATCATAAATTTGGTCGGCTAACCATAGTGTCATTAATTCATCGCTACTGGCTTTGAGTATTTCGGCAATAATGGGTATCTGTTCCCGTTTGAGTTGCCGCAACCCCTTTTCAATTTTACTCAGTTGAGCCGTGTCCATTTCAAGCAATGGTGCAACCTGCCGCAGGTATAAATGCTGCTTCTCCCTGAGTGTCCTGAGCTTCTCACCAAATTGGCTGTTCATCGTTTTAATATTGACTTGTCAAATATTGGCAAATATAAGAAAAGAAAAGCAAGTGCTTACTAAGAATAATAGCAATGTGCAAAACTTGCAAAGTCTGCAAACAATGCAAAAAGCCCCATCCGTTTGGCGGCATGGGGAGCAATGCAGGAAAGGGAAATGTGCTTAGATTTTGCGGTAATGCCCGGCCTTCAGCTTTTCCAAAGCCTTGCCGGTGGCATTGTGGAGTATATCATCCACGGTACGGGCAGAAAGCTGAAACTGCTTGCCGGTTTCAACGGCTTGTTGGCGTGTAAATTCTGATGGTAAAGCATCAAAGAATTTGCGTTTGCTGTCGCCTGTTTTGAATTGGGTGGCTTCGCTTTGTTTTGGCAGGTTGTTGAACATTAAAATACTGTGGTGGAGGTAGATTTCGGCCAACCGCAAAGCGGTGCTGAAATCTTCATCGGTACAAACCACCTGGTTTGCAGCTTCACCATTTTCAAATTTCCGCAAGGCGGTAAATAGCATTGCCATACGGTACAGGATCAAGCCCAAACGTTTTACAATACTGGCGGCCTCTTCGGCTGTGAACATGGTTACTTCATTGAGCCATGCCTCACAGGTTTGGTTTAGCTGTTGCCATTGCTGATTGGTTAATGTTACAGTGGTTTCTTCCCGTTGTAGGAACTGGACCATGTTAAACACTTTTAATGACAGTACTTTGAAATGCTCGGTGAGGTTGATGTTATTGGCATTGGGTGAAACGTCTTTCCATTTTTGCTCCACCTTAAAAGCGTAGAAGATAAAACGGCTGAATAAGCCATCTTCGGAAGAAGATATTAAGCCTGTAACCTGATTGGGTGTGCCGGATAAAGCAATAGACAAGCTGGGGGCATTTACTTCTGTAAATTCATTGTTGCCTTTCCGGGAACTGGAAAGCCTTTCGTGATGAAACGATTTGCGAAGCATATCGGAATAGGAACCCCACTCTTGTTTAAATACATTGCCCAGGGTGTCGGCTTCAGTTTCGCAAATAATACCTGTTCCTTCGTTCTGCTCCAAGTGCCAAAGGATTTTTGCATAGCTTGTATTTGCCGGAATGTACACTACTTTGAAAGTGGGTTTGGTTGGCTGTTCCTCGGTGGAGGTGTCGCCTTTTTTCTTGCTGCTGATTTTTTGCTTGTGTTCGGATAGTTCCTGATTGTATTGTGATTCTGCCTCCCTGCTTGCTTTCAACACAAAGCTGTGGTACTCGTCTGCCAGCATCTTTGCAAACTTCAATGCACCTTTTCCACTGGCGGCAGGGGCAATGGCAAAAGAAAAAACATTCGGGAAAACTTCATTACCTGCATACACTCCTTTTACACCGGGCAAACAACCACTGAGTATTGCCAATGCTCCAGTAAGAAAAACATCCCGTTCTCTTTCATCGGTAAATGCCATTGCACCGTGCTGCAATATTTCAGGCATTTGCAAATACAGTTCTTCGGGAATGGTTGGAGTGGCTTTTAAATAGTCTTCCTGCGGTGTTTGCTGTTCTGCACTTTGCAGCTTTGCAGTGTTTGCAAACTTTGCAAACTCGCCTACATGGTGGGTATAGGCACTTTTTACCGATTCTTTAATTTCTCTTTCAGGTAGGTCAAAATGTTGCGTACATAAAAGTTCAGTATCGGACTGCGATAAACCAGCTCGGTTGCAATTAGAAGCAAGCCGATAAATATAATTGTTCCTGTTTCCATCGGTGTATTGTGTTTTTTGATTGGTGAATTGAATTTGTTGATTGAAAATAAAAGCGATGTTCAGATCCTCTTCGGGTTCTTCCTGAACTGGTGGGATTACTGGCTGTGCTTTTGGCTGCACTTCCGGTTGAGTAAAAATTTCGGGCAACTGTACTTTGAACTTTTCGTTCCTGATGTTCTTAAACAGTCCAGGGTGATAACTCATAAAGCAAAGCCTTGTAATATCCTTGCAGCTTGGGTCTGCTTTTAAACCTGTTGCATCTTCGTAATGCTTCTGCACCTGCAAATAGGCAATGTCGTGGTGTTCAATTTCAGTATTCACCTCAATAAACACTTTTAGGCCGTTACCGCTTGGGCTGATAAAGCATAAGAAGGTGTAAGGGATTTCGGCAATGATTTTGAAAGCTGCATCCAACTGTTCCGGTGTCAGCTTGTCAAAATCAAGATGCACAAAGCCGCTGTACATTTCAAGGAATTGCATTTGCCTTTTCTCGCTGAATACTGCGGATGGAGTGAAAGCCAATAATTGTTTTTTCTTATTGGCAGCTTCTTCCGTTTTGCCTTGTTCCAGCAAAGCCCTGATTTCTTCAACCTCCGCTTTGTATTTGCCGGAGGCAATATCATTGGCTATTAAAAGCAATGATTTCTTTTCCACCGGCACGGTGAAATTTTTAAATATGGTACTTGATGCCATTGTTCTGTTCTTTCAGTTAATAAAAAAATCCTACTTCTTGCGTTTGTTGCGGATAACATAATCGGCAGCCATCTGATCAATTTCATCTGCTGCTGATTTGCGGTTACGTTGTAACCAGGTATCCAACTCCTCCCGTTTGAAGTAGAGTTTTTTGCCCTGAGGACAGAAATGGGGAATGTGCTTTGTACTGGTGAGTTTGTACAAATGCGATGGGCTTACATCTAAATATTTGCAAGCCTCATTAAAGTTCAGTACTGTTTTTTGTAACAGGTTTTGCTCATCCAGCTTGTTAGCGATTTCGGTGAGCTTGTCTAAGATTAATTCTTCGTGTGCCATCTTTTTTTATTTTTATGAATGATGGCACAAACCTCTTAAATGCAAGAGGGGCAATGGTTAAGGGGTTAATCCCTTACTCACATTAATGAATAATCTTAATGTTTTTTATTGCAGATGTTTGAAAATCTTGTCAATGGTTGTCTTTTCCTTTGGTTCAATTTTGTTCTTTGAACCACTTGCTGAAAGGTTGTTTGCAGTTATCAGCGTATCCTTTTTGGAATAGAAGATTTTTGACTTTTCAATGTTCGACAATGACAGGCTATTGAAGTATGGTGTAAACTTATCTATGCAATAACGGAAGTGTTTTGTTTCGCAGCCCAATTGAATTTTCACTGCACTCGGCAATATGCTTTTTGCTGTTAATGCCTTTATCAATTCATCAGCACTGGTAACATCATCATTCAGTAATTCTATTTGATGGCACAACTGATTAACAACCGTTGTGAGCTTTGCAATATCATCTTTGAAGCCGAAATGAATTGCCTCCTGGTTACCGTTGTACTCGGTGCTGCCTTTTTCATCTGCTGCTGGCGGTCCAACATATTCTAATTGCTGAACGTTGGACAATGGTTCTTCCAAATCCAACACATAAAAATCTTCAAGAGTTGTTGTTTGTGAAAGGCTTGCCTTGAACTGTTCCTGTATGCTGAAATAAAGCTGAATGAGGCTATGCTTTAAGTAATGCAAAGCGAAGTGAACAACGCTGCTTTCTGCATCAGGAACCGTTGTAAAACCTTGCTCGTTTAATTCTGTGGTAACCTGTTTGGCTAATACTCTCACATTGGTAAGGGACTTGCCAACCTGATAGCGAATATCAACTAACTCTGTCCAGTTTGCAGCTTGCTGCAACACTGCATTGAAAACACGAAGTGTTTCTCCGGTGATGATGAAATAATAAAAATGAGTAACGGCATCTTTATACTTTGGCAAATCGGTTTTGTATAAAAGCTGCTGCAATGCTGTGTTGCCTATGGATTCATCAGCCACTATTTTTTGAAGGGTTGGGTAATCAACCAACAATGCTGTGAGTTGCGAAAGCAACTCTGCATTGGTGCTGGGTGAAGCTGCTTTTGCAGCTTTCACCAATTCAGTGTACCGCCTTGTGTTGGTGGTGTCTAATTTCCACGGCTTCAATACACCGTGCATGATGCTGTCTAATACTTTTACTTCCATTGCTATAAGTCTAATTTAATTTTATTGGCGGCCTCCTGTTTTTTGTGGTCAATTACCTTAGCGTAAATTTCGGTTGTTTTTAAATGCCTGTGACCTAAGAGTTTTGAAACCGTGTAAATATCTGTTCCCAATGTAATTTGTAAAGTGGCGTAGGTGTGCCTTGCACAGTGAAAAGTGATGTGCTTGGTAATACCTGCTTTCATTACCCATTCACGGAGTTTTAAGTTATGCCAGGCACTGTAATACAATCCTTCAAATACTTTATCATCCTGCTTTCTTCTTTCGCCTAATAGCGAAAAGGCTTGTTCTGAAATGGGCAATGTTTCTGCTCCCTTTGTTTTCTTCTGCCTGAAACGGATGTAATACCCGGACTGCTCGGAGTGCTGCACTTCTGACCAAACTAACTTTTCAATATCCGACCAACGCAAACCACTCAATGCAGAAAAGATAAAAGCATTTTTGAGCACCGGCATTTCACACTCCACTTTTGCTGCTGCCTGTAATTCTTCCAAAGTGAGAAACTCTCTATCAGGATCATCTGACCTGATGCCCTCCACCTGGTTTGCCGGATTGGTTTGTATGATGCCTTCTTTTACTGCTTCCTTCAAAGCTGCGGTTACTTTACTGAAATAGGAGGACTGTGAGTTTTGAGAAAGGTGCTTATTGGTTTTGCTCTTTGCTTCGGATATGAGATAGGTTTTGAAATCTTCCAGCCAGTTTTTATCAATGTCTTTAAACGATGCTCCATTCTTGGCGAACTTCTTCAAGTGTTTCAGCACACTATCCCAATTGCCCCAATTACCCTCGCTGCCTTTCCTTTTCTCGGTAAGCCTTTCAAAGTATGCAATGAAACTGCCTTTGGCTTTATCGGTATCCCGAAAGCCATATTCTTCATTCTTTATCTGGAGCAATCTTTTTGACCGGATGGCTTCTGCCAGGATCATTGTTTTACGGTTCTCTTCCTTCTGCTCTTTGGTGAGCTTGCCTTTCTCCGGCTCGGGGATGATGTATAATTGCAAATACTCATAGTCTCTTTTACCATCGCCATAGTAATCAAGATACAGGCTTATTTTATCGCCCTTTTTGCGTTGTCTTAATGTTACTGTCATGCTTCAGTTAATTTGAATAGTTCGTTGATAGCTGTTCGGGGGATACGGGTACTTCTGCCCAACTTACCTGCTTTGAGTTCGCCTTTGTCTATGAGCCTGTAAATGGTCCAGCGGCTGGCGTTGATTAACTGGCAGGCTTCATCTACGGTTAGAAATTCCTTTTGAGAAATGGCAGGGTTGTACATGGCTTTCTCGGTTTCTTCCTTGATGGCCACTTCGATTTTTTCATCCCGCTTCCGCTGTTTGTATGCTCTCTTGGCACAGGTATCTGAGCAAAACTGTGTAACAGTAGTCTTGGCGGTAAACCGGTTACCGCAGTGCTGACAAGTTTTTTGTAGACGAATGTTGCTGCTCATTTTGTTGCCTGTTGTTGCTACATGTAGCAGCTTGTAGCTGTATGTAGCATGTTCTCTCCCGAGTGTTGCCTGATTTGTGGGCAACAAATCTGGGCAACAATCAGGCAACAAATATAGGTAAAAAAGTGGAGTTGGGCAACAAATAAAAGAAAGATAAATCAGCTAAAAGCTAACAATAACAGGCATTTATGAAACAAAAGAAAGATAGTTACTTTCCGATACAGAATTTTGAAAAAATATAATCAAGTTGATCGTCGTTTGTTATTTCGCCTGTTATTTCTCCCAGGTAATGCAGGCACCGCCTTATATCTAATGCAAGCAAATCTCCCGGAAGATGATTGTTTAATCCGGCTTTTATGTCAGTCAGCGATTTTGATACTTCTTTGAGGGCATGATAATGCCTGGCATTGGTGATAACAGTATCCTCAGTTTGTACTTTTCCCTGTAAGACAGATTCTACCATCTTTTCTTTAAGTACTTCAGTGTGCTGGTTTAGCTTAGCAGAGATGAATATCACCCCTTCAATAGCAGAAAACTTATTCCTTGCCTCTGTAATTTCAGATTTGTCCGTTTTATTAGCAACAGCAATTACGTTTCCTGCTATTTGCCTGAAGGCTGCAAGTTGTGAGAAAACTTCTTTTTCATTGTCTTCAACATCAAACAAAAAAAGAACCAAATCTGCCTGTTTCATTTTCTCCAGGCTCCGCTCCATACCTTCATTCTCGATTACATCAGCAGTATGATGCCTGATTCCCGCCGTATCTATAAGACGGAAAAGGATTCCGTCAATATTAATTACTTCCTCAATAGTATCACGGGTGGTGCCGGGTATTTCGCTTACAATAGCACGGTTCTCATTCAGTAAACTGTTCAGGAGTGTTGATTTACCGGCATTAGGCCTGCCTATTATGGCAACACTAACACCGTTCTTAATTACATTTCCTAAGGAAAAAGACTGGAGTAGCCGTTCAGTTGAAGTTTCCAATTCTTTGATAAGAGTAAAAAACTGTTTTCTGTCGGCAAACACCACATCCTCTTGTGAAAAATCCAACTCAAGTTCTATTAGAGCTGAAAATGTAATCAGGCGTTCTCTCAGTTCTTTCAGATGATGAGAAAAGCCACCCCGCATTGTATGAAGTGCAGCCTTCTGCGATGCAGCGGTGTTGGAAGCTATTAAATCAGCCACTGCTTCTGCCTGTGCCAGATCCAGTTTACCATTCAAAAAAGCTCTTTGTGTAAACTCTCCAGGTTTTGCCAGCCTTGCCCCATTCTTTACACAAGTGTTTATTATTTCCTGCTGTATAAAAGGCGAGCCGTGACAGCTGATTTCAACAACTTCTTCGCCAGTATAAGATTTCGGTGCCTTGAAAAGTGAAACAACTACCTCATCGATAGTTTTTTCGTTATCCTTCATCAATCCGACATGGATGGTATGCGAGGGTTGTTTATCCAGGTCTTTTGAAGGAAACAGGCTGTTGACAATGGTAAGCGCATTCTTACCACTAAGCCTTATGACACCGATAGCACCAATACCACCCGGAGTTGCTAAAGCAACGATTGTATCATCCCAGCCAGATAATTTATTCATTTATTCAAAATTAGGAACGGAACAGATGCTATAAAAACAAAAAATCCTTCCCGGTGCCGGGAAGGATTTTAGAATTATGTTATTGTGCTGAATTATTCACCCTGAACCTGGAATGTGATAGGCTGCTTACGATAAGCTTTTACCTGGCGGCCATTCTGGATAGCAGGTGTCCATTTTGGACCTTTCCTGATAACCCTCATAGCTTCTTCTTCCATTCCATAGCCGTGGTTTGTAAGCGGACGGACATCACTTATGTTGCCTTCTTTATCCACGATAAACTGAATTACAGTAGTGTAAGTCCCTTCTGGCGCACCATTATCAACCGGGGCATTGGGGTTAAGGCTTCTTTCAAGATATTGCCTCCATTTGCTGTCACCCCCAGGAAAACCGGCTTCAATCTCCACTTTGTCGAATACCTTATTCTCGTCTGGCTCTTCTTTCTTTTCTTCAACGATTTGCTTTTCAGCTTCTGGTGGTTTTACAATTTCTACTTTACCCTCATCTTTAACACCTTCCTGGTCTTTTACATCAATTTTTACATCTTCCAGTTCTTTCTGGGTAACAGGTGGCTTTTCCACTTCTTCATCCTTTTTAATAACCGGAGGAGTAAACGCCTTCATTTCAACCTTTGGAGGTTCTGTTTTAGGAGGAGGCGGAGGAGGCGGAGGAGGTGCAACCGGAGGTTTCTTTTCCTCCTGTTTAATCTCCTGAATTGTCATCTCCTTCGATATTTTCGCCTTCTTCTTACTGCCGCTTACAGCACTGGAAAGAAGTGAAGCACCTAATGCTAATACCGCAATTGAAGCCGTGATGAGCAATGCACGGAGTATTCTGCGATTGTAGGACTTTCTTAACTCGTAAGCACCATAGTCTTTGTTCTTGCCTTCAAAAAGGATATCAAGAACATCGGCTCCTAGTATTTTATTTGCTTCCATTAACTAAGCGTTTTTAATAAGATGCTTATGGAATGCTATTCCACAAACAATGTCAAATTATTTTATACCTGCAGACTCTTCTGTTTTCTTGATGAGTTCTACCTCTACATCTTCAATTTTTATCATTGCATACCTCTTCACCTGGTTAATTGTCATTTCATCAAGAATATCTACTACATTTTTGTATGTGGCGTCTTTATCAGGTTTGATTACCACTACAAAATCCATAGCAAGGCAGGCATTTTCCCAATCAGGATCACCATCTTTTTGAGCTTGCTTTCTTTCCGCAATACATTGAGGATCAGTCAGGTCTGTTTTGCCACGGCTTATAACATCTTTTTTCTTATCAAGTATTACTTTTCTGATATCCTTAAAGTTTGAAGACTTGAAGTTATTCTTGCTTTCAGTTACTTCGAGCATACCTTCATAATAATATACCTGGTTGCCTTTACCCAGCATGATGGTAAGGGTACTTGACTGCTTAACCTCCGTTTTATCCTTATCGTCATTAACATCTTTGGGCATGTTCAGGTCAAGTGCTGTCGGGCTGCTCATTGTAGCAGTAAATACAAAGAATGTGATCAGGAGAAAACCCAAATCCACCATGGGGGTCATATCCACACGGGTAGATAGTTTCTTGGCTTTTTTCACACCTGGCCCTTTCTTATGCCCGCTGTCGCCACCTTCTTCTATACTAGCCATAAAAGAATATTTTTAAATTAATTAATCTGTTTACTGTTTTTTCCTTGCTTCCAGTTTATCCAATTCCGAACCGTTTGGAATTCCCTCAAGAGATGTTACCAGGTGATATTTCAACTGGTCGTTTTTCTTAAGTGCATCCATCACCCCTGCAAAAGCCGGATATTTTGAATGACCATCACCTTTTATCAGGAAATCGAGTTTTTCACCCTGAAAAGCTTCTTTGGCAGCCCTTACCCACCACTCCAACTGGTTATTTGTTGAATCGGCATAAGGAATACCTGGCCATTCTGAAGGTTTTTGCTCTTTTTCGGGTGTATTCAGTAATTCTTTCAAATTAGCAAAAGGTACACCCGTCATATAAACTTTCTTGAACTGATTCATTTCAGCTTCGCTCAAACCTAAATTCTGACTGGTGTTGATATTACTGATGATTGCTTTATATTTTGAATCGTCCTTTTCTGACAAAACAGTGAAAAACACCCTGTTTGAAGAGTCAAAAGAAATCATCACGGCATTATGAGTCGGCAATTCCTGCGACAGCACTGAACCAGGAGTTTTAATATCTACTGATTCTGGTGGCTTAAACTTGGTCGCCATGATGAAAAACGTAAGAATCAGAAAAGACACATCCACAAAGGGGGTCATATCCACTACTGTGCTTTTCCTTGGCATTTTAACACTTGGCATAATTATATCAGTTTACTATTAGATGAATATGTTTCTTTTTTCCATACAAATCTTGCCTGCTGTATTATTTATACAGAGAAGCAAAACTTTGTGTCAGGGTAAACCCTGATTCATCTATTCCGTAAGTGATAGAATCTATCTTGGTAGTGAATACGTTGTACATAATAAGGGCTATTGCCGATGTACCAATACCAAGGGCCGTGTTATACAGGGCTTCAGAGATACCAACAGCCAGATCGTTTGTAGCAGAACCGCCACCGCCTTCTTCACCAAGTGCGGCGAATGAACGAATCATACCCATTACCGTACCCAACAGGGCGATAAGTGTACCCACTGAAGTAATTGTAGAAAGGAACACCAGGTTCTTTTGCAACATAGGAAGTTCCAGTGCTGTAGCTTCTTCTACTTCTTTTTGTATAGCCAAAACTTTCTGTTCTGTGTTCAGGTTTGTTTCAGTAATCATTTCTTTATAGCGGTGCAAACCGGCTTTCATGACATTTCCTACTGAGCCTTTTTGCTTATCGCATTCCTGAAGGGCTGCGTCCACATTGCGGTTTGCCAGATGATATTGTACTTTACGTACAAAATCAGCGATTGAACCTTTACCCAAAGCCTTACGGATTGTAAGGTAACGCTCAATAGAAAAAACAACCACCATTAAAAACATACCAATCAGCAATGGTACAATGATACCACCTTCATAAATCCTGTTAAAGGCACCTTTTGGTTTCAGGTGATGAGGCCAAAATCCACCTTTAGGGTCTGGTTGCGAAAATCCGTCGGGGTTTCCCATCATAAAACGCCAAATTGCATAACCTGCGATAATACAAACAACCGGAGCAACCCAGGAAATAAGATTGCTGCTTTTTTTTGCCTGAACTGTTGCGGCCTTAACTGGTGCAGTGGGCTTAATCTCTGCCATGATATTTGTTTTTAGTTTTAAAAGATTAAATACATATCCTGATTCGGAGCTACAATGCTAAGAAAAAACTTTCTAAAAAGAACCCCGCCCTATCCGGTTTTTTTTGAAATAGGGCTGTCAAGGTAAGCATTTTTTTATACGAAACAGCTACTTTAATAATAAATTGATTTAGAATACCCCCTGCTATTATTTTCATCAGCTTTCACCCTGACATTATTCATATCTCAATGCTTCAATAGGGTTTAACTTCCCAGCCTTCAGTGCCGGATACAACCCTGCCAGCAACCCTACAACAGTGCATATCAATATGCCATAAAAAACCCAACCCCAGGGTACAACAAAACCTGTCTTCAGAACTATAGAAAAAAGATTTCCAACAAAAATGCCCAATACAATACCAAAAACAGCACCCAGAAGACTGATTATTACCGCCTCAGTGAGAAACTGGCGGCTCACCATCTTTCTTTGACCGCCTATGGCCTTTACCAGTCCTACTTCTCTTGTTCTTTCTGATACTGAAACCAGCATGATATTCATCAGACCAATGGCTGCCCCTATCAGGGTAATAAGACCGATAACAGTAGCTGAGATTGTCAAAAATCCAAGGCTGTTCATCGCCTTTTCAGCTACACTGTCGCTACGGTCTATAACGAAATTATTATCCTCGGTAGTGGTCAATTTGCGAATAGCCCTGAAACTGCCCTCCGCCTCTCCCATCGCCTCATTCACAACACGAAGGTCATTGGTCATTACAGCAATTACATAAGAAAAACCTGATGGGAAATTCCTGTCGATATTCTCATACGTTGTGATCACCACATTATCCCTGCTGAAACCAAAAGTGGATCCGCGGCTCTCCAGCACACCCAGCACCCTATATGGGATAGAGTTGATTCTTATGACCGCATTTACTGCCCTCTCAGGGCCTTCGGTAAACATTTTCTTTGCAACATCATATCCTATCAAGCACACATTTCTGCCAGTACTCACATCCATCCTGTTCAGGTTTCTTCCTGACTGAATATTGAAACCGTTAAGTGCCAGGTAATTCTCATCACCACCAAACATCATCACATTAGGGCTTGTCTTTCTGCTTTTGTAGGAAACAATATTATTGCGGTTGCCAAAAATCGAAACACTCTTAACAGAAGGAAAGTCAAAACGCTTTACAAACAGTTCAGCCTCATCCTTCGTAAGAATTTTCCCAAGATTTGATTTCTTTTCTTTTCTGGAACCTTTCTTCGTCAGCTTAATATCCGCATTATTTCCGCCGCCGCCTATCCTTATATTTCTTTCTTTATAACGGATAGTAAAGGCATTGGCACCCATTGTAGAGAAGCTCTCAGTAAATTTTTGATTCATGGCCTTTATGGCTGTAATAATGCCGACAAGGGCCATAATACCGAAAGCAATAATGGCTACAGTAATCCCTGTCCGCAACTTATTGCTGCGAACAGACCGAAACGCCAGGGAGAGTATATCGCTAAAATTCATACAGACCACCCGAAGGTACGCAAACAACAAAGGTTATGGTCAGACTTTTTTATGAAAGGAAAATGGTCGCTAAAGAGGAATTGACTAAAACCTATTCTGTTAAAAGTAAAGCCAGCTAAGCAGCACTTCAGGGTAAACACCAAGCAAAATAATTAAGAAAGCAACCAGTACCAATCCCACTTTATAATAAGCAGATGCAGAAACCGGCACCTGGGCTTTTGAGTCTTTAAAATACATCGCCTGAATTACCCTGAAATAGTAATACACACTAACAGCAGCCATCAGTACTGCAAATATTACAAGCCAGAGATATTTACCTGTACCTAAAGCAGCCTTGAGCATATAGAATTTAGAAAGGAACCCGGCTGTAAGCGGAATACCGGCAAGTGAAAGAAGGAAGACGACAGCAGTACCAGCGAGCAGTGGTTGTTCTTTAGAAAGACCATTAAACCCTTCATATGAATAGTCGCCAAGCTTATTCAGCACTGCAAAAATACCAATTGTGGCAAGGCTATAAGCGGCAGCATACAGAATAATCCCCTCCTTGGCATCAACAGTATTAAGTGCAAAAAGAGCAAACAACATGAAGCCTGCCTGCGAAATGCTGGAATATGCCAGCATTCTTTTCACACTTTGCTGAAAGACAGCTGTAATATTTCCTACTAACAATGTAGCCGCTATAATCAAAGCTACGATAAACTGCCAGCCAGACTGTAATGCTCCAAAGCTGTCTTCAAATAACCGGATAAATGCAATAAAAACTGCTGCCTTTACAATAGTAGCCATGAAAGAAGTAAAAACTGTCGGTGTACCATCGTACACATCGGGTGTCCAGAAATGAAACGGAACGGCGGAGACTTTAAACGCCATTGCAAACAACATCAATAGCATTCCTGCAACAAGCAAAACAGAAGGCTTCACTCCTTCTGGCAGAAAACTAACCCCCTCTGTACTGAAATTTCCCTGATGACCATAGATAAGTGCTATACCCATCAGCATGATGCCTGTTGAAAATGAACCCAGCAAAAAATACTTGAGCGATGCTTCATTGCTGCGCAGGTTTCTTTTATCGCTGCCTGTAAGAATGTAAAGAGGAATTGTAATTATTTCTATGCCTAAGAACAATATTAAAAGCGATTTAAAAGATGTAACAAGAACCACACCACACAACACAAAGAAAATCAGGGCAAAGTATTCAGCATAACTTTTGCCTACTTTTTCCATGTCTTCAGCCGTCAGCAACAGATAAATAAAAGTTGCTCCAAAAGCTATGGAATTGAAAACCAGCGTAAACCTGTTAAAAGCAATCAGGTTATTAATATCAACCTTAAATAAAACTGTGCCGCACATTTCGACGCTGTTTACCAGCAACAGGATGATGATACCGGCAAAGGCAACAGACCGGACAGCACTATTTTGTTTTAGCACAATGCCGCTGAACATCATGACAACACCTAAAACAGCAGATATGATTAATGCGTTCATATTTTTACTTCGTTATTATAGCCTGCGGAACAAACCTTTTATTCGCTAACGTTTCGGAAAAATTATTGGTAATGTCTAGGATAAACTGGGGATAAATGCCAATAACAATAATCAGTCCGACAATCACACTCAGTGCAATCTTCTCATTTATTGATAAATCTGAAACAACTGCAGTTACGGCATTTGTTTCGCCATAAAATGTTTTACGTATCATGTTCAGAGTGTACACCGCTCCCAGGATAATTCCCAATCCGGCAAATACTGTAAAAAGAATTGCATACAGTTGTGTTGTCCGGGCAGTAAGCAGGCTGTTGAACATAAGAAACTCACCAGGGAAGGCATTTGTCAGCGGAATGGCAATATTGGCAAGAGCTATTACCACAAAGAAAATTGCCATTGACGGAGCTTTCTGTGCCAGGCCACCCAATTCTGACATCCTCCGGCTTCCAGTTTTACGTTCAATGATTTCAACGATTATCCACAGCCCGATAATATTTATTCCGTGATTGAACATTTGCAGCATCACTCCTTGTACACCGCTAAGGTTTTCAGCAAATAATGCCATATTCATCAATCCTATATGTGCAATAGAAGAAAAAGCAATAAGCCGTTTTAAATCATCCTGCCTTATAGCAATCAGCGAAGCATATACAATACCGATAACAGACATCGACATGGCTACATCACCCCAGGAATGAAAGGCTCCGGGCATTATAGGCATAACCCAGCGGATGACTCCCAACAATCCCATTTTAACCATTATACCACTCATCACCATTGTAGCGGCAGAAGGCGATTGCTCGTATGTATCAGGTTGCCAGGTATGGAAAGGAAAGATTGGCATTTTAACGGCAAAAGCCACAAAGAATAACCAGAAGAGCCACGATTGTTCTTTATTAGTTAATTGAAGACTGTTGAATGCCTGTATGGAAAAAGAATGATTTCCTGTTTTGGACTGCAGAATCAAGATGCCTACCAGCATCAGTACTGAACCAATGAAAGTGTAGATAAAGAATTTAAATGTAACCCTGATTCTTTTTTCACCACCCCAAATAGAAGCGATAAAGTACATGGGTATCAGCGCCAGCTCCCAGAAGAAATAGAACAGCAAGGCATCAGCAGCAACGAAAACACCCATCAGTCCGGCCTGCCCTAATAACATTAACGCATAAAAACTGTTGGGTTTTTTGTATTGCGAATTCCAGGTACCGGTAAAAATTATGGGAAAAGAAACAGCTGTTAGCAGTGTAAGAATTTTACCCACCCCATCGATCCGCACAAAGAAGCTACTGCCGAGAGACTGAAGCCAGTCTGCTTTTGCTGTTAGTAATGAAGAATCGCCAGAAAGTGAAACTCCATATACAGACAGAGCCAATATAACCAGAGACGTTAACAAGCCCCAAGAACGTACAATCTTATCATTCCTGAAAAAGAAGGTTATCACCCCTGCCAGTAAAGGAATTATTATCAATAAAACCGGAATCATATTATCTCAGCCGCATCTGCGGAATTTTATTTATTAAATCAATGCCACTTCTGGCTCTTACTTCCTTATAAAAAACTGAATAACAAAAAAGAAAACCATCCCCACTATCATCAGCAATACATAAATACCAACCTGTCCGCTTTGCAACAACCGTAACTGCCTGCTGCCGTAATTAATAACCCGGCCAGCACCATTTACCAGTCCATCCACCACTTTTGTGTCAATCACATTCTTAAGAAAACCTCCAAAGTTGTGAAGCGGTCGAACGATTATCTTTTCATATAGTTCATCCACATACCATTTGTTCTCCAGCACTTTTCCAAAGCCGGTTTCTTCTTTATGACGATAGTTCTTAAATCTTGCCCAAGCAAAACCAATTACTACAAGTACGAGAACACTTATTATTATCATCAACAGTATTTCTGTGCTATGAGCAATATCATGAGCATGTTTAACTGGTGAAATTACCGGAGACAAGAACTTGCCGATAAGATCATTCCCTTTTAAAACCTCAGGAATTCCTACCAATCCTCCAACGACAGATAAAAAGGCCAAAACTATTAACGGTAATGTCATAGCAATTGGGCTCTCATGCAAATGATGCTTTTGCTCTTCTGTCCCCCTGAAACTTCCGTTAAAAGTGACAAACAAAAGACGGAACATATAATATGCAGTGAGCAAAGCCGTTAATCCGGCAATAACATAGAACACTATCCCAAACTTCAAGTTGAATGTACTAATCAGTATCGCATCTTTAGAAAAGAATCCGCTTAATGGCGGAATACCAGCAATGGCTATACATCCGATCAGAAAAGTCCAGTAAGTGGTTTTTAATTTTTTACTGAGGCCACCCATATTTCTGATGTCCTGTTCGCCACCCATTGCATGTATCACACTGCCACTGCCTAGGAACAACAGGGCTTTAAAGAAAGCATGTGTCATAACATGAAACACAGCAGCGACATAAGCTCCTGAGCCTAAGGCAAGAAACATAAAGCCCAATTGGCTTACTGTTGAATAGGCCAAAACTTTCTTAATATCATTCTGCTTCAATGCAATCGTTGCAGCAAGCAAGGCTGTTGCCAGTCCCACAATTGCCACCACTGTCATGGTTGTGTGTGACAAAGAGTAAAGTACATTGCTACGGGCAATCATGTAGATACCGGCTGTGACCATTGTTGCTGCATGGATTAATGCAGAAACTGGTGTTGGGCCCGCCATCGCATCAGGCAACCAGGTATAAAGCGGAATCTGTGCACTCTTACCGGTAGCTCCGATAAACAGGAGCATCGTTATTATTGTAATATCGGCAGGAGTAAATTTTCTGTTCTGTACTTCGCCTTTTGCTACTGCAAAAACATCATCAAAGTTTACACCGCCAACCCTCACAATAATCCAAAAGATAGCAATCAAAAAAGCCAAATCACCAATCCGGTTCATGATGAATGCCTTATTGGCCGCCTTGTTATACTCTGTATTCTTAAACCAGTAGCCAATCAGCAGGTATGAGCAAAGACCAACACCTTCCCATCCTATGAACATAATTACATAGTTGGCACCCATCACCAGCAACAGCATAGAAAAGATGAACAGGTTGAGATATGAAAAATATCTTCCATAATGATCTGTCTTTTCATGATGCATGTAAGCTGTGGAGTAAACATGAATCAAAAAACCAACACCTGTAATAATGAGTAAGAATAGTGATGAAAGCTGGTCTATTTTAAATGCAAAGGGAATCTTTAAATCTCCAACCGAGATGAAATTAAAGTAATGGGCAGTGTGCACATTGCCTTCTTTGACCTGTATAAAAACCCAGATGCTGAGAATAAAAGAAGCCAGCACTGTGCCGCAACCAATAAGACCAATCAATGTTTTGGATAAATACTTCCTTCCCAAACCATTAATCAAAAATCCGATTAAGGGAATCAGCGGAATTAAATACACTATCTGTAATACATTCTTCATATCTCGTTACTGTAAAGTATGCTGTGCAAAAAACACAACCTTCCTTATTAATGTTTCAACCGGTTTAAAAAGTTTACATCCACAGAATGTACATTTCGGTACATCATGACGATGATTGCAAGTCCCACACTTACTTCTGCCGCAGCCACCACCATTATAAAAAACACAAATAATTGTCCGTCGGAGCCTGCAGTTGTTGCAGCATCAGCGGCTAATGCTTTCAGGTGGTGCATTTTAGAAAATGCCACCAACAGCAAATTCACGGCATTAAGCATCAGCTCAATGCACATAAATATGATAATAGCATTTCTCCTGGTCAGCACTCCTACAATACCAATGCTGAACAATGCTAATGACAGAAATATGTAATAATTTACAGGCATATTAAAAATATATTGCCACAGTAAGAACTGTGGTATTGATTATTCTTTTTTTCCAATTACAACTGCACCAACCATTGCTGTTAAAAACAGTACACTGCTTATTTCAAATGGCACCACATACGTTGTAAACAATTCCTTCCCGAGATTTTTAATCAGACCAATGTTCCCCTCATTTACCAACGCCTGCTGATTCCTGATATCCGAATCTTTCAACGCAGCTACCAATACCAGCAATAAACATCCACCGGCAACAGTCCCGGCCATTTTCAGCCATTTGTATTTTTGTGGTTCTGATTCTTTGTTCATGTTCATCAGCATTATCACAAAAAGGAACAGCACCATGATCGCACCGGCATAAACTATAATGTTTACGATTGCCAGGAACTGTGCATTCAGCATTATATAATGACCTGAAATAGCAAAGAATGTTGAAATCAGCCAGAGTACACTATACACAGGATTCTTGCTGGTAATAACCATCAGGGCACTGAAAATAGCCCACACAGAAAGAATCCAGAATAATACTTGTGTTACCATATTTGCATCTTCTCCACTGGAGCAGATTAGTTTTAGTTCTTTAATTATTTTTTATTGGTCTTTCACCCAATGCCTTCTCATAAGCCTCTTTCTCTGTTACAGGATGGGGTATCAGCAAATCTTCTTTTTTATAAATAAATCCTTTCCTGCCATAGTTGGCCGGCGCAAATGTCTGCGACAGGTAAATCGCATCTTTCGGACAAGCTTCTTCACATAAACCGCAGAAAATGCAGCGAAGCATGTTAATCTCATACTTAGCGGCGTATTTCTCTTCCCTGTACAGATGCTCTTCACCCGGAAGCCGCTCAGCCGCCTCCATCGTTATAGCTTCAGCCGGGCAGGCCACTGCACATAATCCGCAAGCGGTACAATTCTCCCTTCCTTCCGCATCACGGTTCAAAACATGCAGGCCGCGGAACACTTGTGAAAATGGTCTTTTCTCCTCAGGATATTTAATAGTCGCTTTTCTTTTAAAAATATGGCTGAATGTAATAAGCATCCCCTTCATGATATTCCAGAGATAAATACTCTCCAGGAAAGTCATTGGCCTCCGGTCCACATTTTTTGCTCTATTCGTTAACTGCATATTGCTATCCGAAAAGGAATTTTAAAATTTCGCAAATATAATTTTTATGTCACCAGCTTCAGTAATACTATCATCGTCCCTTGCGTCGCACATTTCATCGTTTGGTTCCATGTTCAGCTTTTATTTTTTTAGCCACAATAACACCGCCGCTGTAATAATCATGTTTGCCAATGCCAGCGGCACTAATTTCTTCCATCCTAAGTTCATCAACTGGTCGTAGCGGAAACGGGGCACCGTCCACCTTATCCAGATAAACAGGAAGATGAAGAAACATATCTTAGCCATCATCACTCCAAAACTCAGGAACGTCATCCAGAATGGACTTAATCCCCAGCTTGCCTCGTTCACAAACGGAATATCGTAACCACCAAAGAAAACAGTCACCATTATCGCACTGCTGATGAACATATTGATATATTCAGCAAACAGGTAGAATCCAAGTTTCATTGACGAGTATTCCTGGTGATAGCCAAAGTTCAGTTCATTTTCAGCTTCGGGCAAATCGAAAGGTGTACGGTTACACTCAGCTAATGCACATACAAAATAGATAATGAAACCAAGCGGCTGATAAATGATATGCCAGCCATGGTCAACCTGGTTCTGCACTATCTGTGTCATTTGAAGTGAGCCCGTCATGAACAGTACCGATATTAATGCCAGCCCCATCGGCAACTCATAAGATACCATTTGTGAGGCCCCGCGGATTGCAGCAATCAAAGAAAATTTATTATTAGATGCCCATCCGCCAATCATAATACCATACACTCCTACACTTACCACACCAAATACAATCAGTATTCCCATGTCCACATCTGCCACCTGCATGGGAATAACTTTACCACTGCCCGTTACAAATGGAGCCGCCCAGGGCACTACGGTGCTTGTAACCAGTGCTGTTATCATTGCCAGACTTGGTCCCAGCAAAAACAAAAGCTTATTTGAAGCAAGGGGAATTATCTCTTCTTTAAAAAACAATTTACCACCGTCAGCCAATGGTTGAAAAATTCCAAACGGACCTGCACGGTTGGGCCCATGCCTGTCCTGTATCCAACCGGCCACTTTCCTTTCAGCAAGCGTAGTGTACATTGCAATAACAAAAGAAAGCCCGATGATACACAGTATCAGTGCCGCTTTTCCTATAATAAACCACAAGTCAATTGCCAATAATTGCATTGGTCAGTTTTTATTGTTCTTTCTTTTCAAATGTTTTACTTGTTGCCGGACCGGGTAATGCGCCTATATCAACACTGTTCACCTCGCTTATGTCGTGAATATCCATCAGCAGTTTCGGTGCCCTGCCACCCATTACTTCAGCCATCATTTCTTTTGGTTTTTGCAAACCAAGATAATGACCTTGCGAAATAACTGAATGACGGCTAACCTTTGTAGGGCCTTCTATCACCCAGTCGCTAACTTGCTTTTTATCAAATCTGCAGGTATTACAAATCCAGCCAGGCTGACCATCATAACTCTGCACTTCACCCCACTCATCTTTTCTTGCTGTTACACGAAGCACATCATCTCCTCTCTGCCACAAGGTTACTTTGCCACAGCATTTTGGATTTTCGCAATCACGGTGTGCATCAACAGGTTTCGTAAACCACACCCTGTTTTTAAACCGGAAAGTCTTATCCGTCAATGCACCAACCGGACATACATCAATCATGTTTCCGCTGAAGTCGCTGTCGATTGCCTTAGAGATATAAGTTGAAATTTCTGCATGGTCTCCCCTGTCTAATACGCCATGCACCCTGCTATCAGTAAGCTGGTCAGCCACATATGTGCAGCGGTAGCAAAGTATGCACCTTGTCATGTGTAACTGAATATATGGGCCAATATCTTCCTTTTCGAAAATTCTTTTTTTGAACTCATACCGGGTGCCTTCTTTTCCATGCTCGTAGCTCAAATCCTGCAAGTGGCATTCGCCGGCCTGATCGCAAATTGGACAGTCTAACGGGTGGTTCAATAATAAAAATTCTACCACACCTGCTCTTGCATCTAATACCCTTTCACTCGTTATATTCTTGACAACCATCCCATCCATTACCGCAGTGCGACAACTGGCCACCAGTTTAGGCATTGGTCTGGGGTCTGCTGCTGAGCCCTGTGCCACTTCCACCAGGCAGGTGCGGCATTTACCACCACTGCCCTGCAGTTTGCTGTAATAGCACATTGCCGGCGGGGCTACATCACCACCAATCTGCCGTGCCGCATTTAATATAGTAGTACTCGGAGCCACATCGATTGTGATATTATCGATAGTGACTTTAAACTTCGCAGGTGCTTCTTTTTTTATCTCTTCAGCCATAAAATAAATTCGTTCTTTCGTTTATGCTGTTACCGGCCTGGGATCAGCATAATGAGCAATACCATAATTCCTTCTCTGAGCATCATCCGGGTTTGTGACATGCCATTCAAACTCATCACGGAAATGCCGGATTGCTGCCGCCACCGGCCAGGCTGCCGCATCGCCCAGCGGGCAAATTGTATTCCCTTCTATTTTCCGTTGAATATCCCACAATAAATCAATGTCACTCATCTTACCCTTACCGGTTTCAAGATTCCAGAGAATTTTTTCCATCCAGCCGGTTCCTTCACGACAAGGCGAGCATTGTCCGCAACTTTCGTGGCGGTAAAATCTTGCCAACGTATATGTATGACGAACGATACACTGACTGTCATCGATTACAATAAACCCGCCGGAACCCATCATTGAACCAGTTGCAAAACCACCGTCACTTAAACTTTCATAATTCATATAACGGGTTTCGCCTTTGGCTGTCTTGAGCAACAGGTTAGCAGGTAAAATGGGCACCGATGAACCACCGGGGATACATGCCTTTAGTTTTCTGCCGTTAGCAATACCGCCGCAAAAGTCATCGCTATAGATAAACTCCTCTACAGAAATAGTCATGTCTATCTCATACACGCCGGGCTTATTAATATTGCCGCAGGCAGAAATCAGTTTAGTTCCTGTTGATTTGCCCACACCAATTTTTGCATACTCCTCTCCGCCTTCATTTACAATGGGAACAACGGCAGCAATTGTCTCCACATTATTAACCACAGTTGGACAATCCCACAAACCTTTTACTGCCGGAAACGGAGGCTTTATTCTCGGGTTCCCTCTCTTTCCTTCCAATGATTCGAGCAGGGCTGTTTCTTCACCACAGATGTATGCACCGGCACCACGTTGTACATAAATTTCAAGGTCGTAACCAGTGCCTAAAATATTCTTACCAAGCCAGCCATTGTTCTTTGCTTCTGCAATAGCTTGTTCTAAAATATCAGGAATCCAGGCATACTCACCCCGGATATAGATATAAGAACGGTTAGAACCGAGTGCATAAGAAGCTGTAATCATTCCTTCAATTAACAGGTGCGGAATGAACTCCATCAGGTACCTGTCTTTAAATGTTCCAGGTTCTGACTCGTCGGCATTCACCACCAAGTAACGGGGTACTCCTTCCGGCTTTGCCAAAAAGCTCCATTTCATGCCTGTAGGGAAACCGGCACCACCACGGCCACGAAGTCCGCTTTTCTTCACTTCCTCAGTAACCTGGTCAGGGCTCATCGTTTTCAAAGCCTTCTCCACACTGCGGTAGCCACCTTCACGGCGGTACACATCATATAGCCTGATGTTTTCGATGTGAGCTTTTTCTAATAATAATTTACGTCCCATATACCCCTAAAGGGAAATTTTTATTCTTAATTATTTTGAACAGCGCTTTTCCAGCATTCTTCCACAATCGCATCAATTTTTTCTTTTGTCAGATGCTCCCTGTAATGTTTCCCCTGCTGCATCATAGGTGCATAGCCACAGGCACCAAGACACTCCACTGTTTTCAAGGTAAACATTCCGTCAGTTGTTGTTTCGCCGGGCTTAATCCCGAGTTTTTCATAAATGTACTTCACAATCTCATCGCTGCCATTCAGCATACAAGGGCCTGTCTGGCATACTTCAAACATATACTTACCAACAGGTTTCAGGTTGAACATGCTGTAGAATGTGGCTACCTCATACACCTCAATCGGTTTCAGATTAAGCAATGTTGCCACATAATCCATTGTATCAGTACTCAGCCAGCCGCCAAACTCCTGCTGTGCCAGGTGCAGCACCGGTATCAATGCACTTTTCTGCTTTCCCTGCGGGTAGCGGGCAATGATTTGCTGTACTTCCTGTATTTTATCTTCCGAAAATTTCATTTTCAAATTTTGAAATTTTTGATTGGGAAATTTCAAAATTTCCCAATCACACTTTTGCCAATTATACCTATGCATCTAATTCTCCGGCTATCAGATTCAGGCAACTCATCGTCATGATAGCATCGCTTAACATTCCGCCTTTTATCAGTTCCTCATAAGCCTGGTAATACACAAAACAGGGCCTGCGAAAATGCAGACGATACGGCGACCTTCCTCCATCACTGATAATATAAAAACCTAACTCACCGTTTGCCGCTTCAATCGAATGATATACTTCACCAGCCGGAATCTCTGTTTCTCCCATAATAATTTTAAAATGGTAAATCAGCGCTTCCATTTTTGTATAAACATCAGCTTTAGGCGGCAGATAATACTCAGGCACATCGGCATGAAAAATTTCAGCCTCAACTCCCTTAAACTCCTGCACCTTTTGGTAAGCCTGCTCCAGAATGCGAAGGCTCTGCCACATTTCCTGGTTGCGAACCAAAAAGCGGTCGTAATTATCTCCTGTTGTACCAACAGGTATATCAAAATCAAAATCTTCGTAACTGCTGTAAGGTGTATGAACTCTTACATCATAATCAACACCGGCTGCCCTCAGGTTTGGCCCGGTAAACCCATAATTCAGAGCCCTTTCTGCACTAATGCCGCCAACGCCTTTTGTACGGTCCATGAAAATGCGGTTACGCTGAAACAGGTTTTCAAATTCTTTCAATACCCGTGGATACTCCTTAAGGAATTTTTCCAGTTTTTGAAAAGCGGTGTCATTAAAATTTCTTTCAAAACCGCCAATACGGCCAATATTGGTCGTAATTCTTGCCCCGCATACTTCTTCATAGATTTCGTATATCAATTCCCTGTATTGCATTACATACAGGAAGCCAGTATAAGCACCGGCATCCACGCCGGCAATGGAATTACAAATAAGGTGATCAGAGATTCTTGCCAGCTCCATTATAATTACACGGAGGTAGTCAACCCGCTTGGGAGTTTCAATACCCAATAATTTTTCGCAGGTAAGGTGCCAGCCCATGTTATTAAGCGGCGACGAAACGTAATTCAACCGGTCGGTAAGAGTTGTTATTTGTGCCAGTGGCCTGCGTTCAGCCAGCTTTTCAAATGCCCGGTGAATATAGCCGATGGTTTGTTCGGTAGATACAATTCTTTCACCGTCCAGTTCAAGAATATTCTGCATTACGCCGTGTGTGGCCGGGTGTGTAGGCCCCAGGTTAAGCGTAGTGGTGGTTTTTTCTATACTACCTTCTGGTAATTTTATGTTGTGTTCTGACATTTTATTTCTAATTATCCTCTTCCAAACATTTCATCATCTTTATCTATCCTTGTCTGGTCTTCAAGTGGATATTCTTTGCGCAACGGGTGATAATCCATTTCCTCCACATTCAGTATCCGTTTAAGGTTAGGATGTCCGACAAAATTGACCCCAAGGAAATCGAACGTTTCCCTTTCCATCCAGTTGGCAGCAGAAAACAATCCGGTTGCTGTATATACATCCGGCTGATTAATGCCGGTAAATACCTTGAAGCGGATACGGACATTGTCAACCATATTGTGCAGGTGATAAACAATTGCCAGTTCCCTGCCAGCCTTGTCCGGGTAATGCACCCCGGTTATATCAGTAAGAAAACGGAATTTCAGTTCTTCATCATCATACAGAAAGTTTAACACCTTAAGGTTTTGCTTTTTTGGCGCTTCGAATGTGAGCATTCCATAAGGCTCTTCAAAACCTGTTAGCTGTTCTCCAAACTTTTCTGTTAACCTTGTTTTTATCGTTTCGTTTGTTAATGGCATTTGTACATTTTCTGATTTTCAATTTGGCACATTTGCCTATTGTATTCCGTAGCTTTCTAATAATGCTTTATAATGTTCGCTCTCCCTTCTTCTAAGGCTTTCTTTACCCACCAAATCCTGGATGCGCAGCAGTCCGTCAATTATTGCTTCTGGTCTTGGAGGGCAGCCCGGAACATACACATCCACCGGTATCACCTGGTCAATTCCCTGTAAAACACTGTATGTATCAAAAATACCGCCGCTGCTGGCACAGGCACCTACTGCCATTACCCAGCGGGGTTCCGCCATCTGCAGATAAACCTGCTTTACAACAGGGCCCATTTTTTTAGCAATTGTCCCCATCACCATCATCAGGTCGCACTGGCGGGGCGAAAAACCTACCCTTTCAGCCCCAAAGCGGCCAATATCGTAGTGAGAACCCATAGTTCCCATAAACTCGATACCGCAGCATGATGTGGCAAAAGGCAAAGGCCAGATTGAGTTTTTTCTGGCAAGGCCAATTACTTTGTCAAGTGATGTGGCAAAAAAGCCTTCGCCCATATGGCCATCAGGCATTTCAACCATGCTGATGTCGGCCTCAAGCGGCTTGTTAATTAAGTTATATGATACCTGACGTGGCATTCTATTCAGATTTTAGGTTGAAGATTTACTTGTTTAACACCATCGGAAATTCAAAGTTCACTCAATCTTCAATATTCAATAAAACAATATTCAATACCTAATCCTCCCACTTCAATGCTCCTTTCTTTATTATATATATAAAACCAAACAGGAAGAAACCAACAAACATGACAACAGCCCAAAAACCCGGCCAACCCAATCCCCTAAAATTCACTGCATAAGGGTAAAAGAAAATAACCTCTACATCAAACAGCACAAACAGGATAGCCGTCAAAAAGTACTTAATGGCCATTGGCTGCCTGGCATCGCCATGACTTTCAATACCACTTGTAAAATTTTGAAGTTTATCGGATGTTTTTCTTTTTGGACCCAGCCAGTGGGTTACTCCCAATAAAAAGACCACAAGGCCTACGGCGATGGCAATTTGGAGGGCAACCGGAAGATAAGTTCCGGCATTTACAGCAGTTTGACCGGTTTGTAACAGATATGTCATAGGTTTTTCCTCGATTGGCAAAAATAAGGTGGTGTTTTGAAAATCCGGTAATTAAAATCAGGCAACCGAGTGTAATTTATCAGGAATCGAAAATTAAAATCCCCGCCCGGTAATTTCCGGAACGGGGACTTAATACATAAAAGAAGAAAAATTTATTTTTTAGCTACAGCGCCAGTTTTAGGCTTGGCCTTCGGCTTGGTAGCTACCGCCTTAGGTTTAGCCGGTGCCTTTGTTCCTGGTTTAGGAGTAACGGCAGGCTTTGGGGGCTGCATTTTCTTAATCTGGTCTATGTAGCTCTGAATTTTTTCAGCATTAGCCGTGTCAATATCTTTCCATTTACCAAAAAACTCAAGAGCTTTCTCCTTATTTTTTGCAGTATTCACATAGTATCCACCCAAAAACCGCACAGCACTGATATACTGATTTTTGAATTTTACAGTATCCTTTTGTGTAAATTCATAAAGTTGCATGGCATCAGGTACTGCAATGCTGTCAATCTTAACGGTGTCTGTTATTACTGAAATTCTGAAAGCCCATTCGTACCCATACACCTGATCTGGGTATTTATCCCTCATTATAAGGGCATTTTCTCTTGATTTGGTATAGTTATCTATATCATAATAGGTCTTCATCAGGTCGAAATAATCGTTAATAGAAGGAGTTGTTCTTACAGAAATCAACTTTTCCCGGAGCACAGCTTCCATATCTTTCAATTTTTTCTCCCCGAAGTATGCAATTCCCTGATTCAGCAGATCAACTTTTGATTTATATACTGTGTCAGCATCCACGCCTTGTTTATAAGCATTGGCAATATCAAGCGGCGCAGCATTCATCCTAACCAAAATATCAGCTTTCAGTTTGTAATCGAATGCAATTACATCACCCGGTTCTGCTTTCTGGAAATACAAATCAATATTTTTCAGTGCATTAGTATAATCGGCTTTTTGATTATAAGCATCGGCAAGCAATTTATGTACTTTAGCCTTTCCTGACACTCCTGCATCTGACACAACACTTTCTCCCTTTGCTACTGCGCAATCAAAATCCTTTTTCGCCCAGCAAAGCTGTGCATATAGATAATCATTTGCATGATGGGGGTCGGCATTTGCAATGAACTTATTCAGGTTGGTTTCCGCATCTCCATAGTTACCCCTGAAAAAATGATAGTAGAACAGTTCATAGTAAGCAGGTGAAAATTTTGGATCTCTTTTTATTGCATCCTCAAGGTTTTCAATGTACAGGTCCCAGCTTTTTTGTGTTTCGAACAATTTGGCCAATTTATAAGACGCTGGCGCAAATGTTGGGTCAACTTCCTTGCACTTCTGGTACTCCTGGTAGGCACGGCCACCATTATTGCCCGGGTTGGCTTTTCTGTAAGCATTGGCTGCCTGGTAATGTGCATTCAGATTTTTATCATCTCTGAGGATAGCTTCTTCCAGTATTTGTACAGCATAATTAGCATCGCCGGCCTTTGTTTCTACGTTGGCCTGACCAATAAGTGATAAGATAACAGCATTGTTGCCTTTCTTTTCACGGCTGGCTGTTAAGGCTGCCTCAAATTTCTGGCGGGCATCATTTGTCTTATTATCCAGCAGATCGGCATGGCCCAGCCCTACCAATATAAACGGCGAGCCACCATTAGTTTCCAGCGCCTTTTGATACAACTGGCGGGCTTTAGCGTTGTAGCTTCCGTCCTCATCCATATGGTGGTATGTATGTCCCAGCCAGTAAATAGCCTCGGTATTGTTCGGGTTTTGAGCAACCATTTTTTCAAATACACCGATTGCACTCTGGTACCGTTGCGCCAGAATGTGGTAGTAACCCTCATAAATGGTTTGCGCCTTCAAACTTACCGTAATCAGCACCGCAATAACCATCGAAATTGTAATCTTCTTCATTTTCTTCTTCTTTTATGTGGTTGTAAAGGTAAAACTATCTGATACTTTTTTCTGTTATTCTTACCGGCCTCAGACCGAAGTTCTTAAGTGCAGGGGCCAGGTAAGTTCTTTTAAATAATAACTGTCCTATTTCGCCACTCATAAAGTTTGCAAAACCGGTGCCAAGTCCTTTGTGTGGCTCCCGTAACACATAATCAAGGTCTCTTACCATTGGGTATAACCTCACACTTATAAATGCCTGAAGCGGTTTGCAATAATAGCCTGGAAACATGGTGCTCTCCACTGAGGCTACTTTTACTTTTTTCAAAAAACTGAGTTGTGCCGTGTCTTCAGGGTTGCCAATCCAGCTTGCGCCGATAAAACCAATCACTCCTTTGTTCTGCGCCACATAATCAACTACCGCTGCACTCGTTCTCGCTGCCATTGCTTTCGGTGTCAACGAGTCGCCCTTCAACACTGAATCGATGACAAAACGTACCGTACTGGTTGCTTTTAACCCGTCAAAAACCGGGATTAAATTTTTCCTAAATTTTCCGGTAAGGATTTGCCTTATTTCTGTCATCGTAAAGGCCGAATCTTCTTCTTCCGGGTTCAGGATTACAGCAATTCCATCCCTTGCCACGGTAAGGCAACCTGGACCAATTTTCAAAGAATCGATTATAGCATCCTGCTCCGCTTCAGTAGTGTGACGGGTAACTATTACCATCCGCACACTGTCGTTCAGCATATCCTTCAGGCAATCTGCCTCAGGCTTATAGTCAATGTTGATTTTTGTTTTGGGATGATTTCCCTCGTACACCATTACGAATTCGTCAAGAACAGGTTTAAACGACTCATCTGCACTTACCCGGATAGAACCACGGTACGGCGTATCGGGGTATTTTCTTTGTTTTGCTTCGTAAGACTCACAACCTGTGTGCAGCAGGAAGGTAAATCCGGACATGAGCAAAAAGAAAAAAAATCCTTTACGGGCTTTCATTGAAAATAGTTTTTCTTGTAACCCCTGTACACCCTCCATGCACCATAAAGGAAACAGGCCACTCCCAAAATTTTGTCGGTACTGTCCGGTTCATGCCCATTGATTGCCAGGCCCAATTTGTTGCTAAAAAAGAAAATACCTCCCAGAATCATTATAAGTGCACCCATCCCATAATCAAGTACCGAACGGAACCTTGAAACCTGCTTATTTCTCTTTTTTTCGTAATCCTCCAGCATCATTCAGTTTTTTTGGGGTCGGCAAATTAATGAATTTACCCGTTATCATTTGTGACACAGTTCTTAGATGCAGTTTTTGTCCCAATCCACAAAAGAATTTGTTAATCCACGGCCGCCCATCAGATTGAATACCAGCATTAAACCCTGTAGCTTACCTTTGCACCTTATGAAGATTTTAATGGTTTGCCTGGGGAATATCTGCCGCAGTCCGCTGGCAGAAGGCATATTGCAGCAGAAAGCGGACAATGCAGGACTAAACTGGAAAGTGGAAAGTGCCGGCACAAATGGCTATCACAATGGCGAAGCGCCGCATCATCTGTCGCAAAAAGTGGCCAGGCTGAACGGGGTTGAGATTGGCAGCCAGCGTTCCAGGCAAATGCGGGCAGAGGATTTTGATAAATACGATAAAATTTATGCCCTTGCCGAAGATGTGCTGGACGATATAAAAAGAATGGCGGGCAGAAAATTTGACCCGGCAAAAGCTGATTTGCTGCTCAACGAACTGTATCCCGGTGAAGACAGGGATGTGCCTGACCCATGGTACGGCCCAGAACCCGGCTACCACGAGGTATTTAAAATGATTGATGAAGCTTGTGAAGCCATCATCAGCAAATATGCCGTAACAAACAACCAATACTCAACTATCAAGTAACGCCTTAATGAGTAAACCAACACTACCACAGGGAACAAGAGATTTCGGGCCAGATGTTGTCCGGAAGAGGAGCTATATATTGAATACGATTAAATCGGTTTTTGAACTCTACGGTTTTCAGCCGCTGGAAACACCAGCTATGGAAAGCTTAGATACGCTGATGGGAAAGTATGGAGAGGAAGGAGATAAGCTGATTTTTAAAATCCTGAATAACGGACTTGATAATAAAGAGAAAGAGCAAAAAATAAGAGAAGATTTTGAAAAAGTAGTGCAGGGAAAAAGTGTTTCTGGCATAACTGAAAGGGCTCTCAAATACGACCTCACCATTCCCTTTGCCCGTTATGTGGCTATGAACCACAACCAGCTTACTTTTCCTTTTAAAAGATACCAGGTGCAGCCGGTTTGGCGGGCCGACAGGCCGCAAAAAGGCCGCTACCGTGAGTTTTATCAATGCGATGCCGATGTGGTGGGCAGCAAATCTTTGCTCAACGAAGTTGAGTTGTCGCTTATCTACCATGAAGTATTTACCCGGCTTGGGTTAACCGGGTACGAACTGCGTATCAACCATCGCAAAATACTGGCAGCTCTTGCCGAAGTATGCGGAGGTGCTGATAAATCCGATAGCTATCGGATGACTGACATTACTATCGCCATCGATAAGCTGGATAAAATTGGTATAGAGAAAGTGAAGGAAGAACTGGCGCAGCGGGGCCTTAGCAGCGAACAAGTAGCGATTATTGAAAAATATCTCAGTATTTCAGGAAGTAATGAAGAAATATTAGCCGCACTCTCAGAATTAATCGGGGAAACCGGAAACGGGAAAGAGGGTTTAAATGATTTAAGATACCTTTTAACAACCAACCACTCACCATTCACCATCGATCCCACTCTTGCCCGTGGCCTTAACTACTATACCGGTGTGATTTTCGAAGCCAAAGCACCCGCCACAGTAAAAATCGGCAGCATAGGTGGCGGTGGCCGCTATGATGACCTGACCGGGTTATTTGGAGTGCCCAATATTCCCGGTGTGGGTATTTCGTTCGGAGTTGACAGGATTTACGATGTGATGGAAGAGTTGAAGCTATTCCCGGCGGATGTACACATAGGCACACAGGTACTGTTCTTTAATCTTGGAGAAAATGAAAGTGCAAAAGCATTTGAACTGGTTCAGGAACTCCGGCAAAAAGGTATCCGCAGCGAACTGTACCACGAAGCCACAAAATTTGACAAGCAGTTCAAGTATGCTGAAAAGAAAAACATACCTTTCGTGGTAATAATCGGCAACAACGAACTGCAGGCCGGCACCTGTAATATTAAAAATATTGTTACCGGTCAGCAACAAACTATTCAGCAAAGCGAATTATACAATTTTATACATCAATAAACCTTACAAAATGGTAACCCCAAAAATCAAATTCAGTTTTCTGGCTATTGCAGTACTGGCAATTGTATTTGCATCCTGCTCCGGAAAAAAATCGAACGTACCTGTCCCGGCAAATGCTGCACTTGTCTTTCATTTTGACGGAGCATCCCTCAACTCCAAACTAAGCTGGGATGAAATAAAAAACAGTGAGTGGTTCAAGAAACTAAAAGAACAGGCCGACAATAGTGATGAAACTGCTAAAAAGCTGATGGAAAACCCGGAAGAGTCCGGCCTGAACACAAAATCAGATTTCTATTTCTTTTTAACGCCCCGTGGCAGAGGTGGCTACATGGCCGCAATCTGTAATATAAGTGATGTAAAAAAGTTTGAAGACTTTCTGCAAAAAGTTTCCCAAGGAGAAAAGATAGAAAAGGGCTCAGGTTTTTCATATATGGGTGAAGACGAAGCCCTTCTTACCTGGAATGATAAAAAACTGGTTTTCGTTGTTGATAATCCTGACATCAATTCCGCAGGCAGCTTTTCTGGCAGCAGCAGGCAGCAACGTTTTGAAAAAGACAGCCTGATAGCAATTGCTAAAGAAATCTATGATTTAAAAGGAAAAAAGAGCCTGGGAAACAATTCAAAGTTTTCGTCATTGCTTAACGACAAGGGAGATATGCACTTCTGGGTAAATGCCGGTTCACTTTACAGCAATGCAATGCCCGCCATTCTGGCACTTACAAAAGCCAGCCTGCTGTTTGAAGGCAATATCAGCACCGGGTCATTAAGTTTTGAAAACGGAAAGATTATCATAAAAGGTAAAAACTATTACAATAAAGAGATTGCAGCCATTTACAAGAAAGTAAGCGACAAAACGCTGAACGAGGATATGCTCAGAAAAATCCCCGCAGGTAATGTTGCAGCGGCTATGGCCTTCAGTTTCCCTCCCGAAGTAATCAAAGAGTTTATCACACTCCTGGGTGTTGACGGGCTCGCAAATATGGCCCTTGCCGAAACAGGTCTTACAATTGATGATTTTATTAAAGCTACAAAAGGTGATATGCTGCTTTCTGTGTCTGACTTTACTGTAGCTGAAAAAGAAAAGAAAATTGAAATGGGCAGTGGCGAAGAGCCTTATGTTTATAAAACTACCGAGCCAGATGCCAAAATTCTTTTCTCTACTTCCATCGGCGATAAAAGTGCCTTCGACAGGCTTACAGAAGCCATAAAGGATATGATTTCCAAAAAGGCCGGCGAGGAGGCATCAAACGAAATAATGAATAAAGTTCCGTACACTGTTAAAGACAACTGGTTCATCACCGGCAACGATTCTGTTACAATGAATAGCTATGGCAGTGCCAAAACAGAACATCCTTTCATCAGTAAAATCAAAGGTCACCCGATGGGTGGATATATTGATATTCAGAAATTCATCAGCGGATCAAAGCCATCTTTTGCTGACGACAAGCTGGCAAACATAATAGCCGACGAATCATTAAAAACCTGGCAGGACATCGTTTTCTATGGCGGCGAGTTTAAGAACGACGCTACAGAAAGCCATGGTGAAATCAACTTCGTTGACAAAAACACCAACAGCCTCAAATTACTGAATAATTACCTGGGTTTTATTGTTGTTAAAATAATGGAAGAAGAAAAAAGAAAAAGTGAGGAAGTGAAACTAATGGAAAAAGAAATTAAAATTGATAACCTTAATACTTTTCCGGTAAACAAATAATTTTAAGCAAAAAGGAAAGCCACAGGAAACAAAAACCTGTGGTTTTCTTTATTATTGCACTTATGCAGTTACAACTTAATAATGTACTGCCTGTATATTTCGAAGAAGGCAGAAAAAACCAATCTGAAATCTGGGGCAAGAACTTAACTTTCGCCAAAGGTGAGTATGTAAAAATTGTGGCCCCATCAGGCAGCGGCAAAACCTCGCTGATGCACTTCTTGTATGGCATGCGGAAAGATTTTTCAGGAAGTATAACATACGAAAACAAAAAAATCAATCAGCTGTCGGCCGAAGAACTGGCAGTACAGCGGAGCAAGCAAACAAGCATAGTATTCCAGGACTTACGGCTCTTTCCTGAACAGACAGTTGAAGAAAATCTTGAAATAAAACGACAATTGAATCCTTTCCATCCTGCTGATAAGATTAAACAAATGGCAGAAAGGCTGGGCATTGGCAACAAGCTAAAATCAAAAGCCAGGATATGCTCTTATGGCGAGCAGCAACGGGTGTCTATCATCCGTTCTTTATTGCAGCCCTTCGATTTTTTATTGCTGGATGAACCCTTCAGCCATCTTGATAACGAAAATGCACAAAAGGCCATGGAACTGATGCTTGAAGAAAGCAAACTGAGAAATGCCTGCATCATTTTTGCCGACCTGGAACGGGTTGATTATTTTCCATTCACAAAGTTGTATCACTTATAATTTCAGAAAGTGTCTCCATCATATAAAACAATAAAACCTCTTTTACTTACCGGAGCTAACCCTGCATCCCGGTGGTTTTCTTATGCGGGATTAGGTATTGGTGTTTTGTTGCTGCTTGCATCGCTGCAAATGTTCATAAACATACAGGGGTTAATGAAAAAAGCCAGCATCCGCAAAAATGGCTATGATTATATCTCTGTCACCAAAATCATCACCAATGATAATATGGGTAAAGACAACCGCTTTACTCCGGCTGAAATTGAAGAGCTGAAAAGCCAGTCCTTTGTTGATGATGCTGCACCTCTTATCTCCAACCGGTTTAAAGTAATTGCCAGCGCCGGCGATGCGATACCTTTTTCTTCAGATGTTTTCCTGGAAGCACTCGACAATAATTTTATTGATACTGTTCCTCCCAATTTTAAATGGACAGAAGGGCAGATTAAAGTACCCATCATTTTTTCTTCCGATTTCCTGGAAATGTATAATGTATTTGCCCCCAGTTATGGTTTACCGCAAATGTCTCAGGCCACAGCTTCAAATGTTACTATTTCCCTTTACTGCGAAGGGAAACTGGGGCAGGAAGTTTTCCAGGCTAACATTGTTGCATTTTCCGACAGGGTAAACTCACTGCTTGCGCCAAAAGAGTTTATTGACTGGGCCAATAAAACTCTCGAAGGAGCCGAGGAAAAGAAAGCGACAAGAGTTTATTTAAAAACGAAGGATGCTAACAACGGCGAGCTGCTCCAGTTTCTTGACAGCAAACAATACCGTGTAAACAAAGACAAAACTGCGTTTGGAAGAGGGAAACAAATATTGCAGGGAGTAGTTACCGCTCTTGGTCTTTTTGGAGTACTGGTCGTCATTCTGGCGCTGATGTTGTTCAGTTTTTATCTTCAACTTGTGGTGGCCCGCAGCAAAGACAACCTGCAGCTATTAATCACCCTCGGTTATTCGCCATCATGGATAAGCAAGAAAGTTGCCAGCCAGTTTATTCCCGTCTATGTAATTGTTGTTATTGCCGCTTTGCTGATTACACAAATCATTCAGTGGTCTTTCCATCATTTTGTGATGTACGACCGGCCTGAATTGCAAAGTATGTTGCACTGGAGTGTTTTTGCAGTTGCATTGCTGCTTATCATTCTTTCCGGCTTTGCAAATTTTAAACTGGTAAAAAGAATAGTAGGCAGGCTGAATAATTAAACTTTCTCAAAAATAATAGCCGCCCCCTGCCCCACTCCCACACACATGGTGGCAAGACCATACCTTGCATTTTGTCTGCCCATTTCGTACAATAGTGTTGTGCTGATACGGACACCACTGCAGCCCAGCGGATGGCCGATGGCTATCGCACCACCGTTTACGTTTACTTTATTAATATCAAGATTCAAATCTCTTATACAGGCGATTGACTGCGATGCGAAAGCCTCATTCAATTCAATCAAATCAATATCAGAAAGATTCAATCCTGCCCGCTGCATTACCTTCTGCGTGGCTGGTACCGGGCCAATGCCCATAATATCAGGATGAACACCGGCAACGGCCATTGCCTTAACTTTAGCAATGGGCTTCAACCCAAATTTTTTAACAGCCTCTTCACTGGCAAGAAGCATGGCAGCAGATCCATCGTTTATACCAGAAGAATTACCAGCCGTTACACTTCCGTCTTTTACAAAAGCCGGTTTCAATGCTGATAACTTTTCTAAAGATGTCTCCCTTGGATGTTCGTCATCTGCAACAGTAATTTTTTCTTTCCCTTTTGCTATTTCAAGCGGAACAATTTCATCAGTCCATTTGCCTGCCTTTTTTGCTGCTGCATATTTTTGCTGAGAGGCTATGGCAAACTCATCCTGCTCTACACGGCTTATGTTCCATTGTTTCGCTACATTCTCAGCTGTTTCTCCCATGCTGTATGGATGATATGCAGTGGCCAGTTCTTTGTTGGTAAACCGCCATCCCATTGTTGTGTCAAACATTTCAGCATTCCGGCTAAAGGCTTCGCTGCTTTTAGCCACAACAAATGGTGCCCTTGTCATGCTTTCCACTCCACAGGCAATAACTAATTCCGCATCGCCACACATAATTTGTCTTGCAGAATCCATTATCGCTTGCAAGCCCGATGCGCAAAGCCGGTTTACCGTATTTCCGGCAACAGTAACTGGCAATCCTGCCAATAATGCAGCCATACGGGCCACATTGCGGTTATCTTCACCTGCCTGGTTTGCCGCACCGGCAATAACATCTTCAATGGCTGTTATGTCAATACCTGGATTACGGTTCACCAATGCCCTTATTACATGCGCAAGCATGTCATCAGGACGGACAGTGCTCAATACACCTCCATATCTTCCGATTGGAGTTCTGATGGCATCAATTACATAAACCGTTTTCATGCAGAAATATTTAGAAGCAAATATCAGGGAAATCACCTGAATCCTTAAAACTGCTGTTATCTTTGCCCCGACATGAAAAAACTGCAAAACATCCGGCATCTGTCGCTCCCCGATTTGGAAGAGTATTTTTTGAATATGGACGAAAAGAAATTCCGGGCCAAACAAGTATATGAATGGCTGTGGCAAAAGCATGCCATGAGCTTTGCAGACATGACTAACCTGAGCAAAGAATTACGCCAGAAATTAGGCGAAAGTTTTTCGCTTCCCGCTTTAACAATTGATGCTACCCAGTATTCTGCTGATGGCACCATTAAGTCGAGGTTCCGCACCCACGACGGCCATTTTGTTGAAGGTGTAATGATTCCAACCACTTCCCGTTATACAGCCTGTATTTCGAGCCAGATAGGCTGCTCCCTTAGTTGTAAATTTTGTGCTACCGGTTATCTTGAAAGAAAACGCAACCTTGAGTTTGACGAAATTTATGATGAACTCGTACTCATTAACCAGCAATGTGAACGGGTACATGAAAAGAAAATAAGCAACATCGTTTTTATGGGCATGGGAGAACCGTTGCTCAATTATAAAAATGTATTGAGAGCAGTAGAAAAAATCACCTCGCCTGACGGGCTTGGGATGAGCCCACGGCGAATAACCGTTTCAACCGCAGGTGTGTCTAAGGGTATCAGGCAACTGGGTGATGACAAAGTAAAGTTCAAACTGGCTTTATCACTTCATGCTGCGAATGATGCCAAGCGTCATGAAATAATGCCCATCAACGATACCAATAACATAAAGTCGCTGGTGGATGCGCTGAACTACTTTTACAAGCAAACAGGTAATGAAATAACCTTTGAATACATTCTCTTTAAAGACTTCAACGATTCACTACAGGATGCTGACGAGCTGATTAAAGTTTACCGGCAGGTACCCGCCGACCTTATCAATATCATTGAATATAATCCGATTGATAAAGCCCGTTTCCAGAAGCCGGATGAAGAAAAGGTCCAGGCTTTTATGCAATATCTTGAAAAACACAGGGTAAATGTCCGCCTGCGCAAAAGCCGCGGAAAAGATATTGATGCGGCCTGTGGACAGTTGGCCAACAAAGACAGCCACTAATCCTTATCTGCCGCCGTTTAAACAGATTTTCATTTCTCGCTTAAACCTTCACCACCAGGTGTTGTCCAAACTGCGTTCACAAAACTTTATAAAAAAGTCACCGAAGGTTTTATAATTCAACCGGCGTCAAAAAAGAAATTTAAAATTATTACCATGAAGAAAATACTCGCAGCAGCACTGCTTACCTCATTTGCAGTTGCAACAACGAATGCACAGGAAATCCCACAACGTAAACATGCAGGGCCTCCGCAGCACAAAACAGAAATGCAGCAGAAGCAATTTAAAAAGCAGCAACACGACCAGTTCATGAAGCAGCTAAATCTTACTGCAGAGCAGAAGGAACAGTTCAAAGCACAGAGGGAAGATTTCAAGAAAAAAACGGATGAGCTGAAAAAGATTGACAACATCACTGTGAAAGAGTGGAAAGGCCGTATGGAAACCCTGCGCAAAGAGCATAAAACAAAAATGGAGAACATCTTTACAAAAGAGCAGAAGGAAAAAATGGCCATTATGAAAGAAAGCCGTGAAAAAATGGATAAAGTAAAAATGGAGACCCGCATGAAAATGATGAAAGTTAATCTTGGCCTCACAGATGAACAATCAGCCAAATTGGATAAGCAACATGCCACCACGCAGGAAAAGATGAAAGCAATCCGTGAAGACAAAAACCTGAGTGATGAGCAGAAAAAAGAGAAAGTAAAAGAACTGCATAAAAAACAGCAGGAAGAATTAAAGACAATCCTTACCGAAGAACAGCAACTGAAAATGAAAGAGCATATGAAGATGCAGCGCAAAGGCCCTGGCGGACAGAATGGTCCTGGTGGCCCGGGTAAAATGCAAAGACAAAAACCTCAGGCAAAAGAAACAATATAAAAATCCGTTCACAAAGAAGACAGCCTCCGTTAAGCGGAGGCTTTTTTATTTAGCCACGGCTTCACAATAAGGATGCTTATCTTTGCCATTCACTACTGTTGTAAAACAGCAAACACTTCAACAAATGAAAAAATCAACATCGCACAGTTTCGGAAAATTTGCCGCTAAAAAGAGCAATGCAGCTATTAAAGAGCAATTCAAGCAGGAAAAGAGGAAAGTAAAAAGGGAACGGGAAGAGTATTTTGAGGAGAAAAGAAGACAGAGGTCGGAAGCCGGAAATCAGAAGCCAGCGAGTGGAAATCGTAACGTCGGAAAGGTTGGCCAAAATGCCGATAATGCTAAACCTTCACACCTCAGACCTCAGACTTCAGGATCCATGCCGCTTAACAAGTATATTGCACACTCTGGTGTTGCAGCCAGGCGTGAAGCAGCCGAAATGGTAAGAAAAGGGTTGGTGAAAGTTAATAACGAACTGGTTACAGAACCGGGACATAAAGTGTCAGCCAAAGATGAAGTACGGGTAAACGGAAAGAAAATTTTTCTGGCTAAAAATCTTGTATATATACTGCTGAATAAGCCTAAAGACTACATCACCACAACTGATGACCCGCAAAAACGGAAAACTGTTCTTGATTTGATCAGGAATGCAACAACTGAAAGAATTTACCCGGTTGGACGGCTTGACAGGAATACATCTGGGGTGCTACTGCTTACCAATGATGGTGAACTGGCACAAAAACTCACACACCCCAGCAACGAGATAAAAAAAGTATATCATGTAACACTCAATAAGGTTCTTGAAAAGAAAGATTTTGACCAGGTTCTTAAGGGTGTGGTGCTGGAAGATGGTCCGGCATCTGTTGATGTGCTTGCTTATGCTGATTTAAAAGATAAAACACAGATCGGTGTTGAAATACACAGCGGCCGTAACCGGATTGTGCGCCGCATCTTTGAGTCACTAGGTTATGATGTGAAAAACCTTGACAGGGTAATATTTGCAGGACTTACCAAAAAAAATGTGGACAGGGGCAAGTGGCGCTTTCTTTCAGAAAAAGAAGTAAGAGAATTGAAATATTTTGGTAAAGGGAAATAGCTGCCCCTGCCCCTAAATCCCCCGCAGGGGGACTTAAAATCCCTGACACATGAAATTACTTACACAAGATTTAATTATTGCCGAAACCGAAGACTGGATTGCTGTAAATAAGCCTTCCGGCCTCCTTTCTATCCCCGACAGGGAAGGAAAAGAAGTTTCGTTGAAAACACTGCTGAAAGAAAAGTACGGTGAGATATTTACTGTTCACCGGCTTGATAAAGACACAAGCGGCCTGATCATTTTTGCAAAAAACGAAACAGCCCATAAATTCCTTTCGCAGCAGTTCGAGAACCGCAAAACAGTAAAAATTTACCAGGGGCTTGTGTTGGGTTCTCCGTTACAAAAAGAAGGCAGCATTGATGCACCTATAGCCGAACACCCTGCACAAAACGGAACAATGATAGTTCATAGAAAAGGAAAAGAAGCCCTGACTGATTATACAATGCTCTCAGACTTTGGTATCTATTCTTTATTGCAGTTTCGCATCCATACAGGCCGCACACACCAGATAAGGGTGCACATGAAAAACATCGGGCACCCAATCGTCTGCGACCCGTTATATGGAGATGGGAAAGCCGTGCTGGTATCTTCTCTCAAATCAAAATTCAAGCTATCAAAAAACGAGGAAGAGGAACGGCCCATACTCGGCAGGCTGGCCCTTCATGCCTTTCAACTCTCTATTGAAGGAACAGATGGGAAGATGCTTCATCTTGAAGCACCATTGCCAAAAGATATGAGGGCTACATTGCAGCAGTTGGAGAAACACAGGCAGAAAAAATAGTTTATTGATTAATCATTTTACTTGTTGTCGAAAGGTTTCTTCTTTCCGGTCAGAGATTTCTTCTTTCCGGCCAGTGGTTTCTTTTTTCCGGTCGGAGATTTCTTCTTTCCAACCAAAGGTTTCTTTTTTCCGGCCAAAGGTTTCTTCTTTCCGGTCGGAGATTTCTTTTTTCCAATCAGAGGTTTCTTTTTTCCAATCAGAGATTTCTTCTTTCCAATCAGAGATTTCTTCTTTCCAATCAAAGGTTTCTGCTTTCCGGTCAGAGATTTCCTTTTTCCAGCCAGAGATTTCTTTTTTCCGGTGAAAGATTTGCAATTGCCGAGGCAAAAAATAAAAAAGCGGAACAGATTTTAAGACCGTTCCGCTTTGGCTATTTAACCGTTAGAGTTACAAACAAGTTATTTGTATGGCTTAAACAACAGACCACTTACCTGCCTATACTGGGGCGAAGATGCGCCGAATACTGATTTGATATATTTTTTTGTGTATGCTGCTGTATTTACAAGGCCTGTTACAGCATTGTAAAGTTCGTCGTTCCGTGCAATGAGGCTGTTGCTATAATTTGTATAAGCATTTATAACGGCAGTATTGGCCGCTACCAGGGAAGAGAGCTTTGTTTGCAGTGATGCGGTGGTTAACTCTGCCTCGTTGGGACTATAAACTGCAGATGTAGTGAGCAGGGAAATGAGCCTTGACAGGTGTTCGATTTGCTGGTCGTAACTAAGCTGTGATACAGAAATTGAATTTTCGGACGGCGGTGTGGTGCCATTTGGTTGTTCGATAGCGGACTGTTTTGGTGTTGCCCGTTTACCCTGCAATTTTCTGTTAAGGGTTTTAGCATCTTTTACAGCTTCGGCATCAGCACCGGAAGCATCGAAGGCGTTGACAATTCTTGTTGACAATGCTTTGAGTCCATCAAAAGCCATCATGCGGGCATTAACAGCATTATTGTAGGTTGTTTGTGCTGCGATGACACCATTGAGGGCTGTGCGGACATCAGTGAGCTTGGTGGTGAGGTTTGCGACCGAAAGGGCTGTTGCTGTTGGATTGTAAGCGGGGTAACCGGAACAGAAGGAGATAAGGTCCTGAAAGTTTGCTACATTTTTAGCATGGCCTGTTTCATTGATAGTAGGCATAATAGAATAAGCGTTTAGGGTTAAAAAATAAATAAGTGTTCAAATATATGCGGGGAAACAATAACGGGCAATACTACAAAGTGGTAATTATTTGTTAACCACAGAGATGCCGGGTCAAGCCCGGCATGACGGACTATGAAAGATATCAATTAAAGGGTTATATGTGGGAAGATATAATGGCTATGCAAATGCTGAATAGCGGATAGAACCCTGAAGAGTGCGACGCAAGGAACGATGATAGTAGTACTGCTGCTGGGTACATAATTGTATTTGACCCGATTTGTCAGCACTTCTCCAATGCCTGCAAGATATCATTCAGAATATCATCAGGGTGTTCGAGACCAACAGAAATCCTGATTAAGCCAGGAGAAATCCCCACTGCCCGCCTTTCTTCTTCACTTAGTTTTGAATGAGTGGTGGAAGCCGGGTGTGATGCAATGGTGCGGCTGTCGCCCAGGTTATTCGTCATTGAAATCATCTGCAGGGCATTCAAAAATTTTCTGCCACTTTCCACACCGCCTTTCAGTTCAAATGTTATAATACCGCCTCCGTTACTCATCTGTTTTTTTGCAATTGCATACTGCGGGTGTGATTCCAGAAACGGGTATTTCACCCAGCTCAGTTTATTGTTTCCATTCAACTGCCGGGCCAGTTGCAATGCACTTGCAGCATGACGTTCCATACGAACGAATAAAGTTTCCAAACTCTTGGAGAGAATCCATGCATTAAAAGGACTCATAGAAGGTCCTGTGTTTCTTACAAAAAGATAGAGTTCATGAATCAGTTCCTTTCGGCCTACCACCACTCCGCCCAAAACCCTGCCTTGCCCGTCAATAAATTTGGTAGCAGAATGCAACACCAAATCAGCACCATATTTAATTGGCTGCTGCACAGCCGGTGTTGCGAAACAATTATCCACTACCAGCAAAATATTATGCTTTTTGCAAACAGCAGCTACAAACTCAATATCAATAATATCAAGCCCGGGGTTGGAAGGTGTTTCCACATATAGCATTTTCGTATTCGGCTTCACCATCGCTTCAATGGTTTCCGGCTTACTCATTTCAAAATACGAATACTCGATTCCCCACCGCTTAAGATATTTAGTAAGTATGGTGTGTGTGGAACCAAACACAGCAGAGGCGGAAATAATATGGTCACCCTTACTCAAAAAAGCCATAAAGGTTGAAAACACTGCAGCCATGCCTGTGCCTGTGGCAATGCCGTCTTCTGCACCTTCTAAACCGGCAATTTTATTAATAAATTCGTCAACTGTTGGATTAGAGAAGCGGGTATAGATATTTACCTCCGGAGATTCGGTGGAAAATGCAGCGGCCATATCTTCTGCAGAATCGTACAAAAAACTGCTGGTGAGAAACATGGGAGTAGAATGTTCTTTCTGCTCTGTTCTTTCTGTTTGTAACCTGATAGCGATTGTTTCCGGGTGCAACGGTTTCATGTTGGTATGTTTTGAATCATACCAAAGATACGCTTCCCCGTTTGTTTATATTACGGAGAAGCGTATTTATGACTGTTCGAAAAGTTATTTTTCCAGTAACCCTTCAAGGGAAATAGTCAGGTAATAAATCCCGCCAATTGTTGGTCCGGCTGCGTACTGAATATAGCGGTTGTTAAAAATATTTGTACCTCCAAGCTTCAGTGTGGCCTTGGCGGCAGGAATACGATAAGATACCTGTGCATCCATCGAACTGAATGCAGGAACTTGTCCGGTTGCAAGAGTGCTCTCCCACAAGAAAGTGTCCTGCCATTTCCATGCGATACTGAAACCAAGATTCTTAATAACCTCCCTGTTAGTTACAGAAAGGTTTGTCATCCATTTAGGAGTGTTGAAGGCAGTAATGAAAATATCTGCTTCATTATTTGTCTTTATGTTGTTATAATTAATGTTCCCTGAGAAAGTAAACTTCTTAAAGGCATTCCACGTTAATCCGATTGAAGAACCAAAATTCTTATAAGTATTTTTTGCGTTTGTGAACACCCTGTAACGAACCTGCTTGCTCCGGTTAGACGCAAGCATATCAATTGCAGATTCGTCTGTTCCAACTTTTCCGGTTGTTGGTACTGACACTTCAACCTGCCCGAGGAAACCATCATACTGGTTGAAATAAGCGTCCCAGTCCAGGGCCAGTTTATTATTTAGCAAAACTGCTTTATAACCGATCTCGAATGAGTTGATCCTTTCGGGCCTTGTTGCAGAAAGATTTGTTGCCTGCAGCAATGCCTTATTAGCCACAGCTGCCTGGCTTGCTGTAACTCCTCCGGCTGTAACATCAGCATTTACTTTTGCATTGAATGTATTAACGGAAGTAAGTGTATAAGAGTTTTCCAGGTATCCAAGTCCTTCATTGATATACGACAAACCTCCTACCCTTCTCACATTTCCATTATTCACAAACGAAAGTGCTTCAAACAAAGCCGGGAAACGGAAGCCGTTCTGGAATGAAGCCCTGAAATTGTGCTTTTGGCTAACAGTATAAACCAAAGCTATCCTTGGATTAAGTTTTGGTGAAAACTCAGGATTATAATCCATCCGCAGTGATGAAACAATCTTTAATTTATCATCCATCATTGTTTTGGTAATCTGTGCAAATGCGCCAAACTTCTTGTAATAAACATTTTTACCAAAACTTCCGTCTTTTAATGGAATATTTCTCTCAGCAACAGGTCTTGAAAAATCGACAAAATTATTACCATCAGGAATCACTTCATAAATCCTTGCATCGGTACCAACAAGCAATTGCAAAAATTTAATCCTGTTTTCAAAATCATATTGTGCATCTGCATGGTACATCCTGCTTTTTTGAAGCAACCATGCACCGCCGGTTGAAGGGGCACCAGCTATGCCTGCATTCAGGTGGTCCCAGTTATTGATTCCTATAATTGTATCTTTTAACCGTTTAAAGGCGTCTGTTCCTGGCTCAACCCTTCCGGCATCAGCAACAGTTCTTGCATTTTTCATGGCAGCGGCAAGATCAACGCCATTATTCAAATCCGTTTGCAATTTTGTTTTAAACCGGGACCCCCATGCACTGTTCGATAAATGAGTAAGCTGCAGGTTATCGGCCAGAGGTTTCAGATTATAAGAATCACCTGTATTTTCAACAGAAACATAAGCCCTGACAAAATAGTTGCTGCCCTTCAGTTCGATTTTATGGTTCTTAACAATTACATTGTCTAATTGTATTTTATTTCCCCGCTGAAAGACACCATCCATTTTACCGAAACGAAAGTCGTAAGAGAGCTCTGCCATGTCCGTAAGCCTGTAGTGTATTCCTGCATCAAATTTCAGGTTATCAACTTTAGGATTCACCAGGTCTTTTTCCCAATAACCAGTACGGCGAAGAATAAAAGTTTTTGATCCACCGTTATAATTCACTCCGCTGATGGTTACTGCATTGTTATTTTCATCGCCATACCTGTTCCAGGCATCATAAGCGGGGTTGTTGCTTCCAGAAAGTTCAGCATAGGCAGGGTTTGCTGTATTCAGGGAGTTGGGATTCTGGTCAATTGTTGAATTCGATTCCCAGTCTGTCCCTGTCATATAACTTGCATTGACCTTAAAAGCAATTTTGTTTTTAAAAGCTTTTGCATAACGGAAGGCAAATTCGCTGATATTACTTACCGGGTAATCTTTACCATCAATATGATTGAGTGCATTTTTACTGTAAATGCTCAATCCCTGGTGCTGAAAAGGGCTTTTGGTAATCATGTTTGCCATTCCATTAATTGCATTCATGCCATACAATGCTGAGGCAGCTCCTGGAGTTATCTCGACACTCTGAATATCCAGTTCTGTTGGCCCGATTGCATTACCAAGCGGAACGCCAAGGGTTGCGGCCTGCATATCCACTCCGTCAACCAATTGCATGAAGCGAAAATTGTTTGGGATGTTAAATCCCCTTGTATTTGGCACTTTAAAAGTTAAGCTGGATGTTGTCATCTGCACACCCTTTACATTTTCCAAAGCATCATAGAAAGACGGGGCTGCTGTTTCTTTTATAGCCCTGATATCAAGTTTTTCAACAGCTACCGGAGATTTAAGAATACTTTCCTTAACCCTTGATGCAGACACAACCACTTCTGTGCCTAAAACAGTTTGCGTAGCCAGTGCAACAGATAATTTTGAGTTGATAGTTTTTACTTCCACCTCTCTTGGCGCATACCCGATAGCCGTGAATACAAGTGTAAAGGGAAGTTTTTGTTTTGTCCTGATTATAAACCCGCCATCATCTTTACTTACTGTGCCGCTTACTGTTCCTTTTATGCTTATAGAAACGCCGGGCAGTGGTTCATTCTTATCCTGGTCTGTGATCTTTCCTGATATCTCATAAAAAACATTAGGCTGGGCAACCAGGTTAAGCTGCTGGTTCAGAAACAGGAGAATAACCACTAATAATCTAAATCCTGTTCTGGCAATTCTGAACATTCTTCCGTTTGCGAAACTTTCGCTTCCTGCATGTTGTGTCATAATTAGAAAATTTATTAGTCTATTAATTTGGTAGGATATTTGTGTAAAAAAATTTATAAAAACTTAATCAGTATTCTAACACTCCAGAGAATAACCATCGCCCCAACAGCTATCATCATTGTTCTGGCTGGCAACTTACCCGCCAGTTTTGCCGCAATCGGTGCGGCAATTACACCGCCAATCAACAATCCAACAATAACCTGCCAATGTGTGATGCCAATCATTGCAAAAAATGCCAGGGCACTTGATAGTGTAACAAAGAACTCACTAAGGCTCACACTACCGATAACATATTGCGGACTTCTTCCTTTTGCGATCAGCGTACTTGTAACCAAGGGCCCCCATCCGCCACCACCAAAACTATCCAGGAAGCCTCCAGCCCCGGCCAACCAGCCAGCCCGTTTTACTTTCTTACTTTTTCTTTTCTTTTTGAAAGCCTGGTATAAGATGCGTATTCCAAGCAGCATGCAATACGCAGCAAGAAAAGGCTTTACCATTTCGCCATGCTTTTCTCCCACCCACACCAATGCACCTGCACCCACAATAGCACCTAACACCCCAGGCACAACTAAAACTCTCAACAATTTCTTATTTACATTCCCAAAACGGTAATGGCTGTAGCCGCTTGCGGCACTGCTGAAAATTTCTGCAGTATGCACACTTCCGCTGATTGATGCCGGGGGAACTCCCATACTCATAAGCAGGCTTGTACTGGTAACACCATATCCCATACCTACTGCTCCATCAACTAACTGAGCAAAAAAACCTGCGAGGATGAATAAAGCAAACTTATGACGTACGCCATCTTTTACAGAATCAACAATGTAATTAAACGATGGCAGGTCAATATATGGCAGAAGAAAGAACAGGATAATCAAGAGGGTGAACCCAATGATAGAGAATGTGGCCAGCCGTTTCCATTTCCGCTCATTACGGATATTTTCAGGGCCAATTATGCGGGGCTCAACTATAATGCTTTTAGTCCCTGCTTTTATTTCCTCATTTGAAGCAGTTGTAACACTATTACTGTCTTGAACAGGTTCATCAACAAACAACTTAGCGTCTTCTGTATGTTCTGCCTTCTTCATAATTTCTATTGCAATAATACTGCTGCTGCAGTTGTATTGCTTGTTTCATCAATTAACACTGCGCTACCGTTACAGGCCAGCTTTTTATAAGCATCGTAAGCAAGCGGGGCAGCCAGTTTGATTTTGGCCTTAACTACTTCGTTCAGCTTTACATCTTCCTCCACCGGAAAATGTTCCAGGGAGTTTACATCAAGTTTGTATTCAATCTGCTTAACTATTGCCCTCACCACACGGCTGTTGTGCAGCAAGAGGTATTTATTCCCCTGAAGCAAAGGCTTCTCATCCATCCAGCACAAAAGTGCATCCACCTCATTGGCCACGACTGGCTGATCCTCAGTTTTTACAATTGAATCGCCTCTGCTTATATCAATATCATGTTCAAGATGTATGACAGCCGGCTGAGGGCAAAACACCTCATCCACTTCTTTTCCAGCTGTTTCTATTTTTGTGATAGTCGTTTCTTTGTGCTGTGGGAGAATGGTAACCTTGTCTCCTTTTCTGTAAATACCGCTCATTACTTTTCCGGCATATCCCCTGTAATCATGCAAATCTTCCGTCTGCGGTCTTATTACATATTGTACCTGAAACCTGCTGTTCTCCAGATTAATATCACTTTCAACTTTTACTTCTTCAAGAAATTCAAGCAGGCAATTACCTTCATACCATGTCATCACTGTTGATTTATCAACAATGTTGTCGCCTCTTAATGCACTGATAGGAACGTAAGTAACCTCTGGCAGTTCCAGTTGCTTAGCCACCAGTTCGTAATCGGTCACAATTTTATCGTACACTTCTTTTGAATAATCCACCAGATCCATCTTGTTAATGGCTACCACCACATGCGGTATTCTTAGCAAAGAGCCGATAATGGAATGCCGTCTTGTTTGTTCAACCACTCCGTGCCTTGCATCAATCAAAATGATAATCAGGCTGGCATTAGATGCACCTGTTATCATGTTCCTGGTGTATTGAACGTGGCCGGGAGCATCGGCAATAATAAACTTTCTCTTAGGTGTTGTGAAGTATCTGTATGCAACATCAATAGTAATTCCCTGTTCTCTCTCTGCCCTCAAACCATCCGTAAGTAATGCCAGGTCAACAGAACCATCATCCCGGTTTTTGGTTGACCGTTCCAAAGCCTCTAACTGATCAATCAAAATATTCTTACTGTCGTAAAGCAGACGGCCAATTAATGTGCTTTTGCCATCGTCCACACTGCCTGCTGTTATAAATCGTAATAAATCCATGTTTTCTAAAGTTGCTGTCAAAAATATCCGTCTTTTTTTCTGTCCTCCATTGCCGCCTCAGTCACTTTGTCATCAATACGGGTTTCGCCTCTTTCACTTATCCTGGTTGCGATAATTTCATTAACCACTTCGTCGAGTGTTTTTGCGTACGATTCCACAGCGGCAGTGCAAGTCATATCTCCCACTGTCCTGTAGCGAACACTTTTTACCGACACAGCATCATCTGCTGATGGCCTTACGTATTCACTGGTGGCAATCAACTGACCCTCATGTTCTATAACTTCCCTTTCGTGGGCAAAATAGATGGATGGCAGCGGAATTTTTTCGCTGCGGATGTAGTTCCAGATATCCAGTTCTGTCCAGTTGCTAATCGGGAAAACCCGGACATTTTCACCTTTATGTATCCTGCCGTTGTAAATATTCCACAACTCCGGTCTTTGCAGTTTGGGATTCCATTGACCGAATTCATCTCTTACAGAAAAAATCCTTTCTTTCGCCCTTGCCTTCTCTTCATCCCGGCGACCACCACCAATACAAGCATCAAATTCAAATTCTTCAATGGTATCTAACAGAGTGTAGGTCTGTAACCAATTCCGGCTGGGGAACTTCCCCTTTGGTTCTGTGAGGCGGCGTTGCTTGATAGTATCCTCTACCTTTCTCACTATCAATTCAGCCCCGATTTCCTCAACTAATTTATCCCTGAAAGCAAGTGCTTCGGGGAAATTATGTCCTGTATCAATATGCACCAGCGGAAACGGAAATTTTCCCGGTGAAAATGCTTTTAAAGCCAGGTGTACCAGTGTTATTGAATCTTTCCCGCCACTAAATAATAATGCAGGTCTTTCAAATTGACCAGCCACCTCCCGAAATACATGGATACTCTCAGCTTCAAGTTGTTCCATATAGTTAAGCCACCTGCTCTTTCCCAGGTTCTTATCTGCCACTGTCATTTTTCCATTTTCATTCATATCCATTCACTATTAATCATTTTCACAAAATAAGCAAGTTTACCGCTAACTACCCCTATTTATCGTCATGCGAATGCAATCCACATTCCTTTTTTGAAGTTTCCCACCACCACCGGCCTGCACGGGCATCTTCTCCCGGTTCGATAGCACGGGTACATGGGGCACACCCGATACTTATAAATCCTTTATCATGCAAAGGGTTATATGGTACGTTATTATCAGCTATGTACTTCAGCATTTCTTCATAGCTCCAGTTAATAAGCGGATTGAACTTGAATAGCTGTTTTGGCTCATCCCACTCAATCATCGGCATATCCTTTCTGTTATCACTTTGTTCAGCCCGCAGACCTGTAACCCAAACTTTTGCACCTGACAAGGCTCTGTTCAGAGGTTTTACTTTTCTGAGAAAACAACACTCTTTCCTGTTTTCAACAGACTCATAAAAAGAGTTTATGCCTTTCTCTGAAACAAATTCTTCCACATCCCCTGCATCCGGAAAATACACTTTCAAAGATGTTTTATAACGGGCATTCGTCCTTTCAATCAGTTCATATGCCTCATAAAATAACCGGCCTGTATCAAGTGTAAAAACCTGAATGGGAATGCCATTCCTGAAAATAAGGTCTGTAATTACCTGGTCTTCCTGTCCCAATGAGGATGAAAAAACCACCTGTGCGGGAAACTTTTCTGCCAGCCATTTAAGGCTTTCTGCAGCATTGGCTTTCTCCAGCCATTTTATTTCGTCTCCAGATAAATACATATACTATTCAACATTAGGTTGCGGGGTATAGCGCAGATATGGTTTTACAACATTAACTCCTTTTGGAAATTTCTTTACTGCATCTTCAGTAGAAACAGCGGGAACAACAATTACATCTTCACCGGCTTTCCAATCGGCTGGTGTGGCCACGCTATACTCAGCAGTGAGCTGCAATGAGTCAATCACCCTGAGTACTTCATGAAAATTTCTGCCTGTGGAAGCCGGATAAGTAATCATTAATTTGACTAATTTATCAGGTCCGATTATGAAAAGAGAACGCACCGTAAATGTAGCAGATGCATTGGGATGAATCATATCATACAATGTTGCGACAGTTCTGTTTTCATCAGCAATAATTGGAAATCCTACAGCACAATGTTGTGTTTCATTAATATCATTCCTCCATTCAAAATGCTTATCTATAGGGTCAACGCTTACTGCCAGTACTTTTACATTTCTCCTGGCAAATTCGCCGGCCAAAAGAGCAGTTTTTCCCAGTTCAGTAGTACAAACTGGTGTAAAATCTGCTGGATGCGAAAAAAGAACACCCCAGCTGCCGCCCAGATACTCATGAAAATCAATTTCTCCTTCTGTTGTTTGCGCCCTGAAATTCGGAGCAATATCTCCCAGATGTAATGCCATATTATTGTTTTTAGTCAGAAATGGCTCAAAAATAAGGCAATCGAATAACCCTACCAAAGAGATAGACTATTATATCGAGGCGCTAAGTAACAATTATCAGTTATATAAAAAAATGATTTTAAACAACCAGGTCCCTGAGAGTCCTGTTTTCGACAATTTTAAGGGTCGCATCCCGCACTTCAACCATCATATCATGCAGCCCACATTGCTTTTCATCACAGTTTTTGCATCGCTCATAAAAATAAAGACTTACACAGGGCAACATGGAAATCGGGCCATTTACCAGCCTGATAATCGTTGCCACTTTTACTTTTTCCGGCGATTTCTTTAAAAAATAGCCCCCACCTTTCCCCTTTTTACTGTCTAAGATTTCGGCTTTTTTCAGTTCTAATAATATATTTTCCAGAAACTTTAGCGGAATCTTTTTCTTCTTAGCAATTTCTGAAATCAAAACAGGCCCTTCTTTGTATTTCGCAGTTAAATATTCGAGGGCCTTAAAGGCGTATTGAGATTTTTTTGACAGCATATTATTTTACAATCTCGAGTTTGTAATCAATGGGTGAGTTTTTGCGCAGCATAGCGGCCACTCCGCAGTATTTTTCGAGTGATAATCCGATCGCTTTTCTTACTTTTTCTTCGTTGATTATATCAGTCTTTATCCTGTATGTGATTGAAATCTCTTTATACACTTTAGGATGTTCCTCTGTTTGGTCTGCCTCCACATCAATTTCAAAATCAGAAAACTCAACCCGCATTTTCTCCAAAATGTCCACCACGTCTATACCCGAGCAGCCAGCCAGACCCGAAAGCAATAATGCCTTAGGGCCAAACCCATTTAGCCGGGCACCGTCAAGGTTGATCGTATTCCCTTCCAGTTCACTTGTAAACTCATGTTCTTTAATCCAGCGGGTAATAGTTTTTGTCATGCCTGCGTATTTAGTTGATGTTTCTTATTGCCAGAAATATTCTCCAGCGTCCAGGGTATTTGCTGCTTAAAATTAAACTGTCTTTGGTTACAATTTACTTTATTACAAATCCTGCAGGAAAACGAAAGACAACCATCAGAGTGTACAAACAACTCCAGTGACTCACCAAAATCTTTTCTTATCAGACTTCCAAGTATATCAATTTCGGTATGTGCTTCATGAATATTCATATACCAGGGCACTGTAAGATGGCAATCCACATGCAGCACACTTCCGTATTTTATTACTCTGAGATTGTGCAGGTCAACCCAATTCTCCCTCCGGTTTGCGTTAATAACAGTAATCATTTTTGTAAGCAAATGCACATCGGCCTCATCCATAATTCCAGCGATTGATTTTCGGACAATTTTGTACCCTGTTATTACAATGACTACTCCAAAAACCATAGCTACAGCACTGTCAATCCACTTATAACCTGTCACCATCAGGAGTATCAAGCCGGCAACAATTCCCAAAGTAGAATAGGTGTCGCTTTGCAAATGCTTGCCGCTGGCCTGCAACGCCAGTGAATTATTTTTTTTACCAATTTGAAGACAAACAAAGCCCACAATATAGTTTACAACCGCAGTACCGGCCACCAGCCACATACCATAATCTATCCTTTTGATTTCTGTTGGATAAATAAGCTGCATTGTGGCTTTATACAGAATAATAGCCCCGGCACTTCCTATAAGAGTCCCTTCAATGGCGGCAGACAGAAACTCTGCCTTTCCATGCCCGTATGGATGATCCCAGTCGCTGGGTTTGGCGGCTACATAAAGGCTATATAAACCAATAAATCCGGCCAGCACATTGACAATACTTTCAAGGGCATCGGTAAGAATTGCTACTGAACCAGTGGAATAGTAAGCTAAAAATTTTACAGCAAGCAGCCCAACCGAAATTGCAGCCACCCATTTTTGAACCCTCAGATTTTGTTGTTCCGGTTTCATTACAAAAATTATTCGCCGATTTTTTCAATTACACACTTCATCCACTCATGTTTTGCAAAAGAAAGAAATTCGGGTGGCGCAGATACAAATTCCTTTTCTGATTCATAGCGGCCCCAGGTTTGCATTATTTGTTCAAATTCATCTTGCTTCTTAGGCAACTTCTCCAGGTTGGCGTTTTCCTCTGTTACGGTGAACCTATCATCATCGCTTGCTTTCAGCCACATACTTCCTTGCAGGGAATATTTCAGACTTCCCTCATGCATAATAAGTTTCAAATAAGCCGGAGATACATCGCTGCGGCAGGCGAGTTTGTATTGCACTTTTGTTTCGGCTAAATAATCTGCATCCAAGTCTGTAACCGTAGCGGCATCTTTTATAAACTCGCAGGTGTTATCAAACCCGCAGCCTTTAACAGCATCTTCGGCCTTCCAAACCAGCTCATATTTATCTCCCGCCTTTCTGAACTGATAAGCATACAGCTCGGCAGTAAAACATGGCTCATCAAAGTCGGGATAATCACATTTGTCTTTATATGGTACAACAGTCGAAGTAATCAGATAATTCTCACCATTAGTATCTTCCCATTTCCACACTTCTTGTACTTTGCCTTTTATAGTTATTCCTGCCGGAACATCAGCGGGAGTTAACTTATTGGGTTCTACTTTTTTTACTGTTACTTCCGCAGGCCTATTGCCATTACTGCCGGAAGTCGCATTGTTATTTTGCTTAGCATCATTGTTGCAGGCAGAAAACACTAGCAACAATGCAAAGAGGAAAGAATTGATTTTCATATGCAGCATTTTAGGGATGCCAATATACAGAAATAATAGTGTCTTACACATGACAACGAATCAATCCTTAAATGAGATTAGTTATTATTTCTTTTCAAAAAAAGGCTGAAAAAAACGCCGGATGGAATTGAAAGCCCTTGAATAAGATTCCTTACTGAACAATGTCGAATCTCTCATCGCCTTATATGTAAGAAATACTCCGATTGGAGTTAGCACAAATGTTGCCAGCCACATTCCGGTGAAAGGAGTGAAGCTGTTTTCTTTTGCAAATTTTTCGCCGGTTGTGCTTGAGAAATAGAAGAACATAAAGAAAATAATCGCAAAGATTAACGGAGTACCCAAACCTCCTTTCCGGATGATAGACCCCAGTGGTGCGCCAATGAGGAACAAAACAATACAGGCCAGTGAAAGAGTGATCTTCCGGTGCCATTCAATTTTATGCCTGCGCAAACTTTTCTCCCTTTCAGCATCGGTCTGTAAAAAGTTCTCTATCGAAGACTTCATCGTTGATGCGGTTCCTTTGATAGTTTCATTAACAGCTGTTCTGTTAGAATCAGCAAGCAGGTCATTAAATGTCCTTCCCTTTTTAGCTGCCGCAGGAATCTTCTGATTGCTTCCTTTATTTTCCGAAGAATCGGCAAAAGCAGCAAACCGGAAAGCAAGAAAATTATCCCTGATTAGTTGTTCCTCAATCCTGCGGTTTTCTTTTTCAAGCGAATCTATTGCTTTAGTCAACTGTCGCATACTGAACATCCGTTCATTGTTCCGGTGTACACTATCTGCTGTACGGTTATTAAAACCAAGTGTACTTAGATCAAACTGCTTGTTATACTCTTTAAATCCGATTCGTATGTATTCCGTGTTCCCCTGCGTATAAGGCTGCCCTCTCTCCTGGTAACGCCAGCCGTCTTTTAAATTAAACTCAAGGAAACGCTTATTTTCAGTGACCCGCATTATACCGCTCTTTGCGATAATAAAGTTGTCTTGCAAAATACTGCCCTGTTCGTACACAATCACATCCTTAATTACACTATCATTTGCTTCCTTTTTGCCAATTTTAATGGCGAAGCCAGGTATCTTATCATAAAAAACACCTTCTTTCAAGTCAAATGCAGGCTTAGCGTAAACAATATCAGAAAGGAGTGTCCTGGATTTAAGATTAGCAACCGGGATCACATAGTTTGCAAACAAAAAAGCTCCTGCAGCAATGAAAATTGTAACAATGAACAACGGCCGCATAAACCTTAGCAATGAGATGCCGGCTGATTTAATTGCAACCAGTTCAAAACTTTCACCCAGGTTTCCAAAAGTCATCAGAGAGGATAACAGGATGGCGAGAGGAAGTGCAAGCGGCACCAAAACAGCCCCCTGGTAAAGTATAAACTCAAGTATAACACCCGGGCCCAGACCCTTACCGACAAAATCATCAATGTATAACCAGAAAAACTGCATTACCAGCACCAACAACGTAATGAAGAAGGTAGCAACAAAAGGCCCAATAAAGGCTTTGATAATGAGTTTATCTAATTTTTTGAACACTTATCTTTAGTTATGAATCAGGCAAAAATAAGGCTTTCAGCAAAGGAGATGGAACTGGTTTCCGATCCGGATTTTATTTTAACAAAGAATGATGTCCTGAATAAAGCAGTATTGGTACTTGAAAACCTTTGTACGTCTTATTCAGAATTAGCCAAAGAGAAAAAAGAGAAGCTGCCGGAAGAGCTAAATCTGGCATCATCAAAAATATCAAGGGGAGAAAATTATCTTGGGTTGCCCTACCGTGTGCTGGACTACCCTGCAATTTTTTCCGGAGAAAATATTCTGGCTATCAGAACTATGTTTTGGTGGGGACATTTCTTCAGCATCACATTACATCTGGCTGGCAAATACAAAAAAAGGCTTGAGTATAAGCTAATTCAATCGCAACTGTTACAAAAAACCGGTTTTCATATTTGTACCAGTAAAGAACAATGGCATCATCATTTTGAAACAAATAATTACACTGATATTACTAACCTGAGTGAGGGGCAGCTAAAAAATGAGATAATTTCCAAAGATTTTGTAAAACTGGCTGCATATATACCCGTTACTGACTGGGATAATATGCCAAATAAAATGCCTGAACAATTCAGGCATTTTATTGAAATTATTTCTGATTAATTACCCAAACGATGAAACAGTTCTTTCACCTGATAATCCCAAAGCATGGTCTGATCTTTAATATCTTTCTTTTCCGCAAAATCTTTAATAACCAGTATTGTTTGGTTTGTTATCTCAGATTTTTCGATTTTAAATTCAAAATATTCTTCCTTGGGAGATGTAAGCCAATGAAAGCGGATAAACTTTTCTTCTTCGCTATCCACAACCTCAGCTTTTTCAAAAGAACCATTCCAGCCAAAATAAAATATGCTGTCTCTTTCGTCAACCCTGTCGGCAAACCATTCGCCCAAACCAGCCGGCGTGGACAAAAATTCATATAAAATGGCTGGTGAACAACGAACCGGGAACTCTAACGTATATAATTGTTTACTCATCTTTACTCTCAAAAAATTCGTAGTGATGCCGCAATAATAGAAAATAAATCATTGCGGCAAAATAATTTATATAATTATTTTCCCCATTTAGCAAATTCTGGCAGCACGACAGAAATAAAGCCCCTGAAAAAACGTTAATAAGAAGTGAATAATTTTGGTCTTTACCATGGTTTTACCTAAATTGCTTATAGTTACGTAAGTAAAAACCAAGAAAATCAGCGTTGTGGGTATTTTTTTGTGTTAAAACGTAAAAGAATTCTGAACCCTTAAAATACACCATTCAAAGCCATACCTATGAGCATGAGACAATTAAAGATCTCGAAGTCGATTACGAATCGGGAATCTCAAAGTTTGGAAAAATATCTCCAGGAGATCGGCAAAGTCGAACTCATTACCCCGGAAGAGGAGGTAAAATTAGCCACATTAATTAAGCAAGGAGATCAAAAAGCACTTGACAGGTTGACAAAAGCTAACCTGCGTTTTGTGGTATCTGTTGCCAAACAATACCAAAATCAGGGGCTTTCTCTGCCTGACCTTATTAATGAAGGTAATCTTGGCCTCATAAAAGCCGCCCAGCGCTTCGACGAAACCAGGGGTTTTAAGTTTATCTCCTATGCTGTCTGGTGGATTCGCCAGTGCATTTTACAAGCTTTGGCGGAACAGGCAAGAATTGTTCGGCTTCCCCTCAATAAAGTGGGGTTAACCAATCGCATTCAGAAGGCATACACTCAACTGGAACAACAGTATGAACGGGAGCCAACTGCCGAAGAACTGGCCGATGTGCTGGATATGGAACTGGAAGAAGTCCGTTCCTCGCTAAGCATCAACGCCAGGCATGTAAGCATGGACTCACCTCTTTCTGATGGTGAAGAAAATACGCTGATTGATGTGATGGAAAATCCAAATGCCGAAAAAACAGACGGTGAACTGTATCATAAACAATCACTTAAAACCGAGATTGACCGGTCATTAAAAACACTTACAGACAGGCAAAAAGAAGTGATTTGTTATTTCTTTGGCATAGGGATAGACCATCCTATGAGCCTTGAGGACATTGGAGAAAAATTCAGTTTAACCAGAGAAAGAGTAAGGCAAATTAAAGACAAGGCCATTACGAAACTGAAAACCTCAGGCAGAAGCAATCTTTTAAGAACTTATTTAGGCTAAACCTCAAAAAACTTTATAACGACAAGAAATTTTACATTTTTATCTTTGCGGCTCAAAAATTAGAAAGTGAACATCTGGTGTTCACTTTTTAATTAGTAAAAAGTGAAAATAGTTTATTTATGTTCAACAGTTTACAGGAGAAATTAGAATCGGCCTTTAAAAATTTAAAAGGTCAGGGGCGAATTACTGAACTCAATATTGCATCAACTGTAAAAGACATCCGCAGGGCATTGGTTGATGCCGATGTGAACTATAAAATAGCCAAGGAGTTTACTGATAAAGTAAAAGACAAAGCGATGGGAGAAAAGGTAATCAATGCCATTTCCCCTGGTCAGCTAATGGTTAAAATTGTTAAAGATGAGCTGGCTGAACTGATGGGCGGAGAAGAAGCCTCTTTTAACGCAAAAGGAAACCCCGCCGTTATTCTTATTGCGGGATTGCAAGGCTCTGGTAAAACAACATTTAGTGGCAAACTGGCCAATTATCTTAAAACAAAAAAGGCACTTTCTCCCTTGTTGGTGGCTGCTGACATTTACAGGCCGGCGGCCATGGAACAATTAAGGGTTTTGGGTGAACAAATTGGTGTGGACGTACATATTGAGCCAGAAAACAAAGATGCCGTTTCAATAGTGCAGACTGCCGTAAAAGAAGCCCGCAGCAGAAACAAAAATGTAGTAATAATTGACACGGCCGGCCGTCTTGCAGTGGATGAAGTAATGATGACCGAAGTGGCCAATATCAAGAATGCAGTGAACCCGCAGGAAATCCTTTTTGTAGTGGACAGCATGACCGGTCAGGATGCGGTAAACACTGCAAAAGCATTTAACGAAAGGCTCGACTTTAGTGGTGTGGTGCTCACAAAATTAGACGGCGATACCCGGGGCGGTGCCGCCATCTCCATCAAATACACAGTTAACAAGCCCATTAAATTCACAAGCAGCGGTGAAAAAATGGATACGCTGGATGTATTCTATCCCGAAAGGATGGCACAACGTATTCTGGGAATGGGCGATATTACCTCACTGGTAGAAAAAGCACAAGAGCAGTTTGATGAAGTTCAGGCCAAAAAACTGGAAGCAAAAATCCGGAAGAATAAATTCGACTTCGCCGATTTTAAAGTGCAATTAGAGCAAATCAAAAAAATGGGCAACATGAAAGATTTGCTTGGCATGATTCCCGGTATGGGGAGTAAGGTTAAAGACCTTGATATTGACGACAATTCTTTCAAAGGCATTGAGGCCATGATTAATTCCATGACACCGGAAGAAAGAGCTGACCCGGATCTCATTGACCAAAGCCGGAAAAAACGTATTGCAAAAGGAGCAGGTAAGGATTTACAAGATGTAAATAACTTCATGAAGCAGTTCGACCAGATGCGCCAAATGATGAAAAACATGAATAAGATGGGTGCTTTTGGCAAAATGATGCCGGGAATGAGGAAATAAAATTAAAATTACAGGCTATGTTAATCTTCAGGTCAAACTTTTAACCTACGAAGCTTCTCTTTTCCAACTTTCTTTTTATCTTTGCCGCCCGGCATTAAGCCGGAAGCCAACAATTATTGTTTAACGCTGTTAAATTTCTATTTATGTCAGCAAAAATCCGTCTTCAAAGACACGGGTCAAAAAAAAGACCCTTCTACTTCATCGTAGTAGCCGACTCACGGGCACCCCGTGACGGCAAATTCATCCAAAAATTAGGTACTTACAACCCCCTGACAGTTCCAGCTACTATCCAGCTTGACCGTCAAAAAGCCCTTGAATGGCTGAACAAAGGTGCTACACCAACTGACACTGTTCGCCGTATCCTGAGCTTTAAAGGTGTATTATTCCTGAAACACCTGCTCCGTGGTGTGGGGCTGGGCCTTTTTGATGAAGCTGCTGCGATGGAAAAATTCACCAAGTGGACTGCAGAACATGAAGCACAGGTGAAAAGACGCCAGGAAGAAGCACAACGCCAGAGAAGAGCCAGACGCACAATGCCAGGCCGCAGGCCAGAGCAAAAAGCCGAAGGTGATGCTGGTGCAGAAGGATAAAACCTCATGCAAAACCTGAAAGTTCTTAATCCTCTCCCTTTTTCGGAGAGGATTTTTTTATGAAGCTAAAAACCTATTCGATGTAAATTCGTACAATAATGGCCAACTACATTAACATAGGAAAATTTGTTTCGGCACACGGCCTTACCGGGGAATTGCTGCTACAGCATGAATTGGGGAAAAAAACCACGTTGAAAGGCCTGCAGGCAATTTTTATTGAAGACAAAAAGGGGGCATTTATTCCTTGGTTTATTGAGTCTGCAACAATGAAGACAGAAACAGAAATTTACCTGAAACTTGAAGGAATCACCACAAGGGAAGCCGCTCAAAAACTTTCACAAAAAAAAGTATGGCTGACAGAAACTGATTTCAAAAAATTTGCTGCCAAATCCTCGCCAGCCAGTTTGCTCGGTTACCTGATCATCAATAATAAAGATCAACTTGGCGATGTGCTCGAAGTAATCGAACAACCAAATCAACTCCTGTGCCGCCTTGATATCAAAGGAAAGGAAGTGCTAATTCCGCTTAACGAAAGCACCCTGCAAAAAATAGATCATACTAAAAAAGCAGTTACAGTAGATCTGCCTGAAGGATTGCTTGATATTTACCTTGCTGATTAATAAACTTTTTTGATTATACAAATCTGACCTAACTTTAGACCCGTATTTACCTCAGCACTATTGATTTCAGACAGCATCCGTTACCCTTTGTTTCATTTAAACTTTAGAAATGAAAAAAACACTCAGGGCTTTTTTTCTGATTTCGATTTGCTTAATTACTGAATTCAGCCATTTATCAGCCCAATGTCCATCGTCCGTCGGAATTCTTGGTTCGCCGATTATGATCAACGGGAGTTGTTACATCAATATCCAATTAGCAATTCCTAATTCAACCGTGTCTGTTTATAATAGTTTCGGGCTGGTTATGCAGGGAACAGCCAATAGCTCCGGCAATGTGGCAATCAGTTATCCCTGTTCTGCCAACCCAATCACAAGTATAACATCTGTAATTACAAATCCGGCACTGCAGACATGTAACGATTTCACTATAACCCCACTACAGATACTACCAGCTAAACTCCGTTCTTTTACCGTGTCTGTAAACGAACAAAGAAAAGCTGTTATCAACTGGGCAACAGTTTTTGAAGCTCCTAATGAAAAAATTGAACTCGAGAAAAGTACAGATGGCATCTCTTTCATAAGCATAAGTGCAATTGACTGTAAAGAGTCTTCTATTGCAGAAAGAAAATACACTTATGAAGACATGTCTTTTTTTGCAGATCCGGCAGCATATTACAGGATTAAACTAACAGAAGCAGACGGAAAAATATCCTACTCAAAAACTGTTTATGTAAGCAACAGTCATAGCACATCTGTCACGTTATATCCTAATCCTCTCCGTTCAGGAAATAAATTTTCATTACTTGGGCTGAAACCTACTGAGATTAATTCAAAAAATATCAGCATCAGCGATTTAACCGGCAGAAATATACCATTCAGTATTTCGGCCGCCAACTCAATTGAACTTCCGCCAGCAGTAACTGCCGGCATTTATATTGTAAGAATCAACGATAAAATACTGAAACTCATCAAAGAATAATTTTCTTCCGCATTACAATTTTCTGCAGTAACGGGCCTGAAAGTTTGCTGTAAATTTGACTAAAAGTGTCCGCAGCAAAAAACCATATTGCCCATTTCGATCTTGACTCTTTTTTTGTTTCAGTCGAAATAATCAACAATCCCATATTAAAAGGCAAACCTGTATTAGTAGGTGGTTTTGAAAGAGGAGTAGTGGCTGCCTGCAGTTATGAAGCCAGAAAGTTTGGTATCCATTCGGCCATGCCGATGAAGAAGGCATTACAACTCTGCCCCGAGGCAATAGTTACAAATGCCAGCAGGGGAGATTACAGCAAATATTCAAGATGGGTAACAGAAATCATTGAATCGAAAGTGCCATCGTTTGAAAAAGCCAGTATTGACGAATTCTATATAGATCTGTCGGGAATGGATAAATTTTTTGGTGTTAGCAATTACACAAAAGAACTGCGGCAGTTAATAATTGACGAAACCGGACTTCCTATTTCCTGCGGACTTTCTTCTGCAAGATTCTTAAGCAAAATGGCAACCAATGAAGCCAAGCCCAATGGCTTTCTTGAAATTCCGCATGGAAAAGAAACAGAATTTATGTGGCCACTGGGCATCGAAAAAATTAACGGTGTAGGTAAACAGACAGAGCAGCATCTGAAAAGTTATGGAATTTACACAATCGAAGACATCGCCAAAACACCTGTCGAGCATATGGAACGTATTGCTGGCAAGTGGGGCGAAGAACTCTGGCACAAAGCCTGGGGCCGGGGCAGTGCAACCATCACAGCCGAATGGAAACAAAAAAGCATGAGCCATGAAAATACATTCGACAAAGATTATACTGACACTGAATTTTTGTATAAAGAATTAGTGCGGCTCACGGAGAAAACAGCATATTCACTTCGTGAAGATGAAAAAATGACCGGCTGCGTAACAGTTAAAATACGGTACTCTGATTTTGAAACCACCACTTGCCAGGAAACGATTGATTACACTGCGCTTGACGATGCGCTGATTGCAAAAGTGAAAGATCTGTTTAACAAAAACTGGGAGAAAGGAAGACCTGTCCGTCTGCTGGGTGTACGCTTTACACATATGATACCCATTACCATGCAAATGAGTTTGTTTGAAAACAATGTGGAGAAACTCAAACTTTATAATGCGGTAGATGATATAAAAGACCGATTTGGCAGCAAGATTATGACCAGGGCTGTCAATGCGAAGAAGAAAGAATAAAGAAGCCGGATTACAGCAGCAGCCGCTTTTAGTCTTTCTTTACTTTCTTTTCTTCGAAAAATACGGAATCCGCCATTCATAAGGACTTCCATCATTGGGCGACAGTCCGCAACCGCCGCAACCGTTGCAGGAACGGCTGGAATAACTGGTGGTGGTAATGGTTTGCTTTACACCCAGTGTGTATTCGTAGTCATTGGTGTGTTTGTAAGTGGTGCTGGTTTGAACATAACCGGAGCCACTGCAATTGCGGCAGCTGCTATACCATTTTTGTAAGGGTTTATATGCCGAGCCATAACCGGTAATCTGTTTCCACAGAATCCGTCCGCTTCTGAGCTCAGTGCTGTTAGACATAAAGTATTGCACTTCTGCAAAATCACCATTTATTGATTTGACCTGTATAATTTTAGTGATGGCATGGTAATCGCCCCAAAAATCAGTAAAGGAAGTGTCTTTATAATATCCATGCCCTACCAATTCCTGAGCTTCGGCTGGTATAAAGGTTGAAACGGCCGGGGTGTTGGTATTCGCATATACAGGCGCCGGCGGGTCGCTGCTCACCAGTTTGCCCCAACCATAACCGGGATACGGAGCGCTGGCTTGCCAGGGAATTTTAGGAGATGGAGCGGTTTGGCCAGTGGTCTGGTTGTATATCAGTGTTCCGCTTTGGCCCATCTGATAATTGGTATAAAATCCTAGGGTACTCAGTTGTTCGGCTGTCATTGCTTTCCGGTAAACCGAATCGGTTACCAGGTAGGCGGTGTAATCTTTGCGTGCGGCGAACTGATCCAGCCGGAAGTGGTACAAAACATAGAAATCAGTGCTTATCATTTGGCGAACCTTGTCTTCCATCAAGAATTTCACATCGTCCCTGGGAAGTTTAATATCCCAGATGCCATTGAAATAATTGTTAAGTGCTTTTCTTCTTTGTTCCGTACTGGCCGCTGCAGCCATCGCTTTTACATAAGCTGATTCAAACGGTTCAGGCGATTTCACTGCTTCTCTTCCGCCGGCATCTATTGAAAAAATCCGGCCGTCTTTTTTAACCCGTATAGTACCGGCGGCGTATAAATTTTTTTCATACACTTCATCATACATAAAGGGAAGAATAACCTGGTTTTGGGTGCCAATGAAACCGTATTTGCCCTGTTTTTTGGCCAATGCTGCTCCTTTGTTGAAGTCGTACAGTTCGTCATATACTAACGGAATTTTTGGTTTGCCATCATACGACAGCAGCCCGTATTTTTTGGTCAGCGCATCCTGCACAATGAAATTATTTTCCCAGCCAATCTGCAAGGATACATAAGCTGGTTTTACTACTTCCTTTCCTTCGTCATTACCAATACCCCATTTACCAGGCTGCTTATGATCAGGCAGCACACCGTTAGCATTGAAATAAAATTTACCGCCGCTATTCACCAGCCATTTATCGCCACCTGCTTCACGAATCATATCATATTTCACAGGAAAAATGGCTTTTTGTAGCAGATCGATACTGCCCCATTTGCCGCCTGTGAGCCATTCGTTTCCATAAGGCTTCGCACCTGTGTTTACAATAAAATGTCCGTGGGTAACAGGTTTCACCATATCATATTTAAAGTGAATGAGCTGTTGTCCTTTTGTATTGAGAAACCCCCATTTACCCCAGGCTATTACTTTGGGAGCTCCGTTTTCCATCACTTCTTTATAGCCTTTGTTTACTGCGAGAAAGTATTCTGACTCTGGCAGGGCGAGGTCGTATTGAGCGGGTATGGCAACCGTCCCTTTTTCGTCTTTATAACCGTATTTATTCTTTTCGTCTTTAAAAGGAGTTAACTGAGCCGCTGATTGCAGGGTAAAGGCGATACAGGAAAATTGGAGAAGCAGGTTTCGCATAAATATATTTTTTATAACAACCACCGGATGCATACAATCTCCAGCTGGCAGGCTTAAATGCTTTTTTGAAAGGTAAAAAATAGATATTGGTTGTGCAATACGTGGTAGCGGGTATTTTAAGTTATCCTGAATTTCACAATAACAGAGACACACCCGGTTCACCTAAAACCGCTTAACTTCGTTATCCCAAAAACATACTATTATGTCACAACAATGGAAAGACTACCAGGAACAACACAATGAACGTTTTCTGAATGAAATGCTGGACCTGCTCCGCATTCCGTCAATAAGTGCTAAAAGTGAACACAAAGACGATATGCTGAAATGCGCCGAAGCAGTAAAAAAGAGTTTATTGGCTGCCGGATGTGATAAAGCAGAAGTAATGCCTACTGCTGGACACCCGGTGGTGTATGGCGAAAAAATAATTGACCCGGCAAAACCAACAGTGCTTGTGTATGGCCACTACGATGTGCAGCCTGCCGATCCGCTTGAACTATGGCACAGCGGCCCGTTTGAACCTGTAATAAAAGACGGAAAAATTTTTGCAAGAGGTTCAGCCGATGATAAAGGGCAGTTCTATATGCATGTAAAAGCATTGGAAATAATGAGCCAGACCGGCAGTCTTACTACCAACATAAAATTCCTGATTGAAGGTGAAGAAGAAGTAGGTTCACCAAACCTCGGGCCTTTTGTGGCCTCTCACAAAGATTTGTTGAAATGCGATGTCATTCTCATCAGCGACAGTTCACTTCTTAGTATGGACACACCATCATTGGATGTAGGCATGAGAGGACTCAGTTATATTCAAGTAGAAGTAACAGGTGCCAACCGTGACCTGCACAGCGGTACGTATGGCGGCGCTGTGGCAAACCCAATTACTATCCTTGCAAAGATGATTGCAGGCTGTCATGATGAAAACAACCACATCACAATTCCAGGATTCTATGATGATGTGCTACTTTCATCAGACGAAGAAAGAAAAATGCTGAACATGGCTCCTTACGATGAGCAGGAGTATAAAGATGATTTAGGAGTAAAAGAATTGTGGGGTGAAAAAGGATTTACAACTTTTGAACGCACCGGCACAAGACCTACACTTGAATTAAATGGCATCTGGGGCGGTTATATTGGCGAAGGCGCAAAAACGGTCCTGCCTTCAAAAGCTTATGCAAAGATTTCAGCAAGGCTGGTACCCAACCAAAAATCTGAAAAGATATCTGAGCTGCTGCTCAATTACTTCAAATCTGTTGCTCCGGCATGTGTTGAAGTAAAAGCAGAATTGCATCACGGCGGCGAAGCATATCTTACACCTATTGACAGCAAAGGATACAAAGCAGCTTCAAAAGCGTTGGAAACAACTTTTGGAAAAGTTCCTATCCCAGTTCGTGGTGGCGGCAGTATTCCTATCTGTTCAATTTTAGAAAGAGAATTAGGTGTTAAGATTGTATTCATGGGCTTCGGTCTGGACAACGACAATCTGCACAGCCCTAATGAAAAATACAATCTGGAAAACTATTACAAGGGAATTGAAACTATTCCTTATTTCCATAAATATTTTTCTGAAGCATAAACAACTCATTACGTTTTGTCAAAATCCCAATCTTACGATTGGGATTTTTTATTTTTGCCTAATGGCAGAAAAAGAAAAACTCCGCCTCGACAAATACCTCTGGTCAATCCGGCTTTATAAAACAAGAACTGCGGCCGCTGCCGCATGCGATACAGGTAAAGTAAAATTCAACGGCAGCGCAGCAAAAGCGGCAAAGGCTGTGGGTATTGATGATGAATATGAGGTAAAAACCGAAGCTAAACGCTGGCTCATAAAAGTTACAGGTCTGCTGCACAACCGTGTTGCATACAGTGAGGCAATAAAATACTATACTGATATTACACCAGCCGAAGAGCTGCAACGCATTCAATACCAGGCAGCCAGTTTTCACACCGGAAAAAGGCCGAGTAAAATTGGCCGGCCTACCAAAAAGGAAAGAAGAGAACTTGATGACTATTTGAATGACTAAATTTACGGCACTTAAAACATGCTGACAAACACTTCCAAATACTTCATTCTTTTTTTATTTGCCTGCTATGCCATAGCCTGTAAAAGCGGCGGACAACAACAAACTGAGCCTGAACCGTACCACCCCGGGCCGCTTGATGCGACAGCGCCTCCGGTATTTTCACCTCCCATAAAAGAATCGGATATTACTCTTGGCAAAAATATCAATCTGCAACTTGCGGCAACAGGAGAAACACTGTACAATACAAAATGTAAAGTGTGCCATAAACTTAACACAGAAACTTTAGTGGGGCCTGGCTTGAAAAATATTACAAAAAGAAGGGCCCCTGTTTGGGTAATGAACATGATGCTCTATACAGGTATGATGTTGCAAAACGATCCGGAGGCAAAAAAACAATATGAGATTTTTAAGGTAACAATGCCCAACATCCCGCTAACCAACGAAGAAGCCAGAAATCTGCTGGAATTTCTCAGAAAAAACGATAAGTAAGTTACTTCATATTCAAGGGTTTTCCAATGATAATAATCAAAGTTTTTTTGGCACTTGTCATTGTTGGTGGTTTTGCCTATACCTTACCTTACATAAGCCAACAATATTATTTACTTAAAATTGGGCGGTATGGAAACCAAAGCATTAAAAAAGTCCGGAACATCCTGGCCCAGTTTATCAGACACGGGATGGATGGAAAAATTCTTCAATGCTCCAATTGATGAATTTTTTAATTTGGGGAAAACGATGAATGTTCCTGCTGCAAATGTCAGTGAAACAGAAAAGGATTTCAGGTTATGTATTTGCACACCAGGTATGGAGAAAACGGATTTCAAAGTAGAAATGGTTGACAATATTCTGACAATTGGTGCGGAAAAAGAAAAGGAAGAGAAAGAGGAAAAGAATGGCCGGTACAATCGCAGGGAATATAACTATAGTAGCTGGAGCCGGAGTTTCGCTTTGCCAGAGAATTGCGATGGCACAAAAATTGAGGCAACTTACACAAATGGAGAATTGAAGATTATTATTCCAAAACGTGAAATTAAGGAGAACAAGAACGTAAAGAACATTTCTGTGAACTGACAGGATGTGCCCGGAAGGGCGGCCCCCGCCAGTAGCTGAAAGGCGGGGGCTTTTGCAGTATCTAAATAATTTTTGAAATGAAAAGAAATCAAAACACAGAACCGCACAGGCATGCAAGGGCCAGTCTGAGTGATAACAAGTGTGAATATATTTTTTATGTGGTTTTACCCGGAATGCGCCGTAGCGAAATTGAAGTAAACATCCATAAAAAAGAACTGACCGTTTCTGCTGTTAGAAACGACTCATTGCATGGACTTTATACTGCCAGGCCAGCCTTAAAATCGTGGAAAGAATCTTTCAGGCTTCCGGCAGATGCTGACACATTGATGACTGCAGCAGTATACCACAAAGGTGAGTTGGAAATACATATTCCAAAAGGAGAAAATATACCTGAAAATCACATACACAGGATACATGTGTACTAATCATTCATCCTTCTGCTGCAAAAGAAAAGGATAAAGGTTAATAACCTTTATCCTTTTCGTACTTTAATTTATAAAGTTGTTTTAGTACAACAAATTCCTAAGTTTTTCTATGTTGCTGATACTGATTTTCCCTTCCTTAATTTCAATCAGTTTCTCTCCCTTAAAATCGCTTAAAGTGCGGATTAGAGATTCCGTAGCTGTTCCTACGTAATGTGCAATATCTTCTCTTGATATTTCAATTGGCTTGTTCTCTCCTTCAGTATTGAATTTGCTGTGAATATCCACCAATGCCCTCGCCACCCTTTTTCGGAGTGAACTATACGCAAGACTCAACAACCGCTGTTCTTTGTCTTTTACATTTTGTGTAATAATCCTGATGAATTTAGTGGCAATAGAAATATCTCCATAAATCATGTGCATGAAATCATCCTTAGGTATCTGCAGTACTTCTGCTTCTTCAAGCACAATTGCGCTGTCATCGTAATTTTTATCTTCAATCAAAGCCGGATAACCAATAAAATCTCCTTCACTCAATAAGTCTGTGATATATTCTTTACCGTCCTCATGGGTCTTCACTGCTTTCACCTTACCTTTTACCAGGTAATATAAATATCTTGGCCTCTTTCCTTCCTGATATAACGTTTGTTTTTTAGCCAGTGCCACCATTTCATATTGATCGGTGAGTTGGGTCATCAAACCAGATTCTTTTACATCATTTATGAAATCTTTTATACCCTGGCTTGTAGCAGCATATTTATTTTCAAGTACTGCTGTTTTTTTAAGCCTTACCTCAATAGCATTCAGCAACTCAATATCTTCAAAAGGTTTTGTAATGTAATCATCTGCCCCCATCTCCATTCCTTTACGAAAATCGCCCCTTTCTGTTTTTGCTGTAAGAAAAATGAACGGAATATGCAAGGTTTCATCATTCTTTCTGAGCAGGTGAAGCACACCATAACCATCCAGTTCTGGCATCATTATATCACACACAATCACATCGGGTTTTTCTTTCAATGCCAGATCAACACCTCTTTTTCCATTTTCAGCAGTAAAAGTCTTGTACCCGGCCAGGTCAAGAATCTCGGCTGTGTTTTCCCTGATATCCGGGTTGTCATCAATTACTAAGACTGTCTTCATGTTGTTCTTTATTTACTGGTATAGAAATCGTTATTGTGGTGCCCTCGTTTAGTTGGCTGTGCAAAATAATGCTTCCGCCCAAAAGATCAACATATCTTTTTACAATATGCAGACCGAGGCCGGTTCCCTGGATATTTGTGGCATTTGCGCCCCTGAAAAAACTTGAGAACAAATGCTCCTGATCTTCAGCCGAAATTCCAATGCCACGATCTTTTACAACAATCCTGCAGGTGCAATCATCACTGTCGCTCATTATTTCTATTTCTGCATTCTCGTCAGAAAACTTTATAGCATTGGTAATAAGGTTGAAGAGAATATTTTTTAGCAGTTTCCTGTCGGAAACTATTTTATGCTCGCCATTATGATGATAAGAAATAAACTGACCACTTTTCAGCAACCCTCTCATTTCCTCAGTTGTTTCGGTAATAAACTCGTTAATGTTAACCGGAGCCTCAAAGGAAGTTACTTTACCTTCATCCAGCTTTCCAAGGTTCAGAAAATCTTCGAGAATATCATTAAGATGTTTAACCGAACTCTTGATTTTATCTATGTGCTTATCTCTTCTGTGCTGGTCTTCGGTCAATTTGTATTTAGACAGCAACGTGGCGGAAGAAAGCACCGTACTTAACGGAGTTCTGAATTCATGTGAAGCCATTGAAACGAACCGGCCTTTAATTTCGTTCAGCTGTCTTTCTTTATCTAATGAGTCTCTGAGCTCTTTCTGCGATTGCTCCAGCCGGTGCAGGGCTTCCTTTAGAATCAATGTCCGTTCCTCCACTTTAGCCTCCAGTTCAGTATTCAATTTCCGGATTTCCATGCTGATCTTCTGGAGTTCATGTCTCTGTTTCAACATGTTAGCCTCAATTTCTTTACGTTTCGTTATGTCAATGATAAATGCCATAACAAAAGTATTGCCATCCTTTTCATAATGGCTGAGACTGATTTCCACTGGTAAATCTGAACCGTCTTTTTTGAGTCCAGACAAATCCCGGTTTTGACCCATTATCCGGTTCGACGGCATTGCATGAAAACCTTCCCGCAAATGCTCATGATTGGGCCTGAAACGGCCTGGAACAAGAATTTCAATTTTTTGGCCAATTAACTCATGTGCATGGTAGCCAAACATATTTTCGGCCGCAGGATTAATTAAAACAATCTTTCCAAAATTGTTAATAATTACAATCCCTTCGGTTGCGTTCTCAAAAAGTGAAAGTAAATGGGTTGTGTCTGTAACCATGATCTCTTTTAACCGCCTCAAAATAAACGAAAACAAACGATTCGGGAAAATAAGTATGCTATAAACTACTTTGTAGTCCTTTATTTATGCAGTTTTAAAAACTGTCCAGAAGATTTCGTAAAAAAGCACTACTGTTCAAGCAGTTCTTTTTCCATTGCCAACGCCCGGGGAAACAATACATCGTTTTCTAAAAACATATGCTGAACCAGATCTGTATCAACCTCTTTTAATTTGGAGAAAGCAACCTTATGACTTAAACAGGCATTTTCTGGTGGTGTGTAATGGTTGGTTATCAGTCTCAATTCTATTAAAGTATCTGCAATCAATTCATGCTCCTGTTCTACTACATCTTCAATTGGTTTTCTTAAAGTGCGGACAAGCAGGCTTGCATATGATTCTTTGCTGTAGTAAGCATGTGCAATTTGCCTGATATAAGGGAAAATAATTTCCTCCTCATGTTTCATATGAGGCGTAAACTGACGGCTCATACTTGCCACAAGCTTGTGTATATCATTCAGATATGGATATTCTGCTTTGTGACTTTTATATAGCTCCTCAACATAATCCTTTAACGGTGGAATGGCATTTCTAAGATATTGGTGATGAACGTTTACAATATAATCCGTTAAAAAATCAATATGCCATTCACCATATCTGATTGAATTAGAAATATTTGTCTCTCTAACTGCCACCCTCAATTCGCTGATAACAGCCTTTGTATCCAGCCCTTTCATCTGGCAAACAGATGTAAGTGATTGGTTATCAACACAGCAGTATTCAATCCCATACCTTTTGAATACATCCGCAGTACGGTAATCACTGGCAACTATATCTGTTATCATTGCCCCTTCCTGAATATCAACAGAATGCAAAAACATAATTTAATACGATACTTAGCTATTTACCCGCAAGAAATATTTTCGCCTGATAAAAAAGCATGATTTTAATCAGGCTGGTAAATAATTGTCAGAAAATTGTCAGATTAATGTCAGATAGTTGTAATACTCTGGATGAAATCTGGCTGATCTTTACTCAGAAGATCGCCAATATTTGTGTTAGATAATATATTAAGGCATTCTTTTCTTACTTCCTCCATTTTTAAATGTAATGGGCACGGATTGTCACTGTTACACTTGCTCAACTTTAAAGTGCAAATAGAAAAAGTTTCCGACTCGCCTGTAATTTCAATAATCTTATATAAAGGCGTTGTCATGGTGTTTTCATTGAGAAAAAACCCACCATAAGGCCCTTTCATTGAACTAAGCACTCCTTCTTTTACCATACGTTTCATCACTTTGCCTAAGAAATGCCTGGGTACGTTTAGTACTTCAGCCATCTCATCTAACTGCACCTTTTTGCCATTTGAAACCATAGCGGTATAAAGCACTCCACGGATGGCATAGCCGAATGTTTTAGAAAAAATCATAGAAACGAAAGTAGTTTCCACATTTTTTGCATTGACTGATTAATATCATGCGATTTTTTGAGGACAATCATGTCTCTTAACTTATATTAGGGTAGTTTTGTTTATTAAAAGACACAAACATCCTTTTATAAAAAATCAAACAACATGAAGAAAGCAACAATTTTCCTTTCACTGATGACTGCCGGGTTATTTTTTGCAGCTTGTAACGAAGGTGTGAAAAAAGATCCTCCCCCTGTAGATATTCAGGACTTAACTAAAAACCAACAAGAAACACATGGTACTGAAGTAAAAGAAGGAGACATTAAACTGTCTAATCCTTTAGACCAGGCTATGGTAACTGCCGGAAAAGCCACTTACGAATTAAAATGCCAAAGTTGTCACAAACTGACAGATGAAAAATTAGTTGGCCCCGGATGGAAAGATGTAACAAAGAGAAGGCAGCCCACATGGATTATGAACATGATCACCAATGTGGATATGATGCTCGAAAAAGATCCTGAAGCACAAAAGCTCCTTGAGCTATGCCTTGTAAGGATGCCAAATCAAAATATTAACCAGGAAGAAGCCCGTAAAGTGATTGAGTTTATGCGCAACAACGACGGCGAAAAATAGGAATGTCTCAATTTTTAACTGCTAAATATTAGTTTATGAAACTATCAAAACTCAACCTGCTCACACTAACGCTGGTTGTTGGCCTTATTTCAACGATTGGTTGCAAACCAAAAGGTTCTTCATCAGCAGCTGGCGGCGATGCTGCTAAAGCGTATGTTGCCCCCGGCAAATACGACGAATTTTACAACTTTGTTTCTGGTGGATTCAGTGGCCAGATGTCTGTGTATGGATTACCATCAGGCCGTCTTTTCCGTGTCATTCCGGTTTTTTCAGTTGACCCTGAAAAAGGCTGGGGATACAGCGAGGAAAGCAAGCCAATGCTGAACACCTCTCATGGCTTTGTTCCGTGGGATGACCTGCACCACATTTCATTATCGGAAACTAACGGTGAACATGATGGCCGCTGGGCATTTGGCAATGCCAACAACACACCCCGCATTGCCCGTATTGACATGAAAACATTCCGGACGGCTGAAATTATTGAAATACCTAACAGTGCCGGAAACCACTCTTCACCTTTTATTACTGAGAACTCAGAATATGTGGTGGCAGGAACCCGTTTCAGTGTGCCAATGGGTGACAAAGTTGATGTTCCCATTAACACTTATAAAGAAAACTTTAAAGGAACAGTGAGCTTTATCAGTGTAGATAAAGCCAGCGGCGGGATGAAAGTAGCTTTCCAGATTGAAACACCGGGTGTAAACTACGACCTGGCCCGTGCCGGTAAAGGAAAATCTCATGGATGGTTTTTCTTTAGCTGTTATAACTCAGAAAGGGCTAATACACTTCTTGAAGTTAACGCTTCTCAAAAAGACAAAGATTTTATCCTTTGTGTAAACTGGAAAAAAGCTGAAGAATATGTAAAAGCAGGAAAAGGCACCAAGAAAGCTGTTAAATATGCTCACAACGTATGGAACGAAAGCACACACTCTGCCACCTCTACTATTGAAAACGAAGTAACAGTAATCAATGCTAAAGATTTCCCGGATATCGTTTACTACATGCCATGTCCAAAATCTCCTCACGGCTGTGATACAGATCCTACAGGTGAATATATTGTTGGCTCAGGTAAGCTGGCTGCAGTAATTCCGGTATTCTCATTCACAAAAATTCAGCAGGCAATTGCCAATAAAACTTATGATGGCGATTATGAAGGCATTCCTGTATTGAAATACGATGCAGTGTTACACGGCGAAGTACAAAAACCAGGTCTTGGCCCCTTACATACAGAATTTGATGCCAATGGCAATGCCTATACTTCATTCTTCGTTTCATCCGAAATCGTAAAATGGAACGTAAAAGACCTTAAAGTTCTTGACAGAGTACCTACTTACTACTCTATCGGTCACCTGTGTGTTCCTGGCGGACCAACAAGAAAACCTCACGGTAAATATGTGATTGCTTATAATAAAATCACCAAAGACCGTTACCTGCCTACTGGCCCAGAGTTGACACAAAGTGCCCAGTTGTATGATATAAGCGGCGAAAAAATGAAACTCATTCTTGACTTCCCGACAATTGGCGAGCCCCACTATGCTGAAGCAATTCCGGCAAGTCTTGTAATGCCTAATAGTCAGAAAATTTATAAACTGGAGGAAAACAAAAGTCCATTTGCCACACTTGGCGAAGGCAAAGCAAGAGTGGAAAGAAAAGGAAATGAAGTACATGTTTATATGACTGCAATCCGTTCACACTTCAATCCAGATAATATTGAAGGCGTAAGACTGGGAGATGTTGTTTATTTCCACGTTACCAACCTTGAGCAGGACTGGGATGTTCCGCACGGATTTGCCATTAAAGGTGCAAGCAATGCTGAACTGCTGATTATGCCGGGTGAAACACAAACATTGAAATGGACACCTGAAAAGATTGGTGTATATCCAATGTATTGTACAGACTTTTGCTCTGCTCTTCACCAGGAAATGCAGGGTTACATAAGGGTAAGCCCCGCCGGATCTAATGTACCTCTTACATTCAGTACCGGAACTAACTTACCAAAACCTACCAGCACTCCAGCTGCTGATACAATGAAAAAATAGTTTCATAAACAGAAAGAGGTAGTACAAATCGTACTGCCTCTTTTTGTAGTTCTGCTTATAAACAAATAAAAGAAGTCGTATGAGAAAAATTAATTTATTCTTAATAGCCTCTGCATTATTGCTGGGCTCCTGCAACAATAATAAATCATCCGAAAACACTGGCTCAACAGGTTCTACAGAAGCTCCTGTTGCAGGCGGACAGGAAAATGTAAAAGATGATGTGTCAAATCCTGATGTTGTAAAAGTAGCTGTTGGTTCCAAAGACCACACAACATTAGTAGCAGCTTTAAAACAGGCTGAACTTGTAACATCATTGGCCAACGCCGGCCCTTTTACTGTATTTGCACCGACAAATGCAGCATTTGATAAACTGCCAGCCGGCACAGTAGATGGTTTGATGAAGGATGACAAGAAGGCTGATCTTCAAAATATACTGCAGTACCATGTAACCACATCTGCCCTTGACGTTTCGTTCCTTACAGATGGGATGACCCTCGGCATGGTGAATGGCGACAACCTTACAATATCTGTTAAAGATGGTAAAGTAATGCTGAATGGCTCTGCCACAATCGTTGCATCAGTAAGGGCTTCTAATGGTTGGGTACATGTTATCGACGGTGTATTATTGCCTCCGGCAAAAAAATAGGTTTTTTGAACAGGTTTTTTGAACATTTATCCGGGGTCATCCGGCCCCGGAATTTTAAACTCTTTTTATGAACACCAGGCTTAGCAAAACATCAAGACTGCTTGTAGCTTTTGCATCAGTACTATTAGTTTCTGTTTTCTTTTTCCCCGTTTGGCGCATTGACTTGTTTGCTCCCCAGTATCCTGAAGGGCTGTGGATGAACATCTGGATTAACGGCTTGTCGGGTGAAGTGGATGTTATTAATGGTCTCAACCACTATATCGGAATGAAGCATATAAGTGTTGAGATGTTCCCCGAATTTAATTATCTGCCCTATGTTGTGATATTCTTTATTTTATTTGGTCTCACCGTAGCAGTAACCGGCAGCAGAAAAATGTTACTTGCATATCTCGGCTTAACTGTTATCGGCGGTGTGCTGGCCATGTACGATTTCTACAAATGGGGTTACGATTATGGTCACAACCTTGACCCAAAAGCTGCCATCCAGGTGCCCGGTCTTTCTTATCAGCCACCATTGTTTGGTCATAAACGACTCCTGAATTTTGATGCTTACTCGCTTCCGGATATTGGGGGCTGGGCTGTTGTAGGAGCCGCGGCTATTTGCTTCCTCGTATTTTTTGCTGACTGGTACAAACGCAGAAAAGCAAAAAAAAAAATCAACCTTAGTATAACCTCCGTTTTCATTTTCGCATTTACAGGCTTATTGTTTACTTCCTGCAAACCAAAAACAGAACCCTTTAACTACGGAAAAGATAATTGCCATTTTTGCAAAATGGGCATTATGGACCCAAAATATGGCTGTGAAGTTGTAACAAAAAAAAGCAAGGTTTATAAGTTTGATGACCTGAACTGCATGGCCATGTTTTTAAATGCAGGCGAAGTAGCCGAAAAAGACCTTGCCCACACAGTAGTAATCAATTTTGAAAAAGGAAACGATTTTATTGATGTAGCCAAGGCTGTATTTTGGGTAAGCCCGACCCTCCGCAGCCCGATGGGGGCCAATGCGGCTGCCTTTGCCTCACAACAATCTGCTGAAAAAACCATTACCGCAAAAGATGGACAATTTGTAAATTGGGAAACAATCAGAAGCAAGTATAAATGAGGTTCCTTCTTATATTAATATTTTTATCTTTCAACTGTACACTTCAGGCAAGAACAATTACTGTTGGCGCTGGCAAAACATTTACTTCGCTGAAGAAAGCCATTGAACATGCGATTGACCGTGACACCATTTTGCTTTTCCCTGGCACATATAAAGAGGGCAGTCTTACCATCACAAAACAAATTGCCCTGCTGGGTCAGAACAACCCGGTTCTTGATGGTGAAAACAAATATGAAATTTTGCTGGTGAGTGGCAATAACATCACAGTTAAAGGAATACAGTTCAAAAATTCGGGCTATTCTTCCATGAACGATTTTGCTTCGGTTAAACTTGTAGATTGCTCTAACGTAAGGGTTGAAAACAATATCATCACCAACGCTTTTTTTGCTATCCATGTTTCTAACTCTAAGAACATCATCATCCGGGGAAATAACATTACCGGCTTGCCAAAAGCCGAACAATTAACCGGCAATGGCATTCACCTCTGGAAATCTGGAACAGCATTTATAGAGAATAACACGGTCTATGGTCACCGCGACGGCATCTATTTTGAATTCGTTACCAATTCCCTTATCCGGAATAACCGGTGCGAAAAAAATATCCGTTATGGCCTGCATTTCATGTTCTCTAATGATGATATTTATAACAACAATACATTTAGTGATAACGGAGCAGGAGTAGCTGTAATGTATTCTAAAAAAGTAAAAATGGAAGGCAATCGTTTTGAAAAAAACTGGGGGCCTTCAGCCTATGGGCTGTTACTTAAAGATATAACCGACAGCTACATCACCCATAACACATTCAGCAAAAACACCACCGGCATACATATGGAAGGCAGCAGCCGGATGGAAATTCAAAAAAATATTTTCACCTCAAATGGCTGGGCTTTAAAAGTACAGGCAAGCTGTGACGATAATTTTTTTCACCACAACAATTTCAGTGGAAACAGTTTTGATGTGGGAACGAATGGCACTATGGTGCTGAACAAGTTTGAAAATAACTATTGGGACAAGTATGATGGTTACGATATTAACAAAGACGGAAGCGGAGACGTGCCTTATCACCCGGTAAGTATGTATTCTGTAATCACAGAACAAAACCCCAATGCACTCATACTATTGAGAAGTTTTACAGTTCAGTTGCTCGACAAAGCTGAAAAGGCAATTCCAAGCTTAACACCTGAACACCTGATTGATTCAAAACCAACAATGAAACCAAACAGATTATGATTCGTATTGAAAGTATAAGTAAACGGTTTAGGAAACTACAGGTGCTTGATAATATCAATGCCACTTTTACCAGCGGCGAAGTTATTTCACTTATCGGCCCGAATGGTTCCGGCAAAACCACACTTATTAAGTCTATTCTCGGGATGGTGCGGCCCGATAGCGGGAAAATTATTGTAGATGGCTCACCCATTAATGGTGACCCTGCATACCGGGAAAAAATCGGCTATATGCCACAAATAGGCCGTTATCCTGATAATATGCGGATTGGCCAATTATTTAAAATGCTCCGCAACATCAGAAATGTGCCCGAATCAAAAACAGACAATGATCTTATTACCCGTTTTGAGTTAGAGAAAATTGCCGAAAAGCCGATGCGTACGCTGAGCGGTGGCACCCGTCAAAAAGTAAGCGCCGCCATTGCATTTCTTTTCAATCCACCAGTTCTCATTCTGGACGAACCTACAGCCGGACTTGACCCATTATCTTCAGAAATATTGAAAGAGAAAATAATTGAAGAAAAGAAAAAAAACAAACTAATCCTCATCACATCGCATATATTGAGCGACCTGGACGAGATTACCACACACATCATGTACCTGCAGGAAGGAAAGATGCTCTTCTTCAAAGACATTGAAACCTTAAAAGAAGAAACAGGTGAATTGCGGTTGGGCAAAGCCATTGCCAAGGTGATGAAAGGTGAAGATTTCAGCAACGAATGGATTGACCGCATGTTTGATGTAAACCAGGAAAAGAAACCAGTAAAATAGTAATCTATGATGAAGCTGTCGAAATATGTGCTTTACGACATTCTGAAGAATAAAATAATTATTGCTTACACCTTGTTTTTGCTGATTGTTTCTCTCAGTATGTTCCAGATGGACGAAAACAGCAGTAAGGCAATGCTTAGCCTGCTGAATATTGTGCTGATTGTGCTACCGTTGGTAAGCCTTATTTTCACCACCATTCATTACTATAATTCATACGAGTTTATTGAGCTGATGTCATCGCAGCCCATGAGCCGGACAAGAATTATACTTAGCGAATACGCCGGCGTAAGCATTTCATTACTCAGTGCTTTCATTATAGGGGTTGGGTTGCCGGTTTTATTCTTCTCTGCAGATGAAACCGGGTTTGCCCTGCTATTTACCGGCACCAGTCTTACACTCGTCTTTACCTCCATTGCTTTTTTTGCATCAGTAATGGCCAGGGATAAGGCACGGGGTATCGGGTTTTGCCTGTTGCTCTGGTTTTATTTTACATTGATATACGATGGCATTGTACTGCTGATATTGTTCACTTTCAGCGATTATCCGCTGGAGAAACTTACGCTGCTGCTCATCGCATTGAACCCGATTGACCTGGGAAGAATTTTCATTATGCTGAAAATGGACATCAGTGCCCTGATGGGATACACCGGAGCATTGTATAAAGACTTCTTTGGCAGCAGCACCGGTGTTCTTTTTACAACCGGCATTATGCTTCTCTGGATTTTTCTGCCGCTTTGGCTGGCTGTAAGAAGGTTTAAGAAAAAGGACCTGTAAATAATTATCCGCAACGAAAACCATTTTTAACCCCGTTTGATAAAAATCAGGCGGGGTTTTGAATTTTCTCATCCTGCCCCGAACTTTGCGAATCTATTATTGCCCCTAATTACGGAAACACTATGCCAGCACTTCAGCCCGTTACTGACAATAAAATTCTTTGTTACCATTGCGGAGAACCCTGTCCCAATGAAAAAATCCATATTGAAGATAAAAAGTTTTGCTGCGAGGGCTGCAAGATGGTGTACTCCATCCTGAATGAACATTCACTGTGCGATTATTACTCCCTGAACGAAAACCCGGGAATCAATCAGCGGATTACAGTCCGAAAAGATAAGTTTGCCTTTCTTGACGACGAAAAAATTCAGGCACAGCTTATCAGTTTTAAAGACGATACACAAATTCATATTACGTTCTACCTGCCGCAAATGCACTGCAGCAGTTGCCTTTACCTGCTGGAAAACCTGCACAGGGTAAACCCCGGGGTTGTTTCCAGTAAAGTAAACTTTGCCCGGAAAGAAGTGGACATAGTACTGCTTACCAAACACACCAGTTTAAGAAAAGTAGCTGAAACACTTACCAGTATTGGCTACGAACCCTACATCAGTCTTAACGACCTGAAAGAGAAACGTCCGGCTATTGATAAAAGCATGGTGTATCAGTTAGGCGTGGCAGGTTTTTGTTTTGGAAATGTTATGCTTCTCAGTTTCCCGGAATACCTGGGTATTGATGCCAGCGAAGTGGGGCTAAGGGCAATTTTCAGGTGGCTTAACCTGTTTTTAGCCATCCCGGTATTACTTTATTCATCCATGCCGTTTTATGAGTCCTCATGGAAAAGCCTGAAACATAAATTTCTCAATATTGATGCTCCCATCGCACTGGCTATTATCATCACTTTTGTCCGCAGTGCCATTGAGGTAATCAGCGGAACAGGCGGTGGCTACTTTGATTCGATGACTGGCATTGTATTTTTCATGCTCATCGGCAGAATAATACAGGACAAAACTTACCGACAGCTATCTTTTGAAAGAGATTATACTTCTTACTTCCCCATTGCCATTTCTGTTTTAAGAGAAGGAAAAGAAGTGCCCACCACTTTACCTGAAATAAAAACAGGTGATACACTTCTCATTCATAATGAAGAGCTGATACCCGCCGACGGAATACTGACAAAAGGCAAAGCCTTTATTGATTACAGTTTCGTCACAGGCGAATCGATTCCTGTGCTAAAAGAAATGGGCGAACTGGTTTATGCAGGAGGCAAACAAACGGAAGGAAATATCGAAATACTCGTTGTAAAAGAGGTAACCCAAAGCTATCTTACCAAGCTTTGGAACAGGGATGAGTTTAAAGAACAGGGTGAGAAATCTGTTTCTTTTGTTCACCTGCTCAGCCGTTATTTCACTTACATCGTTTTTACCATTGCGGCCATTACTGCAGTTTACTGGCAAATAAACGAACCGGCAAGATTGTGGCCTGCCATTACTTCCATTTTCATTATTGCTTGTCCCTGCGCCCTGTTGTTGTCCAACACATTTACCAATGGAAACATCCTGAGAATTTTGGGCAAAAACCGTTTCTACCTGCGCAGTGCCCAAACCATTGAAGATATTGCCAAAATAACCCACGTAGTTTTTGATAAAACGGGAACCCTTACTTCCGCAAGCCAGCAAAACATAAATTACGAAGGAGAGGAATTGACAAAGCAGGAACTGAACCAGGTTGCTGCATTGGCTTCTCACTCCTCGCATCCGTTGAGCAGGGCCCTGGCAAAACACTTTGGCTATGGAAAAGGCGAGGATGTGACACAATTCCAGGAAAATACTGGCAGGGGCGTACAGGGTATGAGCAATGACGGAAATATCCTCAAACTTGGCTCTGCTGAATTTGTAACAGGCCAGCAGTTTTATGCCGGGGGTACCAATGTTTACTTCAGTCTCAACGATAAAGTAAAAGGAAGATTTATTTTCAGTAATCAATACCGGGAAAATGTTGAGCCTCTTTTACATTCGCTAAAGGCCCATTACAAAATATCTGTTCTTTCGGGTGATAATGATGCGGAAAGGGAAAATCTGAGAAAATTGGTTGGCGACAAATCTGAACTTCTTTTCAACCAAAAACCTGAAGACAAACTTCAGTACATCAAAGATTTACAGCTCAGGGGCGAAACCGTAATGATGATAGGCGATGGCCTGAATGATGCCGGTGCTTTGAAACAGAGTAACGTTGGAGTAGCCATTTCTGAACAAACCAACAACTTTACACCATCCAGTGATGCTATAATAGAAGCCAAACAATTGCCCCGGCTTACCCGTTTCATCCGGCTGTGCATTGCCAACCGAAAAATCATCATTGCCAGTTTTGTGCTGTCAATCGTATATAATATTATAGGACTCTATTTTGCTGTTCAGGGTACATTATCGCCGGTAATTGCGGCCATATTGATGCCTTCCAGCTCACTTAGCATCCTTCTGCTTACCTTTGGCAGCAGCAGTTTGCTGGCTAAAAACATGAAAATGTGATGTTTTTTTAAAATATTTTTACGAAGGGATGACAAAAATCAGTTCGGGTGGTGATATTTATTACCCACGACCGGAACCTCCGAAAATACTTTTACACGGTTCAAAAAACCAGGCATGAGTGTAATTCTTATACTGTTGATTGCCAGTATCAGCGTAGCAGGAATTTTCCTGTTCGCATTCTTGTGGGGTACCAAAACCGGCCAGTTTGAAGACGACATCTCCCCTGCCTCCCGCATTCTTTTTGACGACAAACCTGCTCAACCAAAACCAAATAATAAATAAAAATCAAACCAGCGTATGCAAGTAGAAAAGTTTTATTACGACAATAAGATAGTTAAGGCTTTTGGAATAGCCACAATTATCTTCGGTATTGTTGGTATGCTGGCAGGGTTATGGGCTGCTATCCAGATTTATTATCCGGCTATCAGTCTGAATCTTGCTCCTACCACATTTGGAAGGCTCCGTCCGTTGCACACTAACGCAATCATTTTTGCCTTTGTGGGTAATGCCTCTTTCGCAGGCATTTATTATTCCCTGCAGCGTTTATTAAAAGCCCGCATGTTCAGCGATAAACTAAGCTGGATTCATTTCTGGGGCTGGCAGTTAATTATCGCCGCTGCGGCAATCACACTTCTGCTCGGTATGACAACCGGTAAAGAGTACGCAGAGCTGGAATGGCCAATTGATATTGCTATCACTCTTATTTGGGTGGTATTTGGTATCAATATGTTTGGCACCATCCTCAAAAGAAGGGAAAAGCACCTTTATGTGGCTATCTGGTTCTACATCGCCACATGGGTTACTGTTGCCATGCTGCATATAGTTAACTCAATCGAAATTCCGGTTTCTCTCTTCAAGAGCTATAGCTGGTACGCTGGTGTACAGGATGCCCTGGTGCAGTGGTGGTATGGTCACAATGCCGTGGCTTTCTTCCTTACCACACCGGTGCTCGGTTTGATGTATTACTTCCTGCCCAAAGCAGCTAATCGTCCTGTTTATTCTTACAGGCTTTCGATCATCCACTTCTGGGCTTTAATTTTTATTTATATCTGGGCTGGTCCGCACCACCTGTTATATACTGCATTGCCTGACTGGGCTCAGTCACTAGGTACTGTATTCTCATTAATGCTTATTGCTCCAAGCTGGGGTGGTATGCTTAACGGTCTGTTCACATTGCGTGGCGCCTGGGATAAGGTAAGGGAAGATCCCGTTCTGAAATTTATGGTTGTTGCCGTTACCTGCTATGGTATGAGTACACTGGAAGGTCCATTGCTGAGTTTGAAAAATGTAAACGCTATATCTCACTTCAGTGACTGGACAATTGCCCACGTACACATTGGTGGTTTGGGATGGAACGGCTTCATCGCCTTTGCTATCCTTTACTACATGATTCCTAAAATGTGGGGAACTAACCTGTATTCTAAGAAATTAGCCACAAACCACTTCTGGCTGGGCACCATCGGTATCATTCTGTATGCTGTGCCATTATACTGGGCTGGTTTTGAGCAAAGCATTATGTGGAAACAGTTTGAACCTGATGGAAGACTGAAGTTTGAATTCATGCAAACTGTTGCCAACATTAAGCCAATGTACTGGGCAAGAAGTGTGGGTGGCGGTTTATACCTCGTAGGTGCATTAATGATGGTTTACAACATCTGGAAAACCGTTGCACAGGGTAAGTTTATCGCCAACGAAGAAGCTGAAGCAGCTCCATTGGTAAAAGAAGCCCATCATGGTAAAGAATACTGGCACAGAATAATCGAAAGGAAGCCGGTTACCATGCTGGTACTTAGCTTAATTCTTGTGGCCATTGGTGGTTTGGTACAGATTATTCCAACATTCCTTGTTAAGTCAAATGTTCCAACAATTGCAAGTGTAAAACCTTACACACCTCTTGAATTGCAGGGAAGGGACATTTACATCCGTGAAGGCTGTTATGTTTGTCACTCTCAAATGATACGTCCTTTCCGGGATGAGGTAAAACGTTACGGCGAGTATTCAAAAGCCGGTGAGTTTGTATATGACCATCCGTTCCAGTGGGGAAGCAAACGTACTGGTCCGGATTTGGCAAGAGAAGGCGGTGTAAGGCCAGATTCATGGCACTTTAACCATATGTACGATCCAAGATCAACAACTCCAGGCTCAATTATGCCAAGGTATATCTGGTTATTCAAGAGAACACTTGATGTAAGTTCTACTCCTGCCAAGATAAGGGCAATGAGAACACTGGGTGTTCCGTATGAAAAAGGATATGACCAGGTTGCCAATGCTGACCTGGCAAAACAGGCTGAAGGGATTGCAGCAAGTTTGAAAAAAGACGGCATTGAAATTCCTGCTGACAGGGAGATTCTTGCATTGATTGCCTACCTGCAGCGTCTTGGCCGCGACATTAAAAATGAGCCCAAACCGATCGCTGAAACCAAATAAACACTGAAAATGAAATTTATTCATTATTTAGAAAAAGTAAGCGGTGTAAGCATTCTCGGGCTTGTGTCTTTGCTCATCTTCTTCCTGTTTTTTGTTGTAATGCTCACATGGGTGTTTAAAACAAAAAAGAGCGACTTTGATGAGGTAAGCAAGATTCCGTTAGATAACCAGAATTCAACTAACCAGTAATGTTTTAAATATGCAAAACAAATCAAAATACGTAAAAGGGTTATTGGCAGCCATGTTAATGCTGGGTGTGCAGCCTGTATGGGCCGCAGGCCCTCCGGCACCATCCATGTTCAGTAACCCGATGGCTGTTACTTTAATTATATTCATGTTATTGCTTTTAGTTATCATCGGCGTATTAGCCAGCATGGTAACCGGCTCAGCCGAACTTAAGATGAAACAGAAAAAACTCAGCCAGGGAACATTGACCACCGTTGCCTTTTTGTTCCTGATGCTTTCTGCCCCTGCTCTTTTTGCCCAGGATGCTGCAACTGCCGCTGATGCTGCTCCACAAACAAAGAATATTGCAGGAATGGCTCCAACTACATTTTACATTATGATAGCAGTATTGTTTATTGAACTTCTCGTAATAATCGGGTTGCTGTTAAATGTAAAATCGCTGTTGAAAAAAGAAAAGAACAGGGTACTTGCTGCAGCAGGTGGTGGCTATGCCGCCGGCTCAGCCGAAGCAGTAGCTGCTGAGAAAGACAAGCTTTCCTGGTGGGATAAATTCAACAGTCTGCGGCCTTCAAGCGAAGAGGCTGATCTGGACCTCGGACATGACTATGATGGCATTCGTGAACTGAACAACCGCCTGCCCGGATGGTGGTTATATGGATTTTATTTCACTATCATCTTTGCGGCTATTTACCTGTGGCGCTACCACATATCGCATACAGCGCCGCTGCCAGCAGAAGAGCTGAAAATTTCACAAGCTAAACTTGATGCAAGCGTACAGGAATACCTTAAAACAAAAGGCGACGCCATTGACGAGAACAGTGTTACATATCTTAGTGCTGCCACAGATTTAGATGCCGGTAAAGCAATTTTTGAAAAACCAGGCTTTTGCAGTACTTGTCACGGTACAGATGGCAGTGGTCTTGTAAATGGTGCACCGGGTATTGGACCCAACCTGACTGACAACTATTGGATAAACGGAGATGGTACAATTAAGGCCGTATTTGCAGTAGTGAAAAATGGTGGACGTACCGGAAAAGGGATGCAGGCCTGGGCCAACCAGCTATCCGCCAAAGAAATGGCACAAGTAGCCAGCTACGTAAAATCTTTGAAACCCGCTGCAAAAGGTAAAGACAAAGAAGCAGAGGCCAAAGAGTATAAGCAAGAGGCTGCCCCAGTTGCTGACACCGTAAAAAAAGCAGCGACAGATACTTTGAAGAAATAATAATATAGTTTTTTATGAGCGAAGAAACCCGGAAAGCTGACCATATCGACGAAACAGCCGAATCGTTCAGAGACAGAATAGCAACAGTTGACGAGAAAGGAAAGAGGAATTGGGTATATGCCCACAAACCAAAAGGACGGTTCTACAACATTCGAACGGTGGTAAGCTGGGGCTTCTTCGCTCTCTTTTTTATCCTCCCATTTATAAAGATTAATGGCAGGCCTTTATTCCTGTTCAATATCCCCGATGCCAGGTTTATCATTTTTGGAAAAATCTTCTGGCCACAGGACTTTGTAATCTTTGGCCTTACGATGGTTACCCTGATTGTAATCATTGTTCTCTTCACTGCCGCATTTGGCCGCTTGTTCTGCGGTTGGGTTTGCCCGCAAACGATTTTCATGGAAATGCTTTTCCGGAAAGTGGAATACCTGATTGAAGGTGATGGGCCCAAACAAAAACTGCTTAATAACGGCCCCTGGACTTCAGCAAAAACCACAAAAAAAATAATAAAGCATGTGGTTTTCTTCCTGCTGTCTTTCATTATTGCCAATTTCTTCCTTGCCTACATCATTGGAATAGATGAACTGAAGAAAATCATCACAGAACCAGTTAGTGAACATATTGTAGGTTTTTTTGCAATACTGATTTTTTCCTTAGTGTTTTATGCGGTTTATGCTTTCTTCCGTGAGCAGGCCTGTACCGTTGCTTGTCCTTATGGACGTTTACAAAGTGTGCTGCTCGACCCTAACTCGATGGTTGTTGCCTACGACTACAAAAGAGGTGAACCCCGCGGAAAATATAAAAAGAACCAGACGGCAGAAGTTACACAAGGCGATTGTATTGACTGTTTCCAGTGTGTAAAAGTCTGTCCTACCGGTATTGATATCCGCAATGGCACTCAGCTTGAATGTGTGGGCTGTACAGCTTGTATTGATGCCTGCAACAGTATGATGGTGGCCATAAACAAACCAAAAGGACTTGTCAGGTATGCATCGGAAAATGGTATTGCAGAAGGAAAGCACCTTCAATATACCTTGAGAATGAAGTTCTATACAGTGGTGCTTCTTATTTTAGGAACCTTGCTCACCCTCCTGCTGTTGAGTCGTAAAGACATTGATGGAACCATTATCAGGTCAAAAGGCAATACACTTTACCAGGAAAAAGGAACTGACAGCTTATCAAATCTTTTCAATATTAAAATCATTAACAAGACTGTTCATGATATGCCGGTAACCCTGAAACTTGAAGGAGATGCAGGGCAGGCTGGTACCATTCAGATGGTGGGCAATCCGCAAATCATCCTGAATAAAGAAGAACAGGCAACAGGTACTTTCTTCGTAGTGCTGAAAAAGGATTTTGTTAAAGAAACAAAGATTACCGTTAAGGTGGGCCTTTACAGTGGTGATAAGCGGATTACGACATTAAAGACTAACTTTATCGGGCCATTTAAGTTTTAGCTAATCCAAAAACAGAAGTATGAATTGGGGCAACAGGTTGCTATTGGTTTTTATTGTCTTTGGTGCAGGAATGTTCTTCCTTGTATATAAATCCATGTCAACTAACTATGACCTTGTAGAAACCGACTATTACAAACAGGAGTTGCGTTACCAGCAGATTATTGATGCAAGTGCAGCCGCAGATTCATTGTCGGCGCCTGTTTCATTTTATCAAACTGTACAGGGTATTCAAATGCAATTGCCAGCTGAGATGAAAGGCCAGCCCTTAACTGGAGAAGTTTTCTTTTACTGCGCTTATGATAAGAACAAAGACAAAAAATTTCAATTACAGGCTGACGAACAGGCCTCCCAGCTGTTTACCAATATTTCATCTGGCGATTACACTGTAAAAATCCGTTGGGCAAAATCCGGCAAGGAATACTACACTGAAAAAAACCTAACAGTTAAGTAATGACCTGGCCTGTTATTATAGCAGGTTTCACCCTGGGTGCCGCCGGCAGCTTCCATTGTATTGGTATGTGCGGCCCGCTTAGCCTGGCTTTGCCTGTTCATCATTATTCAAAAGTATCAAAGTTGTTTGCTCTGTTCATGTATCAACTGGGCAGAATAACCACCTACGCAGCTATTGGATTTGTATTTGGTCTGGCCGGAAGAAGGATTTATATAAACGGATACCAGCAATGGTTTTCCATATCACTCGGCATTATTGTTTTGATTCTGGCCCTGCTGTACTTTCTCCGTCAATATACTTTACAGATAAAACTGCTCAACCGCTTCTATAGTGTTATTCAAAAAATAATCAGTAAGCTTTTAAAAAAGGCAAATAAGCCATCTGGTTTTTACCTGATGGGCATGGCCAATGGCCTGTTGCCCTGCGGTATGGTCTATGTGGCTATTGCTGCTACATTATCGTTTACGCAAATTGCAGACAGTGTGGTCTTCATGGCAATGTTTGGTGCAGGCACACTTCCGGCTATGATGCTGGTGGGCTATGCCGGTCAGTTAATAAAACCAGAGTTGCGCATCTCAATACAAAAATTAGTGCCCTTGTTTGTTACCGCTGTTGGCATTATCCTTATTCTACGGGGACTCAACCTCGGTATTCCTTATATAAGTCCCGAGTTGCCCCAGTCTCCCGGAGCGGCTATCGAATGTCACCCTTAAGTGTTCAGAATGAACAAGTCCCGGCTATTTTCCGTTGCTGACGATAATCATTACACAAGATGACAATTATCAAAAACAGTAATACCTCTCTGGTATAGTTTCGCATCTAGGTGAAAGTATTTACACTTATACAACTCATGCTATGAGTTAATGTTGGTTTTTGTTTCTGTAACGACCCCTTGTTCCCAAGGGGTTTCTCTTTTGTAGCATCTAACCAGAATAAATCTTTGTTTTGCTGCCTGTATCAGAAACTATAAAAAAATGCCAACACAAGTAATAACCAGAAAAAATAAAACAATAAAACCGACTAATTTATTTAGAAAGTCCTGAGACATCATCTTTTCCAAATCTTTATAATCATTCTTAGCTTGATATGCATATGATTTGAATGGCTTTTTCTTTCCTAAAAGTCTAAAAAATAAATATCTGGTTGTTTGCCCAAGAGTACTTATCAGTGATCGAATTATAATGATTCCAATAATTTCTTCCATACTGAAGAGTTAGTCCGACTTTATTAAAGTTAGCAAAATTACTTTTGTGTATTTAAGTCAATAAACGGGTAGCTATCTTTGCCACATGCACATCGATATTATTTCAATTGTACCTGAATTATTAGAAAGCCCTCTGCAGCATAGCATGATGAAAAGGGCACAGGAAAAAGGATTGCTTACTGTGGCTGTCCATCACCTGCGTAAATGGGCCGTTAACGATTATGGGCAGGTGGACGATTACCAGTATGGTGGCGGTGCCGGAATGGTGATGATGTGTGAGCCACTGACAAAAGCCATCGAAGAACTTTCTCAAAACAGGAAGTTTGACGAAATAATATACTTAACCCCCGACGGAAATACCTTCAACCAGAAAACAGCCAACCGTTTATCACTAAAACAAAACCTGCTGCTCATTTGCGGCCATTATAAGGGAATAGACCAACGTATCAGGGATAACTTTGTTACGATGGAAATATCAGTTGGTGATTATGTTTTAAGCGGAGGCGAAATTCCTGCTGCTATTTTAGTTGATGCGGTGGGAAGGCTGCTGCCGGGAGTATTGAATGATGAGACCTCTGCCCTTACCGATTCGTTCCAGGACGACCTGCTGGCCCCGCCGGTTTATACAAGACCAGTTGATTTCAGAGGTTGGAAAGTACCAGACATTTTAATGAGCGGCGACCACAAGAAGATTGAAGAATGGCGGCATGAGCAATCCCTTCTGCGTACAAAAGAACGCCGACCCGATTTGCTGGGTGAATAAAATACATCCCTTTCCCCACCTTTCTAAATATGAGGTGTAATTATTGCAGGGCAAACGCATCCAAATTATAGTGAAATAGAACACGGATTCCACAGATTGGATAGATACACACAGATATTATTCGCCTGAGGCGAATAACCCGATAGCTATCGGGTTGGATTGCTTTTAAATCCGGCATCCGCCGAAGGCGGATTATCCGTATTCATTCACTATAAGCAAGATATAATTCCGTGTAAATCCGTTTATTCCGTGGCATCCGTGTCCAAACTCGTTGTATTCAGATGCATTTGCCCTGGTAATTTTTGCCCTTTTGGATTCATTAATGCCTATATTTGGTAACACCCACCAACATTTAGTAGCATGCCAAAAGTGATTTTTAACAACAAAAGCAGGGCTTTCTTCGATTCTTTGAAAGCCGATGTTGACCACTACTTCCAGGAAAAAAAAATACATAAAACCGGAAATGCAGAACTATACGCTAAAGCTGCTGTTCTGATAATTATAGCTGTTTCAGTTTACCTCAGTCTGCTCTTTTTGCAAATGCCGCCAGTCGTTGCAATATTGTTATGTACTTTTCTTGGTTTTGTTCTGGCTTCAATTGGGTTTAATGTTATGCATGATGCCTGCCACGGCAGTTTCTCAGAAAAGAAATGGGTGAATGAATTTTTCGGACTTTCATTGAACGCTTTAGGCGGCAATGCCTTTCTCTGGAAATTCAAACATAATATCCTTCATCACAGCTACCCAAACATTGACGGCATGGATGACGATATTGCCAAAAGTCCGTTGATGCGACAGGCCCCTACACAAAAATGGGTGCCTGCACATAAGTTCCAGCATATTTATGTGGTATTAGTTTATGCCCTTGCCTCTTTTGCCTGGGTTTTCATCATGGACTTTAATAAGTACTTCAAACAAAAAGTATATACCAGCGAAATACATAAGATCAGCCTGAAAGAACATATCATCTTCTGGACAAGTAAAGTACTTTATGCACTCTTCTACATTCTTATCCCTGTTTATTTTGTTGGCTGGAATGCCTGGATGTGGGGCTTTATCTGCATGCACCTTTCAATGGGACTTACACTGGCACTAACTTTCCAACTGGCCCATGTGGTGGAAGAAGCAGAATTCCAGGTTGCTGGTTTAGAAACAAAACATATCGAATCAGAGTGGGCGGTTCACCAGGTAAAAAGCACCAGCAACTTTGCTCCAAAAAATATTTTCCTCAACTGGTTTGTTGGTGGCCTTAATTTTCAGATTGAACACCATCTTTTCCCAAGAGTAAGCCATGTGCACTACAGGCATATTAGCCCGATAGTAAGAAAACATTGTGTCGAAAATGGTCTTCCATACAATCAGCATAACACAATGTCTGAAGCTATTGTATCACATTTCAGGCTGATGAAGCATTTCGGCAGCAAACCATAAGTTGCTATCAGCAGTTGGTATATCTTTACTGAAATTCACAGTATGTCATCTTTCTCCGTAAGCGGAAACCTTGTGGATGTTCATCAACAGCAGATTTATCCTGCAACCATCCATATTGAAAATGGAAAAATCCATTCCATCCGGCCCATTATCCAATTACCTAATCAAACATTCAACTACATTCTTCCGGGTTTTGTGGACAGCCATGTTCATATTGAAAGTTCCATGCTGGTTCCTTCACAATTTGCAAGGCTGGCTGTGGTTCATGGAACGGTTGCAACAGTAAGCGACCCGCATGAAATTGCCAACGTATGTGGAATGGAAGGTGTGGAGTTCATGATTGAGGATGGGAAAACAGTTCCTTTCAAATTCAATTTTGGCGCCCCAAGCTGTGTACCTGCCACTGTATTCGAAACAGCAGGTGCTGAAGTAAATGCAGCGGATATAGATATGCTGATGCAGCGGACTGATATTAAGTACCTGGCCGAGATGATGAATTTTCCCGGTGTGCTGAATGCTGATGAAGAAGTGATGAAGAAAATTGCCTCCGCACATCAAAACGGAAAACCTGTTGATGGCCATGCGCCGGGACTCAGAGGCGAGACGGCAGAAAAGTATATTTCAGCAGGCATATCAACCGACCACGAATGTTTTACAAAAGAGGAAGCTTCAGACAAACTTCAGATTGGGATGAAAATCCTTATACGGGAAGGAAGCGCCGCCAAAAATTTTGATGCACTGATTGAATTACTGAACGACTGGCCGGAACAGATGATGTTTTGCAGTGACGATAAGCATCCTGACAGCTTAGTACTTGGCCATATTAACCAACTATGTGCAAGGGCTGTGGCAAAAGGAATTGATGTATTTAAAGTGTTACAGGCTGCCTGCATCAATCCTGTTGAGCATTATAAATTGGATGTTGGATTATTAAGAGAAAGCGACCCTGCTGATTTTATTGTGGTGAAAGACTTAGAAAATTTCGATGTGCTGGAAACTTATATTGACGGCGGTTTAGCAGCTAAAGATGGTGAGCCGTTAATAAAGAACCAGAAATCAGGAGCCATCAATAATTTTAGTTGTAATAAAAAAGAAGCCAAAGATTTTGAAGTTGAATGGAATGGTGAGAACGAAATCAACGTTATTGAAGCATTAGACGGGCAACTGATTACCAATAAGCTGCTCTGCGAACCAACTGTCCTGAACAAGAAGATTGTCAGTAATATTGAAAAGGATGTTCTGAAAATTGTAGTGGTAAACCGCTATAAGGATGCGCCGGTTGCAAAAGCATTTATCAAAAACTTTGGTTTGAAAAAAGGTGCTATTGCCTCATCAGTGGCACACGACAGTCACAACATCGTGGCCGTTGGTGTTGATGATGAAAGCATTTGCCTTGCCGTAAATAAGATAATTGAGAAGGAAGGCGGCGTAAGTGCGGCTGTTTATTACAAACCGGAAGATGGCAATGAAACAAGGGAAGAGGCGGGAATTGTTGCCCTGCCTGTGGCCGGACTAATGAGCAATGAGGATGGTTATAAGGTGGCGGCGGCCTATACCAAAATTGATGAAATGGCAAAAGAAATGGGATGCACACTTGCTTCACCGTTTATGACTCTTTCCTTTATGGCATTATTAGTAATACCACATCTGAAACTTAGCGACCTAGGTCTTTTTGATGGCGACACATTTGAATTCATACATTAATCTGCCCTGAATGAATATTACAGAAAGTCCTTTTACCATTACTATTTCCGGAATTATCGCAGTTGCTATATTGTCAATACTCGGGGCGATATTGTCCAGGCTCTTAAAGTTTAATTACTCTGTTTTCTCCATGCTTTCACTTGGTGTTTATATTGGTGTGGCCTGGCTGGTGGCACAAAAAACGGGGCTGATGGGTGCATTATCTTCTTCAATAGCAGTTGGTATTTTCGATGCCATTATCGGCTGGGAGCTTTGCCGGTTATTCAAAGCTAATCTTGGTGAGATGCAGGACGAACTGGAAAAAATATCTGTACATACGAGGGCTACGGGGATGATTTTCTTCTCTGCGCTTTTTGGATTGATCGGGTATTGGCTTGCGTAACGACACAACAAGAATTGCATAAACAGGACATACAAATATTAAAAGGGCTGCCTTCCGGCAGCCCTTTGTGTTTGAATAATTGTGATCAGAGCCCTGGGCAATAAAGTTAACTCAACATCCAAAGTGGTTGTTTTGCCCGGTTTTTCCGGTTGCTGCTATGCTATTTTGCAGCGGCAGTAACAAAAAAATTATGCAGGGAGATATTCATCCGGGAGGATGCGGATGTGTTCCCGAGCGAACAGAATTGTTTCCGGTGTGGATAGAACCGGATACGGATATTGACAATATTCTTCCGGTGAGAAATGTATGTTTCCCGAAAAGATTTAAAGGCTTTCCGGTTGCAGACAATGTTGTTCCGGCGATGAACAAAGCCGTTCCGGTGACGAACAATGCGCTTCCGGTGGCAACAGATACGCTTCCGGCGACTGACAAAGTTCTTCCGGTGACAATCAAAGTCGTTCCGGCGATGAACAAAGTCATTCCGGTGACAGACAAAGTCGTTCCGGTGACAGACAAAGCCGTTCCGGTGACAGTTAAAGCTCTTCCGGTGAGGAACAAAGTCGTTCCGGGGACAGACAAAGTCGTTCCGGCGAGGAACAAAGCCGTTCCGGCAACAAACAAAGTCGTTCCGGTTGGGTGAAAATGAGTTAGTTAGATGAAAAATGGGGGGGTAAGGGGAAAATGGGTTTAACCACAGATTGATGCACAGAGGAAAGGCAGGTGCTTTGAAAAGGCCGAGAATTTTCTAAACCGTTGTGCTGTTGGTCCCCTGGCTACCCGCCTGGCTTTACGCAAGACCAACAGCGGCGTAAAAAAAGAAAATTGACTGGTAAGGTAAAGATTGGATTGACCTAATGACAATACAAAATGTATAACATTAAAGAGTTGATTTTCAATGGCATTTTTTTTAAATACTTTCAGATAATATCATTAATTTATGTGTTATATGCCATTTATGAGACCCTACATATTTGCAATACTATTCATCAGTTTGACATCTCAAGTATTTTCACAAACTGAAATGGACACAAGATGTATGCAACGAATAAAAGAGTTCTCGGCTGACATACATTTTCCAAAATTTATAGGACTGACAAGCTTATCTAAGGACACCGTCAAGTTTGACAGCAGCTTTATTATCATTCATAACACTGACCCCGAAATCAAAAAAATATTTGAACTCGGACTTGTATTTCCTGACTTAATTTATGGTGCAAGCACATTGGGTGACAAATTTGAATTTAAAAAGACCTCTTTTGTTGACACATTATCTATTAGTGATGTAACGGAATTACATTTTGCAAACCAAAAAGCAGACATGAAGTGCTTTTCATTTTTACTTTGGCATAAGATGATGGCAAATCCAAGTCTTTACATATTTGAGCTGACCAATGACACAGGCGGTTCAAAGAAAACTATGAAGACGTTCATTGAACAAGCAAAAGTGACGGCTTTTGGCTTTTGTTCAATTTTAATTTAGAGAATACTTCGTGACAGAATTAAACGGCATATAACATGAACTGTGTAAAAAACAAAAAAATCAGCTTCATATCGTATCAGCCCATACCCAGCCGACGGAATTTTATCAGCTTTTGTTATCTTCATCATCAGTTTTTTAACCGGCAGCGGCTCTTGGCCGGACAATAAAAAATACCTGCACAGCAGCAAGCCCTGGTCGTTACCTGCAAGCCAGCACGAACCTGCAACAACAGACAATATGAACACAAAAAACTAAAATAAAACGATGAAACGATTAATAAATAAATGCAGCATATTATTGCTTTTGATTTTTACAATTGGCAGTACTGATGCATTTGCACAATTTGAAGAGGAGAATATTACCGATCCCGAAATTCTTGCCAAAAGAATAACCAAAGAAATTAATTTCCAAAATGGAGAAAAAGCCGGTTATTACGGCGAGGTCAATAGCAGTGGAGTGCCTCACGGTTGGGGAAAAATCGACTATCCCACAGGTGATATTTATGAAGGTGATTGGATAAATGGAATAAGAGAAGGAAATGGAAGAGAATTGATGGCAAACGGCGATTTGTACATTGGTCAATTTAAAAATAACCGAAGAAATGGAGAAGGTGGTATTTACTGGATAAGCGGCAAACGTTATGAAGGCAACTTTAGTAATGGGAAAATGAGTGGCGAAGGGAAAATGATACTCCTTAGTGGAACTGTTTTTGAGGGAAGTTTTAGCAATGATATGGCAAATGGAAAAGGAAAACAAATCAAACCGGATGGGACAGTTACCGAAGGTATATATGAAAACGGTAAATTAATTACTACCATTTCAGAATATAAAACAACACCGATTAAAGCACCAACCGGTTCTTTTAAGTACGGCAATGCCACATATAAAGGAGAAGTGAACGCCAAAAACATTCCACACGGAAAAGGAACCTTAACCTACCCTGGCGGAACTATAGAAGAAGGTTTCTTTGTCTTTGGCAGGAGACATGGCCCATTTCAGGCAAAATATTACAATGGTGATACCTATACAGGTGAATTCAGGGACAATAAACATAGCGGAAAAGGGAAAGCTGTCTTTAGTAATGGGAATACGTATGATGGTGAATGGAAAGAAGGATACTTAGAGGGTCAGGGTGTGTTCATCTTCAAGGAGAAGGGAGAAAGATATGAAGGACATTTTTCTGTTGGTTATATGAGCGGAAAGGGAAAGTACTTTTATAAGAACGGTGATGTGTACGAAGGTGAATGGCAGGTAAATAAACGAGAAGGAAAGGGGAAGATGACTTATGCCAATGGAAAAATAGAGGAAGGAATATGGAAAAAGGGAGAATTTATGGGCAAATAACAAAATAATGGCAAAAGCAATTAATTACATCGGTAAAGCACTCATGGTTTTGGGAGTGGTTTTTGGATTGCTTGGTATTAGTTCTGTTTGGAAAGATTATACTTACCGAAAAGCAAGTGTTGTTATTAAAGCCCAAATTTTATCCGTAGAAATAAAAGATATCAGGGTAAAGCATGGAAACTATTACTTGAAACCAACGCATCATATCGACCAACAGCTTACTTTTCTTCGTGATGGAAGTATAGACACCATTACACTCAAATCCAATTTTATACTTTATACAGAAGCCAGACATCTTGATAATCCCAACCCTGTCCCTACTGTTGAAAAACTAATGAACAAAAAAAAATATGTTCGTTATGTTCCAACAATAAATAAAAACGAAACTGCTTTTCCCGACCGAATTGACATTAATGATAATGGAGAATATGAAGCACAACATAAAATATCGTATTTTTTTAATATGCTGTTTTGTTTCATTTTTAGTGGAATTCTACATCTCTTTTTCAGAACAAAAAAATCAAGATGACAGCAGAAGATACACTGACCAACTTTTCTAATAAATACGGCCAGCAGGTAACAGGCGTTTGGCAAAAGTGGCGGTTCAGTGCTCCGCAGACACATTTGTGGTTAATCAAAGTTTGGTTCTCCGCATCAACATTTGTGGTGCAAATCGCCACCTTCGCCAAGCGCCAAAACGTTAGCAGCAAGGCTCAGTTGAGAGTCTATAATTCGAAATATTAAATGAAAGCAGATTCCTCTCTATATTCATTTTTGCGTAGACTTGGTTTAGCTGCAGTAGCACTTGCAATAATTTATCTAAAGTTTGGGCCTCCCAGTTATGACGAGGTAGACCTTGTAAATGAGGTTATATACTTATTGATTGTGCCATTTTTCTTAATTAGCGGAACAATAGCAATTTGCTTTTTAATTGGTTTACCAATAAGATTAATTCCAAAAGTATTCAATTGGTGGTACCACCATCCAATTATACCAACACTCCTACTTGTTTTAGGAATTTCATTTTGCTTTTTATCAATTCAGCCACAGTTTATAACATACCAAAAAGATTTAGAAAAAATAGAGCCGGCTATAAAGCAAATTCCCAATTTTAATATCTTGACAATCGGATGGTTTTTGACTGGCTTTTCATTGACGCATTTGTATTTTAAGCCATTTTTTAATTCGGCCCTAAAAGTTCACAGATTTTTGACACCGCCTTAGCTTTTGCCGCCCAGCTGCTAACATGAACTTGTAAACTTCCCCATTTTTAGTGCCACTGCAAATAAAAAAACATTTTCACCGGCATATCCGGTCGTAGTAAGAATGGCTACATCAGCAACATGAATTCCATTTGTAAGCTACGGATATGCCTTACTAATGACACCGCTGCAAATTGACACTCATTAGCCAAAACACCTGTCGCAGCACTAAATTCGTTTGTTGGTCTCTTTGCCCTGCACAAGGCCGGTACGCAAGACACAATTTATCTGCTGCCGACACTCCAATTTTCGAGGGCTAAATAAATTGTCCCATTTTGGGAACTTTCCCTATCTTTGACAAAAATTAAGGGTTGAGAATTATTGCAAAGAAAATATTGAGAGAATTCTGGGAGCTACATCCTGACAGTGAGCAACAATTAAAGGCCTGGTACCAGGAAACTGCAAAAGCAGAATGGACAACCCCAAATGAAATAAAAACTGAATACCCAAGTGCAAGTTTCTTACCTGGAAACAGAGTTGTTTTCAATGTTAAAGGGAATCATTACAGACTAATTGTGAAGATTAATTATGATTACCAAATGATCTGGATCCGGTTTATTGGCACACATGCAGAGTACGATAAAATAAACGCTAAAACAATTTAAAATGAACATTAAACCAATCAGAACAAAAAAAGATTACGAACAAGCCCTTGAAAGACTTGAAGTAATTTTTGATGCAAAAAAAGGTACAGATAAAGGTGATGAACTGGAAATATTGGGTATGTTAATTGAAAATTATGAAAACGAAAAGTTCCCAATCAATTTCCCCGACCCTGTAGAAGCTATTAAATTCAGGATGGAACAGCTCGGCTATAACCAAACAGATCTGGCTAATGTTGTTGGACTAAAAAGCCGGGCCAGTGAAATCCTGAACCGCAAAAGAAAACTTTCACTCGAAATGATCAGACAACTTCACGACAGGCTGAACATTCCAACAGAGGTTTTAATTCAAGCTTACTAAGTGCACTTCTGCCAATCGGGTAAGGCTGGGGAGTTTCATCTCTACGTCCCTCACAGAACCGTATCCTTCGACCAGCTCAATAGCGAACAGAACCCTGAAGAGTGCGATCCTTCGTTGCCTCAGGGTAAACTGCAATGACGATGATAGTAGTACTGCTGCTGGCTACATAAAAATAAAAACCTGTGAAATGAGAACGCTTCACAGGTTAATGCAGTACGAACTGACACTTTGTTATTCGCCCCAGATATTATCTTTTCCTTCCAGCCACAGCTTTACCTGTGCAGTGGTTACAGACTTTGGCCTCTCAAGCGGAAGGCCGAGTGCCCTGTCCCAGATAAGGCTGGCCAGCACACCCAATGCCCGGCTAACGGCAAAGAGAACTGTATAAAACTCATACTCCACCATGCCATAATGCACCAGCAATGCACCACTGTGTGCATCCACATTGGGCCAGGGGTTTTTAATCTTTCCTACTGATTGCAGGATTGGAGGAACAGTATCATAAATGGTCCATACCGTGCGGAGCAGTTTATCTTCGGGCATGTGCTTTTTACCAAATTCCATCTGCGCTGTAAACCGCGGGTCTGTTTTTCTTAATACGGCATGGCCATAGCCCGGCACCACTTTACCTTCACTCAGGGTTTTCTTTACGTACTCTGCAATTTGCTCAGGTGCGGGCAAGTCGGTTTGCAGTTCCCGCTGCATGTCATAAATCCATTTTATCACTTCCTGGTTGGCGAGGCCGTGCAGTGGACCTGCCAGCCCGTTCATACCGGCAGCATAAGCCAGGTAAGGGTCGCTGAGTGCAGAGCCCACCAGGTGGGTGGTGTGGGCTGAAACGTTTCCGCCTTCATGGTCGGCGTGGATGGTCATGTAGAGACGCATGAGTTCCCAAAAACTGTGGTCTTCATAACCCAGCATGTGGGCAAAGTTGCCGGCCCAGTCGAGCAGACCATTGGGTTCAATATGCTCATCGTTTTTGTATTTGCGGCGATATATATATGCGGCAATACGGGGCAGCCTTGCCAGCAAAACAATGCTGTCGTCGAAAGTGGGCACCCACAAATCTTTTTTATTGATGCCTTCGGAATATTTTTTCTGGAAATAACTTTCTGTTTGCAGGGCCATTACGCCAGCCACAAACATGGTCATGGGATGGGTGTGAATGGGCAGTGCATCAATTGCCTTGAACACATGGGTAGGTACGTGGCTGCGGCGCTGTAAAATATCGGTAACATGCTCCGCCTCATCTTCGTTTGGCATTTCTCCCAGCAGCATCAGGTAGAACAGACCTTCGGGCAAGGGCTCACTGCCGCCAGGAGCTTTGGGCAATTGTTCCTGCAAATCAGGTATTGAATAACCCCTGAACCGGATTCCTTCCTGTGCATCGAGCAAGGAAGTTTCTGTTACAAGGCCTGTCATTCCCCGCATTCCCTGGTAAATCTGTGATAACTGAACCTCTCCTATAACTTTATTACCATGCTCTTTGAGCAATTCTTTCAACTCAACTGATGCCTTTTCTGCCTTGGCCTGAAACCTGTTTTTTAAAATACCCATAACACTTTATTTTCCGGGGATGTTGACAAATAATTTGAGGGCTAAAATTACGCAAAGCCTTTCAGCAATAACAAAAAAACACAATGAAAGTTTGAACATTATACTGTGATAATAATCACTTTGGAGTTTTGCGGTAGAGCCAGTACGCCACGGCTATAAAAACAATATTGGGCACCCATGCGGCAAGCATCGGATGAAAATTTCCCTTAGTGGCAAATACGGTGGAAAACCTGTCGGAAAGAATAAAAAGCGCAGCAATAATAATTCCTAATGCCATGTGCATACCGCTGCCTCCCCTTGTTTTCCGGCTGGCAATTACAACCCCAATCATCGTAAGAAGTAATACGGTGAAAGGTGTGGCTGTGCGGCGGTACTGCTCCACTTTTAACGTATTAAGACCTTCGCTGCCCCGCATCTCTTCTTTGCGGATGAATGCGGTCAGTTCAGGAGTGGTGAGTTTGTCTTTGATGTATTCATCGTTGCTCAGCTCGTCGGGCTTTAAGTCCAGTTTTATGGCTAAGGTGTCGTAGTACTTCGACCGTTCGCCAAGGCTGTCTAAATGCCGCTCGATAACGCCGGTAAGTTTCCACCCTTTTTTTGATGTATCCCACAACAACTGATCGGCACGCAGGTTATAAATAATTTTATTACCCTTTACTTTCTCCATAAAAAAACCACTTGAAGCCTTACGGGAGGTATCAAAATCACGGATGCCTACATAAGTTGTTGGATCCACTCTTTTATAGAAACACCTATAACAGTTGCCGTATAGTCTGTTGGCAGCGGGATTGTTGTTATCAATATACCGGCTTTGGAAATTTGCCTTTATTGCATTGGCCTTTGGAATCCAGTACCGGCTGCCCACCCATAAAAGCGAGGACAGCAGTACACCCCCAATAATATATGGCCTCAAAAAACGGTTGTAGCTTACACCACTGGCCAGTATGGCAATAATTTCTGAGCGGCCCGCCATTTTGCTGGTAAAGAAAATAACAGCCAGGAAAACAAAAAGCGGAAACAGCAAACTCCATATCCAGGGTACAAAACCGAGGTAGTAGTTTTTTATCAGCTGTGCAGTAGTAAGTTTTGCTTTGATGAAATCGTCAGATTTTTCGCTGGAGTCAACCGCCACTGCTATTATGGTAAACAGCAGCAGGCAGAAAAAGAAGGTAACCAGGAATTTCTTTAATATGTACCAGTCGATTTTCAGCATTGGTGGCAAAAGTAGAAGAAAATTTGTTGGGAGATTGTGAAAGGATACGATTATAACTTCTGCCTCAGTCTCACTACCATTTCATTCTTCCAGGAAGCAAAATCGCCTTCAAGGATATGCTTTCGGGCCTCACCAACCAGCCACAGGTAAAAAGCAAGGTTGTGCACACTGGCAATCGTGTAAGCCAAGAATTCCTTTGCTTTCATCAGGTGGCGCAGGTATGCCTTGCTGTAGTAGTTGCTCACCATACAATCCAGTCCTTCATCAATGGGTGAAAAATCAAATTCCCATTTCTTATTGTCAATATTAATGACTCCGTTGGTGGTAAAGAGCATGGCGTTGCGACCGTTGCGGGTGGGCATCACACAGTCAAACATATCCACTCCCATGCTTATACCCTCGAGTATATTCCACGGGGTGCCCACTCCCATCAGGTAGCGGGGTTTATCTTTTGGCAAATGGTCGCAGCACCAGTCGCATATTTCGTACATCACATCTTCCGGTTCGCCCACACTAAGGCCGCCAATGGCATTGCCTGTGGCGTTTTTAGCTGCTACATATTCGCAGCTTTGCTTTCGCAAATCCTTATAAGTGCCGCCCTGCACAATAGGAAACAGGTTCTGTGTGTAACCATATTTTGGCTGAGTGGCATTGAATTGTGTAAAGCACCTGTCGAGCCAGCGGTGCGTCATCTCCATTGATTTTTTGGCATAGTTATACTCGCTGCCACCGGGCGGACATTCGTCAAAAGCCATTATAATATCGCCGCCGATGGTCCGCTGAATATCCATCACATTCTCAGGGGTAAACAAATGTTTGCTTCCGTCAATATGCGATTGAAAGGTGACGCCTTCTTCTTTAATTTTCCGGGTGCCTGCCAATGAGAAGACCTGGTAGCCGCCACTATCGGTAAGAATGGGTTTAGGCCAGCCGTTGAATTTATGAAGACCACCCGCCTTTTCCAGCACTTCAAGCCCCGGACGCAGGTAGAGGTGATAAGTATTACCCAAAATAATCTGGGCCTTTACATCGCTGAGAAGCTGCTGTTGTGTCACAGCTTTTACGCTGCCCACTGTGCCCACAGGCATAAAGATGGGAGTGGCAATTTCGCCATGGTCGGTCGTTATTTTACCGGCCCTTGCCTTGCTTGTACTATCAGTTTTTTCTAATTGAAATTGAAGTGCTGCCATAAAATGTGCAAGGTACAGGCTGCAAGTCATAAGAAGAAACTTTGCCACACTTTGCCCACACCTTCTGACCAATTACTTGTCTCTTTTGCCTTATAACTTATCTTCGCCGCTATGCCACCGATTAACTGGGGAGAGATAATTTTTTACGTTTTTGCAGCGGCCACCCTTATCCAGGTTTTTTATTATGCCTGGTTCTTCAGCCGTATTGCCTTTTACAAGCCCAAACAAAGAACCAAAACACAGCAACACCCGGTTTCTGTAATCGTTTGTGCCAGGGATGAAGATGAAAATCTGGCCCGCAACCTGCCGGGAGTGCTTGTGCAGAACTACCCCACTACTTATGATGTGGTGGTGGTAAACGATAATTCACTGGACGACTCAAAATATATTCTCCAGGAGCTGAAAAAGACTTTCAAAAGCCTGCATGTGGTAGAACTAACGCAGGAGGCTGTTCACATTTCGGGAAAAAAATATCCGCTCACTGTAGGCATACGGGAGGCAAAACATGAGATACTGTTGCTTACGGATGCGGACTGTGTGCCTGCCAGCGAACACTGGATTGAGAAAATGCAGGCGGCCTATGATGATAAAACAGAAATAGTGATTGGCTACGGCGCTTACCACAAAAAGAAAGGACTGCTGAATAAACTTATCCGGTTTGAAACATTTCATACTGCATTGCAGTACCTGTCTTATGCGCTGGCGGGCATCCCTTACATGGGTGTGGGAAGAAACCTTTCTTACAGAAAAGCTCTTTTCTTCAAGAACAAAGGATTTTCTTCCATCAATAATATCCCCAGCGGCGATGATGATCTGTTTGTAAACAAAGCAGCCACCAAAGAGAATACGGCCGTGGTAATTGATGCGGATGCTGTTACCCGTTCAATCCCAAAAACCACCTGGAGCGGATGGATGCGGCAGAAATCAAGACACTACACAACAGCAAAATACTATAAGCTCAAACATAAATTTTTATTAGGGTTGTATTTCGCCACACAGTTTGCTTTTTACCCATTGCTGGCAGCCTCAATCATTTTTTTCGACTGGCGGTTTGCATTGGGTGTTTTTGGAATCCGGTTTATATTTCAGGGCATCATCCTGTATAAGTCGATGAAAAAATTAGGAGAAAAAGACCTGTGGCCCTGGTATCTTTTCTTAGACATGTGGATGTTTTTTTATTATCTCATCTTTGCACCGGCTTTATGGAGAAAACCAAAGCAAGGCTGGTAATTTTATCCTGAATAACTTAAGATGGACATCATCATCAAATATTTTTCTGATTTTACTGAAGAGCAAACAAGGCAGTTTCAGTTGCTTGAGCCGTTGTATAAAGAATGGAACGAGAAAATAAATGTCATTTCCCGGAAAGATATTGATGCCCTTTACGAGAAACATGTACTGCACTCCCTGAGTATAGCGGCCGCTTTTGAGTTTGAACCCGGCGCAGAAATTGTTGATCTGGGTACTGGTGGTGGTTTTCCGGGTGTGCCATTGGCAATTTTTTTTCCAGAAGTAAAATTTCACTTAGTTGACAGCATAGGTAAAAAACTGAAAGTTGTGGAAGCCGTTGCTGAAGCTGCCGGTATAAAAAACATCACCACACAGCATTGCCGGATTGAAGACATCAAAAACAGGAAATTTGATTTTGTCGTTTCCCGTGCCGTAGCTCCCCTTAAAGATTTGTGGAGATGGAGCAAGCCGCTTTTAAATAACAAAAAGCATGCGCTGAATTCTGACAGTGCTCCGGGTCTTATTTGCCTGAAAGGCGGCGGCCTGGCCAAAGAAATACAGGAGAGCCTTACCCGGCCACGGATTATGGAACTTACAGAAATCTTCCCCGAGCCATTTTTTGCTGAAAAATACCTGCTGTTTATCTCTAAATAACCCCACAGCCGTTTAAAAAAATTACCACTTTGTGGTATTGCAAATATCCTTCAATTAAAGGACATTTGATTTATATGAAAAAGATAACCGTTTGCATAGTTGACGATAAAAAAGAACTGCGTGATGCGCTGGAAGAAATTGTAAACATGTCTAACGACTGCAGATGTACCGGTACAATTGGGTCGGCAGAGGATGCCCTTAAAATTATTCCGCAGTTGAAGCCAGATGTAGTGCTTATGGATATTAACCTTGGTACGCCAGAAACCGGAATTGATGTTGTGAGAGAGCTGAAACCGGCGATTCCTGCTTCTAATTTTATGATGTGTACGGTATATGAAGAAGATGAAAAGATTTTTGAAGCATTAAATGCCGGTGCCAGCGGCTACATTTTAAAAAAGACTGACCCCGGTAAAATGTTAGAGTCTATAAGAGAACTGTATAATGGCGGCGCCCCTATGAGCAGCCAGATTGCAAGAAAAGTTGTTACAGCTTTTCAGCAACAGAAAAAAAATGAAACAGAGGATGCTGAGCATGTGAACAAATTGTCGAACAGGGAAAAAGAAATTCTGGAATATCTTTCGAAGGGGCTGGCCTATAAAGAAATTGCAGCACAGCTGTATATAAGCGCTGAAACTGTCCGGAAACATGTTTACAATATTTACGAAAAACTGCATGTAAATAACCGGGTGGCCGCTGTCAACAAATTTCTTAAGCGATAATAATTTTCTCATCTTTTGCCACTAACATAACGAGAGTACATTTCGGATGCGGTTTTGTGCGGCTTTCGTCGTTTTTTTGCGGGTAATAAGTACAAAATACCACTTTTGTGGTATTGTCCAATTTTTAAGCTCTCGCTACTTTTGGAATGAATAATTGTTTACAACAAGCCATTAACCTGAACCTTATTCTATTGAGAGCAAAGTTTGATGGGCTCGATTATAAAAACCGTCAAAAAAAACCTCCGTAGAACTACGGAGGTTTTGCTTTACCAGGCAAATCTGTTATTCCTTCTTTCTGTATCAGCCATCCGCAATGATGGGTCAATTTCCACAACAGCAATATCGGTTAATCGCCCATCAGCTTGTATTGTATAAGTCGGGTGGGTCCATCTCCAGGCATCATACACTTTTCTTGCAATTGCAGTGTCTTCGGCAGGCTTTGATCCGTACATCAGGCTCATTGGTACATAATGCATGTCTTTTGCTCCTTTTTTCCAACTGATGAGTATATCTAACGGCATCGGCATTATGCCGTTTTTCCTTATTCTGATATTAGTCTTACCGGCTTCCTCCCAAAGACTGTCAATACTGTAATCAATCGTTCTGGTTGTATTTATCCAGTATTCTTTATACCAATCCAGTTTAATATCACTTACCTTCTCGGCAATACGGATAAAGTTATTAACTCCCGGATGCTTAAATCTCCACTGCCTGTAATACTCAAGCAATATTTTATCCATTGCCTGGGAGCCGACAATATATCCAAGTTGCTCAAAAAAAATTGCCCCTTTTGAGTAAACTGCAGTGCCGTAAGCAAAGTTGGTATTGTAATGATCGGCGTGGGTGATTAATGGTTCTTCTTTTCCACTCTTAATAGTTTGAAAGTAGTTCATGTAATCTTCTGCACTGATAAAATCGGGCGAATTATTCATAAACAACTGAACTCTGTGCCCGGCGTATTGGGTTAGCCCCTCATCCATCCAGGGATACAAAGACTCATTAGTTGCAAGCATTCCAAAATACCAGTTATGCAGCAACTCATGCAACCATGCCCCGGGAGTTGTAAGCAGGGTCATCATTGGGTACTCCATTCCCCCATCACCACCCTGCACAAAAGAAAATTGCTTATAAGCATATGTGCCAAACGTTTTTTCAATGAAAGGAAATGCCTTTTCTGCATTAACAAGCAGTTGCTCCCATTCAGCAGCAGAAGCAGTTGTAGTTTTATAAAGCACATGAATTGTAAGGCTATCCCTTATTGTTTTGGTCTTATGTATAAATTCCGGATCGGCAGCCCAGGCGAAATCATGCACATTGGGAGCAATAAAACGCCAGGTTAATTTGCCCCCTGCCGGACGATTTACTTTTGCACCTGCCGATTCATATCCATAACCAATCTGATCAGGATTTTGCAAATACCCAGTTGCTCCCAGAATATACTTTTTGTCGATTGCAATGCTTACATCAAAATCGCCCCACACACCAAAAAATTCCCGCCCGATATATGGGACAGGGTGCCAGCCCTCAGTATCATACTCGCAAATCTTGGGATACCATTGGCTCATTGAATACCTCACTCTCGTCTGAGGATTATCTCGTCCGCTGCGCCTTATTTGCAGAGGAACCTGTGCCTCAAAATCCATATCAAAAACTGCTTTGGCCTTTGGTGCAATTGGTTTATCTAATTTTACTTCAAGTATTGTTTCCTGCACTGAAAACTGCTGTGGTTTTCCATTCATGGATAATGACAGAATTTTCTGATACCCAATTTCATCAGGCTTCAGGTTCTGAATGCGGTCAGCAACACGGTCGTCCCAATCACGACCAACACCGGGGATACTGATAGTGCCCTGCCTGCGGCTTCGCTGATCCATCATACTACCTGGCTGAAAGGCATTAAAGTATAAATGAAAAAATACTTTCGTTAGTGTATCCGGTGAGTTGTTCCAGTACTCCAATTTTTGTTTTCCGGTAAACCTGTTGTTTTGAACATTCATATCAATGTTCATCGTGTATTTAACCTTCTGCTGCCAGTATTGTGCAAAAGAAAACTTACCAGCGGTAATAAACAGTGTAATCAATAAAAGAAATCTCTTCATCACGGGAAATTAATTCGGGTAAATATCGGGAAAGAGATGTTATGGGAAAAACAAAAAAGGGGAAAGCAATATCCAAATCGCCTGCAAAAACAGAGACCCCGTGTAAATACCGTAAATCCTTTTGTTTTTCACATAGTGTCCCAAAGTGTTAATTACCTGAAAGTGGTATTGACAGGCAGCAGAATATTTAATTATTTTGTCAAACATTTAACCATAAAACAAAAAACATGAAAAAGATTCTTTTCCCATTGGCATACCTGTGCCTGTCTTTAGCAGTTTCTGCACAGGTTCAAAAAGGTACTAAACTGGTAGGTGTCGGTTTTGGAAGCATCAGCTATACAAATAGCGACAGCAAAACCACCTACACCAACACTCCAACGATTTATAACTCAGACGGTAACAGTTTCAGTATCAGCATCAACCCAAATGTTGCCTGGTTTATACAAGACAGGCTGGCTGTAGGCGGCGGAGTAAGTGTTAGCTTTTACAGTAGTAAGAGCAACAGTAGCAACACCAGTTCAAGTACAACCTCTGAAAGCAAGTCAACCCAACCTTCTTTTTATATTGGACCTTTAGCCAGGTATTATTTTGGCGGCAGCAGTAAAGGGATGCCGTTTGTACAGGCCAATGTACAATTTGGTATTTATGGTGGAAAAAGCGAAAGCAAAACCAGTACCGGCAGCAGTAGCGAAACCACTACCAAGCCAAAAGGGGACTGGAACGCAGGTGCCACTTTTGGTTATGAACATTTTGTAAGCCAGTACATTGGATTATATGGAAGTATTGGTTTCAACTATGGAAAGTCGAAAACTACTTACGAATACAGGCCTTCCACCGGCACCGGGTATGATTATACTTCTGAGTACAGCAGGTTTTATATCCCTGTAAACGTTGGATTACAAGTACATATTCCTTCTAAAGGGAAAAAGTAAAAAAGACAAAAGTTATCGGAAAAGCCTCCTGCGGGAGGCTTTTTTATTCTTTACCGGCCACAACAATTACAATCTCACCTTTCACATTTTTTTGTTTAAAGTAATCCGCAACATCCTGCAAAGTTCCCCGCTTATTCTCCTCAAACATTTTTGTCAGTTCACGGCTTACACTGCAAAGGCGGCCGGGGCCAAAACAGGTTGCAAACTCTTCTAAGGTTTTAACCAGCCGCATTGGCGACTCGTAAAAGATCATTGTCCGTTCTTCTCCAGCCAGTTGCTTCAGCAATGTTTGCCGTCCTTTTTTTATTGGTAAAAACCCCTCAAATACAAAACGGTTGGTGGGTATGCCGCTGTTTACTAATGCGGGAACGAATGCTGTGGCCCCGGGCAGGCATTCCACTTTTACACCAGCTTTTATACATTCTCTTACCAATAGAAAGGCAGGGTCGGAGATACCTGGTGTGCCTGCATCGGTTACAAGAGCCATCTTCTTACCCTGTTGTAACTGTTCAACAAGATGGTTCAGCACTTTATGTTCATTATGCTGGTGGTAAGGAGAAATTGGCTTAACTATTTGATAGTGGTTGAGCAGGTGAGAACTCGTTCTCGTATCCTCCGCAAGTATCAGATCCACTTCTTTAAGTATATCTAATGCACGGAGTGTAATGTCTTTTAAATTGCCAATTGGGGTGGGAACTAAGTAAAGCATTGTTGCTAAGTTGAAATGTAATAAGTTGATAAGTTAGTACCCAGTCAACTTATCAACCCGTCAACTAGTTAACTGTTATTTCATAATACTCCATCACAGCATTACAAAGTAATTTCTTCGTTGCTTCTTCAGCAATGGCGGCAGCAGCCTCCGGCGAATCAGCATTTACCTGGAGTGTAATGTTCTTTCCAACTCTCACATCTTCAACGCCTGAAAGACCTAGATTTTGCAATCCACCAATAACGGCCTTCCCTTGCGGGTCCAGCAATTCTCTTAAAGGCATCACTTTTATTTGTACTGTATAGGTCATGCTGACTGGTTTTGAGCATCAAAGATAATAACCCGACTGAAAATTGTCAGCGGTTGTGTACAACCTGTGTAATAAAGATTAATTAAACCCGATGGCCCTGTATTGCTGTAAAACCGATTCTTCATCCTTTGTTACAACATATATTACTTTGCCTGATTTGCAGGTGCAGGCAAGGCAAAGGTCTCCCGGCCTTTCAACCTTCACTAATACAGAAGTGTGGAATAATCCAAGTGAATCAAGATAATTGCCCACATAACGGGCCTGCGTAATATCATCACCATTATCGTATCTCCAGGGGTCGGCACAATATGTCTGCTGGTACGAAACGGTTTTGTATCCGACTTCGTCTTTGGAACAGGATGCCAATAAAGACACAACTATTGTTAAAAACAGCAGGTGTTTCATCTTCCTCATTTTATATTTGACAAAACCTGATAAACAGGTGCTGCATCCTTTTGTGTTATTGCCTTGGCGGGAAAACAAGCGACAATACAACATAGGCAACTATTGCCATCGGGATGCCTGCCCACCTGAAGAAAACTACAAATAGCAAGCCAAAGAGAAGAAGAAGATATTTAGGCAGGTTATTTTTTACAGAGAAGTCTTTAAATTTTAAAGCCAATAAAGGAAGAGTTGACACCATCAGCCATGAAAACACCGCAATCAAAGCATACAAAAACCATTTATTCAGCAATAAATCATTTACCCATTGCTGGTTTACATTCCAGTAAATTAATGGCAGCGAAGCAAAGAAGATACCCACTGCCGGCACCGGCATACCTTTAAATGAATGCGACTGACTGTCGTCTAAATTAAACCTTCCAAGCCGCCAGGCTGCCGCACAGGGCAATATGAAAGCAGGCATTAACCAAACGATTGAAGCATCCATTCCGCCTGATTCTTTGGCAATGCTAAGCCGGAGGAACTGGTATAATATCATTCCCGGTGCCACGCCAAAACTTACTACGTCAGCCAGCGAATCTAATTGCTTACCTAATGGCGACACTGCATTCATAGCACGGGCAAGAAAACCATCGAGAAAATCAACCACTGCTGCAATACCAATAAACAAAGAAGCCATCCATATTTTTTCATGAAGATCCAGCCATTGTACACCTTCAGTATCTGCTGTTACCATAAATCCGTTTTGCAACGTAAATACAATAGCCAGGCAGCCAAAAAACAAATTCAGCAATGTAAATATGTTGGGGATGTTCTTCATATTAGCTTATAGTTAATAGTTCATGGTTCATAGCTATCCGTTCAACGCAAACCGCTATGAACTATTAGCCATGAACCATGAGCAAAAAATTACTTCTTCATCAATGCCTCTATCTCCTCTACAGTTATTGGGATATTCTTCATCAAATCAACATAACCGGATTTTGTAATCCAGAAATTGTTTTCAATACGTATGCCCATTTGTTCTTCCTCAATATAAATGCCCGGTTCAATGGTAAACATCATTCCCGGCTTCACTGGCTCGGTCCTGGTGCCTAAATCATGCACATCAATGCCCAAGTGGTGCGAAATACCATGATAAAGGTATTTACGATAAGCCCTGTTTTCAGGGTCTTCATTTTTAACGTCTGATTTTCTAATCAAACCTATACGCAAAAATTCCTGCGTAGCAGCATCACCCATTTTGTCTGTATAATCAACTACACTGATGCCTGGTCTTAAAATAGTTTTAGCATAGTTGAATAAGTTTAAACAAGCGTTGTAAACAGTTTTTTGTCTCTTTGAAAACTTTCCGCTTACAGGAACCGTTCTTGTAAGGTCGGCACAGTAACCGCCATACTCAGCACCAAAATCCATCAGTATCAGTTCCCCTTCTTTACATTCTTCATTATTGCTAACATAATGCAGGATTCTTGCCCTGTCGCCGCTGGCGATGATGCTGCCATAGGCTTCACCGGTAGCCCTTTGCGACAGGAAGGAATGCATGATCTCTGCCTCTATTTCATATTCCATCACTCCGGGTTTAATAAAACCAAGCAGGCGGCGGAATGTTTTATCGGTAATATCACAAGCAGTCTGCATTACTTCAACCTCCAGCTTTGTTTTAATACCACGCAGCTCTTTTAAAATTTTTGCCGCCCTCACATAATTGTGCATCGGGTAACGGGCCTTCATCTCATCAATAAAACGATATTCCCTTGTGCGGATAAGACTGGCCTTGCGGTCATTCTCATTACTGTCCAGGTAAATATTATCTGCAAGGTGAATCCACGGTTGCAATAATGCATCAATACTGTCGAGCCATACAATTGTCTTAATACCGCTCAGAGCCTGTGCTTCATTCACCCGTAAGCGTTTGCCATCCCACTTTTCTTTCATCTCATTAGGCCGGACCAGCACCAGCACTTCACGATACTTTGGATCCGGATTATCAGGAAACAGAATCACCATACTGTCTTCCTGTGTGATGCCACTAAGCCAGTACAGGTCGCTGTTTTGTTTAAACTTGTACAACTGGTCACCATTTGTCGGCATTTCATCATTGCTTACAAAAATGGCAATAGAATTCTTCTGCATTTGTTTTACAAAACGCTGCCGGTTCTGAACAAATATTTCCGGGTTAAGAGGCAAATTCTTCATATAGCTGGTTTATGATTAAGAATATGTGTTTATGTGTTAAAGATAACCGGATAAAGGTAAAAATGATTAGCCGCCCTGCAAAACTTTATAAGCGGAATACGGGGAAACAGTTTTGTACAGTTTTTAACTTTTATGACAAACAGCAGGAATAATTTTTGGCCCACAAAACCGTTAGAACAACAATGAAAAGTATCTGTGTTTTTTTAATGGTATTTATCCCTGCAATAGCATTTTCCCAGGATGATATTGAGGAATACCTGAGATGGAATGCCAGCCGCAAACTTAGCTGGTCAGATTATAAGGCAAGCCCGGACCCCAACAGTGATGCTGCTGCTTCTACCACTACTTCTTTAAGTATTGAATACAATATCAGCAGCGACAGATTTAGCTATAAAATAAAATCCCGTTTCTCAAAAACCCGTTCCTGGGTACTGCATAAAACGGATTACATTCTCAGCCACGAGCAGGGCCATTTCGACCTTGCAGAAGTTTATGCTCGAAAACTGCATAAACTGATGAGTGAATATGTTTTCAACAAAAGAACCTACCAGAGAGATTTGGATAAAATCTACAAAACGATTACCAGGGAGAAAACCAATATGCAGGATGACTACGACCGTGAAACCCGCCACAGCATCAACAAGAAAAAGCAAGCCGAATGGCTAAAGAAGATTGCCGGTTTGCTGAAGGAGTATGAAGATTGGGATAGCTATTAATTGAAATACTGGTAAATCCTGAAATCATTATACCCATTCCGGGAGTAAAATAGCTGATTCACATTCAGCTTCCTCTTCTATAATAAACGTAATTGGTTGTTTTCTGTATGACTTTACGGGTTTGCCAGATTGCTCGGCGGGTGCCCACCGGCCTCTATAGTTATCGAATACCTTAAGAACTTTCTCTCCCAAGCCAAAACCTGGTTTCTTCACCAATTTTAATTCAGTAAGCCGACCATCTGCCTCCACAGCAAACTGAATAATCACTGTGTATTTACCAGCAGGAATTTTTGACACTTCGGCCGAATCTAATTCGATATTATCTTGTAAATACTTACTCCATGTGGCAAAATCCGGATGTGCTGACGGCTCAACCAAAAATATGCAACTGTATAAGGCTTCGCTGTTGTTTTCCTCCCCTTTTTTCTCCGAAGAGTCGTTTTGCCTGATTTGCTGGCAACTTGCAAATACCGCCATCAGAGAAGTCACAAAAACAAAAAAGCATCTCATAAGTATTTATAAGATGCTTCGACAAATTATTTCCACAACAAGATTATCAGAACAGCCCATACAACTCCGCATCCACCTTACGGATGATTTCACCAAAGTCTTCATCCCTTTCGGCAAACTTGTTCCTGTCCACATCAATTACAAGCAGCTTGCCCTCCTTGTATTCGCTTATCCACTTGTTGTAGTATTCGTTGAGTTTCTTCAGATAGTCAAGGCGGATGTTTTCTTCATATTCCCTTCCCCTCTTTTGTATCTGCCCCACCAACGTAGGCACAGAAGCATTCAGATATATAAGCAGGTCGGGCGGCTGCACCAGTGTTTTCAATGTCTGGAAGAACTGGTAGTAGTTATCAAAATCCCTTTTGGTCATCAGCCCCATTTCGTGCAGGTTTGGCGCAAAGATGTTAGCATCTTCATAGATTGTGCGGTCCTGTATTACCGTTTCGGTTCCTTTCTGTATTTCCACCAACTGCTGTAAGCGGCTGTTTAGAAAGTAAATCTGCAGGTTAAAACTCCACCGGTTCATGTCCTCGTAAAAATCGTTGAGGTAGGGATTGTGGTCCACATCTTCAAAGTTGGGAATCCACTTGTAATGCTTGCTCAGCATTTCGGTTAGGGTAGTTTTGCCGGCACCAATATTTCCGGCCACTGCAATATGTTTTGGTTTTGATTTTGACTTTGCCATGATGGTGAAATTCCAAATAAAAAAATCATGATCCCTCAATCGGGCGGCTCAAAGTAAACCTTTTTTGGTATTCGGAATTTGAAATTTTTGGATTTATTAAAAATAGTTTAGCCCGATTGCTTCTCTCACCAGTTCCATAGTGGCAGCGGCACTTCTTCTGGCTTTTTCGGCACCCTTTTCCATCACTTCTCTCAGGTATTTTTCATCGTTCCTTATGCTTTCTGCTTTTTCCCGGATTGGGGTGATAAACTTCACCATATCCTCTGCCAGTTGCTTTTTCATATCGCCATAGCGAATTGTACAATTATTGAAGTCTGCTTCAAATTTTTGCACAACATCAGCACTGCTTACCAGATTCATCAGCAGAAAAATGTTCTCTATATAATCCGGTTTAGGAGAGTTCGGTTCGGTAGGGCCACTATCAGTCTTGGCCTTCATCACTTTTTTGCGTATCAGTTCGTCGCTATCTGAAAGATACAGAGTAGCATATTGATTTTCGCTTTTACTCATCTTCCCGGCACCATCAAGACTGGGCACTTTTACCAGCTCGTCACCATAATTGAAAGCATGTGGCTCTGGAAATACATCGCCATAGCGATGGTTAAACCGGTTGGCAAAATTGCGGGCCATTTCTAAGTGCTGCTCCTGGTCTTTGCCCACCGGCACATATTTAGCCCGGTGCAGGATAATATCTGCTGCCTGCAAAACAGGATAAGTAAGCAATCCGGCATTAACATTATCCGGGTTCAGCCGCACCTTATCTTTAAAAGTGGTGGTTTTTTCCAGTTCACCTTTATAAGCAAGCATATTCAGGTAGAGGTACAGCTCAGAGGTTTCATACACATGACTCTGGCAATAAAGGGCAACCTTGTCAGGGTCAAGGCCGCAGGCAATATTTTCGGCCAGCACCCGCTGTACATTACCTTTCAGTTCTTTTGTATCGGGGTGTGTGGTAAGCGAATGCAGGTCCGCCACCATAAAATAGCATTCAAAATCTTCCTGCATTCTCACATAATTTCTTACTGCGCCAAAATAATTGCCCAAGTGCAGAAAACCGGTGGGTCTGATACCACTCATTACAATTTCTTTCTTCTTTTCCATATCAGGCGGCGAAGATAAAAGAAGTTTGCGGTTTAACCCCCATATTACACTGCATTGCCACCCATCAAACCATTCCCGAAAACCAAAAAGGATAAACTATCTTCGCCTTATGGAAGTAAACGACCAATTAGTGGACAAACTGGCACATCTTTCCCGCCTGCATTTCAACGAAGAAGAGAAAGGCGAGATTAAACATGATTTGCAGCGCATGATTGGTTTTGTTGAAAAACTGAATGAACTGAACCTTGATGGTGTGGAGCCGCAACTGTTTATGAGTGATGAGGTGAATGTACTCCGTGCAGATGAAATAAAAGGCTCCATCAGCCGTGAAGAAGCGCTGCAAAATGCCCCGCTGCATGACGGTCAGTTTTTTAAAGTACCCAAAGCCATAAAAAAACCAAATTGACAAATTCCAAATCCCAACAGTTTCAAACTGAAGGACTCACAAACTGGAATTTGGAATTTTGTAATTGGAATTTATAGTATGAACTCAATTATCCATCTCGACGACATCCGCAAGAGCTACTTTATGGGCAGGCAGGAACTGCCGGTGCTGATGGGCATTACTCTTGACATTTTTAAGAACGAATACGTAGCATTGATGGGGCCCTCCGGCTCGGGCAAAAGCACCCTGATGAATATCCTCGGCTGTCTTGACACACCAACCGCCGGCACCTATGTGCTCAACAATAATGATGTAAGCAAAATGAGGGATAATGATCTTGCCGAGGTGAGAAATAAAGAAATCGGCTTCGTATTCCAGCAATTTAACCTGCTGCCAAGACTTACGGCTTTGGAGAATGTGGCCTTGCCGCTGGTATATGCAGGCATGGGCAGAAGACAACGAACAGAGAAAGCAAAAGAAGTGCTGGAAATGGTAAACCTGACCGACCGAAGCCATCACAAGCCCAATGAAATGAGCGGTGGACAATGCCAGAGGGTGGCAATTGCCAGGGCATTGGTCAACAATCCTTCACTGATACTGGCAGATGAACCAACCGGTAATCTTGACACAAAGACCTCTTACGAAATCATGGAGATTTTCAATAAAATCCATGAAAACGGAAATACCATTGTGCTGGTGACCCACGAAGAAGATATTGCCAACCATGCCCACCGGATTGTCAGACTGAGAGATGGCCTTATCGAAACTGATAAGAAAAATGAACATACCGGCAAATACGTTCATCATTAAAAATAACTGGCTGCCTCTCACAACTTTTTCTGGCAGCAATTGTTATCAACCAATCATCATTCATCATGGCATTTAAGATATATACAAAAACCGGCGACAAAGGCACTACTTCACTCATCGGCGGCACCAAGGTTTCCAAATCGCATTTGCGCATTGAAGCATACGGCACTGTTGACGAACTGAACTCTTATACCGGTCTTTGCCGTGATATTTTTGATGATACTACCAGCCAGCAAACATTGAAAGAAATTCAGGACAGGCTTTTCACCATTGGCTCCTCGCTTGCCTGCGACCCTGAAAAAGAACCAAAAATGCAGATACCTGATTTAAAAGAACAGGATGTTGAACTCCTCGAAAAGGAAATAGACAGAATGAATGAGGTACTTCCGGAAATGAAAAACTTCATCCTGCCGGGCGGACATCCCACTGTTTCGCACCTGCATATTGCCCGCTGTGTTTGCAGAAGGGCAGAACGCTGTTGTGTCCGGCTTAATGAAGAAAGCAACCATATAGATGAAATCGTCATCAAATACCTGAACCGCCTTAGCGACTATCTTTTTGTGTTGAGCCGTTATGCCGGTTATTTATTGAAAGCAGAAGAAATTCCCTGGAAACCGAGAGTCTGAGAACTATTTCACGATAACAGATAGTAAAAAATAAAAAAGGGGGGTGCTCAGTTGCTGATTTCACCGAAAAGACATACCATGACTTTTACCCGTATAATTATTTTGTCTGTAAGTGTGTACCTTCTGACAGGATGCTCACCTGACCCGGTAGATGATCCGCCATCTAATCCGGTTAACCTTCGGGATACAACAATCTTAAACATGGCCTATGGTTCCAATTCCAGCCAAAAACTGGACCTGGGACTTCCTGCAAACAGAACGGGCAGCACCTCATTAGTCATTGTTGTGCATGGTGGAGGTTGGGCTACCGGCGATAAAACAGAACTGACATGGCTGCTTAATGGATTAAAGCAAAGAGGCTTTGCAGTTGCGAATATCAATTATCGCCTGACGTTAAACACAACTGATAATTACAAGATGCAACTGGATGACATTGACAGTGCTGTTCAGTTTAGCCTCCGCCAGTCATCAATTTATACTTTTAACAGTCAGAAAATTTATATTGCCGGTCACAGTGCCGGTGGTCACCTTTCACTTTGTTTTGCTTATACAAGAAATACTGATGGCAAAGTGAAGTCAGCGGTTTCGCTGGCAGGGCCAACCGACTTGTATGGTCTCGCCTATTACAACAATGTGGTGTATAACAGTGTTCTTACTCCTTTCCTGGGAATTCCGCTTTTCCCGATTAATGCCACTTCCGAGCAACGCTATAAATCCTGCAGTCCCGTAAATCAGGCCGCAGCCTCATCACCACCAACACTTTTTTTTCATGGAGAAATAGATCCTGTTGTTGCTCCTGACCAAAGCAGCAGTATGTACAGTAAACTGGGCTCTCTGGGTGTGGACAGAAAACTGATTTCTTATCCCCTCACCTTTCACGACTGGTGGACAAATGGTACATTAACCACCAATACACTTGATGAAATGAAAACATGGTTTAACAGCCATCCGTAATTTACAGTGTAACAATTTTCCCATCTTTCATATTCAGTACACGGTCGCTGAGTTGTGCCAGTTCTTCGTTGTGGGTAACAATGAGAAAAGTTTGATTGAACTGGTCCCGCAGATCAAAAAAAAGTTTATGCAGTTCTTTGGCATTTGCCGTATCAAGGTTGCCGGTAGGTTCATCGGCAAAAATAATATCAGGCTTATTGATTAACGCCCTTGCCACAGCCACCCGTTGCTGCTCACCACCGGAAAGCTGATTGGGTTTGTTTTCCATTCTTTCTGACAGGCCCAGCATATTCAGCAACCGTTCTGCTTCAGTCCTTACTTCTGTCTTCTTTCTGCCCGCCAGCCATCCGGGAATACACACATTTTCCAATGCAGTAAACTCGGGCAGCAAATGATGAAACTGGAAAACAAAACCAATATGTTTATTTCTGAAAGCTGCCAGTTTATTTCCGGTAAGTGAACTGATGGTTGTCCCATTCATCATTACTGTTCCGTTATCCGCTTTGTCTAATGTGCCAAGAATATGCAGCAAAGTGCTTTTGCCCGAGCCGGATGGCCCCACAATAGAAACCACTTCTCCTTTTCTGATTTCAAGTTCCACTCCCCGCAGCACTTCCACTGTTCCGTAGCGTTTGTATATGTTTTTTCCGGTCAGCATTGTTATGAATTGTCGTTTTCCGTGTCCAAATATCTGTAAATACCGTCCTGTGGCAAAAAGACAATTAAAAACCAGGGCTTTTTTTAAGAAATTCTTCCAAAACGGTCTGACAACTTAGGATTTGGAAAATTCGTTAATACAGCTACATTTGCGGAAATTTTGGAGGATACCCTCCAGACGAAAGTAAGTTTGATTAATCAACTAAACGATTAGAAGATGTTCTGGACACTTGAATTAGCCTCGTACCTTGAAGATGCGCCATGGCCCGCCACTAAGGACGAATTGATTGACTTCGCTATCCGTAGCGGAGCACCTATCGAAGTTGTGGAAAACCTGCAGGAACTGGAAGATGAAGGCGATGTGTACGAAACCATCGAAGACATCTGGCCCGACTATCCCACACAGGACGACTTCCTCTTTAACGAAGACGAGTATTAACCCTTTTAAAATTTTCAGAATGAAAAAAGCTGCCTTTTGAGCAGCTTTTTTCGTTTCATATAGCGAAGCAGTCGTTTCGGTTAATCTATCTTGTACTTACCAAGGTCAGCCGGATTTGTAATATTAATAAACTCCAGCTTGCCCTTGTTTTCACCCTGTGCAATCTTCAAGAAAATATCCAGCGATTTCCAGTAGCTGTGCTCCCGGTTGGCATCCAGTACCAGCAGATGCGCCATAATAATGTTACCGGCCATTTCCACTAAGCGGCGGGCATGAAAATCGGTATACTCATTATTATTTACTTCTGTTACTTTCTTTACGGCCTCTTCATAATCGTTGGCCATCTCAACAATATAGTTGCGGTAACCAAGCAGTTCCGGTTTTATTTCTATCTGTTCATAGGCCCTCATCTGTGCAAGATAACCGCCGGTGGTTACACCACGAACAGCAGCCACTACCTGTAACTGCGTAGTGCCTTCATAGATGCTGGTAATACGGGCATCACGGTAAATCCTCTCAATAGGATAATCTTTCATAAAGCCTGAACCACCGTGTATCTGTAATGAGTCGTAAGCAACCTGGTTACATATTTCAGAAGAAAGTCCTTTAGACATCGGCGTAAAAATATCAGCCAGCTTCTGGTAGGCTTTCATTTCATTTCTTTCTTCAGGAGTCAGTGTCCTTTCTTTTGCAATATGCTCATAGGCCTTGTACACATCCACAAAACGGGCTGTTTCGTACAGCAAAGTGCGGATAGCATCCACTTTTGCTTTCATCTTTGAAATCATTTCATACACCGCCGGAAACTTGCTGATGGAACTGCCAAACTGAACCCTTTCTTTTGCATAAGCCACCGCTTCACGGTAGGCGGCATCGGCCACGCCTACTGATTGTGCAGCTATACCCAGCCTGGCACCATTCATCAGGGCCATAACATATTTTATCAGGCCGAATTTTCTTTGTCCAACCAATTCAGCCGGTGCATTTTTAAACACCAGTTCGCAGGTTGGCGAACCGATAATGCCCAGCTTATGTTCAATCCTTCTTACTGTTACAGCATTGCTGTTGCGGTCGTAAATAAACATGGATAAGCCGCGGCCATCCGATGTACCTTCTTCCGACCTGGCCAATACCAGCGAGATGTGCCCATCGCCATTGGTGATAAAACGCTTAACACCATTCAGAAACCACTTACCATCCACTAAAGTAGCTTTCAGTTGCACGGCCTGCAAGTCACTTCCTGCATCTGGCTCAGTTAAATCCATCGCAGCGGTTTCCCCGGCTGATATTCTTGGTAAAAATCTGGCCTGTTGGTCTTCATCGGCAAACTCATGTATAGTTTCAGCACAATCCTGCAAACCCCAGATATTTACAAAACCTGCATCTGCCCGTGACACCATATCTGCCGCCATAATGTATGGCACAATCGGGAAGTTTAAGCCATTATATTTCCTGGGAAGTGTAATACCCATCAGCCCGGCCTTAACAATAGCATCCAGGTTTTTCTGTGTTCCGGCTGCATATTGCACATGCCCGTCTATCAGTTTCGGACCTTCCGCATCCACGCCTTCGGCATTGGGCGCAACAGTATTGGCACAGATGTCGCCAACAATTTCTAACACCTGGTCATAGCTGTCCATTGCATCTTCAAAATCAACAGGCGCATAATCAAACTTTTCATGCTCTGTATAATTTCTTTCTTTCAGTCCTACAATCTTCTGCATCAGCGGATGTGTAAGATGAAATTTCAGTTCGGCGGTATCCAGATAAAAATTACCCATGTGGATTATTTTAAAAATTTAGTTCTTTCTTTTTCTCTCTCCGGATTGAAATCCGGAGCTATTTTATATTCTTCCTGTAATATTTAATCATTTTTGGAATAATATTCTCCAGGTTGCCCTGTATCACATAATCGGCCAACTTGTTAATAGGCGCATTGGGGTCGTTATTAATGGAAATAACCATCGCCGATTCCTGCATGCCAGCTATATGTTGTATCTGACCCGAAATACCACAGGCGATGTACAGCTTAGGCCTTACTGTAATACCAGTTTGACCTATTTGCCTTTCCTTATCTGCAAAACCAGCATCTACTGCTGCTCTCGAAGCTCCCACTTCTGCACCAATGGCATGGGCCAGATCATAAAGCAGGTTGAAGTTTTCTTTAGAACCCACACCATAGCCACCGGCGATAATAATGGAAGAACCTTTAAGGTTCACCTTCGATTGTTCTATCTGCCTTTCGATAATCTTTACGGCAAAGTCAGCATCGTTCAGGTATTTGTTTACATCAATATTCACCACCTCAGCTTTGTGCGATTCAGTAAGCACTTCCTTCTTCATTACACCTTCCCGCACTGTGGCCATCTGCGGACGGTTATCCGGGTTTACAATGGTGGCAACGATATTTCCGCCAAATGCCGGACGAATCTGGTATAACAGGTTCTCATATTTCTTTCCTGCTTTTTTGTCTTCGTATTCACCAATCTGCAGGTCAGTACAGTCTGCTGTCAATCCGCTGGTAAGTGAAGATGAAATGCGGGGTCCCAAATCCCTACCTATAGAAGTGGCTCCCATCAGCACAATCTGCGGTTGTGTTTCTTTAAACAAACCAACAGCAATGGCTGTATGCGGTAAAGTTGTAAAGGGATACAACCGTTTATCATCAGCCAGGAAGACAATATCCACTCCATATTTGCTTACTTCTTTTTCCATGCCGGCCAGGTTCTCGCCAATTATCAGGGCTTCCAGTTTTACATTCAGCTGGTTGGCAAGCGAACGGCCTTTGGTGAGCAATTCAAAACTCACATCCTGTATCTTTCCTTCTTCTATTTCGCAGTAAACACAAACATTATTCATTGTTCTGTTTTTAATTGTAAGTAGAATAATTCTGCTGTTTATCCAATAGTGTGATTGGTAATCAGTTCCTGCATCAGCCATTCAATATCACCATCATCAGTAGTCAGCACTTTTGATTCTTTCGCCTGGAAAACGATATTTTCCACCTGCCTTACTTTGGTGGGTGAACCACCCAAACCTAGCTGGGCCAGGTCGCTGTCCACATCTTTGGCGCACCATTCTGTGATATTGAGATAGGGCTTATCGTTGGCAGATAAATAGTCGTCTGACACATTATGCCTTTCTGAAAGTGTGGTGGCCCTTTTGTACTTCATCAGCCTCTTGGCATTTCTTGGGCGGCAATCGGGTGCCGTACTGTGGGCTGTAACTAACAGCGGCAGTTGCCCTTCCACTACTTCAAAGCCTCTTTCAAGCCTGCGTTTTATCTGCACGGTTTTATCTTTCAGGGAAATCACATCTTCGGCATAGGTAATCTGCGGAATACCCAGTTTATCTGCTACTTGCGGACCCACCTGTGCTGTATCACCATCAATAGCCTGGCGGCCGGCGAAGATTAAGTCAAATTCGCCAATCTTACGGATGGCCCTTGACAGCGCATACGAAGTAGCCAGTGTATCAGATCCGGCAAATGCCTTATCGGTTAACAACACACCAGCATCTGCGCCACGGTACAATCCTTCCCGTAAAATTTCCGCAGCCCTTACCGGACCCATCGTCAGCAGGGTAATTTGTGTGTCGGGATACTTGTCTTTCACTTCCAGTGCCAGTTCAAGGGCATTCAAATCTTCTGGATTGAAGATGGCGGGCAATGCGGCACGGTTTACTGTACCATCGGCTTTCATGGCATCCTTACCCACATTGCGGGTATCGGGCACCTGTTTTACCAAAACAATTATTTTGTACATACCTGTTAATTGAAGTATGTACAAACATGACAAATCCGTTACAATCAAATACTGATAAAAATCAGCCCCCCCGATGTTTAAAAACAACCGGAGGGGCTGAATATATCATTAAAGGGCCAAAAGCCTTTATTTCAACAGGTTATTGCATACCCTTTTCTATCTTGTCTATTACGCCCTGGGTTACACCTGTAAAGCTGAAGCCGCCATCGTGGAAGAGATTTTGCATTGTTACATAACGGGTAAGATCGCTGAACAGAGTAACACAGTATTCGGCACAGGCTTCTGCAGAAGCATTGCCCAGCGGACTCATTTCCTCAGCAAAAGAGATAAAACCGTCAAAACCTTTCACCCCGCTGCCGGCTGTAGTGCGGGTTGGCGATTGAGAAACGGTGTTAATTCTCACTTTGTTTCTTACACCATAGTGGTAACCAAAGTTGCGGGTAATGCTTTCCAGCAGGGCTTTGGCATCGGCCATTTCGTTATAGTCAGGGAACACCCTCTGTGCCGCAATGTAGGTCAGGGCCACTACACTTCCCCAGTCACTGATAGCATCCAGGTTCCAGGCAGTATGCAGCACTTTGTGCAGGCTGAGAGAGGAAATATCCAATGTTTTGTGGTTCCAGGTATAGCTGATGCCGGTATAATGGTGATTTTTCCGCATATTCATACTCATACCTACTGAATGGAGAACAAAATCAATTTTACCTCCAAAATGTTCCATTGACTTCGTAAACAGGTTTTTCAATTCATCAAGGTGGGTTACATCTGCTTCAATTACGGGTGCATTGCCGCACATTTCCGATAATTTGTTTATTTCACCCATGCGGATGGCTACCGGGGCATTGGTCAAAATGATTTCTGCACCGGCTTCATAACATTTCAATGCTGTTTTCCAGGCGATTGATTTTTCGTCTAATGCACCAAAAATGATTCCTTTCTTCCCTTGTAAAAGTTTGGTTGACATATATAAGTTGGTTTTATCAGGCGGTAAAAATAAGAAGTTGACTAAGGTTTGCCAAAGATTAAAGTCACCAACCACACAATCAGCGCAGTGTACAGTATTATAAAGGCAAACATAGCCAACATATAGATTATAGTTCGACGGAATGACTGCCGTGGCTTCACCCCTTTTTTAATCAGTTCGGCAATAAACCATCCGGCCAAAACTGCTACTATCAGCAATGAATAAAATCCAATTGTTTTCATCCTTTTTCCAGTATTCAATCTGTAACACAAATAAAAGCAATCAGATACAAACAACAAGAAGCAAACACCCGTTAGGCATTTATCAACTACCTTTATTTTTTTTCATCCTTATCCAAACCGGAAATTTAGTTGAAAAATGAAAACAGTAATTACAGGCTCAGGTTGCTACATTCCGCCGGTTATTAAAACAAACCGGGATTTTACTGTACATGATTTTTATGGCGAAAATGAAGACCGTATCACCACTCCGCCACAGGAAGTAGTGGATAAATTCCAGGAAATAACTGGTATTGAAGAACGGCGGTATGCTGCAGAAGAGATGAACTCTTCTGACATGGCCATCATTGCCGCAAAAGCCGCCATCGAAGACAGCGGCATCAATCCCGAAGAACTGGACCAGATTATACTGGCGCACAACTTTGGCAATGTTATCAAGCATACTATTCAAACCGATGTGCTGCCGGCACTGGCTTCAAGGGTCAAGCATGGACTTGGCATCAAAAATCCCAATTGTGTTGCCTACGACATTCTCTTTGGCTGCCCGGGTTGGGTGCAGGGTGTTATACAGGCCGACAATTATTTTAAAGCCGGTTCAGCAAAAAAAGCATTGGTAATTGGAACCGAAACACTCAGTCGTGTATTGGATGTGTACGACCGTGACAGCATGATTTTTTCTGATGGTGCCGGAGCAACCGTTCTGGAGTATCAGGAAAATGAAAGAAAAAGCGGCATCCTGTCCTGGAGTGTGCAAAGCCATTGCATTGACGAAGCATACTACCTGCACCTTGGCAAAAGCAATTTTCCCGGAAGCGATCCCCGCATCCGTTACATAAAAATGAAGGGTCGCAAGGTGTACGAATACGCCATGCAGCATGTGCCTGCCGCCATGAAAGATGTATTGGATAAAGCTGGTGTTTCGATAACAGAAGTAAAGAAAGTTTTTATCCACCAGGCCAATGAAAAAATGGATGAAGGCATCATCAAGCGGCTGTTCAGACTGTATGGTATCAAAGAAATTCCGGAACATATCATGCCAATGAACATTCACAAACTGGGCAACAGCTCGGTAGCCACCATTCCCACCCTGTTTGATATGGTTCGGAAAGGGAATTGGGATGTTCATGACCTGAATGATGGTGATATCATCATGTTTGCCTCTGTTGGTGCCGGCATGAATATCAATGCTATCTGCTACAGGATGTAACAGGTAGCCCAACCCCTACTTCCTCCGTTTCCTTTATCTTCGCAGCAATAAAATGTTGCTAAGAAAATGACGATTTCGTACAAATGGCTGAGCGAATACCTGCCTGTGACTGTTGACCCCGAAAGACTGAGCCGCATCCTTACTTCTATCGGTCTTGAGGTGGAAAGTATGTACAAATATGAAGAGGTAAAAGGCGGCATGAAGGGCCTGCTGATTGGTGAAGTGCTTTCTGCCGAAAAACATCCTAACGCTGATAAACTCACACTGACCAAAGTAAATACCGGGAATGGTGAGCCGCTGCAGATTGTTTGTGGTGCGCCCAACGTTGCTGCCGGACAAAAAGTGGTTGTTGCCACAGTAGGGACCACTATTTACCCAACTGAAGGCGAGCCTTTGACGATGAAAGTGGCAAAAATCCGCAGTGTGGAGAGCTATGGAATGATTTGCGCCGAAGACGAAATTGGTCTTGGCACTTCACATGCCGGTATAATGGTACTGCCCGAAGATGTGAAAGTGGGCATCCCTGCTGCTGAATATTTCCAGCCTTTTGATGATATCATTTATGAAATAGGTCTCACTCCCAACCGCATGGATGCGATGAGCCATTGGGGTGTGGCAAGAGATGTATGTGCTTACCTCAACCATCACGATAAGAAAGATATAAAACCTAAATTTCCAAACAGCAATGGGTTTAAGATTGATAACACTTCTTTGCCTGTTGAAGTGGTGATTGAAAATGAAAAAGCCTGCCCCCGTTACAGCGGCATCAGCATTGCAAATATTACCGTCAAAGAATCTCCCAAATGGCTGCAGCAAAAACTGAAAGCCATCGGCCTGCGCCCTATCAATAATATCGTTGACATAACCAATTTCATCCAGCATGAAACAGGCCAGCCATTACATGCTTTTGATGCCGATAAAATTGGCGGCAAAAAAGTGGTGGTGAAAAATCTGCCCGAAGGCACTCCCTTCGTTACACTGGATGAAAAAGAACGGAAACTCAGTGCCGACGACCTGATGATTTGCGACGCAGGCGAAGGCATGTGCATTGCCGGCGTATTTGGCGGCCTGCATAGCGGCGTAACCGACAGCACTAAAAATATTTTTCTCGAAAGTGCCTTCTTCGATGGCATCACTTTACGTAAAACATCCTTCCGTCATGGGTTGAGAACAGATGCAGCCACCCGTTTTGAAAAAGGAACAGATATTTCAGCAACAGTCAATGTGCTGAAAAGAGCCGCTCTGATGATTAAGGAACTCGGCGATGGCGAAATCGCTTCGGAAATAGTGGATGTATATCCGGCTAAAAAAGAAAAAACAGAAGTAGCCATCAAGTGGCATTACATAAAAAAGCTGAGTGGTAAAAATTATCACCCCGATGCGGTTAAAGATATCTTAACCAGCCTTGGCTTTGAAATTCTTAAAGAAGGAATTGATGAACTGCGGGTGTCGGTTCCTTATCACAAACCCGACATCAGCCTGCCTGCCGATATTGTGGAAGAAATCGTACGGATAGACGGCCTCGATAATATCGAAATCCCGGATGCCATCACCATCACACCTGCCGTTGAGGAGAATTACTCAGCCGAAGTGTATCGTGAAAAAGTGGCCAACTATCTTGCCGGCCTTGGCTTCAACGAAATGATGACCAACTCCATCACCAATGCTGCTTATTATTCAGAAGAAGAACAGCAAAGCATGGTGAAGATGATTAACAGTCTCAGCGCCGAGCTGAATATTATGCGCAACTCCCTCTTTGAAACATCACTGGAAGTTGTAGCGCACAACCTCAATCACAAAAACAATTCGCTCCGCCTCTTCGAATTTGGCAAAGCTTACAGCACCAGCGGTCCGGCCAGGTACATCGAACTCGACCGTTTGGCAATAGTTATAAGCGGCAACAAAACAGAAGACAACTGGAAACAAAAAGCCGTGGCTGCCGATTTTTATTTACTGAAAGGAACAGCAGAAACCATTTTCAAATCTCTTGGCATTCCGGATGTTACTGCTGAGATAATAGCTGTACCAAAACTCGACAATCACCTGGTGTTTAAATACAATCGTGAAATCATCGGCGGTGCAGGTGAAGTGAAGAAAACAGTACTCAGCAAGTTCGGCATCAAACAGCCTGTGTACTATGCCGAGTTCAGCTGGGCACAAATTGCCGCTATCGCTGCACAGCAAAACCGGAAGGTGAAAGAACTGCCCAAATACCCTGCTGTGCAAAGGGACATCTCCATGGTGGTGTCCAAAGAGCTGGCCTGGGAACAGGTACAGCAAACAGTGCAGAAAGTTAAAATCAGTACATTACAGGATGTAAAACTGTTCGACATCTTTGAAAGTGAAAAACTCGGTGCCGGTAAAAAATCAGTAGCCGTTAACTTCACTTTCCTCGACGAACAAAAAACACTGACCGATAAAGAAATTGACGGCTGGATGAATAAAATAATGACATCACTCGAAAAAGAACTGAGCGCAGAAATCAGGAAGTGAAGTGATTGGGGAATTGGGAAAACAAGATTACTGCCATGTAATAGTTTTATTTAAGGGAGAAAAGGAAATACAGCGGGTTTGAGATAAATTTCCCAATCTCCCAATTCAACTTTTCAAAATAACCGGGCCTTGCAAGAAGAGCAACTTAAACGCATACAGGAAAAACTTCAGCAACTGCTGAAACAACATGCTGCTGTGCAGAAAGAAAATGCTGCACTGAAACAGGAATTGCAACTTGCCAGCCAGAAGACGGCTGAGAACCAGCAAACCATTGACGAACTGAAACAGCAGGCCAGTATATTAAAAGTAAATGCTGATGCTATGAGCGATGCCGATAAAAAAGAATTCGAAAAAAGGCTTACGCATTACATAAAAGAAATTGACCGTTGCATTGCCCTGCTGGGCGAGTAAACGTCGTACTGAACCTGGCGAAGTGCAACGTTTGACCTGAATGAAAAAAAACAAACAATGCCCGAACTCATTCCCATATCAGCCCTCATCGGCGACCGCACCTACCGCATCAAAATAGAACCAAAAGATGAGGAGGTCATCCGCAAGACTTTAAAGATCATCAACGAAAAAATTGTGGAGTTCAGAACACAGTTTGCCGGAAAAGACATGCAGGACTATATCGCCATGGTGCTCATCTGGTTTGCCACCGAGCAGGAAGAACAGGCCGCTGCAGGCATCCAGTTGCAAACAATTGCCGAAAAACTCACCCACCTCGAAAAAATGGTGGATATCGGATTGGAAAAATGAAACCCGGCACTGCATACGAACCGCTTCATCCAAAAGAAACCAAACTGGTAAAAAAGGAAATCAGGCGGAAACTGTTTCCGGCTGCAGCCCTTGCTCTTCTCCTCTTTCTTATCGCTTTTATTTATGGCAGTCTCAATAAGAATTTTGGCGGACTCTTTCTCCTTCTTGCAATCATTTCAGTAGCCGCAGGCATCATCACATTTTATTTTCTTTCACGAAAACTCTGCCACGACCTTAAGCAAGGAAATGCGCTTTGCACTCCCGGCGTAGTTGAAGAAAAGAAATATCTGCTCAGCTACGAAGCCGGCAGTGCTTCGTTGAGTATAGCCCAGGGAGAAATGAAAGAACTGCACTGGTATTCACTCATCGTAAACGGCGAAGAAATTCCTGTAACAAAAGAAGAATTTGAACAAACAGAAAAAGGGCAACAGGTCTCCATCCGTAAAGCACCAAAGACGGGTTTGCTGTTATCGGTAATAAATCTGCAACTTTATTAATTATGTAATCCGCTTCCGCACAGTTTATTGAACAATCACTATTACGTCTCCTGCAACTTTACTTTCCCATCCTGCAAGTTCACTTATGTCGCTTGATTCTGTTCAGTAAAAAGCAAGATAGTAATCGCCTTATTAAGCATCTAATTTCATTGCAGGCCGCATCAGGAAAAAAGCTTTATTTCATTCCTTGTGATGCGTCAACCACCGCTTTCATCCTTGCTTTAATATCACTTACCAGTTCGGCTGGGGTATATTTTTCATATTCTTTGAGATAATCGTAGCATTTATCATTATGCTCTTTAAAATAAGCTTCAGCCCGTTTACAATGTCCGCTCATTCTGGCAATGCCTGCGCCATAAGCTCTGTCCTTAATACACTGGTTCACATCGGCTTGCCTTGCCTTATCATTTTCCCTTATCCAATCAAATAATCTGATTCTTGCTGCTGTAGCATCTTCTGCCTTTCTTGCATATCCCGGCGAGTTGGTATTTGCACCACTGCCACCTGAATTACCACTACCCCAATTATTTTGCCGGTTTTTTACTCTTTGTTCAATATCGGCCCACTCTTTTTCTTCTTCTGCCACCGAATTGTTCTCATATACCAGTTTAGGCTGTCCGGAGCCCTGATATTCGGAATACAGCCTTATTCTCTTTTTGTTTTTATCTGCTGGCGTAAAAAAATAAACTGGTTCATAGCCCGTATTATTGTGCAAATACCCATACACAGAATCACCGTTTACTTGCAGGTAGCCTTTTCCAAAGATGGTACTGGGAGGCACGATGTCAACAAAATCACCCGTAAAAATTACACCCCATTTAGCAAAATCCAACCGCCCTTTTACCATATCCAGCTCCATGGGCATATTTCCTGTAGCATTTCCAATATAAGTTCTGGGTAAATATCCCTTGTTTAAATAAGTTCCTGTGAAAGAGGCTGGTCCGTTGCTTTTATTCGTACAATAAATAATTTTCCCTTCAATAAGTGTATCACCAGAAATATACCTTCCGCTTGCCCGGAGGCCACATGGGTGTTGATACGCAAACTCATTCTTGTTTTTTATAGGAGCATTGGAGGGTTTTACTGCCAGCACATTTGTACCATAGTAGTAATTTAATTTGCCAATGGTAATACTGGTCCTTTTATCAATCATATCTTTTGCACCTTTCAACACCACGACTGCTTCTTTAGAACGGAATGCCCTTATCGTATCAATGGCTTCAGCTCTTTGAGGCTGCACTTCCACAAATCCTTTGGCCTTTAGTGTTACTGATAATGCAGCATACATTTCAGCAATACTAAATGGGGATATATCCAGAAAGTAGTTGTGCTTTTCATTTCGGTTTATCTCATCCATGCCATAGCAGATAGAGTAAATTTTATTCAACTCATAATAAACCGGAAGCAACTGTACTTTTGATAAGGATACTTTTTTACCCTGCCATTCTTTCAGTTCTCCTGTTGCAATTGTCTTAAAATCATTTTTCACATCAGCGAGTACTTTGCCAAAATTGGCCAGTAATGTATTCTTCTCCGCCACAGTCAATTTCTTGCCTTGTGCCTGCAAGGGGACAGATGCAAACAAAAGAATGGTTAAACTTAATACAAACGATAAGACATACCTGTTGCAATTCATACACCATAATTATTAGCTGACTAAAATAAAGTTTTATTATTGGAAATTAATACCCTGAAACGGGTATGTTGAATACACCTTAGGAGGATTCTCCGCAGGCGGGTGTCAGATAGCTTTATGTGCTGCTTTGCGGCACCGCCGTTGTACAAATTTGTATCAAGATAACACAACTAAAAGAAGAAGAGGAGGCCGGTACCAAAAAGTATCAGCCTCTTTTCTTATTTCTTAACTACCTGTTTCCGCACAGTTTATTGAACAGTCTCTCTTACGTCACCTGCAAGTTCAATTATGCCTCCTGCAACTTTATTTTTCCCTCCTGCAAGTTCACTTACGTCACCTGCAACTTTACTTTTCTCTCCTGCAAGTTCACTTACGCCACCTGCAACTTTACTTTTCCCTCCTGCAAGTTCACTTACATCTCCTGCAACTTCACTTATGCCACCTGCAACTTTACTTTTCCCTCCTGCAAGTTCACTTATGCCACCTGCAATTATACTTTCGCTCACTACAGCGCATAAAAAAATGCCGGCTCACAGCCGGCATCTCCAATATCAGTATCTTCTTACTTAATAAACTCACTCAGCTTGCTGTCCAATTCCTCGCCCCGCAGGTTCTTGGCAATTATCTTTCCGGCAGGGTCAAGCAGCAGGTTCTGCGGTATGGCCTTTATGCCGTATTGTTTGGCCACCTCATTATCCCAGAACTTCAGGTCACTCACATGTGTCCAGGTAAGCTTATCATCGCTTATCGCTTTCAGCCATTTAGCATTTTGCCCAGGCCTGTCAAGCGATACACCGATGATATGAAAGTTTTTATCCTTGTACTTGTTAAACACTTTTACCACATTCGGGTTCTCGGCACGGCAGGGGCCGCACCAGCTTGCCCAAAAATCAATCAGCACATATCTTCCCCTGAAAGTGGACAGGCTCACCGGCACACCCAGCGTATCATTTTGTGTAAAGTCCATCGCTGTTTTACCAATGCCGGTCTTTTTGGCCGTTTCAATACTTTCTTTAAAGGCTTCCGCCGAAGGATAGTTCTTATTTGCATCTGACAGAGAATTAAACATCGGCTCCACCTTATCAGCATCAATATCCCAGCCTGCATATTGCTTCAGCGCATACAAGGCAATCGGCGAAGAAGGATTATTGCGGACAAAATCGCCATACACTTTATCATTCATGTCTTTCTCAATAGCTTCAAGTTCTGCTTCCAGTTTCAACTGGTTTTCTTTATCATTATTCTTGGCATACTCCCTGTACTTGGCCACCAGCGGTTCCATCTTGTCATCAAACGGCTTCTCCTGCTCTTTCATTTTTGTATAAGCACTGTGCGCCGCCGAGCCTTTTATTTTTGCATTGCTGAACGAATCTGCCGAACTCACATTCAGTTTGCCACTCTGCAGAAAAACAGAAACGATATCCCTGCCCGGCATCGTCTGAACTGTCTTACCAGCCTCGTCTAATTTATACTTCACCCTTATTCTTGCAAGCGTTGGCTCCGTCACCGCACCTGCAAATGTGTACTTTCCGTCCTTCGGTTGAACACTGTCGGTTTTCCACTCATCACCATTCCTGTATTGCAGGTAAATCCAGTCGGGTTGATATTTCAATTTGCCGAAACTGCCCTTTACAGAAAATTTTTGTTCTTTTATCTGTGCCGTAGCAAACAGGGGTAAAAAAGCGACAATCAGAAGAAACTTGTTCATGTATCTCAATTTTAGGTCTGCAAGGATACGGAAATCAGGGCTAATCAGTTACAGTAATGTGACAAACGTTGCCTGCAGGGTTTCAAATGGCAAAAGCTGCTCAAAAAGAGGCAACCCGGCCGCTATATCCAATTTTCTCCATACGATAACCTTTTGTATCTTCGCTGATTACATACTTTAAGCATAGTATGACCCTTTTATTAACATATTGCCCCGTGCAATACCAAAAAATAACATTCAATGGATCCGAATATATTATCCATCATCATCGGCGCAGTTGCCCTTATTGCGGGCATCATAGCGGGTAAGGTAATTTTTGCCAAAAACACCCGCAAGCAAATAGAAGATGCCGAACACCAGTCGCAGGTAATTATCAAAGAAGCCGAACTTAGGGCCGAAACCATCCGCAAGGAAAAAGAACTGGAGGCCAAAGAGAAGTTTGTGCAAATGAAATCGGCCCACGACAAAGAGGTTTTTGAAAAGAACAAAAAAATCAACGACTCCGAAAACCGCATCCGGCAGAAGGAGCAATCCATCAATCAAAAAGAAGGCAACCTTGACAAGCAGATAAAAGAAAATGAAGCCATCAAGGAAAACCTGAACCGCCAGATTGAACTGGTCAATATCAAACGCACCGAGCTGGAAAAACACCAGGAAGAGCATATCCGCCGACTTGAAAAAATTGCGAATCTTTCAGCTGAAGAAGCCAAAGCTCAATTGGTTGAAAGCCTGAAGCATGAAGCTCAAACACAGGCACTAACCCTGCAGCAGGAAATTGTGGAAGATGCCAAGCAAAAGGCCAATAAAGAAGCCCGTAAAATCATCATCCAGACTATTCAGCGTACTGCTGCTGAACAGGCAATTGAAAATACAATCACCGTATTCAATCTCGAAAGCGATGAAATAAAAGGCCAGATTATCGGTCGTGAAGGCCGGAACATCCGTGCCATTGAAGCCGCCACCGGTGTTGACCTTATTGTTGATGATACGCCGGAAGCTATCCTTCTTTCCAGCTTCGACCCGCTGCGCCGGGAAATTGCCCGCCTCAGTTTGCAAAGGCTTGTGGCCGATGGCCGTATTCACCCTGCCCGTATTGAGGAAGTGGTGGAAAAAACCCGTAAGCAGATTGAAGAACAGGTAATGGAAATTGGCGAAAGAACAGTAATCGAACTGGGCATTCATGGTCTGCACAAAGAGCTGGTGCGGATGGTAGGCCGTATGCGTTTCCGTTCTTCTTATGGCCAAAACCTGCTGATGCACAGCCGGGAAACAGCAAACCTCTGCGCTACGATGGCAGCCGAACTGGGACTTAACCCCAAACTGGCCAAAAGAGCTGGTCTTCTCCACGATATTGGAAAAGTACCTGATGAAGAAAGCGAACTTAGCCATGCCCTGCTTGGAGCCAAACTGGCTGAAAAATATGGAGAAAACCCTGCCGTGGTAAATGCGATTGGCGCCCACCACGACGAGATGGAAATGCAATATGTTATTTCGCCGATCGTCCAGGCCTGTGATGCCATCAGCGGTGCCCGTCCGGGTGCCCGCCGGGAGATAATGCAGCAATACCTACAAAGGATTAAAGACCTTGAAAACTTAGCCATGGGCTACAACGGGGTTGAAAAAGCCTACGCCATTCAGGCCGGCCGTGAGCTACGGGTCATTCTGGAAGCCGAAAAAGTAAGTGACCAGGATGCAGACAGGCTCTCTTTTGAGATTGCCCAGAAAATTCAGACCGAAATGACTTTCCCCGGACAAATAAAAGTGACTGTTATCAGGGAAAAGAGGGCTGTAAATGTGGCAAGATAAGCTCAGGTTGAAGATAAAAAGGTAAAAAGCTGAAAGGTTTATTGCACTGAATAATAAATCAGGATATCCCAAACTTTTCAACTGAAAACTTATCAACTTAACAAGTTTTCGCTTACCTTTGCACTCCTTTAAAAATCCAAAGTACCGAAAGGGATGATTGGAAATAAAAATTAAAGTTATGGATGCAGTAAAGTTTGTACACGACCAACTCACAAAAAAGAACAGTTTTCCGGCTTTCAAACCCGGTGATAATGTGACTGTTAACTATAAAATCATCGAAGGAAACAAGGAACGTATCCAGTCTTTCAAAGGTGATGTGATTAAAAAACAGGGAAATGGCGCTACCGCCAGCTTTACTGTTCGTAAAATCTCTGACGGAGTAGGTGTTGAAAGGGTTTTCCCTTATAACTCACCTAACATTGAGTCAGTTGTACTGAACAAAACCGGCCACGTACGCCGTGCCAAGCTCTTCTATCAGCGCAGCCGTTCTGGTAAGAGTGCAAGGATCCGTGAAAAGCGTATGGCTGTTGCATCTGCATAAGCGACAATTACAATTGCACAATACAAGCCCCGTTACTGAGAAAATTCTGAGTGCCGGGGTTTTTTATTGGAACAGTATATTTTTTCTAATTATTCGGTTTTTTTCCTGTACTTAGTATCTTTAACGCCTAATACAATTATATCAATTATGGGACAACCTGTTTTACTGGCATTTGGAACCAACGAAATGATCATCATCGTAATCGTTGTATTACTTTTATTCGGAGGCCGCAAAATTCCTGAACTGATGCGTGGCCTTGGTAAAGGTGTCCGTGAGTTCAACGATGCCAAAAACAATGTAAAGAGGGAACTGGAAGACGGGGTGAATGATGTAAAAAACTCTCCTAAAGAATAATATTAGCTTCGGATTTATTTCTTACGAAAAACACATTCTCCTTGTTTCAGTATTCTTCCATTGAGCAATATCATGCCCAATTAAAGGAAGGAAGTGTAACCTGCTTACAGGCGGTACAATATTATCTTGGCCGCATTAATGCAACAAAACACCTCAATGCCTTTATTGAGGTATATGCTGATGAAGCATTGCAACAAGCAGCATTGCTCGATTCTGAAAGGACGGCTGGTAAGTCAGGAGGCAAACTGCACGGCGTTATCATCGGTCTGAAGGATGTAATCTGTTACAAAAACCACCGCCTTTCTGCTGCATCTAACATTCTAAAAAATTTCAGTTCTGTTTATTCTGCTACAGCAGTTGAACGGTTGCTGGCTGAAGGAGCAATTATTATCGGCAACCTTAACTGTGACGAATTTGCGATGGGCTCCACCAACGAAAATTCTGCATATGGCAAAGTGCTGAATGCGGCTGATGAAACAAGGGTCCCGGGCGGCTCATCTGGTGGCTCTGCTGTTGCAGTACAAGCGGGTCTGTGCATGGTTTCGCTGGGTAGTGATACAGGAGGCTCTGTTCGCCAGCCGGCCGATTTTTGCGGCATTATTGGCCTTAAGCCTACTTATGGCCGCATTTCCCGTTATGGATTGATTGCCTACGCCTCCTCGTTTGACCAGATTGGAATATTCGGCAACAATATACCCGATGTAGCCCTTCTGCTTGAGGTAATGGCTGGTAAAGACGATTTTGACAGCACCGTTTCTCAAAAAGAAGTTCCTGCCTATTCTCAATTGCTCTCCGCAGATAAGAAATTCCGGTTTGCTTATTTTGATGAGGCTTTCAACCATCCCGGCATTGACCCGGAGATAGCTTCAGCCATAAGAAAACAGGCTGAACAGCTAAAAACTGAGGGCCATGTGGTAGAAAAAGTAAGTTTCGACCTGCTGGATTATGTCGTTCCGGCCTATTATGTCCTTACTACTGCCGAAGCTTCCTCCAACCTTTCCCGCTACGATGGGGTGAAATTTGGCTACCGGACAGAGGCTCCAGTGGCCGATTTAACAGATTTTTATAAACAGACCCGGTCTGCCGGTTTTGGCAGAGAAGTGAAGCGCCGGATCATGCTGGGTACCTTTGTTCTCAGCGCCGGATATTTTGATGCCTACTTTACCCGTGCCCAAAAGGTAAGAAAGCTGCTCATCGACAAAATTGACCTGATTTTCAGGGATTTTGACTTTATAATGCTGCCCACATCGCCAGTCACGGCCTTCAAAGCAGGCGAAAAAATGGACGATCCAATCGCCATGTACCTGGCCGATATTTACACGGTTATGGCCAATTTGGCAGGTATTCCCGCCATCTCAATCCCCCTGTTTATCCACAGCAACGGCATGCCATTTGGGCTTCAACTCATGACAAACAAATTTAATGAGGTATCTTTGCTGCAGGTTTCAGACCTGCTGTTGGTGGCAAAAAGTCGCTAACAGATTATAAATCAGCAAGATTTGAGAAAAGCAAAGTACATATCTATTTTGGGCGGACTTGGATTTCTGATCATTCAGGCGGCAAAAGCGACTGAAATTGGTCTGAATTCATCTGCAACAGGTTCAATGGCTTCTTCAGACACAACCGGAAAGGCAGATTCTGTCATTTCAGATGAAAACGATCCCAAACTCTTCAAAAACCTGCTGCATTCAGCCTACAGCGGGGATGGCGTTACCGGTGCAAGACTCAACCCGATGGGCGTAAGTTTTGTACAGAACTATATCAGCAGAAACAAAAAAGGATTTTTGGCCATGAAGGATTGGGCTAAGCCCTATTTCGACATGATGGACGAAGTGCTTACCCAGCACGGAGTTCCTAAAGAAATGAAATACCTGGCAGTAATTGAGTCGGGTTTAAAATATAATGCCAAGTCATGGTCTGGAGCATGCGGCCCCTGGGCTTTTATGCCAGCGGCTGCCGTTCAGTACGGACTTAAGATTAACCGTGGAAATGACGAAAGGCTGGATTATTTCAAAAGTACTCATGCCGCAGCCCGTATGCTAACTGATTTGTATGTAAAATATGGTGACTGGCTGCTGGTTTTGGCTGCATATAATGGTGGTCCGGGCAACGTTGATAAGGCTATCCGGAGAAGTGGCGGCAGCCGTGATTTCTGGACACTACAGTACCACCTGCCCAATGAGTCGATGAACCATGTAAAAAAATTCATTGGCACACATTACATCTTTGAAGGCGAAGGCGGCATTACAACCGTAACAAAAGGAGAGATGAAAGACCTGCTGGTTACCGCTCCCAGCCTGAATGATGAGGAAATGAACAGTTCCTCGGCTTATAATATTTCTGGCCGGTTCAGTTCAGGTGTGATTATGAAATATGTTGACCTGGACAAAACCACTTTCGATAAGTTCAACCCGGCTTTCGACCATAAAATTGCTCTTGAAGGAAAATACCTCTTGCGCCTGCCCACACCCAAGATGAACATCTTTGTGGCAAAACGCTACGAAATTCTTGACGAAAGTATGAAGGTCCTTTTGGGTACTGCTGAGGCAGGAACAAAATAATCATGGCTCCTTATTTTCAAGAACTGTTTTAATAGCTGCTGCTTTCATAAGGCATTCTTCCCATTCCTGTTCAGCATCGCAATACCAGGTAATGCCAGAACCAACCTGATAAGAAAGGTAATCAGTGGCTTCGTTATACATTATACTTCGTATCACCACATTAAAATCAAAATCTCCGTCAGGATTGATGTAGCCAACCGCACCTGAAAAAATTCCCCTCCGGGTTTTTTCGTATTGCTCAATCAGTTCCATTACCCGCTTTTTGGGAGCCCCTGTCATGGAACCCATAGGGAACGTTGCCTTGATAATTTCAGTAAACAAAATATCTTTTTTCAAAGTGCCACTCACAGTTGAGATCATCTGGTGTACTTGCGGAAATGAATAAATACCAAACAGTTCATCTGTCTTTACTGTTCCTTCTTCACATACTTTCGACAGATCATTTCTTACCAGATCAACAACCATCACATTTTCAGAACGGTCTTTGGCACTGTTATACAACCAGTTTTTGTTTTCAGCATCTTTCTCATCATCAGCCATCCGTTTTGATGTGCCTTTTATTGGTTGTGATAAAACGGTTTGTCCCTGCCTTCTTAAGAATCTTTCCGGACTGGCACAAATCAGCCATTTATCTGTCAGCTTATATAATGCAGAAAAGGGATTGGGAGAAATATTGCTCAACCTTTCATATAATGCTAATGGATTAAGGTCTGGATTATCTGCAAAAAATTCCTGGCAAAAATTAATTTCATAACAATCACCACGAAGAATATGTTTCTTCAATTCATTAACAACGGCAATATATTCATCCCGGCTGAACCTGCCTGAGACAGAAACATGGCCTGTCTTCTCATCTGCAACAGCCGGAGCATCCATTATCTCCTGGTAATATAATTCTGGTTCCGTTGCACTGATATGCAGTTCACCCGGTTTAATCTTTATCAGCACCTCAGGTTCAAAAAAGAAGAAATCTGCAAAGCCAATTCTGTCATGCCGGGAAGATGTCAGTTTTTCAATCTGGTTTTTCAGATCATACGCCATGTGCCCAAACAACCAACCCTTGCTGCTATCAATAAACTGTTGCAGGCTGCTCATATCTGTTTGTTCATCAGCCACAATAAAACGACTTGCCCCGGCCGCCAGTAAACATTCCTCCGAATGAGGATGCAATTGGTATTGATGGTTATCAAGCAAACAAAAAGTGCTGAACCGGTTTGCCCAGTTCAGCACCTTGTTTTTGACCAGCTTAAAATCTCTGATCGTATAGATTTGGTTGGTTATAATAGCAGCTAAAGATTTAGCGGGATACTCTCCCATTATCTAATGTAGTTAGAAATCATCGTCGTCATCATCAAAATCATCGCCGTCATCAAACATATCCTTAAACTCATCATCCATTTTGAAATCGTCATCGTCGTCTGCACCCTTTTTTCCACCACCAGTTGCTTTCTTTCCTTTTGATTTTGGAATATCAAACTCATCAAAATCCGGATCCCACTCCTCCTCCTCTTCCACTTTCTCCCAATCATCCACTTCATCTTCCACATCATCATCATCGTCATCGCTTTCTTTACGGGTGCTTGCCTTGCCACCTTTCTTTGCTGGCTTTACATCCTCTTCATCATCAAAATCATCGTCGTCATCCTCTTCTTCTTCTTTCTTTGTGGGTTTGGATGATGGTTTTTTTGCTGCGGCCTTCATAGCAGCATCATTTTTTTCGGGAGCCTTAGTCCCTTTTACAGGTTTTATTGCCATAGTATCTGCAGGATTAGATGGTGTAAAATTTCGGCGAAGTTTTTAAATAGCCAAATTTTTAAAAAATTTTTTTGTCAAAACTTTACTGAACCCGATCATCAGGCGTTTATCAATTGTTCTCTCCCGGGTCCATTAGAGATATAGTGAACTTTTATTCCCAGGTAATCGTTGATGAAATTAATATATGTTTTCATCTTATCTGGCAGTTCATCGTACTCCTTCAGTTTTGAAATATCTGTTTTCCAGCCTTCAAAATTCTTATACTGTGGTACTGGCTTTTGCTTTTCCAGTTGGAAAGGCACTTCTTCGGTAACAGACCCGTTTATATCATAGGCTGTACATACCTGTAATTCATTAAAAGCATCCAGCACATCTGCTTTTGTCATAATCAGCTTTGTAACACCGTTAACCATACAGGCAAATCTCAACGCCACCAGGTCAATCCAGCCGCAACGGCGTGGGCGACCGGTTGTTGCACCAAATTCATTTCCAACTCTCCGCAGCTCTTCACCAGTTGCATCTTCAAGTTCCGTAGGAAAAGGACCACTTCCCACTCTTGTACAATAAGCTTTGGTAATGCCATAAACCTCTTTTATCAGGTGCGGGGCAATACCCAGACCACTACACACACCTGCAGTAATGGTGTTTGATGATGTTACATAAGGAAATGTTCCGTAATCAATATCAAGCATACTGCCCTGGGCACCTTCTGCAAGAATTTTCTTTCCCTTTTTTATCTGCTCATTGATGAAATATTCACCGTTTACGATGTTCAGCTGTTTCAAAAACTCGACAGCTTCGAAAAATTCATCTTCCCAGGCAGAAATATCTTCATGAAAATTGAAGTTGTCTAACAGTCGCTGGTGTTTAATCCGGAGTTTGATATAAGAAGTAATAAAATTTTTGTCGAGCAGATCTCCTACCCTTAATCCGTTCCTCCCGGTTTTATCCATATAAGCCGGGCCGATACCTTTGAGAGTGGAGCCAATTTTCAAATGCCCTTTGGAAAGCTCAGCAGCTTTATCTAATGCCCGGTGAGTGGGCAATATCAGGTGAGTACGTTCTGATACAAATAAATATTTTTTCAAATCAACGCCGAAAGAAGCCACCGTATCACATTCTCTTTTCAGTGTCACAGGATCAAGCACCACGCCGTTTCCTATCAGGTTAATGATTCCTGGATGGAAAATACCAGAAGGTATTTGGTGCAGTACCACTTTTTTGTCGTTTACATACAATGTATGGCCTGCATTGGGCCCGCCCTGGAAGCGGGCAACCATATCGTAGCCCCGGGCAAAAAAGTCAACAATCTTTCCCTTCCCTTCGTCGCCCCACTGGAGGCCAAGTATTACATCTACCATGATTTGAAGTTATTTTTTGAAAACAGTAACTCCTGAGTGTTTTTCAGGCATCTAAAAAGCAAGCAGGGCAAAATTACGGGTTCAAAAAAAAAGCCACCGAATTAAAACGGTGGCCTTTTGCAGTTTTTATCAACAAAAAGTTCATTAACGTATCAGCGTCAGCACTCCTTTCTTGGTAATAACCTTATCCTGCTCTGTTACCGCTTCTGCCATCCACACATAAGTGCCACTGGCCTGGCGGGTGCCATTAATGGTACCATCCCAGCCATCATGCAGTTTTGAGGTGCTGAATATCTGCTGGCCCCAACGGTTAAATACTCTGAAATAATTCAGTTGCTTTATTCCCACAGGGAAAGGTATCAGTTTATCGTTTAATCCATCCCCGTTAGGTGTAAATCCGGTAGGCACATAAATATCCGGCCCTTTATACACTCTCACCCTTACATATGCCTCACCTTTACAGCCGGCCACAGTTGACCCGATAACCTGGTACATAATATCCTCGCCAATTTGTCCAGCAGTAACTGTGGGATTAGCAATCGCAGGGTTATCAAGTCCCAGCGACGGACTCCAGTTAAAGTAAATCACATCCGGGTCAAACGGCACAGCCGAAATCTGTAATATATCCGATTGGTAAACCACTGTATCAGCCGGATATGTTTTTATCTTAATAGGTGGCGTAACATCAATGGCAATATCATCAGTAGTAAGAGAAGCACAGCCATTAACATCAGAGATGATGGAAAGTGTATAAATGATGTCCTTGGTGGGTGTGGACAGCGGATTGACAATATTCGGATTATCCAGGTAAGTTGATGGCGTCCATTTGTACTGCACACCGTTAACCGCATTCAGTTGGTACGACTGACCATAACAGATGAATCCATCTGTGCCTGCATTGGGAATTGGAGCCAGGTTCACATTTACTATAACAGTATCTTCCACATTACAACGGCCCAATGTTGCCAGTACATGGTACTCAGTTGTAACAACAGGATTGGCTACCGGGTTGTGAATGGTGGTGCTGCTCAACGCAGTTGCCGGTGTCCATGCATATTGTGTGGCATTCGATACAAAATCCAATTGTACCGATTTGCTTTCGCAAATAACCGGGTCCGTCTGTCTTGTGTAAGTAAGATTATTGGTAAGCCCTACTGTTGTATTAAACTGTGCCGAACAACCCAGGTTATCCTTCACCATTACCGTATAGTTGCCGGGAGCCACATTAAATACATTGTTGTTCTGCCAGGTGGTGCCGCCATCTATTGAATACTGGTAAGAAGTGTTCCCTCCCACTGCGTTCACTGTTATTACTCCATCATTGCCGCCATCACAACTGGCATTGCTGTTTGCAGAAGTGGCGGCCAGTGTTGCTGGTTCTGTTACTGTTATCACCTGCTGGTTTGTGCATCCGTTAACATCACGGGTGGTAACTGTGTAAGTACCAGCCGGTACATTAAATACATTGCTGCCCTGCCAGTTGGTACCATCAATAGAGTATTGATGCGGTGACACACCGCCGGCTGAAGTGATAGTAATAGTTCCGTTGCTTAGACCGTTACACACCACAGGAATAACCGAATTACCTGACGTAAGTGTTGTTGGCTGATCAACAATTATTGATAGTGAGTTCTGGCATCCGTTGGCTGAACGGTAATACACAGTATATGTTCCTGCTGCTAGACCGTTAAACACATTACTTGTTTGCCATGTGGTACCATCCAGCGAATATTCAAACGGCGTTGCGCCAACAGCGGGCTGTGCTACAGTAATCGTTCCTGTGTTACCGCCATTACAAAGCACATCTGTCTTTGATGCTGTTGTAGTAATTACAGGGCCTGCTGTAATTGAAGTATTGATTACGTTGGAAACACAACCTGCCGCATTTCTTATTGTAATGGTATGTGCCCCAGATGACAGACCCGTAAAAGTATATGGCGCAGTACCGGCTACATAAGTACCTCCGTCCAATGAAAATTCAAATGGGCCTGTTCCGTTTGTCGGAGTTACCGTAATAGTACCATCAATGGCCCCGCTGCAGGATGTGGAGGCCGGCGCTGCCGTGGCAGCTAACACAGCACCTGTTCCTACAGTAATGGTTGAAGTTCTTGTACAGCCTCTTGTATCAGTAATAAACACTGTATGAGAACCGGGAGCCAGGTTTGTAAATGTATAGGATGTGGGAGCACTTACACTGGCTCCTCCATCAATAGAGAACTGGTATGGCGATGTGCCATTGGTAGGTGTTACTGTTACTGTACCATCGTTTGCACCGCTGCATGATGTGGCAGCCTGTGCTACTGTTGCCGTTAATCCGGTACCGGCGAAAACCGTTCTTGTCAATGTTCTTGTGCAACCAACATTATCTCTTACAGTTATGGTGTATGTTCCAGGGGCAAGACCAGTAAATACATTAGATGCCTGAAACGGACCGGCGCCTAACTGGTACATAAAAGGTGCTGTGCCTGTTGAAGCGGTTACAGTAATAGTAGCGTCGTTTACACCACTGCATGAAGTAGATGTTGCTGTGCTGGCAGCTGTTACTCCAGTTCCAGTTGCTACAGTTATTGTAATTGTATTTGTAAGACAGTTGTTAACATCCTTTACCACTACTGTATGACTGCCCGGAGTTAAGTTACTAAATGTATATGGTAATGCCCCGGCTACAAATGCAGTTCCGTCAAGCGAAAAAGAGAAGGGAGCAGTTCCTGTTGAGGATGTAATCGTAATACTTCCATTATTTACCCCTGTACATGCGGCAGGGGTATTGGTGGTGACAGCTGATAAATTACCAACCAACCCAACAGTTACCGTATAAGTGGAATTACAGGTTCCTGAAAAATCCCTTACATGTACTGTGTAAGTACCAGCGGCTAATCCTGAAAATACGTTTGATGACTGCCATGTAATTCCATCAAGCGAATATTCATAAGGACTTGTTCCTCCGCTTACATTTAAAACCGTGATAGAACCATTAAGAGCCCCGCAGGTTGCTGAAATAGTTGTTGGGGTGGCAGCGAGACTTTGTGCCCTATCAACCCCGATAGTATCCAGTGCAAATATTTCCTGAGTCGGATCGTCAATTTTATCGTAAAATGCTTTCACCACATAGCGGGTAGTTGTACCGGCAGGAGGACAAATATTAGGGAATGAAGCTTCCCTGTCGCCGTTGCCCAAATCAACCGAAGTTCCGGTTGTAACCAGATTACCGCCCATATCATACAGTTCAACACGGCGGAAAAGTGGAGTTCCACCAATCGGAATAAACCTCCAGCTTTCGTTCATTCCTATTGAACCCCAAGGCGGATCTGATGCCTTACGTCCCGGAGCCATAACGCCAACGTTTTGCGCAAAATTTTGTACACCCACCATCGCTCTTCCCTGGTTCCAGCCGGTACAAATCTGTTTGTCAAAGATATTTACATCAATGATACCTGTTGACTCGTATAGGATTATTTGGTGTGTATTCTCAAATAAACTGTTACACGCCGAAGAAAACAGAGGAATTTTAAAATAATTCAGAATCCACCTTCTATAAGGAGCCAATCCCTGCGTAGAATATGAAATCAGCCTGCTTGGTGATGTTGTTACTCCAATATCAATATCATGATACGGCCCCATAATTATTGCCTCATCATATAAAGTACTCGGCAAATCCTGGGGAGTGCCAGACGTAGCACTTAAACCACCGCCGCTATTCAAAATACCATAATGAGATAAACCAGTCAAAGTGGTATTAAATGAAAGATACCCATTACTGCTTACTATAAGGTTACTGTAAGGTGTTCCAAAGAAAATAAATGGAAACCCGATTGCAAAAGGCACAGAATACCTGTCATCAAGACTAAGATTTGTTGGTGCCCCAGGTATTCCGGGATTGCTGCTTGCCAGCAAACAGGTAGGCATTGCCCCGGTTGTATTTACCGCATAGTTGTTCGACTGCCTGTGAGGGTTTGGTATCAATGCTTTTAATGTGAAGCACAAGTTAGGCGGACAGCCTGGCAACGCAGTATCTCTCGTACAATGAAACGAAAAACCCTGTGCGGAGAGCCCAGTGTTTAATCCGTTCAGCAAAATAATTACTGCGACTATCCGTAGGTAGAAAGACTTCATAATGCCAGTTAGCTTCTGTAGTTAATTAATCAGAGAATTGGGGCAAAAGATATGAAAAAAAACGGAAAAAGGAAGGCCTGCGTCATTGACAAAAATGCATTTCCTTAGAAAAATCTCCAGTCAGATTATTTTTTTGACTCAGAACAAGAATCACGACGGCACATCCTCCATATCATACCGCTCAACAGATTCTATTCCGGGTAAGTCGAGCAGACATTGTACAAGATTATCAAGCTCCTCTTTATCATTGACATAGAGCTTAATGTTACCGCGGAAAAGCCCTTCTTTGGCCTCAATGGTCATTGCGGCGATATTCAGTTTCAGGTCGCCGGAAATCAGGTTGGTAATTTTGTTTACCACTCCCACATCGTCAAGCCCGATAATTTTTACACCAGTAAGGAAAGAAATCTCTTTGTTCTTGGCCCACTTTGTCTTTACTACGCGGTGGCCATAGTTGGCCAGCAGCTTGGCCGCATTGGGGCAATTGGTACGATGGATTGTTAACCCTTTGCCGGTGGTAACAAAGCCAAACACATCATCGCCCGGAATAGGTTTGCAGCAATTGGCAAGATTGTAAACAATCTTATCGCTGCTTTCGCCAAATATTATCAGTTCGGCATCTTTTTTTGCATGGTGTATATGCCCGGGGATGTACTCTGGTTTTTCGGGCAATATTTTCACTGGTTTTGGCGCTTCAATCTTATCACCAATAACCTTGAAATCTTTCAGTTCCTTCAGGTCAATATTCTTAATGGCAACCTGGTAAAACAGGTCAAGATTGGAAGGCAGCTTATACCAATGCACCAGTTCCTCAATATTGTGCTGCACCATGGAGACACCTAACCCTTCCAGCTTACGTTGCACAGCATACTTTCCTTCGTCAGCCACTTTCTTCTTCTCCTCTTTCAGGGCATCTCTTATCCTGCCTTTGGCACGGGAGGTAACCACAAAAGACAACCAGTCTTCTGATGCTTTCTGTTTGTTGCTGGTAATAATCTCCACCTGGTCGCCGCTGTGCAGCTTATGACTGATGGGCACCAGTTTATGGTTCACTTTGGCACCGATGGTTTTCACACCAATGGCACTGTGAATGGAAAAGGCAAAGTCTAGTGCTGTTGAACCAACAGGCAGCATCTTAACATCACCTTTCGGGGTATAAACAAATATTTCTTCTACTAAGAAACTGGTCTTGAATTCCTGCAGGAAATCTATACTGTCTGATTCCTGGTGGCCGATCACTTCCCGTATCTGCTGAAACCATTTGTCAAAACGGTCGCCTTCACCGCTTTCTTCTTTATATTTCCAGTGGGCAGCGAGGCCTTTCTCGGCAATTTCATTCATCCGTTTGGTTCGGATTTGCACTTCCACCCAGCGTCCCATCGGGCCCATTACCGTGGTGTGCAATGCTTCGTATCCGTTGCTCTTGGGATTGCTCAGCCAGTCACGAAGCCGTTCGGGAGAAGGATTGTATTCGTCAGAAACGATGGAATATACTTTCCAGCAATCTTCTTTTTCTTTCTCAGGTGTGGAATCAAGTATGATCCGGATGGCGAACAGGTCATACACTTCTTCAAAATCAACACCTTTCTTTTTTATCTTGTTCCAGATGGAGTGAATGCTCTTGGGGCGGCCATATACTTCGGCATTTAATCCTGCCTTTTCCACTTTCTCTTTAATAGGCTTGATGAACTCGTTGATGAACCGGGTTCTTTCTTTCTTTGTCTCGGCCAGCTTGCGGGCAATATCCTTGTACACATCCGGCTCCATGTATTTCATGGCCAGGTCTTCCAGCTCTGTTTTGATGGAATATAAACCCATCCGGTGCGCCAGCGGTGCGTAGATATAAACCGTTTCCGACGATACTTTCAGTTGCTTTTCCCGCTTCATGCTGTCGAGTGTACGCATATTATGCAGGCGGTCGGCCAGCTTAATCAGTATCACACGGGGATCATCAGTTAGTGTCAGCAGAATTTTTTTGAAGTTCTCGGCCTGTTGTGAGGCATTTACATCCATCACATTCGAAATCTTGGTAAGGCCGTCAACAATCTTTGTTATTTCACTGCCAAATTCCCTCTTTACATCATCAAGCGTAATGTCGGTGTCTTCAACTGTGTCGTGCAGCAAAGCTGCAATGGTGGAGCGTACACCCAAACCAATCTCTTCAACAGAAATCTTTGCCACGGCAATCGGGTGCAGAATATATGGCTCGCCGCTTTTGCGCCGCATGGTTTTGTGGGCTTCGGCAGCCATCTCAAAGGCGGTACGGATAAGATTTTTGTCGCCGGGTTTTAGTTTTGATTTTACCACTTTCAGTAACGAACGGTACTCACGGAGGATAAGTTTTTTCTCTTCCTCTTCATTCAGATGATACTTCGGTATTTGTGCGGTGGTTTCCATTCAGACGAAGGACGAATTTACTGAATTATAGCAAGAGGAAAAAGTACGGGATATTGTTACCTGCATTCGCCAATAAAAAAGCGGCAGTCCTGCAACTGCCGCTTGTATATAATATCTGATTCTTTTTATTTCAGAAAATCATACCGTAGTGCCACTTCATGGCCGTTGGCTCCTTTGTCATACACACTGAGCGGTGTATTGTAAATGTCAAAACTGTAGCCAATGCTGAAGGCTTTCTTAATCCTTACACCGGCATTAAGCATCCAGCTTTGCCTTGCCCTTAGTGCCAGTCCCCACCAGAAAAGTTCACGGTGTTCCACCCGTACACCACCCTGAAACTCAGTGGGTGCATTAGGAAGATAAATCACCATCAGGTTTGGAATAACGGTGGTGCTGCCATCCACATTCCACTTGTAGTGCCCATGCAGGTAATAGTGGCGGTAGAGGCGGCCTTCTTCGCTTGTGCTGAGGCTGCCGGAATAAAAATCAAGTTTAGACTGTATCAACTGGCTGACAGATGCACCCACCTGGAATTTTTCACCCGTATATGCCAGGCCAAAACCAGCATCAAACTTAAAGCGGTTTTCAGAACCAGCCAGCACAGGATCATTAGCACCCAGCGACTCCTGCAATTTTGCTTTGTCAACAGTAAACTGCTGGCCCCTGGCTTCAAGTCCTATTGAAAAACTGCCCTTATCGCTTACCGGAATATGATAAGCATAAGACATTTGCAAACCTGTTCTTTTAGTGGGGCCGGTTTTATCGCTATAGATATAACCGCCAACACCTATTTTAACTTTTGGCATAAATGCAGAGCCAAACAATGTGGCGGTTTGAGGACCACCAGGCATTCCCTCCCACATCGTACGGTATGACGCACCCACCATCCCGTGTTTGGCGGAACCGGCTGTGGCAGGATTATGCAACACTCCCTGCATATCATACAGTGAAGAAGTCTGTAACTGCTGCGCAGCGGCACCGGTAAAAAAACAAATCAGTATCAGTGAAAATATATTGCGTGTCATTTCAGTATTTTTTTTATCTCAGAATTGTAAGGTTTCCTTTCAGGTATTGTGTCTTACCATTTATCAGCTCAAAGGAGATGATATAATAGTAGGTTCCGTCAGGCAATGGTTTGCCTTTGTAGGTGCCGTTCCAGTTGTTTTTATAATCATCTGATTCAAACACTTTGGCTCCATACCTGTTAAACACCTGTGCTTTGGCGCTGGTAAGACAGCCCGTACCGTTGGTAATCAGCCACAGGTCATTGATGCCATCACCATTAGGTGTAAATGCCTCCATCGGTTTAATGCAATAAGGCACAACAGTAAGCAGCATATTGTCTGATGCCACACAACCCTGTGGTGAGGTAACAGTCAATGTGTATGTCGTTGTTACCGGAGGATTAGCAGTTGGATTTAACACTGTTGCAGAACTAAGATTAGAAGAAGGTGTCCATAGATAGGAACCAGAAGAAGCCGTTGCCTGCATCTGGTGAACATCACCGGCAAGAATAATAGCATCTGCTCCGGCATTAACAGCTGCAGGCTGATTTACCACAACAGTCAATGTTCGTTGTAATGTGCAAGTTCCCAAAGTACCGGTAACAGTATAAGTTGTTGTAGCCTGTGGCGACAACGACGGATTGGCAATAGCAGGATTGCTTACTCCGGAAGTGGGTGTCCAGCTATAAGAGGCAGCGTTGCCTGTTACTACAGGAGTGAAAGAAGCCCCGCGGCAAATAGTGCCACCGGCTACTGTTCCCATAGTAAGGTTATTGGTAAATGTGATAATCACCGGCTGCGAAGCAGTACATTGAGAAACCGGGTTACGGGTAATAACGGTATAGGTTCCGGCTGCAAGACCGGTAAATGTGTTTGAAGACTGGTATGAAGTGCCCCCGTTAATACTGTACTCATAAGGAGGGTTACCACCGCCGGCTGCTGTAATTGTAATCGTACCGCCGGCTGAACAGTTACCATCTGTTTTGTTTACTGTTTGTGTCAGCGTATTTATGTTTGCCAGTGTAATTGTTTGCGGGGCAGAAACACAACTGAGTGCATCCCTTACAAGCACAGTATAAGTGCCACCAGAAAGTCCGGTAAATACATTGGAGGCCTGATAAGATGTTCCGTTGTTAATACTATACTGGTAAGGAGGTGTGCCTCCGGCTGCAGTTACTGTAATACTTCCGTTAGGTGCACAGGTTGGATCCACTTTTATAACGGTCTCTGTTGGTGTCTTTTTCTTTACAAAAACAGTGTCGGTAAATACCAGATCAGTTGGAGGAGCACCCACACAGTCATTATAAGTTACTTCTACCACATAAGCAGTACTGTCTGCAGTCGGACAAACATTCCGGAAGTTTAAATTCAGTACACCGGCAGATAAAGTGCTGGTATCTGCTGTGGCAACCTGTGTTCCGTTTACAAGCAAACGGGCACTTTTCAGCCTTGAAACCCCTCCGCTGGGAATAAACCGATAACATGAATCAATATTAGCACCTCCCCAAACGGTACAGTTTTTACCTTCTGCGGCAACAGCTTTATCCCTGTTAAAATTCTGGATTCCCAGAATTGCTAATCCTGAGTTCCAGGTTGAGCAAACCGGTTTGTCATGAACATACACTTCCACAATGCCGGTTCCCTCATAAATAACGATTTGCGATGTAGCAATAGTTGAAGTACAACTGAACATAGGCACACTGTTGTAGCTCCCAATAAACCTTCTTTTGGGGGCTGTTCCTTCTACCCGCCACTCAATCTTACGCTGTCCGTTGGCAGTATTCGTGGGGTAAATATCATGATAAGGCCCCATGATGGAGGCCTTTGGGTAATAAGTGGAAAAAGAACTGTTTTGGGTACCCCCAGCATATGGAATAGGAACTGGCGTACCAGATCCCCCACTTGATGTTAAAGGCCAGGAATTTGCTGTGTTTGCATTCGTAGCATCAAATGTAAAAATGCAGTTTGACCCAAGAACAACTGAGCTGTAATTGCTACCATAAAAACAGAAGTTAAAGGGCAATCCTATAAGAGCACTGAACCTGTCATCAGTATAAATAGCAGTAAGCTCATTACCTGAAGTTGTGGTATACGCATAAGGTTGGTATGCCGGTCTTGTCAGTACATAATCATCACTTTGCTTAATATGTGGCACCTGTACCACAATATCAGTACAGTTAGTACCGCAGTTAAGCGTAATGTTCCGGTTGGGAATGGTGAAAGTTGTGGCGGGATTCTGTGCCGAAGCAAATACCATGGCTACACACCCGGTGATAAGTGAGTAAATCTTTCTCATCAGCAAAAATTCCTGTAATTCCTACAGGTTGGTTTTGGTTGTAATAAAAGGTAGCAATACGGTTAATTCAAGGAAATCAAATTCTAATCAGGCCTGGATGGTGAAAAATCCTAAGGTTGGTTTAATGCTTGCTTCAAACATAAGGAATTTTTGAAATTGACAAAATCAAATTTGCGGCTTTTTGCGGTCATTGACCCAAATCAAGAGCAAAACAGTCCTTCATATACACCAAAATGCCCTACATTTGCAACCCCAAACGAAATCCCAAGGGAGAATAACAAATCCCGTCTGAATTGGAATTTGGAATTTGTTTTTTGGCATTTCATTTCCGGATGTGGTGAAATTGGTAGACACGTCAGACTTAGGATCTGATGCCGTAAGGTGTGGGGGTTCGAGTCCCTCCATCCGGACAGCAAAAGTTAACAGGTTGAATTGTTGACAGGTTGATATTCAAAACCCAACTTTTCAACCTGTTAGCATATAAACTTTTCAACTTAACAACAATGGCTACAGTTACAAAAGAAAACATCGGCCTGCTGCATGAAAAACTGACAGTGAAGTTAGACAAGGCTGATTACCTCCCCGCTTTTGAAAAAGCATTAAAGGATTACAGTAAAAAAGCAAATATTCCCGGCTTCCGCAAAGGAATGGTGCCCTCCGGACTGATTAAGAAAATGTACGGCGCATCGCTGTTTACCGATGAAGTACTGAAATCAGTTGACAGAGAGCTCATCGGCTACCTGCAAAATGAAAAACTTGACATTTTCGCACAGCCGCTGCCGCTTGAAACCGACTTCACCCAATTAGATGTGAACAATCCGCTGGACTATACATTCCACTTTGAAATCGGCGTAAAACCCGAATTCAGCCTGCCCGACCTGGCAAAAGCTAAAACAACCCGTTATGTGGTTACAGTAACCGACGAAATGATTAACGGCGAAGTTACCCGGCTGCAAAACCGTTATGGCAACATGAAAGATGAAGAAACCATTTCTTCAGAAGAGAATGTGCTCAACCTCACTTTTACCGAATCAAATGCTGACGGCACTGCTATGGAAAATGGTGTGGTTAAAGACAATTCAATATTGGTGAAGTATTTCGCTGAAAACTTCCGCAGCAAATGGATGGGAAAGAAAACCGGTGATACAGAAACTGCACAATTAAAAGCCGCTTTCGATGAAAAAGAAAGAGAGTGGATCATCAGCGATCTTGGGTTAAAAGAAGATGCCGCTGCTGCTGATAAGTATTTCACCATCGCCATAACAAAGGTGGGCCTGCTGGAGAAAAAAGAACTGAACGAAGATTTCTTCAACCAGTTATACCCCGGACAGGAAGTAAAAACAGAAGCCGATTTCAGGAACAAAATAAAAGACGAAATACAGGCTTACTGGAACGGTCAGGCCAATAATCAGATACACGACCAGGTATTTCACGAACTGGTTGACCATACCAAGATTGATTTCCCTGAAGCTTTCCTTAAAAACTGGATTAAAACACAGGGAGAAGATAAAACGGTAAAAACCGATGAGCAGGTGGAAGCTGAATTCCCCAAATTCATCAGCCAGTTAAAATGGACACTTATCTCTGACAAAATTGTTCAGGAGAATGCCATACAGGTATCGCCTGACGAAATCAGGGCTTTTGCCAAAAATCAGCTCTTCAGCTACATGGGAGGTGCCAACCTTAGTGACGACCAGCCTTGGGTAACTGATTATGTAGAGAAAATGATGAAAGACCGGAAATTTGTAGAAGACGCATACAACCGCATACAAACTGAAAAAATGTTTGAGTGGGCTGCCACACAGGTAAAACCTGCGGACAAAGAAATTTCGGCAGAAGAATTTACCAAAATGGTGGAAGAGCACCAGCATCATCACCATTGATATAGTTGATACGTTATTTGCTGAAAGGTTGATAAGGAAGCCCCCTGTCAACCTTTTTTCTTTGAACCAGTCAACTTGTCAACTTATTTTGCCGTTTTGCCTTTTGGACGGATATTTGATGTCAAGGAAGAAAGTTGAAAAGTTAGAAAGTTGATAAGGATCCTGATATCCGTTACCTCTTTTTACCTGTCAACAAATTAACTTGTTAACCTGTTAACTAAACAACATGTCATTCAATTCAGAATTTGAAAAATATGCCGTAAAACACCACGGCATTTCCAGCAATACATTACATGGCTATGCATCGCACCTGGTTACTGCCATGACACCCAACATCATCGAAGAACGTTCGCTGAACGTAGCGGTGATGGATGTGTACAGCCGCCTGATGATGGACCGGATTATTTTCCTGGGCTACCCTATTAATGATGAGATAGCCAACATTGTAACGGCACAGTTGCTCTTCCTCGACTCTACCGACCGTTCGAGGGATATTAATATGTATATCAACAGTCCGGGCGGCAGTGTGTATTCCGGCCTGGGTGTGTATGATACCATGCAGTATGTAAGCCCGGATATTGCCACTATCTGTATTGGCGTGGCAGCATCAATGGCCTGTGTGCTGTTAGGTGCAGGCACAAAGGGCAAGAGAGCTGCGCTGAAACATTCCCGCATTATGATGCACCAGCCCAGCGGCGCTATTGGCGGGCAGGCAAGTGATATAGAAATTACAGTGAACGAAATCCGCAAACTGAAAAAAGAACTGTACGAAGTGGTAAGCACACATACCGGTCAGCCAATGGAAAAAATTGAAGCCGACTTTGACCGGGACAACTGGATGACCGCTTTTGAAGCTAAAGAATATGGACTGGTTGATGAGGTGTTATTAACCAACCCAAGGAAACAGAAAAAAGACTAAGCCGTATCAGCTAAAACGATAAACCTGTAAACTTTAAACTTATTTCATGAACCGCAATAACTACATATACAACAACTGGAAAGCTGAAGACGAAGATGAAAAGGAAGAACAGCCCAAAAGCGATTTGATGATGTTCAGTAAAAAACTGGAGAAATATTTCTTTGAAAAAAGGGCTATCTACCTATGGGGTGTTGTTGATGACAAAAGTGCCAAAGACGTAGTAAGCAAACTTCTGCTGCTGGATGCCGACAAGCCCGGCGAAGAAATCAAGTTTTACATCAACAGTCCCGGTGGTGTGGTAACCAGCGGCATGGTGATGTACGATACCATGCAGATGATTAAAAGCCCTGTCAGCACAATTTGTATGGGACTGGCAGCGTCCATGGGCAGCATATTGCTGAGTGGTGGTGCCAAAGGCCGCCGCTTCATTTTCCCGCATGGCGAAGTAATGATTCACCAGCCTTCGCTGGGTGGCTACATACAGGGTGTAAGTACCGATTTGGAGATTCAGGCCCGGCAAACAAAACGGGTAAAAGAGATTGGTGCAGGCATCCTGGCGAAGAACTGTGATAAGTCAGTTGAGCAGATTATGAAAGATTTTGACCGTGACTACTGGATGGATGCCAAAGAAGCAGTAGAATATGGCATAGCCGATAAAATTGTGGAAAGCCTGTAAAACAATGGTTTCCAGTAAATAAGTATTTATTTTCCTGCTTTACAAGAGAAAATCTCACAAAAAGCACTCAAATAAAGCCACTCTTCTCAGGGTGGTTTTATAATTTTGTTGTTAAGAATTCGTTATTAACCAGTTATTAATCCGTAATTCTGAAAATATAACATGGCAAAAAGTCCTCTGCATTGTTCATTTTGTGGTCGCAGCCGTGATGAGGTTCGTATCCTCATTGCCGGCCAGGAAGGCCATATTTGCGAAAACTGTGTTGATCATGCACGGGAAATTATCGACCAGGAACTCTCCGTTCGTGACGATAAAGGCGCTGCTGCATTCAAACTCACCATTAAGAAGCCGGTAGAAATTAAAAAGTTTCTTGACGAATATGCGATTGGCCAGGATGAAGCTAAAAAAGTGCTGGCTGTTGCTGTTTATAATCACTACAAAAGGTTACAGCATAAATCGGCGGAGAATACTGCCAACGAAGTGGAGATTGAAAAGAGCAACATCATTATGGTGGGAGAAACCGGTACGGGCAAAACCCTGCTGGCCAAAACCATTGCCCGCCTGCTGAATGTACCTTTCGCTATGGTGGATGCCACAGTATTTACCGAGGCCGGTTATGTGGGAGAAGATGTGGAAAGCATCATTACCCGGCTGCTGCAGGTATGCAACTATGATGTAACGGCTGCTGAAAGAGGCATTGTGTTTATTGATGAGATAGACAAAATTTCAAGAAAAGGCGATAACCCTTCTCTTACCCGTGATATTAAGGAAGGCACACAACAGGCATTGCTCAAACTGTTGGAAGGCAGCGAGGTGCTCGTTCCACCGCAGGGTGGCCGCAAGCATCCTGAGCAAAAAATGATTAAGGTTAACACCAATAACATCCTCTTTGTTTGTGGTGGCGCTTTCGATGGCATTGAAAAACTCATTGGCCGCAGGGTGCACACCAACACTATCGGTTTTAATGTGGACAAAGATTCGCAGGATGAAATGAAAAAGAACCTGCTGCAATATGTGAATGCGCAGGACTTAAAAGCATTTGGTCTTATACCGGAGTTGCTGGGCCGTTTACCCGTTATCACTCACCTTGACCCGCTGGATGCCACCACACTCAGGGCCATTCTTACCGAGCCTAAGAATGCTCTGGTAAAACAATACAAAACCCTGTTTGAACTCGAAGGCATCAAACTCACAATCGAAAATGAAGTCCTTGACTTTATGGTGGAAAAAGCCATGGAGTACAAGTTAGGCGCAAGGGGATTAAGGAGCATTTGCGAAAGTATCCTCACTGATGCCATGTTTGAAATGCCCTCTTCAGCCGAAACTGATTTCGTTCTCGACCTCGAATATGCCAAACGCAAGTTTGACAAGAGCAAGATGAATATCCTGAAAGTGGCGTAAAGAGAACGAACCACGATTATCTGGATTTGTAAGGATTATGATGATATTGTGGCCTGGCCACTATGACTGTTGCCCCGGACTTGATCCGGGGTCTTAACTTTTAACCCAAAACTTAAAAACTTCTCCATGCAGGAACTTATTGAAAAATTGAAAGCAGAAGCTGGTCTTACTGAAGAGCAGGCTAAGCTGGCTATCGCCACTATTAAAAATTTTGTTGTAGAGAAATTTCCGATGCTTGAGGGAGCGGTGAATAGTGTTTTTGGAGGGGAGTAAAGTTGGAGGGGATTGTTTTGCGGGGCAACGAGAGGCGCTGTGTTTCGTTTTGAATCTTTTTCTTTCCTTACTTTTTTTCTTGGACAAAAAAAGTAACAAAAAAGTCATGGCAAACGCCATTGCTCCGCAGGCTTTGCCGGGCCAACGCACTGGAGAGTTTGAAAATGTGAAGTTGCTTTGTGTTGGTGAGGGGATTGTTTGGGACTCTGCTGCTTGTTTTGCGGAGCAACGAAAGGCGCTGTGTTTCGCCTTGCAAGTCTTTATTTTATATAGCGGTTTACATTACGGCGAAACAAGGCGCTGGATGGTCGTTTTGCTTTTGCAGTAAGCTGAACACTCGTTGCAGTAGCCTGAACACCCGTTGCAGTAACCTGAACACCTGTTGCAGTAGCCCGAACACTCGTTGCAGTAAGCCGAACACCTTTTTCGGAAGGCGGAACCGAGTTTTCGGATGGAAGAACCGAATTTTCGGAGGGGAGAACCGAGTTTTCGGAAGGCAGAACCGAATTTTCGGAAGGCGGAACCGAATTTTCGGAAGACGGAACCGAACTTTCGGAAGGCGGAACCGAATTTTCGGAGGGTGGAACCGGGCTTACGGTAGTATCTAATTAAGTGTGGGTAATACCTGGTAAGCTATGACTTTAAAGATTTGTGCCGGCCCCAAGGACCTTGTTGAAGGGCGCCTGGAATTTTTACCAAACTGCCGGCCCGATGGGCCTTGAATTATCTTTTAACCGCAGAGGAGGGCAAAGGGGCGGCTTGTGAAATAAAAATACCGTAGTACTATGGTAGGTACATATTAAGATTTGCGATAAATTGCATTGGCGCTATTGACAACCTGCCTGACGGCAGGCAGGTACAAATTGTATATTACTATTTTGTTGGTTTTGAGAGGATAAGGAATTTGGTAAATAGCGTACAATAGCACTAATACAATCGTTGGCAGCAAGCATATGGCGACATCAAACGACTTTATCGAATACTATAAAACAATTAGCGACACAGAGCTATTGAGCATACTTGACAATCCACAGGATTACCAAGCATTGGCAATTGAGGCAGCTAAAGAGGAATTTGCTAACAGACAACTTTCCGACACAGAAATTCAAGAAGCCAGACAACCACTACTTGCCAAACAACTTCAAAAAGAAAAAGAAAGGGAAAAAGTAAAAGCAGTTGAAACTAAAATAAAATCAGCAGGACACACTTTTATTGACACAATTAATCCAATTCAATCCGGAATACCTTCGACAGAAAAAACCATCAGGCTTATAGTAATTATTTTCGGTGGTATATTTCTATATCAATTTATAACAGACTTCAGGACAAATTTGGCATATATTAAAGACATTCCAAGATTCCCATTTGAAAGCATAATTATTCTCTTACCACAAGTACTTTTACTCATAGCGACAATTACATTTTGGAAAAGAAAAACATTGGGCTGGACACTTCTGACTGTATTTCTTACCTTTTCTGCTGTTGGTGCAATGTGGCTACTATTTCAGTCTTTTAATTGGAAGCCTTCTGGTTTTGGTGGTCTTGACAATTTATTTCCAAGACCATCTCCAACAACCTATATCATTCAATTAATATTTCTAATTGGGACAATGTATGTGGTGTGCAAGACAAATATCAGAGAGGTGTTTTCCATTGACAAACAAAAAATGGCTGCGACAATAGTTATTACAGGACTTGTAACATTCGTTTTAATGTTTGCAATTTCTTAAAGTGGACAGAGAATGCCAGCTGCTAACATGTACATAGGATTAGGTTTTATGCAAGTTGGGCATGACCAGCAAACATCAACCAAGTGCAAAGCCAGGCTGTGGTTCGGGCTGGACAAACAACTTTCAATTTTAGTTCTTACATTCAACTTTATATTTTCAATCAGCAGCGGTTGGGTTGGGCGGACGGAATTCTATTTCCCAACCTGCATAAAGCCCTGCTCGTTGCCATAATACTGTGACACATCATAAACCTATCGCTATCTTTTTCCTGTTGACGGTTTCGCTTTGTTCTTGTAAAAATCAAACAAGCGACAAGCCGCAATCAGTGACAACTGTCTATACTCAAAAAATCAACAGGGACAGTTTAGAGTATAAGCTAAAAGAAAATTTGCGGTTTATCGGTGACAGTTTGTTAACTGGCAAGACATTTCTTCTACAAAAGTACATTGACAATTATCAACCTGACACCTGCGTAATAATTACTTATGAGGACACAACATTGCGTTCAGGATTTGAAGGCGTTAAAAACGTCGGTGACATAAACGGCGACAACATTCCCGATACTGTTTTTGTACTACCACCATTTAACTTTTGTGATGACGGATATTCCTATAGCTTTTTTGACTCAACATTACCACGACTATTTACTGACTCTTATTGTTGCCACCCAGACAATTTATTTTCTATAGGTGACATTGACGAAGATGGGACCTCAGAGATTTGTATCTTCCATTCAAGTTGTGCAAGCCGCTTTAAATCACTTATTGCATATTCATTAAAAAGCGGACAATGGAAGCAAATTGGAAGATGCACCTATGACATAGCATTTATGAAGCCAGATAAAGAAAAGCGAGTACGGAAAATCAGTAAAGGAAAATTTGAAATGCTTGAAATAGTGGACAAAGAAGAAAACAAAAAATGGGAGCAGTTTACATTCTGACAAAATTACGGCAGCTTACATGGTGCTTTGCGGCAGTGGGACTGGACGCAAAGCGTCCGTCATCGTCAGTAATTCTGTGCACCTTTTGTCCCCGCCGACATTTATCTATTGAGCTTTAGTTCTTTACTTGTACTTTAATTTTTCAATTGGGCTTTCGTCGCCGGGGGCGACGCTTATAAAATTCCCCACCGACCGCAAATCCCTAACGTCAGACTGTGAAAAAACTATCATTGGTCTTAAAAACACTCTGTAAAATTTGATTGGGGCTTACCTGAGCTTCTTCTGTGATGCCTTAAAAACCGGTATCACAGATATTGGTAAAAAACCGGATCGCTTTGATAATGGCTTTGTCCTATTATAAATTGCATGCCGCTTTATAACAATAATCTTACTGCTTTGCATTCATTCACATTGTGTGTGTATATTTATAGAATGACAGTTGGTTTTTCCACAAACTGGTGTTGGTGGTCATTATTAGACTACAACCAAAATCAAAATGAGAAATATGACAGAAGATAAACTTGCAGTATTAATAGACGCAGACAACGTTCCTTATTCAAATGTGAAACAAATGCTTGAGGAAATTGCAAAAAACGGAACTCCGACAATTAAACGCATATATGCAGACTGGACTAAACCGACTGTTTCTGGATGGAAGAATGTTCTTTTGGAAAATGCGATTACACCGATTCAACAATACAGCTATACTACCGGAAAAAATTCCAGCGACAGTGCTTTGATAATTGACGCTATGGATATTTTATATTCCGGAAAAGTTAATGGCTTTTGTATCGTATCCAGTGACAGCGATTTTACGAGATTAGCAACAAGACTTAGAGAGGCTGGAATGACAGTTATTGGCTTTGGCGAGAAGAAAACGCCACAACCATTTATTTCCGCCTGTGACAAATTCATCTACCTTGAAATTCTGAAAACCGTGACTGTTGAGTCAAAAACATCTACAAAACCAATCGCAAAACCCAAGAAGGAAGAACCTATTAGTAAAGTAGATATTGAAACAATCAGAATAATAACAGAAAGCGTAAATGATCTGGCGGATGAAACTGGCTGGACATTTTTAGGCAGCTTAGGCAGTTATATTCTTAAAAATAAGCCTGACTTTGACCCAAGAAATTATGGATTTCCTAAACTATTACCATTAATAAAAAACCTCAACAAGTTTGAAATTGACGAGAGAAATACAGGAGTAAATAACATTAGACACATCTATTTAAAGCAAAAATAACTACCGCTAACAGGCTTTTGTCTCGATGGCGGGTGATGTGGTTAATTGAACATTCTACCTCGCATCAACTTTTGTGGTGTTTTGAAAGTTGGCTCCTCCTGAAACAGGTTGACTAAAAATCAACCAAATTATGTTCTGCCTTATCACATTTTTTTGCCCGCATAGTTTGCCAGAAACTCCTTTGCAAGTCTTCCCCACTCTTTTATAACACTGTCTTTCCATTTTCCTTTTGATGTGGCGGCTGGTTCGAGTACCGAGCAGGTTTCTTTTTTATCGGATACCGACCAGGCCACCCAGCTCAGTTTGTTTGCATCCATCCAGTTCACAAAGGCTTTCCATTCGGCATGGTCAACCGGGCCGTCGCCGCTGGCTTCCATGCCTGCACATTCCGATACAAATACCGGCAGGCCTTTTTTAATGGCTTCACCTGTCCTGTCACGCAGCCACTGCTTATGTGTGCCGGCATAAAAGTGCATGGTGTACATCAGGTTGCTGTACCCGGTGATGGGGTCGGCGGCAGGCAGGTGTATGTCCTGGTCCCAGCGGGGAGAACCTACCAGGATGATATTGTCGGGGTCGTGGGCACGGATGGCTTTTATTACTTCCACTGCATAGGCTTTTACTTCGGGCCAGGTTTCATAATCCGGCTCATTAAACAGTTCGTAAATAACATGGGGCTGATGGCCGTACTCTTTTGCCATCATGGTAAAAAAAGTAACGGCCTGTTGCTGGTGTATGTTATGGTCGTGCCAGTCAATAATCACATACACCCCTTCTTTAATGCAGGCATCAATCACCTTCTTCATCAGCTTCACCGATGTTTCGGGGCTTTTTAAATAACCGCTGTCGTTTAATTCAATACCCATGGATGCCCGGATAACGGTGCAGTTCCATTTTGCTGCCAGTTCGTGTACGGCACCTTTGTTATAGAACCGTGGCCAGAGGTTGTGCCAGCCAAAACTCATACCGTGCAGCACAACAGGCTGTTCTTTGCTGCTTACCAACTGTGTTCCTTTTACTTTAAGCTGGCCATATTCTGTAACAGGCTGTGCCTGCACACCAATAACTATTGCTGCCAGCACAATGGCGATGGATATTTTTTTCATCTCTTATAGATTTTTCTCAGGTCGTTTTCAAATAATGTGTATGGGTTATTATAAAACTTAATGAAGTTATCTGCGGAAAGCTGCCCCGGAAAAGGAGCATAGTAATGCGTGGGGCTTTTGCTGTCGTTTCGCCATACCAGCACATAGCATAGTTTCAGGTTGCTGCGTTGCAGGGTTTTCAGAAGCACATCTGTCCACCATGATCCGTTGGTGATGCTTTCCAGGCCTGTTTCAGTAAAGGTTGCTAATTTCTTATTCGTTTGAGCAAAATCTGATATCATCTTCAGACGCTGATAACCTGAATCTGTATTGTATTTCCCATAACGTCCAAAATCGGCATAATCATCCATGCCCACCATATCCACCCAGTCGTTTCCGGGATAACGTTCCGTATATTCTTTTTCACTGTTAAAAGTGCAATCCGGTGAAAAGGCATATATAAAATTATGCACCTGTAGCGAGTCACGCAGGTATGAAACGGTGAACCGCCACAACGATTTTAATTCTTCTGCTGTGCAATGTTTGCGGCCCCACCAAAACCAGTTACCATCCAGCTCATGATAGGGCCTGAAAATCATGGGCACAGTTTTTCCATCCCTTCCTTTGGCTGATTTGGCCAGCCCGGCAATTGTTTCCAGAATTTGTTTATACTGCTGATGATATGTACCTCCGGGAATAAGGTGACGGACAACCGGTTTTGAGATTGAATCCACCCAATAAAATCCACCCGGTGAAACAGGATTGGAAAAATGCCAGGACACTGTTATCACACCGCCCCTGTTGTAGGTGTCAGTAATTATTTTACGCAGCCTGTTTTTTTCTTTTTCTATTTCTGCTTCAGGCCTGCCGGAAAGCCCGCCAAAATCAATACCGATAACAGCAGGATGAGAACCGGTGACAGACTTTACATCACTCCTGTTATCATCTCCTGCCCAGCCATGACCATACTCTGTCGCATGCTGATGACCAAAAAGAATATGCTGCTGCGAAAGTTTATAAAGGTTTTTAAACAGTGCCTTTGTCTCTTTGGTTGCCTTTTTATCAACCAGTTGAATTTTATTTTGTGCCGTACCGATTATTTGTACAGACAAGAAAAAGAAAAACAAAAGCAATATTACCCGGTACATTTTCTGTACGTTTTACATTTTTGTAATACGCATCGCAAAGCCACCACCTGATGCAAGATGAACGGTTAGTTTATCCGCAGGGTTTACCGTCATTGTTTCTTTCTTATAGTCGGTGGCATCTTTTCCAGCATTCAGGCCATCCCTGAAGAGTTCAACGCTATAGTTGCCTTCTTTCAGGAAAGCAAAGTCGATGGTAATATCCCGTTCGTTCCAGTTGGTCATGCCACCCACAAACCAGTTATTATCTTTTCTGCGGGCAATAACGGCATACTCACCCAGTTGCCCGTCAAGAGCAATCGTTTCATTAAATGTGGTGGGCGCTTTAGCTATAAAATCTGTACACTCCTGTTCTTTTGTATAAATGGTGGGATTATCGGCGAGCATCTGCAGCGGCGCTTCATATACAATGTACATGGCCAACTGGTTGCAGCGGGTGCCCAGGCTTTGCGGGAAAGAATTACTGGGTTTCGCATTTTTTCTCGTTGCATTACGAAAAGCACCGGGAGTATAATCCATCGGCCCGGCCATCATGCGAATAAAAGGAAGGCTTACGGCATGGCGGGAGACCCGGTCGTCGGCACTCCATTTCATGTACTCCATTCCCCTGACACCTTCGAAGTTTATAACGTTTGGCCAGGTGCGCTGCAAACCCTGCGGGGCAAACATGCCGTGAAAATCGAGCAGCAAATGGTGCTTTGCTGCAATGGCTGCCATTTCATAACAGGAAGCAATAATCTTCTGGTCGTTGCGGTCGAGAAAATCCACTTTGAAGCCCTTCACTCCCATTGCAGCATATTTGGCAGACAGCCCTTCAATATCTCTTGATAAAGCATACCATGTGCTCCAAAGGATGAGTCCCACATTTTTTTGTTTGGCATATTCCAGCAGGGCTGCAAGATCGATAGCCGGGCTCAGTTTATTCAAATCCCAATCATCGCTCCAGCCTTCATCAAGCACCACATATTCTATCTTATTGGCAGCAGCAAAATCAATGTAATGCTTATAGGTTGGTGTGTTGATGCCGGCTTTAAAATCCACATGAGAAATATTCCAGTCGTTCCACCAGTCCCAGGCAACTTTTCCGGGTTTAATCCATGCTGTGTTTTCGATTTTATCCGGTTCTGATAAACGCTGTACCATATCATTATTCAGCAGGTCTTTGTCCTGTACACTTATGGCCAGCACCCGCCAGGGAAAAGTTCTGGTTCCTTTTGTTCTGGCAATATAATCAGCCCGTTTGGTGGGGATATAATTTATCTTACTGCGTTTCCCCAAAGCTTCTTCAACCGGGTAAGGAGCAAATGCAGCAGTAAGGGCCAGTTCGTTTTCTTTGCTGCGGTAAACAAACATTGCGGGATAGTCCTGTACATCCGCTTCGAGCAGTACTGCTTTTTTATGATTATCGTATTGAATGAGTAAAGGCAGGTAGCCCAATGTGTCAGTGCCAAATTTTGACACAGGAGTTTCTGTATAAAACTCTTCAAAGGAACAGGAGTATTTTTCTCCCTCCCGCAGGTCGCTGGTGTGCGGAATAAAAACGGTATAGTCTTTATCAAAGCTGAAGGCGGCTAATTCACTGTTAACAATAATATCTTCTTTACGCTGTGTAAAAAAGCGGCAGGCCACCCCATCATTATAGGCCCGGAACACAACCCCGTAATCTCCCTTGCAACTTATGGTGAGCTGGTTGCAGTTATTCTCCACCACATCTTTCTTATAAGCTACGGCGCTGATTGTTTCATTAATGACTTGCTGCTTTGCAGAAATTATTTTCGGGTTAGTGCCTAATGTTTCGCCACCGGCAAGCTGCATCGCTATGGGTGAAGGGGCCAGCATGGTTTGCCCTTCATGCTGTACTGACCATGTGATCTTCTCTGCAACAGAAACAGTGACCTGAATTTTTTTGTCAGGTGAGGGAAGCTGAAATGTTTTTGACTTTTGCGCAAGGCCGGATTGAGCTATAAAAAATAAAGCAACAACAGAAGTTATCCTTATCATAGATGATACTATTTTCAAACCTGCAGAAAGGCCGACCATGTATTATACCAGGGAGAACATATGCGCCTTAACTGTTTAAAATATTTTCTATCTGTATCAGTTCATCAGCAGTGAAAGACAGGTTGGAAAGTGAATCAATACTGTTGTGCAGCTGTTGCAGCGAACTGGCACCCACCAGTACAGAAGTTACCCTCTCATCTTTCATCAGCCAGGCAATTGCCATTTGTGCCAGCGATTGATTACGCTGCTGTGCCACGGTATTCAGTTGCCTGATTTTATTTATCATTTCATCCGACAAATCTTTTGGCAGGATAGCGCCGTTAGGCAGGTTTCTGCCTGCCCTTGAATCAGCAGGAACACCGTTGAGATACTTATCCGTCAGTCGTCCCTGTGCCAGCGGAGAAAATACGATACTGCCCATTCCCTGTTCGTCCACCACATCCAGCAGCGACTTCCCATCTTCCGTTGTTTTATTTTCCACCCAGCGGTCGAGCATAGAATATCTTGGCTGGTGAATGAGGCATGGCGTTCCCAATTGCCTGAGTATTTCTGCTGCCTTTCTTGTTTGCGCAGCATTGTAATTAGAAATACCTGCATACAATGCTTTTCCGCTTCTTACGATATGATCAAGGGCCATCATGGTTTCTTCCACCGGTGTGTTCGGATCAGGACGATGCGAATAAAAAATGTCAACATATTCCAACCCCATCCGTTTCAAACTCTGGTCGAGACTGGCAATAAGATATTTCCGGGAGCCAAAATCACCATAAGGGCCTGGCCACATATAATAACCGGCTTTTGTAGAGATAACCAGTTCATCCCTGTATGCAGCCAGTTCTTCTTTTATCATTACACCAAAGTTCTTCTCTGCTTCACCCGACGGCGGTCCATAGTTATTGGCCAGATCAAAATGAGTGATGCCTTTATCGAAAGCCCCGAGGATGATTTCTTTCATTTTAGAAAGTTCATCGGCATTGCCAAAATTTTGCCATAAGCCTAAAGAGATGGCGGGCAATAATAAACCGCTTTTGCCGGTGCGGTTATACTTCATGGAGCTGTACCTGTTTTCAGATGCTGTAAACATATTACTCTGGTTTTAGACGCAGCAATACTACATCATGCGGAGGAACTATAGCAGAAAATATTTTCTTAGTGGTTCCGGCCTTTACTTTCTTCCAAACATCGGTGATAGTAAAACTTGTTTTTGCAAAATCAATCACCGTGTTTGATACCGTATCGTTCACCGGGTGCTGCTGAAAATTGTAGCTGACCGTAACCGGCTTTTGAGAACGGTTCATAAAACAGATGGCCAGTTCGTTATCAGCCAAAGGCTTTATCCATGTATCCACACTGTCCTGCTGCTGCTCCAGGTAAGCCTGCACACCTCTCTTATCCTGGTTGATGGCGATTACATCTTTATCGGTAAGAATGGAGATGGTTTCTTTCGTCATGTGGCGCAGGTCGTTTCCGGCAATCAGCGGTGAAGCCAGCATACACCACATGGTGAAATGCGCCCTGTCCTCATTCACACTCATCCCATGCCCCACTTCCATCATATCAAAATCATTCCAATGGTCAGGCCCGGCATATTGCCTGATGTTTTTCCTGGAATCAATAATATGTGTTACACCCAGGCTTTTCCAGGTGCCCCAGTCTTTGATGCAGTCAAAACAATTATAAATATCTCCGCTGATGCGCCAAAGTTGTCCAACAGGTGCCGCCCATTCCCAGGGACTGTTAGTTCCCCACTCACACAGACTGAAAATGATTGGACGCTTTGCCGCTTTGATAGCTTTGCTCATAGTGGTATAAGCTTCCTTTGAGTTGATACCTTCTGTAAAACACCAGTCGTATTTCAGGTAATCTATTTCCCAGGCAGCATATTGCTTTGCATCCTGGTACTCGTAGCCTCTTGTTCCGGGATAGCCAGCACAGGTTTTTGTACCGGCACAATTGTATAAACCGAATTTCAGTCCCTTTGCATGTACATAGTCAACCACTTTCTTTATACCGTTTGGAAATTTTACCGGGTCGGGCACAAGGTTGCCAGTAATGCTGTCTCTTTCCATGGCCATCCAGCCATCATCCAAAACAAGATAAGTGTAGCCGGCATCTTTCATTCCGCTTTTCACCATATCATCAGCAATCTCCATCACTAATTTTTCATTGATGTTGGTGGCGAATGTATTCCAGCTGTTCCAGCCCATAGGAGGTGTAAGGGCAAGGTTCTGGAACTTTTGTGCCTTTACAGACAACGTAATTGTTACAGCAATAAGCAAAAGTATTTTCTTCATAGCTATGTTTTTACCATTTCATGATCTTCTTAATTACCGCCGACAGTTCAGCAGCTATTTCTTTGTGTTCGGTTTTTGACGGATGTGCATCACAACCGGCGATGTATTGCTTTTCAAAAACATGGGTAAACAGTTTCTTTTCTCCTTCCTTCATCAGCTTTGCCCTTACTTCATTAATACTGCTTCGCAGGAAACTCCTGAGTTTATCATCCGCCATCGGACTGGTGAGCAGTATAATTTTTGCAGTTGGATAATACTTGCGCAACTGGCGAATAAAAGAAACATAGTTATTGCAGAATGTTGTCGAATCCTGCACACCATCATTCTGACCGAGGCATACTGAAACCACATCGGGCTGATAACGGGCAAAGTTCCAGGCGATGGTATCGCCAAACATATTGATATTGTCAAACACCTGCGGCATTACAATTTTGTGGCCACAGCAACTGTGCATTAAACCAATACCTGATACAGACGACAGATGAAATTGGGACTTCAATGTTCTGGCTGTGATGGAGCCATAGCTGAGCCATGCATTGTGCTGGTCGTACCAGTTTTTGGTCTTGCAGGGAATTTTACTGTCGTCATTTCCCATCCCGCATGTTATTGAATTACCAATGAACTCTATCTTACGTTTTGGCTTTGCTGCCGGTTTTGCCAACTGCGGGCAGCGGATACCAACCAGTTCCATGTAGCCAATATTTGCTTCTGTGTTCTTACACAACACAACCGTGTGCTTCCCTTTTCCTTTCAAATAAGGAACCAGGGAAATTGTGTCGCATTTTGTCTTTGTCTGCAACCGGTATTCATTTTCATCAACCACCAGTTCAATGTAATTATGGTTGTTACCCCACAGCACTTCATCGTTGAGGATGATTTCACAGTTATTTCCCATAAAGGAAAAACTGATGTACACACCCGGCTGCCAGAAACGGGGCAGTTGCGGATTGGAGAAATCAATCCGGCCAGTGTATTGTATCAACGGGTTATCCGGCTTAAAGAATAAGAGGCTTTGCTGTTTCTGAGCCGAAGCAAACAATACTGCCTGAATAAAAACCGACAATAAAAGGATTTTCCTGTTCATACTTTACTGGTATGTGAATTTTGCTTTTTTATCTCCAATCATGAGTTCAAACTCACCCGGCTCTGTTACAGTCTTCAAAGCTGCATTTACAAAGGCAAGGTCGTTTCTGTCAATGATGAATGTTACTGTCTTTGTTTCACCGGGCTGCAGGTTTATTTTATCAAAAGCCCTGAGGCGTTTCATACTTGGCGTTATACTGGCGAATAAGTCTTTTGAATATAACTCCACTGTATGTTTACCAGCCCTGTTGCCGGTATTCTTCACGGAAATGGAAACTGTCAGCTTTTCATCACCACTAAGAGTTGCAGTACTCAGTTTTATATCACTATATTCAAAAGTCGTATAACTAAGTCCGTGGCCAAAAGCGAATAGCGGATCGTAACCGGCACCAACGTTATCATTAAAGATTTCCCTTACCTCTTCTGTTCCTTTGCGGTCATACAACACAATTTCACCCATACTCTTATGATAGGTATAGGGCAGCCTTCCGTCCGGATTATAATCTCCAAACAATATATCTGCAATTGCTTCGCCTGTTTTCTTTCCGCTCCAGTAAGCCATCAGGATTCCTTTGGCAGATGGTTCTATGTTGGTAATGAACCGTGGCCGTCCCTCCGTTAATACAAGTATCACCGGCTTGCCGGTAAGGGCTGCTGCAATAGCAAGGGTTTCCTGTTCTTTGGGCAAGGCAAGGTCACGGATGTTTCCCGGACTTTCGGCGTAGGCATTTTCTCCAATGCACAACACAATCACATCTGCATTAGCGGCAGCATTTGTAAGGGCTGTTGCATCATAATTCTGCGGGGCATCAAATCCTTTAACCGTTGTTGTAATCACATTGGCTGCGCCTATTTTTGCCGCAATGGCCTCATAAATTGTTTTGCTATCAGCAGGATACCATTTTTCATCTTTTCCCTGCCAGGTATAACTCCAGCAACCATTCAGTGCACTGATGCTTTGAGCAGCAGGGCCCGCAAGTAATACTCTTTTGTTTTTAGCTAACGGTAAAATGTTGTCTTTGTTTTTCAGCAGTGTCATGGCTTCGTGTGCTGCATCCAGTGCATATTGCTGGTATTCGGCCTTACCGAAATTGCTGAAAGCCGCCTGCTCGGGATATGGATTGTCGAACAAACCGATATTGTACTTCATCACCAGTATTCTTTTCACTGCATCATCAATACGCTTCATTGACACTTCGCCTTTATTCACTGCTTCTATCAGTAAACCGTAAAATGAAAAATCAGTTGGGACCATGCTCATATCAATACCAGCGTTAACGGCCATTGCCACTGCCTCTCTTGGAGTTGCAGCTACAAAATGACGGTCGTTCAATCGTTTAATATCTTCCCAGTCAGTTACCACCACTCCTTTAAAGCCAAGTTCTTTTTTCAGCACATCGGTAAGCAAATACTTGCTGGCATGTACCGGTGTTCCGTTTATCTCACTTGAGTTTACCATAACCGTTGCCGCACCCAGTTTTACTGCTTCACGAAACTGTGGCAGGTAATATTCTCTCATCTCAATTTCAGAAAGATAAATTGGCGTTCTGTCCTTTCCGCTCCTGGATGCTGAATAACCGAGATAATGTTTGAGGCTTGATGCTACTGCTGTTGGATTTTGCAAACCGTCTTCCTCATAGCCTTTTACAGCCGCTGCTCCCATTGTTTTTACGAGATATACATCCTCGCCATAGGTTTCCGGCATACGGCTCCAAAGGGGCTGACGGGCAATATCAAGCACTGGTGCAAAATTCCAGCGAACGCCAGATGCACGGAGTTCCATAGCTGTCACTTTAGCTCCCAGTTTTACCAATCCGGGGTTACGGGTGGCTGCCATCGCAATACTCTGCGGAAACAATGTTGCATTCAATGTGTAAGTCTGACCATGAATTCCGTCAAGGCCATACACTACGGGAATTTGTAAACGGGTATTTTTTACCTCATCCTGTATTTGTGTAACTAAGCTGCGCCATTTTTCCGCCGTCAGGGCCCTCTCGTTGACATTCAGTATGGAACCCACTTTATAATCTACAACTGCTGTCTTAAGTTTTACCGGGTCAAGATTGCCATCTTCGCCGTTCACCACTTTTGCGGCAATAACACCAAGTGTAACCTGTGTCATCTGGCCTACTTTTTCTTCAAGGGTCATTTTCTTTATGAGGGCAGCCGCTTTTGCCTCTGCTGTAGCAGGGACTTTTTGTGCTACGACACTCAAAGAAAGCAATGATGCACACATGAACATGAGTTTACGTTTCATCTTTTTGTAATTTTTAGTCAATAAGAATATACTGAACCGATCTTGCTGGCAGCGCCAATTTCATTTTGTTATTAAAGGTATATTTCCATGCTTTTATTTCCTCAAACATTTCAGGCCCGCCTGCAGGCAGTTGTGGTCCTTTTTCATTTATGAACAATTTTTGAGAAAAACTTCCATTATCTGTACCGCCTGTCAATGAATATACACAGGCTGATGATGATGACTTTCCGGGGATTTGCAGCATCGCTACTTTTTTCTCCGCTGAAGTATTGACAAGAACCAACCCCTTTTTCCCGTCACTGAAAGAAGAAGCAAATGTCACTACAGAAGAATCAGTTGATGATGATGCCAGCAACCTGTCTCCAAAAAATCGCTGAAAGTAATACAGGTAATAATATGCAGGGCGGGCACTCCATTTGGGCATTCCCGGCTCATCGCCTTTATTAAACAGGCCATGGTCATCGCCATCAGCATACGCATTTGCCAAATCCCAGCGGCAGGCCATGCCGTATTGTTGCTTTGCCATTTCGCCCAATACCAACGCTGCATGCATTCCGTTGATGAAAGAAGTTTGCTGTTTGGACCGCACTGCAAAAATATTCCATTCTGTAAGGGCCACAGGTTTCATGGCTATATCGTTTTCCCTGCACATTTGCCGTATATGACTCATCATGCTGTCTGTAACTGCAACTGCAGTATTCAGAATTGTTTCCGCACCAGAATTCTGCTCGTAAGGTGTATAGTAGCTATGCACTACAAAGAAATCGGCAGCATTTCCGGCAGATTTGAAAAAGCCTTTATTCCAGTTCTTCTTTATTTCCCTGTGGTCATTTGCTTCAACAATTGTGGCGCCGATATAAATAATTGCATTTATTTCTTTTGCTGCCTGACGCATAGAATCGGCAAACTCCCGGAAAATTTTTCCGTACTGTTCTCCGGAGATTATTTCAGGTTGCCCATCCTTATTCTTTGTTACATCAATCTTATACCCGGCCTGCCATTCGCCATAGTCTTCATTCCCGATTTCCCAGAAACGGGTACGGCCTTTATCATACCGTACCCAATCAGCTGCATAATGTGCCGCTGTTGCAACGGGCTTTTCACTCAATCCATAGCGGGCATAACCGGCATTTACACAAATGGTTCCTTTGCTTCCTGTCTGTTCAAGCAGTTTATAGTAATTATCAAGAGAAAGACCTTTTTCATCATTGCTCATTCCGTATGAGAACCTGCTTTTCCGCAAGAGCCTGTTATCGCCATAAAGAATAGTATCGGGTACATCCACCGGTTTTTTATTTTGTTCAGCATTCCAGAAAAAGATATTGCTGAAGTTGCCACCCGGATAGCGGAGAATATTTGGCGAAAGCTTTTTCACCTGCTTTACCAGCACCGGCTCTGTAACAACCTGCCCCATCCACTGGTTGGTATTATTGCCATACAGAAAAGGAGAAACCTTGGTTGCGGTTTTGGCCGTATTGACTTTTATAAGGACAGTATGTTTTTCTTTAATGGCAGCTTTTTTTTCGGACAATGGCATTTCCTCCTTCTTTTCTTTCCATGCTTTTAAAAAGAAACCCTGTAATGGTTGCGAAAAAGCAACCACACTGAACAAAAGAAACAGTAAAAAGAAAAACACTTTTTTCATCATCTCAACTTAAAACTGTCATCAGCCAGTCTTTTTACTTTGCACTGATAACAACCTGCGCTGGTTTCAGCCCGGCGGCAGATGCTGTAATCTTAATATCACCTTTCCCGCCAGTTGACTGTACAATTACCTGTGCATAACCATTAAACAGTTTACGCTTCCATTCAGCAGCAGGAGTTACAATTTGTATTAGACCAGGATTTGTATTGACAACGTCCCAGGGATATTTTTTTAGTAAGGGGGTGGCCAAGATGACGATTTTGTTTTCGCCCTTTTGAAGCATACGCTTATCAATCTGTATATCCCTGTTGCCTTTACAGTTTTTGGCCACTTCTGTTCCATTGATATATACCGATTGCTCCACACCAATATTCCTGCTAAAAAAAGTAAACGTTGCGTTACTGGCAGTTTCTGGCAGACTGAAGCTACCCCTGTACACTATCCATTTTGCCTTTTTGCCAAAGGCTTCATTCCTGTCATCCTTAAAGGCTTTGTCCCAGCCGGTATCATTATATCCGGCACTCAGTTCCGGCATTTTTTCGTTGACAGCTTCGGCAATTTTTTCTTTCTGTAAATTTATTTCCACTGCGATGATGGATTCAATAAACTTATCTTTCTCCAGTGAAACAGGATTGCCATTACCCACACCAATTATTCTTCCGGGACCTGATACAGAAAATACCACTTCATTATCCGCAGTTGGAAGCACAAGGCCTGCATTGTCTTTTGCAGAAACCGTTATCACTGAAACATCTTTCCCGTCTGCAAGAATGATTTTATTGTCTGCATTCATATTAACAGCGGCCGGATTTCCAGTTGTTATTACAGTTTCAACGGCGGCTTTCTTTCCATTCTTATATCCAATTGCCTGCAAAGTGCCTGACTTATATTTTACTTTCCATTCCAAATGGCCGTAGCGTTGCATCTGTTTTTTCCCAATACTTTTTTTATTCAGAAACAATTCCACTTCATCACAGTTACTGTACACCCAAACATCCATTTCCTTTCCTTCATTTCCTTTCAAGCCTGCCTGTCCGGCAGGCAGGTCCCAGTGTGGCAGGATATGAAGAACAGTGTCATTTGTCCACCAGCTTTTGAGATACCACACATTATCTTTAGGAAACCCGCAGAGGTCGTACATGCCAAAATAAGAAGTGACTGACGGCCATTCAAACGGAGTGGGCTCACCCCTGTAATCAAACCCCGTCCAAATAAACATACCCGTCAGATAATCCCGTGCAGCATAGTATTTCCAGCCATCCTCAATACTTACAAAATTTGGGTTGGGCTTTTTATCATAAGCAGCAATGGTATGCGTGGCTTCATCATCCGTATAAGCTCCTCTTGTTGCACGGGTGCTACCTTCTTCTGTTCCCCACATAGGCTGACCGGGAAATTCTGCATGGTGCTCATCAGTGTTTATCTGGCCGATATAATTCACACCCATTATATCTATTACATTTGAAATGCCTTTCTGCCACCCGCCACTGATAGCAGCAGTAATGCCCCTGGTACTGTCAATGGATTTTGTAAACGTCTGCATGGTGGCAGCGATTTTTGCACCCAGTTCGTTCCCTTCAATTCCCCATTCTTCGTTACCAATACTCCAGCTGATAACGGAAGGATGATTTCTGTCACGCAACATAAACCGTTTCATGTATTCAAAATGATGGGAGCTTACACCCATCAGGCGGTTTTCATCAATTACCAGCATTCCCAGCCGGTCGCAAATGTCAAGCAGCTCCGGTGTGGGAGGATTATGAGAACAACGGTAAGCATTGCTTCCCAGTTCCTTTAATTTTTTAATCCGCCATTTCTGCAATGCATCCGGAATAGCAGCGCCAACACCTGCATGATCCTGGTGATTGTTTGTGCCTTTAATTTTTACCGGCTTACCATTCAGGAAAAAACCCTGCTTAGCATCAAACCGGATAGTGCGGATACCAAATACTGTTTTATAAACGTCAGTCACTTTACCGTCGCTCATTACTTCAGTAACTAACGTATAGAGATACGGTTGTTCTAATGTCCACAACTGCGGATTCTTTACCTCCATTCCGGATAACCGGGTTTTCTGTTCATAAGGCTTTAAGTGAAATTCGCTACCTTTTTCTGATGCCACAGTTTTTCCTTCCGCATCTGTCACTGTATGTACAAGGAGTAACCCTTTGCCTGTTTTATACTCGTTAATAACAGTTGCTTCCACTGACACTGTTGCCGCATTACCATTTACGGCTGTTTTTACAAATGTGCCGTTTGAGATAATGTGAACAGGCTCTGTTTTATTCAGCCACACATGGCGATAGATTCCTGCCCCTTCATAAAACCATCCTTCTTCCATCGTGGCATCTGCCCTGACAGCAACAGTATTCTCTCCTCCGTAATTCAGGTATTCGGAAATATTATACTCCACCCCGGTGTAGCCGCTGGGTTCTGTTCCAAGATAGAATCCGTTTACCCATACACTGAAATTCCTGTACACCCCGTCAAAAGCAATACTGATCCGTTTTCCTTCATCTGATTTTTCAACGAAAAACTTTTTCCGGTACCAGCCCACACTTGTTTCAGGAAAATTTCTTCCTATGGCTTTATATCCATGGCTTTTACTGGCTGTACTATCGAAGGGAAGTTCAACTGCCCAATCATGCGGCAAGTCCAATTTTCGCCAGTGGCGGTCATCAAAATCAGCAGCGGCAGCACCGTCACCATAGGCAGCCTTAGCGAGGTAAGAGAAATAACCTGTGCCTGTATTAAAATCTTTTTTGGTATCAAAGGGATGGCCAAAGGCGAAACGCCAGTCAGCATCCATAAGCAAACGTTCTCTTGGTGCTGCTGTTTTGTTTTGTGCAAATACATTTGCAAAACAGAGCATCATCACCCAGCAGATGGCAAACCTTTTTTTCATTCCGCCTGTCAGATTTTAACTGTTAGTTTTTTCCCTTTGTAAATAATCTTTTTATCCCTGCCGTTAACAGAGAACTCCATCGGGCCGGGTTTGGTTTTACTGATAACTTTCACATAAATAGTCCTGTTCTTCAGCATACCCTCAAAACTTCCGGTTCTTTCTCCGATAGTCAGTGTTTGGGTTGCTTCATTGTAGGCAAACGGTATCTCTGTATATTTTCCCTGCTCATAGTTATAATTCAATCCTTCATCTTCATACAGTGTAAAGGAAGCATCCTTACCTGTATAAACGAACAGGATAAGCGGGTCGGCAGGTTTTTCGGCTACATACTGCAATTCCGGTCCTGCCAGAATAACAGAGCCTTCCTTTACAAAAACGGGTGTTCTATCGTAAGGAGCATCAGCAGTTATTTCTTGCCCGCCATCTGAATATTTACCTGTGTACAGATCGTACCAACCTTGTCCGGACGGCAGGTATAAATTCCGCTTTGTTGCCTTATATGAATAAACAGGACTTACCATCAATGAAGGCCCCAGCATAAACTGGTCGCTTACATTCCATACTTTTTTATCTGATGCAAAGTCCATCACCAGTCCCCGCATAATAGTATAATCATTATGATAAGCGTTACCTGCCAGAGTGTATAAGTATGGCATCAGCCTGTAACGAAGTTTATTGTAGTACAGCATACTTTGATATGCCGGGTGGTTTTCCGGAGCAATATTGAATACTTCCCGCTGCGGAAACTGTCCATGAGAACGGAAGAGCGGAACAAATGCACCAAACTGGTACCAACGGGTTTGCAATTCCCGCCACTCTGCCAAATCAGTTTCCTTCATGGGCACAGCGTTATAACGGTTTTCTGTTGCAAAGCCACCGATATCCATCGTCCAGTAAGGCAACCCGGAAAGGGAGTAGTTCATCCCCGCAGTAATTTGCGTTCGCATATCTTCCCATCTTGCGCCAATATCGCCACTCCATATACTTGCAGCATAGCGTTGCGAGCCGGCAAATGCAGAACGGGTAAGCAGAAAAACCCGCTGGTTATTATCAGTACCTCTCTGCCCTTCATAAATTCCCTTTGCATTCATCATTGGGTATGCATTCATGTATTCTGCTGCTGTACCCAATGCCAGGGGCTTCATTTGCTGCTTTCTTTTTTCGGGACTTACATTCGACTGAATATCCGGCTCACTGGCATCCATCCACCACGCATCAATTTTCTTTTGAAACAGGTTTTTATTTATCAAATCCCAGAAAGCAGTTCTTGCCTTATCATTAAAAACATCATAGAAAGTGGAAACGTAGCCGGGGCCTACCCAGTCTTTTTGCCTGTCAGCGATATTTCTTGTATAAAGCCAGCCGTTCTTATTAAACCAGTTGTATGTATTTATCCCTTCATAAAACTTTGGCCAAACAGAAATCATCAATTGGGCTTTGTATTTTTTATGCAGCACATCCATCATGCTGTCCACATCAGGAAAACGGGTTTTTTCAAATTCCTGGCTCCCCCATTCATTTTCTTTCCAGTAAAACCAATCCTGCACAATATTATCCAGCGGAATCTTTCTTTTCCTGAATTCTGCTACTGTATTCAGGATATCGTCCTGCGATTTATATCTTTCACGGCTCTGCCAAAAACCCATTGCCCATTTTGGAACAATCGGGGCTTTCCCCGTTAGTTGGCGGTAACCACTTACCACCTCATCTAAGTTTTGTCCATAAACGAAATAATAATCAATCTGTCTTCCTGCTTCTGATTCAAATGAAAATGTATTTCTTTCTTCCTGTAAAGCCGGAGGCAAAAAAGATGCAGACACATACGACTCTCCGCCATCAGGTATCCACTCAATTTTTACCTCATACTTTTGTCCGGGCTGTATGTACACATCCATCTGGGCTGCGCCAGGGTTCCAGGCTTGCCGCCATTTGTCAAATTTCAGCGTTCCGTCAACCCAGCATTTTAAATACCCGCCATAAGTGAATTTGAAATGATAATTGCCTGCTTCATTAGCAGACATACTTCCCTGCCAGGTAATGCTTCCCTTTTCAATTGAAAACTCTTTTGGCAAACGCTGTTTAGTGTCGTTCATATACGGATACCAGATTTCTGATTCAGCCTTCTCAAACAACAGTTCAGTGGGCTTGTTCCTGTCATTTGCATACGAAGCGGTGATCCATCCCGCATTACCATTTTTATCAAACAATTGCAGATCGGACAGTTGCTGAAAATTCCTGACATCGCCGACTTTACTGTAAGAATAATTATCCCACAGAATACCGTAGTTTTTCACTGACACTAAAAAAGGAACTGCCACTTCCGTATTATTTTGGAAAAAAACAATTTGCCTGCCTTTATAATTCCAGCTGTCATCCTGATGCTGTCCTAATCCGTAATAAGCGTCTTCATTCGTGGTTTCAAAAGTCTGCCTGAGTGCATAAAGTTTTTCCCCTTCCAGTATTACCGGCTGTATTGTTCTGCCATCGGCCTGCTTTTCTGCCAGCAGCAGTTTATCTTTTACATCGTAAAAAGAAACAGCTCCTGAAGCAAGACTGACTTTTATTTTTAAAAGGGCTGTTATTAACTCAATAAATACTCCTTTATCCTCCACTTTCCATTGTACCTTATTTGCTTGCGGAATCACAATAAGACTTTTATCCGGCAAGGCTTCTTTTTGTACTGAAGCTTTTATTCCAATAATTTTATCGCTTATCACCCGCAGCCTTACCGATTGCACACCGCCGGAGAACCGGACATCCGGGTGTACAATCAATTCGTTCTCTGTCTGTACATATTTTTTTTGCTGCGCAAAATTTTCAATAGAAAAAGCTAACAACGCTATTGAGGTAAACAAGCTGTACTGTAATAAGAGTTTCATAAAAAAGTATTTATTGTTTTGCCACCACTACAAAAACGCAGGCCCTGCCGGGCACAATAACCCTAACTCCGTTTGAGGCAGACGAAGAACTTGGAGACAGGTTTTTATAGTTATCCGGTCCACCGGCGGCATAAGCTGGGCCAACACCGTTTACCAATGTTTTGCGGGAGAACTCCCCATTATCGGTGCTGCCGGTTAATGTGTACCAATAAAATTTTGCACCTTTCTTAAAGTTTGTAAACTTAATCTCTACAGATTTTGAATCTGTGGCTTTATTCACTAATGCCACCGCTGTTTCTCCCGAAGTATAAGATGAGGCATAGCTTACCACATCCGCAGAGTTAGACGTTGAAGCAACCAACCTGTCGCCCAAATATTTTTGGAAAAAATACATATGATAAAAAGCCGGACGAGCATTCCACTTTGGGACACCATCAGGCTCATCACCATTGTTAAACATGCCGTGGTCGTTGCCGTTATCCCAACCATTGGCAAAATCCCAGCGGGATGTCATACCAAATTTGTTTTTTAGCGATTCTCCCAACACCATAACCGCATGCATTCCGTTAATATGCGAAACCGCTTGTTTAGAGCCCTGTGAAAAAATATTCCACTCGTTCAGTACAACTGGTTTTTGAGTAACCCCTGCCATGCTGATAGTTTGCTTCACATAATTCATCATGGTTCCTGTAACTGATTCCGGTGTTGCTAATATCTCTGCAGCGTTTGCATTAGTCTGGTAGTCGGTGTAATAATTGTGAACAATGTTGTAATCTGGATAAGCTCCTGCTGCGGCAAGCAAACCTGTATTCCATGTTTTAGCAGTATTGGTCCACCATGTTTGGGGCACTGATTCAGACATTACCGCACCGATATAAATTGTCTTTCCAATTTCCTGAGCTGCCTTGCGCATAGAGTCGGCAAACACTTTAAAGTGCTGACCATATAACTGACCGGTTAAGTACTCAGGCTGCCCATCCTGGTTAGTTGCCGTATTAATCCTGTATCCAGCTTCCCAGTCACCAAAATTCTCATTCCCGATTTCCCAGTATTTCGTTCTTCCATTATCATACCTGACCCAGTCTGCCGCAAGGTGTGCTGCTGCAGCTACAGGATTAGCAGCGGTGCTGTAGCGGGCATAGCCGTAATTAATAGTAATCATCCCCTGGTTGCCCGTTTGCTGTAACATGTTGTAATAATTGTCAACTGAGAATGTCCAGCTTGCTGTATTCTTGCCATACCAATACCCTGCATTGGCTGTTGTACCGTTAGCCTGTACCAATTGTGTCGGAGCATCCGCTGGCGGAGTGTTAGGCTGGGCGTTCCAGAAAAAAATATCACTGATACTTCCCCCGGGAAAGCGGATAATATGCGGATGCAATGTTGTGATATGATCCATCAATACGGGCTCAGTAACGAACTGACCCATCCAAATATTGGAGTTATTTCCAGCAAAAGACTTTGGAATTTTTGTTATTACATTGCTTCTGTCAACAGACACAGTAACACCTGAAGCCGTTGGTGCCGTTACATTAGTAAAGGAAGATGGTGTAGTGAAATTCTTGGGCTCCCAGTCATTCATAAAGAAACCGATTGTATTTGCCAACGGCGGGTCAACCTGCGGGTTTACGGTTGTAGTATCCACTGGTGTTGGTGGCGTATCTCCGGATGTTTTCTTACACGAAGAAGTTGCTGTTACCAAAAATGCAACAACTGCAATCAGTATCACAAATAATTTTCCTCTATACATAATAATTATTTTATCAACTTTTCAATCCTTGAAATAAGTTCCAGGCAAGCACGGCTGTTGTGATATGGACATTTCCAAAAACCGGCTTTGTCTTTCTGCATCACAGAATAATCCCCGTTCACCCCCCAAAACCATTCCCCGTTCTGATTGTCTTTAATAAACCTTTTTACAAACTCCCAACTGTGCAACGACTGGCGGAGGTAATTCTCATTACCTGTAACCTGGTAGGCATTGTAAAACCCAATCATGGCTTCGGCCTGTGGCCAGGAATGTTTTTCGGCAATAAGCCTGTTACCGTCTGGTTCAAATTCATACCACAAACCCCCGTCTTTATCTAATCCTTCACTGGCAGCCTCAGTAACAGTAACTGCCAGGCATTTGAAAGCTTCCATGTGTTCTTCATTTCCGATTTGTTCTGCACACTGCTGCAACAACCAGGCGGCTTCTATGTCATGCCCATAAGATTGTAAAGAAGATTTCTGTTTCCAGTCATCATTAAAAAATAAATTATAATGGCGGTTATTGCTGTTGAAAAAATACCGCAAGAATAACCATAACAGGTTTTCAATTCGTTCCCGCAACCCATCATCCGGCCATACAGAAAAAAGATTTGCATATGCTTCAACAATATGCAAATGTGTATTCATTGTCTTTCGCTCATTATTGTCTTTTTCGCTCAGCCGCAGATCATTTATTTCACTCCAATCCCTTGCAAAAGCCTCTATGTAGCCATTTCTGTCTTTGTCGAAACTCTTATCCTCAATCAAATGATACAAAGCAATAGCGGTTTCCATTGCCTGTTCATTGTTTGTAACCTTATAGTATTCAGATAAGCCATAGATACAAAAAGACAAGCCATAGATTTGTTTTTTTCCATCCAGCATATTTCCTGCTGCATCTGCAGACCAGTACACCCCGCCATACTTTTTATCGACAAAAAAGCTGAGTATATTCTCATAAGCTCTTTTCGCCATAAGCAGGTATCCGGGGACAGGTTTTAAATTGTACGCTGCAGAAAAAGCCCAGAGAATGCGGCTGTATAATACAATCCCTTTTGGTGCTGACGCATCCGGAGTATTATCATTATCCACACTTCCGTAAAAGCCGCCATTGTCTGTATCCACTGTATAATCACACCAAAATGAAAGGATGCTGTCCAGTTCGTTATCAAGTTCAGTTTTGAACTGAAAGAGCTGCTGCTTTATATCATCCTCCGTATGTATCATTATCGTCCCAGTACTTTTTTATTGCTTTCCACATTCACAAACTGTTCAGAAAGATTTTTATCAATAAGGTTGTTAAGAGTTCTTACTGTTTCTGCTGACCTGAAACCATCAGGGGCTGTATTCATTACATAATCAAGCAGCCTGTCAATAGTAGTAGTAGCGACATGCAACCTTGTATCGGAAGAAGCATAATAAATAAACACTTTTCCGTCCTCATCCATAATCCAACCATTACTAAACACCACATTTGATACATCCCCAATCCGTTCTTCGCCATCCGGTGCCAGGAAATAACCAGCCGGCTGGTAAATTACTTTCGTTACATTCTCCAAATCCGTCATGAACATATAGAGCACATAACGAAGACCTGCGGCTGTGTTCCTTACACCATGGGCAAGATGCAGCCAGCCCTTATCAGTTTTTATCGGTGCCGGGCCAAGTCCGTTTTTTAACTCATAAACAGTATGATATACTTTTGGGTCAATTACCGTTTCTCTTTCCACTACTGCATTTTCAATGGTTTTACTCAAACCAAAGCCAATGCCACCACCCTTTCCGGCTTCAATAAATTTATCCTGTGGCCTTGTGTAAAAAGCATATTGGCCATTTACAAATTCAGGATGCAGCACCACATTACGCTGCTGGGGCGAACCTGTTTTCAAGTCGTTCAGCCTTTCCCAGGTTTTAAAATCTTTAGTTCTTGCAATACCACATTGTGCAATGGCAGCAGACTGGTCTGTGCTTGGCGCAGAAGGATCCCGCCGTTCCGTACAGAACAAACCATAAATCCATCCATCCTCATGATGCACCAGCCGCATATCGTATGTGTTAGTATCCGGCACGTCTGTTTCCGGCATAGTTACCGGATGGTCCCAGAAACGAAAATTGTCAACCCCATTTGGACTTTCTGCTACTGCAAAAAAAGATTTCCGGTCGGCTGCTTCCACCCTGGCAACAACAATGTATTTATCATTCCACTTTATTGCCCCGGCATTTAATACTGCATTGATACCAAACCGCTGCATTAAGTACGGGTTAGTTTCTTCGTTCAGGTCAAACCGCCAGAAAAGCGGAGCATGGTTTGCTGTTAATATAGGAAATTTGTAACGGCAATAAATTCCATTGTAATCATCTGACTTCTCGTTTATCCGCCCGAGCAGTTGTTCCTGCTCATGCTCCAGTTTGGCAAGACGGACATAAAAATTGTTGTTCATAATACTCTTTTTTTAATCTTCCAGTTTATCCCACCATGTTCTCTTCAAAATAATTACAATAACAGTTAAGATTGCTATTGTAACTAATAATGGTAAGTGCATTGAAAGAACTATGTACATTGGTAATAAGGTCATACACAACTGGGCAATAATTCCCAATACCACGTTAAACATATCCAGCTTAAACCGTTTGTTTGGCTGAAATGCGGGGTCGTCTTTCATCACCAGCTCATGAACCGGTTTCCAGAAGCCCCATGGACGAACAGTTTTGTAGAATTTCTTCAGGGTTTCAGTTTCTGTTGGTGGTGCTGTATAAGTTCCGATAAGGCAACCTGCAATTGATAACACAAAAAGTACCGGCCACCAGTACAATGGCAATGACTGCGTAATATATCCGTGTGTAATACCCCAGCTGATAGCATAAGGCATTATAAGTGCACCGGCCACCCCGGCTGTCATTCCCCAAAAGAACCCATTGGCATTGAAACGCCACCAATACCATTTCAGAACATTAGAAGCAACGTATCCTCCATATAACCCTCCCACAATCCATTGCAGTATTTCATTCACATCTTTTGCAAGAAAACCAAAGAACACACCTACTGCCACCACCACAACTCCTGTAATATAATTCATCGAAATAATCTTCTTGTTCGATGCATTCGGGTTTACATACTTCAGATAAATGTCATTTACGATATATGCCTGTGCCGCATTTAATGTTCCGGAAAATGTGCCCATAAAAGCTCCCAACAAACCGGTTAACACCAATCCAAGAATACCTACAGGCAGGAAGTTGTTGATTGTTGCAGGTAATACCCTCTCAAAATCAATTCCGCCTGCACCATTACTAAGGTTAAGCTGATTATAATACAGTAGTCCCAGCACTGTCAGTCCTATTACCATTGAATACCTTACAGGAAGCAGGATGATAGAAACAAAACCTGTCATCTTTGATGCTTCTTTTGGTGATTTTGTGGAAAGGATTTTTTGCATATCATAGTTAGGTGCCGGACCTGCTGCCGCTGCAAATACGCCTTTCAGCAACATCATCATAAAGAAAATACCAAAGAGGCTGAAGCCATCATCTGCAATTTTCTTATTGGCTTCATTAACTATTCCTGTCCAATCAAGATTTAGGTTCCACCCAAAGAACGGGTCGCTCCATCCTTTTGGCACATTCAGCGTAGAGCCGTTAAGATGAACCATGGCGATGATGGCTATGGCAAAACAGCCAATAGTCATTATTGCATATTTAATTAAGTCGCCAAGAACAATGCTGTGCATGCCCCCGAGAATGGAATAGAACATTGCAAACAGAGTGAAAACAATTCCATAGAAATGAGCTACATATTGCGGGGCCACATGGAAAGGCACATAATCTTTTATCGCCTCCCACGGAACAAATATTTCAATAAACTTACCCAGGCCAATAAAACCATACGCCAAAAAGCCCAGACATCCAATTAATGCAAAAGCTACCACAATACTGTGCGAACCTCTTACTCCTTTGCCCTTTAAGCCAAATCTGGTGGCCAGCCATTCTGCCCCGGTATTTGCGTTGGAGCGGCGCAACCATTTGCTCAGGTACATCATATTAAACACCTGGTTAAACACAGGCCATAGCCAGGGAATCCAGATGCTTTTAATACCATACACAAAACAGAGTGCAACCATCCACATAGTGCCGCTGATGTCAAACATATCTGAAGCATCGCTCATACCCAGCATATACCAGGGAAGTTTTTTGCCGCCCATCAGGTAGCTTTCTTTATTCTGCCGGGCTTTTTTCCGTAAAAACCAGCCAAGCATTACCATCGTTGCCAGGTATAAAACAATAATGCTGATATCGATAAACTGTAGCTTCATAATATTTTTTGTTGGCCAAAAGCGGTCAGTGTAAAGAGGTTGCAGGCTGAGGAATCAACCCGCAACTCTTACTGACTGATTGCTCTGCTTATTAAAAACTAATCATACAACTTTTCTTTTTCTATTTCTTTTTCAAAAAGCGTTTTCTCAAGGTTATAAAATTTTACGAAATCAGGTTCCGAAACCTGCCCTTTATACGGCGCATAGTAGTGCATCTTTTTCATATCATTATGATAACCATGGTTGCGCCATACCAGCACATAAGAAATCTTATTTTCACCAATGGCATTTAACAATGTCTCTGTCCACCAGCTGGCATATGGTATCGCTTCAAATCCGGTTTCAGCTAATGCAAAAGGTTTATTTTTTTCTTTAGCAATTTCACCAAGAAGCTTAAGGCAATTATTTGTGTTTATTTCAAACCATTTTTCTTTTTGCGGGTCACCAAACTGGTAGCTGTCAAAACTCAGTATATCCACCATATCATCACCGGGGTATCTTTCGAGGTACTCCTCCTTTGTTTTAAAATCTCCACCGGTATTATACACCCAAATAAGATTGTGCAATTTTTTTTCTTTCTGCAGGTAATAAACAGTGAACCGCCAAAGTGTTTTGTATTCAAATTCTGTACAGGCATTCTTGCCCCACCAAAACCAGTTGCCGGTCAGCTCATGAAACGGACGAAACAAAACTGGAATAGATTCGCCTTTACTTCCTTTGAGGGATGAAAGAAAACCTGCCACTTTATCCAGCCATTCTTTGTATAAAGCATGATTGACACCGCCTGGGTTAACGGAGGCAACTGTACCATGCGTAGTATCCCATGCACCTTTCTGTGCGCCAAAAGGGCTGTCTGCATGCCAGCTTATTGTTATCACTCCGCCCCTTTCATATCCCTGTTTAATGTACTGTTTCATTTTCTTAAAGGGTACGCCATCAAGGTTTACTTCATTGTTATTCCTTTCAATGCCGCCCAACTCCCATCCGTAAACTGCGGGATAATCACCAGCCGTTTCTTTTATGTCGCTCCGGCCTTCTTTGTATTTCCATTCCACTCCATATGCGAGGTCATCCTGGTGACCGAACATGAATCCTTTTTCAGCCAGCCTTTTCAGGTTATTGTACAGGTTTACCGTTTCTTTTGTTGCCTCTTTATCAACAGGCAATTCTTTTTGTGCTGCTGCTTTGCAGGAAAAAAGAAATAATAACCCGACAGCAGGAAAAAATCTTGCTTTCATCATCGTCCTCCTGTTTTTTTAATATAAGAAGAGATTACTTCCCATGTGCTTGCATCACTGTCATAAACTGAATTGAGGCCCTGTTCTTCTACCGGCGGGTCGCCCAGCAAGTCATCGCCTTTTTTCCAAAGCAGTTGCTTGTGAGAAGGCCTGCCTGTGCCGCTGAATGTCCAGAAGTTTGCTCCGGCAATAATGCCATCACTATTTAAGTGTTGCAGTAATAGTTCAAAAATGGAAGCAAAATACCTGTCCCTGTATGAAGTGGCTGAAGCAGGCAAAAAAGAATGACTGTCTCTTGGCAAGCCAAATTCTTCCACTACAATTGGCTTTCCTGTTTCTGCTGCCGCAGCCGCATTGCGCTGAATATAATCAGTTGTGTTTTTGATAACCACATCGAAATTTTCAGCGATTGATGTGTCTTTAAACCATCCCCAGTTTTTGGGCCAGATATGCATAGTGGAATAGCTGATGTTTTTATAAGAATGTACTTCTTTAAACACCTCCAGGTTTTCGCTGCCAAATTCACCTTCACTTCCTGTGGTTATCAAATGCTTTCTGTCTAAAGACCGGATTAAATCAGCAGACCGGTAAATGAATTTCTTGTACGCTTCAGTAGCCTTTGGCCGCATGGGCCTTGGTTCATTGGCAATTTCCCAGCTCATGATAGCGGGGTCATCTTTGTATCTTTTCTTAGTAATGCTGTTAACCCTGTTTACTACCAGCTTTACCTGCTGCTCATATTGCTGAATACAGTTTGGGCATGAATAAAACAAACTGGTGTAATCTCTCATCTCGTCCCAGGTGAGTTTCCTCCTCAGAACGGAATCATGTATCAACCCGTTCCAGTTCAGGTATTGCAAAAACCCGCCGCTCCATTCCCAGTTATTACTCAAAAAGATTACTGCCTTCATGTTGCGTTTACTCATTTCCGCCAGCAGGAAATCAAGTCCGTTTAAAAGTTCCTTTTTAAATACCCCTGGTTTAGGCTGCAGAGAGGGTTCCACTCTTGGCACTCCGTTTATCTGGCCACTGCCCTCCGCACCAGCCATTATCCGCAGGTTGCTGATGCCTTTGCCTTTTAAAAAATCAAGTTCTTTTTTGACTCTTTCTTGCCCGGCCATGTCATTGGAGAGCAAACCACCATACCAATAATTAATACCAATATAATTATAAGACTTTCCTTCAAGCATGAATTTTCTGTCAGCAACTTTCACAAAAGGGGAAGGCTGTGCATTAACAATTCCGGTGAAGAAAAAAAATACTGCTAATAGTCTGAGATGTATCATACAATCCGGTGACCGGTTAAAGAAAAGTCGTTTCTGCGATAGAAAACTGACCACAGAAACGACTTGAATAATACTTTACCAGTGTGTTATATTTTTATTCAGGCATCAGGTGGCCGCTGCCCGTTTTTGGTTATTTAAAGAACATGATGTCATCAAAATAGAAGGTTTTGCCTTCGTTTTGTATCTGGAAAGTTACATTGTTAATTGAAGAAGTAATACCCGGATAATCAACCGCTAAATCGTACTTGAAATAAGTCCATTTTTTGGCCGGGATTGTAATTACTTTCTGGTATCCCCAGTTCAGCCAAAACTGAACATTCCAGTCAACATCAGCCCCTTTAACCCAAAAACCAAAGTATTTATACCCGGTAATATTAATTGAACCTCCATTGCCTAACTGCATACCTCCCCAGGTACCTGCAGGGTCATATGCTGCTTTCAAACTTTTGGTTCCGCAAACCTTGTCATCAGCCGAAGCACTGAAATCACCACCCCAACTCCAGCTTTCGAATCCATTATCCAACTGATCGGAGAAAACTTTAAGTGCCATATCCACATTTACAAACTCCATATCTGTAACCCTTACACCTGACAGATTAGTCAGTTTCAATTTACCCCTTGTTATTGTTGTAGAAGGCATTTTTATAACCATCTGCTTTCTTGTTTTTGAAACAATAGTAGCGGCAGTAGTAGTTCCGTCAAATACCACAGCAGAAACATCATCCAGGTTATTGCCGGTAAGTGTTATCTCAGTATTGGCCTGAAAATCTGTTGGCCAAGCTGCAGTAACACTGGGTAATGCAATTACTGCAAAAGGTACAGTAAGCGTTTTTCCGTCTGCATTAGTGAAGATCACATCCTGATTGCCACCATAAGCAGTATCAGGCACCCTGAATATGAGATTGGTTTCTGTATTCAGTGTAGGTGTAAATGGGGCCGGCACATTATTTCTTGAAAAAACAATTGATCTGATCTGGCCAATGCCTGATCCTGTAAGCACTACCGATTCCCCGCCGGCTGCGCTGGCTGGATTGATGGCACCAGATGACATATCCCCGGTTTTCACATCCGGGCTTCCGTCACTTTCTTTTTTACAAGCTACTATTATTACTGATAATGACAGTAAGATCAGCAGCGTTGAAAAGAGGGATTTTATACTAAACTTTTTCATTATAATAGTTTTAAGAGTGAATTATTGATAATAAGCAACTGGTGGTTTACCCAGCTCAGGATCTTGCAGTACCTCACCGGCAGGAATAGGTAAATGCATATAAGATTCCTGGAAGGTAACGTAGGCCGGCACTGTGTAAGTACCCCTGTTTTGTGCTTCAATAATTTGCTTTGCTTTTGCAAATCCCTGCCTTGTTATGTCATACCAGTAATCCCCTTCAAAAGCAAATTCAACACGGCGTTCTTTTAAAATATCATTCAGTGTCAGTACTGATTTGTTGGGCAAACCAGCCCTTGCCCTTACTTTGTTGAAAGCGGCTAAAGCAGTGGCATCACTGGTTGAGGCGGCTGTTCCTAATGTAGCTTCTGCATAAATCAACAGAATATCTGAGTAGCGAAGCATCATAGTGTTAATACCTGTATTCATTCCTATTACACCTTCGCTGCCAAAGCCACTGCCAGGACCAACTACGTACTTAACAATATTGGAATGAGTGGTATTCTTCTGACCACCATCTCCAACTGGTTGCATAGTATCATATACATATCCATTTGCCATAAAGGCATTGTAAGTTGGATTAGAACCCTTCGGTTTCCAGGTTGGATATGTCCAGCCATGCTGCATGATTGTTCCGCTTTTGCGCAAGTCGCCAGATTCAAATGCTGCCTGAATATCCATGCTGGGGATATACAGTTCCCACATATTGGCTTCAGCAGTCTGCAGGTTAGATGGGCCACGGTCTGGCTGCAACTGGTTTGCCGAACCCCAGGGGTTTTGAGTAAGCTGGTGTTGTGTCGAAAACAATGATTCTTTATTATTATTAAAAGAACTGCTGGTAAACATACCCTTGTAATCACTTACAAGATCATATTTAGCAGAACTGATTACTTCCTGTGCCTTAATTTTTGCACTGTCATAATCCTTTCTGTACAGGTACAGTTTAGCCATCATCCCCTTTGCAGAGAATTTAGTAAGCCTGCCGGGAACATCTGCTTCAGGTAAGCCGACTTCCGCTTTTTTCAGTTCTTCCAGCGCAAAACGTAATACATCTTTCTTGTAATAACGGGGAATATTAAAATTACCTGACAGAATTGTTCCGCCGGGATCATTTACAATTGGTGCATCGCCCCATATACGGGCAATATAGAAATAAACAGTTCCTTTAAAGAAATGGCACTCAGCAATGGCCGGATCCAAAAATGAAGCATCTCCACCTTTTGATTTTTTCAGTTCCAGGCCGTTCATATAAGTACTTGTCCAGCCTCCTATTTTGTAAAAGGCTTTCCATGCGTCGGCCAGGCGAACAGATGTTGAAGCCACTGAGAAATTGGAAAAAGGAGGATCATCGTTGCCACCGGCATATTCATTTCCGCTCATCACTTCGGCTATGGCATCCATTGCCCTGTTTTCATAACCTGCCCACGGCAATCCATACAGTGTGCTGGTCAATCCTCTCACTTCTTCTGCGGTGTTATAATAGTTATCAATCGTTGTGCTGTCAAGCGATTCTCTTTCGGTAAAATCCTTTTTACAGGATATAACCGTAATTGCGAGTACCGCAAGAACCGCTGAATATTTAAAAAAGTGTTTCATATCAGAATATTTTTAATTTTCGTTAATTATAATTCCACGTTGGCACCTACTGTGAATGTTCTTGGATTGGGATAGTGTCCGGCATCCACATTCATTAAACGGATGTTGTTATTATAAGCGCCAATCTCAGGATCGTATCCACTGTAATCGGTAAACGTATGCAGGTTCTGTACTGTTAAATATAATCTGACATTACTGAGTTTAACTTTTGATAAAATAGAAGCAGGCAGCCTGTAACCTAACGTTACGTTCTGAATACGCAGATAAGAACCATTTTCCACATACCTGTCTGACATGTAAACGTTGTTTACGTTTGTGTTAGTGAATCTTGGTAATGAACCACCAGTATTAGTTTCAGTGTACCTGTCCATTACGGTTTTCAACTGGTTGTAATAAGGATTATCCATTTTTTCCAGTTGCCAGCGAAGGAAATTGAAAATCTTGGCACCATAGCTTCCCTGCAGGAAGAAAGAGAAGTCAATGTTCTTATAATTAAAGGAGTTAGTTAAACCATAAGTAAACTTAGGTAATGGGCTGCCAATGAAAGTAATGTCCTTTTCATCTACAACGCCGTCAGGTTTACCATCGCTGCCACTAACATCCCTGAAGCGAATATCTCCCAGCCATGTGTGTGTCTGGTCAACTGAATAGCCAAACTGTGGCAAACTGTTGTTCAGTTCATCCGTTGTACGGAATAGCCCGTCTGTAACCAGACCATAGAATGAACCTACTGCATAACCGGGTTTTGTAAATGATATTGTATAATTATCATAGTACAATTTACCGGTAAGAGATGCTGTAGAGGCTGCAAGGTTATCTAATTTATTCTTGAAATGAGAGAAGATAAAATTGGTTTTCCATGTAAAGTTCTTATTCTTAATATTTGTGCTGTTGAGGCTGATGTCAATCCCTGTATTAGACATTTGCCCAACATTAATAACCGGCCCTTTCAAATCATCCCACTGATCGCCTACACCAATCAATCTTGGCCCTGTACCGATAATCATCATATCAGAAGTTGTCTTTTTGTAAACGTCAACTGTCAGTTCCAGTCTGCTTTTCAGAAAAGCTGCATCAAAACCAACGTTCTTTGTAATAACAGACTCCCATGTCAGGTCAGGATTAGGAATGCCATACAAGTAGCTTGATGTTCCAAAGCCAACAGGGCCAGGCCAGAAGCTAACCTGTGAGGTATATGGCGGATTGGGAGAACCCGAAGGCAGATTTTGATTACCAACTGAACCGTAACCCAGTCTGACTTTAAGGAAGTTAACCACCTTTAGCATGTTCTCCGCAAATTTTTCATTAGTAACAGTCCATGCTGCAGATACACCCGGGAAATAGCCCCATTTGTTTTTGTCAAAAAACCTTGAAGAGGCATCTGCCCGTAAACTCAACGACAGAGAGTAGCGGTTGCTATATGTATAGTTAGCACGGCCAAAGAATGATTCGATAGAACCTTCATTCTTTCCACCACCCAGTTCCCATGTTTTTTGATCAGAACTGCCGGCATTGATATCAATAATATTATTCTGCAAATCCACTTTTTTACCATTCAGGCTTTCCCAATAGTTGTATTGAGATTCATGACCTGCAGTGGCAGAAATATTATGACTGCCGAAACTTTTGTTGTAGTTAATATAATTTCTGAACGCCCAGTAGTAACCATTTCCACGATAATCGAATACCTGGCTTCTTAATGTTGTATTACCAATATTGCCTGCCTGAGAAAAAGCAAGGTTATTATACAAACTGAGTGAATATGCAAATTCATTTCTGAATGAGAAGTTTTTCAAAAACTCAACATCTGCATATAAACTGCCAAATACATTTGTACTGGTTGATTTGTTGCCCCGCATATAGCTTCTTGCTATGGAGTTATCCAGCTTGTCATAAGCTATTCCGCCAATGGGCTGACCACCGCCCCAGCTGCCATCAAGATTCTTAACAGGAATTAACGGGCTTTGAACAGTTCCCCACCAAATGGTTCCTTCTGCCGCATCTGCCAGTGTTACATTTTGAATGCTTCTTGAAGCATTGGCACTTACACCCACTTTCATCCACTTTTTCAGTTGGTTATCTAAGCTGAAACGGGTTGAATAACGTTTAAAATCAGAACCTATTAATATACCTTCCTGGTTTAAATATCCAGCAGACAGATAATAAGTTGTCTTGTCTTTACCACCTGAGAAACTCAACTGGTGGCTTTGCATATTTGATCTGCGGAACATAGCTTCCTGCCAGTCAGTACCATCGCCTAAAATTGAAGGATCCCTGAAATCGGGGTTTAATGTCCCTCCTAAGAGCGGAAGCACTTCATTTTGATACTGGGCATATTCCCGAAGGTTCATTACATCTAATTTTTTTTGAACCGACTGCTGGCCAAAGTAAAAATCGTAGCTGATTTTGCCTTCGCCGGCTTTACCCTTTTTAGTTGTAATTAATATAACCCCGTTTGCTGCCTGAGAACCATAGATTGCCTGTGCAGAAGCATCTTTCAAAATATCAATTGATTCTATATCATTTGGGTTCAGCGTAGCCAGGAAACTGTTTCCTGTTTGTCCGTCGGAACCACCAAGACCTGCATACCCGGCATTAGACTTTGTGTTGCTGGTAAACACCACTCCGTCAATCACAATCAGCGGGTCGTTGGCGTTGATTGTAGTGACACCACGTACCCGAAGTGACACACCACCACCTGGCTGACCGCTATTGTTCATTACGGTAACACCGGCAACTTTGCCCTGTATCGCCTGGTCAATACCAGTAACCGGAAGGTCCTTCAGGTCTTTTGATTTTACTGAGGAAATAGCAGAAGATACATCTGCCCTTTTCGTGGTTCCGTAACCAATTACCACCACTTCACTCAGTTTTGTATCAGCAACATCAAGTGTTGCAACGATGTTGCTGACACCGTCGAGTGAAAACTCTTTTGGTTTGGCTCCCACATAAGAGATAACCAGAGTTTTTGCTGTGGCGGGAACAGTAATCTTAAACACACCATTTGCATCAGTGGCAACGGATGTTTTTGTTCCCTTAATGTTGACGGTAGCATTGGCGAGAGGTGCGCCTGATTGATCAGAAACCACACCAGATACTGTTTTGCCCTGGGCTAAAACAGCCAGCGAAGAAAGAACAAACACAATGTTTATTGCGACTGTCCTTAGAAATCGTAGACTTCTCATATAGCAAATAAATTTTGCCAAAATTAAACCGATTGCACAACTAAATAATAATACTATTTTAACCTTACTTTATATTTTTAGAACCTGATTTCAGTCAAATTTTTATTTTTCTATCAATATGGCAATGTAAAACAAGAAGCGACGCTACAACCTCACAACCAAATCATTGATACTATTTTATCTTATTTTAGATAACTTTATCTTTTAAAATGATTGCATGCAAAAGAACACCATGAGGGAAATAACACCCCTCACCAGCAGTGACTGCTTCACAATTTTTAGCAGGATAAAATCTGAATTTGATTTTCCGTTACATTATCATGAGGAACTGGAACTGAACTTTATTATGAATGCAAAAGGTGCCAGGAGAACTATTGGCGACCATATTGGAGAAATTGACGACCTGGAACTGGTTTTGGTAGGATCGAACCTGCCACATGTATGGCAAACTTATAAATGCAAAAGCAAGGAAATAAAAGAAATCACCATTCAGTTTCACAAAGATTTGTTTGACGATAAGTTGCTGCGCAGAAACCAATTAAGCTTTATCAGAAAAATGCTGGAAAGGTCTGCCAAAGGCATTCTTTTTTCTAAAGAAACTATTATGCAAATTATGCCGAGGCTGACAGTTTTGGGTCAAAAGCAAGGATTTGATTCTGTATTGGAATTATTTTCCATTCTTCACGACTTGTCGGTGTCACGCAATATGCATACTCTTTCTGATACCACATTCAGCGGGGCCGAGTTCTCGTACAACAGCCGTCGAATAGACAAAGCTTTTGAGTACATGAACCAGAACTTTCATAAGAACATAACCCTGGGAGAAGTGGCCAAACTGGTGAATATGACCGAAGTATCTTTCAGCCGTTTTTTTAAAACAAGAACAGGAATCACTTTTATTGACAGTTTGCTGGAACTGCGCCTGGGGCAGGCATCCCGAATGCTGATAGACACCACCCAATCAGTATCAGAAGTAGCTTACAACTGTGGCTTCAATAACATATCAAACTTCAACCGTCTTTTCAAAAAGAAAAAAGGATGTACCCCGAAAGAATTCAGAGAAAGCTACAATTACGGCAACAGGGTGTTTATTTAAGTTTCCTACCTGATGTTTCTGCATTTTTTTCCTTTAGGAAAATTGGCAGCTTCATAAGGAGTCATTGCCCGGTGGCAGGATTGAAACACAAGGCAACCGATAATCAGGGCCAAAACCATTCTTTTCTTCATAGATAGCGGATTAGATTAAGACATGAAATTAATGATGCTCCTTTTATTTGCACCAGAAAAACACTACTGAAATTTTCTGTTTTCCAATGAAAATATACGTTGTGTAAAAAACATCCCGCCCTACAAACAGCAGAACGGGATGCACCAACCTCACCCTGAGCATTCGTTACTCACATTTTGTGATGTTCTTTTCTTTTGTGTACTTAATTGAATTGGAGACCATACCTGCTACAGAGATAATCGTAAATGGCGTTTCAATCACTGAAGCATTTATACAGCCTTGCCCGGGTTCTGTGTATTCGATAGTTATTTCCAGGCCATTCGCATTTTTTTGAACGTTCTTTACCTTCACAGCGTAACCCGCACTTCTCACATTTCCCTGGAAACAGCAAATCACAAAGTTTTCATTAAAGTCAACTTCCGGCTTACTATATTGTCCCGGATAATCTGTAAATGCAGTAATCCAGATTTTCTCAAATTCAGAACCACTTGTACAAATCAGCTGTGTATCGTTTACAATACCACTGCCCTGACCCGAGAGTAGTACCTTCCACTGTGTATTATCGCTCTTTCCGTTACTATCTGCAGAAACTGTTCTGCCATTACTGTTACAGAACGCCATGAATAAAAGCGGCATACACAAAAAGAAAAGAATACCTTTTGACATATTCATGCTTTCAAGAATTTATGTTTTATTAATAAAGAGCCAAATCACTAAATATCATCTTCGTGCAATTTTATAAGTAAACCCCTTGCAGGAAACATTACCTGCTGATACCGGCGCCCCATTTCTTGCATGAATAATACCTGCTACTACAGGGGTAGCCATTGAAGTACCGGACATTGTTGCATACACACCACCTTTGTATGTAGAATATACACTTTGCCCTACCGCAACCCAGTCCACCACATTACCATTGAAATTTGAAAAAGATGAACATACATTGTTGCAATCAATAGACCCTACAGTATAAACTCTTGTACCATTAATACAGCCGGGGAGATTTTTAACCGCATCGCCATAATCGTTACCGGCAGCCATGCATACATAAGTTCCCGCATTGCCAAGATTACGAACAGCATCACGCAAAGCAGGCATGGCATTTTCGCAATTAGTCCATCCATATCCACCCAAACTCATGCTTACCACATCACCAGGAATATCATGCATTGCTACATGATTTAAACCCGCAATAACCCAGCTGTATGATCCGGAACCGGTATTATCCAGCACTTTCACGGGAACAACTTTTGCTCCGGCAGAAACACCCACCACGCCAATTGTATTATTTCTGGCAGCTGCGATACCGGCACAGTGTGTGCCATGCCCCTTTCCATCCTGCACAGTTTGGCCGGGCACAAAAGACTTGGCGAATGTGGCATTGGTTTGCACATTCAAATCAGGGTGTGTGAGGTCTATTCCTGTATCAAGTATCCATATCCATGTAGTTTTAGCAGAACCGTCTATAAAACCACCGGCTTTTGTAATAGCGCAACTTACATACTGGGCAGGAAGAAAATCATGATAAACATAAGTGTTATCAATAGCAATCGCATTGGGGCCTGACATAATACTACTGATTTCATCACCGGGATTCATCATGAAGCCAACATCCGGAGGATTCTTTTCCGGTTCAGATGGTCCCAGTTCAATAACATAGTCCTGCATTACATCAGCCACATCCGGATCCGCTTTCAGTTTTTTAAACTCATCATTACTCAGCTTGGCTGAAAAACCAGCCAGCACATCACCAAACTCTGTAATAATTGAGTTCTGTTTAATGTTGCCTTTGGTTTGAACATTTTTAATTTTTTGGAATACCTTGTCCCGTAGTTGCTTGTTATCCTGAACCTTTTGTTCTCTGTTATTATTCCTCTTCTGCTCCTTAACTACAGGTTTTGCAACAGACTCCTTAAGCAGTACTATGTACTGGCCCGGAATTGGTTTTTGAGCATTGACGGTCATTGCCACAGAAATCCCGGCAGCCATCAATATTAGTTTTAGCTTCATAATTAATTGTTTAATGGTTTATGAATTCGGAATAACCCGATTAATTTACCATTTGGGAGTCAGGCTTTCCAATGACCAACTATTAAAAAAAACTGACCCAAATCATTGGAAACGGGTAATAAAATAAAGTAGCTTGAAGGTTAATTTTTGCATAAAAAACCGTCCCGCAGCTGGCGGGACGGTGGGGAATTCGTGGGTACTTTCTTTATGTGGTTTTCCGTCCTTCTTTTTTACAAACTGCTAATTAACTGCATCCGCCCTGGTTGCCGCAGTTCAGACATTTATAGCAGGTGCCGCTGCGCATCATAATGTGGCCACATACGTTACAGGCCGGCGCATCACTTTGCATATTGCGGGTAGAGGCACTAAGGGCATCCAATCCTGCTTCAGCTTTTACTTGTTGATTGCTGCGCTGCGATTTAGCCTGCTGGGGAACTACTGAGCCCGATGACGGAGCTATCCTTACACTTGATAATTCCTGGTCTTTTTTCTCGTCATATTCCAGCTGGCTGGAAGCCATATCATCCCAGTCATCATTGCCTGTATTCAGCACTTCAGGTTTGTCAAGAACATGTACCAGGTCAGTACGGCCTAAGTATTCGTAACCAAGCACCCTGAAGATAAAATCAACAATAGATGAAGTGGTCTTAATGTTCGGATGCTCAACAAATCCGCTTGGGTCAAACTTGGTGAAAGCAAACTTGTCAACAAACTCTTCCAGCGGCACACCATACTGCAAGCCGATTGAAATGGCAATAGCAAAGCAGTTCATCATGCTGCGCATGGTGGCTCCTTCTTTAGCCATGTCAATAAATATTTCTCCCAATGTTCCGTCGCTGTATTCACCGGTGCGGAGGAATACGGCCTGCCCGTTGATTTTTGCTTTTTGTGTAAAGCCACGGCGCTTGGCGGGTAATGCCCTTCTTTCTACAATGCTGGCCAGCTTACGCTTCAGCTTAGTATCTGGTGAGGCCTGTACCCTTTTCTGTACTTCCTCCAGCAGTTCTTCAACAGTAAGTTTCCCTAAGTCAACAATTACAGATTCCTGTTGGGCATTGTTTGCAATTGTTGTCTCATCTGCTTTTTGGTTGCCTTCTTCAGTTTTTTTCTTTTTATCCGATTTATTGCTCAGTGGCTGCGACAGCTTAGAACCATCACGGTATAAAGCATTCGCTTTTAATCCAAGTTTCCAGCTCAGATAATATGCATCGGCTATTTCTTCCACTTTCGCCTCATGTGGCAGGTTAATTGTTTTTGAAATTGCCCCGCTGATGAATGGCTGTGTAGCCCCCATCATACGTATGTGTCCATGTGCATGAATATAACGCTGGCCTTTTGCTCCGCATTTGTTTGCACAATCAAATACCGGCAAATGCTCTTCTTTTAAACCTGGGGCGCCTTCCAGCATCATGGTGCCGCATACATAGTCATTTGCGGCTTCAATCTGCTCATCGGTAAAGCCCAGTGCTTCAAGCAGGCTCCATTCAAAATCATTGTATTGCTCAGAAGTAAAGCCCAACCTTTGCAGGCACTCTTCACCCAATGTGTATTTATTGAAAATAAAGCCTACTTCAAAAGCTGTTAATGCTGCAGCATCAAGACGTTTAATTTCATCAGCAATAAAACCTTTTTCACTCAGCGACTGATGATTGATATACGGAGCACCGGCAAATGTGGCGGCACCCGTTGCATACTTGATAATCTTTTCAGATTCAGTTTCGCTATACCCAAGGTTTTTTAAGGCAGTTGGAACTGACTGGTTGATGATTTTGAAATAACCGCCACCGGAAAGCTTCTTAAACTTCACCAACGCAAAATCCGGTTCCACGCCTGTTGTATCGCAGTCCATTACCAGGCCGATAGTACCAGTTGGTGCGATAACGGTTGCCTGTGCATTTCTATAACCATATTTTTCACCCAGTTCCACTGCATCATCCCATGCCTTGCAGGCAGCTTTCAGCAGGTAGTCAGGACAGTACTTAGCCTTAATGCCCAGTGGTTTCAGGCTCAATCCTTCATATTCATCAGCGTCATATGCGGCAAGACGATGGTTACGCATTACCCGCATCATGTGTGCTTTGTTCTCCTCATATCTTGGGAAAGCGCCGAGCACCTCAGCCATTTCTGCTGATGTTTTATAGGCAATCCCTGTCATGATAGCAGTAATAGCACCAGCAATACCTCTCGCATCTTCACTGTCGTAAGGAATACCACTCACCATCAGCATGGTGCCAAGGTTAGCATAGCCTAATCCCAGCGTTCTGTATTCGTAGCTCAGTTGTGCCACTTCTTTTGAAGGGAATTGTGCCATCAGCACCGAAATTTCAAGAACCACTGTCCACAGGCGGCAGTTGTACTCATAACCTTCCACATCGAAGTGGTTGGTTTCAGCGTCGTAAAACTTCATCAGGTTGGCCGATGCCAGGTTACATGCAGTATTATCGAGGAACATATACTCAGAGCAGGGGTTAGAAGCCCTGATAGGTCCGCCCTCCGGACAAGTATGCCACTCGTTGATTGTCGTATCGTATTGTGTTCCGGGGTCGGCACAGCGCCATGCAGCATAAGCTACCTGGTTCCAGAGTTCACGGGCAGGAATTTTTTTCATTACCCTGCCATCCATGCGGCCTTTCAGTTCCCAGTCTTCATCTTTCTCCAATTTTTCAAAAAATGAATTAGGAATACGGATGGAGTTGTTAGAATTCTGACCACTTACTGTTTTATATGCTTCATCTTCATACCCGGAAGGATAACCGGCCGCAATTAATGCAGCTACTTTCTTTTCTTCTTCTACCTTCCAGTTTATGAAATCAACAATTTCAGGATGGTCCAAGTCAAGGCAAACCATTTTTGCCGCACGGCGGGTAGTGCCACCACTTTTAATAGCGCCTGCTGCCCGGTCACCAATTCTCAGGAAACTCATCAGTCCTGAAGAACTGCCACCACCACTCAGCTTTTCACCTTCGCCACGGAGGTTGGAATAATTCGTTCCAACACCAGAACCATATTTGAAAATTCTTGCCTCACGAACCCACAAGTCCATAATACCACCCTCGTTTACCAGGTCATCATTCACACTAAGTATGAAGCAGGCATGGGGCTGAGGACGTTCATAAGCATTCTGCGACTTTTTAAGTTGTCCATCGTTCTGGTCAACATAATAGTGGCCTTGCGGCTTACCGGTTATACCATAGCTTTCATATAATCCTGTATTGAACCACTGAGGACTGTTAGGAACAGCCATCTGGTTCAGGATTGAGTACACCAGTTCTTCATAAAAAATCTGAGCATCTTTTTCTGATGCGAAATAGCCGTAACGTTCACCCCAGGCTTTCCAGCCATTGGCCATACGATGGGCTACCTGTTTGGCCGAAGTTTCCCTCCCCAGGCTGCCATCTGGCTGCGGCACACCTGCCTTACGGAAATATTTTTGTGCAAGAATATCGGTAGCAATCTGGCTCCATTGTTTGGGTACTTCCACATTGTTCATCTCAAACACAGTTTCGCCGCTTGGGTTTCGGATTACAGAGGTGCGGTAATCATACTCAAACATCTCATACACACTTATATCGTCCCGTGTAAAGCGACGACTGAACTGCAAGCCGCTTTTTGCGGATGCTTTGGTTTTGGTAGCCATAACTAAAAAACGAATTTATTGGGGTTAGAACTCTCAGTATTTGTTAACGTCCATGACGAAAATATTTTTAAGTACTCATAATTCATAGTTTGAAATATTCACATTCTGTGGAAAAGGAAAGTGGAAAAACCCCTAAAGCCCGCCAGCAGTGCATCTGGCCGATTTTGCACACATAAAAACAGTTTGAGGGGAAATTTTTTTTGGAAAATTAGTGCCCGGCCACTAAATATTTTTTTCGCCAATGAAACTCAGTTTTTTTGAAACTGATTGTCTTTGTCAGCTAACAAAACAGATATTCCTGTGGGAAAACCAAACACCCTGACATAGCACATGCTTTTCCTTAAATTATTCTTTTTCTATTAGGCTAAAACCCACTTTTTAACACACTGAAATAATGGGCAATGCGGAAAGTTTTTCGCATTTTTGCACCAACCAACCCGTAAGGATGAAATCGGCAATTTATACAGATCTGAAAGCTAAGAAAGAGCAGGGCAAAAAATCTTTTGCCGTACTTATCGATCCTGATAAGGTTGATACTTCTGTATTGGAAGAACTGATTGGTCTGTCAGTTTCGGCCAGGGTTGACTACTTTTTGGTGGGCGGCAGCCTTGTTATCTCTAACCACTTAGACGAATGTGTGCAGCACATAAAACAAAATTGCAACCTGCCGGTGTTGCTTTTTCCCGGCAGTCCGTCGCAGGTAAGCAAATACGCTGACGCCTTACTTTACCTTTCTTTAATATCAGGCCGTAACCCTGAATTGCTGATTGGTCAGCATGTGGTTTCAGCTCCGTTTGTAAAGCAAAGCGGGTTGGAGATAATGCCTACCGGCTATATTGTGGTAGATGGAGGTGCTCCAACCACCGTTTCTTACATAAGCAATGCAGCCCCTGTCCCTTCTGACAAAAATGATATTGCCATGTGCACTGCACTTGCCGGAGAAATGCTGGGCATGAAACTGATTTACATGGATGCAGGCAGTGGTGCCAAAAGGCCGATTACAGAAGGCATGATTAAAGCAGTTGCCGATAATATTGAAGCGCCGCTGATTGTAGGAGGCGGCATTATCACCCCCGAAAAGGCCTACCTGAACTGCAAAGCCGGTGCTGATGTAATTGTAGTGGGTAATGCCATCGAAAAAGATCCATCGCTGATTAAGGAAATGAGTGATGCCGTACACAGTGTGCCAGTGAAGGCATAAGTCCTTTCAAATAAAAAGGGCTGAAAATTCAACCCTTTATTAATTAACTATTGACGTTCACATTACAAACTCATCATCTCTTTAAACTTTACCGTTTGCCTGCGGCTTACTTCTATTTTTTCGCCACCTTTTAACTCGAGCAGTAAGCCACCGTTAAAGTAAGGCTCTATCTTTTCAATCATCCGCAGGTTAATGATATGTTTACGGTTGGCCCTGAAAAACACTTTTTCATCTAACCTCTCTTCCAGAGCATTGAGAGATTTTAAAATTAAAGGCTTGTTAGTTCCAAAGAAAACTTTGGCATAGTTGCCCACACTTTCAAAAAGGCGGATATCGCTCAGTTTTACAAACCAGCAACGTTCACCATCCTTTACAAAAACCTGGTCGCTTTCAGAAAGGATACTATTGTTTACAAACTCTCCTTCTGACCGCACTTCCCTTTGGTCTGAAGCAGTCAGTTTATGTATAGCGTCTGATAATCGCTTAGGTTCTATCGGCTTCAGCAAATAATCAAGTGCATTTACTTCAAATGCTTTCAGGGCAAATTCGTCATAAGCTGTAGTAAAGATCACCTGCGGGGTCTTTTCCAGTTGCTGCAGCATTTCAAAACCGGTTTTGCCCGGCATCTGAATATCCAAGAAAATAATATCCGGCTGATGCTTCGCAATTTTTGAAATCCCTTCTTCAGCATTTGTTGCTTCATCCACCACTTCCAATTCAGGAAATTCAAGAAGCATTTTTTTCAATTCTGTACGGGCCAGCCGTTCGTCGTCAATAATTATAGCTCTCATAAATGAGGGTTTTAAATGCTTAAAGGTTGAATAGTTTAAAGGCTAACCGGTATCAGCACTCTTGCCTCCACCAGCGAACCATTTATCTGTTGTATTTCAAATTTTGCCTTTTCTCCATACAATAAATTCAGCCTGCTTGCAGTACTTGAAGTGCCAAATCCTTTTCCATTGCCATTACTATCCATCTGCCCTGTGTTTTGCACCACCAGTTCATGGTAATCACCTGTAAAATCAGAAATTACTTTTACAACCCCGCCGTTTACCTGTTGGCTGATTCCATGCTTGATTGCATTTTCCACCAGCGTTTGTAGCATCATGGGGGGCACGGGCATTTTCAGAGTGTCCTCATCAATCTCATATTCTACTTTCAGCCTGTCTTCAAACCGCATATTTTCCAGGGCCAGGTAATCTTTTACAATATCCAGTTCATTTGTCAGAGGCACTGTCTCCAGTTTCTCTGTATGCATGCTGCTGCGCAGGATGTTGCTCAATTCAGTAATAGCTCTTCTGGCCCGCTGCGGATTTTCATCCACCAGTGCCCGTATGCTATTGAGTGAGTTAAAAATAAAGTGAGGATTAATGTGAGCTTTTATGGTACGCAATTCCAATTCTTTAATCAGCGATTCCATTTTCAGTGCGTCTAATTGCTGGCGACGGCTTTTCTGAAAGAAATGATAGAAGTAATAAATAAGCACCCATGGTAAAATAAAAAGTCCATTATCGAATGTAGAACCCGCCAGTTTTGTCCAGAAACTAATATTTTTTGGAGACGGAGTATTTAAATCAAACCACTCCCGTCCTTTTAATACCAGGAAACTGAATGTTACCGAAGCCACTACAATAGCAACCAGCAACAGCGGAACAACTTTTTCAACGGGTTTCATCATCCACCCCTGCCAGCGGATCAGTTCCCGTAATAAATGTGTAACCAATATACCGGATACAAAAACAATGGCTATCCGCTTTAATAATATATCAAGCGGCATATCCACTTTATAAGCACGGGCAAAAAAGAGCATTACCATGCCGACAAAGCCCCAGCCAGCCACCTGCAAAAACCAATATCTTTTTGTATGCAATTGCATATAACAAATTTACCTCTTCTGATTCATCCTTGCTGCCCTTTATTATCAGTGGCAAAAAGGGGTTACAAATGGGTTTGGGCAGTATCTTTCATTTTTTTCTTTATCTTATCCAACAACCGGGCAGTTTTTTTGTTAAACAAAATTTAGATTAATCTTGTGAGGGTCGGCATCAGCTGGAAAACAGTACTTTTACACCGTTAAACACACTATAATAATGACAATTACGCCAGGGCCACTTTTACAGACGATAAATTCACCTGACGACCTGAAAAAACTCTCCCGTGAGAAACTGCACCAGGTTTGCGATGAACTGCGTCAGTATATTATTGATGTGGTAAGTGTGCATGGAGGCCATTTTGGGGCAAGCCTTGGCGTGGTTGAGCTTACCACCGCTATACATTACGTATATAACACGCCTTACGACCAATTAGTTTGGGATGTAGGCCATCAGGCATACGGTCATAAAATTCTTACCGGCAGAAGAGATAATTTTCATACCAACAGAAAATATAAAGGCATCAGCGGTTTTCCAAAAAGAAGTGAAAGCGAATACGATACGTTTGGGGTAGGACATTCATCCACATCAATATCTGGCGCATTAGGTATGGCAATGGCTGCCAAATACAAAGGAGAAACAGACCGGAAAGTGGTGGCAGTAATCGGCGATGGTTCCATGACCGCCGGCCTTGCTTTTGAAGCAATGAACCATGCCGGTGTTGCTGATTCTGATTTGCTGATAGTGCTGAATGATAATGGCATAAGTATTGACCCGAACGTTGGTGCTCTTAAAGAATACCTGACAGATATTACCACATCGCCTACTTATAATAAAGTAAAAGATGATGTGTGGAACCTGATGGGCAAATTGCCTGTGGGCAAAAACTTCACCCGTGCCATGGGGCATAAGTTAGTTGAAGGGTTAAAAGGCATGGTAAGCAGCAGTGCCAATCTTTTCGAGGCACTGAAAATCCGGTATTTTGGGCCTATTGACGGGCATAATATTGCCAAACTGGTTGATACATTAAAAGACCTGCGCAATATTCCCGGCCCCAAACTGCTTCATATTGTTACTACAAAAGGTAAAGGTTATGCCCTTGCAGAAAAAGACCAGACCAAGTGGCATGCACCTGGCTTATTTGATAAAGTAACCGGCGAAATACACAAAAAGAAATTCGAACTGCCACAGGCACCCAAATACCAGGATGTTTTCGGTCATACAATAGTTGAACTGGCAGAAAAGAACGATAAAATATTCGGCATCACACCGGCAATGCCTTCCGGCTCTTCGTTAAAATTTATGATGGATAAGATGCCCGACAGGGCAATTGATGTGGGCATTGCCGAGCAGCATGCTGTAACAGTTAGCGCCGGCATGGCTACGCAGGGCATGAAAGTGTTTTGCAACATTTATTCATCATTTATGCAACGGGCTTACGATTCAGTAGTGCATGATGTAGCCATTCAAAAACTGCCAGTGGTGTTCTGTCTCGACCGTGCCGGATTGGTTGGTGACGACGGGCCCACACATCATGGCTGTTACGATATTGCCTATTTCCGCTGCATTCCCAATATGATTATCAGTTCGCCCATGAACGAAGCCGAGTTGCGCAATCTTATGTACACTGCCCAGCTCGACAGCCTGAACCTTCCAATGGTTATCCGTTACCCGAGAGGTGAAGGCGTAATGCCGGAGTGGCAAACAGAGATGAAAGAAATTGAAATTGGCAAAGGCAGGAAACTGAAAGACGGAAAAGATATTGCCATTCTCACTCTTGGTCACCCCGGAAACTTTGCTGCTGCTGCCATCCGTGATGTTAAGCGGGAAGGCGTTGAACCGGCGCATTACGATATGCGGTTTGTAAAACCATTGGATGAAGAAATGCTGCATGAAGTCTTCAGCAAGTACAGCAAGATAATTACCGTTGAAGATGGAACAGTTGTTGGAGGATTTGGTTCTGCCATTCTTGAGTTTATGAACCAGTACCAATATAAGGCTGATGTAAGAATCCTGGGTATTCCCGACAGGCTTGTTGAACATGGCACTCCTAAAGAACTGCACCGTGAATGTGGCTACGATACTGAAGGAATAAAAGCTGCCATCATGGAAATGATGAAGGAAAGAGTTTCTGTCAGCACACCTGTGTTAGGATAATTTTAACAGGCCTATTATATCCATCAGTATGGAAAAGCGTTGTGTAAGCATCCCTTGTTTACTTAACCGCTGTTATGAAGTTTATTCCCCGCCTTTTGCTTATCATTCTTGTCGGATGCGTGGCAGTATCATGGTTTCCAAAAACCCATTTCTGGAAAAAGACTAAAGCCACTCACCTTCCCAAAAAGGAAGCAGTTGCTAAAGTAAATCCTGCTGTTAACGCCAGGCTTGACGAAAAAGCTGCAGATGCCAAAACTTTCGTTGCCAGAAAAGGATATAATACCAATACCTGTTTCTTTATTGACATGAGCCTCCCATCGGGACAAAAACGATTCTTCATTTACGACCTGAAAAGAGATTCAGTATTAAACAGCGGGCTGGTTACCCACGGCAACTGTATGGAATACTGGCTGGAAGAAAAACGCTACAGCAACGTGGTGGGAAGCGGCTGCACTTCGCTGGGCAAATACAAAATCGGTAATCCTTATACCGGAAAGTTTGGTTACGCTTACAAACTGTATGGCCTTGACAGTTCCAACAGTAATGCTTTTGCAAGAGCTGTTGTATTGCATTCGCATGAATGTGTGCCAGAAAATGAAGTGGCTGACGAGATTTGTCAGAGCAATGGCTGTCCGACAGTAGCACCTGGTTTTTTGAAACAATTGAAAACCATTCTTAATTCCTCCAGGAAGCCTGTTTTGCTGTGGGTATATGAATAAAGCCGCCCCGTATGAGAGCGGCTTTGCCAAATACTTCTTTATTAACTATTTAAAACTCTTTACCAGGCTGGCATCCATGGTAATATCTGTAGCCAGCGACTTGCTGATTGGGCAGTTCTCTTTAGCTTCCTCAGCATACTGGGGGAAGTTTTTTGCCTTTAGTTTCGGAACTTTTGCTTTTACTTCCAGGTGGCTGTTGGTGATAACACCATTTTCTAAGGTGATAGTACATTTCGTCTCAATACGGCTGGGAGTAAACCCGGCTGCACCCAAAACAAAGCTCAGTTTCATGGAATAGCAACCTGCATGAGCGGCTGCAATCAGTTCTTCGGGATTGGTGTAAGTGCCATCCTCGAAACGGCTGCGAAAATCGTAAGCTTTATTCTTAATAACTCCGGACTGGGTAAGCAGTTTTCCGCTTCCTTCTTTTCCAGAGCCTTTCCAGTTCGCTGTTGCTGAACGTTTCATAAGTTTTTATTTTTTATTGTGGTTGATTAATATCCTGTTCCAATGCGGCAAGCCTGTTTTCCGGCTCGTTGTACTCAATGATAAAATTGTTCTTTCCTTCCCCGATCATAATATTCAGAAATTTCTGTTGCACCAGTTCGAGCAGCGACAAAAACAGAAAGATAGCATGTACCCTGTTTTCACTCTTTTCAAATATCTTTTCAAAAGAAAGGTGCCTTTCCTGTTGTGCAAGTGTAAGCATATCCTCCCGGCTTTTTTCCATAGTGTAGTTATACTGCACTACAGTGTGAACGGGTTTATTCAGCCTGTCGCTATATTTCTGCATGGCCCTTTCAAAGGCCTTCATTAATTTGAAAAGGGTAATATTTTGAATTTCAGTTCCTTCACTTTCTTCTTCTCCAACCTGGGCAAGTTCCCGCTGAATATTGCCCCGCTTTACCATCAGCATCCGCAGTGCTTCCATTTCTGCCATCTGGGCCGAGGCTTCTTTAAAGCGTTTATATTCAAGAATTTTATTAACCAGTTCCTGGCGGGGGTCAATCTCGTTGCCCTGGGCATCCAGTTCCTTGCGGGGAAGCAGCATCTTGGCTTTTATCCGCATCAGTGTGGAAATGAATAAGATAAACTCACTGCTGAGCTCAATATTCACTTCTTCGCTCTGGTGTATATAGTCAAGAAAATCGGTGATAATTCTGTTGATGGGAATATTATAAATATCCAGTTCGTCCCTTTCAATAAAGAACAAAAGGAGGTCGAACGGGCCTTCAAACTGCGGTAATTTTATCTGGTACGACGTATTCTGCACTGGTTGTTGAAATTAATTCAGAAAAAAAGTCCTGTCTTTCAACAGGACTGTGCAAATCTAAGGGAAAAACTGTTTTCTGACGGAAAACCCGTTTTTCAGTTATTTCTTAAGGGCATCCCTTATTTCACGCAGCAGAGTAATATCTTCTGGTGGTGCTGCGGGAGCTGCTTCTTCTTTCTTTTTTAGTGAATTGATGGCTTTAATAACCAGGAACATCACAAAAGCAACAATGATAAAATTGATAATTGCGGTAAGAAAATCGCCCCATTTCAAGTAAACAGCCTCCTTGGTAATTTTTCCGGTTTCGTCCAAAACAGCATCTTTCAGCTTCAACATGTTCTTTGTAAGGTCCGAACCGCCAATAAGGCCGATGAGCGGAGACACTATCCCTTCGGTAAAAGAAGTAACAACTTTTCCAAAAGCACCTCCCATTACAAAAGCAACTGCAATGTCAACCAAATTGCCTTTCATGGCAAAATCTTTGAATTCTTTAAGCATTCCCATAACTAAACTGGTTTTGAGTGTGAAAAATTAAATTATAGTCTGCACAGGCGTATGGGCCAGAGGTGCCGTAAATATAGTAATTCCGGAATATCTGTTTAGGGTTTCAGCCCCGGAAATTTCATATCCAGGTCTTTCAGCAAATCTCTGAGGGCTTTTGCAATAATATATTCTTTATACCAGTTCTGGTCTGCCGGCACTACAGTCCATTCCGGTTTGTCGCAATGTTCAAAACAGTCTTCATACATTTTCATATATACGTCCCACAGTTTTGCTTCTTCAAAATCCTTTGCATTGTACTTCCACATTTTTGCCGGATCCTGCATTCGCTCTGTCAACCGTTCATGCTGCTCTTCCGGCGATACATGCAGGTAAAATTTCAGGATATGTGTGTTGTTATGATCCTGAATCAGTTTTTCAAAGTCATTAATAGCATTCATCCTTTTTTTGGCTGTATCCTCATCACACCAGTTGTGTACCCGTGTAACGAGAATGTCCTCGTAATGCGAACGGTTAAAAACCTGTATCATTCCCTTTGCTGGTGCATGCTGGTGAATGCGCCACAGAAAATCATGCGACAACTCTTCTGCTGTTGGCGCTTTGTACGATTTTACCGTTACACCCTGCGGGTTCATGTTTCCAAGAACATTTCTTATTACTCCATCTTTACCGCTCCCGTCCATCCCCTGAATCACAACAAGTACTGAGTGTTTGCTTTCAGCAAATAACAGGTTTTGCAACCCGTCGAGCTCTTCCAGTATTTTGCCTGTAACTTCTTTGGTCGTTTCTTTATCTAGGTCTTTCGGAGCCTTAGTGGAAATGTCTTTCAATGATGTTTTACCCATATTTCATTTGTTTTACTAAATGAGGAAATCTGCTGCCGCCGATAAAAATAAATGATTATCTGTGGTTTTGATTTCCAAACTTTGCACCCTTATGAATAAAAGCATCGTTAGCTGGGGGTTATTTGTTATTCTGAGTATCATCTGGGGCAGCTCATTTATCCTGATGAAATGGGGTATGTTTGATGCCAACCAGCAGCCCGTACTTTCTCCTTATCATGTTGCAGCAATAAGGATGCTTTCCTCCGGATTAGTGATGCTGCCCTTTCTGTTTTATTCTCTGAAAGGTGTACCGGGAAAAACAATCCGCTATGTCTTGCTTAGCGGCTGGCTCGGAAGTTTTTTCCCTGCTTTTCTTTTTTGCATTGCTGAAACAAAAATTGATGGGGCACTTACAGGCAGCCTTAATTCGCTGACACCACTGTTTGTAATCATTTCCGGGGCTTTGTTTTTTGGAACGAAAACGAGTTCTGATAAATTAACCGGAGTAGTGATTGGCATAGCCGGCAGTGCTCTTTTACTATACTCGAATAAAAACGTTTCTGGCGGACACCTGTCTTACACAGGTTTTGTAGTACTTGCCACTTTGCTGTATGGCATTAATGTTAATATGGTGCATAAAAAACTTTCCGGAGTCAGTTCTGTACAAATAGCGGCAATAGCTTTTACAGGACTTATTCCTCCTGCATTGATTGTTTTACTGTCAACTGGCTACTTTCAGCAACCACTATCTGAGCATACCTATATTATGAGCACTATCGCCAGTTCAGTACTTGGAATTGTGGGCACTGCACTTGCCTCTGTACTTTTCTATGTGCTGGTAAAAAAGGCAGGCGGCTTATTTGCCTCTTTAGTAACTTATGGTATTCCTTTCATTGCCATCCTTTGGGGTGTTTATTACGGTGAAACCGTTACTTACCTGCAAATTGTAGCCCTTTGCATTATTTTGCTTGGTGTTTACCTGGCAAACAGGACAGACAGAAAAAAATAAAGCATGTCTTGCAACATGCCTTACTTATTAACAGGAATATGCTGTTAAATAGACATAATCTCTTTCTCTTTTGAAGCCAGGTGCTTATCCACCAGCGCAATAAACTTGTCAGTCATCTCTTGCACATCTTCTTCGGCATCTTTTGCAGCATCTTCACTCAATCCGTTTTTCTGCAATCTCTTGATATGCTCAATGGCATCCCTGCGTATGTTACGGATAGCCACCTTTCCATGCTCTCCCTCGCCATGGCACCTTTTTACCAATTCTTTTCTTCTTTCTTCAGTTAAGGGGGGCAAAAACAGACGGATGATAACGCCATCATTTTGCGGATTAATGCCAATGTTTGCTGCAATAATTGCCCTTTCAATTGGCTGCAGCATATTTTTCTCCCATGGCTGTACTGTCAGCGTCCGGGCATCCATAACGCTGATATTAGCGGTTTGATTTATCGGCATCGGTGAGCCGTAATAATCCACCACTATGCCATCCAGCATTTGAGGGTTTGCCTTTCCTGCCCTGATTTTTATCAGTTCCGCTTCAAGGTGACTAATTGCTTTCTTCATATGATCATCAGAATTACTGATAATTGATGCAACATCTTCTGCCATATTCTTAAGTTTTAAAATTGGGAAACAAATCTACTGAAACCATTCAATATTCATAAACCCGGAATAAAAAACCGGGCGGCTTCCTGGCACACCCGGCATTGACACTCTTTGCTGACTAATTTCTTTTTTCCTCAGTATCCATCTCTTTCGTAAGGTCAAGCACCTTTGTGGTAGTGGTGAGCAATGTAGCCCCTTCCTTAGTTTTTGAAACCACCATTGTTTTGTGGGTACGCCTGTAATAATACAATATACCCAGTCCGGCAAAGGCCAGAACCAGCATAATGCCAAGCAAAATAGTGGTTCCAAAAGACTGGCCCAACCATGCCAATGCTATAAAACCAATATTTATCAGCACCAGGCTAAAGGTTACAGCCGCATGGCTCAACCCCCTGTCCAGGAAAAGATGGTGAACATGGTTTCTATCAGGCGTAAAAGGAGACTTTGCATTTAAAATTCTTACACTAAAAACCCTGAGCGTATCCAGCAGCGGAACGATTAAAACAGCGAATCCAAAAGCCACAGATGAATGAACCGGTATGGCAACAAACGGGTCGTGTGCAACATTGATGAATTTAATTACAAGGATTGCATTTACCATTCCAATCATCAGCGAACCGGAATCACCCATGAATATCTTGGCCGGATGGTGATTGAAAATTAAAAACGCCACTAAGCTGCCAGCCATCGCAAAGGCAAATAAAGCGTATGCCTGGTAATCAATTGCAAAAAAGTAAATGCCGAAAACCACCGTAGAAAGCACACCCAGACTGGCGGCCAGCCCATCAACACCATCAATAAGGTTAAACGAGTTGATAATTACAATAATAGTGAGGTAAGAAAGGGCCAATCCAAATCCGGCAGGTAATTGTTCAATGCCAAATACACCGTACATGCTGTCTAACCGTATGTCGCCCAAATGAATCAGTATGGAAGCAGCCAGCAGCTGCCCAATAAATTTTTTACTGGCGGACAACACGACAATATCATCTTTCAAACCTAAAAAGAAGATAACGATGGCTGCAGCAAAGAAATATTGAAATTCAGGGTTTAAGTGTCCCTGTATAGAAAGTAAAGATGCGATGATAAAGCCGGCAAAAATGCCCACACCGCCTAACGAAGCAATTTTTTTAGTATGAAGCTTTCTCTCATCAGGTATATCGTATAAATTTTTGGTTTCCGCCACCTGAATAACTATCGGAATCGCCAAAAAGGACACAATAAATGAGACAGAAGCGGTTAATAATACATCTAAGCCCAGCATCTAAGCAGTGTTTTTGTGTTACAAAATTAAAAATTCTCCACTCCCTTGCAAGTTTTATGGTCTGTTCAACCCAAAACAACATATTATCCTATTGTTAATACAGGACAAACCTAACTTTTCCGGCAGATAGATGATATGGGTTGCAATTTTTATTGAAAAAGGATGCACTTTTGCAGTACATCGGTACTTAGAGGTTCGAGGTGCCAAAATACAAAAAGTTTAATAAGAATTTAATTTTATGGCTGAATTAACCGCAATTGCTGCTCAAATACGTCGTGATATAGTTAGAATGGTACATGGTTCAAGCAGCGGCCACCCCGGCGGATCGCTTGGATGTGCCGATTTTCTTACTGCTTTATACTTCAAAATCATGAAACACAATCCGTCTCCTTTTAATATGGATGCAACGGATGAGGATGTTTTTGTTTTGTCTAACGGACACATTTCCCCGCTTTTTTACTCCATTTTGGCCCGTGCCGGTTATTTCGACATAAAAGAACTTAGTACTTTCCGCCGGCTTAACAGCCGTCTGCAAGGGCACCCTGCTACACACGAAAAACTACCCGGTGTTAGAATTGCTTCCGGTTCATTGGGACAAGGCATGAGTGTGGCTATTGGTGCAGCACTGAGTAAAAAACTTAACGGCGATAAGAACCTTGTTTTTTCATTACACGGTGACGGTGAGCTGGATGAGGGTCAGGTATGGGAAGCAATTATGTTTGCAGCACACCATAAAGTTGATAACCTTATCTCAACTGTTGACTGGAACGGCCAGCAGATTGACGGTCCTACCAGCAAAGTGATGAACCTGGGCAATATAAAAGAAAAATTTGAAGCCTTCGGCTGGGCGACCCTCGAAATGGATGGAAACAACATGGAAGAAGTGGTTGCTGCACTGGAAAAAGCCAAATCCCTTACCGGACAAGGTAAACCTATTGGTATAATGATGCACACCGCAATGGGCAAGGGCATTGACTTTATGGAAGGCACACACGAATGGCACGGCATTGCACCCAACGATGAGCAATTGGCCAAGGCGCTGGCACAGGTGCCAGAAACACTGGGAGATTATTAAGAACCGGGATGGTTTGATAATAAGGGTTCTGAACGCATAAAGAGTTTGGTAAAAAGTGGCTTAACATGTAAAGGAGAGATTCTTCCTTCTGCAAATCGTGGTTCTATTCACTTCTTAATGAAAACTGCTGGCCCGCCGCCCTGCCCGACGGCAGCCATGCTGCAATAACAGCAATTACAAAAACAGTGGCTGATACCAATAAAAAGTCAGTCAGTTTCAGTTTGACAGGATAATAATCTATCAGAAATGTACCTCCCTGCAAGGGTATAATGTGAAAATGTATTTGCAGTTGCGCAACAATAAATGCCAGCAGCATCCCAATACCACCACCGATTATTGCCAGCAGCATACCCTCTGTCAAAAACACCCTGCGGATGAACAACCTGTTACTGCCGAGGGCATACAATACGCTGATATCTTTCTGTTTTTCTAATACCAGCATGGTTAATGAACCAATCATTGTAAAAGCAGCCACCACCAGCACTAAGCAAAGAACTCCGTAAATAATCCATCGCTCTGCATTCATTACAGCATACAGACTGCGGTTTTGCTCATACTTATTTTGCACCAAATAAGAATCTCCTAATAATGCTTTGATCTTACGTTTTACTGATTTGGACATATCATAATCGGTAAGAGAAACTTCAACTGCCGTATATTCATCCGGAGCCAGTTTCATAGCCGATTTTACAAAATCAATATTGGTAATCCCATATTTATTATCGAAGTCCTGCTGAATGCGGAAAGAGGCAGCGGCAGCAATAGTATCACTGCTGATATCCTCTGTCATATCCACCAGTGTGGTGTTACTTTTCCTGGGCAGGTAAATATTCAGGGAATAAGTATCAATCCCGCCCATTATTCCCAGGGCATCCTCCACTCCAACACCAAGTATAAGTTTTGGATCATCTGCCGAACCAATATCATACTCTGTATCGTTCACAAGATTATTGGCCACACCCGATACATAACGGTATTTCTCATCAACCCCTTTCAGAAAAATAACTGACTGGTAATCGCCGTTCTGCAACAATGCCTTTTCTTCAGCAACCAGCGAATAGTTTTTTATCCCTTCTATTTTCCGCAGGCCTGCCAGTTGCTGTGCAGTAAGGGTCATAACCTTACTTTTTTCCGGAGAAACTTTTATATCGGTATAAAAAGTCGAGTATAAATCTTTTACAATGCCTTCAAACCCGTTGAAAACACTCAGCACCAGTATCAATATTGCTGTGCCGAAAATAAACGCAAGAATGCTCACCCAAGCAATGATATTGATAGCATTGGTTGATTTTTTTGCTTTAAAATACCGCCAGGCAAAGAGAAAGTTTAAGAGTTTCAGCGTCTGAAATTTTAGATTGCTTAATCGTTTGAAGGCTTCTCATCATCCTTCGGCTCCTCCTTGATCTTCTTGAATATCTCCTCCATCTTAAATACATAGTCCAGCGTATCATCCTGGAAAAACTTAAGCACTGGCATACTGCGCAACTGGTGACGGACCCTGCCAGTAAGTTCCTTCTTTATCTCATGCCCCCTTTCTTCAATCTTATGCAGGGCTGCTTTAGCATCTTTTACCTGGAAAAAACTCAGGTAAAACCGGGCTTCCAGCAGGTCGGGAGTTACTTTAACGGATGAAATGGACACCATGCCCCCGTCAATCATATTGAGGCCAAGCCGCTGAAAAATAATATTCATCTCCTCGTTCAGCAAACCGGCAATTTGTTTCTGTCTTTTTCCTTCTTCCATGTATTTACATTTTACTGCCGGGTATATAAACTTCGGCAGACGCTGTAAAATTAGTTACTTTGCTGTTTTGCAAAAGCGATTTTATCTTAAATGAAACAATACTCCCGCATATTTCAATACCTGAAGGTTTATAAAGGAAAAATTGGACTATATTTTCTGTTCATAATACTAAGCATAATATTTTCGATAGTTTCTGTGGGTATGCTTATGCCCTTTTTACAGCTGATTTTTACAGGCGAAGGGACTTTTAAAACTACAAACAATCCCCTCATCCAGTTTTTCAATGACATCATCTTCGATTCGTTGAAAGACCCGGCTAACAAAGTCCCTGTTCTTGGTTTTATATGTCTGCTGATGATTTCCTTTATCATTCTGAAAAACCTCTTCCTGTATCTGTCTTATTACATTTTAAATCCGCTTAAAAATACAGTTGTAAACCAGCTAAGACAGGATTTATACGAAAAAGTACTCCGCTTACCTATCGGTTTCTTTACGGAAAAAAGAAAAGGCGACCTCATGAGCCGTATGACGAATGATGTTGGCGAGGTGGAGGGCTCTGTTGTTGGCACATTAGAAGGCTGGATCAGAGATCCTTTAACTATAATTATTAATCTTGTTGTTCTCTTCTTCATAAGTCCGCAGCTTACATTGTTTATTTTGATACTTATTCCCGTATTGGGTCTTGTAATTGGCCGGGTCACCAAATCACTCAAAAAACATTCCGAGAGATCGGCACAGAAATACAGCGAAACACTCTCTACTTTAGATGAAACTTTAGGAGGCCTGCGGGTAATCAAAGCATTTAACATTGAAAAAATAATGCGGCGGCGCTTTATCAAAAACAATGAAGAACTGCTGCAAGCCAAAAATCATATCTCTTACAGGCGGGACCTCGCTTCACCTTTATCAGAAGTAATGGGGGTGATGCTCTTTACTATAGTATTATACTATGGAGGAAGACTGGTATTAAGAAACGAGTTGCTGGAAGCATCTGTTTTTCTGGGATACCTTGCAATCTTCTACAACATAATCAATCCCGCCAAAGCCCTGTCCACTTCTTTCAGCAATATGCGGAAAGGCGCTGCCGCCATCAACAGAATTGAAGAAATACTGAAAGCCCCGGTTACTGTAGATGATAACCCCAACGGAAAACAACTTGACAGCTTTAACCATAAAATCGAATTCCTTAATGTTCGTTTTGCCTACGACGATGCAGTAATTCTCGACAATATCAATCTCACAATAGAAAAAGGAAAAACAGTGGCGCTGGTAGGCTCATCTGGTGCAGGTAAAAGCACACTGGCCGACCTCGTACCCCGTTTCCATGATGTAACAGCCGGCGAAGTGCTGATTGACGGCATCAACATAAAAGACTACTCCTTGCATTCTGTACGCAACCTGATGAGCATCGTTACACAGGAGCCCATTCTTTTTAATGATACCATCGGCAATAATATTGCATTGGGGCAGCAAGGGGCCACAGCAGAACAAATTGCAGAAGCTGCAAAGATTGCCAATGCCCATGATTTCATTTCTAAAAAAGAAGGCGGATACGATAGTAATATCGGCGACAGGGGCAGTAAATTAAGCGGCGGCGAAAGACAACGCCTTACCATTGCAAGGGCTGTACTCAAAAATCCGCCCATACTTATTCTTGACGAAGCCACATCATCGCTCGATACAGAAAGTGAAAGGCTGGTACAGGATGCCATCAACAATATGATGCAGAACCGCACCAGTATTGTCATTGCCCACCGCCTCAGCACCATCCGGCATGCAGATGAAATTATTGTGCTGCAAAAAGGCAAGATTGTAGAGCGGGGAACCCACGACAGCCTGATTGCCCAAAATGGCTTTTACCGCAGGCTGGTAGAAATGCAGGAGGTAAAATAAATTAGCATCACCTTTCCTTGCAAAATAAGTACTTACTTTATAGTTAATATTATCTCAAGGAACAGTTTACAATATGTGGATGGCTTATGCATTTGGACACTGGGGGCTTACCCTTATATTATCTCCCTTCATATCTTATCTCATTGAGCATATTTGGAAAAACAATCTGCACCAGATGGTAGGTTTAGTTGAAACATACCCTCTCACTTTTCTCCTGAGTATATTTTTTTCTTTCCCCACTTTCATTGTCTATGTAATTTGTTTTTATTTCCTCTGCAAATACAACGTAAAATGGATGAAGGCAAAAGCTGTTCTGATAATAATTGCAGTACTCGGGGTTAATATTACTTTTTCATTTCTCGATTGGATTATCGGCCCGCAAATAATCTTGGCCTATTCCTTAACCACAACAATTGTTGGCTTATTGCTAAATCTTAAGCCGTATTATATTAAGTCATGAAAAAATCCAGTTGATATAATTGTCGTAAATGTCTTTTCTGTGTACGAAATTTCCTCATCGCCCCTGACTTTTTTTATTTCCCTTTATTGCAATTTCCCGCTGCCCGTTTCAATGCTTGAAGCCCCGGGGTTCAGCAGTATTATTTTCACACGGCCTGACTTATACACTAAAATCGCCTGCTTAATTACTTATTCTCACAACCCTGCATGACTATAATTCTGCAAAAGAATGACTATACTCATTTTTAAGATGCAGAATAACATCAATCTTGCTTATTGACTTTCATTGGCCTGTGCAGATTTTCTGTTAATTTCAGTACAGCTTAAATACCCGGCAGGGTAGCTTATGAAAAAACGATTGCTAACTCCCACATTTTTACTCTCACCAGTAAACCCCTATTGTCATGGCTGAAAAGAACAAAACCGTAATGGTAAAGGCGAACGAGTTTGTCTTCAGTTTCTCACCGGAAGAAATTGAAAAAACAGATTTCTATAAAAAATCGCCAACTGAATTTAACCTCATTAAAAACAACCGCTCCGTTAATGCCCGGCTGCTTGAAGCCGATATCTCCGGCAAGCACTTAAAAATTGAAGTGGAAGGTGAGGCTTACGACCTCCAGGTAAAAGATGAGCTGGACCAGATGCTGGACAAGATGGGCTTCAGCACTGTTTCCACCAAACACATCAAAGAAATCAAAGCGCCGATGCCGGGACTGGTGCTCAGCATTGCCGTAACCGAAGGCCAGGAAGTAAAAGAAGGTGAAAAAGTCCTGATACTGGAAGCCATGAAAATGGAAAACAGCATCATGATACATGCCAATGCAAAAATTAAAAAGATTAAAGTAAAACCCGGCGATGCGGTTGATAAAAACCAGGTACTGGTTGAACTGGAATAGTAAACGGGATTTGCACAGATTATAAATACAAACGCTTGACTTGCTAAATTGATAACATAATGAAAAAAATATTAGTTGCTAACCGTGGCGAAATTGCACTGAGGATAATGCGTACCATCCGTAAAATGGGTATCAAATCCGTAGCTGTTTATTCTGAAGCCGACCGCAATGCTCCCCACGTATTATTTGCTGACGAGGCCGTATGTCTTGGCGCTGCCCCTTCCAGTCAGTCTTACCTGAACGGCGATAAAATCATTGCCTTCTGCAAAGAGCTGGGAGTAGATGGCATTCACCCCGGCTATGGTTTCCTGAGTGAGAATGCAGAATTTGCCCAAAAAGTTACCGACGCCGGCATTGAATTTATCGGCCCCACCCCCGAAGCCATGCGGATTATGGGTTCCAAACTGGCAGCAAAAGAAAGTGTAAAGAAATACAACATTCCGATGGTGCCTGGTATTGACAGGGCCATCGAAGATGTGAATGTGGCCATTGAAGTGGCCAATAAAATTGGCTATCCCGTCCTAATCAAAGCTTCTGCAGGTGGTGGTGGTAAGGGTATGCGGATTGTGGAAAAAGCAGAAGACATGCAGGAACAGATGGAACGGGCCATCAGCGAAGCAAAATCAGCTTTTGGTGATGGTTCGGTGTTTATAGAAAAATATGTGTCCTCGCCGCGGCATATTGAAGTGCAGGTGGTGGCCGATAAGCATGGTAATGTTATTCATGGACTCGAACGGGAGTGCAGCATACAGCGCCGCCACCAGAAAGTGGTGGAAGAAACTCCATCACCTGTTGTAACACCCGAAATGCGGGAAAAAATTGGCGATGCGGCTGTAATGGTGGCCAAGTCCTGCAACTATGTAAGCACCGGCACGGTGGAATTTCTTGTGGATGATAAACTGAATTTCTATTTCCTTGAGATGAACACCCGCCTGCAGGTGGAGCACCCCGTATCAGAAATGATAATCGGTCTCGACCTGGTGGAACAGCAAATCAGGATTGCCAGGGGCGAAATACTCGGCATCAGCCAGAGCGATATCAAATCAAACGGCCATGCTATTGAACTGCGTGTATATGCAGAAGACCCGCTGAACAATTTCCTCCCTTCTATCGGCACACTTACAAAATACCAGAAGCCTGTTGGCGAAGGCATACGGGTGGATGACGGATACGAAGAAGGCATGAGCATTCCTATCTACTACGATCCGATGATTGCTAAACTGGTGGTGCATGGCAAAACAAGAACTGAAGCCATTCAAAAAATGCTGCAGGCCATCAAGGAGTATAAAATTGAAGGAGTGTCCACCACCCTGCCGTTCGGCACTTTTGTATTTGAGCATGATGCATTTTTCAGCGGGCATTTCGATACACACTTTGTAAAGAACTATTACACCCCCGAAAAAATAAAACAAAAGCATAAAGACAATGCCGAAATAGCTGCACTCGCTGCCGTTAAGTACTGGCTCGAGAAAAAGAAAATGCTGGGACAGGTAGAACACAAATCAACAAGCTGGAAACGCCGGCTTTCACATTAACGCTGTCTCTTTATTAATCTAAAAGAACTATTATGAAATGCCCATAAACAATGCTTGTTTTCAACACGAAACGCAGTAAGGGCATAACATGTGGCAATCATATCAGCCCCGGAGGGGCGAACTAAAAAATAAACACATGAAATCAAAAATTGAAATACTAAGAGATAAAATCGAAGAAGGCAAACTGGGCGGCGGTGTAAAAAGAATTGAAGCGCAGCATAAAAAAGGAAAACTCACTGCCAGGGAAAGAGTCGAGTTGCTGATGGACCCCGGCTCCTTTGAAGAAATTGGTGCCCTCGTTACACACCGCACCAAAGAGTTCGGTATGGAAGAACAGAAATTCTATGGCGATGGTGTCGTTACCGGTTATGGCACAGTAAACGGACGGCTTGTATATGTGTTCGCACAGGACTTCACCGTATTTGGTGGTGCCCTGTCTGAAACCCACGCCGAAAAAATTTGCCGGGTAATGGATATGGCTATGAAGTCAGGCGCACCCATGGTAGGCCTCAACGATTCTGGCGGGGCCCGCATACAGGAAGGTGTACGGTCGCTGGGTGGCTATGCCGATATCTTCTACCGCAATGTGCAGTCCTCCGGTGTTATTCCACAAATATCCGCCATCATGGGGCCCTGCGCCGGTGGTGCCGTTTACTCTCCCGCCATGACAGACTTTACCATCATGGTCGAGAACAGCAGCTATATGTTTGTTACCGGGCCCAACGTGGTAAAGACCGTAACCAACGAAGAAGTAACTTCTGAAGAACTCGGCGGTGCTTCCACACACAGCACCAAATCAGGCGTTACACATCTTACTGCCATCAACGACCTCGACTGCATCAACCAGGTAAAGAGGTTGCTCAGCTATATGCCGCAGAACTGCGAAGATGTGCTGCAGAAAATTCCTTATACCCTTGTTGATGAAACAAGAGAAGTGCTCGAAGGCATCGTTCCGCCCAGTGCCAACCAGCCTTATGATATACGGGCCGTTATCGAAGGCATCTGCGATATTGATTCTTTCTTCGAAGTGCATAAAGACTATGCCGATAATATTGTCGTTGGCTTTGCCCGCCTCGCCGGCCGCAGCATAGGTATTGTGGCCAACCAGCCGCAAAGCCTCGCCGGTGTGCTCGATATAGACAGTTCTAAGAAAGGAGCAAGGTTTACCCGCTTCTGCGATTGTTTCAATATACCGTTGCTGGTGCTGGTGGATGTTCCGGGCTTCTTGCCGGGTACCGACCAGGAGTGGAACGGCATCATCACCAATGGTGCAAAACTGCTCTATGCTTTAAGCGAAGCAACGGTGCCCCGCTGCACCGTTATCACCCGCAAGGCCTATGGCGGCGCTTACGATGTGATGAACTCCAAACACATTGGTGCCGATATGAACTATGCCTGGCCCACTGCCGAGATAGCCGTAATGGGTGCCAAGGGTGCCAGCGAAATCATCTTTAAAAATGAGATTGCCGCCGCTGCTGACCCGGCCAAAAAACTGCTGGAGAAAGAAGCTGAGTATGCCGAGCTTTTTGCCAATCCTTACACCGCTGCCGAAAGAGGTTTTATTGATGAAGTAATCGAGCCGAAGGAAACCCGCAAAAAACTCATCAAGGCATTTGCCATGCTCGAGAACAAAGTAGCCAAGCGGCCCCGGAAGAAACACGGCAATATACCGCTGTAACAATTTATCACTATTAACAGGCAGGCTGGTATTCATCAGCCTGCTTTTCTTTTGTGCAGTCTGCGGCAGAAACACAATCATTACCTAAAGAACTGCACCCGAGCGGACAGGAGTTCCAACCGAGCGAACAGGAGTTCCATACGAGCGGACAGGAGTTCCATACGAGCGGACGGGAGTTCCAACCGAGCGGACAGGAGTTCCAACCGAGCGGACGGGAGTTCCATACGAGCGGACAGGAGTTCCAACCGAGCGGACAGGAGTTCCATACGAGCGGACAGGAGTTCCATACGAGCGGACGGGAGTTCCATACGAGCGGACAGGAGTTCCATACGAGCGGACGGGAGTTCCATACGAGCGGACGGGAGTTCCATACGAGCGGACGGGAGTTCCATACGAGCGGACGGGAGTTCCATACGAGCGGACGGGAGAATATAAAAAGAGGGGTGGCATTGTTGCCACCCCTTTTGCTTTGTTAGCTGTTCGATGCGTAAGCTGTTACCTTTTCTCGGTCTTGAACTTTAAGCTGTTTACCTGTTTGTATTGTGGTGAGGTAGCCCCGAAAAGAGATTTTACATATTTCTTTACGTTGATGGCTACGGGCACCAAACCTGTGAGGGCATTGTAGAGTTCCTCGTTTCTTGAAATGCGGCTGTTGCTCCAGGCAGCGTACGCATTTGAAACATCGGAGTTGGCGGTTTGCAATTCTCCGAGTTTGGTGGCAAGACCTGTTGTGTTGATGTCTGTTTCGTTGGGGGCATAGGCTGCTGTTGTGGTGAGCAGGTTGATGAGCCTTGCGAAGTGTTCCATCATCTGGTCGTAGCTCTGCTGTGATGCAGAAATCGTATTGTCAGCAGGAACGGGGTCGCCGGGGTTGACTGGAGCCGGGTCTTCTTTTTCAGATGCCCTGCGGCCCTGCAGTTTTTTGTTGATGGTTTTGGCATCTTTTACTTTTTCTGCATCAGCACCGCAGGCTTCGAAAGCACTGATAATTCTTGTGGCAAGCGGCCTTAACCCATTGAATGCTGCCATGCGGACATTGACGGCATTGTTGAAAGTGGTTTGTGCAGCGATGACACCGTTGAGTGCAGTGCGGGCATCGGTGTACTTGGTGTTGAGCCCGGCGATGGTGAGTGCTGCTGATGACGGATTGTAGGTTGGGTAACTGGTGCAGAAAGCGATAAGGTCCTGAAAGTTTGCCAGATTTTTGGCATGGCCTGTCTCATTGATTGTAGGCATAATAGAATAAGAGTTTTTTAATGAAGAAAATAAATTAAGTTTCAAATATATGTGTTAGTAGTATTGCGGGCAATACCACAAAAGGGTAATTTTTTGTTAACCACAATGGGCACAGATTGAGGCACAGCGGAAAGGCAGGATTAAAAGACCTTGCAGGAAGTATTGCCAGATTTTGTAAAGCTGATGTTTCGCTGCTCTGTCGAAGTGTTTGTCACTTTCTTTGTCTTGAAACAAAGAAAGTAACCAAAGAAAATTCAAGACAAAAACAAACGCTCCGCGGTTTTTGTCGGCCAGAGCACAGGAGAGTTTGTTAATGGGGATTCTTTATTGATGGTTAGGGGATGGTGTAAGACTCTGCTGCCTGCTATGCGTGGCAACTAAAGGCGCTGTGCCCCGCCTTGAATGTGTTTATAGCAATAAGGGTTTGAAAGTACGGCGGGGCAAGGCGCTTTGAGATATTGAAACGTTGTGCTGTTGGTCTCTTTGCTGCCCGCCTGGCTATACGCAAGACCAACAGCGGCGTAAATACGCAACTAACTTTTACTGCTGATAACGGTAACATCCATATAAGGTATAAACAGAATACAGCGTATATTTATATATTGTTTGGCACCGAAATGGTACCCTCCGTTAATAAAACAACCATGACTTTGCCCACGGTAAAACTGCTGACTTTATCTTAAAAACTTTTTAAACCTTTACATACACAAGGCGAATATGAGTTTAAATACACAAAACCTTCAGTTCATCATCAATTTCATCTGGTCTGTTGCAGATGATATCCTGATTAATAAATACCGGGAAAACCAGTACCAGGACGTTATACTACCGATGACTGTATTGAGAAGATTAGACCTTGCTTTGGAGCCAACAAAAGATAAGGTTTTAAAAACGCATAAAGATTTCAAAGGCAAATTAGACAACCTTAGCGGACTGCTTACAAGTGAGCAGCACGGCTCGGGTCTGGCTTTTTACAACACTTCGCCATACACTATGAAGAAGTTGCTGGCCGACCCCAAAAACATTGATGCCAACTTTCTGGACTACCTGAACGGCTTCTCTGAAAATGTGCAGGACATCATCTCCAAGTTTAAGTTCCGCAATCAATTAGAACGCTTTGAAGAAACCCGCATCACCTTTTCCCTGATTGAAAAATTCTGTAACCCCAAAGTTGAACTCAGCCCCGGTAAGATTTCGCCCATGGCAATGGGTTATATGTTTGAAGACCTTATCCGCCGATTCAACGAGAAAACCAATGCTGCTGCCGGACGGCACTTTACACCAAGAGAAATTATTGAGTTGATGACCCATTTGGTGTATTTGCCGGTGAAAGACAAAATTCAAAAAGGAACTTTTTTGGTGTATGACCCCTGTGCCGGTTCGGGTGCGATGCTGACACAATCGAAACTATTTGCAACAAATCCTGAAGGCGAAATAAAATCAAAAGCTACTTTCCACCTGTACGGACAGGAAAACACCGGTGAAATGTACGCCACCTGCAAATCGGACATGTTGCTGAAAGGAGAAGACCCCGACAAAATAAAGTTTGGTTCTACCCTGAGTGAATATGGCTTTGAGCCTGATTTGAAATTCAACTTTATGCTTACCAACCCGCCTTATGGCACCAGTTGGAAAGAAGACATCAACAAGCTGAATGTTGGCCCGGACAAGAAACTGAGTATAGTGGACAAACGCTTCAATTTGAAGATTAAAAACTTTAAAGGCGAGCCGGAAGAAACCTGTTTGACTTCCCGCAGCAATGACGGGCAGCTTATGTTTATGCTCCATATGCTTTCTAAAATGAAAAACCCCAAAGATGGTGGCAGCCGCATAGCATCTGTTCATAATGGTTCGGCTTTGTTTACCGGCGATGCAGGCAGCAGCGAAAGCGGCATAAGGCAATACATTCTGGAGAATGATTTATTAGAGTGCATTATTCAATTGCCCAACGATATTTTTTACAACACCGGCATCAGCACCTATGTATGGTTGCTGAGCAATGTAAAAGAAGAACGCAGAAAAGGTAAAGTACAACTGATTAATGCTTCAACGGAAGAGTTTTACCAAAAGATGCGAAAAAACCTGGGGAGTAAACGGGTTGAATTAGCTGCCGGGCATATCCTCAACATTCAGGACCTCTATTTTGCCTTTGAAGAAAATGAGTACAGCAAAATTTTTGATAACGCTGATTTTGGTTATTACCAGATTACCGTACACCAACCCGAACGGGACGAAAAAGGCAAGACCATTTTAGATGCCAAAGGCAAACCCAAAAGCGACCCCAGCCTGAAAGACATAGAAAATGTACCTATGAAAGAAAGCATTGCCGGGTATTTTAAAAGGGAGGTGCTGCCCTTTGCCCCTGATGCCTGGTACGATAAAACGAAAATGAAAGTGGGGTATGAAATTGCCTTCAATAAGTATTTCTATGAATACCAGCCTTTGCGTTCTTTAGGTGCGATTGCAGCCGACATTCTGCAATTGGAACAGGAAACAGATGGTTTATTAAAAGAGATTGTGGAATAATGGGAAATCTAAAGACATATAATTCATATAAGAATACTGGGATTGAGTGGTTACCTGTAATTCCAGAGCATTGGCAAATCAAAAGGGCCAAAAGGATTTTTGCCGAACTTTCGATAAAAGGCTACCCAAATGAACCGCTCTTAGCAGCAACACAAACAAAAGGTGTTGTTCTGAAATCTAAATATGAAAACAGAACAGTTGTTGCTCAGAATAATCTTGAAACACTGAAGTTGGTTGAACCAGGAAATTTTGTTATTTCACTTCGTTCTTTTCAAGGAGGAATTGAATTAGCATACGATAGAGGTATTATATCTCCTGCATATACCGTACTTCGTTTGAAAGAAAAAAATGAAACGGGTTATTTCAAATACCTTTTAAAATCAAAAGAATATATAAACAGCCTAACACTTCTGGTAACCGGAATTCGTGAAGGTCAGAATATTGACACAAACAAATTCAAAGAATCACTGCTTTTTACTCCCTCTTCCGAAGAACAAACCGCCATTGCCCGCTTCTTAGATTACAAGCTGGCGAAGATCAACCGCTTTATCCGCAAGAAAAAGCAACTCATTAAACTGCTAAACGAGCAAAAAGCCGCCATCATCAACCAAGCCGTAACCAAAGGCTTAGACCCGAATGTGAAGATGAAGGATAGCGGTATTGAGTGGCTGGGGGAAATTCCGGAGCATTGGGAGGTGAGGAAGTTGAAGTATGTGGCAAAAGTTAAAACTGGAAAAACTCCTAAAATTGAATCATCCTTAACAGATTATTTTTCAGATGGTAATATCAATTGGTTTACTCCTGGTGATTTTAAAGAAGATGGAATTTTATCTGATTCTATCAGAAAAATCAATTATCAAGCAATTGATGATGGTCAAGTGTCAATTTTTCCAGAAAATACAGTTTATTTAATTGGAATAGGAGGAACAATTGGCAAGGTTGGAATTTCTTTTATAAAATCTTCCAGTAATCAGCAAATCAACTCAATTATTTTTAATGAATTGGTAACCCCCCTTTTTGGTTTTTACTACTTAAAAACACAAAAGCACCAAATCGATTTGCTTGCTGATTTCACAACTTTACCAATTTTGAATCAAGCTAAGAACAAGGAAATTATAATTGCTTTCCCTTCTCTTCCTGAACAACAAGCCATCATCTCCCAAGTCGAAAAAGAAACCGCCATCCTCAACACTACCATTTCCAACATCGATAAAGAAATTGCCCTGGTGGAGGAATACAAAACCGCCTTGATAGCCGAAGCGGTAACAGGTAAAATAGATGTGCGGGGGTATGGTCTGAACTATGATTTGAATGATGAAATGAATACTATGATGGACGAACCGGAAGAAGAAATGAGTATGGCGGCTGAGGATGGGGAAGAATATCAAACAGATGAAACCGAATGAGAACACAGGCAGAAATAGAAAGCATATTGCAAAAGCTCCGTACCGATGGACGGGAGAACGAAGTGGTGGAGTTTAAAGAAGCGAAGACCGGGAAACACTTTGATGATATTGGTAAATATTTCTCAGCCCTTTGTAACGAGGCCAACCTGAAAGGCCAGCGTTCGGCCTGGCTGGTATTTGGTATAAGAGATAAAGATAAAAGCATTGTGGGTTCTCAGTTCCGGACCAACAGGGCCGACTTAGACAGCCTGAAAGCCGAAGTGGCCAATCATACCACCGGCCGCCTGAGCTTTATTGAAATTTATGAACTAAGCCTGTCCGAAGGCCGTGTGGTGATGTTTGAAATTCCTGCTGCACCCAAAGGAATACCCATTGCCTGGAAAGGGCACTACTATGGCCGTGACGGCGAAGAATTGAATGCACTGAACCTGGAAGAACAGGAACGCATCAGAGAACAGGCCCGGGGCGAAGACTGGAGTGCGGGCATAGCGGAGGAAGCAGGTATATCCGATTTATCGGCAGAAGCAATTGCCAAAGCCCGGGAATCTTATAAAAAGAAAAATGCCCATTTAGCCGCAGAAGTGAATACATGGGATGACATTACCTTTTTGAATAAAGCAAAATTCTGTATTAAAGGAAAAATTACCCGTGCAGCCATATTATTATTGGGCAGGCCGGAATCAGAACATTTTATCAATCCGGCTACCGCTAAAATTTCGTGGATATTGCGTGACAAAGACAATATTGAAAAAGACTATCAGCATTTTACCTGTCCCTTGCTGCTTAATACCGATGAGGTTTATAAGAAAATAAGAAACTTAAAATACCGGTATATTGCTGATGGCACACTTTTTCCTGAGGAAGTGGATCAGTACGACCCTTATATTATAAGAGAGGCGCTGAACAATTGCATTGCCCACCAGGATTATACACTGAATGGAAAGATAAATGTAGTGGAATATGAAGACGGCAGGCTGGTATTTATCAATTCGGGAAGCTTTATACCTGCCAGCGTTGAGGAAGTGGTAATTGGCGATGCCCCGGAGCCTGCTTACCGCAACCCTTTTTTAGTGGAGGCCATGATTAACCTGAATATGATTGATGCTATTGGCAGCGGCATTAAACGCATGTTCAATATTCAGCGGAAGAAGTTTTTTCCGATGCCGGAGTATGAGTTTGAAGGGAAAAAAGTAAAGCTTACTATTACAGGTAAGGTAGTTGACATTAACTATGCCCGCAAGATTGCTTCAATGCCAGATTTGAGTTTAACCATCATCATGGCGCTGGATAAAGTTTCGAGGGGAAAGAAACTGAATGAACCGGAAATACGGGAATTGAAAGGCAGAGGTTTGATTGAGGGCAGAAAGCCCAACTTCCACATTTCGGCCACGGTGGCAAAAGTAACCGGAGAAAAAGCAGATTATATTAAACAGCGGGGTATTGATGATGAATACTGCCAGAAAATAATAGTGGATTACCTCAGGAAATTTGGCGAAGGCAAAAGGGGTGATTTTGAGGAAGTGCTTCTTGACAAGCTGCCTGATGTACTAAGCATGGAGCAAAAGCATCACAAAATCAAGAACATTTTGCAGAAAATGAAACGGGACGGCATCATCACACTTAGCAAAAACAGGACATGGATACTGCTGAAAGCTTAGACGGGATTTAGACGGGATTTAGACGGGATTTAGACGGGATTTAAACGAGAAGTAATCATATATACTTGATTTACAACCAGTAAAACAGCCGTCTGAAAAAGAAAATCAGACAACATTTAGACGAAACTCAGACATATTGAACCAGATAATATGAGTACAGACACCACCGAAAAAGGATTAGAAGCCCACATTGCCAATTACCTGGTAAGCGGAAACGGATACTTGCTTCGCACAAATTCTGATTACGATAGTGTGGCTTGTTCAGACAGGGAATTGTTGTTTCAGTTTTTAGAAGCCACACAGCCCAAAGCCGTTGCCAAACTCAAAGCCTTTCACAAAGATTTGTATGAACAAAAAATTATCAAAAGACTGAACGACCAAATACAGGCAAAAGGCATAATTGAAGTTTTGCGAAAAGGCATTACAGACGGCTTTACCGATACCAAACTCACTCTTTTTTACGACCGGCCTGTGTCATCTTACAATGCGGCAGCCAAAGCCCTGTATGATGCCAACTTGTTTTCGGTAATGCGCCAGGTGTATTTTTCACCCATCAGCAAAAAGTCGCTGGATGTGGTGTTGTTCATAAACGGCATTCCGGTAATTTCATTTGAACTGAAAAACGAACTCACCAAGCAAAATGTACAGCACGCCATAAAACAATACAAAGAAGACCGTGACCCCAACGAAGAGCTTTTCCGCCTGGGAAGACTGATTGTAAACTTTGCAGTGGACACAGAAGAAGCCTGGATGTGTACACATCTGAAGGGGGATAAATCATATTTTCTGCCCTTTAACAAAGGGTATAACAACGGTGCAGGCAACCCACCCAACGGGGGTATCAAAACAGATTATTTGTGGAAAGAAGTTTTGACCAAAAGCAGCCTCACCGGTATAGTTCAGAATTTCTGCCAGCTCATTACAGAAGAAAAAGAATACACAGATGAAAAAGGAAAAATAAAAACCCGAAAAGAAAAGAAACTGATTTTTCCACGTTATCATCAACTGGTTTCTGTGCGAATGCTATTATCTGATGCACAAGTTAAAGGTTCGGGTCAGAAATATTTGATTCAGCACTCCGCAGGTTCTGGTAAGTCCAATTCCATTTCGTGGCTGGCCCATCAGCTTATAGGTTTACACAACAAGCAAGGAGAACACAACATTTTTGATACAGTTATTGTTGTTACCGACCGCAGGGTATTAGATGCACAAATACGCAACAATATCAGGCAATTTCAGCAAGTAGCAGGTGTGGTAGAAGCCATCACCGAAGGCAGTAAGCAGTTGAAACAGGCTTTGGAAGAAGGCAAGAAAATCATCATCACCACCATTCAGAAATTTCCGCATATAGTGGAGGAAATCGGAGAACTGCCCGGCAACAACTTTGCGATAATCATAGACGAAGCCCACAGCAGCCTGAGCGGACAAATGGCAAGAAAGCTGAATGAAACACTCTCCAAACTTAATCTTGACCAAGAAACGCAAGCCGAAGTAGAAAAAGAAATGGAGGATATTGCGAGTATGGTTGATGTGGAAGATGCCGAAGAAACAGCAACAGGTGAAGATTTAATTCGGGTATTGGTGAAGTCAAGAAAGCTTTTGCCCAATGCCAGCTATTTTGCTTTTACTGCCACTCCCAAAAACAAAACACTGGAATTGTTTGGCGTTCCGTATCCCGAAGGCGGGAAAACAAAATTCAGGGCATTTCACCTTTACTCAATGAAGCAAGCCATAGAAGAAGGCTTCATTATGGATGTGTTGCAGAACTACACCACTTACCAAAGCTATTATGCCCTGCTGAAAAAGATTGAAGACGACCCTGAATATGATAAACTGAAGGCACAAAAAAAACTCAGGCATTATGTAGAAAGCCATGTGCATGCCATTAAAAAGAAAACGGCCCTGACAACTGATCATTTTATTGATGAAGTAATCAGGAAACGAAAAGTTGGCGGACTGGCAAAAGCAATGCTGGTAACAAGCTCCAGGGCCAATGCCGTAAAATACAAAAAAGCGTTTGACGATTATTTGGTAAAAATCAACAGTCCTTATAAAGCCATTGTTGCCTTCTCAGGTGAAATTGACGGACAAACAGAAATCAGCTTAAACGGTTTTTCAAGTGCATCCATTCCCACCGAGTTTGAAAAAAGCGAATACCGTTTTTTAATAGTGGCCAACAAATACCAAACAGGATTCGATCAGCCGCTGCTTCACACAATGTATGTTGACAAAAAGCTGGGTGGCGTAAACGCCGTTCAAACCCTTTCCCGCCTGAACAGAAGCCATCCGTTAAAGAAAGATACTTTTGTTTTAGATTTTGCTAATGAAATTGAAGATATTGAAAAAGCATTTAAACCCTATTTTGAAAGCACCATTTTAGGTGAAGCAACAGACCCGAATAAACTGTTTAACCTGCAAGATGCTTTAGACAATTATCAAGTATATAGCCGTGAACAGGTTTTTGAGTTTTCGGAAAAAATTTTGGCAAACGTACCAGTTGACCAGCTGCATGCCATTTTAGATAGCAGTTCAGAAATATTCCGCAATGATCTGACAGAAGAACAACAAGCCGATTTCAGAGCTAAAGTGAAAACCTATGTCCGGCTGTATATTTTCCTTTCCCAAATTGTACCGTTTGAGAATCCATACATGGAGAGGCTTTACATCTTCCTGAATCACCTGCAAAACAAATTAGGTGGAGACTCTCCAATTGACTTAGCCAAAGGCATCCTTGACAATATTGATATGGACAGTTACCGTTTACAATTGGAGGCCACAACAAATATTGTAATGGAGCAGGGCGAAGAATTGAAGCCTATACCAACTGAAATGAGGGGCGGCATAGCAGAGCCTGAGATGGACAAACTCTCTAACATCCTGCAAACGTTTAACGACCGCTACGGAACACACTTTGAAGATGCCGACAAGGTTCGGCAAATGGCGGAAAACATTGCCAATGATGTTGCCAGAAATCAGGAGTTAATCACTTCATTGAAATATTCAGACGAACAAAATGCCAGAATCACCAGCGATAAAATCGTGGGAGAAGAATTGCTGAAACATATCACCACCAATTTTGATCTTTATAAACTCTACTCCGACAATAAAGAGTTCAAAGAAGATTTTTCTGCAATGATGTTTGGTGTTGTGAAAGAAATATTTAACCGTGGTCTTAATAGCGGGAATTATTCCAAATAGAAAAGTCCGTTTATACCCTTTCGCCGCTGTTGGTCTTGCGTATAGCCGGGCGGGCAGCATAGCGACCAATGGCACAACGTTTCAACCTCTCCCAATGCCTTGCGTTGTGTGTGGCGTAAACCACAGCGGGTACCACAATCCCGGCACACATTACTATCAGACACCCGCCTGAAAGATAACCTGACAAAAAATATTTGATACTTTGAAAATCATCCTACATTTGTTACTTGCATCGGCTATTTAGCGGACAATTTTTCTGTCCGGCCTTATTTTTCTGTTTATCGCCTCAGCCTCTTAAGTTCATTGATTAGTGTTGGTAACAGGGATTTGTCTCTGCTAACCACAAGTTTAGTAACTGCATTTTTTTACGTAACTGTTTTAAAACCGGCATTTATGAAACTATCAGAATTTATTGCGTTGTCCGAAGAAGAAAAAAGAGCTGTTGTTTTGCAAGACGGTGTTGCCATCGCAAAACGGGATTTGCCTGATTACATGGTATTTCTTTTCCAGCTTTCTCATTTTTATGTTGAAACTTTTTGCAGCCACAAGTCCAAAGAAATTATGGAGTACAGGGTTATTTTCAATACAAAGCATTTAACACCATACCTGGAAACTATTTCAATAGATCATCTGCTGAAAAGCTGATACATTCAGCCTTCAGGCAAGAAAGCTGAAAACACAAGAGCAAAGAATAGTCTTTGCTCCGGGCATTTCATTGCCTTTACGCCCCTGTTGGTCTTGCGTAAAGCCAGGCGGGCAGCAGTATGACTAACAGCACTGCGATTCAACCTCTCCCGGCTCCATCGGAGCACCCTCTTTATAGAACTGTAAGGTTCACCACAACACAGGCTCCTGCGGAGCCTCCTGTCTGATGGCAACAGCATTTCCATTTTAAGGCGGCTCCTCTGGAGCCTTTTTCATAATTACTGGTTTCTTCTATAATCAGTCTGCCCCTATGGGGCATCCCCAGGTATTTGCAACGTTACCTGAAAAAGATTACATCGTTTCCGCTCCTCGAAGTTTCCATTTCGCTGTTCCTGTGCTTTCCATTGTCTGAAGCAACAACATAACCACCCACAACAAAACAGCCCGGCTTTCGCCGGGCTGCAAATATCAGTTCGTCAAATTCCTATTTCTCATTCTTGTCAATCCTCATCTTATAGAACGACCTCCATACAAACACCAGCGCAATCAGCAGGAATACGATACCGGCATAAGGGGCAAAATCCCTGAACGATTCAGAAATCGCTATCTCCATTGCCAGCAGGCCAAACAGCGTAGTGAATTTGATAATCGGGTTCAGTGCCACAGATGATGTATCCTTAAACGGATCACCCACGGTGTCACCCACAACAGTTGCATCATGCAGCGGTGTGCCCTTCATCTTCAGGTCAACTTCCACCACCTTCTTGGCATTATCCCATGCGCCACCGGCATTTGCCATAAACACCGCCTGGAACAATCCAAACACGGCAATGGCGATGAGGTAGCTTACAAACAATGCCACGGCATTATTGCCACCAATACCTGCCGGAGAAGAAAGACTGGCGAAAGCAAGCGCAAAGAAGAACACGGCAATAAAGATGTTGAACATACCTTTCTGTGCATACTGTGTACAGATCTTCACCACTTCAACCGATGATTTGGGGTCTGCCTTTTTCGGTGCAGACGGGTCGAGGTTGATGTTGCGTTTAATATACTCCACCGCACGGAAAGCACCAGTGGTAACGGCCTGTGTGGAAGCACCTGTAAACCAGTAAACCACTGCACCACCCAGGATGAACCCTAAAATAGAATATGGGTTCAGCAGGTTCAGTATCTCTTCTGGTCTTACACCCAGTGTTTTCTGTATCATCAGTATCAGCGAGAAGATCATTGTAGTGGCACCCACCACGGCAGTACCAATAAGCACCGGCTTGGCAGTGGCTTTAAATGTATTACCGGCACCATCGTTAGCTTCTAAGTAGTATTTCGATTTTTCCCAGTCAGGTTTAAATCCGAAATCTTTTTCAATTTCAGCATTTACGTTTGGTACTTCTTCAATCAGCGACAGTTCATATACAGACTGTGCATTGTCGGTTACAGGGCCGTAGCTGTCAACAGCAATGGTTACAGGGCCCATACCCAGCAAACCAAAGGCCACCAGGCCAAACGCAAAGATGGAAGGATATACCATGATTTCATGTAAACCAAAGGTGCTTGCGAAATAAGCGACAAACATCAGGAAGAAGAAAACTAATCCCATCCAGAAGGCGGAGAAGTTACCGGCTACAAAACCAGAGAGGATAGTAAGAGAAGCACCGCCCTCTTTACCTGCATTCACCACTTCCTTCACATGGCCGGATTTAGGAGAGGTAAAGATTTTTGTAAACTCAGGAATCACTGCGCCGCCAATTGTACCGCAACTGATGATGATGGAAAGAATCCACCACATATCCGTATTACCGTTCAGGTCGGGGATAAGCATATAGCTGGCAACAAATGTTACAACGATAGAAAGCAGCGATGTAATCCATACTAAGTTGGTAAGCGGCTGCTCAAAATCAAGGTCTTCCTTGTTTTTATATTTAGCATTGCTTAAGAAACCATTAATCCAGTAGGAAACAACAGAAGTAATGATCATCAGGATACGCATGGCAAAAATCCAAGTCAGCAGTTTTATCTGCAGGTCGGCAGTCAGTTCTGCATTGCCTGCAATACCTACTGCTAAAAGGATGAAAGAGATTAATGCCACACCAGTTACACCATAGGTTTCAAAACCATCGGCAGTAGGGCCCACACTGTCGCCGGCATTATCACCGGTACAGTCTGCAATCACACCAGGGTTTCTTGGGTCATCTTCACCAATTTTAAACACCACTTTCATCAGGTCAGAACCAATGTCGGCAATCTTGGTAAAGATACCGCCGGCGATACGCAATGCAGAAGCGCCAAGCGATTCACCAATGGCAAAACCAATAAAGCAGGCACCGGCCAGGTCGCCGGGCATCAGTAATAATATAATAAGCATCATGATCAGCTCAATACAGATCAGCATTACGCCAATGCTCATACCGGCTGTCAGGGGTATATTCAGCAGTTTCAGTGGTTTCTTTTCAAGAGAGGCAAAAGCCATACGGGCATTTGCCAGGGTGTTCATACGGATGCCGAATGCGGCAACACTGTACGAACCGAGGATGCCGACTATTGTCCAGGCAAGAATGAGGAGCACACCACCAATTCCAAAAAGTGATTTTCCTTCATGGTCTTTGGCAAGAAAACCAAAGTAACCGGCCACAGCCGCACCAATAAATAAGAACAGAATGGCCAAAAACTTACCCTGCTGTTTCAGGTAGGCAGAGCAGGTTTTGTAAATAACTTCAGCTACATCAAGCATCGACTTGTGGGCCGGAAGTTTCTTAACTTTCAAATACTGGAAGACGCCAAAAACCAATCCAAGACCGGTAACAAGGAAGCCCCAGTACAAAATGTCCTGTTTTTTGATAGCTTCAGGAACTTTTAAATCTGCCTCTCCTGCAAATGCAAGCGCAGGCAGAAGCAATGTGGTAAGGAAAACACTAAGCTTTTTCATTTAACTGTGTTTAAAGTGTGATAGAATGACAAGCAATCAGCAGTAAGTACATGAAATTTAGTCAACTTTTCGCAATCGGCGTACAAAGTTATCCAGTTAGGGAAAGTGAGGCGGGCCGGGTATAGTAATCTTTATCATGTGCCGGACTGATTTTGTGCAGTTTCTGTAACACCCGAAACCCATATAATGTAAGCCTCAAAACGATGGTCAGCCGGCGGGCTGCTGCCTGAATATAGTGCTTAGCAGCTTATATAATTCAGGGTTTTTTTCTTCCAGCAGGCCGGGCCGTTCAAAAAAATATTCAGACACCACAGCAAAAAATTCTGCTTCATTGGTGGCCCCGTATGGGTTTATATCTGAACGGTCAGTCATTATCTTTTTTATTTCCTGCTGCATCAGTTGCAGCCAGGGAAGAATATATTGCCTTTGCAAGATAGCTTCGGGAATGCCATCAATTGTTCCGTCTGTTTTATCAACCAGGTGAACAAATTCATGAATGGCGGTATTTGTCTTGCTGGTTTTATTCAGAAATGCCTGCCGCAATTCATGTTGTGATAATATCATCACCCCGTTTAATGCGCCGTCGCCTACCATGCCCAGCACATTCCTGTTATCTCCTTTTTGTTCAAAATCGTAACTGAAAGAATCGGGATACAGCAACACTTCCCGCAGGTTCATATATTCCCATTCAGGAAAATTAAAAATGGGAATAACCGCACTGGCGGCAATAAGGGCCTTATCAATATCTTCAACAGCGGTGTTTACGCCGGTGATTCTTACCTGTGAAAGAAATGCCAGCATCCGTTTTTCAAACAACGGCTTTGATGCTTGTGGCAAATCATTATAGAACTCACTTTGTTCAAGCAAAATGTCCCTGTATTCACCTGGAAAAGGGTGCAGCAGAACAGGCTTCTTTTTCTGCAGCGAAAAGAAATAAGCCACCAGCAGAACCAGGGCAGCCAGAACAGCAGCGATAATAAGAAAGGTTTCCATGATTAGTAAGGCAAAATAATCAATCCCCGGAAATATCGATAATCATTCAACCACAAAAAAGCCGGACTGAAATCTCAGCCCGGCTCTACCAAGTAACAAATAAAAACTATCAGAAAGTGTAATTAATACCAAACATGATAAGGTCTGTCGTCATTTTATATGATACACTGCTCGATGGAACAGCTCCATAAGGATTAGAAGCACTTACCATCATCGGGCTTAACAACGGGCCGCTGATGCCATCGCCGCTGGACCCATGGTGATACACTGCATTGAGTGTAACATGCTTGCTGGCTTCGTATCCAAAACCAAACTGGAAGGCATTCTTAATAATTGCAGTTGCCGGTGTGGAGAAGAATGCAAGTTGGCTTTCAATAGGGCAGCCACTGTATGTATAACCAACCCGTAAAGGAAGCTTTTTAATTCCTTTATATTGTATCCCCGCAGAAATCACAGACATGTTTTTCCAGCCAAAGCCTTTAACTGAAGCAGTAGAAGTCCATCCTTTCGCTTCAAAACCATCTGTTTTTTCATAATTCACAAAACGGTAGTCTGCTGCAATATCAATCATGTCGTTTGAATATCCGGCACCAAAGGAGAGTATGGCGGGATAGTTCATTTTGAATTTCACTTCGGGTGCTGTGGATCCATCCAGGTATTTACTCTTGAATTTAAATTCTTTGAAAGATTGCTGTGTTTTGTAAGAAACGCCAAGCTTAATTCCCTTGCCGGAATTATAGAACAGACCAACATGTCCGCCAAAGCCAAGAGCACTGGCCCTTTCACTAACAGGATAACCTTTTGTCGGGCTGGGCGATGCCAGCGGATTGGGCTCCAGTTTTAAAGCGGAATAATTAAAAGTGGGGGCCACTCCTATTGAAAACTGAGGATTCAGTTTGTATGCATAAGTAACGCCAACCTGCATTAACTGGTAATCAGATAACAGTTTTCCAAATCCGCCCATAGTCTGAGGCATATTAATAGGGTTGCTGCTGCTCTCAGGAAATGTAACACCAAAGCCGCTGATACCAAATGCAGAGACACCCAATGTGTGTTTGCTGTCTTTCTTTCCCCAAACCATTGCGAGGGCAGGCATAACTGAAACACCACGGTCATCTTTTGTGGTACCGCTCATCGGCCCGCCGGGAGTAGGAACTGTTGAAGACAGTTCTGGAGAAGAGAAAAAGAAACCAGCATTGGCAGAAAATATCTTTTTGTCGAAAGCAGAAATAGACGCCGGGTTCCAGTGCAGTGCGCCGCTAATATCTAAAGGCTGGGCAGTGGCTGCACCTCCCATTGACATATTATGAGCACCAATGCCCTGCATAATATGACCGGCCTGTGCATAAACTAAGAAAGGCATAAAGCCAGCAAGCAAAATTGAAAACAACTTTTTCATGTCGGAATGTTTTATTTAAAAAAAAGTAAAAACAGAATGCAAATAGTAAAGCTATTTGCGGCACATTCCGGCCTCTGTGATAAGTGTCACTTTGGAATATAATCATGTGGCAACATGACAAAAAACAGGAAATGAGGTGATAACAACACTAAGGTTCAGGCTAAAAAGCACAGAAAAAAATCATTGCTCAAACAATAATGTTTCAACGAAGCACTTCCCTGCTGATTACAATCTTTTGAATTTCACTGGTGCCTTCACCAATTGTGCATAGCTTGGCGTCACGGTAATACTTTTCAACAGGGAAATCTTTTGTGTAACCATAACCGCCAAATACCTGTACGGCATCATTCGCCACTTTAACTGCAACTTCGCCAGCATAATATTTTGCCATGGCAGCTTCTTTGGTTACAGGCAAATGCCGGTTCTTTAAGTCACAGGCTTGTAAGGTAAGCAACTCTGCTGCGGCTATCTCTGTGGCCATATCAGCCAGTTTGAACGACACCCCCTGGAAAGATGAAATGGGTTTATCAAACTGATACCTTTCCTGTGAATACTGCACTGCTGCTTCATAAGCACCTTTTGCAATACCAATGGCCAAAGAGGCAATAGAGATTCGTCCGCCATCCAGCACTTTCATTGCCTGCTTAAATCCATCACCCACTTCTCCAAGCCTGTTTGCATCAGGTATGCGGCAGTTATCGAAAACCAGTTCAGTTGTTTCGCTGGCCCTCATGCCCAGTTTGTTTTCCTTTTTGCCTGCACTAAAACCGGGAGTTCCTTTTTCAACCACAAAGGCTGTTGAATTATTTTTTGTTCTGGGTTCGCCAGTGCGGCATATTACCACAGCCACATCACCGCTGCGGCCATGGGTTATCCAGTTTTTTGTTCCGTTTATCACCCACTCATCGCCTTCTTTTACAGCCGTACATTTCATGTTGCCTGCATCGCTTCCGGTGTTGGCTTCGGTTAATCCCCAGGCACCAATCCATTCTGCAGTGGCCAGCTTGGGTAACCATCTCTTTTTCTGTTCTGCATTTGCAAAGGCAAGAATATGGCCCGTGCACAAAGAATTATGCGCTGCCACACTCAGGCCAACAGAGCCACACACTTTTGCGATTTCTTCAATTATTACTTTGTATTCAAAATAGCTGAGTTCAGCACCGCCGTATTCATGCGGCACCAGCACACCCATCATACCCAGTTTGCCCAGCTCTTTAAAAACAGGAACAGGAAATTCCTGCTTTTCATCCCATTCCATTACATGTGGCTTAATGTGCTTTAGTGCAAACTCCCTGGCCGATTCGGCAATATGTTGTGTTTGTTCAGACAATTGAAAGTTCATATGGCTTTGTTTCTGTTTTAAAAAACAGTGCCACACCATTGTTAAACGGGTGGCACTATTATGAGCAAGCAATCACAGTTAGTATCAGTACCTTTCGGTAATAGCAAAGTAGCAATCGTTAAAGGCAGTGCAAGTAAGGGATTTTATTTTGAACTAACAAGCGTTAGCGACAAATATTTTTTCACATTTCTAATTTCAGTCTGTCATAAGCCAGGTGAATATTTTCGGGCAACTCAGACTCTACCTCTGCATGAAGACCCATCTGATGAGAAATGTGTGTAAGCCAGGCTTCGGGAATTTGCAGTTCATTCGCCAACTCAATAGCCTCCTCTAATGTGTAATGAGAAATATGTTTCTGCTTACGGAGGGCATTCACAACAAGTATCTTGCTGCCCCTTATTTTTTGTTTCTCACTTTCGTCAACATGATTTGCATCCGTAATGTAGGTAAAATCACCAAACCGATAGGCCATAACCGGCATTTTCAGGTGCCAGACCATAACCGGAGTGACCGGAATGTCACCCACCACAAACGGTTCCTGTGTGATGGTATGCAGCACCAGCTCCGGCAGGCCGGGATATTTATTATCAGCAAATGCATAATAAAAATCCCGGCGGATGGCTTCTTCTGAAAGTGAATCAGCATAAATATCTATAGGCCTGCGGAGAAAAAAATTAAATGCCCTTATATCATCCAGCCCGGCGATATGGTCCCGATGCGGATGAGTGAACAGAACAGCATCAATCTTTTTAATTTTCTCCCTGAGCATTTGGTAGCGAAAATCCGGGCCGGTATCCACCACTAATGTGGTTGTGGCCGACTGAACGAGTATGCTTGACCTTAGCCTTGTGTCATTATTGTCGGTTGACCGGCATACTTCACATTCGCAGCCAATCATAGGAACACCACTGCTGGTGCCGGTGCCAAGAAAAGTAATAGTTAGTGGGGGACAAGTCACAGTGTAAAGTTAACAAGTAAACAGGTTAGTAAGCAGGCCTGCCGTACCTGTACTAACTTTCTTCTGTTTCAAGTTTGGAAATAATGTTATGATAAAGCTTTTGCGACTCGTCAGTCAGCAGGTCAATATTTATCTCCAGTTGAGGAATCAGATCAATCAATGTATTGATACGGCCTTCGGTTTGCAGGAATTTATTCAGCACCACCACTTTTTTTTGCTCAAGGATGCAGTAACCGCTTTGAAAAGTTCCCCTTTCATAGCGCAAAATATAACCAGCCTGTTCCGGTATCGCCTCTAACTTGTCAAGATTGGACTGTGTGTATTTCATGACCGCAATTTAGCAGAGTGTAAAGAAAATCTCATCTTATGTTTTCCACATATGAATTATTACCTTTGAATATATGAACCTACTGCATCCATGAAGTATCTTGCCCTTTTCACACTGCTGCTTTGTGTTTTTTTGGCCACTGCCCAAAAAGAAATTCCTGAATTTGGGGACGTTAGTAAAGAAGAACTGCTTTTAACGGATTGTCCCTTTGAACGAGGTGCCAGTGCCATGAAAATTTTTGATGTAACAGAAACAGAACTTTATTTTTTTTCCTTTGAATCCCGACAAAAAACAGAACGAAGGGTAAGAATAAAAATATTTAATAATAACGGTTTTGAACATGGCTCAGTAAAAATTCCATATCTGAATATGAAAGGCATGGCAAAGATTAAAGACCTTAAAGCCATCATCTACAATATTGATAAAGACGGAAAAGTTCATACCCAAAAGCTCGAACGGAAAGATTTTCTTAAAGAAAAAGCCATTGAGTATATAGGTCTTGTGAACTTTACATTTCCGAACCTGACAGCAGGCAGTGTGATTGAATACAAGTACACGACCGTGGAAAATAATATTGTTTATTTCCAGCCCTGGGATATACAAGATGAAATTCCGGTTCTTTATACCTCCAAAACAATAATTATTCCAGAGGAAACAGCACTCTTTGAAAGAGTACTGGGTACCGATACAATCAGCAAGCAAGACGATTTCTACAGAAAAGGAAAATACAGAAGAATCATTTACCAAAAAGAAAATGTACCGGCTTTCAAAGCTGAGCCTTTCATGACCTCGGCCAAGGATAATTTAATAAGGCTCACTTTTCTGTTTTTCCGGTTTGGAGCGGCTTTTTATATGGCCAGTAAAAACCAGCCGGAGAAAATATGGAATACTATCGGCACACAATTTATAGATAATCCGTTCTTCAGAAATCAAGTTCTGAAACCAATTCCCGGGCCAGATAAAATTGTGGATTCGGCAAAGAGAATTGAGAAGACCGAAGAAAGAATAAGATACATCTTTGAAGAAGTGCAGAAACAGTTTATCGGTAAACCGGAACAAACCATCAGTGCCGACAGTATTGCACATGCCTGGCAAAAACAGGAAGCAACAACTGCAGAAATCAATCTTTTCTTATTAAACAGCCTGCATTTATCAGGCGTTAGTTGCCTTCCTATACTGGTCAGTACAAGAGAAAACGGAAAGGTAAATACCAGTTTCCCAAGCCTTGGTCAGTTTAATGGCATTGATGTACTGGCCTTTGACAGCCTGAAAGTATTTGTACTCGATGCAAGCAATAAGTTCCAGTCATACCGGAATCCTCCTTTTAATATACTCAACAGGGAAGTTCTCGCCATTACTACAGACACTGCACAATGGATAACAATTACAGACGACCGACCGCTAATAAAACAAATAACATACATATCTGGCGACTTCAATAAAGAGGGAAAATTTGAGGGTTTTTGCACTGTTCAGTCTTTTGATTATGCCAAATCATTCAAACTAGATACGAGCAGCAGTTTCTTCCAGAAGAAAGATGAAGCACATCTTGATAAACTGGCTAATAACATTAAGATACTCTCTACAACCGTGCAAAAAAGAGAAAAAAATGAAGACGAACCTTATCTTGAGACAATTGATTTTCTTTATGAGCCTCAAAATACCGGAGATTTTTATTTCATAAATCCCCAGATTCTAAATGAACAAAGCAAAAACACTTTCACCTCAACAAAAAGAGAAACTGATATTGATTTAGGATGTAATCAGCTTCACAATCTCGGTATGGAAATAAAATTTCCTTCGGCTTTGTTTGAAGTGGAACATTTACCGAAAAACATCACTCTCAGAGCCCCCGATTCAAGTTTTTTCTATAAGATTTCATACTCGGTAAATAAAGAAAGTATTCTGGTTACCCAGCAATTCGAGGTAAAGAGAGCTATGTATTATAAAGAAGAGTATCCGGGATTGCGTGAATTCTTCAGCAAATTGTACGGACTAATGTCAGAAGAGATAATTCTCAAGAGAAAAAAATAAGGCTCACTTACTCGCCATCTTTATCACTGGCACTATCATTTCCTCCAGGCTTACGCCACCATGCTGAAAAGTATTGCGGTAATAGTTTACATAATAATTATAATTATTAGGATAGCAGAGGAATCCGTCTTCTTTTGCAAAAATGAAGGATGAGTTAATTGTTGGTACAGGCAGGCCAGCATCCCGCGGGTCACGAAAAGCAAGTACTTCCTTGTTTTCATAATTAAGGTTGCGTCCATGTTTATAACGCAGGTTGGTGGTGGTTTGTTTGTCTCCTACCACTTTATACGGTGTTTTCACCCGGATACTGCCATGGTCGGTCGCCAGTATAACCCTGATATTTTTATCGGCAATTTTCTTCAGTGCCTGGTGCAGCGGTGAGTGTTCAAACCAGCTTGCTGTAATGCTGCGGTAGCTCATTTCATCTCCCGCAAGTTCTTTCAGTACTTCCATCTCGGTGCGGGCATGGCTCAGCATATCTACAAAGTTGTACACAATCACATTCAGGTCGTTGGTAAGAAGGTTGTGCATATTGTTTACCAAATCAAGTCCGGCCTGGTTGTTAAGCACCTTGGTGTAAGATGCCTTGATATCGCCTTTACCCAGGCGTTTTAACTGAGCTCTGAAAAATTCTTCTTCATGCAGGTTTTTTCCGCCCTCTTCCTCATCATTCTTCCATTGCACAGGAAATTGTTTTTCGATTTCGGCAGGCAACATGCCGGCAAATATTGCATTACGGCAATATTGTGTAGCTGTAGGCAGAATGCTGTAGAAACTGTCTTCTTCCAGTATCCTGAAGCTTTCTGCAAAAATGGGCTGAATAGCTTTCCACTGATCAAAGCGGAGGTTATCAATAAGCACAAAAAACAACGGTGTGCCCTTTTCCACATGCGGCAGCACTTTAAACTGAAGCAAGTTGTGGCTCATAACCGGACCATCAGTGCTTTTGGGTTTTACCCATGATGCGTAGTTTTTTGATATGAATTTGAAAAATTCGGTATTGGCTTCGTTCTTCTGGCTTTGCAATACTTCCTGCATCTCAGGGCTGTCACTTTTTTGCATTTCCAGTTCCCAGTACACTAATTTTTTGTAAATGTCCATCCACTCATTATAATCGGGGTTGCTGTTCAATGCAGTAAACAGGTGGCGGAACTGCTGCTGGTAAGCCGTTGTTGTTTTTTCTGCCACCAGCCTTTTGTTGTCAATTATTTTTTTCAGGCTAAGCCATACCTGGTTGGGATTTACCGGTTTAATCAGGTAATCGCTTATCTGCGAACCGATGGCTTCATCCATCAGGTTTTCGGTTTCGTTTTTGGTAATCAGCACAACAGGCAGCGACTGGTTTACCTGTTTTATTTTCGCTAATGTCTCCAGCCCGGTAATGCCAGGCATACTTTCATCAATCAGCACCACATCCACAGGATTTTCTTTCACATAATCAATAGCATCAAACCCATTGGTAAAGGTTTGCACTTCGTAGCCCTTATTTTCCAAAAACATTTTCTGCGACTGCAGGCTTTCTATCTCGTCGTCAACCCAGATGATTTTTGCTATTGCCATACTTGTTACTGGTTACTGGTGATTGGTTGCTGGTAATCTCTCAAGACAAAAGCTTCTTGCACTTTTAGCAACGCTAACCAGCAACAAGAAACCAGCAACAAGCCAAAAATAGCTTATTAATTCCGGGCTTTGTACATTTGTCCGCCTGTCTTTAACAAAAAAGCAACAATGGCCAACACCCGAAAAATCATCAACGACCCGGTATATGGTTTTATTACTATCGACAACCCGTTGATACTTGATATTATTTCACATCCTGTTTACCAAAGGCTTCGCAATATTCACCAGATGGCTTTTGCTCACTTAGTTTATCCCGGTGCGGTACATTCAAGGCTGCATCATTCGCTGGGAGCCTATCACCTGATGAGCAATGCCATTGCCGAACTGAAAAGCAAAGGATTTGATATAACTGCCGGTGAAGAACTGGGCGCTAAAGCTGCCATTTTGCTGCACGACGTAGGCCACGGCCCATTTTCACATGCACTGGAACATGAGCTGATTGAGGATGTTCACCACGAAGAAATTTCGATGCTGCTGATGCGTAAACTGAATGAAGAACTAAATGGCCGCCTGCAAACAGCTATTGAAATTTTTACCGATATACATCCCAAAAAATTCCTGCACCAGTTAATATCCGGCCAATTGGATGTGGACAGGATGGATTACCTGAACCGTGACAGTTTTTTTACCGGTGTGGCCGAAGGAGTAATTGGCTACGACCGCATTATTAAAATGCTGACGGTACACAATGATGAACTGATGGTGGAAGAAAAAGCCATTTATTCCATTGAAAAATTCCTGGTAAGCCGACGGCTGATGTACTGGCAGGTGTACCTGCACAAAACGGTGATTGCTGCTGAAAAGATGCTTGTTCACATCATGCAAAGAGCCAAAGAACTGATAAGAAACGGTATTAAGACCGATGCAGTCTCTGCTGAAATGGACTTTTTCTTAAAAAATCCGGGAGCAGGAGCCAAAATAAAGCAGCATTTAGACTTGTTTTGCCGTCTTGATGACCATGATGTGATGGCCACTATCAAAAACTGGTGCAATCACCCGGATAAAATATTAGCCACACTTTGCCGTTCTTTAGTGGAACGAAAATTGCTGAAGGTAAAATTGCAGTCCTCGCCGTTTGACGAAACTGTTATCAGCGAAAAAATAAAAGAGGCAAGTTCTTTACTGGGAATTAGTGAAAAGGAAGCTGAATATGTTGTATTCACCGGCGAAGCCATTAATACAACATATAATCCGGCTGACGAGAAAATACATATTCTCTTTAAAGACGGCACAGTAAAAGACATTTCACAAGTGGATAATGCCCTGGTTCAGCATAACCTGAAAGGGGCTGTTAAAAAACATTATTTTTGTTATCTGAAGGTTTAAAATTAAATGGGTTGAAGGTTTAAGGTTGTTTGAAAAAATATCTAAACTGGAAATGAACAAGAACTTTAAACTTTAAACTTTTAACATTTTATGGTATTTCCTGCTGCACAAATAGCAATGCTCGTAAACGGCAAACTGGAAGGTGATGCTTCTGTTGCTGTCTCATCTTTTGGAAAAATTGAAGAAGCTAAAGAAGGACAACTCACTTTTTTTGCCAATCCAAAATACGAAGAGTTCCTCTACACAACCAGGGCATCGGTTGTTATCATCAACGAGGCACACGAACTGAAGCAACCTGTTACAGCCACCCTTATCCGGGTGCCTGATGCTTATTCTGCTTTTGCCACACTGCTGACAAAGTACCAGGAAATAGTGCAGCAGCAGCTTACCGGTATCCAGGAACCAAGCTATATTGCAAAAACAGCTACTGTTGGCGAAAATGTTTTCATCGGTGCCTTTGCCTATCTCGGCGAAGGAGTAACAGTTGGTGATAACAGCAAAGTTTACCCCAATGCCTTTATTGGCGATAATGTTTCAGTTGGAAAAAACTGTGTAATACATCCCGGTGTAAAAATTTATCATAGTTGTAAGATTGGTGACAACGTAGTTATACATGCCGGCACAGTAATAGGAAGCGACGGATTTGGTTTTGCTCCGCAGGCTGATGGCAGTTTTAAGAAAGTACCTCAAATTGGAAATGTGGTGGTGGAAAGCAATGTAGAAATCGGTGCCAATGCCACTATTGACCGGGCAACAATCGGCTCCACACTTATAAAAAGTGGTGCCAAATTGGATAACCTGATACAGATTGCACACAATGTGGAAGTGGGCCACAGTACTGTGATAGCAGCACAGGCCGGTGTAAGTGGCAGCACCAAAATTGGCAACGGAGTAATGATTGGCGGACAGGCCGGTATTGTTGGTCACATACAACTCGGCGATGGCGCCAAAGTAAATGCCCAAAGCGGCGTAAGTAAATCTATTGAACCCGGCAAAGCCGTTACAGGTTCACCGGCATACGACTACACATCAGCATTGCGCAGCCAGGCTGCTGCCCGCAAATTGCCCGATTTAGAAAAAAGGGTGAAAGAGTTGGAAGAACTGATGAAGCAGTTGCTGGCGGAAAAAGTATAGTAACTGTTGCAGACTCTATTAAGCCAAACTACCCATTTCCTGATATTAAGAATACCCTTTTGCTTAGAATAGTTGCTTTAAACTATTCCCTTCTGCATTGTTTACTTAATTTTGTTTATTAAATCTTTTCTGGAAAAACCAGGAAAACATTGCTCTCCGTGAAATCATTCCGGAGTAAAATCAGATACCATGAAATCGTTCTCACTATCGCTCTTGCTTGCTCTGTCAGTAATCGCAAATGCACAGGTTGAACTTTATTATCACGGCAGCCGTTATTCAAATCCTTACAGCCCGGTTACAGTAAGAAATGAATCGCCTGAAAGTACCGGCTACAGCGGCACCGGTGCCAATATGGATGTGCTCTATCATAAGATTTACTGGCGCATCAATCCGGATTCAGTCAAATACATTAAAGGCCGGGTGCAGACCAATTTCAAAACTATACAGGACAATGTTTCTTCCGTTTCATTCGACCTGAGAAGTGTGCTTGTAATTGACTCTGTCGTTTTCCGCAATGCACAGTTACCTGCAGCCAATATTACCCGGACCGGAAATATCGTTTCTGTAAACCTCGGTGTTACGTTGTCCAACAACTTCATTGATTCATTCATTGTCTATTACCAGGGTGTGCCCCCGGCAGTAAGTGGTGCAGCACAGGGTTATCAGAAAAGTACCAACTCCGGAGCCGGAAACTATATCACCACATTATCTGAGTCGTATGAAGACAGGGACTGGTGGCCCTGCAAAGCCGATATGCAGGATAAGATTGACTCCATGGATATCATTGTTGACGTTCCCTGGGGGAACCCAACTGTGTCTGATACTTTCTGGGTGGCCTGCAATGGCAAATTAGTTGACTCCACTATAACCGGCAACAGCCGTTCTTTTGTTTTCAGGAACCGCTACCCAACAGCTTCTTATCTCGTTTTTGTTTCTGTAGCCAAATACAACCGCTATTATAATTCCGTAAACGTAAGTGGTACAGAAGTGCCTGTTGTTTACAATCTCTTTAAAGGAAAAACGGCTGCCACTTATACAAGTATCATCACCGCAATGGATAAAATGAATCCGCTGCTGGTTGAGTTCAGTAATAAATTTGGTGATTATCCTTTCAAGAATGAAAAACATGGATTCTATGATGGCCTTCTTGGTGCCAGTGGGATGGAACACCAGACCTTTTCAGGTATAGCAACAAGTTCGCTAACCAGTCTCAGAACACTTGGCCACGAACTGGCTCACCAGTGGTTTGGCGATAATGTGTCTTTTGCCACCTGGAATGACCTGTGGCTGGCCGAAGGTTTTGCCCGCTATGGCGAAGCATTGTCTGGCGAACTCGTTCCTTCACTTGGTATTAATCCATATTCAACAAGAAGCGGCTTCAAATCTTCTGCACTATCCTCTTCGGTAAGTGCATGGATTCCCGATGGCAACATTGCCAACTCCGACCTGATCTGGAATACAGGATATGGCAGTGCAGTGTATGAAAGAGGCGCAATGATCGTTTCCATGCTCAGGGCGATTGCCGGTGACCCCGTTTTCTACCAGGCACTTACAAATTTCCAGACAGCATTAAAAGGAAAATCTGCAACAGCCGATTCCCTGAAAAACCATTTTAATGCACTGCTTGGAAGGGATATTTCCGTTTTCTTTAATGACTATGTGGGTGGGTCTGGCAATGGCGCTGCTGCCGTTGGAGGCAGAGGTTACCCTACTAACACCATCAACTGGAACAGTCCTTCATCCAACAAGCTTGTTATACAAACAGCATCGCAGACGCAAAGCTCCGGCTCCAATGTTTCTTATTTCAGAGGGCCTGTAGTATTACATGTGAAAGGCACACTGGCATCACAAGATACAACCATCACTTTCTTCGACTGGGGAAGCGGAAATCTTTCCTTTGCAGGAAATGGTTTAAGTGCTCCCGTTGCAGGTGGCAAATTAAGCTATAACCTTTCGTTCACTCCCACATCAGTTTTATATGATGACAGTGCCCGTACCATGTCAACAGGAAGCACTGTATTTGTACCCACGTTAAACGATGGCGGCTTTACTTTCACCACCCCATCGCCGGCAAGTGCATCATGCCCTGCTCCTTCCTTTATGGATATTACACTTGCTACAACATCAATAAACGGATTCAGCAACACCATTTCCTTATCAGCTATCAGCGGTGTGCCTTCGGGAACATCAGTTAGTTTTATTCCTGCATCCACAGTTGCTCCCGGCGGCAGTGTTACTGTCCGGCTTAGCGGCACTAATTCTTTATCTGCAGGCTCATACATCATAACCATACAGGGAACCGCAACCGGTGCCACCACCCAAACAGTCAATCTCAGTTATACCATTACGCCAACATCCGGACCTGCAATCAATACTCAGCCTGCCGACCAAACTACCTGTGCCGGAGGAGGAGCAACTTTCAGTATTACATCACCCGGTGCAACCGGCTATTTATGGCAGCTAAGTACTGATGGCGGCAACACATGGAACAGCACAGGAGTAACAACGGCTACGCTTGCATTATCAAATGTAACAGCAGGAATGAATGGCTACAGATACCGTTGCGTAGCCTCCTCGGTTTGTGGAACTACTAATTCTAATGCAGCCATCTTAACTGTCAATAATCCGGCAAGCATCACAACACAACCTGTTGACGGAACTGTATGTTCGGGAAGTAGTTTTTCTTTCTGCCTTACAGCGACAGGAACCGGGATTACTTATCAATGGCAAACCGCCTCAACCTGTGCTGGAGCATGGACTGATATTTCCGGAGCCAACACATCATGTCTTACCGTTTCTAATGCTTCAGCAACTGCAAGCTATCGTTGCAATGTTACCTCATCATCCTGCGGAAATACAGTAACCTCAAACTGTGTAACACTTACTGTCATACCTCCGGTTACCATTACCCAACACCCTGCAAATACTGAGCTGTGCAACGGCAGTAATGCTGCTTTTGCCGTAACAGGCAACAGCAGCCAGACCATCACTTATCAATGGCAGGTAAGCAGCGATGGCGGCAACAATTTTACAAATATTTCTGGTGCAAATGCCTCTGCATTTACGGTGAATAATGTTACAGTTTCCATGAGTGGCAACCGCTATCGCTGCCAGCTTACCAATGCAGGTTGTGGCACATTGGTAAATTCAACAGCAGCTGTTTTAACCGTCAGGCAATTGCCATCGGCTGGTTTAACCGCAGCACCGCTTACAGGCTTGCTTCCGGGACAAACCACCACACTTACTGCCGCAGCAGGCACTGGTTCAGGCGGAAGCGTTGCTGTATCATGGTTGTTCAACAATAATCCGTTATCAGTAACAGGAAACACATACACAGTAAACATTGAAAATACCGGAAGCTACCAGGTGAGGGTACAGGAAACATGGCCAGGCAGCCTTGTTTGTGCAGCACAATCGCCGGTTGTTTCAATAACAGCAACGGAAAGTAACAGGCTTTTCATTTTCCCAAATCCTAATAATGGCACTTTTGCAATCTCATATTACAACAAAGAAGGGGTAAGCACCTCAAGACAGGTGAGAGTTTTCGACTCTAAAGGAGCCCTGGTTTATAACCGGCAGTTTACCATCAGCAGTGCATCATATTCAATATTGAGTATTGAGTTGCAGGCGGCTAATACAGGTATCTATTATGTGGTGATAGGCGATGCCGCAGGAAATAAACTGGCTGAAGGAAAAGTGCATGTCAGGTAAAGATTTATTCATTACTTCGCTGCTTCAGGACAAAACTGGTTTACGAATCAGCAATATTGCCTACTGAAAAAGCACAGCAACAGAAATGAAAATATCCGGCTTTACATTCGTTCGCAATGCGGTTAAGTTTGACTACCCGGTGGTGGAATCGATAACCTCCATCCTTCCCATTGTGGATGAGTTTATCATAAGCGTTGGCAACTGCGACGACGGCACCCTGGAACTGATTCAGTCTGTTAATTCGCCCAAAATAAAAATCTTTCATTCCGTTTGGGACGACTCCCTCCGTGAAGGTGGCCGTGTGCTGGCGGCAGAAACAGACAAGGCTTTTGCACACATCAGCCCGGACAGCGACTGGGCTTTTTACCTGCAGGCCGACGAAGTGGTGCATGAAGATGATCTGCCGGTTATAGTGAAAGCCGCAGAACAGCACCTGCACAATAAAAAAGCAGAAGGTCTTCTTTTCAGGTACAAACATTTTTACGGCACTTACGACTACATTGGCGACAGCCGCCGCTGGTACGACCATGAAATCCGCATAGTGCGAAATATTCCCGCCATCCGTTCATACCGTGATGCACAGGGTTTCCGGACAGAAGAAAACCGTAAACTGAATGTAAAAAAAATCAATGCTTCCATCTGGCATTATGGCTGGGTAAGGCACCCGCATAAACAATTAGAAAAACTAAATACCTTCTACAGCCTCTGGAGTAAAGAACACCAGGTAGCCGAAAAGCTTGAAGAGCAGGAACAGTTTGATTTCTTTAAAGATGCTGATTCGCTTCAACTCTTCACCGGTAACCACCCTGCAGTAATGAAAAAAAGAATTGAAGAAAAAAACTGGCAGGTGAAGTTTGATGTTACAAAGAAGAAATTCTCGTTCAAAGACGGATTGCTGTACAGAATCGAGAAAATCACCGGTAAAAGGTTTTTCAATTACAAAAACTATAAGATAATCTGAAAACCTGTCCTGTCTGCCTGATTACCATTAACCATACCTAATCCCGTTCTGCCAGTTCACTATTCATTATCTTTGCACCCGCACAAAACAGGCACATGAACAACAATTTCAACCCGGATAAGCAGCATACCATAAAAAGTGAAATAACTATCTCAGGCACAGGCCTTCATACCGGCATTATGGCCGATCTTACCCTTAAGCCGGCATCTCCGGGTTTTGGCTATCAGTTTCAACGAATTGACTTACCCAACCGCCCTGTTATTAAGGCTGACTGCGACCTGGTAACCGATGTAAGCCGTGGCACCACCCTCGAATCGAACGGGGCGAAAGTAAGTACTGTGGAGCATGTACTCGCCGCCTTGGTAGGTATGGGCATTGATAACTGCCTGATGGAGATTAACGGCCCTGAAATGCCGATTATTGATGGCAGTTCGCAGCCTTTTGTAGAACTGATTGAAGAAGCAGGCATATTAGAGCAGGATGCCGCCAAAATATGGTACAGCATTGACGAGAACATTTATTACTACGATGAGGCCAAACGGGTGGAAATGGTGGCCATGCCAGCTATGGAGTACCAGGTAACTACGCTGATTGACTTTAATTCGCCGGTATTGGGTACACAACATGCCGGGCTAAAACATATCAGGGATTTTAAAAGCGAAATAGCACCCTGCCGCACTTTCTGCTTTCTGCATGAGCTGGAAATGCTGCTGGAGCACAACCTCATCAAAGGGGGCGATGTAAACAATGCTATTGTAATTGTTGACAAGCCTGTTGATGACACAGAAATGGACCGGCTGAAGAAGATTTTCAAAAAAGATAAGATTGAGGTGAAAAGCGAAGGCTACCTCAACAACCTGGAACTCCGTTTCCCCAACGAACCGGCACGGCACAAACTGCTGGATGTTATCGGTGATTTGTCGCTGATTGGTTTTCCAGTCAAGGGCCGCATTATTGCCAACAGGCCGGGGCACAGCACCAATGTGGAGTTTGCCAAAAGAATAAAGCAATACATCAAAAAAAATAAAGCCACCAAAGGCGTTCCGGTTTACAATCCTAATCAGCCGCCGGTGTATGACCAGCAGTTCGTGGAAAAATTGCTGCCACACCGCTTTCCGTTTGCATTAGTGGACAAAGTAATTGAGCTGAGTGATACACATATTGTGGGCATCAAGAATGTTACTTTCAACGAATGGTTTTTCCAGGGGCACTTTCCCGGCAACCCGGTAATGCCCGGCGTATTGCAAATTGAAGCATTGGCGCAATGTGGTGGAATCCTTGCCATCAACCTGAGCGGCGAAGGCCAGTACGACACTTACTTCCTGAAGATTGACAACTGTAAGTTTAAACAGATGGTGCGGCCCGGCGATACGCTGATTCTTAAAATGGAACTGATTGCCCCCATCCGCCGCGGCATTTGCGAAATGAAAGGCACCACGTATGTAGGCAACAAGGTTTGTTGCGAAGCCGACCTGGTGGCACAGATTGTGAAGAGATAATATTTTCAACTGTATTATAGTCCCCGAAATGCCTGTTTTGTACAGGCATTTTTCTTTATCCACAATCCCCAAAAAAGGGCTGAAAAAGCCCATAAAAACACCCCTTCTCCCACCCTGTTTTCGTACATTTGTGAGTTCTATTTTTTCACCCGCAAAAGGGTAATTTTTTAATCTATTTATGAGTACAGAAGCAACAGGTTTGGACCAGGAAAATCTTCCTGAAAATAATGGCAACCAGGGCAACTACGGCGCCGACAGCATACAGGTTTTAGAAGGGCTGGAAGCGGTGCGTAAAAGGCCCGCCATGTATATTGGCGACATCGGCGTTAAAGGGTTGCACCACCTCGTATATGAAGTGGTGGACAACTCCATTGACGAAGCCCTCGCCGGTTATTGCAAAAACATCACCGTTAACATACACGAAGACAACTCCATTTCTGTGGAAGATGACGGCCGTGGTATTCCCACTGCCATGCACTCCAAAGAAAAGAAATCGGCGCTGGAAGTGGTGATGACAGTACTTCATGCCGGTGGTAAGTTCGATAAGGACTCTTACAAGGTATCAGGTGGTTTGCACGGTGTGGGTGTAAGCTGTGTAAATGCCCTGAGTAAACTCCTGAAAGTTACTGTTTACCGTGATGGCAAAACATTTGAGCAGGAATACAAAATCGGTGTGCCGCAATATGCAGTAAGGGAAACAGGCACCAGCGATAAAACAGGTACAAGGGTGCACTTCTGGCCCGACCATACCATTTTCATCACCACCACTTACAATAAAGATATACTGGAAAGCCGCCTGCGGGAACTTGCCTACCTGAATCGTGGTGTAAGAATAATGCTGAACGACCTGCGGGAAAAAGATGAAAAAGGGAATATCTATTCAAATACATTTTACAGCGAAGGCGGTATTGTCGAGTTTGTTGAAATGCTTGACAGTAATGCCGGCCGCAATCCGCTTATACCAACTGTAATTGCTGTTGAAGGCCGGGATGAAAATACAAACGTAGCCGTTGAAGTGGCTTTGCGCTACAACGACAGCTACAATGAGCATATCTATTCTTATGTAAACAACATCAACACTATTGAAGGTGGCACCCACGTATCGGGTTTCCGCAGGGCGTTGACAAGGGTATTTAAAAGCTATGGCGATAAGAACGGATTGTTTGAAAAAGCAAAAGTGGAGATTGAAGGCGATGACTTCCGTGAGGGGCTCAGTGCCATCATCTCTGTTAAAGTGCCCGAGCCGCAGTTTGAAGGACAAACCAAAACCAAGCTCGGCAACAACGAAGTGATGGGTGTGGTGGACACCACCGTTTCAAAAGTACTGGAAGCATACCTTGAAGAGAACCCGAAGGAAGCAAAGAACATTGTCTCGAAAGTAATTCTTGCTGCACAGGCAAGGGCTGCCGCCAGGAAGGCAAGAGAACTGGTGCAGCGTAAATCAGTACTCAGTGGTGGCGGACTGCCCGGCAAACTTGCCGACTGCAGCGAAAGAGACGCAGAAAAATGTGAACTGTTCCTTGTTGAGGGAGACTCTGCCGGTGGCACTGCCAAGCAGGGCCGTGACCGCAGCTTCCAGGCTATACTGCCACTGAGAGGTAAAATCCTGAATGTGGAGAAAGCGATGGAACATAAGATTTACGACAACGAAGAGATAAGAAATATGTTTACCGCTCTTGGCGTAAAGATGGGAACACCGGAAGACCCCAAGGCACTTGACCTGAGTAAGCTCCGTTATCACAAGCTGATTATTATGACCGATGCCGATGTGGACGGTTCGCATATCGCCACACTCATCCTCACTTTTATTTACCGCTACATGAAGGAGATGGTGGAGCAGGGGTATGTGTATATTGCCCAGCCGCCATTGTATTTGGTGAAGAAAGGCAAAGACCAGGCCTATGCCTGGAACGAAGAGCAGCGCAAAAGCTATATTGAGAAGTTTAGTGGTGGAAAAGAAGACAGTGTGAATGTGCAGCGCTACAAAGGTTTGGGTGAGATGAACGCCGACCAGCTATGGAACACCACCATGAACCCTGCCTCCCGGACATTGAAGCAGGTAACGATAGAAAGTGCAGCCGAGGCCGACCGTGTTTTCAGTATGCTGATGGGTGACGAGGTGGCCCCGCGGAGAGATTTTATTGAGAGCCACGCCAAGTATGCCAAGCTGGATGTATAGTGCAACAGGTTGATTGAATTACGGGGGCTGTTCCATGGAACAGCCCTTTTTCTTTTTGTTGATTTCTTCGATACGGCGGGAGTTTTCTTCGATATGGCAGCTGCATTCTTCGATACAGTTTTAGTATTCCCCGATACGATTACAGTTTTCTTCGATATGGCGACAGTTTCCTTAGATACGTCGGGAGTTTTCTTCGATACGGCAGCTATATTCTTCGATACGATGACAGTTTCCTCCGATACGATGACAGCTTCCTTAGATACGGCTGCTACATTCTTCGATACGGAGGAAGTTTTCTTTTTGCCGGAGGCTATTTTCTTTTACCAAAGCCTGTTTTCTTCTGGCCAAATGTTATTGCGGGATTGTTCGGTGAAGTGTGTCTCCGCCTTTTTTTTATTAACCACAGATTGATACACAGATTACCAGAAGTAACGTAAAACCCAGCGTCCCTGCCTGGCACAAGTCCGCAGCACGGGAGACTCCGGGGGGAACGAAATCCGTACAGCAATCAATCAAACAGCCCGTAGCTGCTGCCTTTGGTTTCTTTTTTTTGGGCTTTTTTAAAGGTGGAACTGATGTTGGGCAGATTGGGTTGTTTGCCGTTGAGCAAGTCATCAACCGTTATTATCTGAATTTTATCAAGTCCGGTGTCTAAGTCTGCAAGTTTTATGTGTCCTGCTTTTTTTGCTTCCACAAGCATTGGCTGCGTAACGGTATCAGCAAAGCAAACAAAAATACCTGCGGCTGCTTTCTGTGCTTCTATTACCTGGATGAACTCTCTTATGTTTTTTACATTGACACCGCCACTTTTGGTTTCGATGAGTACAAATTCTTTTGTTTTGTCTGTCTGGTAGGTGAGGTAGCCATCGAAGCCACCATCGGCCACTTTCTTGATGTTGACCACTCCATGCAGCAGCACTTCTATTACCCACTCCTGAAAACCGAAGCGGCCATTCTCGGTATCCTGCGCCAGCATTTTGGCACTGGCCACATCTTTGGGAAAGCCGTGGAGTTTTACATTGTCTTTTACACCTTCGCCGTAAGTATCAATCAGCCGCTTTAAGATTAAACGAACGGCAAGATGTGAAATATCGGCACCGAGCCATTTGCGGTTGAGGCGTTGCGCCACAGAAATAGATGTGCCACAGCCACAGAAAAAGTCGGCGACTACATCGCCTTCGTTGCTGCTGGCAGATACAATTCTTTCTAAAAGTGCTTCCGGCTTTTGAGTTGGGTATCCAAGTTTTTCAGCAGAAGATGCTGATAACGGAGGAATATCATCAACGATTGATTGAATAGCAAGGCCTTTCATTTCATCTAAATACCTTTTAAACCTTGGGACACCACCTTCTTTCTGAGGCCAAATGATTCTACCTTCTTTGTCTAACACATCTAATTTTTCAGTTGTGTATTTCCAATGCAGTCCTTTTCCTTTAACGTTTATGCCTCTCCAAGTGTTTCCAGAACTTCCTTCTCTTGTTCCAGCAGCCGTCAAATTATCAGAAGCATATCTTCTGCCAGTTTCTGGCTCAACAAATCTGTAAAATTTTTCTGTATAAGCTTCGTCATAAGCAATGTACTGCTTATTCCAAGTGTACTTGTCACTTTTTGTGTAAAGAAGTATAGTGTCGTGTATATGATTCCATTTCTTCGAGTCACTTCTTGCACTTGTTCTTTGCCAGATAATCTCATTTCTAAAGTTGTCTTCTCCAAATAGCATATCACAAAGCAGTTTGAGATAGTGGCTCATAGTGGGGTCGCAATGGAGGTAGAAACTGCCTGTATCTTTTAAGAGCTTGTGCATGTACCAGAGGCGGTGTGCCATAGTAGTGAGATAGGCCACGGCTCCGTTGCTGATGCTTTTTGTTTTATCAAATACCTGCAATACATCATAGAGGTCTTTATCAAGGTCGGCCAGCATGTGCAGTTCGTCCATATAGCTAACATTGCTCCAGGTATCGGCAAATGCCTGTTTTTGTGCATTGGCATCCTGCATCCCTATGCTTTCAAACAATACATTGTAATTGCGCTTGCTGTTGAAGGGAGGGTCAATATAGATAAGGTCGATAAATGGTTGCGGATAGTTTTGATGCAATTCCTGTAACACATCGAGACAGTCGCCGAAATAAAGATGGTTCATTAAGCAGAATGTTTCTGCGTTCTGAACAGCGGAAATAAAAAATGGGTGCAATCTTCCGCTTGGAATCTACCTTAGTAAGGCCCTCGGAGGCCCAGGAAGAATAGAAAACAGCAAGAAGACGCACCCTTGCGGGTGCATCGCCTGAACTGTCTCTCTCTTCCTTATAAAATTTCCGAGGTTTTACTAAAGGAGAAACTTCAGCAACGCAGTGCGTTAATAAATTATGTCAATAGCAAATCTAATGAAAAGGGGAGTAAAAAAATTGCAGACCTTCCTTATCGGAGTATAGGCTGATGTGCCGGAACAGTGATCAACCTTTTATCAGGCCTGCAAAATACAGGCCCCCGTTTCCGGATATTAAGAAAATATGCTGCAGCAAATTTTCTATGTTAAGGCCTGCATATTATTTTCCCGAAGGGAGTGTATGTATGAATGTTGGGCAAAGATAAAAAGTGGAGTGGATTCTTCCTTCGTCGGAATGACAGGGAGGTTGAAAGGTTGAAGGGTTGACCCTTCGGCAAGCTCAGGGTGACAGAGGGGGATTCCGGGTCAAGCCCGGAATGACAGGTGGAGGGCGGAATGACAAGCAGAAGGTCTGGATATGTTTTTCTGCTGAAGGGCTGCCGGATGGAAGCAGTAGCTGCCGCACTTCGACAGACACCCCTTCGACAAGCTCACCCTTCGTCAAGCTCAGGGTGACAGGGCGGCACTACAAGCGGACAGCCGGGACTGAAGCTGACCGGAGTTACTGAAGCTGACAGCCCCAAAGAAAAATGCCTGTGAGATTCCACTACAGCCGACCAATTTTATATACCCAATTTATTAAGCAGAACATCCGCCATCTTGTAAGAGGCTTCGTGGCTGTAGCCTGCTATGTGCGGGGTAACGAGTACATTGGGCTGTGCAACGAGCCAGTGCAGCTGTTCTTTTTCCTGCGGGGTGTAGGTGGAAAGGTTTTCGTTTTCGAGTACATCGAGCCCGGCACCGGCAACAAACTGGTGCTGCAATGCCAGTATGAGTGCAGCATTATCAACCACCTTGCCCCTTGAACTGTTGAGAAACCAGGGCTTCCTTTCTAATGAGGAAAAGAAGGCGGCACCGGCCATGTGAAAAGTTTCATCCGTAAGCGGCACATGAAAACTGATAACATCGGCATAGCGGCAGAGCTGATCGAGGCTGGCTTCTTTTACAAAATCGCCACCGAAGCCAAACTTGTATTTATCATAAGCCAGCACGGTAACACCGAAGGGCTGCAGCAGTCTGGCAAAGCTGCTGCCGGTGTTGCCATAGCCGATGATGCCCACCGTTTTGCCATGCAGTTCGGTGCCACGGTTTTCGTCCCGCTTCCAGATGCCCTGCTTTACTTCTTCTCCGGCTGTGTGTATGTTGTTCATTAAACCGAGCAGCAAGCCCAGCAGGTGTTCGGCCACGGCATTGCGGTTACCTTCGGGACTGCTTACACAGGCGATGCCTTTGCTTTCGGCATAAGGCACATCAATAAGTTCCATGCCACTGCCGAGGCGGCCAATCCATTTAAGATTGGTGGCTTTATCGAGCAGGGGTTTATCAATATTAATTCTTGTGGTAACGATGAGCCCTTCTGCACCGGCAATGGAGGCCGCCAGTTCGTCGTAAGTGATGGCGGGGCGGTAATCCACTTCGTATCCTTTTTGCTGAAGGCGGTCGTTTAATAAGGCATGCGCCTTTGCTGTTATGATAACTTTCTTCATCAGCTTATTTCATCTTAAATGTAAGTGCTGCAAATTGCTGAACAGAGAGCTGCTCTGCCCTTTTGTTAAACAAATCATCGGCAAGTATTGCTGCATCAAACAGGGCTTTTACCGCATTTCGTAAGGTTTTGCGGCGCTGGTTAAAGGCTGTTTTGACGAGGTTAAAAAAATCTTTTTCGCTCCGCATGGGCGGCACCTCGGTGCGGGGGTGCATACGTATCACCCCGCTTTTAACTTTGGGCGGCGGGTTGAAACTGTTTTCATGCACATCAAAAAGATATTCTGTTGTAAAGAAAGCCTGCACCAGCACACTGAGCACTCCGTAGGTTTTATTTCCTTCTTTAGCTGCTGCCCGTTGCGCCACTTCTTTTTGAAACATGCCCACCATACACTCCACATCCTCTTTCCAGTCTAATAGTTTAAACAATATTTGTGTGGAAATGTTGTAAGGGAAATTTCCAACGACAGTAAATTTTCCGGTAAATGGTTTATCAATATCTAAGAAACTCTGGTGAATGATTTTGCCGGCCAGTGCGGGATAAGTGTGTGTGAGATATTGTACTTTTTCTTCGTCAAGCTCCACGGCTTTGAAGTCAATGTTCTTTAGTTCCAGTAAATATTTTGTAAGCGCCCCGCCACCGGGTCCCACTTCGAGCAGCTGGGTAAAGGGATGCTGCTGCAGCGAAGCCACAATCTTTCTGCAAATATTTTCATCTTTCAGGAAATGCTGGCCCAGCGATTTCTTTAACGTGTACATTACTGCAAAGTAAATGTTTTTGCCTGTGGCAGTAATAAAAAAGAGGCTGCCTTCAGGGAAGACAGCCTTGTTACCTCATCATCTGCTGATATTTATCGAAGTATGACTAATTTCTCTGTGAATACTGTATTATCTGCCGGCAGTTTTATAAGATAGTAGCCGTTGGGCAAGTGCGGCGGAACATCAACATCAAATATGTTGTTGCCGGACATGAGGCGGACAGTTTTCTTCAATACGCAAACTCCCTGCTGATTGTACAATTGTATTTCTGTACTTGTTTCTGTACCTGCATTAATGCGCAGCATAAAATTATTTTTTGCAGGATTGGGTGAAGCCTGAAGGGTAAATCTGACTTTACCTGTTAAATCGTGGCGGATTGTCCGGCTTACAAGTTCACTGCCCGGTTGTTGCCGCAACCTGACCCTGTAGAAAACATAAGAAGCTCCCCTGGCAGTAACATCATCTGTGAAGCTGTATATGCGGCTGCCTGAATTCTTATCTGATGCAAATATTTTTCCCGCTTCTTCAAATTGCTGCCCATCAAAACTTCTTTCAATAATGAAATGATCAACGTACCGGTTTTCCAATACTTTCCAGGTAAGATAGGCAATGCCATTATTGCAAGTGCTGTTAAAATCAACCAGGTTCCTCGAAAGCACATCGCAGGCACCAAGGCTGCCGATGGTTACTGTATCTGTGGCATACACACTGCATGCCGCCTGCAGCTGCTGGGTAACAATATAAACACCGGGAGTATCAACAAAAATAAAAGGGCCGGTGCTGCTGCCGATAATATGACCGTTAGGTGTTGACCACTGATATATTGAAGTAGGAATCGGATTAGATACGTAAATATGACTGACGCCGCCTGTATCGCAAATAAATGGTGTGGCAGTTTCAATTGCTGCCATTGGTGCCATAAAGAAATCGAACGGCGCTACAAAATCCTTAAGCTCTGAAGTAAAAGAAGTGGAAGCCCTTGTTTTTACTATCACCCTCCGGAAAGGCATGAGGCAATCATCACCACCGAAAATTTTTGCATCATCCAGGCCAAGTTTGGAAAGATTGACAGAAAACTCCATAAACTGTTTGGCAGTGTAGTTGGTAACGATGCTGTTGTCGCCAAGCACCAGCGAAAACGGGCCAGTCCATGTGTTATTAACACTTTGCAGGCCTGTATAAAAAGCACCGGCAGTTTTTGGTTGAATACCGGCATATCCAAACTGGGACCCGGAAGATGCTCCATCAAAACTTCCTGACCAGTTAAATGCTGCCGGCGTAAGAGAAAGATCGTTTCTGTTTACCCAAATTCTTGCTTCAATAAAAGAAAGCGCTGAACTGCTGTACTCGGCAGTAAGGATAATATCGCCTGGCGCTGTCATATTACCAGATGCATCGAACTGCCAGCGGGTATGGCCGGCATCGGGCCCGTAGTTATAAAACCGCCGTGTTGTTCTGTCATAATAAATATCCGTCTGGTACATTTCAAAGTCAAAGTACCTGTTACCAGTAGTGTTTTCGATTGATATACCTCCGAACAACCACATAGAGTCTGTGACATTTGGGCCTGCACGCCTTACATGCAGCATCATATCGAGAATCTCGTTCTTATCAGGAATTGATTGAGAAACCGGACAAGACCAGTCACTCGGGTTCATCCCATTCTTATTCGAGCCCGAAGCAAATATGGTTGAATCATCACCATGATAATCCCTTACAAAATAGGCATCAACCAGCAGCCTGTTATTAACCACAGAATATGGCGGAAAACGCATCTGCCTGTAAAAAGGCAGTTTTCTTGAATTAGGATTTGAAGAATAGTTAGCAAGTAAAGCAGCCGCACCTGTTGTATCTACAATAAACTGCCCGGTGCCGATTGAACCCGGTAACCAAAACCAGTCATCATTACCAGACTGCACCAATCCGTTGAAGAAGTTGGAACGCAGGTCAGCGTCCACTCCGAAATTTGCTTTAATAATGGGTGTTGTTATTTGTGCATTCAACATCCCCGGAGCAAAAATTAATAAGAATACTATCTGCACTAATGTTTTCATAGCAGTATGACTTTGATATAAACAGAAACCTCCTCAGTGTGGTGGTTTGTGATGGCTGTTCTGTTATATCAATGACTTACTATATGGACTGTAGAAATGCCTGAAACAAATTCGTTTCCGTTTGACATTACTGCCACCACCCGATAGCTTATAAAGCCGGGAAAAACATTTGCATCAGTAGCCTTGTACGACTTTGCACCACTGCAAACCTCGTAGTCCCATGTCTCCCAATAAGCATAAGGGTCTGCAGGATCTTCATAAGTCCGCTGAACATAAAAAGAACTTACCCCCACAGCAGAAGTAACACCCCATGTGGCAGTAATTCCATTTTTTCCCTGCCTGTGTGTGCGGAAAAAAGAAAAATCTGTGGCTGCTGTGTTTGCCGCTTTTTTGGGTGAAGCATTTTCCGGAAGAGCTGTACCAAACGATGTAAGCAATACAAATGCAATGACGCAAGCAATTATAAGTTTTGTTTTCATACAGGTATTGATTTTGCGATAAATTTATTACTTCCCTGCCTGAAAAAAAAGGTAGGTTTTCGTCCAAAATATACCCTGTGAGATTACTCTTCCTGAATGTTACTGTTACGTTGTACTATATACTTAGAAATCTTGTGTTCTAAAAAATGAAGCCGCATTTACTATCAGAGAGAAAAGCCCGTCAAGCTTCTAAATTGCGACATCTTTAAGGCGTTAACTCCTTAATCAACAATATTATCATATAATTACACCTCCACAATTACAGGATATTTTAGCAGGAGTCTTAAAATCCTACGATAACGGATACTCTCTGTCAAGAACGAATAATTATATGTACAAATACTTATACCCGGGCAGTGCGTAATTAAAAATTCTTATACCCATAACTGCACAATAAAAAAAGCCCTCCTTGCTTTGCAGGAGGGCAAAAATGTTCAGACTTCTCACACCTACTTCACAATATTAAAGCGTACAGCCTGATTAATCTCATCATTATACAAACGAAGATAATACAAGCCCGAAGGAAGCAATGCGACCTGTGAATATGTAAGAGTATTATTCCCTATCATCAGGTTTTCTTTAAATCTGTAAATTTCTTTTCCTGCAGCATCTACAATACTAACTGTTGCTTTTGTGCTAACCCTGCTGTTTACAACTACTTGTATCATATCTTTTGCAGGATTCGGCATTAACTGTACAATCACATTATTCATTCCCTGCTTTCTTACCGGAACTATTGTACTGTAGTTAGCCCTTCCACTCTTCATCACGGCCTTTATTCTGTAAAAAATAGTTATAGATTGAATAATGCTCACATCATCAGTAGTGTTGTACTTTTCCACTTCATTAACAGTAGGCCGTCCTGTAACAGTACCCACCTGTGTAAATGTTGATCTGTCGGTACTCCTTTCAATAATAAAGTAATCAATTTCCTGTCTGCACAAAGCATCCCACTTTAAGCTTACTGTTGTGTTATTAATAGAAGCTGTTACTGCTAAAAATTCACAGCTCAGCACATAAGGGGTACAACGCCAGTCTCTTTCTGAAGTACAACCCCAAACCGCTGTTGTATGTTGTACTGTTGTAATGGACCCCGGAGCGGCATCTCCGGAGGTGGTGCCACCATTACCCATATAGGCCGATGTGCCTTTTGCAGATAAGTTATCATTATCAAACCGGTTGTCTAATCCGTCTCCGTCGGTATCAAGCCCGGTGAGTGTTACATTATCATCTGGTATTCCATTAAAGTTCAAATCATTCCCCTCAAGCCTGTCAATCATCCCGTCACTATCTGTGTCAGAGTCGTAATAATCTGGTGAACCGTCGGCATCAGTATCCACCGGGTGAATCCCATCACCTCCAAAACCCGAGAAATTATCATAGGCATTAAGAATTCCATCGCTATCAGTATCTGCTGTACCTGGCAACAGGTAGCCTAATGTAGTAAGGCCTTCCACATTGTCAGGGATACCATCATCATCACTATCTATGTCAAATGGATTTGGACGACCCACCCCATCAGTATTTGGAATAGTCAATGAGCCTAAAGCTGCCAATGCCGCATTTCTCCCTTTTGAATTTATGGCACCATCCACACGGCCATTCCAGTCAGCATCGGTAAACTGTGCTTCTTTTACATCTGTTATGCCATCTCCATCACTGTCCAGGTCGTAAGGATTAGCTTTTGTATCATTGTCCATGTTATTATACGGATACGTATTAGCCCTTCCATTATTGTCAGGATCAGTGCCAGTCCTCAATAAGGTGTTAGCCGCATTTTCCGCAATGCCATCATTACCCACATCGCCATCTTTATTGTCGCTAAACCCGTCACTATCAGTATCACTGTACCCATCAATAATCCCATTATTATCTGAATCTGCCCCATAAGCTTCCACCACATCCGGAATACCATCATTATCACTGTCCAAATCAAAATAGTTGGGTACCCCGTCACCATCCAGATCGGGGACAGCAAGACCATTTCCAGAAAGATCTTTCCCTGAAGTGTTAGCATCAACGTTTTGTGAAAACCCGTCAAAATCGGTATCAGTGTAATTGTCAATTTTGCCATCGCCATTGGTATCTACACCGCCTGCTTCCACCACATCGGGAATTCCATCGTTATCACTATCAAGGTCAAGTTCATTAATTACACCGTCTAAATCCCAATCGAAATTATCATTTACTCCGTCTCCGTTTGTATCAACAAAACCGGGGTAATTAGCATCCCTGTAGTTGGGTATATTATCGAGGTCATCATCATCAAGCGGGTCAACTCCGCCACTTTCAACTGTATCAGGAATACCATCATCATCATCATCAATATCGCAACCTGCTTTTAAAAAATAGGTGGGCGAAGCATAGCGGCAATTGGGATTTCCAAGATTACCTGCAGATGCCACTAATGCCCTGTAATATTTGTTTACATCCCCTGCAAGTACAGAAGCAATGGTATAAGTGACATTAGTTGCCCCGGAAATATCTGTCCATGTAATACCATCTGTACTCACCTGCCATTGATAGGCAGGTGCCCCCAGTATTGCGCCCGGATCTGATAATACGGCGGTAAAGGAAGCGGTGGTTCCCAGGCATCCGGCATTTATATGATTAAGACCAACCACAGGTAACGGATCACAGGAGCCAAACTGAATATCATCAAAGGCAATATCATTGCCACAACCACCAAGTCCTTCATTTATCAACTCAAATCTTACACCTGAATATGAAGCCGGGCTGATAAACTTGATACCATACCGCTGCCATGCAGTACTTATAATATCACCCGTTACAAGTTCTGAGATAATAAGGCCAGACACTTGATCTATGACCCTGACCCTTACTTTAGGATATTTGAATCCCCCGAACCCATCACAAATTGTTTGGTACGAAGGATTGCCGAGGAATGCAGCATAAAAATTTACAGAATACTGCTGGTTTGAACATAAAGCTCCTGTAAATCCCCCCCGGTAGAAAACCGAATTTGCCGCATCTGCGTTTACTACCAGCATTCTTCCATTGGGGTCACCAGTATGGTCTGTAAGGCTAATAAATCTGGCGTTATCACCATTATTTGCATTATTTGTAATAGTATAGGTTTCTACTGGCATGGGCTGCGTTGTCGTTCCAGTATAAGTAACTGCACCTGTAGCAAGTGATACACCAGAACCAGGTATTGGTGCAGGTACAGCCGTTACCAGCCCGGTACCGGTACCAAAGGTCTGTGTATATAGGATGTTCGTTAAAGAGGCACAAGGGTCTGTGTGCCCGGTAAGTGACACCAGCAGTGGCGTTGGAGTGCTTTCCCCGACATCATCAGGTTTATCATTCTGGTTCAAGTCTGGTAAATTACCATTGGTAGATAAATCCCGAAGGTTTTGCGAGTTATAACCGACAGCAGTAGCCACGGCACTGTTATAATAAACCACCCCGTTTTGAATATTGGATAAACGGCAGGATATCCGGATTGTACAATTATTATTGGCTACCGGATAATTGGGCAGGGTGCCTGTGCCATTTAATAAGTTAATGTTTGAATTCCCATTATATGATGGGTTAAGTACCAGGCCGGCAGGATTTGAAATAAACGAAGTTGTAACGTTTGATACATTTGCCGCACCATTTATAGCCGTCAGGTCATCAGTTACCTGCACATTTGTAATATCGGTATTCCCATAGTTCTTTACATAAACATCGTACACCACATTATATTGATTGGGTGTGCCAGTTGGGTTTACAGACACCAGCTTTTTAGCCGTACCCACACCCGATACAATTGTTGCCATATCAACTGCTGAATAGTTACCCGACTTTGTGATGTTTGATGTTGCTGCAGTAAGCATATCTGTTTCAAAGAATGGACACCCACCGCCACTGTAAGCAGAAATTGTTTCACCTTCTGCATAAGTAAGACCAACAAAATTCCCCGTTGCAGAATTGACAACAGTATCAATATACGTACAGGTAATATTTGAACCGGTACCCGTGTATGCTGTATAGTTTGGCGTAAACAATTTATTATTAACAACAAAAAACATCTGACCGGAAGGAGACATTGCAACGTCTCCACTGCCCGATTCATATATAGTAGCACCGCCTGTTAATGCCAGATTATCAGCCGCCCCCATTGTACGGGTTGTAAAGTTGATAGAACGTAAATAAGCAGTATGTGGAACGCCATTAGGTTCACCAGAGAATTCAATAACATAAGAATTTCCATTATTGTCAAAGGCCACACCCAACAAATCTGCCTGAAAAGAACACAGTGTATCCAGCCGGGGTGATGTACTCGTGGGCTTTGTTCCTGCCGCCCATCTCCATACATATGTTCTGGGGACTGTACCTGAACCGGAAAATCCTGTGAGCGCAGTCCATAAAAAATAAATATTATGATCTGCCGGGTTATAAGAAATACTTGAATAGTTGGTAGTAAACCGCTGCCCGCTGCTCCCACTTGTACCTATTCGTAACTGAGGTGTATAGCGGCCGGTTACGCCTGTAGTTGAAGTTATGCTTGTGATAACATTAGTTGATGCATTGTAGGTATAGAAATGCACCTGCTGGGTACCGCTCGCACAGCTTGTTTGTCCAATTGCAAGCGGGTAACTTACGGTGGCAGGTTGCGCAATAATAATACCGGAGATTCCAGCAATCAAAACAATTGAAAACAACAACTTTTTCATAGCCGGATATTTTTTTAATGGTTAATGATTATAAACAATATGGTAACCCTGTTTCTCATCGTTTTACAACAAGTTTCTGTCTTGCGACAATAATCCCTTCCTTCCTAAGTTCAACCAGGTACAACCCGGCTGGCAAATCAGCCACAGACAGTGTAGCTGTATTTGTAGCAGAACGAACAGTTTTTGCGACATGGCCATCCATAGTTATTATTCTCAGGTCGCCGCTGCCGTTGTTCCACCTTACAGACACTTCATTGTCTGCAGGGTTAGGATACACTGAAAATACCAGGGAAGCAGCACCATTGGCGATGAGGACTTTAGAATACCTCACTAACCCTGTTTTTTCTGTAATCATTGCCCTGTAATATGTTGCTCCCTGGAAAGGCTGGTTATCTGAGAATGAAAACCGCTTCGTAATTCCGGTTGAAACTCCAGTCAACTGCATTTCACCAGCTTCAATAAACTCAGCTGAGGTTGCCCCTTTTTGAAGCACCACACTTTGCAGTTCTCCTTCTGTATCGGTTAAATCAAGGTTAAGTTCATTTTTCAAGCCCTGTTGCTTCAATGTAAAGTCGGCAATTTTCACATCCAGTGTGGTAAACTGTAATAAAGGATCGGTGTTATCAAATGTTAACGCTGCACCCGTTGCAAGTGTTTGATTAAACGGGTCAAATGTAACGGTAACAGGATTGAAGCCCAATATAAAGTAAATATAGCTTCCGGCTGTAGGCACACTTATCCCATCACCACCACGGGAAAGTTGTCCATTTTGATCATAAATTACCAAAACTGTATCTTGTGATGCAAGCGAGCCTCTAACCCTGATTGCAATTGGTGTGTGATAATAAGAAACTGTTGATCCTGCACTTTTAGTTTGGGTTGTTACTTTAAAGCTGATTCGGTTACTGCCCGGGTTACCCCATCTGATAGATGTGTTATAAGAGGGATAACCATTTCCATATACATATGAATTAAAGAAAGGTGTGAGGTCATACCCCCCGGCAACTGCCTGCATGTGATTACGTAAATCATCGGTTGTAGCCGAACGGTAAGCTAATGCAGGATCGTTTAAATAATTACGGCAAGCCTGGAAGAATTTTGCATCCCCCAACAATGTTCTGAGCATAGAAACTACCATCGCACCTCTCTCGTAAACAGTTGACCCGTATGCACTGCTCCATAAAACATCTGAGGTAGTTATTGTTGAATTGGGAATATAGCAGCTATATGTTGGATATGTATTATTAGCAGCATCTTTAAAATCGAATCTAACTGTTGAAGCATTTTGTCCCAATGCTGGTACTAATTCCGCCGCCAACGCCTCCATATATCTGGCAAATCCCTCTGCCAACCACAAATGATTCCATGTGCCAAATGTTACCTTATCTCCAAACCACTGATGACCGAGTTCATGAGCAATAACTGACCAACTGATCATTGAATTCCAGCTCATTGCAGAAAATGTTTGATGTTCCATTCCTCCTCCCCAACCAAATTCGTACATTCCATATTTTTCATTCTTAAAAGGATAGTCGCCAAAAATAGAATTGCTGCTGAATGCAATTAATTCATCTTTGCACCGATCCATGGTTTGTAACTGTGCCGCCGAAGGCGAACGGTTAGAGAGGTAATAGTAATCAACTGGCATATTTGTACCGTTGATATTTACAGTTCCCCTGTTGTTAATGGTATATTCAGAAACAGCAACAGCAACAAGATAAGAAGCAATAGGATACCTGTGCTTGTAATAGAAAATACGGTTACTGCCTGCAGTTGTTGTTCTGATTAATACCCCGTTTGCAGCCGCAGTATGTGCTGATGGCACATTGATAATAATATCAAGGGAATCAATCTTATCCTGCATATCTGCCTTACAAGGCCACCAGTCTCGATCTTCATACGATTCCGACAAAGTATAAATCATTTTCTTTGTATTAACCGTTTTTAACTGGTAACCCTCTGCTTGCCCTGCTACAGCAGGAGGTGCTCCATTATAAGAAATAGTAACAGAATCTAATGTATTTATAGCCAAAGGACTTGGCAAGGTAATAGTAATAACATTGGCCGTTGTAAGAAATGCAACTGGTGTAGATGCTCCATGATACTTTGCCGTCAAATTTGCATTATTAAATGCTGATCGTCTTAAATCTAAAGTGAACGAAGATACATTTGCTGCTTTTGTTACAAAATAAACAGTAACATTTCCTTTAATTCCCTTGGATGCAGAATCTGGATTAATACGCCATTCACAACGTTGATAAGTAACATCAATGTTTGCGCCAGTACCACTGTATCCGGTGGTTTGAGAGAACACCGCAGAAAGGGTAAACGAAAAAAACAGTGCGAATAGCAGGCATCGTTTAAGAAGCAGGTATGTTGGCCTCATAGTATGTGGTCTTTAAAAGGATTATGTTAGTTCAATCTGGATTTTAAACGGAATAAGCTTCACCATAATTACATACTGATCCACTTTATTCTTACTGCTAAAATAGGTACATATACCTAAAACCACCTAACAAGGTATTTTAAAAATTACAACATTGAGTACAAATACAGAGACCTGTAGGACAATTACAGATGGGCAATACGGGTTTTTACGAGAGATACGCAGTTAGTCGTAAATAAATTGCTACTTTTACCTTCAACACCCTGATAGATAAATACTATATGAACAACAAACCTGTTATAGGCATCAGTTGCGGCGACTTGAACGGAGTTGGTTTAGAAATTATCATAAAAACCTTTTCAGATAACCGGATTCTTGAGTATTGCACCCCCGTAATCTTTGCCTCTGGAAAGAGCATAAACTTCTACCGGAAATCTGTGCCCGAACTGAATTTTAATTTTCAGAACATAAAGGACTTCAGCAGGGTTAATGCCAAACAGATTAATCTTTACAATTGCTGGGAAGAAGAAGTGCAAATCACACCCGGACAGCTAACCGATACTGGCGGAAAATATGCTGTTCTTTCTTTACAAACAGCAGTTGCAGCATTAAAACAGCAGCAAATTGACGGGCTGGTAACGGCACCAATACACAAGAAAAATATTCAGTCGTCTGAATTTAATTTTACCGGCCACACTCCATACCTGAAACAGATGTTTGGGGCGCAAGATGTTGTAATGATGATGTGTGCTGATAATTTCAGGGTAGCGTTAGTTACAGAACATGTACCTGTTAGTGAACTTTCAAAACATATTACCAAAGAGAGGATTGTAAGCAAATTGCAGATAATACACAGCAGCCTGCAGAAGGATTTTGGAATTGATAAACCAAGAATTGCAGTTCTGGGCTTAAACCCGCATGCCGGCGATGAGGGGCTGATTGGAAATGAAGAAGAAACAATTATTAAACCTGCCATTAAAGAGGCAAAAAACAATAATATACTGGCTGTGGGGCCATACAGTGCCGATGCTTTTTTTGCCCGTCGCAGTTTTGAGCAATTTGACGCAGTGCTGGCAATGTACCATGACCAGGGGCTTATTCCTTTTAAGACCCTTGCAACCGGTGATGGAGTAAATTACACTGCAGGCCTGCAAGCAGTAAGAACCTCCCCAGACCATGGTGTGGCTTTTGATATTGCAGGAAAGAACAAAGCCGACACTTCTTCTTTTCTTGCAGCGGTATTTGAATGTATTGATATTTTGAACAGAAGGAAGGGCTACGCAGAAGTAAGAAAAAATCCTTTGAGAAAAATGACACCTTCTATCTTAGCTAATGCCAAAGACGAAATAATTGAAGAAGGGTAGTTAGTTAAATACCGAATCGGGAACGCCTTTGTTTATTTGATAACCGGAATAAATAATTTCCACCTTACCTTTCTTATTTTTCAGCTTATCTGTATTGTCTTTTGAAGTACCGTTGTCATAATCGACCGTAATACCCTTGGGCAACTTGTAATCTTTTGTATTAAAAGTCAACTCGGCCTTATCAGGCAATCCGTAAGCAGCATACCTTTTATAACTCATCAGAAGTTCATAAGTTCCGTTTTCTTTTGTACTTATCACCGACTTCATAACCAATAATTGTTTTTCGTCAATATATAAGGTAGCCCTTGTTATGCTCTCATCATCACTTAAGGGAAAGATTCTAATCACCCTGCACTCCGTGCCGCTGATTTTTTCTGTTCCGCCATCTATTGCTTCATAATTATTTAAGCCAAGAACATTATTCATATTAATATTCACCGACCCTTTTGGAACAAATGAAACACCCCTTTCATTTTTTATCTTTAGCTTATCAGGTTTTTTATAATACACTTTTACCGTTGCCACCGGCGCTTTAATAAAAACAACATTTGTCTTCATTTTACCTGTTGCGGTGTAATCACTCACCAAATCGTATTTGGCTTTAACCTTTTGCAGCACTTCTTTTACTTCCTGAGAACTTACAGATAAAGCAAAAGCAATTGCCAGCAACAATGCAGAATATTTCTTCATTTTACTTCTTTAACTTAATATGTCCTTTTTTCTAAAGTAACTTATACTTACTGCTAAGAACAAAACAATATACCCAAGCAGAACCAGTCCGCTTTTAACGAGTGCCGCAGGATTCTCTATTGAGCCATTAATTGTTTCTCCTTCTGCAGTTTTTTCAACATAAAAGAAGCCCTTCCAGCCCAGCATGTGAGTGGTAAACGACCAGGGGTTTACCGTTTCCTCAAATACAGGCACCCTAAGCTGCTGTACTATTGTAAAAATGATAACCACACATACAGTTGCCACAATAGGCCCAAGGGAATTATCCGAGAAGACTGAAAACATTAATGCCATTGCAGCAATTGTTGTTAGCGCAAGTGCGGCAAAAACGAAGGCAGCAAAAAAACGCCAAAGCACATCGTGGCTTCGTATTATATGCAAATCTGTTTCTTTAAAAACAACCAGGTCTTCTGTTCCAAAAAGAAGAATACTGCCAAGCAATGCAAAAAGTGCCATCCACACCAGCAGCAGTGCTACATAAACAGTACTTGCAAAAAATTTGGACATAATAATTTGCCCCCTTGTAACAGGTTTTCCGGCAAGCAGGCGTAAGGTTCCAAGATTGGCCTCACCGGAAATCATATCTCCTGCAATAAGTGCCACCAGCAACGGAACATGAATGAGTATCATATGCAATACAGCCACACATACAAAGTATCCGTTTTGGATTTTCTCATAAGGAATTTCAAAAGTGTCTGTCTGACTATCTGTATAAAGTTCAATGAAATCCTTACCGTTAAGCTTTAAAGCAAATTGTACCAACACCACAATGACTGCCACCGCTGCAAAAGCAATGAAAGTTCTGGGCCTTTTGAAAATCTTGAATAATTCTATCCGCAGCAGTGTAAAAAACATTTATTCCTGTGTTTGCGATAAAAAAAATTGTTCCAGTGAGTTTACCGGCCCAAGAGAATTTACTTCTATCCCGGCCAAAACAAGCTGTTTGTTGAATTCTGATATTCTGTCCTTGTTGAACTCAAACCTGAAAACATCTCCTGAGTGCATCTTAAGGCAACTTGCCCATTCTGTTTTACCAATAAGTTCTAACAGGGAGTGATGTGAAGGTGTTTTGAGTTCAATAACAGACACTTCAGGGTGCAGCAATTCGCTCACTTTTCCTTCAATTATTTTCTTTCCTTTATTAATAATAATCATACTGTCTGCCATCATTTCCATTTCATTCAGCAAGTGTGATGAAACCAGCAGCGTTTTATTTTCCTCTTTGCTTAGCTGAATTATTTTATTCCTCATATCCGCTATCCCCTGTGGATCAAGTCCGTTGGTTGGCTCATCCAGAATTATTAATTCCGGATTATGCACTAATGCACAGGCCAAACCAAGCCGCTGCTTCATCCCTTGTGAGTAAGTACGCACCTTGCTTTTAGCCCTGGCGGCCAATCCCACGGTATCTAATTGCTCCATTAAACTTTTGTCTGAAACTTTTATCCCACTCATTGTGGCGAAAATGCGGAGATTCTCAATAGCAGTCAGATATTTGTATAAATCTGGCCGCTCAATAACAGCACCTATGTTCCGCAAAATTTCCTTTCTGTTTTTTGCCAGTTTTTTTCCAAAAATTTCAATTTCACCACTATCTGGTTCTATCAGGGTCATTAACATTCTGATTGTAGTGGACTTACCGGCACCATTCTGGCCAAGAAACCCATACACTTCTCCCCTTTTTACAGAAAAAGTAAGGTCATCTACAGCTCTGAATTCATTAAAAAGCTTGGTGAGCCCTCTTACTTCAAGAATATTAGTCATTGATAATTAATTACAAACAAAGCTATAAAAGGTTGATTTGAATCCTTCAAAAAGAAAAACGAAAAAAAAGACAAAATGCTTGCAAAAGTGAAAATAGGATATTAGGTTTGCTCTTGCACAAAACCCCATATCCGTACGTAAAACTACGACAATCCTCCAATCCGAAACACTGTACCTTTTGTTTCCAGCTACAGACTGAAAAGCTTACATCACACATCCAATATTTCTGTGGGCCATTTGAATAATTCAAAACCCTTAGAAATCATGAAGTCTGTCCTTTTAAATCTTGCTTTTTTAACACTGTTAATCATCCCATCATCATACGGGCAAAAAAATATTTCCCCTTTTACAAGCATAGCCACCACTACGCAAAACAATGCGAAAGTTGCCAATATCGAAGCCACGATTTCCGGCAACAAAATCATTGTTTACTGGAAGGTTGAAGAAAATCAGGCAGCTGATCTGTTTGAATTAGAGAAAAGTACCGATGGAAAAAATTTTACAATGGCTGCCCTGATTTTTGGCACTGATAAACAAGAATCAGATAATTATGAATTTTACGAAAAGACAATGAGTGGTCACTCAATTTCATATCGTATCAAACTCATTAATAAAAATGGGACAGCCCAGTATTCGCAAACTGTTCAGGCAAAAAATAAATAACTAAGTCTTTTACACTTAAGGAGTACCAATAGAGAAAGAAGGCCCTTTTCGGGGCCTTCAATTTTATCCTAAGTAAGACTTCAGATTTTCAACATACTTCTCAAAAGCATTTATACCTGCACTGGTAATCTTACAAATAGTTTGCGGGTAATTATCTTTAAACTGCTTGACCACATCAATATATCCGGCTTCTTTCAGTTTCTGTATCTGGACACTAAGGTTACCGGCAGTGGCATTTGTTTTCTCTTTCAGAAAAGTAAATTCCGCTTCTTTAACAGTTATCAGAAGTGACATTACTGCTAATCGCAATTGTGAATGCAATATGGGATCCAGATCTTTAAACATTTTCCTCTTCCAGTTTCTTCTTCGCTATTCTATAGTCCCTTTCCAATATGATTCCAGGTATAAGCCAGGCCAGGATTGCCGCAAGGGCTGTTACTAATAAATCAATCTTTCCTGGGGTATAAATAGTAATGACACTTGCCAACCAGCAAAAAATTCCACCGATTACCATTGGCCTGAACTTTGTGCCAGCACCAGTAATAAATGTGGGCAACCCGTATAACATCAGAAACAGCGGAGCAACATATTCATAAAATCTGAATGGAGATGCCGAGGCTGTTAAAGTCTCATACTTTTCAATTACAGGCTGCAGGCTATGACCCATGATATTTGTAATCAAAATCAGCAGGAAAATTGAAATACCAAAGCCCAGCCATGTGTAATCTATAAAACTATCTTCCCATGTTTTTTACTTTTCTTTCCCGTTTTTCTTTTATAGAAAAATATATCTGCGGAATTACAGCAATAAAAGTTGTATAGTAAATATCAAAAGGCAGCCAGTAATTAAAGTGTATTTCGGCGAACCTTACAAGTGAGCATACCGTAATGACTATGCCCCACATTATTGTTGAAATTCCTGTATGATGGCAAGATTCCTTTGCCTTGTTGATCATCTGTGCGATTAAAGCAAGGCTTTCTTTTTCATTAAACTGATTTTCATTGCTCATATAAGCCAGTTAAAATAATTACATGGAAAGGAAATATTTCACTTGCCCGGCACCCCATGCCGGATGAATTGAAGACAAAGATTTAAAAGAGTCAAACTTCTTTGACGCTTCCTCAAACAGCTTTTTCCCTTCCGTCTTACTGCCACCAAACTGCTCCGGTGTATAATACTTATCAATTCCCTCAAGCAGGTACACTCTTGGGTTTTCAGGGTTTAATGCTTTTGCCTTTTCGAGGGCTTCATTTGCCGCCATTCCAAAAGTCATAAACCTGTTCATCGGATCAGCCATCATCTTAGCACTATTAAACATTTTTTTTAAACAGTAAACTTCCGAATTATCTTTTTCAAGTTCTTCTGCTTTGCTAAGCAATGGTTCTGCTTTATCCATAAGTGGATCAATCTGATCTGTCTGCTGCGATGTAAAAAACATATTTGCCTTATTAACATAACAAAGTGCTGCATAATAATAAGGCAGCCACTGTGTTTTTTCAGCGTTAGCTATTCTCTCAAATGAGTTAGCAAGTTCTGTAAGCCCGTCCTGTGTCTGAGTTGTATCAATACCGGGAACAAGATTTTCCATAGCTTTTATATACTTTTCGCTTTGAGCATGAATGGCTGTTGTTGCCAATAAAAGTGTGATAAATAATGCGGCCTTTTTCATTTTTCTGGTTTTATGGTTAGAGATTATTATTTATTACTTCATCTGTTCTGTCAACCCCAAAACTTATAAATGCACCAATGTAAACAAACATTCTTGAAGTGGGAACAATTTCCTGTTTCCTTGCCCCATTATAGGAATATTGGTATCCATATGTCTGTTTGATATTGAAAATATTGCTGACTTGCAACACATACACTGCAAAAGATTTTGCATCTTTCTTACCAAGCTTTGGCAGATAATTCAATGAGAAACTTACATTATGATAATCGGGAATGGTTCCTCTGTCTGTAAACTTATAGCCAGCACCGTCTAACGAAATATTATAGTAAGGCCTTCCACTGCTGTAGTTATACGATAAGTTGAAATTTGTTTTTACTGATTGTACAAATTTTTTGATAATCAGCGAAGCTGTATGTTTTGCAGCAAAGTTTGGTGTTATTGCATACGGGAAATTCAGAAAATCCCGTTTGGTATCAAGAAAAGAATAAGAAATCCAATAGTCAACATTTTTAATACTTTTCTTATCTCTCCAAAAAAGTTCAAATCCTTTAGCATCACCATATCCACCGTTTCCTATAGCTGCTTCCGTGTAGCCTGATATTCCGGTTTTCACCAGTTTTTTATATTTCTTATAATACACTTCTGCCCTTAGTGATTGCTGGTTTACCACCCTCTGAAACTGGGCAATGTAATGTGTGGCTTTCATAAAATCCAGCTCATAAACCGAAGGCAGGTATCTGCGTTCAGGATTCTGGTAAAAAACACCATATGCCAGTGAAACCTGTGTCCCTTTTCCTAATTTGTAGGCAAGAGAAGCTCTTGGAGCAATATTTGTTTTGGTAAGAAGTGAAGAATGCTCTAGACGAAGCCCACCTTTCAGGGCCATGTCATTTGTAATATACAAATCACTCTCAGCAAAGGCCGATGTTATATTCTCTTCCAGGGAATTTACAAATTTCTGTCCCGAGAAACTGGTGTACCAGAGCCTGTCATTACTCAGGTTGTGTTCAGCCCCAAAACGAATTCCGCTGATACCCCGTAATTTCTTCTCAATAACCAGCTTTGCATTGAAATATTTCCCTTTTGTATCAACATTAAAATTTTTAGTTTCCAGGTTTGCAAGCAATACATCCGTTTTGTTTTCATTTTGCATCCTTCCGGCAATCGCATCTTTATTGTTTGAATAGGAAACGCCGGTTATAAGTTTCCACTTGTTTGGCAAATTTTCTTTCCAGGAAAGGTTGTGGTAAATGTTTGTATTGGAAAGAGAAAACTTGTCAAAATATCCAAGCGAATCAATACTCTCTGAAGTAAACGCAAGTTTATTGCTGCTGAAGTACCCGTAATATTTCAGCATTCCTGTTTTGGATGTCTTAATCCGGAAATTGGCATCGGCATTATGGTAAGACGGTATTGTTGAATAATCCTGCTTTTGTTTTATTACTGCAAATGCAGGAGCCAGGTTTGTGTAACTATAACTACCACCCCATGACGACTTTTTATTTTTAGCCAATTGCTGATAACCAGCACTCAAACCAATAATTGAGACGCCAAGGTTGGCCGATGACTGTTCGGGCAAGTCTATTGACTCGAGAATCAGTGCAGATGATAAGGCCTGACCATACAATGCTGAATAACCGCCAGTGCTAAAAACAGTTCCTTTAAAAATAAATGGTGAAAAGCGGCCAAACTGCGCAATATTCGGTACACTACTGAAGAAAAAATTATTTACTAATGTTCCGTCAATAAATGTTTTTGTTTCTGCTGCCGTTCCTCCACGAACATATAAACCTTCACTTTCGCCAACTTGCTGGGCACCAGGCAGGGTTTTAAGAGCACCGGTTATGTCGCCATTGGCACTTGCCGTTGTGACAATATCAATCGGATCGAGTACCGCTGCAGCCCTTTTTCTGTCGCTGGCTTCAAAAGTGCCTGCCGAAAGAACAACAGCAGTAAGCTCAGTTACTTCTTGCTTTAGTACGGCATCAACAATTACCGGCGAGGCTTCCATTTTCACCTGCTGCTCATAAGTTTTGTAGCCTACGTAAGTAACTATTACAATCTGGTCTCCCTTTTCAAAAGATTTGAAGGAAAATTTACCTGAAGAATCCGAGGTGGCACCATCATAACTGTCTTTAATTGCTATACTGGCACCAGCTATTGGGTTATTCTTATTATCCTTTACTGTTCCTTTTATTACCGTTTGGCCAAATACGTTTAAGCAGAATAATACCAATGGAAAAAGTAAGGTTAATGGTTTTGATAGTTTCATATAGTTGTTTAAAATCTTTCACAAACATAAAGTAGTTTATTTTATAAACCAAATATTATTAAGAAAAAAAGCCATCCCGCAGAAGCGGAACGGCTTATCCGTCCGGAACTCTATAATTAATTTACTGTTTTACAACTCTTTGTGATGAAACTTCATTATTACAAATAACCCTTAACACATAAACACCTTTGGATAATGATCTTACATCAAAAGTTTCGGTCTGCGAACTGTTCTGTTGTTCCTGTTTCATAATAAGAATACCATTAGATCCAAATATCTCATACTGAACCTTTTTGCCCTGCCATGATGATGGTACAGTAACTCTAAGATCATTAACTGCAGGATTAGGAAAAGCAGTGACTACAGCAGCATTGGCATTTTGTGTGGCCAAACGAATCACACGAACTTCAGAATACTTTGCTTTTCCATCAATATCAACCATCCTTAACCTGTAGAAAACAACTACTACATTGACTCCAGAAAGATTATCTGCAAATGAGTAGTTCAGGTTGTAATTTGAATTTCCGCTGGCAAAAACAAGACCTCCTTCAGTAAAATTTACACCATCATAGCTTTTTTCAACTACAAAATGGCTGAAGTTCACTTCTGAAGCAGTTGACCAGGTCAGGTTTACTTTTTTATCGGAAGCAAGCATGGCCGAAAATGATGATAACTGCACTGGTAGTGTTGAACCAGATGGATAACTGAATGACTTCATATACAAACTATACTGACGAACAGAACCGTTTGAGTTAGTTGTAGTCGCCCCATAAGCGATAGTAAATGATGAAATTGCTGAATTTGATGCTGTGTACATATTACTGTAGGCAGCAGTGTCAATACCATTTTTTTCTACCCCTGCCTGGTTACGGCCAACAAAGTGACCATTGCTTATTGCCGATACATTAATATCCATTGTAGCAGACATATAAGACATAGTTCCTCCATTGCCAATATTAATTCTAGCATATTCCTTCAACTGGTTGTTTCCGTCAATATCTAAGGCTGTAGCATTAACCACTTGCAAAGAAGTTGCAACAGATGTATTCTTTTTATAAAAATTCACCCTGAAAACAGCATACGATAAACCAACTGTGTTTCCAGTTTGTACAGCAGGTTGAAATGCAGTTTTATAGCCTGTACCATTACTATTATCATCTATTTTATTCACTTTGGCACCATTTACAAGACTATCAATAATAACAACAGCATCTATAGTGTCGTTCACCGAAGCAAACCGATACTGTGCACCCACCTGGAGGTCAGTACCTGATATGAGTTGCGGATTTTGGAAATTCAATCCGTCAGTAAGGTTGCTGCTGCCACTTTGGGCAAACAAACAGGTAGTAATGAAAAATGCGGAAATAGCAGATAATGCTTTCTTAGAGGTAAAATTCGTTTTCATTGCAAAAAATTTGGGTCGGGATAAATTCAAATCGAACTAATCGCAATGAAATCTGAAAATTATCTTTTGGCTAATGGTACGGTCTGTAGTTTCTTTCTATTGGGTCAGATTTCGTCGTTTTCTTAGGATTTGTCCGATTCTGGTGTAAACATAATACGACGTTTTTATACTTGCAAGTTTTTCACGAACTTTTTCGCAAAAAATACCGTAATTTATGTAGTAATTTTACGATTAGCAATGATAATCATATACTTATAAGTACAGGTTGCAATAGAAATCTTACTACTATTTTTTGAAAATGGATAATAACTTGGGCAAAACGAAATTTCTTCCACTTACGAAGTGCAATGCCAGCACTTAAATATCAGCTCTGCGGCTTCTATTATATTTATGGGGAGGGGGCTGTGCGGCTAAAACAAAAACAATCATCTACGTATAAAAAAGCAGGCTTGCAGAGGGAAGGGGCCTCTCGACCAACCATTAACCAAAAAGATTAAGCCTTCCCTTGCAGCCTGTTTACCTCAAAGCGATACAAAGTAAAAAATAAATAAATGTGAAACAAATTTTATTTCGTCGAAACCTGTTTTTTTTCGCCAAAAAGCCTGTATTAATAGCCAAACCATTGTTACTGACAAGTCCTTTTATCTGCATACTTATTTCAGGTACAGCTAATAAAAAAAGCATCTTTGAAAGATGCTTATACAAATGAGGCGTATTATTTTCTTTTTAGTCAGGCAGCACTGCCCAATAACATAAAACAATCCTTCGTCTTGCATCATCCAATGTGTAGTCCTTTATTGTAGGCAAGGGATAAGCTTCTCCTTTTCCCTGTCCAATATACTCCACCATTACCTTTTCCATTTCACTGATAGACGAAGCCTTTTGTATAAAAGCCTTTGTTAGCTGTGTTATCAGTTCTTTAGCTCTCAATTCGGAAAGCTTTTGATTCAATTCTTCTTTCGTAACATCCTTTCTGCCGATATATCCCGTAAGTGTTTCGAATAATGGCCCGGAATTGGAAAAACCAGTTCCATCAGCAAAACCTAATATCACCAGCGAGGCAGTACTCGGCAGGTCATATTTCCTTGCAAACCGGACAACAGAATCAATAATTGGAGAAAATGACTTGACAGCAAGAGCAGATTTTTCATCAGGAATTTCATATTTACCTGGCCCAAAAAAAGCAGCCAAATCAAAAAGCTCATATTTAGCTATGTCCAGCCCGTCTTCTACCATAATATATAACTTCAGCCTGTTACTATAACCGGCTATTGCCTTCTGCAAAGAATCAAGAAATGGCAAAACAATGGTTTTATACTTCTTCCGAAAAAGTTTGTTGTTACTCAATAATGAATCCACTGTTTTGGCATAACCCTCTGGCATATTCAGTACTGCCTGAAAACTATTTAACCTCCTGAATATCCGGTTTTGGATAGTTGTATCAATCTTCCCTTCCTTGAGTTTAAAATCTGAAACGCCCCTCATTGCTTCAATTTTCTGCCGTTCCTTTGCTTGCTGTTCCCGGAAATCAGACAAGGCCTTTCTGGCTGCATCCATTTTTCCCTGTACACAACAGGATGAAATAAAGAAAACTGTTGAAAAAAGCAGAACTAATAATTTCATTACGTTTTATTTTGGCACTTCCTTAATATAAAAGTCATCACCGCTGTTTGCTGACTTTGCCTGACTGGTCTTCCGTCTCAAAATGTTGGTATAAACCGCTGTTCTTTGTTGTCTGATATTGCTGTAATTACCAGTTTGCTGATTGTCTGATTTCAGATACAAGTTGATAAACGCCGTTTTCTCTGCAATTGTCAGCTCTTCAGCCGATATTAACAGACTATTAATTATTTCGCCTGACACAGAACTCCTTTGCATCACAATATCACCGTTTCTTTCTCTTCCGGTTTTAGTTCCTTCCCATTCTATAAAAAACATTCCGGTCAGAATCAGAATTGTTCCTGCTGACAGTATAAAATATATAAACTTCTGTTTTTGAGAGTCTGCAATCATAAACAGTCTGTAAAATTAGCGTTATTTCTGTTAGTACCTTAAGATGACCCAAGTTTACCTTTCAGTGAATCTGTTTCAGAAAGAATATCCATCAGCAGTTTTCTTATCACTGAAAATTCGGCATTACGATCTGTTTCCAGTCTAATTTCCTTAATCTTCTTCATTATAGTTGTTCCCTCTCCCAAAGGACCAAAAGTAGATATCATGTGGTGACTTAGATTGCTTACCCGACTAACCTCCTCTGACTTCAGTACTTCAACAATTCTTTTTCTTGTATCAGGAATTTCTTTCAATATCTCACCAGCAATTAATGCCACCATCGTCTTATCTCCACCGGCTAATTTTAACAGGTGTTCCCTTTCTTCTATCTCCTTACCCTTTTCACTATTTGTATTTTCTTCAAGATACTTAGCCAGTATCAAATCAAGCTCAAGGGTATCTACCGGCTTCGACAAATAATCATTCATACCTGATGACAAGCATTTTTCTTTTTCACCTGGCAATGCATATGCCGTCATTGCAACCACCGGCACAGACAGCCTTAGCTCCTTTCTTATATTTTTTATGCAGGTATATCCATCCATTACCGGCATTTGAACATCCATGAAAACAAGATCAAAATTCGCTGATTTCAAAAAATCAAGAGCCTCTGTTCCGTTGGATGCAATTTCTGTTTTTATGCCATATTCCTGCAGCATATGTTGTATCAGAACCTGGTTCACCCTGTTATCTTCCGCAATCAATACACTTGAAGTAAGATATTTTCTTTCTGGCCGAAACTCAGATGATATTAATGTTATTGCTTCTTCAGCCCCTTCTGTTGCCTTGTTAAATGGCAGCACCACAAAGAATGTTGCCCCTTTACCCGTTTCGCTTTCAACATAAACAGCGCCGTCCATAAGGGTAACAAGACTTTTAACTATACTCAACCCAAGTCCTGTACCTGTAGTAATTTTTTCTCCGGTCGAATCCAGTTGTTCAAAGCGGCCAAAAATTGTATCCTGTTTATCTTTAGGGATACCACATCCGCTATCCAGAATCTCAAATCTAAGATGTGAAATTTCATCGTTTTTGTTCATTTCAACACCAAGATATATCCGCACATATCCCTGTGTAGTAAATTTTAAACTGTTACTTACCAGGTTTATCAACACCTGTGATATTCTTTCTGGATCTCCATTTATCACCTCAGGCACACCCTCATCAATAAAATAAGACAGCTCCAGTTCCTTTTCAGCAGCAGCGTTCTTAAAAAGGTGTTTAATGGCCTGCAGCACCCTTTTAATATTGAAGTCCTTTCTTTCAATCCGAAGTTTTCCGGCTTCTATTTTGGAAATATCCAGAATGTCATTAACAATATTTACCAGGTTGTTTGTTGCTTCATAAATTATTGATGAATACTGCTGTTGCTCGTTGTTGAGCGGGGTTTGTGACATCAGTCTGCTGAAACCTTTTATTGCATTTAACGGAGTACGTATTTCATGGCTCATATTTGCCAAAAACTGATCTTTTACCTGTGCATTTTTCTTGGCTGCATTTGTTGCGATTTCGAGCTCTGTAATCAGTCTTATTTGCCTGAAATTCCTGTTAATAATAATGGCACTAAAAATGAAGATTGCCGCAATTACTGTAACCGAGAGGATTCGGTTATAATCAGATAAACTGTCTGATGTTTTGTTATTGTTGCTTAACGTTTCCTGCAGGTCCTTTTCAAGTTCTTTCTGAATGTATAAAGCTGTAAAGTAAATACTGTCTGACAGGTGCATATCCCTTAATCGCTCAATATCCTTTGCTGCATTTGCATTCTGCCTGAGCCTCATACCTGTTTCCACTTGTACACTGATTAAATCGTTGAGCCTTTTAAAAGCAGCATCTATATTACCATCAGCATTCATGCCTGAAAGTACCGAGGCATTGTAACCAAGTGTGTTCAATGAATCGAGTAAAGACTGCCGTAACTTAGGGTCATTAACGGCACCAGCCAGTTTTGTATTAAGTTCGAAACTAAGGTTAACCAAATCCTGCAACCGGTTGTTAATAGTAAATGTCAGTACGGCATCTCTGTTCCCGGTTTTTAGTCCGTTGATGTTTCTTCTAGTTAATGCCTGGGTAGCTACAACCAGGATCATAAGGCTGAAAGCAATAAATAATAACCAAAAAAAGTAGCTGAACCGGGCTTTCATAAAAGTTGCACAAAATTTACAGTAATCTCAGACGCTTCAATAAGTCGTTCTTATAATTTTCGGAAACGGGCAACGGTGTTCCCTGTATAAACGCAGTGCCGTCTTCAATAAAGTCTATCTTTCTTACAGGAATGATATAACCACGATGAATTCTAACAAAATCATTCGCAGACATTTTCTCTTCCAGATTTCTTAAGGTGGTATGTATAACGTAATTCCCGTTCTGTGTAACAATTTTTACATAATCTCCTTTTGCTTCAAGCCACAAAATATTTTCAATAAAGATTTTTCTTATCGTTTTTCCATCCCGTATAAAAATGTGGTCGTTTTCAATGGTATTTAATCTCGAATTTTGAACTTGCATCAGTTCGGCAACCCTTTCAACAGCGAGAATCACTCTTGATATTGACAATGGTTTTACCAGGTAGTCAACAACATTCAATTCAAATGCCTCAACTGCATAGCCGGCCTGGGCAGTTACAAGTATAGTTAACGGTCTGTCAGGTAACACCTTTAATAAGTCAATCCCGGACATTTCCGGCATTTCTACATCAAGAAACAAAACGTCCACCTTGTTTTTCTTTAAGAAAACCAACGCAGAAGGTGCATCCTCAAATTCTCCCACCAATTCAATTTCAGGGAGTTTCTTCAGCATTTCGACCAGCATTACCCTGGCCACCTTATTGTCATCTACTACCAGTGTTTTATACATTCGTAACTGATTAATTTTTACGTCTGAATTTAACAATATTCTTATAAAAAAAATCCTGCTATAAAGGTAGCAGGATTATAATAGTTGTAACTGAAAGTTAGCTTTTGTAAGCCGGAATCATGCTATTAGCAAGTTCGGTAAGTTTCTTAATGCCATCATCAGGCAAATTTCCTTTCTTAAACTCTGCAAGTACATCTGGAAGCTTGCTTTCCATCTCCATCAGGAAATGCTCTTCAAATTCCTTTACTCTTTTCACTGCCACATCTTTCAATAATCCATTTGTGCCAAGGAAAATGATAGCTACCTGCTTTTCAACAGTAACCGGAGAGTATTGAGGCTGTTTAAGCACCTCAACATTCCTGGCACCTTTGTCAATTACATTCTTAGTAGCAGCATCCAGGTCGCCACCAAACTTTGAGAAAGCCTCCAGTTCACGGTACATTGCCTGGTCAAGTTTCAGTGTGCCGGCAACTTTCTTCATTGACTTTATCTGGGCATTACCGCCCACACGGCTTACTGAGATACCTACGTTAATTGCCGGACGGATACCCGAAAGGAACAGGTTCGTTTCCAGAAATATCTGACCATCAGTAATGGAGATTACATTCGTTGGGATATAAGCCGATACGTCACCAGCCTGAGTTTCAATAATGGGAAGCGCTGTTAAAGAACCACCGCCTTTCACCATATGCTTAATGCTATCAGGAACATCGTTCATATTTTTAGCCACATTATCATCGCTGATAACTTTTGCAGCTCTTTCGAGCAAACGGCTGTGCAGGTAGAACACATCTCCGGGGTATGCTTCACGGCCAGGAGGACGGCGAAGCAAAAGTGATACTTCACGATAAGCTACGGCCTGCTTTGAAAGGTCATCATAAATGATGAGAGCCGGGCGGCCGGTATCACGGAAAAACTCTCCAATAGCGGCACCGGCAAACGGTGCGTAGAACTGCAACGGCGCAGGATCTGATGCAGATGCCGCAACGATTATTGTATAATCCATGGCGCCATTATCCTGCAGTGTTTTCATTATACCGGCAATGGTTGATGCTTTCTGACCAATTGCCACATATATACAATAAACAGGTTTACCTGCTTTGTAAAATTCTTTTTGATTGATAATGGTATCAATACAGATGGCAGTCTTACCAGTCTGACGGTCTCCAATTACCAACTCCCTTTGGCCACGGCCAATCGGAATCATGGCATCGATCGCTTTTATACCGGTTTGAAGGGGTTCTTTTACCGGCTCACGAAAGATTACACCGGGGGCTTTACGCTCCAGCGGCATTTCGTAGCGGTCGCCTGTAATGGGTCCTTTACCATCTATTGGCTCTCCGAGAGTGTTGACCACACGGCCAACCATTCCTTCGCCCACTTTAATGGAGGCGATCTGGCCGGTACGCTTCACCTTGGCACCTTCTTTAATTTCGCCACCTTCACCCATCAATACCACACCCACATTGTCTTCTTCCAGGTTTAATGCAATGGCCCTAACCCCATTTTCAAATTCAACAAGTTCACCGTAGCGAACATTTCCGAGACCATACACACGGGCAATACCATCACCCACCTGTAATACAGTTCCTATTTCTTCTAAATCGGCACTTGCATTAAAATTGCTCAACTGTTGGCGCAGTATCGCTGATATTTCATCTGGTTTAATCTCTGCCATATATATTCTTGTTTATCTTTTTTTAAAAAGGTTTACCTGATCTTATAAATAAAGTCGTTGTTTTCAAACTGGCGGGCTACATTTTTCAGATCGTATGCGATACTTGCATCAACCAGTTTATCACCCACCTGCAGCACATAACCACCAATTATATTTTCATCAACATGTTGCTCCAGTTCCACATTAGGAAACCCGCCTGTTTTTTTTATCTCAGAAACTATTTCGTTCTTCAGGGCATCACTTACGGGAGTGGCAGTCGTGAGTTTTACAGTTCGGATATTCTTATGTTCTTTGTATGCTGCTATAAAAGCCCCAACAATCTCGGGCAGGCTGGCTTCCCTGTTTTTTGTAATCAGCAGTGTAATAAATGAACCCGTAAGCTCACTTATTTTTCCTTTTGTTACAGCTTCAATAATCTTTTTTTTGCTGTCGTTTCTTATAATCGGACTGCGCAATACATTTACAAAATCACGGTTGCCCTGGCATACAGCCTTCAGCCATTGCATATCGGCGAAAGCCTGCTCCAGTTGATTCCTTTCTGCTGAAAGATCAAGCAGTGATTTTGCGTATCTTGATGCTAAACGTGGATTTCGCATTTGTTCTGTTTTGTCAGGCCTCTGTATTAATGCAGAGCCCCTTCTTAATTTTTATTTATCAGGCTCACTTCATCAACTAAGCTCTTAATATGTGCTTCCTGTGCTTCTTTACCGGCCAGCTCCCTTCTCAATACTTTCTCACTCACTTCAATCACCAACTTACCCACCTGGTTTTTAACTTCAGTAAGGGCAGCCATCTTTTGCGCATTTATTGCAATCTGTGCTTCCTGAACAATTTTATTTGCCTCAAGCTTGGCCTGGTCTTTTGCTTCGCTGATAATGCGGTCTTTTGTTTCTCTTGCCTCTTTCAGCATTTGGGCCCTTTCTTCACGGGCCTTTGCAATTAAGGCTTCGTTTTCACTTTTCATCTGTGCCATTTCTGCTTTTACCTTGTCGGCTGAAGCAATGGCATCGGCAATTTTAGTTTCCCTTTCGCCCAGTGATTTCAGGATGGGTTTCCAGGCAAACTTCTTCAGCAGGAAGAAAAGAATAAGAAAGGCCACGAGGGTCCAAACAAAAAAACCAAGATGGGGGGTTAACAAACTCATAATATCTTATTTATCCCTGTTGTAATTTTCTTTTTTTAAATATGCTGTACCCGCTGCCCTGTGCGTTGGGTACAGCACTAAAGTTGGGTTTGTACGATTACTTCAGTACAGCCAGCAGACCGGCAATTACTGCGAACAGCGCAACACCTTCTACGAAGGCGGCTGTAAGAATCATACCACCACGAATGTCATTAGCAGCTTCAGGCTGACGGGCAATAGCCTCAGTAGCACCTTTACCAATCTGACCGATACCGATACCGGCACCAATTGCAGCCAGACCAGCGCCGATTGCTCCACCGAAGTGTGACCAGCTACCTGTTACCTCTAACATGATGTTCATTAAATCCATGTTTCTGATTTTTGTTATTAAAAAAACTCTTTGTTATTAATTAATGATGGCCATCATCGTGGCTTCCTTCCCTGGCCTGGCCGATGAATACAGCCGTAAGGTTGGTGAAAATGAAAGCTTGTATAAAGGCAACCAATACTTCGATACAATAAATAAACACCGCAAACAGAATTGAAACAGGTGAAAAGGCAATACCCGCCACTTTCGTCATTTCAGCAAAGATGAAAATCAGGCTCACAAAACTCAGGATGATAATGTGACCTGCAGTCATGTTTGCAAAAAGACGGATAATAAGGGCGAAAGGCTTAGTGAATACACCGAGTAACTCAACCGGCAGCATCATAATCTTTACCGGAACCGGTACACCGGGAAACCAGAAGACATGCCCCCAAAAATGTTTATTGGTGCTGAAAAGAATTACAATCAGTGAAATAATACCTAGTACAGCTGTAAAGGCAATATTTCCTGTTACGTTGGCACTTCCGGGCAGCAAACCAAACAGATTATTAATCAAAATGAAGAAAAACAAGGTAAGCAGGTAAGGCAGGTATTTCTTATATCCATGACCAAGGTTTGCTTTTGCCACATCATCCCTTACAAAAAGCACAACCGGTTCGATAAGACTTTGTAAACCCTTCGGGGCAGTATTCACACCCTGTCCGGCTTTATATTTTTTGGCCACACTGCGCATGATGAAGAAAAGGATAATAATAGCCAAAAACATCTGCACCACATTCTTGGTAAGCGAAAAGTCATAAACCTTTACGGTTTCATCAGGTGTGCCATCTTCTTTTACAGCAACAATATCATGTCCCACCATTTTGTATCCTTTGTATTCCTCATGACCATGATGAAACCTGGACGACATAAAGAAATCGAACCCACGTTGTGGTGAATAAAGAATTACGGGCAGTGGTAAAGTGGCATGAAATTCAGAACCGTCACTTTTCTTAACTGTAAAGAAGTGAAATTCGTGTGCATCTGCGATGTGGTCGAGCATTTCTTTTCCCGGGTCGAATTTTACTTCGCCATGACCGCCACCTTCGCCTTCACCGGCAGCCGCTGGCAGGGCAAACAACACAAATAAAACGCTGAAAACCGCTACAGTAAAGGATTTGAAACGCCGTACTAACATACCTGTTCGGAAATTTGGCGCAAAGATAAGGGTGCAGGGGTGAAAAAGGGAATTGAAACAAAGGGATTTTGAGAGTTTCTTAGGGGTTTTACCGGCTTTCTATTCCCAACCATTTTTAAGCAAAAATCGTAGCCAGCTTGAAGCCGCCTTTTGAAAACAGATTGATCGGCCTAAAGCACTAATAAATTTATCAATTTCAAACTTCAAACATCTGAAAATCAATTTAAAAAACAAACTGTAAACTCACAAAACATTGTTTTTCTTTACGAATTGTATTTCATATAGTTGACTGTAAAATCCACCCTTTTGCAACAACTCGTCGTGGGTGCCGGTTTCTTTAACAACACCTTTATCAAGGACAATAATCCGGCTGGCCTTTCGGATAGTTGAAAGCCTGTGGGCTATAATGATGGATGTTCTGCCGCTGATAACAGTGTCAATCGCATGTTGTATCAACTGTTCACTTTCCGTATCAACCGAAGAGGTTGCTTCATCAAGAATAAGCACAGACGGGTTGTAAAGCATAGCCCTGATGAAAGAAAGTAATTGCCGCTGCCCCAGCGATAAGGTGGCTCCCCTTTCCATAACATTGTAATCATATCCGCCGGGCAATTGCATAATGAAATCATGCATTTCAATCATTTTAGCGGCCTCAATTACTTTTTCTGCCGGTATCTCCGGGTTACGAAGAGTTATATTATCCATCACCGAGCCAGAAAACAGGAATACGTCCTGCAATACCACACCAATTTTGCTACGAAGGGCATTCAGTTCAAAGTCTTCAATACCTACATCATCAATACGAATATCTCCTTTTTGAATATGGTAAAGCCTGTTCAGCAAGCTGATGATAGTGGTCTTTCCGCTTCCGGTATGGCCAACTATTGCAATGGTCTCTCCCGGAGAGGCAACAAAACTTACATCCTTCAGCACATAATTTTCGTTATCGTAGGCAAACCATACTTTATCAAATTCAATTTTTCCCTTTACCTGCTGTGGTTTATATGTGCCTGCATTATCAGCTACATCAGGGTTGTCAAGTACTTTAAACACCCTGTCGCTGGCAATGATGCCCATTTGCAATACATTAAATTTATCAGCCAGCATACGTAGCGGACGAAACAACAGGTTGATGTAAAGAATGAAGGACATGATGGTGCCCGCAGCAATCTTGTGTTCCGAACTGTACCATACTATCAGACCGATGGACAAGGCTGAAACCACTTCCACCACAGGAAAAAAAATGGAATAAGCCATTATACCACGGATATTGGCATTGCGGTGTTCCCTGTTGATCTTTTTAAACTTATTAAACTCTTTTTCTTCGGCAGCAAATGCCTGCACTACAGCCATCCCGGACAAATGTTCCTGCACAAATGAATTAAGCGCTGCAATGGCATTCCTTACCCGCTGAAAAGATTTGTTGATACTTTCTTTGAAATAATAGGTTGCTACAATTATTATCGGGAAAGGGATAAGTGCAATAAATGCCAGTTGCCAGTCGGCATAAAACATAAAGACCAGCACACATAAAATGGTGAGCAGGTCTGCAATGACCGGCACCAACCCGTCAGAAAAAATATCGTTCACTGATTCAATATCGCTGATAGTCCTTGTGGTGAGTGTGCCAACCGGAGTTTTATCAAACTGGGAGAGATTGAGGTTCAGGATTTTTTTATACGTTTCCACCCGTAAATCCTTCACCACCGACTGGCCCAACGAAGCGGTAGTAAAAGAAAACACAAACCTCATCAACGTTTCAATGAGAATTAAGCCAATCTGAATAACTGTAATTAAAATCAGCATTCCCGCAATATCCAGTTTCCCATTAAAAAATGTGGTCCCGGGTTTTGCCGAGATGTAATCATTTACTGTTAACTGTATCAGCCAGGGCCTAATTGGAGTGAAGATTGCCAGCGTAATGGCAAGTACAACCGACCAATAAAATTTTTTCCTGTATGGCTTTGCATACCGGAACACCCGACGAAGCAGGGCAAAATCAAAAAAGACTTTTTTATTATCTGACAAACTGATAAAAGTATGAAGCGCAAAACTAATGTTTGATTCTGACAGCACAGAAACTGTTAAAACAAACCAGGCTGCTGCGTTACAAAAGTTGGTTTAACCAAGTTAAGGCCACATTCCTTATTCATTTTATCAACTAAGTAAACAGTCAGTTCAGGCGATGTGGCCTCATCATGCATGTGCATGAAAAAGTATATTTCTTCAATTCCGTTGTTCAGCCAGTATTTCATCCTTTGCACCCAGGCATCGCAACGGGAATAATCTGTATCATGCAAACTGTTGCCTACGTACCTGATAAAAGCTTTGGGAACAGTAAGGTGCATGTGAGCACATTCCCTGCGTCCGGCAGTATCAGTTATGACAATGCCAATATTGTTTTCTTTCAGGAAATTAAGAAGGTCTGTTCTTTCTCTTTCTTTTAAGAACCAGTCAGGGTGTCGCACTTCCAGAAAGAACTGAAGGTCTTTTGGCAAAGAAGACAGATACGCAAACATTTCAGCTTTTCTTTTTGGAGAAAAAGTATCGCTAACCTGGACAAAAACCGGACCGAGGTACTCTTCAAAAGCCACAATGCCACGGAAGAACTCATTCGATACAAAATCCTTTCCGGTAAGGCTGCCACGGTGAGTAACACCCTGGTACATCTTGGGGCAGAATTTAAAATCCATCCCTTTTGCCTTTTCTGCCCATTTGCGGATGCCTGCCTCACCCCAAATTTTGTAATGCGTGGCGTTTAGTTCAATTGAATTATAATGCTGCACATAATGCTGCAAAAAATCCTTCTCTTTCGTTTTTAGCGGATAAATTTTCCCAACCCACTCTTCCCGGCCCCACTTGGCACAGCCCAGGTACACTTTCGCATTTTTATTTTTCCTTCCGCTTAAAACAGTCTTATTAAATACAGGCTCATCAGGAAGACTGAAATCAACCGCATCTAATTCTGACTCTGGTACCCGGCCAAATTCCATAACTGATATTTTATTGTCAAATCTACAAGAAAACAAAAAGCAGTACCTTTTCAGCTCAAACATTCATCATGCGGTTTCTTTTTCTCTTTCTGTTGATGACCACCATTTCATCGGCACAACAAAAGCCCAATATTATTTATATAATGAGTGATGACCATGACGCAGATGCCATCAGCGCCTACAACCAGTCATTCATCCAAACACCAGGAATTGACCGGCTGGCAAAAGAAGGAATCCGGTTTACAAATAATTTTGTTTCCAATTCTATTTGCGGGCCTGTAAGAGCAACACTATTAACAGGACAGCATTCGCATATAAACGGTGTTAAAGATAACCGCACCCGGTTCGATTCTTCAAGAATGACTATGCCAAAAGTTTTTCAGCAAAATGGTTATCAAACAGCAATCATCGGCAAATGGCACCTGCACTCCTATCCTACGGGATTTGATTTTTGGAAAATATTGCCTGGTCAAGGGTTGTACTTTGAACCGAGAATCATTTCCATGAAAGGAGACACAAGTACCTATCATGGCTATGCAACTGATGTAATAACTGACGAAGCCATTAAATGGCTTAATGGCCGTGACCAATCCAAACCATTTGTACTGCACATACATCATAAAGCCCCGCACCGCAACTTTCTACCTAAACTGAAATACCTTGAGCAGTTTCATACAAAAAACTTTCCCGAACCTCCAACTCTTTATACCGATACTGCAGGACACGGAACCGCCTGGAGCCTGCAAACCATGAGCATACTGCATGACCTGAGATTGTGCAGCGACCTGAAAGTTGATCCTTCATTTATTGCCGGCATTCCCGGACTGGCACCCGACCACAGCGATATTGCATACTATAATGCTGTGATGAACAGGATACCCGAACCAGAAAGAAGCAGCATTAAAAAAATCTATGAAGAAAGAGGAGAGCTATTGCAACGGTTAAAGCCAACCGGAAAGGAGTTGCTTAAATACAAATACCAATGGTATATGCAGGATTATATGGCTTGTGTGGCCTCTGTTGATGAAAATGTGGGAAGAGTTTTAGACTATCTTGACAAGAACAAACTGACAGAAAACACATTAGTGATTTACACAGGCGACCAGGGAATGTTCCTGGGGGAAAATGGCTGGTTTGATAAAAGATGGATGTACGACGTATCAATGAATGCACCGCTGCTGATGCGCTGGCCGGGCAAAATCAAAGCAGGTACGGCCTGCAGTGCTCTTACACAAAGCATAGATTATGCACCTACCATGCTCGGGGCTGCAGGCATTAATCCTCCTGAATTTATGCAGGGCATAAATCTTACTCCGTTAATAACCGGAAGAGAAAAAAGTGTTGACAGGAAAAATCTTTACTATCACTTTTACGAATACGGTGCTGATCATACGGTTCTGCCCCACCTTGGTGTACGGGCTGAACGATATAAACTGATTTATTTCTATACAGTAAACGAATGGGAACTTTATGATTTAAAGAAAGACCCGGCCGAACAAACCAACCTGATAAAATCAGGAAAACACCAAAAGCTTTTTTTAAAAATGAAAGAGGATCTGATAACCCTTCGAAATAAATATAAAGACCTTGAACCCGCCGGAGAACTAAAGTGACAAATTTGTGACTTTAGCCAAAATCCGGACAATCATATTTCTGTATTGCCTTTTATCAGCCTGCTGATTGACTGACATCATTTTTATTCTGGCTGATAACCTTTAACCTTTGGCCATATAAATTGTTTATATGGAACCCACCCACTCCGGGGCAAATCAGCGTCCCCAAAAACGCAACAGAACTGGTTTTTTTGTTTTCATAATTATACTCCTTGCAGGCGCAGGTTTCGCCACTTGGAAGTATCTGCTGCCGATGCTTAACGGCGGCTCTTCATCGGGTATTACAATGAAGACTCCTGACATTGCAAGCATCAGACAAACTGAAAAATATGGAACGATTCCTGTCAACCAGTTTGGTATCATTTTAAAAGAAGGAAAGACAAAGCAGGATGCAAAAAAACTGGCAGAACTGGTCAATGGCACTATAACCGGCGAAATTGAGCTAATCAGCTTCTACCAGATTGAAACAAAAGCTTCAACCGAACAGGGTTTCAACAGGGCTTTCAAACAATTGCAGGAGTCAGATGCGGTAGAGCTTGTTTCTCCCAACGGACTTTTGACAGTAGATAAATTTGATGAAAGCAAAGGAACCTGTAATCCTTTGGATGACCCGATGTACCAGGATACATCAACCGGAAGAAACTTTGCGATGATAGGATTGAAAAATGCGTATGACTATATCAAAGCATCAGGTCTTACGCTGAATCCTGTCAAAGTTGCTGTAATGGACACCCGTTTATATAAACCTTGTGATGAACTGGGTGGCGGAGCTAATGTATCAACAACCGAAGCAGACGATTACAATGATGAACCTGATAAAGACAAGTTTGGAAAAATTAAAAATGGTGGCTATACTCACGGCACAATGGTAAATGAAGTGCTTGGGGCCAACGCTGATAACGGCGGCGTAACTGGTGTGGCTTCACCCCTTGGCGATAAGCTTACTGTTAAAACAACTAATATTTTCAAAGAAGGTAAATACAAAGTAAGCACTCCTGACGCTGACGATCCTTCCAAGGTGGAAGAAAACGGAGTTACCTACGTTCACACTACATTAAAGGCGATGCTTGATCAGATAAAAGACGGTGCTACTGTTGTCAATTGTTCTTTTGGGCCTGAGAAGTATAATGAAGATCACTCCTTTGAAACACAACTCTACGAGAAATTTTATAAGAAGATAAAAGAGAAATATCCCAAAGTGGTGATTGTTGGCTCTGCTGGTAACTCCAATGCAGAACTTAACGGAACTAATGGCGTAAATAAAGGGCAGAAAGTGGGCAACCTGATTACTGTAGGAGCTTTAAACCCTGATGGCCAAAAATCCAGTTACTCCAATTATGCAGGAGCCAATGCCGAAGTAACCATTTCAGCACCTGCTGACAAGACGATACATGGGATAGACAAAAACGGAAACCCCATAAGGGCAAGTGGCACCAGTTTTGCCGCACCACAGGTAAGCGGAACAGTAGCCCTGATACAATCTATTAACCCGGACCTTACTGCTGAGCAAATTAAAAATATCCTGACATCCACTGCTGATAATATAATTGACGGCAGAAATATGAGTACCCCAATACCCGCAGGTATGGGTGCAGGTATGCTGCGGGTTGATAAAGCTGTTCTAAAAGTAATAAATGATGTGCGGGCAAAAAAAGGATTACCACCATTAACGGCAGAAAGCCTTACTGAAATGAGTACAATACATTTTACTTACACAGGCGGCCCGGAAAACTTTAAACTGAAGGCAGAAATAAAAGCTATAAGCGGAAAGTCTGCCACACTCTCACTCGATATTGTTGGCAGCAATTACTCCATCGGGGGAAAGCCTTCTCAAACATTAAGTGGCGCCGGCGAAGCTACCTGGAGCCTGACAATGCAGCCCGATACAAAGGTTACCGCTAAAGTCAGCCGGAGTGATACCAAGTCCTGTACCTGGGCGGTGATTGAATCTGTTGAGTTTGCCGGCAAGTGGAAAGTGATGGGTAAAGTAACATCTGCCAAACTGGATGCCTCTCTCGGAACATTTAAAGACATGGGTAAACAGATATACGGCGCTGATGAAGCAGAAATGGATGCCGGGCAAAAAGAGGCAGAACAGGCAATGATTGGCAAAGAAGTTCCGTTGTCAGAAATCGATGTGGAAACCTGGAAATATATGGGATGTAAAATCACAAAGGAAGGCAGCACTATAGTTATCACACCTCCGGGAGCAGATAATCCCAAAGCACTCGGTTCAATAATTTATTACATAGACAACTTATCAGGAAATACATTTACTGGCAGAGCCATAGCCAAAAACCATTTCGGAGGGAAAGACAATGAAATTCACTATGAAATTACTGGCACAAGGATAGATTGACGCAATTATTCCGACAAAGAAATCCCGGCAATTTGCCGGGATTTCTTATTAATATTTTCCTGAAAGGTTAAACAGAATCTTTTTGTCGCTTTCACTGATTGTTTTAGTGGTATCCTGCGGTACAAAATGGATTTTGAAAGACTGTACAGCATTCTTTTCATTCTTTAAATCATAGCCGATAATTCTTAATGCCTGCATAGCATTAAAATTTTCCGGCACCTTAACGTTTGTGGTATCGTACCAAAGCCCAAAGCCGCCTTGTGCCAGTTTCTGCCAGGGAAAGTTCCTGTTCGGGTCAACTTTTCTGCCCGGCGCAATATCAGCATGACCAATAAAATTAGCTGCCGGAATATTGTATGCTGATTTCAATCTTCCCAAAAGCGTTATCAGCGAATTGATTTGCTCTTCGGTAAATACTTCGTAGCCATTGTTATCAATCTCAATGCCGACTGAAGAGGAATTAAGGTCGGTATTATTTCCCCACTTGCTTACACCAGCATGATGACCGCGGAGTAAATCATTCAGCATATGATGTACCGTTCCATCCTTACAAATAACATAATGGGAGCTTACCGGATTTTTTGTCTGGGTGAATGTTTTCAGTGTTTGTTCACAACTGTTTTGAGCCGTGTGGTGGATGACAACAAAATTTGGCCGGCGCAAAGACATATTGGTAGTGCCCACCCAACTATCAGCAAACTGCAAACCTGAAGAATCTTTCAGCGGATATTCTTTCAGTACTTTAGCAAAAGCTTTCACCTGCTTTTTATACGACTTGTTTGTTGCAGCATATTTACTTTGCGAGCAAGCAGCGACAATAAGAACTATGGCTATGGCTGCCAAAAAGAGGCTATTCTTCATAAAAGTGCATTTACTTTTTTCTGTCTGTTCTCCCTTTAGGTTTGCCTGTATAGAATTTTCGCTGAGGTTTTCTGTCTCCGCCTCCTCTATGCCTGGGAGCATAAACAGGCACCGGCCCTAACTCATCAGGCACTTTTGCTTTCTCAATCTCCTTCTCCAGCAATTTTTCTATTGCCGCAAATTTGTTCTGTTCCTTATCACTTACCAATGTATAGGCAACTCCATCAGCCTCGGCACGGGCAGTGCGGCCAATGCGGTGAACGTAATCTTCACCATCACCAGGCACATCAAAGTTCAGCACCAGGTCAATAGTATCAATATCAATTCCCCTGCTTAAAATATCGGTGGCCACCAGCACCGGAATTCTGCCACTGGCAAATGCACCCAGCACATTTTCCCGTTGTGCCTGTTCCAGGTCGCTGTGAATTTCCTCAATATTGAACCCGGCATGTTTAAGTTCCCTCCTCACCTGTTTTACGGTTTGTTTCCGGCTGCAAAAGACAAGGGCATTCTTATATGGCGTTTGTTTCAGCAGCATTTTAATCAAAGGCATTTTTTGGGGCTCATACACTACAAAAGCTTTCTGCACAATTTTTTCCGGCGGTTTAGAGATAGCAATGTTTATTTCCACCGGCTCATGTAAAATTCGCTTTGCAAGTTGCCTTATCTTATCAGGCATGGTTGCTGAAAAAAGGAGGTTTTGTCTTTTATGCGGCAGTGCCTTAATAATCTTATTAATATCATCCAGAAAACCCATGTCAAGCATCCTGTCTGCCTCATCAAGAATTAAAAACTGCAATCCTTTCATATTAACGTACCCCATATTGAGATGGGCAATCATACGTCCGGGTGTGCATACAATCAAATCTGCACCAGCCTGCAAGGCCTTTTTTTCTGCAACAAAACTTTGCCCATCGTTGCCCCCGTAAATAGCAATTGAGCTAAGGTGTGTAAAATATGACAGCCCCTCTATATGCTGTGAAATCTGGATGGCTAATTCACGGGTTGGCACAATAATCAAAGCCCCGGTTTGGCCATCTTTATGGTTTTGCAGCAGCCTGTTCATCACAGGTAACAAGAATGCTGCTGTTTTTCCGGTTCCTGTCTGCGCTGAAGCTATTACATCCTTCCCGGCCATAATCGGGGGAATAACTTGTTCCTGCACCGGGGTGGCAGTTTCGTAATTAGAAGCGGCAATTCCTTCCAGTACTTCAGGCAGAAAATTAAACTCTGTAAATCGCAATGTTTTTTATTTAAGATTGATGCGAAGGTAACTGAAATTGAATGTAATGCAGAACCTGTAAAGGATAACCAAAATCAGCTTTTACTGTGTCAAACATCATAAGTAATGGCCATGTAGCCGATGTACCTTACAGGTACAAAAAAGTACAATTATGAAATACATACTCTTCTTAACAGGCCTTGTATTTACTCTGTCTGGCTATAGTCAATCCTGGACAAAACAATATGATTATGTGGATGAATGTTCCTGCGGATTATCCCTGGTGGGGAAAGGAGAAAAAAAGGGATTTGTAAATAAAGAAGGAACCCTTGTTATCCCATTAATTTATGACGAAGCACTGACATTTGCCGAAGGCTATGCCGCCGTAAAAAAAGATGGCAAATGGGGCTATCTTGACAGCACAGGTAAGGTTTTTGTTGAACCCATTTACACCGAAGCGATGTCCTTCTATAACGGAAAGGCTGTTGTAAGCAAAGGAAACTATTATGGATATATTGACACAGAAGGCAAAACAATTATACCCATCATCTATGAAAGTGCCTCACGTTTTTCTGAAGGGCTGGCCGCCGTTAATAAAGACGGGAAATGGGGCTACATTGATGATAAAGGAAAAGAAGTGATTGCTTTTAAATACAGTTTTGCCGGTTCTTTCGATGGTGGCGTAGCTAAAGTGATGGTAAGTGGTAAGTGGATAATAATTGACAAAACAGGAAAAAAGGTTTCTGATGCTGAATAGCATTGGCAACTACCCTGAAAACTACACAGCAGCCCCCGAAAGGGGGTTGTTTTTTACTTCTATATAGTGTGTCGGCCACCCCTTTTCCCAATCTTTTAACAGATCGGGCGGTGCGAGAGCATCCCTTTCCATAATGGAATGTGCACACTGCAAGAGACAATAACAACTAAAAATGTCACTGAGGATAACTCAACTATATGCAATATCAATAATCATACTTAATAGCTTCTCCCAGCTTATTGAAGAATAAGAATTCAACTCCCGATTCATTTGTATCCTTTAACCTGAATATTTCTTCCAGGCTTCCAGGTTTTTCAATTTTGATTATATCGCCGAGATTGAATTTGGGTTTCTTCTTGAAAATTGAGTCAAGAATAATTTTTGGCATTTCTTTCTGTGTAACCGGAGTACGGGTATCTCTCCTTTCACCATTGGCATGATAAATAGCAGTTGACTGAAATACTCCATTTCCAAAACTGGCAGTCCAATCGCCACGGCATTTGCTCCAACGTACATTCATGGCATTAGGATAATCCTGCTTAAAAGAAGAACGGACTTTGGCCGGTTGCTTTTTAGAAAGTTTACCGCAGCCATCTGTGCCCTCTACTCCATCCCATACTTTCCTGTCATGTTCGTCATTTTTAGCTTTCTCCTGCTTATCCTTTTCCCCGTTGTCTTTGTCATCTTCCTCTTTGCCTTTGTGTTTATCTTTCACTTTGTTCTTGCCATTTCCATGCTCCTGCATATCTGCCGGATTATTTGTCTGGCTTGTTGCAGAATTGTCTTTTGATTTTCCTTTACCACCGCTGTTCCCTTGGCCAAGTAAGGAGAAAGAAAGAAATACTGCTGCAATAAATAAAAACAACTTTTTCATACTGATTTTTTTAAGTTATTAAAAACTAAATTGTAAAGGTTCTTAACCTTACGAAAAAAGTTGCTCCGAGGAATTATAAAGTTACATATTCCTTCTATACTGCCCACCCACTTCATACAAGGCATGGGTTATCTGCCCCAGCGAACAATATTTAACCGTTTCCATCAGCTGAGAAAACAGATTTCCGTTATTAACAGCCACTCTCTTCAACTCATTCAAAGCCTTCTCACTTATCGCTTCATTACGTTTCCAAAAGGCCTGCAGGCTGCTTATCTGCTGTTCTTTTTCTTCGGTTGTGCTGCGGATAACTTCACCGGGTAATACTGTCGGGCTTCCTTTTTTATTAAGAAATGTGTTAACACCAATTATCGGCAACTCTCCTGTATGCTTCTGATGTTCATAATGCAGACTTTCTTCCTGAATTTTATTCCGCTGGTACATCCTTTCCATAGCGCCAAGTACGCCACCTCTTTCGGTAATGCGGTCAAACTCGGCCAGTACTGCTTCCTCCACAAGGTTGGTTAGCTCTTCCACTGCAAATGAACCCTGTATGAAATTCTCGGACTTTGCACTTCCCAGTTCCCGGTTAATAATCAGCTGAATTGCCATTGCCCTGCGTACACTTTCTTCAGTTGGTGTGGTTATGGCTTCATCATATGCATTTGTGTGCAGCGAATTGCAATTATCATAAATGGCATATAAAGCCTGCAAAGTGGTGCGGATATCGTTAAAGTCAATTTCCTGCGCATGCAAGCTGCGGCCCGATGTTTGAATATGATACTTCAGCATCTGGCTGCGTTTATTAGCTTTGTATTTATACTTCATAGCTTTTGCCCAGATGCGGCGGGCCACACGGCCAATAACGCTGTACTCCGGATCCATTCCATTGCTGAAGAAGAAAGAAAGGTTCGGGGCAAAATCATCAATGCTCATACCCCGGCTCAGGTAGTACTCAACAAACGTAAACCCGTTGGATAAAGTAAAGGCCAGTTGCGTTATCGGGTTGGCACCGGCTTCTGCAATATGATAACCACTGATTGAAACAGAGTAAAAATTGCGGACCTTATTCTCAATAAAATATTCCTGCACATCGCCCATCAGCTTTAACGCAAACTCAGTGGAGAAAATACAGGTATTCTGTGCCTGGTCTTCTTTTAAAATATCAGCCTGTACTGTTCCTCTTACTTGCTGAAGTGCAGTTTGCCTGCATTGTTCATATACATCCGCAGGAAGCACTTCGTCTGCACTCAGCCCGAGTAATTTCAATCCCAAACCGTTATTCCCTTCCGGAAGTTCTCCGGCAGAAGAAGTGTTATTATAAACGGGTTTTTGTCCTCCTTTAAATTTTTTCTGAAATGCGGCTTCCACCATTTCCCATTTTCCATTATCCGTTATCCATTTTTCCGCCTGCTGGTCAATAGCTGCGTTCATAAAAAAAGCAAGCATAATAGGTGCAGGGCCATTGATGGTCATGGAGACAGAAGTCTTGGGATCGCACAGGTCAAAACCGCTGTATAGTTTTTTTGCATCATCAACCGTGGCGATACTTACACCACTGTTGCCCACCTTGCCATATATATCGGGACGATAGTCAGGGTCTTCTCCATACAGTGTAACAGAATCAAAAGCTGTCGATAGCCGTTTGGCCGGCTGATCAACACTAACGTAGTGAAAACGCTTATTCGTTCTTTCTGGTCCGCCTTCCCCCGCAAACATCCTTGTCGGGTCTTCGCCTTCCCGTTTTAATGGAAACACACCCGCAGTAAAAGGAAAATGTCCTGCCACATTCTCCTGGCCCTGCCAGCGAAGAATGTCGCCCCAATCTTTAAATTTTGGCAGCACCACTTTTGGAATCCTCGTTCCGCTCAGGCTGGTACTGGTCATGGGTTGCTTAATCACTTTATCCCTGACAGTGTATTCGTAAAAATCCTTTTGATACTCCGCTAACTTATTCGGCCAGTTGGTTATGAGTTTTTTAGCAACAGGTGTAAGCTGATCAGTAAGTGATGAAATTAGTGCTCCAAACTCATCTGTAATATTAGATTTTGAATCCTTGCTCTTTAAAATATCTATTGCCCCTTGTAGTTTATATAGTTTGGAAGCAATTTCTGCCTGCTCTTCTACAAGGTTATCGTAGTTGCGGTTGTTTTCTGCTATTTCACTCAGGTATCTTGTTCTGTTCGACGGGATGATCGCTGATGACACTTTTGCTGTTTCTCCAAACTGGTACTGGCCGAATACAATACCGGTTTTTTCCTCAATCTTTTTAATCAGCAACTCAAACAAATGATTAACTCCATCATCATTAAACTTGCTGGCCATTGTGCCAATAACAGGAAGTTCATCATCTTTTGCCGTCCACAGATTATGGTTGCGTTTGTATTGTTTTCTTACATCCGCCAGCGAATCGAGAGCTCCGGCTTTATCAAATTTGTTAATACAGATAAGGTCAGCATAATCGAGCATATTAATTTTCTCCAGTTGTGATGCCGCACCGTATTCAGGTGTCATCACATACATACTCACATCGCAATAATCCAGGATGGAAGCATCGCTTTGTCCCACACCTGCACTTTCCAGGATAATAAAATCAAAACCTGCTGCTTTACAAATCTCAATTGCTTCCTGTACATGAGAACTTAGCGCTATGTTGTCATCTCTTGTTGCCAGGCTTCTCATATATGCCCTTTGATGTGAGATGGCATTCATTCTTATCCGGTCGCCCAGCAAAGCACCGCCAGTTTTTTTCTTAGATGGGTCAACTGATATAACTGCAATTGTTTTATCGGCAAAATTGTTTAGAAAGCGGCGAACGATTTCATCAGTGACAGATGATTTGCCGGCACCGCCTGTACCGGTGATACCAAGTACAGCCCCCCTGCCCCCCGCCGGGGGATTCTTAGTCTCCGAAAGATTAACGATTTCCTTTTTTAACGCTGTGTAATCATTTTCGTTTTCACAAAGAGAGATTGCTCTTGCTATTCTTCTTACATCTTTCACTTCATCCAACGGAAACTTTCCATTCCATTGAGGTTCTAAAGCCCCTCCTGCGGAGGGGTTTGGGGAGGCCGACTTTCTTATCACATCTTCAATCATTCCCTCAAGCCCCATATGCCTGCCATCATCCGGACTGTAAATCCTGGCTATCCCATATTGGTGTAACTCTTCAATTTCCTCCGGCAAAATAGTGCCGCCGCCGCCGCCGAATATTTTTATATGCCCGCAACCACTTTCATCAAGCAGGTCTTTCATGTATTTGAAAAACTCCACATGGCCGCCCTGGTAGCTTGTAATTGCTATGCCGTTTGCATCTTCTTCAATGGCAGCTTCCACAATTTCTTTTACGGAACGGTTATGCCCAAGGTGGATGATTTCAGCCCCTTTGCTTTGCATAATACGTCGCATAATATTGATAGCAGCATCGTGGCCGTCGAAAAGACTGGCGGCGGTTACAATACGAACCCTTGCCTTGTTGGTTGTTGTTTTCATTATAACTATGTGAAAAGCAAATTTAGCCGAAAAAAACTAATGGGTGTTAGCAGCCTTAACACTTCAGATTGGAGCCTGTTCCATACATTTGCCGCATGCAATACATGACAGACTCCATCGCTGCTTTGTTTACAAAATGGAAGGGGAAGGCACCCCTTTCTGTTGACCTGCTACCCCAAAGCGGAAGTGAACGCCGTTATTTTCGCCTGCATGGAGAAGATGGCAGTTTTATAGGTACTTACGGAGCTAATGTAAAAGAGAACGAAACGTTCATTTATTTCTCCCGTCATTTTAAAGACAGGGTTCTGGCAGTTCCGCTAATATTGGCGGTAAGCGATGATAATATCTGTTACTTACAAGAAGACTTTGGTGATACTTCACTGCTTAAACGGCTTGAAGCAGAAGGTTTTTCAGAAGATGTTTATTTACTCTTCAAGAAAAGCCTCGAGGCCCTGGCTCAGTTGCAGGTAAATGGTGATGCCGGGCTTGATTACAACAAATGCCTCACCAATAAAGAATTTGGCAAGCAGGCCATCATGGCAGATTTGTTGTATTACAAATATTATTTTCTTGATGCACTGCGCAAGCCCTACGACAAGCAGGCATTGATTGATGACTTTGAGGCGCTGAGCAATTATCTTACTCATACCGAATACAAATATTTTATGTTCCGGGATTTTCAAAGCCGGAACATAATGATAACCCCTCCTGCGGAGGGGCTTGGGGAGGCCGTTCATTTTATAGATTACCAGGGTGGCATGAAAGGGGCACCGCAATATGATGTGGCCTCAATGCTTTGGCAGGCAAGGGCGAACTTACCTGAAGACTGGAAGAACAATCTGCTTGATGACTATATCAACTCATTTGAAAGCATCATTGGTCAGCCGGTTGACAGGACTATCTTCCGCAGCCAGTATAACGGTTATGTCCTTATTCGCCTGCTGCAAGTGCTTGGAGCATATGGTTTCCGCGGATTATTTGAAAGAAAAGCACAGTTCCTGACAAGTATTCCGCTTGCACTGAAAAACCTGAAAGAGTTTTTTGCAAAAAACAGTGTGGGTATTGCTGTTCCCGAATTCAGAAAAGTGCTTGATATGTGTGTTTCAGATGAAGTGATTCAGCAGTTTACTACTACACAGGCCACCGCCGATACACCGCTTGTTGTAAGAATAAACAGTTTCTCATACAGAAACCAGATACCAGAAGACACTAGTGGTAATGGAGGCGGCTTTGTGTTTGACTGCCGCGGCATACTTAATCCTGGCCGGATTGAGAGTATGAAAACCCAAACCGGAAGAGACAAGGATGTAAAAGATTTCCTGGAACAACAAACACAAATGCCCGAGTTTCTGAACAGCGTATTTGATATTGTTGACATTACAGTGGAGGATTACATAAAGCGGGGTTTTGAAAATCTCATAGTGAGCTTTGGCTGTACTGGCGGTCAGCACCGCAGCGTATATGCAGCCGACGCACTGGCAAGGCATCTGCGTAATAAGTTTAAAGTAAAGATTGAATTGAAGCACTTGGTGCAGGATGAGAAAAATTGGGTGAACAGAATTGATAATTAAATAGTGAATAATTGATAAAGTCTAATTTCTAATTAATCAATTATTCAATTATCCATTAATAGTATGCAAGCAGTTATATTCTCGGCCGGGCTTGGCACCCGCTTTAAACCATGGACAGATACGCATCCTAAAGCACTGGCCCTGGTAAACGGGAAGTCTTTATTACAGCGAAATATTGAATACCTGCAATCTTTCGGCATAAAAGATATTATCATCAATGTACATCATTTTGCCGAGCAAGTAGAACAGGCTATTGTTGAAAATGACGGCTGGGGAAGCAATGTACTGGTGAGTGATGAAAGAGAAGTGGTGCTTGAAACCGGTGGCGGTTTGCTCAAAGCAAAGTCGTTCTTTAATCCCGGTCAGCCTTTTGTAACCTGTAATGCCGATATACTTACCAATCTCGATATTAATAAACTGGTCGCTTTTCATACAAAGAACAAGGCACTGATTTCTTTCGGTGTCACCAACCGTCAATCATCCCGTTATTTGCTGTTTGATGATAACAACAGGCTTTGCGGCTGGAAGAATACCAAAACAGGTGAAGAGAGAATATCCATTCATAAAGAAAACCTGGTTCAAAAAGCCTACAGCACAGTGGTGCTTTTCGAATACGATATTTTCCGGCTGATGGAAGAAAAAGGCTTTTCCGGAAAATTTTCTTTAATTGATGTTTACCTTTCACTCGCTGCCGAACACCTGATTATGGGCTACGATCATAGCGGCGATAAACTGGTAGATGTGGGCAAGCCGGAAAGTGTTGCTGTGGCAGAAGCTCTTTTTCCATAGTAAACACAACATAAAAGGAGAAGATAAAAATCCATTCGCTATTGACTTTTTCCCTAAAGATTTGCAAATACCTTTTCAACGGTAGTAAAGGTTGTTGCCATTTGCCCTAACTTTCAATTTCAAACTCATTGCCGTATGAAAAGATCTCTCACCACCTGCCTTGGTTTGTTATTCTATATATTCTCATCTGCACAAAACTCTGTTTACGATCACAAAGAAGCATTCAACCCGCAATTTTATCCATTTCCCGGAAACGAAATACGCAGTGCATCTGGCGAGCCCGGACCAAAATACTGGCAAAACCGGGCCGATTATACTATCAACTGTACATTAGATACGGCCAAACATTCAGTTACTGGTAATGTCGTTATTACCTACACCAACAACAGTCCGGACAACCTGCGGTTTTTGTGGCTGCAGATGGACCAGAACATTTACAGGAAAAACAGCCGCGGCTCAGCAACTTCTTCCGAAACCGGCGGACGATGGGCCAATACAGGTTTTACCGATGGTTATAATATTTCTTCATTACAAGCGGAAGGAAAGAACGGCACTTATACAGATGTCAAAACAATAACCAGTGATACCCGCATGCAAGTATGGCTGAAAGAACCATTGACCACAGGTGAAAAAATAAAGCTCTACATTAACTACTCTTTCACTATTCCGGAATATGGCACTGACAGAACAGGCAGGCTGAAAACAAGGAACGGTATTATATACGAAGTGGCACAGTGGTTTCCCCGCATGGCAGTGTATGACGACATTCAGGGATGGAACACCATGCCTTATGTGGGTGCTGGAGAATTTTACCTTGAATATGGAGACATCAACTTTTCTGTCACCGCACCTGCAAGTTTAATTGTAGTTGGCTCCGGAGAATTACTGAATCCGCAAGACTGCTACACCGAAGAACAAATGAAAAGATGGGACGCAGCAAAGAACAGCGATAAAACTGTTACCATCAGAAGTGAAAAAGAAGTGAAGGATAAAAAATCAAAGCCGCAAAGCGGCAACATCACCTGGAAATTCAGTATGCAAAATACCAGGGATGTAGCCTGGGCCGCATCAGAAGCTTTTGTACAAGATGCAGTCCGTATCAATTTGCCCAGCGGCAAAAAATGTATGGCCGTAAGCGTATATCCGGTGGAAAGCATAACTAAAGATGGCTGGCAGCGTTCAACTGAATTTGTTAAAAATTCCATTGAGCATTACTCAAAAAAATGGTTTGAATATCCATACCCAACCGCTACCAATGTAGCAGGCATAGTTGCGGGTATGGAATATCCCGGTATTGTATTTTGCAGCTATTATTCATCAGGCAGCAGCTTGTGGGGCGTTACTGATCATGAGCTGGGTCACACATGGTTCCCGATGATTGTGGGCAGCAATGAAAGAAAGTATGCCTGGATGGATGAAGGGCTTAATTCTTTTATCAATGAATTTTCTACCAATGAATTTAATAAAGGAGAATTTAAAGACAAAGGCTTCTTTGGTGACCCCAACTCTCCTTTCATGGTTCAGTACAGTTTCTCTGATGGGGCAGACGGACTCAATACCATTCCTGAAGTTATTCAGGATAATAATCTTGATGTAGCGGCCTATTCAAAGCCGGCACAAATGCTTACCGCCCTGCGGGAAGTGGTGATTGGCCCTGAAAGGTTTGACGCTGCTTTCACAGAGTACATCCGCCGCTGGGCTTATAAGCATCCCACTCCGTGGGACTTTTTTCATACTATTGAAAATGTTTCCGGTGAAGATTTAAACTGGTTCTGGCGGGCATGGGTTTTCAATACCTGGAAATTAGACATTGCTGTCTCATCAGTTGAGTACAAAGAAGAGAAAGCGTCAAAAGGCGCATTAATAACCATTGAAAACCTCGAAAAGATGCCGATGCCTGTTACAGTTAAAGTAAAAGAAAATAATGGCAAACAGCATATCATTGATTTACCGGTTGAGATATGGCAGCGGGGTGCCTTATGGACATTCGCAGTACCCAGCACCACAGAAATAAAAGAAGTGATTATTGACCCGGAAAATAAATTACCCGACTTTAACCGGGAAAATAATGAATGGAAGAAGAAAGCATTTTAATTTAAGGCCCCGTACATAGGGGCTTTTCAAATAAATTGGCAACAAAAGCTGAGATTAACTTGAAACTGGTTTTGAAAATATCTGCAAGCTTTTAATTCGCTTACCTTTGAGGTAACATAACACCTCATACGATGAAAACGCATTTTCTAAAGGTTTTCTTCATCGCCTGGCTGCTTACAGCTGCTTTTTTCTCAGGTGCACAATATCAAAAAAAGGACTTTACAAAACTATTTCAGATCACAGGTAAATGGAAAACTATCACAGGTAATATAGTTCTTTATGATATTTGGGAAAAGGCAGATGAAAATTCTATTTATAAAAAAACATACAAAGTCACTGCCGGCGACTCATCTCTTATTGAAGTATCAGCAATTATTTTCAGAGATGAACAGATTTACTATCTACCAACTATTGATGATGAAAACGGAAAACCTCAGATTAAATATAAGTTATTGAAAATACAGAACGATACGTTTCTTTTCAAAAATCTTTCAAAAAATTATCCGGCGCATGTAGCCTTTAGTATTCCCAAAAACAATACACTTACCAAATGGATTGATGGCATAAGTAAAGGCAAATACAAAAAAACAATTTATATTTTCCGGAAAACGGATTGACTTTTGGAAAATAAGGACAACGCCGATCCTTAAACTTCTGCCACAAAATCATCGGTTCCTTTTTTACGTTCAGATCAGTAAAAAATCTGGGACAGCCCAGAGAAATTCTTATAAGATAATTTCCAATAGTTTACGCATTAGGTCACGACTCATAGAATGGCTGCTGTCTGCAAAAAAAAGTCCTGCCATCTTACCGGCAGGACTTGACATTATTTTTTCTATATAATTACTTTATATGCACTTTACCTGTTGCCAGTTTCGTACCATTAGCATCGCCAATTACCACATAATAGATTCCGGTATTGGCACCAGTAAGGTTTACCGGGAGTAAAGTGTACAGCCCGGTAACAGTAAACACCTTGTTGTACACTTGCGATCCCCTCGAATCAAATATTGCCAATGAACGCTGGGTGGCAGTTCCTCCATTGTTGTAATAAGAAACAGTGAAGTTTCCGTCATTTGGTGTTGGGAAGATAAACAGTCTGCTGCTTACGCCTGCATCAATCGTTATGGACGCTGACAATGCAGAACAGAATAACCCACTTACCCATGTTTCTCTGACAGCGACCTGGTAAGAACCTGTATGTTCCACATCTACTGTGTAGGTATTTCCTGTAACTGTCAGTGGATTCAGGTTATACGTCCACGAAGTTGTAAATGTACCTCCGGTAGAGGCACTTGGTCCAGCCGTAAGCGTTGTTGTCTGTCCTGGTAAAAGAGAGGACAGAACAGGAGCCTGTGTCAAGCTGATAGTTGGGGTTGCCCGTACTGTCAGTACAGCGGCATTTGAAACAGCTGGAGTTGCACAAGTTGCATTTGACAATAAGCAACGATAACGGTTACCACTTAAAGCGGTAATAACTCCATTCAATGTTAAAGAAGCAGCATTTGCACCGGCAACATTTGTCCAGTTGGTTCCTCCATCTGTACTTACCTGCCACTGATAAATAATCGCTGGTACACTTGTACCTGCAACTGTAAAAGTTGCATTTCCGCCGGAGCAGAGTTCCACATTTGCCGGTTGTGCCGATACAACCACAGGTGCATACACCGTTAATATAGCAGCCGAAGAAGTTGCTGCAGGAGAACAGGTGCCGCTAACCACACAGCGGTAACGGTTATTGTTCATTCCCACAGTAACTGAAGCAACAGCATAACCTGATGAAGTGGCCCCGCTAATATTCGTGTAGCTGGTTCCTCCGTCTGTACTTACCTGCCATTGATAGCCAATACCTGTACCGCTTGCAGTTACACTGAAAGTATTGCTGCCACCACTGCAAAGTGTCGCATTTTGCGGATGGGCACTTATTGCAGGCAATGTATTCACTGTCAATGCTGCCGAATTAGATACAGTTGGCGTTGTACAAGAAGCTGTAGAAAGAAGGCAACGATACTGATAAGTATTCATACTAACTATAGCCCCTGTTATATTCAACGTTGCTGCGGCAGAGCCTGAATAAACACCTCCATCAGTGAGATTGGTAAACCCGCTGCCTGTATTTATTTGCCATTGATAAATAATACCTGTTCCGCTTCCGGCAACAGTAAAGCTGGTATTGCTGCCTGCACATACTGTCTGGTTTGCAGGCTGGATTGTTATAGCCACAGAGGTTGCCACAGTTAGCAGAGCACAGTTGGATGTGGCTGCTGGTGTACAAGAACCACTAACCACACACCGGTATCCTGTATTGGTCATACCAGTTGTAATTCCTGACAGAAGATAGCTTGCCGAAGTGGCACCGCTGATGTTTGTCCAGGGGCCAGAACAACCTGAAGCGCTGGATTGCCATTGGTAAGAAATTCCAGTACCGGTTGCTGCCACAGAAAATGTATTGCTGCTGCCCGAACATACTGTTACACTTTGCGGATGTGTTGTAATTGACGGTAAAATATTTACAGTTAACACCGCCGCATTTGAATTGGTGCTTGCACAGGTATTACTTACTACACACCTGTACTGATTTCCGCTTAATGCTGCAGTTACTCCGGTTAAAGTATAGCTTGCACTGGTAGCACCGCTAATATTTGCCCATGTGCCACCGCTGTTAGTGCTTATCTGCCACTGGTAAGTACCGGCAGCCACAACACTAAATGCAACACCCGACCCTTCGCAAACAGTTTGAGATACAGGTTGTGTTGTAATTGTTGGCCCCGTACCGGGATTAATAGTGTAAGCAACATTCACTGTTTGAGTAGTAGCACCAACAGCCGTTCCCTGTATTGTAATATTGTAAGTTCCCGTAGTTAGCAGGTTCGTATTATTGAGTGTAACAACAGTGCTGTTTCCCGGCGTTACAGGGTTAGGACTGAACGATACAAATGTGCCGCCCGGAACCCCACTTGTTGCTGATAAGGTGATAGGTCCGGAAAAGCCGCCAATACTATTTGTACCCAGAGTAACCGACATGGAAGTTGGTGCCGGACATGTAGCTGTAGCAGCAGCAGGTGTATTAAAAGAAAAACCAGAACTTACTGATGGTATAACTGCCGTCCACATACCACGACCGTGTGTGGCAGCTAAAACAGTACGGTCTGAAGAGCGGTACTTAATCATATCGGTCCGCACATTGGGGAAAGAAGTATTAGGAGTCCATACTGTGCTGGCCCCGTTCAGCAAATCCGTTTCCCATATGCCGGTTTCTGTGGCAATGATTGCCTTGTTATTATCATCAGGATGGAACATACCCCATCTTACCGGCATGTTTGGCAGGTTTCCGTCGCAGGCTGTCCATGATGTACCGCCGTTTGATGATATCCATACATTGGTTACACTATAACTGGAATAGCAGGCCATCAGGTTTTGTTCTGCAGAGCCAGTCACTATGCAATTTACATAACCGGAAGCTCCGGAAGGAGTAATAGCCAATGCAGTCGGCGAGGCTGTTTCTGCATTGTCAACTTTAAAAATTGTTGCAGAACCTGTTCCAAAAAACACACGGTTGGCTGTAAAAGGAGAAACATGCACCGCTGATACGTTACCCGAACCAAAAGCACTTACAGTAACCACAGTAGTTGTTGCTCCTGTTTGCGGATTATCCCACCTTAAATAATTCCCAGCAGAGTTGCAGGCATAAATTCTGTTACCAGTATTGTCGTAATCCCATGGGTTAACAAAACGTCCGGTACTCTGATTATTTACAGGTGTACTCCATGTACTTCCGCTGTTTGTACTCCTTCTGTAAACATTATAAACATAGGAGCCAAATTGATACTGAGGTTCATCCTGGTCAATAGCTGAATAACAACCATCACCACCAGCAAATTCAACAGAAGAACTTAAACCCGGATTGCTGAACTGGTGCATACCATTGTCCTGTGCGCCCCCGATAAAATAATTGGTAGTAACCGGGTGAATGGCGCAGGAGTAAAACTGCTTAATCCTTAATCCAACGTTTCTGTCGCGGATAGTGGTGCCCCCATCCGATGAATAGTGTACACCACCATCACAGCCAAAAAGTAACTTGGTCCCGCCATCCCACCATTGAATATCATGCTGATCAGCATGTACATACTGTCCGCTTGTACCTACCCATGCAGATATTTTTGTCCAGGTAGCACCACCGTTAGTCGTTTCATAACAATCTATCCCACCCACAATACAATTTTCAGGGTCAGCCGGGTTTATGGCTGCGGATAGATCGTACCAGCCTTGACCATTTGCCCATCCCGAAGTGGGCTGTGAAGTGGTAGAAGCCCAGTTAGCTCCGCCATCAGTAGATTTCCAGATTGTCGGAACCAAGTGGCTGCTGTTATCCGGCAAAGCAAAAAGAGTATTTCCGGAAACTGCTAACTCCGTTCTTTGATTAAAAGTTGTAAATGCAGTTGTTGCAGCATTCCAGCCGCTTGCACTTGTTGCTGTTTCAGGATTATCCGTATAACGATAGCCGGAAGTACTGAAAATTCCGGTTGTTACATGCAGACGACCCGCTACAGCAGTAGAAGTAATTTCAAGATCGCATACATCGCTGCCAATACCTGATGGGGTGATATTTGTCCAGCTGCTGCCGCCATCGGTTGATCGTAATAAACCTGATGTTCTGGTGCCCAAATAAACATTTCCCAGGTAATCGCAAAGAATACGGGTACCGTTTATATACGAGCTGGTACTTGACAGAAAATTCCAGGTAGCCCCGGCATCCACACTTTTAAATACACCAACACCCCTTACTGCGTCAGAGTTTCCATATGATTCACCCGTACACAAATACATTATGTTTTGAAAACCCGGCCTTGGATCCTGGCAGATGTCAGCAATGGCCAGGTTGCTCAACCTGTCATCAATCAGCACCCAGTTGGCTGGAGCAGTAGTTATGTCGGTTGTCTTCCATAAGCCTCCGGCCACACTACCCACAAAAACGGTTTTATGAGTAGCATCTAATGAGTCAACCATAAGTGCCCTCACCCTTCCTGAGGGAATTCCGCTATTGGCCCTTGTATTACCATTTGAAGGGCCTGGCACATCACTTATTGGCCCTCTCTCAGACCAGCTTAATGCTTCTGTAAAATTGTCCAGCAGCCGTAATTGCTTACGGGTGGCATCAGCAGTTTCAATGGCGATCCTTAGCTGGTCCCACGGCACTCTTCCCGTGGCCGGATCCATGGTCCTTTCAATTTCGAAAGCAAGCGTTTGCATGGGGCCATCATATCTGAATTTGCCCTCTTCTTCTTTGACAGTTGAGTTCATTTGTTTACAGGAAACAAAAAAAGAAGCCACTCCTGCTACAATGATCAACAGGATAAGTAAACCTGGTGTTTTTTTCATAAATCTGTTTTGGATAATGATAGGTGATTGAATCCCGAAAATACAGCATTTCAGGCTTAAGCACATACTAACTGATTTACAATCATTCAGATTGTCAGTAATATCAAAATTATCAATAACAAAGGGAGTAAAATCACCTGCAATAATACGAAGCCGTCAGGCATCAACCCTGTGTTGTTGAATTCTTATTTAACAGCAACCATGCTGATTTCCACATTTACAAATTTTGGAAGGGCACTCACCTGTACTGTTTCCCTCGCAGGAAATTCGCCTTCAAAATACTTTCCATACACTTCATTTACCTCGGCAAAACGGTTCATATCTGTAATAAAAATGGTCGTTTTTATCACATTGTTGAAATCCATTCCGGCAGCATGTAAAACAGCCTTCAGGTTCTGCATTACCTGGTGGGTCTCTTCCTGAATATCCTTGTTCTTCAATTCCCCTGTAGTTGGGTCAATACATACCTGCCCTGAAATAAAGAGCATATTGCCGGTTAATATTGCCTGATTATAAGGGCCAATAGGAGCCGGAGCACCGGGAGTATTAATAATTGTCTTAGTCATATAATCTGCTTTTTAAAAAACGCAGGGCGAATTTAGCTTTATACATTTTCTTTGCAAAAATTTGCTTCATGATACTGCTGGTTGGCCCGGAATCTTTTTATGAGCAGGTATCTTTCAGCCATCAAGAGGTGGAAGGTTCCGGCCAAGCAATCCTATGGAGTACAATTCCGGTTTCTGATACGCCTGTATCTGTTTGTATTGACTTGTTATTTGATAACAGTGCAGAGCGGATTGACCGGCTTAAGAACATACAGGCAGAGATTATTTTTGTAAATCTTGTTGCAGAAACCTGCATTCATTTGCCAGATAATTTCATAAGAATCAATGGATGGCCTGGTTTCTGGCAGCGAAATATTGCAGAGTGTGCCGCAAAAAGCAGCAGCAAAAAGGCTCTGGCCGAAGAAACATTATCAGCCTTTGGCAAAACCGTTGAGTGGACACCTGATATTCCCGGGTTCATCAGTGCCCGGATTGTTTCGGCCATGATAAACGAAGCTTATTTTGCGCTTGGCGAAGGGATCAGTTCAAAAGAAGAAATAGACCTTGCTATGAAAACAGGCACAAATTATCCTTACGGCCCCTTTGAATGGAGCAAACTAATTGGATTAACAAACATTCTTGCCCTTTTGAATAAAATGGCAGAAACCGATAACAGTTATCTGCCTTCACCATTATTGATACAGGAAGCACAAAAAATATGAGTTGGATACTTAATATCGACACAGCGCTTAATACAGCATCTGTTTGTCTTTCAGAGAAAGGATTTCCTTCATTATATACTGAAAATAAAATTCAGAAAGACCACAGCAGTTGGCTGCACATATCAATAAAAGAGCTGATTGCTGAATCAGGGATTGACAAAAAACAATTAGAAGCAGTGTGTGTCAATATCGGGCCCGGCTCTTACACCGGGCTCAGGGTGGGCTTATCTGCAGGAAAAGGGCTTTGCTATGCCCTCAATATTCCACTGATAACGGTCAGTTCACTTGAACTTGCAGCTTACGCAGTAAAGAACGAGGCATACGATCTTATTTGCCCGGCAATAGATGCCCGGCGGATGGAAATATACTCCTCTCTCTACGATAATAAATTGCATATCCTTCAGAAACCCTCTGCCATTGTTGTAACACAGGAAACATTTACTGACATGCTTAACAAGCATAAGATACTCTTTTGTGGCGATGGATCCCACAAGCTAAAAGAGGTAATCAGTCATGCAAATGCAATGTTTAGCGATAACGGAGGAAATGCTAAACAACTGGCTGAAATTTCTTATTCCCTGTTCAGAAAAAACATTTTTTCGCATCTCGCAACTACACAGCCCTTATACCTGAAGGATTCATACACAGCAGGTAATTAACTGCCGGGCAACCGGCTTAAAAAGTTTCAATAAAAAAGGCCATAATTTTTTTTTATTAATAAACACATAAAATTATCTTTACATCTTACCTCAAAATCACTGGTTCATGAACAATTATTCACTTGCTTTAAGCAATTCGCTGAAGGTAGATTTGCTTAACCTTAAAAAAGCCGCCCTCGTCCTGCGGGCAATTAATCACAAACTTCGTCAGCAAATGCTGAAGATGATTGATGATCATGGAAAAATCACAGTAACAGAGCTTTATGTAAACCTGAGGCTTGAGCAATCTGTCACCTCGCAGCACCTTGCCATACTTCGTAAGGCAGGTTTTGTAAACACCACCCGTGACGGAAAGTACATTTACTATTCAGTAAATAGCGACAGGATTAAAGAAGTCAACAAGTTTTCTGATGATCTTCTAAAATAATTGAGCTGTTGCAGGATCAGGGCCCGGCTGCCATTGGCAGTTCGGGCTTTTTTTCTATAAACCACTATGTATTAAAAAAATGAAAGCATTAAACGTTGAAGGGTTCAAACTGGCAGTAAACAACAATGCCGTTATTCTCGACACAAGAAAATCAGAAGTGTTTGCCCGGGGATTTGTTCCCGGCTCGATAAGTATTGAGTTAAACGAAAAGTTCGCTGAACGCTCTGCAAACCTGCTGCCGGCAATTACATCATTATTACTCGTAGCTGAGCCAGGCAATGAAAATATTGCGGAAAAGGCATTAGCAAAAACCGGACAATGGGAAATAGCAGGTTTCCTGGAAGGCGGTTATGATAGCTGGATTGGCTCCGGAGAACCATCTGATATGATAGTTGATGTGGAAGCCGATGAACTTATGATGGATATTCCATTCGATAAAAACCTGATTGTGCTGGATGTAAGACAAGAAACAGAATTTGCTGATGGCCATCTTAAAAATGCCATTAATATTCCTATGCAAGAACTTACAGACCCCGGAAGTATGGCCAATTTTGAAGACGGGCACAATATTTATGTGCACTGTGGCGGCGGAGGCCGGGGCATAACTGCTGCTTCGCTTCTAAAAAGACAGGGCTTTCACAACCTGCGGTATGTAGCCGGTGGATGGAAAAAAATTAAGGAGCAGGAAAAGGCAGAAATTGTGAAAGAAACAAAAGCATTAAACTGATTGTTTGCTTATCAGGTTGAGATTAGAAGAGTAAATCTAAAAATCATAATAAAAAGTTAACACCCCCTTTTTTTCACCACTCGTCACCTCATAATTGTCGTTTACAAATAATAACAGCACACCGGTATTTTCAGCTTTTATCTTTAATCTGCGAAAGAATTGGTAATAGTTGTAACTATTTATTTTTTCAATCGTAAAACCATCAACCGCTGTTAATAAATCATCATGAGGATTAAAACCATTCTTCCAACTATATTTTTTTTTCTGTCATTTCACTGCCTGGCACAAAACACTCCGGCTAAACAAATACAGGCCATCAGAACTACAAAACCAATTAAAATTGACGGGCTTATAAATGAAGAGGCCTGGAAAGAGGCATCTGTAATGGATAACCTCGTTGAGTTTCGCCCTACCGTGGGAAGACTGGAAGAACCGGAGAACAGAACCATCACCTACCTGATGTATAATGATGAAGGAATTTATTTTGCCGGCTATTGCCACGAACGTACAAAAGACAGCATTGCCACCGAACTGGCCGGCAGAGATGGGTTTGGAACCAATGACTACATAGGTATTATTTTAGACACTTATTATGATAAGTTAAACGGCTTTGAATATTTTATTACACCACTTAATGAACAATGGGATGCAAAAATGGCCCCCGGCGATAACGGAGGTGAAGATTTCAGCTGGAATGCGGTTTGGGAAAGTGGCGCTGTCATTCATAATGATGGATGGAGCTTTGAAATGTTCATTCCTTTTTCTGCCATCCGCTTCAGTAAAAAGGAAGTTCAGACATGGGGCTTGAATATCACCCGCAGAAGAAGAAAAACAGAACAGCAATACACATGGAACCCCGTGAATCCCAATGTAAACGGTTTTCTTACACAGGAAGGCACATGGGCTGGTATTTCAAATATTAAGCCCCCGCTCCGCCTTCAGTTTTCCCCTTATTTTTCAACATATGCAAATCATTTTCCTGCAAATACACCAGGAGAAAAAAACTGGACTTCATCAATAAATGGTGGTGTAGATGTTAAATATGGCATCAGCCAGGCCTTTACTTTAGATGCAACACTGATTCCTGACTTCGGCCAGGTGCAAAGTGATAACAGAATTGCCAATCTTACACCTTTCGAAGTTCAATACCAGGAAAACAGGCCCTTCTTTAATGAAGGAACAGAACTCTTTAACAAAGCTGGCATTTTTTATCCACGAAGAATAGGGATCGACCCCATACTGCTCCATTCACCGTATGAATACATGGACAGTTCTCATACCTTATTTAAAAATCCAGTAGAGTCGAAACTTATTAATGCTACAAAAATTTCTGGCCGCACATCAAAAGGTCTTGGTATTGGAGTATTAAATGCGATCACAAACACCCGTTATGCCACAATTGAAAATATTTACACAGGCGAAAGAAAAGATGTTGTCATTGATCCGCTTACTAACTATAATGTTCTTGTTCTTGACCAGTCACTAAAGCACAACTCCAGCATCACTTTTACAAATACTAATGTGTTACGCAGCGGAAACGATTACGATGCAAATGTTTCTGTAGCACAGTTCAGCCTGAATGATAAAAAAAACACCTGGAATGTAAGCGGTAAAATTGGTATGAGTATTCTAACAGGAATGGCGGATCAAAACAAGAATCTCACCGGATACGGACACGGCATTTCATTTGGTAAAACCAGCGGACGGTTTACCTTCAATATCGCCCAGGACTTTATTACAAATAAATTTCAGGGTAACGATCTCGGATACTTCACCAATAATAATTTTATTGACCACAAGCTTTATGCTGGCTACAACTGGCTGAAATCAACAAAATGGTATAATAACCTGTACTTTAACTTCAACATGTATTATTCCAGGAGACTTGTCAATCCGGCAGCCTTTCAGGGAATGAATGTAAGTGCCAATATTAACGGACAACTAAAGAACCTGTGGCATGCAGGATTCTTTGCCGGCTACGAACCATCAGGAAACAATTTTTATGAACCCCGGATTGAAGGCCGGTTTTTTAAAGGATGGTCCAACTATTTTATCGGGGGGTTCTTTAACACCAACGATGCAAAAAAGTTTGCCGCCGGGTTTGAAATGATGTTTGTTGACAGGTCTGTATTCAGTAGCAAAAGGTACAGCCTGGAATTCAGTAACCGCTACAGGTTCAATAACAGGATTACTGTTTATCATTCCATAGAAATTAATCCGCAAAAGCGAAATGCAGGATTTGCAGACATAGATGATGCAACCAATGAGATAATTTTTGGGAAAAGGGACATCAGCGAAATTGAAGATGTACTGGGAGCGAAGTACAGCTTCAGCAGCAAGATGAACATTAATCTCAGAATAAGGCATTACTGGAACCAGGTACGATATTCACAGTACTATACGCTGGAGCAGAATGGCACACTAAAAGAAAACAACACTTATACCGGAAATGCAAATATGAATTTTAACTTCTTTAACATTGACCTTGTTTACACATGGCAATTTGCCCCCGGCAGTTTTCTCAACATCGTATGGAAAAATGCAGCAGAAGATTTTGGCAGGGATGTTTCAGGCAACTATTTCAAAAACATGGATAAAACGTTACAGGCAAAAGACAATAATAATTTTTCGATGAAGATTATCTATTTTCTCGATTACCTGAAACTCAAAAAACAATTGAAGAAGGCCTGATTAATCATCTGACCACTTCTCCAAACTCAGGCTTCCATTCATGTTTCCAGCGACGGTGGCTCCACAACCACATTTCTGGTTGCTCTTCGATTATCTTACTCAGAAAGTCAACATACTTTCCGGTAAGCAAAGCCTCCGGCATCGCAGAGGCATCTTCAGTAATAAGAATAAACTCTGTATGGTAGTAGCCCCGTTTCAGCTTTTTAACGAATGCAAATACCACCGGGCATTTTTTATCCCTGGCTGAACGTTCAGGCCCCTTAATAAAAGGAGTGGGTTTGCCAAAAAAATTAAACCAATAAGAGTTGCCAGGATGTCCGGGGTTTTGATCGGCTACCAGCACCAGGGCATGCTGTTTATTTCGCCAGGGCAAAAAAGCATTTCTCATATCGGTGGCAGGAATCATTGCAGTGCCATATTTGCAACGCAATTTGAAAAAAACCCGTTCAAATGTTTTGTTTGCCAACGGCATATATACTCCAACAAGAGTTTGTTGAATATTAATACAATAGTGATGGTTGAGCCACTCCCAGTTAAACTGGTGACCGGCATGTATATGACAAGATTTGCCCGACTTATATATTTTATCAAAAACTGAGAAATCGGCAGTACAATGCCTGTTGATAAACTTCTTTCCCGCTGAAAAAAGTTTAAGTGTTTCAATAAACGTATCAACCAGATTATGATAAAACCTCTTTGCAATTTGAATCCGTTCTTTTTCAGTTTTTTCAGGAAATGCCTGCTTCAAATTACTCAATACGACATTTCTTCTGTACTTAAAAACATAGAACATTAATCCATAAACCGCATCTGAAAGTAAATAGAGAACCCTGAGAGGGAGTAAAGAAACCAGCCACAATAAACTGTAAACGATGTAATACATAGCCTCAAAGATATTGATTACAAAACGATGTTCTGGACGAGGCTGCTCTTTTCAGGGTAATCAGTATTATAATGCAGACCACGGCTTTCTTTTCGCAGCGTTGCACCTTTCACAATAAGGTAACCAACCGTAATCATGTTACGCAGTTCAAGCAACTGGGGAGAAAGAGTTGTGGTTTTATATAATTCTTCTGTTTCTTCCCAAAGAAAATCGAGCCGCCTACTTGCCCGCTGCAAACGGACATTATTCCTTACAATACCAACATAGTCGCTCATCAGCAATTGCAGTTCTTTCAGACTTTGGGTTATCAGAATCATTTCCTTTGGCTGTATTGTGCCTTTCTCATTCCAGTCAGGAATGTCATTTTTTATTGCCAAAGCAGTAATCTTTTCAGAGCTATCAACAAAACAGCGGTGAGCAAATACCATCGCTTCCAGCAACGAATTACTCGCCAGCCTGTTGGCCCCATGCAACCCTGTTGAGGCACATTCGCCACAGGCATATAAATTGCGCACAGAACTTCTTCCCCACTCATCTGTTTTAATACCACCACAACTGTAATGCGCTGCCGGTGCCACAGGAATCATGTTCTTCGTTATATCAATACCAAGAGACAAACATTTTTCATAAATATTGGGGAAATGCTCCACAAATTTTTCTTTATCAAAATGCCTGCAATCCAGCCACACATGTTCTGTACCGGTCCTTTTCATTTCACTGTCTATCGCCCTTGCAACAATATCACGGGGAGCCAAATCCTTCCTCGCATCATACTTTTCCATAAAAGCCTCTCCGTCTGCATTTCTTAAAATACCTCCATCTCCGCGGACCGCTTCCGTTATCAGAAACGCCTGACCTCTTAATCCCGGCTCATAAAGTGCAGTTGGATGAAACTGGATGAACTCCATGTTTTCTATCCTGCCTTTTGCACGGTACACCATTGCCACACCATCGCCACTGGCAATGATTGGGTTGGTTGTTGTCCTGTACACCTGCCCGTTTCCTCCTGTTGCCAACACTGTAACTTTAGAAAGAACTTTCTCAATTTTCTTTGTTGTAAGATTAAGCACATACACACCGTAACACTCAATATCAGGAGTTGACTTGGTTACAAGATACCCAAGATGGTGTTGAGTAATAATATCAACAACAAAACAATTATTAACCAGTTCAATATTCTTTTGTTTAGAAACGGCATCCAGCAATGCCCGTTCCATTTCTTTACCTGTTATATCCTTATGGTGCAAAACCCGGTATTCCGAATGGCCGCCTTCTTTACCTCTTTTGTAATCGCCATTCTCATCCTTATCAAATTGGGCACCCCAATTAATTATTTCGCTAACCCGTTCTGGCCCTTCTTTTACCACAACTTCAACAATGACATCGTTGCACAACCCGTCACCGGCGATAATGGTATCGTTGATATGCTTTTCAAAACTGTCATGTTCCTTATCGCTCACAACAGCAATACCACCCTGTGCATACTTGGTATTTGTTTCTTCAGGCACCGTTTTAGTCACCACCATTATTCTTCTTTCAGGAAACTGAGTGGCTGCTTTTAAGGCATACGTTAACCCTGCAATTCCCGAACCTATAACCAGAAAATCTGTTTGCTGCATATTGTGTAATCCGTAAACCGGAATTTATTTAATACTGTTGTTTTTTGTCCTGTAAAGATACTTAACCGCACCCATTACTATTAATAACTGAGCCACGCCGTAAGAAATCATAATCCAGGCAGATGCTCCCCACAATGGAGTATAGAATTTATTTACCGCTAATATTGAATCAGAAACAACAAATAATATTGCGCCTGCTACAAAAAGTCTTCCAGCCTTATTATTCGCTATATAAAGCATATGCAGCGCCATCATTAACATAAAACTGATTACCAAGCCATAAATCCTGACCGGCAATTTCATATCTCCGAGATATGGTGACAGCCAAATTATTAACCCGGCGTAATAGGCAGCAACGGTCAGCAATATCCACCAGCGGCTCATTATAGTTTCTGCAATCCTTATTTTGTGGAAGAAAAGAACATAAACAATATGTGCAATTAAAAAAGAGGTTAGTCCCAATAAAAAGAAAACTGATTGCCTCTCCTGAAACATCAGCAGCACATCGCCCAGCCAGGAGAAAAACAGGGCCAGTAACACTAAAAAAGTGAACCTGCTTTTATTGCCATTCATCATTTCAGAGATAAACAATAAGGCCACCAGCAACATCAGCAGTGGCTTTGTGGCATACTGTATATATTCATTTCCTGTTTCGGCGCCAAAAATGTTTGTGGCCAGTACCGCAAGGTAAACACTTATCAGAATTTTACTTTTCATGCTCTTTATTTATGGCTCCACCCATGCCCCGTGTTCTTTCAGCAGGTTTATCAGTTCTTCTACGGCCACCTCGCTGTCAATATTTCGTTTCATTATTTCCTTGCTTTTGTAAAGAGTAATTTTTCCCGGACCGCTGCCCACATAGCCAAAGTCTGCATCAGCCATTTCGCCCGGACCATTTACAATACAGCCCATAATGGCAATTTTCACACCTTTCAGGTGATTAGTAACAGACCTTATTCTGGCAGTAGTTTCCTGCAAGTCGAACAAAGTGCGGCCGCAACTGGGGCAACTGATATATTCTGTTTTTGAAATTCTCGTCCTTGTTGCCTGCAATATGCTGAAAGCGGTATTGTTGGTGAACTGGTGAATATCTTTTACATCTAAATATGTCCTTCCCGTCATTCTGATATTATCCATCTTTGCATTACTCCCATATCCTAAACAAATGCCATCTCCCATGCCATCGAGCAACAACGCACCTGTTTCAGCAGCAAAATGAATAAGGTGCTCATCGGGTGTTTGCCAACCGCTGTCGGTTATTAATACAATGGGATTGCGTACTCCACGGTTCATCAGTTCAATGAACATGCGGCGGACAGATTGAACTGCGTTAACCCGTGCCGAACTCAGGCATAAAACTACTGATGGGTCACTCTTCAGTTCATCCAGGTATTCGTAATCGCTGACAGATGCTTCATCACTGTAACAATCTATCATCACAAAGTTCAAAATATTGCTTTTTGCCTCAGTTTCAGCATAACCTTTATCAGAAAAAATTGGATAATAAGTACTCTTATCTTTTGCTTCGGCCCAGGCAGCCGGATAAACAATCACCTTCAGGGTGCCGGGAAGTGAAAAATTCAAAAGCTGGTGCCCGGTGAAAATATAATCGGCTGCCGCATCTCCAATTGTCCATTTATCTGTTACAGCATTATAAGCGTATCCAACACTTTGCAAATGCTGCGGAGTAATCTTTTCAATCTTGCTTAAATCACCAATTACTACCGGAACCTGCCCGCCACCAATATTAGCAACAGAAAACGTTTCCCTTCTTCTGTATTCAAATGGAGAATAGTGAAGATTAATTTCTGAATCCCAGCTTCCGACTTCTGATTTATGACTTGCTGCCTGATACCTCTTCACCAAATCTTTACATACAGGTATTTCAAACTCCGGGTCTTCAGTTAATGATACACGGATAGTATCGCCAATGCCGTCTTCGAGCAAAGTACCGATACCAATGGCCGATTTTATTCTTCCATCTTCCCCATCACCGGCTTCTGTAACACCAAGGTGCAGGGGATATATCTCACCAAACTCATCAAACATTGTTTTCACCAGTAAACGATATGCCTGTACCATTACCTGCGGATTGCTGCTCTTCATACTCAGCACAATGTTGTGAAAAGCTTCAGCCCTTGCAATCCTCAAAAATTCCATGGCACTCTCCACCATTCCGTTAGGTGTATCGCCATACCGGCTCATAATCCTGTCACTAAGTGAACCATGATTGGTGCCAATACGCATGGCAGTGCCATGTTCCTTACAAATCTTAACCAAAGGAGTAAACCTGTCCCTTATCCTTTCAATCTCCTCTGCATATTCAGCATCGGTATATTCAATCTGTTCAAACTTCTTTTTATCAACATAGTTACCTGGGTTCACCCTCACTTTTTCAATAATCCTTGCGGCAATCTCAGCAGCGTTTGGTGTAAAATGTATATCAGCGATCAGTGGTGTACTGTATCCCCTTTTACGAAGTTCATTTTTAATATTGAGCAGATTTTCAGCTTCCAGTTTTGAAGGAGCCGTTATCCGTACCATTTCTGCACCTGCTTCAATACAACGGATACTTTGCTCAACCGTGGCTATGGTATTCATGGTATCGGTCGTAGTCATCGTTTGAATACGGACAGGATGATTATTACCAAGCAGCAATCCGCCGATATTGACTTCTTTTGTTTTAAGCCGCTTATACGCTGTAAGTGACTCGCAGTAGTATTGCATAAAAATTGAAAATTTGAACTTCAGTACTTAATAACACAGAAACCGGCCAAAGGTATTATAAAGAATAAAATACAACTCAGGTTTACCAGTCCTTCCCCCGAGACCCACCCCCTTCTTCTCTTTTCTTTTGTATCCGCTTCTGTACTTCTTTTTCTTTTTGCTGAAGCAGCCGTAATCTCTGCTCTGCCTCTTTTGGCTTCATTTTAGGTTGTTGCTTCTGTTGCTGTTTTTTCTTTTGCTGATGGTCGTTTTTCTTTTCTTCGTTTTTCTTCTTCTTTAATTCCAGCAGAGCTTTCTGAAGGTTCTCCCTGGCTTCTTTATCGGCAGGATTATTCCGTAACGCATTCTTATATGCTTCCACTGATGCTTCAAGCTCCTTCTGCCTGCTTAATATAGCACCTTTGTTGTACCATGCTTTCGAAGCAAGCTGCTTATCCGCTGCGTTTGTTGCAGCGTCGCTTAGAAGTTTCAGAGCATCTTCATTTTTGTCCTGCTTATATAAAGCAGCGGCAAGATTATACTTTGCAACAAAGCTTTCCGGTGCTGCTGTCAATGCCTCCCTGAATTTTTTTTCAGCTTCCGGATACTGACCTTGCCTGTAGAGTTCGTTGCCAGCAAAAATTTTTCCTTCAGCAGATTTATCTTGCTGTGAAAATAGCATACCAGGGAGACAAATAAACAATATTATAAACCCCTTCTTTAAATTGCCCGTAAACAAATGATCAAGCCGCAAATTCTTTTTTTCCGGAAAGAAAAATTCAATCACCAATAACAGTAACATTACAGCGGCAAATAACCAATACCAGTTGCGATAGCTGATTTGTGAACTGTCAGCATAAGCCTTTCTGTCTATTTGCGACAACTGGGACATTACCTGCGCAACAGCCTTATCGCTTTCTTCCAAATGCAGGTAAACGCCATTTGTAGCACTTGCAATTTCTTTCAGGCCGGCTTCGTTCAGTTTTGAGATAACCACATTCCCTGCCTCATCTTTCTTATTCTCTCCTGTTATCGTATCAGGTATTGTTGCCCCTTCCGGTGAGCCAATACCAACTGTATTTATCATCACTCCCTGCTTCGACAACTCCCCTGCTACCGAAATGGCATTTGCATCATGGTCTTCACCATCTGAAATCAGTATAACCGATTTAAACTTTTTGTCAGCAGGATTGAAAGCTCTTGCACTCATTTCCAATGCATCACTGATAACAGTACCTTGTTGCGGAACAGCATCCGGCGATGCCGATGAAACAAACAACTTTGCCGCTCCGTTATCTGCTGTTAAAGGCATTTGCATATATGCCCTTCCGGCAAAGAGTATGAGAGCAATCCTGTCATCAGGCATTTTTTCTAATAATTTCTGAAGAAACTGCTTTGCCTTTTCCAGCCTGCTGGGGGCATAGTCTGTTGCCAGCATACTTTTGCTTACATCAAGGGCAATGGCAACATCAATACCTTTTCTGACTGTGTTCTCGCCTCCTGCCGCCTGTCTCGGGTTCATCGCAGCGATGACACCAACAATAAAAGCAATAAACAGAAAGATAAATTTCAAAAAGAAACGTTTGCCGGAGTATTCTTTAATTAATGCTTTTACAAGTCGCTCATCACCCATCCGTTTCACAGTTTCTTTTTTCCAGCGAAGTACAAATACAAACAAAAGGGCAAGGAGCAAGGCCCCCGCCATCAGCCAGTACAAATCCTTATGTTGAAATTGATAATTCAAGTTGCTAAAACTTAACAGATACCAAAACAAGCCTGTCATCACATCTTTCCCTCAAAGAAGCCGAGCTGAGTTAAAATGCCTTTCAGCATCTTCATTCTCACAGTAAACATATCGAAGTCTTTATCCGGTGACTCAATGTTTAAAACAAAAAAGTATGGATGATTGTTCTCTTCTATCCAGCCAGTAATCCATCCAATCGCATTTCCATTTTCCTTAAAACCCCATCCTGTCTTATAGCCAAGCCTGTAATTAGGCTTATTTTCAAACAACATTGCCCGTTTTACCATTTCCTGGTATGTTTTAAAGAAGGGTAACTGATCAAAGTATAGTTTCTTTACCAATCCCAGTTGCTGGTCAGGTGTTACCTTTATCGAGTTATCAATCCAGAAGCTGTCAACAGCAGATGTTATCCTCACTTTATCGGTATCTGATTTTGCTCCATACTTGAGACTGTCGAGCCAAAGTTGCATAGTGTTTTTTCCTATACGCCTAGCCACTTCCTGGTAATATGGCAATGAGGAAACCCTGAAGGCCTCATACATGGTCAGGTCTTTATTCCAGTCCTCTTTCCATCGCTTTACACCATCCCATTTAATTATCATGCTGTCGTTTACAATTTTGCCTGTTTGCAAACCAATCAGTGAGTTGACAATCTTGAAAGTAGAGGCTGGCTGATAGGCACTATCCCGGTAGCGGCTGAGATTATATACGGTGAATTTTCCCGTTGCATTGTTCATGAGTGCAAAACAGCCTTCCACTTTGTTCTCATCAAAGTATTTTTTCAGGCTGTTATCTTTTTTTACATTATCAGGAGAACAGGAAACAACTCCAAGCAAAATCAGGCTAAAAAAAGCGTAAAACTTCATAAATAAATTCTTTGGGCAAAGGTATGTTTCTGAAATATGGAGTACATACTTATTGTTACTTATCTCTTGTTAAAACAGCTTTCTGGTAACCCCCTACCCGGTAGCTCTGAACCGCCGGGCTTTCATCGGTACCAAGTCCGGTTGTGGCCAATGGTTTTGCGCCGATGGTGAAAAACTCCACATACAGTTTCCCTTTTTCCAGCCAATAGTTGTTTACAATGGTGCTGTTCATCACAGTAAAAGCCCCGCAAAATTTATTGCCTGCCCAGAACTGGTCAAGTACAATACCATTTCTTTCGTCAATCACCCAATGAATACCTGCAGTGTCCCTAGGCAGCAAAATATAAGGCCTGTTATCTTCTGTTTCCGAACCATAAATCAGTTGCCAGTTCCACCCTGCGCTGTCGGCCCTATGGATTCTTAGTTCCATATTAACCGGTTTAGGATTTGTTTCGCCTGTTTTGTACCACTGCAATGTTCCCTTCCAGTTGCCTTCCCAACTTTGCGGAAAATTTTTGTGTTGCGAAACGGCACTAAGGGAATACAGAACAAAGAAACCCAGTAAAAAATTTTTCATTCAGGTTATTTGTATAAAAATAAAAAATCCCGGCGTTAACCGGGACTGATGCTCTTCACTCTAACAGTAATTACATATAAAATCCGCCTTTTTGCTTGTAATGAACTTTGCCCTGGCAGTCACGCTTAGTAGCCGCACAGGAACTAAGCATAAACATAACTACAGCTACAGTGATGATAGAAAACAATAATTTTTTCATACCTCTTAAATGAGTTATAAGTCAACAATTAAATACGGGATAATTCAGAGGAAAATGGTGCGTAGAGTTTTATACCATCGTTGTATGGCAGCTAAAATAATGCCAGCAGGTCTGTTTTCAAAGGATATCACCGGTTATTTCTAAAAAAACTTTCAATTCATAAAATATTATCGTAAAAACACGAATAAACTACCTTTATAAATAAAAAAATGAAACCATATTTAGCCATAATACTGAGTATAGCAGTAAGTTTTGGTTCATGTGACACCAGCAAATCCTCCGATAAATCCATTAAGATTAACGAAGACAGTTTAGCAAAAGATAATGCAGAAGCCGAAAAAATTAAAGCTGCAGCAGAGGCTTCAGAGAAAACCAGGGACCGCCTTGCCAAACTTCTGCCGCTTTCTGAAACAGAATTAAAAGCGCTGTTACCTGAAACATTCATGGAAAGCACCCACACAGATGCAGAAGTAAGCAGCAGCAGTGGCGCCTTATCTGCAACTGCCAAATACCAAATCAGCGACAGCAGCGCTGTTATCCTCACCATATTTGATTGTGCCGGTCCCGAAGGTGTTGGCATCTATAATATGCAATACCTGAGTATGGTTAATGCAGAAGAAGAAACCGATGAAGAATACACAAAACCCGTAACAGTTAACGGCAACAAAGGAATGGAGCATTGCGATAAAACAACCAACGACTGTTCTATAACCTGGTTCAGTAACAGGTTTCTAATAACTCTTGAAGGTGAAAATACAGGCGCAGCAAAGCTAAAACAAGCGGCTACCGGTTTGAGGCTCAAATAATCAGCATAAGAAGATATAGCTAACAATACTTATGTTATTGCATAAGTAAAGTCATTCGTGAGCCTGACATCAGGCAGGGCGGCGTGTTGGAGTTTGTAATATGTTTACAATCCGATTGCTTAAAACATTTAACGATGACTGCCATTAATTCAAACGCAGGCAATGCCAGCCTGCTTATTCAGCATCTCCACAAATCACCCAGAGATTTTACCAAAGCTGATATTATTCAGTTTATCAAAGAGAAGCAGATACAAATGCTCAATTTTCGTTACCCGGGAGAAGATAACCGGCTGAAGACACTGAATTTTGTAATCAACGACTATCATTATCTCGACTCCATACTTTCAACAGGTGAAAGAGTGGATGGCTCCAGTTTGTTTTCCAATATTGAGGCCGGTTCCAGCGACCTGTATGTGGTTCCCAAATTCAGAACGGCATTTGTTAACCCTTTTGCCAAAGTGCCCACATTAGATATTCTCTGTTCCTATTTTAATAAAGACGGGGAACCATTGGCTTCTTCACCCGAGAACGTACTGCACAAGGCCCATAATGTATTGAAAGAAAAAACCGGTTTCACTTTTCAGACAATGGGCGAACTGGAATACTATATTATCAGTCCCAAAAATGATTTGTTCAGAGCGATGAACCAGAAAGGTTATCATGAATCAGCCCCTTTCAGCAAGTGGGAAGATTTCAGAACAGAAGCCATGCACCTGATAGCCCAATGCGGCGGACAAATAAAATATGGACACCTTGAAGTAGGCAATTTCTCGCTGGGAGAATTTGATTACGAACAAAACGAAATTGAATTTTTGCCAGTGGACGTGGAAGAGGCTGCCGAGCAATTACTGATAGCCAAATGGATTATCAGAAGCCTTGCTTATAAGTACGGCGTAACGGTAACCTTCGCCCCAAAAATCACCGCCGACAAAGCCGGCAGCGGTATGCACATTCATACCCAACTGGTAAAGGACGGAAAGAACATGATGACCGAAAACGGCAAGCTGAGTGATTATGCCAAAAAAGCTATTGCCGGTTATCTCTCTCTTGCCCCCTCGCTAACGGCTTTTGGCAATACAAACCCCACATCTTACTTCCGCTTAGTGCCACACCAGGAAGCACCCACCACTGTTTGCTGGGGTGACAGAAACCGTTCTGTGCTGGTAAGGGTTCCGTTGGGATGGAGTGGCAATACCAATATGCTAACAAAGGCAAACCCTGCTGAGGTATTGACAAACGAAGACTTCAGCAGCAAACAAACCGTTGAGTTTCGCTGCCCGGATGGTTCGGCCAATATTTACCTGTTGCTGGCCGGACTTACCGTTGCCGCCCGCCACGGACTTGAAATGGCCAATGCACTGGAATACGCCAACGAAACTTATGTTGACATCAATATTTTTTCAGAAGACCATAAAGAGAAAATAAAGGGGTTGCAAACCCTGCCCGTTTCCTGCTGGGATTCTGCCACGATGCTGAAAAAACAAGCTGATATTTATAAACAATACGGCGTTTTCTCTGATGCGATGATTGAAGGAACGGTGAAACACCTGCGCAGCTTTAACGACCACGACTTCCGCATAAAACTAAAAGACAACCGGGAAGCTATGCTGGCATTGGTGCAGGAGCATTTTCATTGCGGGTAGAAAGCAATCATATAGGTGCAATTTTTTAAACAAATTGCTATTTTAGTAGATGATTAATAAATATTATCCTTGGGAGGTTTGGCTTACTAGTTTGGTACTGGCACCCATATTCTTCATTTTTCTGTCAATTATTATTGGAGGATCCTTTAGCGGTGACTCAGATATGCCTTTACTTTTTATCTTCTTTATTATATACGGAATACTGATGTCATTTCCCTCATTTCTATTATTCTTGTTCTGTTGTTATAACATAAAAGAAAAATCTGTTGCGGTTACAAAAATTATTCTTTGTCTTATTGCGGTATCAAGTATGCTGGTTACAGTGTTTTTATTTTGGGGGAAGGATTCGTATGATTTTGATGGCAACTTTGGAGGGTTTACAATGTCTGCCATATACACAGTAAGCATTATTATATCCTCATTTGCTTATAAATATGGCTCCCGGGCTTAATAAAATTTTTTGCTGAGATTCATGTAAGGCAACTAATACACTAGAATACCAGCCATCGTTAATTCTGCTTTGTGCAGTTTAAGCAATTCAGCCAGTTCATTATTCAACTGTGCCGGGGTTAAATCATCTTTTGCATTGTATTCATCAAGAATAGAAAATTCAAAAGCAGTTTCGCCCAACCCGTTCCAGTCCTGCTGAAGAGCAGCATTAGAGTGCATGCCTGCTTTTAACTGAAACCTGTCTGAATTAAAAGCCCTTTCCAAATCAGTGCTTAGTTTAATAAAGACTTTACCGGTTGATAAATTTTTAATCTGAAATAGCCCGGCGTTGAATTTTTTGCATTTATATTCAGAAATACTGTCTTTCCTTGAATTCACTTTTTATAACGTTTTCTTATAGAAACCAATAAGCTTATTCCCAGCCAGAAACCCTTCTCCCTTGAAAATTGGTATTTCATCCTTATCAAGCCATGTTATTTCATATTTATTACCGGTTCTCTTTATTTTCATATTCATCCCATTAACTTGAAAATCAAACCAGGTAGTTGTATAATCCCCCTCAAAATCGTTAGTATCACCACTGGCGATTGCACTTTCTGTCATAATAATCTTTGATTCATTATTCGAGAACTCACCAAGCAAATTTGAATTTGTGGTTCTTTCGAAGTAAAAGACACCAGTAAAATCCTTTTTCATGACTAAATAGATTTAAAAATTAAATTGAATAGTAATTATTGATTCATGATCCGCATTGTTAAACCGAATATTTGACAAGTAATTGACAATGGCTTCTTTATATAACTCCTCTGAACTTGAGGACCCCTTTGCAATAGAAACAAACTTACCTGTTCCTTCAGATGACACCAAAATATTAGCATAAACTGTCGCCTTTTTTAAATCATAATTAAACGGGTGAAAACTTTGGATTATCCTGTCACCCCGAACCACCTTAACTTTTCCAATACTCGCATTTATTTCATATTCTTGTCTATTAAGTCTTTTTACAACTTCTATTTTAAGTCTGGCAATATCAGAAAAAACAAAAACAAAAGATGAATCAAAACTAATATCTTCTAATTCAAACTCACTTGACAGAAAGACAATATTATTGGGGTTCTCAATGGGAACAGAAAATCCGTAAGATATCCCATTATACTCGCTAGTTAAAGAAAAACTCAAAGGCCACAAATTCTTTTTGTAAAGACACCAACTATAATCATCAACAACAGAATTCAAACTTGAAAAGTTATCTCGAAACTCCTTTGCCTTTTTTATTGGTACAGAAATACTATCTCGCCATTTTAAGCTATCTATCTCAAGCAAAACGCCAAACATTTCAGTTTCCGAGTGGTATTTCTCAAGTTCAAAATTAATCAGATTATTTTTTCTGATTTGAATCCTTGACATTACTTCTTCATAACAAATATCGAAATACTTATTCTTTGAGTTCTGTTCTATTCGCACCAAGAATTCTGATTTTTTTTCAAATTCACCTTTTTTATACCAATCATATAACTTGCTCCTTATCTGCGTATATAAGAAACTGGAATCTGAGTTTTTTATCATCTCTAATCGCTTCTTTTCCAACTGCACTTTGTTTAGACTATCATTCCTTCTTTCCTCAATAACCTTTCTCTCTTTTTCCCTATAAAAGTCTATACTATTTTTCAACTTTTCAGCCTTTTTTAAGTCTACCAAATATTCTTCAAGAATAGCTTGCCCTTCTATAGTTCTTAATTTTTCTAACAAATTAAAGAATATCGCAAGTCTTTCTATATCTCCCAAATCTTTTGCACTATTTATTTGTTCTTGCCTTACACCTAGTTTTTTGTAAACTCGTATAGCAAGCTCTTCCTTTTTTCTTTCGTATGGAGTTCTTGGTTGTGCGGAAACAGATATTACAACTGCTATTAAAATTAAAATACAAAACCCTTTTTTCATAGCCATTTTTAATATTACAACTTACTAAATGTAACGATTCCATTTTGTAAATCCTTTAACTACTTCACCACTCCCAACTCCATCCCAATCTTAGTAAAGGCAGCAATGGCTTTGTCCAAATGATGCTGTTCGTGGGCAGCACTCAGTTGCACCCGTATTCGGGCCTGGCCTTTTGCCACCACCGGGAAGAAGAAGCCGATAACATAAATGCCTTCTTCGAGCAACTTGGCGGCCATGGTTTGCGCCAGCACTGCATCGTAAAGCATAATGGGCACAATCGGGTGGTCGCCGGGCTTAATGTCGAAGCCGGCCTCGGTCATTTTACTGCGGAAATATTTTGTATTAAACTCAAGTTTATCTCTTAATTCGGTGGTTTCTGTCAGCATATCCAGTACAGCTATCGAAGCGCCTACAATAGAAGGTGCCAGTGTATTGCTGAACAGGTAAGGCCTCGATTTTTGCCTCAGCATATCAATTACCTCTTTACGACCCGATGTAAAACCTCCGCTTGCTCCGCCCAGGGCTTTGCCCAATGTGCCGGTAATGATGTCAATCCTGCCCATCACTCCGCGGTATTCATGTGTGCCACGGCCGGTTTTGCCAATAAACCCTGATGAGTGACATTCATCCACCATGATGGCAGCGTCATATTGTTCGGCCAGTTTAACAATCTCATCAAGCTTTGCTATTGTGCCATCCATGCTGAAGGAACCATCGGTAACAATGATGCGGCTGCGGCAACCGGCGGCTTCTATCAGTTTAGCCTCCAGGTCTGCCATATCGTTATGTTCATAACGGTAGCGTTGTGCTTTGCACAGGCGAACACCGTCAATAATGCTGGCATGGTTGAGTGCATCGGAGATAATAGCGTCGTCTTCATTAAACAAAGGTTCAAACACACCTCCATTGGCATCAAAAGCTGCGGCATATAATATGGTATCTTCTGTGCCGAGAAAGGCAGAAATTTTTTGTTCGAGTTCCTTATGAATATCCTGTGTGCCACAAATAAAGCGGACACTGCTCATGCCATAGCCACGGTGGTCAATGGCCTTGTGGGCGGCTTCTATTACTTTTGGGTGAGAGGAAAGGCCGAGGTAATTATTGGCGCAAAAGTTAAGCACCGTTTTATCACCTGCCTTTCCGGCAGGCAGGTTCACCACTATTTCGGCCCCTTGCGGGCTTTCAATAATCCGCTCAGATTTATAAAGACCTGATGCTTTGATGTCTTCAACTTCCTTTTCTATCCGTTGTACAAGCTTTTCATTCATATAGCAATGATTTTTGGCAAAGATATAATAAGATATGGCGGAAAAGATGTCTTTTGGTTTCTTCTAAACTGAAAAACAACCCTTTGCAAGTACCACTATTAATGACTTAACAGTTCTTCTACCACCTATTCCCCACCTCTACATTCGTAATTAGCTGGCTGAAGAAATCAAATAGAAAGACAACTCTGTTATTAATGCCCCTTTCAGGGAAACGAATGAAAATCAGCCATTAAACAATCGAAAAAGATACTATAAATAGATAATAAGGTCAAAAAAGTGGAAAAGCAGTTGTTTAATAAAGGTAATTGAGCGAAAAAAAACTATACAAACACTTTACAAAAGCATGCGTCTGATTAATAAGCACCACTACACTCGTTTTCTATATGATTGATTTTCAATAAAATTGATTTTCATCATAACTATACATCCTAAACTGTTACTCAGGAGCCTGACTTTAATCAGCAGCAGTGGCCGTTGCCTCCATCTACTTTTAACATATAAAAGAAGGAGGTAACCTTGTTTTTTTCAAAGGCAAATAAAACCATCGAGCTGATTGACAGCTTTTTCAACTGTGTTGACCAAACATTGCTGCTTTTTAAAGAAGGGGTGAAAAACTACCTGTATAAGAATACAGAGAATTTCAACAACAACCTGCAGTCGCTTGCCAACCTGGAAATAGAATCCGACCAGATCCGCCGGAGCATTGAAAATACCTTATACACCCAATCGCTGATGCCGCAGCTGCGGGGCGACATACTTCGCCTGCTGGAGGAAATGGATAAGCTGATTGACCACTCCAAAAAGAACCTCTTTCAGTTTGATGTGGAAGTGCCGCTTATACCCCAGGACTTAGTACAGGACTTTATCAAACTCACACAAGTATCTGTATCAGCAGCCGAATCAGTTATTCCTGCGGCCAAATCATATTTCAACGAGCCGGCAACTGTAAGTGAAAAAATTCACCGGGTATTCTTTTATGAAAAAGAAACAGATGTATTTGCCGATGTGGTGCGCCGCAAGATTTTCAGGGAGATGAACTCATTAAAACTCAGTGAGAAATTTCACCTCCGGTATTTTACCCTGCACATTGAAAACATATCCGACACGGCTGAAAAAGTAGCCGACCTGTTGACAATAATGGCAATAAAAAGAATCGTGTAAGAAATGCTGTTCCTGTTTTTTATAACAAGTGGTTTATTTCTTGGCTGGTCGCTGGGCGCCAACGATGCTGCCAATGTATTTGGAACTGCGGTAGGCTCCCGGATGGTTAAATTCAGGAAAGCAGCAATTATTGCCAGCATTTTTGTAATCATTGGTGCCACATTACAGGGAACAGGCACTACTAAAACCCTGTCAGAACTTGGCTCTATAGATGCTTTAGGTGGTGCTTTTACAGTGGCCCTTTGTTCGGCGGCTGTTGTAACCTGGATGACTTACAAAAAACTGCCTGTGTCAACCAGCCAGGCAATTGTGGGTGCCATTATTGGCTGGTGTTTTTATACATCCAATGCAGTTGACTATTCAGTGCTTACCGTTATAGTCACCTCATGGATAACAGGCCCAATACTGGGAGCAATATTCTCTGCCCTTCTTTACCTTTTAATGAGGAGATATATCCGGAAATCAAAAATCCATGTTATCAAAATGGACGGATATATCAAATATGGATTGCTAATTGTCGGTGCGTTTGGGGCGTACAGTCTTGGTGCAAATAATATTGCCAATGTAATGGGTGTATTTGTCAACTCTGCAAGTTTCACCATCAACATCGGTTCATTTACCGTAAACTCAGCCCAGGCCCTTTTCTTTCTGGGTGGCATTGCAATTGCCATCGGCATTCTTACTTACAGCAAGAAGGTAATGACTACTGTTGGCGAGGGAATTCTCGAAATAACACCCGAAACTGCCATTGTTGTTGTTTTGTCACAGGCCCTTGTTTTGTTCATTTTTTCTTCAACGGCATTGTCAAATTTCTTTGTAAGTCTTGGGCTACCATCAATACCGCTGGTACCCGTATCAAGTACGCAGGTAGTGGTAGGCTCCGTAATTGGAATTGGTGCCGTAAAAGGCGTACAAGAAATAAGGTTTAAGCAATTAGGCAGCATCATGGTCGGCTGGATACTTACACCCGTTTTAGCTGGTGTGGCAACTTTCTTCAGCCTTTTCTTTGTAAATAATGTTTTTAAAGTAAATATTACCAACAAGGCTTTATCAACAGGCAACTCTGCGGCTGCAAATCATGAGCCCACAATAATTAACCTTCCGGCAAATACCGGTTTAATTGTGTTGCTGTTTATTGTCACAGCAATACTCATTGTTGCCGTTTCCATCTACCTGCAATACAGAAAAAATAAACAGCTGAACATTAAACATACCGACCGGTGGACAGAACAACTGCAATATGCCGAGTTGCAAAAATCTCTTTCCGAAATAGAAATCAAAAACGTAAGGATTGAAAACAGCTCACTGACAGAAAGACTGGATGAAAAGAGAAAGGAATTAGTAACCTATGCCCTGAACATTGCAGAACAAAGGCAGTTTTTGGAATCTACCCTGCTGCTGCTGGAAGAAAGCCTGCATGAACCCGACCCTCAGAAAAAGAATGTGCAATTACACGAAGTAATAAAAAACATCAAGCAAAAAATGAGCTTTTCTGATGAGATTGAACAAATCTATCAGCAAGCCGAACAGGTAAATGATGAATTTCCTAACCGGCTGACCACTGTTTCACCCAACCTTTCTCCGCAGGAAAAGAAGCTTGCCTTGCTGCTAAGGGTCGGCTTCAGCAGTAAAGAGATTGCACCGCTACTGAATATTTCGCCAAAAAGTGTGGAGATAGCAAGATACCGGCTTCGCAAAAAGTTAGACCTGAAAAAAGAAGAAAACTTAACTCAATTCATAAAAACAATTTAATCACTCAAATATTACGTTTATGAAACGGACAATGATTATTATGGCGCTGGCTTTGTTGCTCAATACAACTTACGCACAGGAGACCAAAGACACCAGCCGCCAGGACAGGTTTAATCAATATGGCAGGCTGATAAGCCGCTCACCCCTTGATGTTGAGAACAGAAATGGCATTCTTGTATTTGAATCAAAAAACCTGGACTACCGCCTTTGGTTTGATATCCGTGTACAGGTAGATGGACAAATGTTCCTTGGTAAAACCATGAACCCAATAGGTAATGGCACCTCAATCCGCAGGGCAAGATTTGCAGCCAAAACAAACCTTACCCCAAATTGGTATGGTGAAATAGACCTTGATTTTGCAAACGGAGTTCTTGAATTAAACGATGCTTACATTCAATACGATTTCAGAAATGGCCTTGCTTTCAGAACTGGTAATTTCAAAGAAAGGTTTTCAATGGCTCAAACATCATCTTCCCGTTACCTTAATTTCTTAGAAAGGGCGATGGTGGTTACCACTTTTGCTCCCTCCCGCCATCTCGGACTTGAAGGCTCCTACAGCGGAAAACATTTCCTTGCTGCCGGTGGTGTTTTCTTCCAGGAAATTGAAGATGCTGAAATGAGGACATTTTCTGAGGACAACAACAAAGACTATGGCAGGGACGAAGGAGTATCACTTACAGGTAAATTAGCTATTCAGCCATTTGGCGATAATAAAGAATACGGCGGACATGTTGCCTATGCTCATTCTTATCGTCAACCCAAAACAAGTGTGGAAGCTGCTGAATACGGCGGGGTTCGTTACAGCTCAAGGTCTTTGAGCAGCATCAACCGCAAAAAATATCTTGATACAGATATTATTCCCAATGTGAGCCACACAATGCTCAGCAATATTGAAGTTGCCGGTTATTATAAAGGTTTGGGATTCCAGGCTGAATACATAAAAAGTAATGTACACAGAAAGAATGACCTGCCGACCCTGAACTATGATGGATTCTATGCACAGGCAGCATGTTTGCTGTTCGGCGGAAGGCAATTCTATAATAAAACTGAAGCAGAATTCAGTCAGCCATACCGTGGAAAAAAATGGGGCGATGTTGAACTGGCATTACGTTATGACAATATCAACCTGAATGATGAAAATATTAACGGAGGTTCTGCTGAAGCATATACAGCAGGTATCAACTTCTATGCAGCTAAAAACGTAAGGTTCCAGTTAAACTATAGTTATGTAAACCACGACAGGTATGCCAGTGGAAAGAAAAAGCTCTATGTTGGATATGATCTTTCAGGAAACCTGACAAAAGACCCCACACAGGTGGCTAATGCAAATGGCCAGGCTGGAGAAGATTACGGAATGCTGGGTGTTCGTTGTGAAATTAACTTCTAAACATTAATCATCTATAAAAACAAAATATATGAAACTGAATTATCTGATCGGCATCCTTGCCAGCGTTGTACTGGTTACCACTTCATGCGTTAAGGATGAAATGTATAATGGCCCTGCAACTATTACAAACGTTGCTTTCGCCCCATCCACAGTAACACCTGATGATGCAGTAACCGTTACTGCAACAATAACATCCATTCAGGGTATTGCATCAGCTTCTGTTTTTTACAAGGCCAATTCCGGCAGTTACGTTTCCGTTCCGATGACAGCAGGAAGCAATAACACATATACCGGAAGTATTCCAAAACAGGTTGACCAGACAAATATTGCTTTTTATGTAAATGCTGTTACAAGCAAAGGAGTAGAAAACAAATCGGCTGAGAAAACATATAAAGTAGGCGCTATACCTCCAAATTATGCTGCAATAGTACTCAACGAAGTAGATGGAAACACCAAATACGTTGAACTGTTTAATAATTCTGCAGCACCGGTAAATATTTCAGGAATGATAATTCTGAAAAACACTGTTTCATTAAAGAATGCAGACAACAGCCCCAATTGGTCAGTCCCGACAGGCACCATTCTTCCTGCAAATGGCTATGGTATAATCAAATGCAGTGGTTACACCGCAACCGCAGACCCGGCTGCAATTACCATCGGCACTGTGGGTGATGGCATGTCTGCCAAACAAACTTTGTTGCTTGAACTTACCAAACCTGACGGAACCGTTATCAGCACTTTCCAGAGAGGCGTTGCCCCTTGGGGAACTACTATTTCCGCAATTCCAACAACAGATTCATACAGCCGTGTTCCCAATGGTTCTGCTACATGGAAACTGGCACTACAAACACCCGGAAAAGTTAATGGTGCTTCAACAGGCGATATTCCAGCCCTTTAAAACCACAGTAAACAAAAATCATTTATCACTAAAAACAAAAAAATGAGTAAAGAAGAAATGAAAATTGGAGAAATCTCAAAACCCCGTTTTGAATTCCGTTCTTTCGGACAAAGCTTTGATGCAGCGGCAAAACGTATGGCCCGTTTGTCAATGCCTGTTCCTGAAAAAGTATGGGAACGGCACAGCGATGAAATATACATTTTGAGCCGCACAAACGATATCAACAATACCAAGATCCGTGATGGAAAAATGGACATTAAAACTTATGTGCAAACTGTTGATGGTCTTGAACAATGGAATCCGCTGATGAAAGGTGAGTTCCCTATTTCAGCCGAAGTGCTGAAGAAGGAAGTATTTCCTGCCTTCCAGGTTACTATGCCGGAGTTGACAAAGGAAACTTATACATACAACGAGTTCATTGAAATGATCAACAATCATCCCGATTTGCAAGCTGTAAAAGTGCATAAACAACGCTTTGGCTACATGGTAAACAACACCATTTGTGAAACCGGTGCAGTTTTGATAAACGGCGCAAAAGTTGAAACCATCAACTCTGAATCTACAGAAGTAGATGATATTAAAAAAACAATGAAAGATGTGGGTCTTGAAGGCGTTGAAAATATCAACTACCTCCAGGCAATCAAAAGGGTGATAGGAATGATAGACAAACCATTAGCAAACTAAAAAAAACAAACACAATGGGTCAGGAAATAGAAAAGAAGTTTCTTGTTACTTCTGATGAGTTTAAAAAACAGGCATCAAAAGAAACCCGCATTACACAGGGTTATATTTCTTCTGTTCCTGAAAGAACAGTAAGAGTGAGAATTAAAGGGAAATCCGGTTTTATAACCATCAAAGGCATTGGTAATGATTCCGGAGCTTCAAGATTTGAATGGGAAAAAGAAATTCCTGTTAGTGAAGTGGAAGACCTGCTGAAAATATGTGAACCCGGTGTTATTGACAAAACCCGATATGAAGTAAAGCTGGGCAACCACACTTTTGAAGTGGATGAATTTTATGGAGAAAATCAGGGTCTTGTTGTAGCAGAAGTAGAGCTCGAAAATGAAACAGATCATTTTGAAAAACCATCCTGGCTCGGAGTTGAAGTTACAGGTGATGTGAAGTATTACAACTCCATGCTGATGAAGAATCCTTATACCAAATGGTAGTAATATCTGAGTATTAAATACAGCAGCCGGTCATTATTAATAAATGATGACTGGCTGCTTTTCTGACGATGCAGCTTGTAAACAAAATATTTTTTTTGGCCCTGCCTGTTCTTTTACTGTCATGCGGCAAAAGTGGTAATGATGGGCCTGCACCCGAAAAAGAATACGAGGAATTTTCTACACTGGTTCCGGGGTTTTCGGGTTTATGCTACAGTGCAGACAGAACAAGTTTTTTTGCAGTAAGTGATAACAGCGGCATTTATGAACTATTAACCGATGGAACGACAAAGCGAAAACTCCCATACACCGGCACCAACGATTTTGAGGCGATTGCCATAAACCCTGCTTCAGGAAAATTATACCTGGCTGATGAATCATTGATGAATATTTATTTGCTTTCTGCAGATGAGCAATCGTTAACTCTCGTATCACATATAGCTGTTTCAGGAGGTGTAAGCAATAAAGGAATTGAAGGTCTCTGTTATGGCTCAGATACTCTTTACATAGCCAACCAGAAATCACCAACTTTACTCATCAAATACTCTTTATCATCTCAATCCGAAATCAGTCGCAGACAGGTAAACTTCGCATATTATTTATCTGATGTTTTTTTCGATAACACTGATAACACCCTATGGTTCTGCGACAGTCAGCAGAAAATGATTTTTCATTGCACATTAAACGGAGATGTAATCGCTTCCCAGGAAATAAACTATGTACAAAAGGCAGAAGCAATAGTTGTTGACCGGCCAACAAACACAGCCTGGATAGGTTGCGACCAAACCTCAAAGCTTTATAAGATAAAACTCAAAATATAATGCCTTTCAAAAAAAGCGAGTATGGCAACAAATGAAAACGATATAAATAAAACTGCAGAAGTATTCGACCCGCTGGACATGAGTAATTACCGGGTTGAAAAATTAAAAAAAATTAAGAAAGCCGGCTTTGAAAGGCAAATGGAAATCTGGGGAGGTCCGTTGGCAATTCTGAGTTTTATCCTCATTTATTATTTCGCCGATATTTCTCATCTCAATAATATCAATCCTGAAATACTGAAAGATGATGCTGCCAAACGGCTGAAAGATCTTGGCACCGAACATTTCTCCCGTATCAATTATGCCATGCTGGGCATCTTTGTTGCTTCGATTATTTTGTGGATTACGGAAGCAATTCCCAACTATCTCACTTCGCTTATTGTAGTAATAGCAATGGTGTTAACCGGAGTCACAACCGAGAAAAATGCATATGCTCAATTAGGACATCCTGTAATGTGGCTGAATATTCTTTCGTTTGTTTTAGCCAGTATGCTGGTAACAACAAAGGCAGCAAAACGATTTGCGCTATGGTTTGTACTTCGCTTTGGGAAAAACGCCACCTGGATATTTTTCAGTTTTATTGTTATCAATATTGTTTTATCCATTTTCATATCTGCCACAACTGCTAAAGCAACAATACTGCTGCCAATTTTTATGGTTATTGCAGCTATATACGGAGCAACATCCGATCGCCGGAATAACTTTGGCCGCAATATTGTATTGCAAAACCTGTTTCAGATAAACATCGGAGCCAGTGGTTTTATTACAGGCTCCGGTGCTAATCTTTTGGCTGGCTCTCTTATCGCCGGAGCATTGGGTCAGTCCATGTTTGGTTTTCAGGACTGGTTTTTTGCAGCATTTCCCCTTTGTGTTATTCTAATCATGATTGGCTGGTTCGTAGGAACAAAAATTATCTTTCCTATGAAAAAGGAAGAACAGGTTCCGCAAATTGAAGGAGGCATGCAGCGGTTGAAAAAAGAGTATGAAGCATTGGGCAAAATGACTTTCAACGAGTACAAATCCATTGGCATCTTTGTAATAGTGCTGATATTATGGGCTACTGATAAACAACACGGCATTTCGCAAACAGCCGTAGCGTTTCTTGGTGCAGTAGTTGCATTGCTTCCCCGTATTGGAGTGGTAAAATGGAATGACGTGGATATTCCCTGGCACCTGATGCTGTTCTCTGCTGGTGCATACACCCTTGGAGCAGGTCTTGAAGCAACTGATTTACCTGCCAGTATGATTGATGCCTTATTTACACATATGGGCATTACAAAAGAAACCCCGTTTTGGGTACTATACCTCGGCATGACGTTTATTATGCTTTTCTCAGGAATACTTTTTCAGTCGAAAACCATGAGGGCATTAATTTTTGTACCGATGGCAATTGGAATTGCCCAGAAGTTTGGCTACCCGGTCATGAGCCTCTCTTTTCCTGTTGCGTTGCTCATAGAACATGTATATGTGCTCCCGTTCAACAGCAAGCCTTCGGCGCTTTTATACACCACTAATCATTACAGCATGAGTGATTCCTTTAAGTATGGTTTCACTATGATGGTGATAAGCTGGTTTATGATAATAATATGGGGCGAAACGGTACTCAGGTGGCTGGGATATACTGCAAATGGTGTATTCTTTTAAGGAAACTTAATTACAGAAACATGATTGATGAGAATGTAAAAATACACGACAAAAATTCGGCTGAGATAAAAGTTGGATTTGTTGCGAGAAAAAAACAGAAGCTGAATAACTTCTCCATGAATATCTGGATGTTCATCCCAAACAGCCTGGATATTAACCGCTTTACTTACAGCAAAGCTGCTTTTTACCGTGATATGAAATCGAATATCCGGTTGATTACACCGGTTTATATATTGAGAGATGTTGCAGAAAGTGAACATTCGCCTTTTATTTATCTCGAAAAGTCTTTTCATAACCTGGCATCACAACCAACCCGAACCCATAAGTCGCAGTATGAGTACCAGATAAAAATGTTCCTGTCCATCCTTAAAAGTTCTTTGCGGGAAGAGGTAGAACACATAACAGCATCCCCGGAAGAAGACCTTGATTACCTTATTTACAATTACAAAAGTCAAACACAATTAATTACTGAGAAATACAGGAGCCTTTACAAAATCATCAATGTACCCACCATCAATAAGGAGCTGATGGAATATTTCAAATACGGAGATGAGTTCATGAGCAACACAATCGAATTTCACACATTCAGGCTCATGCAGGGGCTCAAGAAAACCGGTGCTGCTACTTACAAACAGCATAAAGAAATGCTGAGCGACATCGTTGGTGATGAAATAAAATACAAGCAAGAGAAAAACTTTCCGGTTGCACAAAAAGAAAACAGGAAAGGAAACAATGAGCTGGTCTATCGCTTAAGTATGCTGAAAAAGTATGCAGAAAGCCACCTGTTTTTGAATATTGACAAAAGAAAAGACGGTGCTGTGGTAGAACAACTGCTTTTCAGCCTGGCAGCAGGCATCTCTATGGTGTTTGCCACTGTTATTGCTTTTTCAGTACAGCAGACCTATGGCAATTTTACCATGCCTCTTTTTGTAGCACTTGTTGTAAGCTATATGCTAAAAGACCGGATTAAGGATTTTGCCAGGTATTATTTCGCCCATAAAATGGACTCCCGGTACTTCGACCATAAGATATCCATGAGTATTAACGAAAAAAATATTGGCTGGGCAAAAGAAAGCATGGATTTTATTGCAGACAAAAAGGTACCTGCCGAAATTCTTAAAACAAGGGCGAAGACTGCTTTTATTGAAGCAAATAATCCGGCCAACAACGAAAAAGTTTTATTGTATCGCACCCACATGTTTATAGACAGGGAAAAACTGGATGCCACAAGCGAATACTCCATTTCCGGTGTCAACTCAATTATCCGGTTTAATGTTATGAGGCTTATGAAAAATATGGATAATGCAGAATTTCCTCTTTTTTGCCCGGATGAGGAAGACGATTTCAGGGTAATATATGGAGACAAACTTTACTACATAAACCTCGTTCTGCAAAAGGTAAGTGATGAACAAAATGAATTGTTGAGGTACCGCATCACAATAAGCCGCAAGGGGATACAAAAAATTGAAAAAATGTAACCTTTTCAGCATTGGTGCGTTTGGCAGATACACACCAACTGAAAGATTATGGCTAAAAAGAGTTCTCCAACTGCCTTCATAGTCACCATGCTGCTGGCATTTTTTTGCCTGTTTTCTCAATCTCTGGCAGCCGGAACCTGTAATAAAAACTACAAGCCTGAGCAAAAGGCCGGGCCATTAACGGATGAATTTATTATTAGCCCTTTCGCTATGTTAGTAACGTGAAAGGGATTAATTCTTTAATTATCAGGCATTTATTTCCAAAAATTAATTTGCCGTAACTGTAACCTTTTAGCCCCACTCCCGTTTTACCTTTATAAAACCAGATAAAGAAGCCCGGAAAGCTGATTTATCACCCCAAAACCCAGGAACTTACCATTCCTGTTTTACGAAACCGGCTGTAATGACTGAACGAGAATATAACGAATGTGTGAACCTGTATGCAGATAATGTGTACCGCTTCATCTTTAAAAACCTCCGCCATGAGGAGGATGCAAGAGATGTGGTGCAAACGGCTTTTGAAAAAATGTGGCGAAACAGGGATGAGGTGGACAATCAGAAAAGCAAATCATATCTTTTCACCGTTGCATATCACCAGATGATTGACCATATACGAAAAGTGAAAAGGATACAACTTAGAGATGAGTTTAATGCTGAACTGAGAGTGGAAAACAAAGAAAGAAATGACCTAAAAAAAGTGCTGAACGAAGCCCTGAACAGGCTGAGTGAAACACAACGGTCGCTGGTGATGCTGAAAGATTATGAAGGATACAGTTATGAAGAGATTGGACAAATTATGAACCTTAACCCCAGCCAGGTAAAAGTGTACCTGCACAGGGCAAGGTTGCAATTAAAAGAGTACTTGGTAAAATTGGAAAACGTTATTTAAGACGAACACCAAATGAAAATTAACCGCCATAATTACGAAGAATATTTTATCCTGTACATGGATAACGAGCTGAGCAGCGAAAAACGCCGCATGGTGGAAGATTTTGCCGAACTTCATCCTGACCTGAAAGACGAACTGGATACTCTGCTGCATTACAAACTGGAGCCCGATACAACTGTTGTTTTCCAGAATAAAGAAGATTTATTAAAAGTAAATGGCGAAACTCCCGTTTCCCTTACCAATTACCAGGAATGGTTGCTTTTATATACTGACAATGAGCTTTCCCTTCAGCAGAAAGAAATGGTTGAAGATTTTGCCGCTGCGCATCCCGAAGTAAAAAAAGAGCTGACCCTGCTGCTTAAAACCAGGCTGCAGCCTGACGCAATCAGTTTTAATAATAAAGAAACCCTTTACAAGTCATTAGCAAAAGTTCGTCCGCTGTTTGGTAAGTGGTACAGGGCTGCTGCAGCCATATTAATTCTGACACTCGGGCTTACCACACTGGTAATCATAAATAATAAATCTGATCAGGGGCAAAGTACCGCAGGGTTAAAAAAAGAACCTATTAAAACAAACAACCCCGATACTCCGCAAACCGGCATCGCAGCAGTTCCTGCCCCTGATGAAAATAATACAACTGAAAAAAAGCAGCTGGAAGAAAAAAATATCAACCCGGTTTACAAGCAGGCTTTACCTGAAAAGAATAACTATGCTGTTACTGCTGTTCATAACCAACCCAAACAGCAAATACAAACACTTCCGGCAGAAAATAAAAAAGAACAAATTCTGGTTGATGCAAACAATAGTAAGAAACCAGATAATAATCTGCCGAAACCCCTATACAATCCAAATGTGCAGAAAGAAGAACAGGTAATTGCAGTAAATGAAACACCCAAAAAGGACGACAACAACAATATATTAACAGGCAATCCTGTAACAGACGCAACACCTCAAACGTCAGACTTTGTACAGGCTTCCAATATAGAAGATGGAAACAATGGCAAGAAAAATAAGTTCCGTGGCTTCTTACGTAAGGTAACCCGGACCTTTGAAAAAAGAACTAATATTGACCCAACTAATGACGGCGGAGAAATATTGGTCGCCAACTTTACCATCAGAACCAAATAACAAGTCTGAAATTAATTATCATAAAAAATTTTACACAAGAATAAAAACGACAACCATGAAAAGGATTTTAACCCTATGCGCAGCTATGAGTTTTATTGCAGGAAGTTTCGCCCAAACAGATACCACCGGTAAACAAAATGTGCCCCCTGCCGAGGATACTATCAGAATTGGCGGCATGATTATTATCCGCAAACCCGGCAGCAAGGATGAAGATAAAAAACCAGGCATCCTGAAAATAAAAGACAGGAAACACAGTGATAGTGAAAAACCTTCAAACTTATCAACAAACTGGTGGATACTTGACTTAGGGTTTTCAAATTATGACGACAAATCGGTTTACCCTAACAGCATCACCACTGTCGGCAAAGACAATATGAAACTGAAAGCCGGTAAATCCCGTAATGTGAACCTTTGGTTCTTTATGCAAAAACTGAATATTACCAAACATGCGGTGAACCTTAAATATGGCCTGGGTCTTGAGTTGAACAATTACTTCTTCGAAAATGAGAAAATCGTTTTCACAAAAAACCCGACAAATATTGCTATAGGCACCACAGAATTTAAAAAAGTAAAGCTGGCCGCCGACTATCTTACTGTACCTATGATGCTGAATTTCAATTTTACCCCAAAAAGAGAGAAAGGATTTGGTTTTAGTGCAGGTGTCAGCGCAGGCTATCTCTACTCAGCCAGGTATAAAACCAAAGAAGGCGGAAAGGTGGATAAGGTAAAAAGCGACTTTGACCTGAACCGTTTCAAGATTTCTTATATAGGTGAATTATCACTTGGCCCGGTTAAATTATACGGAAGCCTTGCAACAAAAAACATGTGGGAAAAAGGCCTCGACATGACACCCTATAACTTTGGTTTCAGGCTGAGTAAATGGTAATACATTCCTGAACTCTATATCGCATACCGGCATTGCAGTTGCAGTGCCGGTTTTTTGTTTTCTAAACAATCCGTTAAAACATTTACACAGGTCAAAATAAAAACCTGTGGCATTTCGTTTGATTCTTACAAAGAACAAAAACTGATTAATAGCCAGAAAATCTCTGTATCCACCAGCAGACTGATTACATCCGGCCGGTCAGGAAATACTAAGTATAGCATGAAAAAAATCATTCTGTTTACATCTTTTCTTATTGGTGGCAGCATTATCGCATCCGATCTGCATTATACAGAGCGGAGCAAGTCCCAGAAACGTTTTTCCTGGAACAGCACCGGTCCTGTGGGACAGGTTTCCATTATTATTGACAAATCTGACTATGAGTTAAATGTATATGATGAAAAGGGTTGGTATGCCACCTATCCTGTTGTTTTTGGCAATAACAGCCTCGCCGATAAAAGGATGGAAGGCGATAAGAACACACCAGAAGGCTCTTTTAAGATACTTAACAAACGGGTGCATGATAAATGGTGCCGTTTCCTGTCAATAGATTACCCCAACGAAGAAAGCAGGCAAAAATTTAACCAGCGAAAACAAAGGGGAGAAATCCCGGCAAATGCCCGCATCGGCGGTGGCATAGGTATTCATGGTACCTGGCCGCATGAAGATTTTGTAGTTGACCGCTATAAAAACTGGACACTGGGCTGCATATCGATGAAAAACGATGATGTAACGGAACTGTACGGATATGCAGGAAGTGGCACCAGGGTTACGATCCGCAAATAATTATCTGGTATTCCTTTTCAAAAAAGACTCAACTTCTGTCCGCCACAAAGAAGTATTCTTTCGTAATAAAGATTCATGACCAGCGTTTTCATAAATCACCATTTTTTTATCCGTGGCCGCAAGATTGCGAAACACATTTTCAACCTCAGGTTTTGTAACATATGTATCGTCCGCTCCCCACTGCAACAACACAGGGCAGGTTACATTCTTTGCATACCTGGCTGTACGGTGTTTGTACCCATTAAAACCTCTCTCCACGCCAATCCAGAACGTAACAAGAAACCCAAATGGCTCACCGGGGAAGCCGAGTGTCCGGGCCCGGCCTTCGAGATGTTCTTGTAAAGACCCAAAAGGCATCTCCATTATTAATCCTGCCGGGGTCAAACCATAGTCGCTTACCGCTTTGCAAATGGTTACTGCCCCCATTGAAAGGCCCCATAGAAAAATCTGTTTTTCTCCTTTGCTTGCCACATAATCATAAGCCAGTTTTACATCCTCAGATTCTCTTACTCCAATAGTGGTAACATTACCTTCGCTTAGTCCATGCGACCTAAAATCAACAAGAAAGACATTATAGCCTAAAAAACGAAATTCATTCGCTTCTTCAATGGCAGAAGCTTTGTTAGAAGTAACTCCGTGAAATAAAATGACAGTGCCTTTGGCAACTGAATCGGTTTTGCTATACCATCCGTCAATCAGCACTCCATTTTTCGTCTTTAGTTTTACTGTGTCAAAAGGAAAAGAAGGTATCCAGCTAACCGGCAACTTATATAACCTGGGGCCAACAAAGATTTTCCATGTTTTTTTAAAGATATTTCTGCTGCTTGTTTCAACTGGTGGAGGGCCTTCCCGCAAATAAGTCAGCTTCCGGGCATAAAATGCAGCACTGATATTAATCAGCACAAACTGCACCAACAGTATCCATAATACCAATCGGACAGTGCGCCGGATTTTTTTCTTCTGTGGCTTTATTTGCATAAGATATTGCCTGATATTAGACTATCGCCAAAAATATACTTTAGGCTCCATTCTTACTATTATTCAGGCAATTTTTTATAGTACTCAAAAAGAAACAGCCCTTTCGGGCCGGTTTCTATAGTCTTCCATTTTTTATTTCTTCCACAATTCCGGGGTCAAGCAGGGTTGTTGTATCGCCCAGGTTTGATGTGTCGCCTTCAGCTATTTTCCGCAGAATGCGGCGCATGATTTTTCCACTCCGTGTTTTAGGAAGGCCCGTCACAAACTGAATCTTGTCTGGTTTTGCTATCGGGCCAATTATTCTGGTAACCGTTTGCAAAATATCCTGACGGGTCAGGTTTTCATCGCTGTGCAAATGTTCAAAAATCACAAAGGCGTACACTCCTTGTCCTTTAATGTCATGCGGATAACCAACCACGGCACTTTCCACAACACCGGCATGCATATTAATGGCATTCTCCACCTCAGCAGTGCCCAACCGGTGACCACTTACATTCAGCACATCATCCACCCTTCCGGTAATCCTGTAATTTCCTTTTTCATCCTTCATTGCACCATCACCGGTAAAATAAAGGTTTTCGTAAGCAGAGAAATAGTTGGTGCGGCACCGCTCATGATCACCATAAGTGGTTCGTATTGTTGAAGGCCACGGAGCTTTTATGCAAAGGTTGCCTTTAATAAGGCCATTTTCATCCTTCTCAGTGATTTCCTTTCCGTTTTCGTCAACCAGTATGGGCTGCACACCCGGCATAGGTAATGATGCCCAGCTCGGGATAGCAGGAGTTACACCGGCAAGATTTGAAATCAATACACCACCTGTTTCTGTTTGCCACCAGGTATCTACAATCGGACATTTATTTTTTCCGATATTATCATCATACCAGTGCCATGCCTCTTCATTAATCGGCTCGCCCACCGTACCAAGAATTCGTAATGAAGACAAATCTTTACCCTTTATCGGATCAAGGCCAAAACCCATCAGACTTCTTATGGCTGTAGGTGCAGTATAAAGAATATTTACTTTGTGTTTATCTACAATATCCCAAAACCTGCCTGCATCGGGCCAGGTAGGTATGCCTTCAAACATTAGCGATGTGCCACCAGCACTTAGAGGTCCATAAATGATGTAGCTGTGCCCGGTAATCCAGCCAATATCAGCAGTACAAAAATGCACATCACCCGGCTGATATTGAAAGGTATTTACAAATGTGTAATTAGTCCACACCATATACCCCGCTGAACTGTGAACCACACCTTTTGGCTTTCCTGTACTTCCCGAAGTATATAAGATGAATAACGGGTCCTCAGCATCCATTTCCTCTGCAGGAAAATACACTTTACCGTCTTTCTCTACCTGGTGTTCTGCATGTTCCATTTCATCTTCCCACCATACATCACGGCCTTTAAGCATTGATACCGGAGTTCTGGTCCTGGTATAAACAATAACTTTTTTAACCGAGCGGTTACCAATCAGCGCATCGTCAATTATACTTTTCAGCGGAATATCTTTATTGCCCCTGAATGCACCATCGCAGGTAATTATAAACTCAGCATTTGCATCATACAACCTGTCAGCAATACTTTGTGCACTGAAGCCTCCAAAAATAACACTGTGTATGGCCCCAATCCTTGCACAACCCAGCACGGCATAAACCAGCTCAGGCAACATTCCCATATAAATGCAGACCCTGTCACCTTTCTTTACGCCAAGGTTATGCAGCATCTGTGCTACCTGGCAAACCCTTTTATGCAACCTGTTATAAGTAACAATCCTGACCCTTTCTTCAGGGTTATTCGGCTCCCAGATGATGGCTGGTTTATCGCCCATCGTAGCCAGGTGCCGGTCAATACAGTTCTCGGTAATATTCAGTTTCCCGTTAATGAACCATTCTACTTTAGGTTCTTTAAAATTCCAGTTAAGGACTTTGTCCCACCTCTTTCTCCACTGAAAATTGGAAGCTACCTCTCCCCAGAACTCCTCCGGGTTCTCCACACTCTTCCGATAATCTTCGTGGTATTGTTCCAGTGTTTTAATCTGATAGGGGTATGCCATAGCAATCGATTTTTGAGAACTAAAAATACGCATCTGGATTTAAATATCCGTTGAAATATAAAATGTAAGTAATGAACAGCAGTGCGGTTTTCTGATATTGCTTTTTTTCATTCCCTATTTTCAAAAAACATTATCTTCCACAAATGAACGAAACCAGCATTATCAGAAAAGTTATTGCAGCTTCATCAGTAGGCACCATGATTGAATGGTATGATTTCTACATATTTGGCATGCTCGCAAAAACAATCTCCACCCAGTTTTTCCCTGATGGAAACAGTACCGCAGCCTTGCTCAGCACATTGGCCATTTTTGCAGCGGGGTTTATTGTAAGGCCATTCGGAGCTTTAGTCTTTGGCAGGTTGGGCGACCTTATTGGACGTAAACATACTTTCCTCCTCACACTGCTGTTGATGGGTGGCTCCACCTTTTTGATAGGGCTGGTGCCGGGTTACAAGTCAATCGGCATTGCTGCTCCGATAATTGTTTTACTGCTCAGGCTTGTTCAGGGTCTCGCATTAGGTGGTGAATATGGCGGTGCTGCCACTTATGTCGCTGAACATTCGCCTGCACATAAACGGGGTTTTTACACCTCGTGGATACAAACCACAGCCACACTTGGCCTGTTTGTGGCGTTGGGTATAATCATGGCTGTTAAACTGAACATGAGCGACACTGCATTTAATGCAGAATGGGGAGGCTGGCGTTATCCGTTCTGGATTTCTATTTTGCTGGTGGCGGTATCAGTTTACATACGGCTCAAGATGTCAGAATCTCCGCTTTTCTCAAAACTGAAAGAAGAAGGCAAAACGTCAGTTAATCCGTTGAAAGAAAGTTTCAGCCACAAGGCAAATTTTAAAATGGTGCTGGTGGCACTGTTCGGTGCGGTGATGGGGCAAGGCGTTATCTGGTACACAGGCCAGTTTTATGCACAGAATTTTTTAGAAACAAAATGCAATATAGAATTTGAACAAAGCCGGACAATCATGTTATGGGCCATTGCATTTGCCACACCATTCTTTGTGTTCTTTGGCTGGCTGAGCGACAGGATTGGAAGGAAGTGGATAATGCTGGCAGGAATGCTGCTTGGGGTGTTAACTTATAGGCCGATATTTAATGAATTTCTGAAGGATTCGGATATTAGAGAATCATTAACGCTACTACCCAACTATAAGCCTGGAGAAAAAACAAGAGGAATCGATTTTTTTAGCAGCAGTAATTATCAAAAAAAAATGATTGCCTTTATTGATGCTGGGAATTCCATGAAAACAGTTATTGTTAAGCAGGATACAGTAAAAAATGAAAATAAAATCCTCCTAAATTACTACAACCTGTATGCTTTCAATCATGGGCTAAAGTTTAAGGAAATTCGATTAGACACATTATTTCTTAGAGGTTCTCCCTATAAAGATGAAATAAGCTTTGGAACCTCGACTAAATTTACGGACAAGGTTCTTCCGCAAAATACTTACTGGAAATTCATCGGTCTGGTGTTTCTTTTAATTCTCTTCGTCACCATGGTTTACGGCCCGATAGCTGCCTTCCTTGTTGAAATTTTTCCGACAAAAATCCGCTACACTTCTATGTCGCTTCCTTACCATATTGGCAATGGTGTGTTTGGCGGGCTGGTGCCTTTTATCGGATTGCTGCTTACCACCAGTTTTCCTGAAGATGCGCTGGTAGGGCTTTGGTACCCGATAGGCATTGCTGCTTTGTGCTTTATTATCGGTGCTGTTTATTTATCAAACAAGATTGACGAAAATGTTGACGATTAAAATATTGATATGAACAAAATAAAAAGATATTTAGGAATTATCTGGCTGCTGCTGGCCCCTGCTGTAATCTGGTTCTTAACCGACAGAGCCATTGTGCATATTGATCCGGCCGGAAAGAAAGACATTAACAATCCTGTTATTTGGGTAATCATCATCGGCATATTTACTCCTATCGCAATCGGCCTGATGATCTTTGGCTGGTATGCCATAAAGGGTGAATACGACCACCTGCCCGGGAACTCAGAGGAATTATAATATCTAAAAAGAGTATTCCATGAGACACTGATAGCCGGCAAATGCTTGTCGCAGCTAATTAATTCATTATCAGCTAAATAATTTTTTACAATATTTCAACAATTCAGATTCTGATTTGTTATTATGGAAATTATTTTTGCATTACATGAAAAAAACAGCATTAATATTCCTGCTGCTATTTGCTTTTGTACAGGCAGGCTCTGCTGTTTCTTCCATTCTTACAGGCATCAACACTGTTTTTATTGTTGACGAAGAAAAAAACAACGAAAAACCCGAAAAAGAAAAAAAGGAGAAAAAAGATTTTAGCTCTTTAACAACCCTTCAAATTTCTTTTATCCAAAAACCATTTCAGCTTATTTACGGGGCAGATAAACTTTTTTCTCATCCCTGCATTGAACAGCAAACTCCTCCTCCCAACGGTTTTACATACTTGTTTAAAGTATAGTTACTCCTCTTCTTCATTAATGTCTATTTACATAAACTGACTTTTATGCCATTAACAAAAAGTCCGGTTGCCAGGATTCTTGACCTGGTAAAACTGGAAAAGAGTGAAATATCTGCAATATATTTTTATGCAATCCTCAACGGGTTAATCCAGCTATCGCTGCCATTGGGTGTACAGTCAATTATTGGGTTTGTCTTAGGAGCCTCCATGCGGGCATCACTTATCATTTTGATAATACTAGTTGTTGCTGGTGTTTTCATGGCCGGCATCATGCAGGTTAACCAAATGAAAATCATAGAAAAAATTCAGCAAAAAATATTTGTACGCTATTCATTTGCAATTACTGAACACATCCCAAAACTCGACCTGAAAAAAACAGATAAGATTTATCTGCCCGAGCTGGTAAACCGATTTTTTGATATCCAGGTATTGCAAAAAAGCATATCCAAACTTTTACTGGATATTCCGTCGGCAAGCATTCAGATTTTATTAGGTCTCTTGCTGTTATCCTTTTATCACCCGGCATTCATTTTTTTCGGAATAATATTGGTTGCCATTTTGTGGCTTATACTAAAATATTCGGGCAATAAAGGGCTTCAGACAAGTATTGATGAAAGTACATATAAATATAATGTTGCAGGATGGCTTGAAGAAACAGCCCGGATCATCAAGTCAATCAAACTGGCCAAAAACTCTGGTTTGCACATTAAAAAAACTGACGAATATGTAGCCAATTATCTTGACTCCCGGAACAGCCATTTCAGGATACTGCTTTTTCAGTATAATGTCCTGATCGTCTTCAAGACTGTAATAACTGCCGCTATGCTTATTGTAGGCACTTTATTGCTGGTAAACCAGCAGCTCAATATCGGTCAGTTTATTGCAGCCGAAATTATCATCCTGCTTATACTTAACTCTGTTGAAAAGTTAATTATTAACCTGGGTACAGTATATGATACATTAACAGCCGTAGAAAAAATATCCGGAATTACTGATAAACCAAAAGAATCAAATGGAACCATAATCTGCAATGAAAGTGAAAGTGGATTAAAGATTGAACTGAAAAATGTTTCTTTCAGCTATGACGATGAAAGAAACATCATCAACAATCTCTCAGCCATTATTAACTCTAATGAAAAAGTGTGCATCAGGGGAAAAGACAGCACCGGAAAATCAACACTTCTCCAGCTTATTGCAGGGGCTTTTACTGATTTCAAGGGAGCACTTCTGCTTGATGATATTCCGCTTGGCAACTATAACCTGAGTTCTGTAAGGCAGCAAACAGGTGTTTTGCTCAGCCAGCAGGATATATTTCATGGTACACTTCTGGAAAATATAACCTTTGGAAACGATAATATCTCATTAGATTCAGTAAAACACTTTGCTGCCAAAGTCGGTCTGACCGAATACATCGTTGCCTCGAAAACAGGATACGACACCATGCTGGATCCAACAGGTAAGAAATTGCCAAGAAACGTAGTGCATAAAATTCTGCTTGTAAGAAGTTTGGTAGGTACGCCCCGGTTACTGTTGCTCGAAGAACCTTTTCTCCTTTTAAGCAATGAGCATCAACACCAGGTAGCCGAACTGATCCACAGCCTCAAAAACACGACAGTCATCGTTGTAAGCAACGATGAGAATTTTGCAAAAGGCTGCGATAAAATCATCACATTGACAGACAGAACTGATAATGATGGACACAATAATTAAAAAAATCATGGATACAAATAATTCACAATCATATAAGCACATTTACCTGAACGGTAAGAAAAGCAGGGTGAAATTGTGGTTCTATTTCTGTTTGCTGCTGATCGTAATTTTTATGTTTCTGCCCTGGACACAAAACATACGCAGCAAAGGAAACGTAACAACCCTATTACAGGAACAACGGCCACAACAGGTAAATACCTTAATTGGCGGAAGGGTAACAAAGTGGTATGTCAAAGAAGGCGACTTTGTAAAACAAGGTGATACTCTCGTACAACTTTCTGAGGTTAAAGTTGACTATCTGGATCCGGATCTGCTTGCCAGGACTAAAGAACAACTGGCAGGAAAACAACTCGCTGTTGAATACTATAAGAGCAAGGTAGATGTTACCGAGAAACAGATTGGAGCCATAAATACAGGATTGCAATTAAAAATGAATCAACTGGCAAACAAGCTTAAACAACTGGATCTTAAAGTACAATCAGACAGCGCAGAATTTATTGCTGCAACAAATGATTTTAACATCAGTACAAAACAGTTCAACCGGCAGAAAAGCATGTATGACAGCGGCCTTGTTTCATTAACACAACTTGAAATAAGAAATCAGCAATACCAGAATGCTCTTGCAAAAAAATTAAGCGCCGAAAATAAACTGGCTAACAGCAAACAGGACCTGAACATAACAAGAATAGAAATGAGTGCCCTGCGGCAGGAAAACACCGAAAAAGTAGCAAAGGCCCAAGGCGAACAATTCCAGTCCCTTACCCAAATAGCCAGCGGCAGTGCAGATATTGCCAAACTGCAAAATCAGTATGCCAGTTATAATATCCGTAATGGTATGTATTATGTACTGGCCTCACAAAGCGGACAGATAATCAAAGCGCAGATTGCGGGTATTGGAGAATTTGTTAAGGATGGCGAAATGATAGCTGAAATTGTACCCGATAAAATCCAGTATGCTGTCGAGTTATTTGTTGAGCCGCTTGACTTGCCTCTTATCTCACCCAACCAAAAAGTCCGCTTTATGTTCGATGGCTTCCCGGCTATTGTATTCAGTGGCTGGCCCAAAGCTTCATCAGGAACATTTGGCGGTGTAATTGTGGCCGTGGAAAGTAATGTAAGTATTAATGGAAAATTCAGGGTTCTGGTAAAAGAAGACCCTGATGACAGGCCATGGCCCAAAGAATTAAAAATCGGAACAGGTGCTCAGGGAATTGCCTTGCTTAACGATGTGCCTGTATGGTATGAGCTATGGAGGAACATTAATGGCTTTCCACCCGACTATTACCAAAAAAAAGAGGAGTATAAAAAACCAGTCAAATGAAAAGGATTATAAAATCTCAAATTTTTTTTCCGCTGTTGTTAATATATGGATCAGCAGCGGCTCAGGCACTGGCTGAAAAAGAAAAGATGACCCTCTCTGAAGAACAAGTATCAGAGATAGTAAGGCGCTATCACCCCATTTCGAAGCAGGCTGACATTTCAGTTGAAAAGTCAAAAACTGATATCACAATTGCCAAAGGAAATTTCGACCCGGTTTTGCAAAACCAAACAGCAAAAAAAACCTTTGACGGAACAAACTATTACTACTACAACAGGCCTGAGTTTTCTATACCCACATGGTTTGGTGCAGAAATAAGAGGTGGCATCGAATATTTGTCTGGCAACAGAATAAACCCTGAAGAAACAAGAGGCGAAACCAGTTATTTTGGGATTAGCATGCCAGTGGTAAAAAACTTTCTGATGGATAAAAGAAGAGCTGATCTTCAAAAAGCAAAAATCATAAAAGAAGCAACACAAACAGAAAAAAGAAGTATTCTTAATACTTTACAGCGGGATGCTTTGCACACTTACTGGAACTGGGTTCAGCAATACCAGATATATAGCATCATCAGCCACGCAGTAACGGTAAACGAAAAAAGAATGGAACTTATCCGGATCACATACAAATTAGGCGACAGACCAGCAATTGATACAACAGAGGCTCTTGCCCAGCTTCAAAGTTTTGAATTACTTAAAAGCCAGGCCTGGGTCGAATTTCAAAATGCTGGCCTGGAGCTTTCGGTATACTTATGGACAAGCAATACCGAGCCATATTACCTGCCTGAAACTGTTACTCCTGCTGACAGCACATCAACCACAGGCGAAAAAAATCCTGGCTTGCCTGAATTAGATAGTTTACTGTCTGCAATAAAACAGCATCCTGAGCTCATGCAATACAGCTACAAACAAAAAATGCTTGATATTGAGAAAAAACTGAAGTTCCAGGAACTCTTACCCACAGTAAATCTTGAGTATAATCAGCTTGGCAAAGGGTATAATATGTTCAAGACAGCCACAGCACCACTTCTTGAAAACAATTTTCAATATGGGATAAAATTAGGAATACCGCTACGTCTTTCTCAAGGGCGGGGTGAGTACAAAAAAGTCCGGTTTAAAATAACGGAAACCAACCTGCAACAAAGTCTGAAACAGTTGCAAATGGAAAACAAAGCAAAAGGTTATTTCAACGAACTTGTTGCATTAAAAAAACAGGTGACAATTCAGGAAAAAGCGTATAGCAACTACCTGTTACTTCAACGGGCGGAAGAACTCAGGTTTCAGTCAGGGGAGAGTTCTTTATTCCTCATTAATGCCCGGGAAAATAAAGCCCTTGAATCGTTACAAAAATTGGTTGAGCTCAAAACAAAATATTATAAAACTCTAAATTCGCTTAAGTGGGCAGCTGGAATATTGAAATAACAAGAACAACTTTTGCCGATAAAAACATACAGTATGAAAGAAATGCTTCCATGGATATTATTCAACACTTTCGTGTTAATGATGATTGCACTTGACCTTGGCATTTTTCGCCGCAAAGCACAAAAAGTCAGTTTCAGGGAAGCACTGACATGGTCTGGTGTTTGGGTTATATTGGCCCTGATCTTCAACGGATGGGTCTATTACTCGATGGGGCAGCAGAAAGCAGTAGAATTTTTAACTGGTTACCTGATAGAAAAATCACTTAGTGTTGATAATATTTTTGTCTTCGTTCTCATCTTTTCATTTTTCAAAGTACCAGCAGAGCACAGATACAAGGTGCTGGCATGGGGTGTTATTGGCGCACTGGCAATGCGGGCACTTTTCATTGCGCTGGGGTCGGTTCTTATTTCACAATTTCATTGGGTAATTTATGTATTTGGGGCCTTTCTTGCATTTACAGGATATAAAATGTTTAAAAAGTCTGCCGAAGATATGCACCCGGAGGATAACCCCTTTGTTCATTGGTTTATTAAGAAGGGGAAAGTAAGCAACGAGTACCATGGAAATAAATTTTTTGTAACGCTGAATGGGAAAAAACTGGCCACTCCTCTTTTTCTTTGTCTTTTATCCATTGAGTTTACCGATCTGATTTTTGCAGTAGATTCCATTCCTGCAATTTTTGCAATAACCAATGATACTTTTATTGTTTATACTTCCAATGTTTTTGCCATTCTTGGCCTTCGGTCACTGTACTTTGCACTGGAGGGAATCATAACCAAATTTCCATATTTGCGTTATGGTCTTGCCGTTGTGCTTATTTTTATTGGCTTCAAAATGTTGCTGGTAGATGTATATAAAGTACCTGTTTATATTTCACTTGGTTTTATTTCCCTGGCAATTACAGTATCTGTTTTGTGGAAGAACAATAGCCGCTGAAAGCAAAAGAAAAGGGTTGAGAAAATTCTCAACCCTGATTTATTAGCTCAAATGCCTTAGTTCAGTCAAACTGAAATCAGGATTTTCACTATCCTTTATGTATTCAACATCATGATAAAACTCTACTTTGCCTGTATCAATATTATACATAGCCCCTACAACACCAATCTGACCGGCTTCAATCATTTGCTCAATTATAAAACTACGTTCAATAACGCTTTTAACCGAACGTCTGACATTTATCGAAGAAACCTTTTCAACAAAACTTCCATTCCTCGAGTTTCTGGCTTCAGTATCTTTTGTTTCTCTTTCCGCATAAACAGCTGGCTGAAGTTTAGACAGTACTTCCGTAAGGTTACCCATTTCTACATGGTCACAAGCACCTTTTACAGCACCGCATTTGGTATGGCCCAATACCACAATAAGTTTTGAGCCTGCAACTTTGCAGGCGAACTCCATACTGCCAAGAATATCAGTATTCACAATATTTCCGGCAATGCGAATGCTGAAAATATCACCTAATCCCTGATCAAAAATCAATTCAGCTGATGTACGGCTGTCCATGCAACTTAGTATCGTGGCAAATGGCCATTGTCCGTCACGGGTGGCATTTACCTGGGCAAGTAAATCCCGCTGGGCCTTCAGGTTTTTTACAAATCTTTCATTACCCTCTTTTAAAATATCAAGCGCCATTCTTGGTGTCAGGTCGGCTTGTGTTTCTTTTGTGTGTACTCTCATAAAGTAATTATTTTTTAAAGTTAATGTACAGACTGTACATGTGAATAATTTTCCATCTGATATGATTCTTTAAACCCTTTTAACTGAAGTTTAATATTTTTTAAAGGAGCTTTTATATCCCTGAATTCTTTTATCAGCTCCAGCACATCATAATCAATGTATATGGTGCTTGAGGCGTCGATTACTACTGAAGAATTTTCAGGCATACGGTCAAGTGTTTTTCTAATTGCTGCCTTATTCAGAAAAGAAACCTCTTCTGACAGGCGAACATTAATAATGTCGCCTTCATGATGGTTTTCTGAATGAAAAAAATATGAATTTCTAAGGTTTCCATAAAGGATAGAAGCCGTGGCGGCAACTATTCCGGACATTACACCAACCAGCAGTCCTTTACCACTCAATGATGGAATAACAGCAAACAAATCAACTCCGATGATAACCACAACTGTCACAATGAAAGGAATGAACTGATACTTGCCGGCATCCCAGAAGTTTTTGAAAATTGCTGGCCTTGCCAATTTATAACCAGTTAAAAGAAGAATAGCCGCCAATGCAGACAGCGGTATTTTATTAAGCAGTGTTGGAATCAGCACTATTGAAATCAGTAACATTATACCATGTATTATCGCTGATAATTTTGATTTCGCACCCGAATTCACATTAGCGCTGCTTCTTACAATCACACTGGTAACCGGCAATCCCCCAATTAAACCTGCAACAGAATTGCCAATGCCCTGCGCTATCAGTTCTCTGTTTGTGCTGGTAACACGGCGCTGCGGGTCAAGATTATCAACGGCTTCAATACTCAGTAATGTTTCAAGTGAAGCAATAATGGCAATCACCACACCATATACAATTACAGTGCTGTTTAAGAAACCATTGAAATCAGGCAGTGTAAAAAAGCTGAGAAATTCGCTGGCGCTACCGGCAACTTTAATTTGTACAAGGTGTTCATTTTGCACCGCAAGCCTGCTTCCGGCTTTAATCCAGATTTCGTTTACTATTACTGCCACTATAACTGCAACCAACGCACCAGGAACAAACTTTACCCTTTTTTTGATGAATGGTTTGTCCCATAGAACCATTATGATAATGGAAAGCAAACAAAGGAGAAAAACACCAACATCTATATGCTGCAAAGGCTGTAGCAATTCATGTAAATCTTCCTGACCAAAAGGCATCAGTTCTGTTATATTTCCCTTTGTGTCTTTGTCATAACCAAATGCATGTGGTATTTGCTTGGCAATAATTAAAATACCGATACTGGTAAGCATTCCTTTAATTACACTGCCAGGTATATAGTTGGCAATGCCACCCATTTTCGCCACACCGAGCAATATTTGCAGGATGCCCGCCAGCAACACCGCACTCAGAAACAAACTAAAATCGCCGATAGTGGTGATAGCACCCAGTACAAGTGCTGCCAGCCCGGCCGCAGGGCCGCTTACACTCAGAGGCGAATTGCTGAAACTGCCAATTACAATTCCTCCGATAATTCCTGAAATGATGCCACTGAAAAAGGGGGCACCGCTTGCCAGTGCAATGCCAAGACAGAGTGGTAATGCCACAAGGAACACAACAAGCCCTGATGGCAAATCTGAACCAAAATTTGATAATAAACTCTTCTTCGAACTCATAATTCTTAATACTTTTTTTAGCCGGACACAGATGTAGCCTGGCCATTAATAAAATGGGAACAATACAGGCTAAAAAACCGTTTTAGCCAACATGTAAAATGAATTATGAGAAATTGGGAGGCGGAACAAGTAATTCGCCATGAAATGCAGTATAGGTATCTGCATCACTGCATTTATAAGATTTTGAAATTAATGAGTAGAATAAAGTTTCGGAATGAAATTCATGCAGAAACTCTTCTGTAAGTGATGTGCCTGACGGAACCTTTTCCTCCTGCGAATTGCCAAAAGGGTTCGAGTCCTCTTCATTTACAGGCAGTTCTGAATCAGCATTTACCGAAAGCTGGTACTTACTATTTGCTTGCTGGCTTTCAAAAACGAAAGGAGTGCTTACCGTGAGCCATAACAGCGTAAGCAGCATAAAAATAGCCGCCCATTTGTTATGCAAACTGTATGTTGGTTTTGCTCTGCTCATCGGGGCTGCAAAATAGTGTTTTCAGTATATTTATCCAAACAGCCAGGCTTTCAAAAAAAAGCATAATATTTGAATAACAAATCGTTAACAAATAGCTGGCTTAATTGTTTAAAAACATGAAACCTTACGAAATTCTTCTGCAGGAAAACAAACAATGGGCTTCCAAAAAACTGGCGGAAGACCCGGAATATTTTGAGAGGCTGATACATGTTCAAACACCCGAGTTTCTATGGATTGGATGCAGCGACAGCCGTGTGCCGCCTGACCAGATAACCCAGACCGAACCAGGCGAAATTTTCATTCACCGTAACGTAGCAAATCTGGTGGTAAATACCGATGTCAACCTGATGAGTGTTCTGGACTTTGCTGTAAACCATCTTAAAGTAAAACATGTGGTGGTTTGCGGCCATTACGGTTGTGGAGGTATTAAAGCAGCCATGAGTAATAAAGACTACAACCAGGCTCTCAATATGTGGCTGCAGAACATTAAAGACATTTACCGCATTCACCGGAAAGAAATAGATGAATTGCAAAGCGATGAGCAAAAGCAAAAATTTCTTACAGAGCTGAATGTTAAAGAGCAGGTTTTTAACCTGGCCAAAACGGCTATCATTCAAAAAGCTTGGAATACCGAACGCAGACCCGATCTGCATGGATGGGTCTATGACTTACACGATGGCATCATTCATCCGATTGTGGAACTGAAAGCAGGAACTGATATTGATCCGCTTTACGAGTTTCATCACCTGTAGCACATCAGGAAAAGAAAAGCGAATGCTGAACGATAAAAACTGCTGCACCAGCCATGTAACCGATAAATGCCAGCCAGGCAATATTTTTTAAGTACCAGAAGAAATCTATTTTCTCCAGCCCCATTGCGGCAACACCTGCTGCCGAACCAATAATAAGGCTGCTGCCACCTGTACCCGCACAGTATGCAAGAAACTCCCAGTAATAATGGTCCATCGGAAATTTATCCAGCGAATACATTCCCTGCGCCGCTGCCACCAGCGGCACATTATCAACGATGGCAGACAACATTCCTATCAAAATTGTGATAATGGAAATATTGCCAATCTTACTGTCCATCCAGGCAGCAAGATTGTGCAGTATATGTGTTGACTCTAATGCAGCAATGCACAACAGTATTCCAAGAAAGAAAAGAATACTCGGTGTATCAATTTTGCGAAGGGCATGGTTTACGGATAGCAGACCTTTCTCATCATCATCTTTTCCGCTGTGTATTAACTCTGTTACCACCCACATCAGCCCAAGACCAAATAATATTCCCATGTACGGCGGTAAATGAGTAATTGTTTTAAATACCGGGACAAATAACAGCGACGACACTCCCAGCCAAAAGACAATATTCCGTTCATTGCTGCTGCTGCTGAAATTCTTGTTGTGAACCGGTTCCGGCCTTTTAGTGATTGCTCCTTTCATCCGTTTACTTATAATGAATGCGGGAACAGCCATACAAACCAATGACGGCACAAAAACTTTCAGAATAATATTCACAACACTTATCTGCCCGCCAATCCAAAGCATGGTAGTGGTGACATCACCTATCGGCGACCATGCCCCGCCTGCATTAGCAGCGATAATAACCAGGCCGGTAAACATGAGTCTTTCTTTACGGTCGGCCAGCAGTTTTCTGAGCAATGAAATAAGTACAATAGTAGTGGTTAGGTTGTCCAGCACCGCTGATAGAAAAAAAGTGATAAAGGCAACAATCCATACTAATTTTTTAACACTGGTGGTTTGAATTCTTCTTGTAATAAGTTCAAACCCATCATGTGCATCTATCAGCTCCACAATGACCATTGCCCCGAGAAGAAAAAACAAAATTCCGGAAACTTCGCCCAGGTGTTCGCCCAGGTTCGACGAAACAACTTCCTTATCACCCGAAAGCAGGGCATAAACTGACCAGCACAAAGTGGCGGTAAGCAACGCAGTTGCAGCTTTGTTAATCCGCAGGGGATGCTCAAATGCAATAGCACCGTAACCTAACAGAAATATGATAACAAGGGAAGTAACCATTTAACAGCATTTTAAAAATATCCCGGCAATTTACAAATGTACCAAAGTACATTTTATGTAGGTTTGTACAATGTCAATCGAAGTTAAAAACCTGCTGAAAGAATATGGAGAACAAAAAGCAGTGAACAGTATATCATTCACTGTAAATAAAGGAGAAATTGTTGGGTTTCTCGGCCCAAATGGTGCCGGCAAATCAACAACCATGAAAATAATTACAGGCTACTTGCAGCAAACGGGCGGTGAAGCATTCGTTTGTGGAATTAATGTGGCAGAACAACCACTTGAGACAAAAAAGAAAATTGGCTATCTGCCAGAATTGAATGCGCTGTACTACGACATGTATGTGCGGGAATACCTTGGTTTTATTGCAGAAGTACATGGAATCCATAATCCAAAATCTAAAATCCAAAACGTAATTGACACCGTAAGTTTAAAATCAGAAGCAGGTAAAAAAATCGGCCAGCTTTCTAAAGGTTATAAACAAAGGGTGGGGCTTGCTGCCGCTTTGATACACGACCCTGAAGTGCTGATACTGGATGAACCCACTTCCGGCCTTGACCCCAACCAGATCGTCGAAATAAGAGAAGTAATAAAAAATCAGGGTAAAGACAAAACAGTGCTTTTCTCCTCCCACATTCTGCAGGAAGTGGAAGCTATTTGCGACCGGGTGATAATAATTAACAAAGGCCAGATTGTGGCCGATGATAAATTAAGCAGCCTGAGGACTAAAAATGCGGGCCAGCAGATTGTAAAAGTTGAATTCAAAGAATCAGTTGACGCAAAAGCAATCCAGCAACTGGCAGGAGTTCAATCAGTGTTCAACATTCACAATCCGATAGCTATCGGAGCTCTGTTCAACATTCACTGCACAGATGCCGAAATAGTAAAAAAACAAATCTTACAACTCTCTGTTGACCAAAACCTGAATATCGTTTCGCTGCAAACAGATAGCCAGAGCCTGGAGGATGTGTTTAAAGCTCTGACACATTAGTCTTTGACTGAATAATGTAAAACAAACAGGCGTTTGGGTATAAGTCGTGGCCCCACATGACGAATGTTATTTGTCACAAATAGCGAAAACCGTTTCTTTGCATCCCGATAGCCTGCCATTGAATCATTTTTAATTAAAAACTGAATTATTATGAGTTACATTTCAGAAATTTTCGCAAGACAAATCTTAGATTCAAGAGGAAACCCCACCGTAGAAGTTGATGTAATAACTGACGAGGGTGCACTGGGCCGTGCTGCCGTACCAAGCGGAGCAAGCACCGGCATTCATGAGGCAGTTGAACTTCGTGATGGCGATAAGAAAAAATATTTAGGAAAAGGAACCTTAAAAGCAGTTTCTAACGTAAATAAAATCATTGCCCCCGCCCTGCTGGGTAATGATGTGGCCGACCAAACAGGTATTGACGAAATGATGATACAGCTCGACGGCACTGCCAATAAAGGCAAACTGGGTGCAAATGCCCTTCTTGCTGTAAGTATGGCCGTGGCCAAAGCCGCTGCTGAAGAGGCTAGTCTGCCCCTGTTCCGTTATATAGGTGGCACCAATGCTAAAGTGCTTCCCCTGCCAATGATGAACATTCTGAATGGCGGCGCACATGCTGATAACAAGATTGACTTCCAGGAGTTCATGATTCAGCCGGTGGGTGCCCCCAATTTCAGTGAAGGACTTCGCTGGGGTGTTGAAATTTTCCATGCTCTGAAATCAGTATTGAAGAAAAAAGGATTCAGCACCAACGTAGGTGACGAAGGCGGATTTGCACCTAACATTCAAAGCAATGAAGAAGCTATCGAAACAGTGCTTGAAGCAATAACTGCTGCTGGTTACAAGCCGGGCAGCCAGATTACCATTGCTATGGACGCCGCTAACAGCGAACTGTGGGACAACAAGAAAAAGAAATACGTTTTCCATAAGAGCAGCGGTAAAGTAATGAGCAGCGATGAACTGGTTAAATTCTGGGAAAAATGGGTGAAACAATACCCGATTGTTTCCATCGAAGATGGTATGGCCGAAGACGACTGGAATGGTTGGGCAGCCCTTACGCAAGCTGTTGGCAGCAAGTGCCAGCTTGTAGGTGATGACCTGTTTGTAACCAACGTTACCCGCCTGCAACAAGGTATTGACAAGAAAATCGGTAATGCCCTGCTGGTGAAAGTTAACCAGATTGGTACTGTTACTGAAACCATCAACGCTGTAACATTAGCGCAGCATAACGGTTACAATACCATTATGAGCCACCGCAGCGGCGAAACTGAGGATACTACAATTGCCGACCTGGCTGTAGCCCTCAATTGCGGACAAATTAAAACAGGTTCTGCCAGCCGTACCGACCGTATGGCCAAGTACAACCAGTTGATCCGTATCGAAGAATTGCTGGGCACCAGTGCTGTATATCCAAAAGGAAAGATTAAATTTGGTAAATAGAACCTGAAACCGGAAGTCAGAAGTCTGATAATCTGTTCAGGCTTCTGACTTTTGTTTTACTATGAAGTTGCTCAACCATATTCCCTCCTGGCTGAAAAACAAGTACTTAATTGCTTTTACAGCATTTTGTATAGTTATTCTTTTCCTTGACAAAAATGATGTTTTTACCCAGCTAAGCCGTAAAAAAGAACTTAGGGAACTGGAAAAAAGTAAAGCTCACTATACCACACAAATAGCAGCAGAACGTAAAGAATTAGAGGCACTTAAGACCAAACCGGCTACCCTCGAAAAATATGCCCGGGAAAAATACCTGATGAAAAAAGACAATGAGGAGGTTTTCATTGTTCCCGAAAAGTCTGACCCTGATAATAATCAATAAGGGGTGCACAATAAGGCAACCTGAAGCCCGTTATTAATCCGGACGACTTTTTTAAAAAGCTATTTCCGGACATCTAATTAAAGGACATCTAATCGGATTGCCAATGACCAATTTTACTCCCGAGGACTTATTATTGTATTTGTACAAAGAAACCTCTGATACAGAAACTGCCGCAATTGAAGCTGCGTTGGAAAAAGACTGGACACTTCGTGAAAAGTTAAATGTATTAAAAGCTTCTATGAGGCGGCTTGACAGGATTACAGAATCGCCCCGCACACAAATTGTACTTAATGTACTGAATTATGCAAGGGAGAAAGCTGTTGAAGAGGTATAAAACCCTTTTAAAAAACATTGCAGAAGCACTCATTCGTTGAGTGCTTTTTTATTTTACTTTGCTACCGGCAGGTCTTATAGCCTGCTGATATAAGGTATGACCCGCAAGCAACGATATCAATCTGTAATTGATTATTTTCAAAAGCATGTCCCGGAAGCAGAAACAGAACTTATTTACGATAACCCATATCATTTATTAGTGGCAGTAATCCTGTCTGCACAATGCACTGATAAACGGGTGAACATAACTACACCGGCTATTTTTAAAAAATACCCAACGATACAGTCATTAAGCAAGGCCACATTTGACGAACTGTTTCCTCTAATAAAAAGTATCTCTTATCCTAACAATAAAACCAAACATCTGATAGGAATGGCCCAAAAAGTGGTTGAAGACTTTGACGGGAAAGTTCCAATGAGAGTAGATGAACTGGTACAGCTTCCGGGGGTAGGAAGAAAAACAGCAAATGTGATTACATCCGTAATAGATCAGCAACCGAACATGGCTGTTGACACCCATGTTTTCAGGGTCAGCAGGCGAATCGGACTTGTACCACAAACAGCTACCACCCCACTGGCAGTCGAGAAAGAATTAGTTAAAAATATCCCTGAAGAGCTGATACACAAGGCACATCACTGGCTGATTCTTCATGGCAGATATACATGCCTTGCCCGGAACCCTAAATGCAATCAGTGCAGCCTGGTATCATTTTGTAAGCATAATCACTTAAAACAATAATTTTTTAATACAATAGCTCCTTTTGCTAATAAATATTTCCCTATTTTGCTGTCCCGGTTTCCCTGAAAACACTTTTGTAATCCTCCCTTTGCCAAAAACCAGCAACGAATTACGCATTAAATAGTTATTGAATGAGGAAAAAGCTGAAGGCTTTGCTGATCGTGGTGTGTGCTGCATCGCTTCACACCCAACTGAAAGCTCAATATTATTACTACAACGACAGATACTATGATAACGCAGTAGTTTTTGAATTAGGGGCTTCTGGCGGTATCATGAATTGTCTGACCGATTTGGGTGGAAATAAAGGAATCGGAAAAAAATTCATAAAAGACCTTAACTGGAAAAACACAAGACCCAGTTTTGGGGTTTATCTTCTTGCAAACTACGAAGACAAGCTGGCCTTACGTTTAGAAGGTACTTTCGGAGAAGTAATGGCATATGACAGCATTCTGAAAGATGTTGCTGCTACAACAACTGGCCGGTACGAAAGAAACCTGAGTTTCAAAAGCAGGATATCTGAGGTTCAGCTGGCATTGGAAGTACATCCGCTGATGTTCAGAAAATTCGATGATGATGATCCTCCAAGATTTTCGCCATATGCTATAGCAGGAGCAGGCTACTTTTCATTTGATCCCAAGGCCAAATTAGGGGGTACTTGGTATTCGCTGCAGCCGTTGCGTCTTGAAGGCCAGGGGTTCAAAGAATATCCCGACAGAAAGCCATACAAGTTAAACCAGATTAACATTGTGAGTGGCATAGGTGTTAAATACCAGATTAGCCCAATGTTCAATGCCAGGCTGGAATTTGTTCACCGCACATTATTTACTGATTATCTTGATGATGTAAGTTTAGACAGCTATATCGACCCTTCATTGTTTTATAATTACCTGACACCAGCCCAGGCGGCTGTAGCTCAGCAACTTTATCAGAGGAAATCTGAAATTACACCTGAAGAACCGGCAACCTCAATTAATGAAAGAGGAGACCCAAAAAATAACGACTCCTATTTCTCCTTTCAGTTCAAATTAGGAATGATACTTGGAAGGCAAAGGAGATAGAATAAAAATCGTAAAAAGAACCCGGTAAATCAGGTTTTTGTTACACAGGCGATAGCTGAGTCATTATACAGAATAAGAAAAAAATGGGTTGCATCGCTACATCTGAACCGTTGAATTACAGTGATAGCACTAATCAGAGATCATTGAAGTTGCTGAAAGCTTAGAATAACACTATTGAAGAATGCTATCTGATTTAATAATTACGACAGAGCAGAAACAATTATCGAAAAATAAAAAACAGATTGTAAAAGAGTTATTAACCCCAAAACCAACAAAAAATGAAATGGACCTTACCACTTGTTGCCTGCGCAATTCTTGCCTGCAACTCAAACAAAACAAAAGAAAACAGTGAAGTAAAAGAAACAACTGCAACAGCTTCAGAAACAACACCTGCGGCACCACAAGTTGATGCAGAAAAAGCAAAAGTTTCCTTTAAAGTAAACGATACCCTTGCCCACACTGCAAAAGGCACACATGCCAACGACCAGGAAGAGCAGCTTGGAATGTACACTGAAGCCACAAAGTTTCTTTCCCTTTCATTGATGGGCGACATACCTTCCCGTCCTCACAGGGGCTGGCTGGCATTTAGTATTTCAGGCTTTAAGTTTGAACCAGGTACATACGCCGTTACAAAAGACAATCATGCCCGGTTTACCCGTTATGAAACTGAAAACGCCGGTATCCCTACCGATTTTGAAGCCAGTGGTTATGATGTATTTAAAGGTACCGATATGACCCTCACTATAGCGAAAATTATACCTGACCCTGATTCTTTTAATGGCAGGGACTGGCTGGCAAGTGGTACATTTTCTGCAAATATGCTCATAAAAGAAGCCAATCCTTACAAAAGAACTTCAAATGACAAACTCACCATCACCGAAGGTACATTTGAAAATGTTAGGATTGCTGGCGGTCCGAAAGCTAATTAGGAAAAACAGTTTTTATCAGCAAACAGTTACAAACAAAAACGGGGCAAAATGCCCCGTTTACTATTTGTAATATACAATAGTCATTAATTAGCCCTGCCCAGCATTTCTTCCAACTTCATTACCAGCTCTGTTTTAGTGATAGGTACTCCCATCATTTTATTATAACCCTTCGCATCAATCAGGTAAGTGTCGCGGATGATTTTGATAAGTTGCCCATTGTTAATCTCAGGGATCAGTACTGTATCAAAGTTCTTCAGAATTTCTCCAAGATTCTTAGGAAAAGGCCTGATATAACGCAGGTGGGCATGACTTACGGCATGACCTTGTGCCTGCAATTCTGCCACAGCAGATTTAATAGCGCCATAAGTAGAACCCCAGCCCAAAACAAGAATTTTTCCTTTTTCAGTACCACTGTCTAATTGCTGCAAAGGAATATAATCTGCAATTTTATCAACCTTGGCCTGTCTCAGCTTAATCATCACCTGGTGGTTTTCCGGATCGTAGCTTACGTTACCAGTAATATCCTGTTTTTCCAATCCGCCAATACGGTGCTCCAGTCCGGGTGTACCGGGCACGGCCCAGGGCCTTGCCAGCTTTTCATCACGGGCATAGGGTTTGTATTTTTCTTCGCCTTCTGCCAGCTCAGTTTTAAATTGAACAGTTATTGGGGCCAGTTGGTCTGCCGTTGGAAACTTCCATGGCTCTGCACCATTGGCAATGTACCCGTCGGTTAAAAAAATAACCGGCACCATATGCTGCAAAGAAATTCTGGCAGCCTCGTACACCGCATCAAAACAATCTGCCGGGCTATTGGCCGAAACAATTGGCATAGGCGCCTCACCATTCCTTCCGTAATATGCCTGCATCAGGTCACTTTGTTCTGTTTTGGTTGGAAGACCAGTTGAAGGACCACCTCTTTGTACGTTTACAATCACCAATGGAATTTCAAGCATCATTGCCAGTCCCATTGCCTCGCCTTTCAGGGCTATCCCGGGGCCGCTTGACGTGGTAACACCCAACGCTCCACCATAGCTAGCACCAATGGCCGATGCAATACCGGCAATTTCATCTTCAGCCTGGTAGGTTTTTACACCAAACTCTTTAAAAGTACTCAGATCATGTAATATATCAGATGCCGGAGTAATGGGATATGTACCGAGGAACAGGGGCAAGCCACATTTTTGCGAAGCAGCAATCAACCCTAATGCCACAGCCTGGTTGCCCATCACCGAACGGTAAGTACCGGTATCCATTTTGGCCTTTTCGACCGTATAGGTTGTAGTAAAAGTTTCTGTTGTGTCGCCGTAATTATAACCAGCTTGTAATACCTTGATGTTACTTTCAAGGATGTCGGGTTTTTTACCAAACTTCTGTTTAAAAAATTCGATTGTAGTATTCATATCCCGGTTATACATCCAGTACAAAAAACCGAGTACAAACATATTCTTGGCCCTGTCTTTTTCCTTCATACCCAGTGTGGTCATATCTTTCAAAGCCTCACGGGTCATCTTGGTTACGTCAATTTTTATAACGCTGTAGTTGCCAAGGCTTCCGTCTTCAAGCGGATTAACGCCTTCTGGATATTGGGCCAAGCGAAGATTCTTAGGGTCAAATCCATCTGTATTGGCGATGATTTTTCCTCCATGCTTCAGCGATTTGAGGTTAACCTTCAAAGCTGCCGCATTCATAGCCACCAGCACATCCACAGCATCGCCAGGAGTAAATACACTGTCTGATGAAAAACGCAGCTGAAATCCACTCACACCTGCTACGGTACCTATCGGGGCACGGATTTCGGCCGGATAATCGGGAAAAGTAGCCAAATCTATTCCCATCATAGCGGTATTATTGGTAAACTGGCTGCCGGTAAGCTGCATGCCATCACCGCTGTCGCCGGCAAATTTGATAACCACATCCTGTAAAACTTCAGTATTCTTAGCCATATCGTTAAAAAATTGTCTGCAAATTTAGCACAAGTTGGCCATGTGCTGAACATTGATTTTTATCAAGATTCGCTGATAAGTGCTTTTTTTCGGCCACAATTAATATATTGGCATAATAAACAATTTTATGCGCCACCTTATTAACCTTTTCCTGGTTGCTTTACTGGCTTTTCCGGGACTTTCTTCGGCACAAAACGACGATGATATTTTTGAAGCTAACCGGCTGAAAAAGGTATTTCCTGATGATCGGGTTGCCGCCACTCTTATTGAGGAAGACTATAGTTTTGACCGGGGAAAAAGCGAAGACAAGCTACCCGTTGTAACAGCTATGCAAAATACCGGTATCAATTTTCTTGCCCTTCGGGAAAGGGCCGGTATCCAGTACTACGATTTCTATAATTCGTTTACACGAATCACCTCCTTTAAGCAATTGGAAAAGATGAAAGGGATGTTTGGTATGAAAAAAAACTATAACGTCGGCTATGCCATTGACCGTTCTGCCAGTTCCAGTGAGTTCTTTTCTGATGACAGCAGGGTTAAATTCTTCAATATCGGTTTTACCGGATATGGAGATGTGACCCGTGTGGAAACTGAGAAAAAATATCTTGACAGCAAATACCTGACCTCGGTATATTTCCACACATGGTTTCCGGCAAAAGAAAAGATAGTCCGGTTTAAAGTGCCTGACTGGTTGCAATTAGACATCCGTGAATTCAACTTTGACGGATATAAAATAACTAAACAAAAAACGCAGGAAAAAGGCTATACCGTTTACACATACAAATTGCAAAACCTTGTAGCCCTGAAAAATGAGAAAAGAGCAATCGGTGCGGCCCACCAGTGGCCACACCTTATGCTGGTGGTAAAATCATTTAACTACGATGGTAAAGATGAAAAAGGATTCGGAAGTGTGGCCGACCTCTACAGCTGGTACAATTACCTGTACAAAAAAAGTGTGAACAAACCCGAAGACTTAAAAGCCAAAGTAGATGAACTGATTAAAGGGAAAACAACACCCGTTGACAAAACAAAAGCGATTTTCTACTGGGTACAGGACAATATCCGTTATATCGCCTTTGAAGACGGCCTTGCTGGCTTTATCCCGGCAACCGCACAGGATGTGTTTAAGTCAAAATACGGTGACTGTAAAGGGATGGCCAACCTTACTACAGAAATGCTGAAACTGGCAGGGCTTGAAGCTTACATGACGTGGATAGGCACAAGGCACCTTCCTTATGATTACTCATTGCCTTCTCTCGCAGTCGATAACCATTGTATCAGTACTGTTATCATGGGCGGCAAAGAATATTTTTTAGATGCCACCGAGAAATATGTTCCTTTCGGAGATTATGCCTGGCGCATACAAGGCAAAGAAGTGCTGATTGGCAAAGGAGATAAATATGATGTAAAAAAAGTGCCGCTCCAGGAAATTGACAAAAGCAAAATCCTGACTCAAACTAGTTTTCAGTTAAAGGACAATGTGCTGAAAGGCCATGTTAAGGTAACCCTCACAGGTGAGCAACGTACCAGCTTCCATCAGTACTACCACGACTTGCCCAGTGATGATAAAAAGAAAACCATTCAGAAGTTCCTGGAGTTTGGTAACAAAAACCTCACCGTCAGCAATGTAAAAACTTCAGATCTGGGCAACAGGGAAATACCTGTGGTGTTTGAAGGAGATATTGACCTGAGCAACTATGTAATTACCGAAGACAAAGAAATTTATGCCGGTATTGATTTCTTCCCCGAAGACCTGAGTGGATATATTCCCGACAAAGACAGGCAAAGAGATTATGAGCTGCATTCCAGTTATGTATCACAGGATGAAACTGAACTGGTGTTGCCTGCAGGATATAAGGTTGCCTCTGTGCCCGCAGCTATTAACGAAAAGTATCCCGATTACGAGGTCAGCGGTTCTTATACCATAAAAGACAATAAAGTAACGTTCAAAAAAGTGTTTTCTCTCAACTCTGGCCGCATCAGGAAAACTGATTTCGACAACTGGAAAGCCTTTACTAAAAAACTGAAGGACTTTAACAGCAGTATGATCCTGATAAAGAAGCCATAATTTTCCCACAAAGACACTAAGTACACAAAAAAATGACTGAAAACGAACTCGCAAAAGAAGCCGTCGATATTGCATTCAAAATACACTCATCACTTGGCCCTGGTTTACTGGAGAGTGTATATGAGGCGGCTTTTGCGTATGAATTAGAAAAAAGAAAAATTCCTTATAAAAGACAGGAAGGCATATTGGCAAAATATGAGGATGCAGTGTTGGATGTGGGTTTCAGGGCTGATATTATACTGGATGGCAAGTTGCTGATAGAGTTAAAATCAATAGAAAAACTGGACAAAGTTCACCATAAAACGGTATTGACATATTTAAAACTGACGGGAATAAAACTTGGCTTGCTGATAAACTTCAATGTGAACCTGATTAAAGAAGGTATCCACAGAAAAATCAGCGGGCATTTGGCATAAAAATCACGAAGTGATTTTCTTAGTGACCTTAAAAAAACATCCCACAAAGGACACTAAGCAAGAAAAAGGCTTTGTGCCTTTGTGGGACAGAAAAAGCATGAAAAAGATAATATTGTTATTAGGCAGTTTTTACTTTTCGTTGGCTATAACAGCACAAACTGATGACGACACTTTCAGTCCAGGCAAGCTGGAGGCAATTGCCAAAAACATGAAAGCAGTTTGGGATGATACCGATCCTGAGTTTGCTGTTTCTTCCGTTCCGGAAAAATGGAAAGAAGAGAGCGGCGTCATCATTGCCCAAAAAACAAAATTCGCTTTTGATAAAGATGCCAATAAGCTGGCCGTTTATGAAATCACCCGCCGCCGGATAAAACTTAACGACCGGGATGCGGTTAACTCTTACTCATCATTTTACTTTCGTATGGGTTCAGCCAACGATGGTGCCGGCATTAAAGTGATTAAAGCAAATGGCAGTGTCCAGGATGTTTCACTCCGCAATGCTGTTTTTGTTGAAGATGCAGATGATGTACCATCCACCTTTACTCCATATATTGGCAAAGCCAATACATATATTGACAAAAGCAAAAGCAAAGTAATCTTCTACAAAGTGGCCGTACCCGATTTAGACCCGGGAGACATTATTGACTATGGCACCATTTTCTACGATGATAATACAGTAAAGAAAATGAGCTATATCGAGTTTGACCCCATCTATTTTGTTTGTACAAGAGAATATCCTGTCATCAGCCAGAAGTTTGAGATTGATACCGATAATAATTCGTTCGTAAATTCAAAAGCAACAATGGGTGCTCCCGCTTTCCGGGAAACAGGAAACAGCAATGGTGAATATGTTTGGGAAGACCGTAACCGGGAAAAAATAAGTGATACCAGGTGGGTCAACAGCCTCATTGAATTCCCTATGCTGAAATTCCAGATTGTATTTTCCAAAAGCGAAAACCGTTCTGATCTTTTTATTGGCGACAGGGGTGAACTGAAACAAAACATCACACCGCAGGAACTGGCCAAAAAAATGAACAACCTCTACAACAGGCTTGACGGTTCTTACTATTACACAATGGCAAAAGCCTATTTAAAACAAATTGGCTATGCCGACCTGAGAGAAGATGATTTTATTCAAAAAACATATTACATACTTCGCCATATTTCTTTTTACAGGTCTGAAGGGTTTTCCAGCGAACTGTTTGCCAGTTGTCTTACGCAATGCCTTGACCTGAGGAAAATTCCTTACGACCTGGTGGTAACAACACCTCTTAACCTTACAAAACCAGAAAATATTGTTTTCAGGACCGAACCTGAGTGGATGGTAAGGGTAAAAGATAAGTTCATCTTCAATGCGACGCCATTTTCAAATCCTTATGACCTGCGCCAGGAATTTCTGAATACACCTGCATACATCATTTCACTTGGAAAAAATCCAACAGCAACACCTGTTACACTTCCAAATACAAAAATGGAAGACAACATAATGACCAATACCATTACTGCTTCCATTGATACGGCATCAAGAAACATGAGTGTGGTGCTGCAAAAAGCAATCACCGGTTTCAGAAAAAGATCTTACAACTCTGAAGCCCTGGCATATACCACTGCGCTGGACGATGATTACCGAAGCTATGGCGGCGAAGATGATATAAGAGCCGGTATGAAAGGTGCAGTGCTCGACAGCTATGAAGAAAAACTGAGAGAAAGGAAAAAAGAAGACAAGACCCGGAAGCTGGAATACATGAAGAGTGAACTGGCAGATTCTTACGATAATATTTTAGCGTATAACGAATTTACCCTTAACTCTGATGGACGCACCTGGCGAAAACAGGACCTGAACTACACAAGCAAGTTTGAACTGGGTGATATGGTGAAGATTGCCGGCGATAACCTGTTAGTGTCTGTGCCGGGCCTTATTGGCGACCAGTTATTCATTCCGCAGGAAGACCGCAACCGTGAAGTAGATGCCTATATGTCATATCCTGAAGTCATCCGTAATGTTATCAATTTCACAATCCCTGCCGGTTATAAAGCGGTGGGTATTCAAAGCCTGAATACGACACTTGATAACGAAGTGGGCACATTTGCCGTACAGGCATCAGTTGAAGGGAACACCCTGAACATTCTTGTAAAAAAGCATTACAAAAATGCAACTGTAAAAAAAGAAGACTGGCCTAAGCTGGTGGCTATGCTGGATGCAGCTTTTAATTTTTCGCAGAAGAAAGTTTTACTGAAGAAGATATAATCAAAATAAGAAGTAGCAGATATATCTGCTACTTCTCAAACAACTTATCCTTCGGCACCACTTTCACCTTCATACCTGTTTTCAATTTCTTGCTGATAGCATTGTAGGGGCCAATAACCACTTCTTCGCTAGGTTTCAGGCCGCTTAGTATTTGTATGTAGTTAATATCCTGTATTCCTGTTTTCACCACTACTTTCTTCACCGTTTCATCTTTCTGCAGCACATATACCACTTCTTCCAACTCATCACCGCTTTCAGCCGTGGCTGCATCCATATCATTTGCTTCCTTGCCTTTCGATTCGTTTTCTTCTTTCTTTTTATCCTCCATGCTCTTGTCGCTGCCCTTCACTCTTGCATTTACTGCTGTCATCGGCACTGCCAGCACATTATCCACCCGTTTGGTTTTTATATCAGCACTGGCATTCATCCCGGGGCGGAAAGGAAAAGTCAGGTTAGTTAAATCCTTGTACGACTCCCTGTCAATTCTGATTCTTACTTCATAGTTGGTTACATCGTTTGAAGAAGTAAGCGACGAGGTCTTGGTGCTGCTTGCAATTTTCGTAACCACTCCTTTAAATTTCCGGTTGTTGTAGGCATCCACTTCCACATCGGCAGAATCACCAATCTGAATTTTTACTATATCGTTCTCACCTACATCCACCCTCACTTCAAGACCGCTCATATCAGCAACCGTCATCATTTCAGTACCTACGTTAAAAGTGCTTCCGGCCACACTCTCACCCTTCTTCACTTTCAGCGAAGAAATAACACCATCCATCGGGGCTACAATCGTTGTCCTGCTTAAATCTTTATTTGCCTTGCTCAGCCCTGTCTTTGTGGACTGTACACTTGCCTGCAGGCTCTTAATATTTTGCTGCGCTGCATTATAATTAGCCTGTGCAGAACGAAGGGTGCTTTCATATTGTTCCAGCTCGGCTTTGGATATTACTTTCTGGTCAAACAAAGCTTTATTCCTGTCATAAGTTTGTTTAGCCATATCAAGGTTTGCCCTCAAAGATTCCAGTGCCGCTTTGCTGTTATCAACCGTAGCCTCAGTTTGGTTAACCCTTGATGCAGCCTCATCCCGCTGCAAAGCATAAATGTCTGCATAGATGCGGGCAAGCACCTGTCCTTTCTTAACAGTATCGCCTTCTTCCACATTCAGTTCCGTAATCTGACCCGAAATATCGGGGCTGACTTTTACTTCCACTTCCGGATAAATTTTTCCGCTGGCATTTACTGATTCAACAATCGTACGGTTAGCAGTTTTTTCCACAGCCACTTTTTCTGCCTTATCGCCGCCGCCCATTCCTTTCATTACAAGAAAAAGAACAGCCAGTACTGCTGCAATTATCAAAAACCATTTTAGCTTTTTATTCATGGTGCAAATTTGTAACTATCATTAATATTTTATCATTATCCATTAAACCATTATCCATTACAACTTCAGGCCCTGTCCTTTATAAAACTCCAGCAACTTCATCTTAAATACATAGTCAAACTGTGAATACAATGCCTGAATTTTTGCCTTCAGCACATTGTTCTGGCTGTTCAGCAAATCATAAGTTGAAAGCAGGTTCAGCGCATATCTTTTGTTGGCAAAATCGTATGCCTTCTCAGCCGTTTGAACTGATTTTATGTCTGCATTAAATTTTTGCAAAGAAGCCGTAGCATCGTTATATGCCTTATAAATATCCTGTTTCAGTTGCATATCACCCTGCTCTTTCTGCAATTCGTATTGTTCTACAGTCAGCTTGCTCCTTTCCCATCCGGTACGGGCCTGCCTGTTGTTAAACAAAGGAACATTGATACTGATGCCCACACTTTGCCCAAAGTTATTATTGAATTGGCTGGGTATGGCAGATGGTTTGTAATAAGCCACTACATCGGTTCCGTCAACAAAAACAGGCACTTCTACCGGGTAATAAACACCACTGGCATTCGCCCTGGCTCCTGAATTAGAATATCCGCTAAGAACCTTGTTGTAAACAGGTTTCTTTTTAAAATTTACAGCGCTGGTATATAAACTGCCGAAGGCAGAAATTGTGGGGTACATACTTCCCCTTGCTGCCGCTACTGACTTTATTGCCGATTGAATCCTTATCTCATTAACCTTTTGCTGCGGCATAAATTTCAGAGCCATTGTATATACAGCATCAGGCTGCAAGTCGGCCAGCGGTATTATCGGAATAGAAGCCACCGGAGGTGTTTGCACATCAAAAGCAGTCGCAGCATCTAAGTTCAGCAATGCCTTCATCTGAAGTAAATACTGCTGTGCAGTAGCTTCGGCACTTACCAGCGAAGAACTGTCTCTTGCCAGTTGCGCTTCCAGCTCTGCTGCATTCAGTTCCGGTAAAGCACCAGCATCCACTTTCTTCCGGGTTGTCTCCAGCTGTGTTTGTGTCTGGCTGATTTGAACTTTAGCCAGGTTAATTTGTTCTTTCGACAACAAAATTTGCAAATAGGCTACGGCTACATTCAGCGCCACATCATCCTGCACCTTTTGCGTTTGTGCTTTATCGGCTTCCCAGGTGAGCCTGGATGCTTCAATAGAATTCTTCCGTGAAAACCAATTGAAAATGGTGACACCGGTTTGTAACTGCATCCCCAGGTTCAGAAAATTATTATCCTCCAGCACACCAGTGGTTGGGTTTTCTGAACGGCCAAGCCTGTAGCCCACACTGCTGCCAAAATTGAGGGTGGGAAGTTTTCCGGCCTTGGTTTGCTCAAAATTCAGAGCCGAAAACCGGGACTGCAGGTCAGTCTGCCTTACAGAAATATTATTCTTTATTGCATGGTTAACACAACGGAGAAAATCCCATTTTTCCTGGCCACTTGCTGATAAAACACAGAAAAGAAAAGAAGCCAGAACGAGTCTTTTTTTCATAATAGGCAAAGTTATGCTAAATGCCAACGGGAGCTAAGCCATTTTTTGTGAGCGGTAGTTACTTCATTCCGGCAGTTTTGCCAGTGCCTGCTCCATATCCCTTATCAGGTAGCCCGGTTCTTCCAGTCCTGCATACATGCGGATGTAACGGTGCTCCGGATTATCGGGGTCAAAATCTGCGACAGGAATACCGGCACATTTGGGAATGATAAGGCTTTCATGTCCGCCCCAGCTTACCGCCATCATAATGTGCTGCAGCGATTCGCAGAAGGTTACAATATCTTCCCGCCGCCGGGTTTTCAGTATGAATGTAAATAAACCGCAGGCACCTTTCATTTGCTTGCGGGCCAGCTCATACTGCGGAAAAGTTTCGTCAAGCGGAAAAAGGATGCGTTCTACCTTCGGATGCTGTTTTAAATATTCAATTACAGTTGCCGTAGTCTTAGTTATACGTTCAATACGGGCAGGCAGTGTACGCAAACCCCTTATCAGCAACCAGGCATTAAATGGTTGTATCCCGCTGCCGATATTCAGGTATTCGCTGTCGAAAATCTTCTTCATCATTGCCTTTGTCCCGCACAAAACACCTCCCAGCGTATCGCTATGGCCGCCAATGTACTTGGTTGCAGTTTGCATAGCCATATCAATTCCCAGTTCAACCGGTTTTTGATATAATGGCGTACAATAGCTGTTATCAATCAGGGTAACGATACCTTTTGACCTTGCGAGATCAGCCACTTCTTTTATCGGCTGGATAGCAAAATCCCAGCTGTTGGGCGATTCGAGATAAAAGAATGTGGTGTTATCCTTTGTGGCTTTTTCCCAGTTTTCAATATCAGCGCCGTCAATGTAAGTAACAGAAACATTAAACCGGGGCAATACCACATCAAACATACGCTGCACCCATGTATAGGGTTTTGCTACCGAAACTATGTGATCGCCTGACTTAATATTGGCAAGAATGCCCGCAAAAATTGCTGCCGCCCCATTATTAAATACAAGACAGTCCTCTGCCCCATCTAATTCAGCCAGCTTCTTACGCAGAATATCCACAGTCGGATTTAAACCCCTGCTGTATAGATAGTCCTGCATCTCATCTTCAAAAGCAGCAGTTAAATCCGCAACTTTCCTGAAGGCAAAATTGCTGGTTTGTATAATAGGCGGAGAAACTGCATTAAAGTACAGTTCACGGTCTTCGCCCAGTTCATTTATTATTTGCGAAATGTCCATTTACTGGTTATTTTTTTTCAGCCTTTGTGCAGCAAAATAAACTATGATAAACCCGGCCAGTACTGCCGTTCCGGTTAAGGCCAGCATGGGCTCCTTTACTGCAATCATTGTTCCCACAAAAATATAAGCAGCAATAAATATCAGGGGAAGCAACGGGTAAAACTTCATTGAATAAATACCTGTTCCATCTAAATGTTTTGTCCGTTTTCTTAATACAAATATCGTGGCGGCAGATGTGGCCATTCCAATAGAGTCAAGGAAGATTACAAAACTGAGTATCCGGTCAAATGTATCGGCAAAAAACAGAACAACAACGCAGATGGCAGCAAAGACGGTAAGACTTACCGTCAGCACATCTTTCTTTTCATCTTTCTTACTGAAGGCTCTGGGTAAAATGCCGTCAACACTCATGGCATACATCACCCTGGGATTACTGAGCAGCAATACATTCACATACGCCAGCACAGCCAGGAATAATAAAACGGAAGAGCCATATTTACCGGGTGCACCAAACATTTTTTCTGCCACTACAGAAGCGATTCCTGATGTTTCTTTCAGGTTGTTAAACCCAATCACCTTGACATAAGAATAACTGACCAGCAGATACAGAATTATAATAACGATGATGCCGATAAAAATCCCCTTGGGAATATTCTTCTGCGGGTTTTGAACTTCATCGCCAAAGTTGATGGTTTGCTGATAGCCGCCATAAGTAAATGAAGTTGCCTTTAACGCCACCCCAAAAGATAACAACAATGCCGCTACCGATGTCTTGCTTTCATCAATAATTACCGGTGCAGTGCTGTGTACAGAAGGAAAAAATAAAGCTGCCACAATTACAAGCAGCATCCCGATTTTAATCACCATGAGCACATTCTGGGTTTGAGAACTCATGCGAAGACCCAGCAAATTCACCCCGTAAAAAAGTACGATTGCTGCCACCGCCAGAACAGGCTTCCATTTGGCCACAGCATCAGCTTCCACCAGCAGCGGCGTTATATACTCACTGCCGATTAAAGCCACCCCTGACAGAGAAGCTGCATTAGAGATAAGAATGATGATATTAATACCGAATGCTAAAGAGGGATGATATGCGTAAGAAAATATTTTGTAATAGCCTCCGGTAATGGGATACCTGCTTCCGATCTCGGCATAAGTGAGTGCACCGCAAATGGCCACGAGGCCGGCCACTATCCATGCGGCGAAAAAAATGGTTGGTGTTGCGGCGGCATTGGCTGCATCTTTTGAAGTTCTGAAAATGCCAGTGCCAATAACCAGCCCGATCACAATCATTGTTAAGGAAAAAAGTCCCAGTTTATTCTTTTCACTCATGGCTTGAAGATACAAAGAATAACCTCTCTGGATTAAAAAAGGCCTTGTGGAAACAAGGCCCGGGTTTACATCTAACTGCCCGACAAAATTGGGTTGCCGCCTGTATAGCCACAGGCTGTATTTCACTCCATGTCGCATTATTTGGACAAACAGCTATAGCAATAGTTAAAAATGTTTGGATAAATGCACTATTTGTGCCGCCGAATTTTCAGTACCGGATTTTAGGACAAGCCAGGTTGTTCTTTTTTCCGGTACGATAAATAACTCCCACCGAATAATTAAGGTAGTGGTCATTCTTGCTGGGATTTACTGCTTCACTAAATCCATCTAAGTAATCAGTATAACTAAGACGGTATGAACTTTCAGCATTTACTGCCAGTTTGGGTGTAAAAAAATATTTCACCCCGGCCCCAAGCGGAATAACCGGCAACAATTTTGGCAATGAATGTACAGTATCTGCCGCCAGGCCATTCCATAAATCTGTTGCCTCCGGAAAGTATGATGCGTTGATACCGCTCCAGTCCCGCTTAATATTCAGATAGGCGAGGCCAGCACCGGCAAAAAGATATGGTGCAAATCCTTTGTCTGTGTAATTTCTTTGTAATGGACTCCATACCAAATGAGCAGCAAGTTCAGCAACAGGGGTGGAAAACTTAAAATTACGCTGCTGCCTGTATTCGGGGTTATCATATACTGATTCATCACCCTTAAGCTTTCCCAACACAAAATTTCCCCGTACAGAAAACGAGGGACTCAGAATCTTAGAGGCATGAAGCCCTAGCGACAACTTTTGTGTTTCAAATGAGCCAAGCCGTTTGGGAGTAAGGTCTCCCTGGTACACAAGGAAGCCAAGATTTATCCCAAACTCGTATTTAGGTTTTTCAATTTGTGCATTCACTTTAAACAAAACCGTTAAGGCTGCAGCGGTCAGTGTTACTCTAATTGATGTACGCTTCATCGGACAATTTTTCGGGTTAAAAAATTCCGGGCAGAAGCGATTGGAGGGCTTTAATGAAATACTTGCCTTTCGGCCCGTTTACTAAACGAGGCTGGCTGACAACTAAGATGTAATATTTCTGAAACGGAAAAACCGAAACAGAATTTTGTAAAATTTGTTAAAGAAATGCTGCAAAAATTATTCCGAAAAAAATAACAGGTAACGATTAAACCTTTCGCCAATCGGCAATAAAATCAAGATAACTGTCGCTGATAGGAAGCTCGGCACCGGATTGCAACCGGGCCTTCTTATTAAGGATTGATTTCACTTTTGAAACTGCAACAATATAACCTCTGTGAATGCGTCGAAACTCATTTTGCGGAAGTTTCTCCAGCACTTTTTTCATAGTCATCAATGTCATTATCGGTTTTCCGGCTGAAAGGTGTATGCGTATGTAGTCTTCAAGGCTTTCGATATAATCTATTTCAGTCAAAGGAATTTTAACCAGCCTGTATTCTGAATACACAAAGAGACTATCCGGCACCGGCCTTTCAGTTTTTTGTTTGTATTCAAAGTACTCAGAAGCCTTATTGACCGCCCTGGTAAAGCGTTCAAAACTGATTGGCTTCAGCAAATAATCCACGGCATCAAGCTCAAAGCCTTCCAAAGCATAATTCTTATACGCTGTGGTAAATATTATCATCGGCCTGTCTTGTAAGGAACGGACAAGGTCTATGCCGGAAATATCCGGCATATTAATATCGGCAAACAGTAAGTCAACAGGATTACTCTGCAAAAAAAATTTCCCTTCAATGGCATCATCAAATGTCTTTACAAGTTCCAGTTGCGGAGCTCTGGCAATGTATTCCTGCATTAATGCTAATGCAAGCGGTTCATCATCTATTGCCACACATTTGATTTTCATCTTATAAAATTAGGCCTGTAATGTTAAATGAACTGTGAAGATTTCGCCTTTGTCATCAATGTCCAAAAAATGCCTGTTATGGTACAGATGAAGGAGCCTTTGCCGTGCGTTAGCAATGCCTATTCCGCTGCGTTCTATGTTACTGCTGAATTTAAAATTTCTGTTTGCGCAATAAAATGTAATTGTCTGTTCTTCTGTCAGCAATTTTATTGTTATGGCCGAAGGTTCGTGGCTGCTGATACCGTACTTAAAAGCATTCTCCACAAATGTCATCAGCAGCAATGGTGCAATTTTCTTATCCGAAGTATCACCTTTCACCTGCAGGTCAATATTCATCTTGCCGCCAAGTCTTATCCGCTGCAGGTCGATATAATCTTTCATACAACCTATCTCACTGTCAAGCGGTACAAAATCATATTTAACCTCATCTGTAACATACCGCATGATGCCTGAAAGTTTCATTATTCCCTCTGCTGTCAAATCACTCTTCGTCATTGCCAGCGAGTAAAGATTATTTAATGTATTAAAAAGAAAGTGGGGATTGATTTGTGCTTTAAGAAACGAAAGTTCTGCATTAGCCCTTTCTGTTTCTGCTTCCAGAGCTCTTTTCTCTGTTAACCGCCATTGATGGAGAATGGGAATAGCTGTACTCAGCGACCAAACCGTTACAAAAAGGATTACACTGCTTATATCAAACCGTATAGGACTGTGCGGCTTTCCTGGCGGTTCCAGCCTTTGCTCTGTTTTTGGCAGTCTTTCCGGTGGCGGCGACATTGTTATCAATCCATCGAATGGTCTTATCAGATAAACACCCGCAAACAAAAACAGAACTACTACAACATACAGCAGGAATTTTTTCTTCAGGTATAAAAAAGGGAAAAGAACATTTTTATTAAAATAAAACAAAAACAGGTACACAAAAGAAAAAATCAGGAATGGGGCAGATACAATAGCCGCCCAGTTAAATGATTCACCCTTCGGCGACCTTGCCAAAAAGCCAATGATAAGACTGAAAAACAAAAGCCATCCTGCCAGGTGGCCGATAATATTTAACAATTTAGGTCGCATGTAAAATTATCTCATCTATAAAAATACTTGTTTATTCGTTACAGAGTTAAGACCGGCAGCATGGAATGCCGCCGGTCTTTCATGTCCCTGATTTATCAGAGGGTTATTGTTGTTAACTTATTAGAAACAGTAAATGTTCCTTTTTGTGTTCCCCCTGAAAATGCTCCGCCACTGTAAAATCCGTTTGTATTTGAGCCGCCTGAATAAGACCCCCCGGTCAATACTTTGTATGTTGACCCACTCTGCAATGAAGAAGAAGAATAGATAAAATAGTAAGCGCTTCTTGCAGGTGCGTAGGTTACAAGGTTTGTACCTGATGAATTTTGTATAGTAAACAATGTGCCTGCAGCCACATTGCCGGTTATCTTCGCCAGCACAGTATATTGGGCTGATGTGGCGCTTGTCGCTTCAATCATATTTCCTGCATTAGGCCCCGATGCAATAAGTACACCGCCTGATATATTAAATGAACCATTCACATCAATTGCCACCTCCGGTTGTGATGGCGGACCCTGTGCTACTACAGTACCGCCAGACATGATAACACTTCCGTTGCTGTCAATTCCATCGCCGCCTGAAGTATTTACGGAGATAGTTCCCCCGGCAAATGTTATCAGACTCCCGTCATCATTTTCACCTCCATTACCCTTGGTGGCATTCAGGCAGTCGTCAGAAGATACAACGGTTATATTCCCGCCATTGAATGTAATATATGGCGCTTCCAATCCTTCAGTGGATTTTGTAATATTAATCACTCCTTCATTAACAGTAATGGATGTTTCAGACTTAATCCCATCATCTGCAGCTGATACAGATATGTTGCCTCCTGTAACAGCAAGTGCCCCGTCACTTTTTATTCCCTTGGCCTCACTGTCAGATGTGCCGTAGGTGAAAGTGCTTCCGCTTGCAGAGATATTGATTGTTCCTCCTGCTACGGCCAGTGTTCCGTCAACAGTAATTCCTTTACCGCCTGTGCCAGAACTGGTAACAGTAAGTGTGCCACCTGCCATGCTGAAGTTCCCATCACAATTCACACCTGCAGCCGCAGCAATATCTGCATCATCTGTATCATAAAAGGCATTGCCTGATGTGGTGATGGTGGCAGTACCATTGGTGAATGTAAAATTGCCGCCTGTCTTAAATCCTTTAGATGCCTTACCAGAAACTTTAAGTGTGATAGTGCCCTGGCTGTTCACAGTCATATAGCTTTCGCTGCTGATGGCATTACCTTTATCGCCTGTTGTAGTTACATTAATCACTCCGCCATTGATAAGCATATAAGGAGTAATGCTTACGTCTGTGCCATCGTAAGAGGCGGTTATGCCATCATCCCCACTGTTCACAGTAATGTTTCCGCCATTAATGGTTACATAACCTTCCTCGCAGTCAATTCCATCGCCTGAAGAGGTAATGCTCACCGTGCCTGCATCCATTTTAAAATAATCGTTGGCATGTATGCCGTCCGATACGGCACTCACCACAGTAATATTGCCATTATAAACATAGATATAATCATCGCTGCAAATGGCATGTTTGTATTTACCCGTAACCGACAGGTTTCCTGTTCCCGTAAAATTCAGTTGCCCCTCGCTGAAGAAAGCTGCTTTCTGGTCTTCAGTACTGGTGGCGTATGTGCTGCCGTCAATCAGGCGGTTATTAGTGCCTCCCAATACCAGTACAGTAACTTTCTTACCCGACTGAATATTAATGGCCGGACCATCTGCATTTATAATGCTTAGGCCGTTCAGCACTAAGTTGAATTTGTAGTCGCTGTACAATTTGAACTGACCATCACTAACTTTTCCTGATAATACATAATAGATTTCTGTACCGGTAACCGTTGACGTGACCACTACATTTCCGTTGGTCACAACGACATTCACCCCACTAGCCGAAAATGGGTTGGTTACCGTAACAGTGCTGTCGGTATAATTAATAACCACCGCATTAGAAAAGGTGGTATCCTTAGTATTGGTCACAAAACCATCATCTGTACCATTTCCATCGTCTGAGTTTGAATCGTTCGAATCTTTCTTGCATGATGCAGCCAAAACAGCACAAGCGGCAAAAACCAAAACCGAACGGGCAATTTCTTTTATTTTCATAATATTTTTTTTAGTTCACAGGTCTGACATCATTGATATCCAAAAGTTGAATCTCTGTTGCCTGAAATCAGCTGTGTGTCTGTGAGCAGGGCAATTGTGCCGATAAATTGAAAAAAAATATCCCACGGCTGTGTAAAACTCTTCGTCCGCATTAACCAGGCTGCTTATACATTTGCATAGATTTGGTTCCGCCTGTTGGCGGATGAAAAGGGAAATCCGGTGAGAGTCCGGTGCTATCCCCGTAGCTGTAAAGCCCCTCTTTACTTCCATACACGGAAGGTGTAAAGAGAGTAAAGTTGTTGATGATTCACCACTGTCCGCTCAAAGGCGTATGGGAAGGTTTCAACAAAGGCTAAGCCAGAAGACCTGCCAGATCAGCAAAATATATTTCAGCTTTCGGGTGAAAGGCATGAAGATTTCAGAGTGTAAGGGCATTCTTTAATTTTCCACTTCATTTCCTGGAAGCAGTCACACAAAAATTTCATTGTAATGAAAAAGAGTTTTTTTGTGCTGGCTGCTGTTGTTTTCAGCATCCGGCTATCGGCCCAGAACGAACAATCACCATCAGACACGGCAAAAGGATTAGACGAAGTCATTGTTTCGGCCAACAAGTATCCGAACAAAACTTCTTTAACAGGAAAAGTGGTTACCATCATTCCGCAGGAACAAATTGAGAAAAGCAGCGGCAAAGACCTGTCACAACTTTTAGCAGAACAGGCTGGTATATACATCGGCGGCACTAACAGTAATCCCGGAAAAGATAAAAGCATTTATCTGCGTGGCGGGTATGTATCACACACACTGATAACAATTGACGGCATACCTGTTTATGATCCATCAGGTATTGGTGGCAACTTTGATATACGTAATCTTTCTTTAACTAATATTGAGAGAATTGAAATACTGAAAGGAAGCCAGTCCACATTATATGGCAGCGATGCAATAAACGGTATAATCAATATCATCACCAGGAAACCCGGCAAAAAGGCTTTGGGAGCAAACGGGACTGTTAGCTACGGCAGCTATGAAACAATCAGGGGCAATGCAGGTGTAAATGGCAGGAGCGGTTTCTTTGACTATAATGCCTCTTTTGCTTATCACAATTCAAAAGGTATTAACGAAACAGAAAACAAAAACAACAATCCGGTTACAGATAAAGACAATTACAAACAATCCAGTTTTCAGTTAAATATAGGCTATCGCCCTTCAGACAAGTTTTCAATCCAGCCTTTCTTCCGGTTTGGTAAACTAAGCGGTGATATAGACCAGGGAGCTTATACTGATGAACTGGATTACACGTATAACCAAAAAAGCTGGCAAGCCGGAGTAAAAAATGAATACACCCTGGGCAAAACAAAATTCAACCTTCTCTATAATTACAACAACATCAGCAGGCTGTATATTGACGATTCAGTAAAAAGCAGAAACGGCTACGACACCTATTCAAAGGGAGATTATTCAGGAAGTGAACATCTTATTGACGCTTACATCCACACCCCATTGAACAAGATTCTGAAACTAACTGCAGGAACAGATTTTCGGTTTACCAATATTAATTATAATTATTTGTCGCTTCCGGCATGGGGCCCGCCTGCCGTTATTGATACCACGGTTAATCAGCAAAGTATTTATAGTGCCCTGAACCTTAACACACCTGATGGTTTTAACGTAGAGGCTGGCGGAAGAATTAATTTTCATTCTGCCTACAAGAACCAGTTTGTATTCAACTTTAACCCTTCTTATTTGCTGAACAGCAAAATAAAAATTTTTGCCAATCTTTCTTCAGGTTATAAAACTCCCACATTGTACCAGCTATATTCAGAATATGGCAATAGCAGCCTGAAACCCGAAACAGCCCTCACTGCCGAAGCTGGTGTTCAGTATTATTCACCTAGCAAAAAGCTGAATACAAGAATAACCGGCTTCATCAGAAATGTGAAAAACGTATTTACCTTTTATTATGATGCGGCTACATTCACTTCTATGTACATCAACCGTGACAAACAGGAAGATTACGGATTTGAATGGGAAGCCACCTATAACCCCGATACCAAAACAAGCATAAGGGTATTATTTAGCTTTACTGACGGCAACATCACCACCCAAACACCTGCAGGGAAAGACACAACCTGGTTCAACCTGCTGCGCAGGCCAAAATCGTCATTCAGCATCAATGTCGGCAGGCAGTTCACCCCGTCATTTTATGCCAGTGCCAACGTTTCCATTATTGGAAAAAGAGAGGATGCTTATTTCGACAGTAATACTTTCTCTACAGTACCGGTCACGTTAAAAAGCTATACGCTGATTGATCTCTATGCTGAATATGCCTTCAGCAAAAAGAGACTAAAACTGTTCACAGAACTCAGAAATATAACTAACACAAAATACTTTGAAATTGCAGGCTTCAACACCCTGCGTTTTAACGGATATGGAGGCATCAGGTTTACTCTCTGATAAAACAGGGTACATAAAGAAACTTTGCCCCCGTTGTGGTGCTGCTTTTGACTGCAAATCGGAAGACATAAAGCATTGTATTTGCGCATCCGTAAACCTGACAGAAAAGCAAACAGGGTTTATGCAAATGAATTACACAGGATGTCTCTGCATTAACTGCCTGTACCACATAAAAGAAGAAATTAATCCTTTTGATTAACCGCCTGCGAAAATACCTGCTGTTTTGAATGGCAGGTATTTTAGTATGGGTCAGACGTTTCTTACCTTTGCCAAAATTCTGGCGGCTATGTATTTTAATTTAGAAGAATTTCTGACGCTTACTTTCACCTTATTTGCAGTAATCGATATTATTGGCTCAATCCCCATGCTCATTTCTATTAAAGAGAAAACAGGGCGGCTGAAAGAGTGGCGGATTACCCTTATCTCAGGAGCATTAATGATACTTTTTTTCTTCATTGGTAAGCCCCTGTTGGGTGTGCTGGGGGTTGATATACGGTCGTTTGCCGTAGCCGGTTCTATCGTAATCTTTATTCTCGGTCTCGAAATGATTTTAGGGATTGAATTCTTTAAAGCCGATAACAATCCGGCAACAAGCACAGTAGTTCCGATTGCTTTTCCGTTGATTGCAGGCAGCGGAACGCTTACCACTATCATGTCATTGAAAGCCACTTTTGAACGGGCCGACAAAAACGAATATATGATTGTGCTGGCCATTATCGCCAACCTCGTTTTTATATACATAGTATTAAAATCACTGAAATTGATAGAGAAGGCATTAGGCAAATCAGGATTATTGGCGATAAGAAAGTTTTTTGGCGTAATATTGCTCGCTATTGCCATCAAGGTTTTTGCAGCAAATGTGCCGGGACTGATTAAATGATTTCAGCTTTGGTTTTCATAAATCTGAAATCTAAAATTCCAAATCAAAAATCTTATTGGCCTCGTAGTACAATGGATAGTATAAGAGTTTCCGAAGCTCCAGATACAGGTTCGATTCCTGTCGAGGCTACAGCCTAACAAAAAAAGCCACAGATTGTGGCTTTTTTTGTTTACCAAATTATTGTATAACTTGTATCATTAAACACAAGCATATGACAATGCAACCAAGCAAACCATCAACCTTCCTTCTTTTCCCATGGGGACTAATGTCAATCGTACTGGTTTTACTGCTGAACCTTACTCTTAACAACGATTGGTTCAGCAGAAACTGGAGCTGGATAGCCCTGGTACTGATCATTCCTGCTGCTATCCTGGAAAACTTCAAAGTAGGTTACTCCACTATGCGTATCATGTTTATGAAAGTGGTGTACTCACTTCTTTCCTTCCTGCTGGTGGGCATGGCTTTCGGTTCGGCAGTAAATGGTTACCATATTACAAAGTTTCAGAAAGTAACTGAGCCCATTAAAACCATTCATCTTCCGTGGTATGTAGTGCTGGCATTGGTAGTGCTGTTGCTCATACAGGTAGCCCAGCTATTCAGTATGCTAAAAGCCGTGAAGAGAGAGTTCATGCAGATGGATCCTGACAATTAATCTACAATTGCTTTAGGGCAGCTTTCAGAAATGGCATCGTTGGCAGTGTTGAAATTATTTTCAACTCTTCTGCCAGCGATGTTTCGTTATCTAAAAACTTCAATACCTGCTGTGGCTCATTACTTTTAAATAATCTGGAAAAAATACTGTCACCGGGAAGTTTGTTATAATATAAAATATGCAGCAGCACATTATCATAAAAACGAAACCGCCAGGACGATAAAGGAAGCCGGCTCAATTCTTTTCCTTTGGAGAGAAAGTCAACAATTCTTTGCGCCTGTTTTTGTATAAATTGAAAAGTATAACCGCTGGATGCTTTTGTCTGTCCGCCGGCAGTACCGATATTGTAAATTTCGTTTTCTTCAAAATAAAACCGGCGGCTTGTCATGGGTATAATGCCAAACTCTGTTTCAGTTACCCGATAATTTTTCAGGCCAAGATATCCCTGAATGTACAGGTTCAGGCCGGCATCATATTCGGCCTGTGACAGCAACTCTCTTGTAAACAATGTGTATTCAACAAGGGCTGTACGTTTATCAAAAGGCAACACATAAGCAAAGGTGGTCCCTTTATTTTGCGGAACTCTGAAGTCCATCATCGTGGCAACCTCCGTGTTAAACGTATCGTTATCAGTTTCAATCACCCAACCTTTGAAATGCTGCAGCAATTGAATATTCTTCTTTTCATTCCTGTCAGGCTGAACAATGGAATTAAATACAATCCCTGCGTCCAGTATTTTTGTTTCTCCATCTATGGAAAGTGTAAACTTATTACCAGACCGGCTGAAACTCTTTACTTCTCCATACACCAGCTCAACAGAAGGATATGCAGAGATTTTATCAAAACAATAGTTGTAAAAATCAACTCCCCTTATCATCTTGTATTGATAGGGAGTAATAGTCATATCAGAAGAATAATCAGAACTGAAGAAAGAAATTGTATCCCACTTCTTATGTATGATACCTTCGAAAAAGCCCTCCCCGCTTTCCCAATAGCACCAGGTGCGGTCATTTTGTGTTTTGGCAGCCTTATCAATCAGTAAAATTTTCTTATCTGCAAATTGCCTGTTCTCCAGCATTCGCATAATAATGCTCAGGCTGGCACAACCCGCACCGAGAAAAACATAATCGTATGACTGATGCTGTAGCAATTAATCTTTCAGGTCTTTGTCAGGTGCATATTCAACCCGTTGGGCCCCGGCCATCAGTTTCTTATCACGGCGTACTTTATCCCAGTATTTTTTGGCCACAAATAAAAATCCAAAACTTTCACCATGTTCTTTTCCCAAATGTTTGTGGTGCATTTTATGTGCCCAGCGGATAGCCCTTACATAAGTACCGTTGCTGCGGGTAAACCATTTGAAACGCTGGTGGATAATAACGTCATGCACCAGGAAATAAGCAGCCCCATAAACCATGATGGCATAACCAACTGATTGCTGCCACCACACATGATTGAAAGTACCGTTATAAATTAACAGGAAACTGGGCACAGCAAAGATTACCGCAAAGGCATCATTTTTTTCAAACACACCCGGCCTTACCTGGTGATGGTCTTTATGCAAATACCATAAAAAACCATGCATTACATACTTATGTGTGCACCAGGTAACACCTTCCATTATTACAAATGTGGCTACAAAAACCAGGACAAACCAAACTACAATCATTTCAGTAAAATTTATCTGACCAAAGCTAAACAGTATTTGCTTTCCAGTCTGCAATCTTATCAAAAGCGATGCGGAACCATGCCGTGAATTGCTCAGGATCTGACGCAAGCCAGTTACGTACTGAATTCATATCCATGTACCGGCAATCCATCACTTCTTCAGAATTAAAACTGATTTCACCATCATAATAACCAACAAAAACATGGTCGAACTCATATTCAGTAAGCCCGTTTTCAAAATCAGCCTTATATACAAAATCGAATATTTTCTCAATAGACGTGGTAAAACCCATTTCCTCCTGTAATCGCCGTAATGCAGCAGCATGTGTATCTTCTCCCGGTGACGGATGGCTGCAACAAGCATTGGTCCACAAGCCGCCACTGTGATATTTGTCCATTGCCCGCTGCTGCAACAGCATTTCGCCTTTGCTGTTAAAAATAAAAACACTGAAGGCCCTGTGCAGTAACCCATCAGTGTGTGCCTTCAGCTTTTCGCATTCGCCGCTGGCATTATCTTCTTCATCAACTAATATCACTTTTGTTACATCCATATCAGATCATCCCCAGTTGATTTTTTACTCCGGCCCTGAATACAATATATGCTTTTAAAAAATCAGGAATGCGGATTCTTGATTCCAGGATACTCGAAGGCTTTAATCTCTTTATTTTTTTGAAGAGCGAAAGATAGTATTTGTATGCTACGTACACACCAAACCGGGCCTTGAGCGGCAACTGCTTTATTCCTTCAAACGCAGCCCTGAAATCCCCGGCAATATCTTTTTCAATCTGCTGCTTCTCTCTTTCTGTGAAATTATTAAAGTCACATCCGGGAAAATAAGTTCTGGAAAGGCCGGCATAATCAGCTTTGATGTCCCTTAGAAAATTTACCTTTTGAAAAGCTGCCCCCAGCGACCGGGCCGAAGGCTCAAGTTTTTCATATAGTGCCTTATCCCCTTCGCAAAAAACATACAGGCACATCAGTCCCACCACTTCTGCCGAACCATAAATGTATTCTTCATACCCCAGCACATCATACACTTTTTTGCTAAGGTCCATCTCCATACTCCTGAAAAAAGCATCCACTAACTTAAGGTCAATATTGTATTGATTTACGGTACGCTGAAAACTGTTAAGTACAGGATTCAGGCTGATCCCTCTCTTTATTGAATCATAAGTTTCTGCCTTAAACTGCTCCAGCAATTCTTCTTTATCATGGTCATGAAAAGTATCCACTATTTCATCGGCGAAGCGGACAAACCCATAAATATTAAAAATGGGCGTACGTAAATCTTTATGCAGCATACGTATGGCCGAAGCAAAAGAGGTGCTGTACCGCTGTGTAACGATTTTGCTGCAAATTTCACTGGTTGAATGAAAAAGATGAACCATAACTGAATATATGCTTTTATTGAATTGCTTTAATAACCTGTCCGGCAGCCACTTCACCACTTATCAATGAGGGCGGCACCCCGGGACCCGGAACTGTTAGCTGACCTGTATAGAATAAATTCCTCACTTTTTTACTGCGACATGATGGCCTGAAGATGGCTGTCTGCTTCAGCGTATTGGCCAACCCGTAGGCATTCCCTTTAAAGGAATTATAGGCTTTTGTAAAATCGCTTACTGAAAACGTCTTCTTATACACAATGGCATCTGTAATTTTTTCACCGGTGATATCCTCCATGCGTTGAACAATTGCCTGGAAATATTTTTCACGAAGTGCTTCATCATCACCGTCCAAACCGGAGGCTACCGGCACTAAGAAAACGATGTTCTCGCAACCAGCCGGGGCAACCGTTTCATCGGTTACGCTGGGGATACTTACATAGAACAATGGAGATGTTGGCCACTGCGGTTCTTTGTATATTTCGTAGCCATGCCTGTCAAAAGGAACATCAAAAAATAAAGAGTGATGAACCGGCCTGTTCAATTTCTTATTTAAACCAACATAATACATCAGGCAGGAAGGTGCCATCACTCTTTTCTCCCAGAAATTTTCTTTGTACGAACGGAAGGCTTCCGGAAGCAGTTTTGTTTCTGTAAACTGGTAATCGGCACCGCTGATAACCGCATCAGCAGCATATACCGCCTTATTGGTTTTTACAGCCTGCGCCGATTTGTTTTGTATGGAGATTTCTGTAACGCTTTCTGAAAACCGGAATTGCACACCAAGCTCAAGGGCCAGCCTGTACATACCGTCAACCACTGCATACATACCGCCTTGTGGGTACCATGTGCCCCCTTTTATATCCGCATAGTTCATCAGGCTGTAAAGAGCTGGTGTGTCCTGCGGGAGTGCTCCTAAAAATAATACGGGGAACTCCATCATCTGCTGCAGCTTGGGATGTTTAAAATAGGAAGCAATATGTTTTTTGATAGATGAGAACACCTGCAGCCTGAATACCCCGCTGATGGTTTGCCAGTCGAGAAACTCTGTAAGAGAAAGTCCCGGCTTGTACACCAGTTTGTTCATGCCAGCATCGTACTTATAAGCGGCTCCTTCGAGAAAGGTATCCAGTTTTTCGGCGCTGCCCGGTTCTATACTCTCAAATACTTGCTTCAGCGCCTCATAATCAGCAGGCATATCTGTATATCCATCATCCCAATAGATGCGGTAGGAAGGGTCAAGCCTTTCTAACTGGTAATAATCAGAAACTTTCTTTCCGAACTGGGCAAAATAACGGTCAAATACATCAGGCATCCAGTAAAAACTGGGGCCCATATCAAAGGTGAATCCCTGTTCTATCAATTGCTGTGCCCTGCCTCCGGGTCCTTCATTCTTCTCAATAACAGTGACATTCCATCCTTCTTTAGCCATATATGAGGCCGCCGAAAGACCGGCAAATCCGCTGCCAATTACTATTGCTTTCTTCTTTTCCAAATTTTTATTAATAACGTTTTATCTGGTCCTTGAGCAATTTTCTGGCAAAATGTATCCTGCTTTTCACTGTTCCCAGGGGTTCTGATAATGCGTCAGAAATTTCATTGTATTTGTAGCCATCAAAGTATAACAAAAAAGGCGTTCTGTAAATTTCCGGCAGTTCATTTATTGCCTGTCTTATTTCTTTGGTGTTGATGTTCGTCTGTGCATCATTCTGAACAATGGCTTTGGGTAAGCTGGCATGTTCACCCGAACCCGAAAGGGCATCACTGTTATAAATTACCCGCTGCTTCGATTTTCTGCGGTAGTCATTAATAAAAATGTTCCGCATGATGGTAAATAACCAAGCCCGGATATTGGTGCCAACATTATATTTGTTGTGATTGGACAATGCCTTGTACAGCGTTTCCTGGAACAGATCATTGGCTTCATCGCTATCCCTCGTAAGGCTGATAGCAAATGGTTTTAGAAAATCCTTGTTGTGTAAAAGCAATGCGGAGAATTCCTGTACTGACATTTTGTTTAAATTTTGATACAACAAAGTTAAACAAAATACTTTCATATAAACAAATTTTTGTTTAATTATTTTAAAAAATGATTAAACAAAATATATATAGAACTGCTTTTTTTAATTGGAAATATAGCTGATTACCTCTTGCACAGAGTGCATAAAATGGATATTGGGAAGCTCAGACTGATCATATTTTCTTGGCAAATGACCGGAAACTACAACAGGAGTTCCTGAAAAACAATTACTTACCTCCATTATGTATTCCGGAAAGTTTTGCCCGTTAATGACAGTGGTCAGGTGCATGAAGGCAATATCCGGCTTTTTTAAGTTCAGTACAAATACGGCATCCTTAAGCGGAACATTTGCGCCAAGATATATGGTTTCCACACCCCTAGAACGTAATAAGTAATTAATATATAAAAGCCCAATTTCATGATGTTCACCTTCCGGGAGAAAAAGAAGAATGGTTTTCTCAGGTCTTTCAATTGCAGGGCAGTTATCAATTCCTACAATTAATTTCTGCCTGATCATATTTGAAACGAAGTGTTCCTGTGCCGGGTTAATTCTTCCTGTTTGCCATAACAGTCCAATTCTTTCAAGAAAAGGAAAGATAATCATGGTAACGGTGGCTTCCATCCCCTTTTCTGCAATATGCTCTCTCAGTACGGTATCAAAAGCATACACATTCAGGTCAACCATCAATTTTACCAACTCGTTTATTGTCCGCTCAGTAACAGACCCGGCCGTATTGAGTTCAATTATCTTAGCAGAAATTTCCGCCGGATCCATCTTATCCAGCTTTGAAACCTTAAAACCATTTTTGTTAAGAAGTGAGATATTGAGGATGGTCTTTAATTCCTCATTGGAATAGTTACGGATATTAGTATCAGTCCGCTGGGGCTTCAGAAAGCCATAACGCTGCTCCCAGATACGTATGGTATGAGCTTTAATTCCCGAAAGATTTTCCAAATCCTTAATGGTAAACATCTCCATAATTGGTTACTACAAAAAAAAAACCGAAAAGTTCAGCAAATCAGAAAAAACTATAAACTGGCATTAATCAGTTTACCAGAATCCAGCAGTTTCTGAAAAACAGTATTGGCTGTTACAGTGTGAAGCCCGTCAAGGTGCCTGAACCCGTGAAGGTCGGTTCCCACCAATTCATAATATCCTTTCTTTACAAGATAATTCGCCAGTTCCTGCTGCGATTTTCCATAGTGTCCCGCCAGCGACAGGGCATTCAACTGGAAATAACAACCAGTTGCCTTCAGTTCATCGTACAGTTCTTTATTTCCTTCAAGGTAAATGTACCGTTCAGGGTGGGCAATTACCGGCAGATAGCCCTGCATCTGCATTTCAAACAATACATCCTTTAATCCCCGTGGCTCATACGCCATTGAGAATTCGCAAAGCACCATATTATCTTTTATCGTCAGCAGCTTTTCGTTTTGCTGTAACAGATCATCCACATGTTCATCAAGGAAATATTCGGCAGCAGCATATATCTCGGCCTCAATTCCTGCATCTGCGATAGCCTTTCTTACCTGTTCCAGCTTTTCCAAGATGATGGTGGGAGTATTCCGGTACATATCCCACATGATATGCGGTGTGGTGATGAATTTGGTATAGCCCAATTTCATCATCCCTCTTATAAGCTCAATGGTGGTATCCATATCCTTCGAGCCATCATCAATGCCCGGCAGCAAATGCGAATGCATATCCGTTTTCAGCATGCTGAAATCAGCCTTTTCTGTCTGTGCCGCAGTCTTCTTTGATCTGGAAAAAAAATTGAACATATATTCAAAACCGAAGTTAGTCTAATTCCGCAAGCACTGCCGTTCTTTCGGGCAATGAAGGAAATGCCTTATGCACCAGGTTGCTTTTAGGAAACAATACATACCAGGCGGTGAGAAAGAGAATCATAAAATCAGTATAAAAATTCCTGTGCTGCTGATACCATACTTCCAGTGCTCCTTTGTATGGCAGAATGATATCCCGGTAGGTTTCCTGCGGGGTCAGTTTGCTTTTCGTAATTATCAGTTCCTCATCCCTGAACACTATAGAACCAATACCGGTAAGACCCGGCGTAACATTGTACACTTTGCTTTTCATTTCATCAGAATACCGGTCGAAGCCTACCTTCATCAGCGGCCTTGGCCCCACAAACGACATATCGCCGGTAAGTATATTAATCAGTTGCGGCAGTTCATTAATCTTGCTCTGCCGCAGAAATTTACCCACTGGTGTTATCCTGGAATCACCACGCATCGTCATATCCCCGTGCCCCATATTCGGACTGTTCTTCAGCATGGTGGCGAATTTCCAGATGCGGAAAATTTTGTTTTTGTAACCTACCCTGTCCTGCCGGTAAAACACTTCATGTTCCCCGGTCAATAACAAAAGAATAATTATTGGAACTAATACCGGTGACAGCAGCAACAATGCCACCAATGAAAAAACAATGTCAAAAAAACGTTTGATGTGTTTGTACATGCTATTTACCCAATGGCTTCTTTTATTTCCCTTGCCACTATTTCCAGTTCTTCATCGGTAATATTTGTTGAACTCGGAATGCTCAGGCAGGTGTTGTAAATATAATCTGAGTTGTCTTTTCTGCTCACATACACACAATCCTTGTACATCGGCAGTTTGTTCATCGGCATCCAGAAACGGCGGCTAAGGATTTTATTGGCATTCAGATGGTCGAGCAACTGCTGTTGCTTATTCGTCTGTATGGTAAACAACCAGCCGTTGGTATTCACCTCCGGCAACTCCTGCTGAAAACGGATATCAGCCACACCACTCAGTTCTTTTTTATAAAAGGCAACAATCTCTTTTTTCCTTTTTATAAAAGAAGGCAACAGTTCCATCTGTCCTACTCCGATGGCTGCCAGCACATTTACCAGGCGGTAATTGTAACCCACTTCATCATGATAGTATTCATCAGCACTGGCCTTTGCCGTAGTGGTTAAATGTTTAGCATGTTTGGCTAAAGCTTCGTCATCGGTTACAATAACACCACCACCACCGGTTGAGATAATTTTATTGCCATTAAAACTGAATGCCGCCAGCGGACTGAACTTTCCGGCACTTACCCCTTTGTATGTTGTACCCAGTGCCTCAGTGGCATCTTCAACAACAGGCAATGGATATTTTTTTACAATGGACAAAAACCTGTCCATATTGCACATGTTACCCAGAATATGCACCGGCATGATGGCACCAATGCGGCGGCCATCTTTTATATAGAATAAACTTCCGTCTTTCACATCTGTTTCATTCTCCAAGAACTCTTCAAGCAAATCCAGGTCCATCTGCCAGAGCTGCGGATCAGCATCTATCAGCAAAGGCTCAGCACCCACATACTTTATAGAATTGGCCGAAGCCACAAACGTAAGATTGGGCAGGATTACATAATCGTTTTGCTTCACACCACTTAACAACAGCGATATATGCAAAGCGGCTGTTCCGTTCACTGCAGCTACACCATACTTTGCCCCGGCAAAATCAGCCACCATTTGCTCAAACTGTGTTACATATGAGCCAACGGAAGATATCCAGCCGGTATCCAGGCAATCCTTCACATACTTCCACTCATTGCCCGCAATGTTGGGAAGGCTCAGTGCAATAAATTTATCATTACTCATACACTAATTTTCCTGATTCAAGATATTGATTGTACCAGTCAACTGTGATTTTTAATCCTTCTTTCCACATCACTTTCGGTTCGTAGCCCAACTGTGTTTTCGCTTTCGTTATATCAGGACAACGGCGGCTTACCGACCCCGGATACGTAGGCGCATTTTCAAATTCACCTGTAAAGCCCATCAGTTCGCCGGCATAGTGAATTAAATCGCCAATAGAAATTTCATCCTGTGTGCCGATATGATAAGTCTCCCCGTTTGTTCCCGGCTGTTCCATCGCCAGCACCGTTCCCACCACCGCATCATCAATATAACAGAAAGCCCTTGTCTGGTCATGGCCATATACCTTAAACGGATTTTCACCTTTGCGGTAGCGGACAACCAGGTGTGGAATAACATGCTTGAAGCCCATCCTCGGGCCATACACATTGTGGTAGCGGACAATGGTTGTTTCAAAACCAAGAATCCTTGCATAGTTTAAAAAGCCAGACTCACCCAGCATCTTTGTTACTGCATACGTAAACCGTGGGTGACCAATTTCCTGGATGCACAACGGCACTTCTTCCGGTGTGGGTGTGGTATAACCAAATGCTTCAATAGTGCCTGCATAACATTCGCTCGTGGAAGTAAAAAGCACCTTACCCACTTTACTGCGTCGCACCCATTCCAGTGTGTTATAGATCAGTGCTGTGTTGATGCGGATGATTTCATGCGGAATGGAATTTGCATTATCTACTCCCACCACCGATGCCAGCATATACAACTGGTCATACGCCTCATCAAGCTGGTTATATGTGGCAGGGTCGGTAAAATCGCCGGCCACCACTTTGATACCATGCTTATTCACCAGTTCCGTAAAATGTTCATCCTGTTTGCCGCGGGCAAAATTATCGGCAATAGTCAGTTCATAATCCCTGTTCTCTGCAAGGTATTTGGTAATGTTAAAACCAATAAAACCTGCTCCGCCTAATAGAAGTACTTTTTTCGACATAATGTATTGCTAATCCTGTTTAATAAAATAAATGGTTTGACTATAGTTGGCTATCGCCAGCAATGCCCGATAAATATATTGACACGACTGCACAGCGCCATCTGTATTTACAAATTCTATATCATCTTCGGGTGTATGATACTGCGGATAACCACCTGTATGAAAACCCAGCACCGGAATTTTTTTCCTGTAAAAAGATACATGATCTGAGCCGCCCACTCCGCCTGCAATGACGATTGTGTTTAACCCGCTGCCATTACCCAGGTTTTTCAGTAAGGTCTCGCCACCCGGAAATGTACCGGCACCGCCCATATACAATTGCTTCTCTGCATTCAGGCAGCCCAGGATGTCCATATTTATCATCAGCTTAATGGCAGTATCTGCCACCGGCAGGTGATTGGTAAAGTACTTTGAACCCACCAGCCCTTCTTCTTCTCCGCTGAAAGCGATAAAAATTATACTCCGCTTATTCAATTTAGCCCTGCTCACTTCTTTTGCGATACACAGTAAAGCTGCCGTGCCCGAAGCATTATCTATGGCCCCGTTATGAATGGCCACTGTATCCGGCCTTTTTGAACCTGTTCCTTTTCCTCCCCATCCCAGGTGATCGTAATGTGCACCTATTACAATGTATTCGTCTTTTAACATTGGGTCGCTGCCGGGCAGGTATCCAATTACATTATTCGTAAGAACAGAATCCTGCGAAACAGAATTGGTTTGCTTTTTTATGTTTACATAGAATGGCTGATAATAATCCGGATGCCACTGTGTTAAACCAAACCTCTTAAATTGCTTACGTATGTATGCTGCCGCAAGGGTATTTCCGTTGGTACCGGGAAATCTTCCTTCCAGTTTATCTGCAGCCAGGAACCGGATATGCCTATTATACTGGTTTGCCGAAATCCCGTTCTGGGCAATACCGTTACTTGTGGTAACGACAATCAATATCAGTATGGAAATGCAGATTCTCAATGTCGATGTTTATTAAATATCACCTCTTCCCAGCACCTTCACCACATGCTTTTCACCCAGCATCTTAATCTCTTCTTTTGTCCACACACCAATAGTATCATACATAAAGGCAGAAGGTTTACTTACGAGTTTTTCAAGCACCACTTCATTATTTCTGTAATCCTTATGACCGGTAGTAATCACCACCACATCATAGTCGTTGCCCAGCAGCTCATTGAGGTTCTGGTTTACCCAAATATCTTTCTCCTCCCAATATTTTACATGCGGATCATGCAGGGTAATATCACAACCAGCTTCCAGCAGGTGATCATAAAAACCTTCAACAGGTGTATAGCGGGTATCACCTACATCATTCAGGTAGCTTACACCCAGCAGCAGAACTTTCTTCCCTTCCAGAGAACCATTGTATTGCGACCGCAGGTATTCAAACGCATACACCGGCATCTTATCATTAATGTGAACCCCTTTTTCGCTTTGACCTAATTTCTCTTCGCTGCCAAACAAATTCATCCTTGCCCAGCTTGCCAGCAGCGGATCCTTGGTCAAGCAATAGCCTCCCACACCAAGCCCCGGCAGCATGATATTTTTATGTGTGGGCCGCATACGGATGGCATTCACCACTTCATAAATATCAACACCTGCTTCTTCGGCAAAGCGGCTCCATTCCACCATAAAAGCAATATTCATGGCCCGGAACGAATTCTCCAGCACCTTCGCCATCTCAGTGGCATTGGTATTACCCAACCGTGTAAGCGGATACTCATCCGTTTTTATCACTGTTCGTAAAAAGGTTTCTACAGCCTCAGCACTTTTCTCGTCAGTCCCGGCAAATACACGGTAAAAGTTCTGAATCGAATCAATATACTTTGGCCCCGGCATTACTCTTTCATACGAATGGCCAACTTTCACTTTATCTGTAGCAAGGCCTCTCTTTACCAGGCTTTCTTCGATTATCGGGCGAACAATCTTCTGTGCTGTTCCGGGAGGTACTGTAGTTTCCACCAGCACCAGCACATCTTCTTTACAGTTTGCACCAATAGCTTCAATGGCTTTTTTGAATGGTGTTAAGTCAACATCATATCCTTCCAGGTCTTTGTTCTTTGCCGATTTCTTCTGCACATCAAGATTGATGTCCACCACCACCACATCGGCCTTGCTATAGGCATAGCTGTCGTAGGTGGCATAATAGTTTTTCTTCTTCAGTGCATTCTGGTAATAGATTTCAATTTTGGGGTCGCTGGCAATTACCGGGAATACGCCTTCGTTGATTGAGCGGATTTTCCAGTACGATGCAGGTGAAGGCAAATCAATTCCAATAACAGCATATTCCTCCGTTAGGGCATTAGCCACCACCAGTCCCATTACGGAACCTACAAAACCAAGCCCCTGCACAACCACCACTTTCTTGCCGGGATGCAAAGCAATAAAAGCATCAATACCGGCTTTATCGTCTTTAACCTGCGGTATCTCATACTCTGTTCCCGTTAACGGACTTTTTGAAACCAGTTTAGTATCTGCAGCCATTCTTATCAGTCTTGTAGTTTAAAAATATGCCGGCCAATTTTAGTAAAGGCCCAATGTGTTTTATAGGTTGTTGCCTTAATCCTCCGTTCAATTTCTTCCTCACTCATTTCAAGACGGATATGGCAAAGTTCATTTAATTGCTTGCGGGTAAAGGGTTTTCGGGTCCAGTGTTCATCAGTAGCCGGAAGCGGTTCTTCCTTCAGCATCAGTTCCATTATTTCATAAAAACTTTCTTCAATTAAATGATAGCAATGCTGCGTAATGCTGTACACGGTATCGTTTTCCTGTACAGGAAACTTCTTTACCTGTATGATGTTTCCAGAATCAACAGCAGCATTCATGTAATGACAGGTGATGCCGTATTCTTTCGCTCCTTCATATACGGCAAAATTGGTGCAACCGGTTCCGGGATAATCAGGGCTGCCGGGATGAAAGTTAATAGCGGCAACCGAAGCACTGTCAAGTAAAGACTGCGGGTAAATCCAGGAAGAGATAAACGAAATCATCAGGTCACCTTTCCAGTTCAGTACCTCACCAGGAAGTGTATCGTGACGGCCTCCCTCGAAAATTACAGGATTGGTGAAGGTTCTGCGGATAAAATCTTCTGCACGGCGGGCATATTCATTGTCTTTCTTGCTTAAAAAAAGCACCCTGAAATCAGCCGGTTTTCGTTTTGTTTCTTCCAAACCTGTATCTCTTTTTTTGAAGGTGCAAAGGTATCAATATTTACCTAATGTTTAAGAACTTAAGACAGACGTAACAAAGCCTTTGGGCTAAAGGTTGTTAACCACAGCGGGCAGGAAGGTAAATGCAGATATTGTTTGCTGTTTACTCTTCTGATTCCTCTATAGACTCCGCTTAAGAGGAGTCATTTGTGTTCATCTGAGTGCATCTGTGGACAAAAAATTCTAACCGCCGTGGTTAAACAATTTTAAACTATATTAAACCATATTAAACACCAGTCAACCAAATTCAACTATACATTCCCCGAATAAAAATCCCCGCAAAATGCAGGGATCGGGATTTGTAATTTTCTGTTTGGAATTTCAATGTTACGCTGCCAGCAAACTGTGAGCTGGTGTCTTCACCAGCACTTTTGCAGGATTACCTACCACAGTTACACCATCAGGAACATCTTTCACCACAACCGTACCGGCACCTATGGTTACATTGTTACCGATTTTTATTCCTTGGCGGATAACAGAGTTGGCACCGATAAATGTGTTTCTTCCCACCTGAACATTGCCGCAAAGCACTGCACCGGGGGCAATATGTGTGAAGTCGCCAATCACACATTCATGATCAATACTGGTGGAAGTATTACAGATAACACCACGGCCAATCTCCACCAGCGGATTCAGTGTGGCATTGGCTGCTATCATCACACCATCTCCCATTCTTACTGACGGAGAAATAACAGCACTGGGATGAATGGCATTGATAGGATTGCCCAAAAACTGACCCAGGTTGGTATGAATCTTTTCACGGATGCCGTTATGACCCACACAGGCAAAAAAGTCATAGTTCTTCAACTCCGGAATTGCTTCCGACTCTTTTCCTAAATACGTTAAATGATAGGGATTGAATGATTTCTCTTCCTGGTCGCAGTAGGCAGTTACCAGGCGGCCTGCACTAAGGAGAATGTCTATTATGACATAGGCATGGCCTGAATAGCCAATTATGGCCACTGGTTTTTTCAATGTGGTTTTCATTGATCTTGGATTTTAGGACAGCATAAAAGTAGAGAACTGCCACTGACCAATCAACAAACCAACACTAAAAAAAGGGGAAATGGGGTACTTGTACTTGAGGGGGAATCGTAGTTTCCCTAACTCCGGTAAATATACAGCCGGCTACATATGTATCAGAAAAGAGATTCCGGCTCAGGGCCGGAACGACAGTGTTATCTGGAGTGTCACCCCGGACCGATCCGGGGTCGCTCATCCCAAAAAAGAAGATTCCGGCTCAAGGCCGGAATGACAGGATTTCATAGCAGGGCTCATTAAACAAAATTAAACCTTGTTATCCTGCCTGCCCGCCATGGCGGGAGCTTGCCTAAGGACAACCACATTCAACCTCTCTCCTTCCCCAGCAACTGCAAATACCGCTCATGCAAGAAACGGTGCACTATCGGCTGGTCAAAATGCTCTTCAATATGCCTGCGGAGTGTGCCGGCATAACCGTGTAAAATGTCCTGGTTATCTAAAGCAGACTGCATCTTATCATACAATGCCGCAGCATCCTTTACTTCAAATATCAGCCCCGTTTTTCCGTCTTCCACAATATCAACATTACCCTCAATACGGGAACATATAACCGGGCAACCCATCGCTCCTGCCTGCAGCAGTACATTAGGAAATCCCTCCCTGTGTGAAGGATGTACCAGGGCATAAGCAAGGTGCATATAGTATTCCACCTCGTTGCTCCATCCTGCCATAATCACTCCCGGATGGGTCTGGATCAGTTCTCTGGCAGTTGCACTTACCGGGTCCACTTCATCTTCAAAGGCACCAACCAGCAACAGCCTTGTCTGCGGATGCCTGTCATATAGTTTTACAAATGCCTCCAGCAGTTCATCCATGCCTTTATCATGGACAATGCGGCCAACGGAAAGAAAATAAACCAGCTTCTCATCGTACTGAATATGCTCTTTGATGGCAGCCAGTTTTTCCTGCAGCAAGGATGATACAGAGTACCTGGAAAGCCTTACTCCGTTACTCGATCCCCAGCCGATTACTTCCAGTTTTGAAGGGGATACAAGTTTATTGTTCTCCATAAATGTCCGCAGAGAATTACTGTTTGGCCACACATGGGTGGCGGCTTTACCGGTCAGCTTTTCCATTAACACCAGCACCTTACGGCTGAAACCCTTTGTCGTAACATAACGTAAACCAGCTACCGTATGTACTCTCAGTTTCACTCCGGCCATTTTTGCCGCCAGCATCGCCAGCAGTCCTGCTTTGGGAGTATGAGAGTGGACAATATCAGGTTTCTCTTTCCGGAAAAACCGGTACAGTTGCCACAGGCACTTCAGGTCGGTAAAAGGCGACATACGCCTCGTCATCGGTATAATATGATGCCGGCAGCCTTCCCTTTCCAGCACTGCTTTCAGTTCCGGGCCGTCGCTGCTCACCATCACCACATCAAAGCCCTGCTCCTGCATGTACTTCATCTGCCAGGGCAGCAGCACATTCAGTGAGATGGGGGCTGTGGTTATTCGGATTAGTTTGGGCATTTTTTATCAATCATTGCTCACAAAGACACAAAGCACTACAAAGAATTAATCAAATTTTTTCATGACAGCAGTACTACAAAATTTATTATCCTGATACTCCGGATATGCACTTAATACCTATTTTCATACTTACAAGATGCTTTATCCATACTTGAAGTATGCATGAAGTACGCCTGGGATATGGAGAAAGCATATACCTTGCATACTGTTCTGATGCTCTTCTCATACTGTCCCCATACTCACCTGGTACTGTTTGCAAACTGTTGCGATGTACAGCAGTAACCCCATTAAACTGCTTTCCACAATTTTTTCAACCTTGTCATCCTGAGCTTGCCGAAGGACAACAGCCTTAAACCAGCATCAACTTCCCTTCCCCAAATAACACCTCTTATACCACACATCCAGCGCAAATAAAGTCCACAGCATTTTTGCCCTTTTCTCATCGCCGGTTTTTACTTTTCTGTCCCACAGTTGCTGAATAAATCCGGGCTCTACAAACTGATGCGAGTAGCTGTCTGCGCTTAATATATAAGAAGCCACCAGGTCTTTCAATTCGCCATCCAGCCACTTTTTCAGCGGTATTTCAAATCCCCGCTTGGGCTGATGAATCAATTCTGCCGGAAGATATTTTTCTGCCAGTCTCCTGAGCAGGTATTTTGTCTGTGCGCCTTTCACTTTGTAACTGTCAGGTAATGTGGGTACATATTCCAGCACATCTTTACTCAATAACGGGCTGCGGCCTTCCAATGAATGCGCCATGGTGGCAATATCCATCTTTACCAGCAGGTTGGCTTCGAGTATATGATCAAAATCCAGGTTCAGCATTTTCTGCATACCAGTAAGTGGTGAAGCAGCCACCCGGTCAAAATGTTTCCTGATGTTTTCTAATGCCGCATTTCTGTCACCCTTCAGCATTTCTTCAAAATCTTCAAAAATATCAAGGGTGGAAGACAGGTAAGTATCTAATCCTTTTTTCCGGGCAAGGTCTGCCAGCCGGTATATATAATTGTACTTGCTCTTTTTATCATTAGAAACCGGCAGCAGCGGAAAAACTGTTTTCGCCAGTGTACGCACAACAGATTTCGGTTTAAAGAAATCATACTTTGCAAAAGGCACATACCGCCTGTATCCGGCAAAGATTTCATCGCCGCCATCGCCGTTAAGAATTACAGTCAGATGTTTCTTAGCTGCCTGGCTCACATAGTAACTGGGAATAGCCGAGCTGTCAAAAAACGGCATTCCGTAATTGGCGATAATCTGCTCCACATCATCCAGCAGGTGATCAAAGCCGATTTTTATTTCATGATGAACGGTGCCATATTTTTCTGCCACTAATTTTGCTAACGGAGCTTCGTCATACTCCCCCTCAAACGAAACGGTAAATGTTTTGATAGAGGTATTATACTCCCTCGCAATAGCAGTCACCAGGCCACTGTCAATACCACCGCTCAGGAAAGAACCCACCTCCAGGTCTGACGATTCAACCCGTCTCCTGATTGCCGTATGCAAAAGTGTATCGGTATGCTGTAGTGCCTCTTCAAAACTATGAGAGCTTTGCTGCCTGTAAAAAGGGTGGATATCCCACCATTTGGTAATAACGGGATCAGGTGATTCGAGTTTCACAACAGCATAACTTCCTGCTGGTATCTTTTTTACTTGTTTATAGGGTGAATTATTGTTGAATAAATACCCTGAGTATAAGTATTGGAAAATAGCCGCTTCATCAGCATCAAGGTCAAGCTGGCCCCGCAGGGCATTCAGTTCGCTGGCAAATACAAACCGTTTTCCGTCTGCATAATAAAACAAGGGTTTTTTTCCGGCCCGGTCCCTGGCCAGGAACAGTTCATTATTTTTCCGGTCATAAATAGCAAGCGCAAACATGCCGTCAAAAGCCTGAAGACAACCGGCCCCCATTTTTGCGTACGCATGCAGAATGGTTTCCGTATCGGAATTGGTAAAACATTGCAGATTATACTGCCTGCGTACTTCCTGGTGATTATAAATCTCACCGTTAAAAATAATGGTCAGGTGTTCATAATGCATAGGTTGCCCTCCTCCGGCAAGGTCAAGAATAGACAGCCGGTGGTGGTGGAGCACTACATTATTTTCTTCAAACGTAGCCTGCTTATCCGGTCCCCTGTGCAGGAGATCCTTCGTTAAGCGGGGTATGTTCAGGGCCTGGTGGATAGAGCCTGCGATACCGCACATGATAGATGTTATTTACTTTTTCACAATCACTTTCACAGTAGGTTTAGTGCTTTGAGATATGCAGGATAAGTCAGATAAAAAAAGGTATATTAAGTTAAACACAATGACCAGTTAATCTTTTATTAACCACGGCGGCCACTGAGTACACTCAGAATAGTTCTCACTGACCTGCCTGTCGGTTTACCTGCCGGAGGCATGGCAGGCAGGTTACACAGATTTACTCAGATATTTTTGCTTTTTATTTTTATTTCGCTTCAGCGGAATCCTCTGTGTTCCTCTGTGCTGCCTTTCATTCTGTGAACTCTGTGGTTAAACCTTTTACTAACCACGGCGAACGCTGAGTACACTGAGAATAGTTCTCACTGACCTGCCTGTCGGTTTACCTGCCGGAGGCATGGCAGGCAGGTTACACAGATGTACACAGATTCTCTTTGTTGTTTATTATTCTCATTTTACTTTTATTCCGCTTCAGCGGAATCCTCCGTGCAACTCTGTGCTGCCTTTCTATTTGTGCCCTCTGTGTTAAAATCCGTTGCGAAGCAACATCAATCATTCGTGTTCATTTGTGTCAATTTGTGGCCAAACCCTCATTCCGCTTCAGCGGAATCTTTGTGCTGCCTTTCAATCTGTGACTTCTGTGGTTAACCTTCTTTGCCCGCTATTCCTCAAAACAACTTCTTACTAAAAATATAATCCTTAGAAAACTTGCCCGATTTTTCCATTACCAGTATAAATGCCACCGCATAAAACGAGAGACTTGGAATCTTGTAGCGCACCAGGGCGCCAAAATTGGTGGTGGTAATACCAATTACAGCACCGAACAAAATGGCAAACACAAAACAAAATGCAATAACCGGGTCGGAAAATATCATACTGAAAGTTTTGCCAAATCCCACCCGCCGGAAAACCATCAGCGTAAGTACCAAAAATGCAAAAGACTCCAGGAACGAAATGATCATCACTGGTGACCGTATATCCCAGGGAAATGGCCGGAAATATGTATTCACAATGCCGAGCGGTAACATGGCGGCCATCTGTGCCGGTGAACTTGCCGTTCCAACAGAAAAATTAGAGCCAGAACCTTCTTCCGGGTTACCGGAGAATGTCGCCTGCTGCGCCTGTACTGTTTTCAGAATTTCTTCGCTGGCAAATTGTTCTTTTGATTCGGCAGAAGCCACCCCCTGCGACACAAAAAAACCGGCAGCAGCAGCAATAGTCACAAAGCCAATAGTAGAAATAGCCCGCAGGGTTTTATCCTCAATCCGCTGCCGGAACCTTATAAAATACCATAGCAGGAATACGGCTGATAAGCTGACGAGAATGTAAGGTTTCAGGCTCAGCAGCACCAGGGATGTTATGTATAATATCAGGAGCGAAGAGATAATGTTCTTTTTTTTGATTAACACCGAATAAGCCGCATATACAAAAAAACCCATAGCCGCCATACAAAAAGTATCTTTCAGAAGCGATACTCCCCAAAAAAGTGCTGAAGGCATATACAAAACCGCATAGGCCAATTTCTTGTGCAGGTGCGGGTACAATTCGTAAAACATCTTATACAGGCGCCAGGTACCCATAAAAGCTAAAAAACTAAGGCAAAATGACACACATAAAAAACTGCGGTTAAACAACAGCCCAAATGGCAGGGCAAACCGGGGCACATTATAAGTTCTTGGTTCCAGTATATAATACTTCAACGCATAAGTGCCATCGTAATAAAAATAACGGTACAGGGGATCCGTTTCTTCCACCTTTCCTTTCATTACAATATTACCCAACATACTGCCATCATCTTTTACGGCATGAAACATATCAATCAGTCCCTGGTAGTAATTATGGCTGTCACCGAAACCATAATATAACCCAATCACCAATGTGTAAGCAAAGGCACCTACCAGCCGTAGTGTAACTGCCGGCACCACATATTTCCCGATAGGGGTATTCCTGTATTTTTTTACATAGAACCTTGCGGCAAAATATACAAGCAGCAGGCACAAAGGTGCCAGGTACATATCCTGCCAGCGCAGCATATCCCATGCAAAATCCTGTTCCATGTTTCTTTAGCCGGTCATTATCACAACACCGGCCTGAATTTTTGTTATTCTGAATTTAAACTGTTATCGCCTGCCGAAACCTGATGATGAGGCCACGGGTACGTCATACTTCGATACACTCCCGCCACGGCGGGCAGGCAGTATGACAAAGGCAGATGACAACACTGTCAGGCTGAGCCTGCCGAAGCCGACTTATGGAACCATTCGCTTCACCTTACTTGTCACACCGACGAAGGAGGTGTCTGTATTTTGAAACCGGGGCTACATGCAGTACCTTACCTTGACCTTGCTAATTCTAACATAGCCCACACACCACGATGGGAACCCGCCAAAACCAACTACTTTCAATTTATCTGGCAGTTGCACTCCGTAACAGGACAATATTAAACTACATTAAACCACTATTCAACTATTTTCAACCACATTATTCAACCACTATTCAATGTCATTAAACCTTCTCCCCTCCGGCTACCTTCCTGTACACCTCCTCTGTCTCGTCCGTCATTCTTTTCAGTGTATAATAACTGTGCAGTTTTTCATAACCCTTCTCCCCCATAGCCACCGTTTCTCCAGGATGCTGATACATCCAAATAATTTTCTCTGCCAGCAATTCGGTATTCTTAAACGGAACAAGCAGACCGTTAACCCCGTCATCTATCACCTCATTCATGGCCGGGGCGTCAAAAGCCACAATCGGCTTTTTGTGCATCCAGCTTTCCAGCAGTATGAGGCCAAAACCCTCCCATGTAGAGGTAACAACAGTAAATAACGACTGCTTCACCAGCGGATGGGGGTTAGGAACAAAACCAAGGAAGATGATGCTTTCTTCCAATCCCGCTGCTTTAACCAGTCCTTCCAGTTCCTCCCGCAATAACCCGTCACCAGCAAAATACAGTTTTAGTCCGGGGCATGATTGGTGTACTTTCTTCCAGGCCTCCACCAGGTACCGGTGCCCTTTTACTTCGAGCAACCTGCCGGTAATAAGAACATAAGGCCCTTCCGGTACCTCAGTTTGCACTGACTGATCCACCGGCTCTGTCAATGTAAGGCCATAATATATATTGGTGATTTTTGGGGAGCTTACTATCCCTCCCCTGGTAAAGACCGTGTACAGGGCTTTTGAAATGGTGATGTTGTGGTTTATAAACAGGCAGGCCAGTTTTTCCACCCAGTAATAAGGATACCTCTTCAGGTAGCGCAGGTCAAACCCATACTTTGCCTGGTATTCCGTATCGTAACCATGCTTCCCGCTTACCAGCTTCATCTTCCATTTCCCAAAACACTTAATCAGTGACAGCCAGATATCCGCATGTATCAGGTTGGTATGCACCAGATCGTACCTCCCTATATTCAACACTTTCCTTATTTTAAAAAACAAGGCAGGTGAAAGAGCATGGTGGTTATAGATCTCATGTGTTTTAATGCCATGCTCCGCAAGATAACTGATAAACCGCCCGTTATTAGTCCCCGGCGTAGGGTAAATAATCAGCATCTCCACATCATAACCTCTTCGCTTCAGTTCTGGCATAATCTGCAGCATATACAACTCGGAACCCGATATGCCATTCATCTTCTGTACAAACAGGATTTTCATATTGATATTTTGTCTTAGGATATAAAAATTGAATAAACCACAGCGGACACTAAGCACACTGAGAACAGTTCTCACTGACCTGCCTGTCGGCAGGCAGGTTACGCAGATTTACACAGATTCTCTTTACTGCTCAATATTCTTACTATTCCGCTTCAGCGGAATCCCCTGCGTTCCGCTGTGCTGCCTTTCCCCCTTTTACCTCTGTGTTAATTCACTTTTTTTTAAACCACAGCAGACACTAAGCACACTGAGAATTGCTCTCACAGACTTACACAGATTCTCTTTGCTATTTATTATTCTCGTTATACTTTCTATTCCGCTTCTGCGGAATCCTCTGTTTTCCTCTGTGCTGCCTTTCCCCTTTTTACCTCTGTGTTAAAAAAACGTTGCGCAGCAACCCCTGTGTTAAAGACTTTCCCTCTTACCTCCGCAGCACCAGTTTCGCCGCTTTATGCATAAATCCTGCCGGTAAAAAAAGCATCAGCCGGTAAAAAACAAGTTTATAAGAAACCAGTGTTTTACCCGTGTACTGTTTCAGCAAAAAAAAGAACAGCCGCTTAAATTCCTTTCTTTCACCATGATGGTACAAGGTGAACAAGCGGTGCTGCAAAAAATAAAACAGCATCAACCGGGTATTAAAAGGCCTGACCGGCTGGTTATATAAAGCAGCAGGCGCTGTATATAACCCAAGCCGCTGCATTTTTTCTATTTCGGTATCAGCCCCCAGTGTTTTCAGCACTTTGCTGAAGACAAGGGCATTGTCCTGTAGCAAACGTTTATTAAAACTGCTTACGGATTTACTCGCTGCATGCAGCCGGAAGCGGGCAAATACATCCTCTGCCTGCACTAAACTATAATGAAGTCCGGCCCTTACAAACAAATCCGTGTCCATCGAAAAATGCAGGCTCTCATCCAGCAAACCCTGCTCATCTAACAATTGCTTCCGGTAAAAGCAGGCAGGCTGCGGCATGCAGATATGCGAAACATACCGGGTAGCAAGATCTTTCTTAGGAATGTTTTGCGAATAATATTTCTTAGTTTCTCCAAAGTACTCAATCCTGCCATGCACTATTATCGCATCCGGATTCTGCTGAAAATACTTCGCTATAGTATGCAGCGCTCCCGGCATCAGCTGGTCATCGCTGTTCAGCCAGTTAATGATGTCGCCGGTGGCCCTGCTAAAACCCTTATTGATGGCATTGCTCTGCCCGCTGTCTTTTTCACTCACCCAGTAAGCAAGCCTGTCCGCATACTTCTTTATAATTTCAACCGTATTATCTGTACTCCCCCCGTCAATGATAATATACTCGAGGTTTGGATAGCTTTGATTCAACACGGAGAGAATAGTATCCTCAATATATTGACCCTGGTTGTAGGAGGGAGTGACGATAGTTATTTTAGGATAGTTGTTCAAAGGGGTTCTTATTAGCTATGTAGTTTTAAAAATTCTCTTACTTCTTTTTCATCAGCAATTAACTGCTCAATTAATTGCCGTAATGTAAAGTCATAACTCCAGCCTAGCACTCTTTTTGCTTTTTCCGGGTCAATAGTTGAAGTGTTTTTTTAAACTTAAAATGGGACGCTCTATAAGTAACCAGGACAACGAAGCGAATAACAAGAGCAAAATTAAACAAATGACAAAAAAAGTAATTTCACTTAATACTAGGGGCCCCATAAAAGAATTTCTGTCAAGTCCGGTATAAGTGAACGCTTTAGATGCGAATATCCATATAAACGGATGATAGAGATATATGCCATAACTAATTTTTCCAAAAGACACCAGCAGCTGGTTAGACCACAAAAAATCCATAGGTGGTTTTTTATTCTCTATCACTGAACTGACCAAAGTTGATATCAAAAAACAGGAAATAAGCAAATCCATTGGTCTTTTCAGAATTGATAAAGTACTCCAAATATCTTGAGATTGGATTAATATGTATAAGGCAACCGAAACGATAAAAGGGTAAAATAGAATCTTACTAATACGCTTTAACCATACTGGCTTATAAACGTAAAAATAAGCTAATAATGCCCCCCCCCCAAAAAGCTGAAAACAGGTCGGTGTTAATAAAAATGCCCAGGCATCTTTAATTAAAATTATATCAGTTATAAAACCTGTAACAAGAAATAGAATAATTACATGAAGCAAGTATTTTCTATGAGTAAAAAAAACTACCGCTGGCCATATCAAATAAAATTGTTCTTCAATCGCCAATGTCCATAAGTGCGATCCAAGCACATCAAAGGAGCTGATCTGATAGAAATAATAATTTGCAGTATATGTTAAAAAATATGGCAAAGAAATTTTATCATTAGAATTAAAATAAATTCCAAGAATGTACAACACAATTACTGCGAGATAATATATTGGAAATATGCGCAGTGACCTGCGTATATAAAAAGACTTAAACATAAACGATTTCGTATGTAAGCCCTGATCAACCGATTTTTTATTTTGTATAAGTATAGTTGAGATTAAGAAGCCACTTAAAACAAAAAATATATTAACTCCAAGATTTGCTAAAGGTATTTCAGCAAAGGAATAGTGTTTAGGCATCCAGTGCTGTAATACAACAATGAAAGCCGCAATGCCCCTAACCGAATCTATTTGCCTAATATATATCATAATGGATGACAACTAATCTAATGCCTATTTATTAAAAACGATCTTTGGGGCTACTTGTGCATCCCCAAAAAAAATTACCAATATATGTTTGCTAATTTGAGGCAGGAATTCTATTAACACATACAATACACCCGTCTCAGAAATTCTTAGACAAAAGCCAGTCAACATAATTAGCTACTCCTTTTTCAAATGAATACTTTGGCTTGAAACCAATTTCAGATAATCTAGAAATGTCGGCTCGCCATCGAACTGGGTCACCCTTTCTTGTTTCACCAGAAAACCTATGTTGTATATTTGAACCAAGCAATAATAAAAAACACTCTGCTACTTCACTAATAGTTATTTCAAGTCCATTTGCAAGATTATAGATGTTTGATTTAAAATCCGACTTATAAATAATTGACTCAATCCCAGAAACTATATCGTCTATATATATAAAATCTCTTGTTTCGTTACCTGTACCGGACAAGTCAATTATATCTCCTAGCAGCGATTTCTGATAAATATCCCAAAGCAGTTGTTTTTTTAAACCCGGGCCATAAGCTGAAAATATCCGTACGGAACAAGTTGGTATATTATAGAAGTGATGATACTCTTTGCATAGTTTTTCAGCCATCAGCTTATGATTACCATAAGGAGATAAGGGCTGGCAGGGATCTGTTTCCCTTATGGGCAACTGTGCCGGGTTACCATAAACTGCTGCACTAGAAAGGTTAATAAACCTGCAGCCAGGCTGATACCTTCTGATTGCTTCCAGCATTTTAGCCACATTTACAGCATTAAGCATATAATCTCTCAACGGATGAAGAAATGAATCCGGTACACTGGCAGCACCGCTGCAGTTAATACAAACATCAAATGTGTATTTTTCAAAAATTTGATTAAAATCACTGTTCGTTGCATCAAGCAAGAAATATTGTTCCTTATCATAGCCAGTAACTACATCACAACCCCAGCATTCAGTATCAGCCCTGCCCGCAAAATATTGACAAGTATGTTTCCCGATAAACCCTTCAGATCCAACAACCAGTATTTTCATAAATAATTTTTATCAACTGTTTACTTTTTGTATTCTGTTATCTCCCTCAAAATGGAATTGAACGCATTTGCGTATTGTAGAATATCCGATTGGTAATCATAATGCAAAGGGATATTCTCCCCATCTGCCTTTTCGATGGCTTTTGCAAGGTCTGCATCATCCTGAGGATTAAAAAATATTCTTCCCTCGTAAGCTTTTAATTGTTCTTGGTGAACAGCGATATCCGAGACAACAATCCGGATATTTAATGCCTTTGCATCTTCAACAACCGTACTCCAGCCCTCAAATAATGATGGCTGTATCACTGCTATGGAGTTTTTCATTAGCAACAACTGATCTGCCCGGGAGATGAAACCCAAAAACCGAACCTGATTTTCCAAATCCAATTCGTTCACCAACCGGCTAAGTTCATCAAAATAGTAAGGGTTTCGATAATCATGAACTTTCCCTGTAAATACGATAAAAAATTCTTTCCCTTTTTTCTTCAGTTCGCCTAACGCCTTTAAAACCAGTCCATGGTTTTTGTGCTTCCAAAATTGATTACTGCAAATGAAATACCGCTTAGGTATTGAATATTTTTCGCATATTATTGCTCCTTCACCAGAAGATAATCGTGGATGCGTTACTGCAAACGGAAGTACAAACTGCCGCAACCTGTTACTGGGGTAGATCCTATTGAAATCGCTCTGTGCCGCCCGACTGCTAAGTACAATATATTTTCCGTATTTAACTATTTCCCGCTGTATAGATTTTCGTTTTGCAATCTCCTTTACTGAAAAAAAAGAAGGAAGAAAGTGTTCCTGGAAATCGGCTACCCAGAATAACCTGTTTTGGCACCCCGAAAAAGATACGCCCAGTGTAGCCGGAAAGATAACTTCAATATCGCTGTAATACCGACCCCATAGTAATTTACTGAACACCCGAGGTATTAAAAACCGGGGGAGCAGTTTGTTAATTACCCGTTCAAAAAATGACAGCTTCTTAAAGTTCAGGTAAGAATAGCCAGTAAGGGCGCAAACCTGCTGGAACGAAGATTTATCCCTGGAAACCACTAAAATAGCGGGTTTGTCCTTTTCGTCCAGCAGGTTAAGGGCACTTATAAGGTTTTGAATATAATAGGTGCTGCCGATCCAGTTTTCATTATAGGCATACAGGATGGCAACTTTTTTTCTAATCTTCAGTTCATTCACTTTTCCGTTATTTATGCGTCAGCATTTCATATGAGTTGTGTTTATCCAGGCGTTTTATTACTGTAGCCGAGTTGTCGGCAACCTCCGTTCAGGCTCAACATCTTTAATAACTATACTACAGCTTTCAAATATCATCAATGGGATTTGAGGATAACATCAGTCAACCCTAATTAACTTACCCAATATTTTCTATTTATAAAATATTCGCCTTACTACTTTATATAACCCAAGCCTTAATAATATTTTCTTTACTGAATCAAAAACTCCACCACTGAGAAACTTCTTCCTCCACGAATTTTGAGTCATATAAGCCAGTGCCTTAATGGCATTTGCGTTTGTTTCAACGGCATACTTATTGCCTGTTTTTTCCAGAACTGGTACCAGTTCAATACGCATCTGCCTTTCTCCCTCATGTATCCATGCCGTATTAGTACTGGTATTAGCTCCGTGCCATCTCACTAGTGCATAGCTCCCGGCTTCGTTATGAAAAATAAAAAAAGTGTTTGCCAATACACATTTCAACACGAATAAATAATCCTCTGCTGCCCGTTTTCCAATATCCCACTCACCAGCTATGTCAACAATTTCCTTTTTAAACAAAAAACAACTGATATGCGCAAAACTTCCTTTTAACGCTGCTGGTAATATATCAGTACCGCAGCCAGCAATACCCGGCATCCACTCCCGGTTCACCCCCCAATATGTGTATTGCCATTCACTTTTGTTTGCAGGGTTATTCTTAAAGTAGCGCACTGTCCCGTAAACGATACCCGCTTCAGGTTTATGTTCAAATATAGATAACTGAATCTCGAATTTTCGTTCCTCAATACAATCATCCGCATCAAGAAACTGTATATACTGTCCCTTAGCTTTTTGCAGAGCCAGGTTTCGGGCAGCACTGGGCCCGGCATTTTGTTGTTGGTAAAACTGTATCCTTTTGTCCTGGTTAATAAACTCCTGAACGATTTCTGCTGTATTATCCGTTGAGCCATCGTCCACAATAATCATTTCCCAGTCAGTATAAGTTTGCTGCTGAACAGAACAGATAGTATCGGCAATTAGATGACCGTAATTATAACAAGGAACGACGACAGAAATCATTAATCAGTGCTTTTCAGTTTTAACAGACATAGCATTTTTTCAAAATCATCTTCTTGCTCATACGCCTTTGCATTATCTAATATAGTTTGCGGTTCAATCTCGGAAAAGTCTATTTGTAAAAGCTTTTCAATCACTTCATCTGAGAATCTGTATTTGATTATTGTTGCGGGGTTACCTCCAACAATTGCATAGGGAGGTACATCTTTTGTTACAACAGACCTCGCAGCAACTATAGCACCCTGACAGATTTTTACCCCCGGCATAATAAAGGCCTCCACACCTATCCACACATCATCACCTACAATTATCTTTCCTTTCGTTGTCGTTTCAATAATATGATCGCCAATGAATATTGCTTTAAAAGGGTAAGTCGTAAACCGCTTATAATAATGGTTGCCTCCCAGTAAAAAACATACTCCCCGGGCAATAGAACAATAATGCCCGATTTCGAGCCCTTCGCCTTCATCATTCTGACTTTGTATATGCAAATCCCCATAAGTGAATTTTCCCACCTTTACTTTGTCAATCGGGAAAAAGGTTGAGGCAATAGTTCGGTTATGCGCATTTAATTTTCTCCATTGCACCCTGTGTCGATGCAAGGTCAAGTAGCATTTTGTTTTTCTGTATAAGAAGCCTATCATAAAAAAATTGATTACTTAAGATGATCTCCGTAAAAATCTTATCATTTTATTAAGAATCTTCAACACTTTTCGCATATACCCTGAGTTAACCAGTTCTGAAAAACTACAACCAATACTCTCAAGTCTTTTCATATCAGCGTACACATAAGGAAACAGTTCCTTCAATACCTTTTCTTTTTCTGAATTTATCTGGGCGATAGAATTCTTATTCATACTAATACCATCTGCCAGAAAATAAGACAACGTTAAATCAACAAACTTAAGAGTGGCATTATTTTTAAAAATTGAAATAGCAAAAAGCTTCCAATCAGATACAATTTTCAACGACTCGTCGAAACCGCCTGCCTCCCTGATTGCTTTTGCAGTCATGATAACTGACTGATGGCACAAATGCCGTTCCCTGTCAAGAAAAGACAGCAAAGTGATGGGGCGGTTATTCACTTCTTTATATTCAGTTCCGTCAGGATATTTAATGATAAAACTCCCATACACTATATCAGTACCATCCAGGCCCGGCAAAATTCTTGCAAGTGTATCTTGACTATAAAGTGTATCCCCGGAGTTTAAAAACATTAGGTAATTACCCTTCGCTTTCTCAAGTCCTTTATTCATGGCGTTATAAATACCACTATCCCTTTCACTTATCCATTCATTTATACCGGCTTCCTTGGTTTTTATAATATCAATACTGCCGTCAGTTGAGCCTCCATCTATAATTATGTATTCTATATTTTTCAAGTAGGATTGCGTCAAAACACTATTAATGGTTTGCTGCAGACCAGCCGCATTATTCAGATTAACTGTTATAATTGATAGGGTCATTTGTCTAATAAATTATACTTGTCAAACAAAATAGCTGATAACAGCAGTTGCCTTCGCCAACTTTGCCAAAAAACACAGCGGCATCCTTCAATACCCCTTTGTTTTAATACCGAAAATAAAAAAAGACATCTTGAGCCATGCTGGCGTTTTACGATTCTGCATTCTGTAATCGGCTAAAGCTATACCAAGCCTGTCGGCAATTACAGCCCGGTACGATTTAAAATCAAATCCAGGCGGTAAATGAAGTGTATTGTGAATAATCACTTTAGCGATTGAACAAAATTGATTAAGAGGCTTGTACGCTTCCGGAACCGCTTCCTTTTTAAATATCTGGAAAGAATAAGCCAGCCCAAAGCTGAGGTTAACCAGATAATCAACAGTGGCTTTAGCGGGGGATACCAGGTGATGCAGTTTCAAAAAAGGGCTTCTGCCCACATTATAGTTCAATGCTATTGCACATAATACCATTTGCGAATCGCCCCCACTACTCATCTTACCACCTACCCGGTCTGTAAGATTATACTCTTTGTTTTTAACTTTTTCTGCATACAATGTAAAAGCATCTCTTGTAATACACAAGCCAGTGCCAAAAGGAGTATAGGGTGCGGGCACTCTGCTGTTACCCCAACAATTTTCTTGTATAGCCGATTGCTGAAAATAAGCTTTGCCTTTAGTAAGAAACCAGGCCTCCGGCTTTTCTATATAGTCCACTTCTATGCTACCGGCATTCCAGGCACCTACTTGCGGATAGTTTTTAAACAGGGAGGCAATATTTTGTAAATAGTCTGCCGCAAGTTCTACATCATCATCTACAAATAAAAGTGCCTCATGCCGGGTATTAGTATACCCACAAATGCGTGCAGCAGTTAACCCCGGTTCGTTTTCAACAACAACGCGGGCCCAACTATTCTCTTTCAAAAAAGCAGCTACATAACTGAGCGATGCTACAGGCTGTTTACTGTTATTGTCGATAATTACATACTCTGTTTCAATACCTGTTCTGTTCAACTGAGCAATGGCTCTTAATACTCGGTAAAAAACTTCTTCCGATGGGTTATACGTACAGGTAATTATTGAAACAAAAAAATCACTCATGTATTATCTATGGTCCTTTCTATTCACTTAACAACTGACTGAAAGGATGCACTATGCAAATTTTTTTCTGAATTTTCTATACAGGCTTACTATGAAAGAAGGGATCAACGGATGGTATTCTTTTCCATGCATCTTCCATACAGGTATCCATTTGCCTTTTGACTCAGAGGGGTTGCTCTGCAGAAAAAAATCAAAATATTTTTTAGCCTGTACTTTAATATCATACTCAGCCAGTACTTTGGCTTTTGCCGCCTGCCCTATTTTTTCCATTAAAGACCTGTCCGCATGCAGTTGTACAATAGCCTCCGCCATAGCAGTGGTATCTCCCAGCGGTACCACAAAACCTGTATCGGCTGTTACAATGTTTTTGATACCGGGATTAAATTCAAACATTACCGGTACTATTCCCATACTCATTGTTTCCAGCATTGCCAGGGGAAGACCATCAAGCCGGGAGGGCAAAATAAAAATATCCTGATTTTTTAATAAGGCCTGTACTGCCTGCTGATCTGGCGTGGAATGATGAACAAAATTGTTGCGATCACTAACCAGTTTACGGAACGTATCTTTTTCAGGACCATCACCAATGATGGTCCAGTTAACTTCTATATTTTGTTTCTTTAACAGATCATCTATATCCGGTAAGTGATAAATACCTTTTAGTTTATCTAACCGTGCCAGCCAGACAATATTGAGTGTAACTAACTGGTTGCTGCTCTTTGAATGATCGGCTATCTCTATACCGTAAGGGATGTAATGAATATCAGCCGCCCTGCCCGGTAACTGCTTTTTAAGTTCTGCAAAAAAATGCGGGTTATGTGCAATGAATTTGTCAATCAAAAAAGAAAACCGCTTTGCATTGGCAACATACAGTTCATCATGACACACATAAATTACGACCGACTGCTTTTGTGGGAAAAAATGCAAGCTGGTAAGCTCTGCTCCAAAATTAGTTACAAATACACCTTGCCGTTTGATTGCTGTATGGATGAGCTGAGCAGTTTCTAACGGCGTATTATATTTCCTGATCTCTAAAACCGTTTCATCGGCTATGCCAAATTTTGCCGGAAGCAGGGAAAAGTCAAGTTCTTCCCAATGAAGGAATATTATTCTCTTATCAAACAAAGCTTCCTTATCGTTTGATAAAATATTCCGGTGAAAATTAGCTACCCCACCCAGGTAATAGTTACAAAAAACGGTTAACTGTTTTTTTGCCATTCTACCAACTTATTAATTCCTTCCTGTAATGCAATCCTTGCTTCAAATCCTAGTTGCTGTATACTACTGATATCGGCCCGCCAATTTACAGGAGTCCCTTCTTTCTTCTTGTTATTGAACCAATACTTCTTTCCATAGCTTGCAAAGTAAACTGCAGCAGCTTCTGCTATTGTTGTTTCTTTTCCGGACGCTACATTATAAGTAGAAAACCGAAAATCGGCACCGGAGATAATGCCCTCAAAACAACGGCACAGATTATCTATATAAATAAAGTCTCTTGACTCATTACCCGTGCCCCACAGTTCTACCTCCTCACTACCGGCCGCTTTCATATGCCAATCCCAGAATAATTGCTTTTTTAACCGGGGACCATACACGGAAAATGGCCTTACGATGACTACAGGCATCTGGTGCAATTCAAAAAACTCCCGGCAAATGTTTTCTGCCTGCAACTTATGCCAGCCGTATGGCGATATAGGTAAAAGGCCGACATTTTCTTTTATAGGAATGTGTACCGGATTACCATATACTGCAGCACTGGAAATGTGAAAATATTTGCAAGTGGGTTGAGATTTACGGATAGCTTCCAATACTTTAAATGTAAACGCACAGTTAGCATCAAAATCTAACTGCGGATACTGTACGGAAAGACCTACATCCCCACTGCCCGCTGCATTGATACATACATCAAAGCGGTGGTTTGCAAAACCTCTTCCAACGTATGCGTTTCTGCAGAATAGTAATTGCTACTTACAGGAGCTGTTCCCAGTGTTTTATCAAACAGGTAACCTGGTGTCCGTTGCTTTCAAAATATGCTTTGCAGGAGCCGCTAATAAATCCCTTGGCGCCTAATATAAAAAGATGCAATGGCGTTAATTATTTTTAATAATAATTCCCTGACCCGTGGGAAGTGAAAGGATCTCAACATTTTTTTCCCGTGCAAACCTATCAAAAGCCAGTTTCTGGTTGATATGCATGGGAAAACCATAATCATCCAGCAATATAACTCCACCTAGTACAACTTTGTTCCAGAAGTATTCTGCCGCAGCTATTTCTGGTGCTACTGCATTCATATCGATAGAGAGATACGCAATTTTTGCCGCATCACACTCTGCTAACGTAGCAGGCACCCGGCCTTTGATTATTTTAACGTTAAAGTCTTTGAAGGTATCTATTACCTGCAGATGTACATCTTTGTAATGACCACCACCGTACACTCCCACACCCGCCAGCTTTTCCTGTTCCGTTATCTGCTCCAGGGGAAAACCTTCAAAGGTATCCAACAGGTAAAATTTTTTATGAAGTGTATTGAAATCGATATAGTCTATCACTGCACGGCTATAGGCGCCTGTATTTACACCACACTCTACATAATCTCCTTCCAGTTTTTTTACAAGACTTGCAAAATAACAACAAATGTACACCCTCCATTGTAAGGTAAACCCCTGCCATGGACTGGTAGCAGCCGCAGCCGCATAGGCTTTTGCAAAACGGGGGTCTTTTATAAAGTCTGCATTGTTACTGGTGGCCAGGCCATCTGTATCATAGGTAAAAGGATACTCTGGACCAAACCACTGAGTTAACAACTGGCTGTTGGGATTAATATGAACCCTATTTTTTAAAAACCATTTGAATCTGGCTATATTATTTCTTATCATTTCTAAAAACTATTCTTAATAAAAGTAGCTGGATTGCCACCAACCACTGTAAAGGGATCAACACTCTTTGTAACAACGCTCCCACTTGCTACTATACCACCTTCGCCAACTGTTACACCTTTTGTAATTATTGAATTGAATCCAATCCAGCATTTTGATTGAAGTAAAACAGGTTTAGATTCTACCACACTCCAGTTCTTATGCGATGGACCTTTAATCCAATCAATGACATCATTCTTTCTTTCCTCCCACTTCAAAGAATGTGCATTTGTGTCAATTAAAGTACAACCCCAAGAAACCATTATGTCATCTGAAATTTCTATATCCTTATAACAAAACAGTGTTGTACCTGGTCCTATAAATACCCTGTTTCCTATTTTTACTTTCGCTTTACTATTTAGCAAAGTGATAGTACCCATAATGTAACAGTCGTTTCCAATCTCAATATTTAAATGATGGTCAACTCTACCCTCTATTGAAACACTCATCGAGTCAAGCTTGCAATTTGTACCGTATTTTAAATTTCCAGATTTAGCCAAGGAAATGAATGGCAGGGCAGGTTTGCTCGTAAAAAACTGATTATATAATTTTCTAAGCATCCTTTCTATATAGCTTTAAAAGTGTGCTGAGTTAAGTAATGACCATAATTTATTCCTTCAAACATTGACATATCTGAACCAGTGTCTGTAATTTGAAAAGGGCATACCATTTCAATCAAATCATAAACCACTCCATTAGGTATAAATAATGCCAACCTGAATGCATAAAAATTGGGGGCAATAATTGAAGCTTTATAAGAAACTTCATATTCTACCTCGCCAATACTATTACTATGATTAGTGAGATCTTCTACAAATGTTGTTAAATACTCTCCAGTACGACTTTGTATAGTACAAGATAGTCTAACTCCTTTATTGACTTCTTTTGATACAATTCCAAATCGCAAGTTTATATTACCCTTTGAATCAAAATTATTTACCTGTTCGTTAGCGTCATTAAATAAAGCTGCTTGGCTGATGTAAAATATTTTATTATCACTATTTACATTTGTGTACGAAAAACTTTCTGTTTTTCCATTCAAGTACTCGTTTATACAACTATTTATATCTCCTTGAAACTCTATAGTTCCTTTATTAAGTAACACCCCTCTATTACACAGTTGTGCTATCGTTCCCATCTGGTGGCTTACAAACAATACGGTTCTGCCATCATTTACACTTACGTCTTTCATTCTGCCCAGGCATTTTTTTTGAAACTCAGCATCGCCTACAGCCAGTACTTCATCTATAATCAGTATCTCCGGCTCTAAAAAAGCAGCAACTGCAAATGCCAGTCGTACATACATACCACTGCTGTATCTTTTTACTGGTGTATCTATATATCTTTCTACTCCGGCAAAATCCACTATTTCATTAAACTTGCTTTTTATCTCGGCCTTGGTCATACCCAATATGGCCCCGTTCAAAAAAATATTCTCCCTTCCGGTCAATTCCGGGTGAAACCCGGTACCCACTTCCAGCAGCGAGGCAATGCGGCCTTTTACTTTTATCCTGCCAGTGGTGGGGGTGGTTACCTTTGAGAGTATTTTTAACAATGTACTCTTGCCTGCACCATTTCGGCCAATAATGCCCAGCACTTCGCCCTGCTTTACTTCAAAATTTATATCCTGCAATGCCCATACCCAGTCATTATCGCCTTTTACGGTGCGGTCGTTGGCCTGGCCAATCTTGGCAAAAGGATCTTCCTTGCCCCGCACCCTGGCCCACCAGCGGTTCAGGTCGTGGCTGATGGTGCCGGTGCCTATCTCCCCCAGCTTGTACAGCTTGCCAATATTTTCTGCTTTTATTACGATGTCGCTCATTAATTGCGTTTATGAAAAGTCAATATTACTCTGTAGAGCCAGGCTCATTATTTTAATGCTCAGTTTATCAGGACCTCACCCGTGACCTCTGTGTTTAAATCACTGTTACCGGTTATTCCTCAGTTCAAGCCTTACAGTTCTTAACAAAGACTCTTCGACCCTTCGATTCCTCAGGGTAAACTGAGCTCAGAGAGACAAGTAAGTTGGGGCTTTTCGTTTATTAAGGCCTTCACCCTTTCATCTTCTCAACCTATCAACTTTTCAACCTTTAAACCCTTCAACCATATTCAACCACCATTCACAACCTTTCCCCTCCCTCTACACCGTATCTGTAAAACTCTTCTCCACCCGGTTAAAAATAATGGTTCCCAAAATCAATATCACCAGAGTAACCCCTGCACTATACCCCAATTGCAGCCAGCTGAACGTACCCGATCCCAAATATGAATAACGGAACGTTTCCACTATAGCACTCATCGGGTTGGCCTGTATTACCCATTGGTATTGCTCCGGAATACTGCTCATAGGGTATATAACCGGTGTAGCAAACATAAGTAACTGCACCCCAAAAGTGAGCAAAAAGATCAGGTCTTTGTATTTGGTGGTGAGGGCACTGATAATCATGCCCACCCCCAGGGCCTGAAGCCCCATCAGCAGCACCAGCACGGGTGTAAGGGCAATTAAGAAATTGGGCTGCAGGTTATGTCCTTTGGCAAGGTACCATACCCAGATGATGAGAAAAAGAAGGAACTGTATAGCAAACCGTACAAGGTTGGACAGTACAATGGAAAAAGGCATGGTGAGCCTCGGAAAATATACTTTGCCAAACATCTGTGCGTTATCTTTAAAAACAGTAGCTGTTTTATTGAGTGTTTCAGCAAAATAGTTCCAGATGGTGACCCCGGAGAGATAAAACAGCAGCATGGGCAGCCCATCCGTGCTGAGGCCGGCCATTCGTCCAAAAATAAAAATATAAGTAATGGTGGTGAGCAGCGGCTGCAGGAAAAACCAGATGGGCCCAAGGATGGTTTGTTTGTAATTGGCCACAAAATCACGGCGTACAAACATCAGCACCAGGTCACGGTAACGCCACAGTTCTCTGAGGCGCAGGTCGAGCAGGCGGGTTTTGGGTTCAATAATTTCGGACCAGTTTTCGTTTTGTTCTTCTGTATGTACAGACATCATGAAATTTTCAAAGACTTAGTAAGTTAATTTTCAGATTTTATCTTTTTTACGGCAATCAATAATCTTCCGGATCCCTCCAGCCACCGGGGTCAGTTCCCGGTTCAGCAATTCTCTCATCTTCGTAATATCCGGTTTGCGCCGGGTCATATCACCCTCCGGCAATGGTGGCAGGTGTATGATTTGCGAAGAAGAACCTGTTTCTTTAATGATAAGTTTGGCAAGATCAAGAATGGTCATTTCAAAATCGGAACCAATATTCACCACATCGTTTACAAACTTGTCCTGGTACAGGGCATTGGTGGTGGCTTCGGTATTATCATCAATATAGCAGAAGGTACGGGTTTGTAATCCGTCGCCATACAGAGTAATGGGCTGGCCTGCCAGTGCTGCATCAATAAATTTGGAGATCACAAAATCTGTACTCTGGTCGGGCCCGTAGGTGTTAAAGAAACGGAAGATAGTATAGTCCAGGTCGTACTCCTGTTTATAGGATTTTAAAAAAGCTTCACCCACATTCTTTACAATGGCATAAGGCAGTTTTGAGTTGAGGGGTGTGGTGTGTTCATTCTGAGGAAACTCCACCGGCTCTCCATACACTTCGGAGGAAGATGAATAGAACACTCTTTTCACACCGGTGTTCTTGGCTACTTCCAGCACATTTTTTATGCCCTGTATATCGTTCAGCACTTTTGCAGGGTTTTCCAACGTACGCTTCACACCCACCACAGCGGCATAATGAAAAATATAATCAAAGCCATAACGCAGGATGACTGACGAAATATCAGTGAGTGAGTTAACATCACCGTTAATGAATTTGAAATTCGGATATAGTCCGGTATCCGGAAGTTTACTGATATTTCCAGTAGAGAGATTATCCAGCACCACCACAAAATTGTCCGGGTTAGTCACTAATTTTTTGGCCAGTGACCCGCCAACATTTCCTGCGCCACCTGTAACTAAGATTCTGTTCATACTTGTTAATTATTTCCGTTTAAGAATTTCTCGTTATATACCTGCGTGACACCTTCCCTTAGTGGTATAGAAGCTGTCCACCCCGCTGCTGTCAGTTTCGATACATCCATCAGTTTGCGGGGTGTACCATCCGGTTTGGATGTATCCCAAACAATAGTACCAGTGTACCCTGTTATGGATTGTATCATTTCAGCAAGTTCCTTAATACTCACATCATGCCCAACACCAATATTTACCAACTCCGGATCATTATAGTGGTTCATCAGGTAATAACAGGCATCAGCCAGATCATCAGCATGTAAAAATTCCCGCAGCGGTGCGCCGCTGCCCCATAAAGTAACTGTTTCAGCACTGCTTTCTTTAGCTTCATGAAATTTGCGCAACATGGCCGGCAGCACATGCGATGTGGTCAGGTCATAATTATCATTTGGCCCATACAAATTAGTGGGCATAACCGAAATAAAATTACAGCCGTACTGGTCATGATAGGCTTCACACATTTTAAGCCCGGCAATTTTCGCTATTGCATATGGCTCATTGGTGTGCTCCAGCGGGCCGGTGAGCAGGTACTGCTCTTTTAGCGGCTGCGGCGCCAGCTTTGGATAAATACAGGAAGAACCAAGGAACAGAAGTTTTTTTACCTTATGCAGATACGACTGGTGTATCACATTCGACTGGATGGCGAGGTTGTCATACAAGAACTCGGCACGGTACGTATTGTTGGCAATAATACCACCCACTTTTGCTGCTGCCAGGAACACATATTCTGGTTGTTCAACTGAAAAGAAATCAGCTACCTGTTGCTGGTTCCGCAAATCCAGTTCTTTCGAAGTACGGGTTACCATATTAGTAAACCCTTCTTTTTCCAGCTTACGATGTATGGCACTGCCCACCATGCCCCGGTGCCCTGCTATATATATTTTCGATTGCTTTTCCACTGCTGATTTTTTGATATTTTTTTATGAACCACGGCGGTCACGGAACACACTGAGAAGTTCTCTCACAGAATACACGGATTTACACGGATTTTCTGTTAACGGCTGTGTCCACTGTGTTCGCTGTGGTTAAAACCTTATTCAACACACTGTCCGGATTATTGCTTCATACCAAAACTCCGGATTCTTTACGAAGACTCCTCATTCCCCCGATTAAAAAGACTGCCGGAGCTTTTCGTTTATTAAGACCACAACCGTGAACAACCATAAAACCATATTCAACCACATTCAACTATTTTCAACCCCCAATAAACCACTTTCAACCATATTCAACTATCATTAACCCACATTAAACTTTCAATCTCACATACCCGCATTCCTCACAAGCAATTCCTTCCGGAATAATTCCAGGTCGGCCTGCACCATCTCTTTGCAAAGGCTGCTTACATCATATTTCGGTTTCCAGCCTAACCGGGTCATGGCCTTTGTGGGGTCACCCAACAACAAATCAACTTCCGTTGGCCTGAAGTACTTCGGATCAATAGCCAGGATTTCCTTACCCACCGGCAGGTTCAGCTCCGGTTTTGCAGATTTCACATATCCCTTTTCCTCCACACCGCTTCCTTTAAATCCGATTTCAATACCCGCTTCTTCAAACGCCATCCTGATAAACTCACGGATTTCCGTAGTAACACCGGTAGCCAGTACATAATCTTCCGGTGTATCCTGTTGCAGGATCAGCCACATACCTTCCACATAATCTTTGGCATGACCCCAGTCTCTTTTTGAATTGATATTCCCCATCCACAGTGTATCCTGCAGGCCAAGGGCAATCCGGGCCACACCCCTTGTAATCTTACGGGTTACAAAAGTCTCGCCACGCATCGGGCTTTCATGATTAAACAGAATACCATTACAGGCAAACATATTATAGGCTTCCCGGTAGTTAACCGTAATCCAGTAGGCATACATCTTGGCCACCGCATAAGGCGAACGGGGGTAGAACGGTGTTTTTTCACTTTGCGGCACTTCCTGTACCAGTCCGTACAATTCGCTGGTTGATGCCTGGTATATTTTTGTCTTCCCGGTCAAACCTAATATCCGCACTGCTTCTAATATCCTTAAAGTACCGATACCATCCACATCGGCTGAATACTCGGGTTCTTCAAAACTCACTTTCACATGGCTCATGGCCCCGAGATTGTAAATCTCGTCCGGCTGTACTTCCTGGATGATACGGATGATATTTGTAGAATCAGAAAGGTCGCCATGGTGCAATTTGAAATTCACCCCTTTCTCATGCAGGTCCTTATACAGGTGATCCACCCGCTGCGTATTAATCAGCGATGAACGGCGTTTAATACCATGCACTTCATAACCCTTGTTTAAAAGCAATTCTGACAGATAGGCTCCGTCCTGCCCGGTAACCCCGGTAATCAATGCAACTTTTGACATTTTATTATTTTATAGAATTTATTACAAGCTCTTTAATTCATGCATCAGGTTAATGACATCTTTTGTAGCTGCGAGTCCGGTACCTGCACCTTGCAATATGGCCTTATATGTCTCTGTATGCAGTTCCTCAAACCCATTGCTGAAGTCCAGGTTATTATCGTCAATGACCAGTGATCGAAAAGAAGAAACAACGGAGCCCTGCCGGATGGTATGCAACCGTTCTTTATCAATACTTAGTATCCATTGCACCGAAGCTTTTTCCAACAACAAACTGCCCGAAGCGGTACGGGCTGTATTTTCTTCCAGTTTCATTTCTTTTACCTCTCCAAATATCCACAAAAGCATATCAAAGAAATGCAGCCCGATGTTAGCGATGACACCTCCGCTTTTCTGTGTATCGCCCTTCCAGCTGTATGTGTACCAGTTACCGCGGGGAGTAATATATTCCAACTCAACCTTATAATTCTTTTCAGGTGGATCATTCGATACTTTTTCTCTCAGTGCAAGAATCGCAGGATGATAACGCAACTGGTGTAACACATAAACATTGTGACCAGTCTCTTTTTCCATCTCCATCAATGCCTCCAGGTTCCAGGGATTCAGCACCACCGGCTTTTCACAAATCACATCAGCACCAATCCGTAAACCAAAGCGTATATGTGCATCATGCAGGTAATTGGGACTGCACACCACCACATAGTCAACAGGAGTCCCCTGTCTTTTCAGTTTCTCACAATGCCTGTCAAACCGTTCAAACTCGGTAAAGAAATCGCAGTCCGGAAAATACTGATCCAGCATACCCACTGCATCATGCGGATCCAGTGCAGCAATAAGGTTGTTCCCTGTTTCCTTAATGGCTTTCATATGCCGGGGAGCAATATATCCCGCAGCTCCTATGAGAACAAAATTTTTCATTCAAATTTATTAACCACTGCGGGCACTGAGCTCACTGAGAAAATACATTTGTTAACCACCGTGCCCTCTGTGCTGCCTTTCAATCTGTGCCCTCTGTGGTTAATCTTTTTTTCTAACAACCATTAAACCACATTCAACAGGCTCCCCTCAAAAATTATAGAGCAGCATCCGCAGGTTATAATCAGGAATCCGGCAGTGAATGCCGACAGAATTTAGCAGTGATTCAACCGGTCTTGAACGGAAGAAATTTCCATGCCGGGAATAAACTCCATATAAAATTTTAAACCGCTCCCGGCTTTTAAGGCTATCAAAGAAAGCAATCCCTTTGTTTCCCTTTTTAGCCAGGCTTAACGTCCCGTCAGCAAGTCTGTTCCGCAAACCATGAGTAGTAAGTAACTCTCCGTTATCCTGTATTCCCAGCCAGTTACAACTGGTGCCCACAGTTATCCATCCTTTCTTTGTTTTCACTTCCAGCATGGCATGAGATAAGAGGTCTTTACTGAAAAAATCACTCCGGTCAGGCAGGGTATTATCAGGATTAAAATAAATAAATACATGCCGGATGGTAAAGCCATAATAAAGAAAGAATTTCTCCAGCATCACCGCCCGGTCATAACAATAACCCTGGCGCTGGTCATAGTATTTCTTTACAGATCCGATACCTTCAGTAGAAACATAAGCATGGCAAATCTTACCCACCACACTGTCCTGCACCCTGGAGATAAAAGCATATTCCGATTCAAAATCTTTATGAACATCCGCAGGGCTGCTGCCGATATTCCATTCTTTTAAGAACAGGCTGATATACTGCCTGTCTTCCTTGGACACCACAGGGCTGCTGTTAAACATAAAAGCAGTAAGCAAAAAAAACAGAACACTATAAATGCAAATGCGGAATATTTTCTTTCTCATGGGTGGATGGACTCAAAAAGTTGCGCAAAGTTATCACTACAGCATAAAAAGGCAACCCGTTTCATACAGATATTGGAGCTTTTTGTATTATTACGTAGAATAAATCCTGTAAATCCACTCAATCAATAACACACCGCTGCTTTACCATCATCAAGCATATTAAACTACTTTCAACAACATTAAACGACCATTAACCCTCCCTCTCCCCTTTCTCATTCATTCGCCCCGTCTGCACTGCAGGGTTTCCTGTTACCAAAGCAAATGCCGGAACATCCTTCGTTACCACAGCCCCGGCACCCACAAATGCATATTGCCCGATTTCTACACCACAGAGTATAGTGGCGTTGGCACCAATTGTGGCACCCTTCCTGATAACCGTTTCTTTATACTCACCCTTCCTGTTTACAGCACTCCGGGGGTTGGTTACATTGGTAAACACAGCCGAGGGTCCGATAAACACTTCATCCTCGCAAATCACTCCTTCATATAATGAAACGTTGTTCTGCACTTTTACCCCATTGCCCAGTATAACCCCGTTTGCTACAAACACATTTTGTCCCAGTATGCAGTTTTCGCCAATTACAGCGCCGGGCATCAGGTGACAGAAATGCCACACTTTAGTGCCGGCTCCTATGCGGCAGCCGTCATCAATAACAGAAGTGTGGTGTATGAAAACTGTCTCACTCATTGAAAATACTTTCTGTGATGCTGAGTAACTGTTTTCTTTATCATCTCCCAGGATGCGGGCATCAGCATCTCTGGCATTTCATCATTCTCGGCATCCTCAAAATACACAAGACTTTTTAATACCATAAACGCTGAACCATCGGCAAATTTTTCTTCGTAAAGCTGAACCATTTTTTTAAGACTGAATTCTTTCAGCAGGAAATAAAGATCAGTAAAGTCTTTTTTAGCACCCCTCCCTGTAATTGCAGACAGTTTCATTGCCGCTATATCCTTTTTGGAAGCAAGCCTGATGTTATTTTCATTTAAAGGTTCTGACAGCCATGGATATGAATAGTTTACAAAATCAACCTTAATACCATTTACAAGAAGACTCTTAATATTTTTCAACTTGTTAAGCCATACTATATTGCCCATTGAAGAAACTGTTTCTGTCAGTATCGTTTCATCCAATGATAACGCACCAAACAAATCCAGATCAACTGATTTCCTGTGACCTGTTTGCAAAGCCATCGCAGTACCACCCACCAGTCGTAAAGGTGAGAACAAAGGTTCTGCCATGATTTTGTTCAGGAGTTCCAGTGTTGGGGAATCGACTGTTTCAAAATGTAACATCGAAACGATTCTTTTGGTATTCCGGTTAACAGTGAGATAAACCCAAGAGACTTCTCATCAAGAGAACGAAGCTCTTTGCATATTTCACCGATCTTGTTTATTCCATATTGCTGCTGCAGAATATTCCAGTCAAGGATCAACCCGTATTCCAATACCCTTTTTACGATTTGAGCTTTGTTTTTTTCCCAATCCAGTTTATTCCGGTCCACATCCCAAAAAAGGTGCGGCGAAAAATCAGCTATGGTAATTGTTTTATTCTCCAAAGTAAACTCCTTAAACTATATTAAACTTATTTCAACCACAATTAAACTATTTTCAACTACTATTAAACAATATTCAACCATCATTCAACCATCATCAACCATTTTCACCAACCCTATCTCTTCCCAAACGCCAGGTGGTCTTTCCAAATCTCTTCCTGTGGTAACGATTTAAAATAGTCGTATGTCAGCTTAAGTCCTTCTGCCCTTGAAACTGTGGGCTGCCAGCCTAATATATTCTTAGCCCTGGTAATATCCGGCTGCCGCTGCTTTGGATCATCAGCCGGTAAAGGCCGGTAAACAATTTTTTGCGAGGTGCCAGTCAGTGCAATGATTTCTTCTGCAAAATCTTTCAGACTGATCTCATCGGGGTTACCGATATTCATGGGCTGTGCATAATCGCTCAGCAGCAAACGGTAAATACCTTCTATAAGGTCAGCGACATAGCAGAAACTGCGGGTCTGACTGCCGTCGCCAAAAACAGTTAAGTCTTCACCCCGCAGCGCCTGGCCGATAAAGGCCGGCAGTGCCCTTCCATCATTTAATCTCATGCGGGGACCATAGGTGTTAAAGATGCGGACAATCCTTGTCTCCACACCATGATAGGTATGATAAGCCATGGTCATCGCCTCCTGGAAACGCTTTGCTTCGTCATATACGCCTCTGGGACCTACAGGGTTTACGTTGCCCCAGTAATCTTCATTTTGCGGATGTACCAGCGGGTCACCATAAATTTCACTGGTGCTGGCTACCAGTATTCTTGCCTTCTTGCTCAACGCAAGGCCCAGGCAGTTATGGGTACCCAGCGAGCCAACCTTCAATGTCTGAATGGGAATTTTCAAATAATCAATCGGGCTGGCCGGTGAGGCAAAGTGAAGAATATAATCCAGGTGGCCGGGCACATGAATGAACTTACTAACATCATGATGATAAAAGCTGAACTGCTTCAGCGGAAACAGGTGTTCAATATTTTTCAGGTTACCGGTGATCAGGTTATCCATGCCAATCACCTCATATCCTTCTTTGATGAATTTGTCACAAAGATGGGAACCCAAAAAACCGGCGGCACCTGTTATCAGTACTCTTTTCATGTATGATTTTGTATTTTTTAATATCGCCTCTTCTTCACTTGTCACGCCTTTGTTTCTTGTCACACTTAAGCTACTTGTCACACCGACGAAGGAGGTGTCTCCCTTCTGGAAACCTGGGCTAAAGGCCGTCCCTTACTCCGGCCTTGCTCCTTCTAATACAGACTCCTCCTGCCACTTACTTTTGCCTGCCAGATAAACCTTGTGTAAGGCAGTTCGGAGTGACAAGTTACCGGAGGTGTCTCCATTCTAAAACCATTCCCCCCACCTTACTTGTCACGCCGACGAAGGAGGCGTCTCCCTTCTGAAACTATCCGTCCTTCCTGTGAAACAGCCTATCCGGAGGCCATTTCCCGCAAACCTCTTCATTCAAGAACTTCCAACCAGGATTAAAAGAACTGATCAATGCCTCCTTCTTACTTCTTCTCCAGCCCTTAATTTCCTTTTCACGGAGAATCATATTATTTATATACGGAGAGGTCTCATAATACAGCAAGTAATGAGCATGATACTTTCCTGTAAAAAAAACGGGATTACCTCTTTGTAAAAAATGCTCAACCAAACGCTGTGGCAAATTATTCGTTACCCCTGTATAAAGAACTTTCCTGGTAACATTTGTAACGAAATAAACAAAATACTCTCTGTTGTTTAAAAACATTGCCGTTACCGTTACATGATAATAGACTTTATTTGAAACCGCATGGTCCCCTTTAACACTTAACTTCAGACTATCCGATTCTTAACAAGGACTCCCCGCCACGGCGGGCAGGCTCGTTCCCCGGAGTGACAAGTAGGTTGTGGCCTTACGTTAATTAAGACTTTCAACCCCTTTCAACATTTCAACCCTTCACCCCCCAACCTTCTCCCTGCCAATACTCTCATAATAAAAACCAAGACTTCGCATCAAACCTGTATCATAAAGATTACGTCCGTCAAAAATCACCTTCTCTTTCAGCGATGATGCTATCTTTCCAAAATCCGGTGTGCGGAACTCATTCCATTCTGTACAAATGATCAGCGAGGCTGTTCCTTCCAAAGCTGCATATTGACTGCTCGCAAACTGAATCTTATCTCCGTATATTCCTCTTACATTCTCCATCGCTTCGGGATCAAATGCCTGAACATTGGCACCATTGGCAAGCAGGTAATCAATTACCTCCAGTGCCGGTGCTTCACGGATATCATCTGTATTGGGCTTAAAGGCCAGCCCCCAGAGAGCAAATGTTTTACCGGCAATATCATTATTGTAATAATGCCTGATCTTGGAAATGAAGAAACTTTTTTGCAGTTTGTTCACATCCATTACAGCATTCAGTATTTTAAAATCATAGGCCACTTCGGTTGATGATTTGGCCAAAGCCTGCACATCTTTAGGAAAACAACTGCCGCCATAGCCCAGTCCCGGGTACAGGAAATGTTTACCGATGCGGAAATCTGTACCTACCCCTTTGCGAACCATATCTACATTGGCTCCCAATTTTTCGCATAACACAGCTATCTCATTCATAAAAGAGATTTTTGTGGCCAAAAAACTGTTTGCTGCATACTTGGTAAGTTCAGCACTTTTCTCATCCATGAAAATGATGGGGTTGCCCTGCCGCACATACGGCTCATACAATTGGTGCATCAGTTTTATGGCCCGTTCCGATTGTGTGCCCACCACTACCCTGTCGGGCTTCATAAAATCATCAACGGCACAACCTTCACGGAGGAACTCAGGGTTACTGACCACATCAAATGCCTTTGCTAAAGAATCACCGCCGCTTTCCAAAATAGTCTGCCGCACTTTATCAGCAGTGCCTACCGGCACAGTGCTTTTGTCAACCACTACAGTGTAGCCATCAGCAGGCAACAGTTTGCCCAGGTCCCCGGAAACACCCAGCACATATTTTAAATCGGCGCTGCCATCCTCACCCGGCGGTGTGGGCAATGCCAGGAAGATTATACTTGCATCTTTTATACCCTCTTCCAGTGAAGTGGTAAAATGCAGGCGGCCTTCTTTCAGGTTCCTTGAAAATATCTTTTCCAGCCCGGGTTCATAAATGGTAATGGTTCCGGCAGAGAGCTTTTCCACTTTTGAAGCGTCAATATCAATACAGGTAACATCATTTCCGGTCTCAGCAAAACAGGTACCGCTTACTAAACCTACATAGCCAGTACCCACAACTGCAATCTTCATACTATTTAATTTGTTTTATTTCATTTTATATGCTAACCACAGCGATCACAAAGCACACTGAGAATGGCTCTCACAGATTAACACAGATTCTCTGCTATTCTTTTTTTACTTTGGTACTTTTTATACCGCTTCAGCGGAATCCTCTGTGTTCCTCTGTGCTGCCTTTCCCTCTTTTCCCTCTGTTTTAAAAAAACACATAGCATTCGCCGTGTCAGCTTGCTGTGGTTTAACGATATTCAAACCTTAAACCATATTAAACCTTCCCTTCCTCACCTCATAGCCACTCTCCTTAGATACTCTCCATACCCGCTTTTTGCCAGATCGTTGGCCAACGCCATCAATTGCTCTTTCGTAATAAAGCCATTCCGGTATGCTATTTCTTCAATACACCCAATATTCGTTCCCTGTCTTTTTTCAATCACCCTTACGAACTCACTGGCATCGCTTAAGGAATCAAAAGTACCCGTATCAAGCCAGGCAGTACCCCTGTCGAGCACTGCTACTTTAAGCTTTCCCTTTCTCAGGTATTCCTTATTTACATCTGTTATCTCATACTCTCCTCTTGCAGATGGTGCAAGGTTTTTTGCAATTTCCACTACATTGTTATCATAGAAATACAAACCGGGCACCGCATAATTCGATTTGGGTTCCTTTGGTTTCTCCTCAATACTTACGGCATTCATGTTATCATCAAATTCCACCACCCCATACCGCTCCGGGTCAGATACCTGGTAGGCAAACACATAACCGCCTTCCACATCGTTAATTGATTTTAGCTGGCTGCCCAGGCCTGTTCCGTAAAATATATTATCACCCAGCACCAGGGCAGCTTTATCTTTCCCTATGAAATCTGCTCCGATTACAAAGGCCTGTGCCAGTCCGTTAGGTACTTCCTGTACTGCATATTCAAAACGGCATCCCACATGGCTGCCATCGCCAAGCAGACGTTTAAACTGGGCATTATCTTCCGGGGTGGTAATGATAAGCACCTCTTTAATTCCCGCCATCATCAAAGTAGAAAGCGGGTAATAGATCATCGGCTTATCATATATCGGCATTAACTGTTTCGAAATTGCCTTTGTGATTGGGTAAAGCCTGGTGCCAGAACCACCTGCTAGGATAATACCTTTCATTTGAGGGAAGTTTAATGTAGTTGAACGTTGATGAAAATTGTTTATAGTGCTACCGGCCACTTAACTGCTCAGCGGTATCAAAGGTTGTAACAGATATGGAGCAGTTATCAACAACCACATATAACCAAGTTTACCGATGCGCTTTACTTGAGATGTTTTTAGATTTGAGAGCTTAATTGAAAGTAATTGTACCTGTTGGCGATAAGCAGTTAATTTTTCGGCATTAAGATAACCAAGGTCAGTAGCAATGATGATATGATTAAATAATTCCATCAGACTGCTGAATGATACTGTTGTAAAATGAGCCTGGTCTTTTGCTGTTTGACGGGTAGTTCCCTCGGCAATATTTGCACATACTGACACTGCCGCTCTTCTCATTTGTGATACCAGTAAATATTTTTCTTCCTGCGGAAAAGATTGAGTAGCCTTATAAATTTCAGATGCGAGTTTTTTGGCCAATTGCCAGACCTCCAGCTTTTCAAATGAGAACTGATAAAATTTGGTTTCTTCCATAATAAACAGTTTTCAACAATATTAAACCTCATTCAACCACATTAAACCATTTTCAACACTCATTAAACCACATTCAACCGTACTCAGCCCCGATACTGCGTCTCGTAATACCGCTGGTACTCACCGCTTGTTACATTCTTCAGCCACTCCTGGTTTTCAAAATACCAGTCAATCGTAAGCTTCAATCCTTCCTCAAAAGTTACCGAAGGTTTCCAGCCTAATTCTTTATTGATCTTAGTGGCATCAATGGCATAGCGGCGGTCATGACCGGGCCTGTCTTTGATATAAGTAATCAGTTGCTCACTGGTTCCGGGAGTATTGCCCAGTTTTTCATCCATCTGCCTGCACAATAATTTCACCAGGTCGATATTCTTCCATTCATTGAAGCCGCCGATATTATACGTATCACCTGTTTTACCATGGTGGAAAACGGTGTCAATTGCTACGGCATGGTCTTTTACATAGAGCCAGTCACGGGTGTACAAACCATCCCCATAAACAGGCAACGGCTTCTTATGTATAATGTTATTGATAAAAAGCGGAATCAGCTTCTCGGGAAAATGATTGGGTCCATAGTTGTTAGAGCAGTTGCTGATAACCACCGGCAGCCCGTAGGTATCATGATAAGCCCTGACGAAATGATCGCTGGAAGCTTTGGAGGCACTGTACGGTGAATGAGGATCATACCTGGTTTCTTCTGTAAAGAACCCGCTATCACCCAATGCGCCATATACTTCGTCAGTAGAAACATGATAAAATTTCTTTCCGGCATAATCTCCCTTCCAGAATTCCTTCGCTGCATTCAGCAGGTTAACAGTGCCGATAACATTGGTATATACAAAATCCAGTGGCGACAGAATGGATCGGTCCACATGGCTCTCAGCAGCCAGGTGAATAATCCCTGCGGGCTGATATTTCCTGAAAATATTATCTATTGCTTCCTTGTCTAAGATATCAGCCTTCTCAAAAACATAATCAGGGGAATGTTCAATATCCCTCAGGTTCTCAAGATTTCCGGCATAGGTCAATGCATCAAGATTGATGATTTTATACTCCGGGTATTTTGTTACAAACAACCTCACTACATGCGAACCGATAAAACCAGCTCCCCCTGTAATTATTATTGCTTTCATTTTTTGTTATTTATTGACAGAATTTCGGCGCAGTAATACTGGCATAGCCCTTCAACCATATTAAACCATGTTAAACCACATTCAACCATATTCAACCACATTCAACCATGTTAAACCACATTCAACTTCACTCAACTCCTGTCCATGTACCACTTCCATGTCTGCCTCAAACCAGTAAGTACCGGCACCTTCACCTCGTATCCCAGCAGCGTCGTCGCCTTCGAAATATCCGCCAGGCTGTGTTTAATATCTCCGGTTCTTTCTGGCCCGAAATCAGGCTCCAGGCTGCTTCCGGCCTCCATCCTCAACGCATAAAAAAGTTCAGTTAAAGTTGTCTGATCACCACAGGCTACATTATACACCTGGTTAACTGCAGATGGCCGATCGGTGAACAAGGCAAGTGTATTGGCCAAAACAGCATTATCAACATAGGTAAAATCCCTGCTGTGTGAACCATTGCCGTTGATGACGGGCGGTGTATTGGTCAGCAACCCCTGTATGAACAAAGGAATAACGGCTGCATAAGGTCCATTTGGGTTTTGCCTGGGGCCAAAAACATTGAAATACCGCAGACCAACAAATTCCATGTCAAACAAACGGGCATACACCTGTGCATATAATTCATTAACTAATTTGGTAACAGCATACGGTGAGAGTGGGTTACCAGTTTTATCTTCAACTTTCGGCAGCCCCTGATGATCCCCATAAGTGGACGAGCTGGCCGCATACACCACTCTTTTTATTTCACATTCTTTTGCAGCAGTAAATACATTCACTGTGCCGCCAATATTCACATCGTTAGTAGTAACAGGATCGGCAATTGAACGGGGCACTGAACCCAGTGCAGCCTGGTGTGATATTAAATGAACACCCCTGCAGGCTTCCAGGCAGGTATTATAGTCCCGGATATCGCCTTCGATAAACTGAAACTTAGGATTAGTGCGGAACTCTTTGATATTATCCAAAGAACCGGTTGACAAGTTATCAAGCACTCTCACCCCGGTCACCCGGTCATCCTTCAGCAAAGATTCAGTTAGATTAGAACCGATGAATCCTGCCCCTCCCGTAATCAAAACTATCATGGAGTCGTTTGTTTATTTTTTTGCTTTGCGAAAGAACCTCCTGAAATCGAGAAAATCAACAATCTTATCGAGAATACCCTTCGGTGGCGTTTCTTCCTCATAATAACTGCCATAACCATGTCCGTAACCATATCCATACCGGCCATATCCATAATAGCCATAGCCCGGCTTCACTTTCACATCATTGATCACCACCGACATTTTCGGCAGTTTTTGTTCCCGGTAAAACTCATCAATCAGGGCCACCTGCTTTTTAAAAGTATAGTTCTGACGTACTATGTACAATGTGGTATCGGCATATTTTCCCAGTGTCATAGCATCACTGACCATACCGATAGGTGCAGTGTCAATAACGATCATATCATAATGGTCTTGAAGCCAGGCAAATAATTTGTCAACTAATGGATCAAGCAGCAGTTCTGACGGGTTTGGCGGAACGGGGCCGCAACCCATTACAAAAAGGTTAGGCTGTTCCGGTACTTCCCGGATGAGCTCAGCAGGGTTATCTGTCTTTCCTACAAGATAATTGGTAATACCCTTACTTTTTGATAGTCCGAGTCCAGAGATGAGTTTAGGTTTGCGTATATCAAACTCAAGCACTACGGTTTTTTTGCCTGCCAGGGCCAGTACCGAAGCAATATTGGTACTGATAAATGATTTTCCCTCCCCGCTGAATGAAGAGGTGGTAAGTATCACCGCCTTTTCCTTTCCGTGAATTACATACTTAAGATTAGACCTGATGATGCGGAATTGCTCCGCCACCATGCTCCGGTTGGTCTTGGTGGTTATAAGTGCCTTATCGGAAAAAGAGTGGCCTACTTCACCAATAATGGGTACCGGTGTGATCTTTTCAATATCAAACCGGGTGGTGATTTTATCGTTCAGTACTTCTGCAATAAATATAAATACAGCAGGAATCAAAATTCCTAATAATACAGCTATAGCCTGAATCATTCTTTTCTTGGGACTAACCGGAACAGAAGATGGCCCCGCTCTGTCAATAATTTCTGAATTAGAAACGGTAGATGCCCTGGATATAGCCGTCTCTTCTTTTTTAACAGTAAAGTCTCGCTCTAATCCCTGGTATAATTCCACCTGTCTTTTCAGCTCCAGCATTTCTTTCACTTTCTCCGGCATGGCGCTTAACTGCGTTTCGCCCACACTGCCCCGCTGCCTGTTCTTCGCCAGGCTCTCACGGGCCACATTCTGCAGGTTGCGCAGGCTTTCCCTGATATTCAGTCTTGTTTTTTCAATCTGTTCGTCCAGCTCTTTCACCATCGGATGTGCAACAGGTACATTTGCATCAACCAGTTTTTTTCGCTCCATCTGTGCCTGGTTGTAGGCTTCAACAAATGTAACAAGGGTATTATCTGCAAGACCCAGTGATGACGGAACCACTATTTTTGAAAAAGAGTTTTTCTTATCTGCCAGGTATTCATCCACATACTGCGCATTGCTCAGTATCTCTGTTTGTATAAGTATGTTTTTGTCTGTCTCAGCAATCACTTCAAAGTACTTCCCAGTCTGTGTTTCAGCATCAATCAGCTTATTCCTTGTCTGAAAATCAAGATACAAACGCTGTACGCTGTCAAGTTTGCGGCTGTTCTCGGCTAACCGTTCATTCACAAAAGCCAGTATCTGATCGGAGGAAAGTTTTTTCTGCTCCAGGCTGTACAAGTCATATTCTTCCATTACGCCATTAATAACATCAGCAGCCAGTACAGGATTGGTTGACTGCATGGACACAATCAGAATTCCGGTTCCGGCAGTCTTGGGCATGACTTTTATCGCATTCGCATACATACCCGCCACTTGGTCAGTCGTTTGCCATACCACATTATAAGTATTTGAACCGGCGCCGCCATACGTCTTTTGCAACGTAAAAACACCATTTGAAGTGACAAACTCCTGTCCAAACCGGTAAACTTTAGCATCATCACCCACCCTGAATTCTTCGTTATTTAAGAACTTCAGCTTAAAAGAAAAGCTACTTGACGAATCCTTTACAATACCATTTACTAAAAAGGGGCCGGTCTTATAGATATTTACAGTTTTAATCTTTCCCACCGCATAGTAGCTGAAATGCAGATTATGCTTATCCACCACTCTTTTCATCAGAGGCTTTGACTTCAGTATCTCCATCTCTGTCTGGATACTCTGGCTTTTGTTGCCGTCAAACAACTCATCCACCTTATCACCCCTACCACCTTTTCCCTGGTCGTTGCCCTTAATAATCATGCTACCGGCACTGCTGTATGTGGGAATAGTATATCGCAGGTAAAGAAATGCACCCAGCAAAGCAATAGCCACTGATATCACAAACAGAGGAATAAAACGCACATACTTAAAAACAAGGTCTTTGATACTCAGGTTCCAGAGTTCAACCCGGTTTTTGTGCTGTTCAAACTGAACTGAATTTTCTTCCATGAAGGTGTTATTATTAAATCAGAAGAGTTATTATTTTATGAGAATGTTTGTCAGCGTGGCAACAGCCATTACGATTCCCAATGCAAAAGAAACTTTCTGGAAGGCTTTCTGCTGATCCATCTCTTTTATCCGTTGCTTCGAAGGAGATACCAGTATCATATCATTCTGTGCCAGGTTATAATAGGGCGAATCAAATATATCTTTTGAAGTAAGGTCTATGTAACCGGTCTCCCGTTGTCCGTTTACCTCTCTTATAATTTTAATATCATTCTTTTTGCCATATTCGGTTACTCCACCTGCTAATGTTATCGCCTCAAGGATAGTAAGCCTTTCGCCCGGTACTGTTATCTGTCCGGTACGGGCCACCTCGCCCAAAATATTCACCCGAAAATTAGTGAACCGTATAATCACTGTTGGGTTTGCTAATAGTTCTACCGGCACTGTAAGCCGCTTTTTAATTTCAGCAGCCAGTTCCTGCTTGGTCAGTCCTTCCGCATGAATAGCACCCAGACGGTGATGCTCAATATTACCCTGCATATCCACCAGGTAACCGCTGACAGTACTGCCTTCCGCCGCCGGCAAATTAAAAATGGCATCAGCTTCGGGTTTTGTGCTCAGACTGTTAATCTGTACAGACAGAATATCTCCTTTCTGTATCTTCAGATCAGCAACCTTAACAACCCCTTTCCCTGTAGTGTCATTTACCTGCTGAAGATAATCAGGCAACGACTGCTGTGGTTTGCACGACAACAGGTAAACAGGAAAAATCAGTAAAGGAATAAACCTCAGAATTTTCATTACTTTTCTTTTATTGAATGAACGTAATAACTTCTTTGAAATGATTTCATGGCTGCTGCTAATTACTTTCTGCAACTGCCTGTACTTTTTTCTTTTCAATATACGCCACCAGCAAATAACCAAGACTGTCAATAACAACCTTCACAAACTTACCTTTTAATTCCACTACCTTCCCTTCCAAATCCATAAAACTGCCGTTGGTGATTCGTACCCGCTGATTCACTTTGATACCCACCGGATAGGCCTCCACATTCTCATATTCATCCAGAAAACGTTTTATTGCTTCAATCTCTTTTTCCTTAATCACAGCAGGTTTTCCATCCCAATAAACAAAATTGATGACACCTGCTGTTGTACGAACAGGTAACCGGTGTTCATCAGCAATTTTTACAAAAACATAAGACTTAAATAAAGGTTCTTCCACCACCTTTATCCTGTCGCTCCACTTTCTTCTGATTTTATTAAGCGGACAATAACATTCGATTCCCCTCTCCTCCAGGAGCCGGGTTACTTTCTTTTCCCATCTGGGCCGTGTATAAACGGCTAACCACCTTTTAGTCAATGATAATAGTTTGCATAGCTTCGCCACCTCAGTCACATACTTTTTTCTTATATAACTGATTATTAAGGCATTAAATGTAAATATAAAAACGGCGTTACTTATCCGTTTTTATACGCATGCAAATATACAGGATGCTGGGAGTGAGAAAAGAATAAAATGCACAGATTTTGAGGGATTTATTCCCATTGGTTGATAACTATTTCGTAATACCACGAATGTTGTATAGTACCTTCCCTTGCATCTCATTAATGTCTTGCCCTGTTTATGAAACTTTGCTAAAGCCCCACAGAAATATCATACCGTTAGAATGGGTTTTTGAAAGAGAGTTTTTGAGCCGTAAGTATTAAACAGAAAGTTGGGTTCACTTTCCATTAGCTTGCCCGAAAATGCTGTTTTGTACAGCCAACCAGGGGGTTCTGGCATAGTTGTGGCATAGTTCCGGCATAGTTGTAGCATAGTTGTGGCAACCAATAGCAGCTATGGGACAACCCTGCCACAACTCCGGAATAACGCTGCATTAAACAGGATACCGGGTTCTTTTAAGCCCGGCAAGACAGAGGTTTCCCGGACCATTACAGAGGTGATGATAGCCGTAACCCGCTACATTCAACCATTTTAAACTATTTCATGCTATGCCTGGCGAAGCAAGCTATAATCAACAACTTTCAACCAAATTCAAACATTTTCAACACCTTCAACTACCTTTAAGCACCAAAACAACTTCACTTGAAACAGCGTTATTACTCCCTCGATGTTTTCCGGGGTGCCACCGTTTGCCTGATGATTCTCGTAAACAATCCCGGTTCATGGTCTCATATTTATGACCCCTTAGAACATGCCCCCTGGCATGGCCTCACTCCCACAGACCTGGTGTTTCCGTTCTTCCTTTTTGCCGTAGGAAATGCCATGAGTTTTGTGATGCCCCGCCTCGAAGCCGGTGGCGATGCTGCTTTCTGGAAAAAAGTAATAAAACGTACAATACTGATTTTCCTGATTGGCCTGTTTCTGAACTGGTGGCCCTTTGTGAAATGGGCAGATGATACGCTGGTTTTCAAACCCTGGTCATACATTGACAGCAAGGGTAACCTGCAGGGGGTTCGTATTCTGGGTGTACTTCAAAGGATAGCCATTGCGTATTTCTTTGCTTCCGTACTTGTGTATTACCTGAAAGCCAGAAAAGCATTTTTGGTTGGGTTAATTTTATTATTGGTGTATTGGCTGCTCTGCTATTATTGGGGCAACCCGGGTGATCCTTACAGCCTTGCAGGCTGGTTTGGAACTGATATTGATAAGTCCATATTAGGCGTTGGCCATATTTACAAAGGAGAAGGCGTACCCTTCGACCCTGAAGGACTGATGAGTACAATACCTGCCATTGTGCAGGTAATATTCGGGTATCTTGTTGGAGATTATATTCAAAAGAAAAGCCTGCAGGTTCCGGATAGTTCCGGAACAATGACTGGAGGAATTTACCAGATGCTCACCGGCTTATTTGTGATTGGCGTAGCCTTGCTTGTTACTGGTTTCTGCTGGGACACTGTATTTCCTATTAATAAAAAAATATGGACCAGTTCGTACGTAATCTACACCACAGGCCTTGCCATTATCACTATCGCCACGATGATCTATATGATTGAAGTAAAGAATATCCGTGGCGGTCTGGCAAAGTTCTTCGATGTGTTTGGCAAGAATCCTTTGTTCATATTTGCCCTGAGTGCCTTTCTTCCCAAAGGATTGGGATTAATCAGACTGGGCGAGGGTGTAAATCCCTGGAACTGGTTGTACCGGGAAGTACTTGTGCATATCCCGGGAGCAAAAGAAAATGGATCACTGTTATATGCACTATGTGTGATCACCTTCATGTGGGCTATTTGCTACTGGCTGGACAAGAAGAAGATTTATATAAAGGTGTAGTCCGGTACCTTAACAAGATTTTACCAATTGCAATGACATCCCTGTTATGTAAGTGGTTTTTCTTTTGCATCTGTTTCATGTAACAATCAATAACATGAAACTCTATACATTTATCAGCGCAGCCGCCCTTCTTTTCTTTTCTGGTTTTATGATGAAGAAACAAGCTGCTCCGCTTTACGACACCAAATGGTCGCTTAAAAAAATATATACACAGCAAGGCACTGAACAGGTAAATACAAAAGCTTTTATAAAGTTCAACGCTGCAAATCTCAGTGCAGGCGGCAATGGCAGTTGCAACAGCTTTGGTGGAACTTTATATGTTTCAAATGACTCCATCAGTATCACCAATATCTTCTCTACAAAAATGTACTGCGATGGCGTGCAGCAAACTGAGGACAGTTTTTTTAACCAGTTGGAAAAAGCAACCCGTTATAAAATAAAAGAGAAAACACTCCTGCTTTATAAAGGAAGCACTTTATTGCTTGAGTTTATGGCAGAATAAAAAAAGAGTACCGTTACCACCGGTACTCTTTCGCTTTTTTCTATTCGCCGGTCAGTCCGTCAGACTCTCCTGAATCCCTGTTACGTTCCTTTTTCCAGCTACGGTGTTTAGCACCATCCATCTTCACAATTTTAGGTGTAAACTTACCCACCACATCCACCAGTGCCTTTTGCGACTGCATTACCACATTTATATCCTTGTAAGCAAACGGAGATTCGTCGAGTCCGCCTCCCAGCAATTTCACTCCATACTTTTTCAGTTCATCTTTAAACTGCTTATCTGTTACTGAAGCAATGGCCCTTGTACGGCTCATCTTTCGTCCTGCACCATGCGATGCCGAATTAACAGACACCGCCTCTCCTTTTCCTTTTACGATGAAACCATCCGCCGTCATAGAGCCGGGAATAATTCCCAATACATCTTTACCTGCAGGTGTTGCTCCTTTACGGTGAACAATTACATCTTTCCCTTCCCAGTTCTCTTTCCACGCAAAGTTGTGATGGTTTTCTACCATCTTCACAGGCTTATGTCCCAACTGCTTTGCAATTTTTGCGTGAATAATATGGTGGCAGGCACTGGCATACTCTCCTGCCAGGTTCATGGCATTCCAGTATTCAATACCGGCTTCTTCATCCAGCGTAAGCCATGCAAGATTTTTTGCATCCTGGGGCAAACGCCTTTTGCTGATAGCCAGTTTTGTATAATGGTTGGCGATAGTGGCCCCTAATGCCCTGGAACCTGAGTGAGTTAAGAAACCCACATATTTTCCCGCATCAAGCCCCAGCACCACATCTCTTTCAGGTATATCTGCCACACCGAATTCTGCAAAGTGGTTACCACTTCCGGATGTCCCCAACTGTTTCCATGCCCTGCCATGCAGTTTTTTTAGCAATGGTAACTGAAAGAACAGTTCATCTTCCATCACATCATGGTTGGCGGCCCTGTCGAACTGGGCACCACTGCCAAACAAGGTAGCTTCACCCAATTCTCTTGCATAGAAAGATTCCTTATCCGTCAGTTCTTTTGGGTTAATGGGGAATATACTCAGGCACATACGGCATCCAATATCCACCCCCACACCGTAAGGGATTACGGCATTATCAGTTGCCAGCACTCCGCCAATGGGCAAACCATAACCACTGTGTGCATCGGGCATTAACGCACCGGCCACACTTACCGGCAGTTTAGCCGCCTGGTACATCTGGTGCATGGCGCCTTCTTCAATATGCTCCTGTCCGAATATATTGAAGTGAATACCTTTCTGGTTTAATGAAATGGTCTGTCCTTCCGCCTCCGGTTCAGGCATCAGTTTTTCAGCAATGGGCTTCAGTATTTCATCATCCAGGTAGTTCTCAGGAGCATTAAAAATCTGTTTCAGTATCTCCAACGCCTCATCTTCTGTATGATGTTTGAATTGTGTGCACATTGTATGCATCGCCACACTCACTACCGGTCCTTCCGGGTATCCTATGGCCCTTATTTGTTTTCCTGTTAATTTTAGTTTACTCATAACACAAGTGCCTAAAGAGGCGTAATTATTTTTTCATAAAGATTCTCTCTCATCGCAGTTACCAATCTGTTTGCCGCCTGAATATCCGGCTCATCAGGTAGGTCTGATTTAGCAAATAATGCAGCAAGATCTTCTTTTAACTTTGCAGCTTGTTTCACCAAATCATCGTATTCGAACTTACCTTGTTTTATATCCAATAAAAAGTTTCTATCCTGTCTCTTCACATTAATACTCCCTTCGGTAGCTATTTCTTTTGCCATTCGCAAAAGACGAAATACATGCATCATGTTTTTGGAGTCATAATTCTTTCCATGCGACATGGTTGTATTGTACCTGCTTTCATTTCGCTTTTCTACCCAACCCCAATACTCTTTGTACTTTTTACAATATAAAGAATAGCCATCCTTGTTGAAGTACAGCAATCCAACCGGATATTGGCCTTTTGGGATGCTGCTTAAACAAACATCATTTGCTTCCACCTTCCTCATAACTCCTGAATAAATATGTTCTTTGGAATAATACAAATTGTAACAATCCCGCAAATGGTTTATAGCATCCAGCCCAATTTCTTCCTGTTTGTAATTATTTTCTGCAAGAAATTGTTGTAACGAGATAGCTTCTTTTTGAACATGAACAAAACAAAAATCCAAAACTGATTTTTTCTCTTTCTCAACCGGGTTTACAATCTTCTTTTCCAGTCCAAATGCCTTTTTTATTTGTGTATAAGCATAGTTGGCAAAAGTTTGCTCACAAAGCTTAGAAAGAAATATTTCCCGCTTCACCATATTCATTACTTCATGTCTGTACAAAACACATTCATCCGGAATGTTTAATAACTCCAGGATGTTGGGGTTGTTCTTAGCGAGCAATTCAATAAACCGTCTCAGTTCATAGTAAACAATATCATTGCTTTCGTTTGAAACTTGCGAATAGTAGTCCAAAGAATAAAATATTTCTTTAGGTAAAACAAATACACCCCTGATATCAGTATCAGATGTGGCAGTGTTTAATCCGTAAGCCTTGCTTCCTACGATAGCTTCAAATATCAACCAGCCCTTTTCTTTTATGTAATCAATTGTCAGCATTTGTATTTACCATTTTTAAAAAATACTTGGTTAAAGCGGTGTTATCTGCTTTGCTTACTCCGAGACTATTTTTTGAACAGTCAAGCAATTTCCATAATTCTTCCATCCATCCGCTCAATTTGTTGTCAGGCCTGTGAAGATATCTTTCGCCAACTTTTGCTTTGAGCCTTATCAGCTCCCGCAAATAATCTCTTTCTTTTGCATCGATAATACTCATAAGCCCTTCTATATCCATTGGTAGTACTGACCTATGTCTTACTATCCAATGACAGGAAAGCATAGAACGGATAAGATAAAAAAATGATTTTAGCCTTACTTCTTCATTTCCTGTTAACTCCATCCAAAATTTTTTTGCCAACGAGTAATGATGAAAGAAAACAGCAGTAGGGGAGTAGTATTCCTGTATAAGATCTTTAAAATCTTCTTTGAAATTCTTATCTGCATAGTAGGTTATGGGAGATTGAAACCTTTCTATGAGCGGCGCATTGGATTTTTTTAATAATTGCAGACTTTTTCTCAAGTCCCACCCTGTTATATCCAGATCCCCATACATATACTCAATGGTTTCTTTATGTTGTGATAAAGACAAATACCAATCCCTTTTATGCATGTATATAAACCGCACATCATAGTCACTGTCTGGCGATGGAAAACCCCATGCTCTACTGCCTGTTTCACAGGCAAAAAGGATTTTGACGTTTTCCTTTTGAGCTAATGCTGCAAGTACATCCTTTATCTTATCCATATCCTAAAAGTATTAAACATCCGGCACCCGAATGATGCCGGATGTTATATTATTTACTCACCAATATCTGCTTCAGTTGCTCCAGCAGTTGTCCATTTCCGCCTACGCTGATGCTGCTGATTTTGTCGGCAATCTTCTCCACATATTCCATCTCTTTCAGCTTCCACAGCATGGCGTTTTCTTCCATCAGCTTTGCAGTGTTCAGCAGGCTGCGGGTGCTGGCAGTTTCTTCTCGGCGCATGATAATGTTGGCCTGTGCCTTCTTTTCGGCAACCAGCACCTGGTTCATAATCTCCTTTACATCACCCGGCAGGATGACATCACGGATACCAAAACCATTTACGGTCACACCCAGCGCTTCGGCTTTTTCTTTTACCTGCTGCAATACAAACGGGCCAATGGCTTCTTTTTTGTCCAGCAGTTCGTCAAAGCTGTACCCTGCGATGTATTCCCGCAGTGCCAGCTGTAGTGCCACATACAGTTGCTTATCGTATTCCTTATTTTGCACCAGCGCCTTTTCAATATCGGCCACACTATACTGTGCCCAGGCATTGATGCGCAATGCAGCTTTGTCCTTAGTCAGTATTTCCTGGCCGTTTACTTCCAGTTGCTGCTGGCGCATATCCGCTTTCGCCACATGAATGGTAATGCCGTTTTTCCACCAGTAGTACATACCCGGCTGCAGCACCTGGACAAACTTACCATCAATAAACAGCACAGCTTTTTCATAGCTCTGCACTTCGTAGCTGCGCACCCAGTTGCTTACCGGGGCTTTGGCCAGTACGGCACGGTCAATAGCTTCGTCAATATCCACTTTGCTGATGTCTGCACGGATGAAATCGTTTTTCACAACAGATTTCCAGAATGCATAGCGGCCGGCAGTGAGTACCTGCTTCAGCAAACCGTTTTCGTATTGCAACACAATCTCATTGTCCCTTACTTCAACCACCTGCAGAATATCAGCCAGTGCTTTATCCTGCAGCAGGATGTTCAGTTCAACCGGTGCCACAAACTGCTTGGTAATATCGTAAATATATACCTGCTCTTTCTTCCAGAACCAGTAAGTGCCGGCCAGCAACATTTTTTTGTACGCTCCGTTTTTGAACACCAGGGCAACCTGCCAGGCGTTTACTTTTACTTTTTTCATTGTTGTTTTGTTTTGTGCCACTAATGGCACTAATTACACAAATAATTTTACTACAAATTGATTTGAGCTTCGCTCAAATTTTTGTTTGGCCACAGATGAACACTGCTTAACACAGATTTATTCTCGTAAATCATGTTACTGTTGCCTGTTTTTAATAAAGTCAGTGCTATTTGCCACCGTGCAAATACGGAACATGAGTATAATAATGTGTGTCAAAACAGTTCTGCATTACCTCGTTTACTGTACCAGTACAATAAACTATTAATGCGGAAGTGAAATGATATTCACTATTGTTCATCCTGTTTCAGGTAGTTGCCTGGTTGCGACCTCACCTCCAGATCTCCTCTCCGATGGAGAGGGCAGAGAAAGGCCGCCAGCAAATAACCCTGACTTTAATTCCTTCACCATTTTCAGAAGCGGTGTACTTCTTACGAATCGAAGCATCCTCAGTGCTTTGCGTTTACCATTTCCGCCATACTTCACCAAGAAGCAGCAGGAATCGAACCTGCAATTAAAGGCTGTGCTCTACCAACTGAGCTATCCCAACAGAATCGGGAATGGGAATTGAACCCATGACACCAGCGTTTGGTGATATATGTGCCATTGCAATAACAGCATACAGATAGCTACTGCGTCTGCACTGCCATGTTCTTTAAAACATGTACCTGGCTTATTACCAACAGACATATACCTTCTTTAATTGATGTGGTTACATCAATAAAATCTTAAAGAACTTTTATTCATTTGGACTCCTAAAACCCCTACTTCGGGGGGGAGGCCAGCTTAATTCATCATCGTTTCAGGCAGGCGAAAACCAATTACTTCTGCTTGCTTTACCACTTCTTTCTTTTCCCCCGGATTGGCAATTTCGGCAATCGTCATCGGCTCTTTTATTATGGCATTGTGTCCAAAATGCCTGCTGAGTCGTTGCGCCTTTTCTACTGACAGTTTTCCGAATTCATAACGGGCAATCAACCGGCCTTGTCTTAACAGGGCATTGTCCACCGATGTAAGAGCACTGTTAAACGTACAGATCAACTGCACATTCAGAAAATCGGCCAGCAAACCGTCTGAAATATTCAGCAGGTTACTAACTGATGAGCTGCTGTTATGCTTTCTGTCCATGATAATGTTTTCCGCATCCTCAATAATCAAGACTGAACCAGGATTGTCAATGAGCAAATCCATCAGTTCAGGGTTCATTATTTCGCCAGCCGTTGCCGGAGACACCAGTAATACCTTTTTCTTTAAACGCCCAATCAGGTATCGCAAATAGGTGGTTTTGCCAGTGCCGGGTAATCCATGGAGCAATACAATGCCCTTATCATTTTTTTTCGTCAGCCTTGCCTGAATTATCCTGTCCACCTCTTTAAAATCATCTTCATAAAATAAATCAAGATTTAGTTTTGACTTTTTTATTTCCATGCTTTTCAATTCGAGACCGTAAGTATCCTTTGATATCAGGTTTATTTCAAACTTCTTTTTCTTTTCCCTTCGCTTAAAACGGCTTGCCTCTTTTACAAGTGTGTTTGCCATTTCATAATCCTGATGTGTGTGCAGTATCTCGCAGTAATCTCCCCCCAGTTCTACAAGACAGTTTTCCTGCAACAGGATTATTGTTGTGCTATACTGGGTTGTTCTTTTCTTCCTGTTGTACATCGAATTTTGAAATATCCCTGTTATTGCGTCTTTATATTCCGTTCGGATATGCTTCAGCACCTTTTCGGTGTTCACCTGGCTAACCCAGGTTATACAGGGTACCTGCTGATAGGTATACATATAGTACGCCTTTGCATCCAGGAAACTGTTCTCAAAAATGCTGTTGGCATCCATTATTTTTTGTTGCTTTTCCATATTATTCTTTTTAAACTGCATGATTGTTTTAGTCTTTCCAATCAACAGTATTTCAATACAAGTTTCATAATTGTTCTTTGTTAAGCAGAACCAGTGACAGAGAAGATTAGCAGCTTATTTCGGTTCAATCCATTCAACCTTCCTCAACACCAGTTCTGATATTTACTGCACCACTTTATTAGCACAACTGGAACTGGCAAATGCTTCCGGCTTGGCCCTGAAGGCAAAGCCCATCCCGGTTATATAACCCATGGCTTCTTTCAACGCATCGTTACTTTTAAAGCCGGGATTGGTGTTGATGTCGGCATGCACTTCCATGTCCACACCATAACGGCTGAAAATATTGCACAGGTTATAAGCCACTTCTATGCTTTTTCCAACTTCAGTAAGCATCCTTTCTTTAATACTCATCCGCTGCCGGGTTGTTTCATTGTGTATGTACATAAAACCTCCTTTCCCTTTACGGATGAATACAATTACTGTTGCAAATTCTGTTTCCCTGCCCTTAACCTGGCTGTCGGTGCCAATGCACACTTTCAACTCATGGCCAGCTTCCCTCTCCTGCATCAGTACACGGCTTACTTCTTCAGCAATAGGCACAGTAACCCTCTGTCCGTTTAATTTCCTCCATTGTTTTACCTGTTCCATTTTTTCCCATTTTGGTATTTTACTTAAGTGGTGCCCCGTGGAATTGAACCACGATATCCGGGATTTCACTCCGGTGCATATATCCATTCTGCCAAAGCACCAATTCTTTGTGATAAATACTGGCTGATACACTTTCCCTCATCACCGAATTATATTCATCAACAAAAATCTGCGGAGAGTAAAGGAGTCGAACCTTTGTACCGGCATTACCGGTAGCCCAAGCTTAGCAGGCTGACACATTACCTCTCTGTCAACTCTCCGTAGTGTGAGTGGCAAGGGTCGAACTTGCTAAGTCCGGAGACAACGGTTTTACAGACCGCCACGACTCTCCATCTTCGTCGCACTCACTATTTAAAACAACTGAGTCGTGCAGAAGATTCGAACTTCTTTCTTCCGGTTTGCAGCCGGACGCATACAGCCATGTCTGCCAGCACGACGAGCGGATGAAGAAGGATTCGAACCTTCAACCAACGGCTTAACAAACCGCTGCTCAACCATTGAGCTTTTCATCCTTTGTTGGCCCGCAGGGATTCGAACCCCGAACTCCCGGTGTAAAAGACCGGTACTCTTATCCAATTGAGTTACGAACCAATTTGTGATGACTGCCGGACTTGAACCAGCAACTTCTATCGTATCAGGATAGCACTCTTCCATTGAGTTAAGTCATCATCAGTTGCGGCTGTGAGATTTTTCACATAAATATTTATTTCTATTTTTTGCGTTTATGAATTTCGCTTCGCTACATTTCGAATCAACATCTGAAGCTTATGAGACTTCCAGGTTAACCGTTACCTAAACCACATTTAGTAAGCCTGGTGAGATTTGAACTCACACTAAATAGTTTCTAAGACTATTGCCTCTCCCGTTGGGCTACAGGCTTTTTTTATTTCCCCGTCGGCCTGAACAGATTCGAACAGCTAACCTTGAACGTTTTAGGTTTCCGCTCTTACCGTTGAGCTACAAGCCGGTTTGATGACTCAAAGAGATTCGAACTCTTATCTCCTCATTCGTAGTGAGGTGTTCTTATTCCGTTGAACTATGAATCAATATGTACGACCTTCAGAATTGAACTGAATACACTCATCTGCGATTTACCTTTCAGAAAGAAAGGGAGATGATTATGTTGCCATTACACCAGGTCGTATTTCGTTTACTGGTTGACTCCGGGGCTCGAACCCTGTTCTTCCGTTGCACAGACGGATGCTTTACCAAATAAGCTAAAGCCAACATTCAGATGCCAGACTCAGGTTCGAACTGAGAACATCACAGTCAAAGTGTGATATGTTAACCATTACACTATCCGGCAATTAAGCGGTTCGTATGAGAATCGAACTCATAGCCTCTGATAGACAATCAGAAATGTTAGCCATTACACTAACGAACCTTTTTGTGGACCACAAGTCCCGATAGCTATCGGGAGACCCCTTCACTACAGCATTGCAAATGCTATTCGCCTGGCTTGGAACATGACAGCCCAATTGTATAGCAGACAGGATTCGAACCTGTAACCTCTTCATTCCAGGTGAAGTATCCAACCAATTGGAATGCTGCTATATTTTACCCCAATCCCCTAAAGGGGAGTTATTATTTTCCTATTAAACTTTATTTCAATGACCTTTCAAAATCCCCCTTTAGGGGTTAGGGGTTTTAAAAGTGTCCCCGCTGCACCTGCGGGGAACACTTTATTCCTCCTTCTGCATCTGATCTTTTACCGTAATAAATATTCTGCAGGGTGTATTACCCGGCTGCTGTTGTTTATCTCTTCTGTTTCGTATTCATCTGTTTTATTATCCAGTAAGCTGAAAACAAAACGGATGACTATTATGGCAATTAAAAACTTCATCACATACCTTCCTTTCTTTTTATCGATTCAATGAGCATAAAAAAACCCGGTCGTTATCGGCGACCGGGTTTCCTTAATAAGCACTACTGTACTTATGTATGAACACAATCCGGTCGTTGTTGTTTATTATCACTCATATTACCAATGGGCACAATACTCTCTGTCACCTGGGCATACCAATAGCAGCTGAGTGATAATGCATCATTCATCGTTTTTCTAAATCGTTTATGTCGTAGCTGCTTCAGCATTTTTATGTTTTAGTTATTTAGTGATTCAATCTGTTTCCCTTTTACACAAAACATTTTATACTCTTTGCCACAATAAAAAAAGCCCCGGTTTTGCCGGGGCCGTGTATATCTTGCATTTCGTTTCTTCAACTTAGTCTGCAGCATTACATGCCCCGCAATACGTATAGTCCTTCCTGGGACTAAATCCGTTCGCTGTTTCAATATGTAATTGTATGCGCAGCATGTTTTTTAATTTGTTTTGCGTTGCAAAGGTGAAACTATTTTTTTGATAGTGCCAAATTTATATTGAAGAATTTTGAAAAAATTTTTTTCAAAATATTTTTAACTGTTCTCCCGGCCGCTTAAACAATGAGCGGTTAAGGTGCCATTCCTCTGCATTCATACCATAAAGTTTTCCATACTTTTTATATTGCTGTGTCACCATTTTAGCGATATGTCCTTCACCACGCATCCGCACACCCCAGCGGCTGTCGTTTACTTTTCCGCCATGACTTTGCTCCACCAGGTGCCACACTTTATCGGCACGGTCTGGAAAATTTTTATACAACCAGTCGTGAAATAAAAATTGAATTGCACCATTCAGCCTGATAAAAGTATAAGCCATAAACGTAGCACCATTATCTGCCGCTGCCTTCATGATGCGCTGCATTTCATGTTCATTCAGCCCCGGAATCATGGGTCCCATCATAATACCCATGCGTACACCGGCACTGCTGAGTTCGTTTATTACTTTCAGTTTTTGTTTAGCCGTGGTGGTTCGGGGTTCCATTGCCCTTCTCAGCTCTTCATTAAAGGAAGTAATGGATACCATTGCTGAAACAATCTGCTTCTTTGCCATTTCCTGCAGCACATCCTTATCCTTCAGTATCCATGAGTTTTTAGTAAGTATGCCCACCGGCTGGTTAAACTCGTTGCACACTTCGAGCAAGGCCCTTGTAAGGCGGTATTTCTGCTCTGCCGGTTGGTAACAATCTGTATTGCCACTCAGCATGATGGGTGTGGTATCCCAGTTCTTCTTCATTAAAAACTTTCGCAGCAGTTGCGGAGCATTCTTTTTTACAATGATCTTTCTTTCAAAATCAAGACCGGCACTATAGCCCCAATATTCATGCACATTGCGGGCATAGCAGTAGATGCAACCATGTTCACATCCCGCATATGGATTCATACTGTAACTCATCCCCGTATCGGGGCTGTCAATCTTGTTCACAATAGATTTTGCTTCCTGCTCCAGGTAAACAGTGGGTACGTTTCTTTCTTCCCAATCGTCTATTGCCTCAATATGCTCTTTTGTCGTTTCGTGTTTGTGAAACCGGTTCTTCGTATTGAACTGTGCACCGCGGCCGGTAAGATATTGCTCTTCCTGCTTTTTGACTTTCACTTTGAAATGGTCCTGCTTACCTTTTTCAGACATAAAACATTGCTGGTTTTGTTTGCCAATAAAAAAGAGAGTAAAGAGCAATCCCGCAATATCAAAACTCACAATATCTTACTCTTTACTCTCTGTCTTCACACTATCCTTCTCACATTAATAGTTATTCCCCCTGGTTATTTACCCGAATAAATCGCCTTGCCGGGTAGTAACCGGCAGGTTCTGAAAAGAAAACTTACTGACAACATGGTATCTTAATTCACCTTCTGATCTTCGAAGCAGTGTCATTCCATCAGCAATGAAGCGTCCGGTGAAATGCTTGCCACTGTACTCAAGCCATCCTTTTTCATATTGCCAGGGTTTCAGCATACGGGCAATTGTCAGATGAGGCTCTGTTATAAAATGAGGCTTGTTATCATCATTTAGTTTCATCAGGCGTTGTGTTTCTGTGCGAACCGTTTTAACCAGCTGTTTCACAGACAGCTTACTTGCCACATTAATATAGATGGTGTGTGACGGGAAACTGCCAAAGTCTTTCAACTCCACTTTAAAGGGAGGAAACCCCATAGCAACAGCCTGCAGCCGGTGCAGTATCCTGTCTTCCATCATTGCATGCTGCAAAAAATTCACCAGCGTAATATGAGGCTTGCCCCACCGGGCATGATCAGATTTGTACGTGTCAGCAAAACTTTCCTTTACTTTCATTATCCTGTCCCACAACTCTTCATGCGGACTTAATACCAGCAGATACTCATACACTTTATATCCTGGAATAGTGTTTACGATACTTTCCATAACCTGTTTATTTTAAGGTCGAAAAAATATTTACTCATTTTATTAGTATAAATTTACTAAATTGTTTAGCTTTACAATGCTTTACCCCGTTAAATTTTTGAAATATTTTTTGTCACCGCTTTCCCTGCCGCCATACAGGGGATTAAAACCGCATATATGAACGGAGAAGACATGGTTTATGGAGCAGCCTACAGGGGATCAAAACAGTTTACACAAAAGGAAGTAAGAACGGCCAATGCCACCGGCTTTGGTGCGGCAGCAGATGATTATGCAGAAAAAGGCATTGACCTTAACGAACAGCTTATCAGGAACAAGCCAGCCACTTTCTTCTTCAGGATGAAAGGAGATGCCATGAAAGAGGCCGGCATCTTTGACGGAGATATTTTAATTGTTGACCGGTCTCTGCACCTGGCCAATGGAAAAATTATCGTGGCCATACTTAATGGAGAACTGCTGGTACGGCGGTTTCATAAAAACTTTACAGCATCATTCCTTATTGCGGAAAATGAGCGGTATAAGAACATCAACTTGGCAGAGTTCAGCGATTTTTCTGTATGGGGAGTGGTGACCTATACAATTCACCCGGTATAAAAACCATGAAAGCAATTGTTGATTGTAACAGCTTTTACTGCTCCTGCGAAAGATTGTTTAAGCCAGGTCTCCGGAGCAAACCTGTTGTGGTACTCAGTAATAACGATGGCTGCATTGTGTCCCGCACAGATGAGGCAAAGAAGCTGGGCGTTGGAATGGCCGCTCCGTACTACCAGAATAAAGAAATTATTGAAAGAAATAAAGTGGCTGTTTTCTCCAGCAACTATAACTTGTACGGCGACCTGAGTATGCGGGTAATGGATACTCTGCGGGAACTGGTTGGAAAGCGCCGGGTGGAAGTATATTCAGTTGATGAAGCCTTTCTTGATCTTGCCATGACACCTGATGAACAGCTCGCAACTGCTGCTGTACAAATAAAAGATACTGTAGAACAATGGACAGGCATAGAAGTCTCCATCGGTGTGGCTCCCACCAAAGTGCTGAGCAAAGTGGCCAACCGGCTGGCGAAGAAAGATAAAAAAGATACCCGATGTGTGCTGGTGCTGGATACTGAAGACAAAATAAGAAACGCTTTACTAAAAACAGATGTGTCAAACATTTGGGGAGTGGGCTATCGCTATTCCGTAAAGCTGAAAGAACGGTACAGCATTTACAATGCGTGGCAGCTAAGCAGAATGAATACCGTATGGGCACATAAAAACTTAGGTGGAGTTGTGGGTGTGCGGCTTATAAAAGAACTAAATGGCGAGCCCTGCAAGGAAATGAAAAATCCGCTTGAAACAAAGAAGATGATTGCCACCACAAGAATGTTTGGCATACCCATACACGACCTGCCCCCGCTGAAAGAAGCTATTGCTACCTACACAACAAGAGCGGCTGAAAAACTACGCCGTCAAAATTGTGCGGCCGGTTTTATAAATGTATTTGTAGTAACAAATGAAAAAAAAGACGGACAATACGAATACAACCCTCAAACTTCAGGAACACATATAAGCCTGCCTGCTCCAAGCTCCTGCACCAACGAACTGATTAAGTACGCCGTGCCGCTTATGGAGAAACTTTATAAGAAGGGACCCAAATACCTAAAAGCAGGTGTAATGCTGGGCGGTATTGTACCTGACACCTCCATACAGGGAAACCTGTTTACCGAAGCAAAAAATAACAACCGTAAATTGATGGATGCGATAGATAACATTAACTTCAGTCAACGGGATGATGTATTGAAGTTTGCCACCAGCGGCACCAGCCGCAACTGGAAGATGCGCCAGGAAATGCACAGCCCCCGATATACAACAAGATGGAATGAACTGTTTGAAATAAGCTAAAGTTATCTAGTTGGCCTCTTCGCCCATTGCCAGTTTATAAGCTTTAATGTACAGAGCCCCAAGATTCTTATAGGGAGGAATATAGTCCGCAAACTCCGGAACATTTACAATCTTATCCAGTGTTTCCCAAAACTCCATCCAGTAGATATCTTTTCCGTTTCTTAACCTGTCCGCAAGCACATCAATAAACGGGCGGTTAACCGCCGTGGCACCGATTTGCTTAGAAGCAATAATATGAGCTTCGGGTGCTGTCTCCAGCACTCTGTGTATAAGATGATAACCTCCACAAGAACCTAAGAACACAATTTTAGAAGATGGAAACATCTGGTTAATCGTGGCATCGGCATAATAACTATGCCCCCTGTGTATTGTAACAGCCGGATAGAACTTGTTCTTTTCGATATACTCACACAAAGCCTCCTGTGCCTTTTCATCTTCTCCAGTTTCCTCCGGTAATGCCCTGTTGGCAAAGATGGTAACAGGTTTCCCTTTAACCGAATTCACTGTAATCCATTGCGGATTAGCCGCATCTACCTTCCAGTTGGCATTGCTGAACTGTTTTACAAAACCATTGAACACTCCTTGTCCGTCTTTATCACCATAAAAGAACACCTGCACATATACCCGGCCACTGTCATCCTGCATTGATTTATAAGGAACTTCATACACCGGCGGGATGCCCAGTTCTTTGGTAAGGTCAACCTTTTTTGTACTGTCAGCAGAAAGAAACAAATATTTAAGAATGCGGTACACAGCCATTCCCTTCTTATTATTCTGTTTCTCGTTTCTTATGTAATTCTCATCCACATTCATCAGCATTTCATCAGCCAGGGGCTTTAGTGTTTCGGCTATGCTTGCATAAGAATCGGCCACATCCACTGCATCTTCAGGCCCGTTTGATTTTTCAAGATTCCTGACAAATGCCCGCATCAGTGTTTCGGCCCTGTTTTCATCACCGGGCTGTTCTGCTTTTGGAAATGAAGAAAGAAAATTGTCCAGCGTATTATACCCGGCGCACATCTTGATAAACTTGCGATACTTATCGAAATGCACAGTCATCAGCAGGGAATCTCCTTTATTATTAACCTTCTTCATAATAAGCGGATAGACCCCTCTGACAAAACTGGACGTATAAATGGACCCGTCTGAAGAAACAGCTAAATAATATAACTCTTCAGGAGTAAGAGGCTGTATGGATGCGAACCGGACAGGAGCTTCTTCATTATGCAAACCATTAATTACGTTCACAAAACTCTCCTTGGCTTTCTGGATTAAGCGTTGTGTCAGCGATTCAAACTCAAAAGCAGTATCCTTATCCTGTGCCCTTTTTACGTATTCAATCTGCGTCTTTACCAATAAGCGGTAATACAGTAAAGAATCGTCTTTGGCCGCATCAATTTCTTCCAGGCTCATCTTACCATTAACGATGTTATCCAGAAATGGAAAATACTGCATGCCGCTTTTACTGCGGGCCATCTTCACCACCGTTCTTATAAAATCATCATCATTTATATTACGTATCACAAAACCTAACTGGTTATTATTCGACTGGGCATAGTTATATAACTGTTTAGGATAGCTTTTTGCCACCAGCCTTACCATACTGTCGGCAAACGGCATCCCGGGATTTTGAAAAAGTGTGGGAAGGGTCTTTGATGGATGCAGTACACAATATTTTAATACTACGGCCTGTTTAGCCGCTTTCAAACCAGGATTCTTTTCAAAGGTTGCATTATCAGCGTTTACAATTGAGTAGGCGGTTTCATAAGGATAAGCATCCGCAACCTGACTGATTGATTTCCCTTCCCTGTCAAGCAAATAACACTTCTCAAAACCATTTACAATATCGGGAAGGTGCAACGGACTAACCTTTCTAATTGCAACATTGGAAATAAAAAACTCAAGCAGATTTTTTAAACCCCGCAGGTACTTCTTCTTTCCCTGGTCATTTAACAGTGTATCATTCTCTATCCTGCATTGTAGAATATCAATTTTCAGCGTTGCAGACTGCTGAAGCAAATAGTTTATTTCTTTATCTGCTGATGGTGCAAAAACAGAATCCGCCTTACCATCCAGGCCGAAAAGGTTCGCTTGCTGCTGATTGACCCAATCATGAAACAGTTCACGGTTTTTGGGTGGCTTGCAGCCATTATCAGCAGGCAATTGGTTAAGAGCTGTTTGCCCCAACACAGTTAATGCCAGTAGTCCATATAAAACCGTCAATATCAGTTGTCTTATCATCATTTTCATATAAACAGGTATTGCAAATGTAACAAGCCTCTGCGACATGTCATTTTACTTACTATTGATACAGACGGTTTTATGTATTAATTAGCTGTTTCAAAAGCAGATTTTTTATTCTGCATAAAAATCGCAGTGAATATTAAGTTATCATTAAGTCTCTATAAACAACAGCCTATATATTTCATTTACATTCATTTAACATTTAGGTTTGCGAAAATTTTTTCCTGCATGGAAACTGTTCCCCGAAAAGTGCTGATTGCAGACGATGAGCCGGATATTCTGGAGATTCTCAAATACAACCTCATAAAAGAAGGTTACGAGGTTATTACTGCCAAAGACGGCGACGAAGCCCTTGATAAAGCCCGCCGCACCCAACCCGACCTGGTGGTGCTTGATGTAATGATGCCCAAAAAGACAGGTGTGGAAGTTTGCCAGCTGCTGAGGGCACAATCGGCCTTTAAGGATACGCTGATTATTTTTCTTACGGCACTTAATGATGAGGGGACGCATATCAAGGGTCTCGAAACCGGAGCAGATGATTATGTAAGTAAGCCTATCAGTCCGAAACTTTTCCTGAGCCGGGTAAATGCACTGTTCCGCAGGCTGAACAAGAAAGAAACCCAGCCGCTAACCATCGGTAACCTTACCATCGATCCCGAAAGGTTTATTATTGTGGTTGATGAAAATGAAATCTCTCTTGCCAAAAAAGAATTTGAACTGCTTTACCTGCTGGCACAAAAGCCCGGCCGGGTATTTCTGCGCAATGAAATACTGAACCAGGTTTGGGGCAATGAGGTAATTGTAGGCGACCGCACCATTGATGTGCACATCCGGAAAATAAGGCAAAAACTGGGGGTTGATTGTATCACCACAGTTAAAGGCGTTGGTTACAAATTTGAGCTTTAACCATTCAGCATATTTTCCCGTTTTAATTTCAAGCCGTAATAAAGCAACAAACAGTTACCTGTATCTTGCACTATGTTTTCCACAAAGAACACATCACCCAAACAGTTATCAGCCTTCATTGCGCTGGTGCTGGCTATACCGGAAAGCATTCTCGTACTAATTGTAGAAAAAACATGGTGGTGGGCTGCAGGCTCGTTTGTGGTCATTTTTGTGGGCAGCTATTTCCTGATCTCTTTTATGCTGGAGCGGTTCATCTACCGTAAGATTAAACTCATTTATAAGTTTATCAACAAAACAAAGGCCACCAAGCGGGAAGAAACCTATTATAAGTACATCCTTCCGCAAAAGGGCATTGACGAAGTGCGGGAAGATGTGGAAGCCTGGGCCGCAAAAACAGAAGAAGAAATTGATTCTCTCAAAAAGAATGAACAGTTCCGCAGGGAGTTTTTGCAGAACCTGTCGCATGAATTTAAAACACCTGTATTTGCCATACAGGGATATGTGGATACACTACTTGGCGGTGCCCTGGAGAACCCGGATGTAAACAGAAAGTTTCTTGAGAAAAGTTCAAAAAATATTGAACGGCTCACCAACCTGCTCAACGACCTGGATGAAATATCCAAATTAGAAAGAGGAGAACTGGTGCTTACCAAAAAATCATTCGTAATACAGGATGTTGTAAAAGAAGTTTTCGAAAGCCTGTCGGGAATAGCCGAAACAAAAAACATTCATTGCTCTGTAAAAAAAGGTTGTGAATCGCCATTAACTGTGTTTGCCGATAAGGAAAAAATAAGACAGGTGATTATCAACTTAGTTGAAAACTCCATCAAATACGGAAAACAAAACGGAAGCATCACCGCCAGTATGTATAATACTTACGACAAGCAAATTCTCATAGAAATAAGTGATGACGGCATCGGCATTGATGAAAAGAACCTCTCCCGCATATTTGAACGGTTTTACCGTACGGCCGAAGGCCGCAGCATTGATGTAACCGGAAGCGGTCTTGGCCTTGCCATTTGCAAACATATTGTTGAAGCTCACGGGCAGGCCATCCATGTAAGAAGCACAGAAGATGTGGGCACCACTATCGGATTTACGCTGGAAGCCAAAAAAGATTAATACCAGTTCTTTCCTTCCGCAAGGCTTTTCAGAAAATCAACTGCCTCGTTGTTCATTTTTACGGCTCTTACTTTATTCTCCCAATCGTATAGAAAATAACGGCAGTCTTCACTGTAGCTGAATACTACAGGCAACAACTGTTTTCCTTTGCTGAAGAAAATCATATTACCATCAAATCCGCACTTGTACTGGGGGCCCTCACCTTTATCCAGAAACCCGGCTATTTTTCTGATAGCATTTTTATCTCCTGTGTGCACTGTGTTGCTTACCGAGTCAGTTCTGTTATGATTAAATGTAATTGTAAGACTGTCTGCTATTGCTAATTGTTTGGTTATGCCTGAGCCCCCACATGCGGCCATGAATACACACAAAGAAAGAAACGCAGCCCCTTTTCTCATAAAAAATTTTTATTGAAAGGTAGTATAAAAAAATCCCGCCAAAGCAGGCGGGATTACAAAAATATCCTCCGAATGCTCCTTAATTGTAGTTAAACTTTGTCCATCCTTTCCACCAGGTAGCCAGTTCACCAGCAGGCGCCACACCACCACGGAACGTAACTGTTTTATCAAAGAACGTATCGCCTGTGAATTTTGCATCTGTAAAGCCACCTCCGGTTAATATTTTCTGGTTTCCGTTTGAACCGGCAAATGGTGTTGGGTCCGGGGCAGAATAATTGAATGGCTGAATCAGTTTTGCATCAGATGTATTTGTCAAAATATCATTGTTATAGAATGCAGTTCCAAACCATGTTGTGAAAGCTGCATCATTGGTTATTGTTGCACCTGCTGTGCCGCTAAACCTTGTATTGGTTGCACAACCTGCAAGGGTGATATTGCGCAGCCTGATAGTGCTGTCTTCAATATTCAATGCAGTAGAAGTTCCTGTTGTAGCATCGATTTCAATACCCCTGGGCCAGCCCATGAAGATTGAATTGAATATTGAGATACCTGTATTTCTCCTGATATGTGCACCACCACGGAATAATGAACTGCCTACATTGCTTAATGTTGCCCTCGGGCCAATGGCAGTAATGTTGCTGAAAACCGCTGTCGTTTTTGGAGCTGAAGTAGTACCGGTTGCATTATTGTCACTTTCAAAAGCTTCAGAGTTAGAGATGTCGGCAATGAGTGAATCCCGGATTACCAAACCAAACTGCACCTTGCCACTATACCCATTATCGGTATCAAAATCGTCATCCTGCGTTTTGTATGCAATCAGGTATTTGCAGTTAACTGTACCCCCAAACCATTCAAACGCATCGTCTTTAGCATAAACCACCTGCACATGGTCAATTACTGTTTTGCTTCCTACGCCGGCCATTGTCAAACTGTTAATTTCTTTGTCGGGCTGAAAAGCATATCCGGCGTATTCAATGCGTACATATTTCAAAGCACCGGAACTGTCCGCCGGATCAGCAGTTGGCACTAAAGCATCGCCTGAACCAGCGAGGCCATCACCATTTGCGTTATCAATGCCACCTTCAATTTGCAGCAAACCTGCTGTACCGTTAAAACTTGTATTGATTGGCGCTTTACCGCAAATCACTATACCACCCCAGTCGCCCGACTGCGGATTGGGAGATGCTGAAGTAAATACGATTGGTTCACTTGCGTTTCCTTCAGCCACAATTTTTGATCCTCTCGTAATAATCAGTGCGGCCACATCTGAACCGCTGAACGAGCCTTTAATCGTTGTTCCTGCTTCAACCCTCATCGTATGATTGCCCACCATATACACTAACCCTTTCAGGATATAAGTGTTCTGTTTGCGCAATACAGTATCAGCATTAATTCTTCCCGACAAGGTAATTGTCGTTCCGGTAGTTGTGCCGCCACCCTGGTTTACATATACAATTTGAACTTCACCATCTGTTTCAATTTTACGGCAACCAGTAACAGCCAGTGCAGCAACAGCGGTTAAAAAGAAGATGTACTTTTTCATTTTATTTTGTTTGAAATATTTACAATGAATAATTAAATGTGAGGCTGAAAGTTGTTCCGGGTTTCCGGGTAAAGCGGTACTTATCGGTATCTTCCTGGAAAGTGGTTTTGTCGTTCCTGTTCTGGTAGAAATTCTGAAGCTGATTTAATATGTCAGATACAGTAAGCCTGATTTCAGCTTTGTTCTTCAGCATCTTTTTGGCCATCTGGAAATCAAGCAATGAACGTGGCGCTTCATAAGTATCCGGTGTGCTGGCAGATGCGGTTTTATCGCCAACTAAGTAAATACGCTGACCAATACGGTTGAATAATATTGTTGAGCTGAATCCGGCTTTCTCCAGATCGTATTGCAACCCGAGGTTGAATACATAAGGCGATTGCCCCTGCATGGTTCTGTCAAGGTCAAGACCTTCATCTTTTACACGGCTGTGTATGTATGAAAAGTTTCCCTGCAGTGTAAAATTTTTCAGCAGGTCTGCAAATGTTAATTTCTTCCTGAACTCAAATTCGGCACCATAAGCAATTGCTCTTTCAGGATTTGCAAACAGGAACGTACTGGCACCGCCACTTCCTTCCTGCAGCATTTGTTCAATAGGCTTATCAAAATGCTTGAAGAATGCACCAACGGTAAAGAATTCTCCGGCTGCGGGATATAGTTCATACCTCACATCAGTGTTCGTCACTTTTGTTCTTTCTAATGAAGGATTGCCCTGCACAGAAGCGTTCAGTTCAAAATCATAAAGGTTTAATGCCGCCAGTTCCCTCAATTCCGGCCGGATAACCGTCTGCGAGGCAGATATACGGAGATTGGTTTTTGTATTAACCTTATAAGTAGCATTTATCCCTGGCAGGATGTCGAATACTTTGGTATGCGTATGACGGGGATCCCATGTCTTCACACTTCCCACTATCTGGTCGTAATGTTCGGCCCTGGCACCCCAAACAATCCTTAACTTTTTTGAAAAGCTGTTATCGAATTGTACAAAGCCTGCATTAAGAATAGTATTCGCCATATAACGGTATGTATTCCCAACAATAGCATCAAAGGCAAACAGTGTGCTGTTTGGGTTTCCGTCGCCAAAGTTTTCAGCAGCAAAAATTTTATCTGGTGTTAACAGGCGCAATGCCGGGTTGTCCTTTGGCAATTTATAAGCAAACAACAATGCATCATACAGCCTGTCTTTTATTTGCAGCATATAGCCGCCTTTAACAGTCTGCTTTTGTCCCAGCCAGTCAAACTTATATGATAAATCTCCGCCGCCTGTATAAACATAGTCACTCAGGCTTTGGAAAATGCGGCTGCCGCTTTGTTGTGCCAGTGAGTTTGCAATAACTGCGGTAAAAGGATCAGACGGGCTTTTGCGGCTATAGAGCAGCCTGCGCTGATCAGGCACATATCCATCGAGAATATTAAAGGCGCCATACCATTTAAAAGTTAACGGAGCAACGATTGTATGCTCACCTACCAACTGTGTGGTAAAGAAAATATTCTGACGGTAAACAAACTCATTACCCCTTAATAAAGAATCCTGCCTTGAAATATCGGTTCCGTTTCTGTCTGTTACTGCATTAGTGGTATTAACGTTAACGATTGCCTTGGCTGAAATCTTGTTATAAGGGTTAAGCTGTATGGATAACCCGCCAAAAGCGCCGGCTGTTGTTTCCTTAATGTGTTTTGTGTCGTTATAATCGGCCTCCAGAGTAAAGTTGTTGTTAACGTCAATAATGTTTCTCCTGTTAACAATAAACTGCGTTTTATATGCCCTGTTGTAGAGTACTCCCAGTGTGCCCCCAATTTTTTTACCGAATACTTTCGAGTTAAACCCGCCGTTAATCTGTACTGAATTATTTAAAGGAGCATCGGACTCATTAGCCACCCAATGGTTTCTCATATTTTTTCCTATTGCAGACTTTTCTGAAGCAGACAAAACCCCAAACTGGTATTTTGTAGTATATCCTTGCGGATAGCCTCTGGAGCCATCTTCAACACCAAGCCAGTCTGTTTTGCCTTTCTGGTTGTCGTTCAAAAAAGCTTTTCCGGTTGTTTGTGTATTAAATCCTGCGCCAACCTGAATGTTCAGAAAATTTTTTGCAGGAACATCTTTTGTGTTTACCTGTATTAAACCACCCGACCATTCACCCGGATACTCCGGAACAAATGCTTTGTTCACTACTATATTATCAATCATAGAGGCCGGTATCAGGTCGAAGGAGAACGTTTTTCTATCCGGTTCAGTGCTTGTCAACAATACGCCATTTAACACTGCCTGGTTATAGCGGTCTGCCAGACCCCGTACTATAATGAATTTTCCATCCAGAAGACTTACGCCTGATAAACGCTTCAGCACTTCTCCGGTATTTCTGTCCGGCGAACGGCGAATGCTTTCGGCAGAAATAACTGAAGCCACTGTATTTGTATTCTTCTGAAAAGTGATAACCGCATTTACGGTTTCTTTTCTTGCAGTGGAAGTTTTAGCTGAGACGATCACATTTTCTTCAGTCTTTGCTTTTATTTCCAGAACGATGTTCTGTTCATTTACCTGCCCGGTAATCACTTCCACTTCTGTCAGTGTTTTCGGTTCATATCCCGCAGATGAAATTTCGATGGCATATTTTTTCCCTGCAGAAAGAGAAAGAGTATAAAACCCATCTACATCTGTAGTAGTACCTGTTGTTGTCCCGGAAATGCGAACAGAAACGCCGGCAAGAGGCTCATTCTTGTTATTGCTGATCTTACCAGTCAGCCTTACAGTTTGCGCCTGAGAAACAGAAATAAAGATGAGGGAAAAGACCGTCAAGAACACCACCCGTAACTTAGAAAACATACCTTAATATTTGCCGCAAAGGTGTTTTCATTGCATTAACCGTATGTTACGCCAACGTTAAGCAATTATAATGTGAATATTACCGGAATGTTAAGCACTGGCTTAAAACCTGAATTGCAAGCGACAGGTAAGAATATTGTCCTTTTTATCAACAGCATGTCCTGATAGTTGTGTCGTTTCATTCTTAACAATATCATAATACAGGACGATTTTAGTTTGCGGATTAATATGATAAGTATATCCGAGGCCAAGAGTTGAATATTTAATATCAGCCGCTGTGAGATTTGTGCCCGGCTTACCAATATCTTTTGCAGTCACCTTTGTATTGGGATCATACCAGTCATATTTAACCATAAGCTGGTGCCTTGTATTAATTATATTTTGAAGAAATAATAAAAATATTCCGTCAAATTGCCTCAGATAGGCTGGCGCTATTACACCGTTAACCTGCGGAATTGTACCCGGATTGGACGTAGAAACTGAAGTACCAGGCTGCTTACCAAACCAATATTCAGCCCTCCATTCAGTTTCGCCCCATTTGTGTTTTAATTTCAGTTGTGCATCTGCCCCATAATAATGGCGGGGCAGTGCATCCCCAAGATTTGATTCTGCAGAATCAACTGTAAATATTTTATCTCCATTTGCGGCAGCACCGCTTTCAAATACATACTTAGTCCCGTTTTCCCACCCGCCCCGCAGCAGTGAGATACCCGATGAAAATTCAATTCTATTTTTAGTATTGGGTTTTAAAACAGCTCTTGCAATCAAATCTTTATTACTGTCAAAATCGGTGGTGCCTGCAAGCCCCTGGCCATTAAAAAAACCAATATCGAATTTGAAACGGGAATATTTTCTTTTCTGATCCTGTGGTTCATGCGACAGCATCACACCCAAATCCCTTTCAGAAGGCATCAGTATTTGTGACATTCTTCCCCGTTCAGGAGTTTCCCTGAAAGCAGATGACAAGTTGACTTCATAACCAAACGGCCGGGCAAATAGTCCGGCAGTCACCGAAAAAAGATTGCTTTTTGTTTCAAACAATTTCAGGAACATATCCCTTACGATAACGCCCCGTTCTGTAGCGTCAATCTGGAATGAAAACAATGCTTTTGGATAACGCAGTTTTGAAGGCATTACATAATCAATTTTCACCCTTGCCCTCCGGAGCATAAACCGGCTTTTGGAAAAAGCAGAAAAATTGCCCCCGGAATAAGAGGCTGCCCCTTCTGATTGTGCCACCTGGTACTGTGGCTGGATATAACCAGTAATACGCAGATTTTCAAACCGTTTAATAACTGGCCGAACTGTATCCTTTATAAAGAAAGAGGAGTCCATATCAGAAAGATAACGCTGTGCATTTATCCCGGTATTACATAGAAAGAACAGAATGATGGCCGTAAAACACTTCCTGATAATCATCTTCATGTATTTGTAGTGCAAAATTGTTATCAAATGATGAACCTTATATTAACTAATTATTAATTCTGCTAATTGCGTATTTACCGGCAAAAGCATCGGGTAACTTTGCCGCACTTTAACCGAATCGCCGGTAAATTAAAATATAAAACTATGGCAGGACTTAATTCTTTTCTAAAAATCTTCATGCCGAAGAACAAAATTTTCTATGAGCTTTTTGAGAAAGTAGCTGATAACCTGAAAAAAATGGGTACTATTCTAAAAGAAGCTGTAGCCGAATCTGATTTTGACAAAAGGGCTACATTAATAGTTCAGCTGGAAGACCTCGAACATGCGAACGACGAACTGACACATACCCTGTTTACTGAACTCGGCAGAAATTTTATAACTCCGTTTGACAGAGAAGACATCCACTACCTCGCCACTTCACTTGACGATATTGCCGATTATATTTATGCTTCTGCAAAAAAGATTAACTTCTACCGTGTTAACCCAAATGATACCGGTTTGCAAAAATTTGCTGACCTTATTGACCAGGGTTGCGCCCAGATAAAAATTGCTGTAACAGAACTCAGGGACATGAAGAACATGAGAACGATTACAGAAGCATTGGTAAAGATCAACAGTTTGGAAAACCAGGCTGATGATGTGTTTGACTTCAGTATTGAACGCTTATTTGAAACAGAACCTGATGCCAAAGAAGTAATAAAGAAGAGAGAAATATACCAGGTAATGGAACTGGTAACTGATAAATGTGAGGATGCCAGCAATGTGATAGAGTCTATTATTATCAAATACGCTTAAATAATTTGAAAGCTGATAATTGAAGAGTTTGAAAAAAATCAAATGCCTTTTCAAGTTATCAAATCCACACATTTTCAAATTTCAACATGACAACTTTTTTAATTTCAATCATAGCCCTGGCACTGATTTTTGATTTCATCAATGGCTTTCATGATGCGGCCAATTCCATCGCCACTGTTGTCTCCACAAAAGTTCTTACACCTTTTCAGGCTGTGCTCTGGGCTGCTGTTTTTAATTCAGTAGCCTTCTTTATTTTTAAAGACCATGGTGTAGCCGATACCGTAGCAAAAACAGTAAAACCAGAAATAGCCGGAGCAACAAACATGATGACCGTAATTTTCTCCGGGCTGATTGCTGCTATCACCTGGAACCTGCTTACATGGTGGTTTGGCATTCCATCCTCTTCATCGCACACATTGATTGGTGGTTTTGCCGGTGCAGCAATTGCTGCCGGTGGTTTCGGGGCTGTAAACTCAACTGTTATCATTAAAACAGCCAGCTTTATTTTCCTTGCTCCGGTTGTGGGAATGATAATGGCGTTTATTATGTCGCTCTGGTTCCTCAGCTCATTCAAAAAAGGGTGGACTTCTAAGATATTCTCGGTTATCATAATCATCCTTGTTTTTGTTTTCCTGTATAGGAACCTTGAATTCAGCAAAGACGTTCTCAGCAAAAAGACCCACTACGAAAGCTATGTGGCCCAGGTAATTTTTTACTCCAAAAATTTTAAGTGGATACTGCTGGCATTAATACTGCTGATAATGGCAGTGTTCTCTTTATACCTGAGCCAGCTAAATGCGCACAAATCGAATCAGTGGTTCAAGAAACTACAATTAATTTCTTCTGCCGCCTTTAGTATTGGTCATGGTGGTAATGATGCACAGAAAGTAATGGGTATCATCACCGCTGCATTAATTGCCGGCGGAAATATTACCAGCTTCCATGATATGCCCAACTGGGTGCCAATCGCCTGCTATGTTGCCATTGGATTAGGCACAATGAGCGGCGGCTGGAAAATCGTAAAAACAATGGGCACCAAGATCACCAAAGTAACCCCGTTTGAAGGTGTAGCCGCTGAAACTGCCGGTGCTGTTACCTTGTTTGTTACCGAAGCCCTGAAAATACCGGTGAGTACCACCCATACCATTACAGGTTCAATCATGGGTGTGGGGGCCACCAAACGTTTGTCAGCAGTACGCTGGGGTGTAACAATCAATCTTATTTGGGCATGGATACTGACTATTCCCATCAGTGGGTTGTTAGCTGCCGGTGTTTATTTTGTTGTAAGGTTATTCTGATAATCAAAATCAATTTTCTTTTAGCATAAAATCCTGACTTTTGTCAGGATTTTTTATTTATGGCTAAAATACTTGTAACAGGCGGCTGCGGTTACATTGGTTCTCACACCATTGTTGACCTTATTGAAAATGGCTATGATGTCATTTCCGCCGATAATAACTCCCGTTCCAACCCGGCAATACTGAATGGAGTGGAACAGATAACCGGAAAAAAAGTAAAGAACTATAAAGTGGACCTGTGCAGCTTCGATGACACACATGCCATCTTCCAGGAGAATGAGGATATTGAAGGCATCATCCACTTTGCTGCTTATAAAGCCGTTGGCGAATCGGTGGAAAAACCACTGATGTACTTTGAAAACAACCTGAACTCACTCATTAACCTGCTGAAATGTGTGCAGGAGTTTGATATTCCTTATTTTGTTTTCTCTTCATCCTGCACCGTATATGGCAACCCCGACAGCATTCCTGTAACAGAAACCACCCCTATCAAGCCTGCTGAATCACCTTACGGCTGGAGCAAGCAGATGAGTGAAACCGTCATCCAGGAGTTTGCAAAAAATTCAATTAGCAATAGTATCCTGCTTCGTTACTTCAATCCGGCAGGGGCACACCCTTCAATTTCGATTGGCGAAATGCCGTTGGGCAAGCCACAGAATTTAGTTCCTGCCATTACACAAACTGCCATTGGCAGAATTCCTAAAATGACTGTTTTTGGAGATGATTATGCAACAAGAGATGGCAGTTGTGTGAGGGACTTCATCCATGTGAGTGACCTTGCACATGCACATACGCTGGCCCTCCAGTTTTTGGAGAATGAAAAGAACAAGACTAATTGTGAAATATTCAATTTGGGAACAGGTAATGGAGTTTCTGTACTGGAAGCCATACATGCTTTCGAAAAAGTAAGCGGCAGAAAACTGAACTATGAAATTGGTCCCCGCAGATCAGGTGATGTGGTAGCCATTTACGCCAATAATGATTTAGCTAAAAATATATTGGGATGGAATCCGGCCTATACGCTGGACGATATAATGAATACGGCCTGGAAATGGGAGCTGAAGCTAAAAGCAGATGAAACCGTATTCGGGAATATAAACGGGGGGTTGAATTGATTCGTTGCAATGACCATTGACAACCCGATAGTAATCGGGGCACTTTTCACTCTCTTAACCTACTTTTGCACCACTTTAATAAATTATACTATGGCGTTAAAAGATATTCAATCAATCGGAAATAAAGATACCCGCAGCGGTTTTGGTGATGGAATTGTTGAAGCAGCCCGGAAGAATCCAAATATTATAGCCCTGACAGCCGACCTGTTAGGTTCGATGAAACTGAACCAGTTTGTAAAAGAATTTCCTGACCGCTTTATACAATGCGGCATTGCCGAAGCCAATATGATTGGGGTAGCTGCCGGGCTGACTATTGGCGGGAAGATTCCATATACTACAACATTTGCCAATTTTTCTACAGGCCGTGTTTATGATCAGATCAGGCAGGCGGTGGCTTATAGCGGTAAAAATGTCAAGATTTGTGCCTCACATGCAGGCCTTACTTTAGGCGAAGACGGTGCTACCCACCAGATACTGGAAGATATTGGTTTGATGAAAATGCTTCCGGGCATGACCGTTATAGTTCCCTGCGACTATGCACAAACCAAAGCTGCCACTATTGCCATCGCTGATTATAAAGGACCCGTTTACCTCCGTTTTGGCCGTCCTTCATGGCCCATTTTTACAACTGATTTACCTTTTGAAATTGGTAAAGCCCAGTTCTTCTCGGAAGGTACCGATGTAACCATTTTTGCCTGTGGCCATTTAGTATGGAATGCAATCCAGGCAGGCATTCAATTGCAGGAAAAAGGTATCAGTGCTGAGGTAATAAACATTCATACCATCAAACCGTTAGACGAAGAAGCAGTGCTGAAATCTATCCGTAAAACAAAATGCGTTGTTACTGCCGAAGAGCACAATGTGCTTGGCGGGATGGGCGACAGCATTGCACAATGTGCTGCAAAAAATTTCCCTGTGCCAATCGAATACATTGGTGTAAACGATAGCTTCGGCGAAAGCGGCACTCCTGCCCAGCTTTTAAAGAAATACGGATTAGAAGCCAGCGATATAGCTGCTGCTGCGGAAAGGGCTATTGCGAGGAAGAACAATTAATCCTTACAGATAACCAGATAGTATGACAGGAAGCCGTCTGTCATATTTCTTTTTATACCCCCTGTAGTTTATTTTAGTGTAAGTACATTTACACTACAAGTAAGCAAAGTTGCAGTTTGCCCTTTGCATTATTCTCACACAATTACCAAAGCAGCTTTTATGAAAAAAATCCAAAGTAATTGCCGCAGGCTTTCATTGGCTATAACGGCATCAGCATTTTTATTGATTACCAGCAATCATATTGCAGCACAACCTAAAGAAAAGAACAAACCTGTAGTTGCCGCTGTAAAGCAGGATACCCTGAAATCTTCAGTCTTTAACGGATTGAAGTGGCGGAGTATTGGCCCGGCTGTGGCTTCAGGCCGCATTGCCGATTTTGCAGTGAACCCTAAAAACCACAGTGAATGGTATGTGGGTGTTGCCTCCGGCCATGTGTGGAAGACAACCAACAACGGCACCACATTCGAACCCATTTTTGATAACTACGGTTCTTATTCAATAGGTGTTGTGGTGATAGACCCGCAAAACAGCAGTACAATCTGGGTAGGCACTGGTGAAAACAACCACCAACGGGCATTAGGCTATGGCGATGGTGTATATAAAAGCACCGATGGCGGTAAGACATGGAAGAATATGGGTCTGAAAGAATCAAGACAGATCGGCGGTATCGTTGTTCATCCGAAAAACAGCAGCATTGTATTTGTCGCTGCCGAAGGATCCGTGTGGGGGCCGGGTGGCGAAAGAGGTCTTTACAAAACAACTGATGGTGGAAAGAACTGGAAAAAAGTGCTGGAGATAAGTGAGAATACCGGCATAAACAATGTGGTGATGGATCCGGAAAATCCGGACATACTTTATGCCACCAGCGAACAGCGCCGCAGGCATGTGCATACCAAGATTGGTGGTGGCCCTGAGTCTGCCGTATATAAATCAACCGATGGCGGCAACACCTGGGATAAACTTACCAATGGTATCCCAACGGCTGATAAAGGCGGTATGGGTATTGCCATTTCGCCTGTTGACCCGAATGTTGTATATCTCATTATTGAAGCAGCCGAAGATGCCGGAGGTTTTTACCGCAGCAGCGACAAAGGAGCTTCCTGGCAAAAGATGAGCAATTACACCGCATCCGGCCAGTATTACAATGAAATTTTCTGCGATCCGAAAGAAGTAAACAAAGTTTACTCCACCGAAACAACATCACAAGTAACTGAAGACGGTGGTAAAACTTGGAGGCCTGTTGGCAACAACAAACGTCATGTGGATGACCATGCCATGTGGATTGACCCAACAGACAATACCCATTTTATGATTGGTGGTGATGGCGGTATTTATGAAACCTTCAACAGCGGTAAAGATTATATCTTCAAATCCAATCTGCCTGTAACACAATTCTACCGTGTGCAGGTTGACAACTCCGAGCCTTTTTACTATGTGTATGGCGGTACGCAAGACAACAACTCAATGGGTGGCCCATCCCGAAACTTTCAGCGTATCGGGGTGATTAATGAAGACTGGTTTGATACTAATGGCGGTGATGGGTTCTTTTCACAAATTGACCCCAACGACCCGAATATTGTTTACGCAGAATCTCAATACGGTGGTATGGTCCGCTTCGACAGAAAGAACGGTTCGAGGGTATCCATTAAACCCCAGCCAAGAAAGGGAGAAGACACTTACAAATGGAACTGGAACACACCGCTCATTCTCAGTAATCATCTTTCTACCAGGATTTATTGCGCAGCTAACAAAGTGTTCCGCAGTGATGACAGGGGCAACACCTGGCAGGTAATGAGCGAAGATCTTACTGCAAAAATTGACCGCAACACCTGGCCCGTTATGGGTAAGTACTGGCCCAGCAGTGCAGTTGCAAAAGACAAGAGTTCTTCCTTATATGGCACAATTGTTTCGCTGGAAGAATCTCCGATAAAAGAAAATCTTTTATACGCCGGAACAGATGACGGCCTTATACAGGTTACGGAAGACGGAGGAAAAACCTGGTTAAAAGCCGATAAGTTTCCCGGTATTCCGGAGAATACGTATGTAAGCGATATCCTCGCTTCGAAGTTTGATGAAAATGTGGTGTATGCAGCTTTTGATAATATACTGAGAGATGATTTCAAACCTTATATACTCAAGAGCAGTGACAAAGGCCGTTCATGGGTTCCCCTTTCCGGCAACCTGCCTGCCAACGGAACCGTACACAGTCTGCAACAGGATTTTGCAAATGCTGACTTGCTGTTCGCAGGAACAGAATTTGGTTTTTATTTCTCAGTAGATGGTGGAAAAATATGGGTGGCACTCAAAGGCGACCTGCCTGCCATTCCTGTACGGGACATTGCCATACAAAAAAGAGAAAATGACCTTGCCATTGCCACATTTGGCCGCGGCTTCTATATCCTGGATGATTACACACCGCTTCGTCATTTCAAAAAAGATATGCTTGAAAAAGAAGGACAGCTTTTCCCTGTGAAAGACGGGTTGATGATGGTACTCTCTGGCGAAAGAAGTCTAAACGGCTCGATGCCTTATACGGCAAAGAACCCGGAAGTGGGAGCTGTGTTTACTTATTATCTGAAAGATAAACTGGCACCAAAATCATTAAAAGAAAAAAGAAAAGAACAGGAAACCGAACTGTTCAAGAAGGGTGAAAAAATTCCGATGCCAACTCCCGAACAATTAAAAGCCGAAGAACAGGAAACACCTGCTTACGTTTCGTTTACAATAAAAGACAGCGATGGAAATATTGTGCGGGAATTAAGAAAAAAACCTTCAGGTGGTATTCAGCGTATTGTTTGGGATATGCGTTACCAGGCCAGCAGGCCAGTAAGCGGTGTTACAAAATTTGATGTACTGGCAGATGCAGGCAGCGGCATCGCCGTTGCTCCGGGAAAATATAATGTAACCATGAGCCTCACCACCGGCAACCAGACAAAGGTGCTGGACGGCCCTGTTGATTTTGTATGCAGAACTATTGGCAGCAGTTCTTTACCTGTAAAAGACAACAAAGCGTTACTGGCTTTTCATAAAAAAGTAACTGACCTTTCCACCGTAGTAAGAGGAACACAAACCTATGCCCAGGAGTTAAACCAGCGGACGCTGAATGCCCTGCAGGCCATCAATGCCATGCCCAATGCCGTCCCTGAACTGTCGGCTAAGGCAAAGGGAATCCTTAAGCAGCTTGATGAAATACTGAATCAGAAATTCGACCGCAAATCCGATTTCCCGAGTTATGAGGAAAATCCTCCATCACCGGTTACTATCAATGCAAGGCTCGGGTCTGTTGCCAGTGCGTTGTGGGCAGCTTCCAGCGACCCGACACAAACTGCTGTTGACGCTTACAACATTTTGATGGAAGAGTTTCCGGCGATTTACGAACAGGTGAAAAAAATTGGCGAAACCGATTTGCCTGAGCTGGAAAAAGAACTCAACCGTGTGGGCGCACCACTTACACCGGGCCGCCTGCCCGTATTCAAGAAGAATTGATTAGAAAATAACTGTTAAGCACTTTCAAAAAGGATTATGGTTCTCCATAATCCTTTTTTATATTTACAGAAGTTGGAAAATTCTATGGCATAGAAACAACTATGGTTCCAATACTGCATCACTAAACACATCTTATGAAGCTTTTATTTCTTATCTCCATTCTATTTTGTTGCTACAATGTTTATGGCCAAAACAAAGACTCCCTGGATATTATGGAGCAAAAGCGGTTGTTTAACGAGGCATTTTTCAAAAACATAAAAGGGTTAACCCTGCCAGAACTCACGGCTAAGGATCTGAACGGGATAACATTTAATGGAAAAATTGTAAGGAATGGACAAGTAACATTTCTTAGTTTTTGGTCTGAATCCTGCACACCATGTATTGCAGAGGCACCCAATCTGAACAGATTATATTCAATGGTACAAGACAATTCTGATATTCAGTTTTTTTCTATCACCTGGGACTCTGAACAACAGGTTAAATCAGCTATTAAAAAATATGATATTCGTTTCCCAATTTTAATTACAACACCTGGAAATGCGGATCAATTAAGTTTCGAAAGGGGGTTGCCTACAAATATGGTTTTGGATAAAAAAGGAAGGGTTTACTCTGTTTTGTCAGGCGGATCAAACCGCCCCGGTCCAGAGTTTGAAAATTACTGGAAGAAGGAAATAGATAAAGCGTTAAACGATTCCCTTTGGGATGGACAAAACAATCAGGTAATTAATATACCCAATAAAGCAGATATTAGGTTTATTGATTCGCTTACAAAAATTCATTCCTTCAGTGACCTGAAAACTTACTTTAAAGGAAAAACACTCTACATTGATTTGTGGGCATCCTGGTGTTTGCCATGCCTGAAAGAATTTAAATATAAAAACACATCTGTTGACTCTTTTTTTGAGAAGCATAAAATCATAAAACTGTATATGACTATCGATAACCCGCATGCCAAAGATGTATGGCGAAAATTAGTCTATGAGTATCAATTAAAAGGTTATCACCTTATGGCAGGGAGTGAACTTAAAGAAGAAATAGAAAAGAAGATTTATAAAAATAAGTCAGTAATCGAAGTTCCCAGGTATGTTATCGTCAAGAATGGAAAATTAGTTGAGATAAACGCTTTTGCACCAAGTGAAGGGGATAAGCTTATTAAGCAACTAACTGAAAAGGTGCTTTAATACATCTATCTCCTGATACAATAAGACACAGAAAAAGCATTCCAAATAAGCGCAGTGGAATGGCTTTTCCATAATCCTTTTTTATATTTACAGAAGCCGGGAAATAATAATCAGTCAGTCCATTAAACATTTGACAATTCCAATATTCTAATCCGGGCTAAACACCGATGAACACCACTATGACAGACACCGAACTGCTCGTACAATTCAGGGAGCCTGCCTCAAAGGAAAGGGCTTATACCGGTATCGTAAAAAAATACCAGGAGAAACTTTATTGGCATGTGCGCCGGATGGTTGTGGACCACGACGACGCCAACGATGTGCTGCAGAATGTGCTCATCAGGGTGTGGAATGGATTAAACAACTTCCGGGAAGACAGTCAGTTATACACCTGGTTGTACCGCATTGCCACCAACGAGTGCCTCACTTTTATTGAGCAGCAGAAAAAAAGGACCGCCGTAAGCCTGAATGAAGTGGAAAGCGGCCTGAGCAACCGCATAAGGGCAGATAAGCATTTTGACGCCCAAAAGGCCGAATGGAAACTTCAATTAGCCATACAACAGTTGCCTGAAAAACAAAGAGTTGTGTTTAACCTCCGATACTATGATGAAATGCCTTACGAAGAAATGAGCCGGGTGCTCGATACCAGCGAAGGTGCCCTGAAAGCCAGCTACCACCATGCAGTGAAAAAAGTTGAAGATTATCTGTTAAACGGTTAAACCCGAAACGCTAAAAACCGTCTTTAATTAGACAAAATGACACAGAAAGACTACATATTGCAGGAATTGAGCGAACTGAACAGCATTTTGGGGGCAAATATGGGCCAGCTACCTTACTTGGTACCGGCCAGTTATTTCGACAACCTGGCTGAAAATGTGCTGGCAAGGATAAAAGCCATGGAGGCCGCCACTGCCCGTGAAGAGTTGCTGCACCTGTCGCCGCTGCTTGCAGGTTTGTCTAAAGAACTGCCTTATAGTGTTCCGCCTGGTTATTTTGAGAAAATGGCTGTTCCTGCAAATACTCAGACAGCTGCCGAAGAACTTTCATCGCTTTCACCTTTGTTAAGCGGATTGAAAAAAGAAACTCCGTACAGCGTTCCTGAAGGATATTTTGAGAACCTTTCATCTTCTCCTTACAGTGCCACTATAAAACCACAGGCAAAAGTTATTTCTATCACAAGCCGCAGATGGTTCCGCCTGGCAGCAGCAGCCGTTGTTACTGGTGTAATTGTGATGGCAGGTTTTATCATCAAAAATGGTAAGGTTGACCCGGCTGAAAATTCCTATGCATGGGTAAAGAAAAACACCAAGAAAGTAAGTACAGAAAAAATTGATGAATTTGTTACGCTGGCTGAAGAAGAGAATCTGGCCACGGAATCTGTCGTGGTAACCACAGGCATTAAGGCTCAAGACGTAAAAGATCTGATTAAAGATGTGCCTGAAAACGAAATACAAAGCCTTTTGAACGATACACAATTACTGGATAATACAGACGAAGTTGAAATGGTGAATTAAATTGTCGGTAAAATGAAAAAGTTATTCTTCATATTAAGTTTGTTTCTCGTTACTGCCACAGCAATTAAGGCGCAGGACGATGAAAAAATAAGGGATAAAATGCGGGAGTACATCCAGCAGCGGATGCGGCTCACCCAACATGAATCTGAACGCTTCACTCCTGTCTTTTTGCGTTATTTCAGAGAATGGAGAACTACACTAAAAGACAACCAGGGAGACCGGCTTATTCTGCAGCAAAAAATTGTAGAATTACGCATCCGATACAGAACTGAGTTCAGGGATATCGTTGGCGAAAGAAGAAGTAACGAAATTTACGAACATCAGGAGAAATTTATCCGGGAGTTAAAGCAAATACGGCAAGAAAGAATAATGGAACGCCGTGGCCCTGGTATGCGGGCAAGGATTATCAATTCTCAAGTTATTTAATCTAGGTGTTTTTCATAGGTTAGCAACGGCCGGCTCCGAAAGGGCCGGCCTTACCTTTTTTGCAACACTAATCTGCGCCAATTACACTAATGGTCACTCAACGTTTTGAGGCAATTCCTAAATTCTTTTTTATCTTTAAAAGATGGAGGACAGAAAAAAATTATTGACGACCTTCTGTTTAAAGATGAGTGTTTTCAGATTGTTGGTTTGTGTATGAAAATACATAATAGCCTCGGGAAGGGATTTAAAGAAGTGGTTTATAAGGATGCAATGGAAATCGAATTCAAAAACAATAACATTTCTTATGAACGGGAAAAGCCATTTAAAATCTCATACGAAGGGGTAATACTTCCACATAGTTTTTTGGCAGATTTTCTTATTTACGACTCTATAATTCTTGAAATAAAAGCATCCTCATTTTTTCATCCGGATAATTTTAAACAAACTATTAATTACCTGAAAGCTTCCAAAATACAACTCGGGATACTGATAAATTTTGGAGAAAACAAGCTGAACTTCAAAAGAGTAGTTTGCTCTTATTAGCGGTTATTGGCGTTATTATTAAATATTGGCGTTTTAATATCATGATAGAAAAGAAACGACCACTTCTCTTCCTCACCTGTTCGCCACCATTCCTGCCTTAGCTCCATAGCCCTCTTACCATCATAATCATATTTTGCTGCAAAGCGGTGTTTCATCTGCTGCAGTTGCGGTGCTTCATCGCCGCCGTAAAAAACAGTTTCGCCATCTTCCCTTATCCAGAACACCTGGTGATGGGGCGAATGTGCCCCGCTTACTTTGTACTCTATATAACCATCAATAAAGCCGTTACCGTTCAGTAACTGCACATTATCATTCTCCTTCAGGCATTTCAGGTCCTTTTTATCGAAGGATGAACTGTTTCTTTCAAAAGCAAATGCAAGTTCGGTTTCCTGTACATAATGCGTAGCTTGCGGAAAAGCCAGTTTACACTCTCCTGCCTCTCTATGTAAAGCCAGCCCACCAGCATGGTCTTTGTGCAAATGGCTCATCAGCACCTTAGTTATTTCAGAAGGGTTGATACCCGCATTAATCAGGTTGTGGTGCAATTGTAACCGGCCTTCTTTACTAAAGCCCAAACCGGCATCTAATAACAAAATATCATTTGAAGCAATAACAACAAAGGGTTGAATTTCGACCAGCAGGCTGCCCACAGACCTTTCTTTAAGACTGTGTTCTGATTCAATATACGGCACAAAATGTTTTGTGGCATCAACCGTAAACAGCCCTTCTGAAAGTGGAATGATTCTCATTTAGAAATTTCGGAATTAAGAAATTGGGAAAATTAATAACACTGCAAGTTGCAACTCAATTTGCCAATTTCCCAATTCAACTTTTCAAAACTATCTCAGCACCATTTGCCTGTCTGCATCAAGCCGTATCAGAACAAATAATAAGATTGTAAATGTCAGCAGCGAGGTTCCTCCGTAGCTGATTAACGGAAGCGGAATGCCAATAACAGGGGCAAGGCCAATTGTCATCCCTATGTTAATGATTATATGGAAGAAGAAAACAGAAGCAACTCCGTAAGCATATACACGGCTGAAAGCACTTCTTTGTCTTTCGGCGATTGTAACAATCCGAAAAAGAAGTAACAAGTATAAAGCCAGGAGTATCATACTGCCGGTAAAGCCAAACCCTTCGCCCACTGTACAGAAAATAAAGTCTGTCCGCTGCTCAGGCACAAAATCATAACGGGTTTGTGTGGCATTTAAAATACCTTTGCCTGTTAACCTTCCGCTGCCGATAGCAATTTTAGATTGCCGCACATTATAGCTGCTGCCACTTTCCTTTTTCTTTTTCTTTTCTTCGGCCGAAACAGTATCGCCTTTTGCAGCATAAGGATTATCCTTACCAAACAAATCGTAAATACGTTCCACCTGGTGTCTCTGCAAAACGTTTTTGAAAATATACGGAACAGCAAACCGCTGCACCCCAACACACAATGCCCATAAAAGGATAACAGAGAAAAGCAAGCCTCTTTGCCGCTTAATCTGTTTGCGGAGCACATAAGCAGTAAGCAGTGAGATTACGGTAATAATTACCGCCAGTGTATCGGGTTCTACAAGGATAGTGGCAACAATAAGTGCGGCAGCAGCAAAACCAATAACCAATATGGTTGACGGCAGCCCTTCACGATACATAACAATGAAGAACGAAAAATATACCAACGCTAAACCCGTCTCGCTTTGCAGAATTGACAACGCCGCAGGCAGCAATGCAATACCTGCCGCTATCATTTGAGAACGGGTTTTTGAAAAATCCGTCTCAGGCCTTGAGAGATATTTTGCCAACGCAAGTGCCACAAAAATCTTACACAACTCCGCAGGCTGAAAATTAAATGCCCCAATCCTGATTATAGATTCTGTTCCTTTTACAGAAGAATGAAATGGAAATACAATCAGCATGGCGAATATGCCAAACGCATACCCCAGGTTAGCAGTGGCAGCAAAAAACTTACTGTCCGTAAGTATAATAAACAAACCAAGCACCCCGCTTAATACAAAAAAATAAAACTGCTTGCTGTAGTCTGTTTTAAAACCAATAAAACTCTGCACTACAGGGTCACCTTCTTTATAAGTGGCGGCAAAAATGGCAATAAGACCAATAGTCACAAGCAAGAGGTAAATCCACACTATGCTCCAGTCAATGCCTTTTGATATGGTTGGGTTACGCTGGTTCATCTTTTAGTTTCCAATTGAGTCAGGTTTGGCCGGTTTTGGGATTTGTTGCTTGTCTGGTAATGCCATATCTGCCTGAACAGGTTTTTTATTTTGTGAGTCTTTGGCGGGTTTTGGGTTCCTGTTATTACCTGATTTCAATTCGGCTTCGGTTGGATTATCATCCGACTGCAAAGTGTCTTTTATATTTTTTACATCAGGTATTGCTTCTTTTACCCGTTGTACGGAATCCTTCTCTCTCATCTTTTTCAGCATCAGCGGCGGAATAAGGTTTATTTTTTCCATCCTTTCGGCTAATGGCTTACGCTTAACATCGATGGTGTCATTCAGATATTTCTCAATCATCAGGCTTACAATAGGCGCAGCGTATGTACCTCCATAGCGGCCACTGTTTTCCACTACACACATGATGGCAATTTTAGGGTTTTCTCTTGGGGCAAAAGCACAGAAGAAAGAGTGATTGGGCTGTTTAACCCCACGATAATAGTTTTCAACTGTACCTGTTTTGCCGCAAATTGTTATCCCCGGCACTTTGGCGCCACGTCCTGTTCCGCTTTCCATTACACCCTGCATTCCATCATGCACAGCCTCAAAGATGCTGTCCGGAATATCCATGGGCACATTCCTTGTTTTATATTTTTCAAGTAACCCGTATTTATCCCCGCCTTCAATCGAATCAACTATATGCGGGATAATATACCAGCCTTTATTAGCTATATAGGCCATTTCATTCGCTACCTGCAAAGGTGTGGTGCTTACTTCACCCTGACCGATGCTTACAGAACGATAGGTACAGAAGTTCCATCTGCCTTCTCCATACACTTTATTAAAATACTCAGGTGTTGGTATATTTCCTTTTTGTTCTGTTGGCACATCTACTCCAAGTCTGTGACCAAGGCCGAATGCATACATATATCTGTTCCAGTTGCGCAAACTGCTGTCCTGAGATGGATACTTAGGATTATTAATCACCCTTTGCATCACATTCGCAAAATAAGTATTGCAGGAGTGTGTGATGCCTGTAGAAAGATAATAAGTACCGGGGTCTAAACAACCCATCGGCTTACCACTGCCGCAACCATAAAAAGCACCCCCACAACTGAATGTTGTTCTTGTTGTGATAACACCTTCATGCAGGCCAACAAGGGCCTGTAGGGTTTTAAAAGTTGAGCCGGGTGAATAACTGGCATTAACTGCCCTATTTAATAAAGGAAGCCTTGGATCAGTATATAATTCTGAAAAGTGTTTTCTCCTTTCGCTTCCTGTCAGCAATCCCGGGTTATATGTAGGGCTGCTTACCATTGTAATGATTCCACCCGTTTTCGGATTTATAGCCACAATGGAGCCCACTTTATTGCTCATCAGCTTTTCACCAAATTGCTGTAGCTCGATATCTATACTTGTATGAAGATTATTTCCTGCTATAGCCTCAACATCTAAATCTCCGTTTTCATATGAGCCTTTAATTCTGTTGAAGTTATCTTTAATGAGATACTGAATGCCTCTTTCACCCATGAGGGCCTTTTCATAACTAGCCTCAAGACCTGTCATCCCTGCATAATCTCCGCTTTGGTATCCCTCTTCAGCATGTTTCTTAAGATAGTTTGAGTCAACCTCCCCTATATAACCAAGGATGTTGGCCGCAGCGTTATAAGGATAAGAACGAATTGGTCTTTCCTGCAGATAAAAACCATTCTGAAAACGCCAAAGGTTTTCCTGTATACGGGCATATTTTTGCTGCGATAGTGATGCCTCAAAAACTGAAGGGCGAAATGATTTATTTTTAATAATGGCGGCCACAATCCTATCTCTGAATTCTGATGTATCTATTTCCATAAGCCGGCAGAAAAAAAGAGTATCAATACCTTTTACCTGCGATGGCGTAACCATTAAGTCATAGGTAAGTGTATTATTAAGGATTGCTTTTTTATCTCTGTCGAACACTAATCCCCGGGGAGGATAAATGGTTTTTTTAAGAATGGCGTTTTCATCGGCCATCTGCCGGTATTTACCCGACAGTACCTGCAGGTTGAAAAGCTGGGCAGCTATTGCCAAAAAGGCAAGCAAAAAAAGCAGGCGTATAAAACGGCTTCTTGATTGATTAAACACTGGCATATCTGAAGTGCAATAACAGGCGTATGTTTCAGGGAAAAAATAAACGAAATGCAATGTACGATTTGGCGGGCGGGGTTTCCAAATCTATTTTAAAAAAAACACCGTTTTAAGAAATATTTCTGCCTTCGTTTTTTCCCGAATACCTTATGCAGTATTCGTTCTGAATTTCAATTTTCTTGGAAAGATAACCTCGGCAGCAAAGATGAGCAACAAACTTATGCCTGTGGTGGCAACCACTTTGATAACAAAGCCAAGAAATGAGCCGAAACTGAGGCACTCCAGCAGCACCATATAACCATGATGAAGAAGGGTGAGTACAATTACATACACTGCATAAGGTGTCCACTGCATGGCCTTGGGTGAAGGTTCCCGGTAAGTAAACTCAGAAGCATCTTTGGGTGTAAGTATTGTAATAAGAAATGGCCTTACAAAAGCAATAAGGGTACATGCCGCGGCATGGAGGCCGGGTGTCATGGAGAAATAATCAAGAGTAAGGCCGGTCATAAACCCAATTATCAACAACCATTGCCTTGAAACAGAGAAAGGCAGCCAAAGGATAAACAGGTAATATATATAAGGAGTGATGTAGCGATGTAAATGCGGAATCTTATCCAGCACATATACCTGGAGCAGGATGAAAATAACAAACCGGAATATGTTTCTTACAGCATCACTCACTTTTGGTTCTTTTTGGTTTCTTCTATTTTTTTCCTTGTTTCTTCATACAATTTTATCTGCTCTTCTCTCTCAATATTCTCAATAATATGCACCTGCTGCAGGTTGTTGAAATTAGCAGCAGTTTTGATTCTCAACAGGTACATACCTGATGTATTGTCAATTTTTACATCGGCAACAGTGCCCACCATATATCCGGGAGGAAAGTTATAAGAAACTGAACTGGTAAGTACCGTATCTCCTTTTTTCACTTCAACCGTTTTGGGTATTCTTTTCAGGGTAAGAAAGCGGGGGTCTTTCCCATCCCATTCTGCCGTTCCTGTTTCACCACTTTTTTTAAGGGAAGCACTTACAGAATTCTGCACATGCAGCAAACTCATCACCTGGCTGAAGTTGGGGCTTACGCCAACAACCACTCCCACCACACTGCCGTCGGAGTTTACTACAGCCATATTGTCCCTTATTCCCTGGTTGGCACCCCGGTTCAACTGTATGTAGTTCTTCTGAGAATTTACAGTGTTATAAACCACCACTGCCGGTCTTGAAAAGTAGCGGCGATAGGTGCCCATCGTATCAATTGGCACTGAGTCTCTTACCAACTGAACTGCCGTGTCCCTTACACTAAAATTCCGGGGCAACAAGTTAAGCAGGGAATCATTTAACCTGTGTACCCGCCGGTTTTCCTCTTTCAGTGTAAAATAGTCTTCCACTTTATTATACTGGCTGTTGATGCGGCCTGTAACTTCATTAGCCACTCCAAGAAACTTTGCCCGGTGATACCGGTTATAGCTGAACAAAAACCACAGTGCCACTCCCTGCAGAAAGAGAAAGGTGAAAAATGTTCTGTAACGCCGGATGAAAAGGAAGATGTTACGCATAGCAGGGTTTAAGGGTTAAGGTATAAGGTTTGGGTTGTTGTTAATGCAAACTTCCTTTTACCTTACACCTCACCCCTTTTATCTCATTACGAAAGGATACTTATCATAGTTTTTCAGCGCAATGCCGGTTCCCCGTACCACACTTTTCAGCGGATCGTCTGCTATATGTACGGGAAGTTTAATCTTATTACCCAGCCTCTTATCCAGGCCACGCAACAGGGCACCACCACCCGTAATGTACAAACCACGGCGGTAAATATCAGCAGCCAGCTCGGGAGGTGTTTGCTCCAGTGCTTTAAGGATAGCTTCTTCTATTTTGAAAATACTTTTATCCAGCGCTTCGGCTATTTCCTGGTAGCTTACCATTATCTGCTTGGGAATACCCGTCACAAGGTCACGGCCATTTACCGGAAAATCATCCGGCGGGTTATCAATTTCTTTCATAGCGGCACCCACCTGAATTTTAATCTGTTCAGCAGTTCTTTCGCCAATCAGCAGGCTGTGGTAGCGGCGCAGGGCTTCCATAATATCAGCTGTAAACTCATCTCCGGCAATACGGATGCTTTGGTCACATACGATTCCCGCAAGGGCAATTACAGTAATACCTGTTGTACCACCACCAATGTCAATAATCATATTACCAACCGGTTCCTCCACGTCAATGCCAATACCAAGGGCGGCGGCCATGGGTTCATGAATGAGGTACACCTCTTTGGCACCGGCCTGCTCGGCACTGTCACGAACAGCCCTTTTTTCCACTTCAGTAATGGAAGATGGAATGCAAATCATCATCCTCCAGCTTGGGGGAAAAAGGGGTTTCTTGGGGTAAACCAATTTAATCAGTTCCCGTATCATCAGCTCGGCAGCGTTAAAGTCGGCAATTACGCCATCCTTTAGCGGCCTTACGGTGCGGATGCTTTCATGTGTTTTTTCATGCATCATCAGCGCCTTTTTGCCTACCGCCAGCACCTCTTTGGGGTTGTTGCGGTTAAGAGCTACAATACTCGGTTCGTTCACCACTACTTCTTCGTTGTGTATGATGAGGGTATTTGCCGTACCCAGGTCGATGGCTATTTCTTGTGTAAACCAGTTAAAAAGTCCCATTAAATTATGTTGGATTTACCTGCCTACCGGCAGGCAGGTTGAGGGCAAAGGTGGAGGAAATTATTTGAATTATCAAAGGGAAACCCTTGCTGGAAGCGGTTTTTTTGAAGTTTTTTCCATATGAAAATTTACGTTAAAAAACGGGCAGCATTCTTTTGCTACTTAAAATTTCAGTATAATGGTCAACCTCATTTTCAATTAACTTCACCCAATGCGAATCATCACCCGGACTGTCTTTGTTCTCTCTATGGTGAGCCTGTTTGCCGATGTGGCCAGCGAAATGCTGTACCCGGTAATTCCGGTTTATCTGAAAGAGATTGGCTTCACCGTTCTGTGGATTGGTGTACTGGAAGGTGTGGTGAACTTTACTGCCGGCATCAGTAAAGGATACTTTGGAAAACTGAGTGATGAAAAAGGCCTGCGGCTGCCATTCGTTAAGCTGGGATATTTCCTGAGTGCATTATCAAAACCACTGATTGCCGCATTTACATATCCTGTATGGATTTTTTTCGTTCGCACATTAGACAGGCTGGGCAAAGGAATCCGCACAGCATCAAGAGATGCTTTACTGTCGCAGCAGGCCACCAAAGAAACTAAGGCAAGGGTGTTTGGATTTCACCGCAGTATGGATACAGTTGGTGCAGCAATAGGCCCCATAATAGCTTTACTGTTTTTATACTTTTATCCGGGCAGTTATAAGGCACTCTTTTATCTCGCCTTCATTCCAGGCGTTATTTCAATACTGCTCATTTTTTTGCTGAAGGAAAAAAAACAGCCGGTATCCACATTAGGAAAGGGCAGCTTCTTTTCTTTTTTTAAGTACTGGAAGATAGCTACTCCTGAATTCAGAAAGGTTGTACCGGCATTGTTACTGTTTGCCCTGTTCAACAGTTCTGATATTTTTTTGCTGCTGATTACAAAAGAAAGTATTGGCGAAAACGGAGTCAACGTTTTGGGAACAGTATTTAATGCTGACACTGTAACCATTGCTGCATACATTGTTTACAACCTTGTGTACGCTGCTGCTTCTTATCCCATGGGAGTTTTAGCCGACAGGCTAAGCCATAAAGCAGTTATCACTTCCGGTTTTATTTTATTTGCAGTGGTCTATGCCGGTTTTGCCTGGCATCCTTCTGCTTCCGTAATCTTTTTGTTGTTTGTATTGTATGGAATTTATGCAGCAGCTACCGAAGGTGTGATAAAGGCATGGATTACCAATCTTGCCCACCATGAAAACACAGCCACTGCCATAGGTTTTTACACCAGTTGCGAAAGTATCAGTACGCTGCTGGCCAGTGTGCTGGCCGGTGCCATGTGGACTTTTATCAGCCCTTCATTTACTTTTGGAACTACGGCTGTCATTGCAGTAATAGTAGCCGTTTACCTGTTTAAAACTTCAGGAATAAAGACATGAGTTATTCGAACTCATAGCCAATATCGCTCCGGTAGTATTTCTTTTCAAATGAAACCTTCTGCATTTCTTCTTTTGAAATCGTAGCTGCATCAAAAACGGAAGTGCCATAAGAAGTGATGCAAAATACCCGGCCACCGTTTGTAACCACTTTACCTTCTTTTTCAGTTGTGCCCATATGAAAGAGAATGCTGTCGTCCGGATTAATATCTCCCAAACCCTTTATTTCAATATCCTTTTTATAATCGCCGGGGTAGCCGCCACTTACTGCCACAACTGTTGCTGTAGTTCGTGAATCTGTCTCAATGTTTATTTTATCCAATTGCTGGGTAGTGGCTGCAGTAAAAACTTCAACCAGATCATTTTTTATTCTTGGGATCACCACTTCTGTTTCCGGGTCGCCCATGCGGCAATTGTATTCAATCATATAAGGTTCATCATCTTCAATCATCAGTCCCAGAAAAATGAAACCCCTGTATTCCAATCCTTCTTTGCTTAATCCTGCTACAGTTGGTTTAATCACCTTTTCTTCGATTTTTTTCATCAGTGAAGGAGTGGCAAATGGCACCGGGCTGATTGCGCCCATACCGCCGGTATTGGGGCCGGTATCTCCTTCTCCCACCCTTTTATAATCTTTTGCCTCGGGCAGGATAACATAATTTTTGCCATCTATCAACACAAACACAGACATTTCAATTCCTTTCAGGAATTGCTCCACCACCACCTTTTTACTGGCTTCGCCAAATTTTGCCCTTTGTATCATCAGGTCGAATTCGGCAATTGCCTCCAGGTGATTCTCGCAAATAACAACACCCTTGCCAGCGGCCAAACCATCTGCCTTTAATACTATCGGCAAAGGATGGTTTTGCAGGTATTCCACCCCTTCTTTATAATTGTTCAGAGTAAACTCCCCGTACGCAGCTGTGGGGATATTATGACGCATCATAAATGCTTTTGCAAATGCCTTGCTGCCCTCTAATTGTGCACCTGCCTTTCCGGGCCCGATAACATCCAGATTTTTTAAAGCCGGATGAGTGATGAGATAATCTGTAATGCCTTTTACCAGCGGTTCTTCAGGGCCTACAATAACCAGATTAATTTGATGAGAGAGACAGGCATCTTTAATGGCTTCAAAATCGGTTACACCAATGGGGAGGTTTGTTCCGCAAGTGGAGGTGCCGGCGTTGCCCGGCGCAATAAAGAGTTTTTCGCAGAGCGGACTTTGGGCAATTTTCCAGGCTATGGCATGCTCACGGCCGCCTGAACCCAGCAACAGTATTCGCATAAATGTATTGGATTGTTTTTCGGATGCAAACATACAATCACAAATCCACAATCTGCCGAAAACAACCGGGGTTCGTGAAATTTCACGAACCCCGGTTGAAACACATCAAATAGACTGAATTTATTTTGCAACCCTTTCCAACCACTTCACCATGAAAATCATTGTGAACATTGAAATAAGGCAGGCTCCAACAAATATTGCCCAAGTAGCCCATATAGGTATGGCATGATAGAAAATTGCCCCGATAAATAATAACTGGTTACCAATTGCAGTAGCAGCCAGCCACATTCCCTGCATAATGCCCTGCAACTTTGGAGGAGCTACTTTTGATACAAATGAAATACCCAGCGGACTGATGAACAGTTCAGCAACAGTAAGAATGAAATAAGTGCCAATCAGCAGCCATGGTGTTACCCTTTCTGCATCTTTCAATCCACCCATAGCTTCTCTTGCGCTGTCTAATGGAAGACCCTGAGAGCCCAGCGCCATCACCACATAAGCAAGAGCGGCTATTCCCATACCTAACGCAATTTTTTTAGGGGTTGAGGGTTCCTTTCCTTTTGCCCTCAGCCAACCAAAAAATGCCATGATAATGGGTGTAAGAAATACAACAAAAAACGGATTGATTGACTGGAACAGTTCTGCGCCTTTCAACCTTGTAAAGCCAAGGTCAACATCAATTTTACTCAGATCTGTATAATCTTTTGCAAAGTATGTAAGGGTAAGTCCATTTTGATGGAAAGAGAACCAGAAGAATATCACCACTGCCAAAACTGCCAACACAGCATATATCCGTTGTTTTACTTCGCTGGCAGGCATTTCGTTTTCACCCAGGCCATGCGCCTTTTCAGTTTTTGCTTTAGGGTCAGGGAAAATCCGTTTATTTTTAATATAAATCACCAATGATACAAGCATAGCCCCGATTGCAATAGCAAATGCATAGTGGAAACCGGTAGTGAACAGGTTAAGGTATTCTTTTGAAAAAGCAGTCAGGTCTGCGCCAGTATAACCAACTTCTGAAGCAATACTTTGTAATCGCTGTGCCCCTTCTGTCGTAATAGTATTATCAAGATGGGCATGCGCCAATGCCGGCAGGTCTGCATTATATTGGAAGCCGTGAGACTGAACCCACCAGTTACGTATCGCTACCGCAAAAATGGGAGCAAAGATGGCACCTACATTAATAAACATATAAAACAACTGAAAGCCGCTGTCCCTCATTTTAGAATGCTCTGGTGTGTCGTACATCTGGCCAACCAAAGCCTGAAGGTTGCCTTTAAAAAGGCCATTGCCGAAGGCAATTAAGAAGAGACCAAGGCAGGTAATAATCAAAAAGAAGGTGAACTTATTGGCCGGAACAGGCGTACCCGATGGATAAGCAAGCACTACATAGCCCAAAGCCATTAGTAATATTCCTGCAAGGATAGTGCCTTTGTAATTCCTTGTTTTATCAGCAATAATACCGCCTACTAAGGCAAGTATATAAATAGAAAAATAAAACACAGAGTAAATAATGCCTGCTTTTGTACCACTGAGTCCAAACTTAGACATCAGAAACAAGGTCAGGATACCCATCATGGTATAAAAGCCGAAGCGTTCGCCCATATTGGCCAGAGAAGCTGCCAGTAATCCTTTAGGATGATTTTTGAACATAAAAGTTGATTTTGTATTTAATTATGAGAATACTTAAGAAAACAATTCCGAAATTCGGTGAAATCCGGGGGTTATCTGTAATTATTTTATCCCGTGCATCTTTCCTATCAGCCAACGGGAAAGAAAAAGAACGATTACTCCTAATAAGCCGACAAAAACTGCAATGCCGGCAAAAATGGTAAGTGCGCCAAATTTATTTACAAACTGCACTGAAATACCGCTTAACAAGTTAGCTACAAAACTGCTCAGAAACCATACCCCCATAAACAAAGAGGCCATTCTCAAAGGTGCCAGTTTTGATACCATGGAAAGACCAATTGGCGAAAGCATCAATTCTCCAATTGTGTGCAGCAAATAAGTTGCAAGCAGCCACAAAATACTGGCCTTTACATTTACATCCGTGTTTTCGCCACCCCTTTCCAGCACAGCCCCAACCATGAATAAAAATCCAACAGCAAGAGCAATCATTCCTAATCCCATTTTTACCGGGGTGGATGGATTTTTTCCATTTTTTTCGAGCTTCATCCATAAATAGGCAAATACAGGACCAAGAAATACAATCAGCAACGGATTAACAGCCTGCATCCATGATGTAGGCATTGTCCAGCCCATTACATCCAGGTTAATATATTTATCAGTATATAAAGTGAGTGTGCTGCCAGCTTGTTCAAAACCTGCCCAAAAAAATGTTACAAAAAATACCATCACTACGATTACAGCAATTCTGTCCCTTTCTACTTTGGTCAACGGAGTTTTTTCAACTTGCTGACCTTCCACTTTGGCCCTTGCTGGTTTCAAACCAATATCACCAAGATATTTATTTGCATAAAGCAAGTAAATGATTAGACCCAACAACATACCGATGCCGGCCACAAAAAAGCCCCAGCGATATAAATAAGTTTCTCCAAAATATCCGCAAATGATTGGTGCCAAAAAAGCTCCGCCGTTGAAAAGCGAATAATAAATAGTGAAAGCACTGTCACGGCGTTTGTCACCAGCTTCATACAGGTCGCCAATCATTGTGGGCGCAGAAGGTTTGAAGAACCCATTCCCCATTGCCAGAATCGTAAGCCCTAAGATGAAAATGAGATAATTGTCCTGCATATTTCCTGCCAGGGTAAAGTGGCCAATCATAATCAGGATGCCACCCACCAGAACCGATCTGCGTTTTCCCCAATAATGGTCGGCAATGTATCCTCCAATTAATGGCAGCACATAGCATGCACCTGTAAATAAACCATAAATAGTACCGGCAGTATTCTCATCAATTCCGAGTCCGCCAAGGTGTGCTTTAGGTCCTCCCTTCATAATATCGTTAGCCATATATAAAATGAGAAAAGCCCTCATTCCATAGTAACTAAACCTCTCCCAAACCGATGTAAATGAAATGAGGTACAAGCCAAGAGGCTGTCCAAAAAGCTCTTTCTTCGATTGTGATGACATACCTGTTTTTATTAAGTCGCTAATGTATAAAAAATAACCCGAAATGAAGGTCCGGCCATCACTTCGGGTTATTCTTCGTATAAGTCAGACCGTTCCGGCCTGAGCATGGTATTAATGTTTAATATTCGGCTTCTCCAGCCCGTAACCTTTTTTACGGTCTTCCATCTTTAGCATAAAAGCAAAAAATATTGCCAGAAAACCAAAGCAGGCAAATATCAGCATTGGGATGGTGTAATTGTACTGTATATACGTTTCTTCTTTCCCTTCTACCATTTTAGTAACTGTGCCAGTTATACAATACTTATCAAGCACCCATCCAATAAGTAATGGCACACCCATCAATCCCCAGTTTTGCACAAAAAAAGTTAAGGCATAAGCAGTTCCTAATTTTTTCTCTGGTATTATTTTGGCTACGGATGGCCACATGGCTGACGGCACAAGCGAAAAGCCAATTCCCAGTAATGCGACCAACCCTATTGCAACGGGCAGGCTGTTAAGCGATGGTATAGAGAAAAGCAGATGCACAACCAGCAGGATTACTGAACCGATAATCATAATTGTGGCACCCTTGCCTTTTTTATCATATAGACTGCCGAAGAAAGGGGTGAGGAACAAAGCTGCAAGTGGTAATAGTGCTGGTATATAACCTGCAAAGTCATCTGAAATTTGAAACTTTTGCTGCATAAGGCTCACAGCGTATTTTATGAAAGGAAACACTGCTGAATAAAACAATACACATAGAATTGTTATCAGCCAGAAGGCTTTATTTTTTGAGATATCCAGAATATCAGAAAACCTAAACTCATCATTTTGCTGTATACCTGCATCAATGTCTTCTTTATCTAATTTTCTGTCCATTACAGTAAAAAGAATAAACACAAGCAGGCCCACACAAAGCAAGAAGAGGGAAAGCAATACAGGAAAACTGATATTTCCTGTCATCTTAACTAATGGAATTGGGGTGAACATGGCCAGTGCAGTACCAATCCTTCCTGTTGAGGTGTTCAGACCAATGGCCAATGCCATTTCCTTTCCTTTAAACCAGCGGACAACCGCCTTATTTGCTGTAATACCAAACGTTTCGCAACCCACACCAAAAACAGCGAAGCCAACACCCGCCATTGCAGCAGAAGTTTTAGTATTGCCGAAAAAAGTTAATGAACCAATATGCAAGCCCATGCCATCTCCAAAGTATCCGTTTATGGCAAGGTATTTTATAAATGCTCCTGCAAGCATTACAATGATTGATATAATACCTGTAAGTCGGATGCCCATCTTATCAAGGAACATCCCGCCAAATAACAACATAAGTAAGAATACATTAAACCATCCGTAGCCACTGGTAAAAAGGCCATACTCAGAAGCTGACCAATTGAGCTTTCTCTGTAATCCATCCTGTAGCGGGGCCATCGCATCGGTGAGATAATACATGCACATCATGGTAAACGAAACGAGGATGAGCACCGTCCATCTCGCCGTTTTCGATTCCCGCAGGGAAGTTGCTTGCTTTTCAGCCATATTAAAATTTTAGAGTGGTTGTATCAGAGACATTAAGTTGCTAATGTATTAAATTTAACCGGAAAGAGAAGGTCTTTTTATAGTGCCAAAATCGCCGTACCGGCTTGTTTTCCTTGAATTTATTTCACTAACTTGCCTCAATTAATTTTCTGCCTCCTCACATAAAAACTGCTGTATGAGCAACTCCTCCGAACAAAAAAAGTTTGTGCCTTTTGTTTCGCCTGAATCCAACATGGCTGAGTTTACAATAAAAGCACTGGTAATTGGTTTGGTAATGTCAGTAATACTTGGCGCTGCCAATGCCTATTTGGGGCTAAGGGCCGGTATGACGATTGCCGCTACTTACCCTGCAGCCGTTATTGGCATGGCATTATTAAAAGTGCTGAAAGGAACGATCCTTGAAGAAAACTTTGCCCGTACCGTGGGTTCAATTGGAGAATCTGTTGCTGCCGGTGCCATCTTTACGCTGCCGGCATTTTTCATTGCCGGTCTGTGGGATCCATTCTTCACAACCGGACATTTTATCACTTCCTCCATCATTCTTATTGCCGGTGGTATCCTCGGTATTATGTTCGTGGCGTTGTTGCGCAAAGTAATGGTGGAAGATGTGGAATTGCCTTTCCCTGAATCAGTGGCTGCAGCGGAAATCCACAAGTCGGGCCGCAACAGCGGCGGTGGTTCCAAATATCTTTTTGGCGCCATGGGTCTCGGTGCGTTGATACAAGCTTTGGGACAAATGAATTTTTTCAAAATCAGCTACGACAAGTTTATTGCCCTTAAAGAACAACTCATTCCGAGTACAGCCATTAAAGTTAAGGGTGGTGCTTTACTGAGTGCTCCGGCTGTAAGTCCGGCATATATGGGTGTTGGTTATATCATCGGCCCAAAATTGGGTGCCCTGAACTTTAGCGGCGGTTTGCTGGCATGGGGATTACTCACACCGGTTTTATACTATTTTATCGCCCCTTATATTGATGCGGCTTTTTTGAACCTGTGGGCACATGAATTTGCAACGGCAAACGGTAAAATATCAGAGTCAGAAGCACTGGCCAAAGTAAGCAATCCTGAATTTCAGATTGCACAGATATGGAGATTGGTGGTTCGACCTATTGCTATCGGTGGAATGCTGATGGGTGCCGGTTTCACCTTATTCAAAATGAGGAAAAGCCTCAGCACCGGTATTTCCCGTTCTATCAGTGATGTGAAAAAAGCAGCAACCGGAGGCGGTACGTCAGTAAGGACAGAGAAGGACATTAATTTCTCTTACATCATGCTTGGTATTTTAGGAGTTGCTATTGCCACTTTCTGTATCACTTTCTTCCTGTTTGAAACATCATTCCTTGCAGCATTTGTTGCCTCAACAGTGATGATAATACTGGCCTTCTTTTTCGCTGCCATTTCCGGATACCTTGTTGGAATTATGGGTTCCAGCAATAACCCTATCAGCGGTTTAACACTTACTGCATTGGTGGTAACAGCTCTCATTTTAGTATTGATGGGAGTAGATGCCAAGAGTGGCGGAATAGCGGCTGTACTGGGTGTTGCCGCCATCGTTTGTGTATCCGCTGCAGTTGCCGGTGAAATGCTGCAGGATTTAAAAGCAGGACATATCTTAGGCGGTACGCCGTGGAAAATGCAGGTGGGAGATATTATTGGTGTTATACTGGCGGGCAGTGTGATGTTTTTTGTACTTAACTTTTTGAACCAGGCTGATATTGCACAAGGCAATATGGCTGTTGAACAAGGAGGCGGATATGTGGGCGGCTTTGGCAGTAAAAACCTGGCAGCACCACAGGCCGGTTTGATGGCGATGCTGTCAGAAGGAATTGTAAAGGGTGGCATGACATGGCCGCTGATTGTATTTGGTATGCTGATGGGCTTTGCCTTAATCCTGATGCAGGTTAAAAGTCCGATGCTGATAAGTGTGGGTATGTACCTTCCGCTTGAGACTACGTTTGCCATCTTCATCGGAGGTTTGGTGAAAGGCATCGTTGATATGGTGGTTAAAAAGAAAAACTTTAATGCTGCTCAGATAGCAAGAGTGGAAAATGTAGGCGTATTGCTGGCGGCTGGTCTGATAGCCGGTGAGGCGCTGACCGGACTTGCTTTTGCTCCGTTTAAAATTGCAAATATTAATATCACTCAAAACATTTATTCCAATCCTCACATAGTTATTGGTATAGCGATAATAATACTGGTAGCGATAGGAATGATACAAATACCTGTTAAGAATGCCGGCAGTCCGGATGAACCGGCACCACCAACAGCGAACTTTTAAATGAATGGTTCCCACAGACTACACGGATTTTCACAGACAATTTTCTGTGTTTTTCTGTGTAATCTGTGAGAAAATAATATCGCCTTGAAAAAGAAATCAAATATCAATTACCTGGAGCTTACACCCGAACGGGTGCATGAGCATATTATTGAAGAAAACAAATTGGTAACTGTACTGGTGCCCAGGTTTAGCAGCAGGTTTTGGAAAAAGATACTGGCAGGCCGTGTTAAAAACAAGTTCATCAACCTTAACCTTGACGAACTGGGCTCTGCCACCTGGCTGCAGATTGACGGCAATAAAAATGTGGCGCAGATTTGTGAGAGCCTTATAAACCACTTTGGTGAAGACTTCGTTCAGGCAGAGGAAAGAATCACAAAGTTTATGTCGCAACTGTACCTGAACAAGATGATTAAGTTTAAGGAATTGAAGAAATAGATTGTGTTGTGCAGAGACGCAAAAGTTTTGCTGAGCAGCGAACGGGACGATGAAAGGAGCGTCGCAACTTCAGTCAAATAGTAGTACCGGCCCTGACCTGATAATAACAACTTATAAATTTTAATAAACACTCACTATGGCAAACAAAGTAATAAGCCACTTGTATCCTCAGCCTGTCTGGGAGATTTTTGAAAGCATTTGTGGCGTTCCCCGTCCGTCGAAGCATGAAGAAAAAATTATGGCCTGGACACTCAACTTCGCTAAAGAACATGGCGTTGAGGCTTTCCAGGATAAAGCCGGTAACGTAATCCTGCGCAAACCTGCCACACCCGGAATGGAAGACCGCAAAGGTGTGGTGCTGCAAAGCCACCTCGATATGGTGCCGCAAAAAAACAGTGATACTGTACATGATTTTGAAAAAGACCCCATTCTTCCCCGCATTGAAGATGGTTGGGTAAAAGCCACCGGCACTACGCTTGGCGCTGATAATGGTATTGGCATGTCGGCATCGCTGGCGGTAATGGCTGCAAAAGATATTGTACATGGCCCAATTGAGTGTCTGATAACTTTTGATGAAGAAACCAGCATGGGCGGCGCAACCGCACTGGAAGGTGGTGTGCTGCAGGGCGACATTCTCATTAATCTTGACTCGGAAGACCACGGCGAAATATTTATAGGATGTGCCGGCGGTGTAAACACAACTGCAAAACTTAAGTACACTGAAGAGGCTACTGATGCTTCAATGGCGGCGTACAACGTAACGGTTAAAGGATTGAAAGGCGGACACTCTGGTCTTGATATTCACCTGGGTCGTGGCAATGCCAATAAAGTGATGAACCGTGTGTTGTGGAATGCTGCAAAACAATTTGGATTGCGGGTGTCGCAAATAAGCGGCGGTTCTTTGCGCAATGCCATTCCAAGAGAAGCCTTTGCATTGGTGACTGTTCCGGCGGTCAACAAAGCTGCTTTTGAAAAATTTGTGGCTGATTTTTATGCCGAGGTAAAAAATGAATTAGCCTCAACCGATGAAGGTGTGATTATTTCTGCCGAAGCAGCAACCTTACCTGCAACAGTAATGGATGCTGACAGCCAGCAGAAATTCCTGAATGCAATGTATGCTTGTCCTAATGGTGTATTCGGCATGAGTGCGGATATGCCCGGCCTTGTAGAAACATCGAACAACCTTGCTATCGTAAAATCTGAAGGCGGCTATATCGTATTTGAGTTATTGCAAAGAAGTTCTGTAGAAACACAAAAGGATGACATTCGCAATGCAGTAGCCAGCACTTTTGCTATGATTGGCGCTGAAATCGAACATGGTCATGATTATCCCGGCTGGAAGCCAAATGTACATTCAGAAATACTGAAAGAAATGGTGGGAGTATTTAAGAATATGTATGGTAAAGAACCCAAACTGATGGCCGTGCATGCCGGTTTGGAATGTGGCCTGCTTGGCAGGGTTTATCCCAATTGGGATATGATTTCATTCGGACCGACTATCCGTTCTCCGCACTCACCAGATGAAAGGGTGAATATTGAATCGGTTGGTGAGTTCTGGAAATACTTGCTGGAAACACTGAAGAATATCCCTAAGAAATAGTTGCGTAAAACGACAAACAATAAACTATAAATTCTCTTTATGTCAGACCATGTAAAAGAAGTAAAAGGCCTTCCGGATAATGCGTATAAGGAACTGAAACCGGGAGAAGAGTATAAACCAGTGATGCCTGCCAGCCAGGTGTTTCCAGAAGTAACCACCTGGTCGGTGGTGATGGGGTTGCTGATGGCAGTGATATTTTCTGCTGCTGCTGCTTACTCCGGGTTGAAAATCGGACAGGTGTTTGAGGCCGCCATTCCCATTTCAATTATCGCTGTGGGAGCATCAATGGCCACAAGAAAGAAAAATGCACTGGGGCAAAACGTCATCATTCAATCAATTGGTGCCAGTTCGGGTGTAATAGTTGCCGGTGCAGTGTTTACCATTCCCGGTTTATACATTCTGCAGCATAAATACCCTGAGATACAAGTTAGTTTCTGGCAGATATTTTTCTCATCATTACTGGGTGGTTTCCTCGGTATTTTGTTCCTGATTCCCTTCCGCAAGTACTTTGTGAAGGACATGCATGGCAAACTGCCGTTCCCGGAAGCCACAGCAACCACCGAGATATTAATGACCGGCGAGAAAGGCGGGTCCCAGGCAAAACTGCTGGTTGTAGCAGGTATGATTGGTGGCTTGTTTGAGTTTGCCTTCTCTTATTTAAAATTGTGGGGTGAAGAATTTACATCAAGAATCGTTACTGCCGGAGCAACACTGGCTGAGAAATCAAAAATTGTATTTAAGCTGAGTGTCAGTCCGCTGATATTCAGTTTTGGATTTTTAGTAGGGCTTCGCTATTCACTCATCATTACCGTGGGATCGCTGCTTTCATGGTTTGTATTTATACCATTGATAAATGAAATAGGACATCTCGCTGCTGCAAGCGGAGGCACTAATCCTTTTGCCGAAATGCAACCTGAACAAATCTTCAGGACATATGTACGCCCAATCGGCATTGGCGCTATAGCAATGGCAGGTATCATTGGCATTATCAAATCGTCGGGTGTAATTGCAGGTGCCTTTAAACTGGCTGCCGGCGTAGGAGGCAAAGCACACGAAGAGGCTAAAGTTGAACGTACGCAAAAGGATATGAAGATGTCCTTTGTAATGCTGTTCATCCTGCTTACACTTGTTGCCATTTTCGTGTTTCTTCTGTTGGGTGTACACATAACATTTGTACAGGCATTAGTTGCTTTGATTACCATACTGGTAATTTCATTTTTGTTTACAACTGTTGCTGCCAATGCTATTGCAATTGTTGGTTCTAATCCTGTTTCCGGTATGACGCTGATGACACTGATTCTTTCTTCTGCCATTTTGGTTTCAGTTGGCCTCAAAGGCTGGCAGGGCATGGTAAGTTCACTAATTATTGGTGGCATTGTTTGTACCGCTTTATCAATGGCCGGCGGTTTTATTACCGACCTGAAAGTTGGTTATTGGCTGGGAACAACACCCGAAAAGCAGCAGTCGTATAAATTTCTCGGTACAATATTATCGGCAGCTACTGTCGGTATAGTAATTTATATTTTGAATGATGTGTTTGGGTTTGTTGCGACTGAAGAACATAAGAACCCGATGGTGGCACCTCAGGCCAATGCTATGGCAGCTATTATTGAACCGTTGATGTCGGGCAGTGGCGTTAGCTGGATACTGCTGACGGTTGGTGCCTTCATTTCTATTTTGATGAACTGGCTGAAAGTGTCGCCACTTGCATTTGCCCTGGGCATGTTTATTCCTTTACAATTAAATACTCCGCTGGTGGTTGGCGGATTACTTAATCATTGGTTTAACAAGAGTACCAAAAATGAAAAACTGGCGACTGCCAGAACCAACAGAGGTATTTTGATTTCATCAGGCTTTATTGCCGGTGCCGCACTCTTTGGAGTTATAGGCGCAGTTATCCTCTTCATCACCGGAAGTGAATCTTCTCTGTACCTCGTTCATTGGGAGAAAATTGCTAAAGGTGAAATGCTGATGGAACTGTTAGCACTTATTGCTTTTGCATTACTGCTGGTTTATTTCATCTGGGAGTCGTTCAAGGCAAAAGAAGAAGATTAGGTTTCGCTTTGATTCATACAAAAGGGCGGCATATAATTGCCGCCCTTATTTTTTTGCTGATATTGATTTTTAAATAAAATCCATGTATTTGTATTGCTTTGCGAGAATGGTTTTATCATCCGCATTCAGCCACCTGTTAAGTACTGTTGCATAGACATCTTTAAAATCAACATTGAACTTCAGGTCTCCCTCATCAAGGTCGGCAAGGTTGGGCATCGGGTTGATTATGCCTTTCTTTTTTAATGCTCCGCTAACCAAAAACATATTGTTGGCAGTGCCATGGTCAGTTCCGCCACTTGCATTTTGTTCTACCCGGCGGCCAAATTCAGAAAACGTAAACAGGAGCACATCATTGAACCGGTTATTGGCTTTCAGGTCTTTTACAAAAGCACCCACTGCATCGTTCATTTCGGTAAACAGCCGCTGCTGTGTATTCTCCTGTCCGATATGCGTATCAAAACTTCCTAAAGAAACATAATAAACCTTTGTATTAATCTCTGAAAAAATCAGCGAAGCGATTGTTTTCAGGTTATTCCCTAAATCAGTTTTCGGATATTCTGAAGTTGTGGGATGTAACCTGCTTTGCTGGAAGATATAATCAGCCGAAGACAAGGTTTCTGCCATCGTTTTATATAGATAGTCAACAGGCTGTTCGCTTTTTTCGTCCTTATGATTTTTTATTACATCTCTGAAGAATTTTTCATTGGCCGTTCCGTATAAACGTCTTGGGTCTTTTACTGCAATGCCTTTTATGTTTTCACCTTTTAATGCAAGGCTCAGCATATCATCTGTTTCAATGGCCTGTGTTGGCTTATCACATCCTTTGCACTGTGCATCGAGGTAGCGGCCCAGCCAGCCCGTTGTCCAGTACTCGCTGCTCTGGCTGGCCGTATGCCAAATATCCATACTGCGAAAATGGGACCTGTCGGGATTGGGGTAACCTACATTGTTTAATATCGCCAGGCTGCCATCGTTATAAAAATCCCTGAATGATGTCAGTGCCGGATGCAATCCTGCCTCATCGGTAATGGAAAGCGACTTGTCTTTTGTAATGCCCAGCTTAGGTCTTGCTTTATAGTACAAATCATTGCGAACGGGAATTACAGTATTCAAACCGTCGTTGCCACCACTTAGCTGCAGTATTACAACCACTTTGTTTCCTTGTGGCACCAGTGCCCTGCCTTCAAAAGCCTTTAAGAACTTGGGCAGCATCAGTGAAGCTGTTGCTAATGTTCCGGCCTGGATAAATTCTTTTCTTTTAAAGTACATATAGAATGTTTTGAACTATACGCTGCAAGCGGCGAGCAGAGTGCTTAAACTCGTAGCTCATAACTCACGGCTTATAGCTGGACTCAACACAATTGATATTCCGGTGTGCTCATTACCTGCAATGTGGCAGTTTTGATAAAGTTTTCACGGCCGGTCTGGTCGCTGTATTGTTTTATCAGCTCTTCAGCCACATTGTTTTTTACCTGCAGTAAATTTCTGTTTATTTTCTTCAGCAATTCTTCCCTTGGCGTGGATTCAAAATACCGGACATATTGTTTCCAGTCAATATCCACCATGATGGGTTTACCGGCCTTTTTCAACTCACCGGCAAGCTTTGCTTTAGGGTCATCCGTTTTCATACGCCCCATCATCTGGTCGTCATCATCTTTAGGCCTGATGTTAAAATCATCCCTGTCGCTAATGAGCTGTGGTATGCGCATCCTCAGCATTAATGTGCTGCTGTCAATCCATGTTTTACCACCGGGCCAGCCGGCTACGTTGGGCGGATAAAAAAGCACTTGTCCCAAAGCTCTCTGTGTAAGCAATAATGCTTCGTCTTTCTCAAATTTCATTGGCAGCATCCGCTGAATACCAACAAGCAGCTCAACCGGTGATTTTATCTGCGAGCCAATATTTTTTTCTTCATAAAACCATTCGCTGGTGAAAATATCCTCAAGTAACTTGCTTATTTCATAATTGTTCTTGTGAAAACGTTCAGCCAGCCACTTCACTTTTGTTTCATCCACTTTCTCATTAACCAGGAATTTATACAACTTACGGGTGATGTATGTTGCTGTTCGTTTTTCCTCCAGCAGGATGTTCAGTACATCATCACCGTCAAAATCACCAGTGCGTCCTAAAACGGTTTTGTTGCCAAAGTCATGCTGAAATTTTCTGAACACAAAATCACCACGCAGATTTGCTGTCCAGCCAGTGAAAGCCCTTGCTGCTTCTTTTATATCATGTTCAGTGTAGTTTCCCCGACCAAGCGTAAACAGCTCCATTACTTCACGGGCAAAGTTTTCATTGGGATGATCCTTGCGGTTTTGCTGGTTGTTCAGAAAATTGAGCATAGCCGCTGTTTTCGAAACCTCCTTCAACATAGTACCAAAATTGCCCAGTGCATTTCTGCGCAGCACATCCAGCAAACCCTGCTGATAAAAAACATTCAGGTTGCGACATGCAAAATGGTTGTGCCAGAAAAAGGCCATTTTCTCCCGTAGCTGTTGCGAACTGTTTACCATTTCATACATCCAGTACAGGTTCAGGTTACGGATACTTTCCCTGTTTTTCTGCTGCACTTTCTTTTTTTCATCAGCATCCATCTCTTTTTTTTGCAAACGGCCTGCATCTTCCAGGCCCTGCCAGAGGCCTTTCAGGTAATCATCGGCCACATCTATATAATCCGGTTTTTTGGATGAGGCTTTAACCAATGCCTTATAAAACTCAACGGGGGTGTACTTAGAAAGGTCGTCCAGTTGCTCTACAGCCGGACCGAAACCGGCACGCCATAACAAATGCTGGTTTTTTACCTGGTTATTCAGCGACATGAAATTTATTTTGATTTTGACTGAAACTAAAATGAATGGTTTAAATGCTACCATAAAACGAATAACTATGCCATAATATTTTTTTACATTTGAATTAATCTGTTAAAATGCAAACAAGAGTATTAAAATTTTTTATACCTTTTATTTTCTTTGCGGGAGCAATAAATGCCTTTACTACACACGGCTGGCCAATAGGTATTCCTCTTGCACTTGCATGGTGGTTTATCCCATTGCTGGAATTACTGATTAAACCCAACCCATCCAACCTGAGCGAAGCCGAAGAAGAAATGGCAAAGAAAAGCAAAGTGTACGACTGGCTACTATATCTTGTTGTTCCCCTGCAATACACCTGCCTTTACCTGTTCCTTAGTACATGGAATGATAATAGTTTTACTGTTTATGAGACCGCTGGAAGGATTGCAGTAATGGGTTTATTGTGCGGTGTGTTTGGAATTAATGTAGGTCACGAACTGGGCCACAGGGTAAACAAAGTTGAACAAACACTGGCAAAATCGCTGCTGCTTACATCACTTTACATGCACTTTTTTACTGAACATAACAAAGGGCACCATAAAAGAGTGGCCACCCCCGATGATCCCAGCAGTGCCAGATACGGCGAGATGATTTACCTGTTTTATTTTCGTACTATCATTTTCAGCTATTTCAGCGCCTGGCATATTGCCAACGAAGAAACCAGGAAAAAGGAGAAGCCGGTTTTTTCGCTTTACAATGAAATGATACTCTTTCATATCATTCAGATATGTTTTGTTGTGCTGATACTGTTGCTGTTTGGCTGGCTGGTTACTGTGTATTTCCTGATTGCTGCAGCGATTGGCATTATGCTGCTTGAAACCGTTAATTACATTGAGCATTACGGTTTGCAGCGTAATAAAATGGCAGATGGCAAATACGAAAGGGCAGTGCCGGCTCACAGTTGGAACAGTGATCATATTATTGGGCGAATACTCATCTTTGAACTAAGCCGCCATTCGGACCATCATTATCTTGCCAGCCGTAAATACCAGATACTGCGGCACCACGATAATTCGCCGCAGATGCCCACTGGTTATCCGGGCATGATGATACTAGCACTGATACCACCGGCCTGGTTTTATGTTATGAATAAAAAATTAAGCGACTTGCAAAAAATGGATAAGGTTTAATGGAAATTATTTAGACTTCCCCTTTGCAGGAATGATCCATTTGGCCCCAATACCAAAATTGTTTAAGTATCCAAGGCCAAGGCTTGATCCGAAAGAAAAATTCTTTCTTTTTTCCTTTGTATCGTTATAAGATAATACTGCCTCTGTTTGTGTATAGCCTATACTTACAAAATCGGCAAATTTCAGTTCGAGCAGCAATCTTTTTCCAGTTCTGTATGCAACCCCCGGAAAAAGCCCGGCACTGAGACCATAAGATTTTTCTTTTGAATAGTAATTATTAGTGTACTGCCTGTCAGAAAAATTCAAGCCCATACGTCCTTCAGCAAACAAAAAGAAGCTCTTTCCAATAGACTTATAACGCCTTGAGAAATATCCGGCATCTGCATTATATCCATCAGATTTGTAGTCAGAAGATGCTTGTGTTGGATAAGATGTTTTAGAAACATTGTATCCGGCATCAACAAAAAAACCATTAAGCCGATTTTCCTTTTTTGCAATACCAAAATCAAAAGCAAGGTTAAAACCTGTTGTCTTGTAATCAACGGGAGTAAGTCCTGAAAATGTATTCTGAACAGAAGAAGAAAAGTTCAATCCGGCACCGGCTATTTTTTCACCCGGTTGAAATTGTGCCACAGAGATAACAGATATTAATAAACCTGCAGTGCTAAAAAGCAAAAAGTAATTCTTTCTCATAAAATAGATTTTGACTGCAAATATGTATTCAGCATCATAAATAAAGAATGATTATCGGTCTTTTCACAAATGTTTATGTTAAGGAAAAAGAAAATATAAAAAGGAATGCAGCTAAGTCTGTTTGCCTATGAATCCAGTAAGTTTTATTTTTCTTATAAATCTTCAATTCAAAATCGTAAAGTTTCTAAGGGATTCCATTGCCAGTATCTGAGGCTATCTGCTGCTTTGTGCGTTTTAGACACGGCGTTGCAATAATTATTCATATAAAATACTTAACAAATCAAAAAACTAGATATTTTGGAGCAATACTATTATTCATCAAAACACAAACAAAAAATTTATGAGGAAACCTTTTGTATTGCTTGCCGCCGGTGCAATGCTGTTTGCTATCGGTTGTACAAAGTCTGCAAAGAATGAGCCCAAAGCCGTTACTCAAGAAGAAGAGGTGTCTGCTTCTGCTACACAACGCCAATGTTCTTCTTATGAAGTATTACAAGAACAAATAGCAGCCGACCCTGCCCGTGGAAAAAGATTACAGGCAATTGAAGATCTGACCAAACAAATTATTGAGAACCCTTCACAGTTCCGTCTTTTAGCCGATGGGACAATAGAAATACCGGTAGTCTTTAATGTCCTTTACAGAACTGCAGCCCAAAATGTCTCTTTGGCTCAATTACAATCGCAAATTGATGTGCTGAACAAAGATTATGCGGCCACAAATTCAGACTATAACAAAGTACCTTCATTATTTCAGGGTGTTGCTGCTGGCAATACAGGTATAAAATTTGTTTTAGATGCTGTAAACCGCAGGAGCACAAATACTGTGAGCTGGAGCACAAACGATGCCATGAAAAAAAGTGCAAAAGGAATTGCTCCAACCAGCCCTACTACCAAATTGAATATTTGGGTTTGTAACATGGGTGGTGGCATTCTTGGTTATGCCCAGTTTCCCGGTGGCTCTTCGGCAACCGACGGAGTAGTTCTTGACGACAATGCGACAGGAAATACAGGGACAGCCGCTGCTCCTTTTAACTTAGGCAGAACTGCAACTCACGAAGTGGGTCATTGGCTGAACCTGCGTCACATTTGGGGCGATGCCACTTGCGGTAACGATCAGGTTGGTGACACTCCACTGCATAATACTGCTAACTATGGTTGTCCCACATATCCGCATTACAGCACTTGTTCAGGCACACCTGTTGAAATGACAATGAATTACATGGACTATACAGATGATGCCTGTATGTATATGTTCAGTGCCGGACAAAAAGCCAGAATGCAAGCAACTTTTGCTGTTGGTGGAGGCAGAAACAGTTTTGCCCAGCCATAACAATTTTACAGAAATAAAAACCATATAAAGAAAATGCCCCTTTTAACCGGGGCATTTTTATTTCCTTTTGAATGATGGCTTATTGAATTATCTCCTTGCCAAAATAACTATGCAGAACCTCCGGTAATTTTATTCCGTCAGGTGTTTGGTTATTCTCCAGCAAACAAGCCACAATTCTTGGCAGTGCCAATGAGCTTCCATTGAGTGAATGAACTAATTGTGTTTTACCATTTTCATTTTTAAACCGGATCTTCATCCTGTTCGTCTGAAAGGCTTCAAAGTTAGAAACAGAACTCACTTCCAGCCATTTTTGCTGCGCTGCGCTGAACACTTCAAAGTCATAAGTAAGAGCCGATGCAAAACTCATGTCTCCGCCACAAAGCCTGATGATGCGGTATTGCAGTTCAAGTGAGCTGAGTAATTTCTCCACATGGTTCACCATTTCTTCCAATACATCATAGCTTTTATCAGGATGCACCAGTTGAACTATTTCCACTTTGTCAAATTGATGAACCCGGTTCAATCCACGAACATCTGCGCCAAAACTTCCCGCTTCCCTTCTGAAACAAGGAGAATAGGCAGTCATCATGATGGGCAGGTCTGATTCCTTCACAATTTCTCCGCGGTAAATATTGGTGACCGGAACTTCAGCCGTAGGTATCATATAAAAATTATCGGCCTGCATATAATACATCTGTCCTTCCTTATCGGGCAATTGTCCGGTTCCGTAAGCAGTCGCTTCATTAACCATCAGCGGTGGCAGGTATTCAGTATAACCCGCAGCCGTATTAAAATCGAGGAAGTAGGAAATCAACGCCCTTTCTAATTTGGCCCCCTTCCCTTTAAACACAGGGAATCCGCTTCCGGTTATCTTAACACCGGTTTCAAAATCAACAATATCATATTTCTTAATCAGGTCCCAATGTGGAACTGAGCTTTCTGGCAAAGTAACTTTTGATCCCCCTTCCCTGATTACCACATTATCTGCAGCGGCTTTTCCTTCAGGCACTTTTTCTGAGGGCAGATTGGGTAACAACACCAGTTTATCGTTTAATTGCTTTTCTGTTTCAGCCAGTTTATCGGCAAGAGGCTGCTGTGCTTCTTTGAAAGAGGCCACTTCCTGCTTTTTAGCTTCAGCTTCTTCCTTCTGGCCCTTAGCCATCAGGGCACCAATTTCTTTTGATGCTGCATTAACTTTTGACAATAATGTATCTGACTCCTGTTGTATTTTCTTTCTTTCATCATCCAGTGCAATTATTTCATCCACCAGGTTAATCTGGGTAAAATATTTTACCGCCAACCTGTCTTTCACTTTCTGCGTATCATTCCGCAATACCTGAATTTGTAGCATCTTATTTCCTTTTGCTGCAAAGATAACCGCTGATAAAGTTGGAAAGGCCAAATTCCCTGTCATTATCTTTGCCGGCATGGGTGCAGAAGTAGATTTAAAATTAAAATGGCAAGTGCTGGAGGAAAAACTGGCGGAACGTTTTGGCAAAAAGCCAGACCTTAACGCTATTCTTTTCCTCATTGGTGTGCAGGAGGCTGGTATTCCCAAAAAGGAGTTTACAAAAGAAGAAAAAACAGATCTGATGCATGTGGCCGTTTGTACTATTCTTGTCCCGGGACGGTACTATGAACTGATGTGGGTTGAGGATACCGGCTGGCCGCATTTTAAACAATTGCAGCGGATGCCTGAAATGACGACCGACGAACAGGAAGAATTTCTGAAGAAATACATTATTCGTTATTTTGAAAAGAATAAATTTATCTGATGAAGAAAATTTCATTATTACTGGTTGTTGCCCTGTTATCATTATCAGGTTACAGCCAAAAAGATTCCACTCTTAAAAAGAAAGATTTCAAAAAAGATGTGCTGCTGCAAACCACCATGGGTGATATTATAGTGCGCCTGTCTGACTCAACTCCGTTGCACCGGGATAATTTTCTGAAACTTGTAAAGATTGGCTATTTCGACAGCGTACTTTTTCACCGGGTGATAAAAGATTTTATGATACAAGGCGGTGACCCGGACAGCAAAAATGCCCCCGCTGGTCAACCGTTGGGAAATGGCGGGCCTGCTTATACTATCCCTGCGGAGTTCAGGCAAAGCCTGTTTCATAAAAAGGGAGTAATTGCGGCTGCCCGTGATAACAACCCCCAAAAAGCCAGCAGTGGCAGCCAGTTTTATATTGTTCAGGGCAAAAAATTTACTGAGGCCGATTTAGAAAACTTAGAAAATAACAGGCTGAAACGAAAGATTCCCGCCGACCAGAAAGAAGTATATAAAACCCTTGGTGGCACACCACATCTTGACCAGAACTATACCGTTTTTGGCGAAGTAGTTAAAGGTCTTGAAGTTGTTGATAACATTGCGGCCGTTGAAACCAGCAAAGCCGCTGACCGTGACAGGCCTTTACAAGATGTACGAATAATAAAAGCCAAACTGGTAAAACGAAAAAAGAAATAGCCACTAGTAAAAAAAGGAGATGCTTACACGCATCTCCTTTTCTTTGTTTTATTCAAAATGTTTTATTGTTGTCCTATTCCTCCCTGCTGGTTGCCGCCACCTTCTGCCCGTTTCTTTTCATCATCAATAGCTGATTTACGCTGGCGGGCTGCTTTTACCTGGCTGTTGCCAAACCGGTAACTGATATTGAATTTAAACTGCTGCATTTCTCCATGACCATGTCCTTCATTGTATGCGCCTGCAAAGCTTCCATCGCCACCCCATTGCATAGTTCTGAAAATATCGCTTATGGCAAACTTCATATTTCCTTTTCCTTTGAAAATTGTTTTTTGCAAACCTGCATCAACAAATCCCATAGGCACTGATTTAAACAACCCTTGCCAAAGCATAGGCGATACATACAGGCCGGTTAACTCACCAGTCCATCCTTTACCCAGGTTAAATGTATTCTGCAGGTAAATGATATATGAAAAAGCATCCTGGTTTATAACCCTGTCACCACCGCCAAAATCAGCCTTATAACGGGAGTAGTTTGAATTGACATTTACAAAAAATCCATACCACTTATACTGAAACGGATAACTGATGTTTAAAGCCACAACATTCTGCGAAGCAAGATTTTTCTTAGTTGAGAAAGCCTTTGTCTTATCTGTCGTATCTGGCAACTGGGCAAATATGTCTTTTACATGGCTAAAAGTAAGCTTGGTAGTTAGCTTGTATTTGTAAATATGTGTAATATCAATGCTGTTAGTGTATTGCGGCTTCAGCATCGTATTCCCCTTCATGAAAGTGTATTCATTCAGCTTAAACTCAAATGGATTTAAATCCTGGTAAGCCGGTCTGTCAATACGACGGCTATATGATAAAGTCCACATCTTCATCGGGTTCTTGTTGAATGTAACAGCCGTACTGGGAAATACATCCGTATAACTTCTTGTAAAAGTAGAGTCGTAAGGTATCAGGCTGCCATTTTTCTCCTGGAAACCAGTAGAATTGCCTTTGGAATGAGTGTTTTCAGCCCTGAGCCCGGCCTGGAACATAATGCCGTTTTTAAGTTGCTTGTTGTAGTTAACGTAAAGTGCATTTATGTTTTCTTTATAATCAAACCGGTTGCTTTTTAATGTATCAAGCACATTACCTGTTGTAAATACATCATAGCGTTTAAAGTCATTATCGGTATTTACAAACCCCACTTTACCACCAAAGCCCAGTCTGCCGCCTTTGTAATTTTTTTCATAATCTGCCTTTAGAGAGTACAGGTTAATATCTGTTGGGGCGGTCATTTTATATATCACCCGGCTTGTTTCAGTTGTGCCATCACCCAGGTAATAATAATTGGGTTGGTATTGATCCGATTTAATCCGGAAGAAGCCGTAATCCGCATCAATGTTCAGTTCGCTTCCGCCTGTAACAGCATAACGATAGTTCAGGTTTGTGTTCATATTGTTACGCTGCATATCGTTATGGTTAGTGGCTTTCAGTACCCTGTTGGTTGTGCCTGTAGGCTTATAAGTAAAATACATAGGGCCATCAGTATTCAGGTCATTGCTGGCTAAGTTGCCATTAACCACTACACCAACGGTATTCTTATTATCAATAAAATAATCGGCGCCACCTTTAAACCCATGTGTATTATTACGGAAAACAATAGTATTGTTTTGTACAAAAGAGGTATCAAACTGCTCTCTGATTCCGTTCATTTCATTCCTGTACTTTCCATTGTTGTAGTTATAACTGCCAAACAGGTTTATTTTTTTGTTCCTGTAGTTCAGATTAAGACCACCGTTGAATTTTGGATAAAAACCCTGCACATAACCGGCATTTACAGAACCATTTGTTCCAAATGCTTTGTTCTTCTTCAGCTTAATATTGATAATGCCGGCGTTTCCGGCAGCCTCGTATTTGGCTGAAGGGTTTGTAATAATTTCGATTGCTTCTATCTGCGAGGACTGCATGCTCTTCAAATAATTAGAGAGGTCGGTTCCTGACAAAGGTGTTGGCTTTCCATCAACATAAATCTGTACACCGTTTTTGCCTGCAAGGCTGATGTTTTCGTCCTTATCAACCATTACACTCGGGCTGCGGCGCAGCAACTCCAAAGCATCGTTACCTGTTGCGTTGATGGTTCCTTCCACATTCAGGATGGTTTTATCAGCCCGCACTTCCACCATTGGTTTTTTGCTGGTTACTGTCACTCCTTTCAGGTCGCCATCGGCTTTGGCAATATTAATTTCGCCAAGATTTACATCTCCGGTGCCCGAAACTTCAAATGTCTGAGTAAAGGAAGTTTTGTATCCAACATGCGATACACTAATAAGCATGCTTCCATATTTTGTGGTAGAAATAACAAACCGGCCATCTGCTGCAGAAGCAGCCAGTTTAATAATGGAAGAATCTTTTGCGTTTAATAAAGAAACAGTTGATTTTTCTATCCCCTTACCCTGCTGATCTTTTACAATACCGGTTACTCTTTGGGCCTTTGATGCGGCTGCCGAAAGAAACAAACCGGCAAATAGCACAACTAACTTGTTCATTCTTAATGGTTTTATTGGTTTTGAAGGACAAAGATACCTTTACAAAAAGGCTGTTGAAAAGCGATAAGCGACCAATGGTGCAAATACTGCTATGAACGGCACTGATTTACCGGTAAACTGTTGCAAGGCATTGATTCACCGGTGAAAGCAATGATAATACTACCTGTTCATTATCATCATTTTCCCTTAGGTTTGCAGCATAAAATTTCTGTTTATGAATTTCCCCGCTAATCTCCGCTACACGAAAGACCATGAGTGGATAAGCCTTGAAGGCAATATTGCCACTATAGGTATCACCGATTATGCTCAAAGAGAGTTGGGCGATATAGTATATGTGGAAGTTGATACTATTGGAAAATCACTCGAAGCCGGAGAAGTTTTCGGAACCGTGGAAGCTGTTAAAACCGTTTCAGACCTTTTTCTACCCGTTGCCGGAACCATTAACGAACTTAACCCAATTCTCGCCGGAAAACCTGAGCTGGTAAACAATGATCCATACGGAGAAGGCTGGATGGTGAAGATGACAGTTAACGATCCTGCAGATGTGGAAGCACTGATGGATGCTGCGGCTTATGAAGCTGAGGTGGGCTAATCTCTTTTCCTCTTCTTATTCCCTTTTTTTGAAAAGCAAGAATTTTCAATACAGCGCTGCATTATTCTGGCTGTGCCTTATAACTGTGTTGCTTGTTATTCCCGGGAGCAAGTTCCCGAAGGAAAACTGGCTTGATAAAATATGGTTTGATAAATGGGTGCATATCGGATTGTTTGCCATACTTGTTTTTTTGTGGTGCAGAACAGTAAGCAGGATAAAAGCTTTTTATTTTATCGCAGCAGCAGCCGTTTTTTATGGTATCGGAATGGAGTTTGTGCAGAAACACTTTGTTTCTAACCGTGGTTTTGAAACGCTGGATATTGTTGCAGATGCGCTGGGAAGTATTTCAGGTTTGTTATATAGTTTGATGCAGTATAGAAAAAAATAAACCCCTGTGGAAACAGGGGTCGCAACCAAAACTAACTGCTTATGAGAAAATTTACTGTTTTTATAGTGAGTTCAACTAATCGCTTTCAATTGTATAACGCAAAGTTACTGCCAATAGTATCAATCTTCTTGTTAAGAAATATGTAAAAGCCATTTTTAAGTATTTTCTCCTATTACACTTCTGTATTCTTTCAACCCATCATTGTACACATACGATGCTTCTGTACAGGTCTTTACACAAGGAAAGCACTATAACATCATAAATAGGGAATCAATTGTTTTTACAGTTTCCTGACAAAGAACTCTTCTTTTTCTGTTCTTACTATACCGAAATTCATGCCAAATACAAAAATGCCGCCTCAATAAAGAAGCGGCATTTTTAATGTCTTCACAATCAATGATAAAAAGTTACTTAATAAACCCCTTAATCAGATCCATTAAGCCTCCGCCACCACTTTGATTTTCAAAACTTCCCTGGGCCTTTTGGGTAAGCCCCCCGATAATGTCCTGCAAATCAAATCCTCCGCCAGAGTTGCCACCGGCATCAGCATTGCCTCCTCCCGTAAATTGTTCCAGCAGGTTTTGCAATGAAAAACCGCCACTGCCTGAAGCTTCCTGTTGACCACCTGTTAATGAGCCTATCAGGCCATCAAGTGTGAAACCGGCATTATTGGGGTCATTGGTCTGATTGATAATTCCGTTCAGGGCATTGGGAATGAGGCTGTTTGCCACATTACTTGCCGAAGCAGGTGCCATTTTATACTTACCTACCAGTTTGCTGATGAAATAACCAACCATCATGGTAACCATAGGGTTCTTCAGCAAACCTCCAATTCCGCCTCCGGCGTTGCCTGTATTTCCTCCTCCTTTAAAAAGATCTAGAATGTTTTGAAATCCTCCACCGGCCAATACATTTTGAAAGCCGCTGGTGATAGTTTTTGTAGCATCAGCAAGCACCTCATTATTATGTTCGTTGGGAACATCCGGATTATCTACAACTGTGTCCTGGCCAAATTGTTTTACAATGTTGAATATCTGATCTAACATATTATTTGATTTAGATATGCAATATAGCCCTTTTGGAACACATCAGCAGCAATAGGATATTAATTCTGTTTTGTGAGTTTTTCAGCATTCTCTGCGAACTGCAGCGCATCTACCAGCTCGGAGATTTCGCCGTTCAGCACTGCATCTAAATTGTATAAAGTAAGGCCAATCCGGTGGTCGGTTACCCGGCCCTGCGGAAAGTTATAAGTGCGGATTTTTGCGCTTCGGTCGCCAGTACTCACCAAACTTTTTCTGTGACGGGCAATTTCATCTTCTTGTTTTCTTACCTGCTCTTCATACAGTTTGGTACGCAGCATTTGCATCGCTTTTTCTCTGTTGCCCAATTGCGACCGCTCTGTTTGGCAAACAACCACAGTACCTGTGGGAATATGGGTTAGCATCACCTTAGTTTCCACTTTGTTTACATTCTGACCACCGGCTCCACCACTTCGGGCTGTTTCCATTTTCACATCGGCCGGGTTCAGTTCAAAATCCACTTCTTCTGCCTCTGGCATTACGGCTACGGTTGCCGCTGATGTGTGTACACGGCCACTGCCCTCAGTTGCGGGAACCCTCTGCACCCTGTGCACACCGCTTTCAAACTTCAATGTGCCATACACATCATCTCCGGCCACTTCGAGTTGCACTTCTTTATAGCCACCAACAGTTCCTTCATTCTCACTAAGAACAGCTGTTTTCCATCCTTTCTTTTCACAGTATTTCAGGTACATCCGCAGCAGGTCGCCTGCAAAAAGGCTGGCTTCATCGCCACCAGTTCCGGCACGGATTTCCAGAATGGCATTCTTATCATCTTGCGGATCTTTGGGTATCAATAACTGACGGATGTGTGCTTCGGCTTGCTCTTTTCTCTCTTCAAGAGCCGGTGCTTCCATCTTGGCCAGTTCCCTCATTTCTTCATCGCCGCCATCCAGTGCCTCTTTGTAAAAATCTATATCGTCGAGAATTTTCCTGTAGTCGTTATAGGCCACAACTATTTTTTCCAGGCTGCGGTATTCCTTGCTGGTTTCGGCAAATTTCTTATTGTTACCAACTATTTCGGGATTGGTAAGTGCAATGCCCAACTGGTCAAATCTTGCTTTTATGGCTTCCAGCCTGTCTAACATACTAAATGAAATTCCAAATTATTAAATCACAAAGCCGATATAGTATCGGCTCCAAAGTTTGCAAAGGTAGCAAAGAAATATGGGCCGAATTTGGAATTTGGAATTTGTTTTTGGGAATTTTACACTATGGCATACAAGAAATTCAAAGCGGACAAGATATTTGACGGATACCAGTTTCATACTGAAAAAGTATTGATAACGAAAGAAGACGGAACAATTGAAGCGATCATCCCTGCTGATGAAGCTGGTGATGATATACAGGTTTTTGAAGGCATTCTTAGTCCGGGGCTTGTTAACTGCCATTGTCACCTGGAACTCAGTCACCTGAAAAATGTAATTCCTCCGCATTCCGGATTGATAGAGTTTTTATGTTCTGTAGTTACAAAAAGAGATTTCTCTCCGGAAATTATTCAACAAGAAATAATCAAAGCTGAGCAAGAAATGTATAACAACGGCATTGTGGCTGTTGGCGACATAGGCAATACCGCAGATACGGCCGAAGTAAAAAGCCGGAGCCAAATCCGCTGGCAGAATTTTGTAGAAGTATTAAGCTTTACTGATGAGAAGGCAGAGGAACGAATAAAGCACTACCAGGAAGTTCTTTCTGCGATGACCGATAGCCGATGGCCGGGCAACCATCAACGGTCATCCCTCGTTCCCCATGCACCTTATACCATTTCCTCAAAAACTTTTAAGCTCATTAACCAATTAACTGGTAACCAAATTATCTCCATTCACAACCAGGAACACCCGGCTGAAGATGAACTGTACAAAACCGGCGGAGGAGAATATCTGCGTTTGTTCAACGTCTTTGGAATTGAAAAATCACCCTTCCCAGTAACAGGTAAAAGCAGCATCCGTTCGGTATTGCCTTATTTTAACAACGGGCAAACCATTTTCCTCATTCACAACACTTTTATGCCGGAGGAAGACATTGTGTGGGCTAATGAATATGCCTCTGCCAACGGATTAAAATTAGTGTACTGCCTCTGCATTAATGCCAACCTGTATATTGAAAACAAAGTGCCGCCGATAGACTTGTTTATGAAACATAACTGCCATATCGTTCTCGGCACCGACAGCTACAGCAGCAACTGGCAACTGAGTATTGTCAAAGAAATGGAAGCTATCCAAAAGCATTTCCCCCATATCCCAAAAGAAACAATTATGAAATGGGCTACGGTTAACGGGGCCAAAGCCCTGAGCTGGGATAATGAACTGGGCAGCTTTGAAAAAGGGAAGAAGCCGGGAGTGGTTATCTTGAACAATGAATTAATAGAATCAAAAAGAGTTTTATAATGACTCCTGAAGAAAAAATAAAAAATGAGATCAGAAAACAAATTATAGAAAAGGAAGATTCTTTCTGGAACCATTTCAAAGCTTCTTATTATCAATACGAAAGCCAGTTTCAGGGATGCTTTACTAAAGACGGATTTAAAATATGGTATGTAACCAACCCATGGACCGATGTATTTTCTACCGTATTTACCGGTATATTTCATCCCGTGATTACCGGTGTATTTTCTACCGTTGACAATAAACTAAAAATCACCTTGTCATCAAAACAGAATATTGTCGGATTTCTGCTTACCCTGTTTTTCACTTCAGCATTTTGTATTATCGGTTTTTTTGCAATCAAAGACAGTGATAGCATGGCCGTATTTCTACAGTACAGGATTGTACCTTGGATACTATTCACATCCGTCTTTTTTTTAATCCCATATTATCCATACAGAGTACTGAGAAAAATATACCTGAAAGCAGTTGAAGAAATGATTAACGAAGCATTAAAGAAAGATTAGCCCAGCATTTCCCGCAGCACCTGCAAGCTTTTCATCGTTCCAAAATCCTGTATGTGCAAGGCATAGTATGTTTCATATACATGCAACAGCTGCCGCCTGAAGTTGTGGTGGAGTTTGATGTCGGCAAGTTCTCCGGGCTGCATTACCTTCAGCAACTGCGATGTTACCGCCGCCTGCTTTTCTTCTAAAAACTGCGGATGGTGCGGCTGTTCTTTTACAAAACGGCCCTCCTGTAAATCAAGATAAGAAGTTTCGCTGCTGTAATTATCAGCTATACGAAAGCCAAAATGGTACGGCAGGTGCAGTGCAAAAAACAAAGAAAGGTTTGCCATTACAGCAGGACTGCAACTGTCAAGATGCAAAAAGCAATCCTCAGTAAAGTGAAACAGTTCTGCGTTTGTTTCCGGTTGCTTCAGGCATTTGCTAAGCAACTCCACCATAAATAAAGCAACGGCGTTTTTAGGCACATCTGAAAAAATATGCTGGTAGATAACTGCCCACTTAAACTCTTTAATGCGCTGTAGTTGTTTCAGTTCATTATGATACACCACCAAATCAAGTATTGCCCCGGGCTGAAACAGGTTAGCCTTTCCGGTTCCTTTTTTTGTTGAGGTACGAACACCATTCACCAAATACGACTGCACCCCAAACAATTCGGTAAATATGGAAACAATCACACTGGTTTCGCCATACTTCACTGTCCGCAAAACAATGCCTTTTGTTTTATGTACTTTATCGGGCATTACCTGTTTATAAAAAATATTTTAGCCGCCGTTCTTTCCTTTTTGTTGTCATCGCTTACCAGCACAAGATAAACACCACTGGCAATTTTTTGTCCTTTATAGTTGCGGCCATCCCACACGGCCTGTCCGCCCAATGCCCTTGTCTGATAAACGAGCCTGCCATCCAGTTCTGTAATTTTTACATTGGCATTGTTTACTAAACCCCGTATTGCAATCGTTCCGGCATAACCAGATGGTACCGGGTTTGGAAATACCAGCACTTCTTCATTCGTTTCTGCACCTTCGGTTGCTGTGCTGCGGAATGAACAAATCCCTTTTAATGTGGCAAAATATACTTCGCCTGTTTTTCCATCAATGGTAACCTGGCGCACATCATTGCTCAGCAATGGGCTGTTATCTTCAGTAAACTGGTAAATCACTTTTTCGCCGTCAGCACTCACCAGGAAAACACCATTTTTTGTGGCAATCCATTTTCTGTCGGCTCCATCTACTGCAATACTTCTTACCTGCTGACCTTTAAAAAGATAGCCTGCAAAATTTCCATTGGACACAACCGGCCACACAGCATCACATGCCTGTGCCGAAAAAACAGACTCTGGACATTGTATTACTCCAACACCATCAGCCGTGCCCACCCAGATAAAACCACTTTTATCTTTAGCCACACAAAGCACATTATTGTTTGGCAGGTTGCCGTTCCCTGCACCGGATGTATATCGCCGCCAATGGTCATCGCCGGTATTATCAATTGAACTGTTGTGGTCAAAACAAATCAGGCCATTCCCTTTGGGCGAAACAATCCACTTGTAATTATTATCATCAATAATTATCTGCGAAAGTGCATTTCCTGTTAAGCCAAAGGGAACAGAAAATATTTTCCAGCTGCCGTCATTCTTTCTTACCCTTAATGGCTGCTCGGCTCCATAGTTTGAAATCCACAAATTATTTTCTCCATCAAATGCAAGTCCTGCAACCCGGTAACTTGCCGGATCGCCAACTGTTGCACTTAAATAATTCTGTTTAAAGATTTCAAACGTAGCGCCTTGTTTAATATGCAGCAATCCGCCACCGTAAGAACCTGCCCATACTGTTTCGTCCCGCTTGTCAACAACAACAGTTATGTAGTCGAGCAGTGAATCAATAGCTGCATACCGGTAACGGTTAATATTATTCCAGTTTCCATCTTTGAAAACAAAAACACCATCACCATTATATTGGTAGTTCCAGGCATCGTTTACAGAACCAGCGGCACCGTAAAAAGTTCCGTTATGCACCAGCATTTCGCCACTTGATATTCCTTCGGGAGAGTTTAGTTTATATTGTTCATAAGAAGAAGCATCAATCCTTGACAGGCAGGCAAACTGGTCGGCCACCCACGGCACATTATTATATAAAACTGCCTTCCGGGGAAACGAAACCGCCCCTGTATTGGAAATTATTCTTTGAACAGTTCCGTCAGCATTCAGGATTACCACACGGCTGTTTCCGTTTAATTGCCTTTCGCATACTAAAATCTTATTTTCAGAAACAGAACAACTTACAATCGGCCACCCATCAGTATAAAATAACTGCCAGGTAGTTCCATTTTGTATAAACAAAGAATCTGCTTTTTCGGCTATCACTTTGTTTTGAACAGTAAGAACATTTTTGAAAATACCCGCAGCTAAGCCATTGGCCCCGCTTACTGTTTGCCACTGTGTATAGTCTGCAGGATTACCAGTTGCAACCGGAACTCTTTTTAAGCCTTCATCCGTTGCGGCATAATAATAACTTCCGTCCGATGTAAAACCGTTTACCCTTACCTGGTTTCCACCGTTGCCAATAAACCATGTATCCTTCACTTCATTCTTTGCCCCATTCAGCACAATAACTCCAAGTCCGGTTGAGAGGTAATAATCTTTTCCTGCCGAAAAGATGTTGTAAACTGTTTTGTTGCCAATAATATTATCCCTTTTTATATCCGGCAGGTTTTTAATAGTGTTACCCGACAGTATATCTATATTACTGTTAGAGTAAGCAATCACCAATTTTTTATTGGCTGCATCATAATGAATGGCGCTGATGCCGGTTTCGCTAAGCCCAGTCACACGGCTGTACCGCTGGATACTGTTTTCGGCCACATCAACAGTAAAAAGGCTGTAAGGTGTGGCACAAAAAACCATTCCATCTCCGGAAGCCACATCAACAGCACTTTTATAAGGCAGGTGTTCCCGCCATTCTCCTATTGGCGGCAGTAATTGCTGTGCCTGAAGAAGAAAAGCCAGGAAGAGAGAGAATATCGTTCCGCAAAACCTCACTATTCAAATTTATTCAAAGAAACACTTTAAACCCCAAAAACCCTGACTTGTGACAGGTTGGCTTTGGACTTTTTAGCGTTTCTTTGCGCCTTAAAAATGTGTAGTCCTCATGTGGTATCGTATCGGGCAGTTTATTTTGAAATATCGTTTGCTTTTGCTGGCTGTTCTTCTTGCCGCAACAGCAGTAATGGGTTATTTTGCCAGCAAGGTTCAGTTGAGTTATGATTTTACAAAGGCAATTCCCGTTAACAATCCTAAATACAGGGCCTACCAGGAATTCAAGAAAAAGTTTGGCGAAGACGGCAACCTGCTGGTGCTGGGAATCAAAACAGAGAAATTTTTCGAAGCAAAAACTTTCAATGCCTATTTCAACCTTCAGCAACAACTGAAAAAAGTTAAAGGAGTTGACGATATCATTTCTGTTCCCGCAGCCATTAACCTTGTTAAAAATCCTGAAACTGAAAAACTAAAAGCACAAGCTATTTTTCCTGCAAGGACTTTAAGCCAGGCAGAAATTGACAGTTGCTCGGCCACATTTTTAAGTCTTCCTTTTTATAAAAACCTTCTTTACAACCCCAACACTAATGCATGGCTGATGGGGCTGCGTATTAATAAAGACCTGATGGCTTCACCGGCAAGAGTGGGCATTGTAGCTTCTATTAACAAGCTTGCTGATGATTTTTCTAAAGAAAATAACCTTGAGGTACACAGAAGCGGCCTTCCGCTGATACGCACTGAAATTGCGGAAATGATTGCAGGCGAAATGAAGTTTTTCCTTCTGGCTTCTATTATACTATCAGCGGTTATCTTATTGCTTTTTTTCCGTTCAGTAAGTGCCACACTGCTATCGTTAATGGTAGTGGCCATCGGTGTTACCTGGAGTGTGGGCACCATAGTTTTGTTTGGTTATAAAATCAGTTTGCTTACTGCTTTAATTCCGCCGCTGATTGTGGTGATAGGCATTCCCAATTGCATTTATTTCCTCAACAAATTTCATGTGGCATGGAATGAAACCGGCGACAAAAAAAAATCGCTGGTGCAGATGGTTGATAAAATGGGTATCGTTACCCTGTTTTGTAATGTAGCCGCAGCTATTGGATTTGCCGTTTTTGCCATTACACAAAGCCAGATCTTAAAGGAATTCGGCCTGGTGGCAGGTATCAACATCATGGCTTTATTTTTCATCTCACTGATTTTTATTCCGGTTATTCTTAGCTTTTTACCAGCGCCAAAAAACAGGCATACAAAATATTTGGATAACCCAAGACTGAACCGCTGGCTCGACAGGCTGGAACGCTGGTCGCTTAACCACCGCAAACTGATTTATGGAGTAACTGCGGTAATTGTTGGCGTTTCGATAGCGGGCATTTTCCAGCTAAAAAGTGTGGGCTATATAGTTGACGACCTTCCAAAGTCGGATAAAATTTATACCGACCTGAAATTCTTTGAAGCCAATTTTAAAGGGGTGATGCCGCTCGAAATTGTGGTGGACACCAAAAAGAAACAGGGTGCCACCCGCAATCTTGGCAACCTGGAACGGATAGATGCTCTTTCGCAATACCTGGTTTCTATTCCTGAGATTGGTAAACCACTCAGCATTACCGAAGGATTAAAATTTGCCAAACAGGCATTTTTTGACGGCGACAGCCTGAATTACACCATGCCATCCGAGTTTGATCTGCCCTCCCTGGCACCATACCTTAGCATGAAAAGTGGCGGCGATTCGACCGGTGGTAAGAATTCCTTCTCTAAGCTCATTTCGTCCTTTATGGACAGTACCCGTCAACAGGCCCGGATTAGTGTGAATATGGCAGATGTGGGCAGCAAACGACTGCCGGAAATTTTGGACAGTATTGATAAAAGGGTTGGCCAATTATTTGCCAAAGATAAATATGATGTGCAGCTAACCGGCACCAGTGTTACCTTTTTGGAGGGCAGCCGGTTTATTATTAATGGATTGAAAGACAGTATTTTCTGGGCTTTTTTACTTATAGCTGGCTGTATGCTGTACCTGTTCCGGTCGGCAAAAATTCTGATCACTTCACTAATTCCCAACCTTATTCCGCTGCTGATTACAGCCGGTGTAATGGGCTGGGTGGGTGTGCCTTTAAAGCCATCCACTGTGCTGGTATTCAGTGTTGCCTTGGGTATTGCTATTGATATTACCATCCGTTTCCTGGTGAATTACAAGCAGGAACTACCCCGCAATGGCAAAAACATTATGCAAACGGTAATTGAAACCATCCACAGTACCGGAATCAGCATAATTTATACCTCGTTTGTGCTTATCGCCGGTTTTGTCATTTTCTGCTTTAGCCGGTTTGGCGGCACCATGGCTTTGGGCTGGCTTACCTCCCTTACGCTGGTTACGGCCACTTTTACAAATCTTGTGCTGTTGCCTGCATTGCTCATTTCACTAAATAAGGGGAAAAAGTAACAGATTCCCCTTTTACACTATACCTGATATGCAGCAAACTTCCAATAAATTCTGTCAAAAATCAGAAGCGGCTGACACCATAGTATTCCAATCCAATTTATAATAGAAAAATCAGGTGTTTTTTTTATATTTTCGTTAAAGGTTAATTAATTTCAGCCCCTCCTGAGCCTGTCAATGGGTCAGCGGGACTTTGAACTTTTTATATACTAAAACAAAACGCTCATGAGAAAACTGTTTTTACTGCTATTTAGTGTTGTGTTTTTTGCTGCTCAGGCAATGGCACAACGAACTATTACAGGCAAGGTGACCGATGAAAAAGGAGTTGGACTACCGAAGGTATCCGTACAGGCTAAAGGAACAACTTTTGGTACCCTAACCAACGAGGATGGAACTTTTGTTATTTCTCTTCCCGCAAATGCAACTGAACTTGTTTTCACCTCTGTGGGAATGGAAACAGCAGAAGTAAAGATTACCTCCTCAGCAAGCTACTCTGTACAACTTAAAGCCGTTGATAAAAGGCTGGATGAGGTTGTGGTTGTAGCATATGGAACAGTGAAAAAAACTGATTTCACTGGTTCTGCCAATCAAACTTCATTTGAGGATTTTGGGAAAAGAGGACTAATAAATCCCTTAAATGCAATTGTAGCTACAGGACCTGGAGTGCAAACAACTGCTGCAAATGGTGCTCCCGGATCATCGCCTGGTATCCGTATCAGGGGCTTTGGCTCGGTAAGTGCTGGTTCAGGGCCTTTGTATGTGGTTGATGGTGTTGCTTATGAAGGTGGCATTGCCAATATCAATACAGAAGATATTGAAACAATCACCACATTGAAAGATGCTGCCACAACAGCACTGTGGGGTTCAAGAGCAGCCAATGGTGTAATTGCCATTACCACTAAAAAAGGTAAGAAAAATAAAACCGGGCTTTCTTTTAAAATAGTTCAGGGTTTCAGCAACAGAGGGCTACCCGAATATGACAGGGTAAACGCTGCGGAATATTATCCACTGATGTGGGAAGCTTTAAAAAATTCTTATCAATATGGATCAGGTCAGGCACCTGCTACAGCAAGTCTGAACGCCACTAATAACATCAAAGCACAATTAGGTTATAACCCGTTTAATGTTGCCAACAATGACATCGTAAGAACAGATGGAACATTAAATCCGGCAGCACAATTACTCTGGGCTGATGATCTGGACTGGAACAAAGAACTGGAAAGAACCGGAAGCAGGCAGGATGTTGCGGTAACTTATTCCGGAGGCAACGACAAATCTGATTACTTCAGTTCATTTGGATATACCAATGAAAAAGGATTCATTATACGTTCTGACTGGAGAAGATTTACAGGAAGAATTAATGTGAATACACAGCCGCTCAGCTGGTTTAAAACAGGACTGAATGTTTCCGGAGCAGTTAATACTTCTAACCAGGCAAGTGACGGAAGCAGCACAGGCTATGTAAACCCATTCTTTTTTACAAGGAATATGGGCCCCATATATCCGGTGTATGTACACAATGCCACCACCGGAGCTTACCTGCGTGATGCATTAGGTAATCTGGCTTATGACTATGGAAATCTTGCCACTACATATGGCATCTCTAACAGGCCGGCGGGTGCATCCAGCGGACGCCACATCATTGCCGAAACACTGTTGAACCAAAGCTTATTTAAGCGTAATACAATCAGTGCCCGTACATTCGGCACAATTACATTTACGCCATGGCTTAAATTCTCAACAAATTTTGCCATTGACATTACCGACTACAACGCAAACACCTACGACAACAATAAGGTTGGCGATGGTGCTCCTGCGGGAAGGGCTTCAAAAACAAATACAAAAACCACTTCTTACACATTGTTTGAAACATTGGAGTTCACAAAGAAAATCAAGAGCCATGACATAACTATTTTAGCTGGTCATGAGAATGTAGATTATACTTACGATTATTTCTATGGTTTCAAACAAGGTCAGGTAGTAGAAGGCAATACAGAATTTGATAACTTCTCAACTATCAATACGCTTACTTCCAGAGTTGATAAGAGAAGAATTGAAAGTTATTTCGGACGTATTAACTATAGTTTCGACAACAAATACTATTTAAGTGCTAACATCCGCAGTGATGGCAACTCAAGATTCATTAAAGAAAACAGGTGGCACAATTTCTGGGGTATGAGTGCAGGCTGGAGACTTGACAAAGAAAAAATGTTCAGGAACATTAAATGGATTAACCTGCTGAAATTGAGAACCTCATATGGCCAGGTTGGTAACGAAGACATCAACACCTACTATGCTTTCCAGGCTCTTTATGCTTTAGGTTATAACAATGCCGCCGAACCCGGAGTTTTACATTCGCAATTGGATAACCCCAACCTTACATGGGAATCATCCAACACTTACGATTTTGGTATTGAATTTGGCCTGTTCAGAAACAGGGTCAGGGGTTCTCTTGAATTCTATGACAGAAGGAGTAAGGGCTTAATTTTTGATTATCAATTACCTCTTTCAGTTGGTGGTTTCACTGTACCCACTAACATAGGAAACGTTTCCAACAAGGGTATTGAATTTGAAGTGTCTGGCGATGTTCTCAGAGGTAAAAATTTCAACTGGGAATTGAAGTTGAACATGACTACAATTAAGAACAAATTGCTGACTATGCCTCCGGACAACCAGGAAATCATCAGCGGCACGAAGAAACTCGCTGTGGGCCGTTCCCGTTACGATTACTGGCTTAGAGAGTGGTATGGCGTTGATCCGGCTGACGGAGCTGCTTTATACAAACCAAACGTATGGAACGCTGCCAACTGCCGCATTGTAGGAAAAGGTGATACTGTAACTACAGATATAAATAATGCCCGTTATCACTACGCAGGTTCTGCAATTCCTAAACTCTTTGGCGGTATTGAAAATACTTTCACTATTCAGAACTTCGAGTTTAACTTCCTGCTGCAGTATCAGCTTGGAGGTAAAGTATATGATGCTACCTACGCAGGTATTATGCATGCCGGTACTTATGGTACAGCATTGCATGCCGATGCGTTAAACAGGTGGAGAAAACCAGGCGATATTACAAATGTTCCAAGAATGGATGCAAGCAAGACCGGTGTATTTGACGCTGCAAGCGACAGGTGGCTGGTTGATGCCTCTTTCCTGAATTTCCGTTCAATTACTATGTCATATAAAATTCCTGTTTCACTGTTGAGTCCAATCAAAGCACAAGGAGGCAGTTTCTTTGTAAGTGCCGAGAATGTGCTGCTGATTTCAAAAAGAAAAGGAATGAATGTGAACCAGGGATTTGATGGAGTTACATCGAATGTTTATACTCCTTCAAGAATAATCACTGCCGGAATTAATGTTAACTTCTAAAAACTGAATTATGAAGAAAATAATTTTAAATATTGTTTTTGCTTCAGGAGTGTTACTGGCACTTTCCTCCTGCAAAAAAGATTATCTTGATACCAATCCAACTGATCAGATTGCACAAAGCGAGGTTTTTAAAACCACAGCCAACGCCTGGACCGCATTGAATGGTATTCATCGTTCCCTGTATATTCAATACAACAGCCGCCAGGATCAGGGTGGACAAAGCAAGAATATAATCGATATGGATATGCTGGGTGAAGATTTGGTAAACCCCACAACCGGAAACGGATGGTTTATTACGACACACAGATGGCAAGACCACAGGCTTGAGAATAACTGGTCTCCATATTTCAACTTTCAATTCTACTACGACATTATTGATAATGCCAACATGATTATTGCCAATATTGATAATGCGTCTGGTCCTGATGCTGATAAAAAGGTAATCAAGGGACAGGCTCTGGCTTACAGGGCATGGTCTTACTTCCAGATGATACAATTGTTTGGCAAACGTTATGATAAGACTACCGACAACTCAAATCTTGGACTTTCAATTGTTTTGGCTCCCTCAAAAGAAAAAATTGCCCGTTCGACTGTTGCTGATGTTTATAAAGTAATCGTTAAAGACATTCTCGATGCCATTGCACTCCTGAATGGTGCTCCAACCAGGGCCAATGTTTCACATATCAATGTGAATGTCGCAAAAGGTCTTAGGGCAAGAATAGCGTTAACGATGCAAAACTGGGATACTGCTGCAAAATATGCCAGTGAGGCAAGAACCGGTTTAAGTCTGATGAGCAATGCACAATATCTGCAAGGTTTCAATAATTACACAAATCCTGAATGGATGTGGGGCAGCAGACAACAGTCTGACCAAACAACCTATTTCTATTCATTCTTTGCTTACATGTCAGCTGATTTCAATTCTACAAATATCCGTACTGACCCGAAGTGTATAAACTCTGCTTTATACAATGCAATTGCGGCTACAGATGTCAGAAAACAGCTTTGGGATCCAACAGGCACAAACACTGCATTCCCAACTCCTCCGGGCGGAACAAGGTATCCTTATATGAACAGGAAGTTTTTATCAGGTGGTGGCAGTGGCAGCAGTATAGGCGACGTTCCTATTATGAGGGTTGCCGAAATGTACCTGGTTGAAGCTGAAGCAAAAGCTCGTCTTGGTGATGATCCGGGAGCAAGAACCGCCTTATACAATCTTGTTGTAAACAGAAACCCATCATATGTTCTTTCAACAAATTCTGGACAGGCGTTAATAGATGAAATACTCATTCACAGAAGAGTTGAGCTGTGGGGCGAAGGTTTCCGTTTCTATGACCTGAAGCGACTGAATCTGCCTTTAGACAGAAACGGAGCCAATCATAATGCTGCGGTAGCAGTAAAAATGTCGGTTCCGGCTGGTGATGTTCAATGGGAGTTCCTGATTCCCAGATCAGAATTAAACACCAATTCAAAATGCGTTCAAAATCCTTTATAAGAGCTATTTAATATAAAATAAAAAACCTCCGCAAATGCGGAGGTTTTTTATTTTTCTGCTATTCCAGTTATTTCAATACAGTCTCCAATTTCTTTTCCAGTTCTTCTCCTCTGAGTGCCTGGGCAATTACTTTCCCTTCCGGGTCAACCAACACATTAAAAGGTATGCCTTCAATTTTGTAAAGAGGTATTACCGGGCTGCTCCAATACATCAAATCACTTACATGAGCCCAGGTAAGACTGTCTTTCATCACTGCCTTCATCCATTCGTCTTTTTTTCCGTTACTGTCAAGAGAAACACCCAGCACAGTAAAGTTTTTATCCTTAAAGCGATTATAGGCTTTCACAACAAACGGATTTTCCATACGACAAGGTTTGCACCAGCTGGCCCAAAAATCTACTAACACATATTTTCCACGGAAAGAGCTGAGTTTGATTTCTTTTCCATTTGGATCAGGCAAAGAAAATTCAGGAGCCATTTTGCCTACCCATCCCAACAATGATTCATGTATTGCGGCAACGCCTTTATGTTCCGGAAATTTCTTTACCGTTTCTTCCACGACTGCAGTAACATCCTGCTTTGACATTGGCTCCAGCATATAAGCAGGGTTGCCGGCAAGCCCCTGGTAGTACCCAAGGATGAACATTGATAATGCGGCATTGTTACTTTTTTTTATCGCCGAACTGCTCAGGTTTTTAATCTCAACAGCATTGCGTTGCAATGTCAGGTCAATTGCCTGTAACAAGCTGTCGTTATTTTTCAGCTTAGATACACTATCAGCTCTTTGTGTATTGGCAAAAATTATCTGAAGCCTGTTGTTAAACTCTGTGAGGAACTCTTTAAGTTGCTGGCTGGCCGGGGAGCCTTTGACCTCATAACTTTCAACAAATTGTTTGTTTTCTTTTCCAAAAAAGGCATTGACAGTAACGGAAGGTTCGTCATTGATAATTGCAGCAAGTGGCATTCCGTCAATCATGATATTATACAAACGGGATTCTGCGCTGCCGGTTTTCAATTTAAAGGATCCATCCTTTTCAATCAAAGCAGAATCAACTACCATTCGTTGCATGGTTGTCATAGGCATTTCTTCCAGGTACACCATGCGGGCAGTACTGTTGGAAATAGTTCCTGTTACCTCAAACTTCTTCACTCCTGATTTTTTCCCGCAAGAGAGCAAGACTGCTGAAGCAAACAGCACTATCACGGTTTTTCTGTTGAACATATTCTATGATTTAAGTTTTTTTGCAAGCAACTCATTCACCACTTTGGGGTCAGCTTTGCCCTTCGATTGTTTCATTACTTCGCCCACAAAGAGAGCCAGCAAGCCTTTTTTTCCTTTCTTATATTCATTTACTTTATCGGCAAGTTTTTCTAATGCTGCATCCACAATTGGCTCAATTGCTGATGAATCTGACTCCTGCATTAAATTCATTTGTTGCACCAATACTTCCGGGTTTGCAGCAGTATCTGCCAGTAGTTTCTCAAAAAGCCTTGTTGAAGCAACTGAAAAACTCAATTTCCCTTCCTGAACAAGGTTTATTAATGAAGACAGTTGCGCTGGCGAAACCGGAAATTCAGCTATTGTTTTTGCTTGTTCGTTCAGCCATGTTTTAACCGGACCAATCATCCAGTTAGCAACCGGCTTATAGCCATCTTTAATAAAATCCGTTACCTGTTCATAATAATCGGCAGTATTTTTTTCTTCTGTAAGCAATGTCGCATCATACTCAGACAGGCCAAACCGGCTGATATATTTTTTCTTTCTTGCCTCGGGTAGTTCCGGCAAGGATAACCTGATGTTTTCAATAAAATCCTCCTGCAAACTAAACGGCGTAAGGTCTGGTTCAGCAAAATAGCGGTAATCGTCAGCATCCTCTTTATCCCGAATAGAAAAAGTGGTTCCGTTGTTTGCATCAAAACTTCTTGTTTGCTGCTTTACTTCTCCCCCCGATTCTATAATATCAATAAGCCTTGCTGATTCAATTTCTATTGCTCTCTTCACATTACGGATAGAGTTAAGGTTCTTCACTTCAACTTTTGTACCCAGCTTCTCCTCGCCTTTCAGCCTTACTGATACGTTTGCATCGCATCGCAGGCTGCCCTCCTCCATATTACCATCACATATTTCCAGGTAACGTACAAGTTTTCTGACCTCAGTAAGATATGCAAAAGCCTCATCACCACTTCTGATATCAGGCTCTGTTACTATTTCAATAAGCGGAGTGCCTGCCCGGTTATAATCAACGCTGGTAAAATTCTCATCAATATCATGAATACTCTTTCCTGCGTCTTCCTCCATGTGAATCCTGTTCAGCCTGATATTTCTCTCCTTGCCTTCGGAAGCTATTTTAATAAACCCGCCCTTACAGATAGGTGTTGTATGCTGCGAAACCTGGTAGCCTTTTGGCAGATCGGGATAAAAGTAATTTTTCCGGGCAAAATAATTCTGTTGCTCTATCTCACAATTGCAGGCCAATCCCATTTTGATAGCATATTCAACGGCCTTTTCGTTCATCTTTGGCAAAGTACCGGGATGCCCTAAAGTAACAGGGCTTACATGTGTATTCGGTTCGGCACCGAATGCTATACTGTCGCCACAGAAAAGTTTACTGGCTGTTTGCAACTGGGCATGCACTTCGAGACCAACAACAATTTCATATTTATTAAAATCTGTCATTTTTTTCAGGAACGGCAAAAATACACTTCACAGCCTAACTGCTGTCCCTAATTTGCCATAAAAAAACCCCGGTGGATAGCCGGGGTTTAAAATAGTTACTAAAACTGCTATAAATCAGCTGTTTTTATTTTTCTTGGAATTTTAACTTCTATGGTTTGTGACTTGTTTCCACGAAGGACTTGCAATTTTACCGACAGGTTTTCTTTCTTCTCTTTCAGCATTTTTGCAATTTCATCCACACTGTTAACAGATTTATCGTCCACCTGTGTAATAATATCATTTTCCTTAACTCCGGCTTTGGCTGCGTTGCTTTCATTGTCCACTTCAATTACTTTTACGCCTTTGCCATCTTCTGTATCCTGAACTGACATTCCTAATTTAGGACCACCTCCTGACCAATTCCAATTTTGACCACCGGGAACACCCGGAATTGTAAATGCCTTTGGCAAATTCTTAAGATTGTCAAAATTGAAGTCGAAGTCAAAATTCTGACCCGGAGCACCAAAACCAAAAGAAGTTACGCCTTTCCATTGTGTCAGTTCCGCCTCCGCTTTCTGCTCTTTTCCATCTCTTTTATAAAAAATGTTTACTTTATCGCCTGGTTTGTGAGCCTGAACAGCTTTTGAAAGATCATCCGGCGTTTCAATTTTTTTATCATCAATTTTTGTGATGATATCCCCCGGCTTTAAGCCAATTTTTTCAGCAGCACTTTCTTTCGTAACCTCTTTTACTTCTACTCCCTTTTCAGTTTTCTCAGTTGTAACACCAAGCATGGGTTTGTTTTTCATTCCCTCAGACATCATATTCTTACCTGAAAAACCATTCTCTCCATTCCTGAAAAGCATTATCCGGTTTCCGGGAGCATCAGGGCTTAACGCTTCCACATCTTTTACCCGGCGTTCTTTAATTATCACTTTGCCATTTTCAGAATTGTAATCAGCGATTGGCTTGCCATTTACAGTTACTTTTTCCCCGTCTATTTCAATTATTGTTTTCTTTTCACTGCTTCCATCAATTGTTACAATAACCTGCTTTACTTCTTTTCTTTTCTCCTCAATAACCTTTTTTTCATCTGGCTGCGCCATAAGCACAGCAGGCATCAGCATAGTAACAACTGATACAAAAACCGATTTTTTAATCCACGTTATTTTCATGTCTGTTAGTTTTAGAGATTATCTACGTTAAGTTTCGTAGTCAAATATAGTAACTAATATGAAATACGAAAAGCTTCGGAAATGTTAAATAGTGCTAAAATGATAAAAGGCCTTTTTAGCTGATGCAGGGTCAGAAAAAACTGCAATAACGGTATGTTTGATGCCTGCTTTTCTACAAGCAAATAATACTTTGTGACTAAATTTATGGCTTACAGTAAACTAATTCGAAAACACGGTGTGAGTCCAAAAGATGGCTTTGCTAAATAATGTTTTGCTGAGACTGCTTTTATATTATAATTTTTCCGAATTTTGAGAATTATCCTAACCTTATCACTCTGCGATATGACAACGATACTGATAGTAACAATAATAATACTCTTCTTATGTGCAGTTGGCTTTACTGTGTACTTCTATTACGACTGCAATAAAAACCTGCCAAAGGGCTGGAGAAAAATGAAGTTTGACGATGACGATATCCCCTTTACTTCCTGATTACAACATATTTTTTACGGCAGTAATTACTTCTTCAAGTTTTCCTGCGTCCTGACCGCCAGCCGTAGCCAAAGTTTTCTGCCCGCCACCACCACCTTTAATTAATGGGGCTACTTTCTCTTTGATAATCTTTCCGGCATCAAGCGATTTTGCAGTTACTACTGTATCCGATATACCGACAGCGACAAATGGCTTTCCGCCAATATTGGCACATAAGACAGCTACATAATCTTGCAGGTGATTTTTTAAGTCGAAACAAAGTTTCTTAAGTGCATCGGCATTGCTTACTTCTACAATGTCGCCGATAAAGGTTACGCCATTTATTATTTCGTCTTTTGCCAGCAGTTCGTTGCGGATGCCAACCAGTTGCCTTGCTTCCAGTGATTCAAGATGCTTTTTAAGTTCAGCATTTTCATTTTGCAGGTTCTCAACAGCCTTCAAAATATCTTTTGGATTCTTCAGAGTTTCTTTCAGACTGCTGATAAGTTGAAGTTGGCTGTTTACATATTCTTCTGCATGCGTACCGCAAATGGCTTCCACACGGCGGACACCGGCTGCTACAGCTGATTCGCTGGTGAGTTTAAACAAACCTAATTCACCTGTGGCGCCAACATGTGTGCCGCCGCAGAGTTCAACCGAATAATCTGGATCCATTATCACCACACGAACAACATCTCCATATTTCTCGCCAAATAATGCCATGGCACCCAGCTTCATCGCTTCATCTTTAGGCATTGATTTTATGACAACCGGGGTATTCTCCCTGATTTTTTCATTTACAATCGCTTCCACTTTTGCGATTTCCTCATCTGTTACTTTGGCAAAATGTGAAAAGTCGAAACGCAGGTGCTCATCATTCACCAAAGAACCCTTTTGCGCCACATGTGTGCCCAGCACTTTTCTTAATGCGGCATGAAGTAAGTGTGTGGCTGAGTGATGCAGTGCTGTATTCTTTCTTTTGCCTGCATCTACTTTGGCAATAACCTCTGCAGTCGGGTCAGCAGGAATGGTTTCTGAAAAATGGATGATTAAATCGTTGTCTTTTTTTGTATCAACAATTATTAATTCTTCATTATTAATTATTAATTGTCCTTTATCCCCCACTTGCCCGCCGCTTTCGGCATAGAAAGGCGTTGTTTCCAGAACAATCTGGAAAAGTTCTTTTCCTTTGGCTTTTACCTTACGGTATTTGAGGATTTGTGTTTTGGTTTCGAGAGAATCATAACCTGTAAACTTGTTGGAGCCAGCTTTCAGTTCAATCCAGTCGCCGGCATCAATAGATGTGGCTGCACGGCTTCGGTCTTTCTGTTCATTTAGTGCACTAGTAAAACCAATTTCATCAACCTTCAAATCGTTTTCTGAAGCAATAAGCCTTGTTAGGTCAATCGGGAAACCATAAGTATCGTATAATTCGAAAGCATCTCTTCCATCAATAACCGGGTTGCATTTTATCTCTGCTCCTTTTATGATATCATCAATTCTTTTTAAACCCTTTTCTAACGTTCTCAAGAAAGCTTCTTCTTCCTCCTTCACCACTTTAGCCACAAAATCAACCTGCTTTTGCAATTCCGGAAATACGGTTTCAAACTGTTTTGCCAGCACAGGGACCAATTGTGCAAGCAACGGATGCTTATAATCGAGATAAGAATAATAATAACGTACAGCCCTTCTTAATATCCGGCGGATAACATATCCTGCACCTGTGTTTGAAGGAAGCTGTCCATCAGCGATGGTGAAACTGATAGCCCGGATGTGGTCGGCAATTACACGAAAAGCAACGGCCTGCTTGGAGTCGCTGTAATCATACTTTTTACCGGTTACTCCTTCAGCCACGGCAATGGTTCCTGTAAAAATATCGGTATCGTAGTTGGAAGTTTTGTTTTGCAACACCCTTACCAATCGTTCCAGCCCCATACCTGTATCCACATGCCTGGCGGGCAGCGGTTCAAGGCTGCCGTCTTTCTTGCGGTTAAACTGGATGAATACGTTGTTCCAGATTTCAATTACCTGCGGATTGTCTTTGTTTACCTGCGTTTTTCCATCCACCTGTTTTCTTTCTTCATCGGGCCGGCAGTCAACATGTATTTCGGTGCAGGGGCCACACGGGCCGGTATCGCCCATCTCCCAGAAATTATCTTTTTTATTGCCCATTAAAATCCTGTCTTCGGCAATTACTTTTTTCCATTCGTTGTATGCCTCTTCATCTTTGGGCAGGTCTTCTTTTTCATCGCCCTCGAAGATGGTAACATAGAGCCTGTCTTTATCCATTCCCAGTACATCAACCAGCAATTCCCAGCTCCAGGCAATAGCCTCTTGTTTGAAATAGTCACCAAAACTCCAGTTACCCAGCATCTCAAACATAGTGTGGTGGTAAGTATCCACACCCACTTCTTCAAGGTCGTTGTGCTTACCGCTTACCCGCAGGCATTTTTGGGTATCGGCAACCCGGGGATTGGCAGCTTTTCTATTTCCGAGGAAATAATCTTTGAACTGGTTCATGCCCGCATTAGTGAACATGAGTGTGGGATCGTTCTTAACCACAATAGGAGCCGAGGGTACAATGTCGTGGTTCTTCGAACGGAAAAAATCCATAAAAGCTTGCCTTATTTCTGCGCTGGTCATCATGTTAGTGAGTGGTAAATGGTGAATGAAAGCCGAATTATTAAATCTGCTCATCGGTGTTACTTCAGTACAAGTGTCCGCCAGTTGGCGGAAGGAACGATGATAGCAGTACTAAAGCCGGCTACATAAATAATTTCTTTTTTACTGGTTATCAATACTGTTTCCGGGTTGATTTTTGCTATTTTACAGTCTATCTTTGTCAACCACGTAAAAAGTGGGGCAAAGGTAAATTATTCAGACCGCATTTGATTTAAAGTCGCAGTTAGGGCCGCTTTCATGAAAAAAATAAAATACTACTATAATACCAACACCCTCCGGTACGAAAAACTGGAAACTCCGCTACGGGTAAAACTGTTGCGGGTGTTTGGTTTTGTAGCAGCCGCCCTTGTTACCGCCGGTCTTATTTCTTATGCTGCTTTTCAATTTATCGGCTCACCAAAAGAAAAGCAGTTAGCCTATCAAAACAAAATCCTGAAAGATCATTACAGGGAACTGGAAGACAGTCTTGAATCTGTCCAAAAACAGATGCGGGAGTTGGAAAAAAGGGACAATGATGTTTACCGGGCTGTTTTTGAGGCAAATCCTGTTCCGGACAGTGCCCGGGCAAAAGAACTGGAAACAAAAATTGAGATTGCCAAAGTGGAGAAGATAAAGGACTTTCAACTGGCTGCTTCCATTGCTGCCACGCTGAATAACCTGAACAGCCGCATTGCTGCCCAGAAGAAATCGTATAATGAGGTGGAAGAATTAGTGAAGAATAAAGAACATATGCTGTCGCATACGCCAGCCATACAACCGGTGGCCAATAAAGACCTTACCCGTGTTGCATCAGGCTTTGGTTACCGGATAGACCCGGTATATAAAACCACAAAATTTCATGCGGGGCTTGATTTTACGGCACCAACCGGCACTCCAATTTACGCCACGGCAGACGGAACAGTGACCACCGCCGGAAACACCGGAAACGGGTATGGAAACCATGTTATCATCAGCCATGGTTTTGGATACGAAACACTCTATGGCCACATGGTAAGAGTGAAAGCAAGAAACGGACAGGAGGTAAAACGGGGAGAGGTAATTGGTTGGGTTGGCAGCACCGGAAAAAGCACCGGGCCGCACTGTCACTATGAAGTACATAAATACAGCGATAAACTGGATCCGGTATATTTCTTCTACAACGATCTGACCCCCGAGCAGTTTGACCAATTGCTGAAGAAAGCAGCGGCCAGCAACCAGAGCTTAGATTAATAAGTGAGCCGGGAAAGAAGCCCCCTGTTAATTTTTTCCACACATTGTATAGTATAATTGATAGTCACTAAGGTGTGTTTACCTTTACAACCTTGAAAAAGCCTTTAAGACAAATATCATTTGATTTTAGTGCCCCTGTTGAAGAAGCGGCGAACACCTCATCATTACCCGTGGTGGAAGAACCTGTTCAGGAACTGGCTGTGGTGGTTCCTGAACCAGAAATTGAAGAGGCGCAAGAAGTAGAGATAACTCCTATAAAGGAAATCACGACGGCTGCACCACAAACACCCTCTGCCGGAAAAAGGGGCCGCAAATCTTTAAAAGATATTGCCCTGGCGGCTGATTTAATTCATGTGCCGGAAGACGAAGAACTTTTTAAAAAACAATATTATTCCATTGGTGAAGTAGCCGTTATGTTCCGGGAAAACCAATCGCTGATACGCTATTGGGAAACGGAATTCGATATATTACAGCCCCGCAAAAACAGGAAAGGAGACCGGTTCTTCCGGCCGGTGGATATTAAAAACCTGGTAATGATTTACGACTTGCTGCGCCGCCGCAAGTTTACCATTGAAGGGGCGAAAGATTACCTGAAGAAAAATAAAAAAGCTGAAGAACGTTTTGCAGCAATACAATCTTTACAAAAGGTCAAAGGCTTTTTGCTGGAGATGAAGGCGAATTTATAAGCACTCCGTTTGAACGCTGCAACTTTAACGCCGGTTCCTTCATCTTTTGGCTACACCCTTTTACTTTTGCCGCTATAAAGCATTCACCATGAAAAAGATTTTGCCTGTTATAATTCTTGCCCTGCTTGCTGGGAATACTCTTTTTGCTCAAACACAGTATGAAGTACTGGTAGAAAGGCCTGATGAAAAGTCGTATAAAGGATTCATCACAAAAGAAATATTGCAGGCTGATACCAGTTTTAAATGGTACGCCCAAAACCTTGTTGGCTACACCCCCAATAAAGTTGCTGTTGATGGCCTGCAGCAACATAAAGACTCGTTGCAACTACTGGTGTTTATGGGCACCTGGTGCGAAGATTCGCAATTCATCATACCAAAGTTGTTTGCCTTAACAGAAGCCGCCGGTTTCCCTGCCGACAGGACAACATTGTTTGGTGTTGACAGGAAGAAGAAATCGTTTGGCAGCCTGTCGCTTGCCCTTAACATTACCAATGTGCCCACTATTATCGTATTGAAACAAGGAAAGGAATTGGGCCGTGTTGTAGAATATGGTAAATATGGCGTGTTTGATAAGGAACTCGGTGAGATTATCAGTACGGCATTTCCGGTTCAATAGTTGTTTGAAACATTAAGACAGTAAGACCACTTTGCTGCTTTTAAATCTAAACTCTAATTCAAGCCAGATTTCATAAGTCTTTTATCACAACGAAGAATTATTTGTTAATACCCTTAATAACTTACTGGTAAAAGAAAATCATTTATTAATCTTTATATCCTTATTCTCACCAGCCAGTTCAATCTTCAATTCTTCGAGCAGTTTCAGGCTTTGCAGGTTTATTTCCTGCCTGATGGCATTAAACTCTTCTATTGAAACAGGTGCTGTAAGGTAATCGCCTGTCACAATAATTGCATTGGCAGCAATTTCACCCACATGTGCCTGAAATGATTCCACATCTGTCCGGTTTAATATCTTTTTTATTTCTTCGGTTAGCTGTGCCGTTAATGTACTGCTGGTGTGCAGGTCAATTTCGAGCCGCAGATCTCCTTTGCGGTGTGTGCGGAGCGATAAATTATCTACAATACTATCCACCATCTGCTTATTGGGAACTGTTATGTATGTCTTCTGGTCGGTTCTTATCCGGGTGCTCCTCAGCCCAATTTTTTCAACCGTGCCGGTAAAACTGTGCACCTTTACCAGGTCGCCGGTTACAAAAGGCTTATCGAAGAAAATAATGAAAGAGGCAATCAGGTTTTCGATACTTTCACGAAGAGCAAGGGCAATGGCAGCACCCACAATACTCAAACCTGTAAGTAAGCTCCGAACATCCTGCCCGAAGGAGTAACGAAGTACCAGTATTATTCCAATGATAACAATTATAACCTTGAAAAAATCTTTAAAGAAAACGATTAGCTGGTTGTCATTCTGTTCCGGGGTCAGGTTTGCCTTTTTTTCCAGTATCGTTGCCACGAAATCAATAATGCGTATCAGCAGGCCCGCAAAGGAAATAATAATAATGGCCGAGGCAAACCTGTGAGCTATTTCTTTTGACGAAAAGCCAAAAAGCAGTTCAACATTCAGCTTTTCAGGAAACCGGAGTTTGTATAACGCTATGCAGGTTGCCAATATAGCCACAAAAGTGCCAAGTGGCCTAATAACGAGATTAATGAAAGACTTGCGGTCAATATCACTCCAGATTTTTCTTACAACTCCAAAAAGCAGCCCTGCAAAAAACCTTGAAATAATTCTTTTAAAAATCCAGATAAAGAGAATAACACCGGTAACAATCAGGTATGCCTGAACGGCGTTATCAAACCATATTTTCTGAAAGAAATCATTCATGCCGCAAAATTATCAAAAAATAAAGTTCTGCTGTTAACGGACCGTATAAACAAGAAGGCTAAAGGTTTTTTTATCTGCCTCAGGCTTTAAGGCATACAACCTTCCGGCAGTAAAATTGAAAGATAATGCGTTTTGCAACTGGCCGGGGAGCTTCCACTCGTCGTACTGAAAATCCGAAATATCGTAACGGTATAATGTGTCAGCTTTGGAGCCATAAATATATTTTCCGGCTACTTTAAAGTTCTGCCAGCCGGTAATCATAATATTATTCCGCAGTGTTCCGTAATAATCAAATACATAAACACCATAAGTTGAATCGTATAGATACACAAACTTGTTTTCATCAAATATCTTGATGGGCTGTGCTGCCATATCAAGCAGCAGTCTGAAATCGGGTGTTTCTTGTAATAGCTTGCCGCTTTCGTCCACTTTTTTCAATTTGTTCTCCACCTCATCATACACCCAGATTTTATTATCATACGACTGGGCAATGGCTTTTGCCTGCAGTATATTCTGCTTACGCAAATCGACAGTGTTTACTACATTCAAAAAACGGTCGAGCATGGCAACGGTAGCAAAATCTTTGTAGTATAACAGCACCTTCAGCGGGTTAGAAACATCTATCAGCGTTGTTTGTCCAAACTTCCTGATGTTATTATACACTGCCACGGAATCGCCATTGGCGTTTATCTTCTTAACCTGGTTCCGGCTGTTGAGTATATAAATATTGTCAAGGTTGTCAACAGTAAACCCTACAATATCACCTGATATCTTTCTTATAAAGTGAAAGCTGGTATCATCCTGCGCATTAGCAGACAAGAGCAAACAACAAAACAATATTGTGATCAGCTGTTTCAATAATTCCTGATAATTTTATGACCGTTGTCCTTATATGATTTCAATATCATTTCGTTTCCGTCAAATTCAGCATATGTAAAGTAGCGAATCCAGTCACCAAGGTTTATATATTTCCCTTTTTCAAGACGGAAATCGATAGGTAAATGCCTGTGACCAAACACAAAAAAATCATAATTCTTGTGTTTCTGCTTTTCCTTGCAGTAGATAATAAGCCATTCTTTGTCCTCGCCAAGAAAGGTCTCTTCTGTTGCGCCGGTTTGTGCCCTGCTGCGGCGGCTCATATAGTTTGCGAGCCCCATGCCCATAACCGGTGGCAAAATTCCAAACAGCCATTTTGAAACCGGATTGCGAAATACTTTTTTCAATCTTTTATAACCATGATCGCCGGGGCCGAGCCCATCCCCATGGCCGATAAGAAAATTTTTACCGTTGCGTTCAAATTCTTTCGGTTCAAAATAAACCGGAATAGTCAGCTCTTTTTGAAAATAATCCCGCATCCACATATCATGGTTACCCACAAAGAAATGTAAAGGGATACCTGCATCAGTGAATTCGGCCAGTTTTCCCAATAACCTTACAAATCCTTTTGGCACCACCTGACGATACTCGTACCAAAAGTCGAACATATCTCCCACCAGAAAAACTTCGGCAGCAGTACTTTTTATTTCTTCCAGAAACTGAACAATCAATCTTTCCCGTTCAAGACTTGCTGAAAAGTTGGGTGCGCCGAGGTGAAAGTCGGAGAGAAAATATATCTTTTTATTTTGTGGAAAAGACACTGATTATATTACCTTTTTTGATTAAGGTATTCAATTACATCGCCAGAAGTTATTACCGGCTTACCTGTAACCTCTCCGTTATACCAGTAAATCCATGCCGGTTTTATTTCACCATTAATATACGCATCTGTAATGGACCGGTAGTATAAGGGCTGACTGCCTGCTTCGGCAGAAACCCCTTCATAATCATCCAACTGGCCTATTGCCCAGGAAAACTCATCCGGATTCATTATATGATAAAGTTCTCCGGTAATGAATATATTATCACCAGTTGGAACCGCTGCGGGATAGCTGCCCATATCAAATAGTTTTCCTTTAACTTTTGCAGGACCCGCAAGTACAAAGTACCTGCTGATATACTCATAGGCATGGCTTTGAAAACCACTGCGCAATGAGCCATACACAAAAAGAAAATATGTTGGCTTATCCGTCATGTTGTAAAAATAAACATAAAGAGAGTAGGTTCCTATCCAAAAAGAAGCTGGGCAACCTTTTCTTTAGTTTTCCAGTGATGAGAAGCTAATTCGCCTGTTATTGCAGACAGTGTAACAGGCCGGATGGGGTTATTGTCAGGTATGGTTATATGGTGTAGGGTTGTTGTTCCTGCAACCGTGTCTTCGATTGCTGCCGTAAGACGAATATGCCCGTCTTGCCGGTTTGTTATCTCATATCCAAGGTTTTTTAATAAAACGGCTAACTCATCTGCCGAAATTTGCTTTGAAAATTTCATAGGGATATTATCTCTTCTTTTACAAAATGCAGTTTAATAACTTTTGGTAATTCGTCGCCTTCAAAATGACAGTGAACAGCTTTTTTTATATTCTCTTTTATTTGTTCATAAGACTCTGACTCAGTGAGAATACTAACACCCATTGCTTTGGCAGTATAGCCACCAGTAAAAATTTCGTCAATAATGAAAGTAACTGAGGTCATTGGCACGGTGGATTTTATTCAAATATAAGTTCAACCTTCGACTAAAAAAAGAAACACTTCTTTCGGGCCGTGAACTCCCACCACCAGCGTTTTTTCAATATCGGCTGTGCGGCTTGGTCCGGTGGCAAAAGTTATTAACGATGGAAGTTTATTACCATATTTCTCTTTAGCTCCCTGGAGTGCATCTTTAATATCATAAACCAGTTGACTGGTAAATGCAATACAAATGTGAACCGGAGCATATACACTTGCAGTACGTCCGCCGGCCTGTGCAGTACTCATCACAATACTTCCCGTTCTGGCCACAAGGTATTCGCAGCCTGTGATTGACACATCACAGCCAGCCAGATCAGAGGTTATTAATCTTTCCCCAAGCTGATCGGCCAGCGGCCCCAGTAAGTCCTGTTCCAGACAATATACTTTTTGCCAGTCTTGCTTTTTAATAAGGCTGTTTAGCTGAAATGATAATTCCTGGCGGTTAATGCAGTAAATAAATTTGCCCTGAAGTTTGGTGAACTGTTCTGCAAATTCAATTTCGGATTCCTGGGTTAATGGATGAAAAACAGGCTGGTTACCCTCGCTTTGCGGAAAAGGCAAAGGCGTTGAATGACTCAACGCCTTGCGTATTTTCTTTAAAATGTTTTCTTTTGACGGAGATACGTTCATACTAAGAGTTTAATTAGAGGATTCTGGTTCAGTGTTACCCTCTTCCTTTTCTTGCGGTTCGCTCACAACATTTTCAACTGTAATATCTTCCACTATGTGCTTTCTGTCTTCAAAAGGCCGTTTTCCAATCAATGCTTCCACATCACTTTGGAACAAAACTTCTTTGTCAAGAAGCGCATTGGCCAGTTTTTCCACTTCTGCCTTTTTTTCTGTCAGCAGATTGATGGTTTTAGAATAAGCTTCATCAATCAGTTTTCTTACCTCCTCATCAATCATTTTTGCTGTTTCATCTGAATAGGGCTTGGTAAACGCTGTTTCCTGCTGCGGATCGTAAAAACTTACGTTACCCACTTTATCGTTCATACCATATACAGTAACCATCGCATAAGCGATGCGGGTTATTTGCTGCAGGTCGTTTTGTGCGCCGGTAGAAATTTTCTTAAAGAAGATCTCTTCACTGGCCCTTCCGCCCAGCGTCATACAAATCTGGTCGCTAAGCTGGTCGGTATTATACAGGTATTGCTCCTTTGGTGTGTATTGTGCATAGCCTAACGCTGCAGTTCCTCTCGGAACTATTGTAACCTTCAGCAAAGGATAGGCATGTTCAAGAAACCATCCGCAAATAGCATGACCAGCTTCGTGGTAAGCAATTATCTTTTTCTCTTCGGGAGAAATGATTTTGTTTTTCTTTTCTAGTCCGCCAATCACCCTGTCCACCGCATCCTGGAAGTCCTGCATATCTACAGCTTCCTTGTTTTTGCGGGCAGCAATCAGGGCAGCCTCATTACACACATTGGCAATGTCTGCACCTGCAAAGCCGGGTGTTTGTTCTGCCAGTTTGTGAATATCGAGAGACTTGGAAACTTTGATTGGCTGCAGGTGTACTTTAAAAATTGCCTCACGGCCAACCAGGTCTGGTTTGTCAATTGAGATCTGCCTGTCGAAACGGCCAGGGCGAAGCAATGCAGAGTCTAATACATCCGGTCTGTTAGTAGCTGCCAGCACGATGATGCCCACATCTGTACCAAAGCCATCCATTTCAACCAGCAACTGGTTAAGGGTGCTTTCCCTTTCATCGTTGCTCATCATCGCATTTTTTCCTCTCGCACGGCCAATGGCATCTATCTCATCAATAAAAATAATACAAGGCGCTTTTTCTCTTGCCTGCTTAAACAAATCTCTTACACGACTGGCACCCACACCCACAAACATTTCAACAAAATCAGAACCACTAAGGCTGAAGAAAGGAACCTGTGCTTCACCGGCAACAGCTTTTGCCAGCAATGTTTTACCTGTGCCCGGAGGACCAACAAGCAATGCACCTTTTGGAATTTTACCACCAAGGTTGGTATATTTCTTCGGATTTTTTAAGAAGTCAACAATTTCCATCACCTCTACTTTCGCCTCGTCCAGACCGGCCACATCAGCAAAGGTGATATTTACCCTTGTGCCTTTATCAAACAGTTGTGCTTTTGATTTTCCAATGCTGAAAATACCGCCACCACCGGGGCCACCACCTGCACCGCCGCTCATTTTGCGCATCATCAGTATCCAGATACCAACAAATATGAGAACGGGAAAAAGGAACTGAAGAATTCCTCCGAAAATATCTCTTTCAGACTCTACAGTATAGGCCACCCTGTTTTCCTGAGGAATATTCTTTTCCTTATATAGCTCATCCATTTGTTTCTCAAAGTCGCCTGAATACTTGAAGGACATATGAGGGCCTTTTTCACTAATCTTACCATTCATTCCCTCTTTTAAGTCTTTCTTGTTTTTTTCAATGCCCTGGGGAGTAAGTGTTACCCTTACAATTTTCTTATTATCGACAATCTCATAACTCTTTACATCGCCAGCCAGCACCATGCCTTTAAATGCCTGCGGATTTGATTTTGCTGTGCTTGATGAGAAAGAAAAAAACTGAAACCCTATCAGTACAGCAAAAATGATAGCATACACCCAGTATATGCTGAATTTAGGCCCTTTTTTTTGCCCCTGCTGGTTCGGGTCTTCGCCGCCTGTTTGCCTGTTGTTGAACCTTGGAGGCCTGTTTTGATTATTCTGTTGTTCCTGTGACATATTAATTTTTCGCTGTGTTTCTGCTAAATAATGTTTTTTTCTTCAAATTGTTTTCCCGTTGCAAACATTTAACGTTAATCTTCTATAGTTTCGGCGGCGGCATCACTCCACATTTCTTCAAGCTGATAAAATTTCCTGTTTTCGGGCAGCATTACATGCACCACCACATTTACATAATCAATCAGCACCCACTGCAGGTTATTGTACCCTTCGTGATGGAAGGGCTTTTCGCCGCACTTATCCCTTACTTTGTCATCAATATTATCTGCAATAGCCCTTATCTGCGGCTGGCTTCCTGCTTCGCAAACGATAAAAAAATCAGCCACCGCTTCGTTAATCTTCCGCAGGTCGAGAGAGATAATGTTCTTCCCCTTTTTCTCCTGTATAGCTGCAATAATGGTTTTGATAATTTTAGAGGCCTTCGTTAACCTTGCTGCACTTTTTTTCTTCCGGTTGGACAGTACTGACAATTGTTCCAAATAGATTCGTAGTTTATTGTTTTAATTATCGTTTATGGCATGATTGAACTTGCAATCGGTCTGTCAAAACCATAAACTTTGTTTCTTTGCCAAAAATAACAATTAATTGCCACTCCCTTCATTTACTGCGCCACTCATTGAACTGCAATCGGTTGACAGTACCAATAACTATGCCCGGCAGCTTATTGAGGCATCCCGACTGACGGATGGTCAGCAGCTGCCCGATGAAGGAACGGCAGTTTTTGCTCATGAGCAGCTACAGGGAAAAGGGCAAAGAGGAAAGGCATGGGCATCACAAAGAGGATTGAATATTGCCCTGAGCATATTGGTAAACCCTGGTTTTTTGCCCATCAACCGGCAATTTGAATTAAGTGCCTGCACAGCAGTGGCTGTTAATAGGTTTTTTGCAAATTATGCCGGAACGGAAACCCGCATTAAATGGCCAAACGACCTCTACTGGCAGGACAGAAAGGCAGGGGGAACCCTGATTGAATCGGGAATAGGAAGCAGTGAGGCCGGAGAAAGTTACTGGAACTGGGCAATTATTGGCATTGGCATCAATATTAATCAAATAACATTTGCAGATGATTTGCCGAACCCTGTATCGCTGCTGCAAATAACGGGAAAAGAGCATGAGCCGCTTGTGCTGGCTAAAGAGCTGCGCCAGGTTTTTTGGGAAGAATATCGAAACCTTCGGGCCAGCGGATTCAGAAGCATTTATTCCACCTACAACGAGCATTTATACAAAGCAGGACAAAAAGTAATACTCAAAAAAGAAAACAGCATTTTTGAAGCAACTGTAAACCATGTAACTCCTGCAGGTAAACTCGCCGTTAAAACTTCAGGCAATGAAGAGTTTGATTTTGGCGAAGTGGAATGGATTATCAAATAAACTGCACATCAGACAAGAGGTTGTCGTTGGTTTCGCTGTTCCTTGCCTCCACTTCAAACCGGTTATTGATATAACCCCTCCTGGCCCATTCCCAAACATACCGGATTATGAATCCTGCAAAACCGTAACGCCGGTACTGTTCCACATGCTTAAGTTCATGAAGCTCCCAGGTTTTATCATTGAGGAACTCTTCCTTGCTGGTGTTATGCAGATAAATAGTATGGCCAAATACAATCGCCACTCTTGCTGATTTAAGTTTGCCGGCGGCCAATTTTGCCACAAAGGCATTTTCTTTTATACGGACTTTCATTGCTGATTTCTGACAGAAACAAATGCTGTGGCTATTCCATTGCCTTAATTATTTCTTCGGCATGCGACTTACTTTTCGGCTTCAGAAATATTTTTTGGATAGTGCCTTTTTCATCAATCACAAATGTAGTGCGGAGCACACCCATATACTTATGGCCAAACATTTGTTTCCAGTCCCACACACCATATTTTTCCAGTATTTTATGCGTCGTATCTGCAATCAGCGGGAAAGGAAGTTTGTTACGCTGCTCAAATTTTTTGTGCTTCTCTTCATCATCAGGGCTTATACCCAGTATTTCAAATCCTTTCTTCTTAAGCAACGAAAAGTTATCCCGCAGGTTACAGGCCTGTACCGTGCAGGTGGGGGTTAAATCCTGCGGATAGAAATACAGTACCAATTTTTTTCCTTTGTAATCTGCAAGTGAAATTTTCTTTCCATCCTGATCTTTTCCTGAAAATGCCGGGGCCTTATCACCTTCTTTTAATGTAATCATCGTCTATAAATTATTTAAAATCCCAAATTCCAAACCAAAAACTATCGAAGCCTGCTCTATTACTTCTTTCCTTTCTTCTTAACAGTCACTTTCTTTTTTGGTACACTTTTTTTCACCGCTTTTTTCTTCGGCGGTGTGTAAGGATACCGTTTAAACCACCATTCCTTAACCGTGGTATTTCCGGCAAGGTCTTCAACTTCCACTTTCAGGTGGTGAACACCATAAGGGCAGCGTTCATCAAAAATATAAATCCAGTTGCGGCTTTTATCGTTGGTAAACCTGATCCACTTGCCATCAAGCTCTGCCCTGAATTTTTTTATGCCGAAATTATCTGTTGGTGTGAAAATTATTCTTGATGCAGGACTAAGATTTACTGTATCACCTTTGCCCAAACTATTCACAACAGGTGGTGTGGCATCTGCAAAAACCTGGAAACTGCCAAATTCCCCAAACCGGGCAGTTAGCCATTCGCCCTGCCATTCTGCTTTCTTCGCCTGTCTGCTTTTTCTGTCAGTACGCAGCATAAGAAGTTTGTCATTCCATTCTGCTGGCACGGCTTTTACAGGTTTTATTCCAACAGTAAACGGTGTATGCACCGGGTAAGAAGCATCGCTTACCTGGTGCAAGGCGCTTATTGCATTATATGCGTTGCTGTTGAACCTGTAGTACGCCACGGGAACTGCATCATACAAACCGGTTTCAGGAATGCTCATTTCAAAGTCATCCCTTTTTAGCTCATTCAGTTTATTGGGTAAAAACTTTTCATAATCAATCTCCTGCTGAATTTCCGCCGCAAGGCTGTCGCTAAACTGAACAGCGAAATTTAACTGAGAAGTGTTGAAGTCAGTGTCCTTCACATCCACACTTACATAATGAAGCATTGTGTCGGTTAGGTATATAACTCCGTCACCGCTAATCTTTTTATATTCAGCACCATTGTGTCCGGGCAGTGCTGAAATGTGCTGCAGAAAAACACCGCCATTATAATCATGCTTATAGTCTATATGTGCATTAATGTACTTTGTCTCAAAATAGTCAATGCTGTCCAGTACAAACTTTACCTGTGGCTGATCATCAAGATACAATGTTGATGTAAAAACCCCGTTATCTCTGCCGCCATTCTTCATCATGTCAATCATTTGAAGGGCAAAACTCAACTTCTGCCAACCGGTTTTTATCACCGGCATTTTAGGAACTATATACCCGCTGTCGGTCTTTTTAAGCGGCAACAATAATGGCTTTTGTAAAAAAACACTTTTGCTGCGGTCGTATATAGCAAGCCTTGTTAATAGTGGCGGGGTATTATCCTGTACCGGAAAATCAAACAACAAAGGGTTAAGCCGTTTGGTTGTTTTGGTGTCAAAAATTTCAAAATGCAGGTGTGGCCCTTGCGAGCCGCCGGTGTTGCCACTGTAAGAGATAAAGTCGCCCTTGCGAACAGGAAACTGATCTTTTGTAAAATCAAGTTCAACCGCCCAGCTTTCTTGCTCATACTGCTGCGCCGTTACATGTTCTTCAAGCCCGGCAAAAAAATTATTCAGGTGGGCATACAGAGTGGATAAACCATTCGGATGGTCAATAATAATAAACCGGCCAAAACTTTGCGGTCTGATGCCTACATGAGAAATAAAACCATCTGCTGCTGCATAAACCGGCTGGTTTTCTTTTTTATTGGTGCGAATGTCGAGGCCCATGTGCCAGTGGTCTGGCCTCAGTTCACCAAAATTGGCCACCAGCTGCATTGGCAAGCCAACCGGATTGCGGAAATATCCCCGCAATGAATCTTCATGCTTTTTTTGTCCAAAAGAAATTCCCGGAATAAAAAGGAATAAAATAAACCGCTTCATATGTAGTAACCTTTTTTGCCACATAAATGCAATTTAACAACTTGTAATCGCTTATTTGCTTTCGTGTGACTAATTTTGGTTTTCAACTACATACATATGAAAGCCCTTACGCTTTTTACACCTGCTATCCTTGTTGCCTTATTCTTTAGCCCGGCAAAGATTTTTTCACAAACCTGTAAAGTACTGAAAGCCGAAATTAACGGCACCTATACCGGCGAATGCAAAAAGGGTAAAGCCGCTGGAAAAGGAAAAGCCACCGGAACGGATTCTTACGACGGAGATTTTGTGGCAGGGCTGCCACATGGAAAAGGAACTTACACATGGGCAAACGGGAACGTATTTAATGGCGAGTTTTTAAACGGTAAAAAAGAAGGAAAGGGCATTTTAGTAATCAAAAGAGAGAACCTGAAAGACAGCACAGTGGAAGGCTATTGGGAGAATGACAGGTACATTGGAAAAACCGGGGCTCCCTGGCGTATGATTTACAAAAGCAAGCTGATAAATGAAGTAGAGGTTGAGAAAAAGAACGATAAGTTTCACAGGATAACGTTTGTTATTACAAATACATCCGGCGGTGCAAAAGATATTGAAGGTGGCGAAATGGAAAGACTGAAAGTAGATGAAGTTCAGGCAATAACCGGTCAGTTTGGCCGACTGAGCCACAATGATATGCACGCAAAAAAGACTGAATCATATATTGATGATATTAATTTCCCTTTCAGGTTCAAGGCAATGATAGGTTCTGAAGAAATTGAATTTGAGTTCAGGGAAGAAGCCAGTTACGTTATAAGTCTTCGAATAAATATTTAAAGCCGGTTTGTCTGATATTTGTTCCTCTTCAACCACTGCAAATCCTTACTTTTGCGCAATTTGTTTTTTCAGTACGATTCCTGCCAGCACATTCAAAAAAACAAGAAATGCCAAAAGACAATTCCATCAAGTCAGTATTAATTATCGGTTCCGGTCCCATTATTATCGGCCAAGCCTGCGAGTTTGACTACTCAGGCACCCAGGCTGCCCGTAGTTTGCGGGAAGAAGGAGTTAAAGTAATCCTGATTAACAGCAACCCGGCTACCATAATGACAGACCCGATGATGGCAGACCGGGTTTATCTTTTGCCGCTTACAGTGGAAAGCATTGAGCAAATTCTGCAGGAAAACGAAATTGACGCCGTGCTGCCCACAATGGGTGGACAAACAGCCCTAAACCTTGCCAAAGAAGCGGAAGATCTCGGCCTCTGGAAACAATACAACGTTAAGCTGATTGGTGTTGACATTAAAGCAATTGATAAGGCAGAAGACAGGGAAAAATTCCGCCAGTGGATGATTGAACTGGGAGTGAATGTGGCGCAGGCAAAAACGGCAAACTCCTTCCTTGAAGGAAAAGAATTTGCACAGGAAATAGGTTTCCCGCTTGTAATCCGTCCATCGTTCACATTGGGAGGAACAGGAGGCGGCTTTGTGCATGATAAAGAGGAACTGGACGAAGCCCTGAACCGTGGTTTGCAGGCATCACCTATACACGAAGTGCTGGTAGAAAAAGCAGTACTTGGCTGGAAAGAGTTTGAGCTGGAACTGCTGAGGGATTCAGCTGATAATGTTGCCATCATCTGTACGGTTGAGAACTTCGACCCGATGGGTGTGCACACCGGCGACTCCATCACAGTAGCTCCTGCTATGACGCTGAGTGATACCGGCATGCAACTGATGCGCAACACTGCTATCAGAATGATGCGTGACCTTGGAAACTTTGCCGGTGGCTGTAATGTGCAATTTGCAATGGACCCGGTTACCGAAGAAATTATTGCGATAGAAATAAACCCAAGGGTTAGCCGCTCATCGGCTCTGGCTTCAAAAGCAACAGGTTATCCTATTGCAAAAATTGCTGCAAAGCTGGCAATTGGTTACAACCTTGATGAACTGGAAAATCAAATCACCAAAACAACATCGGCCTACTTTGAGCCGGCGCTTGATTATGTAATTGTCAAAATTCCCCGCTGGAACTTTGATAAGTTCAAAGGAGCCAACAATACGCTTGGTCTGCAAATGAAAAGTGTAGGTGAGGTAATGGCTATCGGAAGGAGTTTTGCTGAAGCGGTACAAAAAGCCTGTCAGAGTTTGGAGAACAATGCAGTAGGACTTGGCTATTATGGCAAGAGCCTGATGCATGCCGATGAGTTACTGGAATACATTAAAACACCGAAGTGGGACAGGATATTCCGTATTAAAGATGCGTTGATGGCCGGTGTTTCTGTTGGCACCATTTCAAAAGCCACAAACGGCATTGACAGGTGGTTTTTGTATGAAATACAAAAGCTGTGCAACCTTGAAAAAGAAATGGCGAAGTACGACTTGGAAGATTTACCGTTTGAGTTACTGAAAGAAGCCAAAGTAAATGGTTTCAGCGATGAACAAATAAGCCGCATTACGGGTCATGGAGATGAAGAAGACGTTTACAATAAAAGAAAACAGGCTGGCATTACCAGGGTTTATAAAATGGTGGATACCTGTGCTGCAGAGTTTGAAGCAAAAACACCCTACTTCTATTCCACTTTTGAATCACCGGTATTAACAACTGATGGTTCTCCGCTACCGGCAACAAACGAATCAAAAGTATCTGACAAAAAAAAGATAATTGTGCTGGGGAGCGGCCCTAACCGCATCGGACAAGGCATTGAATTTGATTACTGTTGTGTGCATGGGCTGCTTGCCATTAAGGAATGTGGTTATGAATCCATAATGGTGAACTGCAACCCAGAAACAGTAAGCACCGATTTCGATATGGCCGACAAACTGTACTTTGAACCTGTTTACTGGGAGCACCTGTGGGAAATAATCGAACATGAAAAACCAGATGGTGTGATTGTGCAACTTGGCGGACAGACCGCATTGAAACTGGCAGAGAAGCTGACCGAAAAAGGCATAAATATCATCGGCACATCGTATAACAGCCTGGATATTGCCGAAGACCGTGGCCGTTTCAGCGACATGCTCAAAGAACTGGAAATTCCCTACCCTGAATATGGAACCGCCTGGTCGGTTGACGAGGCAATTGAAGTAGCTAACAAAGTAGGTTATCCTGTATTGGTTCGTCCTTCATATGTATTAGGCGGACAAAGGATGAGAATTGTACTGAACGATGATGAAGTGGAAAAAGCTGTGATCAGCCTGCTGAAACATATCCCCGGAAATAAGATTCTTGTTGACCATTTTCTCGACCGTTGCCAGGAAGCAGAGATTGATGCCATTTGCGATGGAGAGAAGTTTCATGTTATGGGAATAATGGAGCACATTGAACCGGCAGGCATCCACAGCGGTGATAGCAATGCCGTGTTACCTGCATTCAATCTCACCCCGCTTGAAATTCAGGATATGGTGGATTATGCCAAAAAAATTGCACTGGCATTGAATGTAAAAGGTCTTATCAATATCCAGTTTGCTATTAAAGATGGAAAAGTATATGTGATTGAAGCAAATCCCAGGGCATCAAGGACCACGCCGTTTATTGCCAAAGCATACGGAAAACCATATCTTAACTACGCCACTAAAGTAATGATGGGCGAAATGAAAGTGGCAGACATCCCCGAAGAAAAACACCTTGACGGCTTTGCTATAAAGGAACCTGTTTTCAGCTTTAATAAATTCCCAGGTGTAAATAAAGAGTTAGGACCCGAAATGAAAAGCACCGGCGAGGCCATTCGCTTTATTAAAAACCTCCGGGACCCTTACTTCAGGCAGCTGTACAAAGACCGAAGCATGTACCTGAGTAAGTAAAGCCATAATTAATATCTTCTTGAAAAAACAAACCCGCTGCTCTACGCAGCGGGTAATGTTGTAATGGTTAATGGTTTGAAATGCCCCTCAGTTGGTTTTGGTTATCTCAAAGAGTTGTTAACTTGTTTTGATTTAAAGCATTATAAAAGTAATTTCTCCAAGAGGGCAATTCAATTATTTTTTCCTCTTTTATTTGATTCACTATTTAGAAATGTTTTCTAAAATATTACACAAATTATTGATTATAATACATTTGCAATAAATTTTTATTACTCATTTATTTGAAACAACCAGATAAGTTTGTTAACTTGAGTTCATATACTTTGTTTAGCAATGAAACCGGCATCCTCACTCCTTTGGCAACTTATTAAGTCGCTAACCAACAGCGAAAAACTTTTTTTCAAAAGAAACTATGTGAGTTCAGGACAAAAAGACAAAACCTATCTCCTGCTTTTTAATGCGATTGAAGTTCAAAAAAATTATGATGAGGCTGAGATTATCAAAAAATTAAGTCCTGCAATCACTAAAAAAAATATTGCCTTTCAGAAACATTATCTCCAGCAGCAAATCTGTGATGCCATTATTCACTACGACAACAAAAACGATCCGTATTATGAAATATACAATCAAATACAGCTTATCCGCCTGTACAGAAAAAAGGGGCTGCTAAACGAAGCCCATAACATTTGGAAAAAAGCAACCCGGCAAGCCAGGAAGGCAGAATTGTTTGCCTTGCTAAATATTTTGAAGTCTGAATTCGAAAAGATGGTGCTTTTCAGCAGTGCACAGGTTAAATATGATGAAATGCTTTCAATTTTTAAAAGCAATATCATCGGCTATGACGAGTACGCAAACCTCATTACCCTGAGAGACATTTATACAGAAACAATTCTGCTGAAAAAGAAGGCACACTACTATGTTAATGAGCCCCTGAAAGAGCAAGTACTCAAACTGCTGAATGAAACTGATAAATACACCGATGCCAGTGAGTCGCATTCGTTTTGGTATTATCACTATTACTATATGAATAAAGCGACCTTGTTCAGCATGTTAAATGACTTTGACAATTCGACTAAGCTATTAAAGCTTGTTTTGACGAAATGGCACACCAACCCTCAGTTCATTAATACCGGGGGAGAATTTTTCCTTGAGTTACTTTACATGATAAACTATGCCGGTGTATTACACGGAGACTATGCTTTTGTTACAGAAACATTTAACCATCCTTTTAATAATATACTCAGCGACCCAATTCAAAAAGCGAATTTCGAAACAACAAGGTTTTTGGCATTTAACAAGATATATAACAAGACAGCCCGTTACAAAGAAGTCAAAGCCCTGATTAGCGAAACGCAAGGGGAGTTTCCTAAATGGTCGCCATTTTTGAATGCTGATCTTAATTTTACCGCCAATTTATCTATAGCAATATCCGCTTTTGTATTAGAAAGTTTTGACGATTCAATGTATTATGTCAGGCAGGCTTTCTCTTACCTGAAAGCAAGTAACCGGGAAGACCTTTTTGATATCGGGCAGTTGCTCTTATTGCTGATCGCCTACAACATGAACAATATCCGTCAGTTTGAAGCTCAATACAGAAGTACCTATAACTACTATTATAAAAGAAAAAGAAAGTTTCCCTTTGAAGCCGCTCTTGTTCAATGCCTGCACCGTACTTTTTACCTTACCGGCTATAGCGATAAAATAAAAGAATATAAAAAGGCATTAGAAGTATTTGAGCAAAATAAGGATGACATAGTTCAAAAAATGACTTTCAAAGTTTTTAATTACCCTGGCTGGCTTACAAGCAGAATACAAAGAGTGTCTTATCGCCAGTATGTTGAAAATACAGTTAAGGCTGGCAGAAACTTTCCCATAGTAAATATTTCATAAAAAACTTTCTGAAAAAAGATTGCTTTCGTTAATAAAAATATTATTTTTAATTTGAATAAACCTTTCCACACCTTTTGCATGAAAATACAATGCCTCTTTTAGATCTGCATTTCTGGAAAAAATCACCTTTCATTAAATTACTGCTGTCGCTGATGGCCGGTATTACGCTACAGTGGTATTTTCAACTCCCTTTACCTTTCTGGCTTTCACTTTTGGCTGCATCCCTTTTAACAACAATCTTTTATTCTCTGGCTCCTTTACGACAACGCATCCGGCTCAGCATTCTGTATGGCACAGCTATTTTTTTGCTTTTCATCTGCCTGGGTGGCCTGCTTGCACGAACAAAAGATGTAAGGAACGACCAGCACTGGTTTGGCTCATCATACCGCCCAGGAGACACCCTTGTACTTGCATTAGATGAGCAGCCGACAGAGAAGACAAAGTCGAACAAGGCAAACGCATTGGTTACCGGAATTATTAGAAACCGCTCAACCATTACGGTAAATGGAAAAATCATTATTTACTTTCAGAAAGATTCATCATTTCGGCTTTCCTACGGAAACAAAATCATCGTTACAAAGCCGCTTCAGGAAATTAAGAACTCAGGTAATCCGGGCGGCTTCGATTACAAGCGATACTCACTCTTTCAGGGCATCACACACCAGGTTTATTTGAAAACGAACGAATACGAGGTGCTGAGCGATACAAAAAGAAGCCAATTCACAAGCTTTATCATTAATACCCGTGAAAAGATTCTTTCAATTCTCAGAAAGAACATTAAAAACGAAAAAGAGCTTGGCCTTGCTGAAGCGTTGCTGATTGGTTACAAAAACGACCTGGAACAATCACTGGTACAATCATATACAAACACCGGAGTTGTTCATATTATTGCTATTTCGGGTTTACATCTCGGTCTGATATATTGGCTTTTGGGAGTTATCTTAAATCCCCTAAAAAGACGCAAAAAGATTCGCTGGCTTAGACCTGTTCTTATCATCACATGTTTGTGGTTGTTTAGCCTGCTGGCAGGTGCGGGGCCGTCTATACTCCGTTCAGCAGTTATGTTCACTTTCATTGTGGCGGCAGAATCGTGGGGAAGAAAAACATCAATCTACAATACCATTGCCGCCTCCGCTTTTTTGCTGTTATGTATTAACCCATACTGGCTGTGGGATGTAGGCTTCCAGTTATCTTATGCAGCAGTTTTAAGCATCATCATTTTTATGCGGCCGGTTTACAACTGGTTTTACATAAAAAATAAAACGCTGGATTTTATCTGGAAGATGAATGCGGTTACGCTGGCGGCGCAAGTACTTACAATTCCTGTCAGCCTTTATCATTTTCACCAGTTTCCCAGTTTATTTTTCCTCACCAACTTTCTTGCCGTTCCAATATCAAGCATCATTTTAATCGGCGAGATTTTGCTTTGTGCCCTTTTCTTCATTCCTGCCTTTGCGGTAATTATTGGCAAAATCCTTGGCTGGCTGATATGGGTAATGAACACTTATATTGAAAGAATTGAAACTATCCCATTCTCCCTGTGGGATGGGCTGCAAATCGGTTTGCTTCAGGCAATTTTACTCATCATCTTTTCTGCCGCCATAAGCTTCTGGCTAATGAGTAAATCTGTGACAGGTCTGAAATATGGCTTAATGGCTTTACTGGTATTTGCGGGATTGAGAACATATTCATTTGTAAAAAGTAACCGGCAGCAAATGATTGTTGTTTACAATGTTCCTCAAAAAAGAGCAATAGATTTTATTGATGGAAGAAGTTATTTCTTTTCCGGTGACAACGATCTGCTCGAAAATGATTTTGCCAGAAACTTTCATCTGAAGCCATCAAGAATACTGTTCAGAATAAGTAATGCAGACGGGTTAGATAATCTTGCTTCTTCGGGTAATTACTTATTATTTAATAATAAAAGAATAATGCTGATTGACAGTATAGTCAGATGGAAGGTGCCGCCGGTAGAAAAGCCGGAAATTGACCTTCTTGTTATATCAAAAAATCCAAAACTGTATATAAAGCAACTGACAAAGGCCCTGATGGTAAAGCAGGTTGTATTCGATGGCTCCGTTCCGGCATGGAAAACCAAATATTGGAAAGCTGATTGCGATTCGCTTCATATTCCCTGGCATGATGTTACTACCAAAGGTGCTTTTGTGATGAAGCTGAATTAAGTTAGCTTTGCGGCACTGTGATTCTCACAGCCTGACCTCTTCGGTTTGCCTGCCTTATAACCAACAGTTTTATGAACAAAAGAATTCAATCTGCATTGATTTCCGTTTTTTATAAAGACGGACTTGAGTCCATCGTGAAGTTATTGGCCAGTCAAGGCGTTACCATTTATTCTACCGGTGGCACACAATCGTTTATAGAAGCATTCGGAATTAAGGTTATTCCTGTGGAGAGCCTCACATCTTATCCATCCATTCTTGGCGGAAGAGTAAAAACACTTCATCCTGTTGTTTTTGGTGGAATATTGGGTAAGAGAGACGATGAGACACACAGAATGGAGATGGAGCAATTTCATATTCCCGAAATTGATCTTGTAATAGTTGATCTCTATCCTTTTGAAGAAACCGTAGCTTCAACTTCTGATGAAAAACTGATAATTGAGAAAATTGATATTGGTGGCCCCAGTATGCTGAGGGCTGCAGCAAAAAACCACAAGGACATAACAGTGGTAGCCCGCAAAGAAGATTATTCACTATTGGAAGAAATTCTAAAAATTCAAAACGGAGAAATCAGTCTGGAACAACGAAGACTATTTGCAATAAAGGCTTTCGATGTATGCACCGCTTACGATACTGCTATTTCAAACTATTTCCACCACCTGGCAGTTATAACTCCGTATAATAAAGAAGAGAAAACAATGCGGTATGGAGAAAATCCGCACCAAAAAGCTGCCTTCTTTGGCAATCTGACTGAACTGTTTGAGCAGTTGAACGGGAAAGAACTCTCATATAACAACCTCGTTGACATGGATGCAGCGACGCTGCTGATTTCAGAATTCGATAGCGACACCGCTCCTGTTTTTGCAATCATCAAACACACCAATGTTTGTGGTATTGCACTGCGAAACACAACAAAAGATGCATGGGATGCAGCATTGGCAGGCGACCCCGAAAGTGCATTTGGCGGAGTATTGGTTTGCAACGGTATTATTGATAAACCCACCGCTGATGCCATCAATGAAATATTTTTTGAAGTACTGATAGCTCCTGCATTTAATGAAGATGCTCTGACAATATTAAAATCAAAAAAGAACAGGATTTTATTAAGGCAGAAGGCAAAGGACAAAGGGCAGAAGGAAGAAATGCACCGCTCCCTTTTGAACGGAGTTCTGATTCAGCAAACAGACGAAGGAAGCTATGCAGAATGGAAAGAAACCGGCGCAAGAGAAAGTTCTGCGAAAGAGAAACAAGATATGGTATTTGCCAATATAGTTTGCAAGCACCTTAAATCAAATGCAATTGCACTTGTAAAAAATAACCAGCTGATTGGCAAGGGTTGCGGACAAACCAGCCGGATTGATGCCTTACGCCATGCAGTGGAAAAAGCAAAGCAATTCAATTTTGATTTGAATGGCGCAGTAATGGCCAGTGATGCCTTTTTCCCATTTGACGACTGCGTTAGACTGGGTCACGAAGCAGGCATTACAGCCTTTATACAGCCGGGAGGTTCCATCCGGGATAAAGATTCAATTGAATATTGCAGAGCAAACAATCTAGCGATGGTAATTACAGGAATGAGACACTTTAGACACTAATGAGTTTTTTCGACTTCCATAAAACTATTATTAATACATCCGGCGACTATATAAAAAAATTGTCGGTCTTTAACCCTTTTACTATTCACAAGAAGGGAACTAATGCCAAGGCCTTTTTCGCTTTGGCATTAGTTTGCGTATTATGGGGTACCACATGGATTGCTTCAAAAGAAGGTGTAAAACATATGCCCGCCTTACAGCTTGCTGGTATGCGGCAGTTTATCGGCGGTATCTTCTATGTCGCATTTTTTCTTTATAAAAAAGTGCCTTTGCCAAAAGGAAAAGAATGGATACCAGTACTGGTACTGGCCTTTCTGAATTTTATTATGAGCAATGGCCTTAGTACCTGGGGGGTGAAGTACATTTCTGCCGGACTTGGTTCTATCATGGGGGCAATTTTTCCACTTTGGCTGGTAGTGATTGGTCTCTTTGCATCAAAAGAAAAGCTACCTGGAAAAGCGGTTATAGGCCTACTGCTTGGCTTTAGTGGTGTATGTGTTATTTTTTACGACCATCTTATTGATTTCAGAAATCCCGACTTCAGTTTTGGCATCATGCTGTCGTTAATAGCCACTTGGACCTGGGCCTTTGGAACCATCTATACAAAAAAACAGGCACTGAATTTTAATCCTTACTTCAGCCTTGGCCTTCAGATGGTAATCGCCGGTGCATCTCTTTTCATTATTGCCAATATAACCGGCAACGCTGTTCCGCTCACATCGGTTCCTGTACAGTCTTGGGCTGCTATTGGTTATCTTGTTTTATTTGGCTCTTTGATTGCTTTTGTCAGCTATCTGTATGCCCTGCAACATTTACCAACAGAGCAGGCTTCCATTTATGCATATGTAAACCCGATGGTGGCGGTGCTTTGCGGCTGGCTTGTCTTCAACGAAAAAATAACTTCGTATATCATTATTGGCGGATTAGTAACACTGCTTGGTGTGTTTTTGGTGAACAAAGCATTTAAAGCTGTACCCGCACCAGAACAGCCAGAAGCGGAAGGGGTATAATCAGGATACCGATTTAGCAGAAACGCTTTCAATGAACCGGGTGTATATTTCCTTCCAACCTTCAAATCTCTTATCATTTCCCAAAAAATTGTTGTGCCAGATAGTTATCAGTGTACCGTTAACTGATTTGACAACTGTATAGTAGTGCATCAGTTCTTCATAAGCCACATCGGCAGAAAGCTTCTGTTCGTAAAATGAATTCGCATCCATAAAGCAAAAAGGGAAAACAAGAAGCGGGGTTTGTTGTTCTTTATCCAAATCGTACCAGTAAAAAGGTGTGGCCACCGATGCTCTGAAACCGTTGATACTTCCATACCCCATCGAATAATCTTCGGTTATACCGGATTCAATCAGTTTTCTGAAGGTTTGTGGTAATATAAACCGTATATAATGCTGTCTTGAACAGACAATCTTTTCTTTCACAGAAACCTTTTCCATCGTTGCAATTTCACTATCTAATAATTCCGGCTCATCGCCGCTACGCCATGAAGGATGAATGCCAGTGGTATATTTTTCACTATGACATTTTGTTAGTTGCCGCCATTGGTGACTCTCCGGAGAAATATTCTTATCATATTTTCCTCTCTTTACTGCGGAAAGGAAAAAATAAACAGGGCTAAGATTATGTTCAGCGTTCAGAGCATCTATCCAGTCATATGTGTCGTAAGGATCTTGCTGTTTTTGGCGAAGTACATTCAGCCTGGTAACAATATTTTTAAAATTTCCACTCAGAATATCACGAAAAATTCCGCCTGTATTTCTCCACCATTCTTTGTTTTTATACGCCCATGCTTCGTCAATATCATAAGTAGGAATAAAAGTGAAATGTGAATGGCGGAAGGTGAATGAACGAAACGTTTGTTGTAACGATTTTCGTAAATCCTCAAACCAGATATTTATTAATGGAAGACTGAGGAACCCTTCTTTATATGCAATGGAGTTAGTATGGGCATAGCGGCCATATTCATCTTTTTGATGCGGCAGGTATTCTTCATAACGACTGAGCAGGTAAAAACTTGCAGCAAAAATGTCAAAAGGATAGCTGCCATCAGTTTTGAAGAAGGCCGTATATCCGTTTACATCAAAACACTCAACCTTTTGTTCACTAATTCCCGCTTCAAAAAGCAGCCGGTGTGGTTGAATCCGGATTTCGTTATCTGCAATACCGATTTCGCTGTAATTAATTTTCGGTCCGGCATAATTTATATACTCAGAAATATCGTTGGAAATAATAACCGGTTCGCCCTTGAAAAAATTTCCGGCAAACCCAATAATGTAATCTAAACGACTACTATGCTTATTTGTAAAAAGAATCACAATCTGCAGAAATTATCCTTTTCCTTTCTTTTCCTTCCACTGCTGGTTAAATGTTTTCTTAGGAAAATCGAGACTGCCACGGTGTGCCGTCCATGCTTTCCCTATAATATTGATGGCTTTTGTTTTTAAACCGCCTCCGGCCAAATTGAGCCAGCTACGGTGTTGCATAGCCATCGCCCACATTTTCCAAACCATTTTCTCTGTAAAATTGCCATGCCCTTCTTTGACAGATTCGTTCCTGTTCTCTAACAGTAACTCATGCAGGTTTATCCGCACAGCACAAACCTGGGTGCAATTTCCGCATAGAGAAGATGCATAACTCAGGTGTTTCCACTCACCCATATCCTTCAGATGTGGGGTGATAACAGAACCAATAGGTCCGCTATAGGTAGCTTCGTAAGAGTGCCCGCCAATTGTTTTATACACCGGACAGGCATTAAGGCAGGCCCCGCAACGTATGCAGTATAAACTTTCACGGTGAATTTCGCTGGCCAAAATATTTGTACGGCCGTTATCAAGCAAAATCACATACATATCTTCAGGACCATCTTTTTCGTTTGACTGTCTTGGACCTGTGATAATCGTATTATAAACAGTAACTTTTTGTCCTGTACCATAGGTTGATAGCAGCGGCCAGAATAGACCAAGGTCTGCCATTGAAGGAATTACCTTTTCTATACCTGCAATAACTATATGCGTTTTTGGCCAGGCACAACTTAATCTTGCATTACCCTCGTTTTCGGTAAGGGCTATTCCGCCTACATCTGAAATAATAAAGTTAGCCCCGGTAACGCCTACTTCAGCCTGCACATATTTTTCACGCAGCACTTTTCGGGCTACAAGGGTAAGCTGCTCAGGTGTAGATTTAGGATCGGTTCCAAGTTTTTCAGCAAAAAGCTTAGCCACATCTTCTTTGCTCTTGTGCATTGCCGGGGTAACAATGTGGTAGGGCGGTTCCCCATCCAGCTGCTGGATATATTCTCCCAAATCAGTTTCAACACTTTCAATGCCATTTTGCTCAAGAAAATGATTCAGGTGAATTTCCTCTGTAACCATGCTTTTGCTCTTCACCAGTGTTTTGCAGTTCTTTTCTTCGCAAATTTTCTTTATCTCCTGTAAAGCCTGTTCTGCATCTTCAGCCCAGATTACTTTCGCACCCCGCTTTGTGATATTCGCCTCGAACGTTTCTAATTGCTTGTCTAACGTTTCAATAGTTTTCCACTTAATGTTCTTGGCTCTTTCTCTTGCCAGCTCCAGCTCACTGAACTGCTGTTTTCCGTTAGGCACAACAGCATTGTACTTGCCAATATTGAATTTAATTTTACGGCGGTGTTCCTTATCTGCCGCTTTCACTGTGGCTTTCGCCATGAAGTTTGCCGTAGTTTCTTTCACAATTGTATGATTAATTGTTATTCCTTAAAATCTGTCTCTTCCCATTCACCCTTCGCAATCGTATCTAATGCTTCGTAAAATGCTTCTCCATATTTCCGGATAATGGGTTCTTTTAAAAATTGATAAACGGGAACTCTCATTTCCTCACCAAGCGAACATGCCGTTTTGCACAATGTGGCCCTTGGCTCGTAATTAACCCTTTCATAGCTTTTGTCTTTGGGTTTGCCAACAGTTATCGGGAAAAGATGGCAACTAATTGGCTTCTTCCATGTAATCACCCCATCATAATACGCCTGTTCAAAAGCACATTTGATGATTCCCTTTTCATCCCTGAAAGCAAAAGCACAAATGCCAGCCTTACTGCCTACTGTTGGAGTTACCCATCCAAATTCGTCATCATATACTTTCAACCCACTCTTAGTTATCTCTGCAAGGCCATCTTCTGTAAAATATGGCTTCACCTTTTCAAATATTTCCTCAATTATTTTCATCTCATCATCTTCAAGCGGGGCACCGGTATCTCCCTCTTCGCAACAGCCGCCTTTGCATTTGTTAAGATCGCAAATAAACTTCTTATCAATTACATCCTCGCTGATGAGCACATTATCAATTACTATCATTCTTCAAAGATAGTTTTTAATAGAATGAATCGTTCCCCATTTTACTGCAGAGTAAGTTTGCCAAGAGCTATAATACAGATTATCGCCACTTAAGCGAATTAATCAAATGCTCCAGGTCTTTTTTCAGAAAGTCGTTTACAATGCTCAGCGAGTCGGCATTGGGAGTGGCATCAAAGTATAATGCTCCCCGAAGAAAATGTTTCGTTGTGTCGGTTACAAAAAACTGGTTGGCAGTAGCTGTATTTCCACCCAGGTCAAAATACATACCTCCAATGTTATTTGGAGTTTGTATTCTTTTTTCTTCTATTCCTGTTGAAACATCCACATGCTGCTTATATGCCATTTTATAGCCATCATTGTTCAGAGAATCGAAAAGATTTTTTGCATTAATTGGTTTGTAACTTATATGAATGCGGCCATTGAAACGGGGAATATCAATATTTACCCACCAGTCTTCTGCCCTGTCGTCAAAAAACATGGAGTCTTTAATTACATTGGCATATACAGGATACTCAAAAGTATATGGATAACCCGGCTTATCAAACAACTGGTATTTTTTTTCCGGAAAGTCTATTTTGAAATAGCCCCTCCTCTTGCCCGCAGAGTATTCGCTATTGCACGACAAAAGAACAGTGACAAAAACTATAAGTAACAGAAAAGACTGGTTCCTCATTTTATTCAATTCTTGGTTTTATCGTAACCTTTACCTGCTGAATGCGGTTTTTATCAGTTTGCAGTACAGTAAACTCAAAATCGCCGCAGGGAATTACTGTGTTTTGCTCAGGGAATTCACCCGCCTGTTCCAGCACCAAACCCGCCAGTGAATCACTTTCACCTTTCACAACATCAAACGTATCTATAGGAAGACCCATTTGTTTGCACACATCGTGTATCATTGTTTTCCCCTCGAATATGTAGTTAAAGTCATCCAGTTTTCTATGGCCTGTTTCTTCATCATCAAATTCATCCTTAATCTCCCCGATTATCTCCTCCAGAATATCTTCCATTGTTACGATACCGCTTGTGCCGCCAAACTCATCAACTACTATGGCAAAATGCACCCGTTTTTGCTGAAACTCTCTGAGCAAGTCCTCTATCGGTTTTTGTTCAGGTACAAAATATGGCTGCCGCATCAGGCTATGCCAATCAAACTCCACCTCATTAAGATGAGGCAGCAAGTCTTTTGTGTTAATTATACCCGCTATTGTGTCAAGGCTTCCTTTGTAAACAGGCAACCTTGAATAATGTAACTCTTCAGCCTTTTTCATCACTTCAGTAAATGAGCAATCGTAGTCCACCCCGCTTACATCAAGCCGGCTTTTCATTATCTGCTTAACCGAGATATTTCCAAACTTCACAATTCCCTTCATTATATTTTTCTCTTCCTGCGAAACCTCTTCATCGCTTTTTATATCTATAGCCTCGTCCATTTCACGGATGCTTAACGCTTCAGCCTTATCTGCCCCGGCGGTTTTTCCAATATTATCTGCAATAGTTACAGCCCAACGGCTTATCCGGCTTAAAAGCAGGTGCAGGATTTCTACTGTACCTGCTGTACCAAAAGCAAAGCGAAGGTTATTCTGGGCCGCCCACACTTTAGGGAAAATTTTACCTACAAAAATCAATAACAAGCCAATTACGGCTGCCCGCATCAGCACATCCACTACACTGTTCCATGGCCGCACTAAAAATGAAAACGGGTCAACCGAAAGATTAAGTGTAAGCAGGTGATTGGCGAGAATAATAATAACAATATTTATTACAGTTCCTGCAATAAGTAATGAAGCATATACCTCTTTCGGTTCATCCAGTAAGCGTACAATCCTTCTGGCCGAATCCTGGTCTTTTGTTTTCAGCATATTAATATCCTTCCTGTCCAGAGAGAAGAGGGCCACTTCCGCTCCTGATATTGTAAAAGTCAGTACCAGCAAAACAGCAAGGGTAAATGCCAAAAAAACAGTAGCCTGCGGATTCACCGCCAGTAAAATAATAGACAGGGAATCAGATAGGGAAACAAATACAGGATGACTTTCCAAAACAGGATTTTTCGTTATCAAAAAGGCAGGTCATATTCATGGCCCGCCCACTCATGTGCAAATTTATCGTATTTGCAGTTTTAGTAAGGAAGATTATCTGCAGAGTCACCGCCGGGCACATCACCGGTTTCTATACTGCTTTCGCCACTATGTCCTCCGTCAATCCTTTTATCCAGCATAATCAGGTTATCTCCCACCACCTCCGTTGCAAATTTGCGGTTACCATCCTTATCGTCCCAGCTGCGGGTTCTCAGGCGGCCTTCAATATACACAAGACTGCTTTTATGCAGGTATTTTTGTGCCAGCTCGGCCAATCCACGCCAAAGCACAACAGTATGCCATTCTGTTTGAGAAACTAATTTACCTGTGCGGTCTTTAAAGGTCTCAGTAGTTGCCAGCGGAAACTTTGCAACAGCAATATTTCCTTCCAACACCTGCACATCGGGATCCTTGCCAAGGTTGCCAATCAGCATTACACGGTTTACTCCTCTCATGTCTGTTAATTATTGGGTGAAAAGTTCAATTCTCTATTCCTGCTCCTTAAAGTTATAATTTTTTTATTTATAATCTACCCAAACATAATTTCCGGAGACAACGATTTTTTAAGCATTATTCAGCCCTGAGAAACCGGTTTATAAGCACAGGAAAAGCTAATTTTTTTCTTTCTGCAGCAGTTATCCATCTCCATTTCGTATCTGGAAGATGCAGAGCATCAGCTTTGATAAAAAAGCCTGTAACTGCCTGATGAGACAGTTGCTGGCTATACTTTTCAATTTTATTCAGCGGCATTAATGCTTCTTTTTTTATCCACCCCTTTTTTATAGCCTGCTTGACAATTTGATCTACAGGGGTTTCTTTTCCGGATTCAATCATCGGGAACTCATACAGCCCTTGCCAAATATCTTTTTCAACTCTTTGCTGAACAGCAATTTTGTTTTCAGACCTTAAAACAAAATAATAAAACCACCTTTTTTTGACTGCTGTTTTCTTCAGTTTTACAGGCAAAGAGGTTATCTGTTTTTTCTTAAACGCCACGCAATGCTGCCGGAAGGGGCAGCTATCGCATAATGGTGAAACGGGTCTGCATACCACAGCTCCAAAATCCATAATCGCCTGATTATATAATCCGGGTTGCTTCTTGTCAAGCAGTTCATCTGCTAATGCAGTAAATCGTTTTTTCCCTTCTGTAATATTAACCGGCGTTTCAATTCCATAAACTCTGGCAAGCACCCGAAAGACATTACCGTCAACAACAGCATATGGAAGATTATATGCGAAAGAAGCAATTGCAGCTGCTGTATAAGGGCCAACTCCCTTCAATTTTACAATTTCTTCATAAGTGAAAGGAAAATTCCCACCCAGCTCTTTTGAAATATATCTTGCAGCAGCAAGAAGGTTTCTGCAACGGGAATAATAGCCGAGCCCCTCCCAATACTTAAACACCTTTTCGTCTGTGGCTTTAGCCAGTTTATGAACATCAGGAAAAGCATTGACAAAACGGATATAATAATTTAATCCCTGATCTACCCTTGTTTGCTGAAGTATAATTTCGCTTAGCCAGATTTTATAGGGATCCTTCTCCCCCTTCCAAGGCATTTGACGGGTATTGCAGTGGGTATTCCATTGCAAAAGCAGCTTTGAAAAACTAAAAGACGGGGTATTTTTCTTCCTTTTATTCATGCCAAGACGACTAAAATGAGTTAAAAAACATATTTACCGGCGAGTAAACATCTATGATTAAAATAAGTTTAAAAAAAATTATCCCTATTTAGTTGATATTCATATTATTTTGTTATAAATTAGTCTTGAATTTCTTCGGATAACCAACAAAAAAGCAGCAATATGAGAAAAGCCGACCTGGTAAATCAGATTTCTGAAAAAACAGGCATACCTAAAGTAGATGTGCTTGTTACACTGGAAACTATGTTCAAGGAAGTAAAAGACACTCTTGCCGGTGGCGAAAATATTTATATCCGCGGATTTGGCAGTTTCATTACTAAAAAAAGAGCTGCGAAGATTGGCCGCAATATTAAGAAAAACGTTGCCGTTCACATTCCCGAACATTACATTCCGGCTTTTAAGCCGGCAAAAGAGTTTGTGGCTGAAGTTAAAAAGCTTAAAGAGCCCAAGCCTGACACTGGTCCGGGCGAAGATGCAGAAGATTAAAACATTGAAGCAGGGTTCTTCCCTGCTTTTTTATTGGCTTCAGGTCTCAAACAGTAATTCCCGTTTACGGCACTATCAGTTACAATCTTTCAGGTAACTTTGCCCACTTAATAATTTTGAAAGTGAACAAAACTCAATGGATTACAGTTGGTGCAGGAGCAGTTTTAGTTGCTGTCCTTTTTCTTTTTGGAAGGACTGTACCAGAAAAAACAACCCTAAAAGCGGCAGAACAGCATAGTGCCAATGATGGTCACAACCACGAATCAAGCAGCATAACAATTGATACTCTTTTGGCTTTTTATAAAAAGGCCATGCCTGAAGATTTGCAGAAAAGGGCGGCAATTTTGGAGAAAACAGCTCAAAAAACAACCGAAAAGGATGAAAAATTGCATGCTTTTCATCAATTATCCCGTTTTTGGGCCGATACAGGCCGGGCTTTTGAACCCTTTGCCTTTTACAAGGCCGAAGCCGCAAGATTGGAAAGTTCGGAAAAAAACCTCACATTTGCAGCCCATTTGTTTTTAGACAACTTGCAAAACGAGGAAACACCGGAATGGAGAAAATGGAAGGCTTTGCAGGCTAAAGACTTATTTGAAAGATCTTTGACGATAAACCCCGGTAATGATTCATCCAAGGTTGGCTTAGGAGCCTGCTATTTGTTTGGTGGCATTTCTGCCGCACCTATGGAAGGAATTATGAAAATCAGGGAGGTTGCAGATAAAGACAGTACCAATCTGTATGCACAGATTACATTGGCTAAAGGTTCTTTATTTTCAGGGCAATATGATAAAGCCATTACCCGTTTGGAAATGGTAAATCGTATTAAATCTGATGATTTGGATGCTATATTGCTACTGGCTGACGCTTATGAAAGAACAAACGACAAGAAAAAGGCAATAGCCATGTACGAAAAAAGCCTGCCATTGTCCAAACAAGCTGAGTTAAAATCTGCTATCGAAAAAAGAATAGAAGAGTTAAAGAAATAACCTTCTTCTAAAAAAGGATAAGAGAACTTATTATAAACAAGATTAAAAAACTATTTGAGTATGCCTTGTGGTAAAAAAAGGAAGCGTCATAAAATTGCGACGCACAAGCGTAAAAAAAGACTGAGGAAGAATCGTCATAAGAAGAGAAATAAGTAGTTGAAAGGTTAACAGGTTTAAAGTTGACAGGTAATAGTCCTGTCAACTTTCTGCCGTTTCAACCCGTCAACCGCACTTCAGTCCACCCGTTGTAAACCGTATTGTTTGCCAAAGGGTTCCTAATCAGCCCCTCCGTTACGTACAGCAAATAATCCTGCAAGTTCACAACCCTCTTCGCATTCCGGTATGGCACAACAGGTGTTTACAGCACTTTAAGGTGATACATTTTGTAAGCTGTAATGAACAAAGAACTTATTATTAATGCAGCCCCGCAGGGAGTGGAAATTGCCCTGCTGGAGGACAAGAAATTAGTAGAACTGCATAGCGAAAAAAGCGATGCCCGTTTTGCTGTGGGAGACTTATACCTTGGAAAAGTAAAAAAGTTGATTCCCGGCCTGAATGCTGCTTTCGTGGACGTTGGTTTTGAGAAGGATGCATTTCTTCATTATACCGATTTAAGCCCTTATGCCAAATCGCTTCTGAAGTTTACAAGCCTCTGTATGGGCGACAAAAGCGAACAGGGACTTGATTTTTCCAAATTCACCATAGAACCGGAAATTGTAAAAACCGGAAAAATTAACGAAGTGCTTGGCGGAAAGCCCAATGTACTGGTTCAGATATTAAAAGAACCGATAGCCGCCAAAGGTCCAAGGCTTAGCTGCGAAATTTCGCTGCCTGGCCGGTTTGTGGTACTTACTCCATTCAATGATATTGTAGCAGTTTCAAGAAAAATTCATTCTTCTGAAGAGAGAAAACGGCTGCAGAAGATTGTGGAAGCAATCAAGTCAAAAAATTTTGGCGTAATCGTACGTACTGCAGCCGAAGGAAAGAATACAGCAGAACTGCATGAAGACTTATCCGCATTGGTGGCAACCTGGAATACCATTCAGCAAAACCTGAAAGGCGCAACAGCCCCTACAAGGATACTGAGCGAACAAACAAAAACAAATAGCATCCTCCGTGACCTGCTGAATGAGTCTTTCAATAAAATTGTTGTAAACGATAAGAACATTTACGCTGATACAAAGTCCTATATACAGCGTATTGCACCCGAAAAAACAGACATCGTTTCTTTCTATAACAACGGTTCTCCCATTTTCGATTCATACGGCATTACCAAACAGGTAAAATCTTCATTTGGTAAAACCGTAAACCTCGACAGCGGCGCTTACCTGATTATTGAGCATACAGAAGCCCTTCATGTAATTGATGTAAACAGTGGCTATAAAAGCGTAAGCAACAACCAGGAGCAAAATGCACTTGAAACAAATCTGGAGGCAGCTGAAGAAATCTCCCGCCAGCTAAGGCTGAGGGATATTGGAGGAATAATCGTTGTTGATTTTATTGATATGAAGCTTCCTGAAAACAAGCGGAAGTTGATGGAAAAAATGGAAGAGTTTATGAAGCCGGACAGGGCTAAACATGCCGTGCTTCCTATTTCCAAGTTTGGACTTATGCAAATAACCCGGCAGCGTATGAAGCCGGAATTGAATATTAACACTCAGGAAGTGTGCCCCAGTTGTAACGGCACCGGAAAGATATCTTCCACCTTATTACTGGAAGATGAAATTGAAAAGAACCTCAGCTATTTAATTACTCATAAGAATACAAACCTGAAACTGGTTGTTCATCCAATACTCTATTCCTACCTTACCAAGGGCTGGCCCTGGAGCACCAGGATGGCAAAATGGAAAAGAAAGTTTGGACAAAAAACAAGACTGGAACAAAACACCGGTTATCACCTTACCGAATACAAGTTCTTCGATAAGCATGATGAAGAAATTAAGCTATAACAGAAGAGGCCGTCTCTTTTTAAACGAGACGGCCTTTTTCAATTTCAGTTATCAGCAATTACTCTCTGTCCCTGGCATTCATAAAGATCATGATGTACTGCACCAATTGTACAACAGCAGCCAAAGCCGCCACTACATAGGTGGTAGCAGCCCATTTCAGTGCATCTTTTGCTTTAGGATACTCGTTAGTATCAGTAACATTAGTATGTTCAAGCCAGGCAAGTGCCCTTTTACTGGCATCAAACTCAACTGGCAATGTTATAAGGGTAAATAGTACAGTTACTGCCATTAATATAATACCAATAAGCAAAAGTGTAGTACTTCCGGAAGCCGCTAATACCACACCTATTAATAATACCAGGTTCACAATAGTTGAGCTAAACTGAACAACCGGAACCAACCGGCTTCTGAGGTTAAGCGGTGCATACTGTGTGGCATGTTGCACGGCGTGGCCGCATTCGTGGGCCGCAACAGCTGCAGCCGACACAGAAGTACCATTGAAAACCTCTGGACTTAGGTTAACTGTCTTATTTACAGGGCTATAGTGGTCGGACAGGAATCCATCCACGGATGTGACTTTAACATCATATAGGCCATTCTCTCTCAACATTTTCTCTGCAATTTCCCTGCCTGAAAGGCCGCTGGAAAGAGGCACTTTGGAGTATTTGGTAAACTTGCTTTTCAAAATAGCCGATACAAGGAAACTGATTCCCATAAAGACAAGCGAAACAATCAAAATCTCAGGTGTCATCGTAATTTTTTATTTAGTTATACCGCATTTATATCAAATTTCCATCCATTTTTTTGGCTCTTCCAATTTCCGTCTTTTTGTCATTCTGTTTGTTAAGCAAAAAATAATTCGGCTAAGTATTTACTAATTACGATAGCATTTCAAAAATTTATAATGATTTGATTTATAATTATTTAACTCGATTTTTTTTTACCCTGTCATCCCGTCTGCCAGGCCCGGAACAGGTTCAAAAGTTATTCACAAGAGCAAAATTTTATTTTGAAATGTGGGGCATAATTGTAATTTAGCAATAGAATTTAATGGGTTAGTAAGTAAGGGGTCAATCGAAAGATTGGCCCTTTTTACTTTCAGCACTTCCAAGCCGCTTTTTTAAAGAAACCTGGCATCATTTAAACCTTTTTTTACTTCATCACCTGCTTATTTCAGTTAAAACAAACCAATCAACTAATTTTATTGAATGAGTAAAACAAAGTCATCTTTTTTTTGTCAGAACTGCGGCTACGAAAGTGTGAAGTGGGTAGGTCAGTGTCCCTCATGTGGGCAATGGAATATGTTTGTTGAAGAATTAGTACACAAAGAAACCGGCAAAAAGACAGACAATGGATGGGATGATTACAATGAAGAAAAAAGAACAGCCAAAACAATTTCACTTAAAGACATAAAGAGCAGCGAAGAAAAAAGATTGCCAACTACAGATGCCGAACTGAACCGTGTTTTAGGCGGCGGCATTGTGCCAGGCAGTTTGGTTTTGATTGCAGGTGAACCGGGTATTGGAAAATCAACTTTGTTCCTGCAAAATGGTTTATTATTGAAAGATGTAACTGTTCTCTACATAAGTGGTGAGGAAAGTGAGCAACAAATAAAGATGCGGGCCGACAGACTTTCTTCAGCAGGTCCGGCAAAAAATGACAACTTCTACTTACTTACCGAAACATCAACGCAAACTATTTTTAAAGAAATAAAAAAGCTGAAACCTCAATTGGTTATTGTTGATTCGGTACAAACACTCCAAACGCCATTTATTGATTCTTCTCCGGGAAGTGTATCGCAGATAAGGGAGTGTACAGCAGAATTTCAGCGCTTCTCAAAAGAAACCAATACACCGGTTTTTCTTATTGGTCATATTACAAAAGACGGAAGTATAGCAGGGCCAAAAATCCTGGAGCACATGGTTGATACAGTACTTCAGTTTGAAGGTGACCGGCATTATGCGTACCGCATTTTACGGACTTTGAAAAACAGGTTTGGCAGCACTGCAGAATTGGGTATTTATGAAATGACAGACACTGGCATGAGAGGTGTTCAGAATCCCAGTGAAATACTGATTACACAGAAAGAAGATCACCTGAGCGGTATTGCCATTGCAGCCACAATAGAAGGTATGCGGCCACTCTTAATTGAAGTACAGGCATTAGTAACACAATCCGTTTATGGCACACCGCAACGTACTGTAAGCGGATTTGATTTACGTCGGCTTCAGTTGTTGCTGGCTGTTTTAGAAAAAAGAGGTGGCTTTCATTTTGGAATGAAAGATGTATTCCTGAACATTGCCGGTGGCATAAAAGTGGAAGACCCTTCTATTGACCTGGCAGTGCTTTGCGCCCTGCTTTCTTCTTACGAAGACACACCCGTTCCGCAGCATATTTGTTTTGCCGGCGAGGTTGGCCTCAGCGGCGAAATAAGGGCTGTTAACCGCATTGAGCAACGCATAGCAGAAGCTGAGAAATTAGGTTTTGAAAAAATCATTGTTTCCAAGTACAACCAGAAAGGAGTAAGCAAACAGAAGTTCAATATTGAAGTAGTGACGATGGGCAGAGTGGAAGAAGTGTACAGGTATTTATTTTAATACGTTACCGCTTTATTAAACCTTATCAAAATTTCAACACCATGGTTTCGTCAAAAGAATTAAAAGATTCCTTTCTGCATTTACTCTTTCCGCATATATGCACCGGCTGTGGCGGAGATATGCTTAACGAAGAAAGTGAGTTGTGTATGCGATGCGTGGAAGCAATGCCCGAAACCAATTTTGAATTGCACCCCAACAATCCCGTTGAGAAATTATTCTGGGGACGATTGCCGCTTGCAGGAGCAACAGCTCAATTCTACTTCACCAAAGAATCATTGATGCAGCACCTGATGCACCAGCTTAAATACAAAGGCAATAAAGAACTGGGGCTTCAGTTGGGGCGTATTATGGGTGAGCAAATAAAAAAATCAGGAAGGTTTAATGCAGATGCCCTGGTTCCGTTACCGCTATTCCCGGCTAAAGAAAGAAAAAGAGGCTATAACCAGGCAAAAGTGTTAAGTGATGGAATGGCAGAAGTAATGGGTATCCCTGTACTAAACGATGTGGTTATCCGGCCACAACACACAGAGACACAAACAAAAAAGGGGAGAGTGGAACGCTGGAAAAACATGGAGGGAAAATTTGTTCTGACAAACGAAGAAGCCGTGAAAGGCAAACACCTTATCCTTGTTGATGATGTGGTGACAACCGGAGCCACCCTCGAAGCCTGTGGCCATGAACTGCTGCAGGCAGATGGAGTAAAACTAAGTTTGGCTACAATGTGTGTGGCAGCAAAATAAACTGCGGTATTCTTTAATTGCTTCGCCCTAATTTTACAATAATGAAACTTCCGGTACTGTTTATATCTGTTCTGCTCCTGCTTTTTTCCTGCCGGAAGGATTCGTTTATCACATCAGCCGATGCAAGGGTATCTATAAGTGCCGATACATTAAAATACGACACTCTTTTTGTAACAGCCGGCTCCACGTACCGCACTTTAAAAATTATTAATGAGAACGACCAGAAACTCAGGATTTCATCATTAAAGTTGATGGGCGGGGCTTCATCCATTTACAAAATAAATGTGGATGGTATATCCGGTTCGCAGTTCAGTAACCTGGAAATAAATGCGAACGACAGCATCTATGTTTTTGTACAGGTAAATGTCAACCCTTCTGCCGTCAATTTACCTTTTGTGATTAGGGACAGCATACGAATAAGCTACAATGGTAAAGACAGGAAGGTTCAATTAGAGGCCTGGGGACAAAATGCCCACTTCTTCCGCAATAAAGTAGTTACTGCAGATGAAACCTGGAACAACGATTTACCTTATGTTATCCTCGGTTCCCTGCAAATAAATGCCAATGCCACATTAACAATAAACAAAGGCTGCCGTATTTATGCTCATGCCGATGCACCCATTGTAATTAATGGCACATTGAAAACCAGCGGTCTTAAAGACACTGCTGACAGGGTGTATTTTCAAGGTGACAGGCATGATGAACCTTATAAAGATTTTCCGGCAAGCTGGCCAGGCATCTACTTTGGTGCTACCTCTAAAGACAATGTACTCAACTATACAATAATAAAAAACGCATACCAGGCTATTGGCATTACAGAACCATCCGTAAATGCCAATCCTAAACTAACATTGAATGAGTGTGTTATAGATAATGCTTATGATGCAGGCATCATTTCATTGAACTCGAGCATTAATGCAAGAAATTGCCTGGTTTCAAACTGCGGCAAGAATCTTTTTTTGGCTCAGGGAGGAAATTATCAGTTTACTCACTGCACCGTTGTTACCTATGCCAACCGGTTTATCGACCATAAAGACCCGGTGCTTACCATCAGCAATTTTGCAAACAGTTCATCAGCCAATTTAACGGCTACTTTCCGCAACTGTATTCTTTGGGGCGAAAATGGTTTGGTAAATGATGAAGTGGTTGTGCTGAAAAATGGCAACACCACTTTCAATGTAAACTTTGATTATAACTTGTGGAAAGTGCAAACTGCCCCTTCCAATATCACCAGCAATCAAATCATCAATAGTCAGGCCCCGTTGTTCGACAGTGTCAATACGACTAAAAACTATTACGATTTCAGGCTGCAGCCCTCATCACCGGCAATTAATAAAGGTATTAGTGCTGGTGTAACTACAGACCTTGATGGTAAACCCAGACCTGTTGGTCTGCCTGATTTAGGATGTTTTGAGAAACAGTGACAAGTTGCTTTAAACTACTTTGCACAATTTTTGTTATTCATTTACAAAACAAAAACTACTAACAATATGAAATCAATTTTGCTTACACTCGTACTGTCCGTAATGCTTACAGGTACATCTGTTTATGATTTTAAAGTGCCGGGGCTGGATGGTGGCGAAATAAATTTTGCCAATTTTAAGGGAAAGAAAATCCTGATTGTAAATACAGCCTCCAAATGCGGCCTTACCCCGCAATACGAAGGACTGGAAAAACTGTATGAAAAGTATAAAGACAAACTGGTGATCGTTGGTTTTCCTGCCAACAATTTTAAAGAACAGGAACCCGGCAGCAATGAAGAAATTGCTGAATTCTGTAAAAAAAATTATGGGGTAACCTTCCCGATGGCAGAAAAAATATCAGTTAAAGGTGATGACACCCATGAATTGTATGTATGGCTGAAAGCACAGGCCAATGAAAAAGGTTTTGCCGACCCGGTAACCTGGAACTTCGGAAAATTTCTTGTAAACGAAAAGGGAGAACTGGTGGCTACCTTCTCACCTAAAACACAACCGATGAGTGAAGAGATTTTGAAGTGGATGAATTAATGCCGCCATCATAAAAATTGTAAAAGCGATATATAAAAGTGTATCGCTTTTTTGTTACCCAGATGGTTTATTTTCGCTCCGCATGCAATTTTCCGACATCATAGGCCAGCAGGAAGTAAAAAAACAATTGGTTGAACTGGTACAGCACAACCGGCTCAGCCATGCCTTGCTTTTTTTGGGTAAAGAAGGAAGTGGTGCCCTGCCTCTTGCCATTGCATTTGCACAGTATGTTGTTTGCAGTCCCCAAAAATCGGCTGCGGATACAGGCCCTTCTTTATTTGGTGAGCCAGAACCAGTAACCGTCCCGCCTGGGGCGGGGCAGCAACCAATAACTGACAGTTGCGGCGTTTGCCCTGCCTGCATTAAAGCACAGCAATTAGTTCACCCCGATATTCACTTCTCCTACCCGACAGTTACCAAAAAGGCGGGGGAAAAACCAATAGCCACCGACTTTATTACCGAGTGGCGGGAGTTTATAAAACTGAACCCTTACGGCAACCTCTTCGACTGGATTGAACTGATAAAAGAAAAAGAAAACAGCCAGGGGAAAATAACTGCACGGGAATGTGATGAGATAATCAAGAAGCTAAGCCTGAAGAGTTTTGAAAGTGAGTACAAGATCCTCATCATGTGGATGCCCGAAGAATTGGACAAAGAAGGCAATAAGCTGCTGAAGATAATTGAAGAGCCACCGCCTAACACACTGTTTATACTGGTGGCAGAAAATGAAGAACTGGTGCTACCCACCATCTTAAGCCGCTGCCAGCTTATTAAAATTCCTGCTCTGGAACCCGGAGAAATTGAGGAAGCCCTTATCAGCCGGAACAAAACAGAGCCGGCTATTGCCCGGCAGGTGGCCCATGTATGCGAAGGCAACTACAGGGATGCCCTGCAAACCGTACAACATGCAGAAGAAGACTGGCAGGCCCTGCTGCGGGAGTGGCTGAATGCAATTTTAAAAACCGGCCCTGTTGCCCAAACCAAGTGGGTGGAAGAGGTAAGCCGCCTGGGGCGGGAAAAACAAAAACAGTTTCTACGATATTTTAACCATCTGCTGGAGCAATCGGTAAGGCTGCGGGCAACCGGCGAAGCCCCCGGAGCCATGGGCTCAGAAAAGGATTTTGCCGAAAGGCTGAATAAAATAGCCGGTATTGAACAACAACAGGCTATAATTGAGGAACTTGACCGGGCAGCTTACTACATAGAACGCAACGCCAATGGCAAAATGCTCTTTCATGCCCTGACTATTAAACTATACCATATTATTCAGGATAAGATTGTATTTTTGATGGATTGAGGATGTGCCAGGAGTTTGAAAGAGAAAAGGAGAAAAAGAGATAGCCCATCAGGATTATAGAATCATAATTGTGTTTTTAACTACTTCTACATATAAGATTGCTGCTCAATGGATTTACAATTTGTTGAGTAGCGAACCAAACGTACAAGAGTGCGACGCAACGACAGCTAAATAGAATTACTGAAGCTGGGTTCATAACTTCCTTCCTCAATATAAAATCGTAAATCAAAAACCTGCCTGTCGGCAGACAGGTCTGAAATCAGATTATGGGTTGTACAGGTTGCAGCACAGCTACTGGCAGTAAGCCAAACGGATGCAGAAGCAACGGCGGATGTAGTACCGGCGGATGCAACCGCATGAACACATACGATTGGTTGTGCAACCTGCCTATGGCCGATTACGACAGCACTTGCAAGGTGATTGAAGTGAGTTTCAGCCAGGGAACACGGAAAGATTTTTTCAGGAATACATCGCTGCAACAATATGACAAAGGGGATTTGATTGCCGTGGAAGGTGTAAGCGGTTTTGATGTGGGCGAAGTATCGCTTACCGGCGAAATTGTGCGTCTGCAAATGAAAAAGCGGAACGTAAAGGAAGACAATCCTGAAATGAAAAAAGTATTGCGCCGGGCAACCGACCGTGATATTGAAACATGGAAGCAAAACAAATCCCGGGAACCAGAGGCTGTTATCCGCAGCCGTGCCATTGCCAAGCAACTGAAACTGGACATGAAAATAAGCCAGGTGGAAATGCAGGCAGATGGACGAAAAGCCACATTCTTCTACATCGCTGATGGTCGGGTTGACTTCAGGGAGTTGATTAAAGTATATGCCTCGGAGTTTAAGGTAAAAGTAGAGATGCGCCAGATTGGTGCAAGACAAGAGGCCGGAAAAGTGGGCGGCATTGGCAGCTGCGGCCGTGAACTTTGTTGCAGCACCTGGCTTACAGATTTTAAATCGGTAAACACAGCGGCTGCCCGTTACCAGAACCTTTCTATCAATCAAACAAAACTCAGTGGCCAGTGCGGCAGGTTAAAGTGCTGCCTGAACTACGAGTTAGACACTTATCTTGATGCACTGCAGGGCTTCCCTGATAATTGCGACACCTTGCAGGTGGCCAAAGGAAATGCCTTCCTGATAAAGAAAGATATTTTCAAAAACCTGATGTGGTACACCCTGCCGGACAGCAACAAGCAGTATCCGCTTAGTATAGAACGGGTTAATAAAATAAAAGCCCTGAACCAACAAGGCATCAGGCCCGAAGAACTGGAACCCGTTGATGTGGTTTCTTCAAAACCAAAAGACACTGAACCAGAAGCAGTGGAACTGGTTGGCCAGATAAGCCTGCGTACATTAGAAAAAGCTGAAAAGAAAAAGAAACAACAGCAGCAAAGCCGAAGCAACAACAAGCCTCAGGGAAGTGGCAATAAACAACAACCTCAGGGTAACAGGCCTCAACAAACACAAGGAAACAGGCAACAAGGAACAGGCAGTAAGCCACAACAGGGCGGCAGCCAGCCTAAAACTCAGGGTGGGCAAAGCGGCAATCAGCAGCAACAACAGCAACGCCACCACCATAATAAACATCGCAACAAGAACAGGAATAACAATCCAAACCAAGGGCAGGGAAAAGCACAATAGCCAAATATCAGCTACTTCAGAAATTCGTATTTATATCTGTCGGTTACAATAGTAGTAACCCCTTCATCTGACGAAACTGTTATTACTTTCTCAGGTAACCCGGCTTTGTTATAAATATAAGTTTTTGTCCAGCGATACTCCCCTTTGCTTTCTGCTTTTATACGCTGACCTTTTGTGTTATACTGGTACGTAATATCAATTACTGTTCCGCCATTATAGCCATCAGACTTTGTGCTTAGCAATTGATTTTTTGTATTGTATGTGTAGCTTGTTGTGTTGCCATCTGGTGACTTTGTTTTTGCAAGGTTTCCCTTCTTATCATACCATTCATAATCAGTCATTCCGAATTGCTTATCGGTATTGGTTACCTGGTAGCTTCCGTCTGTTTTATAAGAATAAACGGCCGTTTCCTTTTCTTTTCCTCCCCCTTCAAATGAAACCCTTTTTTCAATCCGTCCCATTCTGTTCAAAAAGTACTTTTTCCTTTCAACAAGCATATCGCCGCTGTAAAAAGAAGTGTCGTTTCCCTGCCTGTCGAAATATTTCCGGTATACAGAAGAATCACTGCCATCACTGGCGGACTGTGTTTGTACATAACAGGAAATCTTATGCTTTCTGATTTCCTGTGGAGTAACCTGAGCTGTACTGTTTAGCGAAATAATAATTCCTATGATAATAGCTGGTATTCTCATCTTGCTAATGTTGGTTCAAATAAAATTACTCAGCACCTAAAGCCCTGTAAATTGCATCCTGAATTTTTCCTCTAATGCCCAACTGGGAAAGTTTTCCGTTATCCCTTGTTGGAAACACCCTGTTCGACAGAAAAACATATACCAAGTCATACTTGGGATCCACCCAAACACAGGTACCTGTAAAACCGGTATGGCCAAATGTTTCAGGCGAAGCCAGCTGACTTGGATAAGGGTCTTTACGAAGCGTATTATCTTTTTCCGGTTTGTCGAACCCGAACCCACGGCGGCTGACCTTACTGTTGTAAGCAGTAAAGAGTTTAACTGTTTCAGGTTTCAGGTATCTCACTCCGTTAAACTCGCCACCATTGAGCAGCATCTGGTACAGCATAGCCATATCATAAGCATTAGAGAATAAACCTGCATGACCGGCCACTCCACCAAACAGCGAAGCCCCTTCATCATGCACATCGCCTCTTGTTGTTTGCTGCCGGAAATGTTTCTCCGTTTCTGTTGGCACAATTCCGCTTACAGCAAACCTGCTTCGTGGCTTATAGCCTGTTGTGTACATTCCTATTTTACTATAGAAAGTTTTTTGAACATACTGATCGAGTGATAAGCCAGACACCTGCTCTACAATCTTTCCGAGGAAAATGAAATCGTTGTCGCTATATACATATTTGTTTTGAGGGCCTAACGGGCTTTTGAGAATGCGGTTCATCAGTGTGTCCTGCCAGTCGTTACGCAGGTAGATATTTTCTGCCACCCTGGTGCTGAAGTCCTTCGAAGTCTTTGTGGCATAAATAGCCGGATTAGGAATGCCAGTAGCGGGATCAATTGTTTCTTTATAAAATGCGATAAAAGGAACCAATCCCGCCTGATGAAGCAGAATATCATCAATTCGAAGGTTCTCTTTGTCAGACCCGGCTACATAAGGTAAATAGTCCTTCAGTTTGCCATCCAATTTCACCTTTCCTTCTTCATACAGTTTCATAATAGAAACAGTTGTGGCAGTAGTTTTTGTTACAGATGCCAGATCGAAAATACTTTCCAGGCTCATAGCCTTTGCAGCCGAGTCGTATTCATATTTACCAAAAGCCTTGTTATAAATGATTTCGCCATTATGAACAGCCATTACCACACAGCCGGGAAAGGCTTTTTTTGCAACACCATCCTGCGCAATCGAGTCAATTATTTCAAGGTTTTTTTTTACTTCATTCAAAGCTGGTGGTGGTGCAACCTGTACAATGCCATCACCGAATTTAAAGTTGCAAACAGACACCGGCAATTTACCCTGTGCTTTTATTTTGCCGCTCAATAAGTCAGCTGCAGCCTGCTGCGTAATATTATCATCCTGGTAGCAGGCAACCAGTGTCCAGGCATCACAGAAGTTTTTAGTGGCCAAAACATTTCCAAATGTGAGTGTAACAGTTTTTATAAAGTTCAACTGCTTGTACAACGCAATAGCTGCCGGACTGATATTGAAATTATCCATCGGCTTGTTGGAGTAATTATGAATACCAACAACAATTGCGTCATACTTTCCGTCTTTGGGAACAGCTTTCAGAATTTCATCGGCCTTCTCTTTTCCATCCTTGTAAGAAAAAGTAAATACATCTGCATTGAAATCCTTTTGCAGCCGCTTTCCAAACTCACCCGCTTCGTTCAAGCCAATGCCCACATAGGCAATTTTCTTTTGCTTATTTGTCAGCGGCACTTCTGCATAGTCGGTTCTTGATGCTGAAAGTTTTGCCTCAGCTATTAATGTAATACCATGCTTTGCCACCTCGTAACGGATAGCATCTGTTTTTGCATTCAGGTCGGCAAGCAGGTTGTTTGTATCAATTACCTGCGGCTTATTCATCCCCAGCTGGTATTTTGACGCAAGCACTTTTTTTGCTTTTACATAAATATCATCCCAGGTTAATTTTTTTTCTTCAATGGCCTTCCTTACTGCAGCAATTGTTTCAGGCACACTGGCAGGCAGGCACAGCATATCATTTCCTGCTATCAATGCTTCAACCGCAATTGTTCCCTGTGGGAAATATTTTGCCACTCCTTTCATTTCCAGCGCATCAGTAAATGTGAGGCCGTTATATCCTAACTGGTTGCGTAAAATATCGGTAACACTGTTCTTTGAAATGGATGTTGCCCTGTTTGCTGTATTGTCTATCGCCGGGATGAAAAGGTGTGCAATCATCACACTTCCCACACCTGCATCAAAGATGGCACGGAAAGGAACCAGTTCCATTGAATCGAGCTGCTGGCGGGTTTTATTAATTACCGGCAGGTCAAAATGTGAATCCACATCCACATCGCCATGTCCGGGAAAATGCTTGGCGCAAGCCATAATGCCAGCGTCCTGCATGCCTTTCATAATGGCAACTCCATACCGGGATACTTTGTTTTTATCTTCCCCAAAAGAACGGTAACCAATTACCGGATTATTGGGATTGTTATTGATATCAACCACCGGTGCATAGTTTACATGCACCCCAATTCGCTTACACTGCTCGCCCATTGCAAGCCCCATTTTATACACTAAGTTTTCTTCATTTACAGCCCCTAGCGTAAGCTGGTAGGGAAACCTCGTTACACTGTCAAGCCGCATACCCAGTCCCCACTCTCCGTCAATGGTTACCATTATCGGGGTTTTGGCAATGCTTTGGTAATAGTTGGTAAGATTTGCCTGCCGTACAGGCCCACCCTGGAAAAAACACAAAGCCCCAACATTATACTTCTTAATATCTTCTGTTACTTTGGCCACATGATCGGCACCGAGGTTAGTGTGAGCCCTTATTACCATCAGTTGTGCGATACGTTCATCATCGCTCAGGCTGTTAAAAACACTGTCCACCCATTTTTTTTCCTGCTCAGCCCTGTTTTGTGCCTTAGAAACAAATGGGAGCAAAAAAGAAAAAAGCAATGCAATAGTTAGCTTCTTCATATAATGATATTTCTTCTGAAAAGATGATTAAAATTAGTCTTTTTCAATAACGAAGCACACAGAACCTGCTTAAACGGCAAATCGTTACTTTTGACGGCTAAACCAGATTTTGTGCCAGATAAGATTACCTTATTACCCGACAATATTGCTAACCAGATTGCAGCCGGCGAAGTGATTCAGCGGCCAGCCAGTGCCGTTAAGGAACTGCTGGAAAACGCAGTAGATGCCGGTGCAACTGAAATAAAACTCATCATTACTGATGCTGGTAAATCGCTGTTGCAGGTAATTGATAATGGCAGTGGCATGAGTGAAACAGATGCCCGCATGTGCTTTGAGCGTCACGCCACTTCCAAAATCAGCACTATTGAAGATTTATTTCATATCCGCACCATGGGTTTTCGTGGCGAAGCACTGGCTTCCATAGCTGCCGTGGCACAGGTGGAACTGAAAACAAAAAGGGCTGAAAACGAAACCGGGACTTATATAGAAACTGAGAACAGCGTAGTGAAAAAGCAGGAACCTGTGGCCGCACCAAACGGCACCAGTATTGCGATGAAGAACCTGTTTTTTAATGTGCCGGCAAGAAGAAATTTTTTAAAAAGCAATGCGGCGGAAATGCGCCACATCGTGGATGAGTTTACCCGGGTGGCTATGTCGTTCCCGCATATATTGTTTACACTTACTGCCAATAACCAGCAGTTGTTTCATTTAGAAGCCGGCAGCCTTAAGCAACGGATTGTTCAGTTACTGGGCAACAACTACAACGCCAAATTAGTGTCGGTAAAAGAAGAAACCGACTACATGAATATTTATGGTTTTGTGGGCAAACCGGAAACAGCAAAAAAGACCAGGGGTGACCAGTATTTTTTTACAAACAACCGCTTTATTAAAAGTGCTTACCTGAACCATGCGGTGATGAGTGCCTACCAAGAGATGATTCCGGCAGACAGTTTCCCGATGTATGTGCTGTTTATCGACCTTGACCCCACACAGGTAGATGTAAATGTGCATCCCACCAAGCAGGAAATAAAATTTGAAGACGAGAAGATTGTGTACGCCTTCGTTCAGGCGGCTGTAAAACATGCACTGGCCCAGTTTAGTGTAACGCCTACTCTGGATTTTGAACTGGATGCCTCCATACAGCAGCTGACATCCATACAACAACCTTTTACCGAAGAAAAAAAATCAGCAGCCTCTTCAGGCTCCATTTATAAAGGCTTTACACAAAAACACCAGGCACATTTTATTGAGCGAAATGACAAGAGTGAACTAAAGCATTGGAAAGACTTTTATGAGAGCCGTGAATCATCAGCCGTGAATCGTGAAGCAACTTCAGATATCGTAAACCCATTCACGACTGCAGACGCTGAATTAACTCAACTGCTGAACACCTATATTGTTCTGCCTGCTAACAATGCCTTCCTCCTCATTCACCAGCAAGCTGCACATGAAAGGGTGTTGTATGAACAGCTAAAGGCAGCCAGTAAAGATAAACCGGTGGCCACGCAACGCAGTATGTTCCCCGCCACCCTCGAACTTACACCTGCTGATGCGGCTGTGATGGAAGAAATCATCGGCGACCTGCAATATCTTGGTTATACGATTGAACCTTTTGGCAAAAATACTTATGTAATACAGGGTACGCCTGCCGATGTAGAAGCAGGAAATGAAAAACACATTATTGATATTCTGCTGGAGCAATACAAACACTTTAGCCCGGAAGTAAAATTCTCTAAACGGGAAAAGCTGATTCGTTCGCTTGCAAGGCAGCAGGCCGTTAAAACCGGTGTCCGCCTTACTGAAAGGGAAATGCGGCAATTGGTGAATGATTTATTTGCCTGTGAGCAACCTAATATATCGCCGGATGGCAACCCCACTTATCTGGAATTTAAACAGGAGCAGCTGGAGAGGATGTTTGGGAAATAAGGCCTCCCCAAACCCCTCCGCAGGAGGGGCTTACGTTTTCCTATAATTCAGAACGAATTCCCTGAATAAACTTCTCTAGCGCCTTTCTGATTTCCGTTGCCAATGCCTGATGATTGTTAACAAGAGTTGAGAATATCAGCAGCTTTCCTTTTGGTATATAACTAATTATTCTTGCTACTCTTCCATAACTGGTAACGGATAAAAACCTGGACAGCATTGTTTCGTTCTTCCTGGTTAACTCCTCCCGGTAATGAGAACTTTATGTAAGGTTCAAGACCAAAAGCATAACGGGCCCCAAATGAAAACCTTCTCAATTGATATTGTGTTTCAATTGCTGCCTGAAAGTAGCTTTTCTTAAATTCATGCAAGGAATCGGAAGACTCAGTCAATATTTTTTTGCTAAACAAAGAGTCCTGTTGTGTCAGGTTGTTTCTTTTATAGTCCTGCTGTTCATAAACAGCGCCGCCAAACTTATTCCATTGCACCCCTGCACCCAAAGACCAGCGGGGCAAAATGTAGTAGTGAAACGTAAATGGTAACTGGTGATAAAACGTTTTCTTTAATGACGATGATTTCACTGTAGTAAATTGTGGAAATGCCCCGGTATCGGGAATATTTGCCTGCCGGAAAACAAACTCTTTTGTGTATTGCGGAGCCCCATACCTGAACTCGGCCTGCAGGAACCATTTCCTGTTTTTAGCAAGCCGCAGATAAATTGCAGGCATATAATCTGCAATACCCGATTTGCGGCCAGATGAAGAATAAGGAACAATTTTTTGCCCTGCTACAGGCAACTGCTGGTGAACGGACAGCCCCGCAAACCAAGTATATAAACTTTGGGCCCCTTTGTTCTTACGATTACTTTTCTCAGGCATTTTTTGGCTGCTGTTTACTGGAGTATTTGCCGTAGTATTTGCCGTAGTATCTGCCGGCTTTTTCACTACTATATTCTTTTCCTGTTTCTCATCGTCATTAACAATCAAACTACCTTTAAAAACTGCCTGTGCATTTTTTTCACTACGCAGGCTATCATCGCTCCGGTTCACAGATACCGTTTCTGAATTTTTCTTTTCAGTTTCAGGGGGTGGCAACAAAGGATTGTCCTTTTCAGACTTACCAGATTCCCTATAAATCACACTTTTGTTTTCTGCAACGGCAGAAATACGGTCACCTTTTATTTTTGAAGGCTTTCTTAATACCGGAAAAAGAGGTTCTTTGTTTGTTGCGTTAATTGGAATATTTGTTTCATTAAGTTCCGTTAAGGTTTCTTTCACCCGGTTGCTGTCGTCCATCCGGTTCGTATCCGGCAAAAGACTTTCATTCGATATTTTATAAGCAGTACTGTTGGATAAACCGCCGCTATCTTCAACAAGCGGATTAATATTTTCCGGCTTAACTGCACTAACGGTTTCTTTTTCCTTATTAAACCATTGTCCGGGTTTTAATATCAACCAGCCAATGCCAAATAAGGTTAACAGCAATAATCCTGATAACAAACAGCCATACCTTTTCCACCATATCACAGGCCTTTGGTCATCATCTTCGTCAAGACGCCGCTCCATATCTCCCCATGCCAAATTCTCATCTGGCAGGGGAAGTTTCTCCAGCTCCTGTATTAACTGATCTTCGTATGGTAACCGTTCATTCATTACTTGCTTCGCTTATTAAGCATTTGTTGCATTTTTTTTCTTGCTTCACTTAAGTGCCATTTACTTGTGCCCTCACTAATACTCATCAGCCCGGCTATTTCTTTATGGGAATATCCCTCAATATTGTAAAGGTTAAATACTGCCTGCGTGGCCGGTGGTAACTCTCTCACCAACTTCAAAATTTCCCTTGCCGACATGCCTGATACAACATTGGGAAGTATATGTATATCGCCAGCCTGTTCAAGTTCAGCCGTTGCGGGCATATTTTTATTCCGGTTAACTAAATCCAGGCAACTTCTGATAATTATAGCCCTGACCCATGTATAAAGCGATGCCTTCGACGAATCAAACCTGTCTATGTGTTTTAAAACTTTATAAAAACCACCATTAAGTGCTTCCATGGCATCAGCTTCATTTTTTGTATAGCGCAGGCAAATGTTCATCATTGCCTTGTAGAAGCTTCTGTAGAGCAACTCCTGGGCTTTCCGGTCTTGTCTTTTACAACCTTCAACTATTTTATATATCTCATCTGTTCCTGGTATAAACTGCTTCTTTACGTTTTCTAAGATCAGGGTTTTATAAAAATACTTCGCTTTCGGTAGCTTCCATATTGAATATCTGCAAAATATTGTCCACTGCTCAATTGTTGCACTGGTGCAATCAGTGTATTGGTACCGGCAATCCCAACAACCCGTGATTGATACATGGTGAATCCATTTGCATTAAATATCCGGTAAGTGATTAATCCGGGCATATCCAATGTTACATACCATCTTACGGTTTCGCTTACAGCAGGATTAGGATATGCAGGGATACGGTCAATACGGCCTGTATTAATACTGTCAACCTGAATTATCCCACAATGCTGTGAGATACAACCATTATTCGTGTTGATGTGAAGACAGGCAGGAAAAAGTCCGTTACCCGGAGCCTGCCAGGAAGGGCTTACTCCGGTAAAGAAAACAGAATCCGGGGCTACAAATATCTGCCAGTAGGCTGATGTTATTGGCTGATTACTCAATGCCGTAAGGTTTACTAAACCAGAACTGCTGACCGTATATGTGAAGTTTGCAGTGCAAGAATATTGCGGACTGCCAGCAATTGTTACTGCCTTGTTCAAAGAGTCAATACACCCGGTTAATGTATCTCTTATCCAAAGGCTGACATTATAGCTGCCAGGATTATAAAAATAGGTTGGGGCTGGCGAATTTGATTCCTGGCCATTTCCAAAATTCCAATAATAAGAATAGTGTGAAGAAAGGGGACTTGGGACAAAATTGATAAGCTGCGAATTGCCGCTAACAGGTGTGGCAGTAAAACCCGCAGTTAAATTGCAGCCAGTGGTATCGTTCACTGTTATCGTTTGACAAGATGATGAGGTACACCCAGAAGAACTGATAATACTCAAACAAACATTATGAGTACCGGGATTAAAGGAATAGGATAGGTTATTGATGCTACTGACAGGATTTCCATTTACACTCCAGTTGTATGATTGAATGTTTCCGCTTCCAGTTGTGGAAACAGAGGTAAAATGCCTTCGGTTGCGAATAACAGGATCGGAAGCTACGGTAAAAAGGGCCTGACAATTAGTTGGTACAGTTACATTAACTGACTGTACGGAAGAATCGAGACAGTTGCTGCTTAGCGAATCAGAAACAATGTGCACAACACTGTAAGTGCCAGAATTTGTATAAGTCTTATTTACTGATAACCCATACCCGTATTGTCCATCTCCGAACCGCCAGAAATGTACTTTGCCGGGTGCAGTATTCTGCGCCTGAAAAGTAACATTTCCCTGGTTTATCGCATAACTGAACAGAGGATTACAGGGCAACTGTGTATGACCATTTATTGTAAACAGAATAAGGTAAAAAAGTACCAACTTTTTCATAATACAGGTATTTGTAAGCATATACTGCCTGCACCTTTAAATGGTTGGGTCTGGGGACTGTTTTTTTAGCTGCCTTCTTATCCAAAGAGTCCTTTTAATAAATTCCTCTGCAGGAGGGGCTTTGACTCTCCTAAAATTTAGAACGAATTCCCTGAATAAACTTCTCTACTGCCTTTCTGATTTCTGTCGCTGATGCCTGATGATTGTTTACAAGAGTTGAGAATATCAGCAGCTTTCCTTTTTTCGTATATAAATAGCCGCTGAAAGCGACAACACCTGAAAGTGTACCTGTTTTGGCATAAATATATCCGCTGTCGGCTTTGTAGTAATTGCTGATGGTGCCTTCGCCGCCGGTGGGAAAGATGACCTTGAGCCGTTCCATACCAAATTCATTCTTCATCTTGTTAAGAATAACCACAAAATCCTGCGGGGTAAATAAATTATACCGGCTCAGGCCGCTGCCGTCGGCCCAGCGGGGCTTTTGGGGCAGGTCTTTAAAATCTGTTTTAAGAATGGTGTCAACTATCTTTTCATCGTTCATGTAGCCCAATGTTTCATTGCTCACCATCAGCAAACTTTGCTCTGCAAAAAAATTATCGCTGCGGTGCATCATGGGTTTGAGGAGAGAGTCGGTGGGTTGGGAGTGGATGGTTTTTTTGAGAAGTGGTTTTGCATCAACATATGACCAGTAGTCAATTTTTTTTTGCAAAGTATCTTCAAGCAGTTTAAGAAATGTTTGACCCATTGACGATAAAGTAGAATTTGAGATTGTTTTGAAAGGTACAGACTGAGAGGAAAATTTTGTTTTCGATTTATACATTGAAGCAGAATTCAGGCCATGAAAAGAGTTCTCTTCATAAGGTCGTGTAATTCTGAACCATAATCCCACTCCATTTTTGATTGTTCTATTAAGCCATTGAATAGAATGATTATAAAAATATCGGGGGGCTACTGTGACGGTATCGCCTTCAATATAAAATTTTACAACATTTCCATATATCGGCATTTCACTTCTTTCAACAGCATACTCATTCGGGTAATCATTCCATGCCCAGCCATTTCCTAATGGCGAAAAACCAGAAGGAATTGCATCTAATAGATAATTTACTTTTTTTGATTTTTTTAAGAACTCAAAAACAAGCTGGTTCTTAAAATCACCATGTAAAAATGTTGGGTCTCCAGTGCCTAAAATATTTATTTCCTCATTCATTTTCTCATACCTCAACCCCACCAAACTATCTCCCAAATACTTCATCGCTGCATAGCAGGTTGGTATTTTGGTATTACTGGCGGGTACAAAATATTTATCGCCCTGGTAGTTGTAGAGGTACTTATTTGCTGCCGGGTCGTAAATGCTGATGCCCACATGGGCTGTTTGCAGGGCTGTGTTGTTTATAACTTCTGCCTTTGCCGATTTGGCTATTTGCTGCTGAAATGAACAGGAGGAAAAAACCAACAACAACACACAGGCGGCTAACCAGTATTTATTCCCTTTGTAGCTTGCTTTCTTTTCCACTCTTTAAAAATTAAATGTTTCAAAATTCCATGCGGCTGCATTTGTTTCTGCCTTTTCCGGCATTCCAAAACGCCTGATATATTCACCAGCGCCGAAATACTTATCAAAATACGCAGCATACCGTATGGCAGGCCCCTGCAAAGCAGGGTTTATTTTTCTTTTTTCGTTATGAAAACCTGATGCTTTTTCGATTAGACCGGCAGACAGTATTACACCTGGCTGGCATAATGGTTCAATTTCGTTTAGTAAGAATTCCATATACTCCTGGCTCCAGTACATCCAGTCATGAGTAACATCCCAGTCAAAGCTTTCATGCCGGAATAATTCTTTCAACGACAAACCGAAATAACGTTGATTTATTTTTTCCCATATCCTTAATTTGCCGGGCACACATTTCTGAGATTCAACCACTGCTTCCTGCGGATTTTTAGACAGGCTCCACGGCTGGATAAAAGGGGCAAAGGGGCAAAAAGATGTTACCCACTCATCAAGCCAGAATGTTGACTTTTCCCATCCCTGTTTTACCTTATTCCATTTATTGATCTGGGGTGCATATTTCCATTCAATCTTTTCGCAGCCCAATGTATATAATAAACTATCCGGCGCTTTAAATGAAGACGTTGCCAAAAGCGTATCAAACAATTGAAGCTTTTCTTCTTCTTTCTTAATGTAAAACGGAGCTGCGGATGTTGCTTCAGCTGCTTCAAGAATATAAACCTGTCCGGCACGGATGTTTACATTTCCCTCCATGGCTTTGTCTATTCCTTCCTGCATCATCCGGCTCAAGAACTCAGGATAGCTTATACCTGAGCTGCCAAGCTCAACCACCTCCTGTATAGCATCAGTATATATTTTTTCTTTAAATAAAACATCAATATCAGCAGCAAAGGTTCCCGCAGTTTTCTTTGCCTGCCCCTTACTTTGCTGCAATTGTGTGATCGCTTCTTTATAAGCCTTTACCGATTGCTGCAACAATTTTTGGTCAGCGGCATCATCATACATACCTGTTCCACTGCTTTGATCTGCTGAAGTCCCGGCTGTAAGTGCTTTTCCATAATGTTCGCTAAACTTCATGAAAAGATTTTCCTGCATTAGCCTGCCCGAGAAGGCAGCCACATCATCCATTTCCTGACCCAATTGCTCCATCCGGTGCAGTGTACTTTTCATTTCATCAAAATCGGGGCCTGTAACTTTCTTTACTTCACATTCGGCAAGCATATTCCTGAATGTGCCAAGCATTGCATCAAGCATTGTTTTATCTACCGGCATAATTATTTCAGGATTTGTTCGGTCAGCAATTTGTTGCGGAGCACAGTTTCATCAGAATAGGGTAATAAACGGCGGTGACGAAATTCATTAATCAACTCAAGAGAAAAATTCCAGCCGGGTACTATATTACGGACAGCTTCTTTTTGTCGCTGAAACTTTTCATTTATACTTTCTTTTTCTTTTTCCGCCAGTTCTTTATACTGTGATTTATACTTTTCGGGCACTTCAGCATCCTGCCAGATCTCCATATTTTCAAGGTTTACAAAATCTTCAAACGGGTGAATAGTATCTGCAGTAAGGCTGAGCATTAATTGATGCTCTTCCTCATTCACCATCGTCATCAAATCTGTAACATTGCTTATCGTCTTTGCCTTTTCTGTTATCCGTTTACAACAGCCGGCCTTTACAGTTTCTCCCATTTCCGCATAGAACCTGTACCTGATTGTATATTGATCAATAACCAGCGCAACGGCATTTTTCCCGTTCAGATTGCCAAGCTTTGTTTTGAATTCATCAAGCGACTGACAGGATTTTATCGCTTCATAGATTTCTTTTTCGCAGTTGTAGCTGTTTGTGTAATAATGGTTGCCTTCATAGCGAAGCATCCGTAACCTGTAATATTCCTGATACAGCTTCAGGTAATCTTTCATAACGGATTTTAGAGTAAGTTACAAATTAATTACTGAACGGCGGGAAGTAACGAACTAAGAAGTACGATGGTGAGCAAAAATCCTGAACGATTTTATCATCATACACCGTTTAACACAATCAATCGTGGTTCTAACCTCTCTCCTGTGCCCTTAACCACCTCTCGGGTATTTCGTTGCTGCTGGCCAGCAGGTAGTCTTTATAGCTGCAGGCGATGTACCGCTTATCTGGCAGCTGCATCCACCAGCGTCCGGTTTTTTTACTTTGCAGAAAAACGGTTTCCACCTCGGCAAAAGCAGTATGGTATTCGTTGAACGAATCTCTTTCGTCCAGCGAGGCTTCCCTTTTGCCACGGCTGCGCCCATCCAGTACATACCACAGCATGTGGGCAATCTGCATGGCTGTCATTTCATCACGGTCGTTGTCGGCGTTATAACCATAAATGCCGATAGTGTTCACCAGCGGACTCATCCCCGCATAGCGCAGCAGCACACAGGCTTCTTCACCATTCAGTCCGTTTGGCGAAACAGTACTGGCCGGGGCATACGCATTGGCTATGGCAGATACATCGAAACTGAACAGATGACTGTTGCGTACCACCGGTTCCATTTCGTCAATATTTTCTTTTACACTGCCCACCCGGTAACAATCGAAACGGAGCTTATCCATTGTTTCCAGCATCCGTGGATGCACATAATAACTTTGAAAAGCAATATGATTGTAATGGCGGATGAAGTTGGGTTCACCGGTAAGCATTTCGAGCAAAAAATTCTCATGCCGGAAGGGTGACTCCAGGTTCAGGTCAATCAGCGCATCCACACAACTGGCCTCAATTATCTTTTTATTTTCTGCGTAAGCATGGTATTGCGGCAGCGTTAAGTCGTGTGAGCCGCCAAGAATGATAACCGTTTTGCCATCGTTCATCAGTTCGGCCACCACAGTTTTTAATGCGGCATACGAATCGGTAAACAGTGAGCCGGTTTTTATATTTCCCACATCGGCAATCTTAATATCCGTATGCCAGTAAAACAGTCCGTAGAAATGTTTACGGATGATGTCCGGCGCTTCGCTTTGTCCATGAATCAGGCCGCTGCCCCGCTGCTCGCCGCAACCTAATATTACTATCTGCACTTCATCCAGGTCTGGAAATTCTTCCTGGTACACATCCACAATTCTGCCCAACTGGCCTTCTTTGAAGCCTTCATCATGAGAAATGGCAGCAAGGTTGACAGGCGAAAGAAAATCGGCAATGTTTAGGTAGTCTGACATATAACGAAGATAAGTCAGAACCACGATTTAAGAGATTGCATAGGATTATGAGGAATAGCAAAGACTCTTTTTTCCCGCAAATCCATTTTAATCCGCAAAACCGTGGTTTATTATCTTTGCCAATATGGAACAATTACTAAAACAGATTGAGGAGTACAAAAATGAGATTGGGGCGGCGGTGGCTGCTGATGCCAAAGCTGTGGAGGATTTCCGCATAAAATACCTAGGCACCAAGGGTGTGGTAAAGGCAATTATGGGTGAAATGAAAAATGTGGCCCCTGAGAAAAAGAAAGAAGCCGGGCAACTGCTGAACGAGTTTAAACAATGGGTTGAGGCTAAATACGATGAGCTAAAAGAAGCAACATCGAACACCGAACATCAAACATCGAACATCGATTTGTCCCTGCCCGGAGATGAGATGCCGCTTGGCTCCCGCCACCCTGTTACGCTGATGAAAAACAGGATTGTTTCCATTTTTCAAAGGCTGGGTTTTGCCGTAGCCGAAGGCCCTGAGATTGAAGATGACTGGCATAATTTCGGTGCATTGAACCTGCCAGAACATCACCCGGCAAGAGATATGCAGGACACATTTTACATTCAAACAAACCCTGACTGGGTGCTGCGTACCCACACCAGCAGCGTACAGATACGGGAAATGGAGAAAAATAAACTGCCCATCCGTATGCTGATGCCCGGCCGTGTGTACCGCAATGAAACGGTAAGTGCCCGCAGCCACTGTTTCTTTCACCAGGTGGAAGGATTGTATATTGATGAAAACGTTTCTTTTGCTGACCTGAAACAGACACTTTACTTTTTTGTAAAGGAGATGTATGGCAAAGATGTGAAAGTTCGTTTCCGCCCATCTTATTTCCCATTTACAGAACCCAGTGCCGAGATGGATGTAAGTTGCTTTATCTGCGGTGGTGATGGTTGTAATGTATGTAAGAAAACCGGCTGGGTGGAGATATTAGGCTGTGGTATGGTGCACCCGAATGTACTTTCCAATTGTGGTATTGATCCCAATAAGTACACCGGCTTTGCATTCGGTATGGGTGTGGAAAGACCCGCCATGCTGAAATACGGAGTGAACGACCTGCGCCTGTTCAGCGAAAACGATGTGCGGTTTTTAAAACAGTTTACACCGGCGATATAGGTTACAAATCTTTTATAAATAAAAAGTCCGCCAGTGAAGCGGACTTTTTTAATGGTAGTTTCTGTTCTAAGCTTTTTGTTTGGGGTGATAGAAGGCTGCAGCCAGAGAAACAATAACAGCCAGCCACATTCCAATCCCCCATCCTTTTCCTAATCCCTTAAAAATATCTCCAATCGGCGCATTATTTATAAGAGGCCATCCAAAGATGTAATAAAGAATTGTCAATAGTGGAAGTATCGCCCACAATCCTCTTCCCAATATATAATTTCCATTATTCAAAGCCCCTACAACCAACATCAACCCGGAAATTGGTATAAAAAGCCACAGGTACTTAAACAATAACATATTGAAATCTGCACCTCTTGATGGCGCTTTTACTAAATCAAATGCGCTATAATCCAGCCCCCCGATGCAAAAGGAAGGAAAAAGCTAACGATAAGTGCAACACCTAAAACGATGCTGTAAATTTTTCTGTTCATGATTTGTTTGTTTATGGTTATAAAAAGAGTGAATCATTTAAATGTCTGCAACCGCTTATAGCTCAAAAAGGCTCCAGCCAGCAGTGCTGCAGCAGTAATATAAAACCAGGGAGTAAAATCAACTGTAATGTTCAGGTCTTTCAATCCCTCGTTTATTTTACTACCAATATCGTCTGGCTTACCCGCAAGACTTGTTTTTGCCTCATGCTTAATATCAAAATACAACCCCGCCAGCGATGCAACAGATAAAACGCCGGCAGCCATAGTACCAGCTATGGCCATTTTATTGTTTACAAAACACAGCCCTGCGCCTGCAACAGCCAGAACCAACGCCACCAATGCAAACATATTGGGTTGTTGCCGGTCTGTTTTGGTAGCTGTTTTGGTAATTGTTCTGTCCACTCCGGGTGTATTCGCTTCATCAAACAGAGGCATATCCGAACCGCCGCTTTTCAGGTTGAATCCGGTCGCCAGTTCAAATCCTTTTACATCCTGCAGCTTCATGCCGCCGCATTTAATATCAACAAAAGGCATCAGGAATAACAGCACTGCAATAATGAACAGGGTGGCTGAAGGTGTTTTTGATGCAAGCATCAGCGGAGATACTGGTGCCGAAACATTACTATCTGGCACAGCAGGCTGGTTCGTATCCATGTTAATGGTTTTGGCTTAAAGGCAAAGGAAAGTTACACCATTTTCGACTTGATGTAAATTTCCTTGCTGTTATTTTTTGCTCAACGGGTAAATGGTAAGATAACTGCGGCCACTAAACTTATCCAGAAGCCATAGCCGAGCCAGCCAAATAATTCCGAAACAGTGAGCTCCGAACTGCCCGTCATGTAAAGCATAAAAACAATATAAATAAGGCCAAGCAGCGGTAACAATCTGAAGAAAAGGCCATCGGCAAAACTGTCATCCAGCAAATTTCCCAGCAGTATGATTAATGCGCTGCCGGGAACAAGCAGGTTAATGTAAAGAGCACTGCCGCCTTTTCCTCCAAGGCCACGGATATCACCCTTTCCAAAGACTATGTCGTAACCGGACAGGTTAAAATCCCCATTAGAAATGTATGGAAGAAAAAAGGCTCCGATAATAATTGCGGATAAAACAACAGTAATCGTTTTCTTATTCATATAGTTTGGTTGATGGTGAAGCAATCAGTCCCAAGTTATAAAACAAATCACAAACAAACGAAGTTGCAACGCCATGCCGGGTTATTGGCATTACAATTATCTTTACGCCAGTTAATCTTATGCAGATAAATACCATTTGTGTATGTGGGGCGGGCACTATGGGCAGCGGCATTGCGCAGGCTGCTGCTCAGGCCGGATTTTATACAATTCTGTATGAACTGAACCCTGCCGTGCTTGAAACTGCAAAAAACAATATTGAAAAAAATCTTTCGCTGCTGGTTGAAAAGGGGAAAGTAACTCCCGGCGAAAAGGAGCAGGTGCTTAACCAGCTTCAGTTTACAGGCGATATTCACTCCTGCCTGGCGGATGTCTTTATAGAAGCCATTATCGAAAAACCGGAAGCTAAAATTGCTTTGTTTAACCAACTGGCAGAAATAAACCACAGCGAATGTGTGTTTGCCAGCAACACATCTTCTTTATCCATTACAAAAATTGCAGAGCAGGTGCAGCGGCCTGAACGGGTGATTGGTATGCATTTTTTCAACCCGGCCACAATAATGAAACTGGTTGAAGTGGTGAACACTGAGCTTACAAATGAACAAACCACCCGGATTGTGACTGAGCTGGCGAAACAAATGAACAAAGTGCCGGTTATTTGCAAAGATGCTCCGGGCTTTATTGTAAACCGTGTAGCCCGGCCTTATTATATCGAAGCATTACGCCTGGCAGAGGAAGGCATTCCCGTTGAACAAATTGATACCCTGATGGAAGCATCAGGGTTTAAGCTCGGCCCGTTCCGGCTGATGGATTTAATCGGTAACGATGTGAACTATGCAGTAAGCTGCTCGGTGTATGAGCAATTAGGAAAACCGGAACGGCTTAAGCCATCTTCCATACAGGAACAAAAAGTGAAAGAGGGTAAACTTGGTAAAAAATCAGGAGAGGGCTATTATAAATACTGAATCAACTATATTCAATAAATCCCCCGAAGGGGTCCTTCGGACAATTTCAATGGTATTAGTTACTGGCGGAACAGGTTTTTTAGGGTCTTATATCATTAAACAACTGATAGAAAAAGGCTATACTGTCCGTGCCATCCGCCGGGGCAACAAAACACCTTTCTGGATTGAAAAAGAAATTACGGATAAAGTGCAATGGGTAGAAGGCGATGTGCTGGATGTAATTGCCCTGCAGGATGCGATGGAGGAAGTGGATACTGTTATTCATAGCGCTGCCGTTGTTTCATTTGATAGAAGAGACCGCAAGCAGATGTACCAGGTAAATGTGGAAGGAACAGCGAACGTTGTAAACATGGCACTTGAAAAAGGTGTAAGACGGTTGGTACACATCAGCTCAGTAGCAGCACTGGGCCGTACCACCAATGGCGACCACGTAAGCGAAGAAAAGAAATGGGAAGAAAGCAAAACCAATACTCACTATGCCATCAGCAAGTTTAAAGCGGAGCTGCATATGTGGCGGGGCATGAGCGAAGGGCTGGAAGCCGTTATCCTTAATCCGGCTACTATTCTTGGCTATGGCGACTGGCACAGCAGCAGTTGTGCCATCTTCAGGCAGATACATGATGGATTTAAGTGGTACACATCCGGCATTAACGGTTTTGCAGATGTGGAAGATGTGGCCAAAGCTGCCATATTGCTTTTAGAAAGCAGCATCAGCGAACAGCGCTATATCGTCTGTAGCGACAACTGGACTTTCAAAAAACTGCAGGAGCAGATTGCTGAAGGGTTTGAAGTATCTCCGCCCAAAACACCTGCCACTCCTTTTTTACTAAGTGTGGCCTGGCGGCTGGAATGGTTCAAATCAAACCTAACCGGCAAAAAACCATTGCTTACAAAAGAAAGTGCCAAGGTAGCAAGGAGCCAGACTTATTTTGACAATAAAAAAATTCTGGAAGCACTGCCCGGGTTTGCTTTTACTCCGTTAGAAGAAACCATTAAAAAGGCCTGTGATAAATACAGAAAAAATCAGCCGGCCAGACGTTGATAATAATGGCAACCTTTTTGCAGTTGTAGCTATCTTTAGACAGAAATTATTTCTATGCAAAGATTTTTTTTGCTTCTTGTTTTTGTTGCACTGTCTGTATCCGCCATTTCGCAGTTTTCGGTACGTGGTGTGGTACTGGACTCTGCCACCCGTGAGCCGCTGAATGCTGCATCTGTTTTTTGCCAGAACACCACTATCGGCAGTACTACCAATAAGCAAGGTGAGTTTTATATTTCATTAAAACCAGGTGCATACGATTTAATCATCAGCTATACCGGCTACCAGACACAGACCATCCGTGTAACAGAACAAACAAAACTGGAAGTGCTGATGCTGAAAGAAGATAAAAGCATGGGCGAAGTAATTATTAAAAGCAGCAGTGAGGTTGCCGACGGCTGGACCAAACACGGCGCTTTCTTTTTAGACTACTTTTTGGGTTCTACCCCCAATGCTGCACAGTGCGAACTTAAAAACCCTGAAGTACTGAAGTTCTATTTCTATAAGAAAAGTAACCGGCTGAAAGTACTTGCTACTGAACCTTTGCAAATTGCCAATAATGCCCTTGGTTATAACCTGCGCTACCAGCTTGATTCTTTTGTGTACTATAACGCTTCCAATATTAACAGCTACCGGGGCTATTGCCTGTACACAGAAATGGAGGGCAGCGACAGCCTTAAAAATGTCTGGGCAAAAAACCGCCGCAATACCTACGATGGTTCCAAACTGCATTTTATGCGCAGCTACTACGACAGCACTCTTATTGAAGACGGCTGGATAATTGACATGCTGGACGAAAAAGATGATAAAAAATTCAACAAGGTAAAAGATGTATATGATACAGCCGTTTACAATGCCCTCGTCCTGTATCCTGAAATAACAGTAACAGATTCAATCAGCCTTACAGACAGCTTGCCCGTACAAAGAACCATCCTGGACAGTGCCCATGCCTCCACCCAGGTTGAGTTTTTCTACCCCCGGAAAATCAGCATCACATATACAAAGCGAAGCCCGGAGAAAGAATACCTGAAGAGAATGAACCTGCCGAAAAATATCCCTTACATCATCTCGTACGTTGATTTAAAAGACTGGATCGCCATTACCGAAAACGGGTATTACTACGAACAGAAAGACTGGATAAACCAGGGCTACTGGAGCTGGAAAAATGTAGCGGACTTATTACCGTACGATTATTTGACGGAGTAAAAATTACTCAGAGTTACTACGAAGAAATACAAAAACTCTTTACACTCTGTGACTACTCCGTGGTTCTCCGGGTAAGAATTTAAACTTTGTGTCTTTCTGAAAGATATTCTCAATTCACAGGACAGTTCTGATGATAGTCCACCAGCTCAATCGGGGTTTTTTCAAAACTAAAGCCTGCATATTTCTTCTCAATTTCGGTCAGCAGCGCATCAATTTCTGCCACATCTGTTATCCTTACTAATTTATTTCTGTATTCCTTAATATTGGGCAGCCCTTTCAGGTAGCTGGCATAGTGGCGGCGCATTTCGTTCACTCCAACCACCGGGTTTTTCCATTCAACTGACTTATGCAAATGTTTCCGGCACACCGCAACCCTGTCTTCGATAGTTGGCGACGGCAGGTGTTCCCCGGTTTTCAAAAAATGTTTTATTTCATTAAATATCCACGGATAACCAATGGCGGCACGGCCAATCATAATACCATCCACACCATAACGGTTTTTATATTCCAGTGCTTTTTCGGGGCTGTCAATATCGCCATTTCCAAAAACAGGAATAGTAATGCGGGGATTGTTCTTCACTTTTCCAATCAGCGTCCAGTCAGCCTCCCCCTTATACATCTGCATACGGGTCCGGCCATGTATCGCAAGAGCTTTTACGCCTACATCCTGGAGGCGTTCGGCCACTTCTTCAATATTCTTTGTGCTTTCATCCCAGCCAAGCCTTGTTTTAACAGTAACCGGCAATGAGGTTGATTTTACAACCGCTTCCGTTAGCCTCACCATCAGGTCCACATCTTTCAGCACACCGGCTCCGGCACCACGCAATGCCACTTTTTTTACCGGGCAGCCAAAGTTGATGTCAAGCAGGTCCGGGTTAGTCGTTTCCACAATTTTTGCAGCCAGCGAAAGGCTTTCTTCATCGCCGCCAAATATCTGTATACCCACCGGCCGTTCATAATCAAATATGTCGAGTTTCTTTTTGCTCTTGATGGCATCCCTTATCAACCCTTCGCTGGATACAAATTCGGTGTACATCAGGTCGGCACCATTGTCTTTGCACACGGAACGGAACGGCGGATCGCTGACATCCTCCATAGGAGCCAGCAATAAAGGAAACCCGATACCCATCGGGTCGGGAATTTCTATGTTACCTATCTTTACCACTTCAGAAAAAGCATAAACGGCAAATTTACAACCTAAAAACCAGAGTTTGGAATGAGAGGCTTTCTTAAAAATAAACCGGCTTTTAATCAACTGCTTATCGTGGCTGGCGTTACGCTGATGAGCCTTTTTGTTATAGGTGCAATAGGTTCGCTGATTGTATCTTTTGTGGCTGGTGTGCCATTCAGCGAAATGGCTGATACTAAAAACTGGAACTATTCATCGCCCAAAACCATTTTTGTGGTAAGAGGTATGTTGCTGGTTCAGTTTTTTGCTTTGTGCGTTATTCCGTCGTATGTGGCAGCCCGCCTTTTTGGAGAAAACAACAACCGGTATCTTGGCCTCAGGCCACCATCTAATCTCATTTATTTTGTTGCTGGTGTGGCGCTGCTACTATTTTCTACACCGCTTGTTGGCTGGCTGGGCGAACTGAACAAGAACATACAGTTCCCGTCTGGCATTGAAAGCTGGATGCAGGAGAAAGAAAAAGAAGCCGGGGAAACTGCAAAAGGATTACTATCACTCCGTACCCCTTCAGATTTATTGATGAATATATTCTTTATTGGCGTACTGGCCGGTGTGGGGGAAGAGTTGTTGTTCCGCGGCGTTATTCAGCGCATACTTATCCGGCTTTTCAAAAATAACTGGGCAGGTATTTTAGCGGCAGCATTCTTTTTTTCAGCAGTGCATTTTCAGTTTTATGGTTTTGTGCCCCGTTTTCTCCTGGGTATTTTCTTAGGCCTTATTTACTGGTACAGCGGCAGCCTGTGGCCTTCAATTCTTGCACATACCATTTACAATTCAGCGCAAGTAATACTGGTGTACTATAACCCGGAAATGATTACAAAAGAAAACCCGGTTGAAACAGGCAACCTTCTGGTAATGGCCATAATAAGCGCAGCCATTTCCATCGGTTTAGTCTGGTGGATGAAATCTAAATCAGCCACTACATACGAAGAAGTGTATGCCGATGATATGAAACCCTATAAAGATCACCCGTTTTGATTTTGAACAGAAAAACTGATTATGGCTTTTAATCTCGCAACATTTAAAACCAGGACAGGCACTGCCATCATCTTTGTGGCTGTAATGCTGGCCGGGCTTTTGTGGAACCAGTGGAGCTTTTTTGTTTTATTTACTGTAATACATTTTGGCTGCTGGACAGAGTATCAAAAATTAGTTGCACTGATTGACCCTGGCTATAAAGAAATCACCCCCTTTCATAAATACGGGGTAATGCTGGCAGGCTGGAGCCTGCTGTTATGGTTTACAGGCAACCAATACAGGCTATTTGGTATGTACCTGCACGAAATGGGCTGGTGGACAGGGTTAACCGTTGTTTTTATTTTGCCAATAACCGAGTTGCTGTTTACCAAAACCATCCGTTTGAAAAATATCGGGCATTCTATTTTTGGCCTGGTTTATATTTCACTGAGTTTGGGGTTGTTGATGAACCTCTATGGGACAGAAACAAATAATCCCTTGCTATATAAAGAGTCATCACTCTATCTGATTTTCTTGCCTGTTTTTACAATTGCCTGCATGTGGATTAATGATACTATGGCCTATATAGTAGGATCATTAATTGGAAAAACTCCATTCTCAAAAATATCACCTAAGAAAACATGGGAAGGAACAGTTGGTGGTATTATTTTGGCTGCGATTCTCTGTGGTTATGTTGCCTGGATTTTTGATGAATGGTTTGTCTTTGGGCAACCGCTGTACAAATGGATTATCCTGGGCTCAATTGCCGCCATAGCCGGAACAGTTGGCGATCTGCTGGAATCTAAACTAAAACGCATGGCTGGTGTTAAAGACAGTGGTTCTATTATGCCGGGGCATGGTGGCTTTTTAGACCGTTTTGATTCATTGCTGGTGGCTGTTCCGTTTGTATGGTTGTATGTATGGTTATTTATGAAATAAACAGGTTATCCCTGATCAAGATATTATATTTGCTTTATGACTATTCACAAAGAAGGCTATAAATCCATTGCAATCGGGGTTATCCTGTTTTGCATTATTAACCTTGCTTCATTTTATATTTTCAGTTCATCACTTCCTCTAATCAGTATCTTAATTTTTGCTGCCACACTGGGGCTGCTTGTATTTTTAATATCCTTTTTCCGCATACCAAAAAGGCTGTTTACTTACCAGGAAAATGCCCTTATCGCTCCCTGCGATGGCAAAGTAGTGGTAATTGAGGAAGTACAGGCCGATGAATACTTTACCGACAGAAGAATCCAGGTTTCCATATTTATGAGTCCGCTGAATGTGCATGTAAACCGCAATGCCATAAGCGGAGAAGTACTGTACAGCCAGTACCATAAAGGAAAGTACTTAGTGGCCTGGCATCCCAAATCGTCCACCGAAAACGAAAGGCATTCAGTTGTGTATCGTGGCAGCAACGGCAAAGAAGTATTGATAAAACAGATTGCCGGAGCCCTTGCCAAACGCATCTGCAATTATCTTAAACCCGGCATGCAGGTAAAACAAAACGACGAGATGGGCTTTATCAAATTTGGCTCCCGGGTTGACCTGCTCCTTCCCTTAGACGCAAAGGTGAACGTAAAGATCGGCGACAAGCCCAGGGGTGGCGTTACAGTGATTGCAACCTGGTAATTTCTGTCAGAAAATTGCCTCCAGTTCCTTCAAAGAGTACACTGTATAAGTTGGATTTTTCCCGTTTATTCCTTCCACTTGTTTGGTAAGGTGATTAACATGTACCTGGTCAATACCTGCATTCATGGCGCCGAGAATATCCACATCCATTGTATCGCCTATCATGATGCTCTCTCCTGGATTTGCGCCTGTTTTCTGAAAAGCATAATCAAAGATTTCCTTGTGCGGTTTCAGGCTGTTACTGCCTTCGGATGTGATTACATGACCAAAGTATTTGTCAAGCCCTGAATATTTCAGTTTGCTATGCTGTGTAACCTCAAAACCGTTAGTTATCAGGTGCAGTTTGTATTGCCTGTCAACCAGGTAATCTAATATCTCAAACGTATAAGGAAATAATATCTTACGGGTAGGTAACGAATCGAGAAACCTTACACCCATTTCTCGTGCCAGCGGCTCATTGGCAATTTTAAAATCAAGTAAGGCAAGCCACATCCTTTTCCAGCGAAGCTCATCCACTTTTATGTATCCGTTGCGGTAGCGTTCCCATAGTTTGTCGTTGTGCAACAGGTATTGTTTGTGAAAAAGATCAAAATCATTGATGCCTTTCTCCTGCAATTGCAGTTCATTATATAATTCTTCTAATGTTTGGCGGCTGTTTGCTTCAAAATCCCAAAGGGTATGATCAAGATCAAAAAAAAGATGCCTGTATTTCATGACCACAAAGTACGAAGTACAATGTATCAAGTAAGGATAAAAGAGAAAAAAGTTCGTACTTCGTATCTCAAACTTCGGTTATGAACGTTGTCATTACAGGTGCTTCAAGAGGAATAGGTAAAGCCATTGCAGAAATATTTGCCCAAAACGGGCATAATCTTTTTTTGTGCAGCAAAAGCGAAACACCGCTAAACAGCACATTGAAGGAACTACAAGCAAAATATCCATCCATTTCAGTAAGGGCTAAGCCCTGCAATCTGAGTATTAAAGCAGAGGCTGAATCATTTGCCAAATGGGTAAACGAAATTGCCGTTCCGGATATCCTTGTAAATAATGCCGGTGGGTTTGAACCGGGCAGCCTGCACAACGAAGCTGAAGGAATGCTGGAAAAAATGCTGAATATAAACCTGTTCAGCGCTTATCACATTACCAGGGCTTTGCTTCCGGAAATGATGAATGCCAAAACCGGGCATGTTTTCAATATCTGTTCCATTGCATCATTAAATGCCTATGCAAATGGCGGCTCATACAGTGTAAGTAAATATGCCTTGCACGGTTTCAGTGCCAACCTGCGTGAAGAAATGAAACCGCATAATATAAAAGTCACCGCAGTTTTTCCAGGGGCTGTGCTTACCGATTCATGGGGCGATTTTGACAACTCGGCCAGCCGGATAATGGTGGCAGATGATATTGCCAGAATGATATATTCCGCCTCACAGCTATCTCCGGCCGCCTGTGTGGAAGATATTGTGCTGCGGCCACAACTGGACGACTTATAAAACAGGCCGTAACCATTCAGCCCATTTTAAGAAAGTTTTTTAAAAGCCGTGGCTATTTTAGCAGGCCGAAATGAAAAAGCCTTCTGTTATACTGCTGCTTATTTCTCTCTCATTGTTCTGCCAGTCGCAACAATTCCAACTTATTGTTCCTACCTCACCCGTCATCGCCGGAGAACCCTTCAGGATACAATATGTGGTGGCTGATGGTAAAGCTGCGGGTAATTTGGTTATTCCCGACTTTTCGCCCTTTCAATATATTACCGGTCCCGATGTTTATCTCGGTGAAATAAAACCGGGCACAAATAATAAACAGCCTAAGAATTATGTATTCACTCTTGTGATAAGCAATCCCGGAAATTATAAAATTCCTGCTGCCACCGTTTCAATTAATAACAACAAGGTGAGCTGCCAGTCTGCGATTGTTACAGTACGGCCACAGGAAAGTGTAAGTCTGGGCAAAGCTAAAAACCTGCCAACACTATTCCTTGAAAGCGGAGAAAGTGAAGAACAAGAAATCAGGAAAAACCTGTTTGTTAAAGTTTCAACTAACAAAAAAAACTGTTATCCTGGAGAACCCGTAACTGCCGAATTCAAACTGTACTCCTGTATTGAAACATTATCGGAAGTGGAGAAAAATCCGGGCTTCTATGGCTTTACTGTACTTGATACGGAAAATCTAGGTACACAAAAAGTAACAACCGAATTCATCAACAGAAGGCTTTTTAATGTTCACACCATTCGAAAAGTGGAATTGTATCCATTGCAGGCAGGCAAATTTTTTATTGACCCGATAAAGATTAAGAACAAGGTTCCGGTTACAAACAAATTAACAGAAAAAGGCAAAGAGAAAGTCTATGAACTTAGTTTGGAAACAGAGAACATCCCCATCACTGTAATGCCATTGCCAGAAAAAAACAAACCCGCAACATTCTCAGGAGCTGTCGGAAATTTTACAATTACTGCATCGGTCGAAAAAAATAATCTTTCTGCGAATGAACAAGGATTTTTTGTGATCAGAATTAATGGCAACGGTAATATGATTCAGTTAGAGCCTCCTGTAATAAGCTGGCCTGCCGGAACAGAAGGTTATGAAGCTGTGACAAACGACAGTTCTGGCAATCTGTCAGCAGACTTTCTTCATAACAGAGAATTCAGGTTCCCGTTTGTCTGTGCAGCACCCGGCAAATACACCATTCCGTCTGTATCATTTTCTTTTTATAACATTAGGTCAAAGAGTTACCAAACAGTCTTTTCAAAAGAAACAAGCATAACTGTTTATAATGTCGGCAAAAAGGAAGAACTTATTACAGAAAAAAAACTCTCTATTAATGAGCAAAGCGAAAGGGCCGCAAAAACTGCAGGATTGATTGTGCTGGCCATTGTAGTACTGGTATTACTGTTCTGGGTTTTTCGAAGGAAAGAGCCTGCAAGAAAAGAAAATAGCATTATCAGCCATGAAAAAACTGAGGTTACTCTTGTCCTTGCTTATGAAAACATTAATGCCCCGGATAACATATTCTATTCATCACTGTACCAGGTTTTATGGCTGTTTGCTGCGAAAAGGTTTAAACTTTCCGGCAGTGAAATGACAAAAGATATACTTAAAGAAAAGCTGGCAGAAAGCGGAATAGCAGCTGAACACAGAAACAAACTTCTGAAAATAATAGACGATTGCGAAACCCTCATTTATACAAACACAGCATCCGGTAAAGACAGGGTTGGCTTACTGAACGAGATTACTGATATATTGAACGAGGTAAATGGCAGCCATCAATAAACTATTCGGAATACTTGTAACCTACTCCTCTTACAGAGTGAAAATACTTGGGATTACGGCTGTCCTCTTCAAAATATTTCCTGAAGTTGAGAATGAAATTGTCAATCGTTCTCGTAGTAGGATAAACATTATAGCCCCAAACGGTTTGAAGGATTTTTTCACGGGGCACCACTTCATTTTTATTTTCAATCAGCAGCTTTAGAAGCATCGTTTCCTTTTTGCTCAATTCAATCTTTTCACCATTGGCTTTAATTGCCTGCTGCCCTTTAAAATCGATTGTATTGTTATCAAAAGTGTAAACATCGCCAATTGTTACTTTATCCTGTAACTTTCTGTTCTTATCAACGAGTTTTGTTATTCGCAGAAAAAGTTCTTCCAGGTTGAATGGTTTTGTAAGATAATCGTCCGCACCTTTTTTCAAGCCAAGCACACGGTCGGCACTGCTGTTTTTGGCACTTAAAATAAGGATAGGCACTTCGTTATTACTGATGCGGATAGTCTCAGTAACTGATATACCGTCCATTTCAGGCAACATAACATCCATTATAATCAGGTCGAAATATTCATTCTGAATGGCATTCAGTGCTGCGGCTCCGTCAAAGGCAGAAGTAACATTATATCCTTCCAGCTCGAGGTTCAGTTTCAGGGCTTCATGAAGGTTTTCTTCATCTTCAACCAGCAGTATTGATATTTTGTTATTGCTCATAGTTTAAAAATAACAGTGAAAATACTTCCCTTGGGTATATTATTTGTCACCGAAATGTCTCCATTATGGGTGGCAGCAATCTTTTTGCAAAGATACAAACCAAGTCCTGTGCCTTGCGTTTTTCTGGTAGATTCATTTCCAATACGATAAAATTTACTAAAGATTTTGCTCTTTTCTTCATCGGGAATTCCAGGCCCGCCATCTTTCAGCAGTAACACTATTCCGGTTTTTTCCCGGTGCAATACAGCCGTGATGGGAGATTCTTTGGGAGAATATTTTATAGCGTTTTCAAGCAGGTTATTTATCAGCATCTGGAGCAGCAGGGCATCACCTTTTACATCGGCCTCATCTTCAATCTCTGTTTTAAAAACAATTTCAGGGTAACGTACCTGGAAATCTCTGATGCAGTCTTTGAGCAGAGTTGATAAGTCCAGTTCCTCTTTATCAGAACTGGTATTACTGCTTTCCAGTTGGGCTGATACCAATATATTACTTGTCAAAAAATTAAGCCTTGCCGTTTCCGCAAGTGTGGTTTTAATAATTTTTTTCTGCTTCTCCGGATCAAGGTTGTATTTCTGAAGGGTTTCCAGATTCAACCGTGTAATGGAAATAGGTGTTTTAAGTTCATGTGTAACAGCCATCATAAAGTTTTGCTGCTGTTGCTGCAGCTTAAACTGTCTTTTTATTGAGCGAAAAACGAAATATGCCCCCACCAGGATTAAAATCAAAAAGATCACACCTTCTCCGGCATATTTTTGAGTATTTCGTTCTTTATCTTTCGAAATTGCAGAGTATTCAACGTTATATTCATCCGGGCTCAACTCTTCTTTCTTAATACTTAGGTTCTGATACTGTTGCTCAGTCAACAGTCTGCTTTGGTGCTGCAAGGAAACATACCACCATACCAATGCTGCAATAATGTAAAAGAGCAGCATCCAGAAAACAAAAGTGGTCCGTTTGAGGCGTTTGGCGATTGTTGCCGGCATAAGATTGATTTTATTGCTTCTTCTCTATCCGTAAGCCTGCGCTAAGTACGTTTTTCAGAGGATCTTGTCTCATTATCTGCTCAACAGTGAAAGTATATTCGCCGGGCTTTCTAAAATAAAAATCCTTGCCAGCATCCGAAAGCTGGATTCTGTGCTCATAAATATCATCCATCCCTGTTGCCAGCCATCCTTTTTCATTGGTGGCCAGTTCAAGGGGCAATGGACCGGTTTGGGCAGTATCCGCCCCGGGCACTTTTGATATGATATTTATGTAAATGTTATTAAAACTGTATTTATCAGTATGCCTGATGACAAAAAACATTTTATAGGCTACAGAGGTATCCCTGATAGTAAATGTAAACGAAGGCTTAAAGCTGCTAGCCCATGCATGACCAGGAATGGAAGCAGATTTCTCGTACAAATCAACTGTATTGCAGGCAGTGAGTAAATACGAAACCGTTAAAACTATTAATGACAGTTGTAATCCTCTTTTCAAGTGAACTTTTTTACAAAATTAAGTTACGAATAAAAACGACGGATAATGCCGGTTAAAGAACATTTAACACCTGCTCTTTAGCCTTCTCCAGTTCATCTTTCATTTGCACCACGCATTTCTGTATAGTAGAATCGTACGCCTTGGATCCGGTGGTGTTTATTTCCCTCCCAATTTCCTGGAGAATAAAGGACAGTTTCTTGCCTTTAGCATCATCCTGTTCGTTTAATAAAGAAACAAAGTAGTCGCAGTGGTTTTTTAGCCTTACCTGCTCTTCACTGATGTCAATTTTTTCGATATAATAAATCAATTCCTGTTCCAGGCGGTTTTTATCAAAATTCTCTTTCCCCACATTTTCTTCAAGCAATTTGGTAAGCCCATCTCTGATTTTTTGCTGGCGCAGGGGCTCAAGTTTTATTACTTCTTCCTGTTGTGCCAGAATATTTGCAATGCGCAGGCGCAGATCATCTTCAAGTGATTTTCCTTCTTCAAGGCGGTGAAGGTTAAGGTCGGCTATAGCTTCTTTGATAATATTCTGAAAGGTATCCCATTCTTCTTCGTTTAGTGTTTCGCTGCTTGGGGTTATCACTTCCGGAAGTTTTACAAGTGTGCTCAGGATGTGCGAAGGGTCAAGGTTAAGCGCTGCTGATAATTCCTGCAATGGTTTAAAATACGCTTTAGCCAAATCTGTATTTATGGTTACAGGTTTGGCTGCGCCTGTTTCTTTTAAGCTGATAAAGCAATCAACAGTACCGCGGTTCAGGTTTTCTGATAACAATTTTCGAATGTCAAACTCAAATGGCTTTAGCAGTGCAGGCATCCTGAGCTGAAGGTCAAATTGTTTACCGTTTAGTGATTTTATATCTATTAAAAAGGTTTTATCACCGGCATTTTTTTCAACTCTTCCAAAGCCTGTCATTGATTTTAACATGTATTCTTGTTTAATTATCGTAAAGGTATCTATATCCGCCTAATAATACTTCAATTGCATTTACAGGTTATTTTCCCAATGAAAAAACAAATCTTACCGAATGAACAAAAGAAGTATTGCTAAAAAAAACCCCCCTGGAAGACCAGAGGGATTAATATATAGATGGGTTAGTAAGTACAGGGAAATAAATTTCCCTATGCAATATTAAAAAGAATTTTATTTATTCAAAAAATATTTCCAAACTATTTTATTAACATTTTAATACCGATTGTGGAAAAGCCGGTGGTTACATACTTCATCGCTTATTGATTAGCTATCAAAAAAATTGGCTGTCGATAAACTATTTTTTCGTCTACGAAATCAATTTTGATTTCTATAATCTAATAGCAGCTATTAATATTGTTAGCGGTAAAGCATAAAGCTTTTCCCCACTTTACAAAGCAGCACATTACCTTTGAAAAAAAACGTTATGCGATTTGAGACACCTGTTCCCCTTTCTGTTATCGCCGGTATAATAGAAGCAGAAATAGTTGGAAACACCAGCGGTGAAGCAACGGGTATAAATGAAATTCACAAAGTTGAACACGGTGACCTTGTCTTTGTTGACCATCCCAAGTATTACGAAACCTGTATTAACTCAGCAGCAAGCTTCATTATCATTAACAAAAAGGTTGACTGCCCTGATGGAAAAGCGCTGCTGGTAACAGATGAACCTTTTGAAGCTTATCTCAAAATCGTTAATTATTTTCGTCCGCTTTCTCCTTCGATGAAGATGATAAGCGATACTTCATCGGTTGGGGGGGATACAATCATAATGCCCGGTGCCTACATTGGCAACCATGTAATAATCGGTAACAAATGTATTATTCATCCCAATGTTACCATACTTGACCATTGTATTATTGGCGATGACGTAATCATCCAGGCAGGGACAGTTATTGGCAGCGATGCATTCTATTACAACAAGAAAACCAACAGACCGGTTCATTACAAAAAAATGACAAGCTGCGGAAGAGTAGTAATAGAAAGTAATGTGGAGATTGGAGCAAACTGTACAATAGACAGGGGCGTAAGCGCTGACACCATTATTGGCGCCGGCACTAAAATGGATAATCTGATTCATATTGGCCACGATACAGTAGTTGGTAAAAATTGTCTTTTTGCCGGGCAGGTTGGTATTGCCGGAGCAACTACGATAGAAGACGAAGTTATTTTATGGGGACAAGTGGGAGTTAGCAAAACGCTTACAATCGGAAAAGGTGCTGTTGTATATGCCCAAAGCGGTGTAAAAGATACTATCGAAGGAGGTAAGGTTTACTTTGGCTCGCCGGTTGAGGATGCCAGGGAAAAAATGAAAGAATTTGTCTGGATAAAACGTATTCCGCAATTATGGGAAAAAGTGATGGGTAAAAAATAACTTACCCGGATATTGCCTCTTTTACTTCATTGCTTAAGGGAGAAACCGAAGGTGCGAAATAATGAGTCAGCATCCCCGATTCATTCACAAGATATTTTGAAAAATTCCACTCAGCAGACTGGTTACACCAGCCATTTTTTCCTGCATCAGTGAGCCATTGGTAAACCGGATGCTGTTCCGGTGATTTTATTACAGCCGACTTTTTCAATAGCGGAAACGTTATCCCAAAGTTGAGTTTACAAAACCGGGCTATCTCAGCATCATCGCCTTTTTCCTGTTCTTTAAAATCATTTGAAGGAAAAGCAAGAACTATTACTCTTTCATTATACAGCTCGTACAACTTTTGCAGTTCACTGTATTGCTCCGTATAACCACAACCCGATGCGGTGTTAACCAGCAAAACTATTTTCCCTTTAAAGTCTGCGAATAATATTTCTGCTCCATCATTCCTGACAGCAGATAAACTATAAAAAGAAACTGATGGTTCCGTTTTTGAAAAAGCCTTTCCCATGTTAATACTTTTATCTTTCCTGAACATTTTTGTTACCCACATCAATGCCGGATACAGTATTCTTAATATCCTTTGCCGTACAGTCATTTTTTTCATCTTACAAAACGTTTAAATAATTTTAGTTTTCCTTTAAATGGCGGGTATTTGATTGCCGGGTCAAACCATGTGGGGGTTTTCATCACCGGCTTTTTATGGCTGAAGGTTTCAAATGAGTATTTGCCATGATACTGGCCTGTTCCGCTAAAGCCCCGCCCGCCAAAAGGCAGGTTATGATTGGTTAAATGCCAGCTTGCATTGTTTACACAGCCTCCGCCAAAAGCCATATTGTGAAGCCAGTCCTTTTCTTTTTTCTTACTTGATGTAAAAACGTAAAGTGCAAGCGGATTGGGATTTAAGGCAATTACTCCCCTGGCCTCATCAACCGTTTTAAAAGTTATAACTGGAAGAACCGGCCCGAATATTTCATCTTGCATTACTGGCGAATTAAGCGATACCTCAGTGATCAATGTTGGTTCTATAAACAGTTTGCCCCTGTGATGCTTTCCTCCAAATGCTATTTTCCCGTCATTGAGATAGCCCAGCAGCCTGTCGTACTGTTTAAGGTTAATAATTTTGCCATAGTTGTAAGATTCTGCAGGTTGCTCTCCATAAAATTTTTCTACAGCTAACCGGAGTTCTTTTATCAATTCTTCCGCCCGGCTCTCTTGCACCAGTAAATAATCAGGCGCCACACACATTTGCCCTGCATTGCTGAACTTGGTAACGGCAATTCGTTTTGCTGCTACTTTTATATTCGCATCATCTTCTACAATACAAGGGCTTTTCCCGCCAAGTTCAAGGGTAACCGGTACAAGTTTTTCCGCCGCCATTTTATATATCAGTCTTCCCACTTCAGTACTGCCGGTATAAAATACATGGTCAAAATGAAAATTGTGCATCATTGCAGGAATAACTGTCGCCCCATTTCCTTCTGTATACAGAATATACTCCGGCGGAAATGTTTTCTCAATTATCTTTTTCATTACTGCTGACGTAGCCGGAGCGAATTCACTTGGTTTAAGCACCACACAATTGCCCGCAGCAATTGCACCAAGTAATGGATTAATCAAAAGCTGAAAAGGATAATTCCACGGACCAATAATCAGAACTACGCCTAAAGGTTCTTTAAAAATATAGCTTGCCGATGGCATATTCAGCAGGTTAGTGCTTACTCTCTCCGGCTTCATCCACTTCTTAAGTTTACGCCGCATTACATTCAACTCCGCAAGTACCATCCCCAATTCTGTTACCCAACTTTCTTCCGGACTTTTTTTTAAGTCGGAATAAAGCGCATCAAACAACTCATGCTCATGAGCAACAATGGTTGCTCTAAGTTTTTTAAGCTGCTCTGCCCTGAAATCATAAGTAAGTGTGATGCCGCTGCTGAAATACCGGCGCATGGCCTCCAATTGAGAGGTATGAAGCATTTACTGTAATTTTATTTGAAGATAAGTAAAACGACCCGACTGATGACCGATGAATATTACATGATGCAGGCACTTAAAGAAGCCCGGATTGCTTTTGAAGAAGATGAAATCCCCATTGGGGCTGTTGTGGTAATAAAAGACAAAATAATTGCCCGTGGACACAATATGACCGAACGGCTGAACGATCCGACAGCACATGCTGAAATGATTGCACTTACATCGGCTTTTAATGCTTTAGGTTCAAAATATCTGCCGGAAGCGACACTTTATGTAACTGTAGAGCCTTGCCTGATGTGCGCCGGGGCAATTTACTGGAGTAAAGTCGGAAGAATTGTTTACGGCGCTGACGATGAAAAAAATGGACACAAAAAAATCACTGGAACAAACTGGCCTTTTCATCCAAAAGCAGAAGTTATTAAAGGTGTTTTGCAGAAAGAGTGTGCCCAGTTGATGAAAGATTTTTTTAAAGCAAAACGCTAATTTTTTTTGCTGACTATGTTTGCGAGTTCAGAAACATTTACAAATACAGATTTTTTGATACTGTTGCTATTTGTAAATTTGCTTTCCAAAAAATATTCTTCACCTCTCCGGTTTTTATCTGCCGGGGACAAATAAATTAACTATGGCATTTACATTAGCTCCTCTTCCTTATGCACATGATGCGCTGGAGCCGCATATTGACACCCTCACCATGCAAATACACCACGGCAAACACCACCAGGCTTATGTTGACAACCTTAACAAAGCAGTTGCAGGTACTGATAATGAAAATAAGTCGCTGGAAGAACTGGTAGCTGTTGCAGGTTCTATTTCTCCGGCTGTACGAAATAACGGTGGCGGACACTGGAACCACACTTTCTTCTGGGAAAGCCTTGGTGCCAACAAAGGCGGGGCGCCGACCGGCAAGCTGGCCGATGCTATTAATGAAGCATTTGGTTCGTTTGATACATTTAAAGAAAAGTTTGCAGCAGCAGGTATGACCCGCTTTGGAAGTGGCTGGGCATGGCTGATTGTAAAAGATGGCAAACTTGAAATTACTTCAACCCCTAACCAGGATAATCCGCTGATGGATGTGACCGAAGTAAAAGGAAAACCCATTCTGGGTGTGGATGTCTGGGAACATGCCTACTACCTGAAATATCAAAACAGAAGGGCAGATTATCTTGCTGCTTTCTGGAATGTGGTAAATTGGGATAAAGTGGCAGAAAGGTTTTGACACTTAATTGAGATAAAAAAACGGGGTTGCTTTCTGCAACCCCGTTTTTTTATCTCAAGAACGCTTATTTACATTTTGCCATTATTTCTTCCACTATTTCTTTGGCCTTTTTTTGCTGCTCTTCTGTCGGTTCTTTCTTGTCATATTTTTTCTCCATCTTTTCATCAAAAGCATCCATTTCCTTTTTTACAGCTTCCAGTTTTTTAGCTGCACTTTCATCTGTTGCAGCCTTGTCCTGAAGTTTTTGTATTTCGCACATGTAATTTGCTTTTTTTCTTACATCACTTTCAAAGGATGAAGAGGAGCCGCAGGAAGTTGTAAACAAAACAGCACCAATAAGAATTGCAGATAATAATTGTTTTTTCATTTTTTATGGTTTTGGTAATATATAAACTGGTAATGCCTGTTACAAGGTAATATTAATTCCTTCTAATCAAAATTTTTTAACATGATAAATAAACAGATTGTTTAGGGCACCGGATCGTAGCCGCTGCCACCCCAGGGATGACACCTGCTTATCCGCTTTGCAGCCAACCAAAGGCCCTTAAACACACCATGTTTTTTTAAAGCTTCTGCCGCATAATGCGAACAGGTAGGTGTATATCTGCACTTGGGGCCAAGCCATGGCGATATCACCCACTGGTAAATTTTTATCAGTGCAATAAAAGGAAGGCCGAGTATTTGAAGGAGCAGTTTCATTGAGTTTGTAATTGTCCGGACAGTTTTCTTAATGCCAGAGCCATTTTATCAAAAACAACATTGTATTCCGGCAATTCGGTCCCTGTATAAATAAAAAAAACATGGAGCCCTTTTCCGGTGACGGAAAACTGTGCTTTCATCTCGCCATTTTGCAACCGGTACGCTTCTCTTATCAGCCGCTTAACCCGGTTACGGTCAACTGCGTTTTTGAAGTTGCGGGTGCTTACTCCGGCTCCAAACTTTAATCCGTCTGTGGCGGGCATATAATGCACCCTGAACGGGGGCAATATAAACCGTTTGCCCTGCTTAAAAAGAGAATCAAGGGACTTCCGGCTTTTGAGCCGTTCTGTTCGGCCAAGTGTATGTTGTTTTTTTGCCACAATAAAAAAGCTCCGCCGTATGCGGAGCTATAAAATTATTGAAACAACGGGTTAAACACCCGGAGTTATTTTTACTTTAATTTCCTTTCATCAGAAACGGTCAGCTTTTTACGGCCTTTTGCACGGCGGCTTGCCAGTACTTTGCGGCCATTAGCTGTTTGCATACGTTTACGGAATCCGTGAACGGTTTTACGGCGCTTACGATGGGGTTGAAATGTACGTTTCATTGTTTTTCCTTTTTTTATCCGAAGGATTTCCTTCAGAACACTTTTTGAAATGCGGACCGGGAGAACGGCCCAGGTTTCATGTCATTAACGGATCACCACATCCATCAATTTGTGAAAGGACGGCAAAGGTAAGGGAACGAAGTCAGAAGTGGGAAGTCAGAAGCCAGATATTTTACCACTCCTTCGTAATGATGTGATATTCAGGCTAAATTTTCTCCAAATCAATATGCACAGAGCTTACAGGCTCGCCATAGAATATGGTGGCGTGATTGTCAAAATCACTGGCAGAGTCGGTGGTGAAGAATTTTCGCTGACCCGTTTTGCTGCATTTTAATTCAATTTCCGGATGGCGAAGGAGGTAATCAGCCAGGCTTTCGGCCACTATTTCACCCTGAGAAATGAGCTTTACACCTACCGGCATATATTCTTCTATCTTGTCCTTCAGCAGCGGATAATGTGTGCAGCCCAGCAGGATAACATCAATTTCTTCTCCCTTTTCAAAAAGGTTTTCTACATTTTTCTTTACAAAAAAGTCTGCACCGTGGCTGTTATGCTCGTTTGCTTCAACCAACGGCACCCACATTGTGCAGGCCTCCTGAAACACTTTTATCTCAGGGAAAAACTTAGCTATTTCTATCGGATAAGACTCAGAAGCCACTGTTCCATTAGTCGCCAACACTCCCACACTGCCACTTTCAGAAAAGGAGCCAATTATTTCTGCCGTCGGTCTTATTACTCCCAACACCCGTTTTCCGGGGGCTATTTTTGGCAAATCATTTTGCTGTATAGTTCTTAAAGCTTTTGCCGATGCTGTATTGCAGGCCAGGATAACCAACGAACAACCCTGATCAAAAAACCATTTCACACATTGCAGTGTATAGTGATAGACCGTATCGAAAGACCGGTTTCCATAAGGCGAACGGGCATTATCGCCCAGGTACAGATAATCATATTGCGGAAGACCCTTTACTATTTCCTTTAAAACAGTAAGACCGCCATAACCGGAGTCAAACACACCAATTGGCCCTTTGTCGTTCATAAAACAAAAGTAAAATAAAAACCCGGCCTTATTGAAAAGCCGGGTTTGCAATATGTTATTGTTTGGTAATTACTTGGTGGCTGGTTTTGCCGGTGTTGTTGCCGGTTTTGTAGCGGGGGCCACCGGTTTAGGCTGTTCTGGCAGTTTGAGGCCCAGTTCAGTTAAAACAGCTATAGAGATATTATCTCCTTCAGGAAACACCCTGAATCCATCGGGAGCCATTACATGGGTATATCCTTTTTTCTTTGCTACAGCTTCAATTGCTTTCTGAGCTTTTTCGTAAAAAGGAGCTAAGAACTCACTTTGCTTGTATTGCAAAACCTGCTGAATAACAGAATTCGCAGCATCCAATTCTTCCTTATCGGCCTGCATTGACTTTAATATTTCAGCTCTTACAGAAGAAGACTTTGCAGTATCCTGAATATCCTGCATTTTCCTGTTATACTCTGATTCTACAAACTGGTAGCGGGGCAATACTGAATCTTTAACGAATTGCTGGCCTACAGTATCCATATTCACCTTTGCGGGAAGCTGGCTTACCATATAGTCAACAACATTATCAATATTCACCAAACCAATTTTTGTTTGTGCATTTGCATTGCCTGCGAACAGCACTCCTGCTGCAAGAACAATAAGGGAAAGAAATTTTCTCATTTTACTTTATTTGTGATTGCTTTTATGATTCACATGCCGGACGGTTAGTTGCGCCGTTGCATATTATTTAACAATTTACTTTACACCCAGATCTTTCAGCACATCTTCACTCTTATCCAATTTGGGGTCGGCAAAGATAACGGTAATTCCTTCACTTTTATCCAGTACAAAATCATAGCCTTTGCTTACCGCCATTTTCTGTACTGCATTATATACTTTATCCTGTACAGGCTTAATCAGTTCCTGCCGTTTTTTGAACAAATCACCTTCAAAACCAAAACGTTTGCGTTGCAGATCCCGTAAATCTTTTTCTTTATTAAAAAGCTGGTCTTCCCGCTTCTTTTTCAGTTCATCACTCAGCATTACCTGTTCTGCCTCAAAAGCCTTATACATACCATCCAGTTCAGTCTGTTTGGTGTCAATCTCTGTTTGCCAGCCTGCAGCAATTTCGTCCAATTGCTTTTGGGCAGCTTTGTATTCAGGCATTTTATCTAATATATAACGGGTGTCAATAATGGCATATTTCTGTGAGAACCCTGTAATAGTAGCTCCCATCAGTAAGGCGAGAAACAGTATCTTTTTCATTTTTTGGGGTTTGTGGTTTAACAATTTGAAGTTATTCAGGTTCAAATCCGAGCATAAAGGTAAAGCGGGAAGCACCTTTAAGACCAGTTTGGCCGGGTTGAATTCTATCAAGTCCCACACCATAGTCAAAACCAAGTAAGCCGAACATCGGCAGGAAGAACCTCATGCCCACTCCCACACTACGGCGTAGCTTAAACGGATTGTAATCTTTGTAATTGTACCAGCCATTTGCTGCCTCAAAGAATGTAAGCGCATAAATCGTACTGCTCGGATTGGTTACAAGCGGATAACGCAGTTCTAACTGATATTTATTGAATATAGTAAAGAACTGGCTGGCACTTTGCTGATCGGGATTAATTGTGGGGTCAGATGTTTGATAAACCGGATATCCACGGTGTGCAATGATATCGTATCCAAGCAAACCGAAATTGTTGGTAAGGCCTGCATCACCTACCTGGAACCTTTCAAATGGAGAGTATTCAAGCTTGCTGTTGTAGCGGCCCATAAAACCATACTTGGCAGCCACCTTCATTACAAACTGACGATTCTTTTCTGCTCCCATTGGTTTGCCAATTGGCACATACCATTCTGCATTAAAACGCCACTTGTGATACTCGGGGTTTTTATACTTATCGTTAGACTTCTCGATATTCTTATTAAACAAAGAATAGGGCGGAGTAAACTGCACACTGGCTAAGAAGTTGGATCCGCTGCGGGGAAATATCGGATCGAAAACAGAAGAACGCTGAATAGCAATTTTCGCACTGATATTATTCGATTTACCCGTTTTGAAGTTCGCATCAAAAATCGGGTAGTTAAGCAACTTATACTGCGTAAAGTTCAATGTATAAACAAGGCTAAAGTAGTCATCAGGCCATTTTAACTGCTTACCAAGTGCGATAGAAAGACCGGTTGTCTTCAGGTAGTTTGTATCAGATTTTGCCCTGTCAATTGTTCCGGTATAATAGTCAAACGCATTTGAAAACTTACTGCTGTTAACCCCAATAGTCAATGAATTTCTTTTCTTACCACCAAGCCATGGCTCGGTAAATGAGAAGTTATACGAACGGTAAGCCCTTCCGTTAGACTGCACCCTCAGGCTAAGTTTTTGACCGTCGCCAGTAGGAAGCGGATCCCATGATGACCTTTTTGTAATATTACGGATAGAAAAGTTGTTGAAGGTTACACCAAGCGTACCGGTAAGACCAACACCGCCACCCCAGCCTGCTGAAAGCTCCAATTGGTCGGATGATTTTTCTTCCAGTTTCCAGTTAATATCAACCGTTCCGTCATCAGCATTGGGCACAACACCCGGGTTGATGGTTTCCTGGTTAAAGAACTGCAGGTTCGCCAGTTCCCTTTGAGAACGGATGAGATCAGTACGGCTGAACAGCTCGCCGGGTATTGTTCTCAATTCTCTGCGGATAACAAAATCTTTGGTCTTTTCGTTACCGGCAATAGTTACATTTTTAATTCTTGCCTGCGGGCCTTCTACAATTCTTATTTCATGGTCAATAGTGTCGTTATACACAGCTGTTTCCACCGGCTCTGCACGGAAGAACAGGTAGCCGTCATCCATGTAAAGGCCGCTGATGTCGCCACCTTCCTGTGCCGCTTCTTTACCAAGCCGTTTGTTTAATACTGAAAGGTTGTAAATATCGCCTTTGTTAATACCAAGGATATTATTCAAAATTGAATCGCCATACTTGGCGTTCCCCTTCCACACTATATTTCCAAAATAGTATTTGCGCCCTTCATTAACTTTTATGTCAACATTCAGGTTGCCCTTCTTTGTTGCGTATTGCGTATCGGCAATTATCTGGGCATCACGGTATCCGTTGGCGTTGTAGTAATCCAGTACTTTGTTTTTATCTTCATCAAACTTGACAGGGTTAAACTTACCCCCGCTGAATTTAAACCTCATGTAAGGGTCCAGCAGTTGCCTGGTGCGGCTGAGGCTCAGAAAACCCCAGTCCTTAGTGTATTCACTGAAAGAGTATTTCTTTTTAACACCATATGGGCTTTGTTCTGAATCGGCATACAGGGTTATTTTGGGCATTTCTTTAGTACCCTTCATTTGTTTTTTAAGTTTCAGCGCATCAATATTTTCATTTCCAAAAAAACCGATTTCGTTGATTTTTACTTTGCCGCCTTTGTCAACATAAATGGTCATACTGTTGGAGTTGGCATACATGGTATCAACCTGCTCATCAATGCGTACGCCTACATTACGGAATCCTTTCTCAGAAAAATGCTTTGTGATTTTTTCAACGATGTCCTTACGGGTACTTTCCAGAATTATCGTTTGCTTGGCCAGGTTCAGTTTTCCTTGTATGTCTTCTTCCTCAGATTTTTTTATGCCTATAAATTTATAATTGCCCAACCTTGGACGTTCCAATACATTCACTTCCACCCAGACTTTATCATCATCAAGTTTTGTTATGTAAATCTGAACATTTGAAAAAAACTTCTGCCTCCACAGGTTAGCAATGGCTTTTGCAAAAATATCAGACCCGGGGTGCATAAATTTATCGCCTGGCTGCAGGTTGGTAATCGAAGCCACAATGGCTGTATCAAGGTGTTTTACACCGGTTATCTCCACACTGGCAATTGTATATTCTTTTGGAATCTTAGCATTTACCCATTCCAGCAATTTGGGGTCAACTGATGTGGGTCTCGTTGTATCTTCCTGTGCCTTTACAGCTACAATTGTAGTCATTAAAACAACTGCCGTAACGCCAAGCCTTTTAATAATTCGTTGCATGATTGTTTGTTCTGGTCATTCAAGTCCCATCCGGGTGGGATAATTTATTTGTTTTCTGCGGTTTATGTATTTAATCCGCCTCCTGATTTGCGGCAAATTAAAGGTTAATATCGAAAGTGTTTGTTAAAAGACACTAACAGAGGCCAACATCCGTGTTAAAATAACTTTTTGGCCTCTAAAAACTAAAGTCATCAGGCTTCTGTTTCTACCTGCTCACTGGTTTTTCCAAATCTTCTTTCCCGGTTTTGGTAGTCAACAATTGCTTCATACAGGTTTTCTTTCCTGAAATCGGGCCAGCGTACATTGGTAAAATACAGTTCAGCATAAGCAAGCTGATACAGCAAAAAATTGCTTATCCTGAATTCTCCGCTGGTTCTTATCATCAACTCAGGGTCGGGAAAACCGCTGGTACACAAGAACTTTTGCAAAGTGTCCTGGTTAATCTCATCAACACTAAGGCGGCCATTCTTCACCTCCCAGGCAATATTCTTCACTGCATTCAGCAATTCCCAGCGACCGCTATAGCTTAATGCCATTATCAGGTTCAGGCCAGTATTGTCTTTTGTAATATCCAGGGCTTCGTTCAGTTCGTTGCGGGCATATTCAGGCAGCATACTCATATCGCCTATTACATGGAGCCTGATATTATTTTTGTCGAGGCTCTCCACTTCTTTGCGTATTGTGCTTACCAGCAATTCCATCAGTCCCACCACCTCATATTCAGGTCTGTCCCAGTTTTCGGTAGAAAAGGCATACAAGGTGAGGCACTCAACGCCCAGTTCTGCACACCCTTCCACAATATTGCGTACACTTTCCACTCCGTGAAAATGGCCAAAAAGGCGGTCTTCCCCCTTTTCTTTTGCCCATCGGCCATTACCATCCATGATGATGGCAATATGCCTTGGCAGGCGTTCTTTATCAATTTTTTCGAGAAGTGATGACATGACACACCCCGTTTTAAGGGGGCACAAAGGTATAAAAAAGCCCGGAGCATAGTGAGTTTTGCCACTATGTTCCGGGCTAAATATTACTTAAAACCAGGAATTATTTTCTGCCCCAAACGGCCACTCTTGATTTTCCTTTGAGAAAACCCTGTGTTTCGTACACAAATTCTATTTTGGTAAGGTGCCGCAGGCCTCCGTCCAGGTCTATTACCCGGCTCCAGCTTCCTTGTGCAAAATGGTTTCTGAGCTCTACACTTTGAGTGCTTCCATTGTCGAAGTGAACCGTCATTGAATACATTTTAAGGGGGCCATCTGTTACTTTCAACTTCAATTGACGCACATCATCGCCCCAGTTGCTGAAATGAAGTACATCCCTGTCAACAGAAAAGTTTACATTCTTATCACCAAGAAATCGCCATGGGCCTATGGCGGTTTTTGATGACTGAAATGCCGTGGAAAAAGTAAAGAATACAGCCAGCGCAAGGCTGAATAAGGTTTTTGTTACTTGCATAATTGTGTTTTTTGGTTAATGTAATTAAAGTTATTGTTGACCTTAACGGGTCGTCATGGTTTAATGCCAATACAATAAAAGCATTTGTAAACAATTATGCAATACCCCGTTTGTATGATTTAGCTGTAGTTTCTATTTGGAAGTTGGACACTTATACGACTGCAAATTGAATGTAAGGTGAAACATTGCGGTCACATACTGATCTTTCTGTTTGCTGTTACCACGCATATTTCCCACTTTTCCGATGGGAGTGCCCAGTTCGTATGATCTGTCATATAAATAGTATCCGTCAGTGGGTTCTCCAGTTGCCGGGTTCATAAAAATAGACGATTCAACATAGGTTTTACTTACATCGTCCAGATAGTCGGTATTAGTGAACCTGTGCAGGATCTCGAAAGCAATATTTACCCGGTCGTTAATGGCATACTTAACACCGCCGCCAAAAGGAATGCTGAAGGCCATCGTTTTGTACGACTTTCTGTCAGGATACTGCGTTGAATTCTGTCCCTCGGTGTTTAAAGGCCGCAGATTCACCTTTCTTCCTTGTAAGTAAGCAAAAGGATCATATGAAAATATACCACCGCCAAGAGTAATGTAAGGAGTAAAACTATATTCGGGTTCTCCGGGCATAAACCGGAAAAAATTAAAGTCGCCCTGCAACGCCAATTCCCAAACATTTGAATTGAAACTCAGGTTTCTCAGATTCATATACTTGTTATGCGTATTATAAACATCTGAGTAGCCAAGCCGTGCATAGCTGGCTCCGATTCTTACAGCTATATAGTTCCCAAAATTTTTTCTGAAAAAAACGGTTCCGGCAATTTTGGCCCTGTTTAATTTTCCCCGGGTATTCAAATCGCCAAAATAGTGGCCGGCACCAACACCCACACCAAACTCACCTTCCTGCACCACTTCCTGTGCATTAACTTGCTGGTTTCCAAATAGGAACATTAATATTAAACCGGCTGCCGCTGTAATCTTTTTAATCATAGTAATTTCTAATAATCAGGATTTTACCAGAACGATAAAAGTAGTTATTTTCTTATTTATTAATAAGGTTTTTTAATTCCTGCGATCAAGTCCCCAGGTTAGTTTATTACGAAGTGTGTGAAGGAAGTTATTCTCATTGAGACGTACCAGGCTTATTTTAAAACTTTCTTTTCTTACAGCCAGCTGAATGCTGGTGCCAACTATCTCCCTCCGTGAATCCATTGCACAAATCACATCGCCGGACCTGCTTTCAATTTCAAATGAAATAACACTGGAATCGGGGACAACAATTGGCCTCACATTAAGGTTGTGCGGAGCTACAGGTGTGATTACAAAACTACCGGCATCCGGGAAAACCACCGGGCCACCACAGCTTAATGAGTAACCTGTTGAACCTGTGGGGGTAGCGACTATCAACCCGTCAGCCCAGTAAGTATTCAGAAACTCCCCATTCAGGTAAGTGTGGATTTTTATCATTGATGCCACATCCCGTTTGTGTATAGCAAACTCATTAAGACCATAGGGAATATCGCCAAACAGCGGCAGGTCGGCTTCCACATGAATAAGTGTACGGGCATCCACAACATAAGCCCTTTGAACAACTGCCCTGATGGCTTCCACCACTTCTTCTCTGCCAATACCAGCCAAAAAACCAAGACGTCCAAAGTTGACGCCCATTATGGCAATTTTCTTATCCCTGACAAGTGAAATAGTGTCGAGCAAGGTGCCATCGCCACCAAAACTTATAATAAATTCTATTTCATCAGTAAGATCTTCTGTTGTAGCAAAGGTCAGGGTGTTTTCGGGCAGTAGAATTTTATTCTTAACCTGATTGAAAAACGGGTGAAAAACTACAGGTATTATTTGCTGCCTGTAAAGCTCATCAAAAAAAAGCTGTACATCTTTTTGCTGCTCTGCTTCAAAAATCCGGCTGTATATAGCTGCTTTCACCTTTTTAAAAAATTGACTTTCTGTGTAAAAATAAACCGTTTTCTCCTAACTGGTTAAAAGACCACTCAATCTTAAATACCAGGTCGTAAAAAGAGATTATATCCAACCCTATGCCACCACTGTATAGCATTCTGTTCGACAGCGTATTATTTCCTGGTTCGGGATTGTGCACATATCCTGTGTTGCCAAATACCTTTCCAACAAACCTGAAGGGTATATAGGTTGACTCTTTCCCTTTTTTAATTGGCGGAATCCTGATTTTAAAATCAAACAATTCCCTGTTTAGCGAAAGTTTTAAGTATCCGCCGGCCACACCATCTGCAACGTAGTATTCATATCCATGAAGAAACACATCTCCATATCCAAGGAAACGCTTATTTACAAAGGGCTGATTAAATGGCAACTTTATACCTCCATATATGGCTGTTGAAAGAAAAGTGCGGGGGGACAGATGCCAGGCCCCGAACCCCTTTGCATTAAACTCCCACGAATCAAAGTCTTTATTAAAACCCCGTTTTGCAAAACCCAGTTCAGCGGCATATCCTTTTGTCGGGTAAGCGTTATAATCAAGATTATAATGCGCCATTGAATAATAAACTCCGGGAATTCTGATTGTGTTGGTGCCGTTATTATAAAAATTGGGATTGAGAACAATAATGGTGTCAGCCAGTTTAGTTTTTGAGTAGCCGATACCAAAACTATGTGTGGTGCGAATGGCCCTCCGATAAGTAAGGTTAACATAAGAGTTTAAAAACCTGCTTGTGTAATTGTCGGGGTCTTTAAAAAAAGCCTGCTTATCATCGATGGTGTTATAATTAAACTCCCGGTGCCGCCCTGCTGCAAAGCCAAGTTTCAGACCCCATTTCATTTTTTTGTCAATATAAAGCCTGTCGTAGCTTATTGAAAACTGCCTGGAATAACCATCAATGAACTGAAACTTTAGTTTGTCGTTTCGGCCGGTAGTATTATAGTAATATAATTTACCACCATATTCAACCCGGTCAATTCTTGCTTTTTGCTGAATAATCCACTGGTTCAGGTTGCGGTCCACTGGCTTCAGGTAAGGTACAGGAAAAAGGTACCACCTTTCTTTTACAGTAATAATAATATGTACCGTTGCAGATTCAAAGCTTTCGGCGGCTACCACCACACTGTGAAAAAGTGCAGTATTCATCAACTGTCTGCGGGCATCTTCAAATTTCTCTGCCAATACATTAAGCGGATAGGTTTCTCCTGGCCGAAAAGGAATTTCACGAAGAATGATATTCTCTTTCGTTTTTTTATTCCCCACCACTGTAATCTTTCCGATAAAACAATCCAATGAAGAACCCGTTACACTGGCGGAGTCTTTTTCAGGCAGGATCAGGTTGGCTTCCTGAGCTTTCACTGAAAGGCAGCCAGCTATGATACACACAAGCCATAATTGATATTTTATATCACGAAGCATCAGCACTTTTTACAGCAGATATTAAATATAGCAGGAATTTTCTTTAACAGAAAAAAATCAGATTCTGAGGTAATTCATCAGATTTTCGTAGTTGCTTTTCAACTCATTATCATATACTTCTTCGCCAAAAAAATATTTTACATTGTATTCGTAGCGCTGAAATGTTGACACAACATCAGAAACTTCGGGTTTATTTATACGGATTGTTACTTCCATCGTTCCTGTTTCGGGGTTATTGTTTGTGTTCAGTTGTGTTATCTGCGCATCATTGGTTTCAACCAGTTTGCTTATTTCATTGAAAGAATACTGGTTTCCGGGAATTTCCAGAACAATCAGCCCCCCCGGCTCACCCAGACTCATAAAGGTTGATGCCTGCTTAAGTAAATCATTGTATGCAACTGCACCCACCAGTTCATTATCGTTATTTACTAAAGGAACAACACTTAAACCGTTATCAGCAGCAACCTGCAGGGCTGTTAAGAAATGCGTATCGGCTTTTACCGAAGTATTGGCAAATGATTGTTCAAATTTTTCTAAAGTGTCGTTGTCATTATCTGCCTGTAATAAATCTTCTTCGCTGATGATGCCAATATATTTTTCATCATCAACGATTGGAAGATGTGTGACATGATAGTCATTCATCAGCTGCAGGGCCTGATACACTTTGTCACTGGTACGAAGTGTGGGTAATGAATGTGTTTGTAATGAGCCTGACAGCATGGTGTTTCACAGTTTGCAGTAAAGACATCAATGATCAGGCAACTGTTGCAGGCTCATTGAGTTTTTTTAAAAATTTATGAAGAATTGCGTTGAATTCTTCCGGCACTTCCATCATTGGAGCATGGCCGCATTTATCAATAAAGTACAGTTCGCTGCTGGGGATGAGTTTGTTAAATTCTTTTGCAACAAAGGGTGGTGTGATAGTATCATTATTTCCCCAAATGAGTAATGTGGGTTGCTTAATCTGGTTTAGCTCTTCTCCCAAATTGTTGCGAATAGCACTTTTAGCTAACGCAATAATCTTAATAACTTTCATCCGGTTATTGGTGATACTGTACACTTCATCCACCAGTTCTTTGGTTGCCATTGCCGGATCATAGAAAGTAAGTTCGGTTTTTTTGCGGATGTACTCATAATCGCCCCGCTTGGGATAACTATCGCCCATTCCATTTTCAAAAAGTCCCGAACTGCCGGTAAGTATCAGTGATTTTATCCTTTCCGGATGCTTTAATGTGTGCACAAGCCCCACATGCCCGCCAAGTGAGTTGCCCATCAAATGAATACCTGTCAGCTCTTTCGCCTCCAGAAATTTGTGAACATATTTGGCCAGGCCTCCTACCGAAGTATGAAGTATGTCCATGTCCAGCAGGGGCAGCATGGGCACAATTACCCGGTTATGATGCCTGAAATATTCAATAAGGCTGCGAAAATTACTTAGTGCGCCAAACAGTCCATGCAACAGCACCAGCGGTTCCCCGTTGCCTTCTTCTATATATTTAAACTTTCCTGTGCTTTTTATTTCGTACTCCATGGCAGTCAATTCTGTATCTACCGAAATAATGATTGTTCCAAGGCTGCAAAATAGTCTATTTAGGGCAAAAAATCAGCAATAAACTGTATTATCGGCCCTGCTGTCCGGGCAAATATATGTGCAAGAACCCTGTTTAAAAAACAAGTTTTTATTACTGTTCTAAAACTTCAATTACCAGACAGCTAAACCCGGGACTATTCTATTTTGAAGGAATATTCGTTGCCACCCTACTAAAAAAATTCTCCAAATCGGCAAACATGTCTTTAAAAAACGGAATTACAGAGCCAATGCCATTAATGACCTTTGGCCCAAATGGTTGTACAAACGAATAAGTGGCCGATTGTGCAATGGTGGCCGGTTGCAGCAACTTCATATGCTGCATATAAAAAAGAAGTATGCTGAAAATGATAAGATAGATTGCGGCATAAAACAAAACACCACCCACCTTGTTTGCCCAGCCCAGCATGACGGTTTCCGCTGTTTCTTCCAGGGCTTTTGCACCAAGCCTTATAATAATAACCACTACAACAAAAACAGCTGCAAATGATACTAATGGCAACCACTCATCGGAAATATTAACGGCACTGCCTATGTAACCGGCCACCACGGTTGACAGTTTTAAAGCTGCCGCCAAACCAACAATAATCGCCACGAAAGAAAAAACACCAAGTATCAAACCTCGCTGATATCCTTTTATCGCAGCAAGTACCAAAAGAGCGGCAAAAACAATATCTATCAGCATGGAATGGTTTAAAGTATAACGTTTATGGCAGGTTTATATTTCACCAACCGCTTTCAAGAGCCTACTTAACAAGTAACTCCTTCACCAGCAAAGAAATTGTTTTTCCATCTGCCTTGCCTGCAAGTTGTTTTGTAGCGACACCCATCACTTTACCCATATCTGCAGGAGAGGAAGCTCCAACAGCAGCTATTATTTTTACCAGCTCTTCTTTTATTTCATCAGCCGGCATCTGCTCAGGCAGGAATTTTTCAATCACTGCAATTTCTTCTTCTTCTTTTTTAGCAAGGTCGGCCCTGTTTTGCTGCTGAAATATTTCTAGAGAATCTTTCCGCTGCTTAACCAGCTTCTGCAAAAGTTTTATTTCATCTTCTTCTTTCAGTTCGCCACCGGCACCTTCTGATGTTTTGGCCAGCAATATTGCAGCCTTAACAGCACGGAGGCTCCTTAAAGCAGCTTCATCTTTGGCCAGCATGGCCGTTTTCATTTCTGTCATTATTTTTTGTTCGAGTCCCATATAAAGAATTTAATGTTTATGCTGATGTTGATTTTCTTTTAACTGTTTTGCCCTGAATTTTTCGTAAAAATTTTTAGCGAATTGTTTCAGTTCCTCCACATCGTCAGAGTATTGTGTTGCACGGCCATAGGTGTCAGCCATAGTCATCATTGTCTGATAAAAAAAGTCGGCCATCTCATCAATCATCATGTTTTTGGTCCACAGGTCAATGCGTAAGGCAGCTTTTTCTGCACCATCCCACATTGACAGAATGAACGCCTTTGCCTGCTGTGCATTTTCTGCCCCGGTATCTGTTGCCGTCCAGGTAATGGTATCAGGCAGCCGGTTATCGTCCATCAATACATCTATAGTTATTGTTGATTTATGCATATAATTTTATTAGGGCACAAAGTTAATTTATTTATTACTGGCTTTTAGAATACTGTCCCACAGAAGTTCAGCGGTTTTATCCCAGCTATACTGTTCCGCAACTATTTTTCCTTTTTCCGTTAATTGTTTTTTCAGGTTTTCATCTTTATATATCAGCATCATCTTTTCTGCAATTTCATTTATATCCCCGGGGGTTGCATACAATGCTGCTTCTTTTGCTATTTCCTGCATTGAAGTATCTGACGAAGTAATGACAGGCACCCCGCATTGCATAGCCTCCAGAACCGGAACACCAAATCCTTCAAATAAAGAAGGATACACCATTGCGTAAGCAGCCCCGGTAAGCCTTGCCAGCTCTGCCTCATCTATATAACCTGTCAGTACCACATCATTTCTGTATTTATATGTCTCCAGACTTTTTGTAAATGACTCATACTTCCAGGCAAGCCGGCCGGCCAATACGAGTTTCATCCCGGTTTGCTGTCTTTTTTTAAAAAGGGAAAAGGCTTTCAGCAAATTCATCAGGTTCTTTCGTGGATGTATCGCTCCTGTGTAAATAAAATATTCCTTTCCTGCTGTGTATTTTTCTTTCACTTCACTTTTTACCGCAGCAGAAACAGGTTGAAAGATTTCTTTTGATGCGCTGTACACAACATCGGTTTTACCAGCAGCAACCTTGTATGTATCCTCAATATCTTTTTTCGAAAATTCAGAAACCGTTGCCACCTTGCTTGCTTTTGCCAAAAATTTAGGAGTGTTCCGCCTGTAATACAGCAGGTGTGATTTTCTTATAAACGAAGGAAAATGCAAAAATGAAAGGTCATGAACCACCAGGCATTGCGGCACTTTAGTATGCAGTGAGCAAAAGCCATCACAGGAAACAAAAACATCAGCCTTCACCTTTCTGAGGATTGCAGGAACTTTTATATCATACCACAGTTTCCACAGCAAAGGATGACGGGCAGGCGGACCGGCAATAACAGGCGTAATGTTTGGTGCAAACACAAACTGTTCGTTATATGGCCTGTCAAAAATGAAAATAAACTGGTGCTGTGGGTTATTCTTTGCAATCCTTTTAAAGGATTCATAGATAAAATAGCCGTATCCTTCCAGGTAACCGGTAAGTAAAAATCTTGTATTAACAGCAATAACCATCTGAAACACAAAGTTATCGGTTACAAGCCGTTTATTACGAAGTAATCAATGCGAAAACCTTTATGAAAATCAACATCAAAAAATATGGTTTTTCCCTCTGTGTTTTACTATTGCAAAGACGACTTTCAGATTATACATTTATCCCGGAAAGAACCAACAAAAAAGTTGCATAAAATAATATCTGGAAAAGAAGGTTGGTATCATATTTGTTAAATAAGATGTAATCGTTGATGCCTGCAGCTAAAAGGCTGTTATTATAAACGACACAAGCCACATATTATCAATATGAGCTGATCAAGGTTCATTGGACGATATACTGGCCATCCTTATTGTGTCAATCAACTTTTCTTAAACGACCTCTTAGGTGGAAGAGGATGGTGGCTTGTAAAAGGGGCCTTGGTTCGGGGCCCCTTCTTTTTTTACCTGTTTTGGGGGCATTTACTTACTTTTGGCATTCTTACGAATTGATATTTCATGGAATATAATACTACTCGAAACCACCTCACCATGCGTGAATACGGAAGGCATGTGCAAAAAATGGTGGAACACATTCTTACAATTGAAGACCCGGAACGCCGGCAGCGTAATGCTCAGGCCGTTATTGAGCTGATGGGATTTTTGAACCCACACTTGAAAAACGTAGAAGATTTTCGTCATAAACTTTGGGACCACCTTTTCCTGATTGCAGACTTTAGTCTTGATGTAAAATCACCATACCCAATTCCTACCAGGGAAACACTGAAGGCAAAACCTGAGCCGCTTCCTTATCCTAAAAGGTATCCCAGGTTTTCTCACCTGGGAAAAAACCTGGAAGTGATTATTGATAAAGCCCTCAAAGAAGAAAACCCTGAAAAGAAACTTGGCTTTGCCAATGCCATTGCCTACTACATGAAACTGGCTTACAATAACTGGCATAAAGAACTGGTGCATGATGATGCAATACAAAGCGAACTTACTTCGCTTACTGAAGGGCAGCTTACTTTTACTAATACTCCTTTTGTAAAAGCATATCGTCACCAGCCGGAAAGCCGCAGCGGCGGGTACGGAAAAAGAAACGGAGGTGGAAAGTTTCAGCAACGTGGCGGTAACAATAGCCGCAGAAATGAAGGCCGTGACAACAGGGGCGGTGGAAATTTTAAGAAAAAGAGATACTAAATTACATATCCAAATACTGAAAGTTGGCAATACGAAAGTTTTGTCAACTTTTTTGTTTTTACATTGCAGTGTGTTTTCATTTTTCAGCAAACAATAGTCAACTATGCATTTTGAGGTAAGAGGTGGTAAAAAACTTAGCGGCGAAATAACCCCGCAAGGTGCAAAAAACGAAGCGCTGCAGGTAATAAGCGCCGTATTGCTTACTCCCGAAAAAGTAACTATCGCTAACATTCCCGATATTATTGATGTAAACCTGCTGATTGAACTGCTGGGCGAAATGAATGTGAAGGTGGATCGGCTCAACTCCGGTACCTGTATTTTTCAGGCCGACGATGTAAATATAGATTACCTGCATAGCGAAGCATATAAAAAGAAAAGCGGAAGACTTCGGGGATCCGTAATGCTGGCCGGCCCAATGCTGGCCCGTTACAGAAAAGCGTTTATTCCAAAACCCGGAGGAGACAAAATTGGCCGCAGAAGACTTGATACACATATCATCGGCTTCGAAAAACTGAATGCAACATTTATTTATCATGAAGAAGACGGCTTCTTTCATGTGGAGGCACCACACCTGCAAGGAGCCACTATGCTGCTGGATGAGCCTTCTGTTACAGGTACCGCCAATATCATAATGGCCGCCTCAATGGCAATTGGCATAACCACAATTTACAATGCTGCCTGCGAACCGTACATCCAGCAACTGTGCAGGATGCTCAATAACATGGGTGCAAAAATCAGTGGCATCGGAAGCAACCTCCTTACCATCGAAGGTGTAACTTATCTCGGTGGCACAGTGCACCATCTGTTACCGGATATGATTGAGGTGGGTTCTTTCATCGGCCTTGCCGCCATGACACAAAGCAACATCCTTATCAAAAATGCAGGAGTGGAACACCTCGGCATTATTCCTGAAAAATTTGCGCAACTTGGCATACAAATGAATTTCAATGGGGATGATATTCATATTCCATCGCAGGAAATTTATGAGATTCAAACATTTCTCGATGGTTCAGTAATGACTATTTACGACCATCCCTGGCCGGGCTTTACGCCTGACCTGCTAAGTATTGTTTTGGTTACTGCCATTCAGGCCAAAGGCAGTGTGCTTATCCATCAGAAAATGTTTGAGAGCCGCCTGTTCTTTGTTGACAAACTGATAGACATGGGTGCCCGTATTGTACTTTGCGATCCGCATCGTGCCGTTGTTATTGGCCTGGAAAGAGAACAATCTCTCCGGGGAATAACCATGAGCAGCCCCGACATCCGTGCCGGTGTTGCCTTGCTGATAGCAGCACTTAGCGCCGAAGGCAAAAGCATCATTCAGAATATTGAACAAATAGACAGGGGATACCAGAATATTGATGAAAGGTTGCGAACTTTGGGGGCAGACATTAAAAGAATATAAATGAAACGCCTTATTCTCCTTATCACTTTAATAACCTCATCAGTCTTAAACCTTCATTCGCAGGACACAACTTTTAAAACAGGATATGCCCTCAAAGGGGCAGATACAATTTTTTGCAAAGTAAAATTTTGCAAAGACTGTGCGGAACTTCACAAACACAGTGTTACCCTTCTTGTAGAAAACGAAGTGGTTTCTTTCCATGCTGGTGGCACCATAACCGGTTATGGTGTTTATGACAAAGGCAATGAATATCATTACGGTGCGGTTGATATTGAAATTCTGCTCGGTAACTAGTTCCGGTCCCAGACATTATTTCTAAAAAAAATAGTTGCCGGCACAATTGATCTTTATATACACTTCTACAGAATCAGGAAGACGAAAAGAACAACCGTTGACGGTGTAGAACAGCCTGGTACAGAAACAACAAACCAGGACTATACCAAGTATTACATTACAAAAACAGATTCTTCTTCACCTGCATTAAGCAAACCTGTACTGTTAGAGTCTTTCAGAAAAAATGAACTGGAAAGATACACCTGTGATAATAGTGAATTGACTGAACGAATGGAAAAGCGGTTTTCTGTAAAAGAACTTATTACTATCCTGACCGAATACAACAACTGGAGCCGCCAAAAAAAGAACCTGGTTGTCAATAAACAAACTGACTAATTAACTACCTTGCTTATCTAAACGACTGCTATGCCTTCTATTGATATTTTTGAACAGAACCCCGTTCTGGAAGATGACAGGGTTTTGCTCCGTCCGTTACAAGAGTCAGATTTTGAACATCTGCTTCCCTTTTCACTTAACGAACCCGAACTGTGGTATTATGGATTAGACACAGCCGCCGGAGAAGAAAATCTTAAAAAATACATAGCAAATGCTATAAGAAACAGAAACAATAAAACTGAATTCCCTTTCATTGTTTTTGATAAAAAAACTAAAGCTTATGCTGGCTGTACCCGTTTTTATGATATCCGGCAAGATTACCTTACAACAGAAATCGGTTACACATTCTTTGGTAAAAACTTTCAACATACCGGCGTTAACCGGCACTGCAAACTGTTAATGCTTACATACGCATTTGATGTATGGGGACTTGAACGCTGCGGCTTAAGAGCCGATGCCAGAAACGTAAAAAGCATCAAATCTATGAAAGCAATAGGCTGTGTGCAGGAGGGCATACAGAGAAGCCATATGCCCGCATTAACAGGCGGCAGAAGAGACAGTATAGTAATGAGCATACTGAAAAAAGAATGGGAACGGGGTAAAAAAGAAATGCTGGAAGGCATTACCCGGTAATCGTTCTTTTCTGAATTCTATCTTATTTTTCCCAAACCTTCCAGGCACGAAGCATCGCCCGGCTTTGACAACAACGCTTTATTGAAAAGTATTTTAGCGTCATTGCTGCGGCCCAGGTTCAGGTATGTCCAGCCAAGCATATGGTTACCATCGTAATCAAACGGATATAAGTTTATAACTTTCTCAAAGTATTTTGCCGCCTGCTCATACTTGCGGCGGTTATAGTAAATAACTCCTGCCCAGTATCCTGCAAAGGTATTTTGCGGGTCAATCTTCAGAATATCCTCATATAGTTGCAGCACTTTATCCCAACTTTCTAAACTGGTGAGTGGTTTCAATAAACCAAATTTAGCTTCCAGAGCATAAGGCTTCAGATTAACCGCTTTTTGGTAGTATGTCTGCGATTGCGGATAATCTTTTCCAAGATAGTATAACCATCCAATCCGCAGGTTTAACTCATAACTTTTTTCATCGTAAACCGATTTAAGTGTTGCTACGGCAGCAGTGTACTGCTTATTTGCCTCCTGCGTATAACTTTCTTTAAAAGCAGCCTGAAGTTTTGCATCCTGCTGTGCGGTTGCAGAAAAGAAGAACAGGGTTGCAATAACGGCCAATGTAGTGTTTCTTAAAACTTCCATGATAAACCTCCGGTAATTGAATGTTGATTATAAGTATTTGCTGTACTAAAAAATTCCTTTTGCTCGAATGTGTACCCTAATTGTGCCATTGTTTTCCCAAACATAAAATAGCCTGATATCCCTGCTTTTATTTTATCAGGATCAACTGAGTTATACACATACAGCGCATCATTCTCTGCAAAATTTTGAAATTTGCCCGTTGTAACATTGCCCTCAAGCCAGGTGTTTTTGTACACCTTTACCCCCAGCACCTGCCTGAAATTAAAAGCTGAACCATGCCGCTGTCTTACACTTGCCGTTGAAAAACTATAAAGATTCAAATTGCCAAACGGATAAAAGCCCAATTGAAAATTATACTGCTTTGTAGCCGTATCGGTAAGCCGGCCCATTATTATGTCAGCCTGAATATCGAAATAACCACCATAATATTTAACACCAGCCAGCAAAAGATGATTTTGATATGTGAAATTATTGAACGGCGTATAGAGATAATGATAGGCTGTCTTAAGCTGCCACCTCCGGCCAAGATTTATCATCATCCGGTTATAGTATTCAAACTGGCTGATGTTTATCTTATCACTGTTGCTAACTGCCGTAAACAAAGGCTCATTAAGTGTTTGCTGATAGGTTGCAAGAGACTGCTGCATATGAAAAGAATGGCTGAAGCGGTTTCCTATCCCGACCCTTGCGTAAAGAGGTTTTCCGCGGGAAGCACTGTCCGCCTTCTTAAAACTTACTTCTGCTTCCGCACCAGACAAAGCAAATGGCTGATACTTGTTTTCAGGCAAAACACCCGGTGCCAATAATTTTACTTCCGCCATTGCTATTTCCGGCTGATTCAAATTTATCCTGCTCCAGTAAATAAAATAGTGTGCGGTGCTGTTATAAGAATCTTCTTTCAACACTGCATTATACTGTTTTATTGCTTCGCTGTAATTTTTAAGCATAAAAGCTGCATACCCCAAACGTAAGCGCAACAATAAAAAATCTTGCTGATTTGCAATCGCCTTTTTACCATAGAGCAGCAGCGATTTCCATTCCCCCTTTTCATATAATGAGTAAGACAAGCTATCAACCCTTGTAAATGAAAATTCATTTTGAGCAATAACAGGCAGTTGTGCAAAAAGCAAAACTATCCATCCTGTAATTATCAGCTTCCGCATATAACTTCAATTTTCTTGTTTTTCATTATTGCAGAAAACGAAGCAATTCTCCCCCCGGCTATGGTTAATTCGGCGGCAAAGATTTCTTTCTCGTTTCTAAGAAACTTTTGTATTGCCTTACTTTCTATCGTAATCTCAGTTCCGCCCATAATATCACCGCCTTGTTTTACAGTGCTTCTGTATGAAACCCGCATAAAAACAGCAAAGGGAGAGATTATATCCTGCAGCCATTTCAGAGGATGCCTGTTCAGGAGATTCTGAGGATATATATCACCTGTGGTAATTCTTTTATCGGATGTCAGCACAATTTTATACGCTGCCTTATAAAACAAGTATAACAGCGATTTGTTGCTGCCAAAATAATTGGTGAAATAAAAAACAGTGCCATTATTCACAAAATAGGCATATGCCTTATACTCACTGCAATACAAGTATGTTTCGTTGTATGCACTTACCATTACTTCCCATTCCTCATCCTTGTGGTCAGCAGCACTCACTTTCATACAATACCCTGGCTGAAATGTGAAAGCACTTACAAGCTGATTATTTAATGTCATGTTACCGGCGGTCGTACCCTCTTTTGGCACTGAAAATGTTTCAACAGATGATTTGTTTTCAACTGTCTTAATATAATAAGCGAAAGGATAGGCCAGTGTTCTCGAATCGAAATACGGTGTTGCCTGAACCTGGAAATGAAGGTGAGGTTCGGGAGACCTGCCCGAACTGCCACAGCTTGCAACAATATCTCCTTTTCTTACATAAGTTCCTTTGGAAACTTTAAATGAGCCCTTCTTTAAATGCGACAGCTTAGTATAAAGCCCTTCTGCATGTTTTATCACAATTGTGTTTCCCCAGTTATGGTGTAGGTTGTTTTTCCCTATTGGATTATCATCCACATAGTCAATCACCTCTTCTACAATTCCGTCTGCCGGGCTTAAGACTGGTTTATTGTAACAATAAAACTGTACTGGTTCAGACCCATTACCATAAAATGTTTTTCTATCCTTATCCGTTATTACAAAATCCAGAGCCTTGCTCCACTCACCTTTGTGTGTTAAGCCGCCATTATACCCCTGACTTACCGTCCATTCTCCTAAAAAGGGGAGTGCCAGGTGATAATAATAGAAGTTGCTATATACCCTTTCTTTACTGTTGATGTAACGGTACAAATTTTCTTCAGGACTATAATACTGAATAGGTGTTAGCACCATTTTCCCGCCCGCCCTTCTTAATTGCAGAACATAAATAAAGAGTATTACAGTAAAACAAAAAGGCAAAGAGAAAACGGGAAGACCCCAGGTGTAGGTAATTTTCCAAAATGCAATAACAAGGATATAGGATATAGGCACTGTAATCAGCGACCAAAAATAAGAACGGACAGAAGGGATGATATAAAAGCCCCCCAGAGCTACCGATACCAGCATGAAATTAGTTCCGAGATTATAATAGTTCACACTGCCAGAATAGCCATCCATCAGCTGAATGAAAAGAATAGCGATAGTATAACCGGCAATCATCAATGTCAGGGCTATTCTTGAAAAAAGAAAGAGGCCGATAGCAAGTACAATGCCTGCAGCAATATTGCTCTGAAAAAGGATAGCACTCAGCGAACGTAAAAAACCGGCAACAGATTCAGGCAATGGCAATTCTTCAAACCACTGCACAAGACGAATCAAGCCGGTTCCTCCTGTTGCATACATCTCATTCAGCCAATAAATATTTCTTTCAGTCAGCCCGATTACTGCAAATTCCCTTGATGACAATATTACCAACCACAATGTAAAAATGAAAGCCAGCGACAATGCCGGTAAATTACTTTTGGCCAGTTTGGCAATCAGGGCTGCTGAAAGCATTACAGAAAAAATTGCAGCAAGAGCAAGCAATATCCAAAACCCCAAACTGAATTCATAAAAGGTTCCCATCCCCAGCCCTGCTAAAAGACCACTGTAGGTATAAAGCCCTGTTCTTACCTGCTCCCTGCTAAACCCAATAAACCATGCAGTAAGTGCGGCAATTAAGGTGGCTACAAATCCGGCAAAACCAGTATAAGGATTGAAAAAAGAAACCAGCATAACAATCCCGGCAAAGAATTTCCGGTTACTAAAAAATAGCATTGAATAGCTGTTCAGGACCGTATTAAAGGTGTATTGGCCAAATACTATGATACTTCTGGTTTTCACTCTTGTCTCTATACTTTATAAACTTATATTCTTCAAATGTTCTGGAACCTTTTCAAGACGCTCAAGATACTCCAGCTTCTCTGCTTCTCTTATTAAATGTGTTTCGCCATTTTCATCAACTAAAACCACATTGGGCCTCATTTGAATAAACTGCATCCATTGTGTCATATTGTAAGCACCTACTTTATGCACTACCACTTTATCGCCACGGTTGAGCAAAGGAAGATTTACACTTTGCCGCACCACATCGATATTCATGCACAAAGGACCATATAAAGCCATATCCTCTGTATGCTGTGTAAACTCTTGTGCCGGAGTAATTTTGTGATCATACCAAAAAGAAGTAAAGAGTATATTAACTCCTGCATCGAGAATGGTGGCCCTTCGTCCATCACTAAGTCTTTTGTTTGCCAAAACTGTTGAAAGCAGATACCCTGCATCATCTACCAGCACACGGCCGCTTTCAAGCATTAGCAACGGCAGCTCATTTGCAGAAAAACCAAGCAGAAGCAGTTGTGATGTGATGGCTTCTGCAAATTCATCAACCGTCGGAACATTATCTGTTCCCGGAAGGAATGAGCCACGAAGTGTATTGCTTGATGGAAAGCCACCACCAAGGTCAATATACAGTACGGGATTATTCAATTGTGTTTTACACCTCCATGCAAGGTCTCCCAGTTTCTTTACAGCGGTTGCATACGCATTCACAGAAAGCATGAATGTCCCGATATGACAGTGCAAACCCGTTAACTCCATTTTACCTGAGTTTACAATTTTTGTAATTGCACTCCATGCTTGGCCATTTTCATAGTTGAACCCGAAGCGGTCCCACAAAGGATAAACCCCGGTATCCATATTTACACGAATCGCCACTCTGGGTTTTCTTTTCAACGTATCACTGATTTCGATAAGCTGATATAACTCATCAAAATGGTCAATGTGAATTAGTGATCCGTTATCTGCGGCAATCTTTAATTCTTCATTTGTTTTCTCCGGACCATTAAAAATGATTTTATCTCCCGGGACACCATTTCCAAGAGCCTTCTGATACTCAAATCCGCTTACCACTTCTGCCCAGCTGCCTTCCTGATGAAATATTTTGCAGACAGCATTCAGGTAATTCGTTTTGTAACTCCATGCAAACTGTACTTTGGGGTAACGGGTTGTAAAGGCCCTTACGGCATTTTGATAGTTATTCCTGATGGTTCTTTCACTGATAACAAACAAGGGCGAGCCGTATTGCTCCATCATTGCATGCACTGATACTCCGTCAATGTGCTTCACTGGTTCATATTCAGTTCTCGTTCCAAACTTATTCATCAGCCCGCCATTCATTTTCTGAATGGAAGGGCTTTCATACTTTAATTTCTTCATAGTATTCGTATTATAATTCTCCTTTCCCGCTTATCTGGTGAAACTCATTAATATCGGTTATATGATCCCACGAATAGCGAACAAATATTTTCCCGACAGCATATTCTTTATACAAAGGCTGATCTTCGTTTAATGCCATTCTTGCAAGTGAGGCGGGTTGATTTTGACCTGCAGCAGCTGTTAAGTAAATCCATGCCGGGAACCGGGGATTAATTTCCATAATGTACAGCTCTCCTTTGGCCGTCTTCATTATTTCCAGTTCACAGCCGCCTTTCCAGTTGGTGGCTTTTACAAAATCGCTGGCAACTTTTATTAATGCCTCGTCTTCAAGAGTAATTCCGGCCCAAGCTTTCCCCTTATCTGTTATATAGAGTTTCCGCATTGGAATAATACTCACGGCATTCCCTCGCCCATCACCTAATACTGCGATGTTGATTTCTGTTCCGCTTATAAACTTCTGAACGATGATGGGCAAGCCCCATTTAGCAGAAAGTTTATAAAAGGCCTTTTGCGCCTGTTCCATTGTATGAGCAATAATTGCATCATAAAACTTTCCTTTTATAACAAGAGGAAATCCAAAATCCTCTTCACATGAGCTTAACTCTAAAACAGAATTAATGATTCTATCCTGGGGAACTATTAGCCCATGTTTTTCACCAAACCTGTATAGGTTTACCTTATCTCTTGCTTCAAATTGCTCTGGAGTGGGAAGAAAAGTAGCAATACCCATACTTTTTAAAACAGGCGCCAGTCTGATGAAATTATACAACTCAGCATCAAAATTGGGAATGATAAGCTGTAAGTCCTCTTTACTGTGTATGTATTGAAGACGTTTAAGAAGTGTTTCTGAACCTGCAGCAGGATATGGCACCTGGTAAGTCTTGTCAACCACATCATGCATATAAATTCCGGGTTCAAGCGTCTCATAAGACAAACCAATTATCCGCACCGGTCTGTCAAGTCCATCCCGTAGTGCCCGGATTACGGCAACTCCCGGACCGGGACTATCAATGGCGTTAAGTCCGGTTACAGCAATCGTCAAAGGTTTAACGGATTCTTTCATAAAAAAATTTTAGTCTTCAACAAGGTTTGCTTCTTTTAATTGGCTCATAAAATCATCCCAGTCCTTCTCAAGACGCAGCGTATCTACTTCATACTGTTCCAGGATATGCTGCTTTACAGAAGAAGCTGGTGTCCCTTGCTTCAGCATTGAAATAATTTCCGCTGCGACGGGGTTTGCTGCATATGAATCGCCAGTAGAGGGATTGAAAATAAAACCAGATTCGCTGGTTGCGATGTTCTTCTTTAAATACATAACGGGCAGTTTTCAGAAATGTCAGATGTAAAAATTTTAACCTTAACCTCAGCACAAGATCAGTATGGCCGCAGTTTCACCCATATATAATCGTCCATCAGTTTTTCATTTTTAAAAACAGCTTTCCTTCGAACACCTTCCAGGTAATAGCCATTTTTTTCCAAAACTCTCATTGATGCCTTGTTACTCTCAAAAACTTCTGCATATAGCCTAACTAAATCAAAATAATAAAACACATATTCAGTCATTTGCCGTACAGCTTCAGTCGTAACCCCTTTACCCCAAAAAGACTCCCCAAGCCAATAACCTATTTCGGCAGACTTAATATAAACATCACCATTCAAAATCAACCCAATTCCACCTACAGCCTCGCCATCAACATCAATTGCCATATTTATTACTGGCTCCGGTTCCACTACCTTATCAAGCCATGCTCTTCCATTTTCTTCGGTGTAAGGGTGAGGAAAATAATTGCGGACATTATTCCACACATTAATGTTGTTTGCATGAAAAACCAGACTGCTTAAATCTTCATACTTCCATCTTCTTATTGTCACCTGCATAATCTGTAACTATTTTATATGGCTTAAAATAGCGAAATTTTTATTCCTGCAATTTGATTATCCTCACCCTGATTGGTTTAACCAGTAATCAAAAAATTATGAACGCCATCCACCGCCTCTGCGGCATTGCCCATTACCACGACCGAACCGATTGCCCATACCACAGCCATTGCCGCCACCGCCCCTGCGAAACTGCTGCCCCCTGCCCGCATAAGGCCTTGTGTTGTTTTCAAAATTGTCACACACATTGTTCTTGTTGGCATCAACGTAAGCAGAACTGTTTTTGTTAGTGCCATTGTTCCTTGTTACAGGTTTTGTTGTTTGAGCAGACAATACGCTGCCCAGAGCAACCATTACGATTGCTGTCAGAATCATCTTTTTCATGTTTCAATATTTGTTGTTATGAATCTTTTTGAAACCCTCCCCTGTACCTGTGCCGGTAAGGAGGATGTGTTATGCCTTCAGTTTTAAATAAAGGTTGAAAAGTCTTTTCTAATTCTTTCGCCTGTTCGGGTGTGCAAATATTTTTCAGCCGCAAAAAGAAATTATATGTTTCATACTTTAACTGTCCGTGCATTTCACCGATTCTGGCAGACAGCTTTCTAAGCAAAACAGTATCCGGCGATGATTTTTGCATTTCACTGAACATATTTGTTTTTAAAGAATCAATCAAAATAGTAAGATCGTACACAGCGGGTCTGAACTGCTGATTAATCTCTCTGAATGAGGCTATTTGTTCAGCATCAAAGCCCAGCGTTTGCCTAAGATACCTTCCATTAATCATATTACTTCCGTCTGCACTGTTTATGGCAACATTTGTTTTTTCCTGACTTTCCTGGTAGTTGTGATAAAGGATTGTTCCTATCGTAACGGCGTTTGTTACAGCAAGAAAAACAACAGCCCATGTTAATATTTGTGTCTTGCGCATCATACTCCTTTATTCATTTTCTATGTCCTTATAAAATGCAAAATGCTCCATAGCATCGTCATTAACCAGTACCACCTCTGCTTTTTTATCCTCCGTATTATACAAATTACCTGCAGCAAAACCAACAAAGACTGCGGCCGCAAAACCAAATGAAACTATAGCGGCCCTCAGCACAGGCGACAGTCTTTTAACATTCTGTTGTTTCTTGTTGTCCAGCATAGCCATAACCCTTGTACTCAGAAAAGGATTGTGCTCAATGGATTTTTCTTCCACAATAAACTGTTCGACCAGGAAATCAACATCATTTCTTTTATTCATAATTGTGCTGATTAAAATATTTGACAACTTTTCTTTTATAATCCTACGGTTCCCGGAATACTCCGGCTAATTTCTTTCTCAGATTGACCTTTGCCCTTACCACCAGCTGTTCTACAGCTCCCTCTGTAATTTGCAATATTTCAGCCACTTGTCTTTGCGATAGCTCCTCGTACTTGGTAAGAACAAACGCAAGCTTCTGTTTATCCGGCAAGCCATCTATTGCCTGGCGAACCAAATATTGATCACTTTTTTCTGTTAGTTCCGCCTCTGCATTTTTTTCTTTTGCCTGAATTTGAAAAAAACCGGTCAGTTCAACCCATAGCCCTCTTCTTTTCTTTTTCCTTAAGTAACTGATACTTGCATTAATTGCTATCCGGTAGAGCCAGGTAGAAAAAGCCGACTTTCCGGAGAATGAAGAAAGCGACTGATAGGCCTTTATGAATACATCCTGTGTTATCTCTTCAGCATCTTCCTTATTGTGCAGTATGCCAATAGCGGTACGGAACACATTGGTTTGATATTTTTTTACCAACTGCTCGTAGTCTTTCTGGCTTCCGGAAAGAACGTTTTGTATCAATTCTGCATCCTGCATCAGGTTATTGCAAATTAGACCCCTTCCTAAAAAAAATCTTATGGTCTGAAAGTAAATATATTAAAGGCAATGCTTGCAATATGTAACGAATGTTACATCGCCTTATGAGTTTGAGAAATGCAATTATGCCGATTAGACCGCTTCTGCCAAAACTGAGTCAATTCTTGACTTCAGGGCTTCATAATCTGTATAACCCTTTGCCAACAAATAGAACTTGTGCTCAGCAACCTGGATTAACACTTGCGGAAAACTGGTAGCCTGTAACTGCCTGCAAAGAGCAAATTCATACTTTGCTTTTTCAAGATATTCTTCACTATTCAGTTTTACATAAAAATCTTCTTCCTGAACATTATACTTGATCAACAGGTGACGATAAGCTTCGTCATCGGTTAAATCCCTGCCTTCATAATGAAGGGCATATTGCAAATCGGCAGCAAAGGCAACCTGTTGCCCGGGATATCTTTCTTTAAATATGCAAAGGGCTACAGCCGGTTTTTCGGAATGCTGGAACCAGTCACTTTGCTCCGGATTGAAAATATGCCACAGGTAATCTTCACCAAATTTTATTCCGGTCATTTCTTCCACCTGCTTATAAGCCCCTTGTATGTACGATGCAATGGAACTGATATGACGGGCATTTTCTTTCGGAATCATCCCGCCGGAAAGAACTTCAAAGTTTATTTTAGCCTTATACTCGTCTGCAATCTTTTTTATAACCTGACTGAAGCCATAACACCAGCCACAGTAAGCATCATAACAATAATAAATAGTTGGGTGCATAAGTTTCTTATCTCTTAATGGGCTTCAAGCCAGTTTTTTCCTTCACCGCATTCTGCAATAACCGGTACATCCTGGGGAAGCGGTAAAGCAATCTGCATGTTTTCAATTATCAAGGGTTTCAGTTCATGTACTTCAGTGGTCAGGGCATCAAACACAAGCTCATCATGTACCTGCAGAATCATTTTACTTTTCATTTTTTCTTTCTGCATAGCCGCATGCACTTTCTGCATGGCTAATTTTATCATGTCTGCAGCGGTGCCTTGTATTGGCGAGTTGATGGCATTCCTTTCTGCAAAACCACGAACTGTGAAGTTAGACGAGTTAATATCCCGTAGCCATCTTTTTCGCCCCATCAGTGTTTGTACATAACCATGCTCTCTTGCAAAATTGATAGTATCATCCATATACTTCTGAATTCCCGGAAACTCCTTTTTGTAGTTATCAATAATCTCTTTGGCCTCCGTTCTTGAAATGCCCAGATTATCTGCCAAACCAAATGCTCCCTGTCCATAAATGATTCCAAAGTTTACACTCTTTGCTTTGTAGCGCATTTCTTTGGTTACGTCAGACTCTGCCACATTATACACCCTTGCAGCTGTGGCGGTATGGATGTCCGTTCCTTCTTTGAATGCTTTACACATATTTGCATCCCCGCTGATAGCAGCAACTATTCTCAGCTCTATTTGCGAGTAATCTGCAGAAAGCAAAATATGGTTTTCATCTCTAGGAATAAATGCCTTGCGGATTTCCTTTCCCCTTTCCGTACGAACCGGAATATTCTGCAGGTTAGGGTTGTTGCTGGCAAGCCTTCCTGTTACCGCCACAGCCTGACCGTAAGTGGTATGCACTCTTCCGGTTTTTCTGTTTATCAATGCAGGCAAAGCATCCACATAAGTTGATTTCAGTTTGGTCAGTTCCCTGAAAGCAAGGATATCATCTACTATCTGATTTCCCTTTGCTGCCAGCTTCAGCAATACATCTTCACCGGTTTGGTATTGTCCGGTCTTGGTCTTTTTTGCTGACGGGTCAAGTTTCAGTTTATCAAAAAGTACTTCACCTAATTGTTTAGGCGAGGCGAGGTTAAAACGAACGCCAGCCTGCTTATATACACTTTCTTCTGCCCGTTTTGCATCTTTTTCCAGTTCTTTAGAATAATCGTTGAGAAAGTCCACATCAATTTTTATTCCTTCATACTCCATATCCACCAATACTTTCACCAGCGGATTCTCCACTTCACTGAACACCTTTTCAACTTCCCTTTCTTTCAATAATGGGGTAAAGATGTGCTTTAGCTGCAAAGTTATATCGGCATCTTCTCCGGCATATTCCTTTATCTTTTCAATCTCCACATCCCGCATACTACCCTGGGTTTTCCCTTTCTTGCCAATCAGCTCCTCAATATGTACCGGTTCATATCCAAGATACTTTTCACTTAGGTCGTCCATACTCCTCTTGCCATCCGGCTCTATAACATAATGCGCCAGCATGGTATCGAAAATGTTTCCGGCCAGTTCAATGCCGTACCATTTCAGCACCAGCATATCGTACTTGGTGTTTTGTCCAATCCATGTTTTTGTCCTGTCAGAAAACAATTCTTTGAAGTGTGATAATACCTTTTTTGTTTTAACCTGCTCAGCCGGGCAGGGAACATACCAGGCTTCGCCGGATTTTACAGAAAAACTCAATCCCACTAACTCGGCATCATTTGCATCAATACCTGTTGTTTCTGTATCAAAACAAATTTCATGATGCTGATTCAATTCACTCACAAGTAACTTGATCGATTCCTCATTCTCAACAGCAATATAATTGTGGGGTGTATTATTTATGTTTCTTACGACCTCCGGAAAGCCCTCAGAAGAAGACACTTCTGTATCCTCTGATTTCTGACCTCTGACCTCCCCAATAGAGTGCTTGCGAACTGGTTTCTGTTCTTCAATAATATTCCCAAAAAGGTCTGTCTGTATTCCCTGCGGAATTTCTTTTTCAACAACCGATTTTGCCGGAACGGCAACAGAAAATTCTTCACCGAGCAGTCTTTTTCCCAAAGTCCTGAACTCAAGTTCAGCAAACACATCCTGCAATTTTTCTTTGTTCCACTCCTTTAACCTGAAGTCTTCTTCATGAAACTCAACAGGAACATTTGTAATAATCGTTGCCAGTTTTTTTGAAAGCACTGCCAGCTCCGCTCCTTTTCTCACCTTTTCGCCCATCGCTCCTTTTATCTTATCTGCATTCGCCAGTGTGTTTTCCATTGAACCATATTCGGCCAAAAACTTTGCAGCAGTTTTTTCTCCCACTCCCGGTATGCCTGGAATATTATCCACTGCATCGCCCATCATACCCAGCATATCCACCACCTGGCTTACATCTTTAATATTCCACTTACTGCACACCTCTTCCGGGCCAAGTATTTCGGCATCATTTCCCTGGTAGGCAGGTTTGTAAATTTTTATTTTTTCAGAAACAAGCTGGCCATAATCTTTGTCTGGTGTAACCATATACACCTCGTAACCGGCTTTTTCGCCTTGTTTGGCCAAGGTGCCAATTACATCATCCGCCTCATAGCCATCTATCGCAATAATGGGAATATTGAAGCCTTCTATAATCCTTTTTATATCGGGAACTGCAGCCAGAATATCCTCAGGTGTTTCCTGGCGGTTGGCTTTATAATCGGCAAAATCGGTGTGACGTTCAGTGGGAGCAGAAGTATCGAAACAAACAGCCATATGTGATGGCTTTCGTTTATTTATCAATTCCACCAAGGCATTGGTGAAACCAAACTGTGCATTGGTATTTTTTCCTTTGGAAGTAAGCCGGGGATTGCGGATGAGGGCATAATAAGCCCGGAACACCAGGGCAAAGGCATCGAGGAGGAAAACTCTTTTATCCATGCCACTAAGATAGGTTTGTGGCAGGCCTTACCCAAAAAAGGGATGCGTTTTTATATAACAATCCCGCCCCGCACTATTACAGAAACGGGATTGTATATTATTACTATTAACGCTGCTTTTTTAGTTGATAGAGAGTTTCAACGGAGCTGTGTTCGCTGCAGTTACACTTCCAGAAGACTGGTCAGCAACAACCTGGGCTTCGGTTTTTGAAACTTCGGACTTACTATACGATGCAGGAGATTCCTGTGCTGAAACGCTACCGCTTACTGCGGGAGCCTGGTCTTTGTGAATGAAGTTCAGATACAAAGCGAAGAACAGCAGATTGAACGCAAAGAAGTTTGCGATTTTACGAACTCGTCTTTTCATAAATACTGGATTTACGGTTTTACAAATATTGGATTACTCTTGGTTTTCACTGCTAAAATAGTACTGGTTACTTCAGCCAAAAAGTATTTGCCCTTTTAATTAAGAAAACTGGGCACAAATACGCAGACACTAATCGTAGAACTACGAATCCTGTTTTTTCATTGTATCCAACTGTTTCTGAAGCAGAAACATCTCATCTCTTAATCTCGCTGCTTCCATAAAATCGAGGTTGCGGGCAGCTTTTTCCATTTCCTTTTTAATTTTTGAAATGGCTTTTTCCATTTGAGGGATGGTCTTGTATTCAGCCTGTTCTTCAGCTGCTATAGTAACCAGATCTTCATCCGGGGCAATAGTGTATGGTTTGCCGGGTTCGTATCCTTTTATATCCAGAACTGATGTTTGAGCAAAAACATCTTTAGTGGATTTTGAAATTGTTCTTGGAGTGATGTTATGTTTAATATTGTAAGCCACCTGCTTTTCTCTGCGCCGGTTGGTTTCATCAATTGTTTTCTGCATACTCTCCGTCATCTTGTCTGCATAAAAAATTACCAGTCCGTCCACATTCCTGGCTGCCCGGCCGGCTGTTTGGGTGAGTGATTTTTCATTTCTTAAGAATCCCTCTTTGTCTGCATCAAGTATTGCCACCAGTGATACTTCCGGAATATCCAGTCCTTCCCTTAATAAATTCACTCCCACCAAAACATCAATTGTTCCAAGACGAAGTTCCCTCAATATTTCCACCCGTTCCAGTGTGTCCACCTCGCTATGGATATATTTTGATTTGATGTTGATTTTGTGCAGATACTTATCCATCTCCTCTGCCATTCGTTTGGTTAAAGTGGTAACGAGCACCCGGTCACCTTTTGTTACCCGCTTATCAATTTCATCCAGCAGATCATCAATCTGGTTTACCGAAGGCCTTATTTCAATTGGCGGATCCAATAGTCCGGTTGGTCTTACCACCTGCTCCACCACCACACCGCCGCATTTTTCCAATTCATAATCATCCGGTGTAGCAGAAACAAACACCACATGGTTTTGCAATGCTTCAAACTCATGAAAATTAAGCGGCCTGTTATCTAATGCTGAAGGCAGGCGGAAACCAAAATCAACCAAAATCAGTTTTCGGCTTCTGTCGCCACCATACATACCGCTTACCTGCGGAATTGTTTGATGGCTTTCATCAATAATCATCAAGTAGTCTTTCGGAAAATAATCCAGCAAACAGAATGGTCTTGTGCCAGGCACCCTTCTGTCAAAGAAGCGGGAATAATTTTCAATTCCATTACAGTATCCCAGTTCTTTAATCATCTCCAAATCATAATTCACCCGTTCAGTTATACGTTGCGCTTCGATATATTTACCTTGTGTTTTAAAATATTCTGCTTGTGCTGACATTTCATCCTGTATCTCATACATCACTTGTTGCATAATGTCTTTAGGAGCTACATACAGGTTGGCAGGAAAAATGGCTGCATTTTCCATTCTCCCAATCCGCTTGCCAGTAATTACTTCAATGCTTTCTATCTCTTCAATTTCATCACCAAAGAAAGTGACACGGTAGCCATAATCTACATAAGGAAGATTGATATCAACCGTATCGCCTTTTACCCTGAATGTGCCGCGGTTAAAATCAACGGTCGTTCTGTTATACAAAGAATTTACAAGCGAATGAAGAAATGCTTGTCTCGAAATAACCTGGCCCTTATTTATCCTGATGATACCGTTCTCATAATCGGTGGGGTTGCCCATACCATAAATACAGCTTACCGAAGCCACAACAATAATATCCCGGCGACCGCTTAGCAAACTGGTTGTTGCCCTCAACCTGAGTTTGTCCAGTTCTTCATTAATACTCAGGTCTTTTTCAATATAAACGTCACTAACAGGCAGGTAAGCTTCTGGCTGATAGTAGTCGTAATAGGAAACAAAATACTCGACAGCATTATCAGGAAAAAATTGCCTGAACTCACCATACAACTGCGCCACAAGGGTTTTGTTATGTGTTAGCACTAGTGTTGGCCTCTGTGTATTCTGAATAACGTTTGCAACAGTAAAAGTTTTTCCGCTACCGGTTACACCCAGTAGTGTCTGATATTGCTCATTACCAAGTATCCCCTCTGTCAGTTGACGGATAGCTTCCGGCTGATCACCAGATGGCAGAAAAGGGGATTGTAGCTGAAACGGCATCTTAGATTAAACTGTTCAGGTTAATTATTTCTTCAGCAAACGGTTTGTGTATGTCTTGTATTCATCTATCAGCGAAACATATTCTTTATTCATGTACGGCGAAGAAAAGATGAAATCGGCAGTAGCCCTGTCACAGGCAACCGGAATATCCCATGTTGCTGCGACACGAAGCAATGCTTTTACATCTGGGTCATGTGGCTGCGCTTCCATAGGATCCCAGAAAAAAATCAGCATATCTATTTTACCTTCAGCGATGCCTGCACCAATTTGCTGGTCTCCACCAAGAGGGCCGCTTAAAAATTTCGTGACCGGCAGTTTTAGTTTTTTTTCCAGTATGGTTCCTGTTGTACCGGTTGCAAATAATTGGTGATTTTTAAGTACCGTTTTATTCCCTGCAGCCCATTTCAACAAGTCATCTTTCTTATTATCATGTGCCACCAGGGCTATTCTTTTTACTGCATTCAATTTTCTCTTTCTCATTACAATACTCTTTACCAATTTAAAAGTTGAAATTACCATTTTTTAAGTATTTGCTGTCGCATTTTACCACTTATCAAATTGAAAAACCAATCTTAGAATTTCAACCCGGTTATTATCTGTTAAACTGACTTTAATCAGCATAACATCTAAATGGATTTATTATCTTTTCACCCAATACATCTGTAAAAATGAAAAAGATGAAAAAGTTCCTTCCGGCCGCAATCAGCCTTATTCTTATCTCAACCCGTTTATCAGCTCAGAATATTGATTCAGCACTTAACGCCTTTTCCACAGTTCTTCCAATCGAGAAAATTTATATCCATTACGACAAACAAGGCGGATACCTGGCGGGTGAAACAATATGGTTTAAAGCCTATCTATACAGTAATGGTAAGCCCAGCGGCTTAAGCAACAACTTCTTTTTGCAGCTATTTGATTCTAAAGGCGGGTTGGTTTTATCAAAAAGGTTCCCTGTTGCAGGTTCTGTTGTTAAGGGCAATATAGATATCCCTGATTCTTTACAACAAGGCAATTATTTCATCCGGGCATTTACACCACATATGCTCAATACAGAGGAGTTTCTTCTGTACAAAAAAAGTACCACCATCTTAAACAAATACAGGAAAAGTGCTGGTAATAAACCGGAAAATCATCTGCTCGTTGATTTCTTTCCCGAAAGCGGCTACTTAGTTGATGGAATTCTGACTGTTTGTGCTTTTAAAGCAACTGATGAATATGGAAGACCCAAAGATATAAGCGGTATTGTTAAGTCTGATGACGGAACTGTTATTGCCTCCTTTAAAAGCTACCATGACGGGATTGGCAGAATTCCTTTCAAGCCTATTGCCGGCAAAAAATATTTTGCTGAAATTGAAACAGATGGCGGCAAAAGAACCTTTAACCTGCCCGAAGTGCTGGCTTCAGGTATTAACCTGAAAGTACTTGACGAACCTGGTGGCAAAAAATTTCAGCTTTCAAGAAAAGAAAAAGGAACAACTTTTTTTGATGTGGTAAGACTGGCAGTTTCAATTAATAACAGCCTGATTTATGATACTGAAGTGGCATTTGAAGATTATCCTTCTATTGTAGGACACCTGATAACAGACAGCCTTCCATCCGGTATTCTTCAGTTTACCGTTTTTGATAAAACAGGAAAGCCCATTTCAGAGAGGCTGGCATTTGTTGACAACAAGGAGTACAAATACACAGGAACTATTACTGCAGTTGCAAAGAACTTCAACAAAAAGGCAGGAAATGATTTTGAGATTTTTTTTCCTGATGAAGCGCAAAGAAGTTGTTCCATATCAGTTGTGGACTTAAACAGCGATGAAAATACCAATGTTGAAAACATTTGGTCATCTCTGCTGCTAACATCTGACTTAAAGGGAACAGTCTATAATCCAGCATGGTACTTTACCAGTAAAAGCGACAGCATTAAGCTGGCCCTGGACAACCTGATGCTGACACACGGGTGGAGCAGATTTAGCTGGGCCAAAATTCTTGCAAACGATTTTCCTGTAATAAAACATAAAGACTACAACTTTATTTTATTATCCGGGCACCTGACAGACATTAACAAAATTCCGGTTGATGGCGGTAACCTGAACCTGTTGATTGAACCAGAAGATTCAGTTTCGCAGACATACAACATTACTGTTGACGAAAGGGGGAATTTCAAAATTGATTCATTAGTATTTAATGGCAAATCGAAACTGTTTTATGCTTACCAGGATAAAAAGGGACGAACAAAAAAAGCAACCCTTATGCCGGATGAAAACTCCCTCGGCTTATTGCAGGCTATGGCCTTAAGCCAATATCCTGAACTCATTAAAACTGAAACTGTATTAAACGACGATTTGCTGAACTCAAGAAACAAAGAAATTACGGATAAGGCGGACAAGGTTAAAGAACTGGAAGACGTAAAAGTCGTCTCGGACATTTACAAAAGGCCAATTGATGCTGTAAATGAGAAGTATACAACCGGTGTTTTTAAATCAATGGGAAAAGATAATATTGATAATATAACCGAGCCGGTAAATGATAAAGCGATGAATGCTGTTGATTTCATCAAAAACAGGATACAACAACTGGAGCTATCTACAAGCGGATTTGTAAACCGGAAAAACTTTAGTCTTATTTCAGGTCAAAAATGGGCTGTCGGAATTTTTATAAACGAGCAGCCGGCAACTATAACCCAATTACGGGTGTTGCGGGCTGATGATATTGCATTGGTGAAATTCTATGAAGCTGGTTTTGTCGGTGTAGGAAGCAGTTCCCCTGGTGGCGCATTAGCTGTTTACACAAAAGAAAGACAAACAGAAAGCGGACCAGAGAAACTTGACTTTTTTGAGTTGACAGGTTACTCAATGGTAAAAGAATTTTTTAATCCTGATTACAGCACAATTGATCCGGAAAAAGCAAAGCCCGACAACAGAACTACACTTTATTGGAATCCTAACGTATTCACAGAACCCGGCAGTAGCATTTTTAAGTTTAAATTTTATAATAACGACTTCAGTAAAAAAATCCGGGTAATTGTGGAAGGTTTCGATTCGATGGGCAGATTAATACACAGTGAGCAGATTATTGAATAATAAAGAAGCCCGGCTTTTCACCGGGCTTCTTTATTATAACTCTCAACCAAATCTAAACTTAGAAATCTGCTGAAACAGTAATCTTTGGATCGGTGGCCACTTTACCTGCATCTATCGCCTGACCGCTGATTCCATAATCAGCCAGCTTTATAGAAAACGATGCCGAAGTATTTACCTTACCATTTGCCACTACAAATGTTGCCTCAGTTGTTACGGGCTTCGCAGTACCTTTTACAGTAAGTGTACCGGCAACAGTTGCCTTATATGTACCATCTTTTGTGAACTTAATTTTATTCAGCTTATCAATTTTGCCACTGAAAGTAAATTTTGGAAAAGCTGCAGAGTTAAGCCATTTTTCTCCATTGAAATGATCCTGGATCATTGCGTTGGTGAATGCAAAGTTGTTTACAGCTGCCTCAAATACAACAGCCCCGGTCGTCTTGTCTAAAGAACCAATAACAGTTTTGTTTTCGGCTTTAGGTAAAGCGTCTTTAGGTGTAGTGGCATCAAATGTTACAACAGCTGTTGTAGTAGTAGCTTTTTGCGCACTAACAGATGCCACAGAAAGTACAAGCGAAAGAATAAATACAGTCTTTTTCATTTTAATCCTGGTTTTGTTTTTATTTAGAAATAATTGTTGAACGTTTGAATGTAATAGATGTGGTTCCCAAAATCTCACTGAACATGCCGCCACTACATACACCTTTTACTGTAGCGGCATCCCCTTTTTTGATCAGCTTTACTTTTTCCATTTGCACCTTATCAATGGAGAAAATAGCATAAGAACCTGTGCTATCAGCAAAGCTCACTGTGCCTGTTGAATCAGCAGCTAAGGCCGATTCAGAAACCAACCCTGATACCACCAATACTTTTTCTGTGTACTTTTTATTAGCTGCCGTATCGTTAGCCAAGAACTCCTTAATCAAATCATCAGCACTTAAAGTATAGTCTTCTTTAAGTGATTCGGTAGAAGCATGCGTTTCACCCATCATCTTATCTTCGGCCTGCTTGCTTACAATACCAAAGCCAATCCATGTACCCGCCGCTACCAATATGGCAAAACCTGTGTTTATCAGCTGGTTTTTACTTCCGGCAGATATTATTAATACAACGGCGGAAAGAGCCTGTAAGTAGAACCATGGTGACACAGATTTGCTTACCCCAAGTTCGGAGAGCTTTCCACTGAATAAATAATAAACAATTACTAACGAAAGAGACATCGCTCCTGCCACGAACGCAGGCAACATTGTTTTCTTTTTAGTCCCGAGCAGAACAATGACAACAATAGCCAGCACCGGAATTAGCCAGAATGCCTTGAAGGCAAATTCAAATTGGGGAAAAGGATTTCCTAATCCGAATTTTTCATCCGCAATGCGGAAGAAATTTCCAAGGGCGATGTCGCTGCCAGTTATTGCATTTGTCTCCCAGGAAACCCATGGCAGAAAGAAAGAAACAGCCAGCACCAGGGCGGCGGCTATTCCTGTCCATTTTCCGGCTTGTGAATTGTTCATGCTTTAAATTTTACTTATAACGTATACTCGAACCTTCGGGTTGTGATGCTTAAACAAAAATACAATGTTTAAACATTGATTTTGCTTTTTACTTGCTAATTTTTTGTGAACAAGTAAAAGCCCCCTGCTTTTAGCGCAGAGGGCCTTACTTACTAACCCATCGAAAAAAGTAATTATTTGCTTGAAATTCAGGCATTAAGATGCCTGCATCTCCTTGATTTTTTCCCTTATTTTGGCCTCAATTTCTTTTGCCAGTTCAGGATTATCCACCAGAAGTTGTTTTACAGCATCACGGCCCTGACCAAGCTTATCGCTGTTATAACTGTACCAGCTTCCGCTTTTTTGAACAATACCCAGTTCGGTGCCCATATCTATTATCTCACCTGTTTTGGAAATGCCCTCGCCGAAGATGATATCAAACTCCGCTGAACGGAAAGGCGGAGCCACCTTGTTTTTTACCACTTTTACCTTCACATGGTTACCAACAGCCTCGTCGCCGTCTTTTATCTGCTGGGTGCGGCGGATATCGAGACGAACTGATGCGTAGAATTTAAGGGCGTTACCACCAGTTGTTGTTTCGGGGTTGCCGAACATAACACCAATCTTTTCACGCAATTGGTTAATGAATATGCAAATGGTATTTGTTTTTGAAATTGTAGAAGTAAGCTTACGCAAGGCCTGGCTCATAAGGCGAGCATGTAAACCCATTTTGCTGTCACCCATTTCTCCTTCCAGCTCACTTTTAGGAACAAGGGCTGCTACTGAGTCAATTACCACCACATCGAGGGCACCGGAAAGGATAAGCCTGTCGGCAATCTCAAGGGCCTGCTCGCCATAGTCGGGCTGGGAGATTAAAAGATTGTCAACATCAACACCTAATTTTTGGGCATAGTTGCTGTCGAAAGCATGTTCTGCATCAATAAAGGCACACATGCCACCCTTTTTCTGCGCTTCGGCGATTACATGGGTGGCGATGGTTGTCTTACCTGAAGATTCAGGACCATATATTTCCACCACACGGCCACGGGGAAGACCACCAATACCAAGAGCTACATCCAACCCGATAGAACCGGTAGAGATTACTTCCTGTTGAACTTCCGCCCTTTCATTCATCATCATCACACTTCCCTTGCCGTAGTCTTTCTCAATCTTATCCATTGTAAGTTTGAGTGCTTTCAATTTTTCGCTGTTTGCTGACATATCTGTAGTTTTTTCTGATTTAGCCATGCTTCAAAATTATGTTTTACCGGTTTCCTGTATAAAAAAGTAATTAACAGTCAAAGCTAATAGTTTTAGCAAAATAAAACTAATTATTTTGGAAGTTTTTTTGAAAAAAGCTCACCCGTTCACCCTTCTGTCTATTTCCTTAGCAAGATATGAGGCAACATTATCGGCGTAGGAGTTCATGCCGAAACCGGCATCGTAGCCTAGTTCTTTCGCAAGTTCATGTGTAATGCGGGGACCACCGCAAACGAGTACAACTTTATGCCGCAAGTTTTCAGCTTCAAGCAGTTCCACCAGTTGCACCATGTTTTTTATATGCACATCTTTTTGTGTAACCGTTTGTGAAACCAGCAAGGCATCTGCATTGAGTTCAATAGCTTTTGCAATAAAATCTTCGTTGCTCACCTGGCTGCCAAGGTTATACGCCTCAAACATTTCGTACCGTTCCAGTCCATAATGTCCGGCATAGCCTTTCATGTTCATAATAGCATCAATGCCGACTGTATGTGCGTCGGTGCCGGTGCTGGCACCAATTACAACCAATGGCCTGCCTATATGTGTACGGATGAAGGCATCTGTTTCTTCCATTGTCATTATTTCCGTCTGCACTTTGGGCACATGAATGGCAGTGTAGTCAACTGTGTGGGTGCTTTCGCCATAGCAGTTAAAGAAAGTGAAGCCCTGTGTAAGTTCTTTATAAAAAACAACCTGCGGGTTTTCAAAGCCCATCTTTCGCATCAGTTGTTTTGCGGCTTCAATCGCCTCATCGTTGCAAGGTACGGGCAGCGTAAAACTGAACTGCACCCGGCCGTCATTCATGGTGTCGCCGTAAGGTTTAAGTTTTTTCAGGTTGAGTTGCTGGCTGCCTGATTTTTTATTCATACTATATAATCCGCTGCTCATAAAGTATCTCCATTCATTAAATGAATAAAAGGGTTGTGGTATGTTTTCGATTTTTTAAAAACACCATCAAGGCCTTTGCCACCTTTTTTTGACCGCTTTACATTTGCAAAAATTCCTTTTTCCAGTGCAGTAAATAATCCTTCATAATCAATCTTCTTCAGCAATTCAAGGGTTTCATCAAGTACCTGTTTAGCCCGATTACGAATGAGGCCGTTTTCTTTAAACTCCATTTCATCACCTATACTCTTCATGTTGCTGAAAATATATTTCGCATTTTCGATTGCAAGAAACCGGTCGCTCATAAATGGAGTATGTATAGCTTCTGTCATCATACCCAGCAGTTGTATGCCCTGGCCTGTCCAGATGGCCACCTGGTTGAACAGGGCATCCTGCAGTTGCCCCCGGAAGATGTTGCCTGTCATAAATTTTGTCGGCGGCATATACTTAAGCGGTGCTTTTGGAAAAATTTCTCTTGTCATCTGTGCCTGCGCCAGTTCGTACAAAAATCCGTTCTCAAGTTGCGGGTCCATTTCAAATGCATGACCAAGACCCATCTGCTCCTCCGGAATGCCGGCTATAAGTGCAAGTTGTTCATTTATTAAATCGCTTGCCAGAACAGTGTGGGCTTCTTCAAATGCATCAGCAGTAGTGAGGTAATTGTCTTCACCAGTATTGATAATGACGCCGGCAAAACCATTGATGATACGGGAGAAGTACTGATCAATCATAGTACGCTGCATATTGATGTCCCGAAACAGGATGCCATACAGTGCATCGTTGAGCATTACATCCAATCCCTCTAATGCTCCCATTGCAGCAATCTCAGGCATACACAATCCTGAACAGTAATTGCAAAGACGGATATAGCGTCCTTCCTGCTCTCCCACTTCATCAAGTGCCTTGCGCATGATTCGGAAGTTTTCCTGTGTGGCAAAAGTGCCGCCGAAACCTTCAGTAGTGGCCCCATAGGGAACATAATCAAGCAAACTTTGCCCGGTGGAACGAATTACGGCTATGATGTCTGCCCCTTGCCTTGCAGCAGCCTGTGCCTGTACCACATCTTCATAAATATTTCCTGTGGCAACAATAACATAAATGTAGGGTTTGTTCCCTTCGCCAATGTTAGCGATAAAGTCTTCCCGTTTTTTTCGGTTGGCCCTTATACGTTGTACCGCTTTATTAATATGCGGTTGTAAAGCAGCTAGGAAATTTTCAGACCCTTGAATTTCAACCGTGGTAATATCAAATGATTCGTTCGCTATTTTTTCAGCCAGCTGCTGTGGCGACAATCCTGTTGATACCATTGCATGGCCAAGCCAAAATAATACGCCCTGTTCCAATACATTCTTTTCACGGAGATAATCTACAACAACATTAGGATAAGGAACATCATCAACATTTACTCCATCTATACCTAACAGGCGGCAGAGTGTACGTTCTGAAGCAACAGTGCTATAATCTTTGACGAAGTCCTGCACATTTGCCGCAATGCTGCGGGCAATCTTTTTGGCCTCAGCAACCTTTGTAAAATCTAATCCAAGCTTGCTCTTCATTTTCTATTAAAAGTTTTCCTTTATTCAAATTCAGATTTCCGCAAAGCTTCTTTTGCTTTACTTACTAATTCTTCGTCCACCCCCAGCATGGCTGCCACCTGAATGGCATTTACCGGAGCCTTTCCGGTTGTGTTTTCCTCAAGACTATAATCCATATAAGCTGTAATGTTCTCGGCCGTAATATTTGCACCACCCACAGGCACTTTCAATCCTTTTACATTCAGCCTGCGAAATACTCCCTTAATATTACTGTAATGTGTCGTTATCAGGCTGCGGATATTACCGTCCTTCAGTATTGAAGCAATAGCTGATACTATTGCAGCACCTTCAGCCGGATTGGTGGTTTGTGCCGGCTCGTCCAGCAGCACCAGCAACTTCGTATTGCTCTTTGCCTGTTGCAATATGCTGTTGATGCGGACAATTTCTGTTGCAAAAGACGATAACCCGGATTTGGTACTTGTAACTATTTCAAAGCTGCACAGTACTTTTTCTACTGGAACAATTGTCGCCTTTGCCGCAGGTACAAAAAAGCCAAACTGAAAAAGATATTGTGCCACAGCTACTGACTTCAGCAAAATTGTTTTACCACCCATATTGGCACCGGTGATAATACAGGGATCAGCGGTTAATGAAATATCAACCGGCTGGAACCCTTTACCTTTCTTTTGCAGCAAATCCTGTACCTCCATGTTGAAAAGGCCCGTATAAACAGTTTCACCTTTTGCAACCACCGGACAGCAGCAATGATGCTGAATGCAGAAAGCCGCTTTTGCCAGCAGAAAGTCCAGTTCTGCAAATGCCATGAATGACTGGTGCAGCGATGAATGATGTACCAGTAATTTTTCTGAAAGCAGCTGCCTTATACTGTCTTCAATTGCTGAACATTCGGTTTCCAGGATTGCTTTCTCTGCAGGAGGAGTGCTGAATTGTCTCAGCTTTTTTCTTAATGGCGCCAGCCTCACATCATACTCGTCATAAATAAAAAACCGTGGTATCCGTTTATGCTCCGGGTCAAGGACTTCTATCGTTTCTTCAACTTCTGCTAATTCAACAAGACTGGCAACTTCGGGCATTTCTATCAGCTCTGCCACCAGTAAAGCAAATTTTTTTATCTCAAACAATTCTATATCGTCCAGCACCATTCCTGCCTGCAGATTACGAAGTGTACCTTCAATATCCTGTGCCTGGTGCAACACCTGCATGATAGCACCGGCAGTTGTTTTATTCGCCGTATCAGACAAAAACGAAACCACAACAGCGGTTTTGTTTAGTTCTTTTTCAATTTCATTTTTAGCCAAAAGAAAGGGTTGATTTAACATCCTTCGCTTTCCAAGCGGAGAAGAAAAGGGTAACCCCTCTGCTACATAACGTAGTTCGCTGAAAGTGTTTAATATGTCACTAAACCTGTTCATAATACAGTTTGCATTATATCATATACAGGAATATTTACTCTTTGTTGCAGCTTCTCACAAAGCAGGTCTGTATTAAGTACATAGCCCTGCGGCGAAACCGGATTTATACATACAGCCAACAAATTAGTTTTCCGCAACACTTTTATTTTTCCCCCTTTTACCACGTAAGCATTATATGATTGTGGTGATGCGAATATTCTGGTGAAGTCCTGTAACACCAGGGTAATATCTGCAACATTTTTTTGCATTCGCAGCGTATCAAGCAACCGCCCAGTGACCGCCCCGCTTACATACACAAGTTTTCCGCCAATGAGAATCTCTTTGGTATTACCGGGCAATAATGCAGAACGGATACCCGTATCTGAAACAGAGTTGTCATCATCAATTGTATAAACTCCGCTCTCCAAAGCCAACAATTTGTCCTGTAACGGAGATTTAAACTCAGGCAGATTAATCAGTGCTACCGCATATGCTGTTTTGTTCATCAACTCTTCAATACTTGCTGAAACAGTTGCTCCGGTAGCTAATATCATAGCTTCTGCAACAGCAGGAGATGCTGTACTGATTCTGGAAAGTGCTCCATCTATCAAAGTTGTCTGCACTCCATAAAAAGCCATCCTGTCGATTATTTCTTTCAGCCAATTTGTATTGGATGGGCCCGAAAGAATAACCTTGCCAGTTGTCTTTGCTTCGGCAATCACCAGCCTGCCTGTCGCTGAATATTGTGAAGTAATATCCAATATTTCCGCCTGCAGTTTTGCCTGGCGAAAATGCTTTTCACTCGTAACAAATATCATCCCTTCGTGAAGTACAATATCCGGTTTGTGTGTGATAGTTAGCTGGTCTGTGCCTTCACCATCAAGCCCAACGGATGTGACTGCAATTTTATGTCCAGTGTCTTTTATTCTGTCAATAATATAATTCAGGCATTCCGTTTTGCCGGTGTTTTTTTCGAGCCCTGTTATAGCAAGGCTTTTATATTTCAATATGTCGGGAATGAAAGGCATTACTATTTATGGACTCTGTTTTCTTTATTACACCTTTATTTTCTGCCTGAAATCTTTGGTACCATTTCAATGTCCTTTTCAGAAAGCAATGAATCAACCTTCTTTTGTTTTTTGCAATCCTCACAGTGACATTCGTTTTTGTAATCAACCGGCTGGGTGTAAGTTGTTATCACCCCTTCAAAATTTCTTAACAAGACCCTTTCAGGGCTTTGCGAAATAAGGTAATCGGGCATTATCGGAATCTTGCCGCCACCGCCTGGAGCATCCACCACAAATGTGGGAACTGCATAGCCCGAAGTGTGCCCTCTTAATCCTTCGATAATTTCAATACCCTTGGAAACGGGAGTACGGAAATGCTCCAGCCCCATTGACAAATCGCATTGATAAATATAATAGGGACGAACCCTGATTTTCACCAGGCCATGCACTAATCTTTTCATGATATGCACACAATCGTTTACTCCACGCAACAGCACTGACTGATTGCCCAATGGAATACCAGCATCAGCAAGCCTGGCGCAAGCTGCAGCCGACTCTGTTGTTATTTCGTTTGGATGATTAAAGTGAGTATTAAGCCAGATAGGATGGTATTTCTTCAGCATATCCACCAGTGCCGGTGTGATGCGCTGCGGACACACAACCGGAACCCTTGACCCGATGCGGATAATTTCAACATGTGGTATCTCCCGGAGACGTTTGATAATAGATTCCAGGAAATGGTCACTTACCATTAACGCATCACCGCCCGAAAGAAGAACATCTCTTACCTGTGGTGTTCTCGCAATATAATCAATAGCTCCCTGTATGTGGTCGGATGAAGAATTATAATCCTGCTGGCCCGCAAACCTCCTGCGGGTGCAATGCCTGCAATACATTGAACACATATCGGTAATAAGAAACAACACCCTGTCTGGATAGCGGTGCGTTAATCCCGGAACGGGAGAGTCCACATCTTCATGCAGCGGGTCAACCAAATCGGCAGCAGCAATATGCGTTTCATATCCTGTTGGAATGGCCTGTTTACGAACAGGGTCATCCGGATTGTCAGGGTCAATCAAAGAAAGGTAATATGGCGTAATGGCCATCCGGAGGTTTTCCAGTGATTTTTTTACTCCCTGTTCTTCTTCCTCTGTAAGGTTGATTATTTTTTTCAGTTGCGCCAATGTTTCTACCCGGTGCTTTACCTGCCATTTCCAGTCGTTCCATTGTTCATCGGTTGCCTCTGGAAAAAGGATATGTCTTCTGCTGTTTATCACATCGTTTGTTTGTTTCGTCATTGCTACCATAGTTTCTTTTTTAAGCATAGAGTTCTTCAAATATGTTGCGGAGCTTATCGCTTTCCCGCAATAATTGCAGTGTTATTTCTGCGTGGCCTTTTGTATAACCGTTGCCCACAATCATGGTTACATCGCTGCCCACTCCTTCAGCACCCAGTGCAGCTTTGGTAAAACTGGTGGCCATAGAAAAGAAATAAACCAGTCCATCATTTTTTGTACAAAGAATGCTGGTCATTTCAGTATCGGTAATATTTACGTTGTTAATGGTGATGTCGGCCATTTGTCCGTTGGTCAGTTCTTCCATTTTCTGCATCACTTCTGCCGGCTTAGTGGCATCAGCAGCAAATACATAATCGCAAAAACCCAGATCCTGTAACCGCCTGGTGCTTTTTTCACTGTGTGTTAGACCAATTACTTTACCGGTAACACCAGCCCTTTTCTTAGCTTCATAGCAACATAACATTCCTGATTTGCCTCCGGCCCCGATAATGAAGACTGTATCGCCGGGTTTTACCAGTTTGGCTGTTTGTGCAGGTGCTCCGGCCACATCAAGGGCAGAGAGTACTAATTTCTCCGGCATATCGTCCGGAATTTTTGCATATACACCGCTTTCAAACAAAATGGCCTTACCGTCTATGTCCACCTGGTCCACCTCTTTTCTTATTTCTTTTATTTCGTCGATGCGAAGTGGTGTGAGGGAAAGAGAAACCAGTGTGGCGATTTTGTCGCCGGGTTTTAAGTCAATTTTACCTTCGAGTGCAGAGCCGATTTTTTCCACCACACCGAGCAGCATCCCGCCCGACCCTGTTACAGGATTGCGATGTTTGCCTTGCTTCTCCACTATACTGAGCATTATTTCAGCAATCTTTTTTTCATCGCCACCGGCCTGTTCTTCGATTTGAGTAAAACTGGCAGAATCAATATTCAGTGTTTTTACGTCTATCAGTATTTCGTTGTCGTATATCTCATCCATGTTATTGTCCAGTTTATTGGCCGGTTGTGGTAACACACCAGCCGGTTCAATAACACGATGAATTCCGAATTTATTTCCTTTCTTCATTTGTAGTTCATTTAACAATCATTCAAGTGGTTTCAAGCCTAATATCTTACGGGCTTCTGTCGGATTGGCAATTTCCCGGCCCAGTTCTTTTGCCATACGAACAATCTTTTCTACCAGTTCGCCATTTGATTTTGCCAGCACTCCTTTTGAAACATAGGTATTGTCTTCAAGACCAACTCTCACATGCCCGCCATCAATAATAGCAGCCATCGCTAACGGAAACTCGTACCGGCCAATGCCAGCAACAGTATAAGTTGCTTCAGCAGGAAGGCTGTGACGCATAAATACAAAGTCACGCAGATCACCAGCAATGCCTCCGTTAACACCCATCACCAGGTCAAAGTGCATCGGGCTTTGTATAACGCCTTTCTTATGCAGGCGAAGTGCCATATCAATCATACTCTTGTCAAATACTTCCAGCTCGGGTTTAATGCCGAGTTCAATCATCCGCTTGCCAAAGTATTTGATAGTGTTTTCTGTATTGGTGAAAATATCATCTCCGCCAAAATTGAGTGTGCCACAGTCAAGCGTCGCCATCTCAGGCAGCAGTTCTGTAGGTTGCAGCCGTTCATCATTGCTCATGCCCACAGCTCCGCCGGTTGACGGCTGAATGATAGCATCAGGAATCTCTTTTTTTATGGCCTCAATCACCACACGGAAACGTTCTTTATCCTGTGTGGGTGTGCCATCGTCATGCCGCACATGCAGGTGAATGATGCTGGCACCGGCATTGTAAGCCAGTGTGGCCTCCCTTACACATTCTTCAATTGTATAAGGAACGGCAGGGTTATGTTCTTTTGTTACTTCGGCTCCGCAAATGGCGGCGGTAATAATCAGCTTTTCCATAACATTTTATTATTGAGTTTTTGAAACATCAAGAGATTAAGGTTAGTTAAGCTGGTTCTGTCAATGCTCAATTTTCTTAATGCCTTAATGGTTGTATATTTTTTATTTCGGTTTGCGTTGGCATGCAGCCGGTACCACACAGGTTCCTGTGGCTTTACACACCACAACAGGTGTTTCAAGATAATCAGCGGCTGAATCAGATATATCAGGACGGGGCACCACCACTTTTCTGGCCTCAAAAGCCATTTTGCGAGAGGAGTTTCCCACATGAGTGATGTATCCTTCAGCTTCAATATAATCGCCGGCATAAACGGGTGCCATAAACTCCACCATATCGTAAGCCTTAAACAAACCCTCATCGCCATCAAGGCGAATGAGCAGTTCGGTGGCCACATCACCAAAAAGTTGTAACATTTTAGCACCATCAACTAAGTTGCCACCGTAGTGTGCATCATGCGAACCCATGCGTAAACGGATTAATACTTTATCCATATCAACAGAATTTAGTTATGTAAAAAAGATGTCTTAAAGGCAGCTAAAGCCCTAACCCGGAGGGAAATACAGGGACATAAAAGAACAGGCAGAACGATAATATCTGCGTTTTGTTCTTTGAGTAGTATGAGAAAGACAGTACATGAAAAGGCTGTTTTTCTTTGTACTTACAAAGGTTAGCCAAAGAATCTTAAAAAAAGATGAGATACGTCAGTTGGGGGTGGTAAGAACATAGCAAAACAGCCTGTTTTCCATCATAGATAAAGAAAAAAGACCTGATTAATGTTAGACCGCCGGTTATTTGCCAATCAGCGGCAGGAGTTTCCGGATATCATCCAAACTGTAGGAAAGTTCAAACCGGCAGGCGAAAAGAGGAAGCTTCATTATCATAACCTGTTTTAGGACTTTTAATTATTACAAACCAAACCCCACTTCACTCATTGAAAAAGGAGAATAAAGACATTACGAAACCTGTTAGTCAGCGTAAGCTTTATTCTCCTGAGGACTTGTTTAATGGTTATTATAACTTGATAAACTCAACCCTCCGGTTCAGGGCTTTGTTTGAAGGTGTATCATTAGTGGCAACAGGCTGCGTTTCACCTTTACCATCAGTTTCCATCCTTGCTGCATCAATGCCAAATGTTTTAACTAATTCCTTTTTTACAGATGCTGCCCTGCGTTTTGATAAATCAAGGTTTGAGGCATCGCTTCCATCAGCATCGGTGTGCCCCACTATATTAATTTTTACATCAGGATTGTCGGTTAGTATTTTGGCTATTTCTTTCAGCGAAGCGTAAGACTGTGGTTTTACCACATCTTTGTTTACGTCGAAGTAAATTCCATAACTCACAATCTTCCCTTCCGTCATCAGCTTGTTACGCATATCAGGTGCGCCAACAGCAATGCGGATATTGCTGATAAGCCCTGCACCATAATCAATCCTGAAACGGTCGTACCGGCTGGTAAGAGAAACAGCTCTTGGCAAATCAAAAAGTTTGCTCTCATTCAGGTATAGTCTCAGCCTTGTTTTCTGCACCCAGATTGCAATATGGTATTTCTGATTAAGTTTTTGTTTATTGGCTGCATCATCATTAGTGCCGGAAAAGTCAATGTGTTCATCTTCTGGCCTGTTAATATAGGCCCGGTAAGTTGGCGTACCATAATATTCCGTATTAAATATAAATCCAGCATCACCGGTAATAGAGCCGCCATCCCATGCCCTTTCGTTTTTACATTTAAACAGCCTTATCATATAACCCGCCATTCCTTTTCCCTCATCCCCCGCAGTAGGTACAATGTCAAACTCCAATGTGTAGTTCTCCGGAAGGCTCAGCAATTTGTCAGTCCATATTGCTGTATATGACTTTGGCTTAAACTGAAGCCAGTTACCCGGAAAAAGATTGGTGTTAACCACTTCGCCAGAACCGTTGGTATTCCATAATGCCGGGAAATCGCCTACAGCATCCTGGCTGAAGTCATCATAAAAAACCACTTTCTCGCCGGGCATAAAATCATACTTAGAGTAAGTTTGTAAACTGACTTGTTCCTGCCCCTGAGGGGCTGTGGTATCCGGTTTATTAGTTTGTTGATTGTCTTTATTATCAGCAGGCTTATCCTGCGGTTCAGTTTCTGCAGGGTTTTTCTTCGCAGCATTTTCGATTGAATCAAGTCCCTGATCAATTGTTTTATCAACCTTCCTTTCGATACGCTGGTTGGCCTTATTTTTAATTTTTTTCAGTACATCTATTTGTGCCGAAATACCTGCGGAAACAAACAATGCTGCAATCAGCATTAAAACACTTCTTAAGGTCTTCATAACAGTGAGATTATTTTACAGAAGCCGTATTGAATTACACGACAAAGCTATCATGTGAGCTAAACCGTAATAACCCCCAAAAGGGGGTTTTTATAAAGCATTCAGTTAAAATAGATTTGCAGCGGACTTTGTCAGTAATTTTGATGCCGGTTTCTGCCAGCTGTTTGTACCTGACCGCCTTCATCAAAAGAATAGCACAAACCGATTAACGTGAAGAAATATTCACACCTCATTTATCTCTTTAATATTGTTTTGCTGACAGTATCAGGGTTTCTTTATGCAGAAGCACAACAGGCAGACTCTCTTTCTGAAAGTATTTTAACTTCAGAAAATGACAAACTGCAGACTTACAACAGCCTAGGAAGGGATTTGGTTACCACTGATTTTAATAAATCTAAAATTTATTCTTTCAAAGGAATTCGTATCGCAGAAAAGCAAAAAAACACAGTTATGCTGGCGAATCTGTACCGAACTCTTGGTGCCTGTTATACTGTGGAGGGAAAATATGATTCCGCATCATATAGTTTGAACAAAGCATTATCGTTTGCTATTAAAACAAAAAACGAGGCCCTTATTGCCTACATTAATCTCAGCGTTGCTACTCTTAATATCAGGAAAAACAATTTTCAGGAAGCCCTGAAACAATTCTTCGAGCTTCTTCCTGTTTTTGAAAAAAGTAACGATAAACCAAATATCCGGAAAACCCTTGGCAGCATTGCTGCGTCGTATATGTACCTGGAAAACTTTAACCAGGCAGAAAAATACTATAACGAAGCAATACAGGTGGCAAGTGAAATAAAAGACTCCAGCGGACTGGGACAAGCCTACCAGGGGTTATGCAGAATTGCATCTGAAAGGCAGGAAACCGATAAGGCGCTGTCTTATGCGCTACAGTCAGCCGAAGCATTTCATGCCTGTGGAGAAAAAATTTTTGAATCCGTTGCAAAAAAAGAAGCGGCCCTGATTTACCTGAAGAAAAATGATGCAGTAAAAGCAGAAGAAATGGCCGGACAATCGCTGGCTCTTGCAAAAGCAATCGGGGGAACAAGGTACATCGCAAATGCCCTGAGTACTTTATCAAGCATTGCTCTTCACAAAAAAGAATATTCATCAGCCATTCAATATGCCAATGAAGCATTGAAGACAGATTCTGTCGATTCAGATACAAAAACAACAATGCTAGAACACCTGGTGATAGCCAGCATTTCGTTGGGCAAGGCAGAAGATGCCACCCATTATTTTAACGAATATCGTAAGGTCATTGATTATCGCATCAACAAGAACTATCAAAAGTCACTTTCAGAAATGGAAGTAAAGTATGGAACAGAGAAGCAGCAGCTTAAAATTGATTCATTGGAAAAAACAAAAAGACTTACCCTTTTTACCTCTATAGCAGGAGCCCTTGTGTCTCTTCTTATTATTCTTCTCCTCATCTCAAGACAGCACAACATCAGCCATAAGAAACTGCTGGCTGAACAAAAAGTGGCACAACTGGAACAGGAGAAAAAGCTGATTGCCACCCAGGCTGTGCTGGACGGTGAAACTGCGGAAAGGGCACGGCTTGCCAGGGATCTTCACGACGGACTTGGGGGTATGTTATCTGTTATTAAACTAAACCTCCACGACGTAAAAAAAGGAATAAACCTCGAAGGAGAAGATGTGTCCCGCTTTAACCAGGCTCTCGATATGCTGGAAACCTCTACCAAAGAATTACGCCGTGTGGCTCATAATATGATGCCGGAATCGCTGTCCCGCTACGGACTGAAAGCCTCACTGCAGGATTTCCTGAGCAATATTCCTAACGCCAAGCTTCACCATTTTGGAGAAGATAGCAGGATAGATTCAAAACTTGAAATTATCCTTTACAGAATCGCCTACGAACTGGTGAATAATGCCCTTCGCCATGCTGATGCTAAAAATATCAATGTGCAGATTGTCCAGCATCCTGATCTTATTTCACTAACCGTTCAGGACGATGGAAAAGGGTTTGATCCGGAGTCTGTTACCGATGGGCATGGGTTGCAAAATGCGAAAAGCCGTATAGCTTCACTAAACGGCAACATGAATGTTCTTTCTGCTGCCGGACAAGGCACAGAAATTATTGTTGAATTCAAAACTGCGAACCAGTCATGATAAGTGTTCTGATTACAGATGACCATATTCTGCTGGCTGAAGGCCTTAAAAAAATAATCAACGATTCGGGTAAGGCAAGAGTTATTGCCACAGCGCATTCAGGAAATGATTGCCGGCAACTTTTGAAAGAAGCACTGCCTGATGTTTTGTTACTGGACATTAACCTGCCCGATACTGATGGAATTACACTTTGCGCCGAATTGAAATCACTTTATCCATCATTAAAAGTTCTTGCTCTTACCAGCTACGGAGAATATACTATGGTTCGCCGCATGATGGAAAGTGGCGCTTCAGGTTATATTTTGAAAAATGCCATGGCCGAAGAAATGTTAGAAGGAATTGAGGTGGTGGCATCAGGCGAAACTTTTCTTTGCCACGAAGTGGACCTGCTGATGAAAAAGCAAGCCAACAATGCGATATGGCTCACACCCCGTGAACGGCAGTTATTGCAACTGATAGCCGAAGGAAATACCAACCAGGAGATTGCAGAGAAAATTTTTCTTGGTGTGGAAACGGTGAACAGCTACCGGAAAAACCTTTTGTTTAAACTTAGTGCCCGCAATACTGCCGTATTAGTGAAAATGGCTTTTGAGCAGAAACTAATCTGAATTTTTAGCTTCCAAAATATAATTCCAGCTTCTTCTCCAAAAATACAGGAGATAAATCCTCATACACCAATGTTGGAGAAGCTACTGCATAAGCGCCGCATACTGCGCCGTATTGCAGACACTTTCTTAACGGCTGATTATTAAGAAAGCCATATAAAAACCCTGAGAAGAAACTGTCACCGGCGCCATTGCTATCAACTATTTCAATACCATTAACAATGGGTTGTTCAATCCATTCACCCTGCTTTGTAAGCAGCGAAGCACCGTCTTTGCCATGTGTGCAAATCACCATCTCTTTGCCATCTTTAATAAACTTCTCCATTACCAGTTTATAATCTGGCAGATTATCTGAGCTTAAATGAATAAACTGTGAGGCATCAATAAAATCCTGGTGATAGCCATTTGAACCGTCATAATCATGCAAATCAGTCCACACCGGTTTATTGCATCTCTTAATCAGCGGTATTAAACCTCTGCAATATGAAATAATATTCAGAACTATAATAGTTGATTCTTCGAGCAGTCTTTCAATTGCCGGAATATTATATGCAATATTTTCAGACGACTGCGTTGCAAAAATAGAAATCCGGCCACCATTAGCATCCATGATATTGATATGTCTTTCAGTGCCTGCCGGGTCAGTATCGAAAATTGCTTTGACTCCTGATTTTTTTATTTCTTCTTTAATCAGGTTTCCATAATAATCGTCACCGGTTACAGAATACAGCGTATTGTCAATTCCCAGTTTGGTCAGGGTTAAAGCTTTGCCCGATCCGGTAGAGCCGGTCGTTTCATTAAAAACTGCCTTGTGTATTGTATGAGGCTCTGGAAAAGGAAAAGAAGGCAGATAAACTATGTGGTCAAAAGTAGTTCCCCCGATTATTGCAACTTTATGAACCTGTTCCATAAACAATTTTACATTAACGTTAAGCAAACGTCCAGGCTATCAGCACAGACACAACACCGGTAAGCAGACCGGCATATATCTCTTTGGCTGTATGGTCAGAAGCTACTAACCGTGATGTTGCTACCAGCCCTGTTAATAAAAAGGCAACGGACATGTACAGGCCAAAGTTTAATTCTTTTGTATAAGCCAGCAAAAGAAACAATGTAAGCATCACCCCCATTGCGATAGTATGCAGGCTTACTTTCATTTTTATATTCAGCATCAATGCAATGATAGTGCTGAAAAAAGTAGCAAAAGCAAACAGAACAGCAGGCCGTGGTATATCCACCACGTCCCTGGTTTTACCGAAATTACTCCATACGTACCAAATCCAGAAATACCAGATCATGCAGGCAATAAGCGGAATAATTCTGTCTTTTTGTGTTTTTAGCTGAACAGACTCTATAAACTTTAATGCCTTCAAAAGAAAAACTGTAACCAGTGGGAAAAAAGTGAAAGACACAAACGCCATCGCAAGCAGCCGTGTTTTTTGAACAGATGAAAAGCCGGTAAACATTGAAGGGTGAACGAACAATAAAAAACCTATCACATACACTGGCACAAAAACAGGATGAAAGACATAAGATAGGATTTTTGCAATCCACCTGATTATCAAAGGTTGTTCCAATGATTTACTGACATCTGCCACATGCAACCTGTTTGTTTCGGTTATCATCTTTTCCGGGTTTGTGATTGTTAACTCTTGCAAAATAAAGGAATCTGTGAAAAGGGTGTGGTTTTTGTATATATTTACCGCATCTCAATGCCCAACAGTTTATTTTGTTTTATTAAACCGTTCGCATGAAGAAATTATTTCTTGCCATTTTACTGCTTACAACTTTCAGCAGCGTTTTCGGCCAACAGGCTAATAAACAAAAGATCCAGGAGCTATATGACCAGATTAAATCCGCCGGCATCCGCCATCCAGATTTTGTAATTGCGCAAAGCATCCAGGAAACCGGATGGCTGAAGTGCAAAAGCTGCTGCCTGCGCTATCACAATCTTTTTGGCTTTTATATTAAGGGGAACAAATGCAAAAAGTTCGCTTCTGATGCCGACTGCATTGCCTATTATAAAACATGGCAGGATAAACGTTACACTAAATGGCTAAAAAAGCATCCCAAGCAGGATTACTATCACTTTTTGAAAAGTGTGGGTTATGCCACCGGTGATAAATACACAAGAGAACTTAAACCTAAAGTGGCCTGGGTTCATAAAAACCTGAAGCTATAGGAACATAAGATCGCCTACTTTTTCAGATTTTTTATATCATCAATATGAAACTGGGTATGTGCAGCAAAAATGTTATTAATAAAAAGTAATTCGTTTATACCTTCGGCTTTTAACATTGCCACAAAATTCCCTTTATAAGAACGCTGATCAACCACAATCACCTTTTCATAATTATTGATAAGAAATGGAGCAAAGGCATTACCATACGATTCCTTCACAAGGGCAATCCTTCTTCCATTTTTAAGCTGCGTTTCCATTTTACAAATGGGTAAATCACCCTGCAGAAAAACTGAATAACTGTTATCGCCCCTTACCTGTTCGGCATACATTGTTGACTTAGCCCAATAGCCAATAGAATTGCTGCCAATATAAAAATTCACAGAATCGGGAAACAGGTAATACCTTACAGAGTCCGGGTTCCCTATTAAAACTGCGGACCTTGTAATCCTGTGGAAAAAGCCTAAAAAGCCTGGTTTTACTTTCGATGGAATACTGTCCAAAGAAACAGGTGTAAGATTTGCTGCTTTACAAAATGAACGGTAGGCATAATAAGCGCCAAGGCTGGTCCAGTGGTGGTCTGTATTAAAGTATATGTATTCGTTGCGGTGTTTCCTTATTTCATCAACCGGATTAATCTTAATAATTTCCGAATCCTCGGCTGCAAAAATGGAGTTAATAGCTTCAGCCGCAGGCCTTACAAGGTTCTTATACTTTTCTGTTATCTCAAATTCAAAACCATTAGGAATAATCAGGTTATAGATTTTAAGGCCGGGAATTTTTAGCCGGTTATACATATTAATAACCTCTGCGTATTTTTTTCCCATTGCCGGGCCTCCGCTAAACAATTCAAACCCTCTGTTTTTAAAAATAAACACAGCACCTTTCTTTACTCCTGTCTGGCCATCGTCTGGCAAAATCCGGTCAGGAGCAGTCATACTATCTGCCGCAACAGCACGGATTTTAGTGCTGTCAACGGTTTTTTCCTTCGGCTTTTCAGACGAAGTATTACATGACACAAAAGCTATTAAGCCTGTAAAAAGTACAGTTCGGAAAGACATATACAGATTTTAGTCAGGGCGGTAAGAATCTTTTGCTTTGATTCTTATCAATTCGGTTACTTTTTCAGTCCCTTAATTTTATCGATGTGAAATGGTGTGTGTGCTGCAAAAATGTTATTGATGAAAAGTAATTCGTTGATTCCTTCAGCTTTCAGCATCGCAATAAAATCGCCGGTATAATAACGCTGGTCAACCACAATTACTTTTTCATAGTTGTTTATTAAGAAAGGGGCAAAGGCATTACCATACGATTCCTTGACTATCGCTATTTTTCGTCCGTTCTTATGTTGCGTTTCCATTTTTACAACTGGCAAATCCCCTTGCAAAAAAACAGAGTAGCTGTTGGTGCCTGTTGCACCTTCACCATACATTTTCGATTTGTTCCAATAACCAATCTTATTGCTGCCAATATAAAAACTCACCGAATCTTTAAACAGGTAATAACGTACAGAATCCGGGTTCTTTTGCAAGCCAGCATCCCTTGTAAGCCGGTACAACGAACCCAAAAAGGCCGGTTTTACTTTTGATGCTACAGTATCTAACGATACAGGAGTAAGTCCTGCCGTTTCGCAGAAAGCCCTATAGGCATAATAAGCGCCAAGACTTGTCCAGTGGTGGTCGGTATTAAAGTATATGTATTCGCTGCGGTGCTCTCTGATTTTATCAATAGCCCAAACTTTCTTAATGTTTGCATCTTCATTGTTGTAAATGTTTTCGATAGCGGGCCTGTTAGGCTTTTGGAGTTTGGCATACTTCTCAGTTATTTCAAACTCCAGGGCAACCGGAATAATCAGATTGTAAACCTGTATGCCAGGACTGAGTAACTTGTTATATGAGTTAATAACAGCAGCATACGACTTACCCATTGCCTCTCCTCCTCCAAACATTTCGAAGGCCCTGTTCTTAAACACAAACACCCTTTTCTTTACTTCTCCAACAGCACCATCATCCGGCAGCGGACCATTGTTTACTGTTTTGTTTTTGGTTGTATCGCCTTTTTCATTAGCCTCAGCATCATTGGTTGGATCGTACATTTTTATTTCAGAAGACTGAAAGCCAAGTTTGTCTCTAAATGAAGCCGATGCATTTATCCATTTTTCCCGGAAAGGAAAATTGTCAGCATAATACATTTCAATACTCCTGAAGTATCTGCCGCTCCACATATCGCTGTCGTTATAAACAGGAAACTGAGCCAGTTTTCTGTTTTCCATCTCAGAAACGGTGTTGTGCTTCATCGCCAATGAGGCAATGCCACCCGCCAGTAACAGGCTGCAAAAAACAGCCACGTTAATAATCTGAATTCTTCTGTTTACATGCTCACTCATATCGTAACGTCAATATTTTTAAAACCTGAAATAAATAAAAGGATTATAGCTCTTACCCACCAACTGCGCCACACAAATGAACAGCAACGCCACATTAAACCCGACCGTAAGACCATCGTATATCGTAATCCTTGAAGTCTTCTTATTAATCCATCCCATCGCTTTATGATACACAGGCATACACAAAACAACCGCTATGATGAGCCAGAACAAATGCGAGGTAACCGTGTTGATGAAATCCATATTACCATTCGGTCCGGCACTGAATGAGAAAAGTTTTGTTACATAGGCAAACAGCATGGGGGTATCGGTAAAATAAAAAATCACCCAGCCTGGTATTATTATTGCCAACGCATACATGTGTGAAACGAATGCCGGAACTTTCTCCAACGCCTTCAGTAAAAATGCTTTTTCCAGCGCAATGAAAACAAAGAAGTACAGTCCCCAGAAAATAAAATTCCAGCTGGCACCATGCCACATACCGGTGAGAAACCACACCACCAGCAAATTGAAATAAACATGTTTCTTATTTCCGCCAAGCGGGATATAAACATAATCCCTGAAAATACTGCTGAGTGAAATATGCCATCTTCTCCAGAACTCACTTATAGATTTTGCGATGTACGGATATTCAAAGTTTTCCCGGAAGTGAAAACCAAACATGCGGCCCAAACCAATAGCCATATCGGAATAACCTGAAAAATCGAAATATATCTGGATGGCAAACATCAGCAGCCCAAACCAGGCTTCCATACTGGAAAGTGAGGCCAATCCATCCATTGTAAGCGGGGCACTGTGGTCGCCCATGTACTTTTTAACCAGCTCTGCCGCTACGTTTGCAATTATCACTTTCTTGAAAAGACCGATACAAAAACGGGAAACACCCAAACTGAAATCCCGCAGGTTTTCTTTACGGCTGTCTATCTCTGTAGCCACATGAGCATACCTGATAATCGGGCCTGCCACCAACGATGAGTACAACGAAACATACATGAGAAAATTGGGAAAGTTGCGCTGCGCCTTAATATCGCCACGGTAAACATCCACCACATAAGAAATGGTATGGAAAGTGTAAAACGATATACCAATTGGCAATGCATAACCAGGTGCTGTAAAAGATGTGCCCAGTAATGCGTTTACATTTTCTACTAAAAAAACATCATACTTAAAGGTAGCCAGCAAGCTCAGGTTAAGTACCAAAGTAACCACTACCCCAACTTTTGCCCATTTGGTGCCGCGGTGCTTTTGAATAAACAGTGCATTGGCCCAGTCAACCATCGAAGAAAGAATAAGCAACGATATCCAGATGGGCTCACCCCAACCATAAAAGGCCAGCGAGAAAATGATAAGCACCCAGTTTCGCCAGGTGGCATTTTTGCTGCTGTAATACAAAATAAGATTGAGCGGCAAAAAGATGAAAAGGAATAACAGACTTGCGAAAACCATATAAATCGGGCTTGAGGGATATTTATCAGTGCAAAATACTGATTTGCTCTCAAGGTTTTATGGTGCATAGAAACAAAATCTTTTTTGCAGCCGCAATACCCTGCCGTTGGTATTTATAAAACTTTAACAGCCGTAACAATTAGCGGGTATTCTATATCTTCACCGACCAAAACCTATCATTATGCAGCTTACGGCCAAACTTGTTCAGCTACTTCCTCTGCAAACCGGTAACGGCAAAAACGGACAATGGAAAAAACAGGATATTATCGTTGAAACCGAAGGAACTTATCCAAAAAAGATTTGCATATCCATTTGGGGCGATAAGATAAATGAGAGTGTGCTGAAGCCGGGAACCATGCTGAACATATCTTTCGATGTAGAAAGCCGTGAATACAACAGCCGCTGGTACACCGACGTAAAAGCCTGGAAAGTGGAAGCTGCCGGAGCCTCACCCGTTGACAAGCCTGCTGACGACTCTGCTTATTTTGATGAAGGCCATATGGACGAAAAGGAAGATCTGCCCTTCTAATAACAGGCTATAATTCTTTACGCAGCCGGGCTACGGGAATATTTAGCTGCTCCCGGTACTTGGCAACAGTGCGCCGGGCAATATTGTAGCCTTTTTCCTGCAATAATTCAGTAAGCCGCTCATCGCTCAGCGGATGCTTCTTGTCTTCTCCTTCTATAAAATCGCTGAGGATTTTCTTTACCTCACGGGTAGAAACTTCTTCTCCGCTGTCGGTACTTAACGATTCGCTAAAGAAGAATTTAAGCCGGTAAGTGCCAAATTCTGTTTGTACAAATTTGCTATTGGCCACACGGCTGACTGTTGAAATATCAAGGTTTGTTTTTTCGGCAATATCTTTCAGAATCATCGGCTTTAGGTCTGTTTCATCGCCGGTAAGAAAGAAGTTGTACTGGTGATTCATAATGGCACTCATTGTGCTCAGCAGCGTATGTTGCCTTTGCTTTATTGCATCAATAAACCACTTGGCCGAATCAATTTTTTGCTTAATAAAAAGCACTGCTTCCTTTTGCCGCTTATCTTTTTTTGAACCTCTCTCATAATCCTTCAGCATGTCCCTGTAACCTTCACTGATGCGCAGTTCAGGTGCATTACGGCTGTTCAGGGTGAGCTCCAGCTTGCCACCATTATTAATGATGAAGAAATCGGGAACCACATAGCTTTCGGCTTTATTGATTTCACCAACATTGCCGCCGGGCTTAGGGTTCAGACGGATGATCAACTGCATCACATCTTTTAACTGCCCGTCACTGATATTCAGCCCCCGCTGAATCTTTTCATAATGCTTTTTGGTAAACTCATCGAAATACTTTGTTATTGCCTTACTGGCTATATCAAGCAGCTTCAGGTATTTTTCTTCATGACCGGCCTCTTCCCGCAGACGGTACAGTTGCAGCAACAGACATTCCTGCAAATCCCGGGCGGCTACCCCAGGAGGGTCAAATTGCTGAATAAGTCTAATCAGCGCTTCCACTTCCTGCTCTGTGGCAATAATATTCTGACGAAAAGCCAGATCATCAACAATAGCTGAGGTGTCACGGCGCAGGTAGCCATCTTCATCAATACTGCCAACAATCTGTTCTGCAATAGTGTGCTCCCTGTCTTCCAGGTTCAGGAGACCGAGCTGGTCGATAAGGGTTTCGTAAAAACTAGTTTCGTTTTTATACGGCATCTGGCGGCTCTCATCCTCTTCCGGATAGTTGTCGTCACGCATTTTATAATCTGCCACCTCGTCATCACCCTCATGTACATACTCGCTGATGTCTATTTCTTCGTATTCATCCTGGCTGCCATCGGCATCTTCGTAATCCTCTTCGCCTGTTTCTGTAAACTCATCTTTTATATCATCGGCATCTTCATGTTTTTCTTCATCCAGCTCAAGTGCCGGATTTTCCTCCAGTTCTTCCTTTATGCGGGTTTCTAAGTTGGCAGTAGGCACCTGCAGCAATTTCATTAGCTGAATTTGCTGTGGCGAAAGTTTCTGCAACAGTTTTTGTTGTAAACTCTGACTTAGTGCCATCTGGTTCGTTTATAAATACCTGCTCTTGTTTTATGCAGCATTTGGCAAAGGTCTGCCCTTTGCACAAAAATAATGCCGTAAAATTAGCTACAAAATAAATAAGATTGGCACAACGGAAACTTGTGTTTGTTGTTGTGCGGATGTTAATGTTTTATAGAGTGTGATCTATATATTAGTCATCAAATTCGTCTGTATCAGATACTCTTTGATTAGCACTTGTCGTCATTTTTATTATCAAATACCCGCCAACTCCGGCAAGAAGCGAAGAAAGTAAAATGGCAATTTTGGAGTATTGGATTGATAAAGGGTCACTGAAGGCAAGTAATGTAATAAACACTGACATCGTAAATCCTATACCGGCTAGTATTCCGGCTCCTGCAAGCTGGGCCCAGCTTATTCCTTCTGGCAGTTTTGCTAGTTTTAACTTTATTGCCAGCATACACAATAGCAAGATTCCGGCAGGTTTTCCAATAATAAGTCCGGCAATAATTCCAAGACTATTATTATTACCCAATACATCCCAAAGCGGAACATTCATCAGTATCCCTGTATTGGCCAACGCAAAAACAGGAATAACGATAAAAGCGACCGGATAATGAAGCAGGTGTTGCAGTATGTATGAGGGAGACTTTTTACCTCCGTCTCCAAAAGGTATAGCAAAGGCAAGCAAAACGCCTGTGATAGTGGCGTGAACCCCGGACTGAAGCATACAGTACCACATTATCAATCCCCCGAACAGGTATGGCAGCAGATTATGCACTTTAAGCCTGTTCAGTAACAGGAGCAAAGCAAATATCCCAAGTGCCGCCAGCAGGTACACCATTTTCAAACCGCCTGTATAGAACAGGGCAATAATCATAATGGCACCCAGGTCATCAATAATGGCAAGGGCAGTTAAAAATATTTTCAAAGACAATGGCACCCTTTTCCCGGCCAGGGATAAAACTCCTAATGCAAAAGCAATATCGGTGGCCATGGGTATTCCAAAACCGTTCTCTGTAGCTGATCCGTTATTTAATAAGAAATGAATAAAAGCCGGAGCTGCCATTCCACCGATAGCCGCAACAATGGGCAATGCAGCATTCTTTAAGCTTGAAAGCTCACCAACATAGAGCTCTCTTTCAATTTCCAGGCCAATTAGCAGAAAGAAAACAGTCATCAGCCCATCGTTTACCCAATGTTCAATACTCAGGTGAAGGTCTATAGAACCGAATGAAAATCCTGCTTTACGATGCCAAAACTCAATATAGTCTGCACCTATAAAATAATTGGCCAGCACAATGCTTGCAATAGTGCAAAGAATAAGCAAAATACCGCTGCTTTTCTCACTATTAAAAAACTCTTTAAATAGCTGAGTGGGCTTCATGGCAAGGCTTAAGACAAAGTATGGTAATTATTCGTTGTGAAAGTTTTATTTGCTCAGCACTTTTCTTACCACATTCACCATTTTCTCCCCTTTCTCTTTTATCTGTTCTTCCGTCCACAACAGGCTTACCGAAGTGCAGATGCAGCGGCTTAGAATGGCATCGCTGGCTGTAAAATCTTTATTCGCCTGCAGTATTACCTTTTCTTTAAGTTCGGGACTAAGTGCATTCAATGTAACAGCATTTTTTAAATGATCCCATTTGCGTATATAGTGCCAGTTGTTATCGAACCAGTAAAAGTTACCGGGTAATATACCTTGAGATTTCATTTCTGTAACAACGGCCTTTGCTATTTCTGCCGATGGCAGAAACCAGCATACAAAAGAACCGCTGTCACCGGCCGGGTCAGGTATAACACGAAAACTGATTTCGGGTACCTGTGCCAGCATTTCTTTAAGCCGGGTATGATTCATTTTTTGAGTGGCTAAAAACTCAGGTAACCTTTTTACCTGTGCAAGCCCGACAGCAGCATGTAATTCGCTGATGCGGTAATTATATCCGATAAATGGATGAAGATCTGCACCACGGTCGGCACCAAGATGGTCGTGTCCATGATCGGTATAGCCATCACATTTTATGTAGACATCCTTATTGTTCGTCATTACCACACCACCTTCACCGCAAGTCATTGTTTTAACAAAGTCAAAAGAGAAAGTTCCGGCATCGCCAATTGTACCGAGATGTTTTCCTTTATAAGTAGCGCCAATGCTCTGGCAGGCATCCTCAAGCAGAATAAGGTTACGTTCTTTACAAATCGCAGTCAAGGCATCCATATCAGCCATACTGCCACACATATGCACCGGCATTACTGCTTTTGTTTTCGGAGTGATGGCTTTTCGAACTGCTTCCGGGTTCATTGTTAGTGTTTCATCAACATCCACCAGGACCGGCACTGCACCCACACTCAATACAGCCTCAAAACTGGCCACAAATGTGAAAGCAGGAGTAATCACTTCATCGCCATAACCGATACCCAATGCCGCCATTGCAGTACTAAGTGCCGATGTTCCGCTTGATGTAAGCTGGGCATATTGGCTACCAAATGTTTCGCAGATTGCCGTTTCCAGTTCTTTGCTTTTCCAGATGCCTTTTCTGGGTGCATCAAAACCATACCGCATTAATATGCCGGTTTCAAGTACATCATTTACTTCTTTTCTTTCTTTGTCGCTCCAAAGTTCATAACCGGGCATATGTATAGGTTTTATGTTTTGAGATTATCGTTACAGGTCATCGTACAAAGTTATAGCAGAAAGAGGGGTTTGAAAGACTAATGAGATACAAACCCCCACTTTCCATCAGGTCTTTGTAATATGGCTATTTCTGCCGCATCGCTTTCGATATTGTTTTTTCCTACAGCAGTAATTAAATAGCGGTAAGATGTTTGCCCCATAGGTAATACCTCTTTCAAAGTAAATCCTTCGGGAGTTGTAATAATCTTTGAAATGTTTTGCGGGGCTGTGCAGCAGGCATGGCCGCTTCCGTCTTCTGCATATTGATACACCACATAATACTTGATTGCAGTTTTATTTTTAGCATTCGGTCTTACCTGTAATTGTATTTCATTGCTGCCCGTAAAACTCTTTTCTGCCGCCGGTGCCAATGGTTTTGTATCATCAATCCACTGCATTGGCGGCAACAATGCCGGATACCTGTAATAGTTATTTTGCAGGCTGTCGTTCCAGCCATTGGGGTTTTTATTGAACGATCTGCTGCTGAAATACACACTGCCCTGCACATTGGGATATTTGCGCAGCAGTTTTATCTGGTTGGGAATCTCAGCTGGTTTTTTCCATGCCGCAATATTTTCACCAGTACGATAAATGCCGTGACCAATATAAATATGGCGCCCATAACTGTACCGGCTCCACCAGTCAAGCAGTTTTTCATAAGCAATTTTATCATGGCCGATTTCAAGATACAGTTGTGGTGTCACATAATCAATCCAGCCCATTTCAAGCCATAACAGTATATCTGCATACAGGTCATCATAGTTAGTTTGGCCAGCCCTGCTGTCGCTTCCGTCCGGGTCTTTGTCTTTATTTCGCCAAACACTGAACGGTGAAATACCGAAACGGCACCATTTCTTTTCCTGCTTAATTACTTTGCTAAGGGCAAGAATTATAGAGTCCACATTGCTGCGCCGCCAGTCATCCTTATTCAGTTTGGTGCCCGATTTTGTATAAGTGGCCGCATCGGGAAACTCTTTACCGGGTATGCGGTAAGGATAAAAATAATCATCCATATGGATGGCATCCACATCATAACGGCTTACAATATCACGGACAACATCAACTACGAACTGCTGAGCTTCTTTATTCCCCGGATTAAAATATTTTTTATTACCGTAGGTAAGAAACCATTCCGGATGAGTTTTGGTAATATGATTGGGGGCAATACTTGCCGTTTTGATGTTAAAATTGGCACGGTAAGGATTTAGCCATGCATGAAATTCCATGCCCCTCTTATGCGTTTCCTCTATCATAAACTGAAGCGGATCATAATATGGCACCGGGGCTTTGCCTTGCTGACCAGTAAGCCACTGGCTCCAGGGTTCATATTTTGAAGGATAAAACGCATCACCAGAAGGACGTATCTGCACAACCATGGCATTCATTCCGGTTTTCTGGTGCATATCCAGTATGCGGATAAACTCAGCCTTTTGATCATTGCTGTTCCAGTTGCCGGCTGCGGGCCAGTCAATATTATCAACAGTGGTGATCCAAACCCCACGGAACTCATATTTGGGTTGAGCCGAAACAAATAAATAAGCAGTAAATAATAAAAAAGACGTTAGTATTAAGCGTTGTATTTTCATGCTATGTAATTGCTGCGAAAATACAGTTTGCGAAGTAAAGGAGAGAACAATTGCCCCACCCTTCTGATTATTTACAGAGGATTAACAGTTAATAAAATAAACCGCATTATGCTTTCTGCTCAGCAGCAACTCCATCACGAAGTTTATCAAGCAAACCGCTTAACCCTTCAGCTTCCTGCTCACTCAGGTTGTAAAAAACCTTATCCATGTCCAGCGCTTTGGCATCCATTCTTTCCAGCAGTTTTCTTCCTTTTTCGGTGATAACCACATCCACCAGCCTGCGGTCGTTTTTGCAAACGACTTTTTTTACCAGCCCCTTAACGATCAGCCTGTCAACAATACGACTGGTGTCGCTCATTTTTTCCAGCATTCTTTCTCTTATCTGTAAGGTAGAGAGTGGTTCAGGGTAACTTCCCCGTAAAATCCGAAGTATATTAAACTGCTGCGAAGTGATTTCCTCTGCCTCGAAAAAAGGCCTCATCTTTTCTTTCATCCAGGCCATTGTGTAAATAAGGTTCACAGTAGCCTTTTGGTATGAATTGCGGAATTTCCGTTGTTGTATATCTTTCGCAATACCCATAATAATCTGTAAAAGTAAAAAGTTTTGGGCTAAGTGCTTTTACTAACCCAAAACTTTTTGACATTGCACTTCGAATCCTTAGTTGTTATAATAAAATTTCTCCTCAACAATTTGTCCGTTTTTCCAGCGCTGAACAGCAAGCTGAGTATAGTTACGGACACCATAGTCTTTATGAGTGTAGTCAAACCACCACTCAACCACAGCCATCCCATCGCTGATTAATGTGTTCAGCACTTTTGCACCACGAAACTCGGTAAGGCCGTTAACAAATGCCTCTTCATACTGGTGGTTTAGTACCTTTCCTTCCCTTACAGGATAATCGTTGTCCTGCATTTTTACATCATCTGCATAAAACTTATCAAACGCTTCCAGAATTTTTCCTTCGAGGATCATCTGGTTTAACTGATCAACTAATGTTCTTAAATCCATAGTTTATTTTTTAAACGGTTATTTATAACAGCACAAAATTAATGTTTAAACATTGAATAATCCAAATACGGTCTGTTAATTTTTTAAAAATACCCTCTTTGTGGTATTGCCAGGAATTCAGAAATGGCTTTCTTTTGTGTAACCTGACCAAAAACCATTAACCATGAAACTTTTATCCGGGTCTTTGCGCAACTTTCTGGAAGGTTTTGTTTCCTTCTACACCAGCTTCTACAAAGAAGTAAAAAAATGGTAAAATCAACGGGGTTATTTTATAACCCTTTTTTTATTTCGGCGCTTTGCTTAAATATAGCAAACAGGTGGTGGGCCTCATGAAGTAAAAAGAAGTTCATCCATTGCGTAAGGTCCAGCGGGCCATATGCGGGATGTGTTCCCTTTTTTACAAGATCAGCATCTGGAAATGTGTGCATTTCTGCAGTCATGTTTTTACGGGTTGTAAGCAAGTCCTGCATAATCTCTCGGATTGACTTGCCGCAATTATCATGAAAGGCAGGGTCTGCCTCCGGAGTGTATATTGAAAAAACAGGATTTTCGCCCGTTAATATCTGTTTTACCCGGCCAATAAAAACATGCTGATAGGTTTGCAGGTGTACAATGGTCTCAAATATGGACCACTTACCGGCCACCAGCGGCCGCCTGATTAGTTCATCGCTTAATCCGTCAATAAAGTCGGTTAAGATTTTGTGCTGATAATGGAGCCGGGTAGATATTGCTGAATTGATAGGCATATTATATTTAATGCTTTAAGGATTTGGTTTTATTGATTGATTTAATAATTACCGCTCCCATACTTTGGTGCCCTCACTGCAGTTGGAGCAAATGTCGATATTCTTTCTTCCTTTTAATATCCGGGAACGGAAATTAGTATATTCTTTGCTTTTCCAGATTTCCCTGAACGTATTTTTCTTTATATCGCCCAGTTGGTGTTGAGCATCTTTGTCGAAACAACAGGGTGCCACAAGCCCATCCCATGTTATTACTGGGTCGTGCCACAACCGCCAGCACTGGTTAGCAATCCGTCCTTTAAACTCGTACCCATCAGTTTTTTTGCGATATCGGCTGTATTTGTCTGTTTCCGGAATCAACTTATTGGGATCATTTTTATAATCATATATCTGCGCTGTTTTAAACCACACGTCGTCCACACCAATTTCAGCCGCCAGTCTTTTTACTTCTTCTATCTGGTGTTCATTGGGTTTCACCACTAAGAATTGAAATACGACAAAAGGTTTATTGCTTTTCAGTTCCTTTTTCCACCTGATGATATTTTTGGCCCCTGTAATCACTTTCTCTAATTGTCCGCCCACCCGGTATTGCTGGTACACTTCCTGGGTAGTGCCGTCAATAGAAATTATCAGCCTGTCCAGGCCGCTTTCTATTGTTTTTTTTGCATTCTCATCTGTCAGGTAATGTGCATTGGTGGATGTGGCCGTATATATTTTTTTTTCCGTTGCATATTTAACCATATCGGGAAAAGAAGGGTTGAGGTAAGGCTCTCCCTGGAAATAAAAAATCAGGTACCATAAATCTTTATGCAGCTGATCAATTGTTTCCCTGAAAAAATCCTTTTCCAGCATTCCGGTAGGGCGGGTAAAGGCCCTTAAACCACTGGGGCATTCCGGGCAGCGAAGATTGCAGGAGGTGGTTGGTTCGAAGGACACAGATATGGGCATGCCCCACTGAACCGGTTTCCGTGTCCACTTACTCAGGTAAAAACTGGCCAATACTTTCATGCCGTTCCACATCCTGCGAAAAGTGAGTTTTGATAATAAATTAAGGGTGTCCTTCCTGTTGATTTTTGCCATTAAAGCAAAGGTAAGCGGTAAAGAAAAAAGCCCAACCATAGGGTACGTTGGGCCTTTTGTTTTTCATCCATCCTTGTTGTGTCCAATCATTCGTTTAGTACCTTAGAGCTGTTCCTGTATTGCTTATCCGGATGGTAAATGAATAAACAAGTTCCGTTTTTTATTATCTGGACAATTTGCGAAACTTCATTTTTGGGTACGGCAGGACAACCATAGCTTCTGCCAGTTATACCTTTGGCGGCACGCCCTGCACTCACATAATCTGCACCATGTATTACAATACTTCTGACCAGTGCATTGTCATTAAATCCTTTGTCAACCCCCTTCAGGCGAAGCGATAAGCCATTTTCCCCATTATATGTCTGCATGGTTACATAAAATCCAAGACTGCTTTGCAGCGATTCGGGTTTGTTAGAAAAACTTGTGGCATATTCATTCCCGGTGTTCCTGCCATGTGCCACATAGGTGTGCTTAATGAGCTTTTTTGAAGACATATCAACAATATATAAGCGCTTCTGGCGGGATGATTTACTGAAATCACAAATCGTAAGATAACTGGTTCTGCCGAGCAGGTTCCTGTTGATTAAGTTTTGATACCCTTTCCAGGCCTGTTTAAACGCAGTTTCCGATAGTCCTCTTTCTTCAAGACCTGCAGCAATATAAACCACACATGCCGCATCTTCAGTAACCGAATTTGCTACAGCTAACTTTCCCGCAAAACCAACATTCTGGTTGGTGCTTTTGGTTGGAGCCGGAGGGACGATGGTGAACGACACACACATCAGTGCCACGGATATTGGAATAAATATTTTCTTCACTTCGGGGTACGGTTTTTCAAAAATTGGCACTGCAAACAGTTTCTTATGCGGCACCAGGTGGATTAATAACGAAACCGGGTGCCAAAATAATATAGCGTTCAAAACTTTTCAAGCTTTAAATGCTTGTTTTTCAGTAAATAAAGGACAAATACGCAGCCTGAAACTGAATAATACAAGTGGTTTTACGAAAACAGAACAAAGATTATCAATTATTTACGTACAAATACCGATACGTCAGTTTTCCAACAGCTTGTTGTTGATATCCCGGTGTTTATGTACAAATTCACTGGAATATATCTTTAGTAAAAGCAGGAACATCGATATAAGCAAAGGGCCAAAAACCAGACCGATAAACCCAAAAAGATTCAATCCAATTATTACCCCAAATACAGTTGTAAGGGGATGTACGTCGCCAATCTTTTTCAAAATGGTAAACCGGAGTATATTATCCACCGTTCCCACCACACCAAAACCAAAAATGGTCATTGCAATGCCCCGGCCGGTATCACCAGCGGCAAAAAACATGATAGCCAATGGAACATAGGCCAGTGCCGCCCCCACTACTGGCAGCATGCCGGCAATACAGGTTACGCCAAACCAGAACAGCGGCTCTTTTACACCAATAATCAAATATCCAACCAATGCCACCACACCTTGTGCAAAAGCAATAAGCGGTATCCCGACTGCATTAGAGACCACCATAGTGTTTACCTCTTTATGTATCTTATCTACGTTCTCATCTTTCAGCGGAATATATTCATACAGTGTGTTCTCCATTTCTCTCGCATTCACCAGCATAAAGTACAGGATAAAGTACATGAAGAAAATGGTGGCAAGTGTATTGAATGTGGCTCCCAGTATCTGCGGAAGACTGTCAGCAACCACACTGCCCAGTTTGTTGATGTTTTCCTCACTGGCAATCGTAATATCAAACCGGGTCTCCATATCAGTTACCAGTTTTTTAAGGGCTGTGGTAACTTCTGCCGAGTGCTGAATAGCGTAAGCCACTTTCGACGAAAGCATATTTACCAGCAGACCCACCGGCAGCAGTATAATGATGAAGGAAACAAACATGAGTAATACAGCTGCTCCGCCCCGCCTCCACTTCTTTTTTATTGACAGGTAGAACATGTAGCGCCGCATCAATATATACAACGTCATGGCGCCGAGAACAGCGGGCAGAAAACTATACAGCTGCTTAAACAGAAGCAGGCCCAGCAACAGGATGATGATAATAAAAAAAATCTGTCTTAAACGGTTTTGACTGATTACATCGTTATTCATGTCAATAAGATGATTTGAATTTCAAACATGAAGATACGTTTCTGTTACACCTGCACCTGTTTCCATTTTCCCTGCCTGAAATAATAATAAGCCACTATCGCCACCAATGTTTCGGCAACAGGTATGGCAATGAAAGCTCCTTTCACTCCCATATCAACAACTTTTACCAGCAGCAGGGCCAGCGGCACCTGGAAAAGCCAGAAACATACAAAGTTGATTTTGGTGGGTGTGCGGGTATCACCGGCACCGTTCAGGGCCTGCATCATCACCATACCTATTCCATAAAAAATATAACCCGTGCCGATTATTTGTAAGGCCTGCACACCGTAACTCAAATCTTCAGGTACAGCAGTAAAAATGCTGATAATTGGTTTTGCAAATAGCATAAAGACCAGCATAACGCCTGTCATAAAAATGGCATTGTACTTTGTAGTCAGCATAACACTTTTTTCCGCCCTGTCAGGCTGCCCGGCACCCAGGTTTTGACCCACCAGTGTGGCAGCGGCATTACTAAGCCCCCATGCCGGCAAAATGAAGAAGACCACATTCCGTATGGCCACCTGGTAACCGGCAGAAGCATGTAGTCCGCCTGTATCAGCCACTAATTTTGCCAGTACAATCCAGCTGCCTGACGCAATGATAAACTGCAGGGTAGCCGGTGAAGCAATCTTCACCAGTGACCGCATCAGGGGAAAATCAATTATAAAATGTTCTTTGCGGAAGCTGATGGTATTGTTTTTCTTAATCAGTAAGAAATAACACTGGTACAGCACACCGGCCCCACGGCCGATTACTGTGGCGATGGCGGCGCCTTTCAGCCCAAGCTCCGGCAAAAAACCCCAGCCGTTAATCAATGCAGGACACAAAATAATATTGATAACACTGGCCAGTATCAGACTTTTCATGGCAATAGAGGCATTGCCGGCACCCCGAAAGATACCATTGATAAGAAACAGCAGGATAATAACCACACTGCCTCCCAGCATGATGCGGGTAAACACTGCACCCTGCTTAACCACCTCCGGTGTGCCGCCCATCAGTCTTAATATGTCCGGGGCAAATATGAACCCGGGGATACTGATAAGCACGGTTGCAATCAGCGACATAATCAGTGCCTGCATACCTGCATGCGATGCCGCCACCGGGTTTTTCTCTCCCACTCTTCTGGCCACCATGGCTGTGGCGGCCGTGCTAAGGCCAATGGCCAATGAATAAACAATTGTAATGACCGACTCAGTAAGGCCAACTGTCTGAATTGCTTCAGAACCCAATTTGCTAACGAAGAAAATATCCACTACGGCAAAAATGGATTCAAAGCTAAGCTCCAGTATCATCGGTATGGCCAGCAGGATGATGGCCCCCCGCAGGCTGCCCTTGGTATAGTCATGCTCGCCGCCTTTTATAGCCTGGCCAAGCAGGTCAAAAAAATGAGATAGTTTGTTTTTATATGCTGATTGTGGCATAGATATCAAGTATAAATAAACTGAAAAATGTAAACCGGTTTATGCAGAATACATAAACGGTGTTTGTCTCATCAGAAGTGCGGTTCAAAAGTGCTGAACCAATCAGGCTTTCATATTCCTATCGTTGAATGAAGGGCGAAGGTAGGAGAAAAAAATGCAGCTTAAAAAGTGAATGTTGCAGTTTTGCGGAGATTAGATAGCCATTTCAAGATGTTTTTAAATTATTCACCGCAAAAAATGCGGCGAATAGCCATTATAATCACCGCATCTTGGTTTATTCGCCGCAAAAAGAGAATGATTTTTCATACCTGCCTGAAAAACAACCCTTCATCTTTTATTATTGCCGTACCTTTCCCTTTTCATTTTCCAACCCAGAAATTGCCTTTATGAAAAGCTTACGGTTTATTGCCATACTGCTGTCTCTTCAGACAACCCTTTTTGCCCAAACTGATTTTACTGCCCTCGTTAACCCCTTCATCGGAACAGGCGGACATGGCCACACATTTCCCGGTGCCACCATGCCTTTTGGAATGATGCAGCTCAGTCCCGATACAAGGCTTGAAGGCTGGGATGGCTGCGGTGGTTATCATTACTCCGATTCTGCCATCTATGGCTTCTCTCATACGCACCTCAGCGGAACCGGCGTACCTGATTACTGCGATGTGCTGCTCCTGCCTTTTACCGGCGAAGTGAAATGGAAGAACAAAGAATATGCTTCTCCCTTTTCTCATGCAAATGAAAAAGCAAGCCCCGGCTATTATGAGGTTTTGCTTGACAAACACAATATCAAAGCTGCCCTCACCACATCATACCGTTCGGGTATGCACGCCTACATGTACGATGCCGCTGCCACAGAAGGAAAAATACTGCTCGACCTGAAACACCGTGATGAAGTACTTGAATCCTCCCTCGAAATAGTAAACGAATATGAAGTAAAGGGCCTGCGCCGCAGTAAGTACTGGGCAAAAGACCAGTATGTATATTTCTATATCCGTTTTCAGCAACCCATCAAAGAGTATGGCATTGCTTTGAACGATACATTAGTCAAAAAACTTGATAAAGCATCAGGCAAGAACATTAAGTCTTACTTCACTTTCGGCCTGGGCGATAATAAAACTGTTCAGCTTAAAATTGGTATCTCCGGCGTAAGTGCTGAAAATGCAAAACTGAACCTCGATACCGAAATCCCTGCCTGGGATTTTAACCTTGTAAAGAAAAACGCCACTGCCGCATGGAACAAAGAACTAGGTAAAATTGAAATTAAAGGCGGCACCCACGACCAGCAGGTTTCTTTCTACACTGCACTTTATCACACCATGGTTGCTCCTAATATTTATACCGATGTAAATGGTGATTACCGCGGCACAGATTTAAAAGTGCACAAGGCTGACGGGTTTACTAACTACACCGTTTTCTCCCTATGGGATACATACCGTTCGCTGCATCCCCTTATGTCCATCATCAACAGGGAAAGAACAAAGGACTGGATAAACACCTTCCTCAACCAGTATAAAAATGGCGGCATGATGCCGGTTTGGGAACTGAGCGGCAATGAAACATTCTGTATGATTGGCTATCACTCTGTACCCGTTATTGCTGATGCTTACCGAAATGGCATCCGTGATTTTGATACGAAGCTGGCACTGAAAGCCATGACTGATTATGCAGAAAGCCACCGCTATGGTCTGCCTGCATACATGAAGCAGGGCTTTGTAAGTAATGATGATGACCACGAGAGTGCTTCCAAAACGATGGAATATGCCTATGACGACTGGTGCATTGCACAGTTTGCCAAATGGACCGGAAACGACAGTGTATATCAAATCTACCGCAACAGGGCCCTGCAATACAGAAACCTGTTTGACCCACGTACCAAACATATCCGTGGTAAAGTGCAGGGAGCATGGTATGCACCTTTTGAAGCCACTGAAATAAACAACTTCTTTACGGAAGGTAATTCCTGGCATTACTCCTTTGCCACACAGCAGGATATTGACGGGTTGAAGAAACTTTATGGCGGCAGCGAAGCCTTTGCCAAAAAACTGAATGAGCTATTTACCACCACCAGCAAACTCAGTGGTAAAGAACTGGTGGATGTTACCGGCCTTATTGGTCAGTATGCACATGGCAACGAACCCAGCCACCACATGGCCTACCTGTTTAACTATGCGGGCAAGCCCTGGCGTACACAGGAACTGATACACCAGATATGCTCGGAGTTTTATCCCAACAATCCCGATGGACTGATTGGCAATGAAGACTGCGGGCAAATGAGTGCCTGGTACATTTTCAGTGCGATGGGCTTCTACCCGGTTTCTCCCGGCAGTGGCGATTATGCTATCGGCACCCCGCAGTTTGATGAAGTAACCATTCATCTCGAAAACGGAAAACGCTTTGTTATTAAAGCAAAGAACAGGCAGCAAAACAATTTCTATGTAAACAGTGTGCGGATTAACGAAATGCGCCGCCTATGGAGCTTTATTGATTATGAAACCATCGCCAATGGTGGTGAGATGGTTTTTGACATGAGCGACAAGCCGAATAAAGTTTGGGCAACCAAAGAAGCAGACATGCCACATATTGCTGTTGATGATTCAAAATTTACTGCTGTTCCCTTCTTTGATATGGAAACATACAAGTTTGAAAAAACAGGCATCATAAAGTTTGGACACATCAGCAATGCCGCTGTTTACTACAGCATAGAAGAAAGCGGCAAACCTGCCACCGCATTTACCCGTTACACCAAACCATTTACCATCGGCCGCACGGTGGTTATTAAAGCCTATGCAGAACAACGGGGTATTAAAAGCCCGGTAGTCCTGCGCAAGTTTTACAAAATGCCTGCCGATAAAAATATCAACATCATCAGCCAGGTAAACCCCATGTACACCGCCGGCGGAAAGGAAGCCCTGATTGACGGCATCATCGGCAACGAAAAATGGCGGGCCGGGGACTGGCAGAGTTATTATGGCAAAACATTTGAAGCCATCGTTGACTTAAAAACAGTGAAACCTATTACCTACACCGGTATTCATGTGCTGCAGGATGTAAACCCCTGGATTATTTATCCCAAAGAAGTGCAGTTTGAAATCAGCGATGACGGCAAAACCTTTACACCGCTTGCCACCGTAAAGAATACCGTTACCACCGACACACATGGCCCGGTACATCAAATGCTGGGAACTGAGGTGAATACAAAAGCAAGATATGTACGCATCAAAGCCTTTAACGGAGGCACACTACCTGCATGGCACGAAGGATCTGGTTCGCCCAGTCATTTGTTTATTGACGAGGTGGTGATAAAGTAAGCAACCGCCTCTTTACATATTGTCAGCCAATAGTAAACCTTTCCGGTAAGGATTTTCCTTGACCGAAAGACACTATCTTTAGTATCCGTCTGTCTTCCCTCTGAAGCTTTCACCGTTGCCCTTATTCATAACCATAAAACAATCACCATGAAACCTGTTCAAGTTCGCTTGCTGGCAATGGCTGCTGCCGCAATCTTTTTTTTCGCAGCCTGCAACACCAAAGAGACTAAAGAAGAAAAGCCTCCTGTCATTCCCGTAGAAACGTTTTTCAAAAACCCTGAAAGCTTCGGCTGGAGGATATCACCCGATGGCGAATACATTTCTTACCTCTCGCCATATAAAGGACACACCAACGTATTTGTAAGAAAAATATCAGACAGCACCGGCATCCCTGTTACCGGCGACACGTTGCGCAACATTTATAATTATTCCTGGAAGGGAAGCAGGATATTATACCTGCAGGATGTGGGCGGCGATGAAAACTACCAGCTTTTCTCTGTTGGCCTTGACGGCAAAGACCTGAAAGCCCTTACCCCTTTCCCAAAAGTAAGAACAGCTATAATGGATGATATGCGCTACATACCCGGAAAGGAAAAAGAAGTGCTGATACAGATGAACAAAAGGGATCCCCGCTTCTTTGACCCTTACAGCATCAACATTGAAACCGGTGAAACAAAAGTGTTGTATCAGAACGATAAAAACTTTGATGGCTGGTACACCGATCATACCGGACTGATAAGAATTGCCACAAAAACAGATGGAGTAAACACCACTTTCTATCACCGTGCTACCGAAGCCGACCCGTTCGATTCATTACTGACCACTACCTATAAAGATAATTTCGGTATCCAGCTTTTCACTTTTGATAACAAGAATGTGTATGTATCCACCAATATTGGCAGAGATAAAACAGCCATTGTGGAATACGACCTGGCTGCCCGTAAAGAAGTAAAAGAGATTTACAGTAATCCCGATTATGATGTGGACGGACTTTCTTTCTCTCACAAACGCAAAGTGCTGGAAGATGCCTCTTATACTTCCTGGAAACGGGAGTATCATTTTCTGGACAAAGAAGCAGAGGCCGAGTACAACAAAATGAAAGAGAAATTCAAAGGATACGAAATCGGCATCTACGGCAACAACAACGATGAAGACAAGTTTATTGTGTGGACAGGCAATGATAAGCTTGCTTCCAAATACTACTTCTACGATAAGAAAACCGGCGACACCAAATTCCTGGCCAATTCAGCTCCCTGGCTGAAAGAAGAAGAAATGGCCGCTGTAAAACCAGTTGAATATAAAAGCAGGGACGGACTTACCATTCACGGCTATCTTACTTTACCCAAAGGCGTGAAAGCAAAAAACCTTCCCGTGGTTATCAATCCGCATGGTGGCCCCTGGGCAAGAGACCAATGGGGCTTCAATGGCGAAACACAATTCCTGGCCAACCGTGGTTATGCTGTGCTGCAAATGAATTTCCGCGGTTCTACCGGTTATGGCAAAGAGTTCTGGCTGAAAGGCTCCAAACAGTGGGGCAAAACCATGCAGGACGACATCAGCGATGGTGTGAAGTATCTTATTGACGAAGGCATTGCCGATCCGAAACGGGTGGCCATTTACGGTGCCAGCTACGGAGGGTATGCCACACTGGCCGGTATTACTTTTACACCCGACCTGTATTGCTGTGCGGTTGATTACGTTGGCGTATCCAATATGTTTACATTCATGAAAACCATCCCGCCTTACTGGGAGCCGTATAAGGCCATGTTTGCAGAGCTGGTAGGCGACCCGGTAAAAGACAGTGCCCTGCTGGCTGAAGCATCACCCGTTTTTCATGTTGATAAAATAAAAGTGCCTTTGTTTATTGCACAGGGAGCCAACGATCCCCGTGTAAACAAGGCCGAAAGCGACCAGATGGTGGAAGCACTGAAGAAAAAAGGAATTACCGTTGAGTATATGGTGAAAAATGATGAAGGACATGGATTTGCCAACGAGAACAACCAGATTGACTTCTACAAAGCAATGGAGGCTTTCTTTGCCAAACATCTTGCACCAGCAAAAGAAGAACCAAAAAAATAAACAGTATTTTTTACAGCCTTTACAACCCGCTGCATACACAGCGGGTTGTTGTCTTATTAACGATAATCATATATATGGCTGAAGCAGGTCATTGTAACCGGCCCGCAGCTGTGTGCAACTTCACTGGCAAATACTTTTTTATGCCACGTTTTGCCACAACACTTCTGCTGGCAGTCTTTTCTCTACCCTCCATTGCCCAGCAACAATACACCGGAACAGTAGCGCTTATACCAAAAGGCCCCGACTTCAATGCCGCTTATTACACCAATAAAATCAGTATGAAGGTGGATGGCAGTACTGCTGTGCTTACCACCAAACTGAAATTTGGCCCAAAGTCTGACCCCGGCGATTATATTTCTTTTACCGGTTCCGTCACCGGCACTTTCGATGGAAACGAACTCAGCATCAGCGGGCCGCTGAACCAATCCATGCAGGATGGTAAGCGGTTTGTGGAGGAAGAAGTGCATACAAGGGTAAGCGGAATGAAACAGGGTGATGTTATCACCGGCACATTTTATATGCGCTATGATGGTAAAGAAGAATCCACGATGACCTTTACACTGAAGCCGGGAGAAGTGGTGCCTGAGTTACTGTTTCCGCTGGGCAGCAGTCCTAAAGTATTTGACAAAGGCTGGCTCTTTGGCGCTTCATTTAAAATAACGGGAAAGGATGATGAAGAAATTGACCTGAGCGATAATGTACAATGGAGCGGCACCGGCAGTTTTGAACCTGATAAAGGTTCTTCCAGCCGTCCGGTATTTAATAATGTTGGTGAAAACAAAATCATACTTACCGCAGAATATGAAGGCAAAAAGTACAGCAAGGAATACAAGGTGTCAGCCGTATCATCCAGCCTGTATGCCCATATCGGCAGTATAGCTTTCTGCCCTTTTGATGCACATGGATGTATTGGCTGTTCACATGCCGTATCAGGGCCTGTAATCACGGGTAACGGCAATGTGCTTATTAACGGAATGCCGGTGGCCTGCGAGGGCGACAGAGGTGTGCATGCTGCCTGCTGTGGCGGCAACAGCTTTGTTATTACTGATGGCGACCCCAATGTACTCATCAACGGGAAGAAGGTGGCTAAGATTGGCAGCCGCACACAACACTGCGGTGGCGGCGGGCATATTGTGTCCACCGGCGGCAGCGTTAGTTCAAGCGATGCTTATATGGCTTTGTCTGATGACATCAGCATTACTAAAAACGGGCAGAAAATGCCAAAGACAAGCAAACCCGAAACAGGCACCACGTTTAAAACCGGTCCTAAAGGCCTGCTGATGATGAGCCCGGATAAGAACACAGTACTGATGGTGCTTCCTAAGACACAAGCCGTAATTACCAATAACGACGGAAACGATATGGTTATTCAAATTGATGACGGACATGTGATGGTAAACGGAGAGAAGGCCGACAACAATAAGAACCTGATAATAGAAAGCCTGAATGAAAAACTGATGCGTAAAGGAACCCGGTTCCTGTTTTCGCACAGCAAAGAAAGCAGCCGGCTGATTGTGTATGAGGGCGAAGTGGAAGTACAACTGAAGAAAGATAACAGCCGTATTACTGTGCCTGCCGGAAAAGTGTATTATAATGATTTTAAAAATCCATATACCATACAGGATACAGCAAGGTTCCAGGCAGCCGAAATACTCAAATCCATTCCTAAGGATTCGGCCAGCTGGCAGCTGCCAACAGCAGAAGAAGGAAACGGTGCAACTAATGGTGATACTACGGACTATATGGCCTTACTGAAGAAATACTGGTATGCCGGCGCTGCTGTAGTTGTATTGTTGCTGCTGGTGATATTCCGCCGCAGGAAAAAATAAATACCGGCAAATGGATGTAACTGAAAGAATGCCTGTACGCCCTGCAGGCATTCATCTTTTTTATTCGTCCAGAGTAAATAACTGCTTTGATGTGTTCAGTATGTTCTTTACCGCCTGACTGAATCATTCATAATGGTCGTTGCTGCTCCAGTCAACCACATCTTCATCCACATCAAGATCAATGTGGCAGCCATTGCATTTTTTAGTAAGCAGACGGTACTGTGTTTTGGCTTCTTCAAAATTGTTTTGCTGTAAGGCATCCCGCATGGCTTTCACCGGAGGCTGCAGCATTTTTTTATACGATGTGCTGAAGGGGTCAGTCAGTTTGCGGTGAGTGGTAAACTTATTGGCAATTACCTGCAGGCTGCTGTCCATTCCTTCAAGCAGCCAGAGTGCATAGTCTGCATCGCCCTGTTTTATGTAACGGCCCAGGTTATCATGATAGGTCATCATGTCGAGCATGTTCTCGTCAAGGTCTTTCATATTGTTTACTGCTTCAGCCTTGCTGCCACAGCGGCTGCATACAAATATGGCTCCTGCCAGCAGGGAGATAATGAAGGTTTGTTTCATCCGGTAAAGATAAAATAAGCCTTCATTAATTTTTTGTTCACCCGAAGAGACATCCCGTCAGGCTCTTTTATTTAACCGGCTTCTGCTGCGGCAGTGTTTTAAATGCTACGGCATTTCCATATACATAGGTGGTATCCACTTTTACATAGGCACGGGCATAGAGGCTGATGCCGGGGTCGAGGCCCTTCAGGTTCATTACATAATCGCCAAGGGCTTTAATACCATAGGTGGTGTAGAAGTTGAGGTTGGTGGTCTTTACCGTTGCCCCGGGACCTTTGGCCACCACCACGCCTATTTGTTTGGCCTGTGATACGTTCGTTACCTGTATGCGGTAGCTGCAGGTAGCCGTAGTGGAAGTGATGTTGTTTACCGCTTTGGTATAAACTACTGCTGGTACAGGCTGCCTGTTCTTTTCCCTTTTGGCAAATGATGTAATCACCACAAACAATATTGCTGCGGACAACAGCAATAACAGCCCTGACAAGAATTTCTGTTTCATGTGTTCATTTTTGTTTTAGGAATTTGCCACATAGTATAATCATTAAAAATTATCATCCCGGTTGCTGTAAAATTGGGCTGCTAATTTTTAATGATTATTTCATAATAACTGTTTTATGCAGGACGCAACAATCCTCTCCTGCCGTTGCGAATATGATTGTCTATTTCTTTTTGTACACCAAGGCGCCGTAGTGTATTTCACCCTTCTCTTTATCAACCGGCAGTTCCCACTGGGTGGATTCGCCATTGTATGTAAAGAACACCTTTCCTTCTTTTTGCAGCCATGTAAAGGGGCGCATTTCACCATGATAGTTTTCGTTGCCGGTGCCATCGGCATTCAGTGTAAACTCCATGGGCATATCATTCTCTTTGGTGGCATAGGTGCCGGTAATATCACCGGCAGCCTTGAGGGCAGGCGCTTCTTTGTTTTCAGTACTGCCTTCTTTCTTTTCTTTATTGTTGTTGCAACCAGTGCCCAGCAGCAGGGCTGCGCCTAACATAAAAGCCAGGTATTGTTTCACAATTCGCTGTTTAATGGTGTACAATCATCCCCACCTCCCGGAGCCGGGTGGTGGTCTCTTAAAGGTACTCTGCGGCATAGCCCTTATGCCACTACTGCTGTTAGTGAAGAGTATGATTCTTGTCAGGATGCTGATAGTGGCTTAGTTCTTTTTCTGCCTCCTGGTTTTAAAAGAGATGCTATGGCCATACACCGTTCCTGCGGGAGTAACAGCCCATGCCCGCACATAGTAGCGGGTGCGGGGAGCAAGACCTGACAGGTCGGCCATATCGCCAACATAAATACTTTTCTTATTGTTGGGCCCGGCTGTACTGTCTGACAGGGTGGGGTCGGGCATTTTACTGAAGCATACTCCATGGGATGATACCGTTATTTCTTCTGCCTTAACCAGGTAATGAACGGTGGCCGTGGTGGCAGTAATGGCCGTCACTGCATTTGTTTTTATTACAATGCGCTGTTGTGTTTGTGCCATAGCACCGGAAAAAAACAACAGGGCTGCCAGCAGCAGGCTTGTACGGATGATGGATAACGGCCGGTTCATTCTTTGTGGTTTAAGATTCAACGATGATTGCAGTGTGAAAATACTGATAATAACAGAAGGGTGTGTGCTTTGCTGACGCAGGTCATTGCAACGGGGCTTTGCCGGGTAATACCTTTATCAGCCCTGCAAGGGATTAATATTACCTGGATGAAAAAGAGTATTGCCACCATAGTGCTGTGCCTGTTTATTACGGTCATGATTCCGGCACAGGTACCCATCGCCACGCCACCGTTAAAGCCTGTTATTGGCATGACGGAGCAGCACCTGTACTATCCTGCTAATTTTATTCATGTGTATAGCGCTACGGTAAACGGTGTGCTGTATGCCACCTATTCGTACAATGTAAGTACCGTGAAGAACGACCTGGCGGAAGGATCCATTACCTGCTGGCTGCTGGAGGAGTGGACTGATGCAGGCCGTGGTTGGCTGCTGGGCCAGTACCGTTCGATGGGGTTTGACACTACCGGCATGGGGCGGCTGCATTACCTGTATTACCCGATTTGTTTTCTGTATGATGACCCGGTTACGCTGGAGCCTTATTATGCATGGCAGTATGAGTACATCGTTAAGGGCGGTGGCGAAGTGTGTGATTATGATAAGAAGGTGATCACTTTTGTAAACAGCAGCAGCCGCTATGCCCGTATTGATGAAACGAAGCAGGAGCCGTTTCTGCGGCTTGCTGAGGCGCTGAAGACGAAATATAATTTGTAATACAGGGGAAATACAGGTAACACAGAGATTCACGGAGAAGGCACAGAGTTGCACGGAGATAGTTTGTATTCCTCTGAGGTTCTCTGCGTATTCTCTGATTAACTCTGTGTGAGAATTTCTTTGGTTACACTGAGGGTCACGGAGATGGCACAGAGTTGCACGGAGGTAGTTTGTATTTCCTCTGAGGTTCGCTGTGTATTCTCTGGTTAACTCTGTGTGAGAATTTTTTTGGTTATCTGCCTCCGACAGACAGGTTCGCTGCGGTTTATAAAACAAAAAAATAACTACAGCGGCTTGCCTTCACCCAGTGTTTTGATGGCTCCTTCTATGAATCGCTTGTTCTGATCATCGGCAGCCTGGGCCAGTGCTGCTTTTGCATACTGCAATGCTTTCTTATAATCGCCCATGGCGGAGTGGATGCGCATCAGCCCGGCATTAGTTGGCCATGCCCCTTTGTTCTTATCGTAGTTCTTCTGAAGCACTGTCAGTGCTTCGGGCAGTTTCTTTTCGGCCAGCAACTGGCGGCCATAGCCGTGCAGTTCCAGTACGGTGGCGTTTTCCATAGCCGTGTTCATCATATCATCTGCTTCTTTGTCTTTGCCCATCTTCTTTAAAATCTTTGCCCTGGTGGAAAGGGCATTGAAGGTGGTGCGTCCGCCGAGGCGGGGGTCGGTGGCGGAGGTAATCCAGTTGAGGGCTTCGTCGTAGTTGATGTCGTTGTCCACACACCATCTGGCGGCAGCCTCAAGACTGGCAGGGTCGAAGCCGATGGCTCCGCTCATCTGCTGGCGGATATCTTCGAGGGTGGTGGCTTTTAGATCCACTTCCACATGTATGGGAAAGCTCCATCTTTCCCAGTCGAGGGTGATGTCAACGGAGTGGTCTGCCTGGTTAAGGAAATTGTAGGTGAGCCGCTCCTGCATCACCGGCAGATTTTTCTTTTGTATGGTGGGCACATGCAGCACATCCAGCTCTTTGCGGTAGAAGTAGCTGCCCCAGGCTTTATCGTTTTTATTAAAGATGAGCACACTGCTGTCTTCGTGTACTTCAATGAAGAAGGCGTATTTGCCGGCAGGCAGGTGTTGCCCGTTGATGGTAACGGGGGTTGAGAATGACATGACGGTACACTCATCGGCCCCGGCCCGCCAGGGTGATGGTACATTGGAGCCGAAGCCCAGCACGGTGTAGCCGAAGGGAACAACATCGGTGCCGTATATTTTTCCTTCACGGCCTTTAACGCCGGGGGCACTATAGTGTATTTGTATGTCGGTAACACCCAGCCTGCGGCCTGTGAGGCAAACAGTATTGGTTGTTTGTGGTGTGCGGAGGGCCTGTGCATTGCCGGTTTGTACACTCACTGCTGCCAGCAGCAGGAAAGCAAAAAGGTTCTTTCTCATAATTACCCGTTTTATGTAACAGTAAAGGAAAGCTTGTTGGATGAGAATAAAGAACCGCTGGTGGAAAAGCGGGGTATGTAAACCCGGTTATTCCGGTTTTATTTGTTTGATGCCAGCAACTCAAACAGGGGAGTGTTGATGTAAAAATTATCCCGGCCTATTTTCTTTTTTACCAGCAGTTTGTGTTTTACCAATGCAGTTAAATAACGTATAGCTGTACTGCGGCTTATACCAAAGTCTTTCTCAAAATATTCAATCTTGGTATAAGGGTATTTAAAAAGGTTATTCAGCAAGTCCTGGGTATATAGTTTGGGCAGTTGGGTACGTATCGTTTGTTTATAGTGCTGCATCAGGTTTTTAATGTTCTTTATCAGTACAATACTTTCATTGGCAGTTTTTTCCACACCATCCAGTATATACAAAATCCATTCTTCCCATTCATCAGTGTCTCTTACTTTTTGCAACAGGCGGTAATAATCGTTTTTATTCCGGATGATATACCGGCTCAGGTACAGTACTGGTAAATCCAGCAGTTTTTTTTGTATCAGGTACAGAATATTAATAATGCGGCCGGTTCTGCCGTTCCCATCATAAAACGGATGGATACTTTCAAACTGGTGGTGGATGATCGCCATTTTTACCAATGGGTCGGTATCCATCATTCTGTCATCGTTGATGAAGGCTTCAAGATTGCTCATCAGCGTTACAATGGTGGCATTATCCTGCGGCGGCACATACACCACTTCTCCTGTTTTATCATTCAACAATTTTGTTCCGGGCAGTTTTCTGAAGCCCGCCGTATTTCCTTCCACTATTTCCTGTATCTGTAAAATATTATTTACGGTGAGCAATTCTTTGTTCTTCACTAATTGAAAACCGGCTTTCAGCGCTTTGGCATATAAGTGCACTTCCTTGGCTTCAGGCGAAGCAAACTGCTGGCTGAAAAGATTACTCTGATATACCTCAGCGAAAGTGCTGATAATGTTTTCTACCGCGGAACTTTCTCTTGCTTCACGCAGGGTCAGTGTTTCGGTCAGGATGTTTTGATTGGGAATGCTGGTCACTACCCCTTTCAGTTCAGCAAGGGCTTTATGCGCCAGTGCTGTTTTGCGAAGCACTGCCTTAGTTTCCACATCTGTTTCCAATGGCAGTAATTTGATCATAACCGGGTTTGACTCATTTTTAGCTAATATAAGTCAATAAATCCAATTTTTGACCTACATCTTCAATTTGTGTGTCATTTTGGCTCTTCAGGGCACCACATTTTTACAAGGAGGCTTTATTTACTGGTGCCTGCCCCGCTTTTTGGCATACCCTGCAGCAGGTTCCGGAACAGTGCTGCGGCTGCATTTATTTTTTTATCGTTGCTGCTTTCTTCTTTGCCGCCACAGTTGTACAAGGAGGCTCTTACTTCTTTGTCAGTGCGGGGATACAGGCTGATGTATTGTGAACTGCCGCCTACACAATTGTCGGGGTTGTCTTTTTCGCTGTTCTCTATCTGCAGGGCATTGATGGCCGAGACAAAGGAACTGAATGTTTCGGGTGAGAGGGCCAGCGAATCTTTTTGTATAATATCGCCATATACATCCACCGTATGCTTTACCTGGCGTTCTGTTACCAGTATTGAATAACTGCGGTGATATTGCGGGGGTGTGGTGGCATCCCGGTAGCGATAGAGAAGTGTGTCTGCAACCGGGGAACCGGCAGCCTTGTGTGTGTTTTTTGTACTGCTGCTAACCTGGTTACAACAACTGAATGTGGCAGCGATGAGCATAAGGGGCAACACAATGGGTGTGCTGATGTGTTTTTTCATTGTATGGTTTTTGTTGTTACTAAGATAGTGCTTATTTGCCGCCGGGCAGGGAGCAGGCAATGGGGATAATTTGTTTTTCCTCTGGGGGTCTCTGTGTGAGAATTTTTAGTTACGCAGAGGGGTTTCCCACGAAGACACGAAGGGTGGAAAGAAAAGGCTAACCACAGCGGACACAGATGGGTTGGTTCTCGCAGACCTGTCTGCCATGCCTCCGGCAGGTAAACCGACAGGCAGGTTTCACTGATTTGCACTGATGGGGTGGCCACAGATAAACACTAATAAACACAGAGGATTCTGCTGGCGCAGAATAGTAAGAATCTGCTTTGTTTCCCACGAAGACACGAAGGACGCAAAGAAAAGGCTAACCACAGCGGACACAGCAGGCACAGCGGGTTTGGTTCTCACAGAAAGCACAGATTTGCACTGATGGGTTGGCCACAGATAAACACAAATAAAATACAGGTAACACAGAGGGTCACGGAGATGGCACAGAGTTGCACGGAGATAATTTGTATTTCCTCTGAGGAGCTCTGTGTATTCTCTGGTTAACTCTGTGTAAGAATTTTGGGGAATCTGCCTGCGGCAGACAGGCACGGAGGTTCTCAGATAAACACAAATGAGTACAGATGATTCTGCTGGCGCAGAAGCGGCTGACAGATTTGCTGCGGTTCTTCCTCCTGGCTGTGCACCCTGTGTTCGCCGTGGTTCATCTTCTTTTCGGGGTGTTTCGCCAGTAACCACTAACGTTCCGGTGAGTGTAGTTAACGACCCGGTTGAAACAGTTAACGGTTAAGTTGGTGAAGTTAACGTTCCGGTGAGTGCAGCTAACGGTTCTGTTAGTAACACTAACGATTAATTAACTGTTGCTAACGGTTTGGTTATTGACGGAAATGATTATTTTAGTGCTGCTGACGTTCCGGTTGGTGTAACTGATGACCCGGTTGATGACGCTAATGACCCGGTGAGTGTGAGCATCGTTCCGGAGGCTGACAATTGAGGATATTATTGTTAAACCCCTATAAAATTCAACGTTTTATGTTTTATTTGCCGGTTAAGGGTGTCTTAATGACCCACCACAGAGGGATGATACTATTCGCTACCGTACTTTTTGCTGCACGGGTTTATTTTTGCCCGGAGAGAGTTTTCCGTATCGCCATCCCGGCTTATATTTAACCCGCAAACCTGTTACATGAAAAATATTTTCCTGCTTTCTGCCTGCTGGCTTTCCATCAGCATTGCTGCCCAGACAAAAGAAGCTTACTATGATTATTTCTGGAATCCCTGTTCTGCCAACAATGCCCGTTTTTACAGCATTACAGAAAAAACCGACAGTGGCTGGCTGCGTGAAGATTATTTTGTTTTTGAAAAAAGACTGCAGATGCAGGCCCTGTATGAGGATGAAGCCTGCAATATGAACAATGGTAATATGTATTATTTTCATTCCAATGGCAACCCGTCGCAGGTGGGTCGTATGGTGCATGGCAAACGGGAAGGTGTTTGCGTAAGTTATTATTTTAATGGGGTAATGGCCGACTCGGCCAGTTTTCATAACAATGTGCCGGTGGGCAGCCGCATGATGTGGCACCGTAATGGCTATATGTCTGATTCCATCTACCACATCAATGACAGCACGGATGTGCACATACAGTGGTCTGATGCCGGTACACCTGAAGGTGGTGGTTATGAAGTAAACGGGAAACCCAATGGCAAATGGACTTACTATCACAACAACGGCAAACTGGCCGGTGAAGTGATATACAGCAAGGGCAAAATAACCAGCTGCAATTATTTTAACGAAGATGGCAGCCCGCAACCTGATACGGCAAAGGCCAACAGCAGTGCCCGGTTTAAAAAGGGTGGCGACAGGGGCTGGGCCAGCTACCTGCAAAAAAGCCTGTACTGGCCACATGGGCTTAGTTTTTCTGTTGATGGCTCGGTTACCGTGGGTGTTTCGTTTACCATTAACGAGGAAGGAAAGGTGGAAGATGCAGCAGTGTATATTCCCTTTCACCCGGAGTTTGATAAGATAGCACTGAAGATTGTGAAGAACAGTCCTGACTGGCTGCCGGCGGTTAATAAAAACCGGCGGGTGAAGCAGTACATACGGCAACCGGTAACTTTTTTGCAGGAGCAGGAAGAGTAGCGGCACCTGCACCGGGTGGTGTGACAGATGAAATTTTATTATTAAACCTCTATAAAATTCAACGCTTATGCTTTATTTCCAGATTCAGGGTTTTTTAAAGACCCGTGGCATTGATGATGCGCAACAATTTCTGAGCCATAACAAGATGCCTTATCACCAGCAGAACAAAATACTATATAACAAGGTGGAAGTGCTGAACCTGTCGCTGCTGGAAAAGCTGTGTGAGCTGTGCGACTGCACGCCTAATGACCTGCTGGCCTGGAAACCTGATGAGGGCCGCCCCTTGCCGTCTGAACACCAACTGCACAAATTGGTACCTAAGAACCCGGAGCCGAGCCCTACTGACCGGATACGCAAGCTGCCGCTGCATAAGCTGAAGAAGCTGAAGGATATGCTGGATGAGCTGGAGAAGGAGTAGAGAAAGGGCCAAATTAACTAATCTTATATTTAAGAAACTATTTTAAAATTTATTTTGCAAAATAAAACGCAGATAATACACAAATATTTTTGAAATTATTTGCATAAATATTTGGAAACGTAGTAATGTCCTGGTAAGTTAGCGTCCAAATTATTACTATGGCAAAGTCAAATGCAAAAAAAGAACGCTTCAAAAACGTAGCAGGAAGAAGGGTGCAGAAGGTACTTGATGATATTGAAAGTCTTTCTAAGTGTGCCAATAAAAGCACTTATGACTACAGCGAAGAAGATGTAACGAAAATGTTGAGAGCAGTAAGAGAAAAAGTAAAACTTCTGGATGCTGCATTTTCCGCAAACAGTAAATCAGGTAAACAAACTTTTGAATTCTAAATAAAATCAACAATGGCGGAATGGAGGTTTATGCCATATGGGCAAGGAGAAACAAAAACAAATCCAACTCAATCGGAGTTTTTTACAACAACAGAAGCTACAAAAAACAACATTGCAACCAGTTTAATCCGAGAAGGGATTCAGAACTCGTTGGACGAGTGGATTGACCGTAACAAGGACAAGAAAGATAGAAAGCCTGTGCGTATAGCAATATTCCATTCCGGCAATAAGTATGCACTTAAACCGTCAGAATATTATCCATACATCGGAAGCCTTGAAAATCACTTAAAAGCTGAAAAGAATGGCCTGCGTAACCTACCAGATCTTTCAAAAGATCCGATGAAATTTCTGGTATTTGAAGATTTTAATACAAACGGACTGGTTGGTAATCCTGATGAATGTGAGGATAATGAGGTTGAAGATGGAACTAAGGAACACAACTATTATCATTTCTGGAGAAATGTTGGAATCACCGGAAAACCAGAAGATAAGTTGGGACGCTGGGGCATCGGAAAAACAGTATTTCCGCTGGCATCACGTATAAATTCATTTTGGGGTCTTACAGTACAGATTGGTAATTCGCAACCTTATCTTTTGGGCCAGTCTGTATTAAAATCACACAATCTCCGTAATGCGCCTCAACCTTATGGGTACAGACCGTACGGATATTTTGCAAATTATAAAGAGGATAATAAATTTCCCTATACAATAAGTGATAATGAGGTAATAGAAAAGTTTATAAAAGCTTTTCATATCAAGCGTAGTAAAAATGATTCTGGCCTATCTGTAATTATACCATTTCTACAGGACGAAATGAGTTATGCATCGATTATTAGTGCTGTTATATCACAATATTATTTACCCTTGATTAAAGGAGAGCTTATTGTTGATGTAGCCTATGAAGATTTATCAATAAATATTAATGCGGATAATCTTGAAGATGTTGTAAACGAATGTTGGAATGATGTTAATGAATCATTGGACAAAAAAGCAATTATAGAGCTTTTCAATTTTGTAAAATGGGCTCTTGGAACAGGAGCAGCAGAATTTTATTCATTAAAAGAACAACCGCTTAAAAATCAGCCTGCATGGACAGAAAGATTGTGGGACGGAGTTGACATTGAGGACCTCATTCAACAATATGAAAAAGAAAATAAAGTAGCATTTAAGGTGCCTGTCAAATATAGTAAGGTTGGAGAGCCGACAAGTTTAAAAACCTGTTGGTTTAAAGTATTCTTTGCAAAGGATGATAGTATCCAAAATGCCGAGACCCACTTTGTACGAGAGAATATCACAATTATTGATATTAAATCGATAACAAATCAAGGTGTAAGAGCAATGGTACTTATAGATGACAAAGATCTTTCAAACCTGCTTGGGGATTCAGAAAATCCAGCACATACACAATGGCAGAAAGATTCTCAAAATTTTAAAGACAAATACATTGATGGGGATAAGTGTATCAGCTTTGTTGTAGCAAGCATAGGCAAGATTTTTCAAAAGTTACAAAAACCTGCCAAGGGTTTGGAGAAAGATCTTTTAAAAGATATTTTCTTTATTCCTGCTGATGAAAACAATGACGACCGTTCTGATGACATCGATGATGATTCTCATAAAGACACAACAGATATAAAGAATAAACAAGTTCCTCAAATACCGCCGTCGGGCAAGCAAATGGTACGAGTAAGTAAAATTCCTGGAGGTCTTAAAATCTATCCATACGGTATGACAAAAGACAACTTGCCCAAAATCGAATTGGCTATTGCTTATGACACAACAAGAGGTAACCCATTGAATAAGTACCGACCGTTCGATTTTCAGCTTAATAAAGTTCCTATTAAAACCGTACCAACAAACTGTAGGTTTGAATTTCCGCAAGCTAATGTTGTAAGATTAGAGCCTTACAAGGAAGATTTCGAATTGACAATTACAGGATTTGATGAAAACAGAGACTTATATTTTTCCATAAAAACACAATACCCGGAAAATGATTCGGAGATATAACTACACCGGAAGAAAAAAACTTTTGGGAATAAGAATTAATGAATGGACCAAAAAAGGAACCAAATACTTTGAGGTTATATGCGATCTGAGAAATTCAGGATTCCCTGATGATGCTAAAATTTTTGTTGAGCCTTATTTTAAATCATCCTTCTTACGATTTGACTTCGGGACTATTGCAAGATTTCAGCCACCTGCAAACCCCGATGTAAGTGATTTGCCAACGACTGACCATCTCAAGTACAGAATAAAGGTTGTGGATGAAAGCTCCAAACACGGATTGATTTTGGGGACAGCAGATATCCGGGGGGTATCAGTAGACAACCCACACAGTGGCAAACAATCAATTCTTCCAGTTGACTTTGTAGAGTTAGGAAGCAGAATCTGGACTTTAGAATTTAGAGCCGACAGACCTGTTTTAGCTGTAAATTCCTTACTGACTGATTTTGGTATCAGGGAGAAAGTAAAGCAGGGAGATTTCTTCACTTTGGTATACCCAGAAGTTATAAAGATGATTGCTTTGAAGCTTGTAACCGAAGATGGCTTTTATGACGAAGGACTATCAGGTTGGCAAGCTGAATGGATGCGATATTTCAAAGAGGTATTACGACAAACACAAATGCCCACTCAAAATGACGAGAACTCTGTTGAAGAATGGGTAAACGATATATCCGAAGCTTTTGCTAGAAAGTATCAGGTTGTCGAGCATTATAAAACATTAAACAAAACAAATTAAGATGGTAATCAGAATTCTTACCGAAAACGGTATTAATGAATTTTTCAATCAGCTGCAAGAAATAAGAACTGGGACAAGACAGAATCTGAGTGTTGAACTTTTAAAGGAAAATAATTTCACCGCTTCATTTGACGAAGAGATTGAAATCGAAGAAGGTACTTTTAAAACGAAAAAGGAATTGATTGAGTACCTCTGTGAAAAGCTTAATCTAAAAAACAATAAACACCTGTACTACCATCGTGGATTATGGTCTTGGCTTTCTGTTTTCTATTTTAAAGATCTGACCTCAATAAAAGACGGGAAGAGAAAGGTAAATGAAGATGCAAAGTATATATTGATGGAACCAAAAAACTGGAGAAGATATTACAGACATCTTTTGGCATCCTTTGCACGAGTGTACTGTGAGCTAGATACTTTAGCAAATCCTTATTTGTCGTATCCTGTTCCAATCTGGAGTGATTTGCATGAACAGCTTTTTGCTTATCAACAAATTGCCACAAATAAACCATTGATTGAAGCGGCTAACAAACTTTATTGGGATGAAAAGAATTCAAAAATTAAAAGAGGAGCCGGCTCTAAAAACGAAGGTTCTCCAAGGCGATTTTCAGATATTGTTGGCCAGTTTGAATTAACCTTTGACTTAAACGCAATGTCTCTTGATGCAATATTGTCAATTTTTCCGGAACAAGAATTTAAGAAATGGAACTCTGCCGCATAACTAATTTTACGATTTCTCCAATTTGTTTTGCAAGCAACGGCGGTACAGCATTCCCCACCTGATGAAATTGTTCAGTTCTGGGTCCGCAAAAAAAATAGTCATCAGGAAAAGTTTGTATCCTAGCCGCTTCCCTTACCGTCAGGCTTCTGCACTGACCGGGGTCGGGATGTATAAAATAATGTCCGTCTTTAGAGATATGGCTGGTAATAGTTTTTGATGGTTCATTCCACAGCTGGGCTTTAAACCGGTTAGCAAAGTCACCGCTTCTTGCATTCTTATGTTTCGGTAATAATGATGCCGGAAATTCGGCCAGCTTTGGGGAACGGCCTTTTACTTTTCCAAAACAGGCCACAAACAAATACCGCCACAGGTCTTCTTTTATATGACTGCGGGTTTCATGGTTGAGAAACCCTTTCAGTTTTTTGTCCAGATACCATTCAGGCAGATAATTTATTCCGGTTTCAGCGTCAACGAAAATATTTCCTCTGTCTTTACGTGGCAAAGAAAGTTCATCAACCGTTTTCATCATTTCATTCCATATTTCCAACCCGATTTCTTTCTTTAGTCCTAAAGTTTTGACTGATTCAACCGCTGCTTTCCATTCCTGCCTTCCGTCTTTCTGTTTTGAAAGCCCACTACGCAAAAGTGGCAGCCCTTTGAGCACATCAGCAACAGTTACTAGCTTTGCCGCCGGAGCAAGTATTTCCGGTTCTGCTTTTATATCTTCCCTGACTCCCAGTAATATAACCCGGTGCCTTGTTTGTGGTATGCCATATTCTTCTGTACGTATGATAAAATCAGATGGCTCAAATCCTTTTTCGAACAGATTTATTGTTTTCTGCTTTTTAACAAGGGAATAAATTTTATACCTGAATTTACTTTGGGGTATTTTTCTGTTACCATGAAGTTTCCTGTAGGATTCTACGGGATTTTTAAGATCATTCAATAACTGATTGAATACTGATTCCTTCTCCACTTTGGATGAAAGAAGCCCTTTTACATTTTCCATGATGAAAACTGCCGGCTGGTGTACAGCAAGAATTCTGTAATACTCCCTGTACAGATAAACTCTTTCATCTTCTTTATTAAGACCTTCTTTCTCCTGACGGCGGGCCCTTCCTACAAGTGAGTAAGCCTGACATGGCGGGCCACCGATGAGTAAAAAATTTTTCTCCCCCTTCAGGGATTCCCGAATACGTTTATCAATAAGTTCATGGTCTTTGGGATTTCCCAAGGAGAATCTCCATGCTTCATTCTTTGCAGCTTCAGCTTGTTTTGGAAATAATTTGTACAAGTCTTCAACCTCTTTCAGTTCTCCCCTCACAAACTGATAATATTCTGACGGCAGTGATTTGTAAGGAAACTGTCTTAAAAAACTGCGAAGGGTTAATGTTTTATGAGCAAATTCATCTCTTTCAATTGAAAGAGCAATTTTGAAAAAACGATTCTTACGTTCATCCACAACAGATGAAAATCCTTCGCCCAGACCACCTGGCCCGGCGAACAGGTCTATAATTGGAACTGGTTTCTTATTCATTGCCTACGAAATCTTCTTTAGTTCTTCTTTTTCTTTTTACCTGAGTCATTGAAAATCTCATCACTGAAGAATTCCTTGAATGAAACCCCAAGGGCTGTAACTACTCTTTCAAGAGTTCCAACAGAAATGTTTTTATTCCCTTTTTCAATGTGGGTAAAAAAGCTTCGTTCTATATCCGCTTCGTAAGCAAACTTTTCTTGCGATAGTCCGATGTTATCTTTTCGAAGTTGAAAAATCCGTTTTCCAATTTTTTCCTGAATAGTCATGTTTCAAACTTATTTTTATGTGTACGATAAACCGGTATGTTTTAATACACGGTTAAAAACAACGATTAATTAAAGGAATAACTTTAATGAGTATTGATATTGGCCTTTAAGTCACGTTGAGGAAAAGTGCGGGGGGGTATGTGAGAGAAAAGATGCCGGATCAAGCCGCCCTTCGACAAGCTCAGGGTGACAGTGGGGGCCCCGGGGTGACAGTTGGGGGCTCGCCCTTCGACAATCCCGAAAGCTATCGGGACAGGGTGACAGTGGAGCCTGGCAGCAGAGTGTGTTATGCGGCTATCTTATTTTTTCTGTTTGCGCAGCACGACTAACAGTAACAGCAGGAAGAGCAGGCCTGCGCCGCCAATTGTATAATATTTATACGGGCCGGTAAGCTGGCTTATTATACTGCCACCCTTGCTGCTGCCGCCACCTTTGCCGGTTACGGCTTGTTTGAGGTTGTCGAAATCGCTGTCGGCAACAATGGCTTTGAGGCTGCCGGTGGCGGTGTTATACTCCTGCCCGGCAGGTACGGCAAGTGTGCTGCTGCCGGTTACCACTTCGGGATGGCCTTCGTAATTCTTGAGCAGGAAACTGCCGTCGGTACCCAGCACAATACCCACCACTGAGCGGAGCCTGACCATGGCAATGGGCTTGCTGCCGCCTGCACGGGTAGCTGCAAAAAAGTCGAACAACTGCACTGCGGCGTTTACCCTTTTAGCCGATGACAGCAACAGTTTTACGGTAGCCACTTTGCCTCCTTTTTTAGCACCGGCTTCGGCACCCTTGCCGGCAAGCTGGTCTATTTTACAGATAATGTTGCCTTCGCCATCAACACCATCGTCGGCAGAAGTGCCCAGGGTTATCTGCACATGCACATCGGGGTAGCCGGTTTCTTTGGGGTATTCGAGTACGGCCACCGTGCCATCGATAAACTGCACCCTGAAACGGCCACCCATTGAAATGCGGAATGTGGTTCCCAGCGGGTAGAAGCGCTGGCCGCTGCCCGCCTCGAGTGACTGGTTGCCGGCCCTCATCCACTCTTCGCCATTGACCAGCGGAATTATTTTGTAATGGTTGCGCACCCGAACGGCAAACGTATCGGTAACCTGCTGCTGCAGGTTGTCTTTTTTGGAAAGCACCTCCACCTGTGCCACATAGCACAGTGTGGCATTGGCGGGGAGCATATGCAGGTATGTGTTGTTGACCTCCCTGAACTCGATATCGAACCGTGAGCTGCCTTCGAAAAGATTGATGTTATAATTTTTCCCGAAAACGGCGCCCCTGTCGTTGGGGTCTTGTGTCTGGTAGGAATAACCTGTTTGCTGTGATGCTCCTGTAAAATCGTACTGCATATCATTACCCGGCACATATACTTTGAGCAGTGTGGCTTTTTTAACGACATAATTGTCGTCGGTATAGTTTACATGTATGGCCAGCGGAAAGGCGGGTTTTGCTTCTTCGTCAAAATCGTAGCCGAGCTGATAATTCATTTCGAATGGAATGTCGATGCTGCTGGCTTCGCCGGTAAAGGAGGCGGTGTTGGTTTCGTTGTCCATCGTCATCTCAATAGAGCCAGAGGTTTTTAACACCCCTCCTTCTTTTTTGGCGGTGCCGGTAAATACCGAGCTGACGGTCCAGCGGGTGTCTTCTTTTTCTTTTTCATAGACACTGAGCACAATGGTGCCGCTGGCTTCAATACTGCCGGTGCTGCCATCGACCGTGCCGGCAGCGCTGCCATTGAACAATACATAGTTGGTGGCGGCGGTTTTTTGTTCCCGCACCTGTACATTCATTTTTATAGTTACTTCTCCCTTCTCGGTAATTATCATGTTGAAATAACGGTTGCCGGTTTCGGCATAAGTAAACTTACCGGGCTGGTTAAGGTTAAGATGACAGGTGTAATTGCCTGCGGGTATTTGAGACATGACACTGAAAGAAATAAACATAAACAGCAGGAGGACGGCTTGTTTTTTCATCTGGTTACTTTTTTGATAGTGGTTAAGAAGGATGCTGCCTCACAGTGCAGTGATACAGATCAGGAGCAAAACAAGGTATGGCTAAATAAAAGGGATAACTATGATTTTAAACAGGATGGGGATTTTTTGTGTGACAGAAACCCCGGGTGCAAGCCCTGGTAACAGTGAGTTTAAGCAGATAGTTTTGTGAGGAGGCGGGTTAGTGTTTTGTCTGCCTTTGCCGGTTTGAGGCTGCACTCCCAAACAGTAATCACTTTCCAGCCTTCTTTCTTTAATGCTTTTGCGGCTTTGGCATCGTTTGCTTTGTTGCGGCTTATTTTGGCAAGCCACCATTCGGTTCTTGTCTGCGGCACTTTGTAGTATTTGCAATTTGCATGGCCGTGCCAAAAACAGCCGTGTATAAAGATGATGGTTTTGTATTTGGGCAGCACAATGTCGGGATGGCCGGGGAGCTTTTTATCATGCAATCTGTAACGGTAGCCTTGTGCATGGAGGAACTTCCGCACCAGCAGCTCGGGTTTGGTGTTGGTGCTGCGTATCTGCGACATGTTGTAGCTTCTTGTTTTCTTATCATGCACATCGGCCATGGTGTAAAGGTATGTTTTAACCACGGCGGGCACAGCGGACACAGCGGAGATGCCGGATCAAGTCCGGCATGACAGTTGGAGCCCGGGGTGACAGTTGGGGGCCCGCCCTTCGACAAGCTCACCCTTCTACTGGCTCTGACTTCCGACCTCAGACCTCCGTCTTCCCTCCCTCTAACCTGCACAAACGAACATAAACCTGCAATAATGTACACAAACCTGCACAAACCTTTCCAAACAGGAAAGGGCCTTCCGGCCGGGTTGTATATTGCATCCTGTTGCTGATACGGTAAATAAGAACTGCACAGGTATGTACCTGACGTACACGAAGCCGCCCTTCGACAAGCTTCCGCCACGGCGGACAGGCAGGGTGACAGTATGTTTTACCCGGTTTACTATTTTCTGTAGTAGCGGTTCATATTATCGAAATAGCTGGTAAGGAAGTGGGCATCGAACATATGACTGAGGCTGCTGCTGAAATCTTTTGTTACGGGCGGGTACTGCGGGCCTGTCATCCTGCGGAATTCCACACCGGGTATATCGTTGGGCAATGAGTGCTTGCAGAACGCATCGAAGAGGCGGCCCGCTTCATCTCTTTCTTTGTACGCAAAATAAGGGTGCAGCAGTTTGGCCGTAGTGCCATAGGGCACCACATCGGCCGGATTGTACCACACAATTATCTTTTTCACCTTGCCTTCTTCCACCATTTTTTTGTACTGCTGGAAGTTGATATAGGAACGGTCGCCACCGAGAATATTGAGTTCGTCCACTTTAATAACTCCTTCTTCAATCAGGGCCTCTGTTACCGTGGCGCCATTGCTATGGGCATAGAGTGTTTCAAACTTAGTGCCGTTGAGTTCCTGCACTAATTTTTTGCCGTAATCGCTGTTGAGGGTAAACTTTCCGATGGAAATATTATCGGCTGCCACCCGGAAGAAATCTGTCCATGAGGCATTATCGGTGGTGGCAAAGTATTCGCCCTGCTGAAACTGGTGGCCGGTGAGGGGGCTCCGCACTTGTGACACATCGTTTTTCTCCATGGTGTTCATCAGCCCGAGGATGATGCCTTCTTTAATGACTTTCTTTGGTGTGCCCAGCGGTGGTACATAGGAGGCAATTGTTTTTCTAAGGGAGCCTACCTGGTCTTTGTAGGAGGTAAGGTTGTTTTGAAATTCGCCCACATAATTGTTCATGATTTTTTCCAGTTCTTTTTTTCTTGCTGCGTCGGCCTTTTCCTGCTCTTTCTTCCTGGCCTCGTAGGATTTCAGGTCGTCGAGGTAACTGGTAATCTTATCAACATTGTCCCGGTACACAGCATTGCCCGGATCCATTTTAGCTGCTTTCTTATACAGCGACAAGGCTTTTTTCCAGTTCCTGCTGTTGTGTGCAGCGACAGCTTTCTTGTACACATCGTAGGCTTCGTTTTTCATAAACTCGGTAAATACAGGATTGTAGCTGCTGATGGTGGCCGGTGCAGAAGGGGTGCTTGATGTGGTGCTATAATAACCCTGGCTGCCGGTTGGTTTGGTAAAATCGTACGCCGTTCCAAACAAATCTCCTTTAAGCTGTGCCTGCAAGGCTGTACAGGAACCTGCAAGGGCGATCAGAAAAAATAATTTTTTCATCTTGTTTATTTTTTAATCATGTTACAAAGAACTTCCGGTCTTTACCCATACGCATACCCGAAAGGATACACAGAGAAGATGTACCGAACAGGGCTTTCGTTTCATGAAAGAACATTTTATTTATTGGCTGACGGGCCAAAGAGGAAGCCTGCCCTGATGGAAGCATAAGGCTGATACAGGTAGCCAACAGCAGTAGCCTCATCAGTACGGTACACCACATTCACAAAGAAACCATTGAGGCTGGTGATGGGTGTAAACGTAAAGCCGGCAAATAGCAATCCGCCATAGTTGGTAAAATCGGCTTTGGAGCTGAGTGTAAAATCAATACCATAGGCAGCCCCGAATGTGGGACGGATGGCTAACTTTCCGGCCATGATGGTGGGCTTTACCGGAAAATAACGAAGCCCGAGATAGCCTTCGATACTGCCGATATTTTTTAAGGTTGCCCCTGGCAGACCGGACAACTTCCTGTTTTTATAATTTCCTTCGATATACATGCCCAGCGATTTGCCGCCAAAGGTGGAGTTGATGCCGAAATCCATAATGGGGGCTTTAATGTCCTCTGTGGCCGTTTTAATTTTTGAGTTCATAGAAAACTCACCAAACATCTGCACGGTGCGGATGCGGAAGGGTGTTTTCTGTGCTGTGGAAGCAATGGCGAACAACAGGCAGGTGGCAGCGATAACGTATGTTTTCATGTGGCTGTTTTTCGTAAGGTAATCAAGAAATCAAAAGGGGGAGCTGATTTTGGTCAGATTGCCGTTTTATTGACGCTTCTTTTACAAAGGGGGGAGCCAATAGTGAGGATAGGAATATGGCAGAGGGATAATAAAAGACTGCCAAACTAAGCCTGACACAATACCGGGCAGATATTGCCGCAGCACTGTAAAGCCGGGTTTGGCAGCCTGTTAATTTTTCGATGGCTGCTATTGTGAGCTAAGATCTTTTCTCAGCTTCATGATGTACACTTCGTTGCTGGCAACGGCATCGGTCATGAGCTTATCCCGTTTGTCCCATTCGAGGGTGCCATAGGCTTTAATGTATTCCTCTTTAAATGCACTGGTAGCCTGTGGCCCGTAAAAATCTGTTTCGAGTGAAGCCACCCCGTCTTTTAAATTGCGGATGCTTACCACCACAGGTTCTGAACCATCCCATTGCTGTTCGAATACATTGAGGCTGTATGCTTCCCAAAACTTACCTTTTAAGGTTTTGGCCAGCTGTATGCCTTTTTTCAGTTCCTGGCGGTAGTCGTCCTGCATTGAAAGTTTAATGGTTCTTACACTTACCAGGAATCTTTCGGCCTTCATATCCGGCTGAAAGCTTAAGCTGTCCATCCAGCGGTAAACACCATTTTTGGTGTCGTCGAGATAGGGGAAAAATGTTTTGTCGAGGTCAAGGCTGTGGGCGGTGGCATCGGCCCTTTCTTTATCAAAATCGGCCAGCGACATGCCCCCGTTTACCAGATGATAGTACCCGGCGTATTTACCTGTCATCACCTCATAGACCGTCAGTTTTTCTTCGGCTTTATGAAACTTAGCGATGTGCAGTTTGTATGCTGCCTCAAATGCCATCTTCTGTCCCTTTTTGGGTTTTACCGTGTTTACGTTGGTAATGTCTGTCTTTTGTGCATGGGTGGCCAGCGTGGCAGCCACGAACAACAATAAAAGGATCTTTTTCATGTGTGGTTGGTTTTTGTTTAAAAAAAAATATCCGTGACGCAGTTGTGAAAATGCAACTGCATGAAAACATCTGAAAAACATCAACTGTAAAAGGGAATTACCGGGCAGTTAGAACAGGGAGGGAATTAGCGTTAAGAAAAGATAATGCTAATTCCGGAATAAAAGGTAAAGGGGCGGAAAATAGTTTCAGGTATTTTGCCGGAGGCGGTGGTAGTTGATATTTCGAAAATCTGTGTTGACAAGGCTCGGTTGCAATATATTTTTAACTTCCGCAAAAAAGCTCCTGCAAGCAGGAGCTTTTGATTGCTTAATGGTTAAGGCCTTATTTTAAGGGCCTCCTGTACTGGCTGTACCAGACAATCTTTCCATCTTTTACCTGGTTAATGTCGTGGAAGCTGGCAGAGTCCACTTTGCCGGTTTTGTAGGTGTCAGTCTCTTTGTACCATGCTACGATATATGCTTCTTTCTTGTCGGTGGCATACATTTTTTGCCATCCTTCCATATCAATTGCAACGGAACTGAGGCTGTCGCGGTAGGTACCCCAGAATTTCATCAGGTCGTCTTTGCTCTTGTGCAGGTGGTCGCCGGAACTCATTTCCACATCAACCGTATCTGCAAAGGCAGCACCCAGGGCTGTAAGGTTACCATCGGCCCAGTCTTTATAGGACTGAAGCACTGTTTTTAAATCGGCATCTGATACATCAGTACTCCAGTTGCTGCTGTAGCTGGCTTTGTAGGGAAGATCGGCTGGCGGAGTGGCAGTGGTGGCTGCCGGGGTTTCGGGTCCGGCTTTTTTGTCTTTGTCGCTGTTGCATGACATGAACGCAACAATGCCGAAACAGATAATCATCTTTTTCATGTTTATGTTGGTTTTTGGTGAAAAAAAGTACAAACAGGAAACGGCAGGGGGAATTAAAGCGGGGGGATTGTACTGTAAAATAGGAAAAATAATTGAATGGGGCGAACGATATGCCGCCCCCGGAATACAATGTGGTTATATGCAGCTGTAACTGCGGTTTCTTTTTCGCCGTCCTGTTCTTTATTGCTATCGCTTTACTCTTACCAGGCTATACTCCTGGCCTGCACCATTATTTAATTTTAATATTCTTCCTCCACGGACTGCACTGAATGAAGCTTCAAATTTATCTGTCTTGCCGCCAAAGCGGTTGGTGGCAGTCAGCATCCAGTTGGTAACGGTAAAGTTTCCTTTGTACTCCTGCTGAAACGTTTTCATATTTCCCACTGCGCCGGTTGCGCCATTGTGAATACTGGTGTAGGATCCGTTGGTGTTAAAAATGAAGGTGGCACTGGTGGCGGCCAGTGTCATACCGGCATAGCCTTCATAGCCGGACGGACTGGTATAGTACCACTGTGCGGTTGATGTATTTCCGTTTTGCCATTTGCCGGTAACATCAGATGGTGCAATGGCAAACTTGTTATAGCGGGTCATGGCTGACAGGTCGGACCCAAACGGGTCGTTGGCTTTTGGAAACAGTTGGCGGAACGCCGCTTCATCTGGCGCCGTACCAATGATAACGCTTACAGCATTGGGAACAATATTTAAATACATGCCTATAAAGCAGGATTTGCCGGTGCGTTTGTCGGTAGCACTGCCTTCCATATACGGAGGCTTTAACGCCATGCTTGCCCCGTCATTAAACTGCTTTGACTGTACATCGAACAGCTTTGTAACATAATTATCCCAATAGTATTGAGCGTCTCTTACCCCGGTGCCGCTGAACTGGCTGGCATTATAGGGAACATGATAATTCAGGTACACAGTGTTGTTTCCCTTTTCAACCATCACATAGTCGTTTTGTACAGTGCTTGCCCAGCCATCGTCAAAATTGCTGGTGGTGAACGTATAACTGCCATTCGCTGCCGGCTGACTTACTTTATTATCAACCGGGGCTTTAGTGGTTACCGCCGTTGCCTTTTTAAACTGCAAGGAGTTACCAATGGCTTCCAGGTCGGCCATGTATTTATCACTGTTCGTCATAAACACAAGGCTCATTTTATTTCCTTTGCTGACTGCGGTCATGAGTATGATAGCAGACTGGCTTCCATTAAAGGAAAAAGCAGATGTACCCGTTTTAATTTTCCAGTTGTTGGGCAAGTTCTCTTCTGTTGACTCCCGTTCGGCAGAAGGCTGATAAGGCGTCACAACCAGGTCTGTCCATTCTGTTTCAAAATCTGTATTAAGCACCCCAGTTCCCGGAATGCTCTTATAGACAATAAACTTTGCATATTGTCCGTTTTGCGGATTAGTAATGGCATAGGACCTTGAACCATTTCCGATCTCTTTTTTCCATCCCTTCGGTATTGTATAGGATGCAAGGTCAAAGCTCTCTTTCTGTTGCGAAAAAACACTCTGACCGATTAACAGCAAGCAGACCGTTATTAACTTTTTCATACTATTTTTTTGTTTTTGCTATTGTTGTAACCTCTCCGGAGGGAGATAATTTACGTACTGCATAATTGCCCCCATCGAGAATGTAAACATTGTCTTTGCTGTCAATAGCCAGCCTTACTTTTCCGGGAAAATCAAATAGTGAAGCAAGGGCTTTTCCATCTTTGTATCCTTCTTTTGAACGACCGCCCATATTTGAACCGCAGGGCTGAATAAGGCTGTTGCCGGCAGCAGTACTTACTTTGTTATTGGCTACTTTGATAATGCGGTTCATCCGCTGATCGGCAAAGAGCAGTTCTCCCTTCTTATTAAATACAATAGGACCGGGCTGCACCAATTCGGCTTTAGCTACATCTCCCTGTGAATAGACAGGGCAATAATCTCTCTTAAAGCATTGTCCCGCTACCACACTTACGTTGCCATCGGGTGTTATTTTGCTGATGCACCTGCTTGCCACGGAAGCAACATAAAGGTTGCTTTCCGCATCAACCCCAATACCTGTTACCTGCCTGACTTTGACCGTATCACCTTTTTTGTCTTTCAGTAATTCTTGTTTATTATCCGGGGTAAGCCGGTAAAAGCAGGAAGTGGAAGAATGATTGACGGGGCTGCTGAAAAAGATATTATCTTTTTTATCGATCACCATGAACTCTATTTCGGCCAGTTCCACCGGGTTCTTAGCAGGTTCAGCCCAGGCATTCTGGTAGTTTTCTCCTGCTGCGTGGATGGTGAACTTGCCATCGGGTGCCAGTTTCCACAGGCTGTTCCAATGCGGATGCGTCATAAATATATTCCCTTTAGAGTCGGCCACCATCAGTTCTGCATCGGGTGTTACAGAGCCCCTGAAACCTTTTGCCACATCTTCTGAAACATAGCTGGATTTGCCATCCGGTGTAATCTTCATCAGCATGCGTTCAAACTCGATGTACAAATTATCATAGGCATCCACTACTATTTCCCTTGGTGACCAGGGCAGTTCAATGGGCTTGGTTTGTGCGAAAATTACATTGCAGTAAAAAGCAGGACTGAGAATTACAAGCAGTATCTTTTTCATTTCTGTTCTTTTTATTATAACAAACATCATTTATTTATCAGTGGCTGGCAATCCCGTAAAAAGGGGGTCGGGCCAGACCTGCAGTCCGGGAAATTTCGGCCATATCCCTTTTTAGGGGATGAGGCCAATAGCAAGCAAAAATTATTTTTGGCCGTAGAAATTGAGTATTACTGAAACATCACACCTGAAGCAATACACAATCTCCTGTAGCAGCTAATGGTAAGAATAATGGTTAAATTTAGAACATGAAGAACTATAAATTGATTATTGGGTTTATTGCGGCCCTGCTTATTAGCAGCAGATTGCCGGCGCAGCAGGAAATTGCCGACAGCCTTACCACCCTTCTGTCTAAAACAACAGCAGAGAATGAAAGGGGCCGCTTACATATTAAGATTGCCAAAGAATATATTTCATTTGATACTGTAAAGGCAAGGGATCACCTGCAAAAGGGATTGGAGCTGGCGGATAAAAGCGGGGATAATATGGGCTCCGGCATGTATCACCTCTACACCTCCTACCTGTTATGCAATAAAGGGATGTATAAAGAGGGGTTAGCCGCTTTTGAAAAAGCTGCCGGTTATTTCACAAAGTTCATTTCTGATAAAAAAATTACCAGGGCAGAAAAAGCAGCGGCAGAAGCTTTGCTGCTGGATGCCGAATTGAGTCAGGGCAATGTGTATCTTGAATTATACGATTATGAAAAGGCGTTAAGCGTTTTTTGGAAAGTGCTGAAATTATCAGAGCAGACAGATTTTCCGGAAAAAGATGCTGCAATCGCTGTTACTTATCAATCAATTGCACTGGCTTATTATCACAGGGCACAATACCAAACAGCTTTGCAATATTATTTAACAGCTGTTCCCTATGCCCAAAAAAGCGGCAACCAGAGAATGGCAGCAGAAAGCAATATTTATGCTGCTATGTGTTATACATTAGTGAGGAAGTATGACTCTTCGGCTTTGCTGCTACACAGAGCAGAGCCGGTAGTGCTTCAGTCAGCAGATGCCGTATTGAAAACAAGTTTTTTTGCAAGGAGAGCAGAACTGTACCGGTTTACAGAAAAATGGCAGGACGCAGTGGATAATTACGATACGGCCATTCAATATGCAAAAGCTACTTCCAATATTTATATGCAGGCAACTTTTGCACATGCCAAAGCGAGGTGCCTCCTAAAACTGCAGAGAATAACCGAAGCAAGGAAGGAAGGGATGAAGGCCCTGGAACTGGCCAGGTCTATTGATAAAAAAAGAGAGATACTGGAATCGCAAAAGGTTTTGAGCATGGTGGAAGCCGCCGCCGGTGATTATGCTGCGGCTTATGCCTATTCAGAGCAATACAATACTGGTAATGATAGCCTTCATGCAACTGATCTGACGGAGAAAATTCAGTTGCTGGATAAAAAATACCAATCAGCTTTACAAGAGGAGAAGATCGGTCAGCTGGAAAAGGACAAAAAAATACAGGAACTTATCAGCCGCAAAAGGCAAACGATTAACTACATACTTTCTTTCAGTGTGTTGGCACTGCTGGTTACAGGGCTGCTTGCCATCAGAAATCATCTGCAAAAGCAAAAGTTACAGCAGCACCGCATCAATGAACTGGAAACAGAAAAAAAACTGATGGCGACCGAAGCTGTACTGAAAGGAGAAGAGCAGGAACGAACCCGCCTGGCCAAAGACCTGCATGACGGACTGGGCGGAATGCTTTCGGGTATAAAATATTCATTGAACACTATGAAAGGTAATCTGATTATGACTCCCGAAAATGCCCAGGGCTTTGAACGCAGCATTGATATGCTCGACAGCTCTATAAAAGAAATGCGCCGTGTGGCACATAACATGATGCCCGAGGTGCTGCTGCGATATGGACTGGATGCTGCACTAAAGGACTATACAACAGAAATTAATAACAGCGGGATCATTAAGATTATATACCAGTCAATGGGGACCGAAAAAAAAGGTCTGGAACAATCATCATTACTGGCCTTATACCGCATAGTGCAGGAGTTAATCAGCAATGCTATTAAACATGCTGCAGCCAGTGAAGTACTGGTTCAGATTTTCTGGGAGAGTGGTAAATTAGTGGTGAACGTTGAGGATAACGGAACAGGATTTGATCCTTCAATACTGGATATTGCAGAAGGTATTGGCTGGAAAAATATCCGTTCCCGGGTAGAGTTGCTGAAAGGAAAAGCAGATATTCTGTCGCATCCTGGTAAAGGGACCGCCGTAAATATTGAGTTTATACATTTATAAATGATAAAAGTTTTTATAACAGACGATCATTATATGGTGGTGGAGGGAATCCGATCACTGTTGATGAATGAAAAGGACATTGATTTCATTGGCTCTGCCTCCAACGGCGAATCCTGCCTGGCCTTTTTGCGTAACAGGCGCCCGGATGTTTTGCTGCTGGATATTAACCTGCCCGACATTAACGGAATAGATCTTTGCAAACAGGTGAGGGATAAATACCCGGATGTGTTTGTGTTAGGACTGAGCACATTCAACCAGGCAAGCTATATTAAAGACATAATGAGTAATGGTGCTTCAGGATATGTACTGAAGAATGCCACACAAAAAGAACTTACTGAAGCTATACATTTAGTGGCAGCAGGAAAAACATATATGGCATTTGACGTGGCAAAAACGCTTTTGGCAGCCGAGCAGCAAAAAAAGAATGACATCATACTGGGGAGACGGGAGAAAGAAATACTTGATCTTATTAAACATGGTTACACCAACGCTGAAATGTCAGAAAGGCTGAATATCAGTATTAACACTGTGGACACCTACCGGAAAAGCCTTCTATCCAAATTAAAAGCAAAAAATACTGCAGATCTGATACGGCTTGCTTTCTTACACAAGCTTATAAATATTGACTAAGTATGTTTTACTATCAGAAAGGCTAAATCTCTGCTGCTATATGCTAGTACAACAAATAATCGCTGATAACAGCCTCCCACCGTTGCCGGATATCCAGGTTAAAAGAATGACCCTTCTGCAGTTTATCAAAAGCATGATGCACACCGAGCAGTTTGTCAAGATGCCCTTCGCCGGAAGGGTTGGCCACCGTTTTATACAACCGCTGCTGCAATTGCTGCGGATACAACTGATGTACTGTTTGCAGGAAAGCAATACCTGTTTGCACTGCATTGAAAGAATCAATATCAGTTACCTGCCACTGCACACCGTGGCACTGTGTGCCTGCATAAATACCTGCTGATGGTGTGTAGCTGACAGGAGACGCCTGCACACCGGAAAGCAACAGTGCCTGTATGGCTGCTGCTAATTTCACTTCATCCATCCAGGGTGCGCCGCACATAGTGAAGGGAGAAAAAGTTCCTCTTGCCTCGCAGATGTTGACCCCTTCGAGGAGGCCAGTGCCGGGATAGAGCATAGCAGTATGCACATTTTGTATGGCGGGTGATGTGGGGATAAATGGAAAATTCTTTTCTGCTATATGATGACGCTGATAGCCTGATACTTTTATAACATGCAATTCCAAATGAGGGATATGGCTGGCAGCAAAGTACTGTGCCAGTTCGCCGAGGGTGCAGCAATGCTTTAAAGGAATATTCCAGCGGCCAATAAAGGAAGAGCAATGTTCTTCATCAAGCATCGGGCCTTCTGCTTTATGTAATAATGCGCCGGTGGGGTTTGGTCTGTCTAATACAATAAATGGCTTGCTGTTTGTTGCGCAGGCCTGCATCACATGTGTCATCGTCCACAGGTAAGTGTAGTAACGGCAGCCCACATCAGGAATATCGAACAGCACTGCATCAATATCATGAAGTGTACCCGCAGCAGGAGCCAGGGTATCACCATACAAGCTTATTACAGGAAGACCAGTGAGGGCATCTTTTGTATTACTTTGATACGCACCATCGGCACCGGTAACAGCAATACCGTGTTCGGGAGAAAAAAGTCTGATAACCCGGAAATTATTTTTGAGTACCGCCGTTCTGCTCTTTTCGCCTGTGATGGTGGTGGCCGCATCGTTTGTTACCATGGCAAGTTTCATTTGTTTCCATGGTGATGATTGCTGTAAGAATATATCAATGCCGTACTGCATGGCGTAAAGGTATTGTTTTGATTTGCGCAGGCACAAAGCGGCGGTGCCATTGTTTACCAGACAAAGAAAATGCAAATATTTACATACGCTGTAAGGCGTAGGCAAATCGTAAAACCCTCACAGCATAAAAACCTAAAATAAACCAAAAAGAGGCCTGTATTAAAAATAGTTGAACAAAAAGTACAGATAATATATCCGTGTTTTTATTTTAGTATAGCTATTTATTTGGATGCGTTAAAAATAAATCCATATCTATGATTAAAACCTCTGGCAGGGCAGCATGGTTAGTTGCATTGGCTGTCCTTTGTTATACATCCCTTGATGCACAGTCGCCGGGGCTGATTGTTATTCCATCATCCGGTTCCGGGCCTGCCACATTAAACCCCAACAGCGACCGGTGGACTTCAGCCACCACAGCTGGTTTTACCACCAGCGATATAAGCCAGTCGGAGATTGGTTATAAAGTCATTCCTCCCATCATTACAGAGCCTACCGGCGACCTTGCTACCGGGCCCAGTGGCGGTTATTCTGATATTGTAAAATCAGTTGATGGCAGCGGCTGTTATATGTATTATGATGGCACCAATATTCTATTCCGCATCCGCATTGGCAGTATTGTAAGCGGAGCAAAAGCATACAATATTCTTTTTGATACAGATCTGAAACTGGGTGTCAGTGGCCCCAATGCAGACCCTTACTATGTGGCTCCTACTAACAGCGGCAACGGAAACCCCGGCTTTGAGTGGGAGGTGGCGCTTGAAACAGGCATAAATGGAAAAGTGGCGGTATATAATGTGGATGGCATCATTAATCCGTCTGTATCATCATCCTATTCTCTTTCCACCAATCATTTAATTTCCATTGCTCTCACCCGGGATAACAGTAATGCAGATTATTTCTATGATTTCTTTGTACCCCGCACTGCACTGGGGTTATCGGCCTCTTCAGCGTTCCGTATAGTGGTAACCACCAATACCAATCCGGGCTCTGCATTTCAGGGCACCCGTTCCGATATATATGGCATTAACGATGCTTTATTTCCAAACACAACCGATGCATGGGAATATGTTGGCAAAAACTCTCCCAGTTTCACCCTGGATAATGTTAGCTCCTCTGGTGGTGGCGTTCCGCCTGTATGTACCACCGCTCCGGTTGTAAACACAGGTATAGCATCGGGCAGTAATGTATCTGTTACCGGCACATGGACAAGGATGGATGCGTCGAAACCTTCCACAGCTACAATAACCGTGTATAAGAATAGTATAAGCCAGGGCACCACTACCTGTAATACAGGCGGCAGCTGGAATTTTACAATTGCCACAATAACCACCGGCGATGTGATAACGGCGCAGGCACTGTCTGCAGGAGAAAGTATGTGCTTATTGAGCAATCCTGTGGTGGCAACAAGCTGCAGCCCCGCAAATACATCGCTGGCATCAGGTTTTGTGCTAACCTGCCTTAGTAACAGAGGTGCCGGGGGTACAAAAACCGACGGGGCAAGGGTAAAACTTTATACCATTGCCTACAATGGTAATCTTACATTGTTTGCTGATGATGCCAGCACCACTTATAAAGTGACCTATAACGGCACTGCAAATCCTTCTGGCACCACAGCATGGGAATACCAGCATTCGAGTAACGGCGGAACAACAGACCCCTGTGGTGGTGGTTCCCCTGATATGCCCACCACAAACAGTTATGTATTTACAATCACAGAACCAGGAAAGTGTGAATCGGCACCCATCTGGCCAGCCACCTGTTTAATTGGCAGCACTACGGCCACCCCTGTTATCACACAAACGGTTTTATATCCCGGCACAAATACCATCAGCGGAAGCAGCGCAGAGGCGGCTAATTCAACCATCCGTTTAATGGTGAATGGCTTTATCGTGCAGTCAGCCAATATAGGTGCAAATGGTGCTTATAGTTTTTCAAATGTGGTTTTACAAACGGGAGATGTAGTAACTGTAAGGTCGCAGGCTTCTGCCAAATGTATCAGTAATGCTGCCACAGTTACTGTAACCTGTTTTACAAAAGCACCCATTATCACCACTGATGCGCAAGGTTATCTCACCACTGGCGCCACTACGGTTAGTGGTATTTCATCAGAACCGACAGGTACTACTATCAGGGTTTACCTGTCTTCGCCAGTTACATTAACAGGTACCACAACTGTACAGGCCGGTGGCACATGGAGTGCTGCAGTAAGTCCGGCTATTGCGGGAGGCTCGTCTTATTATGCCACTGCACAAAACGGCAGTTGCAGTGTAAGCGCCAGCTCATCGTCTGCTACTGCCCGTACAGCCACAACCGTATGCCCCACTATTACGGGCACTTATGCCGAAGGAGCCAGTCCTGTATCCGGAACATTTGCCAGTGCTTTTTCCGGTACAGTTTACCTGTACCAGGACGGGGCGCAAATTGGCAGCACGACTATCAGTTCTTCCACTAACTGGAGCATAACCATAGCAGCCGACAATCCGCTGGCTGCCGGCGGTGTGCTTACAGTGGCAGCACAGGCAACCGGTGCTACTTTAAACCGCAGTTGCGCCTCCACCACCACTGTTGCATGCAGTGCACCTGCCACACCGGTAATCAGTCCAACAAGCACTACAATCAACACCGGGCAAGCTGTTACATATACTGTCAATAGCACCCTGTCGGGGGTATTGTACAGCATTATGGATGCTGCCAGCGGTGCCAGTTATTCGGCTTCTAAATTTGGTGATGGCAACAACCAGACGTTTACAACATCTGCATTCAGCACTGCCGGAACATATAATATCGTTGTGCAGGCAGACAAGCTTTCGGGCAGCTCCTGTATAAGCAGCGCAACAGCCACGATTACTGTTTCTGGTATCTTGCCTGCCACCTGGCTTTCCTTTACTGCATCGAAAGCACAGCAAAGTGTATTGCTGAAATGGATTACCTCATCAGAAATAAATACAAAACATTTTATTGTACAACGCAGCACCAATGGCACTAACTGGCAATTGCTGGGTATGGTAACTGCTGCCATTAACAGCGTTACAGAAACTGCTTACCAGTTTTCCGATAATAATCCTGCAACCGGAGTAAACTATTACCGGCTTGTATCTGTTGACCAGGACAACCGCAGTGGATACAGTAAAGTGGTTACAGTGGTTTTCAGCACAAAAGCAGGACTGGCATTTTATCCCAACCCTGTCACAGATGGGAAATTGTTTATACAGTTACCGGAACCGTCTGTTATCCGCATTTTAAACAGTACCGGTCAGGAAATGCTGCGTCAGTCGCTGACTGCAGGCAACCATCTTGTATCGACCGGTTCGCTTCCGAAAGGAGTATATATGTTACAGGCCCGGGAAGGAGTTTATAAACTCATCGTCCGGTAGCAGCACTGTTTACCTCAAGCCACCAGATATGGGTTTGACGAACTGTTCAAACCCATATTTTGCTGACTTGCTGTTGAATGTATCAATGATGGCTTCTTCGAGATCTATATCCAGCAACGATGCCAACAGATCGAGGTAAATAGCTATGCCACCGATTTCTTCCTTCAGCATTTCCTTATTTATGTCTTTGGCTGTATAACTGCTGCCGCCATCCACACCACCTTTTTCTACCCGCTGCAATTTCTTAATCATATTGCACAACTCTCCCACTTCGCCGGCAAGGGCTGTGGTCCAGTAAGTAAGCGGCTGGTTATCGTAGCATCTAAATCCGTATGTGGCCCTTTGTACATTCAGCGGACGGAAAGCGGAGAGATCGAGTTTCATTTTTATGGGTTTTATCTTGTGCTGTAAAGTAGTTCATTTTAGAAATGGCTTTACGGATTATTTATCCGGCAGTAAAGAGCCATTCTTCCAGTTGTTCTTTTTGTACAGAGAGCCAGGGCATCCAGCTATCTGATTTTCTGATATACACTTCGGTATGCTCTGTTCCCGGAAAAAGTTTGTAATCGAATTTGCTGATAGCAGTGCTGATGTAACCGGGATAATAATACTGCCTGTTATTTGCCAGGGCATAATCAATCTTTGATAACATAAGAAACTTGCCCAGGCTGTACTTCTTATATTCCGGATGAAAGATATTGAGGATACCCGCCATACTGTTATCCCCAACATCGAAATACCCGGCGGCGATTAGTGTACGGCCGTCTCTCACCTCAATACATTTTGTATTGTAGATGTTTTGCCTTCCGGTGCCAATAAGATAATCCTGAATGGTATCGGACACATCAAACTCAACAGATGCTTTGTATATGCTGTATAACGCTTCCGCCTCACTGGTGATTACACCTTCTTTAACAGCAACGGAAAAGCCTGAACAACTGCTAATAATTTTCCTGCTGCCCCTGCTGTGCGAATAGCGTTTGAGCAGCAGCCTTATCCAGAACACCGGGATAACGGTGTCGTTCTTCAAAATAATATCGGTGGTAAAAATTGTTTGCTGCATGCGATACCACCCATGCTGCAGGTATGCGTCCAATACCTGCGGTGGCAAATAGGATGGCGTATGTACATCGTAATAGATCATTGATACGGCAAATTAATAAAGAGAGTTCATTGAAGTATTTTGTTTTTATGGTTTCAGCCATTGTTATACTGAGACAGAATCAATATGACAACATGCAGTAAATAAAAAAGGGCACCGTTGCAGATGCCCTTTTAATCTTGTACAACCTGATGATTATTTCAGGTGCTTGGCAAGGTGTTTCGCCATGTCGAACATAGACACCTGACCTTTACCAGCAAATACTGCTTTCAGTTTAGCATCAGCATTGATCATGCGTTTGTTTTTGCTATCCTGCAGTTTGTTTGCTTTGATGTAAGCCCAGATTTTTTTAACCACTTCTGTACGTGGCATTGGCTTAGCACCAACTACAGCAGCCAGTTCAGCACTTGGAGTAAGCGCCTTCATGAAAGCCGGGTTAGGTTTGCGGGCCACTTTTTTCTTAGCTACTTTTTTAGGAGCGGCTTTCTTAGCCACTTTTTTAGGAGCAGCTTTCTTAGCGGCTGGTTTTTTTGCTGCAGGTTTTTTTGCAGCGGCTTTTTTCTTAGTTGCCATTTTTTACAGTTTGAATTTTTATTGGGTTATCAGTAATAAAATTACTGCTCAAATATAGAGTTTTTATTCACTCTTACGCAATAATGAAATCTTTTTTAACCCACATTTCAGAGGGAAAATGTGAAATCTTCCCTCTGAAAACACCAGTTTTTTCGCCACAGCACTTACCTTGTGTGGAGAAAACAGCCATGTTATACATCAATATTCACAGTCACCGCAAGAGGCAAAACAACGAATGGGGCGTTGAAAACCGCTATGAAAACTTTGCGGAAGTTACTTCCGGCGGACTGTTTTCCATTGGCTTGCACCCCTGGTATATAACAGGTTCTCACTGGGAGAATGATCTGGTATCCTTGAAGAAAGTGAGTACTTCTGAGGATGTGGTGGCTATCGGTGAGTGTGGCCTTGATAAACTGTGTGCCACAGATTTTTCGCTGCAGGAAAAGGCATTTGTGGCACAAATCCATTTGGCCAACCAGGTACAAAAGCCGCTTATTATTCATTGTGTGCGGGCATGGGATGAAGTACTTTCACTTCTGAAAAAAGAGAGAAATAAAGTGCCCGTAGTCTTTCATGGTTTTAATAAAAACGCAGCGCTGGCCCAAAAAATTACCAGCACCGGTTATTATCTTTCCTTCGGGAAAGCATTGCAGCAGCAACAGGTACAGTTTGCTATTTCGGCTGCATCAGTTGATAAAATATTACTTGAAACTGATGATGCAGATATTACTATTGAATCTGTATATGAAATGGCGGCACAGGCTTTATCAATTGATATCAATTCACTTAGTTTGCAAATTCAAAAAAATGCAGCGGTCTTTTTCGGCGCTGCCGCCTTCTGGTTATGACAACAGACTTTTCATGGCTGTCCCGCACAGAGCTATTAATCGGGAAAGAAGCGTTGCAAACATTAGCAACATCACATGTAATGGTGGTGGGTCTTGGCGGCGTGGGTTCCTATGCCGCAGAATTTATTGCCCGTAGCGGCGTGGGTAAAATGACGATTATTGATGGTGATGTGGTTGACCCCACCAACCGAAACAGGCAGTTGCCGGCACTGGCCACCAACCATGGCGAACTGAAAGCTTTAGTAATGGCTGAACGGCTTAAAGCTATTAATCCCGAACTGGAACTGAATGTGATTTCTGAATTCATAGACCCGGATATGGTGCTTGAGAAAATAAGCACCACTCCTGATTATATTATTGATGCCATTGACAGCATTACACCTAAAGTAACTTTTATAAAATCAGCTGTTGAACATAAGCTCCCGATTGTAAGCAGCATGGGTGCCGGCGCCAAGCTTGACCCTACACAACTGAAGGTGGTGGATATATCTAAAACATGGAATTGCCCGTTTGCGCAGCAGGTAAGAAAACTGCTTAAGAAACAGGGTATTTATAAGGGAATAAAAGTGGTATTCTCACCTGAAGATCCTGATAAAAACAGCCTGATGCTTACTGACGGCAGCCGTTTTAAAAAGTCGTCTTATGGTACTATTTCTTATCTGCCTGCTGTGTTTGGTGCAGTGGCTGCATCAGTTGTTATCAGGGATCTGATTAGCCAGTAGAATGTGTTTCCTGTTCTTTGTTATCAATAAACTCGTTCATATAAATGCGAAACAGCAGAATGATATAATTGACAAGCAGCGGGCCAAATATCAACCCGATAAAACCAAAAAGGTTTAAACCCACCAGCACTCCTATTACTGTAATCAGCGGATGAATATTTCCCATTTTTTTAAGCAGCGTTATACGGGCCAGGTAATCTATATTGCCAGTAACAATCAGGCTGTACAAACCTAGTCCGACAGCATTCCATGTATCGCCGCTGGCATACATGAATATCACCAAAGGCACCCAGATAATCATAGTGCCCACCACAGGGAAAAAAGCAAAAACCCCGGTGAGAAAACCCCACAGTACAATATCATTTACACCAAAGATGATATAACCAATAGTGGCGGTAATGCCCTGTATGAGTGAAATGATGGGAATACCCAATGCACTTACTTTTACAATACGCTTGGTTTCGGCTGCCAGTACGCTGATGTTTGTTTTTTTCAACGGGATTATTCTTGCCAGGAACACCTCCATTTCTTTTCCATGTACCAGCATATAGTACAATACAAACAACAGAATGGCAAGATTGAACAGCAGGTTTAGGGTGTCGTTAACAAGTTCGGGGATAATGACAGAGACCTTATTAAGTACCTGCGACAGGCTCTCTTCAGACACAAGGGTTACACCAGTATCCCGCTGCACACCGGCTATCGCTTCTTTTGCCTGGTTGAGAGTGGATGAAGGATTGGTTAAAAAAGGATGAACCTGTTTTTCGAGCAGTGTTATAATAAAATAGATTAGCAACCCCAGCAGCAGCATAAAGCCTGTCATATACATTCCGGCCGTCCAGCCTTTTCTCCACTTGCGGTGATACACCAACTGAAAATAACTGCCCCGGCTAAGAATATAGAGTGTAACAGCCCCTAATAGCCCCGGAAAGAAAACGTAGAGCTCTCTCATTACGATAAACACCAGCAACACCAGCAGCAGCAATAACATTACCTGCCTGATGTGGCTGTTAAAACCGGTTGATGGTTGCATAATAAAATACCCTTCGTTTTGTTACAAGGTACACATTAAACAACATTTTTTTGCTGATGCAGTACAGCAGGCAAGCTGATGCTGTTAAAAGACACCGTTTCTGTTTTTATTTTGCCGCCTGTTCAACTATCTCTTCCATGAAAATGGAAAGATGGCTTTCGTCAAAGACACATTCTCCGTTCTTTATTAAAAGCACCTGTGGTGATTCGTGATGAACATGAAAAGTTTCCGCAATCTTATTAGAAAGCGGCCGGAAAGACAGCAAATCAAGATAGTGAAAATCTATGCCCTCCGGTTCGGAGGCTTTATCCAGTCTTGTTTTAGCAGCTCCGCTTACAGAACAGCGGGTAGAGTGCTTGAAAATAACCTGTGGTTTTTTATGAGAAGCCTCAATAATCTTTACTAACTGTTCTTCGGAAGTAAGAGGGTACCAATTCATCTTTTTAGTATTTACAAACAAAATTACTCTGTTATTACATGATGTTTTTTGTGATGCCCCAATTCTATTTCGTAGCTGAGGCCAACCAGTAAGAACTGCTGATTGATATGCCCCCAGGTAAAACTGTATTCAGCATGAGGTATCAGGTGGCCAGTTTCCCAAAGCAGGCCTGCACCGGTATTAAACGACCAAAATCGTTCTTTTACAGTTCCTTCAGAAACATCAGTTTTTATTTTTTCTGTTTCTGAAGTATGGCTAAACCCAGTAAGAGGATACCATTTAATATGACCGGCAAGTGGAAGGGTATAATGAAAATTCAGGTCAAAATCCCAGGCAGATAGGGTTAACTCTTCACCATTCTCTTTTTTTGTAATTGGAAAGAAACGATTTATTTCAAGCCCGCCACTTAGCTTTTCTGTAAAATGATAAAAGGCGCTTAAGTTTAACCCATTTACTTTAGTCCTCATTTGACGGATAACACCGGCATCAATGCTCATTCTTTGCTGAGCAGAAAGGCTGATAGAGGTAAACAATATAATAGCACCGAAAAGGGCTTTTTCAATAATTCTTACTTTCATTTATATGACAACTTTATGGCACAAAAAGAGTTAAAGCCCAAATGCATTTTGCTGATTATTGTTTAACCGCCTGTTGACGTTAATCATACGTCAGTAAAAAGCCCCGTTCCGTATTTAACGAAACAGGGCTTTTATCGCATTATTATTAAACATTAAACAAAAAACCAATTATACATGGCCTTCGGCAACCATTGCATCTGCAACTTTTACAAATCCGGCAATATTTGCTCCTTTTATATAATTAATATATCCATCCGGCTCCTTACCATATTTAGAACATTTCTCATGTATGCCAATCATAATTTCTTTAAGGCGGTTGTCAACCTGCTCTCTGGTCCAATTCAAATGAATTGCATTTTGAGACATTTCAAGACCCGATGTTGCTACACCGCCAGCGTTAGCTGCTTTGCCAGGTGCAAACGGGATTTTTGCGTTTTGGAAAATTTTAATAGCGCTTAATGTGCAGGGCATATTTGCAGCCTCCACAACACAAGTTACTCCGTTTTCCACAATTTTTTTTGCGTCATTTTCGTCCAGTTCATTCTGTGTTGCAGCAGGAATGACGATATCAACTTTTTGCTCCCATGGTCTTTTGTTCTTGTGGAATTCAGCATGAGTAAATTTTTCTTTATACATTTCAACCCTGTTGTTGCCACTTGCTCTCATTTCTAACATGTAGTTTATTTTTTCTCCGCTAATACCTTCCGCATCATAAATATACCCATCAGGACCAGAAATAGTAACAACTTTTGCCCCAAGTTCTGTAGCCTTTAAAGCAACACCCCACGATACATTTCCAAAACCCGAAATAGCAATTTTCTTGCCTTTTAAACTTTCATTTAATCCGCTTAATATCTGTTCGGTAAAATAAATAACTCCATAGCCGGTGGCTTCAGGCCTTATTAACGAACCACCATAAGCAAGCCCTTTTCCTGTTAGCACACCTGTAAATTCATTTCTGATTCTTTTATATTGGCCAAACAAATAGCCTATTTCTCTTGCTCCTACGCCAATATCGCCAGCAGGCACATCAAGATCCGGACCTATATGACGGCATAATTCTGTCATAAACGATTGGCAGAACCGCATTATTTCTCCATCAGATTTTCCCTGTGGGTCAAAATTTGAACCTCCTTTACCGCCGCCCATTGGAAGCGTAGTAAGCGAATTTTTAAACACTTGTTCAAAAGCAAGAAACTTCAGGATGCCAAGGTTAACACTGGGGTGAAAACGAAGACCGCCTTTATATGGGCCAATGGCATTATTCATCTGTACCCGGTAGCCACGGTTTACACGATAGTTGCCTGCATCATCAATCCATGGAACACGGAAAATAAGGATACGGTCGGCCTCAACAATTCTTTCAAGAATGTTGGCTTTTTTGTACTCGGGGTGTTCTTCAATAAAAGGAATTATTACCTGTGCCACTTCAGAAACTGCCTGGATAAATTCTGGTTGTCCGGGGCTGCGTAGTTCTACCATCTCCATAAAATTTTTGTAGATGGTGTTTGTGTCAGTTGCTATCATACAGCAAGGTTTTATTAGTTAAGCAATCTTTTTTTACGGGTATAAGTGTTGAAAATCAATCTCCCGTAACGCACAAAAGTATATAGAAGCTAACGCCGGTTAGTATGAGTAAAGTCAGGCTAAAAGGCATTTTTGTATGAGTATTGACAGGCTGCCTGTTGAAGAAAGTTATGCTGACACCAAATTTTTATCGTGGCGGTACTAAAAGAAAACGAAAACCGTTTGTGAACGCAATTAATCAGCCAAACTTCACCGAAGTCATATTCAACGAGCCTCCAACGAGTTTATCATTGAAGAATACTGGTGTTTCATTTTTTTCCTGCAGACCAAGTATATACATCAGCGGATAATAATGGTCAGGGGTGGGAATGGCCAGCCTTGCTGATTTACTTAATGTTTCATAGTTAATAAGAGATGTATGGTCGCCATTGGTAATCTTTTTCCTGAACAGTTCATGCATTTCAATGGCCCAGTCATATCCATAGCCGGGTTCTTCCAGTTTATCCCATGCAATCATACCGAGGTTGTGAATCATATTGCCACTGCCAATTATCAGTACCCCTTTCTTACGAAGTGCCGAAAGTTCTTTGGCAAGATTGTAATGATAGGAAGCCGGTTTGCTGTAATCTATGCTTAATTGTAAAACCGGAATAGTTGCATCGGGGTACATTCTTCGAACCACCGTCCAGGAACCATGGTCGAGGCCCCAGTCGTGGTTGAGGCCCACATCGGTTGATTTTATCAGCTCCTTCGTTTCCTGGGCCAATTGCCTGTTTCCCGGGACGGGATATTGTACTTTGTACAACTCTTCCGGAAAGCCGCCAAAGTCGTGTATGGTTTTTGGAAAATCCATTGCAGTAATATGCGTTCCATTGGTAAGCCAGTGTGCCGAAATCACCAGTATTGCCTGGGGCGTTTTCAGATCTTTTCCTGTTTTCTCCCATTCAAGACTGAATTCGTTCTGCTCAATACCATTCATTGGCGAACCATGCCCGATGAAAAGTACCGGCATTTTTTCATCCTGCTGTTGCAGGGAATCTGATATACGCTTAAGACCAGCCAAACTGCCCATAGTAAATAACCCTCCTGTTAGTGAAAAAATAAACTCTTTTCTTTTCATAGCTCTTGCAAAGATAATCTTTTATTAATAATTAATGTTTGAACATTAATTAAAGACTAATACACTGAATTGCCTTCTCAACGGTGGTTTTCTGATTAATTTTTTCGTTCCCTTAATGCTTCGGTGAGTTTATCAAGTTTTTGATGAAGAGTATTTCCCGCCCATTCGCCAAAGTGCCGGCTTATGTATTCTGTGGTACAGGTTGTGATAGTTGTTAACAGTGATTCATCCTGGTTTTCCTTTTTGGCATTAACCCATTGTTTTTGGATTAATTGTAGCGGATTGAGGCCTGATTTTAGGTTGCTCCAGCTTTGCTGCAACTTCTTTTCCTGTTCCATTTGCAGCACCCGCAACCTTAGCTTTTCGTTTTCAATATCCTCAAGCCGTTTAATTTTTTTCATCTTCACCTCTATTTTCATTTTCAAAAAAAATCTTCAGCAACTTGTTCATTACTGGAATCTGAAAGAGTCTTGCCCTGAGCATCCAAATCAAATATCCTTTTATAAGCACAATCGCTGCCACAATAACAAACCCCAGCCACATACTGCCCGTCCATTGTCCGATCAGTATTGCTGCAGCAACAGACAGCAGCAACAAGAATAGAAAAAACACCAAGGCCGACAACAACACAGCTATCAACAATGCAGTAACCTGAGACATTCTTTCCGCTATTGACAACTTTGCCTGCGATACCCTGGTGTTTACATACGCCGTCACTTCGTCAAGTAAAGAACCGGCTTTTTTGAAATCTTCCGGCATGGTTCAAACATTTAGCTGTGACATCAGACAACTTCTTCCAATTTTCCATTAACCCGGCTCATTTCATCTTTTTCAGTACCGGCTTTTACTTTGTGTTTGAACTGATCAGCCAGTTTTTTTCCGCTTTCTGCAATTTTGTGACGGGTATTTATGCCCTTATCGGGCGCAAATAACACACCCAGCACACCACCCACAACCATTCCGGCTCCGAGTGCTATGAGGATTTTTGATGTGTTTTTCATAACCCTTTTATTGTTGATTAATTTGTAGCTATCGTTTTAAAAGTTACAGCCGCCTAAAGCGGAAAACAATGAGCATATTCATGCTTTCCTGTGACGGGAATCACATCTTTCGTCAGTATAAAAAGAGTAACTTTTACAATCTTGTCAGAAATTCCTGTATTTCGATTCCTGAAATATTTGCCCCAATGAGCCTGCAGTGTGCCAATCTGTCAATTATCTCATATTTGGAACATTGATTGCTGATAATTGCCGTTATTTTACAATCCCAAAAAACAAAATTATGCTCCAGGAAAAAGGTACTATTTCCATTAACACCGAGAACATTTTCCCCATTATTAAGAAATTTCTCTATTCCGACCATGAAATATTTCTGCGGGAACTGGTAAGCAATGCTGTTGATGCCACACAGAAACTGAAACGGCTTAGTTCGCTTGGCCACTTCAATAAAGAACTGGGCAACCTGAACATCAAAATTTCGGCTGATGAAACAGCAAAAACTATTACTATTTCTGACAGTGGAATAGGAATGACTGCCGATGAAATAAAAAAGTACATCAACCAGGTAGCTTTTTCCGGTGCCACCGAGTTTATGGAAAAATTCAAAGAGGCCAATGATGCAAATGAAATTATTGGCCGGTTTGGTCTTGGCTTTTACTCCTCCTTTATGGTGGCTGAAAAAGTGGAAATACAAACGCTGTCTTACCAGGATGGTGCAGAACCGGCCCGATGGATTTGCGATGGCAGTACTGAGTTTGAAATAACCGAAGGTACCCGCACTGAAAGAGGGACAGATATTATTCTCTACATAAACGAAGACTCAACAGAATTTCTAGAGAGCCACCGCATACAAGCCATTTTGGACAAATATGCAAAGTTTTTACCAGTGCCGGTCCAGTTTGGCAATAAAACAGAATCTGTTCCTGATGGTGAAGATGCCGATGGTAAACCCAAGTATAAAAGCATTGAGGTTGATAATATCATCAACAACACCAATCCCATCTGGACAAAATCACCTGCTGAATTAAAAGATGAAGACTACCTGAGTTTTTACCAGGAATTGTATCCCTTCCAGGATGAGCCGTTGTTCTGGATTCACCTGAATGTGGATTATCCTTTCAACCTGACCGGCGTTCTGTATTTCCCCAAACTGAAAAATGATTTTGAAGTACACAAAAACAAAATCAAACTGTTCAGCCGCCAGGTATTTATTACTGATGAAGTAAAAGATATTGTACCGGAATTCTTATTGCTGCTTCATGGTGTAATTGATTCGCCGGACATTCCACTGAATGTAAGCCGCTCTTTTTTACAATCAGACAGTAACGTAAAAAAGATAAACAGCTATATCAGCCGTAAAGTGGCAGAAAAGCTGGCCGAACTGTTTAAAAAAGACCGAAAGGCATACGAAGAGAAATGGAGCGATATTGGCATTTTTGTTAAATACGGCGCTTTAAGTGATGAAAAATTCTATGAGAAGGCAAAAGAATTCTTGCTGCTCACCAATACAAATAAAGAACATTATACACTGGAAGAATACAATGTCAAGGTGAAAGATTTTCAAACTGACAAGAACAGTCAGCTGGTTTACCTGTACACTATTGATGCAGAGCATCAGCACAGTTATGTACAAGCCGCAGAAAAGAAAAACTACGATGTGTTGTTGATGAATTCGCCCATTGACACTCATTTTATCCATCACCTGGAAATGAAGCTGGAAAAAACTTCGTTAAAAAGAGTGGATGCTGATATAATAGACAAATTGATAGAGAAAGATGACACAGAAAAACATAAACTCACCACAGAAGAAAGCGACAAGTTAAAGGCAGTTTTTGATAAGGCCATCAACAACACGAATATGAAGGTGGAAGTAGAAAGCCTTCCGGCAGAAGCTTTGCCGGTTACTATTACTATCGAAGAATGGATGCGCCGCATGAAAGACATGAGCAAGATGGGCGGCGGTATGAATTTCTACGGAAACCTGCCTGATACATACAAAGTGGCTGTCAACGGAAACCATCCGCTTATCGGTAAAATACTTTTAGCAAATGAAGAACAGCAGACGGTACTGGCCAAACAGGCTTTTGACCTGGCCTTATTGGCACAGGGCATGTTGAAAGGAGCCGACTTAACAGCCTTTGTTGAAAGAAGTGTGAAAGTGCTGTAGCTGTAAACCATATTTCAATATCAGGAAACCGGCCTTTGGTATTGAGGCCGGTTTCTTTTTAGTGTTTGGTTGGCGAATCCTATTTTTGAAAACTTATGTCGCTTCAGATTTGTTCACTTAACTCGGGCAGTAATGGCAACTGTTATTACATTGGTAACAGCCGTGAAGCCGTATTGATAGATGCCGGGCTAAGCGTAAGAGAAACGGAAAGAAGAATGAAGCTAAGAGAACTTTCTGTTGAAAAGGTAAAAGCCATTTTTGTTACCCACGAACATGCCGACCACATAAGTGGTGTTCCGGGTCTTTCCAAGAAATACCAATTGCCTGTTTACATTACCGAACAAACCTTTCGCAACAGCAATATACCCCTTGCTGAACATCTTGTTTACGGCTTTAATCACGCAAAGCCGGTTTCGGTTGGTACATTACAAATCACACCTTTCAAAAAAAGTCATGATGCCGCCGACCCATACAGTTTTCTTGTATCGGGCAATGGGGTTAACGTTGGAGTAATCACCGACATTGGTTATGCCTGCAAACGGGTTTTGAAATATTTTGGTCTGTGTCATGCTGCGTTCCTGGAATCCAATTATTGTGATGAAATGCTGCGCAAAGGCTCTTACCCATTTCACCTGCAAGAACGCATCCGTGGAGATGAGGGCCATCTTTCAAATGCACAGGCCCTGGAATTATTTCAGCATTATAAATCGCCGGAGCTTCAGTTGCTTATTTTGTCGCACCTGTCAAAAAACAATAATAAGCCCGAATTGGTTGAAAGGATTTTTTCGTCACATGCCGGCAATACAAAAATTGTTATCGCTTCAAGGTATGAGGCAGGAGAGGTGTTCAATCTGGAAAAGAAGGCCATCCTAAAACCCACCTTCATGAAGAACAGGAAATCGCCTGATAAACAGCAACTATCGCTGTTCTGAAAGAATTACCTTTTCTTTCTGTAATGAGATGGTTTCTCATACAGTTAAATCCATTTCTCTCTTACTTCCATATCCAGAGGCGCATAGTTAATATATTGAACAAACCTGGGGACTGAAGAAGTATTTGCACTGCTGCCATGTGGCAACGCATGATGCCAGATGATGAAATCACCTGCATTAGCAGCGATGGACGTCGGACCGAGAGAATCAATCACCTTTTCATCTCTTGGGTTAACTCCGGCAGGTAACCGGTTTAACCAGTTCTCCAATTTGAGGTGAAACCCGGGAACTAAAGTAAAAGCTCCCTGGTTAGCGGCCGTATCTGTGAGGTATAAAATTCCCTGTAAGCCAAACGGCACCGGCAATTGTAAGCTTACATCCCAATGCATCCGGGGGCCGGGAAATTTCCAAAGAACAGTTTCTGGCGGATTGAATCCCACCCTGTCGGTATTTACCCAAACATCATTTCTTCCCCATAGCTGTTCATATGCCTGTCTTATTCTGGCCGACTGTCTGTTCTTTTCAAGCAGTGGGTGCTGGAATAATTGGACCATTATGCCCTGACGACCCGTGTGTCCGTTATACCATGTTGACGCATCATTTCTTTTAATACCGATATAGTCACAAATCAGATCCACTGTTGCCTCGCAATCCTCTTTTGAAACAGCATTACGAATAATTATGTAGCCGTTTCTGTCCCAAAATTCAATATCGGCTTCCGTTAGTACTGAGGTTTGTTCAGCATGCTGTGGAGAGATTTTCTGGCTCTTAATAAACTCATTAAATGCTCTTATTTTCTTTTCGTCGAGAGTTTCTTTAACGGTTAGTTCTACCCAATCTTCAAATTCAGAAAAATCACCCTTGCCGTTATATAGTTGTACAATTGTTTGCTCCAGCCCCAACCCTAATGCGGCTAATAAGGCATTATCTGTTATCCATTCTTCAAACAAGGCATCATTTGCCAGTTTTCCAGATTTTCTTAGCTGGCCTTTCTCCCAAAACCGTTTAAGGTGCATCACTGACAAACGGCCAGTTTCTTCAGAAGAAGCAAGGTGCAAAATTTCTCCGGTCATATTTAATAATCCCTTTTAAACCCTATGAAAATAAACTTACATTTACAGATAACCATAATTTTTTAGCCCCGGCATGGAAATAAATAATGAGCTTCATTTAGATACTGCCCCTTTTGAAAAATCCATTTCATTTTTACAGTCAATCGGTATTCCGGTTCATTTTCTGCCATTGCCTGATGATTGTTTCCTTCCGGGTATCAGCATCATCAACGGTGAAATAATAGTTGATATGGAAAAGCTTAAATATCCCGGTGACATCCTGCATGAAGCCGGACATATTGCCGTAGTGCCGCAGGCAGAACGACTCTTGCTGAATGCCGAAAGCATTGCTGCCCGGGAACAGCGGGAGGCTGAAGAGATGATGGCAATTGCATGGAGCTATGCGGCCAGTGTGCATCTTGGCATTGATGCTTCATTTGTATTTCATGATAGTGGTTATAAAAACGGGGGCGGCAGTATTGCTGAAAATTTCAGGCAAGGACATTATTTTGGAGTACCGATGCTGCAATGGGTTGGTATGGCATATGAAAGGCCTGACAACTCAGAACCAAACAAGGCAATTTATCCTGCAATGCATAAATGGATGAGGGACTAAAATATTTTCAACACCAGAAACAAAAACTATGAGCCAGCAATTTCATCACATTCCTGCTTTGCTGAAAGCAGAGGAAATCGTCACAATTGAGAAATTAATCGGCGAAGCCTCTTTTGCTGATGGAAAAGAAACAGCAAGCATGGCAGCAAAAGAAGTAAAAAACAATTTTCAATTAGACACGGCGTCCCCTGCTTATTTGCAGGTGCAGGCTTTAATTACTGATGCCATTCAATCAAGTCCTTATTTTCAGATTGCTGCACAGCCCAAAGCGGTTCATCCTTTTATCATCAGTAAATACACTGCCGGAAAATATTACGGATGGCATGTGGATAGCCCAATTATTGGGAAGCCGGCCCTTCGTACCGATTTGGCCATGACTATTTTCCTGAGCGACCCTGCAAGCTACGAAGGTGGTGAACTGGTAATTCAAACTTCTGCCGGACCGGTAGCGATGAAACCATCAAAAGGCGATGCTGTGCTGTATCCCTGCCAGTTTTTACATTGTGTAAATGAAGTAAAAAATGGTGAAAGGCTTGCTGCTGTTACGTGGATTCAAAGTAATGTACAGTCTTCGGAGCAACGGCAATTGCTTTTTGAACTCAACCAGGTACATGCCATACTTAATCAAAAAGACAGACATGCACCGGAAACTAATTTGCTTTTACAAGTATATTCCAATTTGTTCAGGATGTGGGCAGATGTTTAAGTTGGGGCTATTCTTCCAATCGTAGTATTTCATAGAAACAAACAGACTCCCTCATAAAGTCCGGAACCGGTTCTTCTATTGACAGCTCTGCAAAAAGCTGTTCAGGATATTTGCCGTGAAAGCCGGAACGTTGCCTTATTAACTCTGTTTCATTATCTGAGAGTGCTGTCCCCGTAAAGGCTGCGATTTGCTGCATCATTTTCACTGCATCCCGCCTGTATTCGATTGCTGTTGTTTTACTATCTGTTTTTACAATATCAATCATTTTTTGAAAATAGCCTTCGAGAACATGGGCAAGGTATTCATCCAGTGAAAGTTGCAGCATAGATTCAATGTCAAAACCAAATATCTCAGGTTCAACTACACTGGGTACTGCATGCATGCCCCTTGTTTTTTGCTGCGAACGAAGTACTTCGGCAGGGTTTCGGTACAAAAAAACAAACGGCGTATCAGGATACAACTCCCTGAACATTTGATAAAAATGAATATGCCAGCTGTCTGTTTTTATATATACTCTCTTTTGAGTCTCGTTGCGTCGGTTGCTGTAAAAGCTGATGGCCGCTTTCAATTCTGACGAAATATCTCTTTTTTCTCTGTACCCCAAACGAAGTAATTCATCAAAAAAGGGGACTTCGGATAAAACAATATTTTCCGGGTTCAGTCCCAGCAATTGTGAAACTAACGTGGAGCCGCATCTAGATATATGAAAAATAATTGCCGCAGGCGGCAACGTTTCATTGTACACAGCCCATTCTTGTAAGACAGACGTATTGCTTATGCTTCTGCGAAGTTGTGAGTTCTGAGAAAGTTTTTTACATTTTGCGATAGTGTCAGCAAAAAAAGGTTCAGTAATTGTTTCATTTCCCAAAAAAAGCCAACGGCATTGTGGGTCACCTTCATGTTTATCTAACCTGTAAGGAATCCAATTTTTTAACGCCTCCTTTATTACACTATCTGTCATTATTATTGATGCGATCTTGGTGTTTTATCCGGGCCGTAATGACGATTCCATTTCTTCAGCAAGCCTTATAGATGTTTCCGTATTCAGTCCACGCAACTGTTCAATTATTTGTCTCTTGGTGTCATCATCAAAACCCGGTTCTTCAATTTCTTTTTTCTCAAGTCCCGGCTCTGTAAAAAGAGCTTTCACCCAGTCGTTCACCACAGCATCAATTACCAGGTGTATTCTTGCTGTACTTCCGTTATTATTAATGGAGTGTGGCAAATTAAAGTTCATATACCAGCATTCCCCTTCTTTCAAATGATACTTCTCTCCATCAAGAAAAAAATCCACTTTATCATTCGTAACTACCGGAACATGAATTCTCACCTCCCCTCTTTCAAAGTTCAGTTCAGCATCTCTGTGTTCTTTAATGATTGCCCCTGCATCCAGCTTTAATAAGCGGACAGCCTTTAACGGGCATTTGAAAGCACCAAGCACCTCCTGCAGGTACTTACTTTTTTGCAGAAAGACTGTGTCTGCATATTCAGCATCTTCAAGCGGGGAAATAATCACATCATCAGGCCTCCCACCAACACTTCGCAACGGGATAGCACTCCATACCCCTTCATAATGCATTGTTTGGTAGTGCAGCAACCAGTTTTCATCCATAAGTTGCTGTACTTCCTGTTGCAACCTGTTTACATCAAATAAAAACGGCAGCCGTGTGTATTTAATCACTACCATTTATCAGGAAAGATTATTCTTAGTCCGGTTCATTACGCCGGGAGACAGTTTATTTGCCAGCACTACGCTGTTCTTTGTGCCATACACATCAAAGCCCATTTCTATTTTACCACAGGAAACCTCTGTTCCTGCCGAAGCATGTATAATAACTTCCTGTCTTTTTTTATTGGCGACCACTACTGGCCTGGGTGAAAAATTTTGAGTGTGACCGCTAATAATAATATCTATATCAAGTGACTCTTCTGCCAGTTTAACATCGTCAATTGTACTATTACTGTTTTTAAAGCCAAGCTGTGACATACAAACAACCACCTGGCAATTCTTTTCTTTCTTTAAAAAAGCGGAAAGACGGTTAGCCTGGCTCACAACATTGTTATCTCCGGGTAATGCACTGATAATACCGGTACGTAAGCCTCCTTTATCAACAATCTGGTAGTCTGCATTTTGTTCCTTCTGTATTGTGTTTATGTTAACGCTTGCCTGCGGGGCGTTCCCGTTACCAGTATGAAGCAGAATAACATTGGTCTTATCCTCCTTAACTGAACTGATGAACTGCATTGCTTTGCGGCTTTGCCCGGCACTCATATCTGCTGTATGTAAAAAAACAAGCTGGTTATTAGTTTTGTTCAGTCCGGTTAATTGAGAAGATATTCCGGCAATGGCCTGAATTGGTTTGGCGGCTAATAACGCAGAAGTGGCAATACTGCCTTTAATAATAAAATTTCTTCTTGAGTTCATGTTGGTGCAGTGTTAATGGTTTAGGTAAAAGCGGATACAAAATACAATTTCCTTTATAATTGGCAAATAAATAAAACCATTCTGTTTAAAACACTCATCAGTATGCTATTTTTTTTTCATACATGAATAATTTAAAATTTAGTTGCAGAACTTTAGATTTTGAAAAATATTCTTCTATATTTACCGGGCTATTAATCACCATTAACCAACATTAACATGGAAGGTACTATTGCAGAAATCCGCATGTTTGCCGGAAACTTCGCTCCCCGTAACTGGGCCTTTTGCAGCGCACAAGTATTATCAATTGCTCAAAACACAGCATTATTTTCTCTTTTAGGAACCACCTACGGCGGTAACGGGCAAACCACATTTGCTCTTCCTGATTTTCGTGGCCGGGTTGCCGTTGGAACTGGTCAGGGTCCAGGATTACCAAACTATACCCTGGGTCAGATTGCGGGAACACCTACTGTAACCTTGCTTACTACCAACATGCCGGCACACAACCACCAGGTAACCGGGCAAATTCCTATGCAGGCAGCCGGTGACGGCACATTAACCACAGATGCTAACGGCCGCTATCCCGGGCCTGCAAATGTTTACAGCAGTTCTGGCGCAGACCTGCAAACAATGCAGCCGCTGAGTATAAATCAGGCCACAACTATTGCAGGAGGAAGTCAGCCTTTCAGCATCATGCCCCCGTATCTTGGTATGAACTATATTATTTGCATGTTTGGCATTTTCCCATCAAGAAACTAAACTTTAATAACACATAATTCAAGATAAATGGAAGGATATATTGCTGAAATCCGCATGTTTGCCGGAAATTTTGCACCCAGATCCTGGGCATTTTGTCAGGGACAGTTGCTGTCAATTGCTCAAAACACAGCATTGTTTTCCCTTGTTGGTACAACCTATGGCGGCAATGGCCAAACTACTTTTGGACTTCCAGATTTCAGGGGAAGGGTTGCCCTCGGTACAGGACAGGGTCCTGGCCTACCAAGTGTAACCCTTGGAGAAATGGCCGGCACAGCACAAGTTACGTTAATAAGCACCAACCTGCCGATGCACAACCACCAAGTAACCGGGCAGATACCCATGAGAGCTGCAGGCGACGGCGCCCTGACTACGGATGCTAATGGCCGTTACCTGGGTCCAACTGCCATTTACAGCAGCAGCGGCGATGATTTACAAAATATGCAACCACTTAATATAAACATGCCAACAACTATTGCAGGAAGTAATCAGCCTTTCAGCAATATGCCCCCTTACATGGCCATGAATTATATTATTTGCCTGGAAGGTATTTATCCAAGCAGAAACTAAAATTATTTATTCAAACACCTAATCCCTCTTCTGCAATATGCCGGAGAGGGATTATTTTTATACTGGATTTACCGAAAAGAATTCTTTATGCTCCGAGCCGGATTACTGCTTCCCCGTTCTACTTTTTATCCTTCCCTGGGAATAGATTTTTTTAATGGACTAAAAGAACTCCTGAAGTATAAACAAATAAAAGATGACTTTTTACTCACTACCGATAATATCGGTTTTGGGGTAAACGAGCAGGAGATTTATACAAAGGCTGAAAAAATGATTTTGCAGGACGATGTTGATCTGGTCATCCTTTTTGCAGATGTAATGATTACAGAACTGTTACAGCCTCTTTTTAGCGCCACTAATAAAATCTTGCTGACTGTAAACTTTGGGGCCAATTTTCCTGAGAACTGGACACCCGGCGCTACAGCCATCACACACACTCTTAATTTCTGCTGGCATACGTCCCTCACCGGGGAACTGGCGGCAAAAGAAACCAATAAGCAGGCTGTCAATATTGTTTCGTATTACGATGGTGGTTACAGACAATGTTTCTGCATGCTTAATGCACACCAGGTTAATGGCGGCATTCCTGTTTATAATCATATCACCAATATCAGGACTGAGCAATTTACTTTAGATCCTGTGCTTTCAGCCCTGAAAGAAAATACGGATGTAAGCACATTGCTTTGCCTTTTCTCCGGAGACCAGGCAGAGCGTTTTTATGCAGAGGTTACCAGAAATACAGAACTGTCGAGGCTTAATATTTATGTTTCGCCGATGATGCTGGATGAGCAGTTAAACCTTTCGGCAGGCAAAACAGAAAGTGTTTGCCATGTGAAAGGATATATTCCCTGGCATTCCTCTCTAAAAAACGAGGCAAATATTTCTTTTCAAAAGCATTACAATGAGAACACAGGCAATAAAGCAAATTACTTTTCTCTTCTGGGATGGGAGAGCGGCTTACTGCTTCATGAAATAAAAAAGCAGCATGATACTGGCAATACAAATGCATCTAATATTATAGTGGCGTTAACGAATATTGTGGTTGAAAGCCCAAGAGGCAGGATAAAAACAGATACTGAAACACATTATACTTACGGCCCTGCTTACCTGGCGGAACGGAGTAAATTGTCCGACATAAAAATCGTTGAAGAGCTAAATGGTGCAGATGGGTCGTGGCAAAAGTTTACCAAAACCAAATTGTCATCAGGCGAAACATCAAACTGGCGAAATACCTATTTATGCATTTGATAAGAACCGGCAAGCTGCATCTCTGTAATGAATAATATTAAAATCATACTGCTGTGTAATAATCCGGTTGCTGTTCCCGGTATCAGGGAGTTCCTCTTTCATGGTAATATTACAGCCGTTTGTATTCCTGAGAAAAACAAGGAGATGCAGCACATTCTTAATATGCTGCTGAAAGACACTGGTGTGCCACTGCTGCTGTTATCAAAGAAAGACTACAGGATTCAATTGGCTGTCGCTATTGAACAGTATAAACCCGATATAGGGGTGATAATGACATTCCCATATGTACTTCCTGCAGAAATTATTACTATGCCAGCAAAAGGGTTTGTCAATTTCCACTATGGTCTGCTGCCTGCTTGCCGGGGACCACAACCAATTCTATGGCACCTGTTGAATAATGATACAGAAGCCGGGGTAACCTTGCATCAATTAGATGCCGGCATTGATACCGGCCCGGTCATAACCCAGGAAAAAATTTCAATAGCCCAAAATGATACATACGGAACCCTGCAAACAAAACTGGCATACCTGGCCGCAAAACTGTCGGCAAATTTTTTGAAAATACTTTCCTATGGAACAATTATTCCTTCTGCTCCCCAAGATGAATCAAAAGCGGCTTATTATAATATGCCCGGAGCAAAAGAGCTGACTATTGACTGGAAAATGATGAGTGCCGAAAAAATAATCAGGCTGGTAAATGCCTGCAACCCCTGGAATAAAGGAGCAGGCACCAGTATTAACAATTGGGTTATTGGTATTACCGAAGCTGAAATTTCCGAAGCCGGCAGTGAAGAAAAGCTGCCAGGCACCATTATCTTTTGTGACAAAGCAAACGGGCTGACGGTACAAACCTCTGATAACAAAAAATTAATAATAAATATTATCTATACAAATGAAGGATTCTTCAGTGGGTGGAAACTGGGGGAATTTGGAGTTTCAGCCGGAATGATGTTTACCTGACCTTTCATTGAACTTTCCTTTGTTTTTATTAGTATTTCAATAGTAAATAATTTACTTTTATACCTAAACTTAAACCAACTGCCATGACCTTCCTTAAAGCGCTGCCTGCAAAACTTTGTTTTGCGTCGCTCCTGTTCTTATCCACATTCATCAGCAATCCGGTAAAAGCCCAAACCACTTTGGTGGCAGGTGATATTGCCTTCACAGGCTACATATCATCGCATGCAAGTACAGATGCCTTTTCCTTTGTGATATTAACCAATATCACTTCCGGAACTGTAATAAACTTTACAGATAACGGATGGCTGAGTACAAACGTTTTCAGGTCCGGAGAACAAACCGTTACCTGGACATCTTCCACTGCATTATCTGCAGGTACGGAAATCATGATTGCAGGCCCTGCGAACGGGGCAGCTACAGCCACACTTGTTGGCGGTGGTGTTACTGGTGTCTGTACCGGAAATATGCCAAGCCTCTCCATAAATGGCGACCAGGTACTTGCTTACCAGGGCTCTGTAGCAACACCAACATTTATTAGCGCCATTCACATGAACGTTTATACAATCCTGATTGGCGATCCCGTCAGCACAACAGCCGCTGCCTGGGATGGAACTGCGAATACTACCAACGGCAGTGCACTTCCATCTGGCCTTACCAATGGGGTTAATGCAATATGGGTTGGTACACAGGATGTAACCACTTCTGAGAAAGATAACGGAAAGTTCAACTGTACTGGCCCTCTCAGTACAGCTGCACAAGTAAGGGCGGCTGTAAATAACATGGCCAACTGGACAACAGAAGATGGAGGTCCTACTCTCATTATACCAACAGGGTGTTCCTATATAGCAGCACTTCCCGCACCTTCCTTCACTACACAACCATCGAATAGTACTATATGTGATGGAACCGGAACAAGTTTCACCATTGCAGCTACTGGCGCCACAAGTTACCAGTGGCAGGTTGATCAGGGTGGCGGATTTACTAATCTTAATAATAACAGCACCTATTCTGGAGCTACTTCTGCCACTTTAACTATTGCGGCAACTGCATCAGCAATGAACGGTTACCTGTATCGTTGCGTTGCAACAAATGGCTCGGGTTCCACCAATTCAAACAGTGCCACATTAACGGTGACGCCTTTGCCAGCGAATCCAACATTGCTGACCAAAACACCAGCCACAATAAATGTTGCCGACGGTACACCTGTAAGTGCCACATTTACTGCCGGCAGCGGCGGAACAGGTTGTGCTGATGACTACAGGTACACAACCGATGGCGGAGCCACTTATTTACCATACACACCAGGAAGCAATATCAGCACAACAGGTCTGGCAGCAGGCAGTGGTTATGTGTTTATTGAAGGAAGAAGGGCTAACTGTTCATCTTCTTGCCAAAACAGTTATGTTGTAATAGCATCATGGAATGTAACACCTTTACCTGCCAGTGCCACAACACTGAATGCAGGAGACATTGCCTTCAGCGGTTATCATGGTTTTGGTGCAAGCGCTTCAACAGATGAGTTTTCATTTGTTTTATTGAAGAACATTGGCCCAAACACTGTTATCAACTTTACCAATAACGGATGGCTGAGTACAAACGTTTTCCGCAGTGGTGAAGAAACTGTAACATGGACATCACCAGCTGCATTGCCGGCGGGTACTGAAATAAAAATTGCTGGTCTTACCGCCACTAAATCTGGAGGTGGTGCCGCCGGTTCTGTATCTGGTACAGCCTTGGGACTTAGTGCTAATGGCGATCAGATTCTCGCTTACCGGGGCACTGTCGCATCGCCTACTTTTATCAGTGCAATTCACATGAATGTGTATAGCGTAGCCAATGGCGACCCCACCACTACAACTGCTGCTGCGTGGGATGGTACCGCCAATACTACAAATGCAAGTGCATTACCAACAGGGCTTACAACAGGCGTAAACGCTATCTGGATAGGAACACAGGATGTCATTGGCAGCGAATACGACAATGCCATCTATGGAACTTGTAGCCTACCGGCAACATACGGTCCTGTTAATACATTGCGCAGTGCATTAAATAACCAGGCTAACTGGTCAAGATCAAATGGCGATCCAACCGGATTTACCCTGCCTACGGGATGTAATTACCTGGGCGGTCTTTGTCCAACTATTACTGTAACCAATCCTGTTACAACAACAGGAACAGTGGGTACAGCATTCAGTCAAACATTTACTTCAACAGGAGGTACGCCGGTTGTAACTTATTCTACAAGCAGTACGCTGCCAACCGGATTGACATTATCATCAGCCGGTGTATTAAGCGGCACACCAACACAATCAGGTACATTCCCGATTGTAGTAGTTGCTACGGACGGTGGCGGATGTACCGGCACCGGCACAACATATAGCCTGGTGATCGGTTGTCCAACCATAACTGTTACTAACCCTGCTGTTGCCAGTGGTACAGTAGGTACTGCTTTCAGCCAAACATTTACGGCTACCGGCGGTAATCCAACAGTTACATTCAGTACTTCAAGCTCATTACCTGCTGGTTTGACATTATCATCAGCTGGTGTATTAAGCGGCACACCAACACAATCAGGCACATTCCCGATTGTAGTAGTTGCTACGGATGGAGTGGCTGCATCATGTACTGGTTCAGGAACAACTTATAACCTCATAATCAGTTGCCAGACAATTACAGTGGGCATTCCTGCTAATGCTTCCGGTACTGCAGGCACAGCATTCAGCGAAACATTTACCGAAACAGGCTCATTAGGTAGTGCCACCTTTACTACCGTAAGCACCTTGCCTTCTGGTATCAGCCTGTCTTCGGCCGGTGTTCTGAGCGGCACTCCAACACAGACCGGAACATTCCCAATTGTAGTAACCGTAACTGACGGCAACAGTTGTACAGGAACGAGTGTAACCTATACGCTTGTAATAGGTTGCCCTGCTTATACCGTTACGGCCACACCTGCTTCGCAGAGTATCTGTTCGGGAGCCTCTGCTACCTCTATTGTTCTTTCCGGAGGTCCAGCCGGTACCACTTACAACTGGACAAGAGATAACACCGCTACCGTTACAGGAACCATCCCTTCCAGCGGTTCGGGTAATATTACCGGAAACCTTGTTAACAACACAGGTTCCCCCATTACTGTTACGTTTACTATCACTTCCTCTGCATTCGGTTGTCCGGGAGCACCAATTTCAGCTTCTGTAACAGTCAATCCTTTACCCACAGCTTCTATTACAGGTTATGGCACTTTCTGCCAGGAATCGAATACAATTTTGACAGCTGGTTTCGATCCTAACTACACCTACGCATGGGGAATCAGCAACTTCGGCGCACCATTTACTCCGCTGGGTACGGCACAAACACAATTGTTTACAAAATCTGGCAACGTTCTTCTTACTGTAACCAACCAGTACAGTTGCCAGGATACAGCAATGAACGTTGTAAACATCGCCGATTATGTGTTCAACGGTTCTCTGGCTGCTGGTGATGCGATACAAACCGGAAGGCTAAACCGCTTCGCAGTTATTTCCACTTGCGCTGCACCGAAAGCTTGTCCCGGCACATTCACCACCACTGGTAGCAGGTTATATGACAGTTATACGATCACAAACGTCCGCAATGTTCCAGTATGCGTAACAATAGGCATCAACTCTCAATGCGGCACTAATATTTTCTGTGCGGCATATAGCGGCAGTTTCAATCCTGCAAGTGTGTGTACTAACTATCTGGCTGATCCCGGTTCTTCATTCCTTGCATCTGGCTTCTATGAAGCTACCATCCCGGCTAACGGTACTATTGTAGTGGTTGTACACGAAGTAAACACAGGTACAGGTTGTGCAGGCTACAGATTAACCGTGGATGTGCCCCGTGAAGCAGCAGATATTACGGTAACACCTAGTAATCCTGTATGCGGTGTAACCCCGCTTACATTAACAGCAAGCGCTGCTAATACATATTCGTGGACACCGGGCGGTGCAACCACACAATCTATCAATGCGACACCGCCTGCGGGCACTAATACTTACAGCGTAGCATTAGGATATGGCAACAATGGATGTACAAATAATGTGTCTGAAAATGTTGTGGTAACCCCAACACCAGATGTGAACACTGTGAATGATCAGTTCTTCTGTGCTGGTTCGGCAACAACAGCCATCACTTTTAGCGGATCTGTTTCGGGTACTACATATAACTGGACAAACACTAATACAGGTATTGGGCTTGGAGCCAGTGGTTCAGGTGATATTCTGTCATTTACAGCTACGAATGGCACAGCAGCACCAATATCAGGTACCATTACTGTAACACCGGTTAATGGAAGTTGTACAGGCACGCCTATAACATTTACTATCTGGGTATCACCGGCCGCAACAATTACCGGTGTAACAGAAGATTCTGTTTGCTCTCCAGGTGGTGTTGTAAATCTTACCGCAGCAGGTTCTGGTGGAATCAACTGGTTTAATGTATCCACAGGAGGTAACCCTGTTCATTCAGGCACCGGCTATTCACCGAATATTACGGCCACCACTACATACTATGTGGAAAGCCTTGTGCCTGCAGGACCTGTACAAAACCTGGCCATGCCTGCACAGAGCAGTACATTCCCCGGTAATGTAAGAGGATATTGGTTTACTGCACCTGCAAATTTCACTATCACTTCATTGTATGTACCCACTACGGCTTCTTCCGGCGTACAGCATGTTGCAGTAGTGAAATTCAATGGCAATACGCCTCCGCCAGTATTCTCTGCTTCCACAAATGCATTTACAACCCTGTTCTTATCGAGGAATAATGCTACTACCGGAAGAATTCCTTGTAATATTCCTGTACAGGCGGGTGAGGTCATCGGTATCCTGGGTAACAGGGCTAACCTGAACTCGTATGCACCTGGTGATTATGCTACCACTATTGCAGGCTTCCCGGTTCAATTGGAACGTTTGGGCATGCAATTCCCGCTGTCAAGTACCGATCCAAGAGATTTGTGGAGGGAATTTGGAGCAACAACCAGTATTTCGAGAATTGAATTTGAATACTCTGCCGGCCAGGTTTGTGTAAGTACGCCAAGAACACCGGTAACCGGAACAATGCTTCCAACACCTGTGGCTACAGCCACTCCTGCTTCACAAACAGTTTGCTCCGGCCCGATTACTACAATTGCGCTGACCAGCACCGTACCGGGTACCACTTATGCCTGGACAAGAGACAATACGGTTGATGTAACCGGTATTTCTGCCAGCGGCAGCGGTGATATAAGCGGCACATTGACTAATAATACAACTGTGCCACAAACCGTAACCTTCACAATTACGCCAACATCGGCTGATGGTTGTGTGGGAGCATCTATTACAGCAACCGTTACTGTAAATGCTGTACCTACTATTGTTTGTCCTGCAAATATTACAGTAAGCAATGCAGCAGGGCAATGCGGTAATACGGTGACCTACAGCCCAACTATTACAGGCATCCCTGTACCAACAGTAACCTACACCTTTACAGGTGCCACCACGGGCAGCGGAAGCGGAGATGGCAGCGGTTCATTCTTTAATAAGGGAACAACAACTGTCACCATCACTGCAACTAATAGCTGCGGAACTGCAAACTGTTCATTTACTGTTACAGTAAATGATACGGAGTTGCCGGTTATTACTTGTCCGGCTCCTGTAACTGTAAGTTGTGCTGCTGCTGTGCCTGTTCCGGATATAACTGCTGTTACAGCAACAGACAATTGTCCGGGTGTTGTAGTAACACATGTTGGTGATGTAATCAGCAGCCAGACTTGTGCCAACAGGTACACCATCACCAGAACTTACAGGGCTACCGATGCAGCAAATAATTTCTCAGAGTGTACACAGATTATTACTGTGAACGACCAAACCCCGCCGGTTATAACCTGTCCGGCTCCGGTAACCGTAAGCTGCGCTGCTGCTGTACCTGCACCTAATATTGCCTCCGTTACAGCAACTGATAACTGTGCAGGAACCGTTACCATCGTTCATGTTGGTGATGTTATCAGCAACCAGACCTGTGCAAACAGGTACACCATCACCAGGACTTACAGGGCAACTGATGTATGCGGAAACAGCAGTACCTGTACGCAGATCATCACCGTGAACGATCAGACACCGCCGGTTATGACTTGTCCGGCTCCGGTAACAGTAAGCTGTGCTGCTGCTGTGCCTGCAGCCAATGTGGCCAGCGTAACCGGAGTTAGCGACAACTGCGGAGGAACTGTAACAGTAACCCATGTCGGGGATGTTATCAGCAGCCAGACCTGTGCTAACAGATATACTATCACAAGGACTTACAGGGCAACAGATGTATGCGGAAACTTTACTGAGTGTACACAGATTATCACCGTGAACGACCAAACGCCACCAGTAATAACTTGTCCGGCTCCGGTAACCGTAAGTTGTGCTGCTGCAGTTCCTGTGGCAAATATTGCTTCTGTTACAGCAACTGATAACTGTGCAGGAACCGTTACCATCGTTCATGTTGGTGATGTTATCAGCAACCAGACATGTGCTAACAGGTACACCATTACCAGGACTTACAGGGCAACAGATGTGTGCGGAAACAGCAGTACCTGCACACAAACTATTACCGTGAATGACCAAACAGCACCGGTAATCACCTGTCCGTCCAACATTACAGTAACAACACCTGTCGGATCTTGTACTGCTACTGTTAACTATACTGTAACCGCTACTGATAATTGCGGAGGTGCAGTAACTATAGTAAGCACCCCTGCTTCAGGTTTTGCTTTCCCGATAGGAACAACAACTGTTACTTCGGTGGCAACTGATGCCTGTGGCAACCAGTCAACCTGCTCATTCACTGTAACTGTACTGGACGGTCAGTTACCTGTTATCGGTGCTCAACCCGCCAACAGAACAGTATGTGCCGGCACCAACGCCACCTTCAGTGTAACTGCCTCCAACGTAGTAACCTACCAATGGCAGCAATGGAATGGTACAGCATGGGTGAATATTACAGGCGCTAATAGCTCTTCATACACAGTAAGCAATGTGAGCACATCGATGAACATTAGTAACTATCGGGTAATCCTTAACGGTTTGTGTACTGTAGTTACTTCAAACCACGCCACATTATATGTAAATCCATTACCGGCTATTACATTGGATGCGGCTCCGGCCAATGCAATCCTTCCAAGTCAGTCCACTACAATAACAGCCACAGCCTCGCCTGCTGGCGGAAGCTTTGTATGGAGATGGAACGGAAACACTATTAGTGGTGTGAACGGAGCGGTACTCGGTCCGCTTTCCATTGACAGGATTGGTGATTACCATGTTACTTACACTGATTTGAATGGATGTGTGAATACCTCATCGCTCATTAGCATAAAACCAGCCGCTTCTGATAACCTTTGGGTATATCCAAACCCGAACACTGGCCAGTTTAATGTTCGCTACTATAACCAAACCGGCGAAAAAGCCACACTGAGGGTGTATAACGCCGGAGGTCAGGTGGTGTTTGAGCAGGCCCTCTCGTTAGGTATAACTTACAGCAATACTGTAATTAATCTCGATAATGTGGCTGCAGGAACATTTATTGTAAAAATTGTAAACAGTCAAGGCGGGGAACTTGCCGCCCGCAGGATTATTGTTTATCATCCATAGAACCGGTAACCATTAACCTAAAAAAACTCTGCCTTGAGGCAGAGTTTTTTTTATTTATTCAGTTCGTGCCCTTAAATAAATTTTTATATAAAGTATTTGACTAACTTAGATGCCATCATTTTACCAACAAGTTTTTCACCAAAACCACACTTATGAGGAAAATCTACCTCCTGCTGGCTGCCGTTTTATTTACGGTAGCAAGCAACGCCCAGAACGTGACTGTTAATCCGGGTGCTGGGAGTTATCCAACACTAAAGGCAGCTTTTGATGCTATTAATGCAGGAACTCACACCGGAGCTATTACCGTTTCGATTGATGCAAACACTACAGAAGGTACCACTCCCGCCACTCTTAATAGTAGTGGGGCCGGTTCAGCAAGTTACACGTCGGTGCTTATTTATCCTTCCGCCGATGGTATTATTGTTACCGGGAATCCTGCAACTGGTTTTGGCGTCATTCAACTGAAAGGAGCCGATAATGTTACAATTGATGGCGACAACCCTAATTCCGGTGGCACAAACCGGAACCTTACAGTTAACAACACAAATACGACCACAGCAATTGCTGGTTCGGTTATTCGTATTGCAACGGCTGCAACTGTTGTTACAAGTGCAGATAACATTACCATTAAGAATTGTATTTTAAATGGTAACGTCACCTCTGGTAATGCAAGCGGTATTACCTCAACCACAGGCTCGTCCAATTCCAGTTTTGGTATTTATTGCGGAGGTAATGGAGGTGCAACAGCTACAGACGCACCTACTGCGATAACATCTGTTACTACTAACACTGCCCCATCCGGAACTACCATTAATAACCTAATAATTGAGAATAACACAGTCAACCAGTGTGCAAGAGGAATTGTTTTTAATGGAGCCGCAGCCTCAGTTTCTTCGCAATTGACAATTACCAACAACCTTGTTGGTGACCAAAGTACTTTGTCGGGGTCTGCTCCTTATTCAACACCCGCCACAACAGTTTATACAAAAGGTATTTATATAGCTGGCGTTACCTCATTGACCATAACGGGCAATAGTGTAAAAAACATTCTCTCGTATGTGGGAACTACTTTTGCTGCAATTGAACTTAACTCAGCAATAGGAACCGGTGCTGGAACTGTTAATGTATCCAACAACACTATTACCGGAGTTGTTAATAATGCTGCCAGTGCAAGTAATGGTATATTGGTTTCAAGTTGTACGGTTCCTTTTGCTATTTCTCAGAATACAATTTCCAATATTCAAACTGTCGGTTCTTCCAGTGTTGGTGGCGGTATCAGTCTTATTCATTCTGCAACTGCGAATCCTGCCGGTGTATTAGATAAGAACCAAATCTCAAATATCCGGGCAAACAGTACGGGTGGCTATTCCGCTAAAGCCATATACCTCAACGGAGGTAATAATGTAACTGTTTCAAACAATTTCATTTGGGATGTTTATGCCGTTGCAAACAACTCAACTACAGGTACCAGTTTTGGAACCCGGGGTATTTCTGTTAACGCAGGAACGGGTCACCGCATTTACCATAATACTGTTTCGTTGAGTGGTGCTATGGGTGGTTCCGCAGCCGATATCTCTGCCTGTTTGTCTGTTAACAGTACATCATATACCGGCCTTGACATCAGAAATAATATCTTTTCAAACACCATTTCTGCGCCAGCCGCTGCTGTTCACACATGCATTCAGTTACCATCAGGAGGTACAAGCAGTATGAATCTTACGCTTAATAATAATGCATATTACAGTGGTTCTGCAAGTAATCAATATCTTGGTACTACCACCTCTGCCGGATCTTGGTACACTGCTGCAAACTTCAGTGCGGCATCTACTTCTCCGTCTGGTAATCTGAGAAGCTATACTAGTACTCTAAGCAGTGCCGGAACGAATGATAATAGCTCTTTAGCGTTTACAGTGGCAGCTCCTTTCAGTTCAGCCTCAAATCTGCATATGAATACCGGTGTTACCCCAACCCAACTTGAATCAAGCGGGGCTACAGTTGGTGTTGTAACAGATATTGACGGACAGGTAAGACCCGGTCCTGCTGGTTCTGTAAACGGAGCGGCACTTGCACCAGATTTGGGCGCAGATGAGTTTGATGGTGTTTTTCTTGATGCAAGTCCCCCATCTATCGCTTACACTCCTTTGTCTTTTACCTGTACAACGGGTGACAGAACATTAACCGCTACTATTTCAGATGCAAGTGGAGTACCCACTTCCGGAGCCGGATTACCAGTATTGTACTGGAGAATTAATTCGGGCAGCTATAACGCTGTCACTGGTGTTTCTCTTGGTGGGAACCAATACCAGTTTACGTTTGGTGCCGGTGTTGTATTGAACGATGTTGTTTCATATTATATTGTCGCTCAGGATATGGCCGCTACACCTAACGTAGTTGCGTCACCATCTGCCGGGGCTACTGGATACACAATAAATCCTCCTGCGGCCGGCACTCCGCCAACGACTCCATCAAGCTATACTATTTCGGCTAACCTGAGCGGAACTTATACAGTGGGAACCAGTGGAGATTTCGCCACCCTTACTGCTGCCGTAAACGCTTATAACACTTCATGTCTTACTGGCCCGGTTGTGTTCAACCTTACTGATGCTTCGTATTCAGCAAGTGAAACATTCCCGATTGTAATCAATGCTAATTCGTATGCCAGCGCAACGAATACATTGACAATTAAACCAGCAACGGGAGTAACTGCTACAATTACCGGATCTTCAGCCACGTCAATCATTAAATACAATGGTGCAGACTATGTAACTATTGACGGATCTAATACTGCAGGCGGAACCAGCCGTGATCTGACTATTTCAAACAGTAACACAGGCACTTCAAGTGCTGTTATCTGGCAGGGCAGTGCCAGCGCATCAGATGGTGCCACTAACAATACAATCAAAAATATTATTGTACAGGGACAAGCGCCACTTACGACCTTTGTTGGAATTTTCAGCGGAAGCGGTGTTTCAGTGGCCACATCAGGTGTTGCAGAAGCCCAACAAAATAATAATATCTATACCAATAACTCTTTCTTACGTTCTCAATATGGATTAATCATTGCAGGTGCAGGCGGTGGACAAACAGGAAATGTTGTGAATAATAATAATATTGGCAGCAATACCGCATCTGATTATATCGGGTTTATTGGTATGTACTACAGTAACTCCACTGGATTAATTGTTAACAATAACTCGGTATTTAATATCATCACTTCTACTGGTAATCCTATGGGTATTAATATTGCAGCCGGCGTTGTTAATTCCGTATTTAATGCTAATAATATCACCGGCATCAGATATACCGGCACTGGCGGATTTGGTGGAAAAGGCTTTAATATTAATACGGGAACCGCCACTAGTAACCTAACGATTTCTAATAATTTTGTTTCAGATATCAGGGGCGACGGATGGAGTAGTTTTACGAGTGATGCAATAGTGGGTATTCGTATTGGCGCAACGGGGGGCAGCACAGTTACTACAGGAGGCATTAACCTGTATAACAATACGGTTCTTTTAGGCAGTGGTTCGTTTGCCGGAAGCTCTTCTGGAACAGTGTCTGCTGCACTATATCTTAGCTCTGCTACTTCTAATCTTGATATCAGAAATAATATTCTGGCTACAAATCTGGTTAACAGTGCTGCAGGATCAGCCAAAACATTTGCTATTTATTCAGCGGCTGCCAACACAGCATTTGCAAGCATCAATTATAATGACTATGCAGTAAGTGGCACCCAAGGTGTTCTTGGTTACCTTGGCAGCGATCAAACAACTCTTGCTGGCATTCAAGCCGCTTTCGGCGGAAACGGCAACTCTATCTCCTACCAGCCCACATTCACATCAGCAACAGACCTACACCTGGTTAACACAGTTGGTGCAAACTGGTGTCTGAACGGTGCTGGCGTGAGCATCGCCGGTATTACAGCCGATATTGATAACGATACCCGTGCCACCACACCAGATATCGGTGCAGACGAATTCGCCGCAACTGGTTTTGTCGTAAACAATCCGGCTGCTGTATGTACACCTTCAACTGTTGACCTCACTGCTGCTGCAGTTACAGCAGGCTCAACAAGCGGCCTCACATTTACTTACTGGACTGATGCTGCTGCTACGACTTCACTTCCAACCCCGAACGCTGTAGCCGCATCAGGAACTTATTATATCAAAGCTTCTGACGGTACTTGCTCAATGATTCTTCCTGTTACCGTTACCGTTAACACATCTCCTGCCCTGTTTACCGTTACAGGTGGTGGTAATTACTGCTCGGGCGGTGCTGGTTTAGCAGTAGGATTGAGTGGTTCTGAAACTGGAGTTGACTATCAATTATACAACGGCGCTTCTGCAGTAGGTTCGCCTGTTTCAGGTACTGGTGCCGCAATCAGTTTTGGTATTCAGACAACTGCAGGAACATACACAGTTGTTGCAACTAATACAACATCCGGTTGTACCACAACGATGACAGGGTCTGTAACAATTACTGTTAATGCGTTACCTGTACAGTTCTCTGTAACCGGTGGCGGCAGCTATTGTGCAGGTGGTGCAGGTGTGGCTGTCGGGTTAAGCAATTCAGAAAGCGGCGTAAACTATCAATTATACAATGGAGCATCCGCAGTGGGTTCGCCTGTTGCAGGCAGCGGTGCCGCTATCAGTTTTGGCAACCAGACAGCGGCAGGTACCTATACAGTTGAGGCTGTTAATGCAACCACTACCTGTTCAAGTTCAATGACAGGGTCTGCAACTGTTATTGTTAATCCTGTTCAGGCAATTAGTTCAGTTGTTATACAACCAACAACCTGCGTTTCATCTGATGGTGCAATAAATATTACTGTCAGCGGTTCGTCTGGTCCTTATACATATAGCTGGTCAACTTCCGGTGGTTCTGGTTTAATTGCCGGCCAGGAAGACCAGGCAGGTCTTACTGTTGGTCAGTACACTGTTGTGGTAACGGATCAAACAACTGGTTGCACACAAACAGAAGTAGTCAACCTGAGCGGCCCCGGTGGCTGTGCTGTGTGTCCGACAATTGGTGCTTTAACTACCAATCCTTCTACTGTTGCTTGTCAAAACACACCTGTTACACTTACAGCATCAGGTCTTGTTTCCATGGGCATTACCTATGGCATTGATTTCAAAGTATCGCTGGTTCCATTGGCAGATCCTTATACAGGCGGATCTGTAATTGCGACAGTGAATAATGCTGGCTTAACTGGGGGAGGAACTACCGCAACCACCGTTGTAACACCTCCTGATGCTGGTTCCTTCTATCTGTATGCAGTACTCACACCAGTTCCTGTTGATCCTGCTTGTCGTCCGTATGCAGGAATCAGCGTTACAGTTAATCCAACGCCAACTGTGGATGCAGTAAGCAACCAGGTAATTTGTAATAACGGTGCTGCTACAGCTGTAACATTTACTGGCGCAGTACCCGGCACTGTTTACAACTGGACAAATACACTTACTTCAATTGGTCTTGCGGCAAGTGGTACTGGCAATATTGCTTCTTTCACAGCAACGAATGCAACCAATGCTCCTGTTACTGCCACTGTAACAGTGACACCAAGTACTACAACTACTATTAATAATACAGTTTCTCAAACATTTAATTATACCGGTTCAGCGCAAACATTCACAGTTCCTGCCGGTGTAACTCAGATTAACATTACAGCTAAAGGTGCTCAAGGCGGTTCAAACGCCATGGGAGTTGCAGGTGGATTGGGCGGCGAAGCTACCGGTGTGCTGAATGTAACACCAGGTCAGGTTCTTAACCTTTATGTAGGAGGTTCAAATGGTTATAATGGAGGCGGGGTAGCTTCAAACCCGACAGGTTGTGCTGCAGCAACTGGTGGTCAGGGAGGAGGAGCTACTGATATTCGATTAGGGGGAACTACTCTTAATGACCGTGTAATCGTTGCTGCTGGCGGGGGCGGTGCCGGAGGCGATAGAATTAGTGGATGTGGCCGTGGAAGCGGCGGCGGTGGCGGCGCTGGTTACTATGGCGGAGGCGGCGGTGCTGCTTGGCCTTTTAATTCTACAGTTTTACCAACGGGCGGAACACAATCAGCCGGTGGAATTGGTGGTACTTCTGACTGGCCGGGAGCACAACCTGCAAGTACAGGACAGGCTGGCGGACTTGGTTTTGGTGGCGATGGCGGTATTGAATTGTCTTCAAACCAGGCCGGATCAGGTACTGCCTCTCAAGGTGCTAATGGCGGAGGCTTAGTTGGTGATGACGGACTGTATGCCGGTAATTTTACAGGACAAAGCGGGGCAGGTGGTTCCAGCTATGTTGGCGGAGTTACTTCAGGAGCTACCATTTCAGGAATCAACTCCGGAAACGGAAGCATAATAATCAGCTATACAGCTTCTTCAACCGCTACTTGTATCGGTGCACCAACAACCTTTACTTATACAGTTAATCCAACACCAACAGTTGATGCTGTTTCTGACGCAGTCGTATGTAATGGATCTGCCACTGCACCTGTTAGCTTTAGCGGTTCAGTAAGCGGAACTGTTTATAACTGGACAAACAATAACACAAGCATCGGGCTGGCAGCAAGCGGCAGTGGCAATATCGCCAGCTTTACAGCTGTTAACGCCGGAGCCACTGCAGTAACAGCGACTATCACTGTTACTCCTTCTTACACTAATGCTGGTGCAACTTGTACAGGTACTCCAATTAGCTTTACTATAACAGTAGGTCCAACTCCAACTGTGGATGCGGTAAGCAACCAGGTTGTTTGTAACAATGGCGCTACTGCGGCTGTAAACTTTACCGGCTCTTTGCCTGGTACTACATTCAGCTGGACAAATACACTTACCTCTATCGGTCTTGCAGCAAGCGGAACGGGCAATATTCCTTCCTTTACTGCAACAAATACAACTAACGCTCCTGTTACTGCTACTGTAACAGTAACGCCTAGTCTTGCTACCGGAGGTACAGTTTCTCAATCATTCAACTACACTGGTGCGGTACAAACATTCACTGTTCCTGCCGGTGTAACTTCTATTACTATTGATGCCTATGGCGCTGCTGGCGGTACAGGTGCTGCCGGAAACAGCATCAGTGGTGCCACCTTAGGCGGTGCCGGTGGTAAAGGTTCTAAAGCAAGTGGTACACTTGCCGTAACTCCGGGACAAGTCCTCAACATCTATGTTGGTGGCGGCGGTGCTATCCCAACCGGTGGCTACAATGGTGGTGGTACCGGTGGTAATGCCAACTCAGGCGGTGGCGGCGGTGCCAGTGATGTAAGATTCCCGGGTACTACTGCTGGCGACAGAATTCTTGTTGCTGCCGGTGGCGGCGGTGGCGGCCGTGGTGGTTGCGAATCAACCAATGTTATCAACGGCGGTGCCGGCGGTGATGGCGACAATAATGGTGCTAATGGTACTGATGCTCCAACTTCTGGCGGATTTGCCGGTGCTGGTGGCGGTGGTACTTTAGTAGCCGGTGGTGCTGCTGGTGTTGGCTGTGGTGGCTTCCTTGGTCAGCCAGGTGTGGCCGGGCTTGCAAATGGCACTGGTGGTACTGGTGGTGCAGGTCAGTCTTGCTGTTGCTTCAGCTTTGGCAGTGTGCCAGGCGGCGGTGGTGGCGGCGGCGGTTACGTTGGCGGCGGTGGTGGCGGCGGCGGTTCTGCCGGTACAGCTGCATGCTCTGGTAACGATAAAGGTGCCGGTGGCGGTGGTGCCGGTGGTTCTTCTTATACTGGTGGTGTTACTGCCGGTGCGGTAACTACCGGTGTACAGTCTGGTAATGGTATGATAGTTATCAGCTATACTGCTGCAACAACTACCTGCGCAGGCACACCAACAACCTTTACTTATACCGTAAACCCAACTCCTAATGCTATAGCAACTCCTGCCAGTCAGGCAACTTGTTCAGGAAGTGCAATTACCACAATTGCATTGAGTGGCAACGTAAGCGGAACCACTTATAACTGGACAAGAGATAATACAGCCTCTGTAACAGGTATTGCTGCCAGCGGCAGTGGTAATATCAGTGGTACGCTGACTAATACTACGTCTGCTCCGGTTACTGTTACATTCACTATCACGCCAACAGCTAACGGTTGCACTGGTACTCCAATTACAGCTACTGTAGTGGTGAACCCGATACCAAATGCTGTGGCCACTCCTGTTACACAAACAGTTTGTACAGGTACTGCCATTACAACAATTGCCTTAACCGGTAACGTAAGCGGAACCACTTACAACTGGACAAGAAACAATACAACAAACGTAACAGGTATTGCTGCCAGCGGCAGTGGTAACATCAGTGGCACACTGACTAATACTACTACCACACAGCAAACAGTTACTTTCACAATTACACCGACAGCCAACGGTTGTACAGGAACAGCAATTACAGCCACTGTAATAGTGAACCCGACACCAACCATTACCTGCCCGGCCAACATTGTGAGAAATGCTGATCCTGGTATTTGCGGCGCTGTAGTTACGTATCCTCCGGCAACGGCAACAGGTACACCAACTCCGGTAATCACATACTCGGTAGCATCAGGAAGTACCTTCCCCGTAGGCGTTACAACTGTAACAGCTACGGCTACAAATGCCTGCGGAACGGTAACATGTACATTTACTGTAACAGTTGTTGATAATCAGGCTCCAACTATTGCCTGCCCGGCTAATATTGTAAGAAATACAGATGCCGGTTTATGTACAGCCACATTTGCACCAGCCAATCCTACAACGGCAGACAACTGTACTGTTACATTGCTTACATGGACAATGAGCGGAGCAACAACCGGTTCTTCGCCAACTACAGGTATTAACAACCTGGGTTCAAGAACCTTTAATATGGGAGTAACTACTGTTGCTTACACTGTTAAAGATGCCGCCGGTAATACTTCTAACTGCTCATTCACTGTAACAATTAACGATGGCCAGTTGCCTGTTGTAAGCGCACAACCGGTTAACAGAACAGTATGTGCCGGTACAAACGCAACATTCAGCGTAACTGCTACTAACGTGGTCACCTACCAATGGCAGCAATGGAATGGCACAGCATGGGTGAATATTGCCGGGGCTAACAGTTCTTCTTACACAGTTAGCAGCGTAACCACTGCTATGAACACTAATACCTTCAGGGTAATACTGAACGGTCTTTGTACAGTGGTTAACTCAAATGCTGCTACATTGTATGTGAATCCACTGCCAGCTATTACACTTGATGCAGCAACCACTGCTTCCATCTGGCCAAACCAGACTTCTACAATTACCGCAACAGCCACTCCGGCAGGCGGAACATTTGTATGGACATGGAATGGCAGCCCTGTTAGCGGTGTAAACGGTGCAGTTCTCGGACCTGTCTCGATTGACAGAATAGGTGATTACAAGGTTACCTACACCGATCCGAATGGTTGTGTGAACACATCGTCTGTTATCAGCATCACTGCAGCTCCTTCTGATAACAACCTGTGGGTTTATCCTAACCCGACAACAGCTCAGTTCAACGTTCGCTATTACAACCAGAATGGTGAAAAATCAACCTTACGCATTTACAATGCTGCCGGACAAGTGGTATTTGAACAGGCATTATCGCTGGGCATCGCCTACAGCAACACACCTGTTAACCTGTACCATGTAGCAGCAGGTATTTATGTTGTAAAAGTTGTAGATAGTGAAGGAAGAGCCTTGGCTGCAAGAAGCATAGTGATCTATCACTAAGATTGAAAACCACTAATAGCAAAACCCCTTCGCTGTTAACGAAGGGGTTTTTTATATCATTAAAATCAAAAAAATTAAGGGGCCAGCCGCTCTATCTTCCAGCCTTCGGCCATCAGGTTGTTTGTTGTAGTGTTGGTGTAAAGAATCCTGTCATGCATCCGGCTGGGGCGGCCTTGCCAGAACTCAATTTTCGATGGTTTTACCCGGTAACCACCCCAATGCGGGGGTTTTGGAATTTTACCATGTTTAAACCTTTCAGTATAATATTCAAATGTTTCTTTCAACCAGGCCTTGCCGGCAACCACCAAACTTTGCGGTGATGCCCATGCTCCAATTTTGCTTCCATCGGGTCGGCTGTCGTAGTAGTCAATACTTTCTTTAACAGAAATTTTTTCGGCGGTGCCGATAATCTTTACCTGGCGTTCCAGTTCTTTCCAAAAAATGAGCAGGCTGCATTTTGAATTTTCTGCAAGCTGGGCACCTTTACTGCTATTATAGTTAGTGAAGAAGACAAAGCCTCTTTCATCAAAGGCTTTCAGCAAAACGATGCGGGCATCGGGCTGGCCATCACTGCTGGCAGTGGCCAGTGTCATGGCGTTCATCTCGTCAATATCTGATTTATCGGCATCGTCCCACCATTCTTCAAATTGGATGAGCGGTGATGCAGCCACATCATCTTCATTAAGAGAGTTGAGCGTATAGTCTTTGCGTATTTTGGCTATTTCTTCAGATGTCATTTTTCAGCGGTTAGCGACAACAAAGATAAACGATTAGGCAGGTACCGGTTAAGAGAAAACAGATCACTTTTTTTTCAATCCAATCTTCCAGGAAAAATCTATACTGGCAGAATGCTCATACTTAAATTTTTCGGGTAATGAAGGCCGGTAAAGTGTGGGACGATAGATAAGCCCAATATAAAAACTTCTTCCTGTTTGAAAATATACACAAGCAGGCAATCCAAATGAAAAATGATTTTTTTCCGCCGTTTCGATGCGATAGGAGTTTGCACTATCCGGTATTTCCTTATAATGATACCAGTTATATTTTCCGATGCTAAGACCATAGCCGAAGGAAATCCTGTTCAGTTTATGAACATTCAGGATATCCATATATGCCAGCCGCTGTTGTTCATATTCTCCTCCCCTGTCTAAAGGGCCTATTGGGACAGGCAAGTCTGTAATTCCCCCGAATGATATTTTTATATACTTGTTTTTCTTATATACAAAATCAACACCCGCCGACAACCCAATAAACCCTGCTGTGTTTTTTTCAGGTTCATCTTCTGGCTTATGAGAAATGCTGTTCAGGTATGGTAATGATAAATTGAGGTTTATTTCACCTTTCTCTGCCGGTTCTTTAAAGTCAGGCTCCCTCATATTCCTGTATAAGGTGTTTTTCCGGTTTCTGTTCAAGCCCCAGAGGGGATGTGTTGTACAAGAGCTAAAAACAAACAAAGAAGCAAGAATCAGTATTATATACTTTTTCTTCATTGAGAAGGTTTGAGATATGACAACTTACAAAAAGTGAACGCTGCTTTCCTCAGCCTTTCCTGTACGGCCAAAAAAGAAACCCGTTTGAACCTATATCCTAAAATTCTGAAGAAAGCGGATAATACAAAAACAAAAACCGGGCTTTCCCGGTTTTCTATAATTAATCAAAGCCATAATTTTTTATACCAATTGCCCCTTCGTTTCCCTGGCAATTGCTTCGCCTTTTTCCAGTGCCTGCCTGTTAATAGGCAGCAGATGATGATATTTTTCTGGCAGTACTTTCGATAGTGCTTCAATAATAGAATCATTGCTTACCACCGGCCTCAGCTGCAGGTATGCCCCAAGCATAATCATGTTCATGATCTTAGCATTCTTCATCAGCAGTGCTTCCGTTGTTGCTGGCACACCGATTATATCAATATCTGTGCGGGTACTGGGTTTGAAAATATTTCCTGATTCATACAACAGCAATCCGCCGGGTTTTATGCGGGGGGCAAACTTATCCATTGATGGCTGATTGAGTACAATAGCCGAATCAAACGTTGATAAAATCGGAGAGCTGATTTTATTATCTCCTAATATAACGATACAGTTAGCTGTACCGCCACGCATTTCAGGGCCATATGAAGGCATCCAGGTTATCTCCCTATTTTCCACCATACCGGCATAGGCCAATGTCATGCCGAGTGACAGCACACCCTGTCCCCCAAAGCCTGCCACAATCAGTTCTTCTAATACAATACGGCCATTTTTATCTTGGTTCATACTAGTAATATTTATTAGCTTTTTAAATCTTCAGCTTTAGGCACTTTAATATCTCCCAGCGGGAAAGTTTTTACCATTTCTTCATCAATAAACTTAGCCGCTTCTAATGGTGTCATCTTCCAGTTGGAAGGACAGTTACCAATAATTTCAACAATGCAAGTGCCTTTATGCAATTGCTGATATTTGAAAGCATTAGTCAGTGCTTTCTTTGCTTTGCGAACAGCATTGGCATGGTTAACGGCCTGCCTGGTTACATAAAATGAGCCTGGCAATACAGAAAGCAATTCAGAAACTTTTATAGGTGCTCCATAATATGCAACATCCCGTCCATCAGGGCTTGTTGTGGTGTGCATACCGGGTAGTGTGGTGGGGGCCATTTGTCCGCTGGTCATTCCATACACAGCATTGTTCATAAATACTATCAGAATATTTTCACCACGGTTTACTGCATGGAGTGTTTCAGCAATACCAATTGCGGCAAGGTCTCCATCGCCCTGGTAAGTAAACACATATTTGTCCGGCATCAGTTTTCTTATCCCTGTTGCCACTGCACAGGCACGGCCATGTGCAGCTTCTGTCATATCTATATCCATGTAGTCGTATGCAAAAACTGAACAGCCTACAGGAGCAACACCTATTGTGTTTTCCTGTATGCCGAGTTCTTCCACCACTTCCATAATCAGTTTGTGTACCAAACTGTGTGCACAACCGGGGCAATAGTGCATGCCCACATCCACCATGGTGTTTGGTTTGTGATACACCATTTCATATTCATCTTCATCCTTATGGCAGGCCGGTGCTGGTATCTCCATCGCTGTACCGGGTAATACTTGTTCTTCAATTGACATGATGATACTGTATTAATGTTTCTAAATGATGTACAATTTCTTCGGGTGTTGGCATCATTCCACCCATGCGTCCGTAATACTCAACTGGTACTTTTCCTTCAACAGCCAGTTTCACATCTTCAACCATCTGGCCACTGTTCAGTTCTACGGTCAGCATCAGTTTTACCTGCGATGCCAGTTCTTTCAACCGCTGGTAAGGGTACGGATACAATGTAATAGGACGAAGTAATCCGACTTTTATGCCTTTCTCTTTAGCAATGTCCATTGACTTCTGGCAGATTCTTGCACTGAGGCCATACGCAACAAAAAGATATTCTGCACCTTCAGTATTTATTTCCTCAAACCGTACTTCATTGTCACGGATGGCTTTAAACTTGGCTTCAAGATGGCGGTTATGTTCTTCCATCTTCTCAGGAAGGATATGCAGTGATGTGATATAATTTCTGCCCCTTGTTTTGGGTTTGCCGGTTGTGGCCCAGGATTTATCAAACGGTGGTCTTGTATAAGGATGGAATTTTACTTTTTCCATCATCTGGCCAATAGCACCATCAGACAACATCAGTACTGGGTTACGATATTTCTCTGCCAGGTCAAAGCCGAGGTAAACAAAATCGGCCATCTCCTGTACAGAGGCCGGGGCCAGTACAATCATTTTATAATCACCATGGCCGCCGCCTTTTACCGATTGAAAATAATCTCCCTGGCCAGGTTGAATAGTTCCCAATCCTGGACCTGCACGGTTAACATTTACCAATAAGCAAGGCAGTTCAGCCCCTGCGATATAAGATATGCCTTCCTGCATCAGGCTCATACCGGGAGAAGAAGAAGAGGTCATGGCACGGAAACCGGCACCGGCAGCACCATACACCATATTGATAGATGCCACTTCACTTTCAGCCTGCAACACCACACGGCCATGCTTTGGCATTTCTCTCGCTAAATATTCCAGTACTTCAGACTGCGGAGTAATAGGGTAGCCAAAATAAGCATCGCATCCGGCTTGTATTGCCGCTTCAGCCATTGCTTCATTACCCTTCATCAGTTTATATTCGGTCATAGCATTTATTGTTTTGATGAAGCAACAAGGGTTTGTATTTGTTCTTTGATATTTTCTGGTGTAATATCAACAGGTTTTTTCTTTGGCTGTGTGCGGTAAACAGTAATCACCGCATCAGGACAAACGAGGGCACAGTTGATACAGCCGGTACACAAATCGTTATTAGCTATTACATACCTGTATCCTTTGATATTGATTGTATCAGAAAGCGAAAGCACTTTTTCTTTACAGGCATCAGTACATAGTTCGCAGCCTTTACACCGCTGAACATCTATCTCTACTTTTCCTTTTACAGCCCTTTCTTTTGCAGCTTTCGGGATTATGTTTTTTTCTTCCATGTCCGGCTATTTTCAAATGAATCGAAGCAAAATCCAAACGATCATCCGTATTGTTTTCAAATGAACATTTGTTTGTCTGAAAGACTATAACAAATTTCGGAAAGCGGGCCGCCATTATTTACTAATAGCGTCATAACGCCGTATGATTATTATCAGTAAATCAGTATGATATGCCTGGAAGGTACTATTCATCCACTGTGATACTTAACACTTTAAGTTCTTTTCCTTTTAGGATGGAAACTAAGAAACAACCACACTTGGGGCAGCAGGAACCATAACTATCCATGTGAAAAACAGTGTCGCAATCTGAGCATTTTGCCTCACCGGGGATGACCTCAATATTCAGTTCTGCATTTTGCACTACTGTTTTGGATTTGATGGCTTCAAAAGCAAACCGAAGGGCATCAATTTCAATACTGCTCAGTTCGCCAATCTGCAGGTTTACAGCCGAAACCGTTCCTTTGGTACCGGGTGGTACTGACCGTTCGGCAATAGATAAAATTGAGTGTGCTATGGAGAGTTCATGCATGAGAAAAGGAAATGAATTATTAAAGTATTAAGGGAAATAAAGTAGTTACTTTTTCAAAAGTATCACAATCCCGAAAGCCTGAGTATTTCAAATTAATATTTTTAAAAAGTTTATTAAAAAACATAAAAAGAATTTTTGAATTAAAAATAAACCCTATCTTTCAAGGGCGATTATTTTTAGTTCTTATAGCGTTGCAGTAGATACTTCGCCTGCTAAAAACGACAAATTTTAACGCAGTGAAGTATGAGAAACTTGAACGTACCATAAATCCTGAATGATTATTCAAAGAAACCTTTTCGTATGTTTTGGGAAACTTATCCTGCCGAGGTTAAGGCAATAATACGGTTTACTGATTTACTACATGTTAAAGTAAACAACAACACGGTGTCTGATACACTACAGAGCCATCCCGACTGGCCAAGCCTCTTGTGTATAAGCGATGCCCTGCACCAGTGGCAAATACCTAATGCCGCCGCAAAAACGGATGTGGACAATATAGACGAATTACCCCTGCCCTTTCTGGCAACAATTAACGTACCTGTCACACCTGTTGCTATCGTTGCCAATATAGATGAAACGGCAGTTTTTTATTACAGCGGCAACTACAAAAAGCCGGTGAAAGCCTCCCGTGAGGAGTTTAAGAAAAAGTGGAATGGTATTTATCTTATTGCAGAACCTAACGAACTTTCGGGAGAGAAAAACTATATCACAAATAAAAGGAACACTTTTATTAAAAGCCTGGTACCTGTATCGCTCATACTGCTTCTTACAGGGCTTTCTGCCTGGTATTTGGCCGGGCAAATGGAGATTAGTGATGGTGTCAATACTGGACTGCTGTTGCAATATTTAATTATGCTTACTGGGGTTGGCGTATCCATCTTGCTCCTTTGGTATGAGATGGACAGTAACAACCCGCTGCTGCACAAAGTGTGCACTGGCATAAAAAAAGGAAACTGTAATGCTATCCTGTCAGGTAAGGCCGCACAGGTATTTAGCTGGTTAAGCTGGAGCGAAGTGGGTTTCTTCTATTTTACCGGGGGGTGGATGGCCCTTGCCATAAACGGGGCATCAGCCCTTTCGATAGTGGCATGGATTAATATATTTGCCCTGCCCTATACCGTTTTCTCTGTGTATTACCAGTGGCGGGTGGCAAAACAATGGTGTGTATTGTGCCTCTCAGTACAGGCCCTTTTACTGCTGGGGGGCATTAATGCCGTTACAAATGGCTTATTGGCCGGTGTTCAAAATGTACCATCAGGTACATTAGTTTATACAGCCATTCTTTATCTTTTTCCTCTGTTGGCATGGTACACTGTAAAACCCCGGCTGTTGAAGCTGCGTGATGCCAAAACCACAATGAGGCAATACCTGCGATTAAAGTTTAACAGCGAAGTGTTTGAAACACTCTTGCAAAAGCAAAAAGCAGTTACAATGCCGGTGAACGGGCTGGGTATAACACTGGGCAACCCACAAGCAAAGCATGAGATAATAAAAGTGTGCAACCCCTATTGCGGCCCTTGCGCCAAAGCCCACCCTGAAATAGAAAAATTGCTGGAAAATAACAATAATGTAAAAGCAAAGATAATTTTTACTGCCACCAGCGATGAAAAGGACTACCGAGCCGAACCGGTAAAGCACCTGCTTGCCATTGCAGCAGGGCAGGACGAAAAGAAAACAAAAACCGCACTTGACGACTGGTACCTTGCAGAAAAAAAGGACTATGCGGCCTTTGCAAACAAGTACCCGCTTAACGGGGAATTAGCAAAACAAACAGGGAAAATTGATGCGATGGATAAATGGTGCAAAGCAACAGATATACAGTTTACGCCAACAGTTTTTATTAACGGATACCAACTGCCCGATGCGTACAGCATTGGTGATTTAGAATATTTTCTTGCAGAGTAGCTCCCTGCAGGAAGATGGCCCGGCGGAGCTACTGGTGGCGAAGTACAAGCCAGCAGGTCGGGCGGCCAAAGCCTGTGATGCTAAAAGCTAAGGTACAAAACATGTCTGCGTACAGGCAGGCAAATTGATTAACTTTAAAATGTGTAAAAACATGAAAACAAAAAAAATGAGCCTGGCGGCTATACAAGGTAAGCTAAGCCGGGCAGAGATGAAGAATGTTGTAGCTGGAGTACAGGCCATATGTGTAGAAGAAGATAGATGTGGATACAAATGTTGCTGGGAAAATGATATGAACAACTGTAGTGAATGTCAACCTGGTGCTCGCCCTATTTGTGTGAGTGGAGCAAAAGCAGTTGGATGCTAAACTCTTGCTAATTAAAACGGGGCTGTATCAAAAATCCGATACAGCCCCGTAGCAAATGTTATTTTATGAGATATAAAGCTTTTTTCCAGATAATATTTTCTTTATTTGTTTTTTCTGCTGCAAAAACACAACAGTTTAAGTACAAACCAGTTGTTAAGCCTGAAGCTATTACAAAAGACCTTATGTCCTGGCTTGTATATGACAAAGAACAAATGAAATGGGGCCGAAAATTTCACGCATTTGACACAGTGGGAAACAATATCAGTAAGATGCAATTTTTACAACACCTTTCAACCGGTAATTTTTTGCCGGTACGGTTAAGATCGAGGGTGAAAGACAGTATTTATTATCAACTTTATACCATTCAGGGTAACATGCCCCATGATATAATCAATACCATAAATCAGAAAGCTGCCACGCAGCTCAATTTTTATCGCCTTACTGAAGATACTCTTCCTGATTTTTCTTTTAAAGATATTGACGACACTTTGTTTAGTAATAGTACAATTTCGGGTAAAATAGTTTTGATAAAGTGCTGGTTTATTTCCTGCATACCCTGTATTGCTGAAATGCCCAGGTTGAACAAACTAAAAGAAGAATACAAAGAAAGAAGAGATATTGCTTTTATAAGTATGGCATTCGATAATGAAGAGTTAATCAGAAAATTCCTCACTAAAACAATTTTCAGTTTTAGTATTATTCCCAATTCGGAAAATTATCTGAGATATGTTTTGAAAATTCAAGGGTATCCAGCGCATATCCTGATAAACAAGGAAGGCAAAGTAGTTATTGTTTCTAATAATTTAGACGACGTAGTCGAACTTTTTAAAGAAGAGGTATCAAAATCTTATTGATACACAGTCAGATATTATTGACAGAACTTTTGGCGGCGGAGAGGAAAATATCAATGTCTAAAAAAATAACATTATCTGAAAAACTTTAAGGATAATATTGTTTTATGGCAATAATTTTTATTAACGGATACCAACTGCCCGATGCGTACAGCATTGGGATTTAGAATATTTTCTTGCAGAATAGCTCACTGCAGGAAGATGGCCCGGCGGAGCTACTGGTGGCGAAGTACAAGCCGGCAGGCCGGGCGGCCAAAGCCTGTGATGCTATAAGCTAAGGCACAAACCCCGTCTGCCGTACAGGCAGGCAAATTGTTTAACTTAAAAATGTGCAAAAACATGAAAACAAAAAAAATGAGCCTTGAAAATTTGCAAGGCAAACTCAGCAGAGCTGAGATGAAAACAATTAGAGCTGGATTACGAGACGATGGTGGAGGAATCGGGCCTTGTCCTAATGGTATGTCATGTGAAGGCCTCTGCCCTCGTCAAACAAGTTGCAAAAAAGAGGCACATTTACCAGATTGTGCTTGTTACACATGATTTGAATGGCAATCACATCAAAAGGAATTAATCCCGGATGAAAAATATTTGGGATTAATTTCTCAAAAGTTAGGTTATTGAAAATAATAATGAATTTTGTGTACTATAAACTTCTTAAATATTGGACTTGTTTTCTTTTGCTAACCCCATTTCTACTTCATGCCAATAGCAGTATAAAAAAGGTTCACTTAAGGGGAACACTTATAAATTTCAGTAACCAGGTATTTATTGAAGATATATCTGATTTGAAAAATTTGACAACCCAGAATATCAACCGCATTATAACTCCTGACAGCCTTGGAAATTTTGAACTCAATTTTGAAATCGGTAAACCAAATTACTTTAGAATTGGGCGTAATATTCTATATCTTGAACCAGGTGACAAACTTTCAATGACTATTGATTATGAATATCCCGAAAATGCTGTTTTTTCAAGTTCAAGCAAAAGGGCGAAGGAAGCTAATGACTATTTAAAAAGCACACCTTTCCACAATGCCGGATCATTTTTAGAAGCCGGATTGGGCATTAAGGAAACTATACAGCTAACAATAGAGGCAATTCTGACATCGTCAAAAAAAAGAGAAATTTCCCTTGCCAAATATTCTTATATATCTTCCAAATTCCGAAAACTTGAAAAAGCCCGTATTAACGCAGATATACTAAACAGTCTGTTCTATATTCCCGTCTATTTCCCATATATCCATAAAACGCCTGCTGATTCCATTCTACCTTTTATGAAATCGTACAAAAAAATATCAGATCCCTATATCACCAAATACAGAAAGAGTTTCATTAAATCGGAATACCTTCCTCTTGAGGTTTTCAGAAGAGTAATTTTCTGGTTGGCGAATGATTCTGTAATACGAAATCCCTTCCCTTCGGAAATATCAAATTGGCTAACTGCCGAACTTTTGGCTATAAAAATCAAAGGTGAAAAGAGAAAAGATAGTTTATATTTATTTCTGCCTGAAATTAATAACCTTCACGTAAATAAATACAAACAGGCACTAATTGAAAAAATTAATATTTTAACCAATTTTAACGATGGGGATGATGCTCGGGACTTTTTTTTAACCGACAATGACAATCATAAGATTAGTCTAAGACAATTTAAAGGGAAGGTAATTTATATTGATATATGGGCAACTTGGTGTGGCCCCTGTTTGAAAGAAATCCCTTATCTGGATGCACTAAGAAAACTATATAAGGAAGATTCAAGCATAGTTTTTATTTCACTTTCGATAGATGAAAATAGAGAGTTATGGAAAAGTGCATTACTAAAAAAGAATTTAACAGGGTACCAATTTATTACCAGTAGAGCCGGGTTGAAAGAGTATAATGTCATATCATTACCAAGAGTAATTATCATAGATAAAGATTTTACTGTAGCAGCAATGTATGGGCAATCTCCTTCTTCACAGGTTATCGTAGATTTTTTAAATAGTTTGCTAACAAAAGAACTAATGAAGAAGAATTAAGACCTTAAAACCAGTTATCGGGTCTAAATATTGAATCTGTTTCTGCAAATTATGATAAAAAAATCACTGTTGTCCAACAAAAAGTGGCGAAGTACAAGCCAGCAGGTCGGGCGGCCAAAGCCTGTGATGCCATAAGCTAAGGTATTAATCCCGTCTGCCGTACAGGCAGGCAAATTGTTTAATTATAAAATGTAAAAAAATGAAAACACAAAAAATGAACCTGGCCAATATTCAAGGGCGGCTAAGTAGAAATGAGATGAAATCTGTTAATGCCGGAACAAATGAAGCTGGCTGTGGCGTTAACAATTGTGCCGAAGTTGGTGCACCCTGCGGAACCAACCCTGCTTTAAACTGCAGATGTAATAATAAAGATAAAAGGGGAAACACGGTTGAATTGTACTGCGCTGAATACTTTTTCTTAGGAGTAGACTAATTATATTTTCTATCTTTTTACATCTTGAAAGTGCTACTAAAAACTGCACAAATCATTTGTGCAGTTTTTTTAAATTTCTCATAGCCCCACTGACACTTTCTTTTGAATGTAAAATCTTTGTGTTATCATACTCAATTATTAAACATCTTTTTGAATAGTGAAGTTTCCTTTTTTTAGACAACCCAACAACATGGACTGTGGCCCCACCTGCCTTCGTATGGTGGCAAAATACTATGGCAAAAATATTTCTCTCGATTACCTGCGACAAAAAGCCCAATACGGCAAAGAAGGTGTAAGCCTGCTGGGCCTTTCTGAAGCTGCAGAAAGCATAGGGTTTAAAACCGTTGGGGCCAAATTGACTTACCGGCAACTTTCTGAGGATGCCCCTCTGCCCGCCATTTTGCATTGGGGACAAAATCATTTTGTTGTTGTTCATAAAAAATCTTTTTCATCAGGCAACTCTTTTTTGTTTGGAAAAAGAAAAGAAACTATAGAAATCGCAGACCCTGCGTCAGGCATCATCTCATTATCCAGGAAAGATTTTTTAACACATTGGGCTTCTGTACAGGAGAACGGTGAGGATAAAGGGGTTGCCCTGCTGCTGGAGCCAACGCCTGCCTTTAAGCCTTTGGAAACAGAGGTATCTGATGGCCTGCAAATAGAAAAGAAACAGGTTATTGGCTGGGGCATGTTATTGGGCTATTTAAAGGCCAACCGTCAATATCTTGTGCAAATAGTTTTGGGCTTACTAATTGCAAGTTTTCTGCAATTGGTTTTTCCTTACCTTACCCAAAGTATCGTTGATACCGGCATACAGACAAGAGATGTAAATTTCATACAGGTTATATTGCTGGCACAGTTAATGCTCCTTTTTTCACAAACTGTTGTTGAGTTCATACGAAGCAGGCTTTTGCTGCATATAAGCACCCGCATCAATGTATCACTGCTATCAGGGTTTTGGGCCAAAATCCTTCGCCTGCCTTTACATTTTTTTGATACCCGCCACCCGGGTGATATTATTCAGCGAATTGGAGACCATCGCCGGATTGAGAGTTTTCTTACCGGCTCATCATTGAACACTCTTTTTTCGCTGGTTAACCTGTTGGTTTTTTCTGTTGTACTTCTACGCTACAGTGTAACCATATTTATTGTTTTTATTACGGGCAGTATTCTCTATTTATTCTGGATTCGCATATTTCTGAAGTTCAGGCGCAAACTTGACTATAACCGTTTTGCTGTGGCTTCAAAAGAAAACAATGCCACTATGCAGTTAGTATATGGCATAAATGAGATAAAACTTAATAATGCTGAAAATACGTTTCGCTGGAAATGGGAGGGTTTGCAGGCAGGCTTGTTCCGGCTTAGTTTTAAAAGCCTGTCGCTTAGCCAGTATCAGCAAATAGGGGCATTTTTTATCAACCAGGGAAAAAATATACTTATCACATTTGTGGTGGCAAAAATGGTTATTGACGGGCAACTAACCCTGGGAATGATGCTGGCCATACAATATATCATTGGACAATTAAACAGCCCTGTCGAACAACTGATTGGCTTTACCCAGCAGGCCCAGGATGCAAAAATTTCGCTGGAACGCCTGAACGACATACATGCAATTGAAGACGAAGAACCTTCTCATCAGTCGTTTATACATTCCCTTCCCGAAAATCAAAGCATCCTTATTAAGGACCTTTCTTTTACCTATCCTGGTGCAGGAAATACCCCCGTTTTGAAAAATATTAATTTTGAAATCCCTTTCGGAAAAATTACTGCAATCGTGGGTATGAGTGGCAGTGGAAAAACCACTTTGATAAAGCTGTTGCTCCGCTTTTATGAAAACTACACAGGTGAGATTTTTGCAGGGACAAACAGGTTTAAAACAATTAGTCCCAAATATTGGAGAAGTGTATGTGGTGCTGTAATGCAGGACAGCTTTATCTTCAATGACAACATCAGGAAAAATATAACAGTATCCGATGACAGAGTGGACGAAGAACGGCTGCTTTATGCCTGCAAAACAGCCAATATCCTTCCCTTTATTGAATCGCTGCCTCTGGGTTTTTTTACAAAACTGGGGGCAGAAGGTACCGGGATTAGTGGCGGGCAAAAGCAACGGCTATCCATTGCAAGGGCGATATACAAAAACCCTCAGTTCATTTTTTTTGACGAAGCCACAAACTCCCTGGATGCCAATAACGAAAAGGTTATTTTAGAGAATCTGAAAGAGTTTTTCATTGGAAAAACTGTAGTTGTTGTAGCACACAGGTTAAGCACCGTTAAAAATGCAGATAAAATTATTGTTCTTGATAATGGTGAAGTGACCGAAGAAGGAACACACTTTGAACTTTCAGCGAAAAAGGGCAAATATTTTGAATTAGTAAAAAACCAGCTTGAACTGGGAAATTGATTTACAATGCCAGGCTATTCCAATACATCACATCAAACAACTATTCAGGGAAATGAGGTAGAAGATATAATATCGTCACGGCCTCCGGCATGGGTTAGGTTGGGGACAGTCTATCTTTTCATCGTTTTGTTTTTTACTCTGCTGCTATCATGGGTTATTAAATCACCCGATATTGTTTCTGCCCGTGGCGTACTAACCTCAATTAATGCCCCAAAGGAAATAATTACTAAATCTGGCGGAAGGCTTCAAAAGCTGTTTGTTAAAGAAAATCAGCTGGTAAATGAAAACCAGGTTATTGGCTATATTGAGAATACATCAAATTTTCAGGAGGTTATATTGCTTGACAGCATAACAAATAACCTGTACAAAAAAATTGTCAAAGAAAATATAATTAGCAGCGAAACAATCCAATTGCCATATTTTGAAAACCTGGGCGAATTACAACCATCATTTCAGGCTTTTAATTCTGCCCTTGTTCAATTTGAGAGCTATCTTGAAAAAGGGTTCTTTCGTAATAAGAGAAAAATGCTTCTTAAGGATGTTGATTATTTAAGGTTACTCCACAATGAACTTCTAACCCAACGAACCCTGCTTTCAAAGGATTTATCTCTTACCGATTCGACATTCCGTGCCCAGGAAATACTTAAGGGGCAAAAAGTTATTTCGGAAATGGATTACAGAAATGAAAAAAGTAAATTGATTGCGAAACAACTGTCCTTACCGCAGGTTAATTCTTCAATTGTTTCAAACGAAAGTATGCAGCATGAAAAAGCAAAAGAAATAGCAGAGTTAGAAAACCAGATTTCGCTGCAAAAAGATATTTTTCTTCAAGCCCTTAACACTATCCGAAGCCAAATTAGTGATTGGAAAAAAAAGTATGTTCTGATTGCACCAGCAGGCGGAAAGGTTTCTTTTAACACATTTATACAGGAAAGCCAAGAGATGAGGATAAACCAATCCGTTTGTTTTGTGGTTCCTTCCAATACAATGGCATACGTTGAATCCGTTGTATCACAATACAGTTTTGGCAAAATAAAAGTTGGACAAAATGTATTAATGCGTTTTGACGCCTACCCTTATAAAGAGTTCGGCAGCGTCGAAGGAAAAGTAGAATTTATTTCAGCAGTACCGGCTGATAGTGGATACCTAACCAAAATAATTGTTCCGAAAGGTTTAGTAACAACTTCTGGAAAAGAACTAAAATACATATCAAAACTTACGCTGCAAGCTGACATTATTACTCAGAAGCGGTCATTGTTAGAAAGATTGTTTGATAATCTTAGGAGCAAATGGGATTAATCAGCAATGAAATGCCCCTCAAATCCTTAATGGTTCGCTCTTTTAACTTTCGGTACTTCCGCCTTCGGCAGCTTTCTTCGCAGCGGCAGCGGCTTTATCAGCAGCAGCTTTTTCGGCTGCTTTCTTTTTCTTTTCAGCTGCATACAGTTCACGGCTTTCAATTGCTTCGGCAAAAAGTTTATTCCAGCCGTTATTGATATTTTCTTCTTTCAAAGCACAAGGAGCAGGTTCTGCTGTTTGGAACAAAGCCCCTTCTTTCGGGCAGGCCCTTACACATTCAGCACAATAAATACATACAGCCCTGTTGTAGTGATAGGTTTGCTTTCCTTCCATATCCTGTGAGAAAACAATAGCACCCGGAGGGCAGGCCATTTCGCAACGGCGGCACCAGATACAAAGGCTTTCTTCAAAACCAATTAGTCCGCGGTAATCATCTGGCTTGTAGGTTTGCTCAAACGGGTATTTAGTTGTTACCGGTTTCTTAAATACATTGCCAAGTGCTTTGAAAAATGTTTTCATCTCATATAGTTTGGCCTCCCCAAACCCCTCCGCAGGAGGGGCTTCAAAGGCGTTTATCGAAATTAGTTTCTCACTTATTCTGAGTTTCTTTTATTTACTACCGTGCTGTACAGGACAGGCAAGGGTCGTATGATGCAATAATCGCAGGTGCCGAAGCATATTCATTTCCTTCAAATGCAGCCCGCATGGCCGCCACATTAGAAAATGTTGGTGCCTTTATTTTCAGCCTTTCCAGCACCTGAGTTTTATTTCCTTTGGCATAGTAAAACAGCTCACCTCTTGGTGCCTCTAATCTTACTGTGGCTTCTCCTTCCGGGAATGCTTTTGTTTCGGTTATCAGTGCCGACTCAGGCAATCCGTTAATAATATTTTCGATTATGCGGATCGAAACATACAGTTCACGGAGGCGCACCATATTACGGGCATACACATCGCCGGCAGTTTCTGTCACCACTTCAAAGCCCACTTCTTTCCAGGGCAGCAGGTCTTCTGTCTCATTGCGTACATCAATCGGCACCCCGGCAGCACGGGCAAAGGGGCCAACAGCATTCAGCCTGTACACCATTTCTTTGTTGATGATCCCGGCTCCTTTGTTTTTCAGCGAAAGCGTCCAGTTGGTTTTGAATATGTCAACAATTTCTTCCAGCTGTGGCATGAAGTTTTTCAGCCTCCTTAGTATTGTTTGTCCAACTTCCGGTTTTAAATCCCTGGACACTCCGCCTACAATGGCAAAATCGTACTGAATACGGTTGCCACATACGGCCTCGAGTAACTCCATTGAAAACTCCCGGTACTGCATGGTTTTCATGAACAGTGCTTCAAACCCGGAGTTTTCGGCCACATGGCTCAGGCACAACAGGTGTGAGTGAATACGGTCAAGCTCAATCACCAGCATACGCAGGTATTTTGCCCGGATGGGAATATCTATCTTCAGCAACTTCTCTGCCACCTGTGAGTAAGCAGTAGAGTGTGAAATAGAACACAAACCACACACCCGGCCCACTACAAAACTTACCTGGCGGAATTTAAATTTGGACACACAGGCTTGTTCAATGCCGCGGTGTACATAAAATACATTCGCCTCTGTATCTACAATTTTCTCATTCTCGGTAGTAAACTTAAAATGCAAAGGCTCCAGCAATGAAATATGCTGGGCGCCAATTGGTATTTCGTATTGCTTTGCCATAATTATTTATTCTTTCTTAATGGACCGGTTTCAAAATCAGGTTCCAGTACAAATCCCTTAGAAGTACTTTCAATTTTTATGTTCATCAGATCCACCAGTTCTGCTTCGGCCACCCAAGCTGATAATATAATATCTTTTATACTTGGAATCTCCTCATCAGGATTAATCATTGCAAAAAAGCAGGTTGTTTCGCAGGGGTGTGCATAATCAGCAAAGAACCACTGTACTTCTATTTTATCACCCACTTCTACTGCATTCATCACCATGAAGTGGTGCAAATCTTCCTTATAAAAAGCGCCGATGTCTTTTTTCAGGTTTTCTAATGTTGTTTCAATTTTCTTCATGATAACAGAGGTTTTATTTCATCAGCAATATTTCTTCTGTTCAGCTGCTGCCCTTCTTTTACTGCTTCTTTTTTCAGTCTTACAGATGCTTCCAGTTCTTTTGTCTTGTTTTCCAAAATGGCCAACGCCTGCACCACACCATCAATAATCTGCTCAGGCCTTGTGCCGCATCCGCATACATACACATCCACAGGTATGTACTGATCGATACCGCCTTCGCAGTTATACATACCGCGGAACACTCCGCCGGTGCTTGCGCAGGCACCGCAACTGATTACCACTTTGGGTTCAGGCATCTGTGCATATATCTCTACTAATCTTTCACGGCTGCGTTTGGTAACAGGTCCGGTCACAAGCAAAATATCAGACTGTTTGGGATTACCGGTGTTAATCATTCCAAAACGTTCAATGTCATATTTCGGACCAAGACAAGCCAGTATCTCAATATCACAACCATTGCATCCACCTGCATTGTAATGCAGAATCCAGGGTGATTTTTTTCTGTATGACGCTAACTTCATGATAAGATGTTTATTAATAAATTAATAAAGGCAAGGGAGAAAGCAACGCCTAATGAAAAGCGGAGCATTTGCTTATAATTAACCCTTGCAGATGAATTATCCAATGCATTCAGATAAAAGAAAGTAAAAACAACTAACCCAATACCCAATAAAATATTATTGCCGGCAAACAGGAAAACCAATGTGTAGCAAAAAACATAATCAAGCCATTTAGCAGTGTACACAGCTTCGTAAAATAAACCGGAGAATTCCATCTCCACACCACCTGTAACTTCCTGGTGTGCCTCGGCCACATCAAAAGGAGATTTTTTCAGTTTGATGGGAAGAATAAGCAACAGGGCAACAAACGCTAATGGCATTTTATAAAGCAACGGCTCATCCCACAAATACACAGCACCCGCTTCGAAAGTACCAGTTAACATAAAAATAGAAACCGCAATAATAATCAGTACCGGCTCATAAGCAAGTACACTGATGGCAGTACGGTTAGCTCCCAGGTGGCTGAATACAGAACGGGTGCTGTAGCCAGCCAGTATTATTAGCGCCGTTGAAAGCAGGTGCAGAAAAATAACAAGTATCAAATCGCCGCCCAGCAACAAAACGCCTAAAGCAAACCACAGTGACACAAAGTGCATAATGCCCAAAAAAGCATGTGCCGAGTGTACAATCATTTTTCTTTTGTCGGCCAGCTTTAAGAAATCATAAAATGGCTGCAGCAATGGCGGGCCAATTCTTCTCTGCATCCTTGCTTTTACCACCCTTTCAAAGCCGTAAATCAAACCGCCGATAACAGGAGCCAGCACAATCAGTAAAACCGGAATCAGGTAATCATTCATAACAAATCATTTTATATCAGTGCCACAATAATTAGCGCAACAAAAAACAGAACACCTGTTGCATAGAAATATGGGGTAGCCTTTTCTGTTGAAAAATAGAAGGAGGAGAAAGTATAATTTACTTTTTCACCACACATATATTCTTTCGCCCTGTCCACATTCTTAAAGCGGACGAACATGGCCGCAATAATAGTAACCGGCAGCAGGAAGAATGCTATCAGCAATGGAACCAGCGGCAGTTTCATCGGGCCGATATATACACTCCAGCCTTCTGTTATCACAGGCACATTCATTTTAAGAGATTCTTCAGCAACAGGGGCAAAATATTCTGTAACCAGCCAGGGCAAACCAAGCATACTCAAAATAATCAACCCGATGAGTACATAAATGGTTCCTGAAAAAATAGAACCTGTTTTTTCAAAATTAAGTTTATCATTTTCCCCGCTTCGGGCAATCATGAGGCCCATTACTTTAAAATACAGTAAGGACAACACAGCACCGCCACAGGCAACAGCCACCATCACCAATGCGCCTAAAATTTTCTTATCTGCTGTCATAGCTCCAAGGGTTTCAATACTCATCCACTTACCAATAAAGGCGCCGAATGGCGGCAGCAGCAACGACATAAATCCAATGGTGATGACAAGCGAAGTAAACGGTCCGCTTTCGCCCAGTTTATCCATATCGGATGACTGCTTCAGGTGGAAGACCCTTTCTAATATGCCCGCATTAAGGAACAGCATACATTTTGAAATACCATGGAACAGGATGAGGGCCAGTGCGGCAACAATAGTTACCGGGGTGCCCACAGCACCCATCATAATCATTAATGCCAGCAGAGCAATAGTAGAATGAGCCAATATGCGTTTGAAATTATCCTGAGATAATGCTCCTATGGCCGCAGCGATAAACACAAAGCCTGTTAATGCAATAATCACAGTTGCTACAGGAGTATCTCTCAGCGCCGGAGACAGACGAAGAATAATAAATGGTGCAATCTTCACCATGGTTGATGAGTGGAGAAGGGCACTAACCGGTGTGGGAGCCACCATTGCACCCAGCAGCCACTTGCTGAAAGGCATCTGGGCACCTTTGATTAAAGCTGCAACACTCAATAAAGCCAGTGGCAATAAAATACCAGTTGCGCCGGCATTTTCCAGCAGGTTGGTAAATGTGGCTTCTCCATAACCGTTATATGCTATAAAGAAAATAGCTGCCAGTATGGCCAGCCCGCCAATCTGGTTCATCCATAAAGCGGTAAGTGCATTATTAACTGATTCTTTATCCTTTCTGAACCCGATAAAGAGGAATGAGGCCAGTGTGGTTAACTCAAAGAACAGGAAGAAATATTCCATATTGTCTGATGAAACAATCAGGTTCATTACTGCAATAAACCAGAACAAGATGGAGAGAAAATATTTTTTACGGAAACTGCTGCAGTCTTCTTCATCGATATACTTCAACGAGTAGATGGCAATTACGCCACTGATAACATTAATAAGCAGAAACATAAATGTACTCAGCTTGTCCACCATAAACTGCATAGAATGATCGGCTGGTAACGTTTTCAGTAAATACAACAGCCCTCCGAGCTGCAGCACACTCATCACACCCACCAGCAGGTTTTTCCTGCGGATGGCAATCCATCCAAAATAAAGCAGCAGCAGAATATCAGCTCCGGCCACTATTTCATTTACATAATGCGGCACACCGAATTTATACGGTTCGTCCACATTAATAAACAGGTAGAGCGATAAAGCCGATAAGGCCACAGCAGAAACAATGACCAGGAACCGTGCCGGCTGCTTAGGCAGCAGGAGTAGCAAGCCGCTTACTACAAGCGGCAGGATGAATAAACTGGCGATATAAGAAGACATGAGCCAAAATTTTAGGTCAATTTGAGAATGCGATATTAGACAGAATTCAGGGGGCGGGAAATGATGCTCATCATTACCGGGCATGATATGTCAGAGAATTGTAAACTGTCATAATGACAATTGTTACTCAGTCACCTGACTTTTATCAGTAAAATGGAAGCTGTACACAGTTTACTGTCTATGTTGCAACTTTAAAAAACTCTTTTTCAAAAGACAAAACAGCTTTTTCAAGATTCTTTTCAGCCACACGGCTCAGTGTGGTACCCAGCCCCCAAATATGGCCTTTAATAGCCACAATAAAGGATTTAGGAATCTTATTGTACAATTCTTTTGCGAGGTATAAAATAGTTTCAGGTGTTTGCATATGCGATGAGTAGAAATAATGTGTTGCCGCCCTGCAGCGGTGTATCTCAAATCCCTGTTTCAGTTTGGAGTGAGAAGCATCAGCAAATATTACCGTATCATACTTACTCACCAGCACTGAGTCCTCCACTTGTAACTGGTACCTGTATTCAGAATCAACTTTTCCCTGGCTGTGTTTTGATATCATCTCGGTAAACTTCCAGCCCAGGCCGTCGTCATGACGGCCACAGTTGCCTATGCCGATAACCAAAATCTTTTTTATATCAGTATTTAAATCGCTCATCTATCATCTCTCCTTTATAATTGTACAGTTCTGCTTTCAGTGGCATCTTACCCATTGCCTGGGTGGCACAGCTAAGACAAGGGTCATATGCCCTGATGGCTACTTCCACCTGGTTGAGCATACCATCAGTGATAGCACCTTTTCGGCTGATAACATTATTGGCCACCCATTTCACCGCAGTGTTCATTGCATCATTATTATGCGTAGTGGATACAATGAGGTTACAACGGGTAATCATCCCTTTTTCATCTACTTCGTAGTGATGCGTTAGTGTGCCCCTCGGTGCTTCAATAATACCAATACCTTTTGAACGGGGTGTTCCTTTTCTTACCAGGTCTTCTCCCAAAAGTTCAGGATCATTCAGCAGCTCTTTCATTACTTCGGCAGCATGCAGCACTTCTATCAATCTTGCCCAGTGTGAGTACATGGTGCTGTTATTTATCTTCTTGCCTGTAAATGCGATGAAAGCCTGCCTTTCCTTTTCAGCCAGCGGCGTGGGAATAAAATCGCACAGGTTTATTCTTGCCAGCGGACCAACCCTGTTCCAGCCTTTTTCCCTTCCCACCCCTTTCAGGTATGGAAACTTCATGTACGACCATTGTGCTACCGCTTCGCTGAAATATTGCTCATACAAATCAGTGGAAATATCATTCAGCGTCCTGTTTCCCTCGTGGTCAATTGCCCTTAGTTTGCCATCATACAAATCCATTGCCCCCAGTTCATTTACCATGCCGAGGTGGCCAGATGGAAACTCTGCAAATTCATCCAGCAGTTTCCTGTTTTTTTCATGATACCCCTTCATAAAATCAATCACCCCTAAAGACCATTCAATCATAGTATCTATATTCTCAATCTCCTTTCCATCCATGAAGAAATCCCGTTCCCGTTGTGTGAAGGTTTTATGCACACCTCCGGGCACTGCCAGTATGCCGTGGATTTTTTTGCCAGCCACTGCTTTGATGATTTCCTGACCAAAACGCCGCATGGTTATTCCTTTTACTGCCAGTTCCCTGTTTTCGACAGCTACTGCCACCACATTTCTTTTTTCTGCGGGAGCATCAACTCCAAACAGCAAATCTGGTGAAGCGAGATAAAAAAAATGCAGGGCATGTGACTGAAAAATCTGGCCAAAGTGCATCAGCCGGCGCAACTTGGTTGCAGCAGGAGACAAATCTTTTGGGTCAATGCCCACCAACTGATCAATAGCCTTTGCTGCAGCAAGATGGTGACTTACCGGACATATACCACAAAGCCTTTGTACCAGCACCGGCGCTTCCCAATATGGATGTCCTTGTATAAACCTTTCGAAGCCCCGGAACTCCACTATATGAAAGAAAGAGTCTTTTACCTGGCCGTACTCATCAAGATGTATGGTTACCCTGCCGTGGCCTTCCACTCTTGTTACAGGGTCTATGGTTATTTTCCTGGTCATAGAACAAACAGTTTATTAGTCATACTTAAACTCGGAGTACAGAATGGAGTATTCTTCTCCCCACAAAATATTTTTAACCGCTTTCCATATATGATTCGCATCAGGTGGGCAACCCGGAATGAAATAATCAATTCTCACTATCTCGCTACAGGCATACACCCTGTCCAATATTTTCGGGAGGTCTTCGTGATAAGGAACAATATTGGCCCCGGGTTCGCTGGTTGGTGAGTTGAGGTAAGCCTCTTCCAGGCATTCACTCAGCGGAATGGAATTTCGCATAGTTGGCAATCCGCCCCAGATAGAACATTCGCCCAGCGAAACAAGAATATCACAATGCTCCCTGAACTTGCGCAACGTTTCAATATTCTCTGAGTTGCAAACACCACCTTCTATAATGCCTATGTGACAACGGGATGTAAAGTTTTTAAAATCGGTGAGCGGCGATTTGTCAAACGAAATCAGCTCCACCACATCCAGCAGGTCCGTATCAATATCAAGCAGCGACATGTGGCAACCGAAACATCCCGCCAGTGATACGGTAGCCACAATTTTTTTCTCCATCATGGTTGGCCTTGACCGGTGCCCCTGTTTTCTTTTTGAATAGTCTTTCTGCACTGAATCCATGTCATACTTACGGTCGCCAAATGGTTTAGCGAGGCTTACACCCCGTACAATAATGGCACCGGTAGGACAAATTCTCATGGCATTCATCACCTGCTCTTCCGAAAGTTTTTCTTCCTGCTCATAATCAATCCCCACATAAGTTTCGTTGCCCCTGTCCTGATAGTTGAAAACTTTTTTCCCGTCTTCCGTTTTTACATCCACCACGCAACGCAGGCATTTAATGCAACGGTTGTGCTCCATTACCATCCGGCTGGGTTTATAATCAATTGCCCTGTCCTTAAACAAGTGCTGAAATCTTGTGGAAGAAATTCCGAGTTCATAACCCATGTGCTGCAAATCGCAGTGTCCGCTTTTTTCACAGGCAGGACAAATATGATTGCCTTCGGCAAACATCATTTCCACTAAAGCTTTCCGGCTGTCAACCAGTTCTTCAGTGTTTACTTCCACTGTCAGCCCTTCAGTTATTTTCTCTGTGCAGGCAGGGCTGTATTTACCATTTATTTTACAAGTACAGACACGGCAGGTGCCTAATGGCGGTTCAATATGTTCATAAAAACAAAGCGAGGGAATAAAAATGCCATTCTCCCTTGCCACCAGCATCAGGTTCTTTCCTTCTTCGGCCTGAATGGCTTTCCCGTCAATTGTAATATTTACCAGATTTGACATAACATTCAGATTTTGTATTTCTCATATTCTTCTGTTGCTGCCTCAATATCAAACTTCAGGTTCAGGCCGTTGTATTCTTTATCCAGCCGCAGCATAAAATAGTCGTGAAACTTATCCATTGCATATATAAGGCTGTTGGTAGCGGTTTTGCCTAAGCCACACCGGCTGGTATTTTTCATAATGGTGCCCCAGCTTTTCAGTTCCTTTAAATCGGCTTCGTTGGCCAGGCCGTTCTGCAATCTTTCCAGTTTGCGCTGAATAATAAAATTGCCTGCACGACAAGGTGTGCAAATGCCGCATGATTCTGACATGAAGAATTCTGAAAAGTTCAGCAGCACTTTTACCAAATCCCTTTGCTTGCTGAATATCATAAATGAGCCGCCGCAGCGTATATCTTTCCGGGCCAGCAGGTCGAGCATGGAAATGCGCCGGTATTTTTCTTTGATGGAGATACACTCACCTGAAGGGCCGCTCACTTGTATGTAATACGGGTCTTCTGCTTCACACAGTTCCAGCAACTCAGCCACCGTCATACCCCATTCAATTTCATACAGGCCCGGCAGCTTACAATCACCTGATACGCTCAGCAGTTTTACCCCGGGTGAACCCGGAATACCCTGGCTCATGTACGTATCTGCACCTATCTCAATAATTCTTGTTGCGGCACAAAAGGTCTCCACATTATTAATTACAGTGGGTTGCTGCAGGTATCCTTTCTCAACCGGGAAATACCACTTGGTTCTTGGCTCGCCTCTTTTTCCTTCCAGTGATTCAAGCAGTGCTGTTTCTTCACCACAAACATAAGAGCCGGCACCCATCTGCACCCGGATATCAAAATTGAATCCTTTTATATTTCCGCAACCTGTTCCCAACAGCCCTGCTTTACGGTATTCTTCAATGGCTGCTTCAAGTTTATTCTTTAACCAGCGATATTCTCCACGCAAATAAATAACTCCATTTTCTGCACCGATAGTATATCCACACATAACCATTCCTTCAATCAGTGTATTAGCCTGAGTATTGATCAGCACCCTGTCTTTAAATGTACCAGGCTCTCCTTCATCAGCGTTACAGACTACATATTTGTATGCTGATGCCTGAGATTGGGCGGCACTCCATTTTTTCCAGGTTGGATAATAGGCACCACCACGGCCTGCCAGTTCTGCTTTCTTCAAATCTTCCAGCACACCATCAGGTCCAAGTGTGGCAGCTCTTGCTAATGCAGAACCATTAACAAATTCCTTAAAAAAAACAGTTTTGTTTCCCGGAGGTGTATAGCGGATATTATCTGCAGGCAAATCGCAGATAGTTTCCGGATCAACACCACGTTTAAGAGAAGAAACGATGTCTTTTATCTTAATCGCATTAAGATTGGTAAACGGATAGAAGTTAATCAGCGCCGATGGTTCCTGGTCGCTCAGGCCAATACACGGCGTAAGAAACAAACCAAAAGTCCCGGTCCGGTCAACAGAGCCAAAGGTGGCTCCGGTTTCACGTTCCAGCGTTTCCTTGATGCGGCTGAACCCTTTTATATCAGCCACAATACTGTTGTTAAGATAAATAGTGTATTTGCCTGTGGGCTTACGGTGAAAAAAATGATAAAAAGAAACCACACCTTCCACTTCTATTTCAGAAAGGTTGAACTGGTGTGACAATCTTATTACATCCTCATCGGTAATATAACCATTACTTAATTGTAAATCCCACAGCTGATCCATCATCCGGGTTTGAAGAGGTTCTTTCATGTCCGGGATTTTTTGGTTGAAGATGCTAACAAATTACAACCGGGATAAGCCGAAAAAAATTAAGCAGGTCATAGCCTAATATGATTAAAGTCAAGTTTTTAAGGTCTGCCTATTGATAAATGCCCGATTGCTTAAAAACAGGATACGGGTTGATAATAGTCATGCTTAGGTGATTTTTGTCACAATAGCTTAGCCTCGCTTTTTCGAAAGCATTCTTTCGATTGCCATTCATGTGATACGCTTACTCAACATATTTTTTTGCAGGGTAAACTGCCTCAACATTCCCTCTTCGCCAGATTTAAAAGACTGTTTAAACATTAAGTGATATGACTGCAACACATCATACCCATCATCATCCTGCTCATGCACATGAGCTGTCTAAGACTGATCCACGGGTAAAGCTCATTGCTGCCAAAATGAAAAAAGAAGGCTACAAGCCCGATGCACTGATTGAGATTTTGCACACTGCGCAAAATGCATTTGGCTTTCTGCCAAAAGAAGTGCTGGATTTCATTGCAAAAGAGCTTCGCCTGCCGCCTTCCAGAGTGTACTCAACTGTTACATTCTATCATTTCTTCTCACTTAAATCAAAAGGCGAGCACACCTGTCTTGTTTGCACAGGCACTGCCTGTTATGTTAAAGGAGCACAGGCTTTACTCAATAAGATTGAAAGCCAGTTTGCTTTAAAACCCGGACAGGTTACAGCCGACAACAAACTGGGTGTGCAGGTAGCCCGTTGCATTGGCGCTTGCGGACTTGCCCCTGCCGTTGTAATAGATAATGATGTGCATGGTAAAGTAACCGAAGAAGCCGTCATCAATTCAATTAACGAGAAAATTGGAAATATATGAACCGACATGAATTACAGGCCATCGTAGAAAAGGCTAAGGACAAGCACAAGCAAATGAAGCACAAGATATGTGTATGTTGCGGGGCCGGCTGTATATCATCCGGCTCGGAAGAAGTGCTTAAAAAGCTTCAGGATGAAATAAAGACAAGAGGACTGGATAAGGAAATAGAAGTGGTCCCTTCAGGCTGTATGGGCCCTTGTAACCAGGGACCATTGGTAAAACACCTGCCTGAGAATACTATCTATCAGCATGTGAACTGCGAAAATCTCGACAGGATTATACAAAGCCAGATTGTGGAAGGCAAACCAATAGAAGACATGCTGCTGTTTGCCGACTCAAGAGAAAAGCCTTTCGTTAATGCCAGCGAAGATCCTTTCTTTAAAAAGCAACTGAAAATAGCTTTGAAAGATTGCGGCGACATTAACCCCGAAGAAATTGAAGACTATTTCGCCGTTGGCGGATACCAGGCATTAGATAAAGCACTGTTCAGGATGAGCCCTGAAGAAGTGATTTCTGAAGTAAAGCAAAGCCGCATCCGTGGCCGTGGCGGTGCCGGTTATCCAACAGGTTTGAAATGGGAAACTGTTTATAAATACGTAAGCCCTCAGAAATATGTTATCTGCAATGGAGATGAGGGTGACCCCGGAGCTTTTATGGACCGCAGTGTGCTGGAAGGCAACCCACATCGCATTATAGAAGGCATGACCATTGCCGGTTATGCAATTGGTGCAAGCAAAGGTTTTGCTTACATCCGTGGCGAATACCCTCTGGCAATTAAACGTTTCGAGCAGGCCATCAAGCAAGCTACAAAGCATGGGCTGCTTGGCAAGAATATCCTTGGCAGCGAATTTTCTTTCGAAATGGAAGTAAGGATTGGTGCCGGAGCATTCGTTTGTGGTGAAGAGACTGCCCTTATCGCTTCCATTGAAGGAAAACGGGGAACACCAAAACCAAGACCTCCATTCCCGGCCGAATCCGGCCTGTGGGGAAAGCCAACGCTGATTAATAATGTTGAGAGCTTTGCGGCGATAGCACCGATTATTCAAAACGATGGTGAATGGTATAGTGAAACAGGTACTGCTAAAAGTGCCGGTACAAAAGTATTTGCCCTCGCAGGAAAAATTAACTACTCAGGATTGATAGAAGTACCAATGGGCACAACATTGCGTGAAGTGGTGTTTGAAATTGGTGGTGGCATACAGGGTGGTGGCGAATTTAAAGCAGCGCAAACAGGTGGTCCTTCCGGAGGTTGTATTCCTGCGGAACATCTTGATGTAAAAATGGATTACGAATCACTCACCAGCCTTGGCTCCATTATGGGTTCTGGCGGTTTGATTGTGATGGATCAAAGTTCAGACATGGTGGATGTGGCCCGTTTCTTCATGGAGTTCTGCATGGATGAAAGTTGTGGTAAATGCGTACCCTGCCGTGTGGGAACAAAAATGATGCATGATCTGCTTCAGAAAATATATGATGGCAAAGCCTCACAAATTGACCTTGACCGGCTTGAAGAACTGGCTGTGTATGTAAAAGAAACCAGCCTGTGCGGCCTGGGTGGTTCTGCACCCAATCCTTTGCTCAGTACACTCCGCCACTTCAGGCAGGAATATGAAAGTAAAATTTTGAAAGAAGCGTAAACCATTTCAAAGAAAGTTGTATGAACAAGATATCTGTTACAATAGATGAAAAAAAGTTTGACGTTGAACCGCAAAAGACCATCCTGGAAGTATGCAGGGAAAACGGAATCGAAATACTAACCATGTGCCACCTGAAAGGTATCATTGATATTGGTGCCTGCCGTCTCTGCCTTGTTGAAGTGGAAGGCATCAACAAATTGCTTTCTGCCTGTACCACCAAAGTGGCACCGAATATGTCCATTAAGACTACAACCGACAGGATTAAAAGGTACCAGCGCATTACTACCGAATTATTCTTTGCCGAACGCAACCACGTATGTGCCGTTTGTGTATCAAATGGAAAATGCGAATTGCAAAACCTGGGTTACAAAGTTGAACTTGATCATATCCGCTATCCGCACCTGTTCCCGCAATGCGAAGTGGACACATCACACCCATGGTATGTTATGGATCACAACCGCTGCATTATGTGTACCCGTTGTGTAAGAGTATGTAATGAAGTGGAAGGCGCCCACAACTGGGATGTGATGAACCGTGGCCACCAGGTACGCATTATTTCCGACTTCAACACACCCTGGGGACAATCCACCACTTGTACATCATGTGGCAAATGCCTGCATGCTTGTCCTACAGGCGCCATCTGGCCAAAAGCCATTGTACAGGGACAGTTAGAAAAGAACCCCGTAATGGTTACAGAACTGGTGGAAAGAAGGAAAATGAAATTGTAAACTTTAACCATTAAGGCATTAAGACAATTAAACAAATTCTTAATGAACCTTAATTTCTTAATGGTTCAACTGAATTAATAATATCAAAATGAGTAAGAAAAAATTAGCAACGGTGTGGCTCGGCGGATGTTCCGGCTGCCATATGTCTTTGCTGGATATTGACGAAAGAATACTGGATGTTGCCAAGCTGGCCGACATCGTTAAAAGTCCGGTGGTTGACGGTAAGGAATTTCCCGAAGTGGACATTGCACTGGTGGAAGGTTCTGTTACCAGCGATGAACATCACCGGGAAATATTGCACATCCGCAAGCATTGCAAAACACTCATCGCCTTTGGCGATTGTGCTGTGATGACCAATGTAACCGGCATGCGCAACTACTTCGATCTGAAAGATGTGTTTGAAACATCCTATGTACATGCCATCAGCAACGATCACATTGGCCTGGTGCCCGACCATCCGTCACTGTTAAAACTGAACGACAAAGTAGTTCCTCTTCAGGAGGTGGTGAAAGTGGATTTTGTAATTCCCGGTTGCCCGCCCGATGCAGACACTATCTTCTATGTATTGTTTGAATTTTTGAACAACAGAATACCTAATTTAAGTGAGGCTAAAAAACTGAAATATGGATAAGCGTAAAATATTTATCTCTCCTGTAACCAGGATAGAAGGACATGCCAATATAACAATCGAACTCGATGATAACGGCAATGTAAGTGATGCATTGTTTCATGTAAATGAGTTCAGGGGTTTTGAAAAATTCTGTGAAGGCCGTATGTACACCGAGATGCCCACCATCACTCCACGTATCTGTGGCATTTGTCCAACCAGCCATACTCTGGCCAGCGTAAAAGCCTGTGAAATGATACAGGGCATCAGGCCAACTTACACAGCCAACCTGCTGCGCAGGCTTATGCACATTGGACAGAATCTTTCATCACATGCCCTTTCTTTTTTCCACCTGTCTTCACCAGACTTTTTGATGGGATATGACAGCGATCCGGCAAAAAGAAATATTCTCGGTATGGCAGAAAAATTTCCTGACATAGCTGTTCGTGGTATCAGGTTAAGGAAATTCGGACAGGAGCTTAGTGAACGCATCACCGGTAAGAAAATACACATTATGGGTATCGTACCCGGAGGTATGGCCTATCCGCTTACAGAAGAAAACAGAAAGGCTTTGCTCAAATGGATTCCTGAAGCATTGGAAACTGTTCATCTTGGAATCAATATCATCAAGAAGTTTCATGAAGAAAATGCTGAGATGGTAAACACCTTCGCCACATCTCCCACATTATACCTGGGAACTGTAGGGCCCGGCGGCGAACATGAACTGTATGATGGCAAGCTCCGCTTCATGGATGGTGATGGCATTATTTTGCAGGATCAGCTTGATCCCACAAGATATCTTGAATTTATAGCCGAACGTTCTGTTAACTGGTCATACCTGAAATATCCTTACTTCAAGCCTTATGGTTTCGACAGAGGTTTTTACAGGGTGGGGCCACTGGCACGCCTCAACGTTTGCAGCCGTATGAAAACACCACAGGCACAGGAAGAGTTTGAAAAATTCAAGCACATGAGTGGTGGCAAACCGGTACATGGCACTTTCTATTACCACTACACAAGGTTAATTGAAGCCCTGAGCGACGTGGAAGATGCAGAACGCATACTGAAAGATCCGGAAGTGACTTCATTAAACATTCAGCACCATGGCCGCTGGAATTATACAGAAGGTATTGGCAGTTCTGAGGCACCAAGAGGTACTTTGTTCCATCATTACAAAACAGATGAAACAGGAAAGCTGCTGAAAGTAAACCTGCTTATTGCCACCGGTCAGAACAATCCCTCTATGAACCGTTCCGTACTTGAAGTAGCCAGGCAATATGTGAAAGGTGACGACATCAAAGAAGGTATGCTGAACAGGGTAGAATCTACCATTCGCTGTTATGACCCCTGTCTTTCCTGCTCTACACATGCCTTGGGACAAATGCCAATGGTAATTGAAGTAAAAGATAAAAAGGGAAACCTGGTAAAAAGAGTAGAAAGAAATTAGTCCGTTAAACCAACTGCTTATAAATCCAATTCAAGATAATGCTGACGGCCTCGTCAGCATTATTTTTTCCCGCATTAGAAAATTTTTCTCCCATTTCAAAATCATATCCCCTCACCGAACATATCATTATGTTCAGTTCTTTTTGATACAATTGTTTTGCCAGCGACAGCAGTAACGTGGCATTAACATGATGTGAAGAAGCAACAGGGATTATTCCTTTTTCATCTAAACGGTAGAATTCAACATCAGCACCCTTAACAGCGGCATCAGCAATAATCACCATATCAAACTGAAGAAATTCCTCAGTTAGTTCAGTGTGCAGTTGGTGATAAATGGCAGTAGTTACTCCTTTACAATTTTTTTCTTCAATACAACGGCAGATATACGGACCGATGCCATCATCGCTGCGGATGGGATTACCAATACCTGCTACAAGAATGCGGGGACTGATTTTCATAAATGCTAAGCTACAGTATTTATCAGCGCTGAAGCTGATTACTGGCATTAAACCATTCTACCCCTGCTTCCCCTGTTACAGAACTGTTAAACAAACCAACATTAAACATACGGCAGATTTGATTTCTTATTTTACCTTCCGTAAGCAAACACAACTGTATGTTTAATAATATTTCCACTGCGACCAAGACTGGCCGGGTGCCATTTTCAACCAACGGTTTTTTGATCACATTAGTTATTTCATTTGCAGCGTTGTGGTTTTATATGTATATCCACTGTATTGATGTTACGGATTGGTTTATTGAAAACATGCTGGTGTTTATCTTTTCTGCCTGGTGTATTTTGAGTTACAGAAGGTTTATATTCAGTGATCTTAGTTACTTCTTCTTCTTTCTTTTTTTGCTGCTGCACATCTTTGGGGCTATGTATGCCTATACACAAAACCCCGTTGGGGAATACTTCCAGGAGAAATATAACCTGTGGAGAAACCCTTACGACAGGGTTGTGCATTTCGGCTTTGGTTTCTTACTGGCTTACCCCTTGCATGAATATTTGTTAAACAGGTTAAAAGTGAAAGGCCGCTGGCAATACATTTTACCTGTAGAAATAACCTTAAGCCTTGCCTGTATTTTCGAATTAATTGAGTGGACAGTAGCAGAACTAACTACAAAAGAAACCGGCGAAACCTATGTAGCCACCCAGGGTGATGTGTGGGATGCGCATAAAGATATTGCCCTGGCGGTAGCAGGTGCAGCGATTACTATGTTGGCTCTTTTTGTTTACAGGAGACTAAAGAAAAGTAAGCAGCCCTTTACCGCTACAGCCTGAAAATATTCTGCATCAATACCCATTTTTCGCCTGGCTTTGCAAATGGTAAGTGTTGCTGATAGTTCAGCATCAGCGTTTCCCATTCCTGCACCTTTTGATTTGCAGCATCCATTTCGCCTTTTCTTTCAAACGAAAACACATCAGTTGTTTCCATTATCATAAAGAGACGATTGCCGGCACGATAAATTTCCATAGTGGTAATCCCGGAATCTCTTATGCTCTCAAGCACTTCTGGCCATACATTTTTATGATGTGCTTCATAGGCGCTGATCAGGGCTTCGTCATCTTTCAGGTCGAGGGCAAGACAATAGCGGGGCATGGTAATACAATTATGTATTCCAAATGTAGTCTAATCTTTTACTGGCATCTAATTAAAAATTACTGCAGAAATCACCCATAATACGGACTGATCATCCAATATACCACCACACCGGTTATGGCCACATAAAACCAAACAGGCCAGGTAATACGGACTAACTTTTTATGTTTTTCATACTCTCCGATTAATGCCCGATAAGCAGAAAATAAAATAAAAGGAAGGATGATGCCTGCCAGCGGAATATGGGTGCCTAAAATGATATAATAAAATAACCGGCTGTTGCCAACCAAAGACTTTTCTGCTTCTGTAACAATTCCGTTTAAATCAGCATCGCCAAACTTTGTTTCTCCTGCCAGCAGATGATGGGCAATGTAGCTTAATAAAAAAAGTACTGACAGGAACATGGCCGCCAGCATCAGGCTCTTATGCAAATCCTGCTTTTTGCTTTTTATAGCAATTAAAGCAGTCACCAGCAATACTGCCACACAGCTATTAATAACTGCGTTCAGTTTTGCAAAGACATGCACATCAAACCCTGTTTGAATATTCAGTTTTACACGGCCAAGAATTACAACAGCAGCAAACACAATTATTGAAAACCCAAAAATGAGAAGCTTCGCTTTCTTATCATTTTTTTTCCAGGTGGATGAAAGCATAATCAGGATTTATTCTTCTTTAACAAAAACAATAACAGGCCAACACCAAAAATAGCCAGCAAAAAGGCGACTGCCATTATTTCCAGCTTACCCGCAAAAAAACTTTTTGAATTCGGATCCTTCTCCATCGTCAGCATGACGATATCTTCAGACAACTGTGCCAGTTCTACGGAATCCAGACCACTGTAGTAGCCCCGGACATGCCTGTTGCTGTCTATCAGCACAAACTTATCACTGTGCACAAAATTCGTATCAATGCCTTCTCCGTCCTGTAACCCAAGTTTCATCTCATTCAGTGCCATATCGTAAATCAGCTTCTTGTTGCCTGTAAGCAGCCACCACTTCTCCGGGTCAATCTGAAAGCGGTTGGCCCAGTATTTTAATCTTTCAGTGGTATCTCTCTCAGGGTCAATACTGAACGAAAGAAAATGTACCAGCTTATTGGTTTTATCGCCCACTCTTTTGCCGTTATGAATAGACTCCTGTAGTCTTTTCATGTTACGGGTCATCGGCGGACAAATGGTAGGACAATGTGTAAAGAAGAAATCAGCAATCACTATTTTCCCTTTCAGGCTGTCCCAGTTTACTATCATCCCATCCTGGTTTGTAAGCGAAAAATCAGCTAACCGGTGCCAGGCTGTGTCGGTTGTTCTTTTTCCTTTCTTTACGACAGAAACCACGGAGTCGGGCAGATAATGCCGTGGCATATGTATATCCTGTTCGCTTTTCGTTTTTACTATAAAATAGGCGACTATCGGTATTACGAGTGCCAGCAGAACCGCATACAGAGCTTTTTGATTCACTTATTAGTTGTTTATTACACAAAAGTAAAACCATTAAACCGCTTTCTGTTAACAGAAAAAAGGTCTAATGGTTCACAAAAATTTATCCTCCCTTATTTCTTCAGTTCAGCCTCACCCGGCTTCACCCCCGGAACAACAGTACTGTGATGACTGCTTGGTGTTGTTCTTACTTTAAAATCTTTATCAAACTCGTTACGCAGATTTTTATACGAATTACCATCCCACAGAAAGGCAATAATAAACCAGATAAACAACAGCAGGGGCACTACTATGGTCATGATGAAGTTCCTGATTTCATCGCCCAGGTGCATAAACACAGAAACAATATAAAAAGCCTTGGCCAGTGTAAGAATACAAACGAGGCCTTTAAACATCAGAACAAGAGTATCATTAGGGTGCTCGCCTTTATGAATATTGTATATTAACAAGCCAATACCCAGTTCAATAATGGTGATTACAGACAGCAATATTGTAGTCTTCTTTATTTTCTTATTGAAAGTATCGTCATCATGATGCTGGTAAAACGATACTTCTTCAAATGCGGGATGTTGCATAAAATAGTTAAATTTCAAATTATTGAATTCCAAATTCCAACCTATAGTTCCTGAGAATGGAATTTGGGATTTCTATTTTTAGATTATTTATATCAAATAGAAGCACAGGAACACAAATACCCAAACCAAATCCACAAAGTGCCAGTACAGTCCGGCCTTCTCTATCATCAGGTAATGGCCTTTTCTTTCAAATACTCCTTTCTGTGTCATCAACAACATTACTATGTTGATAATAACACCGGAGAATACGTGGAAGCCATGGAAGCCGGTAATACCATAGAAGTATCCGCCAAACGCCACAGGTCCGGGTGTACGAACATGTTCACCATTAAAAGTTACTCCTTCTGCTATCGGACCCCAGGGGTTGTGACGCATGTTCTGCCCCCACATTTCAATTTTCCCATTTACAAGCACAGCATGCTCGCCGGTAATAAGGTGATGCCACTCCCAGGCCTGGCAACTTAAGAACGCCACACCACCAACAATCGTCCAGAACAACCACTTCATTACACCCTGCCTATCTCCTTTATGCCCTGCATGAACGGCTTTCACCATCGTTACCGAACTGATGATGAGGATGAAAGTCATAACGCTTACAAAGGCTAACGGCAGATTAGCATGTCCTGCACCCGGAAAAGCATTGAATACTACGTTCGGGTCTGGCCAGAAGTTTTGGCTGAAGCGGATGGTTCCGTACGAAATAAGAAATGCGCCAAACGTAAAAGCATCACTCATCAGGAAGTACCACATCATCACTTTACCATACTCCAGGTTGAAGGGGCTTTTCCCGCCACTCCACCACTTGGTCTGGTGTGTTGTTACTGTTGTTGACATGTTGGTTATCGTATTTGTTTCTGTTATTTATTTTATTTTCCTATCAACATAAAGAATACCAGCAGGTAAATCCATAATGCATCTACAAAATGCCAGTACATTCCGGTTACCTGCAGCGATACAACACCGGAACGTTGTTTAATAAATAATGCTTTCAGCAGCAGGATAGCCAGCACCACCACACCTCCCAGCACATGCAATCCATGCACTCCAAAGATGACATACAAAAACTGTCCGGCTCCTGAGCCTTTAAATGTTACCTGCTGCGACCACAATTCCATAAACCCCATCCACTGCAACAGCAGGAAACCTGCACCTAATAATAATGTAATAGCCATCATCATCCGGTACCAGTGCATAACCCTTTGTTTAAAGGAACGGATAGCAAGTTCAAGGGTAAAGCTGCTCACCAATATCGCCAAAGTGGAGAGCCAGAATATTTGCGGCACTGCTACCGGTTTCCAGTTGGCCTGGTTGCTTTTTACAATATAGGCGCTGGTAAGCCCGGCGAAAATCATTATTATACTCGCAATCGCCATCCACATCGTAAACTTATGCGGATGCATTTTTGCCTTTGGTTCAATATTTATTGCGTTCACACTCATATATAAATCTCAAAAATAAAATTCCAAATTCCAGTCTATTCCGTTTTGTCGTTATCGTCCAGTTTTTTAAGCATGGCTGAAAAAATTTTTCTCAACTGACCAGCCTCATCAATCAAAGCTTCCCTTTCCTTTTCCAGTTCTGTATCACCAAACAACTCTATCAGCCCTAAAAAATGAATTGACTCTTTTGACTCCTTTCTGCTAATCTTTATTCTATACCTCAAATCTCCTTTCCCTGTATTCTCATTAGCCTCAATATAATTTGCCCCCACTGATGCACTCGCCCTTGCCAATTGTTTAATATCCTCAATATTTATTACGTCCTTTTTAAGTGTTCTGCAAAAACGCCTGATCCTCTTTGCAAACTGATAACATCTTTCTTCTAACGGATGCTCAAACATTGGGATTTGGAATTTGTCTTTGTTATTTTAACCTGCTTTCGCTAATAATAAAGCAAACATCACCACCGGTAAATACATATAGCTTCCAAACATTACCTTTCTCGCCGAAGCCACATCCATTTTCTTATATAACGTCACACATCTTCCAATCATAAAAAGATTGGCCATTGCTATTAATACCAAACTGATTGTTCCCTGTACTCCATGATAGTCGCACATGCCCACATAATAAGGAGCAAATGTTACAGGCACCAGCACAAGCGAATAAACAATTGCCTGCAATGCTGTAAACTTTGTTGGGCCCTCATCGGCCGGCAATAACTTAAATCCAACCGAAGAGTAATCTTTATGCGCCACCCAGGCTATTGCCCAGAAATGCGGAAACTGCCAGAAAAACTGGAATGCAAATAGTACCCAGCCCCCAATAGCAAGATTGTTCTCACCTGCAGTCCATCCTATTAAACAAGGTAATGCACCCGGCACAGCCCCCACCAGCACAGCAATAGAGTTTACCTTCTTCAGTGGCGTATAAATAAACGCATACAAGAACAAACTGAATGCAGCAATACCTGCCGTAAGCCAATTAAAGTACTGACCCAGTATGATCACACCGGCCAAACCAGTAACGATAGCAAAAATCCATCCCTCAGTCTCACTTATCCTTCCGGCAGCAACAGGACGTTTGGCCGTTCTTTTCATTTGTGCATCAGAGTCTTTCTCCACCACCTGGTTAATGGCATTGGCGCTGCCAGTCACTAACATTCCCCCAATAAAAAGCAACAATATCATCGTCCATTTTCCGGCCACATAATCATCGGCTCCTTTGGTCAGCAAGAAACTGATCACACTGCTGAACACCACCATTATGCTCAGCGATGGCTTTATCAACTGCAGATAATCTTTAATCCTGTGCATGACGAATTCAGGTATATAGTTTAATACCCCGGCCAATCCCTGTTTGTATGTATTTTCTTTTCTCAATTATTATTTATGCTGTTTATGAACCTTTAATGCTTGCTTTCATCGGCCCCAATGGGCTCTGTTTGCGGAATGAAATCTCTTCCATCCTTACTGTAATCATATGGCCACCTGTGTACTTCAGGTATTTCACCCTCCCAGTTACCATGACCCGGGTTAATTTCAGTTGTCCATTCAAGGGTATTCGCACCCCATGGATTCTTTGTAGTAACCTTTCTTCCTTTAAAAATGGAATAGAAAAAGTTGAAAACAAACATCAGTTGTACAGCAAATACGATGATGGAAACAACAGTAATCATCTTGTCAACATCTCCAAACTGGTTGAACGAGGCCCATCCTCTTTTATCAAGATAGCGGCGGGGCATACCGGCCAGTCCCTGGTAGTGCATCGGCCAGAAAATAAGATACGCACCTGCCATTGTTACCCAGAAGTGGATGTAAGCAATTGTATTGTTCATGTAGCGGCCAAACATTTTGGGGAACCAATGATATACTCCCGCAAACATTCCGAAGAATGAAGCAACGCCCATTACAATATGGAAGTGTGCCACCACAAACATGGTGTCGTGCAGGTGAATATCAATTGTTGAGTTACCCAGGAAGATACCTGTTAAGCCTCCGGAAATAAACAAACTCACAAACCCGATTGCAAATAACGTTGCTGGTGTAAACCTGATATTTCCCTTCCACAAAGTGGTAAGCCAGTTAAATACTTTAATGGCAGAAGGCACCGCAATTAGCAGCGTTAATAATACGAATACTGAACCAAGGAATGGATTCAATCCTGTTACAAACATGTGGTGTGCCCACACCAGGAAGGCAAGGATTGCAATTGCAAACATCGACCCCAGCATTGCCATATAACCAAAGATTGGTTTTCTGGAATTGACAGAAAGTATTTCTGACACCATGCCCATCGCCGGTAACAAGATGATATATACTTCTGGGTGACCCAGGAACCAGAAAAGGTGCTGATACAGAATTGCACTGCCGCCTTCATTCGGTAATATCTCACCATTGATAACAATATCACTCAGGTAAAAACTGGTACCGAGGTTACGGTCAAAGAGCAAAAGTATTGCACCAGACAATAACACAGGGAACGAAAGAACACCCAACACAGCCGTAAAGAACATTGCCCACATAGTAAGCGGCATTTTGGTCATGCTCATACCCTTGGTACGCATGTTCAGAATGGTGGATATATAATTAAGACCGCCTAACAGAGATGATACAATAAACAACGCCATGCTGATCAGCCATAAGTCGGTTCCGATTTTTTGTCCGTCGCCAGCCTGTCGTAGTGCACTTAGCGGCGGGTAAGTTGTCCAGCCACCAGAAGCGGGGCCTGTATGAACAAAAATGGATGCCAGCATAACCACACCTGCCAGGAAGAAAAACCAGTATGAAAGCATATTCATAAACGGTGAAGCCATATCCCTTGCACCCACCTGCAACGGAATAAGCAGGTTGGCAAAGGTTCCGCTCAAGCCTGCCGTAAGTACGAAAAACACCAGCACCGTTCCGTGAATGGTAACAAGACCATAATAAAACTCCGGCTGAATTTGTCCGCCTTTAGCCCATTTACCAAAAATGGTTTCCAGTATAGGAAACGATTGATCGGGATAACCCAACTGCAAACGGAAGAGTACAGAAAACAATCCTCCGATGATGGCCCAAACAATACCGGTAATCAGGAACTGCTTACCAATTGTTTTGTGGTCCATGCTGAAGATATACTTCGAAATAAAGCTTTGCTTATGGTGCCCGTGATGTTCGTGGGAACCGGCGGCTTCAGAATGTAGGTGCAATGCTGCGCTCATACTATGTGATTATGTTTTTAAACAACCTTTTGGTTGCTGCAGGTTTTTGTTTCGTTTCTTATTTGATAACAGCAGCTATAGGAGCTGGTGTTGCAACGGTGTCTTTCTTAATACTGGGGTCTTTGTCGGGGTTAGCAACCAGGTATTGTGGTTTTTTACCCGCCAGCCACATATCAAACTCTTCCTGTGTTTCCACTATAATTGTTCCTCTCATGCTCCAGTGACCACGGCCGCACATCTGGTCGCAGGCAAGCTCAAAAGTAAAATCAGGATTACCCGTTTCTTCTTTCATCTGCTTTGTAGTCTTGGTAGGCGTAAACCACATAGTGGTAGGTGTGCCCGGTACTGCGTCTGTCTTCAGTCTGAAATGAGGAAGCCCCACACTATGAATAACATCCTGTGCGCCGATAACTAATTTAACGGGTTTGTTCACCACTAAGTGCATTTCCTGCTCTACAAACACATCATCATGGTTATTACCGTCTTCCCATATTTGGCCCAGCGGGTTATTGTTTTCTGCATTGATGTTTTTGAAATACTTTCTGCCCAACTCTTTATCTGCTCCAGGGTAACGGTACATCCAGCCAAACTGTTTACCTACAACCTCAACCACCATCGCATCCTTGGGTGCTTTACCGGTGATTTTGTACCAGTAGAAAATACCAAAGCCCACGAGAATGGTCAGCGTAATAGCAGGGATGGCAGTCCAGATTACCTCCAGTTTATTATTATGCGGGAAATAAAAAGCCTTCCTTTTATCAGACTCCTGGTATTTGAAAGAAAACCAGAATAAAAGAATCTGCGTAACAAAGAATACGATAATTGTAATGGCCAGGGTCACATACAGCATCCTGTCAACCAGTACACCGTGGTCCGAAGCAGGTGCTCCCAGTATTTTCCCTTTCAATTTGGCATTGGCATAAAACACACCAATTAGTCCCACAATAAGGAACACCAGCAATAATGCCGCATTAATCCGGTTGCTTTGTTTTCTGGAAGTTTCTAATCCGCGGAGAACAGCTACGTATTCGCTGGCCTTGGCTATCTGAAAGGTTACAATAAACCCAAGCACAAGGATGGCAATAACAAAGATAGTTTGCATACTTATACAATCTAATGCTAAAAAATGTTGGTTATTTATGTTGGTTTTTGTCTGCTTCAGAACGTTATGCTATGCACAATGTATCAGACATTCTTTTTTCTGCTTCAGGTGTTTTTCTGACCGGAGTAACGAGCCTTAATAATTCCATCCGTCAAAAACATTTCAAAACAGCATCAGCACACCTCAACGCTTCATATCATTTCGCACTTCTCTTTCATGCCTTCCATACAATTATGTATGGTGAATCAGGCTTTCCTTTACAAATGGATGGTTTTTGGCCAGCAGCGGAGCCTTGGTTAAAGCTCTTCCGGTTAAAAACATAATAAGACCTGCAAATCCAAGAGCCACTCCCAAATCCCACAATATCATAGGCACTTGGGTTGTACCTGTTTCTTTACTTGTCATCGGGCCCGGAAATACCATCTGATATAAATCAAGCCAGTGACCAAATATAATGACAACCGCCATCAGGGTAACAGTACCGTAATTTCTTTTTGAGCCTCTCCTCATCAATATGAGGAACGGTGCGATGAAGTTGATGATAAACATCAGCCAGAAAACACCACTGTAAGGACCTTGTGCCCTTGGCTTAAAGTAAGTGGTTTCTTCTGGCATATTTGCATACCATATCAGCATGAACTGTGAGAACCACAGGTAAGTCCAGAATACAGAAAAAGCAAACATGAACTTACCTATATCATGCAGGTGCTCTTCATTCGCATATTCAAGATAGTTGTTATTCTTTAAATACACAACAAAAAGTGCAATCAGTGCCATACCGGCTACAAAAGTGCTGGCAAATGTGTACCAGCTGTACATTGTGCTGTACCAGTGTGCATCAATACTCATAAGCCACAGCCATGGCAGGGTGGACATTACCGTTAAGGCAAACACAATCATATACATGGCCGCCCAAATGGTATTATTCCAGATATACTTTCTGGCTTCCTTTTGTGTGGCAAACGGATTGTCATCTGTCTTGCGGGAAAGCTGGCGCATTTTCCAGCCCAGTGTCCACCACAATGCTACTGTAAGAACGGTAAATGCCGTAAAGAAGGTTTTGTTTAAAAATCCTTTCTTAAAATTCAGTATGTGGTCATGTTCAACATGCTTTGCATCTGTCCAGTGATAAATGGTGTGATTGTCGCCATAAACAATCGCAAGTAAAATACCTACCGCAATAACGCCAATTACAGGTACAACAGCCGAAATAGCTTCAGGAACCCTGCGGAACGCCATCTGCCAGCCGCCCCATGCCAATGTTGTGGCACAAATAAAGAACATTGATGCATTTACCACCAGCAGAAAATAAACGCTGTTTTGCAGCAGGCTGGCCCAGAAACGGGCATCCTGAATCGCTTTCTCTTCTTCTGTGCCGCCGCCACGGTGTGTGGTAAGATACAAACCAATAATGGCAATAACACCCAAAGCCATCAGTACAAAAGCAACGGTGTTATATTTTTTCGGTACTACAAAGTTTTCTCTTATTGACATCAGTGTTCGTTTATATAGTCTTCAAATACTTATTAGTTCTTTTTGGCTGTACTATCAACAACAGGTGCAGGTGCTGCCGCACCAGCCGGATTTTGTTTGCCTTTTATATAATGAACAATCATCCAGCGCTGTGTGGTTGTTAACTGCGAAGCATGACTGCCCATTGAATTTCTTCCGTAGGTAATAGAATGAAACATCGTTCCTTCTGCCATATTCAGAGCAACAGGATCACCCATCAAATCCCTGGGCTTGTTAGGAAAAGGTCCTTCACCGCCTTTATACAGGGGACCATTACCATCCATTTTCTCACCATGGCAAACACCACAATAAATAAGGTATAATCTTTCTGCTTCTGTCTTTTGTTCCGCAGTAAGTGGTGGCAATGGGTTTTTAACCGTTCCAGAATTAGCATATCCTGCCGAATCTGCTTTATAAGGATATACCCAGTTCAAATCGCCGCGGGCAATAGTACCGGAAACAGGTTGAGCGGTATAATTAATATTTCTGTCCTTCAATGCCTGCGTGGAAGCATAGGTTTCGTAGGCACGGCTGTACGCCATATCTGGCATATACACACGGCCGGGACTGCGCCTCACCTTGTTGCAGCTAACCATGGCCACAGTTATGATTGTAATTCCTGACAGTATTAAAAACTTTCTCATTCTTCCCGAATTAGGTATTTATTAATGTGCCGGTTGAGCCGGTACTTGTTTTTCAAAACGTTTGGTTTCTTTTCCATAACGGCCCCACCACCAGTCTGTTTCTTTGTGCATCACCTGTACATCGGCAGCACCGGCAGCCTGTAAAAAGCTGATCAGTTCTGCGTCATCTGTTTTATCCGAACACTCCAGCGCCATTACAAACGTATCATCAGTTGAGCGGGGGTTGAAATGGTCTTTCTTTACAAAAGGAGCCAGTTGGCACAGATAGCAGAAGGTAAGTACCATTCCTACTGCAGCAAATAATACCGTCAGCTCAAAAGCAATAGGAATCCATGCAGGCAAAGAAAAGAAAGGCTTACCGCCAAAATTCAGCGGCCAGTCAACAGTCAGTGCCCAGGTAATAAAACCAACCGCCGTAGCAGTTCCGGTAATACCGTAAATGAACCCGGCAGTATGTAAACTGGTTTCACGCAAACCCATGGCATGGTCCAGGCCATGTATCGGATGCGGTGTGTACACATCATGAATTTTATACCCGGCCTGGCGTACTTTTTTTACAGCAGGAAACAATACTGCTTCATCGTAAAAATTTCCAACAACAAATTTTTTAACTCCCATATACTATATTTTGAAATTGAGAAACCGGGAAATTTCAAAATTTCCCAATTTCACTTTCCATTTTTAATGATGCTCTAAATGTTTATGTCCAAACTCTTCCACACCTTCTGTTTCTATTCCCAGGTTTGCTTCTTTATAATTATCGCCGCTTCTCTTCAATATGTGTTTGATCTCTGCAATAGCGATAACAGGGAAGAATTTAGAGAACAGGAAGTAGCAGGTAAAGAACAATCCGAATGTACCCAGATAGAAACCAACCTCCCAGATAGTAGGAGTGTAATAAGTACTCCACGCCGAAGGCAGATAGTCACGGTAAATGGACGTAACGATAATTACAAAACGTTCAAACCACATACCGATGTTTATCAATATTGACATAAAGAAAGTAAGCGTCAGGTTTCTCCTCATCTTGGTGCTCCAGAATATTTGCGGGCTAAGTACGTTACAGCCCATCATTATCCAGTAACTCCATCCGTATGGGCTGCTCAGGTCAAGCCTGTTTTTGAAGAATGCAAACTCTTCATAAGGAACGGCACTGTACCACGACATAAACAACTCCGTTAAGTAAGCAATACCCACAATAGAACCGGTAAGCACAATTACCTTGTTCATTACCTCAATATGCTCAATTGTGATATACTCCTGGAGGCCTAATACTCTTCTTGTTACCACCAGCAGTGTTTGCACCATGGCGAAACCGGAGAAGATGGCACCCGCAACAAAATAAGGCGGGAAGATGGTTGTATGCCAGCCCGGAACAATAGAAGTGGCAAAGTCGAATGATACTATCGTATGCACTGATAATACCAGCGGTGTACTTAAACCGGCAAGTACTAATGATAAAGACTCATGACGCTGCCAATGTTTGGTACTTCCTGTCCAGCCGAAAGCAGCAACACCATAAAAACTCTTAGCCCATTTTTTCTTAGCCCTGTCACGCAGTGTGGCCAGGTCGGGCAACAAACCGGAATACCAGAATAATAATGATACAGTGAAGTAAGTTGAAATCGCAAATACGTCCCACAGCAGCGGTGAGTTAAAGTTCACCCACAGCGGACCTCTCGTATTCGGGTAAGGAAGTACAAAGAAAGCATTCCACACACGGCCCATGTGCCAGATTGGAAACTGACCCGCACACATTACCGCAAAGATGGTCATCGCCTCAGCAGCACGGTTAACACCGGTACGCCAGCCCTGGCGGAAAAGCAACAGGATGGCAGAAATCAGGGTTCCGGCGTGACCGATACCCACCCACCATACGAAGTTGGTGATGTCCCAGCCCCAACCTACTGTCTTGTTCAGGTTCCACTGGCCGGTACCATAAATCACCTCAACGGTTACCGAAATAATACCAAACACCAGCAAGGCTGCAGAAATAAGAAAACCCATCCACCAGAGTTTACTGGGCTTAGCCTCCACCGGGCGGCAGATATCTTCTGTTACCTGGTGATAATCCTTATTACCATCCACCAATGGTGCCCTTACATGCGATTCGTATCTGAGTAATGACATATCTGTTTTTCTTTTAGCTATCGGCCACCGGCTTTTAGCTTTTATTTATATTAAATCAACTCCTTAAAATATTGAATAATGAACATTGAATGCTGAACACCGAAATCATCTGCTTCCTTTTTCACCATTCTTCATTTCTTGTTCAATATTCATCATTTCTAATGATGCGCTTCTTCCGGCTTGGGTGCTGATGGCAACACGGTGTCAGCTTTCACCTCGTGTCCGCCGTCATGTGTTCCTTCAGTATTGTGTTCCCCTCCACCTTCGTGTCCGCCGCCCCAGTGCGCATCTTCTTCATCAGTATTCCTGATTTTGGCCATATACGTTACGTTAGGCAGCACATGCAATTGCTCTAATACTGCAAAGCTGCGTTTGCTGTTTTCTTCCCTTGTTTTATAGATATGGCTTTCTGTATCATGCACATTTCCGAATACGATGGCTCCGGTGGCACAAGCAGCCTGGCAGGCTGTTTTTACGCTGCCATCTTTAAGCGGCTCATTGTTTTTCTTAGCTTCCAGTTTGCCAGCCTGTAAACGCTGGAAGCAGAAAGAACATTTCTCAATCACACCTCTTGAACGAACTGTAACATCCGGGTTTAGCACCATCCTGGTAAGGTCATCATTCATCTGCTCAATCACACTGTCGAGCTTACCCACCAGTTTCTGGTCACGGTTATCTTTAAAGCTGTCTGCGCCGGTATAATCGGCCCAGTTAAAGCGGCGTACTTTATAAGGACAGTTGTTGGCGCAATACCTTGTACCAATACAACGGTTATACGTCATCTGGTTGATCCCTTCCGAGCTATGGTTAGTGGCAGCAACAGGACAAACATTTTCACAAGGAGCATTGTCACAGTGCTGGCACATCATCGGCTGGAACACCACACCTTTCAGTTCACTAGGATTCTTTTCATCGCTGATGAAATAGCGGTCAATACGCAGCCAGTGCATATCGTGGTAGCGAAGCACTTCGCTTTTACCTACTACCGGCACATTGTTTTCGGCATGACAGGCAACCACACAGGCACTGCATCCTGTACAACTGTTCATGTCAATACTCATGCCCCATTTGATTCCCGGCTGTGAGTGCTGCGGATATAATGTAGCCTCCCGGAAATCATTATTTGCGTTGGCATAGAAGGCATCCTTCAGTTCCTGGCTGAATTCAGGAATAACATTCGGGTGTTTCTTAAACGAAGCCAGTGTGGTTTCCCTTACCACTTCCTTACGGTTCTCGTAAGAGTTGTGCTTTTGCGTCTGGGCAATCTTATAAGATTTCTTAAGATTGGTTACAGAAGCTCCAACTGCGTAGTTGTCAACTGAAGTGCCATTGAAAGCAGCCAGTCCATATACATTTACACCAACGTTGGCTGCAGTTACACCAATTGCTTCGTTGCGGCCATAACCAACAGCAATTGCAATGGTGTCATCTTGCATACCTGGAAATACCAGTGCAGGGATAGTTATTTTCTTATTACCCAGTGTAACCTCAACTGTTGGTTTCTGCGGATAATATTCGTAGTCTGAATCTAATTTAACCCCCAGTTCATCTGCCTTCTTTACAGAAAGAATAGCATAGTTGTCCCATGTAGCTTTAGATACCGGGTCGGGTAATTCCTGTAACCAGGGGTTGCCAGCCTGGGAACCTGTTCCTATAGAAACTTTCTGGTACAGCACCACCTCAGTACCACTGCCTTTCTTATAACCGGCAATAGCATTCGAAGCATCAGTAACGCCGGCTGCACCGTAAGATGCTCCGGCCGTAACCGGTGTTTCAACAATGCCATTTTGAAGCGCAGTGTTAAAAGCCTCTTCACTTCCTAGTTTAGCTGTCCAGTAATTCTTGAAATATGTTTCGTAATCAGTTGCATCCCCGCTCCACTTTAGCAGTGAAGTCTGGAACGGCCTTGTTTTAAATAAAGGATAGATAGTAGGCTGGATAAAACTTACGATACCGGCTTTAGGTTCAGCATCGCCCCAGCTTTCTAAATAGTGATGTGAGGGGATGATGTATTCGCACAACTCAGTTGTTTCATCCATTTTCTCGTTGAACGAAACAGTCACTTTCACTTTCTTCAGTGCTGCTTTGAATTTATCAGCATCATACCATGTGTAAGCAGGATTGGCACCATACACCATCAGCGTACCAACTGAACCGGCTTCCATATCTGCTATCAGTTGTGCCATTTCACTGTCAACTCCCTGGCGGTAGTTAACAGGGCGGCTCCAGTCAATAGTAGTACCGTATGAGCCAATAGCGTTATTGATGGCATTTACAATTACCTGTATATTTTTGTCGTTGCTGCCGCATACAACCAATGCAGCACCCCCTGCGGCTTTTAAATCAGCAGCTACCTTGTCAATGGCTTTTTGCAGTTCGCCAACACTGGCTGAAACTCCGGCAACACCAACAGCAGCAGCTAATGCCAGTGCCACATTACCAACTTCAGAAGGACGATGTGTGAACCGCTCATCAGCGCTGGAACCGGTAAGGCTCAGATGGCCTTCAAACTGGTAATGCTTGCTCATCACCGGGTTCTTCTCGTCAATCTTGCGGCCTTTCGCATAACCGGCGGCAAACTCAACCGGGCTAAGCCATGTGCCAAGAAAATCAGCCCCCAAACTCACAATTACTTTGGCTGCGCCAAAATTGTAGGAAGGAATGCTGCGTTTGCCGAATGAGGCTTCATTGGCCAGCAGCATACCGCTGTAAGAAACAGCATCGTACTGTACATGCTTCAGGCCGGGAAATTTTGCAATGATTTCTTTGGTAGATGGCGAAACAACGGTAGAGGTCAACAACACCACTGACCCACCAGCAGCCTTCATTGCATCGGCAACCAGTTTATCAGCATCATCAAAAGATGGAATTTCATTGTTTACTCCCTCTTTTGTGCGGTGTATTGGAAATTTCGTTCTGTATAAATCGTAAAGGTCAAGCACTGATGCCTGCGCCCTTGCAGAGGTACCACCATTGGTAAATAATGCCTGATCGTTCCCCTCAATCTTGATAGGACGGCCATCTCTTACTTTTGCCAGCACCGGTATCACATCTCCATCCTGCACATAAGTAGTGGCATAATATTTAGCCACACCCGGCACCATATTCTCCGGCTTATTGGCATAAGGAATTGCCTTACGAACCGGAACCTTACAACTGGCCGCAATAGTTGCAGCAGCTGTGCTGAAGCCTAAGTATTTCAGAAAATCACGGCGTGGAGACTTTGCATCAATCAACCCCTTACCATCAAAAGCTTCAAACGGCAGTTCCTCATGGAACTCATCCTGGTTGCGCTTGCTGTGGTTTTCCGGGTCATTCAGTTCTCCGAAACTTTGCCAGTACTTGTTATTATTCATAATCGCTGATTCGATAATTTCTGGTTCAAAAAAATTGCTGTGCTGTTGCACTCATTCTCACATTTCCACATTATTAATAGTGGCACTTCTGACACTCTAATCCACCAATGTCTTTCACTTTCACACTGTCCATCTTGTGGCTCTTAATATCGTTATGGAACTTCTCGTAAATGCTGTAGAACTTATTACCCTTTGTGCTGTCGTAGTTAAAGTCAACATTCGTCTGACGGTGACAGTTCACACACCAGCCCATGCTCAGGTCGGCCACCTGCTTTACTTCATCCATTGCAGTTATTTCTCCGTGGCAGCTCTGGCATTGTACTTTACCGGCACGGGTATGCTGGGCATGACTAAAATACACATGATCGGGCAGGTTGTGTATTTTCACCCACTCAATAGGTTTTGCTTTTGAAGGATCCCAGGCGGCGGCATTCTTAGGATCGAACCCGGCATATTGATACAACTTCATGATCTCGGCAGTACCATTTACTTCCACACCTTCTTCAGTATAAAGTTTAGGGCCTTTTTCATACGTCTGAATACCCTTGTGGCAGTTCATACATACGTTTACCGAAGGAATAGTTGCTGATTTACTTTCCCATGCTCCGCCATGGCAATACAAACAGTTAACCTGGTTAATGCCTGCATGCACCTTATGCGAATAATAAATTGGCTGTTCCGGCTGATAGTCTTTCTGGCGCCCCAGTCCAATAGCAGCCTTGCTCAGGAAATAACCGGCAAGTATGAACAGCAGCAGCGCAATAATGGCTATATAAATTTTATTCTTATAGAATGGAACCGGGTCGGGGCGGCTGATGCCTTCCGCCTCATCACTCAACTTTTTCAGGTTGCTGTTTACACGCAGCAATATCACAGCTATAACAGCAAGTATAAGAGAAATAATACCGAAGATCAGTGAGCTGGAAGTGGCAGGAGCTTCTTCTTTAGCTGCAGTTTTTGGTTTCTCTTTAGCCGCATCATTTACATAGGCAACAAGGTTGTCAACATCCTTCAATGTCACATCGGCAAAGCCGGTCATAATAAGGTTATTGTACTTGGCCTTCAGCCCCTGTGTATAAGAGTCATCCTTCATATACACAGCCGGATTATTAATCCACTTCAGCAGTTCGTTATGATCGGCCCACTTATGCCTTTGTTCTAAATCTTTTAATGCGGGACCTGTACCATCTTTGGTAATGCTGTGGCATGCCGCACATTTAGACATGAAGACAGTCTTACCTGCCGCTGCATCCTGGGCATGAATTTGCACAACGGAAAAAACAAAAAGAGACAGAAATAGTATGGACAGTCCTTGGCCGATTGGTTTACAAGAAGTCATAGACACAATTGATTCTGAAAAATGTGGATAAAATCCGAAAATCAGCCGCAAAAATAAGTGTTGGGGTGTTTAAAAAGTCAAGCCCTTTAACTTTTTTTTAAGCCGCTACCAGATTGCATTTCATGGGATTTATGGCATTTGTTTGATACAGATCAAACATCATTGTCATAAAAGGGTAAATGTGGCAAAAACGGGGCTTTCTGATGTGAAAATCGGGGTGCGGAACACTACCGGAATGGCCGGTGCAAACGTTTTTTCCTCATTTTTGCCCATCTATGTTTGAACGGCTCAAAAAAAGATGGAAGGTTGGTGGCTTACAATTGGTATTGGTACTCTGTACATTTGCCGCTGGCGGTACTTTAACCGCCTGGGCGGGGAAGAAAATACTCAGCCTGGTTACCATCCAGGCCGACTGGCTCTGGTCTTTGTTCTACATCATTCTTATTACCCTGCTTTGGCCGCTTTCCGTACTGGTAGTCAGCATTCCGCTGGGGCAGTTCCGCTTTTTTACCAACTATATCCATAAAATGGGAGTAAAACTGGGATTGACGAAGGAAGATGAATAGTTGATTACTAATCTTTTTTCATGTTTTTATACCGCTTCCAGCCTTTCAAATACACTATCCCTTTTGACGTCATAAACCGGGTGGGCACCTGCTGCCAGCCGCCTGAAAATGACCGCCAAACCAAAAAATGCAGGTGCGGCGACAGGGCATATCCCGTTTTACCACTTAGGCCAATAACCTGGCCTTTCTTAACCGTATCTCCCACATTTACCAACGCCCCGTTGTGCTGCAGGTGCCAGTAACCGGCCCGGCTACCGTCAGCATGCTGAATGATGATATTGTTGCCGTGAGACCGGTATTTCTTTTTAAGACCGCCAAGTGTGCCATCTTCCTTTACCCGCACCACCACACCTTCCCTAGCAGCAGTAATTTTTGTACCCCGCTTCATATTAAAATCAAGTGCAGCCCTTTCTTTATGCGAAAACCGGCTGAAATAACCCTGTATTACCCGAAAAGTCTTTCCTTCCTCAAAAGGCAGGGCATATACATAGCTGGTGTCATCTTTTATTTTGCCCCGCTGCAGTTGCTTTACCTGCTGGCGCAGGGGATTCTTGCTGACGGTGCAGGAAACGAACAACAATAAAATCAGAAACGGAAAATATTTCATTACAAAACCTGAACGGTAAAATTAGCACATAAGTTTATCTGAATTTTGTAATGTGGTTGATAACAATAATAAAGTCCGCAGCAGCGCTGTCCTTACTTTTGCCCCTCAATTCAGCACAATGAAATTCAGCCTGGCTCTTGTTTTTCTTCTTCAGTCTTATATCCTCAGCGCCCAGCAAGTTTTTATCCCTTACCGGTTGGCAAGCAAATGGGGATTGGCCGACACCACAGGTAAAGTGGTGATGGCCCCGCAATTTGACACTCTTGAATATGAAGAGTACAACAACTACTCCGACAGGGATATGTTTTTCATCGCTGTAAAGGATGGTAAAAAGGGCCTCATTAAAAATATCAAACTGCTTATCAACCCGCTTTACAGTTACATTTATATAAACAGGTACTATTTTGTGTGCCACGCCACAACAGGCAGCGGCAAGCTGTTTTACTTTTATAACCTTAAAGGCACCCTTCTTAACAAAGAACCTTTTACCGGGATTGACCAGGTGTATCATGCCTATGAAAACTATAAACAACCTGTGTACACGGTAAAAACAAAAGACGGGCTTAACCATCTGTTATATCTCGACTCTGCCGGAAACATGAAAATGCTTATCAGTAACGCTTTTGCTGTTACTGCTGCGGATGGACACAATAACGCAATCCTGCTGGTACAGAAAGAAAAGAGCGGCGAACGCATCGCTTATGAAATAAAGAGAAAAACAGACGGGGATTTGGTGCTGGAGAAAACCGCACCGCCTTCTTCTTCCCGCAATGAGTATGGTTTTGGGGATGATGTGGCTGTTCCGCCAATGGACATGTATGAAGGCAAGCTGAAAACTTATATGTTTATGAAAGACGACGATGGCTGGAAATCGTACCAAAACTACTCTAAGCAAAATCTGCTGCTGGAAGGCTTCGATACTTTATACCTGCTCAACTCCGGTTACAATTACATATACACCAACGATGCCGCCAACAATCCGCTATGCTATCAAAACGCATTACAAACAAAAAAGAACGGACTGTATGGCATTGTTTTCCCTGATGGCAGCACTATCAGCAACAGTTATCAATCGGTTAGTTTGTTTTTATTGTCGCCCAACAACAATTTCCAAAAGCCTTTTGCCAAAACCAGTTTCCTTGCAAAGAAAGAAGGTAAATATGGCATTATTGACATCAGCGAAAAAGTGCTGTTGCCCTTTGTTTATGATACCATCACTGCTGACCTGGCCGCAAAAACTAAAGGCAAACTGGGCATACTGCAAACTGACGGGCAATGGCTCCTGCCTGCTGTTTACGATTCTGCCTCTTTCTCGGCCTACCGGCAGCAATATGAATTAAAAAAGGATGGTAAATACGGCCTGCTTGTTTTTCTTTCAGATAAGAACACCACATTACTGACAAACTGCAAAAGCCCTTACCCGCTGAAGGGCTGGAAACGCTTCCGCACCAATCATCCTGCTTACCGGTTTTACATTGTATTTGAACAATACAGCCCCGATGGAAAATTCCTGGGCTATTATGACAAGAAGGGGTTTGCGTATTATAAGTAGTATTAAAGAATTGCTCAGCCCCAGCTATGAAGGACAAATTTTCACTGTCTTGTTTATAGTTTGAGTACGAAACAGGCTCACCCCTCACACATCTTCTTTAAATTATCAAGGCCAACGGTAAACTGGTGGTTCAGGGCTTTGCCGATCATGGGACCCATCAATCTTGCCATCGGCCAGGGCAGTTCACCGGCATTCAGCCAGGTTACTTTGGTTTCGTTGCCGTTGCCCCACTCTTCAAACAGCCAGTTGTCTTTGGCTTTGCTTTTCCACGGTCTTAAAAACTCCAGTTCAAAATGAATATGTTTTGTGTTTTCATCCAGCAGGGTGAGCCTGCCCATCCCCACTTTCTTGCCCTCCCAGGCATACTTATGTCCGGCCTGATGCGGAGTGCCCGTAATGGTGCTTTTAGCAGTGGGGTCGCTTTGTTGCCAGGGGTTCCACTGGCTGTAATAATTCAGGTCGCCCACTTTATCCATTACGAAATGTGGCTGACGGGCAATGATGACTGATTTTTCTACCTGGTAGGTTTTGGGCATCAGCGCTGCAATAATGAGCAGGGAAAGGAGTAATGCCAGCAGTATATATACAAAGATCATAACAGCAGTTTTATACTGTTAAAGTACACAAACAAGTTATCGCTTCCAAACCATCCATCCTCATCGTACCCCGTAAAAACTGCCGGGACGCAGGTACACCACGCCATGCTGTGTGCGGAAACGGGTGGGCAGGTTGCCATACCCTCCGTCATTTTTATAACCGCTTACCTCAAAGTGCAGGTGCGGAAAGGCCGAGTAGCCGGTATTGCCACTGTAGCCTATCAACTGACCGGTGGTAACCGTATCGCCGCTGTTCACCAGCACACCATCCTGCCTGAAATGCCAGTACTGTGCTTCAGAGCCATCGCTGTGCTGTATAAAGATGTAATTGCCGTCGGCAAGGTTCTCCGGTTTCAGGCCGCCAACGTTGGAGTTGTCTCTTGCGCCGGTAACCACACCGCCCCTGGCCGCATAAACGGAAGTGCCGGTCTTCACTTTAAAATCAACAGCCAGAGAGCCCTTGTGGCTGAATGCACTTTCGTAACCCTGCACCACAAATACATTTTTGCCCGGTGCAAAAGGGAGTGTGTAAATATGGCTGGTGTCGGCCCCGGCTTTATTGCGGGTAACCTGCCTGATGGACTGGTTGCTCTGCAACAGGAAACAACTGCTGAGAGAAGCTGCCCACATCAGCATTAAAAATTTTATAGCCGGTTTGTACATTCGTCTTTATTCAACAGTCATATTAAACCGCTTCACCTGTGTGCGGATGATGTTTTCTATTTCGGTCTCCAGTGTTTTTTCGGGGTTGCTGCCAGGTGTTGCTGTTCTTTGCTCAAAGATATACTTGCTACGGTTGGCGCTGGCATCCAATATTTGTTTTTGAATAAGACTTCTTTCTTCTGTTTTTACTTTTATAAATTGCTGCACTTCGGCCACAGATTTATTGCGCAGGCTGTCGGGCAGTTGTGATTTGTCCATCTTAACAATAAAAGTGCTGTCGGCTTTAAAGGCGTCCACCATATCCCAGGAAGAATTGCTGTACACATTGGCCTTAGCCTTTGCTTCGGTACGCTTCATAGCTGTTTTTTTACCCTGTGAGCTGTTGAGCATATCAACCTCCTGCTGGCGCACCACGTTGGCAGAACCTAAGGTTCCGTAGCCGACATAAGTGGCGTTGAGTTTTGTGTTTAGTTGCACTAATGTGGCATCAAATGGTGTGGGAATATCATCAAAGTTGTTGTAGTTATGATTGATGTGTGTGAAGCTGCCTTCGCCACATTCGCCGCCGAGTATCCAGTGTTCCTTCACTGCCATATCGTAGCTGCCGCAATAGATGGTGTTTACAATCACACCTTTTTCTTTGGCTTTGGTACAGGCTTTTGTGAAGTGAAGATTGCCCTGCAAAAAGTCTTCGTTGCCGGCAATAAAGATGACTTTGTACATATCGGGTTCTGTGCTCCAGCCCAGTTCATCAAGAGAAGAATAAATTACCTGCCCGCAGTATTCTTCGCCGCCATTGGTGCGCAGACTGAAGAGGATTTTTGAAACAGCATCGAGGTCGGTGGTAAAGGGGCTGAGCTGTTTTACATAACCCTTGGACACCTCGTTGGTAGTGCGGCCATATTCGTAGAGGGCAAGTTCCACCTGCGGGGTTACTTTGTCGCTGCACCGCACCCTGCCCAGTGTGGAGACCATGTTCCAGAGCTGGGCCTTGGCCTGCTCTATTAAGCCCTGCATACTGCCGCTTACATCGAGCAGGATGGCGACCTGTATTTTGCGTTGCTCCGGCGGAGTTGTGTGGTTATTTACTGAGGGTGTTGAGAACGAGAAAAGGGTGAGGGCCGATGCGGCCACGAAGGTTTTTACAGCCAGGTTCATAAAAATGATTTGGTACAAGATGCGGCGGGCGGGGTGTTTGCACAAGGGGTTACTGTCTTTTTTGGGATTGTTTAACAGGAAACAGGGGTATATTTTACCATAAAACACAAAAAGCGGGCGCAAAGGCGTTACTTGGGCGGCTGAATTTGTTTCTCAGGCGTCTTTCAGTTTTAGTTTCATCATGAGGTCAGTCTGTACATCGTTGCCCAGTCTGAAAATATGTTTGTCGAATGGGGTAAACCCGTTCTTCGTATAAAAATTAATGGCCCGCATATTTTTTTCCCAAACACCCAACCAAACATAGCCGGCATTTGCCTGCTGTGCAATTTGTATGGCTTTTTCGTACAGCAACTGACCCACTTTTTTACCGTGAAATTCTTTCAGTACATAAATTCTTTCTATCTCTATGGCATTATCGTCTTTAATTTCTGTTTGTGACTGACCAACGTTCAGCTTCAGGTAGCCGATGATGGTGCCGCCAAGTGTGGCGAAGTAAAAGAAAGACTCAGGGTTGTTACATTCGGCAGTAAGTTTTTCAACAGAGAATTCTTCTTCCAAGTATTTTTTCATATTCTCTGTTGTGTTCACGGCAGAAAAGGTTTCGTAAAATGTTTGCCGGCTGATTTGCTGCAACCGATCAACATCGCCGGTGGTTACTTTTATGATGTGTATCGTTTCCATATTAATGTGATACTGCTTTCAGCCCGATAACAGAGCCGATTAAAGTGGTGAGAAAAAGCAACCGCAAAAATGTTGCAGGTTCTTTAAACAGAAAAATACCAACTAAAACAGTTCCGGCAGCACCGATTCCTGTCCATACAGCATAGGCTGTTCCGATGGGTAAGGTTTGGGTGGCTTTTATGAGCAGCCCCATGCTGATACAAAGGGCCACCAGGAAACCGGCATACCACATATACATTTCGCTCCCTGAGGATTCTTTTGCTTTTCCGAGACAGAAAGCAAAGGCGACTTCAAACAGGCCGGCAACAATTAAAATAATCCAGTTCATTTTTTATGCTTGTGTGGTTTATAAAGTTAAGGGTTTTTGCAAGGAGGGTTAGTTGGTATGTGGGGTGTGGGAGAGGTATTCCGCTAATGGTTCGTGGGGACAAGAACTATAGCGATGTTTTTTTTCTTCATTTACTTTTTTTCTTGGACAAAAAAAGTAACAAAAAAGTCAAGGCAAACGCCATTGCTCCGCAGGCTTTGCCGGGCCAACGCACATGAGAGTTTGTAAATGTGGGATTGTTTTGTGTTGGTAAGGGGATGGTGTAAGACTCTGCTGCTTGTTTGGTGGGGCAACGGGAGGCGCTGTGCCCTACCTGCGGCAGGCAAGCCCGCCTTGAAAGTGTTTACAGTATTATATTGTTTAAAGTACGGCGGTGCAAGGCGCTGGAAGGTCGTTTTGCTTTTTCAGTAAGATGAACACCTTTTGCCGAAGGCAGTTTTCCTTTTGCCAAAGGCTGTTTCCTTTTTGCCGAAGGCTGTTTTCCTTTTACCGAAGGCTGTTCCCTTTTTGCCAAAGGCTATTCCCTTTTTTCCGAAGACTGTTTTCCTTTTGCCCAAGGCTATTCCCTTTTTGCCGAAGGCTGTTTTCCTTTTGCCGAAGGCAGTTTCCCTTTTGCCGAAGGCTGTTTTCCTTTTGCCAAAGGCTATTTCCTTTTTGCCGGAGGCTGTTTTCTTTTTGCCGAAGGCAGTTTCCTTTTGTCAGGAGGCAAAAAAAAGATGCTACTTGTTAACTGCAAAGACCGTCGAGTGTTGCGCAAAGGAAAGGCAAAGGGGGGCGGGGTGTATCACTGTGCTAACAGGCTAAACTGCTGATGAAGAGTGGGGTATGGTGTGGTAAACAAGCTGTTAGCGGTATTTAAACAGGAGGGGGCTTACCTGTTTGTACTGGGGCGAAGCGGCCCCAAAGGCGGATTTGATATATTTTTTGACGTTGCCTGCGGTAGCGACAAGGCCGGTGAGGGGGTGATAGAGCTGTTCGGTGCGGGCAATGCGGCTGTTGCTGCAGGCGGCGGCGGCATTTATAACTGCTGTGTTGGCGGCTTTGAGTTCGTTGAGTTTGGCGAGGAGGCCGGTGAGGCTGATGTCGGTCTCGTTGGGAGTGTAGGCGGGGGTGGCGGTGAGGAGGGTGATGAGCCTTGAGAAGTGCTCGATGAGCTGGTCGTGGCTGAGCTGTGCAGCGGAGATGGTTTTGCCGGCGGGTGGCGGGGTGCCTTCGTTGGTGGCGGGTGGTGTATCTTTTTGCATGGCCCGTTTGCCCTGTATTTTTCTGTTGATTGTTTTTGCATCTTTTACCGTTTCGGCACCGGCACCGCAGGCACTGAGTGCATTGATGATTCGTGTTGCCAGTTTTTTTAACCCGCCGAAGGCTGTGAGGCGGACGTTGATGGCATTGTTGAGCTGGGTTTGTGCGGTGGTGAGGTTTGTGAGTGCTGCTTTGGCGGCTGTGTGCATGAGGCTGAGGCTTGGCAGAGTAAGTGCCGGAGCGGCGGGGTTGTAGGCGGGATTGGCGGTGCAAAAGGCGATAAGGTCCTGGAAGTTGGCTACGTTTTTTACATGGCCTGTTTCTGTTGTAGGCATGGATAAGGGTTTGTGATTAGAAATAAATTATTGGTCAAATATAGTGATAGTGTTTTTTGTGGCACGGAGTAGCTTGAGATGCTTTCAGCGTTCGCAAAGTTGATGCTTCATATCTATAAAACATTCCCGACATTCAATTGGTGTTCTCCGATTTGTAAGAAGTCCAAAAACAATAGCTTTTTCTTTTGATCAAAATTACCGAGCCTTACTTCCCATCTTCTTTCAAGGAAGTTCAACATTTTTACTCCCCTTTCCAACACTTCTTTAGCCGTCCAGTTTGTGTAAGCGTTTATTTCAATTTCGCTATGGGAACCGTTAAAGTAGCCCTTAAATTCTTGAGGGCTATGAAGGGATTGATGCCTTTTTTTATAGTCGAAGCATTTATTTTGTAAGGAAGAGTTTTTAGGGATTGATAATAAAAGTAAGTTCCCCAAAGTGTTTTTAAGCCTTACTTTTTGATCATTTGAATATCCCTCAAATGCCGTTTGCCAACACTCTTCAATTGAGGTCTGCGGATAAATATGCTCTACAGAATTTCGTTTTATAAACTTATCAAAGGTTACTTTCTGTTCTTCGCTACCTTGTAAATAAAGTTCGTACTCGTAAAGAAAATAATGAATACCGTTCCAAGCATAGTACCCTTTCTTTTCTTTTACGTTTTGGAAAATTTCAGAAAGATATGTTTGAAATAGATTTATATCATATTCTTTTGTGTCGCTGTCTGTTCGTGTTTCAATTAATCTTTTGAGTTCCCAAATATCTTGTGTTTCATAAACTGCTTTTGCTTTGGCATAAAACAAATTCTTTCCCATATGCTGCCTACTCTGAAAAATCTTGAAAACCAAAAAGACATATCTATCCATAGCTTTCAAAAGTTTTAACATCGCATCGATAGGAGCATTACTTTGCAGGGCAGCCATGATATTAGCCTCAAATGGTGCGTACTTCAGTCTGTTAATTTTATCAACCCATTCTTTAATTCGGTCATCAAGTGTAGATGCTGAATGAAATGGGAAGTTTAACTCAAACCACTTTTGAACACTTTTTTGAATACTGATAACATAGTTTTCAATTGTTGAAAGTCGAACAATTCGGTCAAGAACATTTTTGGTTGTGAAATATTCGTCGAGTAAGTATTCAGAAAACAAGTCTGCGGTTTTGTCCATATAACCAAAGTACATATATGTATGATTCTTTAAAAAATCATCATCATCCAGAGGCTGTTCCTTGTTCTTTCCCAAAAATGTATATATGGTCTTCCAGCTTTCGTTTATTTGATTACGAAGTGAATTTATTTCCTCCTCACTGTTGTCAAGAATTGTTGAAAGATAAATCAATCGGTTTTTAAGTAATTCCAGTTTCGATAAAGGCTTCCCCCTGTTGTTCATGGTTTCAAACATCACATATACATCTAAGTCCTCATCCACTTCGTAAAGATTGAATTTAAAGTTGTGAGTCAGTTTAGAAAATAGTGTGTCAAGTTGATAGGGGTTTAAGGTTTGTATTTTTTCATCAAAATACTTTTTAGCGAAGTCAAGGTTTTTGGTGTAAAGGGTTTCAGGTTCGTTTAAACTATTGGCAGCCTCTTCTCTATAAATATTTGCCTTCAAAAACTCATAACTGGGATCGTCCTTTTCGTATCCAAAAACAAAAGTTTTGCCGTTTGGATTTTCAATTTTAATATACTTGCTTGTAATTACTTGCTTTGTCAATCCTCCTACTGTCGAACTTTCATCAAGTTTTTGTAGAATCGAAGAAATAAGAATTATGCTAGTTGTTATCCGCTGCTGTCCGTCAACTATATAATAAGGCAAGTATTTATTATGTTCCTCCGTATTAAGAAGAAACAATGAGTCGTTCCATTTTGCGATATTGCTCGCAAGAATTTTGACTTTTTCAATAGTTAACAACCCTGTATAATGAATTTTTTTCTGCGACACCTTCTCAAGGTCATCCCAGAAATCGTCAAGCTGTCTTTCGCCCCATGAAAAACCCCGTTGAAAGTCTGGAATCCGTAAAACTCTTTTGTCAAAAATTTCGGAAATAGAATAAAGTTCTGCCATATTGGTTATTAAGTTGAATTTATGCAGCCATTATGTATGTTGTGCTTTCGTTATAGCAAGGCATACAACACATAAATATACACCGTGTTTTGTTAATATATATTAGAAAGCGACATCCTCTTTCATATGTTAGTGTTTGCATTTTGAATATGCTAACTGTGGCATGAAGAGATATGGCGGCGGTACAAGGCGCTGGAAGAGGTTGTGGTGACACAGAGTTGTGGTGTTGGAGCCACGGGGAAGAGAAAGATGCCGGGTCAAGCCCGGCATGACATTGACTCCGATAGCTATTTTGAAATATGGCTGATGCTGGTTTCTAACCGTGCCAGATGAACAAGCCCGGCATGACATGGGCTCCGTGCTATTTTGAATAAGGCTGATGCTGGTTGGTTCAACCAGATTTTACTACTTCAAACTTTGGGTTAAAAAGATACCACCCTATGCTGCACCGTTGATTGCTGTGGCAGCGTCTTCTTCCTCTTTCTTCCAAAACTTCTCCATATAAAATGTGCCGAAGGGAAGAATGGAGGCAAACCCGGCTTTTACCAGCCAGCTGAATTTTTTATTGCATTCGCTTTTTACCTGCAGTGCCAGTGCGCCGAAGGCTACAAATAATACGCCGTGCAGGCTGCCCACAATGGTTACCGCTTTGGGCATATCGCCAAAATACTTGAGCGGCATGGCCACAAATAACAATACAATAAATGATATGCCTTCGGCGAAGGCCACTTTGCGGAACCAGGTGAATGTTTTCTTCATACCCCAAACCCCTAAAGGAGATTTTTTGTCTCTGTAGTTTATGACCCCCGAACTATTGCGGAGATACTTTGCTGACAGTGTGCAAGTCTTTTACAGAGTGTGTTAATAATGTTGTTTAATAAATAATTGTGGAAACAAATAACGATTCCTGTGCCCTGCTTACCCTTGGGGCTTTAATAATTAATAATTTGTTCCTGTATGGTTTCGGGCAGTTGCCGCCACTCGTATTGCTGGTTGCGGAGCTGCGGCTCAAAGCCTGCCTGGCGGATGGCATCCTGCATACTCTTATACGTAAAGCGGTGCGGTGCCCCGGCGGCACTAACTACATTTTCTTCGATCATGATGGAACCAAAATCGTTGGCACCGGCATGCAGGCACATCTGTGCGGTTTGCTTGCCCACAGTGAGCCAGCTTGCCTGTATGTTCTTTACATTGGGCAGCATGATGCGGCTGAGGGCAATCATGCGGATGTATTCTTCGGAAGTAATGAGATTTTGTACGCCCCGGATTTTGGCCAGCAGGGTGTCCACATCCTGAAATGTCCAGGGGATGAAGGCAAGGAAACCCTTTGCTTCTTCAGGTTTGCGGCTTTGCACTTCTCTTATCTTCACTAAATGCTCGAAGCGTTCTTCCACTGTTTCCACATGGCCAAACATCATAGTGGCTGATGTGGTGATATTGAGCTTGTGGGCTTCATGCATAATATCGAGCCACTCCTGTGCGCCGCACTTGCCTTTGCTGATGAGACGACGCACCCGGTCAATCAATATTTCGGCACCGGCACCGGGCAGCGAGTCCATACCGGCTTCTTTCAACGCCTTCAGCACTTCGTGATGGGTACTCTTTTCCAGTTTGGTAATATGTGCCACTTCAGGCGGGCCTAAGGCGTGGAGCTTGATGGTTGGGAATTCATTCTTTATCGCCCTGAATGTGTCCACATAAAACTGCAGCCCCAGCTCAGGGTGATGGCCACCCTGCAGCAGCAACTGGTCGCCACCGTACCTAATTGTTTCTTCAATCTTCTTCCGGTATTCGGGCATATCCGTAATGTATGCTTCAGCATGACCGGGTATGCGGTAGAAATTGCAAAACTTACAGTTGGCAATACATATATTGGTTGTATTCACATTGCGGTCTATCTGCCAGGTTACTTTGCCATGCGGCACCTGTTTTTTGCGAAGCTCATCGGCAATAAACATTAAGTCGGCCAGCGGAGCATGATGATAGAGATGAAGCCCTTCTTCTACGGTAAGAAAACCAAAGCCGGCGGCTTTTTCGTATAGTTCCTGTAACTGCATGGTGCAAATGTACGTTGTATGATATTATTTGAAGAACGGTAGCCAGTCTGAACATATATGGTTTAAATTTACAGTTAAGCATCGTTACTACTGCCGGACTTGTCATTTATAAGAAGAAATCATGGCGCTGCCAAAAAGGATATATCGTTTTTTTGTTCTGTTCCTTCTGAGTTTTCAGTTATCAGCATTACAGGCGCAGGAGGTTTTTGTGGAACCGCCATCAAAACCCATTACCACTATTCCGTTTTCGCAGCTTACCGGCGGCATTGTAATACTGAAAGCCACACTGGGTGACCATCCGGATACACTGAACCTTATTCTGGACTCAGGCAGCAGCGGTATTTCGCTTGACTCAGGCACTGCCGAATACCTGAAACTGAAACCGGAACCGAGTGATAAAACCATCCGGGGCATTGCCGGCACTAAAAATGTGAGCTTTGTTTATAACCAGCAGTTGCATTTTCCCGGACTTACTATTGACCGGCTGAATTTTCATATCAACGACTACAGCATACTTACCGCCGTGTATGGCGAACAGATTGATGGTATTATCGGCTATTCTGTTATCAGCAGGTACATTATTAAGCTGGATTACGACAGCCTGAAACTTACTTTCTGTAAACCGGGTTCGCTCCGCTATCCCCGTGGCGGATATATTCTTAAGCCAGCTATCAATATGCTGGTGGCACAACCGGCGAGGGTGAAAGACAATACGACAGTGTTCACCAACTTTCTTTTTGACCTCGGGGCGGGGTTGTGTATGCTGCTCTCCAAAGAATTTGTAGAAGACAGCAGCTTTATTGACAAGAAGAAAAAAACCTGGGTGAAAGAAGGCGAAGGGCTGGGCGGAAAGATTGACATGCAATTATTGGTGATGAAAGAACTGAAGCTGGGGCCTTACCGGTTCAGAAATGTGCCCACATTTGTTTTTGAGGATGAAAACAATGTAACCAGCTACCCGTATATGGGTGGCATTTTGGGCAACGATATACTGCGGCGCTTTAATGTAGTATTAAATTACCCGAACGGAGAAATACACTTATTGCCCAATTCGCATTTCCGGGAGCCGTTTGATTATTCCTATTCAGGCATAGAGCTTTATCTCGTCAACGGAATAATTATAGTTGGCGATGTGGCCAAAGGCTCACCCGCCGAAGTTGCCGGTATAAAAGAAGGTGACGAAGTGATTGGAATCAATAAGATGTTCACCCAAAACCTGAACCAGTATAAAATAGCGCTGCAAACCCCAAACGAAAAAGTAAAAATGGTGCTGCGCAGAGATCAGAAATTATTTGAAGTGGAGTTTAAGGTAAAAAGCATCTTAAGATAACCCGCCTTGCTGCCGCTCCTTTTTTCGGTACTTTTACCAATTCATTTGTAATAAGTTTACTGTATGATTCACTTTGAAAGATTTGTACTGGCCAATGGCCTTCGTGTGATTGTGCACCAGGACACCAGCACACCCATGGCCGTAATGAATATCATGTACGATGTGGGCGCAAGGGATGAAGACCCAAACCGCACCGGGTTTGCACATTTGTTTGAACATTTGATGTTTGGCGGGTCGGTTAATATACCCAACTATGATGAGCCGCTGCAAATGGCGGGTGGTGAGAACAATGCCTACACCACCAACGACCTTACCAATTATTACATACAGCTTCCGGCAGAAAACCTGGAAACGGCTTTCTGGCTTGAAAGCGACCGGATGCTTTCTCTTGCTTTCGGTGAAAAGAGCCTGGACGTACAACGCAAAGTTGTGTGTGAGGAATTCAAGGAGCACTACCTGACCAAGCCCTACGGTGATGTGTGGCACAAAATGCGGGAGCTGGCATATACCACTCACCCTTATAAGTGGATGACGATTGGTAAAGAATTGTCGCATATTGAAAATGCACAGTTAGAGGATGTGAAGAAATTCTTCTTTAAGCATTACCGCCCGGTGAATGCTGTGCTGGTGGTTGCCGGAAACGTAACAACTGAAAAGGTAAAAGAACTGGCAGAGAAATGGTTTGGCGATATTCCATCCGGAGAAAAATATGTGCGCAGCCTGCCACCGGAGCCGGAACAAACTGTTGAACGCAGATCAGAGATAAAAGCTAAAGTGCCGTTGGATGCCCTGTATAAATGCTGGCACATGGGCAGCAGGTTAGACAAAAGCTATCATGCCACGGATTTGCTTACTGATATTTTAAGCGGCGGGGGTTCGTCAAGGCTGTACCAGTCGCTGGTGAAGGAAAAGAAACTGTTCAGCAATATTGAGTGCCATCATTTTGGCAGCACCGATGCCGGGCTTGTGGTTATTGAAGGAAAATTAGTGAAAGGGGTAAAGATTGAAGATGCAGAAAATGCCGTAGAAGAAGAATTGGAAAAAATGAGATCGGCTTTGGTTAGTGAAAACGAACTGCAAAAAGTAAAGAACAAAACCGAAAGCATGATAACCTTTGAAGACATGAGTGTGATGAGCCGTGCCAACAGTCTTGCTTATTATGAAATACTTGGCGATGCTGCCTGGATGAACGATGAATTAGACAAATATGCTGCCGTTACCACGCAGGATATTTTAGAGCAAAGCCGGAAAATATTCAGGAAAGAGAATTGTAACACCATTTATTATTTAGCCGAAAATTAAAAGCACCTATGCTTAACCGCACCATAGCCCCTGAAATAGTTGATGCCGTAGATTTTAACCTGCAATTAAAGCAGGCAGAAAAACTCACCCTTAAAAACGGGGTGGATGTGTATGCAGTAAATGCCGGAAACGAAGATGTGATTTCTTTTGAGTGGGTGTTTTATGCCGGTAACTGGTTTGAAGAACAAAACCTGGTGGCGGCCACTGCAAACTTTCTGCTGCGCAACGGCACCAGCACTAAAACAGCCTTTCAGATCAATGAACATTTCGAATACTATGGCTCTTACCTGAACAGGGCCTGTTATAACGAAACAGCGTCTGTTACGCTGCATTGTCTTACCAAACATATCAATGAACTGCTGCCCGCTGTTAAAGAACTGATTACCGATTCTGTAATGCCGGAAGACGAACTGGCCACATACAAACAGAACATGAAGCAGCGGCTGAAGGTGAACCTGAAGAAAAGTGATTTTGTTGCGGGACGCCAGATTGATGTGTGCCTGTATGGCGAAAACCACCCGTATGGAAAATACAGCAGGCTGGAGGATTTTGATGCTTTGCAAAGAGTGCAGTTAACAGGTTTTTATAACAAGTATTACAAACAGGGAAAGCTTATCATGTTTGTTGCCGGTAAGCTACCCGCTAATCTTGAAACATTACTGAATAATCACTTTGGCGACCTTACCAACGGAACATCCGAAGTATCACCTATTGCTATTCATCCTGCCACAGAAAAAAAATACCGTATAATAAATGACGAGAACGGAGTGCAGGGTTCGATACGTATTGCCAGGCCATTCCCCAACCGTCATCACCCGGACTTCTTGAAAGTGCAGGTATTGAACGCATTATTCGGCGGGTTTTTTGGCTCAAGGCTGATGAGTAATATCCGGGAAGACAAAGGTTACACCTACGGCATATACAGCTATCTTCAAAACCATATGCATGATTCAGCATGGGTAATTAGCACTGAAGCCGGCAAAGATGTAAGCGAGGCTACAATCGAAGAAGTATATAAAGAAATGAAATTGCTGCGGGAAGAAACGGTTGATGCAGAAGAATTGTTACTTGTTCGTAATTATATGATGGGTGGCCTGCTGGGTGATCTAGATGGACCGTTCCAGATTATCGGCCGCTGGAAAAATATCATTCTCAACAACCTGACGGAACAATATTTCTACGACACGATCAATACTATCAAAGCAATTTCTGAAGAAGAGATACAGGCCCTTGCACAGAAATACCTGCAGCCGGAAGAGTTTTATGAACTGGTAGTGATTTAAAGGTTTAAGGGTTGAAAAGTTTAAAGGCTGAAAGGTTGGTGTTACTACAGAACATCCTCTCTGTGTTACTCAAACCCTCTGTACCTCTGTGTTGAAAAAAGCCTGAACTTCGTAATATGACTTTTGACCGGAAGGATTTTACCAACGAGCAGCTTGTTCATATCTACCGCAACCTGTTGTGGCCCCGCATGATTGAAGAAAAGATGCTGGTGCTGCTGCGGCAGGGAAAAATATCAAAATGGTTTAGTGGAATCGGGCAAGAGGCGATATCTGTTGGTGCTGCACTTGCCCTGCAGCCCGATGAATGGATAATGCCTATGCACCGCAACCTGGGTGTGTTTACCAGCCGTAATATGCCGCTCAGTAAATTGTTCATGCAATGGCAGGGTTCACCGGAAGGTTATAGCAAAGGAAGAGAAAGAAGTTTTCATTTTGGCAGCCGGGAACATCATATCTGCGGAATGATTTCTCACCTGGGGCCTCAATTAGCCATTGCCGATGGCGTGGCGTTGGCATATAAACTTAAAAAAGAAAACAAAGTATCATTAGCATTTACAGGAGATGGTGCCACCAGCGAAGGTGATTTTCATGAAGCGTTAAATGTAGCTGCTGTTTGGGATTTGCCCGTCATTTTTATCATTGAAAATAATGGTTACGGGTTAAGCACTCCGGTCAACGAGCAGTACCGCTGCATCAGCCTGGTGGATAAAGCCAAAGGCTACGGTATGGAAGGCATACAAATTGATGGCAACAATGTGCTGGCTGTTTATGATACCATTAAAGGTGTAAGAGAGTTTTGCATTAAATACCAGAAACCTTATCTGATCGAATGCATGACCTTCCGGATGCGGGGACATGAAGAAGCCAGCGGCACTAAATATGTACCGCAGGATTTATTCCGCCTGTGGGAGCAAAAGGACCCGATTAATAATTATGAAGTCTTTCTGAAATACTCCGGCGTATTAAACGACAATGATATTGCCGCTATCAGGGAAGAGTTTAAAGTTAAAATAGAAGAAGAACTGTCGATTGGTTTCAGTGCAAAGCCGGTTGTGGTGGATACGGAGGCGGAGGAAGAAGATGTGTATGCAACCCCCTCAAACTCCCCCGCCAGGGGAGCTTCCTTCCCACAGCCCCTGCTTATTGACAACTCAAATGTTAATGGTGAAATTCGACTAACAGGATTGAGCGGTGCTAAATCCCCCCTGCGGGGGGTGGGGGGGCTTCGTCTTATTGATGCAATTAAGGCCGGTCTTCATCAGTCCATGCAGCAGCATCCCAACCTCATCCTCATGGGGCAGGATATTGCTGAATACGGTGGTGCTTTTAAAATAACCGAAGGTTTTGTTGACGAGTTTGGAAAAGAACGGGTACGCAATACGCCGCTTTGTGAAAGTGCTATTGTGGGCACTGCCTTAGGTTTGTCGCTGGAAGGATATAAAAGCATGGTGGAAATGCAGTTTGCCGATTTTGTAACCTGCGGCTTCAACCAGATAGTAAACAACCTGGCTAAAATTCATTACCGCTGGGGGCAAAATGCTGATGTGGTGATCCGTATGCCTGCAGGCGGCGGTGTGGGAGCCGGGCCTTTCCATAGCCAGAGCAACGAAGCATGGTTTACCAAGGTGCCGGGATTGAAAGTTGTTTATCCATGCACACCAGCCGATGCAAAAGGATTGCTGATTGCTGCCATTAATGACCCGAATCCCGTATTGTATTTCGAGCATAAGGCGCTGTACCGTTCGGTAAGCGGCGAAGTGCCTGATGATTATTATGAAATTGAGATTGGCAAGGCCAGGCATGTACGGGAAGGCGATGAAGTTTCCATCATCACTTATGGCAGCGGTGTACACTGGGCTGATGATTATGCTGCTGAACATCCTGAAATATCTGTTGACATTCTTGATTTAAGAACACTGGCTCCGCTTGATTACTTTGCCATCCGTGAAGCAGTTCAACGAACAGGCCGTGTGCTGCTGCTGCATGAAGACACACTGATTGGCGGCATAGGCGGAGAAATTGCTGCCTGGATAGGTGAGCATTGTTTTGACTTACTTGATGCGCCGGTAATGCGATGCGCCTCTCTTGATACTCCGGTGCCATTTAATACCGAACTGGAACAGAATTTTATGGCGAAAGCAAGGCTGGGAGAGATGGTGGAAAGACTTCTAGAATACTAATCAACTCTCAAACTGATATATCACATTAGTCTTTCGTTAACAAAAGAACCGGACGAAAACTTGAAACAGGAACAGATAGTAAGTAGCTTTAAAAGAATCAAAACAGCATCTTTATGAAACGTCTGCTTCCGGTACTGCTGCTTTCAATTCTTTCTTTCATTTCATCAGCCCAGACAGACAGCCTGCAGGGAAAATGGCAGGGTATTATTGCCTCCGGCATTTATGGAGGGAATAAGTTGTATAAAGAGTTTACCGTTTACTTCAAACAATCGGGCAAAGCGTTGTGGGGTATTTATATGAAAAACATAGACACTGCCACAGGTGAAACAGAATGTACCGGGCGGCTTATCGCAAAACTCCATGGTGATAAAAACATCCCGATAGAGATTTACAATAACGGCACAGAAGAATATAGCTCAACACTTGAGATGTGCAATTATCTTCATTTCCTGAGTGCAGAATATGTCAAGCAAGAGAACGGAACCTTTCTTCATGGCAAATGGTACAGCGGTTCTGATACTTTTGGAGTAGGTTCGGGAGTGTTTATCATTGAAAAGGTTTCAAACGAGGTTGACATTAATGTGGACAGCTATTTCCCCAACCTGGCCAGGCTGATACGAAATTTCAACGAAGAGTAATTGTAAGTATAAGTAATATGACTTGGTTAACCCAAAATAAGAAAAGACTATTGTCTGTATTATTGTTACTGATGCTTATTAATGCCTCCTATGCACAGCAACGGGATACTACTTTTAATCCGCATCGGATTGACATACATCAGCGAAACTGGTGTTTTGATGTCCGAACTGGTTTTCAAAAACGTTTTTTTGCCGGGTTGGGCATATCAAAAACTATGTTTATCGGTACGCCTCACGGAATGTATGGCTATGACATTTATACGGCATTAAATATTTTCCCTTCGTTTAAAACAGATCATGAATTTGTACTTGGCTATAATGCAGGAGCTGTAATGTGCGGCAACTTTGGTGTCTTGGGTGTTGACTTTCAGTACATGAAATCAAAATCTGCAGATGATTTTTTATTCACCCCCAAAATTGGCATAGGCGCCAGTTTGCTATATCTGGTTTACGGCTATAGCTTCTCGTCCAATAAGTTTCCGATTGCAGGCATCAGTCAGAATTCGCTTATGCTCAAATTGAATTTACCGTTTTACTCAAAAGATATGTTGAAGAAAGAGTCAACAACAAAATAAATTACCAGTCTATAACAGGCTGGTAATTCTGCTCTGTTTTATTTTTTATCAATCATTTATCGCCGCATAAGTCATGCTTCTGAATTTTTCCCCTACATCGCCGTGTGTGCTGCTTTGCAACTGACGATAAAGAAGAAATACCATTTTCTCTTTCGGGTCAACCCAGTAAGAAGTGGCAAAGGCACCGCCCCAGCTAAATGTTCCCGCCTGCGAAGGTGTGCGGGCACTGCCCCGTTCCGTCACCACCTGAAAGCCCAGACCAAACTTATCATCGCCGCGGGACAAATCACCTATCTGGTTCATCGTCATCATACGGACGGTATTGCGGCCTAAAATACGTTTGCCATTATACACACCGTTGTTCAGCAGCATTTGCAGAAACACGGCGTAATCATAAATAGTAGAAGAAAGGCCTGCACCACCGGAATAATAAGTACTGCTTTCCAGCGGATAGTTGGGTGTCACTGTTTTACCATTCAGTAATTCTGCGGTTGACTTTTGCAGTTTACCGTCTTTATCTTCACGGTATATGCTGACCAGCCTGTTTGCCTTTTCTTTTGGGATAGTGAAGTAGGTATCATTCATCCCCAGCGGTTCAAATATTCTTGTTTTGAAAAATTTATCAAGGCTCATGCCGGAGATAACCTCCACTAAACAGCCGAGCAGGTCGGTATTCAGGCCGTAAGTCCATTTTTCTCCCGGCTGGTGCATCAGCGGCAGTTGCGCCAGGCGGTTCATAGCATCAAGCAGGTTATCATCTTTCAATCCAATGCCTGCAGTAAGATTGCTTTTTGCATAAATGGCATTCGCCTCTTTAGAACCTATCTGTGCATAGCCAAGTCCCGATGTATGTGTGAGCAACTGGCGGATGGTTATTTCGCTTTTGGCGGGAACGGCCGTCCAGGTAGTATCTGCCGGGTTAAACTTATCCAGCACTTGTTGTTTCTTAAACGCCGGAATATATTTTGAAACCGGGTCATCAAGCAGCAGTTTTCCTTCTTCAAACAAAATCATAACCGCCACGCTGGTAATAGCTTTTGTTTGTGAAGCAATACGAAAGATATTATCCTTTTGCATTGGCGTTTTTGCTTCGAGGTCGTTATAGCCCGCAGCTTTGTGATATGCAATTTTTCCGTTGCGGATAATAATGGCGGTGCTGCCCTGTATCCATCCTTTTTGAACCCAATCGTTCATTTCACGGTCAATACGGGCCAGCCTTTCGGATGAGAAGCCCGCCGCTTCAGGAGTTGCCGGAGTTATTTTTTGCGCTGTTACAATAATTGCCTGCAACAAAAGCAGGCTGACGAACAAAGAAAGTTTTTTCATATCGCTGTTATTATAATTCAATAATTAATTTATTCTGTACAACGCCTTACCAGCCCTGGCGCCGGTGTGCTTTTCATTATCGACGGTAAGCACTCCATTTACTATCACATAATGAAAGCCGGTTGAGTAAGCATGGGGCTTGTCAAAAGTAGAAAGGTCTTTAACCTGTGCTTCATCAAATACCACAATGTCAGCAGTCATGCCTTCCTTAATCAACCCACGGTCTTTCAACTGAAATTTTAAGGCCGGTAACGAAGTCATTCTGCGAATGGCTTCTTCTAATGAAATCACTTTTTCATCCCTTACGTATTTGCTCAACACTCTTGCGTTAGTACCATAACCTCTTGGATGTGGCATCCCTCTGCCCAGCACCCTTATCGTGGCATCGCTGGCAAACATGTTGAACGGGTACTTCATAATACGTTTAATATCATCTTCACTCATTCCATGAAATACCGCACTGGCCCCGCCGTTAATCATGATATCAATCACCGTCTCTGCCTCATATTTTGCTTTGTGCTTCCTGCCTTTCATCAGGTTTATTTCTTCTACACTCTTGCCGTTATAAGTTGTATCGGCTGAATGATATGCCACCACCACATAAGCAAAGTGTTTCAGTTTTCTTTTCTTCAGCCTTTCCAGCATATAATTCACCACATACTTTTTGGTTAGTGGATTTTGCAACCTTGCCTTTACAGAATCCTGCCCGTCGGCCAATACTTCATCAGGTATCAGCTGACCGATAGTAGTGCTGCTGGCTGTGTAAGGATATTGGTCAATGGTAACTTCAAGTCCTTCCTTCCGGGCTGCATCAATTAAAGGAACAGTGATTTTGCTTTTGCCCCAGTTTTGCTGTCCGCTAATTTTATAATGCGAAATCTCCACCTGAATTTTGGCTTCCCTGCCGATAGTCAGCGCTTCGTTCACAGCGCCTTCAATACTGTCGCCTTCATCCCGCATATGTGTGGCATATAGCCCGTTGAATTTTGCTGCCACTTTTGCCAGTTCGGTTATTTCCGGTGTTTTGCTGTACACACCTGGTGTGTAAATAAGTCCGGTGGATAAACCGACCGCTCCTTCTTTCATCGCTTTTTCCACCAGCAGTTTCATTTGCTCCAGTTCCTGTGGGGTGGCGTCACGGTTTGCCTTGCCCATTACAGCTTCCCGCACATCGTTGTGGCCTACTAATGTGGCAATGTTTATGGAGGTCTTCAGCGAATCCACCCAGTGCAGGTATTTGCCAATATCAACATGCGATGAACCGCAGTTGCCCGTTACGCAGGTGGTTACGCCATCATAGATAAAACTTTTTGCTTCGGGGTCTTTATCCTCATCCCCTTCAAGATGTGTATGCACATCAATAAAACCGGGTGCAATGATGAGGCCTTTCGCATCAATAATTTTTTTTGCCGGCTGATTAATGTTACGGCTGATAGATACAATTTTCCCATCCTTTATGGCCACATCGCTGTAGTACCAGTTGTTGCCGCTGCCATCAATTATTTTTCCGTTGCGGATAATAATGTCGTAAGTGGTTTGTGCTTTAGCCGGAAAAGCAAGTGCAAGAAAGATTAATACTGTAAAGATTCGCATGGTGCAATTTCGGATATTTCACGCAGAGGACACTGAGAACGCAGAGAAAACTATTTTAAAATCTCTTCTCCTCAGAAAAAACCAACTACTCTGCGAACTCGGCGACCCCTGCGTGGTTAATCTATTTCAATAAAGACTTTTTTGTAGATTTACTCACTGCTTATGCCATTAGAACTAACGGAAATAAAACCCTATCTGCCGGGGTTTAATAACGAGCTGCTCGAAGAAGTGGCCGCTGCCGGAACTATTATGGAAGTACCGGCAGGAACAGAAATACTGAAAGAAGGCCAGTATGTAAAAATGATTCCGATAGTGCTGGAAGGCCTGGTAAAAGTGTTTACCCGCATAGAAGAAAAGGAACTGCTGCTGTATTATATCGGCTCCACACAAAGTTGCATCATGTCTTTTTCGGCAGGTATCAGCAATTCGCCCAGCCGCATTTTTGCCTTAACAGAAGAGAAATCAACGCTGCTGCTGTTGCCAACCGACAAGCTGAACAAATGGGTGAAGCAGTATCCGGCCATTAATGACTTGTTTTACCAGCAATACAATCTCCGCTATACCGAAATGCTGGATACCATCAATTCACTCCTGTTTGGCCGCATGGACCAGCGGCTGTACTCCTATCTGCAAGAGAAAAGCAAGCTGCGGGGAGAAAAAATCCTTGACCTGCGCCACAAGCAAATTGCAGGCGAGCTGGGCACTGCCCGAGAAGTGGTGACCCGGGTGCTGAAACGATTAGAGCAGGAAGGAAAAATTAAGCAAACCGAAGGCGGCATAGAAATTTTTTAAATGGTGACTGCGGTCACCGCAACGGATGAACACCTCTGCTTACTTTTATTCCACAATAACGGGCATGAAGAATACATGGATAAGACTGGCTGTTGTTTGTGTACTGTGCCTCGCTGTTGTAACCGGCATTGTGTTAATCATCCAACATTTATAAACTCAAAAACAATTGTGTTATGAAACCAAACATGGGAAACGTAGACCGCATTATCAGAGTAATTTTTGCTGCAGTATTAGCTTATTTATATTTCAGCGGAACTGTAACCGGCACACTGGGATTGGTGCTGGTAATTTTAGGCAGCGTATTTGTGCTGACAAGCCTTATCAGCTTTTGCCCGCTTTATACGCTGGTGGGAATTAATACCTGTCCGGCCAAGAAAGAATAATTGAAAAACCAGACAAAGAGCATTGGGGCAGGACGAAAGTCTTGCCCTTTTTTAATTCCCGAGCCTTATCAGAAAGCCTCTTTTGCAAACGCTTCTTAGTGATATTATACGGTCTCCCAAACCTTTGTTTATCTTTAAAGCGATTTTGTTTCCTAATATCAACAGATAACAGGATGATAAAAACCTTATACAGCTTCGCCCTTGTTTGTACGCTTTTGTTTTCTTGCATTTCTAACAACGATAAAGAACTGCCTGATGTAAATAAATCAGGGCTTCCAAGATTGATTCCATATTCTGGAGATTCGTTGAGGAAAATAGTTGAGGAAGATAATGACTCTGCTTTCACTAATTATGTTTCAGTAAAGATGGGACTCCGGGGATTATCCAGTGGCATCAAAGATTTTTGCGTTCGTGTATGGTTAAACCAAGCGGATGGTATAAACGTAATAGATATCAACACGAACAATAAAATGGCCGAGATAATTATTATTAAATCCACCGGGTTTCATGCATTCTTTGGATATTATATCAAAATACTTCAGGAGAAAAAAACAAGTAAAATGAATTCGGATTGGGGTGAGTTAATAGACACTCTATATCGTTACCAAATTCCTTATTTGAAAAGTGGAGATATACACGAAAAGGGAGTTGATTTTCTAACCGAAATGAGTACCATACAGTTTGAAATAGTTAAAGACGGGTTTTATCGATATTATGAATATAAAGAACCCGGCTTCTACAGGTGTCTGGATTCCAATTCAAACAACGTACACCGTTTCCTGAGTTTTTTGAATAAAGAACTTCAAGATTCTCTATACAGGCCATATCCCGGTACTACTGGTTGTGCAAGTGACTCTGTTTTTCATGATAAGGACCAATAATTGAAAAATATTAAGTGTATTGGGGCAGGACGAAGGTCTTGCCCTTTTTTTACCTCCACCCCACTGTTCTGCAGGCTGAGCAACCTGTAGTTACTTCATAACTATAAGCAGTGCTGGGCCGGTTATAAAATACGTTATCGGTCCATTTTTCCCAGCCGCCTTCGTGGCCGCCATGAACAGTTCCGGTGGTGTATCCTCTGCCATTACAAACAGAGCAGATGCTGAAAATCTGGCTTTGTACATTATATATCTTTTCTATTTCCTGTTCAGTTAGGGATACTGTTTTGGAGGCTTCTTTCAGGGCCTTAAAGGTGCCATCTTTTCTAGATATAGTCTGGTATATTGCATTGGTTACCGAATACCTTTGTGTAGTAAAATTATACCCGGTGATGACAGAGATAAGATAATCATCTTGTTTTTTTCGGAGAGTGGTACCTGCTTTGTATTTAATTTGTTTTACAACATTATCATAATTACTAACCAGAGTAATGGGTGGTGGCTGGTTTTTGTAATTGGTTGCCATCTTCCTTGCATATAAAGCATTGTTTTTGGCATCTTCGGTGTATTTCTTTTTATCAGCTTCGCTAATAAGTCCGCTATTACAATCATCCTGACCAACAGCAATTTCTTTTAAAAAGAGTTCTACTTCCTTTTCATAATCAGTGTACCGTTTTACCACATCACCGGATGGGTTATAAGGCATTCCGGCTAAAAGGTCTTGCTTTATTGCATAAGGAGATACGGGGTGATAAATAAAATAGCCAAAGTATTTTCCTTTCCACTTGTCATCTGGTTTTTTATAAGGAAAATCAACGGTAGCCCAGCCATGCAGGCCGCCGTCCTTAAAATTTCCAGTCATGGTACACGATAATTCAGGTTCGATATTATAACGGGTTAGTACACTTTTGCCGCAGCCATCAAGACCTTTGTTGTTGAATGTGCCGGAAAAAAGATAACTGTCCTGTGGTATGTAACCTTTGATATAGTTGGGATCAGACGAACTGGTGTACCACATGTAATTAAAAATATTCTTGTTCCCATAGGTTAACCAGTTGTTGGTGAAGAGTCCCGATTGAACATATTCTGCCTGTCGCAGGCAACAAGCCCATGTTTCGGTTTTGTACAGCGAATAAAAGTAACCGAGGCCATTGGCATTTCCATTTTCAAAACTTCCATAAAAGAGAGTGTTCTGGTCGGCGCTGAAGAATCCTTTGCCATGAGGCTTTCCATCTTTCCAATCGCCGGAATAATTGCCTTTATACGTTTTATCTCCAATGGTGATTGTGCAGGGCCGGGCCTCTGAAATTGTTTGTGCTGAATAATCCCACAGTGAAGGAGGAAGACTTACAGCTAGTGAGTCTTTTAAAACTCCATTTTCCCAGAAACCCTGGTGTACGCTTCCGTCGTTACTTACCAGCTTGCCGGGACCATTGTAATGATTATTATAAAAAAAGCCTTCGTAGTAAGATCCATCTCTAAACTCCAGGCGGCCTGCCAATGGCTTTTGTTTGAATGTCATTTTCCCGGTAAACCTTTTCGCAGGAAAGTTTTCTTTCATATCGGCTTGCAGCATCAATAATTGACCGTTTTCATATCGGCCCTGCATGGATGCAGCACTTAGCTCTGTCATTGCCTGCCTGCTGGCTCCGGTACCATGCAACTGGTAACTGTATTTTATTTTGTCACCCCATTTTTCTTCTGTACGGACGGCTTCTCCTTCAGCAAAAATGTAGTTGCCCGCAAGCATTGGTTTTGCTATGTCTTCGGCAAGGTTTACCGTTGCAAATGGTGTAAACTTATTGGCATAAAACCAATGATCCTTTGCGCCACTGCCAGATAGTCTGTAATTATACTCCAGCATTTTACCATTGAAATTTTTACCATCCTCCGAAAACTTTCCTTTGTATAAATTGATGGTAAGGTCAAGGCTTCCGTTTTCCCTGAACTCTACGTTCCTGGCATTGGTTACTGCAAAAACACCGTCGCCGTTTTTACAATCCCCCTCAATACAGTCATTCAAAAAAAACTGGGTTCTGATATCACCTTCGCTGGCCCGGTAATTAAGGTGGTATTTCTTAATAGAAAACGCTGTGGTTGCCGGCCAAAAATGCTTTGGTTTCAGCTGTGCATAGCCTGCTGATTGAAAAATCAGTACAACTGCAGCCAACAGAAATATTTTCCTCATAGCGATAATTTAGGAATACTAAATATAACTATTGCCGGCAGCTGTGCCATACCATGTGGCGGGTATTTTATTCCTCCTTTCCACCCTTCTCACCTACAAACCACTGCTCTTTGTTTTTAAAAAGCACATTGAATGTGGTGAGTGAACCGTAGCAGCGGGTAATGTATTGCTGAATATTCACTTTGTCTTCGTCACTAAGTTTTTTGTTACTGTTGATGTTTTGCTCCAGCACCCTGAGCCTGTCACGCAGCATTACAATTTTGTGAAAGAAATCATCAATGGGAATTTCCTTCGGTTTCAGGCTTTTGTCTGCGGGCTGTAGCAACATGGTGCCCTTAAGCCATTTTTCGCCAAGAGGTACAATTTCTGTAATACCGCCCCAAAGACGAAGTATCTTAAGCAACGACTTTTCCGCTTCGCTGTGTGTCTCTGTTTCTTCACTTACATTCTCAGGAATTATCTCTTCCAGTTTCTCATCTGTCTTGTCAATTTCCTTTATGCCATGATGAATAAAAGAAATAAGATAAGTCGCATAGCGGAGGCCCACAATTACTCCCGGTCCGTATTGTGTATGCTGCAGCCTTGTACCAATACCTAAAGTTGTTTGTTCCATGATTCCTTACTTTACTTTAATAAATTCATACGGAGTAAATTCCACAAAGTCGGCGACCCGCACCGTTAATGACTTTACTTTATTTCCGGCAACAGTAAACTCCAGTTTCTTCATTCCATATAGCGGGTCGCTATATGTGCAGAAGAAGCGGTTACCGCCCAATGGTTCTAATCTGCCATATCTTCCTTTGTGGTGCTCAAACCGCATAATTAACTGGTGGTCTTCTATCCTGATATTCATTTTGCCATACACAGTATGCATATATTCGCCGGTATAAGCTGTAACCAGCAGCGTTGTTTTGTTGTGCATAGCAATAGTATCCTTTATTTCTTTATACTGCTTTGCCTTTTCATTCTCATCATTCATGATGTATTGCAAATACGTACTGCTATAATTGCGGTAAGGCAGGCCAAGATATGCATCCTGTATTTCGTTGCGCAGCGCTTCGTAAAAATCATTGGCATCGGTATTAGTCAATACAATAATGCCTAATTTTTCTTCAGGCACCAGACATACGCTGGTAACAAAACCATTTACGCCACCAGTGTGTGCCACAATTTTCCGGCCTGCATACTCTGATAAAAACCAACCAAGCCCATACAAATTGAAATGTGACTTATTAAACATATGGCCGCCGTTACCAAGAATAGAGTGTGGTGTTCTTGTTTGCTGAATGGCGTAGGCGGGTATTACCTCTTTGCCGTCCCATTTACCATTATCCAGCAACGCCATTACCCATTTGCTCATATCATTAACCGAAGACGCAATGCTGCCCGCAGGTGCAAGATTATCCAGTTGCCCGTATGGTATTTTCCTTAGCTCTCCCATTACTTTTGTATGCGCTGCTGATTTATTTGCCGCAGTGCTGATTTCGCTGCAAAGGGCCAGGGTGCTGTTCATTTCAAGAGGCACAAATATTCTTTCTTTCAGGAATTGTGCCCATGTTTGGCCCGTTGCTTTAGGAATAATTTCGCCGGCAGTCATAAATGCAGAATTGGTATAGCCCCATTTGCTGCGAAAGCTATACGCCGGTTTCAGCTTTCCCATTTTTTCTCTTACCTCAGCTACCGTCAAATCTGAATCGAAATACATAAAATCTCCCTGAAAAGTTTCAAAGCCAAGATGGTGACACAGCAGGTCCCGTATATTAGCTTCTTTTGCCACCCATGGGTCATACATTTTGAAATCGGGTAACCATTTTTGCACTTTGTCGTCAAGTGACAGTTTCTTATCAGCATCCAGTATGGCCAGTGCCGTGCCAGTGAAAGCTTTTGTATTGCTGCCAATCATGAAAAGCGTATTCTCATTGACCTTATCGGTTCCGCCCATCTCCTTTACTCCATATCCTTTCATCACCACCACCTTTCCGTCTTTTACGACACATACGGCGACGCCAGGTATTTTCCAGTCCGTTAAAGCTTTGTTTACGTAATTGTCAAGGCTGTCTTTAATAAACGAAGGGGCATCGTTTTGCGGATGGACGGTAGCAGTAATTAACAGTGCTGCCAGCAACAAAGAAAAAATCCGTTTCATAAAATTGATGAATTGATAATGGACAGAAAATTACTTGATTTTTTCTTATTGACCGTTCGAAGTGGATAAGCGGAAAGTTTTTTAGTCTTCAACTTCTTCTTCCCTTATCATCGGCAGCGGTGCAAGCCCTTTGCGGAAACGGTACAATGCCTCTTTGATGTAATACTGAAACTCGTAATCGCCGGCAAGTTTTGTAAAATAATAGGAGGGGCGGAATGTTCGCATAAAACTGTCAAGTTCCTGGCCATCGAGCTGGGTTAGGCGGCGCACCAGAGCTTTGTTGAAACGGTGATCTATGAATTTTTCTCTTTCCTCTTCCAGCAGACGTTGTTTGAATGCCTCCATGCTCCGGTTGCGCTTAACACGGAACATGTTTATGATTTCATCAAGATCAAAGCCCACACCACCGCTGGTGATGGTGGGCCTGAGTGTTGGCTTCTTATAATTAAACACTTTGGCATAATCCTGCCGGTTGCGGATGGAGTCGAGCTTGTAATTGCGGGGCCTTACTTTCACTTCCTTCAGCACAGTGACATTTACATGCAGCGAAATATCAAACTCAAGAGGATTGGGAATTTTGCTTACAGCGAACTTAACAGTGGGCTTGCCTAAATAGCTGAACCAGACGGAGTCTTTTTCGGAAACGTTGATTTCGTAAAAACCATCGACATTGGTAACGGTTCCCTTTCCGGAGGTGGAGATAACGCTTACTGCTTCCAGCGGATAATTGCGGCTGCTGTCGTACACATAGCCCCGCACTTTATACTGCGCAGCCGTTTTTTCCGAACCCAGCAACACCAGGATAACCGTCAGTAATGATATGGTGAATATATGCCGCCTCAACCTGTTGTAAATTCGCAGCAAGTAACGAAAGAATTTGCAAATGGTTAGTTAAGGTGGCCTTACCACCCGATAAAACTACCACCCTGCAATAATGAACACAGGTTTTATTATGGTTTCAGCGGATTAAGGTCTATTTTATCAACGGCTTTTTCCATCCCTGCCTTTTCTGCTTCTTCCTGAAGTTGTTTGCTCTTTTGTTTTTGCAATTTTATAAAATTGGGGGTTGGCGGAAATATGCCTATTGAACGTAGCTGGTTTTCATCAAATACCAGTTCAACACCCTTCTTATAGTAATACAGATCGCCGGTATAATCGCTATAGGTAACATTGATGTAGTCCTTTCCCAGTTTATCTGTACACTCTTCCATGGTGTTATAATAAGCAAGGCCATTGCTGATTTTTACCCTTTTTATCATTTCGTCGTCAGCGCCGTAAGATGTGATGGTGATGAAATTAAGTTTGTGTTTTTTGAAATAGAGGGCAAATACCGGCATGTTTTCCGGCAGGGCCGAGTTATACCTTGCACAGGTATCGAAACCCAGTATAAACTGCATCACACTGTCCACCCTTGTGTTATACTCAACAAAGGATTTGAGTTGTTCATTGTACGAATCCCAGGTAACAGAACCGGAAAGTACAGCCACGGCCTCTTTTTCATTCATTCCCAGTTTTAGTTTTCCAACTCCCACACCAGGGGTAATAACTATTGATGATTGTGCTTTTGTAATTACTGCGGTTGTAATGGCGATACAGAGAATGAGTATTCTTTTCATACAAATGATTTGTATAAAGTTCTGCAAAAAAAAATGTGAAAGCCATACCCGCACCAGGGTATTAACAAAAGGTTGTTTAATCCCCTGATAGCAGCCTTTCTATTACATCGGGATAATGCCTGTGCTCAAGTGCCAGCACCCGGCGGGAGAGTGTGAGAGCTGTATCATCGGGCAAAACAGGGCAGGTGGCCTGCAACACAGGAAGGCCATGATCGTATTGCTCATCTACAAGGTGGATGGTAATACCGCTGTGTTTTTCCTTGTTGTCAACCACAGCCTGGTGAACATGCTGGCCATACATGCCTTTGCCACCATAGTTGGGCAACAGGGCCGGGTGAATATTGACAATACGCTGCGGAAAAGCTTGTATAAGTGCTGCCGGAATTTTCCAGAGAAAACCGGCGAGGGCAATAAAATCTATGCCTGCGTTTTTAAGTTCGGGCAGATAGGCGTCGCCGCGGAAGAACCGCTCTTTTTCTATTAACAGAACGGGAATATTGTGCTGCGCCGCAATTGCCAGCACCCCGGCACCGGGCTTATTGCAAACCACCATCGCCGCTTTTATAGTTGGATGATTTCTGAATTTCTCCATTATGCAGGCCGCATTGGAGCCGCCGCCTGAAGCGAAGATGGCTATTCTTTTCACCGGACAAAGATAGGCGGGAGCATTTAATTCACTGGTTACTAAAACCCGGATTACAGTTTATTTTATCTTTGAACACATGAAGTTTCGTTTTATATATACGGCCTTATCCTTTCTACTGATTACCGGTATCGGCTCTTACGGACAAAGCCCCGGAAACTTTAGTATTGAAACGGGGCTTGACAACTATCCGCTTGGTGCTAAAGAGCCGGAGAATGACAGTTTGTTAATGAAGCCGGATGGCAGCGAGAACCTGTTTAACGGAGTAAAATACGTCATCTATTTCTATAAGAATACTCAGGAGAAACCATACAAATTAGCAGAAGTTGATTTCAAGCTCCTGTTCCTTACCTATGGCAATGGCAAGCTTGGCACAATTGAGTTTTCAAAAATTTATACAATCCAATTATACCCTGATTTCGAAATCCGGGCTAAGGATGAATTTGAAAAATTGTATGCATACTTTAAGGAGCAGTTGAAGATAAAGGCCAAAAAAAAGAAATACACCCACAGGTTTGGCGACAATGTAAGCCGGTATTTGCAATATGAATGGGACAACGGAACAAATGTACTGACACTAAAACTTGACTGGTTTGTACATCCAACAAGAAAGACATATAATATTTCATTATCGTTAATGGCAAAAGAAACACCCTGAAATGAAAAAGCATATTCAATTCGTCATCGTATTTTTTCTGTTGTTTAATTCAGTAGCAAATACACAAAACAAATTAATACGGTCCTGGATAAAAGTAAAGGTGGAAAATCTTTCTGATAAGGAAGTAGAGCCGGACACCTCTTACACCAGGTATGGTTTTGATAAAACCCATCTTATTGTTAGTTTTTATCCAGGCTGGAATGATTCTTTCAAACAAAAATGGTTGTTGAAAGACAACCTGCTTACACTTGCTTTCGACACTTACGAGATTGAAGAACTGACAGACACATGCCTTTCTTTTTCCCTGCAGGGATTCAGACGTTTTCGATTTTTGTCTGAAGATTTTCTGAGTAGTCAAAAAAAATTTCTTGATTCAATTGGAGAATACAATGGAAAGCCTTTATATAGATCCAACGAATACATTACACCCCGCTATTCGGGTAAAGAGGATTTCAGAAACATGATTCAGAAAAATGCTGACGGATATAATATCAGAAAAGCATGTTATTTTTTTGCAACTTTTATTGTTACAGAAAATGGGAAAGTTGAAAATATAAAAGTCATCAGCAGTATCAGCGAAGGTTTTGACAAAGGCATAATAAAGCAGTTATTAAGCACTTCGGGAAAATGGAAGCCTGCACAATTTGCCGGAACCCCCATACAAACAGAAACTTACTACGATATCAAATATCTTGATTCGCCCTTTCAGGAAGGGGGCCGTTTGTAATGGGTTAATATCATTTTTTCAGCAACCCTATTTCCCTACCTTTAGTTCAACTGAAATTTTTTCAGCATAACAGAATACGCATAAGGCGCTGATGCCTTATACCTCTGTCCTGTGCGAATTGTTTAATGCTGCAAACAGGCAACTATGCGGTCTTGTGGTTACAAAGGCTTTTGCTGTTCCCGCTGCTGCGGGCATATGCACACTGTTGTCTTTACCGTTTCCTTCAATACATTTTCCTCTTCCACCATACAAGACGGCGGCACTGCTGCCGTCTTTAAAACCATACTGTATGAATGTTACGTCACCTGACATATCACCTCAACCCGGCAGTGAGCGGCTTTCGCCCTGGAGAATTTTCTTTGGTATGATTACATCGCCGGCACAAACCATCAGCCGCCACCTGCAGGGGCTGCACTGGGGCTTTGCACTTGCGGTATCGGGCATTGCATTTGTACTGCTGTTTCTGCAAACCGGCCTCGACCTGCAACGGGCGGGCAAGATTGACAATTCCGAAGTGCTGTACACCGCACTGAAAGGACTGGCAATGGGTACTGCCGGAATGCTGGTGATTGCTGCGGTAATATGGGCCGGCTCTAAACTGTGGGGACACACAGGCAGCATTGCCGATGCGGTGCGCATCACAGGACTTGCTTTTTGCGCCACATTACTGTATTCACTTTGCGGGATGATTATCAATATCGGCCTGCACTGGAACACTGCTGTAGCGTTTGGCGTTACGGGTTTGCTGTGGGCATTAAGCCCGGTATCGGCAGCAGTAAAACAATTTACTAATGAAAAAACAGTTCCGGCCATAGTGCTTACCACTTTGTGTGGTGTGCTGCTGCTGGCAGGCTGGGCCTATTTAGGAGGTGCGCTATGAAACTGACTACCGCAATTATAACCGTAATACTGTTTGGTGCTTTTGGCTACATCGGTGCGGCACAAAAAGAAAATGAATGGCTGCTTGTAGGTGCTGCCGCCGGGCTGGGACTTGTAATTGTTTTTCTTCTTCATCAACTTTTGGGATGGAGCAGCGGCAATAACACCGCTGCCGCCGGTGCCCTTGAACAGGGAGTGCTGTTTATGATTCCATTCGCTGTGCTGGCGGTGCTGGCCGATGTGTGGCTGGGATGGCATTCAGCACAGGCTTTTTTTTCGGCCGGACTTTCCACCATGGCCATCAGCAGTGGTGCTATAATGATAAAACAGGGCGGGCACAGGTTTGGAAGCATCATCATTCCGCTGGTTTTGGCTTTTGCCGGATCGGTGGCCTGGATGCTGATTGCAGCAAAAGTGTAGAGAGCCGGTAATCATTCTTTGATTTCAACTAACTGTACGATGAAAAAAATCTTTTACAATACATGGCAGGCACAAGCAGGGCTTATTCTGCGATGCTTTTTGTTTGCCGGGCTTTTCATTTCACTGTTGCCCTCTGTTTACAGTCAACTCAAAGTGGAGGGAAAACTGGAAGGCGGCTTTCCGATGCAATACACTATTGATGGTGTATCGGCTGTTGTGAACCCACGTAGCGGCCCCCTGGGTGCTGTTTGCAATATCGCCGCAAACAATGTAAAGTTTCCTGTTACCATTGATGTAACGGCAAGCTGCAGCGGTTCAGAATATGCAGCCAATAACTGCAATCAATACAGGCTGTGCTATCTAAGTTCTTACCAGGATGGCAGCTATAGCAGCAAAGCTATGCGTGACGGCAGCACCAGTTTTAAAATCGCCATTACAGAATCTGATTTGGTTGAAGACACCATCTGGGGTGATTACAGTCCGGAAACAGCAGGCAAACGGGTTCGCATAAAAAAATACCTGGGCGCTGTATATGTGATACACGAAATGTATGATGTGGCCGACGGTGAACTGGATGAAATAAAAAGAGAAGTCGGCGTATCGGGAAGACAGGGACTGGCCGCTTTTGCAAGTACAGCACTTAACCTTGATATTACCATTCCCATAGAAGTGCTGGGAGAGAAACCAAAAGAAGAAGAACCAGACAGGGTGGAAATAACAGTAACCGACTACGGCTACGATTCCATCGCCAACAAAGTGGTGGTAACCGGCATTTACCGTTCTAAAACAAAAATCACTGCCGCCTCCATTCTTCGCTCAATGGGCGGCAGCGCTGTGCAGGGCTATATCAATTACAGCAACAACAGTTTTGTGGCCGAGTGTGCCTTTGAAAAAGGAGTGCCCAACCAGTTTAAAATTGTCTTTGATAACGAAGCTCAGCTCAGTGCCGAACAAACCATCAATGTAAATCCCGATGGCAAAGTGGGTTCACAAGCCACTACCGACGCTTCGGGCAACACCACAGTCGATGCCCCGTTGCCTGAAGGTGATATTCCCGGCCTGGGACAAGTGGGCAATGTGCCCGGACCTGAAGATGTGATTAAAGGAGTGATTGGTGTGGTGGCTCCTGGCCTTATTGGAGTATTGGGCGGTTTGATTAGTGGTATCCTGGGAGGAGGTAAAGTGCCGCCGCCTGTGCCACCTGCCCCGCCAACAAAACCGGTTCCCCCGCCAAAGAAACCAACCGGCCCCGACGATAAAAAGAAAAAGCCGGAAGGCAAAACGAAGGAGCAAACAGAAAAAGAAAAAAGAGAAGCAGAAGAAAAGGCAAAGAAAGAAGCAGCCGAAAAAGAGAAGCGAAGAAAAGAAGCCAGGGAGAAAGCAAAGAAACTGCTGGACGAACAAAAGAAGGCCAATGATGAAATGAATTCATGGACATCGCAAATCATCAATACAGCAAAAAGTGCCAAAGAAGATGTGAAGCAGGGAGTAAAAGATGTGGGCAGTGTGGTAATACCGGTTATCACCACCATTAAAGACGAAACCAAGTCTGCTATTAAAGATGTAATTGACAGCAAAGGAAAAATCCTGGTTGATACCGTCATTGGTACCGCAAAAGATGTGGGACAGGGAGCAAAAGATATCGCCATTGCCGGAAAAGATATTATCACCCACCCGATAGATATTGGCTGGGAAACCGTGAAGGGCACCGCCAGCGATATAAAAACAATTGCCACCGAAACCTACTGGAAAGGATTTAAAGACATGGTGCAAAACCCGAAGAAGTTTGTTGACTTTGTTTACAACGCCTCAGGCGGTGAAGACCTGGTGAAATCAATGGATCCCAAACTTTCGCTGGTGCAGCGCAGCGGCCACTACGGGCTGGCAGTTTATAAAACAATGCTGAATGTGATGGGCGCAAGAGGATTGCAGCAAGGCGGACTGGCGGCCGTAAAAGCTGCGGGCATTCGTGGCGTTTCGTCCACGGTACAATATGGCACCGCCAGAAACGCACCGGTGTTCCAGGAAATTTATAACAAGGTGGACGAGATGAGCAAGGCCGGGGCCAAACATCTTGGTGTGGAATTAACCAAAACACAAAAGCTGAAAATAACCACAGGGCTTTTCTTAGAATGGTATAAAAAAAGACATGATTAAAACCCTGAACCCAACAACAATTAAACAGCCATTATGCAAACTGATACTATAATGAACACCGAAACTTCTGTTTTTACAATCAATAAAAATGATATTGGCCACTTACTTACCCGTTTGCAGTTACAGGCAATCAACGGCAGCCCGTTACTTGCTTTTTCCGGTGGCAATACGGCTTCTTCTGATCCATCAGCGGAAACGCTGTTGCAGAACAACCTGTTTGCTGCTGCTATGCAGGTGCTGGCAGTTCCGCAGCATCTCATCCGTGTATATGCAGGCGGCGGCACACAGCCCCGTGGCGATTTGTTTATTTGTGTTCAGCCGCAGAACAAAACAGTACAGGCCGTTGCCGTTACACCATCGCAGGATAATACATGGTCCATCACCCCGTTTGCAGAAACCACCCAATGTGTCAACTGGCTGGTGGATATGATTGCTGTGGAAAATGAAACGGCATCACCGGCTTTACCCGCAACATTCAGTCCCGAATTTTTAATTTACCTGCTGGGTGCTGCTGACCAATACAAACGATGCGGATACGAAGCATTGCTGCAATACAGAAAAGAGGAACCACCTGTATTTACATTAAGCAGCTTTGCAGAAAATATGCAACGGGCATTAAAGTCTTACGACCTGCGCTGGCTCTTGCCGTCTTTTGTTGTGTTAACACCGGGCTACGGCGAACTGAACCTTACCGCCAGCAACAACATTTATCAACAACTGGCAGATGCTGATATTGTATTGCCGTTTGAAACCAATGGCAGCGAACTGAAATTTACGTTTGGTGAAACCGGAAAAGACCTGGGCGAAGAGTTTTCTGCACACTGGATACAAGCAGCCGGTATTGAAGTATGCAGTATTTCAGCGGCGGGTGCTGTGGTTACGCACCGGGCATTTCTTGCCTCCACCATGCTCACCAATCATCTTTTTGAAATACTGAATACCACAGACAGCAGTATCAGCTATACTTCAGTCAGCCAGCATTCATTAGCAGACCGGCTTGGAGAATGGCTGACAAAAGAAATAGCTGAACCCATTAAAGCAGAGGAAACCGTGGCATCACAAGCAACTGCTCCTGCAATTAAATTCTGCCCGCAATGTGGCGAACCGGTAAGAGAGAATATTAAGTTCTGCGGCAAATGCGGCAGACCGTTAACAGCATAATCAATCAACACACTCAATTCTTGTATATGGAAAATTTTTCTTTTTGTCCCAAATGCGGCGCAGCCGTTCAGCCCGGCGATCAGTTTTGTACCTCCTGTGGTTTTTCCCTGGCACAATTGCAAAGCACAGCCGTTGAACCAACGCCAGCACCCGAGCCTGCACCAGTCGCAACAACACCCGTTGCCACACCTGCACCCGCACCAGTGGCCGTATCAGCACCCACAACAGTAAATACAACTGCCAGCCCCGCACCCATGCTGCATAAGGTAATGCCCTTTGTGGCCGTGCTGCTGTTTGTAGCTCTCGGCGTTTACAGCTGGTGGGATACTAACAGGAAGAAAGATGGCGGCACAGCCGACACTGAAATGACAACACCCGCCACCGAAGGCAACGAAAGCACCGAAAACAACGAAACCACAAACAACAACAGTTCTCCCTTTACCGATGTATCATCCGGGATACAGCTCAAAGACTTTGCCGGTGTGTGGCGGGCCTATGAGTCGAACAACAACGAAGAAAACAAAACAGAACTCGGCAAACCGGAGGATGATCTGTTCATTGTGTATAAAAACGGCAACCTCGATATTTACCCAAGAGAAGAACTGAACAAAGAACACAGTGCCGATATTACCTGTGGCGATGTGAATGGAAACACTGTTAGTTGCAGTGGCACCAGCAAAGAAGATAACAAGCCTTTTATGATTAAACTGGAACTGCAATCATCCAAAAAAGAAATGACCATCACCATTACCCCGGATGAGCCTACAGAGCTGATGATTTTAAAACTGCGGAAACTGGACGAAGAGCCAAACTAAATATTGACATGTAGCCAGCAGCATTGCTGCTATCATCGCCTGTTGCAGAGTTTATCCCGATGAATATCGGGACACTCTTCAGGGTTCTGTTCGCTATTCAGCATTTGTATGGCTATTATGTCTTCCTACATGTAATCCTTTAATTGATATTCTTCGGAGTCCGTCATGCCGGGCTTGTTCATCTCGCCGCAGGCGGAACCCGGCATCCCCCTCTGTCACCCTGAGCTTGTCGAAGGGTCAACCTTCCCCACTGTCACCCTGAGCTTGTCGAAGGGCCGACCTCCCCACCTGTCACCCTGAGCTTGTCGAAGGGCCGACCTCCCCACCTGTCAC